>Ga0315336_1000031_pt1 | contig 859269 bp, 1204 predicted proteins | sample ASW5metaG_FD_204512 | JGI IMG/M metagenome (GOLD analysis project Ga0315336, IMG submission 204512) | Ammonia-oxidizing marine archaeal communities from Monterey Bay, California, United States - ASW #5 | ecosystem: Environmental > Aquatic > Marine > Intertidal zone | place: USA: California...
GACGAAGTGGACACCTACAATAAGGCTCAAGATAAATCAAAAGCTCTGGCTTTTTTGGGTGAGGAGCCTCCGCTCCCTGTATCCTGCATGTTTGCAGAATTTGGAACTCGCAGACGGAGATCCCGCAATGCGCAAAATATTGTATTGAGGGGTCTTATGGACGGCTCCAAAGGTTTAGTGCCAAGACATTTCATAGGCACCAGCAACGTTCGTCTCGCTATGGCGCACGGTATTCGCCCTATCGGAACGATGGCCCACGAATGGATTATGGGGGTAAGTGCTCTTGAAAGTCTTCGATATGCTAATCGCAGTGCTCTTCACAAATGGAAAGATACCTACCGCGCTGATTTAGGTATCGCACTAACCGATACCTTCGGAACAGACGCCTTCTTTAAAGACTTTGATTTAGAGCTAGCTAAAGTCTATGACGGTGTTCGTCATGATAGTGGCGACCCGATTGCTTTTGGAGAAAAAGTAATTAGTGGTTATCAGAAACTAGGTATAAATCCGAAACACAAAACCATTATATTCAGCGATGGTTTAAACGTGCATAAATGCCAAGTAATACAACATAACTTTGCCGGGAGAATCAAAATAGCTTTTGGTATCGGAACCCATCTCACTAATGACTTTGATGATGCCAAAGCCCTTAATATGGTCATTAAGTTGAGAACTGTAAGCGGAATTCCAGTTGTTAAGATTAGTGATGAACCCGGAAAAGAAACTGGAGAAGAAAAGGCTATTGAAGTAGCTAAGTGGACGTTTGGTCTTTAGTAATCGTCATCTTCTTCATCTTCTTCCTCATCGAATTCACCCTCAAAACCGTCGTCATACCAGCCATCTCCGTAAGGATCGTCATAAGCGGAGGAACGTCGGAAACAGGCTGGGTGTATAGAAGATCCGCCTAGAGGCATCTCGCCCCCACATACCGCGCATATCATTCCGGCTTGACGAAGTGTGTGGCTCCAGCGTGGGGGGCACCTATCGTGCCCACAAGCGGGATAATCTTCACAAGAACCTCTCAGGATAGTGGGTTCCTCATTAAATCCGCTCAGTAATTGTGGAGTGAGTTCATCATAAAGTATAAAATGTTCTCTTCTACCGAGAAGAGGTAGGGGGTAATAATTAGAATGAAGGTGCCACTCACTTGTTTCTATTAAAACTTTAATTGATTCTAGTTTAGATTGAAGCACTCCTGCTCCATGTGCGATAATATTTATTCCTCGAAGCTGCCAGCGCCCATCTTCTTGCCAAAATATGAATTCTCGCAGTACGTCCATCGGTGGTGGTATATTCTCAGGGACTTCTGCAAAACCTGAGCTAAAGTCAGCGCGTATATCTCCGATATTATCAGCATATTGCGAGCCGACAAATACTCTAATCTCCGCTCGATGTTCACTGCACTGTGCATGATCAGAACAAGGTACTTGCGGATACCATACGACTAAATCATAGAAATGCTCTTCCGAATCATATTCGGGGTTTCCGCCATACCCATACCAATCGCCGTCGTCGTCGTCGTACTCTTCCGCTACAATCGCTTGGGATGCTGCGGCTTGCTCTTCCGGTAAATTTTGTTCTGCAAACCAATGAGCAAGTCTATCATAAGCGGGAACGGCTCCGTCAGGACCCGGTGCTGGCTGCAGACGCTCGTAGTAAGGTTGTATCTGTTCTTGTATCTCTCCTTGAACTTCAGTTATAGGTCTTCTGTAAAGTAAATTAGCTGCTCGAAAATTAAAGCTTTTTCTATCATCTCTTGATATAGAAAGTTTAGCTGCGTTTAATACATTGATAGGAAATTCGGATAAATCTATCGGCTGAACTCTTAGTTGAGCCAGTAAATATGCAGTGCCATCGATAGCAGATCCTGTGCTCTCCCACTTACGCTGCAAACCTCTTAAAATCTGATCCATAAAACCATTTTACCAAGTTACTTTCAGAGCTTGAAGCCCTTTGCTAATTAAAGCTAAAGGGCTTCTTTTTTTTGTATAATAAAAAGATGGGAAAAAGACCGGGTTACTTAAATGGTTTTCAAGGAATGCGGCCAAAACATCGTATTCGACGCCGCGCTAAGGGTCTTGGGATGTTCGGTAAGGGAACTTTTGTTCCATCTCCCGGTGCGGCACCCCCACCACCCGCTACGGGAGCAGAACCTTTATCTGTAGATGAATATCTACAAACAAGACAAGATAAAAGGTGTCCTGAAGGTGAGATGCAAAAAATGGTTGCTTGTGCGGGCGCGGACTGCGATCCTGGTGAACAGGAGCCCGATTGTGTTGATGATCCTCTTTACCGAGAGTTAGATGCAAAAGAAAAAATGCTTGAAGAAGAAAAAGTATTAAAACAAGAACTTAAACAAATAGAACTTCAAGCAGCCGAAGAAAAAAGAAATAGACTTCGCGATGAATCTATTGCTAGAGAGATGCAGCAAGAGCAAGAGATCTTTGAGCAAAGGGCAGTAGAGCAGGCTAACATGCAAAAAGCAGCTATTTTTGGTGTTGGTGGTATAGCGGTTTTAATGATTGGCACACTAATTTATAAAATGGTTACTTAATACATTTCAAATATTTGATATAATCCTAAAACATAGGAGACATTATTATGGGATGGACAAATCTAACATACGGAATAGGGCAGAAGTTACTTTTTCCGCTATCTTTTCTTGATAAATTTAGTTGGGCAAGCTGCCCAACCGCTAGCAATCGCTCTAGTACAAAATTAGGGAAAGAGGAAATAGCTGCTAACCAATCAGCCACAAGCCAAGACATCGAAGAGATTGTCGTAACGGGTACTCGGTTACGTTCGTCAGTATCCGAAGTCGGGTTCACAGCTAAGCAAGAAACTAGTGGCGGTAGTTACGGTATTGGCGGACTAGGTCCGGTAGAGCAGATCCGCCACCTCTTTGAAACTGAAGGAAACGGCAAAGATGGAGCCTTTATTGGTGATAAAGTTAAAAATGTCTATTTGACAAATGACTTCGACGTTAATATCGGATTTGCTTGGAAAGTAGGTGATGATGGCTACGCTGCACGCACCTTACTAGCATCGAAACTTAAAATTAGTCAATATTACGCTATCGAAGGACTCTCTACAGGAGATATTGTGACTCTGGACGGGGGTGTTACTGACGGATTACTAGAAGTTAGAATAGCAGATGGTTCTGTAGCAACCGAAACTCCTCTCGGAGTCGCGCTTGAGGACATTAGTAGTAGTGGTGCTCTTGCGGTATCAGTTGGTGATTACACCATGGCAGAATACCTCTCAGGAGGTAGCCCTGGTGATCCGGTTTATGTCAGCGCGGCTGGTAAGCTTGATTTGACTCCAGGAACTAATCTATGGGGCCGTATATCTATAAACCCCAGCAGTGCCTTGCAACTAGGTCTCCACTACAGATTATACGAAGAGTAATACTATTTAGTTATTACCTACCCTTAAAGCCCTAGCATTGCTAGGGCTTTTTGCGTATCTAGATTTATCTGCTATGATTTGATTATGACTAAATGCCCCCTATGTGGCACTCAGAATGCCATAACTTTATTTACATCTACACAGTGTGTTGGTAAAAATTGCCATAACTATGACGCAAGCTGGGAAGCAGAAATTCTAGACGTTGGTAATTTTAACGTTATTCGTCACAACGCTATCGATCCTACTGGTGGTGGTTTTTCCTTTAAAAGTCACGATGATACTCGATTTGTGACTCAGTTTGATGCGCAAATTCTGTTCTATGCTAGGCATAACTCTTATTGGAGTATTCCTGCACATGAAGTTTTTGCTGATTCAGATAATATTCCTACACCTGACTGCTACTCAACCGATAGTAAAGTCGGATCCCGGTTTGGGAAATGCAATCAATGCCCTTACGGTATGTTTGGCTCTGCTCCAAACGGAACTGCAAAAGCTTGTCGTCAACAAATTAAACTATACTTGAGATTGCCAGATTTTGGCGACGATCCGTATATACTTTGGGTCTCTCCTCTTAATATGAATGCCTTCCAAAACGAATTTCTTATACGGGACTTAAATGATAGAGGGACAAAATATACTAAGTGCCTAACTACAATAACCAGCTACACCAACAGTAAAGCAGATAAGTTCAGACGAGCTAAATTTGAACACAATAAAGATATGTCTGTAGACGAAGTTGAAATTTACAACGAGTATCGACAAAACTGGCTAGATAAGATTAAATACACTCACGAGAACCCGACATACTAATGAAAATACTATCCTGGAACGTAAACGGAATTCGCGCAGCGCTTAAAAAAGGCTTTCTGACTTTCATGGAGGAAGAAAAGCCAGACATAATTTGTTTGCAAGAAACCAAAGCCACCCCTGATCAAGTCGGTATTGAAGAGAACCTCCCTGGTTATCATCTGTTTTGGAATTCAGCAGAAAAGAAGGGATATTCGGGAACGGCGATCTTTACTAAACAGAAACCTGACAATGTTCTCTACGGGATGAACACGGAGGAACATGATAACGAGGGCCGCGTAATAACGGCGGTTTATCCTAATTACTACCTAGTTACTGTTTATGTTCCTAACTCAAAAAGAGATCTATCTCGATTGGACTATAGAGAAAAATGGGATAGGGATTTACTTGCTTATCTACAAGGACTAGAGAAAACAAAACCGGTCATATTTTGCGGGGACCTAAACGTAGCGCATAATGAAATTGATCTTGCTCGTCCGGTGCCAAACAGAGGCAACGCGGGTTTTACCGCTAAAGAGCGGCTAGGACTTAAACGGTTTTTTGACCACGGTTTTGTTGATACCTTCAGACACTTTAATGATAGACCCCATCACTACACTTGGTGGTCTTATATGCACAATGCTCGAAAGAAAAACCTGGGCTGGCGTATTGATTACTTCTGTGTTTCCGAGTCTTTGATTGATAGTGTTGAGAATGCTTTCATTCTTCCTGCAGTTCATGGATCGGATCACTGTCCGGTTGGGATTGTGCTGAATGATACGTAAAGCAGAAATAGTATTTGAATACAACCTAGAGAAGGGCGTGGGTGCCTCTTTTGGCAGTAAGTTAGAAGTGTCTCTACCTTGCACACATTGTCAACGTAATCGCAGAACTGTTGTTTTTCACCAGGGTAAAGATCCTGTGCGCTGTTGTCCTGGCTCCGCTAAAACAAGCAAAAAGCACCCACACTATCCGGGTAGAATCGTAACCTGTGAATCTCTTGCAGGACCTGAAGATCCATTTAATGTTCATTTTCTAATTGAATACGAATACGAACCTTTTGTAGACGCTAAATACGGGAAACCCAGTAATCCAATCCCGTCTTGGGGAAGATCATCTGTCGATGTTATGTGTCCTAAATGCTATGTTTGGACCGAGGGTTTTACACAGAGCAACTTGGTCAGGCCGCGATCTACAAGCTGCCCCTGCGGGCAACTTTTATTTACAGAAACAGAAGAAAGACCTATAATTCGCTGGCTTGACCCCGGTTCCAATACTTGGAACCAACTACCTTCTAGATGGAGCGCTGATGACTTTAAAGACGACGGCTGGGTCCGGGATTCTTAGGTATAGCCCTAAACTAGTCGGGGAGCGTGTGTCTGATAAGTGGTGGCTAGTTATGGATGTGGATCAAAGCATCTGTGATCTTTATCGCCATCTCTACTGGCTGGGCAGCTATAAAACTAAAAAGCTTCTGCGTCCTGCCTGGGGTGCTCACATCTCAATTATTCGCAATGAGGAACCCGCAGATGATAAAAAACATCTCTGGGGAAAGTATGCTGACCAAGAACTAGAGATCGAATACAATACTGTCGTAGGCGATAACGGTGTTCACTGGTGGCTTCCAGTGATTTGTGAGAGGGCATTAGATATAAGAGTCGAGTTAGGTTTGCCTAGAGACCCCGAACATCCTTTGCATATGACTTTTGGTGTAACGCCTTAGTGCCAACCTAGATTTCCGTCTCGACGGTCCCATAAGCGATGCATTTCCTCTCTGATTTCCTCGGGAGCCCCGATAAAGTAAAAAGGTGGCTGTATGATTAGATCATCGATACCCCACTCTCGCAGTCTTTCTACGGCTTTTTTTGAAGATATACCAGTTTGTTTTCTGTATTCGGCCACTAAAAAGCTTGCATACCGACCGCTAATGTAGCGCTCAGACTCTATTCGGCGCAGAGCCCACTCTTTGAATTTTCGTTCAATTTCTTTGTGCTTTGAAGTTCGTGGGTTTTCTCTAAGCTCCTGTTCCAGCAGCCTCATCTCGGCTCTAAGGCGGGATCGTTCAAAAGCTCCGCAACTACATATATAGTCTGTTCCATGTATTAAGCTACTACAATCTATTGTGTGGGGATGACGCCAACCATCATTTTGGCGTTCATCTCTTCTACAGCATCGTAACGCGGTTTCCTCACTTTTATGTCTAATACCACACTCCCCACGTATAGGCCCTGAACAGGTCCAATTTTTAGGAAGATCTTTTGGTAATGAAGCCTTGGCTTGTTCGAGAAGCCTGGCCATAGGTGACTTTATTCCGTGTCTTCTTCTAGCTTCACGTAATCGCTTCTTCGCTTCAAGATCCCCACTTTTTGCTAGTCGTTCTAGTTCTCGTAATTCTCTGTCAGCCACATATTGATTTTATCAAATAAGGCAGCCTCGATGCAGTAAATGCATCGGGGCTGTTCTTGTTTTCCCTCTCTTCTGGTTTATTCTATCCGTATAACCTTAGTTGTCGGAGCCAGTTGGTAAGATACGCATATGAAGCTAAAATTTGAAAACATTGATATAGAGAGATCGTCAGCCTTCAAAGCTGAGAAATTTGGAATTGGCAATAGCCGGGTAATTATGGAAATCTTGCGTGGCAAGATGTATTCCAACCCTATTCAGACTATTTGCCAAGAAGTAATGAGTAATGCCCGAGATGCTCATCGTGAACTTGGCAAAGAGAATGTGCCCATTGAGGTGAAGCTCCCCAATAAGCTTGAGCCTACCTTCTGGATTCGTGATTTTGGTCCAGGCATTACACCTGATCGGATGGCAAACGTATTCATTTTATACGGGGTTAGCACAAAACGATCAGATAACGTTCAAACAGGTGGTTTCGGTTTAGGGGCTAAAAGTCCTTTCTCTTATTCCGACACTTTCTCCGTAGTATCAGTTACTCCTGAAGATGGAAAAATGATTCGTCGTCAATACATTGCTCACCTTGATGAGACGGGCGTTGGCGAAATGAGTTGTGTTCAAGAGAATGAAACAGACGAAGCTCAAGGCACTACTATTTCTATTACTCCGAAACCGGAGGACTATAACAAATTCAAGTTCTACACCATGCGTGCTGCGGTATTCTGGAAAGTCCGCCCAAATGTTATTGGGGATGCTGAGTGGAAGTGGCCCGAAGTTAAGCCCTATCACGTAGGCAAAGACTGGACTATCTACGATACAGGCATGGGCAGCGGAAATAGGCATAACAACTACGGCTATAACCGCTATCAGCAACAACAGCGAAACAGTCACTTCAACTTTAACTACACGGTTCCCTGTATTAAGGATATGGTTCCATACGCTCTAGTTGATGGTATTCCTTACAAAATAAACCTAAATCACCTCTTTACGGGGGCATCGCGTGCAAATATTTACAATAACATGCCACTTCGCCTTCACTTTGATGTAGGGGAAGTTTCTGTCACAGCTAATCGTGAAGATATTGACTACCAAGCTCCAGTTATTGCTCAGGTCAAAAAACGACTAGAACAAGCTCTTGCAGAACTTAGAGAGCTTATTGCAGTAAAGCTCACAAAAATGACTGATCTACGTGAGGCTTACGTTTATTGGAAAAAACTTAAAAGCCAAACATATGGAAACCTACTAGATCAATACACATGGAATAACATCAACCTAAAGAAGTTTGACCGACTTGGTGTTGATTCTAAAGACGGGATAAAAACAGCAGCGTTTACTTCTGATGCCTCAACTCGTCATGGTTGTCGAAAAAGCAACAGCTACTGGACAAACTACATCACCATAAGTGATAAGACTCTGCTAGTTGAGAACGATACTGGTGATAGGGGGATTTCTCGCGCACGTTTAGCCACCCTTATGGACACCAAATCTCCTGATAACATCATTATCCTGGATTTCACTAAAAAGAATGTGGAAGGTAAAAATGATAAGGGAGAAAAGGTTATTAAGGTGGAGGACGCAGATGAAGCCACGATTAAGGCTAGAAAAAAGCTAGCCAATACGAAGTATCATTGGGATCTTTTAAAGCCTGTAAAACTATCTACCATCCCTAAAAAGGTTCTCCCTAAAGCAGATAAAGCTGCAGGGCCTAAGGTTCCCCGCTCTAAGATCATAAAAGTTAAGGAATTTGATTCTAATTTGGGAAGTTGGGGTCCAGCCGATATGGAGAAGATGCCAGAAAAGGAAACCAAGTATTACGTTCAAGTTTCTGGCAGCAATTGCTGGCTGAATAAAGCAGATAACATAAAAATTCCAGCAAATAGCTTATGTGATCTCGTCAAAGCATGTGAAAAGGCAAAACTTAAGATAACTATTTACGGTATTGTTCCTAGTCATGTGATAAAGCTGAATTCGACATGGAAACCTCTGCTGGGCTATATGGAAAAAATTCTTGAAAATACCAAGAAAACCCTTCCAGAAGATTACAACAATGAATATTCCGCCACTAGGCGAGTCAGAGGCCCCTCTTGGGGGGTAATGAGGAGCGATGCATTCTTAGCAAGAATTGATGCTAAGGGCATTCTCGCTCGCTATATTCAAGCCTCCATCAAAATAGAAGTGGCTGCCGCAAAGATTAACATCTATAACAATCTTGCCGGACCACTAAAAAAACAACGTATTTATGCTCACTACAATAGAAGAGGAGCAAAAGTTAAGTCACAACTGGAAAATCTCTACACAGAATTCCTAACTAGGTATCCGTTGGTTGCTCCTACAATTAGTCAGCTACCTCTGAATAACAATTCGATTCTAGACGACGTCGTCCAGTATGTTAACATAAAAGATAAGGAATAAGTATGAAGTACGAAGCACATTTAATTACCCCTCAATGGATTACTCTAATATTTGATAACACTAATCCGATTTTTATAGCCACAGAGGACGCCCGTTATCCAAAAATCAAGAATATGCTTGATGAAGAGAGGTTTGACGAAATTCCTCATGCAGTAAACAGGTCTCAACAGATCATCGAATATACTAAGGGTAAGTTCTTAGTCCGAAATGGTGTTGTAGTAATCAACGAGGAGGCTCTTCCCGACGCCCTTTCAGATAAGTTGCTAGAGCTTATTGATGGAGATGAAGACACAACTGCTCTTGAACGATTCTGGGGAGAACTTCGAAAAAACCCCTCAGAAGATAGTCGTCGGGATCTATTCTCTTTCTTACGAGCTAACAAGATTCCTATTACAATGAACGGTTGTTTCATTGCCTACAAGAAAGTTCGTGAGAACTACAAGGATTGTCACACAGGAAGAATTAGCAACAAACCGGGCCTTACTGTCAAAATGCCTCGTGAAAAAGTTGACGCTGACCGCAATAGAACGTGTTCTTCGGGTTTGCACGTAGCTGCCTTTGCTTACGCCAATAACTTCTCATCGGGCCATCTACTTGAAGTAGAGGTAAACCCTCGTGATGTAGTTGCAGTCCCGCCCGACTATAACCAACAGAAAATGCGTGTCTGCCGCTATCGAGTAATTAGACGAGCCACTGATGGAGAGCTTGATGACCTTGTTTACCGCCGTGAAAGAGAAACCGTCGATCACTCAGACATCGATACTGCCGAAGACATCTTCTAGATATATTTACGAAGTAAGGCACTGTAATAAAATTTGGGGTTCCATCTCTATAACTCGTGAGGGTTTTGATTTGGGGATGGAATCTGAATTTATTGAAGCTTTTGAGATTATGTGTTCTTCAGGTAATTGCACTCCCAGTGATCAATGCTGGGAGTGTTATTGCATAGAGGGACAAAAATACTATGATCTCCTGGGTTATGGCGCATTTAGCCCCCCTAAACGCGGACGACCCTGAACCTTGCCAAATAGCGCTAGATCGCTATACTGGAACCTAGTTATGACAGACCACAAATTACAGGCCCTGCCTCTACCAAAACCGGTCTATCCGGTGGCCTTGATTACAGGTGCCAGCAGAGGTATTGGAAAAGCAATCGCAGAGCATCTTTCGAGATGGGCTCCTAGGCCCTGTGGTCGGGCAGCGGAATGCTATTCTCTAGCTCTTTCTTCCCAGAACGAGGATAGGCTCTACGCTGCTGCTGAATCTTTAAAAAATTCTTGGAGATCCAGAAGCAGCGCCAAGATAATATCTTATCCTGGAGATCTATCTGACCCAGATGAAGCCAAACGTCTTATTGATTTGGTTATTGCTGATTATGGTCGCTTAGACGTTTTAATAAACAATGCGGCTCTTTACGAAAGAGCAACAATCGATGAAGTTGATATAGCTTCTTGGGATAAAGAACTAAATGTCAATCTCCGAGCAGCTATCCATCTCTGCCATTTTGCAGCCCCCCATCTTAAAAAAACCAAAGGGACAATAATCAATATTGGATCAGTAGCAGCCCATCGCTCCTATAAAGGCGGTAGTAATTATTGCGCTTCGAAATGGGGTCTACTTGGATTTACCAACTCTTTGTTTCACGATCTTCGAGACGAAGATATTAAAGTTTCTTGCATCAATCCTGGTTATGTTAATACGGATATGAATGCAGATAAACCCTTAGATCATCACAAGCTTATCCAGCCAAGAGATATTGCTCGAACAGTTCAATATATAATTGATTTTCCTAGAAATTCCTGTCCTGTGGAGATTACCATACAACCACAAAGGAACCCTGTCTAATGCGATTTCTGCGAAGAGCAAAACGTAGTGCTCAGCTTTATCTGGTTTTAACCGGAATCGGTGCAGCAGCTTTAATTGCGGCTCCGGTTGTTGCGATATGTCAACTGCTCCAGCCTGAACGACAAAAGAAAAAACAAAGCGAAGTTACTGAACACCTTAAAGAGAAAATTTCAGAAGTCGCTGAACGTGCTGGTAATTCTTTTGAGGAGATTGCAGAAGGCATGGGTGAAGCCATAAGCCCTGATGGGGGCCAGGCTTGGTTAAGGGAGCATAAAAAATTGCACAACGTCTCAGATGAGGAGTGGGAGGAGAATAATGAAGGATAGACCTCTCAAAGACTACATGGTTACTTTGCGAGATAAGGACAAGATATCCAAATGGATTGTTAACGCAGTAGATAAATCAACTGCACTGAACTATGCTCTTCTTCTTCATGATGATACTAACCAATGGGAAGTGTCTATGGTAACCATCAGCTACCGAGGAGTCAATCCTGCAGCGGATGAGGCAGATTACGTTATTGCAGATCCAAATCGAGTTGATCGATTGAACCGTATTCGCGAACACGGTTTTGAGGGTTTTGATGGAATTGCCTGATTTTTATTTGAAAAAGTTTGTAGCTGGGGCAGAACTTCACATCCACCTGACAGGCAATCTCAAAGATTTTGCTACAAATTTACATACTATGGCTGATAAATTACAGCATGAATTAGATAGCCACAGTGTAGCGGAACTCCTTGATCCAAGAACTACCTCGCTTAAATTTAGTAGACCCATCGAGTTTGATAACGATGGTGAGGGGCGTATCCGCCTTATTGAGACCTGGGAAACTGGTTTTGACGTTGCCATCACCACTCTTTACAAAGAACTAGAAGAATGTGCAGAGAATGACACTCTCTTTAAAGAAAAAACAGATCAGTTACGAAAATTGCAACAGCTAGAGGCGGATCGTTTTTCTAGAAATAGAAAAAAAGCAGACAAGTTTGATAAAGAATCCCACGAAAAACTTATGAAAGAGGTCGAGGCAATCCTTAAAGAAGCAAAAATAGAAAGAGAAGCTGCTTCTCCGTTTAAGCGTTTAGATAGGGTTGTCTGTAAAGAGCATCAAGGTGTTGAGCTATACATGGGTGACAAAGGTGTTGTTCTCTGTAATGTGTCTCCTGAAAACTTAATGGAACATGAAGATCCTAACGAACCCAAAGTAGATGTTGTCTGGGACGCCAAAAGAAGAACTGAAAGGGATGGTGAGACCTATATGGACTGCATTGGTAATACACACACCAGCCCCAAAGCCCTTGAACTAGCTGATCCTATGCCGGGAGATCCAATCTTTCTGCTTCAAGCATTGATTCACGATAAATATTATCCCGAAATTGATACGGAAATAGACGGAGACGCAGGCCAAGAAAAGGGTGTTTGGTTCTTAGATATTACTTCTGAGGGCGCAGAAGAGCTGAATTGTAAGTTTTCCGTAGGTTATGACCTTAAACGAAATTTCAGTTTCTGCACATGTGGTGATCCGGGCTACGGGCCTCATAGTGATGAAAACATAGAAGCAGTTGAAGCTGCTTTTAAGAAAACTGCACAACTTATTGAGCAATCCTACCAAATGAAATAATGCAATTTAGTATCGTAATTTGGATCCTTTAGAGTAAGACGAATATGACCGACAATAGCCAACCCAAAGACAATGACAAAGATAATAACAAACCCATAGTTAACAACCTTATCTATGGTGGACATATCTTTGCTCATTATCTAAATATATCAAAAAGAAGTTAGCATGAAATTAGGTCTAGGGCAGATCAACACTACGCCCAATGATTTTGAGGGGAATGTAGCGCAGATATTAAATATGATGACTGCCGCCTCGAAAGAGAGAACTGATCTTCTAGTTTTTCCAGAACTTAGTATATGCGGTTATCTTTGTCGTGATTTAATCTATCGTAAAGGTTTTATTGAAAACAACCGACAAGCACTTACTTATATAGTAAACCACTCTGCAGGTATGGGTTTAACCACTGTCGTAGGTTATATAGACAGAAATAATACTGGAGTAGGTAAGCCTTTTACTAACATGGCAGCCGTCGTTAGGGACGGGACTATAGTAGCAACTTATCAAAAAAGGCTGCTTCCTTTTTATGATGTTTTTGATGAAGGTAGGTATTTTGAACCAGGAACACAACCCTGTGTAATTAACATTGCTGGTCGTGAGTGCGCAATTACTATTTGTGAAGATATATGGAATGATAAAGGAGGAGATACACATTTCTACAAAGATAATCCTGTAGGAGACGTAAACTATGAAGTTTTGATTAACATCAGTAGCTCTCCTTACAGCCTTAACAAGCCAAAACTTCGTTTTAAGATGTTAAATAACATTGCTCAAGAAAATGATTGTCTACTAATTTATGCCAATCAAATTGGAGGACAAGATGAGCTTGTTTTCGATGGAAATAGCTGTGTTTTTAGAAAAGGTAGTTTTGTTGCATACGCCCCTCACGAAGGACTAACTATTCTTGATGATGTATTTAATATGGTTGATACTCGACCTACCTTTAACCCCGCAGAAGAAGTATACAACGCGGTAATACTAGGATTACGGGATTACATCGGAAAAGCCGGATTTAGGCAGGTTGTATTAGGTAGCTCCGGGGGCATCGACTCTGCTCTAGTGGCGGCCCTAGCTTGCGAAGCAATTGGCCCTGAAAATGTTCATTGCATCAAAATGCCGAGTAAGTATAGTAGTGAAGGTAGTGTTGCTGATGCAGCACAGCTTCATAAAAATCTTAGATGTAATGATTACACTATACCGATAGATACTTGGATGCCCCTTGATGGGCTAGAAGCGGGTCACTCCACGCTCCCGTCAACTACCTGGAATGTTGTTGCTGACGAAAACATTCAAGCGAGAATGCGTGGCAACATTATTATGTATTTCTCTAACGCATATGGAGCGTTAGCATTATCAACAGGCAATAAAACAGAACTTGCCCTAGGTTATTGCACTCTTTACGGAGATATGAATGGAGGGTTCAACCCTATAGGTGATCTCTACAAAGATCAGGTGTATGCTCTTGCTCGTTATATAAATGAAAAAGCAGGTAGAGAGATAATTCCTGATGCTATCATTAATAAGGCTCCTAGTGCAGAACTTGCTCCCGATCAAACAGATGAAGATAGTCTACTGCCCTACCCTATTCTTAATCTTATTGTCAGATGTTTTATAGAACATCATGTTAGCTCTTTTGAAGAGTTTAGAGATAAACATACATTAGATTATGATAATTATCCTTTTGCTGATAAAAAAGAGTTTAATGGATATTATAACGAGTTATTGGTTATGAATGACGTAGGGGAACTCAGTAAAGATGAATACGACAAAATGATTCGTCGTATCGACTTAATGGAATTCAAACGTAGACAAGCTGCTCCTTGTATTAAAATAAGTAATGTAGCCTTTGGAACTGGTCGAAGGCTTCCGATCATTCAAAAACCGTCTAGTTAGAGGTGAATAATGGCAGAGACAACGGAGAAAAAACGGTATATTACTCAATATAAGCCTATCTGTAATATAACTCCGCAGCCAGAACGTGTTATAGAGCTTCAAGAAGGCCATATTCGGGCACAGAATGAAGATCATGCTAAACTCATCCTAAGTTTCACTCTAGCAGCTTTAGTTGATTCTAAAGATATTGACGAGGTTGTGGGGGATATCGATAGCTGGTCTTTAGAAGAACTGGGGCAAGTAGAATCGACAACACTAGCATGTGGTGTTGGGGGCAGTAAGCGTGCAACAGCAGGATGGGTCAAAGAAAAGATTCTATGAAGATACTAGTTACAGGGGCTGGCGGGCAATTAGGGAAGTCCTTGGCAAAAAGTGCCGATGCTTTTCCTGAACATGAACTAGTATTTTTTGATCGGGATTCCCTTGATATTACGAATAAAGATTCGTGTTTAGGTCAAATAATCTCCGATTTTGATTTCTGTATAAATACAGCAGCCTACACCGCTGTTGATGCAGCAGAGGACAACTGGTCTGATGCTCACGCAGTTAACAGCACCGGAGTCTATAACCTAGCCGAAGCCTGTGAACTAGCGAATGTTCGGCTTATACACATCTCAACAGATTATGTCTTTCCCGGAGAAAAATCATCCCCATACCTCGAAACTGACGCAACCTGGGCTAAAACTGCTTACGGAGAAACTAAACTTAGAGGGGAAGAGGCGGTTTTAGCAAAAACTAAAAACGGAATAGTAATCAGAACATCTTGGATGTTTTCTGCTTTTGGTAATAACTTTGTTAAAACTATGCTAAAACTTGGAGATAAACTTAATCAAATAAGTGTTGTTTCCGATCAAGTAGGTTCTCCTACTTCCGCACATGACCTTGCTGATTTCTTACTAGCTACTATCTCTCACTTACAATTTAAAGAAGATAAACCTGCTATCTATCACTATGTTAATTCAGGTGTAGCAAGCTGGTATGACTTTTCTCGCGCCGTAATGGAACTTTCAGATAAAAAATGCATAGTTCATCCGATAACTACAGAACAGTATCCAACTAGAGCTAAACGACCCCCTTACTCAGTCTTATCGACTCAAAAAATTCAAAAAACTTTTTGTTTATATCCCCCCAAACATTGGCGGGATGCTCTTCAACATGTGATAGAGTTGTTAGCCGCTTAAAGTGAAGTGCGCTAACTATTGTTAGTAACCGTCCGTTTTGCTAAACTTAGCCCCTAACCCAGAGGTCACCTAATGAGCAAGAAAAGCATCTTTCATCGTAACTACCGTCAATTAGTGCTTCCTGGCGTCACTCTTGGTGTTGACGTATCAAGTGATGGAGGAAGAATTGCAGTAGCTTTATGTCGCCTCGACGATACGTATTCAAGAGATACGGGTCGCTACATTGTCAATACGCTTTTTGATGAAAACGATCAAACGCTTCGAGCAGCGCAATTTACTCGAAATGTTTTCTCCATCCCCTATTTGCGCGGGTTTTCTGGTACTGAAGTTATCCAGCCTTTGTTGGATTTCATCGGTGATTTTCTTAACGAGCGAGCGGTATACCGAGTGCTGCGAGAACTCTTTACTTACGGCGCAACCACAAAAGAAAGGGCGGAAAAGAAAGCTAAGGAGTTTAATAACCCGCAGATATTAACTCTCTTTACCAAAGTCGTGGGAGAGCTAGATAAACGTGATATTGAGTATTTCTCAAAGGTTAGAACACTAGCTCAGTTTGATCGCCACTTCTTCATCTGGCAAGGTTCTGCTGACGCCATCCTCAATGGTGTGAAAACCTTCTCTCGCCTTATGTATGAGGAGATGGAGCTTGAATCTGAAATAAAGGCGGTTGCCAGATTATTGGTTGACGGAAAAGCAACGGCATCGCCGGAATCGGACAAAGAGAAAGTCTCTGAGGAGCAGATTAAGGAGTGGGAGGATACCTTGAAACGGTTAACTACCGCTTTGGTTAAAACCAAGAAAGTAACCGGTGCTGCGCTCAGGAAAAAGACTCCTGTAGAAAAAACAGCAAAGCCTGTTAAGGAACTTCCACGAACCTCATCTGCTCCTGTGGTTGTTGCGCCAGGTCTTGATGTATTAGACGTGATTGACGGTTTGAACAAAGACGTTCCCCCACCACTTCCCGAAGAATCGCCTGTAGTTACGGTCGAGGAATCTGGTGATGGAGCCACCCCGCCAGAAACTGCGCGGCCTCCTATCGAAGAGCTTATGGATAAGGCTGTAGCTCTTCCCGAGGATTAATACTGTCCCGGAGAAAGGGGGTTCACTGATGAGCCCTCTTTCTTTTGCGCTAGCCGTTGGCCAGCAGGTAAAGAAATGCTAGAGTGGACTCTCGATAACAACCCGGTTATCATTAGGTTGATGTAAAGCACCTTTATTAAGTGTGTAGTTAGGATTCAGATATGAACGCAAAAAGAGGTCGTCTAGTTTATCTCTTAGTTGACGGCGAAAATATCGATAGAACTTTGGGTCAGATTATCGGGCACAAGCCCTCTCCCGCACAGCGTCCCCGGTGGGATCAAATTCGATCTTTTGTTGAAAAGAAATTTCAGGCGCAGTGCCGAGCGCTATTCTTCTTGAATGCTACGGAATCTATTCCTGGTCCTTTCATTCAAATGCTTAAGGCTACCAAGTATATTCCGATTCCTCTCAGTACCGAACACCCTGAGACAGTGAAAGTTGTTGATCTCGGTATCATTAAGACACTAGAAGCAATCTACGAGCAGGAAAGAAGTTCCGCACGAACAGATGTAGAGCGCCCTGCTGTGGTTCTCGCTAGTCATGATGCTGACTTCAAAGAAGCACTGAGCGCTTTGGATGGCTATGATCGAGCTATCCTTGGCTTTCAGGAATACGTAAGTGGGGAATTCTCGGATATCGACAATCTCAAGATCTATGATCTTGAAGATACTGTTCGTGCTTTTCAGTCCGATGCGGGTCCTCTTCCCCGTACGCGTACTGTTGATATTAACGACTTTGATCCAGAAAAATATCTCGGGTAGCAGATGTATATGGAGATGCCTTGGCATACGAAATGCCCTGCCTGCGATGCAGGTTTGGCCGGGACTCCAGACGCCCGCTACGACTGCTCTCATTTTGAAGATGAGAAATCAAATGGCTATCTCCGTTCTTTGGTAGAAGCCAGTATTGTGATCTGGAGCAAAGGGGCTTTAGAGTCCTTCACAGCTACGATTATTAAATCGCTCGCTCCGACCGATGCTCCAGGCAAAACACTGAGCAACGCCTACCTCAAACATCGATTTGGCTTAGACGATATTGAGGTTCATAGCTTTGTCTTTAATCTCCTAGATATGCACGTAGTTAACATAATTCCTACAGAGCTAGGACATTGGGGGATAAAGCTTTCTGCTTTTGGTAATACATTTTTACATAGTGTCTGCGAAGAGCTTATGCAAAAAAAGCTAGAAGCTCTGTCTGAAGGTCAAGAAAATGGGAATAACTAGAGTTGACTCTTCTAGGTCGTGAATTATCCAAGGAGAATTAATGGACGAAATTGATCCTAGATTACTGGACACAGCCGAAACGAGTGGGATGGCAACTCATCAGCAAATGGCTATTGCGCAGGATTTACTCCGATGCGGGCACCGAGTATTCAAACTAACAAACTCGCTGCAAGCTAATATTCCTCGCGATGATACTCCCGCGCCTTTCGGCGGTGAACTAGTAACTGCACTAGAAGAAATATCAGAAATAGGGCGCTTCCTTAACACTAAGGCGCGAGAGTTGATCAACAACTCAGAAGATAAGTAATGTCTCAAACTTACGATGAATTAACTAAGGCTCGCCGCGAGAAGCTGGAACGCTTTCGTGAGATAGGAGCTAATGGCTACCCAAATGATTTCAAGCCGAACAGTACAATCAAATTGTTGCGCGATTGCTACGATGACGCGCAGGCCCCAATAGAAGAGAGGGTTCCAGAACCTTACGACCAGGAAGCCCTAGATAAGGTTAATGCTTCGGCAGCGGAAGGCGGTGGTGGCTGGTCTGGTGAGCCTTTCAAGATTGCTGGTCGAATTAAGCTTCATCGTTGTATGGGTAAGTCAACATTCGCTCAAATTGCTGACCATAGCGGGATCATTCAAATCTATCTTCGTCGCAGTGATGAAGAGGAAGATGGGAATGTTCCTCGCGAACAATACAATGCCTTCAAGAAATATGATCTTGGGGATATTGTTGGAGTAGAGGGTTGGCTTTATCGGACTAACAAAGGAGAATTCTCTATTCGAGTCATCTCTGCGCGACTCCTGACAAAAAGCTTGTGCCCCCTCCCAGACAAGCATCACGGGTTAACAGACCAAGAGGCTCGGTATCGCCAACGTTACCTGGATCTTATGGTTAATCCAGATTCAATGGAGATATTTAAGCGACGAATTGAGATTACGTCTGCTATTCGTCGGTTCATGGAAGGAAAAGACTTCCTTGAGGTCGAAACTCCTATTATGCATCCCATTCCGGGTGGAGCAACTGCACGGCCTTTTACTACACATCACAACGCTCTTGATATGGAACTCTACATGCGCGTTGCGCCAGAGTTATATCTCAAGCGATTGATTGTCGGCGGTTTTACTAAGATTTTTGAGCTAAACCGTAGCTTTCGTAATGAAGGGTTAAGTCCTCGTCATAATCCAGAATTCACTATGATGGAATTCTACTGGGCCTATGCGGATTATCAGGACTTGATGGGCTTTATCGAAGAAATGTTCCGCCACATCACAAACGGTAAGTGGGGTTCTATTGCTCGGGTAACTATGCAAGAAGCCGTAATCAAGTATGCGCTCAAGGGGGATACTTCGGCTGCTGAAACCTACGAAACCCTTTGTTCGTGGTGGGAGACCAACTATCCCCGCTACACACCAGAATTCGATAACGTACATGAAAAGCGCCCTACCACAAAGGGAGGTATCATTGCCCGGCTCTTTGAAGAGTTTGCAGAAGAGCATCTTCAGGAGCCAACCTTCATCACAGAATTTCCTATTGAAATATCTCCTCTTGCGCGGCGAAATGATCAAAACCCAGATGTTGCTGACCGTTTTGAAATGTTCATTAATGGTCAAGAAATAGCTAACGGCTTCTCCGAACTAAATGATCCTGATGATCAAGCAGCCCGATTTAAGGCTCAAGTAGCTGCTCGTGAGGGCGGTAATGATGAAGCTATGTTCTTTGACGCAGATTACATTCAAGCACTAGAATATGGAATGCCTCCCACCGCAGGTGCCGGTATCGGTATTGATCGTTTGGTAATGCTTCTTCTGGAACAATCAAACATACGTGATGTTATTCTCTTCCCGCTAATGCGGCCCAGGTAACTATGACTTGTGCTTCTTATATTGACACCTTTAAGGGTAGAATCCTTAAAGAGTTTTCTTACGCAACTAAACTTACTGGACGGGGCGATGACGTAGTTTTATATTTTGATAGGCAGGCTCTGGGTAACAAACTTGTTCTTTGTGATTATTGGGTAATGCCATATCATGGCAGGGAAGAATTAACTAGGTTTGACAACTGGAGGAAACCTTATAAAGACTGGGAAAAATCCTTTATAGGTCAACGGCTTATTGGTGTCAAGCAGGGCTCTCAGTTGTGTTTGACATTTACTAACCAAGTGGTTCTGTTAGCCAACATTAAATTTGTTTCTATTTACAACAAAGATAATGAGTGTATCTTTAGTACAGAACATGAATACCAGAAAAGCTAGTAAATTTTTAAGTCTCATTCTTCGCCACAAACCAGAGACGATAAACATCAAACTGGATAGCGAAGGATGGGTTTCCGTCACAGATCTTCTTGCTGGGATGCATCGAAAAGGGTGGGATACTTTTACAAAGGAAAACCTTGAAGAAGTTGTCAAAGACAACAACAAACAGAGGTTTTCTTTTAATGAGAGTAAAACAAAGATTCGGGCCAATCAAGGGCATTCCATTCAAGTTGATTTAGGGTTAAAGCCTACCGAGCCACCGGATAATCTATTCCATGGAACAGTTAGTAAATTCATGGATTCGATCAAAAGCGAAGGCTTGAAGAAGGTATCGAGACAACACGTTCATCTATCTGTCGATATCACTACTGCAAACAATGTTGGCTCCCGTAGAGGAAAGCCTGTTATTCTAACGATTAACAGCCGCCGAATGTATGACGACGGCTACACGTTCTATCTTTCAAAAAATGGTGTTTGGCTGACCGACCAAGTGCCTTATTGTTATATAGATTTTTCGGCTACAATATATCACTAGAAGAACCATCATGATGTGACTTACGCTAAAATCGATAGCCCCACGCTCCTTATTAGAACATTAGGTCATCCCACTTACTATGTAAGGGAGGGGGACGTATTCAAAATCGGTAGAGGGCCTAGTAACGATTTATCTTTAATGGATCTTACGGTATCGCGGAAACATGCGATAATTAAATGGGACACTAAGTATCCTAGGATTGCGGACCTTAAAAGCACTGCTGGATTAATAGTTGACGGGGAGCATGTGCTCTTCAAACACCTTCATGCGCTTCATGTGTTGTCCCTAGGTCAGACCAGAATTGAACTAGATTACGCACGAGGGCAATCAGACACCCCCACCGAAGTTGAAAATCCGACGGTATCTTCCGCAATATTACAATCTCTGGATGAATCAGACGATGTAATTCTTTTTTATGAGCAAGGGGCTGCGGATAGAAGTGGGTTTTTAGAGACAACTGCCAAGATACAAAAACTTTTGACTCATTTAGAGTTACGTCAAAGAACAGGAACACTAACTCTAACAAATAACTCAATGGTCGGTAAAATTCTCTTTGCTGTAGGTAAAATTAAAAAAGCTATTTGTGGCTCTGTAAGCGGACGCCACGCTCTTCAGCAACTTTGCGGGTTCTCTAGTGCTCAATATCATTGGACGGTAAGTTTCGACGTACAAGAAACGTCCATGAATGAGTCAGCCGCTTGCTTTATACGTGGCTTAAGCAAAGCCGCGACAATGAGAAGAAATTCGCGAGGGTTGTTTAAGCGTGCCCCACGTTTCGGTGATTAGCCTCAAATCTTGCGTATCTAGCCGCTCGTGATACTCTTGTCGAGACATTCGATAACTAAAAACTAAACAACTAGAGGCCAATAAAATGCCAGCAGATCCAGCAACTGATGCAAAACGTATGACTCGCGCTATCGGGCGAGTTTTTGAAACACTTCGCGATGAACAATGGCATGATTTGCAAGCTCTCGCTACTGCAACAGGCGATACGCCGAAAAGAGTAGCTTCTAGGATTAGGGATTTACGTCTCGCTAATTACGGAAATTATACAATTGAAAAACAGGTTGTTAATAAAACAACCCAGCTTTGGAAATATAGGCTTATTCTAAATGGTAAGCAAATAACGCCTCTGGCAAATACTCCGGTAGCAGCTAAAGCTATTGTTCCGCAAACTCCTGCGAAGCCGGTTATTTCTGCCCCTACCGGCGTTACCGTTGTTCCGGGTAAGCATACCTCTCAATTTAATGGTGCAATCAAGTTTTTTAACACAAACACCTGGAAAAGTGAGCTTATCCAAAAGAAGGATTGCAGGGAAGAGCCGGATGGCCCCCACAAAAGAATCGTGGCTATAGACGCTACGGGCAACCCCATCCCACATCTCGTGACGACAGTGTCAGCTCTGTAATGCAGTTTGACAACAAAGAAAATGAGTGTGTAGAAACCGTTGATGGGAGGAAGGTTTTTCTTTCCAGATCAGTTGCGGTCATTCCTGTCGTCATCTGTGATGTTCCTGGCGAAGGGAGCTATGTTCTACTTAATAAGCGCGGCCCCGCTTGCCCAGATCATGTAGGTAAATGGACTTTGCCTTGTGGGTATTTGGATTGGAACGAAAGCGGAGGTCAGGCCGCCATTAGAGAAATTTGGGAAGAATGTGGTTTTGATGTCACTAAGATAGTTAGTGAGGATTTACAAACTACAGATATCGGGCTTCTTGAAGACAAACCTTGGGAGATTAATTCTGCCCCTCAGGAAGATCCTCGGCAAAATGTTTTGTTGCACTACGCCCTACGTTTTACCGTAGGAGAGCCCCTCCCGGACCCTAGGTGTGAAAGTGGGCCGCCAAGTAATCTTCCTGCCTTGCACGTAGATGCTAACAAAACTGCGGAAGTTACTGCCGTAGGTTGGATACCTGTAGAAGAAGCTCTGGTAATGAAGCTAGCCTTCGACCACCAAGATCGAATTGCTAAGTATCTTGATCAGTGATCTATCCGTTCAAAAAAAGACTATTAGTAGCTCTAGGTGTAATAGGGTCAATGCTATTAGCTTATATGTTTACCAACATCTTAACGGATTTCAGAGACCCGGTTAGTGTTTATTCTTACATAGATACATACATTCCCTTTATAGAATCATCTATTATTTTTTATGCCACTGGATATCCGGTTTTATTAGGTTTACCTGTTCTTCTGCTGGATACTCGTAAAGAGTTTTTACAGGCTATGATAGGTATTGGTTTTATAGCTCTGACTAGCTGTTTAGTATTTTTGGTACTACCGACTACAACGTTTCGACCAAATGTAGTTAATACGGTATTTGAAACTCCCTATATTTACTTACATTTATTAGACGGCCCTTATAACTGCCTCCCTTCGATGCATGTATCTCTTTCTTGTTTTGTGGGATGGTTCTTGCATAAACAAGATTTTAAAACGTGGCCGCTAGTTATCGCCTTTTTAGTTACTATATCGACTGTGCTTACCAAACAACACGCGATAATAGATATCTTCGGAGGACTAATTATAGCTTGCTCAGCTTTTAAGTTTATTCAATCAAAGTATTTTATGGAAACATTTAATGTTGCAACCTAAAACAAAACGCTTTGCCACACGTCGTAATCTTTTTAAAAACCTACTAGCAAGAAAACTAAGAAAAATTGATGTAGATCTTCAATTTTTGCGCTTAGAAAAAGAACCGGAAGACTCTAAGTGGCGATCCGCTTGGAAACTATTTATTGAATTCAATAACGAGTCGCATGTTTTGCGATCAAAAATCTATAAAAACGAAAAACCTTTTTCGATCAAGGTCATAAGAGACCTTGTGACTGACATTAAACATTGGAAAGAATCGGAGGAAGCGTGATCTATTCCCTCTTCGCCCTTGGTGGGTTGTGGTTTTGGATACTTACTTTAGTTGCCGTAGCAGGTATGATTGTCTCAGTTGAAAAAGAGCACGGGGTTGGAGCAACAGTTTGTTTTGGCGTTTATTTCGCCGCCATCCATCTCTTTGGTGACGCAACGCTTGTGCAATCTTTTGGCTCTCATTGGGAATGGATAATCGCAGCTTCAGTTCTCTACTTTGTGATTGGTGCTGCTTGGAGCCTAGGTAAGTGGTTCCTCTGGAACAAGAATAAAGTAATTAGTTGTTTGGATAACTATTGCTCCGTAAGGCGACAGTTTCTTGTAGAGAAGCTTGGCGTAGGCCCTCTTAAGCCTGAAATTACTGAGAAAACAGCCGTTCCGGATGATCTTCACGGAGAGTGGACAACCCATATTGAAAGTCGCCATCAGGAGGCTGGTTTCAAGCAAGACGATGGTGTTTGTATCGATATTCACTTCACCGTGCCTCGTGCCCAAGAACACAAGTCTCGCATTATTATGTGGATGAGTTTCTGGCCCGCAAGTGCGGCTTTTACTCTGTCGCGTGATCCAATCAGAAATGTTTGTGTTGGTATCTACAATCGGCTTGCGGACAAATATCAGGAGCTTGCTGAAAGAGCCTGGAGTTCCGCTGTTGAGCTGCGTCAGACGGATGTTACTATTCCAGAAGCATTGGCTGAAGATCCTGCCAGTGGTCCTGCGGATCAACCAGACCTCACAAAACGAGTCGAAGAGCCCGAGGAAATTGTTCCAGGCCAGGATCCTGAAGAAAAGCAAGGTTTGTTCGCTACGATAAAGTCAAAATTGTCTGGTGATGATGATGACACAGAAACCAGCGACGACGACGCAGAAAAGAAATCATAAGTAGTGTTAACGTTGCGGCGGGTATTCCCGCCGCAACGTTAAACTAAGAAGGAGTATAATGGGACCAGCCATAGCTAATCCCCTGATCAAAGTCAGAGTAGGTAGAATCTTCGTGAGAGTTACTCAAGAAGATATTGATCGGGGGGTTCGCAACGCCGCTAGTTGTTGTCCAGTAGCCTTAGCGATTAAAAGAATGGGATTCGAAGCAATTCATGTTTGGAATAGCAGAACGTCTTTTCTAGATCCCCAAGCAGATGAATTTATCCATCGAGATCTTCCGCCAAAGGCCATAGCGTTTGTCACAGCTTTTGACGCTAAACAGCCTGTCAAGCCGACCAAGTTTCATATTTAGTGTTTAAGATACGAAGCATTTACGCGACTTTTAAATAGTGTATAATTAATTTTATGATTAACCCCTCTATAGTAAGACTTCTCCTAAATAAGTCAGAACAAGATGCTGCAGTTTTGCTCGCAAAATTCAAGTGCAAGTGGCGTGTAATGTGCCGAGATGGAAAAAACGAAAAAGATTTATCCAATGATCGAGATGATAATCGATACAACCTCGTTTTAAGTAGCGGGAAAGTAGAACGGGTCCTACCCGGATAGGTATACAATGATTAGATTACTTTTTACTATGTTTATATTACAGGCTTTGGCTGTAGTAATGATAACTGTGGGAACTGCTGGATGGGATATTGCCACCGTTCTTGGCTCAACCTGGCTCGCCTACCTTTGGGGGAAGCGTCAAGGTCGCAGAAGCTAACTATGGAAGCTATAAATCAAGACCCCTTTGGCGGGGAGCCCTCACTAAGCGATAAGAACGAAGGAATCGAGGATATTCTCTGCGAGTTTTATTTTACGTATCTTGCTTATGCTGGGCACAAAAATCATAGAAGTACACTTAAGCGAATGGTCAAGCTCTGTGAAGAGTCTGGAGAAGTTGCCGAAGCTGTCTTAGCTTGTGTCGGTTCAGAGAACAAAACTAATAAGATCGCAGAAACAGGGCAAACACCTGCTGAGCGTCTTGAAGAAGAACTCGGTGACGTTATCATTGCAGCGTTGCATATAGCTCATACAGAAAAGCTAGATAAGTTGCAATTGCTTAGAAAAGCTACCGAAAAAATGCGTAGCAAAATAACGGCTGCGTAAAATCCGATAAATAACAAGATTACATCTCTCACCTTTTTGATAAAATAGGTTTGAGGTGTAATATGCCATTTGATACTACGTATACGTCAGGCACAATAATAGCAATCCCAACTAACTTCATTAATTCTGGAAGTATGACTTTCAGCCCAGAAGCGCGGGATGATTCTGTCTTTTTAGGTAAACAAGAAATCGATACAGTTCGATCATCTTTGTCTGTGGTTGATTCTAGAATCTCAGAAGATTTTGGGTTATCTTTTCGACACAATGGTTTTGCTGGTAAGGGTGTCGTAACTGCTATCGCACAAGCGGCCCCTATAACAGTTACCGTGACTAATAAAGAAATTGACGGCAACCAAGTTGGTCGCCCTCGTGAAATACTTTCAGTTCGTGGCACCAATAAAAAAGCTGCCACACCGACGGCTGCGGGGCCTGAGGTTAATATCATTGCACCATCTACAGCGACACTCGGCTCTTTAGCCGTAATAATTGACGCTGTTGGTCTCTCTAAAGTTCGAAACTTTTCTTTTAACTTAATTAGAGTTTTTAATGGAACTGGCGCACCACTAGTCGCCGGACAAGCTGTTTCCTTCTCCAGTGTTGGTTCAGCGAGTGTTCCTAGTGTTGTGGCGACAGACGGCGATACTGTTGTTGATTTTGTCGGTATTCTCGCTGAAGATATTGCTGATATGGCCTTCGGTGCTGCTTATTCGCCTGCGGGCGGCGGTGCTGCCCTAATACCTTCGACATTTGCTGCCGCACAAACACCTGTGCTCGGTGCTCTTGCTGTTCTATCTGCTGCCGGTTCTCCCGGTGGATATGGTGGCGGTGGTGGTGCTTCTAAAGCAATTGGTGTTTGGAAGCATGTTGGCGGTGCCGGAACTGCTGCTATACTTCAATTCAGCCCAATTTAATAGCTTAACCTTCATAGTTGCTCCCACTCTTTAACTAGGGTAGTCTGATAGACTGCCCCGGAGAATAGATGCATCTGGCTAAGCAAGCACGCAAAGTAACTGGCCTATCACAGCGTGATTTTGCCAAACTTATTGACGTGCATTACACTACAATAGCTCATTGGGAGAGCGGGAATAAAAAACCCTCCAATATTGCTAATTCTCTTCTCAAAGTGATTCTAAAATCGCCCAAAACCTCCATCAAGTCCCTGACTAGTTAGCGTAATAAATGAGATCTTGGATTTTTGCTCTAATGCTGGTATTAATGCCAGCATTTTCTTATGCACAGGATACACCACAGCTTGAGCAATTGGCTAGAATACGGCTTCACATTGAAACTGTGCAACAGCTTCAACAGGAGGGAGGACTTACCCAGCAACAAGCATCTGCTCAAAAAACAAAATACCTCCAAGAAGCAGCTAAAATAGTAAATAGAGAAACCCTCACAGAAGAGCAACTTACGGCCTTAACAGGCGATGTGAAGCTCGAAGCTCCCGGCACACTGGCCAGACTAGCTGGGTATATAACTTTAGTTAATATTACTATGGTTACTGCAGCTATTTTGCTAGCTATAGCGATTAGTTGGTTGTGTTATCTTTACATATATCCTCTAGTTAAAGAGCTTTCAGATGTTGCCATAGAATTTGGTGCGTATACATCAACCGCATGTTTGATAGGCTCATCACAAGGTCTACCGGAGGTGGCTGTAGTCCCTACAGCCTTTATTGGGTGTTTGCTTTTATTGGGATGCCTATCTTTGACGGAAAAATATCACTTTTCTCAAATTGGCAACTGGAAAAATACCTCTACAAGATTTGTTGTTTATAATAGTTTGCTTTTCCTTGTTTGGGGGGCAGCAGCGGTCTTTTTCCAAAGCTCTCTGATAGGCTTCATTGCAGTAGGTGCTGCTGTCACAGCCCTAGGCTTTAGTGTTCTAGTAACCCCTCTGTGTTATTGCATTGGATTCGAGGATAACGACGCCGTTGTGAGGGGGACTTCGGCTGCGGGAATTGCGGTTGTGATATACACTCTCATCAAAACATCGGGAATAGCCGTCTCTAGTGACGTGGAGGTTTTTCGAACTGGTGTGATGTTTATTGGAACTTTCGTTTACTTCATTGGTTTGTTGATACTATCATCGAAATGGTATAGCGGCTTTGAAGGCAAAATCAGTATTCACTGGTTTATGATGCAACTATTAATGATTGCTTCAGGGATTGCAGCGATTTCTGTAGGTTCAATCTTTGAGGTAGGCACTCTCCAGAAAATCGGAGGGACACTTTTCTACCTCTACGCTATAGAGAAATATTTTGAAATTCCCTGGGGCAAAACAAGCTGGGCCTGGGTTACTCTTTTCTTTGCTGGGCTGCTATATTTAGGGTCACTGTTTGCAAGCGCAAACCCCACCTACTTTATCTTTTAGCCCCACTACTTGACACGAGTTAGCCCGTATATTAATATGCGGGCTAACTCTGGTTTAGGAGACTTTGTGGATATAACATCGCTATCTTTACTGCCTTTTACCATCCCGGTTACAGTTGTTATATTTCTAGCCTTACTACAGCTTTTGCTTTTTATGGTCACGGGCATAGGTTTTGATTTTGACGCCGATGCAGATATAGACGTTGACGCTGATTTTGATCTTGATATAGACGCGGACGTTGATGTAGAAGTGCCTGTTATCCATCTTGATCACGATGTTGATCTTGATCATGATTTCGACGCAGAAGGATTCAGCTTAGGCAAATTTCTGAGTCCAATAGGTGTTGGTCAAGTTCCCTTATCAATTGTGGGATATGCCTACTCATTAAGCTTTGGCGTTACTGGAATAGCCACTTCTTTTGTATTGGCTAAATTTTTCACTATGAGTTGGTTGTTATTGCTCCTCACCGTCCCTCTCAGTTTGATTGTTGGGTGGCACGTAACAAAACATACCGTTAAAGCTGTATTCCCTCTACTGAAAACTTCTGGCGCAGCAGACTGTAAGCGCTCTGTAGTTGGCCAAACAGGCAAAGTTACCTCTACAAAAGTTAATAAGACTTTTGGAGAGGCAACATTTACAATCAATGGTGCTATTAATCACATGATTATTAGAACTGATGAAACAAGCCCAATCACCAAGGGCGATAGCGTCATCGTAACTGGATTCGATGAGGAAGCTAAACGTCCAATTGTCTCACGTTTAAAGGCGTAGACAGACCCACGTTGTCTCAAATACAAGGCAAGACAGCCTTACCCTAAGAGGAGAGTGTTTCTTATGGAAGTCCAAGGATGGATGATTATCGCCGGAGCCGCAGGGGCAGTTGTACTGTTCGTTGTGATGCTCGGGTTGGTTCTTTCGCGTTTTTATAAACGCGCAGCCGCTGACGAAGCGTTAGTTCGTACTGGCAGCGGTGGTCCTAAAGTTGTAATCGGTGGTGGTATTCTTTGCCTACCTGTTCTTCATCAAATAATGAAGGTCAGTTTGCGTACAGTCACCCTTACTGTAGAGCGCCAAGGCGCACAGGCTCTTGTTACCGATGACAAGATTAAAGCTTGCTGCACAATGGAGCTATACATTAAGGTTGATAGTGAGAAAGAAGCTATCATCAAAGCTGCGCAGTCGTTTGGCGCTAAAAACGTCGATTCTACTGTATTAAGTGAAATTGTTGAAGGTAAGCTGACAGACGCTTTGCGCGGGGTAGCTGCTAACAAGAAATTCGCTGAACTTCACGCCAAGCGGGAAGAATTTGCAGAAGCCGTTAAAGAAGCTCTGGTTCACGAACTTGAGAAGAACGGCCTTAAACTGGAAAGTACTTCGCTTACCGATCTCTCGCAGCTTCCTATTAACCAGATGAACAAAGATGACGTTCATGACGCGGTTGGATTGCGTAATATCCTCTCGACCGTTTCTGGTGCGCAGATGGAAAGTAATAAGATCGAAAATGATCGTGACGTAACGATTCAGCAGCAAGATGTTGAAGCTAAAAAGCGTGCTTTGTCACTTATTAAGCAACGAGAAATGCTTGAAGCGGATCAACGTAAGGAAGTTGCGGAGTATAAGGCTCAGCAGGACGCGGCAGAGAAATCTGCTGTTTTGGCTCACGAGCAGTCTGCAGCGGAAGCTGAATTAGCGCAAAAACGTGAGGTTGAAAACGCTCAAATTGCTCAAGAAGAAGCAGTTGAAACTCGAAACCTACAACGTCAACGTGCAATTGCTGTTGAAACCGCCGAAAAAGCTCAAGCAGAACGAACAGCGCAAATTGCTGCTCAAAAATTCATTGAAACTGCTGAAATTGAGCGTGCAAAGGCTATTGAAGCTGCCGAAATCGAGAAGCAACGTACAATTGAAGCCGCTCAAATTGAGCGAGCACAAGCAATTGAAGCTGCCGAAATTGCAAAACAGCGTACAATTGAAGCCGCTAACGTTGAAAAGCGACAAACAATTGAAACTGCCGAGATTTCTAAATCTGTTGCGCTTGCTCAAGCTGGTGCAGAAGAAGCAGAAGCTACTGCATTGAAGGCTCATGCCGAAGCTAAAGAAGCTGCTGCTCGTGAAAGCATTAAAACGGCTGAGGAGCGCGCCCAAGCAGAACGTAAGCGGGCTATTAGTATTGTTCAGGCAGAGGAAGAAGCTGCTCGTGACAAGATTGACGCAGATAAAGACGCCTATGTTGCAGGGGTAAAGGCAGAAGCTGATTTTGTTGTTGCTGAAAAGACTGCTGCATCGGAAAAGGCAAAAGCCGAAGGTATTGGTAATGCGACCCGCGAACGGGCTCGTGCTGCGGCTGATGAGCGAACAATTGCTGCGGAAGCAGTAAAAACCGCAGCTACCGCAGAAGCAGAGGCAGAAGCCTTGCGTATTACCGTTAAAGCACAAGCTGAATCCCAAGCTGCGTCTTTGGACGCGGAAGCTAAGAAATTGCTCGCAGAGGCACTTCTTGCGGAAGGAACCGCTCAAGCCGAAGCTAAGCGTCTGCTTGTTGAAGCCGAAAACTCGGTTGATGATCGTCTTTTGATGCGCGATGTCGCGATTAAAGCGATTGAAACCGCCCCGGCTGTTGTTGAGCAATTCGTCAAGGCTGCTGATGGTCTTGATCTTAAGGTTGTTCAAGTTCAGGGTCTTGGTGGAATGGGTGGCGAAGGTGGCGAAGGTGGTAATAATGCCATGGGCCAAACACCCTTTGGTCTTGCCATCAATACTTTGGCCCAATTCACAGCAATCAGTCCTGCCCTCAAAATGCTGATGGGTAATGACGAAAATGCTGTGGAAACTATGGTAGAAAAGGTGAAGAATGTTGCGAAGGCAGGGTTCGAAGCCGCTACTACTCGGTCAGAAAAGCCGGTTGCGAAAAACCGGATCACCGAAACTACGCCTAAGAAGCCTAAAGCTCCTCGGGCTGCAAAACCTGCTGTCTAATTCGCTTAGATAGTTTTCGAAAAATAAGCGCGTGCCTTCGGGTGCGCGCTTATTTTTTTGTGATGTTGTCATATTGAAAAACTGCCTCAGAGGCTCCCAGAGGGCCTTTTGGGCGGCATGGGTGCTCAGACGAGATCGGGCGGCGAGAGGCTCTGAGAGGCTCTGAGGAGTTCTCAGAGGCCCTGACCCTCTAGGTGCGCTTCCATCCGAGGGCCTAATTTCGAGCCAGAGTTTTTGATTATTAATTCTACACTTAGCTCCTTATTAGAGATTACCTTAGACGTTGCAATTATCTAAATATGTAGTGAAATATACACTGGAGTATATTATGTTAGTAGAACTTGCTATTGGCGACGCTTTCGGAGCCGCTTTTGAATACTCACCAAAGAGTTTCATTAAGAAACATAACACAGGAGTTTATTTTAGTAAGCACCCACGCCATAATATTCCTCCGGGTTTCTATACTGATGATACTCAAATGACTTTGGCTATTGCGGAGCAAATAGTATCAGAAGATACTTGGAAACCAATTAATTTAGCTGCGCGTTTTGTAGAAGTTTTCCATCGCGACCAAAGAACAGGTTATGCGGGTCGCTTTTATAAGTTTCTTAAATCCGTTAAAACAGGTAAAGAATTTCTAGATCAAATCAAACCGGGTAGTGATAAAAGTGGGGCTGCTATGCGCGTTACCCCTATTGGTCTTTACTCTGATATCCAAGAAGTTTTGGATAAGGCTGAAATACAGGCAAAAGTAACCCACGACACTCCGGGAGGAATAGCCTCAGCCAAGGCTGCGGCGTTACTTGTTCACTATTGCAGGTTTAATCTCGGACCCCTCGATGAAGCGGGTGCTTGGATTCAGGGTGAAATTGACGGAGCCTGGCATTTGCCTTGGGAGAAAAAAGTTAAAACCAAAGGCTACATGGCCGTTCGAGCAGCCATTACTGCGCTTCAGAGAAATACGAGTTTAGTTGAACTTCTGAAGGATTGCATCAACTTCACAGGAGACGTAGATACGGTAGCTACTATTGCGCTTGCCGCAGCTTCAACTAGTATTGCGTATGAGAGAGATATACCCGATTCGCTTACTCTAGCTCTAGAGAATAGAAAATATGGACGGAATTATCTCCTCAAGCTAGACCTTGAGTTAGGGAGCTACTTTAATGAACGCTACAGAAAAGAAACTGTATGTGTCTGAGGCCAGGGGCTATCATATATCAGATATCTCAAAAGGCGAACTAGGAGAAATATCCAAGATCCAAGAAGAGGTAGATGAGTTACGGGACGCGGCTCTACAAGGTTCGAAAATAATGGAACTTGTGGAGCTTTCTGATTTATATGGCGCTATCAAACTCTATCTGGAAAAACATCACTCAGGTCATACAATGGATGATCTAAAAACAATGAGTGGCATTACAGCCCGAGCATTTACTAATGGGTTTCGATAATGAGTGAATTTATTTATGATCCGATCATAAACTATCGAAGACTTGCGGAAGCAGAGGATTTTTACGTCGCTGCGGGTTTTCAGCGAGTTGGTGCTCCTTGGTCAGTAACAAGACCTACGCTAACGATCACCGCCCCCAAAGACGCTAAAATATTCATCCATAAAGAGGCCCGAAAAGGAATTAAGGGCATACCTGACGGAGAAGATTTATGCTTAGTGGCATCTGGGGAGCAATCACTGCTATCCTTAGTAAAGGTAAATGAATTCTTCAATATTTCCACTGCAGGGGCACATCCACTATTTGAGGGTAGGTTTGTAACTACCACGCCTTGCTTCAGAGACGAGCTTGGTCAAAGCCCCTATACTCGTTCTTACTTTATGAAGGTCGAACTTTTTGATAACCAAAACCCTACAGAAGAATCTCTCAAAGACATGATAGCTCTTTGTCACACATGGTTTTCCAAACACATCTCTTGTGAAGTAATAGAGACAGACCAAGCAAAGTCTGATCCCATTGCAATATCAAGAACTTATGATATAGTGCATAATTCAAGTAAAGACGGGCAGATTGAATTGGGATCATACGGAATAAGAAAACACCCCTCAATAGGAGAGTGGGTTTACGCAACCGGATGTGCAGAACCTCGATTAAGTGCTGCTATTGAACGAGGTGTATTATGAGTCTTTGGCTACTCATTAAAAGATTATTTACTGGAAAAGAAAAACCTCGACCCACAACTCAGGTATTTAGGCGGGCACCGCGCCCAACTTTTGAGAGAAAAAAAGTTATACCGGACTCCCCGACGCCGAAGTTAGACGAAGCAATAGGCGATGATAAGGGCGTATGTCACGTTGACTTTGGTAAAGTTAGAAAAATTACTCGTAAATTTGAACGCAAAAACAAAAGGCTTACTGAGTTTTACGATGAAGACGGGGATTTAATTCAAGATTAATGCCTAGTAAATCAGAAATTAGAAAACAAATAAAGCAGATCATAAAAAATAAATCTCCTGAAGATTTTGCAAATGAATCCGCTCAGATTAGAGCCAATCTAACTATTTTTATTGAAAAAGTCAAAAAGGGTATACTACCGTTTAAGTATAGTCCTCATGTTATGGCTTACTACCCTCTCAATGATGAGGTAGACATCATAGAGTCCTTAAAAGAATGGGATAGCTTAAGTTTGCCGAAAATGGTAGAAAATTCTATCGTTGCCCATATCGTTGAAGACGTAGACAAAGATCTGTGTAATTCAAAGAGTTGGGGAGCAAAGATGGGTGGTATAAAAGAGCCATCTGATTCCTGTCTTCCCATAAAAAGCCTTGATCACAAGATGATTGAGGTGGTTTTTGTTCCTGGCCGAGCCTTTGATATGCAAGGTAATCGAATCGGTAGGGGTCGTGGGCATTATGACAAATTTTTGCTTAATGTCCCTAGAGCTACAAAAGTTGGGGTGTGTTTTCACAATCAGCTATTTCAGACTATCCCTACAGAAGAACATGATGTAAAATTAGATTACGTAATAACTAACCGGGGGATCTATGGCCCCAATATAAAAAAGGACAAATTATCATGATGCAATACCTCAAACAGGCCCAAGAATTGGCAAAAGAGCTTAAAGCAGGAACAATTGACTCAGATCAATTGGCCGAAAAACTTAAGGCCGCAATACCTCCTCAATTTTTAGCTGAACTTAAGAAGGAAACTCCAGAGTCCGTCATAGCTAAGATTACACCACTAGTTAGTACCTTTATGGGTAAAGACGCAGTAGCTGTGCTTGGTGAAGAATCTACTCTTGAACTTTTCACAAAAGCTATGGATATCCTTAAAGCTTAAGGGTTAGTTACTGGATTACTTGGATTCGGATACCCGTCGATAGTTTCTAATTCTGCGCTGGGGTATCCATCATCGTTATCTACTCCTATATTGAACACTTGAGTTCTGGGAGTAGTATCGCTGTCTGTAACAGTTACCAAGTAATTTTGTTGAATAATATCAATAGGCTGCAAAACATTATTAGATGTTGCAGTTACTACAAACTCTAATGCGGCTGGTGCCGGTATAGTAACTTCATCAATGATTGAGGTCCAACTTATCGTATCAGCCGTAATTGCAGTGGCCTGTGCATTAATAGTAACAGGGAAAACTATTGTCCCAGACGTTGTTAGGGTTACTGTCACATCTGCTGCAGTCTCTTCCGGGAGTTTAAGCGGATCAGTCACGTTATTCGAAGCGGCGGCTCCTGTAATTTCAAAGTCACTCATATCAATATCTTAACATAAAACAAAAATCTTGCTCAATAATAATGTCTTATCCAAATTAGATTAAAGTGTTATAATGACTTTATGCGTAGACCTGGATTTTTAGGAGAAACAAACTATTGGTTTGGAAATGCAACTCAACCAACCTACCCTCGTAGAAGGCTTGGAGATAGCTGTTGGGTATGTCAGGGTAATTCCTGCAAAAATGTTTGCAGTAAGGCCAAACAAATGAGCGTCGCTAAGAAGAAACATGCAAAAATGCGTGCTGTAGCGGCTAAACAGCCTAAACGAACAGTAAAACCGGCTCTTGATGAAGCTAAATTCAAAATCATTCCCGGCGAAGGTCAGAATTTACGGCTCGCTCGTCTCAAAAAGATGGGTCTGTATACTCCGGGTGGATTCATGAGTAAGGACTATGCAAATCTCGTTCACTTCGGAACTCGGGATGCTGCTAAGATTAGACAAATTAAAGCAGGAAGATCCAGAATTACCGCAGCTAAGAACTTGAAACGTTATGGAACTACTAACATCAAAGAAATTGCTGCTATTGTTGAGACTAAGAGCCAAGCAGAAAAAGCTATGTGGCTAAGAGTCTATGGAACAGATCAAGCAGATAAAATCTTTGCTCTGGCTGATAAGCGCAGAAAAGCGCTCTGTGACGCGGATGCTGAATGTGTAAGGATTAGAAAAGAAGAGGCTGATTTCAAGTAGGCTAACGCATAGGCTTTGCTTCGAGCCTTCCATCCCCCTAGATAGTTGCTATTATAGCTGTAAAGGTGCTTACATGACTGATCGAAAAATGCTGCCCGTTGAATATGACGGTGACGGCTACTATATTGAAGAAAAGGCATTAACCAAACACATCGAGGGCAACCTAGATGATTTGCGGCAGCATGTTTTAACTACAACAGACATATCCAATAAAAAATTTGCGGTGGTTGTTGTTTTAGCCCTTACTGCTGTAAGTATAGTTGCGTCTCTTGCTTTTGCAGGAGCAACTTTTTGGGCATTTGTGGTTGCCTTTATAGCCCTAGCTGATGTCAAACCGGTTTTGAAATTCCTCGAAAAGAGTTCTAAATGAAATTTGAAATAGGTGTTGTATATGCCAATTCCAGAGGAAGAAAGCATTTAGCAATCTCCCCAGCAAAGCTCCTTTTTTGCAAAGAAAGTAGCCCGGTTGTCTACGAACCAGGAAGTGGTTGTAGTGTTTGTCGAGAAACCAGCGTAGAAGATCTCTGTAAGGAGTGGGGCGTCACTTTGGAGGAATTTGATACTCTTTGTGGGCAATATCTCGCCCCAGCCCCACCAACCAGAACACGGCCTAGAGGTTCTCGTCGAACAACAAAAGATGAAATAGCCGAAGGGTTTGAGCTTCGCTTTGCTCGAATACTGACCGGCTCCAGAGTCTGCTAGCCTATGACTTATTTTGAGGAGGACATACCTGACCTCCTTACTACCTTCTTCGACTATATTAGAGAAGATGGTAAAGAACATCCGATCATAAAATGTAAAATATGCTGCTTAGAAGCTCCAGCAGCAAGCACTCGAAGCGCGGTGTGCGAAATGTGCTTTGACGATGATTTTTGGGATTGGAAGAGGGCTACCTCTTAAGTCCGACTTTGGCCTTGCCTCGTTTTGCTGCGCTACCTATTGAGCGCCCCGCCCCGCTTACTGCACCGGAAATCGATCCTATCCCGGACTTAATTCCGCGTTTTGCGGATCCCCAGGCCATTCTCCCACTACAGAATAAGCTAGCGACTTTCCATATAACGATAGCTGTGACCAGGTTGCTTACGATAAACCAGGGTAACATGGGTTTGAAATACTCCCACATCGATACTCCTAACCTATTAGCTGTATCGCTGGCCCAGCCGTCTATTTGAGAGTTGCGGGGTATTCGAGGATTTACAAGAGGGACGACTCGTTTAATTCCGGCTTCGCGGCGTGCTATACTGGAGACGTTTCTCATGCCATATGGTCCGTAACCTATACTCATTATTTCCTCTTTTTGCGTTTACCAAGTAATCCGCCTAGGCTTTTAGCCTTACTTTGAATTGACGCCCCGGCCTGTATTGATTTAACAACTGCAGGTCCAGATTTATAGGCTCCATATCCAGTGCCTCCGGCCAAGCCCAGCCAAGTAAGTGCGGGGAAATCCTTTCCTATCACTAATTGGAGTAGCGGGCCTGCACCATACATGCCGAATACGGGTAATAAGTTATCGTCAACAGACTGTAGCGCGTCATCCATATCCGCTATTTCTCCCAACCCAGTAAGTCTGCCGGTAGAGGTGTAAAGACCTGCTTTTTTGATGTAAAACTTAGCAACGACGAGTAAGACAGCTAACAGAATTAAAAATGCTATTTTTCTAACTTTAGAGAAAGTAGATTGTGTTCCAGCAAAGTCACCAAACCCCCCTAATTGTCTAACAATAGGGTTAAATCTGGGATGAGAAAAAGTAGCTGGAACAAATCCCATAAAACTTTTCGGGTGCTTTTTTACAGCCATTCCTATAAATCGTTGAATATCTTGTTGTGATACCTTAGCCATTAGCGTCTCCGAGATTTACGCTTACCCTTACGTTTTTTTCGTTTACCTACTTTACTGTTAAAAAGTTTTAGACCAAGCTCACTTTTTGCCATAGATTGGCTCATCTTAAAAGTTAAAAACCCTGTCAAGGGCACAGATATAGCTAAAGTTCCGGCAATCCAAGGCCAAGGAATGCTTGCCAAGAAGCCTTCTTCTTCATCAGTTACGTGCGGTGCGGCCTTCGGAGGCTCTGCTCCGAAATAACCACCAAAAGGGGTGGCCATACAAGATCCACAATCAGCAATTTGGCTTCTATCTTTTGCTACAGCCTTTTGTAGAAATACGGCTAGATTCTTAGTTGACATTACCATAGGGATACCTCAATTAAAATTATAGCAAATAGCTGTGTAATCCTCCAAAAGCATTTATGGTATGGCGTAGTCATGAAATTCTGATACGATACTCCTATGAGTAACGACAGAAAACCTCTGGAAGATGAGCTTGCTGATCTTGAAGATGCGCTCCAGAACGCTATAAACGTGGAAGACTACAACTTAGCTGCGAAGATACGAGATCGAGTTAATGAGATTACAGACTTCTTGGTAGCCGCAGCTATGAATGCAGACCAAGAAACGGTATCCAAGGAAACGCAACTCTTAGAAGAAGAAAAGTTGAAATGTGCTGAACTCTATACTCAACTACAAAGAAAAAGCGCTGATTTTTCCAACTTCCAGAAAAGAACTAAAAAAGATAAGGAACGTTGGATAAGAGATTCTACTCGCCAAGTTCTAACCTCATTTTTACCTGCCTTGGATAACCTAGATTCGGTTATTAACTCTCTAGTTAAAACAGAAGGCAATGATTCTTTAAAGACAGGCTTAGCGCTAGTAGGAGAAGCCTTTCAAGAATCATTCAAGAAATTTAATATTTCGAAAATTCTTCCAGAGATTGACGATGTTTTTAACCCTGAGTTGCACAAGGCAATCAGTATTCAGCATGATGAGTCGGCAAAGGTCGAAGCTATTGCTTACGTAAGCAGGCCGGGCTATAAAATAGACGATGCGGTTATACGTCCCGCTGATGTCGTAGTTAAGAAGCATGTTCCTCAAAAGTAATTATGCTATACTTAGCGTATGAGTGATCTTGATAATATAGACCCGCCAGAGCTGGAAAAACTTGATTTTAATCTTCAAGTAAGGTATCTCTCCAGAGAAGTAATACTCTCGGTTAGAGCGCTGGATGACGCGTCTTTTAAATTACTTGTTGATGGCGCTAAGGTTCTTGAGAAAGAAATTAAAGAAGAAATAAAACGATTTAAACCCTAAGACTTCTTATAGATAGCAAAACCTTGCCACGGAGTTCCCTTTTTATCAAAAACAAGCACGTCCATTAGTTGCTGGTCTACCTCTAGTAGTAGGTTGTGAGAGCCATTAGCCTCAACCTTATCGACTATTTTTCCCTTAATTTGATCACTATTCTGTAGTATGATTACGTCTTTAACCTGGGCTAGGTTCCAGAAAAACTTAGCATCGTTGATTCTTTTTTCTTGTGTGAACATTTATCTCCCTCGACGCATCTTACGCCTATCTACATTATATAAGACCAGCAATGAAAAGCCACCTAAGAATTACGGCCATACTTGCATCTTTGCTCCTAGGAGGTATTATGAAAGAAACGACGGAACAAGCTTCATTGGTGGTGTATGTCCTCATATGGTGATGCAATGTATGGTATAAATACAAAACCTTTCGTAAAGGCAAACTGCCCTCTCTGTATGGATCCGGTTAGTTATACCCGGTCGATGCATAGTGCTAAGGGATCAGAAATGGGGTATCGCTGCCATACCTGCCAGCTTTCTTTTGCGATACAATTTCCTGGCAATGAATTAAGTCAAAAAAGAAGAATGGTATCCTTGACTTGCCCTACCTGTAAAAAATCCCATACTACAGAAGTAGTCGGAACTCTTTATTCTCGTCACGTTCCCTGCGAGCCTTGCTACACGTATGAAGAAGATATGATGAGCGGGTATTGCGGTTTTGGTTAAAATACCAAAAAACATTTTGACACAAAAAAAAGCTGCGCATAGCGCAGCTTTTTTTGTGTCTTGAGTTGAGACCTGTTTAGTAGTCTATTAAATTTCCGTCCTCGTCGTATTCGTTGTCTTCCTCGACGAGGACACCCGCACCCCCCGCATAAAGGATATTGTTAGCCCCTACCGTAAATTGAAGATTGCCACCGCCTGTAAAATACTGAACCTGCTCTGGGCTTGATGGATCACCGAACACTTCTGGGTAGTTGGTCTCTACGAAAAGTTCTCTGGCCTTGGCCCGAGATAGTGCTTCTTTATACATAGGATCAAGTGCGATATGATTGTAAGAATTGGCGTAGCAATAGTTGCCCTCACCAGGACCAAGCCGCACCAAGAAAGTAGGGCAGGGACTTCTGTTTGAGTGCAAAATACCGGATACTTTATTATCACACATATAAAGATCGGTTTTTCTAAATTCGCAGGTCATCTTATCAAAGTAATGATAAGATCCTAAAAAGGAACAGCCGGGGCAATCATCATGCCTGTATTGGGGTTTTTCATAAATCCAAATACGAGGTTTTTTACCTACCTGCGGCACAGCACCCGACACAGAAGGAAGTTCCTCCTCATCGGCACCCCATCGACTCACAAAAAGAGCTTTGGCAGGACTATCCGTGGATCCAAACTCCAGCCCCCACCCAGGACCATCAGGGGTTTCTTGATTTTCTATCTCGCCTATGACAGTTCGACCTTTGAGGAAGCTTACAAAGCTTTCCATAGAGAGGGGATACCCCACCTCTAAATTCTTATCTTGTTCCACAAGGAGCCCCTTACTTTGTTTTATTCGGGCGAAGGTTCGCCTACTATGAGGATTTTAGCACAGAATCGCCCATATACAAGAGTCGGGGCTATCGAGCCTCTTTTCTGCCAAACTTCTTTCCGTTCACCTTGATGACGCGACCAAATATTTTTTTAGTCCATCCGTTATCGTGACCATGATTATTTGAAATCAGATAACGACCTTGAGCATCAACTTTAGTAACTAGGTGTGCATCGATGTAATTACCTTTTACTTTGCAAAAAACAACATCGCCTTTTTTATAGTCATCAGTTTTCTTGAAAGTAAGCACGCTTTTGGTTTTTATTTTAGGAGTCATGGAATTCCCAAAAACCTTAAAGGTTGTCTCCCCGTCTTCCGATAATTCCTTGATCGCTTTTTCGTATTTTTTCATTGTTATGGTAGCATTGTGTTAGAGGGATCTACTTGCGTAAATACTTTTTTCCGCTTATAGTTTTTCTATCACTTTTTAATGGGTGTTCTTCGGTATTTACTCGTCTAGAGTATGGTCCCGCCTCCCAGTTTGCAATAGGTAGAATAATTAACGAAGACAGCACCGGACTACGATCTGACGGTCGAGTTAAGGGCGGTATGCCTATGAATGGGCATTACACATCATTCAAAATTGGCGTAAAAAATGATCTGTCAGATGATATCCGGTTAAGTATCGCGGCGGGTCCAGCGCTATTTGTCCCCACAAAAGGTCCTGACGGAAGTTTTTATTCCGTAGACGCTACTCCGAGGCTTACTTACACTGGATGGAAACACCTACACCCATATGTAGAAGGTTTAGTAGGCGTAGGTAACCTAGAAAAGCGATGGGAAGGCGAGGCGACTAAGTGGCAATTCAGCACCGGAGGTGGCATCGGTGTAATGATACCTCTGAAAAAACACTTTAAAGTTGATATTGGATATAGGCTGTATCACATAAGCAATGGATCGGCCATATTTAATTCGCCTAGACCGAATGTTGGCTACAATACTGATTTGGTATTGTTTGGCATTAGATACAACTTTTAATTCGGATACCGAATGCCACCGACAGGAGTTGCACCTGCACTCCCCGAAGGGAACAAGGCTCTCAACCTTGCGCGTCTGCTAATTTCGCCACGGTGGCATGAATACTCCCAAGAGGATTTGCACCTCTACTATAAGTTTCGTAGACTTACGTGCTTCTGTTACACTATGGGAGCGTATATACGGATGACAGGGCAAAAGCCCCTAACTGTCATCCTATTTTAATCGGCCCGTCGTTCATAAAACGTTCAAGACCTATTGCCCAGCCAGCGCCACCCTCATAGGGGCCACCGCCTAGTAATTGAACACCAGAATCGCTGTTTATCTCAAAGGCTTTGTCACCTATGTAGATATTTAAGCCTCGTTCGGCGTCATCGACCAGCTTCCAGCCAGTTGTGCCCTTGAGTTGTTTAAACAACCAAAGAGCATCTTTACGAACATCTCGGCAACAGTCTAATGCGTTATCTCCGAGGTATTCGACACCAATCTGAGTAAATTCTCGTAAGCGATTGGCGTTTGTGGAGAGTTCATTACGAAAACAACGAGCAATGTAATAGATTTTATTCTTACCTATTGCATTGAGTCCGAGATTTCGGACATATTGTGTTGCTTCGGGGAGGAGAACGTAATCATCAAGCTCAAAAGCTCGATTATTGGTATTAGCTAGACACTTTTCGACAGTTTCTTTGCCAATGATCGTTGGTATTTCTAAAAAGTAATACCCTCGATATTCCAACAACTCACTAATGAGGTTGGTGAACCCGCCTCCGTTGAAGTGATTTGGTTACGTTGTAGTTTTTTACACCTTTGATTTTCATGATGTTCTCCTAATAACGCGTGATGGATTTGAACCAACATCCTCCAGAATATGAACCTGACGAGCTACCGAATTGCTCTAACGCGTGTCGTATTATTTTAGCAGTAGTAGGATTTTAACCTACGTCCTTCGGGTTATGAGGCCGACGAGATAACTGACTTCTCCATACTGCGATGTTAGCCTCCGGTAGGATTCGCACCTACGTCCTTGAGCCAATGAGACTCACGAGCTACTAAACTGCTCTACGGGGCGTCGTTTTTTGTCATTCGCGTTTCTTATTTAAACGCTTTTGTTTTTTGGATGATTTGCCGATGGATATATTGTAATGCTCGTAGCAATACTTTAGTGGAACCTTTTTAAGTCTCACTAGTCGCGCTTTAATGTATTTGCGACAATTTTCCCATTGGCAGGGATGTTTTAGACTTACTTGTGTGAAGTCTTCTTTCGATTTCTTAGCATTGTTGGCGGGAATACCCTTCCTTTCATTTAAGATAAGCAGAATTTACTGCTTCACCTTATTATAGTGTCTGAATTATTGTTGTCAAGTCTGTTTGAATTAATATTGTCCGGGAGGAGTTATATATTCTACTGGTGTTCTCTTAGTAATCGGCATGTTGCGATATTTTTGATCCATATACATTAATTTGTATGTTGGATGAGAGTTTGAATAAGCAGGATCAGCAACAACGGGCGGTGTTAGTCTATGTCCTCTATATCCACGAGAGCGGCTATATTTTCCAGCCATCAGATATTCGTTACGGTCTTGCTTTTCTCCGGTCATGTATGTATCAAACTCCATAACCATCCCTAGCCCACCAAACCAAGTATCCTCTAAATTTCCTAAATAACCGGGACGTCTCATAAAACAATGATAGCATATTGTGCTATTAAATACTTAATAAACTTAACACTCGATATCAATACCCACCATGAATCTCCGACCAGTGGACGGAGTGAGGCATTTCTTGGGTTCAACCGAGCCACTCGTAACTGCATGTTGTTAAGTTTTATGCCACCTGAGGGATTTGCACCCACACACCTTTCGATAGCCGCGTTTGAAACGACCGCGCCTGCTAATTACGCCAAGGTGGCTTATGTTTGTTATAATGTCATTATGCTTGATTTCTTAACGGGAGACGGAGCCAGATGGGCCTTTGATCCTCCTACAGATCCCATAATGTTTATGCTTTCGCCCTTGTCTGCCCTAGCCAACAGCCCTCAGCTTGTTCTGCTCTCTTTATTAGGTAGTTTTTATGTGGGTTTTAATAAATATGACGGGATCAAGGCTTTTGGTGCTAGTTTAGGTCTTTTAGCGCTTGCTACTATCATCATAGACATGAGTATTAAACAAGACACTACTAATGTTACTAACTTTTTCTTACCTTTTTAATTTATTTGGAGCCGGGGAGTTTGTGCTAGTATCTCTCTAGCCCCCGACATAAAACACTAGCAAGAATTGCACTTGCTCTTTCGGCGTCATAAATCTCTGATCAGAGGGGGTGCCGACGTGCGCTATTACACTATAGTATTCCCAGCTTTCAGAAAAACTCGTCTACTTTCTTTGAATATCGTGTCTAGAATTGATATTCTCGGTTGGTAGGTTTGTTTAACCTTCCGCAAGGGGTCACGATAAGATCGTGATGGATAGTGAGGGATTTGCACCCCCTCCCTGGGTTCTTCAGACCCGTGTGCTACTGTTAACACCAACTATCCGTATAGGCCCAGGAGGACTTGCACCCCCTCTCCCAGGGTAAAAACCTGGTACTCTGCTTGGTAAGTTATAGGCCCATGATTATATGGGTATCGGTCTGGAAGGTAACGCTCCTTCTTTTCTGCCTTATCAGAGCAGCGTGCTAAACTTTTCTACTACAGACCGCAGTATAGGAGTGGTAGGATTTGCACCCACGATATTCTGTTCATCGGACAGACGCCTTAACTACTTGGCCACACTCCCATGTGATACTCCAGAAGGGATTTGCACCCTTAAACACTTATTTCTAAAACAAGCGGCTTTGCTAATTTGCCTACCGGAGCAAGTTATGAGCTAAATTGTAACTAGGTGGGTTTCTTGTTTCGGGTTTATCACCCGACTTACGATAACCTAACCACTACGGCCCATATTGAATCTGAGATAACTTAGGAATACGGCTTATAATTACCTACTCAGAATGTATTCCACCATTGGAGCAGCTTTACCTGTTGCCTCCATTCACGCCCATGAAGGGACTTGCACCCTCACTCTCCACCTTGACAGGGTGGCACTCTACTAATTAAGCTACATGAGCAAACGTTGAAGCTTCATCCATATAGAGGAAGGGGGTTACCTTCCCATTAAACTAACTTCAACTCACAGCGGGACCAGGATTTGCACCTGGATCTCCTTCTCTCTGAAGGTATTCTGGATATTAAACTATCCCGCTAAATTGTTTGATTATCTCTCCCTGGAATTGCGCCAGGAAATGCTCGCTATTACCCGAGCCGCGTGTTCTGCTCCCGCCAGAGAGATAAATCAGGGAAAGAGGATTTGCACCCCCGCCAAAGCGCCCCAAACGCCTCGTGCTACTATTACACCATTCCCTGAAGATGAAGGCTTCTGTCCAAACGCTTTATTGTGGGTTCTGGTTCAAATACCAGATCACAATTCACGTAGGCTCTTTTCCACCTTCAACTCTACCCCTTGGATTTGCACCAAGAACGTCGGGTTAACAGCCCGCCAGTTTACTATTCAGCCTAGGGTAGAAGCGGATAGGGGGAATCGCACCCCCGCCTAAAGCTTGGCAAGCTTTCGAGCTACTACTACACCATATCCGCATGGTATCCAAATTGTCAATCAGTCCAACCACGTTGCTTCATCTTTCGATCAAGCTTACGTTGTTTTCCTTTCCTCGAAGGAGTCACGGTGCCTCGTGCCATCGGAGAAACCTCTTGATGTGGACCTATTCCACAGTCTTTGGGTTTCTTTTTCTTGCTCTTCGACATCGTTCTTCCTTATGGGCCAAGAAGGAGTCGCACCTTCGGAGTTTTAACACATCGGTTTTACAGACCGCTCACGCCCTCTACGTGAATATTAACCCTTAGTCCAAGACGCATCGCATAATCGACATATCTAACGCACCCACACCTCCACGGTGTTTATGGGTTTGTCAGACCACGAATAGTGGCGAAAACGCCCTGTAATACCGCCTGCGGGATTCGCACCCGCGTTTCTACCTTGAAAGAGTAGCGTCCTAAACTAGCCTAGACGAAGGCGGCTCATTGTTCTCACCCCTTAAGACTCTGGAGCCTTTCGGGACTGTCACAGCTTTTCAACTTTTTCTTAGAAAGTTCTTCGTGCTGTCTGCCCCCTTAGACGCGAGAGGGCAGGAGGTCTGTCATCCGCGACAAGGAAAATTTGATTTCGTCGCAAGTTCTGGTCTCCCAAGACGTTATAGGAGATAGCCAAAAGGCGGGTCACGAAGCCTTGGGAGGATCGCCTTATGTATACGTAGATAGTCTATGTCTATGAAGAGGAAATCTTCCCGAAAATCGTGTATAGTAATAGAGGAGAGACTTATGTCTGATGAAGAAGATGATAGCATTGCGAGGAAATTTCGCGAATACAGTGCTGCAATAGCTGATAAAGAGACTGCTACAGCGGCAGAACTATACGCCAACTACTCGGAGGACGAAGAATTTATTCGTCTAGTCCAAGCATATCACAAAACTGTGAATTCCTTTGTGGATGGCTATCGAAACGGGCAACGAAAAAGTGCTATTGAATTTCTTAAGAAAGAACTCTATATGTCTGATATGGACATCGTAGAAATGGAAGAGAGATTTGAAGGGACTGAAGCTACCATCATTACTCTTGTGGCGGCTTTAAAAAATGTCCATAAAAGTATAACTAAAAGCGGGACCCCCATGTCTTTTTGGGATATTCACATGTTGCTTCAACAAGAAGGCTTCTGGGATGATCTAGAATCTAAGTAATTTTTATTCCGTTTTCTATAAATAACTGATGATATCGATCCGTGCCTAGAGGCATTGTACTATATACCTGTAACCATAGGTGTCTATCACGATCTGAGGTATTAGGTCCACTAATGTGGTAAGCATTTCCGTCCCAGATCGCTAGATCTCCAGGCTGTGCATTTATTTCCACCAGTTCATCTGGAAAATCTGATTGATCTATTCCTGCCTTGGTTTTTTTGGGTAGGTATTTGATACCTCCTGACTCAGCATCATGATCAGTTAAGAACCAAACACAAGTAATAGCTTTAAACTTTCCTGATAATCCTTCTTGATGGAAGGATGTACAAGAATTATCTGTATGCCACTTAACAGAATAGGGATCACCAGCAGGTTTAAACACAAACTGCTCATTAAATAAGTAAACTGTATCGCCTAAAAAGCTTTTCGTAACTTCGGCCATTAAATCAGATGTCATAAAATCAAAAAGGGTTTTATTTTTTGTGGTATACATGTCCATAATCGGCCAATATTGTGGTGACCCAAAATCTTTTGGCTGTTTTCTTTTGCTTTGATGTTCTGGGTATATGGATAGTCCTATATCTAGAACGGCTTTAATGTAATCAGCCGGTATTACGTTTTTAAGAAGAATTACTTTATTCTCTTTAAACAAATCGATATCTGTTTTACTTATCATAATCTTTAAATACCAAAGGATGGCCTACTGGCCACGTAGAATTTGAAGGGCCGCCTTTATGGGTGCAATTTTCACAAAGTTTTAATCCTGCCCTGCCTGTGGTCGAGAGTGTTGTTCTATAATGTTTATAGTTTGGATGATTAAACCACAGATCCTCTAAAGGAGCATTCATAACGTTGCTGAAGTTAACATCCCCATAAGTGTCTTCGCAGCACAAACCAAGATCTCCATTAGGTCTGACCCACATCCCAGTAGAAGGGCGCTGACAGTCTTCGCGGTAGTATTTTAGTTTCTTAACTTTTTCCTGAGTTGGCGCATGAGCCTTCATCTCAGGTAAGCAGCCCGCTCTGTTATTGAGTATTCTCTCTTCGAATCTTGGATTCATCATGTTTAGCCGGAATATTTTATCGCCTTTGATATGTTTTACTTTCTCAAAAGTTGCTTGATCATAATGACTTACAGCGAGTCGATCTAATCCGCAGTCAACTAACTTATCATAAACATCTTGTGTTAATAAATCTCCATTTGTAGTTAATAGGTGTATTCCATCTGGAATAGCCGTTTTACTGGCTTTTACGATATCAAATATCCGTTTATCACTCAGAGGCTCGTTAGTTCCATACCAAGAAACCCTCCCTGAGAACTTTAATCTAGCTAAATCTTCTATAATTTTGTTGATTACGTCCCAGGACATCTCAACTCGGGGTTCGGGTGCCCGTAATTGCCCCCACTTACAAAACCAACAGGTGCGGGTGCAGACATTCTTAGTCTCTATTTCGATGGACTCAAAAAGCTTAATAGAGGCGATTGGTAACTTTTGCATACAATTAGTATACCTTTTTAGTATAATGCAGAAGAGGACAATCTTATGAGTAGAGTACCAGGTTATTTAAGTGGTGTAGAATTATGGGGCCTAGGCTCGTTAGGCCAACCAAAGGCTAAAGGAAAAGCTCGTGGCAGAAGAGGCTGGAAACAGTATGCTTCAGGGGAACAACAAGCTCAGATGGATGCTTTCCGTACACAACGTAGGGCTGCTCGTAAAGAATTTCTTTCTCAAATGGCACCGGAAGAAAGAGTGGCTTGGAAGGCAGCACGAAAATCCAAAAGAAAGGCTCGTCGTGAGGCTAGAAAAGCAAAAAGAGCAGCTAGCGGTAAACCTCGTAGGACGCGAAGCCAAAGAGCGGAGCGTTGGGCATCAATGACCGATGAGCAGCGTCAGGCTAGAACTGCTAAGCGTTTCCAAAAATGGCAATCACGCCACCAAGACCCGACCGCAGGTTTTAGCGGATATATTTGGTATTAGTAACTGCTTCGGTGTTGACACTACCGTCATAGATGGTAGTCTAGCGTTCTCTTCAAAGACTTTTTCCTAAAAGGGCAAATGAGTAACCGAAAATATAGCGAATTAGCTGCCAGCTTAACAACAACAATAGCTCAAGGTGAGCAGAAATCCCATCTTTGCTTCTTACAAAAAGAAGTAGATAAAACTGTTCAGGTTTACAACCAAAAAGGAAAACCAGAAAAGGCTCTTCTTGAGTTTGACGAGAATGATCGTCTTATTGGTTTGCGATTAAGTGACGATGCTTCTGATACAGCTCCTGCTAGCACCACTAAAAATTCTTATGTCGTAGCCCTCACTAAAGAAGATATGGGTAGAGGCTCAGTTGGTTATATTCAAGTTACTCCTTGCACTGATGGCGTCGCAAGAACTATCATTGCTGCAGATGAAAACAAGAATGAGCTTGGAATCAACCTAGACATTGACGTTGATGGTCATGTTTTAGGTATCGAACTGATGAACGGTGACTGGCTGCCCGTTGACACGGAGCCTGTTTCCGGCTAAACTTGGACAGTCGGGCTATTAGCTCAGTGGTAGAGTGCCCAGATTAAGGATTTGGGAAGTCATGGGTTCAAATCCCATATAGCCCTTTCGCATGATGCGGATAGATGTTGGAGATAATCAACAAACATGAAGCCTCGACCTTGGTAGTAAGTCTTGTTCGATATACGGTTGTTCTAATGATAAGGCGTATGCCATCATTAAGGACAACAAACTGTATCGACTAACTTTCAGCCTTTCAGTAGCCCGTCACATTCTGACATTTCTTCCAACGGAGGAAGGATATCAGATTGTGCGGGTAACTCTGATAATCGGAAATCGCCTTAAAAAAGGTGTCGCTAGTAATAGCGGTTTATATGCCGTCATCTCGGAACGCAAAGGAATTACCCTACGGGTGTCCACGCATAAGAATGTGGCAGAGTACTTTACAGAATGCTCCTCTAGATACCTAGCTGAGTGTTGGATTACAGGTAAAATGAATGAAATTCCATTGGAATTCTGACGTTGTAGCAGACGCAATTCGAGCTAAGGGGTATAAGGTAGTAAATACCGGCCCTGGTGGTGACCATGATACCGATGAACTGGTTTTAGAGCTAGAAAACGGCGATCAGGTTTTCATTTCGGGTTACATCATCGATGACGTGATGACAAATACTTCTGACGCTGATGTCGAGGCTATTACAGTCTCAGATGGTAAATGTAGTAGTGGGGGACTAACAAGTAATGACCCTACAACTATTCAAGCCTACGCAGATGTTAGAATTGTAATTGGTGGTTTTCTAAACGGGACCGAAACTCACGTTTACAACCATCATGATGAGCTTTTCTAAATAATCAAAAACGCTGTGGCTTGCGTCCGAGCCGAGGTGTGGTAAGATACTCAAACGAACGAAGGACGAATGCTACAAAGTTCGGCGGCTGAAACGAAGTGTAGCCAAGTAAGCCGCCTTAGTGACAACATTTGCGTAAACTCAGAATCGTTAAACTGTGATTTTATTCTTGTAATAGAACAGATAGTTAAATAGAATTCTGAAACCAACCTAGCTTTGTTGTTGCTAGAACAAGTCTTGGGACGACTTAAAAAGCATACTGGTGGAGGCCCGAGGATGATCACTAGATCAAACCAAAAGCCCCAAGGTAATTAGCTTGCTGATTACCGGCCTAACGGCAACGTCGAAGGGTCTTTGACAATATGAAAAAAATCCTGTAATAGTCTTCGGACTAAAATGGGTCGGATGCTCCGCTACTTGGAAACAAGTAGGTGGAGCATCTGTTTTTTCTCCGGTAGCTCAATGGTAGAGTAGGTGGCTGTTAACCACTTGGCTGTTGGTTCGAATCCAACCCGGAGAGTATATTGTGGGCCGAAAGTAATTGGTTATCATGACGGTCACAAAGTAGCGATGTCTCGCGAGGGACTAGTCAGCGTTGAAACCAGCAACCTAACGGTAACACGCGGTTGCAGAACTCCTGAAGTTCAAAACGCGAGCCCGGTGTTCGACTGCATAAAGCTCTTTTCATAGAGCCTCGGAGGTTGGATAAACGGAGGCCACCCCGCTTTAGAAATAAAGCACCGGCCAATGCTAATGCTTGCTCACAATATTTTTAGCCTGTGGTGTAATGGTAACACAGATGGTTTTGGTCCATCCGTTCAAGGTTCAAGTCCTTGCAGGCTAGTGATATAGGAATTATTATGAGTCGATTAGCTGGTTTTCTTTTGATTTCTTTGATGTTACTCGTAGTCCCGAGCTATTCTCAGGATGTCAAACCTAGAAATAGGGTGGCTTGGGAACCTCTTGAGCCAGATTTTACTATCCCGAGGAAAGATGATAGATTTCAGGATAAAATTCGATTTGCAGGAAACCCTCCTTGGATATGGCGAACGGAAACTCCAAACGGTTGGTTAGTATACACCAATGATGTAAATAACAGCATAATTCAAGTTGAAGATGAAGATCATGAGTGGGAAAAACAATAAAGACAGGCGTGTAGAATCAAATCGCTGACGGTTGACCCTGAAGGGGGTTTTGATACACTAGGCGCACAAACGTAGGGAAGCCAAAGAGTGAGGCGCTGAAGGAAACGGGAAACCGGAGATTTCAGATAACTGTGTGCGAGTCGCAGTCCTACGATGACTAAGGTTTTAACCTCTTTGCACCTTAAGCAAGGACAGTATGTGGGTACGAGTGCATCTATGCAGGATGTAATCGTCTACGTACTAAAAGAGGCAGACCATTCCGCTAGATCCGGTTTGGGCGCGCACGTCTTGCACCGAAAGACGAGGGTAGAGCTACCATAAAGTTCTCGAAGCTCATCGTAACGAGCAGGCTGTAGGTGTTGCAGAACAATCTGAAAGTTGGGAGCTTATCAAAGCACGCAGGGTGTGACTTTGAGACGTAACCATGATGTCCCCTAACATCGAAGATTGGTTGAACCTTCAATGAGGTTGCGCAGTCAACTTGTAAGCAGATCACTGGTCGGTCAACGAGGACAGACTGTGAGCAAGGCATCCTCACCCGCAGTTGTAGCTTAAAAGTAAAGCACCTGTCATTGCGTTGGCAATGTTCATGCACGAGCTTTTCCTCTGGAAAGCTTAAGATGACAGGAAGACACTGGAGCGTTACCAGACAACTGCATTTGTGAAGAAATGCAGTAAGTGCCAAAGACTCTTAGATGAGAGTTGTTTTGCTAAGAAAAAAGATAAGTTACAGTCAAAATGTAAAGAATGTAATAGTGATTACCAAAAGAATCATTATGTTAACAACAAAGACGCATATGCCACAAAGGCTCGTCTTGCACGGAAAACAGTTAGGGCGCGAATAGCGAGACTTAAAGAAAAAACTCCTTGTGCGGATTGTGATAGAAAGTTTTATTACTTTCAAATGGATTTTGACCATGTGCGAGGAAAAAAGAATTTTAATGTCTCTGAAGGTGTTCAGAAGCGCTATTCATGGAATAAAATTCAAGAAGAGATTAAAAAATGTGAAATAGTATGTAGCCTTTGTCACAAAAGAAGAACACACAAACGCCTCGGGGTTTGCTACTCAACCCGCGATGATTGTTGTAACATCGGCCCTATCGTCTAGTCAGGTCAGGACGCAAGGTTTTCATCCTTGTAACGTGGGTTCAACTCCCACTAGGGTCAATACGGGTGTGATCCATGTTTACGGACTTGGTGATATGTAAAAAGCCTTGTGCGGGCTATGAGCCCAAGATGGAGCCGAAGGGCAGGTCGGAGTGTTCCGGCTACATCTGGGCAGCACAAACCGCTTTGAGAGCTACGTCCTAGTCAGTGCTAGGATGAGGCCGAAGCGGATTGCTTTGGGGGCGGCTACGGCTTGTTGATCTGTGATGATGACCGAGAGAGCGTTGTCACAGTGTCCACGCCAGTAGCCGCCCCCAGGGACAATAAGTCCCCACCCCCACTAGACTTAGAGCCCTTAGAAACCCCTTGACACTGCCCCTCTAGGCTGTAGTCTTAAGGGGTGAGCTTCATGTACGAGCATGTTGCTTACATCATCGACTGAATGAAGAACTGAATCTGAAATGTCTTGTTGACACTTTGCAGGAGCAGAACCGTGACTTGACTGAACTGTCAAATCTCAAAAACTGAATGATTCTCAATCATTGACAGAAATTAATGTTTAAGGTTCTGAGCAGGACCAGAAAAGCTGCTCAACATGCCAGGGTAGCTCAACGAGCAGAGCTTCCGTCTCGGACAAACGCAGGTGCAAGTCCTGCCCTTGGCTTTGGGGGATTGAAATGGCTGATGATCGCCTTCGACGGCTAGAGCGTAGGCTCAGTGCAGAGCCGACCACAGACGCGCTTGTGCGGGTACTCACTGCAAAGCACAGATCGGGTTTGCTGCCCCTGAGCAAGCAGAACATCGACCTGATGGCAAGCCTAGGCATCGCACCCGCAGTGACCGCCTTTCTGGGTGGGCCTACTCGCCCGGAGTCTAAGGGCATCCTCTCCTACCAGTGCCTAAGCGGGGTGCAACATTTGAGAGGGTGTTGGCGTTCCTTCCCGCACCAGCATCCAGAAGATGTGGACCACGATGTTCGTGTTCTACAACGCTCCGCATCGCAGGCTCGTAGAAAGAGCACTGCTCGCAAGGTTCCAGCTAAGATCGGCTGGACGCAACTTTCTGTACACGACCTGCACTGGCTCGCAAAGCGCATACACAAGGCAGGATGGCGCGTCAGCGTGACAGTGCTTTACGCACTGTATCAACGGTGCTGTCGGCCTGTCAGCATAGCGCAAGCACAGACTGAGTGGGAAGGGGATGTAGAGCGCCTGATTGGGCTATCCTGGGCTGCTGCTAGAGACCCACATCCTCTCGGGCCTGGGACAATGAAGCATCGTGCCTTGGAGCTTACACGACCCTCAGATCAGACTTACAGTATGGTCTTTGGTCAGGACCATCATAGGGCCTTTCTGGCCTGGGCAGTCCAGATCATCGCCAAGCAGCAAGTTGCTCCTGAACGTATGGCAGAGCGCATTGCAGACTACCGTGCGCGAGGTATGGCAATCCCTACATACTGGGAACGTGCATTGGCACATCCAGAACGTAGGGGTAACCGGAATCGCATCTTCGGAGGACACCCTCTCACTGCTCTGGTGATGTTAGTGCAACATCACTTGCTGCCTACCGCTGATGTTCACGCAATCATGCAGGACGCGGTGTTTGAGTTCTATACGGGTCATCGGCTGCTTCGGTAGCTTCTGACGCAACCCCTTGCAGCATAAGGACTTACGGCCCACAGTCTGTACTTGACTGTGGGTCGTGAGCCTGTATGGTGGTGCTATGGCACAGCAGACACAGAGCCGCCACAGCTTCACGTCCTACCGGACGGACTACCAGTGGTACAGGGCGCACAGAAACATTGAGGGCCTGATGTTAAGCCCTACATCGCGGGTACCTCTCTACCCAGATGAGTGCTACGCCACCCACAAGACCTTCTATGCTTGGCACAACATCACAGCGATGACCGAACGGTTTGCTACCGGGCGTGATGACAACATGCGCCAGCAGCTTGCGGAGGACCAGTACTACTGTGCTGGCAGACCGTACTACCGTCTCTACCCAGAGATGCTTGCCGCGCTGGCAAAGATCAACATCGGCATTGACGCAGGGTTGCTCAATCTGCCCTTCCCCGCCTTCCGCATTGACTTTCCAAAGGACACCTACCGAGAGCACGATGATGCCCCCTACCTCAGAGGGCTTCTAGTTACAGGTAGGAGGAGTGGTGACCCCGGCATAGCCTCTTCACTGAGGACCAAGTTTGCTCCTGCGGGAATCGAGAATCCTAGCTACATCTCCATCGATGCAGACTTTGGGGACGAGCTTCGTATGCGTGGGCTCCCCAACCTGTCGCTTCCGTGCAAGCCCTTCATCGTCATCGAGACGCGCGAAGGTGCAACGATCCACAAGCGCATCGAGGAAGCTTTCAACTGGTCGGAGGAAGACGGAACATCGCAGTACATTCGTGACGAGGCCCCAGGCTACATGCCCAGCCAGGAGTTCATGGCATCATGGGCGCGCATCGCGGTAGGCATTGCGTTCTTCGCGGTCAACAGGCACGAGGTCGTGATTAGCGACATCCCCGCAGCGTTGAAGGACAAGCTGGACCGGGCCAAAGCGTCTGGATCCAAGAAGCGCATCGCCCGAGCACGGTCCCGTATGCGGCCCTTCCGCAAGGGCTTCACGGTAGGCAAGGAACTGCTTGTACCGCGCAGTCTCACAGAGTCCGATGATGGAACAACATCTGGACCTGGGTTGCAGTTTGCACATCTACGCACAGGACATATGCGCTGGCAGGCACATGGGCCTAGGATGCAGGAGCGCAAGCTCATCTTCATCCCGCCCACGCTGGTCCGCAAGGATCTCCCCATGCCCCCAGAGGCCACGCCCAGAGGCGTCCGCTACGAGTGAGCGATGTTCTGCGTTCCTTGACCCTTGACCTAGAACTTGAAGCAAGACGGGGACCAAGCAAGGGCCTGACGCGCTGCGTCAGAGGCTCTGGGAGGGCCTAAGTCCTTCAGGGGCACCGACTTGCACGCCTCAACTTGGCTCTTGCAGGAGTCGAGGAGGCGTGGTAAGTTGGAGACTTGAGAGCGGGCGTCAGGAACCCATCATACACTGCCCAGTGCGTAGCATCAAGTAGCGAGTGAGAAACTCTCAAAACTAGCAAGAACAAGTGAAGGCTTACAGGAGCATCCACCAATGACAGAATCACGACGCCGCGCAGTTCGTACAGCACAGTCGCAAACCGCCAACCCCGCCAACCGCATTGCCAGCCACATCAGCGCTATGGGTGGTCTTGCCACGCTGGAGCACTTGGCCCAGCCCGCCGTTCAGGAGGACACTCCCGAGCTTGATGACGGTGACGACGATGGGTTCGACGTGGGGGACGACATCGACGACGATGACGACGATGACGACGACGATGATGAGGGCGACCTAGACTTCGATACGAAGATCGCGCTTGCTGGTAGCCCTGAGTCAACCTTGACGGACGCACGAATCTCGTTCATCCGGCACAAGGGCAAGCTGATTCTGGTTGCACAGATCGAGGACATCCTTCCTGTGGAAGAGGGCGACGAAGACGAGGGCGAAGCGTTCTTCTCGTGCGACGGTTCCGAGATGTTCGAAGGTTCGCTCATCCTCAACCTTCGCGAAGGCTATGGAGAGGCAAAGAAGCCGCTCCCGCCCATCGACTCCAAGTTCTTCAAGAAGCGGAACTTTGTCACGGACGTTCCCGCCGTTGACATCGACTAGCTTCTTGCTACGATCATACCCCGCGCAGTCAGAAGAAGCAAGCCTCATCTTCTGACTGCGATTGGGGCGGCTAGCTCAGTTGGTTAGAGCATCTGGTTTACATCCAGAGGGTCGGGGGTTCGAATCCCTCGCCGCCCAAATGTCGATGGCATTCTGTGTATCGGCAGGTCCACAGTCGCATCCTGCTTGCAGGTTCTACGGGATCATCAACCTCAGTCCTAGGTTGATGATTGCGGCTGTGGTTGGACAACACGGGCCGTTAGCTCAATCGGTTAGAGCGGGGCGCTCATAACGCCTAGGTTCGGGGTTCGAGTCCCTGACGGCCCATCTCACGGACGTATCTCAGAGCAGCGATGATGTTTGAACTCCATCATCGCTGGTCGCATGTACGGTGCATATGATCCACATCATCGGTTCTACAAAGCCCATACAAGCCGTCGCGTGTAGTGGTGGTGTTGACAGCATGGCAGCGTTAAGCTTCCTACGTAATGGGAAGCACGCGGTAACCGCTGTGTTCTTTCACCACGGCACAGAGACTAGCGAGGCCGCACAGAGCTTTGTGGCCCGCTACTGTGGTGAGCAGGGCATCCCGTTCGTAGCTGGCCGCATCAATGGCTCCAAGCCTCCTGGGCTGTCTCCCGAGGAGTGGTGGCGCAATGAGCGTTACGCCTTCCTGCACAGCCTCAATATGACCATCGCCACAGCGCATCATCTCAATGATGTTGCAGAAACCTACCTCTGGGGGATGATGCATGGTCGGACCCGGCACATCCACTACATCAAGCCCCACGAAGGCGAACACAGCAACGTAGTTCGTCCTTTCCTACTGACCAAGAAGACAGAACTTGTGTCTTGGTGCGAACGGCATGATGTGCCCTGGATTGAGGACACATCGAACACTGATGTTGCGTTTACACGCAATCGTATTCGCCACAACATCATGCCAGAGGTAGAGCAGGTCAACCCAGGCTTCCTCAAGGTTGTTGAGCGATTGACGCGGTCCTGGCTAGAGGAGAGCGCAGATTTGGAATCTGTGTAGCGATTCCGTATAATGAGACTATGTTCTCATTCTCTCTCAGAGGCTTGTTGGCCTCATGCGCTCTAGTTGCCGTAGTCATTACGTCCCCCACCATAGCACAGGACGCGGAAACGCCACCCCCGCCGCCACAATCGGTCTGGGAGCGTAATCCACAGCAACCCCCAAACCGCAACATCCTGTTCCTGATTGACTCATCAGGGTCTATGAATGGCCGCAAGGTGAACGATGCCATAGCTTTTGCGATGCAGATCGCGGAAGCTCCTGTGGATGAGTTCAATATCGCCCTAGTGACATTCGGAACCCGAGTCACTAGATGGGCCGGAACAGAAGACGTGAATCCCCAAAACAACACCCCGGTCGGACATCGTGGATGGTCAGCAATGCCTTCTGCGGATAATCTTGCCGCTGCGCGTGAGTGGATCAGCAATAATCTGGATGGGGGCAGCACCTACGTTGTGCCAGGCATCCAGCACGCTGTTAGATCAAACAGCAATGTTGTAGATCCGACCCTTCAAGGGGCGAACCTACCAGCGATCTCTCTTTCTGAGCTTACTATCTTCATCATCACTGATGGAGATTTTACAGAGCCGCTACTTGCTACGGTTGTCAATACAATAACTGAGATGCAAGCTTTGCGAGAACAGAACGATCTGCCGCCGGTAGTCTTTGGTCTGATTGGTGTTAACGTTAGTGTGAAAACTAATCTTGAAATGCGTCAACTTTCCGAGCCCTTCATTCTAGGTTACCTACGATTGTCTTACCGATAATTTATGTTATTCTGCCTTATGGCTAAGAAAAACTTTCTAACTAATTGTGACTGCTATCCTTGCACTCTACGTAGCTGCCATCTATGCCTAGCGATTGATAAACATTCTAACTATCTACCGGGTCGGCAAATATCCCGCTGTCAAGATTGTGGGGAAGAGTATTGTGACGCCTGCTTCCATAGGGAAGCTCACGATCTATGTAAACCACCACCTTACGATAAGCCCTATGGACTCTTCTCCTTACAGTCTTTAATGTGGAACATTGATCGTGAAGACGATACAGTCTGTTTATCAGCAGAAAAATATCTTAAGCGAGCAATAGAATTAGCAAATTCGATAAAAGCCGCGCAAGGCGACCAGCTTGATATTCTCTTAAAAGAATTTACAGATGAGTTCATCTTACCCCCGTTATATCCCAAAAAATGATCTAATTTGCCGTGTAGGGCTAAAAACTAATCGCTTAGGCCACCCGAGATGAAAAGCCAGCCCCAGTATCAGAACAGATCCTAGTAAGGCCATAAAAAAGTTAACGATGATATTCATACAAATCTCCTACCGACCATAGTAGCAAGTAGGGTGCCAAACACATAAGTCTTTATAAATGGACATATTCGTCAGGAACTTGACGCTTGTGTCAGTTCAATATTTGACTACTATGGAGAATCCGAACTCTTGAAAACTAGGTAAAGTCAGTTACACTATTCAAGAGCGTCCTTATGAAAATCAAAAAAGCCGTAATTTTAGCGGGTGGAAATGGTACCCGCCTTAGACCTTTAACGAAAATCATCAACAAAGCTTTGCTTCCTATAGGAAACGAGCCGATGATTTATCATCCAATCAAAAAGCTTGTCGAAGCTGGTATCGATGAAATTCTAATTGTAACAGGAGGAGAAAATCCTGATGGTTTCCTTACTCTCTGTCGGGATGGCAGCCATTTAGGGGTAAAAAACCTCTCCTACAAGTATCAATCGGGAGCAAACGGCATTGCTGATGCTCTGAAACTCGCCAAATGGTTTGTTGGCGATGATAACTTTGCTGTCTTGCTTGGAGATAACATCTTTACAGACTCTCTAATAGGTCACGTAGAATCATATACGGAAAAAGAGGGTGCAAAGGTTTTACTCACTAAGGTAAAAGATCCTCGCCGTTTTGGTTGCCCAGAGTTTGCAGACGACGGTAAAATTACGAAAATAATTGAAAAGCCGCAAGACCCTCCTAGCCCTTATGCTGTGGTGGGGATTTATTTTTATCCAGCATCAATCTTTACAGAAGTCATACCTAACCTCAAGCCCTCCGCACGCGGAGAATATGAGATTACAGACGTTAACAACTGGTATTTAGAGCGAGGGCTATTGCAGCACTCGGTTTTAGACGGCGGCTGGAGTGACGCAGGAACCTGGCCTTCATGGAATGAAGCCAACGCATTAATTGCAAAAACCAAAACTTGAAAACCAAACTAAGGGCTTAGTTTAAGCACATGAAAATTAAGAAAACTGAATTTCCTGGATTAGTAGAAATAATACCTAATCAACATGCGGATAGTCGCGGCTTCTTTTTTGAAGCATATAACCAGGGATTGTTTTATGAGAACTACCTCCCAACTAAATTTGTTCAGGATAACGAATCCTACTCAAATGAAGGGGTTCTTCGAGGTCTGCATTTTCAAAAACCTCCTTTTGCGCAAGGTAAGCTAGTAAGGGTTATCTTAGGTAGGGTCTTGGACGTAGTTGTTGATCTTAGAAAAGGATCACCTACTTATCTCAAATCCTACTCTACGGTCTTAGACAGCAACCAAAAGAAAATGCTTTATGTTCCTGAAGGCTTTGCTCACGGATTTTTAGCCCTCTCCGATGTTGTCTTTCATTACAAATGCACAGGTTTTTACCACAAAGAAGCTGAGTGTGGCATTAAATGGGATGATCCTGAGCTAGATATAGATTGGTATGGAGACTGCCATAAACACGTTTCTGAAAAAGATCAGCAACTACTTTCTCTTGGTGATGCTGTCGAGCAAATTGAAGCTTCTGCAGATTCCAATGGTCAGTTTATTTTCTCTCAATAATATATAATGGGTGCATGGATAAGTTTATAATATTCGCCCACGCCCGTAGCGGCAGCACTTCGTTGGCTAGAGCACTTAAGTTTCATCCAGAAGTTTCCATCATAGAAGAACCTTTCAGTCGAAGCAGAGATACTTGGTCGGGAAAGCATATCAAGTATAGAGATGGGCTCAATACAGATGTGTCAAGCTTAGATTTGCAACTTTCAAGAATATTTACGGAATGTAATAGCTTTAAACATCTTCAAGGACAGCTACCGGAGGAGTTCAACAAACGGCTTTTGCTTAAAGGGCATAACATAGTTTTTTTGTATAGAGAAAATTTGCTACAAGCAGCCGTCTCTAGAGAAATAAGTATTCAAAGTAACCATTGGGGGTCCGATAGGAATAAAGTTCTTAACCATACTTATGATGCTATTGATATTCCTCGAATGGAAACCTTTATAGAATTTGTATCTAGGCGAACAAAGCTATATAAAAGCTTCTTGGAGGAAAATGATATTTCATATATTAGTATTTCCTATGAAAAATTATTTGGGTCTGCTATAGAAAATAGACTTAAGGTCTTCCAAGAAATAGAGGCTTTCCTAGCCATATCAGATAGGCACAAACAAAGAAATATTAAAAAAATCCTAAGCCCTGCGGCAAAACTCAATAGGGGAGATACTTACAGCAAAATCCCTAACATCGCAGAGGTGGTAGCACAATTTAAAGATTATGGAGATTTAAATGTTAGATAAATTAAAAGAAGATTTTCCCTACCCTGATACAAAACCTAATCTCCCCCAAGATCCGCATGGATGGCTTTCACCTCATGTTGAATCTATGTTTAAACCTCTTATAAAGAACGCAAAACTTATTATAGAGGTAGGTTCATGGCTTGGATTATCTGCTAGGTTTTGGCTAGAAAATTCTGACGCTCATGTAATATGTATTGACACCTGGGAAGGCTCCCCCGAGCATCACACCATAGAGGAGGCCAAAAATAAACTTCCGACTCTTTATGAGACGTTCATAGTAAATCAATGGGAGTGGCGGGATAGAGTAACTCCTATAAAAATGTGGAGTACCGAGGCACTTAAGCTGCTATCAAATTATGAACTAAAGCCTGATTTTGTCTATATTGACGCCAATCACGAATTCAATGACGTATATCTGGATATTGTTTCAGCGAGATCTGCTTTTCCAGATGCTCTTATTGGAGGGGATGATTGGAACTTCAAAAACCCTTTGCCTGAGAGAAATCTGGAAAAAACAGTTAAAAAAGCTGTTAAAGTCTACAGTTCAAACTTCAAAGAAAAGATTATAGCCAATCATTGGGCCTGGAGACTTACTGGAAAAACCCTGCCGGACTCTCTGGAAAACTAAATCTTTCACTTTTTCTTCCTGACCAATTAATTCGACAGGGTCCGTGAGGCATATGTAGCACAGTGAATTCATCTGAAAGTTTCACCTTTTGATCTTTTGACCATCTTCTGTTGAAAGTTCCGTCAACACATTCATGTAATACATCCAAAGAAGCTTTCCAGTCGATCTGTTTCTCGTCTGCCTTATCTATCCATGCCGTCGGTGTATCCATTTCGCTGTAAAGAGTTTTACTGCTCTTTATAACTTCAGATTTTATATTGAATAACTGAAAATACCCGAAGGGTCCTGACCATCGATCTGGGCTTCCTTCGGGATTTAATCCTTCCCACGCTTTAATTGTGGTTTTGTCTTTTAGATACTCGGCAAACTGCTGCTCTGTTCTCGGTTGCTTTCTGGTTACCCAATAAAGCTTTTCTTCATCAAGACTCTGCGCCTCCAGTATCTCCCTGAAATTATCAGGAAGAATGATGTCTGCGTCTAGATGTAGCACCCATCCCTCAGGTTCTAGGGCTTTTAATCCGTCATTAATTGCTCGACCTTTAGCTCCGTTGGCTTCAAATTTGTCCTCATTGGCTCTTATGACACAAATTGCGTCGTTTTTAAGAACAATATCTGACGTGGCTTTGTCTTCAGCATCTGTAACTACAACAAATCTATCAAAGTGCTTAACGTTTTCCGGTAAACTGAACTTTAAGTAATCATCGTAATTAACACATGTTAGTATTGCATCTATTTTCATTTAGACCTTTCTAAAATATCCATGAGGAGCCCAGCCAGAATAGAGCATAGACACTTTTTCGGGCTTATCTTTAAAATATTCGTCACAAGCTTGTTTTACGCCAGGAAACTGATCAAGTTGCTCTAAGTATCTTGGTTCCGCCTTCTGCTTAAAGGTATTCTTAGCAAGATTATTCGTATTCTCTTTGTGTTCTTCTCCGCAATAATCATCAATAATAACTAAAGCCCCTGGAGAAAGTCGTGGATATACTTCTTCTAGGCTCTCCTTTATGCTGGTATAAAAATCTCCATCTAAATGAGCAAAAGAGATAGTATCGGGAAGCTGCGTTTTAAGTGTATCTGAAAACCAACCTTCATGAATTTTAGGTAGTTTTGCTCTATACTTCTCAAAATTGCGAGTTAAAATGCCCACATTACTATTACAAGCCCCCTTAGACGCCGAAGTGTTGCCGTCTTTACTGTGTTTTTCGGGGAGCCCCTGAAAGCCATCATAAACGTGTAACTGTTTCTTAGAGTTGAATGACTCTAGAGTTTTCTGTATTAAAACAGCGCCCAGCCCATGACAGCAGCCCAGCTCAACGACATCTCCCGGTATTTCAAGAAGCAGAACTTGAACTAGAGAATGATAAATATTCATTCCTTGTTCTAAGCTCAACATGCCGCTGTCTTTGAGAATTTCAGATATGAACAGATTGTGCATACTAAAGTTTACAACTAAAAGAAATGTCTACAAGATGTGAACTATTTTTCTACTTTAGTTATTCTACTATTCCATCTTCTTGCCGCTTCCTGTAATACTTTACTTTCATGGAAACAGGCGAAAAGCAATTCGTCACCTAAGTAACAAGTAATTTCATCGCCATAGCGAGCTTCTACCCATTCTGTCTCATCTAAGGGGTTTATGCTGTGATATAGATCATAGTATGATCCAGAATCCATAAATCCCCCTAGAAAAATATGGTCTCCTATGGTGTTATGGATATACCGAGGTTTTGAGTTAAGTTCTGAATGCCACTTTGAATTGTAGTTCCTACATTTAGGATTTGAGCAGACAAGGTAGAATAATAGGCGTGCGGGGGAATCACATCCTGTCTGTGGGCAATATGTGTGCATACTTGATTATACCATATAAGAGGTTAGCTCACCTTCGAGCTTGCATCTTTAAAAGATCGGGCTAAAATGACAGGCCAACCCCATGAGGCGGTATAAATAAATATGAGTATATCGAAAATTAAGGGTAAAAAAGTTGATGTTAGAATCTGGGCTCCACTACACGAAGTGGAATCATCAGCACTAACTCAACTTAGAAACGTTGCTTCCCTTCCTTGGTGCTTTCACCACGTAGCTGCAATGCCTGATGTGCATTATGGTAAGGGAGCCACTGTAGGTAGTGTTATTGCACTCAAGAATGCTGTTTCTCCAGCCGCTGTCGGAGTTGATATTGGCTGTGGAATGATGGCAGTTAAAACCAATCTCTCTGCTGAAGATCTACCAGATAGTTTAAAAACTTTGAGACATTCCATAGAGCGAGGTATTCCTGTCGGCTTTAATAGGCATAAAGAACCCGTTAAAGGTGTTGATAGGCTTAATCTCTGGGGCCGATTTAAACATTTAGATAAAAAAGTAAAAAGCTTACGTGATACGGCTTTAGTACAATGCGGTACTTTGGGTGGTGGAAATCATTTTATAGAGCTTTGCTTGGATGAAGCGGGAACTGTGTGGTTAATGCTACACTCCGGCTCTCGTCGCATCGGTATGCAACTTGCTGAAATACATATTAAGATAGCTAAAAAGTTAGCACATAATGCTAACCTGCCTGACCCAGATCTTGCGGTGTTCTTAGCAGGAACTCCTGCAATGAATGACTATAGAAGGGATCTATACTGGGCACAGGAATACGCTCTCGAAAATAGAAAAACGATGATGCGTATCTATAAAGAACAAATGCTACGGGCTTTCCCTCATATCAAATTTGATAAGCCTATTCAGTGCCACCATAACTATGTTTCAGAAGAAGTTCACTATGGGGAGCAAGTTTTTGTTACCAGAAAAGGCGCAATTAAAGCCGGTAATGGAGATTTAGGGATTATCCCTGGATCAATGGGCGCTTCTTCTTATATTGTGAGAGGACTAGGCAACCCTGAATCCTTCGAGAGTGCGTCTCACGGGGCTGGGCGACGCATGAGTCGTGGAGAAGCCAAGAGAACCTTTACGGTAGATGACCTTAAAGAGCAAACTAAGGGTGTCGAATGTCGTAAAGATCGATCTGTTGTAGACGAAATCCCTTCAGCCTACAAAGATATTGATCAGGTAATGGAAAATCAAAAAGACTTAGTTGAGGTTGTTGCTAAGCTCAAACAGGTTATGTGTATTAAAGGTGGTGGCCCCGCTCGCAATAAAAAGCGCAGAGGTAGTCGCAATAGGAAAGATTAATGACAGAATGTAGTTCATGCGGCACTCCAGGTGCCGTTGTTCTCTTGTCTTCAGTAATATGTCCAAACAGTCGTTGCAGATTTTATGATAAGGATCTAGCAAACGAAATCGCTAAGAAAAAAGTAACAGAATATGACAAACACATGGCTAAAGCTCTTGCGAAGAAAATAAAAAAGAGTCGTAGACCGGCTCGTCGGTATAAAAAGAATAAAATTCTTCCTTATATGCCTTGGTAAAAATATCCTCTTCTAGTATCTCTATATTATTTTAGGTAATATAGAATTTGTGAAACTACCTAATCTTGACAATATTAAGATTAGTGAGATACTTAATATAAAGAGGAATTATAATGAAACTAGTTACTGACAAAACCTTTGAAAAAGATGTGATTAAATCAGAGGCTCCGGTCCTGGTAGATTTTTATACAACCTGGTGTGGTCCTTGTAAATTGCAAGCCCCCGTGTTGGAAGGACTTTCAGTTGAGATGGAGGAAATGACTTTTGCAAAATTGGATGCTGAGAGCAGCACCGTTGCAGAAAAGTTTAACGTTCGCTCTGTTCCAACTTTAATTATTTTTGTGGATGGAAAAGAAGTTGCGCGTAAAGAGAAATTTATGCCCAAACCCTCTCTTGAAACATGGATCGCTGAAACCCTAAAATAGTAAATCGTAGGTTCTAATGACCCCACTCCATACTCGGTATGCCAGTAAAGAAATGCTGGGCATATTTGATAGGGAATCTATCGCCAAAAATTGGCGTCAAGTTTGGATAGCATTAGCGGAAGCCCAGAGAGATCTGGGTTGTCCTATTTCTGAAAAGCAAATTGATCAGCTTAAGGCTACTGCCGAGACTATCGATTTCAATCGAATAGCAGAAATAGAACGAGATACTCGTCATGATGTCGTCGCAAATATTAAAGCCTGGGCAGAAATAGCTCCCGACGCTGCCTCTATTATCCATCTTGGGGCCACCAGCGCCTTTGTAACAGATAATGCTGAACGAATTGGGCAGCAGAAAGCTTTGTTTTTAGTCAAAGCTAGACTAGAAGAGCTAATATCAGAGCTATCCTCATCAGCAGAGAAATATGCAGAGGTCGTCACACTAGGCTATACGCATTTTCAGCCCGCCCAACCTACGACAGCCGGAAAAAGAATTTGTCTTTGGATTCAGGACCTTCTGTTGGATCTCAAAAAGATAAATCTAGCTCTAGAGGACTTTCCTTGTCGCGGAGCAAAAGGTACAACAGGAACGGCGGCTTCCTACTATGAAATTTTTAAATCTCATGCCAAAACAATACAGCTAGATACTCTTGTCGCCCAAAAATTAGGGTTTAAGCGTAGTGTTTCTCTGAGCGGGCAAACGATCAGTAGAAAGCTAGAAGCGGAGTTAGGGGATTTACTTGCAGGGATAGCAATAAGTCTTTCAAAATTCGGTAGAGATATACGATTATTATCTCATACCGGGGAGATGTATGAAGGTTTCGGGGATAAGCAGGTGGGATCATCAGCTATGCCTTACAAAAGAAATCCGATGAAAGCCGAGCGTTTGTGCAGCTTGAGCCGTCTAGTAGTCCACCACCGCAACGCAATGGCTGAAACTGCTATGACGCAGTGGTTAGAGCGTTCTCTTGATGATAGTGCTATAAGACGGGTAGTTATCCCGGAAAGTTTTATGGCAATTGACGGTGCCTTACGAGTCGCTGTTAGTCTCGCTAAGTGTTTGGAAGTAAATGAAAAGGTCTGCAAATCCAAAGTAAACGGTCTCCTACCTTTTCTTTGTGTTGAAAAGATAATCATAGCAGCAGCCGAACAAGGGCATAATCGACAAGCTATTCACGAAAAACTTCGTGAATACGCGGTAGAAGCCAACAAATCTGATGCAGATCCTGGCTCAAGCTTCTACATTCTTCTTGATCTGGACCCAATTCTATGCGAATTTACTCCCATTATAGACGGTGCTGAGAAAAATCATCTAATGCTGACCGGAACAGCACTTCATCAAATCGTAAACTTTCTTACGAAAGAAGTTAGACCTGCGCTAGAGCATGTAAATATTTCTGCGGTTGATGAATTAGAAGTATGACTCGGCACATTAAACACGTCGAACTCATTAATGACGAAGATGGTAGTAGAGTTGATTACTACCCTAACTGGTTATCCTTTAAAGAGAGTCTTAAGCTTTTTGAACAACTTAAAGATCTACCTTTCGAACAAAAAGCTGTAGTAATACCTACAGGAAAAGTATTTCAACCTCGTTTAACTAGTTGGCACGGTGACCCAGGGAAGAGTTATACATATTCTGGGTTGACAGTAACTCCTAATGATTGGACTCCCGAGCTTACCCATCTAAAAGATGAACTTACGGAGTTTCTCGGTTTTCCGTTTAATAGTGTTCTAGCCAACTACTATCGTGATGGAAGTGATTCCATAGGTAAGCATTCAGATAATGAGGTTGGTTTAGGGCCTACCGAAGATAATAAAGTAATAGCTTCTGTTTCTTTTGGAGAACTCAGAGAGCTTATTCTTAAAAGTCGTAAGGGCGGGGTAGTTCATCGAGTAGAGCTTCAATGTGGGAGTCTCTTAGTAATGTCAGGAACCACACAACGTCATTGGACGCACGAAATATCTAAAACAAAGAGACAAGTTTCTGGAAGAATCAATCTCACGTATCGGGTTATTAATGGATGATGATCAAAAAAAGGCCCTAGAGGCTTTTCTTCTAGTAAGCTGCAATAAGATAAAATGCGATGGTCCTTGGTGTAAAATACAGGATAAGCTTCAAAAGGCATTCAACTTCTCTGATGATTGGAAATTAACGTTATACCTAGAGAAGCATCATCAAGCACTTAAAGATTTATCTACTGAACTAAGTTCTCTAGTTAACGAGTTGTCCCTAGAAAGTATTGAAAAAATCGCTCATCTTAAAAAGAAATTAGAAAATGTGTCTTCTTGTCTTTATCAAAATCATTTAAGACCGCCGCCCCTCGAATTGCAGGGCGATGATCCCGATTTCAAAGAGCGGCTGAGAGAAGTGATAGGATCTGGTCGAGACTATAGAGTAATTAATAAATCAGGAGCCACCATATCAGGCGGTTGTTTAGGAAGCGACTTTGATTATGTCCTCTCCTGTTACATTTGTCACTAAGGAATAATTATGTCACGTATGGATTACAGTAAAATAATAGTTTTAGACGTCGAATCAACTTGTTGGGAGCCTCGACCCCCGAAAGGACAGATTAGTCAAATTATAGAAATTGGTCTTTGTCTTTTAGACCTGAAAACACAAAAGGTTTCAGATAAGAGATCCATTCTTATAAAGCCTGACCAATCAGAAGTCAGCCCTTTCTGCACTAAATTAACTACAATCACCCAGGAAATGCTTGATCAAGAGGGTGTTTCATACGAGGAAGCCTGTGAAATACTTGCTCGTGATTTTAATGCCAAAAATCGTCCTTGGGCAAGCTGGGGTGATTATGATAAAAAGATGTTTGAGAAGGGTTCTCGTCAACAAAATGTTCCGTATCCGTTAGGTAGAAGACATTTAAATGCTAAGCTACTATTTGCTCTGAAGCATCGACTTAAAAAGGAAATCGGGATGCCCCGTGCTCTTGAGATGCTTAATATTCCTTTAGAGGGAACTCATCACAGAGGAGACGATGATGCTTGGAATATTGCCAAGCTCCTAGCCAATTGTTTGGACTAACCCCCGGACTTGTCAGACTCGATCTATATACTATAATTAGCAGGCACAGCAGACAGCGTGTCGATAAGGAGCAGACATTGACAGCAACAGCTAGTAGAAGCGATATTGTGTGTAAACGCACACTCACCTTAACTGACGTTAAGGGTAATAACAATAAATACTGGGAAGGCATTCTATATGAAAACGATGACGTTCTATGTCGTTGGGGTCGTGTAGGGGCGGCTAGGGGCCAAGAAAAGCTCTTTGAAGGTAAGGGTCTTAAGTATTTGGAAACGAAAATTCGTTCCAAAATTAAAAAAGGCTATGAAGAGATGGACGCCGCCGATAGTCCTGGCGATGTTGAAGTCAAATCTATTAAAGGTTCTGGTCTTAAGGCTGTAGCCAAAAAACAAATTCGTAGTAGTGGCTGTAAAACCACTGACCACCTTATCGACTACTTAGTGCAGGTTAACCGGCACGACATTCAGACGGCCTCTGGTGGCCGTATTAGTGTTGATGACGAAGGTTTGGTGAAGACTGACGTTGGTCGTGCGGTTAGTCAACCCACTATTGCTAAGGCACGAGATCACCTAGTTATTCTCTCTAAATGTTTAGCTAAAGCCGATTGGGAATCCGACGCTTTCTGCGACAATCTTAATGCTTATATGAAGAAGATCCCACAAAAGGTGGGAGCACGAAGGGGCTGGGAGAAAACCTTCTTTGCGGACCAGGCCGCTATTCAGCGACAAGGCTCTTTACTCGATTCAATGGAATCTGCGTTAAAGGCTTTTCAGGCGACCCCTATCGTAACTGCGGACGGTAAGGAAGAGCAGGTATTTAACGTTGAGTTAAATCTTATCTCTAATGGTAAAGAAATTGATCGAATCAATAAGCTCTACCGCCGTACCCAGAAAAGAATGCATGCGTGCGCTCACCTCAAAGTTAAAAACGTATATAGCGTTCATATTGAACATATGTCACAAGCTTTTGATCGAGATGGAGCTAAGAAAAACCCTGTTTGGGAGTTGTGGCACGGAACTCGTGCCGCGAACCTACTTTCCATCCTCAAAGGTGGCTTAGTTATCCCACCATCAAATGCTGCGCATGTTTGCGGCAGAATGTTTGGAAACGGGGCATACTTCAGCGATCAAAGCACTAAGAGTTTGAATTATGCTTATGGTTACTGGAATGGTGCCTCTAAAGATAATAATTGCTTTATGTTCCTAGCGAACGTAGGTATGGGTAATTTTTACACACCTCGCGGCCCGCAGTCCTTCCCTAAAGGCTACGACTCTGTATATGCAGAGGGTGGTAAATCCGGTGTACAAAACAACGAAATGATTGTCCCTCGTGTCAGTCAATGTAATCTCACACGTCTTATTGAATTTTCAGCATAGGAAAGAAAATGAAAGCATTTGAAGACTTCTTCGGCAGCAGGCCGCAAGTTCCTCAGGGATTAATTCCCATTGTTATTGAAAAGTCCGGCAATGGCGAGCGAGCCTGGGATATTTTCAGCCGACTTCTCAAAGAGCGAATTGTTTACGTTAGTGGACCTATTAATGGGTATTCTGCTGACATCGTTATTGCTCAATTGCTTTTCCTCAACTCAGAACAAAGCAATAAAGACATTTCAATGTACATCAACAGCCCCGGCGGCCACGTAACGGCTGGTTTGGGTATGTATGACACCATGCAATTTATTGAAGCAGACGTTGCTACCTACTGCATCGGTCAATGTGCTAGCATGGGTGCCGTTCTTCTTAGTGGTGGGGCCAAGGATAAGCGTTTCTCGCTGCCTAACTCTCGCATTATGATTCACCAGCCTTCTGGCGGAACATATGGTACTGCGAGCGATATGGAACTCTCTATTAAAGAGATCAATCGTCTTAAGAAGATTCTTTATGAAATTATGGCAAAGCACTGCCCTAATAGAACGGCTGAAGAGCTGGATGCAGCCTGTGACCGAGATAACTTTATGTCTCCGGTAGAAGCTAAAGAATTCGGTTTGATCGATCACGTTATCGAAACCATTAAGTCCGGTGGCGATAAAACAGCCGACAAGTAATCGGCCCACCCCGAACCTTTTTGATGTCAGACCCTCCAGGTATACTGGAGGGGAAGGAGGAGATATGTCTCTCACAAATGAACACGCAGCACTCTTAATCCGTGCGTTTAAGGGGATTTCTTCAAATCCTGATCAATGCTTCAGCGCCTTTGACGTAACTAAGGCAACTCGAAGCTTGACTGATGACAATGTCAAACATCATCAGGTTAGAGAGTTTGTTCACGCTCTCTTTGATCAGGGATTGTTAGATCCCTACGACCGAATTGATCACACTTTTTGGGATACAAATACTAATCAGAATCTTACTGTTAAGTTGTTTGTTCCTCCTGGTGGGGATCCGTATGCCTACGATCCTGATCAGGTAAAGATGGTTAAAACCCTATCTGACGATGATGACGACTCAGATGAGCCAGAAGTGCTTTTGGAAGATGGGGATGGTAATCCGCTTCTTACAAGTGTTCCGGCCTCTACGGTCTCAAAAGACGACGTGCAGGTAGTATCTGTTGTAGATGGTCTTGATGATGAAGTCATTAAGATTCACACAAAAGATTCTATTGTTGATAAGATTCTCAATAAGGTTAAAACTAAACTACCTAAGTGGTGGAACTAGTTTCTTTTCTTTGTGAATCGCAGACCCAGCCCGGTAATGCCGGGCTGGGTATCTGCAGTGGAGCTTAATATGTCTGGTGAAGTTGTTTTAGTTATAGGATTTCCTGCTTCAGGGAAAACGACAGAAGTTGAAAAATTCAAAGATACTCATGTTCGCCTAAATAGGGATGAGCTGGGCGGAACTTTGAAGGGCTTGGCTGTTCGCCTTAAAGAGCAGGCCGCTAAAGGTGCGACACATTTTGTGTTAGATAATACCTTTGGAACAGTTAAGTCTCGTGAGCCCGTTATTAGTGCGGCTAAGAAGCTTGGTTTTTCCGTAAAGGGGCTTGTTCTGTGGGGAGGAAAGAAATTTACCAAAGTAGCCCTACAGAAAAGCATAGAAGAGGCTCAATTTAACGCTGCCACCCGAATGGTGAGGAAACATGGCAGGCTTCTATCTCTTTCTGAAATTAAAGACAAGAAAGACCCTAACTGCTTTCCCGCAGTAGTCTTGTTTGCCTACAAAAAATCTTTTGAAGAGCCCACCTTCGATGAAGGTTTTGACGATATAAAGATTGTTCCTTTTGTTCGTAAAAATCCTGATGGATATAACGGAAAAGCGCTAATTCTCGATTACGATGGCACTCTTCGTGACACTAAAAGCGGAGCTAAATATCCCACAGATCCCGATGACATCGTAGCTCTTCCAGGCAGAACCAAAAAGCTACTGGCTTTTCAAAAGAAAGGCTATAAGTTGTTGGGGGTGAGTAATCAATCAGGAGTAGAAAAGGGGGCGTTGTCTTACGAAACAGCAGTTGCTTGTTTTGAACGTACAAATGAACTGCTTGGTGTGGATATAGAATTTAAGTTCTGTCCTCACAACTCATTTCCTATTGCCTGTTTCTGCCGAAAACCACAAACAGGTCTCGGTGTTGAGCATATTGAAAAACACAAACTTGATCCTTCGAAGTGCTTTTATATCGGGGATATGACGAGCGACAAGACTTTCGCTAAGCGAGCCGGATTTACCTATGCGGATGCTGAAGATTTCTTTGCATGATTTCAAATTCAAAGGAAATACGTAAAGAAGCCTGGGCTGAGTATGAGAATCGTGCTCACTGGACAGAAGAGCAACAAAAGTGCTTTATGGCCGGTATGGCAGTGATGTGGAGACTTTGCTCGCCCGCTCCTGGCCCACTATTTACTTATGGGCCTGACAGTAAGCCTAAAGAGCTTGGATCAGGGGAGCCATAAAGCAGGGCTCCGTTTCTTATTTCCAAAATCACTTTTCCGAACTTCTTAGCGGCTCCGAACGAAATGCTCTTGCGAAAGCGAGGGCTTTTTGTCGTTTTTGGCCCACCATACATCTCTTCTAGCTCGGGTATCCAGCTATTAAAGATATGTGCTAATTTTTTACCAGATATCAACCTTACGTCTAGATTTCGGTAACCCTCATAGTAAGAGACGTAAACATGGTTAATATTTACCTCTTTTTTGAGCTTTTTCTTCCAAGATTTTCGATAATATAGGTATTCAAAACTGTTACCAGCTTGTGCGGACTTAACCTCGTGATTTTTAAGGTCCGAAGCACCGCTATTCTTCGCGGTATCACCGACTAAGATTCCAGAGAAAAGCTCCCATTTCCAGGCAGGGATTCTATTTTTGAAGTGGTAAGTCTCCAGCAGAGGACTCAGGTCTTGATCGGCCCTTAATATATGATTTTGGTAAAATTCCAAAGCTTTTGACACATTTGGGGATATTTTTTCACCATTAATTAAATAGTTTTTGTAGATATGACTATTAAGGCTTTTACTTACCACATAAGTAGTTTAACAGGGTCGTAACCTAAAAGAAGGGATGGTCTATTTATATTTGAATTGGGCGCAGTAAAATGGGTATCTATCTACTATAGTTTTTGCTAGGTCTGGGGACACATACTTCTTCCACTCTTCAGGATTACCAGGCTTAACTTCACCAGAGCCCTTATGTGGGAACTTGAAATTATAAAAAGCATCTGGATCTATAGCTGTATTTTTAACGTCTGAAAAATCATGAATGAAAAGGGGTTCTTCCAAATATTGGTAAATTTCTTTCATAACCTCAAGAGGAAACCTAACCAACTGTTCGTATTTAATAAAAAACACCCCATACTTTCTTCTAAGAAGATCCTCAACTCCTGCGATTGGTGTTCCGATTAGCCCGTTCGGGGAAAACATCTTGTCTGCTCTTTTTAGGATTGTCTTATCTAATACATTTTTCGAATCATCAAAAAGCGGTGTTTTTTGATGCTGCTTCTCTACTGAGGAAAAAACATTTCGGGGGTCTCTTACAGTTACTAGCACCTTGGCTTTAGGGTAGATAGCTCGGAGATGCATAACACTGTGCGCCCAGCCTCTAGACTTATCAAAAATAACTTCTCTACCATCGGTTCTCTTATGCCAAGCGTTGCAGAAGGATCTTAAAGAACGAAGAATTCTATCTTCCGTTCCTTCTCTATCAGTAGCTAATAAGTTTTTTGCTTCTAGCGATGTGCTCCATTGGCTGACCAAATTATTAACCATTTGGGGGAGAATACTAGTGCTAGTTGCCCAAAACTTAGGATTTTGATTTAAAATATTACACAATAGTGTGCTACCGCTTCTGGGTAGACCGGTTATTACATGCATACCAAATGATAAGAAAAATCTACTGCATGGCAAGGCTTGAACGTTTGTACATAGAACTAGACAAGCCAAATCTAATCAGCTTGCCTAGGACTCGGGAGCTTACTTAGGTCTAGAGCAGAGGATTGGTAACGTCTGCGGATCCAGTGGCCTTGTGAGCAGCAACGATGGCTGCAAGCTTATCTAGAATAGCAGAGGCTTCCGCCTGGGTAGCTGAAAGCTCTGTATTAACAGCGGCTTTGCCTCCAGGTGCTTCGGCAACAAGGGCAGTAGCTCTTCCGACTAGTTGTCGGGCCATGCGAACGGCTCTCTTAAGAGATTTTTGTAGTTTTGCGGCGCAAATAGCGTCTGAGGCAGATGCTACCGTAGTGGGGTTCATATCAGAAATAGGCATTAAAAGCTCTCCTTATTTGGCATTATACCAAGTTCATTTAATTATTAAAAGTATTTATCCAGCAACTTCCACGAATTCTAGATCACAGCACCATTGAACAGAATCAGTGGCATCTCCAGTAATACTAATATTAATAAACGTTGTTGAAACGGCTATAGCTACTGCCCACGCCGCTGCTCCGCCACCAGAGTCTACCTGGGTAAATGTTGGGGTGCCAACTAATACCGCAGTTCCAGCATCGTTATAGGCCGCTGCTTGGGATAGAACAAAACTAGCTGTTTCTGCGGCAGTAGTTGTATTTCTCGCAACAACATTACATTTAATGCTATAGCTAACATCTGTAACTGTCTCAATACGGGCTATATTTTCCGGTGTTGCGTTGGCAGTATTTTCATATTTAATTACATGACTGCTTTGTGCTGCTCCGAGTGTAGCTCTATCAGAACTCCAAACTTTTTGGTCAGTCTGACGAGCGCGCCCAAAAGCCCCTTGGACAAAGCAACGATTCGCGTCGATTTGGTTACTAGTTCCTTGTGCAAAGCCATCACGGGCGTCAACTGTATTGCTATCTCCCTGTGCGAAGTTTTGTTCTCCATTACTTACGTTGTCGCTTCCTTGCAACATTACGTCATAGTAGCCACCGCTGGCTCCGTAGTGATAGTTGCTATCACCCTGTATAAGACAGGCATAGCCATAGTAAGAATAATTAGTTTCTCCTTGCATTAAGGTGTTGCCACCATAGGAGTAGTTGTCATACCCATGAACAAAATGGTTATCTTGACCGGCGTAGTTGTCATATCCTGATACAAAGCATTGCGGGGAAAACGCACTAACTTCGTTACTATACCCTTGAGCAAAAGAGTTGGGGGACGATGAGCCTACAGTATTATCCTCTCCTTGGGCAAAGGAATTATTTGAATTGATTGTGTTGCTGCGACCTTGAGCAAATCCTTGATATGCCGTAGCAACGGTGTTTTCATAACCTTGTAAGAAACTATAGTTAGCACCTGTGCCGCTGTTACCCTCTGCTGAGTTTCCATTTCCTTGAAGAAGGCAGCTATAGCCATAATAGCTATAGTTATCTTGGCCTTGCATAAAGATGTTATCTCCATCATAGGCATTATGGCCGTTTCCTTGAAGGAGTGAATTCGCGCAGGAGGAGTAGTTATCGTAACCTTGCAGTAAGCTTTCGTCAGCACTAGCAGTAGCCTCGCTATTTTGTCCTTGAACAAAGACATTATCTGCATAAACGTCATTTGCTTCACCACCTACCATGGAATAATCACCTGTTACGGTATGATTGTATCCCTGAACAAACGATCTATGGCATGACAACGTTAATTCCCGGCCTTGTGCGAAAACTTCGCTTTTACTAGCGCCGGTCAGCGTGACTTGGTAACCTTGAGCAAAGACAGCATCCACACCTGAGGCATTAGCTGTGTTGATATAAATGCCATAACCTTGTCCAAAAAAGTAATCACCCGTTCCGATATCGATTTCTTGACCTTGAGCAAAAACATAATCGCCGTCAGTTGTTATATATTGACCTTGTGCCAGGGTGTAGTCTCCGTAAACATAAACTTCATCACCTTGAGCAAAGGAGTAATCACCAGTAACAGTAATATCGTCTCCTTGAGCAAATACCTTTTCTCCAGAGACGGAAATGTCTTCACCCTGGGCAAAAACTTCGTCAACTGAACCAGATATAACAATATCCGTTCCGTGAGTGAAAATATTATATACTCCACCGGCACTAGCAAGGTTGACATCAATATTATCACCCATAGCAACAACTCGCTGAGCGTCTCTTACCGTATTAGTATCTCCGTGAACAAAAATATCTTGGGTTAAGTAATTAGCTCCTGTTACGATATGAGTTTCTCCTACAGCGAATACCTCATTAAGATATCCAGACAAAGTAATTGATTGCCCTTGAGCAAAGTTATTTTCACTTCCGGAAGTGATTCCACTCATATCAATATATTCACCTTGAGCAAAAGAATAAGGTGAATAAGCACTGATGCTGTTGTTGTAACCTTGAACAAAACAAGATTCGGAATCTACGGTATTTCCGTCACCCTGAGCGAAGCAATGTTGAGATCCATTAAGGATATTTCCATTACCTTGCGCCATGCTTTGAACACCGTAGACATAGTTTTCCTCACCCTGAGCGAAGCTTTCATTACCATCTACGTAGTTATCAATACCTTGTGCGAATCCTTGAAAAGCATATACACGGTTATCGTGTCCCTGAGCAAAAGACTCTTCTCCAGTAATTACGTTATTATATCCCTGGGCAAGAGAGTTTTCCCCATTAATGGTGTTATCTGTTCCCTGAGCGAGGGAGGAGTCGGCATCATAGGCAATTGTATTGTTTGTTCCTTGGGCGAAAGTATCTCCGTCTGACTCAATAGTATTTCCGTATCCTTGAGCAAAAGAAGCATCGCTATACCCGGATAGATTATTCATAGTTCCCTGAGCAAAACTATTAGCTGCAACTACACTATTCGAGGATCCTTGAGCCATTGATTGGCTTCCTGCAACAGTATTGCTGTCACCCTGAGCGAAACTATTGGGGCCGGTGTCAACGGGCATCACGGAAACCATAGTGGCGCTGCCGGTAGCTGTTGTTATAGGTTCTGTTCCTAGGAAAGAACCTGTGAGAGGTCTGACAGTGGTGTTAAACGTTGTTCCAGTTCCTGTTACCGATAAAATTGTTCCTGTTGCAGTGCTTGTAGTTCCGGTAAGGAGTTGGCCGACAGTAAACGTGCCAGTAATAGCTCCGTGAAGCAATAGCTGAGATCCAGATAAAGTGTTTGCGGAACCTTGAGCGAAACTGCTGGTAGTAGGCACTACGTTAGTGGCTCCGACAGCTAAAGTATTATCTGCGGACGCGTCAGAAGCGCTTCCTTGGGCCAAAGCATTTGCTCCTGCGGCTGTTGGAGCTACCGCCCCTTTACCTATAGCAGCATCCGTTCCTGCGCCGTCAGTAAAGAAACCTCCAGCACCACCGCCGCCGCTTCCGCCTAGAGATTGAACTAGACTGATAGAGCCTTCAGTCGCTACAATCATCACCTTACCGACTAATTTTTCTTCCGATCCGGCTGTTGGGGAAATATCTCCAGGGGTATCTGATAGATAAACTAGATCTCCTACGGCAGAGAAACCTGAGGTATCAAGTCCGTTAAAGCTACCTGATATAAGAATAGATCCGCACTCGGCATTGGCAGTGTCAGAAACCAGAATACCTAAAACGGAACAAGTTGTTGAAGTCGAAGCGTCTGATTCGTCGAAAGTAGGTAGTTGATCTGTTCCGTCGAAGCCTACCTGCCTAACAAGACTTCCTTTTTCGATAACCCCACCACTTACATTCTTAGCTTTTACAAAGCATTTATCGTCGATGTAAGCTGTCGAGAGTTCGAAACTGTTATTTAAATGTTCGTCAGAGCAAAAATAAATTGCGATGCCCAGGTTTGAGTTAAATGCTGGGTTAGTGGACTCAGCGGGCCTCACTTGCATATAAGATTTAATGACGCTGGTTCCTGCGGCCCCGGTATCTAGGATTTCACTAGGATTTGCTCCTATGTATCCAAGGGAGGATAACGTTTGCTTATTACAACCACAACTAATGGATGGAAGAATTGTTTCTACATAAGCTCTGTTGATAACAACAAACTCACCTATACTAAAGTTAATGGCCATACTTATACCTGCGTTTAGTATAGCAAAATAATGATTACTAGATCTAGTTGATTTGTCTGTCTAATGATTATCTTAGATATTTAGCTGAGTAGTAAATTATTGCGCCTAACATAACACCCCAATCTAAACCCACCAATGGATTAGCTGGATTAGCGCCTAAAACAGCTTCTCGTAAGCGGTAACCTATAGTTGCTCCTGCAGCAAGGTATAGCACATATTCGAAAGTTACGGCTTCTTTTGCGGGAAAAGAGTTTCTGATTACAGATAGCATATCGTTATTGTATCAAAATACTATGTTGCAGCATCAAGGACTTTCTGTGGCGGGCGTTTAACTTTCCAAATTATTCCCAATTTTTCCAAAACGCATAATACATAGTAACTAATATCAATTTGATACCAACGGAAACCTTGTCTGGCGGAAGCCGAGAAATAATGATGGTTAGAGTGCCAGGCTTCTCCGAGGGTAGGGATGGCCAACCAAAAATTGTTGCGGCTTTCGTCTCCCGTTGGATATGCTTTTTTACCCCATATATGTAGTAGTGAGTTAACGCAGAAGGTCATATGCCAACCTACCGTAGTGGCTATGAAGCATCCCCAAACAAGATATTGAAAGCCCAATAAAGAGAGAACTAAAACACACCAAAGAGCAAAGACAACTACCCAATAGCTATTTAACCACCTCAGTTCCGGATATTTGGCAAAATCTTTTATCCGATCCCATCGCGTCTCCACAAACTTATCAGACATTATCCATCCCATGTGCGCCCAAAAGAAACCTCCCTGAACAGGAGAATGAATATCTTCTGGCTTATCACTAAATCGATGATGGTCCCTGTGGTTAGCCGCCCAGTGTAGTACCCCTTTTTGCAAAGAAATAGTTCCAAGCAGGGCTAATATAAATTGAAAAACCCTACTCGTTGAGTAGGATCTGTGAGCAAAATAGCGATGATACCCGGCGGTTATTCCGAACATCGTTGCAAAATACATAATAGCTGCGAATATCGCGGCTCCCGCAGATACACCAGACCATAAAGCTAGCAGCCCCGTAAAGTGAAAAAGTATGAAGAGACCGTTACGGGCGAACTCTCGGGTGGAGTGGAGGGTTGGTAAAAAATTCATAATCAGCCAAAATATAGACATATGGCTGATACTACAATAGGAATCGAAAAAGGCGCTAACATCAGTGCGGCCCAGCCTAATTCCTTAGAAACTACCTTTGTGGTCTCTAAGGTTCGTTTAAGAAATCGAAGAATACGTTGATCATATACCCAACTAAAGAGTGCAAGTCCTCCGAAAAACCAAATGATTGCTAATGTTAAGAAAATACTTGATAAATTTTCTACAATCATAGGTGCCCTCAAAACCAGTTTAGCAAAATTTACTCGAATAACAAAGGTTGCCGGGGCGGAGGATCGACTAAACCATCTTGAAGACTAGATACTCCGAGCCCCAGCAGTCTGGCTGAGCGTTTGCCATATTCTGTGAGATGTAGGAGTTCTTTAGCTGTGAGCAGTATAGTCCGATAGTCACTGATAGGAGTTATGAGAGTTTTTCTGCGGGTTATTAGCTGAAAATCATCATATTTTAACTTTAATGTAATTGTTCTGCCGCAGATATTTTTATTGTTTAGTCGTATTTCCAACTGCTTGGCTAACTCTTCTAGCACAGGCCAAGCTTCCTCGTGAGTAGAAATATTATGAAAAAGAGTATCTTCTATACTACAACTCTTTCTTACCCTGTTTAAAGTCAGTGGGCGATTATCAATTCCTAGGGCACATAACCTATAATGAGGACCACTGCTTCCAAACCATTGCTCTAGAATAGAATCATCATACTTAAGAAAATCTCTTACATATTTAATACCACAATTCCAACAAGCGCTTTGTGTTACAGGACCGATGCCAGGTATTTTCCTTATAGGGAGATCCTTAAGAAAATCTCTAACTTTTTCTGGGGAAACTACGGTTAACCCGTTGGGTTTGTCAAAGTCACTAGCTATTTTAGCGACAAGCTTATTTGGGGCTACTCCTGCTGAGATGGTTAACCCAGTTTCCTTGAAAACATGATATCTAATATCTTGAGCTAGCCATGACGCACTAGGAATTCCCTTCTTGTTGTAGGTAACGTTAAGATATGCTTCATCCATACCTGCAGGTTCGATTGTATTAGTATACTGATAAAATATATCGTATATAGCGTCACTAGCTGCGTGATACTTATCAAAATTCGGTGATACGAAATATCCTTTGGGGCATAGTTTTCTGGCCTTAAAACCAGGCATTCCAGATTTTACTCCGAACTTTCTTGCTTCATAACTTGCTGTCGATACTACTCCGCGCCCACCAGCTAGGTTACAGATGATTACGGGTTTACCCCGTAGATTTTTATTATCTCGTTGTTCAACAGATGCATAAAAAGCATCGATGTCAAAATGAATTATTTTTCGAGACATACTAAATAAATAGTAGCAAAGAAGTTTTAATTATTAACGTTTAGAGCGTTTTTTCTTTCTTCTGGTAGCCAAGTATAGCGATATCATAGGTTTGGTAACCCAAAGAACGGCACCTAAGGCAATAATAATAATTCCCGCAGTAACCCACTTTCCTTGTCCTTGTATGAAACACATAGCCTTGTTGTCGCCGCTAGTTATACAATCGAGAAACCCACCACCAAGATCCTGTCTTAGAGCTTCAAGATTATCGAGAGCATCGGCTACGTCAGCTCCTTCTCTCCCTGCTGCAACAACAACTTCACCGGTTTGGCCCAATAACTCTCTTTGTTTCGCTAGGAGTGATTCTCTGTCGGCAGGAGTAAATGCTCCATTTCTAATAACAGCTTGAATTGCAGCCCATTCGCTTTGTATTGGTTCCGTGCTAGTTCCTACGAGAGCGCCTCTAACACTTAAACCGCCACCTATTTGACCGCCAAGCTCTCTGATTTGAGCCTCAAGGCGGCCTTGGCGACTACGAATAGGTCTTGCAGCAGCAGCACTTTGTGCCGGAGTTACTTGGAGTTTTTCTTTGACAGTCTCTAATAACCTAAACCAGTGAGGGAAGTCTACCGCATCCATACCATCTGCGGCTTGGGCAACCATAAACGCGACATTACCAAGAGTCTCACCGGCGTTTTTGTGTCCTTCGTCAAGCAATGCCTGGGCGACCCCGCTAACGCCTAAAGCCTGCTGATCTCCTGCAGCATTAGCAAAAGATTTTAAGATATTATTTTGATTTGCACCGGTTCCGGTTGCGCGGGCGTGAACCAATATGCCAATCAAAGATTGTACTTGTGCTATTCCTGCCATAAATTCATTTTACCAAAACTGGCCATAAGTAATTGGTATAATTTATATAGTGAAATTAGATATAACATTTGGATACTACAGAAGCGGAACTTTTGCTGTAAAATTTCATGCTGCTGTAGGGGTGCATAACTACCACTTTCCCAGTAGGGAACAAGCTCAAAATGCTATTAATAAGGTTTTAAGGAATGATGAGCATAAGACGGATGACGATATTCATCAACATCTTTTGACTCTATCAGGCAACGATTATTACTCGTCGATGTTTGATTCCGAGTTAAACTCTAAAGGAACCCAATCTTCGTCTTCAATCTCTGAATCGTAAGGTATATTATCAATATTAAGGCTAGATTCCGGCCAAAACTCAGGCCCTGCCAGGAACATACTCGCCATATCTAACTTTTGGTCTTGTTTCTGATTTTCTATATCACACAAAATATTTTCAGCTTTTTGCTTTAATTCCTTATCCTTCTGTAATCGCTCCTCTTCCTCGTTTTTCAACCGTTCAGAATTTTTTCGCTCTCTGAGTTCAATAATGCTAGGGGTATATCTTCTAGCTGCTGGTTTGCTTACAAAGCTGGATCTGGAGTTGGATTGGGTAAACATGGGTCTTTCCTTAGTACGTAAGAAAACCCGACGTATAGCCGGGTTTGCAGTTTCTTGTTAGTTTTTGATTATTTGTTTTGACACTAAAAATCCCGGACAAAGCCGGGAGGAATAATGGTTGGGTATATGATGCTGGTACATGAATAAGCCCGGCCATATTGCCGGGCTTATATTGCTCATCAAAAAAGCGTCTGACACTATTATCAGACGCTTTGGTTGGTTGGGCTTGAGGGGCGCTATGGGCTCCTAGAGCGCGGCCACAATCTGCCCAGCAACGCCATTCGCGTTCTGTTGTATTAGTTAACTGTGTATGGCTCTTCTTCGTCATGCAATATATTGACTGGGAGCCCGCCTCCTCCTGTCAAGGAAACTCAATTTCGTAAATCCTTATAAATCAAGGAGTTAGGAGTTTGAGCGCTCCAGCCTATATTACAATAATACCAAATATTAGGTAGCAAGTAAAACGCTTCGGCCCAAAACGGCAACATTTTTAAAGGAATCCTCTATAACTTCCTTCAGGCTAAAAGATTCGTCGATTTCTGCTTGAGCAAAACTTAAATATAGGTAGGCCATAGGCAGTTGGTCAAAAACAATTTGAGATAAAAGTGCGTCCCAAGATATCAGAATTGACTCACCGCACCATTTGCACTTTGTTTGTGATGGCTTTTTGACTTTCGTAAATCTTAAGAAAATGTGGTAAAGGGCATCTATAAAGTAGTGAAGTCCTGTTCCCAAATATTTCCAGGTAAAATTATCGCTTTTATAGTCATCAACATGATAAGCGGCTAGTATTTTGTGCCAGGAATCAAACTTTTTGGCCCACGTTTTAAATGAAAGAAATGAGGGAGCCTCTACGTCCGGTAATGACTTAAGAAATTTAAGGGCTCTCCTTACGTCTCCCCGTAATTTTTTAACTCTGGTTTTGGATAACCTTACACAAAAAACATCATAGTTAGTGCGTTTATCACTTATTTGATAGTCATCAAAAAAGTATGAAGCATATGAGGAGAGCATATCCACGCTCACCCCATAGGACGCATCGAGAGGTAGAGGTGCGAGTCTAGTTTCCATCGGCAAATTATACCACACAGAACTTGTCTGTCTAGGCTTGCTAGTATAAAATAGAAGCATGGTCAGCAAGAAACTTTATCACGAGTATAAGAATGCGGGTAAGTGTGTCATGTGTGGTAACGAACGAGGCGAAAGCACTTCCAGTGTTCGGTGTCAAATATGCCACGATAAATTCAATGAAAGCCGCCTAAAACGTCTCAACAAGAGACAAGAAGAGTCTTTATGCTTCCAATGTGGAAAAAATCAAAGTGTAGGGAATAGTAACTATTGTGTAGATTGTAGACAAAAAAATGCTGAACAAAAGAAAAATCTGTCTGGTAAAAAATTAGCTAATTACAAAGCCAACAATAACATTTGTAGATTATGCAATGGCCCTGTTGACGCATTCAGAGTAATATGTAGTGGTTGCCTTAAAAAGGCTACTTTTACTAAGTTCGATGCTATTAAACGCTATGGTAACAAATGCATATCCTGTGATAGCGAAGCCCTAGAATCTCTTTGCTTAGTGTCGTCCGATATTAGCCAACCCCTTAAAAATACTGGAAAATCTCTATACAAAATCATATGCTACAGCACAAAACCTCCCGGAATCTATAGAGTTTTGTGCTCTAAGTGCTACTGGAATGAAAATCTTGGTTATATAAAAAATGCCTGCGATTTCTTTGAAATGCCTAAGCATTACTCAGAAAACGAAGATGAAGAAGATGACGACATAATTGATGTTGACTACCATCCTGAATAGTTTGATATACTTATACTATGGCTGATGCTGAAAAACCCTTATGGTTTCGACAATTACTCGGACTTAAACCCTATATCGATGAAGGAGACTGGGCCTCACTTCAAGCGAAAGCTCCTGCGGTAATTAAGTCCTTGCACGCAGAAGCTCCTACGGTTAAAAAACCTATGGAAGTTATATTCATGGACATTCTACAGAATAAAGGTCCTAGCACGAGTGAACAAGTTAAAGCTCAGTATGTTAAGGCGTTAACTCGGGCCACCGTAGAGCTTAATACATCAACCTTTGATCGAATTGTAAAGGAAGAAGCTTTATCTGAACAACTTGATAGGATTTATAGTAACATCCATAAATCTTGGAGAAAAGTTTGGAATTATTGGAGGGGAGACGCAGCAGCAGATTATCTGAAATGGGCTGCTATTAAAGTTGAGATCGAAGACACACCCCTAACTCGTGTTGGAAGACTTCGGTTATTGGCCCGACACGCAGCTATCGGGGACCGAATCTTGCCCTCCTTCATGGAGATGATAGTGCAACTTTGGCCTATTGCGGCACTTTGGTTACTCAAGAAGGGTGGCACGATGCTTGTAACCCAAACCGTATCTAAATCCTTAGAAGCGAGAAAAACCAAAAAGAAATTACAGGATTTGAGTTCTAAGCTAAAAAGTAGTAAATTAAGTGTTAAGGGAGCTTCACTACTAAGAAAAAAATCAGATGGAAGCTAAATCATACTCAAATCTAAATAATCTCTTTAATCCTTCACCAGGTTTTGCGACAACAATTTTTGTTTCCTGGGAAGAGCTATCGCACGTTTTCGAAATTGATGAACGATGGGATTTAGTTAAAGAGGGGGATACAACCCCCATCGACGTAATTAATATGGCGTTCCAAGAGGCCCAAGTCTGGGCTGACAAGTATAAAGAGTCTGCAGGTAGTAATCCGAGTGATGAAGATCTTACGGAGACGGAAAATGATATAGCAAAGGCTATTATGGACCACTGGTCTCATCGAGCAGTTTTATCCGCAAATATTGATTTTCAGTCTATGGTAGATGGTATTAATTTGTGGTGTAAAGCCGGACCAAAAAATAAAAACCTTTTCATTAACCCCCCTACACCTCAAACAGGTTTAAATTTTATTCTCAATGATTTAGGGGTAAGTTTTACTATTTATCCATCTTTTATAGTTCCCTATACTGAACTTTATTATAATAACTACGAAAATCTACCCGAATGGAACTTAGAAGATTTAGATGGGACGGACATAGCAGAGACTCTCTTTCTGTATTGCTATTCTATAAACAAACCTATTACTCTTGAATTGACGCAATGGGACGCCAATAGAGAAAAACTTTAGAATTTAATATGGATATCCCAGAGCTTGATAAGTGGAATAAAGAAAGGGATCCAATAGAATATATTGCTAAGAGACTTAAAGCTGTCAGAGAAACACTAATCTATGACGATTGGGCCTTAAATAAGCTTATTATTGACTCTTATCCAGAATAACGTAAGCTCATTACTATGGCGACTCCGAACTGGACTGATAAAACTTGCAACGAAACTATATGGCTTACCCCTAAAGGGGTTCTAGACTCTGTCAGGGGGTATTTCAAAGAGGATATACCTCTTGATCCTGCTACACAGCCCTCCAACCCCACAAAGGCAAAGCTCTTTTTTACAGAAAAAGACAATGGGCTTCAGCAGTCTTGGGACGTTGGGGTATTTGTTAATCCTCCCTATGGTAAGGGTATAAAAGATTGGTGTAAAAAAATCCACGAAGAGGCTAAGAGAAAGCCTAAACGTCCCATACTGGCTTTGTTGCCTTGCGGCAGCGGTAGACCAGGTACGATTTATTGGCAAGATCATATCTTACAGGATCACCTTGATATGATTTGCTACGTTAGGGGTCGTCTAAAATTTCTTCGCGCTGATGGTACCGTAGCCGGTAACAATACATACCCATCCCACATTCTTGGATTTAACGTCAAAAACCCCAAACACTTCATTAAATCATTTACTGGTCTCGGGAAAATAATGCAACTCAAAATTGTTAACTAGTCCTTGAATCTACGGGTTTTTGAAGTATGATAATTGAAATAGAGAGAGATCTAAATGACCAAACCAAATGTACGTATTATCGTCGGCAAAGACGATTCGATAGAAAAAACAATTAGAAAATTCAAAAAGCTCTGCGAAAAGCAAGGTATCCGAAAAGAATGCAGATCCCGACGCTATTTCGAAAAGCCTAGCGAAGTTCGTCGTAAGAACGAAAGAAAAGCTGCTCGTAATCGTCGGAAAAATGCTATGGAAGGTAATGATAATAAAAAATTCAAACGAGCGAACCAGAGAAATTGGATATTTACGCACCCCAAACTAACTATTCCTAACTCATAATGTATATACCCACTAAACTTCTTACCGAACGATATTATGTTGCTGTGCGTAAGACTAAAGCTTTTGCTAGTTGGGGTACGTTAGAAGAATCGATCGAATGTATTGAAAGATTCAAGGAGCTATCTCCTTACGAATTCAATACTATTAAAGGGGTGATTCGCGTTACTCCTGCGGGTCGAGAATGGGTTGAATCAGAAGATATTACACGGGTATTATCTCCTATCTCAAGTTGATATACTTTCATTATGGATAAAAATAAAGCCGTAGAAAAAATTAAAAAGCTTCTTGAGCTAGCTGATACTAAAAGAAATACAAATTTAGAAGAAGCGGCGGTTGCTGCGGCCAAAGCCCAGTCTTTGATGGAAAAATATCGTATAGAGAAAGCTCTCTTAGATAAAGATTCGTCTTCTAAAGTTAATTGGAAAAAGCTAGCCGACAAAGGCCGACCAGAAAACTGGAAAAACTTCCTAGCAGGTAGTCTCGCTAGACATAACGGATGCTTTGTTGTTAGAAGTCAAAATTATGAATCGGATGGGCAAATACAAATCGTGGGTGAATCTCAAGATATTGATATGCTTCAGAATATCTATTCTTATATTGTGTTTGAATTAAATAAACTCTGTATTAAAGAGTTACTTGTCTATAAAACTAAATTTGGTTTCTATCCTGGAAAGAATTACTCCAAAAGTTTTTATTTAGGCGGCATTTCTGTAATAGATGAAAGATTACAGCAAGCCAAAGAGGCTGCGAGAGCAGAGGAACTTAAGAAAGCAGATAGCGTAAAAGATAAAATTAATATCGAAAATGCACTTTCTATCATAGACAATAAATCAGATAAAGCTAAGGAATGGGTTCAATCAAACTTTAATGTAGAAATTAAAGGTGTTACTCCCAGCAACCCAGACCCCAACGGGTATGTTGCAGGAAAACAAGCTGCTGAGAATCTCAATCTTAGCTCAGCACCACAACTAAAGGATGAAAATGGAAGAAAGTAAAACAGCGTGGCCTAGCTACTATATACAAAAATTTATTACTGATAATGTAGGCGGCTTAGAGGCAGTTACCAGCATAAAAGCTATTAGCGAGAGTGAAGTACGTCTCTCCATATCAGACGAAAAAATTCGCGGGGGAGTTCTCGATCTACTAGGAGAATCAATTCGCGGAGTTAAAATTACTTATATCCTCGATAAGAACACCCCAATTACAGAAAAGTAGCGCCCTAATTTCTTAGGACGCTACTTTAACTGCTCAAGCGGGGAATATTTTACTTGCGGCGTCTGGCCTTGCGTGACTTGCGTGATCTACGCTTCATCATTTTCTTCTTACGCATCATCTTCTTACGAGATTTGCGGGCCTTGCGGGCTTTACGCGCCTTGCGTGACCGACGACGAGAAGCGACTGCGACAGCTTCGATCTTTGCTCTTTGCTTAGCAAGCTCTGCTCTACGGGCGACAGCTTTGTCTTTGCATTTCTGCTCTGTAGCATTAATCTTAGCTAACTCTTTCTCTAACTTAGCTAGCTTGTTAGTTTTACGAGTTGCCCGAGCCTTAGCATTTCTTGCTGCTTGCTTGACTCTCTTTGCCTCTGCATTTATCTTACGAGTAACTGCGGCTTTCTGAGCGCGAGCTTGTGCAGCGGCCTTTTTCTCAGCGGCTTTGGTAGCTAGTCCACGATTTCTGTTATAGATTTTAAGAGCTTCATCAACTCCGGCAACCAATATGGCCTCTTGTAGGCGAGGAATTCTCTGTTTGCTTCTGTATTGAGAAGCAACATTGAACTGCTTAGCCAATAATGTTGTAGGGTCGTCTGCGACGTGATGGCGGAATACTCGCGCCAAGTATTTTTTGGCTTGAGCTTTAGACCATCTCTTGAAGTTACCCTTACGGGAGTGATCTTTAGCTTTTGACTTCATTGAAGGTTTCGACGGACGAGCACCAGGAGACATTTGCTTCCAACCTTCGATTTTTTTCTTCTTGGCGTCCTTGAATGCTTGGTTCTGAACTTTCCACTCGTCAAGCTTAGCTTCGTAAGCTTCTAGGCGGCGGTTGTAATCGTTCCAGACGTTATTAGCTTCGCGCCAACGTACTCGTTCGATTTCCTGCTCTTTCTTATTTTCAAGAACAATATCGCCTGCAGCAACAATGCCTGCCTTTTCTTTACGGGCCAGGTAAGCTTTAGCGACACCAGGGGTTGGTCGGACAGCGTTGCCGCCGCCTTTGCGCTTCATCTTTCTGCTTTTGCTTTTTTTAGCTTTTTTCTTCTTCTTTGCCATGTTTATTTCTCCCCTAAGAGTTTAATTAATTATACATCATTTAATCGATGTTTTTAGCTATTTTTTCTTATTTTTGCGCTTTTTAAGCTTTTTACTTTTCTTTTTAAGTCTCTGACCTTCTCCATTCTTTATATCTTCCATAAATTTAGTCAAATTTGCCGCATTACTTGACGCATATCTGCCCGCAGCTAATTTTCTTACTTTATAGATATAAGATGACTCATAGCTTTCCCGCATAGCCGGAGTCACTGGATGTTTTCTACGTCTATTAGTTGTGATTCTCCAGGCTTTAATTCCTGTAATTAGATCTAGAACAATATCTCCCACTTGAGGTTCATTTCGAGTTCTAGTTCTTTTAAGAAATACTGCGCTTTTATTATAGTGCAGCTTAAATCTAATGACTTCGCCTTCTGGGCCTAAGCATTCTTCATAGTGCGCGACGGTTGCATGTTCTTCTTCATCAGAAGTTCTAGTAAGGCGTGATCGAGAAGTTCCGTTACAAGCTTCTTTTCTTCTTTGTAGCATGTTTAGACAATCTAGATTTAGATCTCGGGGGCGGGTAGTAGGTCCGCAGGTAGCATCGACGCTTGATTCTATGTCTGAGCAGTCAGTTGAGGTGTTTCCTTTTCTTCGATTTTTTCTTCGTCTATTTCTCTTATCTGCTCGTGCCACAACCTTTTGAGCTTCTTCAATTTCATCTATATGATCTTGCTGCTCTCTTCTGCCCATGCAAGAAGCCTTAATGAGAAATTTACGTGCATCTGATACGCTAAAAGTCAGCTTTGACCTTCCGGCAGCGTCACTGACGGTAGGATTTCTTCTGAAATGTCTGTAGCTTCCCATATTTACTCCGAGTATAGATTAAGTTTAGCAAACTATGGTTTAAAAAGAAACTTGAATATTGTCTTGAGGAGTTGCTATTTAAAATAGTTCTGCTACCATGTTAATATAAGCCTATGAAATATTTACATGTAATTTTAGCAGTCTTCTTATGTTTTGGTAGTTCCGGATGTGCGTTACTTACTGGCATACCTCCAGAGGCTAAGCAAAAAGCAGATGAAAATGCTAAACTCTCCGATGCCTTTGTTACGATGATGGATGCCGGAAGCACAACTCGCGAACATGAGCAGCGTTTTATCCGTGCCAGCCGCAGAGCTTGGCATGCCATGAATTACGCTATAAACGATGAGCCTTTGCCTAGAGATATAGAGATTTGGTTCAGGAGACAACAACTAGGGATGCAAAATGATAACTCTGCTGCCACCCCAAGAACACCCGTAAGGAGGTCCAATAAATGAGCAAAGTAGAAGATTTCTTAAGAAAACAAGCTGAAGAACAGCTAGGTAACGCAGCTAAAGCTGTTGAAGATGGTGCTTGGTTTGACGATCTTGTCAGCAAAATGAACTCCGTTGTCGATAAAGGTGTTGCTGATCCTGATTCAAGCTTAAATCCTGCAGTGGCCACCGCCACAAAAGAAGCCATAGGGGCTCTTGAGGCTAACAAAGATAGCATCGTTGGCTTAGGTGGTGAAGCTTTCACTTTGATGATGTCACAGCTTGCTTCAGGTAATGATAAAGAAGCTGCGAATACGTATATCCAATCCCTTGGATCTGCTGATCTTATTATTGAAGCAATGGATCGAGGCACCTACGGTCTTATTGAAGCTAAGAAGCAAATAGATGATTGGTGGGATAATGCATGGAAAGTTATTAAAGACGTTGCTATAAAAGGAGCACAATATTTGCTGCCACTTTTGCTAGCATTGGTGTAGTGAAACTTTCCGCAAAAGATGTTGCATCTCTAGCATTAAAACGAGCGCCTACACGAAAATGGTGTTATTTATGGGTCCAACCGGTAAATAACACCAGAAACTTCCAAGCTTTTTCTTTAATTCCCCCTTTTTCTCAAAAGGAATGGGTATGTGTCGGTAAGATACAAGGAATTAAAGCGGCTAAGAATACTAATATTGAATATTTAGCAGATCGTATTATCTGGACGCTAGAAATGCATAAAAGCTTTAATTATGCAGAACCTAACCCTTCTTAAATTTAGGAACTTTAACTTTCTTAAATTTAGGGACTTTAACCTTAGGGCTTAGGGCCACCTTAGGATGACTGAGTTTTGGCTCTTTACTTTGTCCATTACCCAGTATTAATGCGGTTCCAAGCATAGCGGCAGCACCTGCTGCCAGCTTTTTAGCCATCTCAGCCGACTTTTCAAAAGCCTTATCCACAGCCTCTGCTCCTACGTTTAAACTCAGATTTACTACTAGGCTACTGTTTGATACCATGAAATTTTTTCCTTGAAGGATGTCATCAGGGCTTAGAATTGGTATTGGAAGAGTGGTTTCATCCTCGTCTTCAATAATCGGGGTTACAACTCTTGTGCTAGGTTCAGCTAATCTATTTTTGGGGGTAACCTTTACAGGCAGGGTTTGGTTCTGCTGTATTTCGACCAGTTTCTCAAGTGGAGATTTCTTTTTTGCCCGGCTCATATCAGTATTTTAACCTATTAAGGGGCAGCTTCAACTTAAAAACGTTAGCCTTTACTCCGAAACAAGTAAAGAACTAGACCTATCCCCGCTAACACGAGTAAGGGATTCCACTTAGACTCGGTATCACCGTAGCCGCTTAATTCTTTTGCTTCGCTCTTAACGATTGCCGCTTTTCTTCGCAACTCTTTAATGGCAGCCTCTAGTTCGCTCTTAGTAGCTGTTCCCATCTTAACGTCCGCTGCAATCTGCTTTACTAACTCAGTTTGTTTTATGAGTTCATCGGATGTATAATTTACCTCTTTTACAACTTCTGTAGCTGCCCCGAATCCAGCTAAAGGCTTTGCGACAACTTTTGGCTGTGCATGGTATCCAGTGCCGCCGCCCATTATTTTTTCAGCTTCAGTTGAATATCCGGCGCTTTTTGGTTTTATTTGTTGGGTGTCTCGACCATAAGCTGCTTGCTTTGCATGTGTTGCCTGCACTTTTGCTATCCTGGCGTTTTCTGCAGATCTCTTAGCTTCTATTTGTTGGCGTAATCTGGCTAATCTACCTTGTATTTCTTGAGTTTCAGAACTTACTATTGGGCCAGACTCATCATCCTCAAGAGGGGCATTGTCTTGTGCGCCCCCACAAGCTACGTTTTGGAGTCGCTGTTTTAGTCGTTCCTTTTTTTCTTGTGCTACCGATACTCGGGTCTGATCCTTTTCTGCCGTATATAAATCTATTCTAATTTGTTGGTAGTTAATTCCATGTTGAATAACTTTAGCCCACTTTTTTCCGCATTTAGGGGCATTTAAAAAAGGCTCTTTCATGCGCCTGAGTTTTTCTTTTGCTCTGTTTTTTTGTACCCTCAATGATCTAATATCTCCTGGCGCTGTCTTTGAAGCTACCGAACCATCATCTACCCCTATAGCCTCCGGTGGTATTGAACCATCTGCTGGGGGTGGTGGTGATACAAAACCTTTTCCGAACCCTCCTAAATAACTATAAGACATGAATATACTCCTTTATGTATTATACAAAAATAAAACAGAGGAGCCAATTAAGTCTCCTCTGTTTTATGTTTTTCAGTCAGCTAATTAAAATTAGCGACGGCTGCGACGGCGACGACGACGTCCACGCTTACGACCACGCTTCTTAGCGCGCTTCATACGCTTACGACCACGTTTGCGTCCACGTTTTGCCTTACGACGACCACGTTTTGCACGACGGGTGCGCTTACGTCCACGTTTTGCCTTACGACGACCGCGACGCTTCATGCGCTTACGACCACGTTTTGCCTTACGACGACCGCGACGAGCTTTTCTACGTCCACGACGCTTCATGCTCTTCTTGGCGCGACGACGACCGCGACGACGGGCCTTCTTACGACCGCGTTTTGCCTTACGACGACCACGACGCTTCATGCTCTTCTTGGCGCGACGACGACCGCGACGACGGGCCTTCTTACGACCACGCTTTGAACGACGCTTTAGGCGACGACGACCGCGTTTCTTGCCAACCTTAGCTAGCTTACGAACGCCACGAGCGCGGAGCCATTTACGGCCTGCCTTGGAGCGACGAAGGTGTTTAACTGCTTTGTTGTAGACCTTACGCTTAGCGATTGATCCACCTTTACCACCGCGAGCGATGCAAGCTTTTGCTGAACGTAGGGTTGTAGCCTTACGAGTCTTGGGGCAACGGCTGCTCTTACGCTTACGTGCGGAAAGACGAGGACGACCAACCTTACGCTTACGTCCACGACGCTTGGCCTTAGCCTTACGACGCTTCATCTTGCGCTTCTTGCCTTTCTTGCGACCGGCTTTGCCTAGCTTAGCCATTTTAATTTTGTTTGTGCGGCACCATGTGCGACCGGCTTTTGACCGACGTAGACGACGAACTGCTGCGTTATAAACGCGCTTGCCACGGATAGTCTTACCTTTTCCACGACGGACGCATGCTTTAGCTGCGCGAACTGTTCCCTTTTTGCGGAGGGTTCTGCAACGAGTTCCCTTACGTTTACGGGCTGACAGCTTAGGACGACCTACCTTGCGGGGACGACCTCTTCTCTTTTTTCTTGCCATTTTAAATCTCCTTGTAACAAAGAACTGTTTTTTTGTTTCCTTGATATATCAAGATTACAAAAAATCACATGATTATGTCAATCTTTTTTTGCATTTTTCTCTATTTTTCTCTATTTAATGATGAATTAAATACAAAAACGGCCCAAAAATCTCGTTTTTGGGCCGTTTTTACGTCATTTTTTGGATTTAATTAATCAAAAGCAAGTGATATTTTCTTTCTAGAAGTGTCTATTCGTAGGACAGTGACATTAACTTCGTCCCCTAAATGAAGGTCTTTAGACGTTACAGTATGGTGAGCAAGCCCTTCTACCCCTTTTTCTAATTCAACAAAAATACCGAAATTCATTTTACTAGTAACTTTGCCTAAGGTAGAACCTCCTACTAAGTAGCGGTCAGCAATTGTTTCCCAAGGATCGGCACTTATTTGTTTTAAACCTAGAGATAAGTGTTTCTTCTCAGCGTCAATACCCAGAATAACTACTTCAACTTTTTCGCCTTCCGTTAATATCTCTTTAGGATGTTTAATGTGAACTGACCAGCTTAAGTCGCTTACGTGAATAAGGCCATTAATTCCTGGCTCAATTTCTACAAAAACACCATAGGGAACTATTGTTCCCACTTCTCCTACTACTCGATCATCGATATTATATTTGCTGACTAGTTCGTTCCAAGTAGGCTCAGTTACTTGTCTAATACCTAGAGAAATTCTATTTTGTTTTTTATCTATTTTGATGATTTTAGATTTAATTTTTTGCCCTATCTCTAGGGTTTCGGTGCCTTTATCAGAATCGTGGCATAGACCAATAATTCCATTTCCTATCTGAATAAATACTCCAAAGGCAGTAATATTTTTAACAGTTCCGTCAACTACGGCGTCAACATACAGCCCCTCTAAGTAAGTTTCTTTAGCAATACGCCTAACCTCATTTGCATAGCACTGTCGTGTTAGGGTTACGTAGGCATCATTAATTGATTCAATATCTGCTTCGATCTCTGAATCTATTAACACTTCTGGATCTTGACCTGGTGGGTAGAGCAAGAATTCTTGGTTTGATGGTAGTGTGGCAGGTAGCCCGCCAATATCTACCAACCATCCCATCTTGGTTCTTTGGATGAGTCTGCCTACTATTTTTTGGCCGACTTCGATTTCAGTTAAGACTTTTCTCTGCTGAATAATAAGATCAACGTTGGATCTAGCTAACTGGACTGCTCCGTCTTTAGTGATGTTTTTAACAAGGAATTTTGTTTCATCACCAATATCAAGATCCTCATTAACAAATGTTTCACTTTCTCTATAAGGCACTAAGCCTTCTGTTTTGTGACCAAAATCTACAAGAACATAATCATTTCTTATGATCGCAACTCGACCGTCTACGATATCTCCAACCGCAACGTTAGGTTTAACTCTCAAAAGCTCGTTATTATAGAGCAGTTCATCCATATCCACGTCTTGGAATATTTCGAGCATCTGTTTTTCGAGTTCTTCTTCCGACGGAAGGAAGCGTCTCAAGGAATTTTTTACTTTATCGCTAGTTAGCATAGTTCTCTCACCTAAAGGTTTATGTCTAAAGAGTAATACGAGAGAGGGCTTTGAACAAGTTTTGGACAATATAAGTAATTTCTAGTTAAAATAGCTAAAATAGAGTAAATGAACGATAAACTCAATCAACTGGCTAAACAGCTCCATGAGCGAAATATGACTCCTGCTGATTTATGTGGGAAAAGAGAATTTAAAAGAAATTATGTGTATCTGCTTGCTTATACCTACTATTTGATGAGTTTAAATAATCAAAATACTAGAAACCAATACAAGGCGGTTATTGATCATTTTACAAGATATATGGCCAATATAAGAGGAAATACTCCGCTAGACACTATTGGAGTAGACGTGAGTCTCTGGAGAAATGATTTAATCAGAACAGGGGGTGTCGGTGGCTCTCCACCTAATAAAAACTTGTCACGGTATGAGCCTCACGAAAAGAGTTCTGTTCATAACAAGGTTTCTATACTCTCAGCCTTCTTTAAATTTCTACAAAAACCGGGCCTAGATGGCTCGCCCCCTCTCGTGAAATATAATCCGGTTGATGCATTACTAGATAGATTTAAGATTGAAAAGTATGGACGGTCAAAGAAAATAAGTATTGACGCACTTAAAGATATATTAAAAGTTATGGATATTAAAACTATAAAAGGATTGAGAGACTATACCCTTATATATGGTTTTTTTCTTACCGGACGTAGAAACACTGAATGGGTGACCCTTCAATGGAAGCAATTAAACTTTAATACAGACCCCATCACCTACAGCTTCACTAGAAAAGGGCAGAAAGCCTCTGTTGATGAAGTTCCAGATGAGCTTCTTAGCGTTCTTATCACCTACATCACAAAAAGATGGGGAGAGAACTTTATTGAGGATATAGATGGGGAGACCTACCTCTTCACTGCTATGCCAGGCAGGGGAGGAACTAGGCAAATCATAGACCCTAATCAGCCTTTGACGGAACGTTCGATGTTGCGTATTGTCAAAGGATATGCAAAAGATGCTGGTCTAGATGTAGAGAAGATAACGGTTCACTCCCTCCGCCACCTTCACGCGCAATCCTACCTTGAGGCTGGGGCCAGTGTAGAGGAAGTTCGTGCTCGTCTAGGCCACGCTAGCTTGGCTACAACGCAGCGCTACCTTGCTTCAATGCAACAAGGCAAGAATAGGCTAGCATCGAAGCTGGATGCAATGCTTAGAGATAAGCCGCCTATCGATAACGATGGGCCTTCCACTGACGCCTAGCTCGTTTTCGCCAAAGCCGTTTCAGAGCCTTGCGCTCACTCCGGCAATTCCACCAATCATGGCACAAGCACCACCCCTGGTTATGGGGTGATGCTCCGTATGCCCGCACTTACTGCCCCTCTCCGAAGTAGTCATACATCAGGTCGTAGGTGACGAAGAACTTGCAGAGTGCCTTGACGATGTTGTATCGACTGGCACTCCAGTAAGCCTTGCGTCCGGTCCAAGCTTCCGACTGTCCGAAGATGAATTTCATCAACCGGTCGATGTCTTCGGTTCTACGAAGCAGAACTCGGTTTTCGCACTTGGTGCTATCGTGGCTTTCGTTGGTCGTGGTAGCGAGAATGTGAGCCAACGTGCCAGGGCGATACGAACCCTCTATCGGCTCGTAGGTAGTCTCTTCGGAGCGGAAGAGATAGCCGTATCTGCTGGCAGGCTGATAGCGGTAAACCCATCGCTTGTGCTCTGTAACCTTGACGCAAGGGTCATCGGCTTTGCAGGGACGATAAGCGTAGTCTTTGCAGACCTTGTTCAAACGCTTGTGACGAGTTTCAAAAGCTTCTTTCAAAGCCTTGTGGAACACGTCGCGGGTGAAGATGATGGGGACGCTGCGAACGCGATTCCAGCTACGGAATGCGTAGCGGTTGAAATCGTATTCCGGGTTCAGGAAGTGGCCCAAAGCGTGTTCGCGAATCAGGTCCGCAGGACCGCCAATGAGCCCAGAGATGGTGAAATAGCGAGCTTCAACATCCTCTTCGGGGATGTCCTTAGTGCGTGCGTTGCACCACCGGACAAAGTGGCTGATCTTGTCAGCCCCTCTGCGGTCTCTAACCATCGTACGAAGGTCACGCTTACGTATGCCTTCGCTGTCGTTGATGCGAAGCATCAACTCGGAGTCGTCGTGGAAGACCTCCTCCACGTCATCATCGTAACCGATGATACCGCCCACATCGCGCAGTGCCTGTCGGACCTGATGTCGATGTGCGCGGTTGATACGGGACCTCTCATCCCGTGCGCCCTTCCGGCCTCGGCTCGGAAGGATGGAGCGAGTCATCTCGCGGATCTTGTCTTTGTGCATGATAGTACCTCTTTCAGCATGTACTAATCATGGCACCTCCTTCTCCAGCGTAGTGTGAACATGGGTTCTCCTGTGAGGGCGTATGGTAGCAAACGGGCTGCACAGAGTCAAGGGTCGTGTACACGATTGGGGCCTCCTACACGCGATGGACGTGCGGAGGCCCCTGGCCTGTCACCTTGAATGAGTGCTTGACTCTGGCTCCTGGCGTGCTAGGATGCGGGATTCGCCAGGACTGCGCTGCCGCAGCCGAAGCCCAAGAGCGCCAACAGATGGGAGGCCCTATGCATCGTTCGTTGCTGTCACTGTGCCTGCCCCTGTGCAGGCGCATCCTAGACCCTGATGTTGGCTCTGTGCTAGGCGGCCAGGTCCCGGAGGTAGGTTCCGAGAATCTGCTTTGCAACACTGAGTTGCAGAGTGGAGTAATCCTGACCGTTGACCCGTTCCACAATCCCTTGGTCCCCGATTGCGCGCTGGAAGGTTTGGGCCTTGCTGAAGATGATGCCCTCCATGCGGTTGTCGATTGTGGGCACCCCAGATGGTCGGGTTGCCAACAGCTTGATGAAGCTGCAATCGAACTTTTGGCCCAGGCGCAACAACCGACCCGTGCATTGCTCAAAGTCTGCGGGGGACCAGGGCAGGTCCATGAAGTACGCAACACGGGATGCGAAGAGGTCAACACCGAACCCGCCTGCTGCCACATTGACGCACATCAAGCCGGTCTTCCCCGCCTGGAAATCGTCAATCATCGCCATGCGCTTCTTATCGCTCTGGCCTCCCTTGATGATCCCTGCGCCCTTCCAACGCTTGCCCTGCTTAGTGGTTCCCACCGTGGTCTTGAACCGCGCCACCAGGGCATCGAGCGGGGCATTGAAGGCAGAGAACACAACGACTTGCTCACCCTTCCGCAACGTGTCCCCCACAATGCGAATGGCGGGCTTGATCTTGCCGTTTGCAGAGTGTTGGCGAAGCATGTTCAGTTGAGCCAGGATGTATCCGCGCTCCGCGCGCATGATCTTATCTGGGTCGGCACCTTGCCGACCCAGCCAGGCGATGAAATCGTTTTCCACACCCTCGTAATCCTCCCAGTTAGAAAGATCAACCGGTGCGCGGCCAACCTCGCTGTTAGGTGCATCGAGCCAGACCTCCGGGGTCAACCTGCGGACCATGAATCCGCCCTCACCGACGAGATGTTCCGCAATCTCGACCTGGTCTTCGGGCTTCTTGTACATCCTCACAAACTCCTTCATCGAGGCCCCCGTCCAGAGACGGCGGGTGATGCGAAGGAGGGGGTGAAGCTCTTTGATCCGGTTCTTGATTGGGGTTGCGGTCAGAACGATGCTATGCTTTGCATACTCAGCCAGGTAGAGGCACATCTGGGCTCGGGCAGAGTCATAGTTCTTGGCAAAGTGCCCTTCATCCAAGACCAACACGCGCTGCTGCTTCTCAATCAGATCGCGCAGGAACCACAGCTTTGGAGAGCGGGTTCTGGTTTCTGTGCCATCCCGCTTTGTGCGGCTGGCCTTGCCTGTGATGCCTTGCAGAGCGTCATAGCTCACAATGAGCACATCATACTTGTGCGCGTCACGGCAGTAGTCGCTGTTCAAGACCTTTGTGGTCAACGTTGTAGCTTCTCTGAGCTTGCGTTGCCAGGGGAGGCGCAAAGCGGCTGGAACTACCAGAACGGACTTGCCACCACCCGCTGCCTTGTTGTGCTTCAACCAGGCGATGTGAGCCGCAAGCTCCCAAGACTTGCCAAGCCCCGTGTCATCGCAGAGGAAGGCACCGGACCCGCCTCGTGTTACGACATTGAGGAACTGCATAGCGGCAGCTTGCCACGGGTACAGAGGCTTTTTCAGGAAGGGGTATTCGAGCTGTACGGTGTCATCGTAGTCGAGAAGCTTGTAGGCTTGGCGACAAAGATCCTTAGCCGCTTCCTCCTCATTGAACCAAGTGATGAACTCCGGGGACATCTCGATGTTGTAGTTTGCACCGATAGCACGGATGGCCTTGCGGAAGCTCTTGAGCACCTTCAACGCTTCCACGGCAGTGGAGTAGTTGAGAGGGGCGAGCTTCTTAGATGTCTTCTGCTTTTCAGATTCTACGATGCGCCCCTGCACGCGGCACAGTTCACTTGTCCCACCTTCTGCATCAGGGTCATAGGTGAACATCATCCGAAGATTGGACAGGACCGAGGGCCACTTGATCATCATGCGCGTGTTGCGCTCAATGCCAACGTAGATGGTACGTTGTGGATCGCTCTTGGGCTTCGCGGGCTTGACAGGCTTCGATGTAGCGGCTTGTGCAGGCTTCGATGTAGCGGCTTGTGCAGGCTGTGCAGGCTTCTGCCCCTTCACAGGGTAGCTGGTCCTCACAGCCCTACGTGCGGCCTTACGCACAGCGGTCTTTGCGTCCCTCCTGTCCTTTCGGTCTGGAAGCTTTGGCAGGTCCCGATGTTGAGGCTTTGGGGCTGCCTGCACGGGCTTCGGCTTCGCAGCCTGAATCGGCTTTGGTGCCTCCTGTGTTCTGACAGCGCGGCGGGATGGGGTAGCTTCTGCCGGGCCAGCCTTGGCCTTTGTCAGCTTCCTACGTGCCCGCTTCATCGCCTTGCGGCGATGTTCCAGCGAGCTTCTACGCGGCTTCTTCATCGAGGGGGTGTCCTGTTCAGCGAGTGCATGGCACAAGGGCTCTCCTGCCCTCGATCCACCAAGCATACCATCATGGATGGCAACATGCCAGCATCAAGTTGGAGGGCCTAAGTCCTTTGCTGCCAAGGGGTTGCGTAAGTCCTTACGGGGCGGTCGAACAGGCCCCGGAGCGATGCTGGGCCTGTGCGGCTCCTGTGCTGGGCCTGTGCAGGGAGGGATGTAGGGCCTGTGCGGCTCCTGTGCTGGGCCTGTGCAGGGAGCGATGCTGGGCCTGTGCAGGGAGGGATGTAGGGCCTGTGCGGCTCCTGTGCTGGGCCTGTGTAGGGAGGGATGTTGGGCCTGTGCAGGGAGGGATGTAGGGCCTGTGCGGCTCCTGTGCTGGGCCTGTGCAGGGAGGGATGATGAAGGACGCATCTGGTGGCTCGGCTGCGGCTCTCCTAAGCCCTTGCGGGTGCTAGGCTTAGGGCCGGAGTTGGGGCTTGACTCTGCCCCAGGATACAGTATCATGGCGGGACTGTCAAGGGCGGGTCTGAGGACTCCCTGTGACAGCCTCTCATCCATCGCGCATCATCTACGCCCAGAAGGACACCCATCATGGTACAGCAACGGACTGCAAAGCCGAAGAAGAAAGCGGCTGCAAAGGCCGGACACAAGCATCGTGCCGCTGGCACGAAGAAAAAGAAGACCGGGGGCAAGAAGGGCTTGCTCGCAGCCATTGGCAAGAAGCCCACAACAGCCAAGAAGGCCAAAGAGGAAAAGCCAACCATCACCCTTGAGGATCAGGCTGAAACGTTGCTCGGGTTGCAGCAAGCCAAGGCGGATCTTGCGGAAGCCAAGGGGCGTGTTGCAGAGCTTGAGGCTGAGTTGCTTCCTGAGATGGAGGAGCACCGTCTTGGGCTTTGTGAGGCTCAGAGCAAGTACATTCGCTCCATCAACGTTCGCGCCACGGGCGAGGATGCCGATGGTAACGAGATCAAGGCGGGCCAGGCGCTCTTCTACATCCAGAACCGCTACAGTGCCTTCGACCCCACAGCGCCCTCCACGGATGAGGACGTTATCAATGCGGTAGGCGATGAAGCCACAATCCGCGACGAAGCAATCTTCTACATCGCTGCCGCGCTTGAGGTTGAGTGGGATGAGGCAGAAGAGCACTACGACACCCGCATCGAGGACAAGGTGGTTATCACCTTGAAGGATGGTGCTCTGGAAGATGAGGCCGTCATCGAGGTCCTGCAAGAGCACTTGCTTGAGTGGCTGGTTTCCACAACCAAGGCCACGCCTACAGAGTCTTTCCACGAGCGTAGCAACTTCATTGAGGAGGACAAGATTGTCATGGCTGCGCTCCAAGACGATGCCAACTTGTGCAAGCGTTCGAAGGGCACCGTAAAGGCGTCTGGTGCGCCCAAGGCAGCTCGCCGCGCAGTCAAGATCAAGTAACCACCAGATCCCGTGAAAGGGGCTGCATCGCCTAGATGCAGCCCCTTCACGCAATGAGGACCGCTATGGGCTTTTTGACCATCTACCCAGACAAACCGCATGAACGTGACGATAGCAACTTAGCTAAGTGGGACAAGTCTGGCAAGTACATCTGCCAGCAAAAAGTCGATGGCTGGCGGATGATTCTTCTCATTGGAGAGGATGAGGTTGATTTTGTTTCTCGGCATGACAAGCTGTTCAGCAACGACATCCAACCGGAACTTTATGCTCAAGCAAGACAGCTATGTGGGATATTTCCTGCTGGAACACAGCTTGACAGTGAGTGGCTTTCACGACGCTCATGTAGTGTAAGCAACAAGGTCAAGGGCAAGATCCCAGCCAAGCTCATCATCTTTGACATCTTGCGGCTAGGCAAGAAATGGCAGAAGAGCACGACATACGAAGCTCGGTGGGACATCTTGCTTGAACGGCTAGGTGATATTCCCGATTCCATGCCAGACGTGAGCCTTTCCGTTGTGGCGGAACCCGGAACGTTTGAAACCTTCTACGAGGAGCAGCGCAAGATCGCCGTCAGTGAAGGTGTGGTCATCAAGCACAAGAAATCCAAGATGACTGGTGCTCGCAATGGATGCATAAAGAACATGCAGCACTACAAAGTCAAGTATCGGGGAGGCAGTGACGGCGAGCAGTCGATGGATCATCTCAAAAAGAGGCCCGCAAAAGTTTGACAATCTGGTTCTATAGCGATCCTCATTTTGGGCACGCAGGGATCATTGATCGCTGCGGACGCCCCTATGACTCTGTACAAGAGATGGATGAGAAGCTAATCCAGAACTACCAAAAGTGCGTAAAGCCAAGAGATGATGTCTACATTCTAGGAGATGTAGCCATGAAGGGCAGCCACGAGAAGATCCTTCGTCGGCTGCCAGGTAACAAACATCTCATCGTAGGCAACCACGATTGGAACAAGAATACTCGTATTACGGACTCCCACAAAGAGGCTTTGCGCTCCTGGGGCTACGCTTGGGTCAAAGACACCCACTTGCTGTGTGTAAAGAATTACCACGGCCCCAAAGATCATCTCTACATCTGGCTTGCACATTACGCGCATCTGACCTGGCCCAAAAAACACAGCAAAGGTGCCTGGCACCTATTCGGTCACTCTCACGGAAACCTAGAAGGCACTGGACTCTCGACGGATGTTGGGGTAGACTGTTGGGACTACGCTCCCGTCAGCCTTTCCCAAATCAAAGAACATCTCAGTAAGAAGGAAAAGCATGGACCGCAACCTTCGGCGTCTTGAGCGACGTGCGGCGGCTGAATACCTCGATCCCGCAGAACAAGCACATCTTGTCCGACTACAATGTATGGCGTACGGTCACGATTGGGTTGAGGGCTGGGATGACCGGCAAAAGAACATTAATAGTCGTGTCGAATACAAAGGGTTCTACTTTCACTGTGGTCGTTGTGACCCTAAAGCGGAACGGCGTATTACCGATATGGATGATCTAGGTGAAATAGACATCTCAAAGGGACACGAAGAGGCGGCCTAGTCTTGTCTGAGGTCTATGGTAAACTCTCATCAAAGAGAGATTCCAATGGCCTCAGTAAAAGTAACTACAACCATCGACTGCCAAGTAGCGACCCCCAACGACGCACATAATCTAGGAAAAGAGATTGAGGAGCGGCTTTACACCGCTATCAACGCAATGATGCCAAACTTGCGCCACAGCCGATTCATCCAAGCAGGTGCAATCAGGTTCTCCTTGGAGATTCAAGGGCGGCGCGTCAACATTAAACGTTCAGGTGAGGGTGGGGCGGCTGCTCCAAACAGCAAGGGCGAACTGAACTTACAGCTAGAAGGCCAAAAGAAGAAATAATGACAATGACTGCCCTCCCCAAGAAGCTTGAAGCTACGATCCAAAAACTACGTGAGTGGGAAGATTCCTACTACAACGGAACCCCGCGAGTTCCAGATGCGACGTATGACGAGCTTAAGGATAAGGTAGTCGAGGAACTAGAGAAGGGCTTTCCAGATCATCCATACCTTGATGAGGTTGGTGCCCCTGTTCCCGATGGTAGCATCTGGCCCAAGTTTACCCATCCAACTGTGATGGGTTCTTTGCTTAAGGTCGATGACAAAGATCCAGCAAAACGTCTTACAAAGCTCAAAGCTTTCGCAAAAGGAAAGGATGATGACTTCTTTCTTTCGGAGAAGGCAGACGGCTGCACCATTGTTGCTTACTACACTGATGGTGTGCTTGATACTCTTGCTACGCGCGGAAATGCAACCGTAGGTGAGGATATCACCCCCAATGCCCGTTATTTTGATAATGTGCGGCTCAAACTGGGGGACTTTACTGGTGTTCTTCGCGGGGAGGGCATTATCTGCATAGATAAGTTCAATAAGCACTTTTCAGACATGGCAAACCCTCGCAATGCTGCGAGCGGCAAGGCCCGCGATACCAAAAACCCGGACCTAAAACGACACATCACAGTCATGTGGTTTGACGTTATGACTGATGACAAAGTGTTTGGAACTTGGGAAGACAAGTTCAAGTTCATTCAAAGCTTTGGGCTTACCACCATACCTTACTATCCCAGCATTACACTAAAACGTGTCTGGGAGCTTCATAGAGAGTATGACGACTCGAAACGAGCGAAACTTAACTATTGGATTGACGGTTTGGTGGTCAGGGTTTCCAGCATCAAGAAGCATGATGCGTTTGGTATCACCGACAAAAAACCTAAAGGCTCTCGCGCAATCAAGTTCCCCGCTGTTGGGGTAGAGTCTGTTCTTCTCGGTGTAGAAATCAATCGAGGTAAGGGTGGTCGCTTTACTCCGGTTGGTTTGATTAAGCCTGTCCAGATCGATGGGACAACAGTTGGCCGAGTAAGTATGCACGGCCCCGACTGGATTGCTGCTATGGACGTAGCAATCGGAGATGAGGTTGAGGTTGCCAAGGCTGGCGACATCATCCCACAAATTCAGAAGGTTCTCAAACGTTCTGCTAGTCGCAAAATAATAGGTTTCCCCACCCACTGCGATCTCTGTCAAATCAAGCTTACTAAAAATGGCGCATACATTGAGTGCCAGAACAAGTCGTGCGAAGGGGAACAATACGGAGCCCTCGCAAAGTGGCTTGATAAGACCGGAATCAAAGGCGTCGGTGAAAGCATCTTGCAAGAGCTTCTTACAGATGTTGAGGACGTTGCAGACCTCTATGAAGCAGACTACAAAGTCTTTGCTCGGGCGGCTCGCGGAAGCGACAAGCTAGGGAAGAAAATCTACCGAGCAGTGCAACAAACCCGAACTATCGAGTTGTCAATCTTCCTGAGCGGGCTGCACATTGATTCTTTGGGAACTACTAACGGACAGCGAATTGCAACGCATTTCAAGACTCTTGACGATGTCCTAAAGGCGTCCCAAGACGATCTTCGCAAGGTAGATGGTATTGCTGCCAATGCTGCCAAGATTGTGGCAGGGTTGAAACGCAAACGTAAGTTGATTGATCGGCTCCAAAAGCTGCTTGATATTGAAGATGTCACCGAAGGCAAACTCACTGGACTCAGTTTTTGCATCACAGGCACAATGAAGAGCGGCAAGAAGCGCTCGGTAATCGAAACCTGGGTTAAGAGCCACGGCGGGCTTATCAAGGGGGTGGATAAGAATCTCAGCTATCTTGTTACCGATACTCCCGACAGTGGTAGCTCTAAGAACCAAAAAGCAGATAAGTATGGTATTCCTAAGATAATGGAAGCCCAGCTTTACCAACTCGTCAACGGTGGTGGTTCTAACCCACCCCCGAAGCCAAAAGCTCGCGTAGTTGTTCCTTCTGGCCCTAGAAAAGCTGTTCGCATCAAAACCAGCAAGCCAGTACGTATTGCTGTGAAAAAGCGAGCAGGGCTGACTCTTTTTGACGCTCTAGGGGCTGACACTAGCTGGGTCGAGGTAGAAAGACTTAAAGATGATCGCTGGGCTGTCACCAAGAATGGTATGACTGAGAATGGCGATCCTCAGCTCAAAAGAACACATCTGGGTTTCTCGGCATGGTCCGACGATGTTGAGGATTTGGATGATGGGTCCAGCCTGCAATCACAGAAACTTCAAGTTTCTTCGCACCTAAGATGTGGTGATGTTGAGATTCGCGGGTCGAGGATTAGAGCAACCTCCCTCGAAGATATTAAGACCACGCTGAAAAAAATTACATTTGCCGCTTGGTCAGAAGGGGACCTGTAAACTAAGTTAAATTTTGTATAATGCCTGGTAGGTGTTATATGAGACCGGGATATTTGAATAACTTAGGTGATACGTGGTTTGGTGCCTTTGCAGGCAAGAAGAAGAAGAAGAAGAAGAAGAAGAAGAAGAAGAAGAAACGTCGGCAGAAGAAGAAAAACAAAGCTCAGTCTTCGCCAACACCACCCCCCACAGATCCAAATGCGCCGGTAAAGGTTTGGCATCCAAAAACAAGGCAAGAAATTCTTCTGCCCCTAGAGACAGCCAAAAATAAGTCAGCGATGCTTGCCTATTATGTTTCCCTCGGGGGAACTACTACCCAGGTCTCGTCCCAGTTACAACAACAATTTGGGACTAGAGGCTTGCTGCCCTGTGGTCGAGATGCATCCCTCTTTTTCGGATCTCTTGTGAGAGACCTGCGAACCAGAAATATCTGGGAAAATGCGTATTATCTCATAACTCACGATCCAGCTTTGCATCGGTGCCCCAGACCTCAAAGCGAAAAACCTGCCCCATCCGGGGGATCTCACTACAACGGATGGTTCCGTTAATATCTCTAATATGTTATTATTAGAGATGAGATGTATACAAATCCCAGGAAGACCTTTGATAAGTGGCACGAACTTATAGACGATATCTGCTTTAATCGAATAACGATTAAGGATGCGGCAGAGAAGTGGGAGATATCCCAACCAGCTATTTCTCAGTGGCTTAAAAAGCATCCCTCTATCAAAGCCTACTATTACAGCCGTCCTTGGGTTGTGAGACAGCGAGCTTTACAGTTCTTACCGCAAGAATGTTTAGACTGCCAGGATATTATTGATCTTCTTGAAGACGGTAACGGAGATGCAATTTTTGTTAGCTCCCATAACCTTGCGATAGAAGATCATCTATCCGAATGTGAAAAATGTAGAATCTATCAAATAGAAAAGCGGTTTGAGGTAGGGATTCCTTATAGGCTGGACTGCCCCTCTATTAACGATCTCTTGACATATATTGATATAGACGGCGACCAGGATACTATCATTACCCGGCACCTTCTACGATGCTTTCACTGTAAAGCAGAGTTTAGTGGGATAACTTACAGCCTAGATACCGAAACCTTCTCAATTCTAAGCTTAGCGGAAAAAGAAATAGAATTATATCCGACCAGGGGTTGGAGAGAAGCTTTAAACAGCTCTGAATTACTTCAAGAGCTATTAGATGTTGTTGAGTATGGTTGTCGTGCTCCAACGTCTGAAGCAATAAGAGATTATTGCAAATGGTTAGTTTTACGAAGATCGATAGCGATCTAACCTTTAAGACTTAACAACAGCGCTGCCGCACCTAAAGCGGCCAATACGGTTGGTATGTGAATACCACCCATTTTGCGTCCTCTTCTGCGCCGAGGTCGATCCATCATAACTACTCTAGGTTCTCTTGATCTGCGATAACGGTCGTAGTCATCTCGATAGCCAGGGGGTCTGTGACCATAATGAGGTCCGTACCCATAAGTTTGATTATAGGGATAACCGTAACCGACGTGAATAGGTATTCCTACCCCTCCCGGCTTTGGCTTAGGTTTAGGGGCCGGTGCGGGCGGTAGTGGAGCGGGTGCTGGCGGCAGTGGGGCGGGTGCGGGAGGTAATACGGGAGCGGGTGCGGGAGGTAATACGGGAGCGGGTGTTGGCGCTATTACTGGGGCAGGAGTAGGGGTAGCTCCCAGCATTCTGTTTAATCCACCATAGTTTCCTAATCTATTATTTCTTGTATACATTATCTTCTAATCCCCCATAAAAGAGCGCCAATTAAAAGGCTAGCCCCTAATGTTGGCCAATGAATTCCTGAATGACCTAAATCATCATCCTCTCGGCCTCTTTGTATTACATATGTAGGAGAATCGTAGTTTCTTCGATAGTAGTCGTAAGGGTCGTAACCATACCCATATCCGCGATATGGGTAATACCCTCGACCTCGTCTAGGAAAATGTCTACGTCGTCCTTTCATCTCTCCACCTATTTAACCATTGTATTAAATCATGGGTGTGTTCTTGTTCTTGTTTTAGAATATCTTCTAAATCTACCCGTAGAGCTGTGTGTTTAACATCAGTTTCCAGAGTGTGAATAGCATTTGAGTATTTTTCAACCGCCTCTTTTTCTAAAGTAAAGTTTGCATCTAAGATACCGCTAAGAGAGACGGGCTGGATATCTGGGATAGGTTTCCGTTTAAGCATCGGAGCAGCCCCATAACCCATCAAATACCTAGTTAATATGTCTATATGTAATTGTTCTTCTGCTAAATGGACTTTAAGGTGGCCATGAATGGCCGGGGATTCGAGGCCAGATAGGTAATAACCATAAGTCTCGTAAATATCTCTTTGGAGATACTCTAATTGTAGTAATTCTTCTAAAAGCTCTATGGCTACGGTATTTTGTGTCATACTGGCCATTATATCATCAACGTATTAAAAGTCCTAGGGTCGCGCAAGAGTGATGCTGATCTAGGACCCATATTAGGATGAAAATTAGGAAAAACTTGGGAGTATCTCATATATTCTGGTATATAACCAACCTCCCTTTCTGGGGGTAGTCCGTGTGAGACGGGATCCATAAACCTAAGAGCTTCGCCTGGAGCAACATAATCATCTTCAACTTGCCCAAACCAGCAGTCTTCTAAATTTCCTAGATATCCCGGTCTCATTTTAAAAGTATATCAAATTGAGTATAATTACTTTTATGTGGTATAGAAGAAACCCCCCAACATGGATAACACGAGCTTATTATCGTTTACTTAATTGTGTTCCTACATACAGAGACGCCTTGAATATTTGTTTGGTATTAGGTGATTTGCGAACAGCCACCTATGTATCTACAGATAGAAACCAAGAAGGAGACCTAGTTCGTCCAGATTACGATACTATTCATAGGGAATTGATGGATATTTGTAGAGGCAAAAAGCAAATACGGATAACAGGCTTTGATGATATTAAAGGCCATAAATCTCCCTTGATTTTTTCGCCCCGAGTCGGAGAATTAGTAGATTTATGGGACGGCGATTTAAATAATCATAAACTTTTTGGAGAAGTTTTGGGTTACTACTGTGCTGGTGATCTGGATCTTAAAGATAAGTTTTTTCATAATCTCATTACTATAAACCCCTATTCAGGCAATATAAATTCTTTTTTCTCGCAAGCTTGCAAAGAAGTATCTGAGGATACAGTCGCCCACTTTACTCAATTTGGCCAAGAAGTAAAAGACTTTTTTGTTGATCATGAGATCACAGATAAGATAGGTTTTGATATCAAAGACAAAAAGAATGATGATATTTACGAAGTCTGGTTCTAATGAAGCACAGTGCTTGGGATGTTTTTAAACAATACTGCCCACATCACCCGGCACTTGACGATTTTACAGATTTTAAAGCTTTAATGTCTAAAATTAGGGCAGGAGAAAGCACACAGATAGCCAGATATAACGATGGAGAGTGGATTTGGATGCTCCAAATTCAGCCTCACTATATGAGATATATGGTCAACTACGGCGGAAATAAGGCAGAAGTTGACAAAATAAGTGAAAAATTACTAGGTATAATTGATTCTTGTCCAGATTACTGGATTGGGGTGGGGTCTACTACTCGGGCAGGGCAGGGAATAACTGAAACTAGGAAAAAAGAAATAGATCTTAAACTATCCCGGCTCAATAAATTAACTTATGGCGATATATTTAACGCAGCTACCATAAAGATGGGAATAAACCCTCTGATAGAACCTCTTCGAGAACGTAAGGTGATAACCGTAGGTCCAGATTACATGAAAAAATTAGGTATCTCGGACGATCATGTTAGTGTTCCAGTTAAAAATTGCTGGGAACAAGCAGATAAAATCCAAAAATTATTACAAGAAAAAACCACAGGGCATCCTGTGGTTTTATACTCTTGTAGTTTGTTAGCCAAATATCTAATTGATGTTAATTATCGATTGTTGGGTGACGAAATCACTCAGCTTGATTTGGGGTCGTGTATTGATCCTTGGTGCGGAATAACATCGAGGCCCTGGCATAGATATTTGCTAATATAGGTGCATGGCAATATTATCACCTATTTGTGTAGACTCGGTTACTGGTCAGCAAACGGTAGCGACATCAAGTGACTCTTTAACACAAACATCCCCCGCTCTTACTCAAGTATTAAGCTCAGGAAACACTGCTGGGAGTAATGGGGGTATTGTCTTTGATGGGTCTACAGATGCTGATCGTACTGTTACAGGAACTAGCATTCGTCTTGCGCCCTCTGTTCTTGGAGATAGCGGCTTTGTTAATTTAATTGCCGCTGCCGGAACAGCCACCACTAATGGGTCTAACGTCACTATTAATGCAGGGTTAGGTGGTAGCAATAATAGTACGGGTCGTATCGGGGGATCCGTGTATCTTAATGGTGGGTCATGCGATCTTTTCGGAGTAACCCCGCACATCGGAGGCGCTCGTATTCAAGTATCGGGTGGCTCAGGAAACCTTGCCGGTGGATTAGATCGCGGCGGCGATTTAGATATGCGGGGAGGCCATTCAACCGGTACTGCATCGCGAGATGGTGGAAACGTCAATATTAGTGGTGGTGATACTGATGATGATACAGGAGGCAGCGTCACTATTTTAGGTGGTATTGCTGAAGATGCTGCTGGGACACATGGTAGTGTAACTATCGATAGTGGAACTGGTACAGGAACAACATTTGGCACCGTTTCTTTAGGAGCTACAAGTGCAGCGTCTATCGCCATAGGTCATACAACAATTGATACAACAATTCGCGGAGGATTAATTGGTGGTGCAGCTACTGGAACTACTGATGATGGTGACCTACGATTTGGAACTGCCACTCAATCAATGTTCTGGGATGCAAGTGCTACAACCCTAAACCTGACTCCAGCATCTGGAGCTAACTCAACCATACTAGTAATGGGAGATACCGCGAACCGTGGTGCAGTTACTATGACCGCAGAAGGAAATGGCGGCGCAGGTCTTCACGGATTCATTATTCAAGGTTCTGCAGGCGTGGGCGGCGCTAATGAAGGAACAGATATAGAGATATATGGTGGTGCTGCTAGTGGAACGGGTACCGGCGGTGACCTCGATTTCTTTGCTGGTGCAGGAGGTACTTCGGGCGAAGGCGGTGCCGTTCGTCTTCGCTCGGGCATCGGTGGATCAGCCAGCCCTTCTGGCACATTAGAAATCGCAACGGGCGCTGCCTCAGCAGGAGCTTCTGGAAACATCACTATTGATGTAGGAACTGCGAGCACTACCGCTGGAACTATTACTATTGGCGGAACAAGCGCCTCTGCTTTAGCAATTGGCCGTTCAGGTATAACAACAGACTTCTTATCTGGCTCTACAGTTGATTTTACTGGAGCTACAGTAACCGGACTCACCGCCACGTTCCTAAATGTTGGATCAGCCACCGCTGCAACCAGCACGGGTGATATTGCGGGGGGTGACGGAACCAGACAACTTACCTACGATGCGGGAACCAACCGCATGTGGTTATCAGAGAATACCAACCCAGCAGGAACTTTGCCAGATCAATCAGGTACTAACTGGTTGATGGTGGCTTCTGGCTCAACAAATGCCAACATTAGAGAGCGAACGGCTCACGCCACACTATCATCCACTTTTGGGATGGAAAGATCCAAGGGAACTTTAACCTCTCCCACCGCTCTCAGCGATACTGACATCATCGGAGACTGGATCGGAAAAGCCTATATCGGCGGAACTAGCGAATATCAAACAGTAGCCCGTATACGGATGCGGGTAGATGGGACCGTCACCGATACGAGTAGTTCTCCAGGAAGTATTCAATTCCTAACTGTCCCAGATAGCTCAATTACTCAAACATTGCGCTGGACTATCAGAAATGATGGGGTCTTCGAAGGTGACGTAGAAGCAGGAGCAGCCACTATACGAGGCGCTAATGCTACTACAGCCGCTACTGCGGGCGCTGGCATAAGTATACTTGGTGGCGATGGTCTTACCTCTGGGGTGGGTGGTTCCATAGTCATCAATGGTGGTGCATCTCCCAGCGGGACAGATGGTGTAATTTTCATAGGCGTAGCTAATACAAGCCTAATCGACATAGGCTCTTCTGGAATTAAGACAAACTTTTTCTCAGGGTCTACTGCTGATTTTACGGGAGTTTCGGTCGAGGGCCTACCATCCGTTATATCTACAACAGCCAGTGTAGATCTAACAACAATAGGAGACACCACTCTTTACACGGTCCCAGCAGGACTAACGTGTAAGATAATTTCAGTTGTTATAACACCAACCTCAGTTACAGCGGCTGGTGCCGACTCTACTGTAAGTGTAGGGACAAACTCTACTCCGTTTGACAATATTATAGCCGACACCACCCTTACCGGATTGGACGCGATTACTGAGTCATTTACTATGGAAGTAGGGGGTGTTAGCCATATTGGTGCTGCAGCAGAGGCAATCACCTTCCGTGTTGATACTGCAGATACAGGAACAACAATGACTGCTACCGTGGAACTAATCGGCTATCTAGTCTAGCTTCCTCCGCACTGACACCCCTTACTATTGAGAACTTGTATATCGCATATACATTTTCCTGCACTATAAATTCCAGTTTTGCGGACTTTGAGATCTGAAATCTCAAAGGTACCATCTTCATCCCTGCTTACCAAAATAAGACTATCTCCGCTGGATATAGATGTCATAGGTATGTCTGGATTATCTTCGAGGAATTTAATTGCTTGTTCGATCCAGCGCTGTTTTGTAGTTTCTTCTACAGGCACGGCATTGGTAAAGTCGAACCAATCTTTTATCAAAATGGGTTTGGACATTTTTTACTCATTATATAGAAATACTAGTTAAGTACCCCTAGTGTAGCGCATATAGCGTTATATACAAGATTCCGCGTAACTGCTAGTAAGGACCATCCCAAGGGTCTTCATCGTAGAATCGTTCTTCAGAATCTGGGTAGCTACCAGGATCTCTACCCCAATTTCGTGGTCGCCTAGGTATTCCTGATCCTCCGCAACTTGAACAATTAGTTCCTGGTGGATAACCCTCTCCGGTTCCTCGACAATCTCCGCAATCATACTCTCCGGTATCTATCGGATCATCCATTAATGCTGAGTCTAGTAAGGTAGGTGTTTCGTGCTCTTCCCAAGTATCTTGTCCGTGCTGTAATAGTGTGTCATATTGGGCCATGCATCTATCATGCCCATATTCGCAATCAAAATCAGGGTTACAGTTATGGCAGGATTTCATACCGCAAACTCCGCTTACACAAAATAGGGCTTCTTCGCAAGCAGGGCAGCCTGTGCCCCACCCAGCAGGATCAGGTCTTTTTGTTAGTGGGTCGTAACCTTTACTGTGAAGCCCGTGTTGCGAGCAAAGACCATTATGAATACGAAGATTCTCTAAATTTTTACGGGCAGCAATATCTCCAGGATCTTGTTGAACTATGCGCTCTAACTCTCTTAACCGTCTATCCATCGATTTCCTCTAATTTGTAGTAGTGATATTTTCCTATATACTCTTTATCGCCTATTCGTTCAAATAAATCAAGAGGGCGGCTATAGGATTTAATAACATGTTGATAATGTTTAAGATCCATAGGGCTTTTTTCGTCATAATTACTTTTAATTTTATTGGCTAATGACTCCCCTTCTACAAGATACAGATCAAAGCCTGAAAAGGCTTCCTTCATTTTTAGTAGGGCATAATCCATGTAATGATGGGGCAACTTGAAAAGCCACCGATTTCCCTTGGGATTAACCAGTTGTATTTGAGAGACTAATAGTCTCATATCAGTTGCTATAGCAAAACCAATAATTAGAATAGGTTTTCCTCTTTTAGTTATTATGTATGCAAGCTGGTTATCTAGGTAAAATCTGTCGTAACGATGTGAAAGACCTAAAAGGTCAGTAATTTTTCCTTTTGAATTATAGTGACGAGTATATTTGGTCCGTCCAATCGGGTTCCAAGATCTGGTCCAATCAATATATGCTTCAAATCCTGCCCCAAAATCAAAAGTGGGGATGGCTTCGAAGGCAGCTACAAGAGTATTCCAGTCTTCTCCTTCGGAGTACTTGGAATTTTGGCGTAAAGCTATTTTTAATTTTGTTACAAGATCATAATCAGGAGCTGGTGTGGGGTATTTATCGCTGCCAGAACGGTCTCCTTCGTAGGCTTTAGACATACGGGAATAGGCGTAGATAGAGTAGTAGATTTTTGATAACTCATCGAAACTAAAATCTTTAAACCTAAGAGGGGAGATATTTTCTAAAAAAGCCTGGGGAGTATCAAAATCTTCTAACTTACCCCAGCCTTTTGCGATAACTCTGAGTTCGGGAGAGGAGACATCTTGAATTGGATCTTTATTTATAGTTTCTGCAACGGGGGCTAGCTCTTCAACAAAAGACGTTAAGGGTAGCCCTATCTGGGAAACCGGAATTTTGATTTGGGCATAGTCATATAAGTAAACAGCTTCGTTGAAGAAACCGAACTCTGATTTTCTAAGTTTTCTTTTTTCTTTTGTGCTTCTTACTTTAGTGACCCAAAAATTAATTAGAGAACTATCTCGATGACGGAGTTTAAACATTTTCCATAGTCTTGATAATTCACCGTTTGTTTTGCTCCAGCGAAAATCTTTTCTCTGTTTGTTTTTCTTTATCTTCTTCGTATATATAGCTAAGCAGGCATTTCCTCGTTCGTAGTCTAGTGTGATTACTCGATACAGAGCGTCTAAGAAAAATTGGTCCACAATATAATCGTGTTGATATTCTTTGGCTATATATCCATGAACCATTCTAAAACAGTAATTAGGCGCTGGCATGACATTTCTACTTAGAGTATAAAACCCAATAACGTCTTCGGTAAAAACTTGCCTATACCTAGTAGGTATTCGACTTAGATCCACCCTAGCTCCGGGGTAATGTATGGCTACACGGACATCTCCGCTCAAGTTTCTACGTTCGGAGAAGTAAATTTCATCCATCTCTATATGATACCAATTAAGTGTTTGGGTGCTGAGAGCATATTTTTTGATTATTATTTCTACGAAATCTGAGGCTGGAGTCCTAAGTCCTTGGAGAAGCTCGACTTAAGAAAATTTGGAGTTTGATGACACCGGGAGGCCCCCCGCTAGTCATTGGTAGTGAACAGGGAGTAAAACCTCTGCTCAACAATTATCCGCTCGTAGCTCAATTAGAAGAGCACCCGGCTGTCTACTGGAAGGTTGCGAGTGCAAGTCTCGTCGAGCGGGTCGTGTTAAAGGTCAGGTGATACTGCATCTTTATCACAAATGATTGTTCATTTACAATTCGGAAGAGTGTGCGCTGAAAGGCGTACATCATGCACGTCGAGCCATAGTAGTGAGGCGACAGTCTGCAAAACTGTATAACCCGGTGCAAGTCCGGGGGCGTGCTTAATTTTGCCTGGTGGTGTAATAGTAGTCACGTTTGGTTTTGAACCAAAAAGCGAAGGAGCGTAACCTTCTCGGGCAGTACCTGGTCGTCTAATTAGTAGGACGCAAGGCTTTGGACTTTGTAATGCTCGTGCGAATCGAGCCCAGGTAGTTTTAGCCCGGTGGTGTAATAGTATCACTTCTGACTCTGACTTAGACAATGCGCGTGCGAATCGCGCCTGGGCTGTTGCATATATTTGTATGCTTGTTACTATGCTTCTTATGACTGACAAAACACAAACTGTAGCTCGATTGTTACGAAAAGGCGTTTGCCATGATTGTGAAGCTAAGCCTGGCGAATACCATGATATGGGTTGCGACGTAGAACGTTGTCCTGATTGTGGTGGGCAATTAATAGCTTGTCAGTGTGACGAACCCCGTGAAACCTTCGATGAAGGTGAACGTTTGATTTGGACGGGGGTATGGCCAGGAACGGAAGAATGTATTGAATATGGATTCTTTAATAAATGGGTCGTAACAGGGACAAGGGAATTTAGGGGTCACACCCTAGAAACAGGAGACTGGATACCTTGTGATATTGACGATCCTGACGCCTCGGCTGACCTATGTGAGCTTTCAGAAAAAGCTACATGGGATAGTAACAAGCGCAAATATGTGCTTAACAAATAATCCTGGGGGATTAGTTTAAACAGGTAAAACACAGCTTTTGCAAGGCTGAGAAAACGGAGCATTACCGTTATCCTCCATACGGGCCGATTGTTTTCGGTTATCATTTCCTGAATAGAAAAAGGGGTGGGTTCGACTCCCACGCTCCCCATACGAGGGGAGTTGGTGTACGGTGCATGTAAAAACTACTCGAAGACGCTTATTGCTCGTTATTTTCTCCTTTAGCTCAATAGTTAGAGTACCGGTTTGTTAAACCGAGGGATCTGGGTGCAATTCCCAGGGGGAGAGTTAATATTTTTAACAGTAATATTTATCACAAACGTCTTAAATATGTGCAATAAATTTTGCCTCCATAGCTCAATTAAGCAGAGCAGCAGGTTTTTACCCTGAAGGTTGAAAGTGCAATTCTTTCTGGAGGTATTGTGTTTAACAAATTGTTTGTTAGACTAATGAAATAACAAATGGGCCGAATGTCTTAGGTTATCTTGACTTGTAATCAAACCTCCACCTAAAACAACTTTTTGCTCATTACTACACTAGCCGGTGTGGTGGAACGGCAGACACGCGACATTTAGGATGTCGTGCCTTAGGGCGTGGGGGTTCAAATCCCTTCACCGGCATAATGCGAGAATCTAAATATACAAAGAAATTACTTGCTCCGATGGTTAAAAGAGCGACATCTATTGCAGAAGTTTTAGACGAGCTTTGTCTCAAACCCTCAGGAGGAAATTATAGAAATATTAAAGGGCACATTGTAAGACATAACATAGATATATCTCATTTTACAGGTCAAGCCTGGAGTAGAGGTAAAACTGTTGAAACTTCACCAGCAGTTAAGCGAATAACTAGACTTATATCCTATAAAGATTCTGAAATTTTCAAAAAAAATACCAATTGGAACAACAGAGAGCTAATAAAACGTCTCTTTAAAGATGGAAAGAAATATGCATGTGAAATTAAAAAATGTCCTTTGTATGGCCAAGAAACCCCTGAATGGGCTGAAAAGAAACTAACTTTACATCTTGATCATATCGATGGTAATAAAACAAATAATGAAAAAGAAAACTTAAGATTTATTTGTCCAAATTGTCATCAACAAACCCCTACTTGGGGTAACAGTAAGGCTTCGTGGCAGACTTAGTAATGCACCAGACTCTTAATCTGGGATCGAAAGATCAATGTGGGTGCGAACCCCACCGAAGTTATAAAAAGCGGGCCGCTAATATTCGGTTATCTATTTTGAAGAAACCCCCGAATATATTCTTTTGCTCGTAATAAAATAAACGGAGAGTAGCGTAGTCTGGTATCGCGCTGCGTTTGGGACGCAGAGATCGCAGGTTCAAATCCTGTCTCTCCGAATTGGATCATAAACTTGACAAGGGTCAGGCGCGGTTTTGAAAACCGATGGTGCTGAAAGGTATGGGGTGCAAGTCCTCTGTGATCCGTAATGGGCCGAATGTTTTTGGTTATCTAATTGGCAAAGAACCCTGGTTTAACAGGGAAAGAAGGTTCAAATCCTTCATACTTCAAAAACACCATTTGCTCATATTGGAAACGATCCGGTTAGATGAGGAGCATGTTTGCTAAACATGTAATGCTTACGTGAGTAGGTATTGGGGGTGCGAATCCCTCCGTTTCCGTTAAGTTTGTTGTCTTTATACATTATTTTGTATAATTAAACCTCTTTAAGAGGTTAATTATCATGGCAAGCCCGACAGCAATAGCAGCAGCAAAAAAAGAACTAGCAGAAGCAACATTGGCAATGAATGTGCCGTCTTGCACTCAGGGACCCGCACAAGGATTACCAGCGGTTGTTTGTAATCCAGCTCTAGCTGCGAAAACAGAACAAGCAGGAAAGAAACTTGCAGCCCTTATGGGTGGCGGCGGTCATATGAAAATGATTCTTCTTACTGTGGCTGTAGCAGCGGGTATCGGCGGCTTCCTTTGGTGGAAGAAAAAGAAATCGTAGTATTGACTCCTCGATTATCCCTGTTAATTTAGGTGTATGAAATCACCGAAAATCGACTCCATCGAGTGGGGTCAAATCAAAGTAAACGAACAAACTTTTAAAGATGTCAGACTATTCCCCGGAGGAGTAGAAGGCTGGGATTGGCGAAAAACAGACACGCATCACAGGCCCGGCATTCAGATTGCTGATCTTGAAGGGTTAATGGATGCAGATATTGTTGTTCTAAGTAAAGGTTTCAAAGGTTGTCTGTGTTGCATGGATGAGACAATTAAGCATCTAGAAGATGCCGGAAAGATTGTTTATCACGAAGAAACAAAAGAAGCGGTAGAGACATATAACTCATTTGTTGAAAATGAAAGTAAAGTGTCAGCTTTAATTCACTCTACTTGCTAAAAATGGACAGTAGACCAGATGGGATCTGGCCTCGCTTGGAAAGCGAGTGGTGCCCTAGCGGCATGAGGATCGAGACCTCTGTTGTCCGAAATTAGTTGACAGGACTCTTCGAGTTCTGAGTCATCTAAATAACAAGCTTGGGTCCATAGTGTAACAGCAGCATACCGGCTTCCAAACCCGTTGGTGAGGGTGCAAATCCTTCTGGACTCGTTATTTAGGGTGCGTGGTGTAACAGCTAGCACTAGAGCCTGAAAAACTCTCGGAGAAGGTGCAATTCCTTCCGTGCCCAATTAATCAAACCCATCCTTAAAGGAGGATACTATGAGGAGAATTGAAACAAGAAATTAAAAGAGATCCGCTTCCGACCACGGATAGCGGATCATGATCTGAAGATCAGGGTGAAACAAGCCAAGAACTTCCTAGATAAAGGTCACCGAGTAAAGGTAACCGTAATATTTTGGGGTAGAAAGTTTTCAGACCGTAAGCATTTTATGAAAGATGCTGAACAACGGTTGAAAGTGTTCGAAAGTCTTGGTAAAGTGGTGTCACCCGTGAAGATGAACGGATCAAATTACTCAATGATACTTGAGTCAGTCAAGAAGAAAGAGTAATACATGTTGGCCCTATCGTCTAGCAGTTAGGATACTAGTTTCTCGAACTAGTGACGCCGGTGCAAATCCGGCTGGGGTTATTAAAATTGGGTGCGTGGCCAAACTGGATAAGGCATCTCGCTACGAACGAGAAGATTTTGCAGGTTCGAATCCTGCCGTGCTCATATAAAAACACGCTCCTAAAGCATAAGTAGTGATGTGCCTGTCTTGTAAGCAGGAAAACGTGGGTGCAAATCCCCGTGGGAGCTTTTGGGTCCTTAGTGAAGTAGAATCACGCTAGGTTTCGAACCTTGTATCGAGGGTGCAAATCCTTCAGGACCTATTAATACTCGCCTCCGTGGTGTAACAGAAGCACGCTTCTCTTCTAAAGAAGATGGTTCGGGTGCAAATCCTGACGGGGGTATTAAATGCGGGATTGATGTAGCAGTAGCATGACATCCTTCCAAGTTGTTCGCACGGGTGCAAATCCCGTATCCCGCTTTTTGGTATAATGTTTTCATGGGCTATGAAGCATTCGGTAACTTTGGAAGAACTCCTGAAGAAGTAATAGAAACCGCAAAGAAACAAAAGAAAATAGAGACTGCCGCAAGAGCGGTTTTACATCCTCTTTCTACTATTGTTTCAGGAACAGCTAAAGTAGCTGGAGGAAACGGAAAACCTGTTGATGAGGAGCTTTATATTAAGGCCATTATTATCAAAATAATGAAAGACAAAGGTCTTCATCCTCATGCTTCACTAGAAGATTTAATTCGCAAAACAGTTAAACAAGTAATGCGAGAAGAATCAGCAGGGCATCCTCATTGGAAACATCCAACGCTAAAAAGAAAATAATTTGGGTCTATAGTGTAATAGATAACATGTTTCTCTCCTAAAGAAACGATCTGGGTGCGACTCCCGGTAGACCTATTGATGGGCCGATAATTGTCAGTTATCGTTATCATAAAACCAAGGCGACGGTTCGATTCCGTCCCCCGCGATTCGTAGCGGGGTGGAGTAATGGCAGCTCGTGAAAAACACTTGACAGTGACCCTTTGCTCATCAGTCATATACATACAAGCTAGCGTGGCGTAATTAGCAGGCGCGGAAGGCTTAAACCCTTCTGGGAGTTAAATCCCGTGCAGGTGCAAATCCTGTCGCTAGCATTTGATGGGCCGAATTGTTTTCGGTTATCGCATTCCAAGCCGGAAGTCAGGGCGCGAATCCCTGCTTTGTAGTGTAATAGTAGCACGCCGTAAAAAACGTCGAAGACGCATTTATTGCTCATCAAAACCACCTGGGTAGGTGTAATTAGAAGTCACGCGTATCTGTGGAATACGAGGATTGGGTGCAAACCCCAGACCCAGGATAAGCCCGATTAGTTCAATAGTAGAATGTATGTGTGACTTACATAAGACAAAGGTGCGATTCCTTTATCGGGCATGATATGTTATTCTTTAGATATGCTTTGCGAGAATTGTAAAAAATATTCCTATAAAGGACCGCTTCCTAACTGTGGGGTGTGCCCTAAATCAGAATTTACTCCAAATCTATTTATTAGAATTCCAAAAACGGCTAGTGTTTCTATTCATGTGGTGCCAGGCATTGATGCCTACCACAAAGTTGTGTCAGGAATAGGGCATAATACTGCCGAACAACTTAAGGAGTTTCTTGGAGAGGATCTATACAACTCGCGGTTCACCTTTGCTATAGCCAGAAATCCTTATGACCGACTGGTAAGTGCTTACCACTATTTTGTTCAAAAAGCCGCCCGTAAATGGTCCAAAGCCCTTGCTAAAGAATTCCCAACATTCAAAAGTTTTTGCTATCAATTTAATAGGGAAAAATACGAAGGTGAGAGGCAACAGTTTAGATTACAAAAAGAATTTGTTGTTGATAAGAATGATGAAGTAATTGTTGATTACATTGGGAGGTTTGAGTCCTTACACCAATCCTGGGAAGTAATTAAAAAAAGGCTCAATTTGAGTGACAGTTTAGACCACCTAAACAAGTCTAAACATAAGGCATGGCAGTCATATTATGACGAAAAATGTCAGGATATAGTTTATAGAAGCTACAAAGAAGATTTTGAGTTTTTTGGCTATCCGGAAAAAATATAGCGGCCTATAGTAGAGAAGCAGCACGCTTGTTTTACACGCAAGAAAAGATGGAGCGTTACCATCTAGGCCGATATTGGTGTTTCGTCTAATTGGTAAAGATCCTGTGCTCATAACACAGATAATCTCGGTTCGAGTCCGAGGGCACCAAACTACGCCCCTGTAGTATAATAGATAATTACAAGTCTTTGGTAAGGACTAGACCCGCGTGCAATTCGCGGCAGGGGCTTGATGATATTATCATAAAAGCTATAAAGCTATTATGGCCGCTCCTCATCCAAAAAATACTAATTTTTACCAAGACACCTTAAATTTGAGACAAAGATATCGGTTGAGTAATCAACAAATAAACGATATTATCAATAATAAGGAAAAAAGAGTAAGTCAATCAGCGATAAACGGCTGGCTTAAAAAATTTCCTCTTTCCGGGGAGGAGCGACTAGAGAGTTTTGTCAAAAATATGAAACTCACCCGCTACAATCCCGGAGAACCTTCTAAATTTTGGACCCCTGAAATCAAAAATTTTAGTCGAAATCAAGTTGGTAAAATAGCAGAAGCAGCGATTCTTTATCGACTGCTCCTTAACAACCACACAGTTTACTGCTCTCCTTTTGATGGAGACGTTGCTGACTGGTTGGTAGTTACACCTACTAAAAGCTACAAAATTCAAGTGCGAAAAGCTAAAACTCCAAAAACAGGTAAACCTATCATTTCTCTGTGTTGTAAGGACAACTCTAAAACAGATGAAATAATGAGGAGATTAACAGCCAATGACTACGATTTTATCGTGGGATATGATATCTATAAAGATAATGCTTACGTTTTTTCTTATGAGGAAACAAAAAATAATAAGACTTCTATAACAATAAGAGATGATGCACTTGAGGCGTGGCATAAAATAAGTTGTTTATAGTTACAAATATTGCGATGTCAGAGCCATCTGATATCATCCAAATATGGCCTATTCCGAAAAAGTTGTAGATCACTTCAATAATCCACGAAATGTTGGATCATTAAACAAGAATGATCTAGACGTAGGAACTGGTATTGTCGGTGCCCCCGAATGTGGGGACGTAATGCGTTTACAACTCAAAATAAAGAACAATATTATTCAAGAAGCGAAATTTAAGACCTTCGGTTGTGGTTCAGCCATAGCAAGTTCTTCATTAGCTACTGAATGGGTCTTAGGAAAGTCCCTTGATGAGGCTAATAAAATAAAGAATGTTCAATTCGTTGAAGAACTATCTTTACCTCCTGTAAAAATACACTGTAGTGTGCTCGCAGAAGATGCGATCAAGGCTGCAATTAAAGACTACAAAGCAAAACAAAACACCAAAGTCGAAGACTTTACAGTTAAAGTATGACTGATCTAGCTGATCTTCAGCGGATTCTCAAAGAGATGAGAAAAGAAAATAAAAGACTTCGATCAGAACGAAAACATTTCATAGCTAGAGATGGTCTACGACACTTAAATAATTACACCATTAGAACAATAGAATCATCTTACTACCAAGATAAAAAAGGTAGATACAGATGCCAAGATTGTAAACGTTTTGTAATTGAACCTCGACATACAACGCTCTTATAGTTTAATTAGTAGAATCTCTGTTTCGTAATCAGAGGGAGTCAGTGCAATTCTGACTAAGAGCTTTTGGTATAATTCGTATCATGCAATTATCCTACTACACAACACCAGGAACCGGACCCTTAAGCTGGCAAAAAACAAACGAAAATGTTCGTAAAGTCAGTGATAATGAATTTCGTAAGCATACGTCTTCATTTTATGACCTAGATGGCAAAAAAGAAGGCTTTCTTTCAAAGTTAGCCAAAGCTTTCAAAGGCAAGAAGAAACGTCCAAAAGGTTCTTGGGGGTTACGTGTTGGTCATAGAGGAGATACCTCTCAGCGACCAGGATTTTTGCAGGGCATTGACGATCACTGGTGGGGTTAAGTCCTTCAACTTCAAGCATTTAAGAAAATATCAATCAAGTGACAGCTAACTTCGGTTAGTTAGTCATTAATATACAACCGCAGCGGTATGGTGTAAGTAGTAACTCACTAATTTCATACGTTAGAGTTATGGGTGCAAGTCCCGTTACCGCTATTACGGGGATATGGTGAAACAGGATCATATTTGCCTGGCAGGCAAAAGTTTTGGGCGCGATTCCCAATATCTCCATATATGATGGGCCGACTTTGTTTTCGGTTATCGATCTACGGAATCCGTGGAGGAGGTTCGAATCCTTCACTCTCGATACGTCGAGAGTTAGTGTAATGGTAGCACACGCAAACCCCGAGGACGCCCTTTATTGCTCGTCATGTTTCAGGCTGTAGCTCAGCTTAGTAGAGCGCTAGTTCGGGGAACTAGAAGTCGCAGGTGCGAATCCTGTCAGCCTGATTTTTTAAAAGTGTCAATCATATTGACTGGAGCAGAAGGAAAAGGTGAACCGATGGGTTACCAAAAAATCAAAAATCTGTACCAGGATCCAACAATCCTAACACTCTTCCGAGAAGTATACTGTCTAGAAAAAATTCACGGCACATCAGCTCATATTACATGGAAAGATGGAAAAGTGAGCTATTTCTCTGGCGGTGAAAAGCATGCTAATTTCGTAAAGCTATTTGATGAGGAAACTCTTGTTAAAAAGCTCACCGAAGAATTCGGTAACTACACTACTGTTACTATTTACGGTGAGGCTTACGGAGGTAGCTGCCAGAGAATGTCTACCACTTATGGTAAGCAGCTAAGATTCGTTGCTTTTGAAGTCAATATTGACGATCACTGGCTCGACGTTCTAAACGCTGAAGATGTTACTAAGAAAATGGGTCTTGAATTCGTTGATTACATTAAGGGTCCTGCTACTCTTGAATTTGTTAACGAACAACGGGATCGTCCCAGCACTCAGGCTATTCGTAATGGTATTACTGATGAGCCTAAGCTTCGAGAAGGTGTCGTTATTCGACCCTTAATTGAGCTTGCTAAGAATGACGGTAATCGTCTTATGGTGAAGCACAAGGGAGAAGCATTCTCAGAGCACAAAACTCCTCGTGAGGTTAACCCTGAGAAAGTGAAAGTCATGTCTGACGCTAGAGAAATAGCCGAAGACTGGGTCACTGCAATGCGTCTTGAACACGTAATGGACAAACTCAGCCCTGACGGTATTGAATTAACTGTTAAAAGCACTAGAGAAGTGATTTCTGCAATGGTTCAGGACGTTAAGGACGAGAGTGAGGGAGAAATCGTATGGACTCCTGCTGTCTCCAAGGCAATCGGTAAAGCGGCTGCGAACTTGTTTCATAGGCATCTTAAATCGAAGCTTGCCAGCCTAGAATAGAGTTCGGGGCTTAGTCGATCTTCGGCTAAGCCCTAACTCTTGACTAAGATCAACGATACAGTATAGTAGTAGCAACAAGGAAGTATCATGGGAAACAAAGATAAGAAAAAAGAGAAGAAGAAACCTAAAAAGGTTAAACCTCCAAAAAATCCAAAACCTAATACTGATCCAAAGAATAAATAATGTTATGATATAAATAGTTCTAATACAGCCCCGTTTGCTCTATTAGAAGTATGAGTGGTTGCCAAAACCACTCCGATGATATAATACTCACCGAGTATATCTAGCGGAAGACGGGCCGCTAGCTTAAATGAGGACCTGTGCCAGCCTCAAATCGGCACCACCCACTTGGGGTTAGTAATTTTGCTGCCCCTTAAATTAAAATCAACTAATAGGAGGTTGACTATGACACCGCTAAACGCATTTTAACTCGATTTGAGGAATTCGGATTTCCTCTCCATATCGACAAAAACATTCTTCCGAATGACAATTCAACTGTCTTTGTTTGCTCAGGGATGCAACAGGTTAAAGAGAGATTCTCAAATCCTGACGGATCCAAATACGGCTCACTTCAGAGCTGCATTAGAACAAACGATATAGACTTAATCGGTGATGGCTCACATCTCACATATTTTGAGATGATGGGCAATTTTTCTTTTGGGGGCGATGATTACTTTGCTTCAATTGATCTTTGGGATTGCTTACTCAAAGATCTAAAAATCCCCGTTACCCACATTACCGTTCACCCAACTCAGGATCACCACAAACAATATTGGCTCAATAAGGGCTACCAAGTCAAACCGGACGAAGAATGTGTCTGGAGCGACGGAAATATTGGTGGATATTGTTGTGAGGTATTTGTAGGAGACCTAGAGATAGGTAACCTAGTTAATACTTTGGGACACTCGACAGACGTTGGGTTTGGTTTCGAGAGAATTATTCAAATAATCGAGCAAAAGTCTAGAGTAGACGAAACTTCGATATTTGACCAGACTCTCCACCCAATTGTTCGGGACCACTACCGAACATTACTATCCCTCAAAGAAAATGGGGTAGATCCTGGCTATAAAAGTAGAAACTGTATTACTCGAAGGCTACTTCATCGTGCCCTCGACCTAGAAGATCAATCTAAACTATCTGAATTTTCAGAATGGATTGAATCTGAAAAGCAGCTCTACGAAAAAAAGCTTAGAACTGCTAAGAGAGTTTGGAAGAAGCATAAAAAGAAGCCCTACTCCTGGTGGAAAGAAAGCTTCGGTTTAACAGAGGACGAGTATGATCTTCTTGTTAAGATGAAAGCTAAGCCAGGTTAAGTAGGCTTTTTATAGACGTAGACTGTATACTCATACATGTTGTAATCATTTCTAATTACAAAATGTCGGCTGACTTCCTTTGTTAGGAAGTCAGCCAGAGTATCTAGAGGGAGATGAAATAAATCGTCTCTCTCCCAGTCTACCTGTTTCGACATCACGTTAAATGCAATCCCACGAGCCGCCCCATCATAGGCGGCTTTTATTATGTCTCTAGAAAATCCCCACATCTCGTCAAAGGAGAGTTTGTCTTTGACGGTGAGGATACCATTCATGACTATATAGTCATAAGACTCAGGAGTAAGGGGGTTTTTGAGTATATCTTGAGCAATGAATTTATCTTTTATGTTTGGGTATTCTTCTTTACAGAATTTTATAAATTCTGGATTTATATCCATACCAGTATACCTACAACGCCAATTTATTTGCTTATGTTTTGGAGATATGAGATGCGGCCAAAACTTACCAGTCCCACAACCTAAGTCTAATAATTTCCACCCAACGTAGGGGACAATACTATCATCGTCTGTATCAGAGGGCCTTTCTCGCATGACATCAGCCATGATGTTGAAACGTTTTTCCATGCCTTCCGCATTTTGCCAAGCTAGACCTTCAGGGGTGTCTCCAAATTGGGCAAAAGTAGCATCATAGTAGTCTTTGATAACATTGTAGTCAGTCATATTACCTTAAAGATAAGTGATACCTCTATATTTACAAGGTATAATGAATCAATGAGCAAAATATTTGGAATAGGTTTTCATAAAACAGGAACAACATCTCTAGAAAAATGTCTTCTAGATTTGGGTTATAGACCACAAGCTGCTTGGGGAGAATCAAATCATCTAAACAAAAATTGGTTTAATAAAGATTATGATCCTATAATTAATTTCGCTAAACGTTTTAAAAGTTTAAGTGATGGTCCTTGGAATTTCGGAGATTTTTATAAAGTTCTGGATAAACATTTTCCGGATAGTAAATTTATTCTTACGGTAAGAGACTCAGATAGTTGGTTTAATTCCCTAAGAAAATGGTGTACACCTCGCTACGGGATTAAATCTTCTATAAAATGCTTGCCAGATGGTCCGGCCTTCCATAAGGCTATATTTGGTATGACAGAAGACTCACTAGAAGACCACGAGACGCGATATAAGAGCGTCTACGAGCAGCGCAACCAAGACATAGTGGATCACTTCAAAGATACTAATAAGTTGCTTGTAGTGGACTGGAATCAGCATGGATGGAAAGAACTCTGTGAATTTTTAGAAATTCCAACAGTTAAAAGAGCATTCCCTCACATGAATAAGGGTAAAATAAACCACATTAAACAAAATTAGTTCCTGTTCTTTCGGCTGAGATGTGTTTGTGGTACATTAAATCGATGACCATTCCCTTATTCAAAGTATTTATGGCGGATACAGCCGGTGACGCTGTCTCCAAGGTGTTAGACAGTGGTTACATAGGGCAAGGCCCGAAGGTGGAAGCCTTTGAGTCTCAGCTTAAGTCTTGGTTTAACCATGACCTTTGTCTTACCTTGAACAGTGCCACGTCAGGACTACATCTAGCTCTCCATCTCCTCAAAAAAGAATTCTACAGCGGTTTACGTGGCTGGGAAGGGATTCAACCAGGAGACGAAGTTTTAGCAACACCGTTAACATGCACAGCCAGCAATTGGCCAATATTAGCGAATAATTTCAAAATAAAATGGGTAGATGTAGACCCAACCACGTTGAATATGGATCTAGATGATCTTGCTCGTAAAATAACACCTACCACGAAGGCCATTATGTTAGTTCATTGGGGCGGCTACCCGGTGGACTTAGATAGAGTTAAAGAGATTCAACAAAAAGCTTTTGATATGTATGGTTTCAAACCTGCTGTCATAGAGGATTGTGCTCACAGTTTTGGTAGCACCTATAAAGGAAAAAGAATTGGAACTCATGGCAACATAAATGTTTTTAGTTTTCAAGCTATTAAGCATTTAACCACTGGTGATGGTGGTTTAGTGGTGCTACCCCACCAAGAGCTATACAATCGTGCCAAGCTCATACGTTGGTATGGAATTGACAGAGATACAAATAGGAAAGATTTCCGTTGCGAAGCAGATATCACTGAGTGGGGTTACAAATTTCATATGAATGATATTGCTGCGGCTATCGGTCTGGAGAACTTTAAACATGTTGAAAAAGAAGTTATTGAAAAACAGCAGCAAAATGCGGCGTTCTATGATGCATCATTCAAAGATTTTGAAGGCGTGACTCTGCTGGAAAATAAAGACGATAGAGAATCCGCCCACTGGCTTTATACTATTAAAGTTCAACGTCGTGAGAATTTCATCGCGGCACTCAAAGCTAGGGGTGTAACAGCAAGTCGTGTTCACGAAAGAAATGACAAACATACTTGCACCAGACCTTTTCTGACTCAACTACCTAATTTAGAAAAAGTTGTTAAAGAGATGGTATGTATACCAGTTGGGTGGTGGCTATCTGATGAAGAACGTCAGCAAGTAGTTGATGCGGTTAAGGAGGGTTGGTAATGCAAGTTTCTCATGAAATACTATATGGTATTAAAAGCTTTTACGATCACAAGGAAGGTATTTCTTTAAGAAAGGTTAATGAAACAGATTTGCCTGATTTGATGAATCTTAAAAATGAATCATGGTTTGGAACAGTAAATACTGTGTGTCTTAATATTCATGATCAACGTAAGTGGTTCGAAAAAATAAGTAACGACTCCTCTAGTATGTATTTCATCTGTAGTTCCGATCTAGGTAGGGGTGAAACAGATAATATAGGTCTTTATGGGTTTACTGATATAGACCCTATAAATCAAAGCTGTAGTTTTACTCATTCCCTTTACGAACGGTTTAGGGGCCAAGGGTTGGGTAAGAAAACTCTCTACGCTGGAATAGATATGACCTTTGAAGTTTTCAACATGCGTCGTATTGAAACGTGGATTCTAGAAAATAACCAAGCAGAGATAGCCGTCGCCAAGTCAGTAGGTTTTGTGGGAGAGGGCTCTAAACGAAAAGCTATCTATAAATGTAATGAATACTTAGACTGCAATCTTTATGGTCTTCTAAGGGACGAATGGCAAGCCACTGATCGAGTAAAAGATTACAAGGGCCTCTGCAACACGTCCTACATGCCCAAGACGAGGTAAGCATGCGTTATGTAACTTCTCTTTTAGTAACCGGAGGGGCGACCGGACATAGATTTAAAGATCAGCTTACGGCTCGCGTGGCCTCCGAGCTATATGATCTTACCTACGTCCACTCCCCTTTCCCTAAAGATCTTTATGATGAGCATCTTTGGGAAGAGTTCCTGGGTTTCGGTGACGACCATCCTAAGCTCTATGAGATAGATTTTTCTAAACTTAAACAAGTACGAATAGATAAGAATGCTTGGAGGGGGTCTGATTTCTCCTATATTGAGAATATAATTAAATCACATCCTGAAGATAATGTAATTTTTATCTTTACAGAGTCTGCTAGAATTCTTGTTGAACAGGTAGAAAAATCGATTCGAGATAGAACTATAGGTGCTCTTAAAGAAAAATACTGGAATAGGCGAGCTATATCTCCCATTAAGAGCTATTTCAGTGAGAACACTATAAGTGTAGCGCTCCATGTTCGTCGAGGTAAGGATGTTACTTTAGATAAGCCCACTAAATGGAGATTTACTAAAAATAACTATTACATAAAGATAATTAAGAATTTAATTAAAGCAATTCCACATCCTATAAATTTTCATATTTATTCAGAAGGTGTTGCTGAAGAATTTAAAGAGTTTACAAAAATTCCTGGCGTATTTATTCACCTCTGTCCTTGGCCTCCCGCTAATTACAACGATTTATTTAATGTGTTTCATCACATGATAACTGCGGATATACTAGTAACCGCTACTAGCGAATTTTCATATTTTCTATCTCATATGAGTTCTGGTTATGTGCTGACGCTACCTATGAAAGGTGTTGTTAAATTACCAATAGATGAACGATTTGCTAAAACTACGTCTGATGGTTCTTTTGACGAGGACCAGCTAAGAAACTATTTATTTAAAACCGGAAAAATAACACTTAAAAACATGAATGAAGACTTTCCTCACGCATACAAAGCTTTTATTAAAGCAGATACTTTAGAAAATCCCTACGTTATCAATACACTCTATAAAAGATTGCTTAATCAAGGCATTACTCCTATGCTTACTGATAAAAAATGGCAAGATATCGATAATAATGGAGACCCCTTTCTCTACTACAGAAATCCGTACCTAAGATTTGATAAAGAAAAAGAAATTCTGCAGTTTCATCACAATAACGACTTTCCTTTTATTCAAACGCAAGATGAAGAAATAATAAGTGTTAATCCCGCCAGTAAGGCTGTTACAGAATTTAATCTAAATGATAGAACCTATTTACATAATCCGAGTATTGAACCTTTGCCTATACTTCTAGGAACGCATCAGCGCCCGCTATACCTGGAACTCACATTAAACAGTCTCATATACAATACAAAACACATACCTGACCAAAAAATATACATAGTTGCAAGTGCTCCTGATGATAAAACTAAAGAGATCATAACTAGGTTTATGTCTGATAATGAAAATATAAATACAGTTTTGGTAGAGGAAAACATAGGTTATGGATTAACCAATTTCGGTGCTAAATTCTACAAACTTAAAAAGTTTATTCACTTCGAAGACGATGGTATTCTTCCAGACTCTACTTGCCATCTGTTGCCTTACTGGACGAAACAGCTCAATTATCGGACCCAAACAGCCGGGTTGGTAGGATTTAGAATATCTGAGCAAAATAGATGTGCCTATCTTCATACCCAGAGAGAAAAACACCTAGAAGATTACCGTGATTTATCGTTTACTGGAGCGATCTGGAACTACTTTACCCCACAACCTAATGATCTGCCCCCTATTAGTGGTCTGGGCCTTGTCATAGATAGCAACACAATGTATAGAGATTTTAAGAGAATCGGCACCTTTCAAACAGATCTTAATCTCTATAATAATTCGGATTCTGTTTGCATCATAGATATTCCGGTCTACCATCTAGGCGCAAATCAAAAAATGGATTATGGTCTCAAAGCAACCCCCGCGATTAAGCAACATTACATAGGTATGGATCTAAAAAGTAGAATAACTCAGCAGATAGATTTGCTAAGGGATTGGTCAGAATATGCGTAGAGCCTTTATAAAAACAGATCTCATGGAAGATCCTGAAATACTAGAAAATCTTAGTAACAGGCTACGAGGACAAGGCATAACCCCCATTCATACGGAAAAAGAATGGAAAGATATCTTGTCAAAAGAACCTTTTCTATACTTTAGAAATCCTTATGTTCGTATTGATGGAGAAGGAGACGTTGCGGCGTTCCACGCAAAAAGTCCTGATATACCTAAATTAAGGACCGCCAACGGAGAAATAATATCAATAAGTCCACTTGCTAGTGGAACATGTGATTTTCAGCTTAACAAAGGAACTTACTACCAGAGACCGGACTACGATCCTTTGCCAATACTCATAGGAATTCATTCTCGACCACTATACTCAGAATTAACCCTAAATAGTCTTCTCTATAATTTACATGATGATCAAAAGGTCTACATTGTGGCCAGCCAGCCAGATCCGAAGTGTAAAGAAATCATAGAAAAAGCCCTCAAGGCGAGTCCAGTCGAGACACATGCAGTTATTACTGAGAAAAATTTGTTCTATGCTTTCTCTAATTTTGGTGCTAAATACTTCAATCTAAAAAAGTTTATACATTTTGAAGAGGACGCAATACTTCCCGAAAATATTGAATATCACATTCCTTTTTGGACTAGACAATTCAATTATCGGTCAACTACTACAGACCTGCTCTCTTTGAGAGTTAGCGGCATAAACTATTCATCAGAGTTTTTTAAATCTCCTATGTATGCCAACGGAGAAATCTTAAAAATTCCAGATTCTTCACTATGGCATTACACAAGGCCGGACAGCAGTAAGATAACCCCGATTGGGGGTATGGGAATGGTGATAGATTGTCCCACTATGTATAAAAACTTTTTACCACCTAACTTCTGTACTAGTGACCATATTCTCTATAATGCTTCTTCTTCGATCTGCATTGCTAACGTTTCTGTATATCACCTTGGAGCGAATCAAGAAATGGATTATCAGGAGTATTTTCAAAGCAAGCGAACAGGCCACGCTCCAGTAGTTGAGCGGTTTCAAGTTGGCAAAGATATGCGAACTGGCGAAGAAAAGCGTATTGATCTAGCTCAAGACTGGGGGAAGCACTAATGCGAAAAGCTATAGTAAATATGTGCCCTACAGGGATGGTGCCTACCAAAGAAATGAACCCTTTTGTGCCTATATCTCCTGATGAAATAGGGCAGGCAGTGGGTGGTTATGAGGGATTGAAACCTAGTATTATTCATATTCATCCACGAGATGAGGACGGAAAACCCACATGGGACCCTGATATCTACAAACAAATAGTAGATTCAATTAGAAAACACTATCCTGAGGTTTTACTCTCAGCCACGACTAGTGGTAGGCTTTGGTCGGATTTCGATAAGAGATCAGCACTGCTCGAACTAAAGGGGGACTACAAACCGGATTTAGCTTCCCTTACTCTAGGTTCTAACAATTTTGCGAGAACAGCCAGTCAAAACCCTCCGAAAATGATTAAAGATTTAGCTCTTAAGATGGTAGACAACGGCATAAAACCGGAGTTAGAGGTTTTTGAACCGGGAATGATACATACAGCTAATCATCTAATTAGTAAAGGTATTCTCTCGAAGGAAGCACCTTATTTTAATATTCTGCTAGATTCCCCAGGAACATCTCCCTTACACCCATCAACGCTTGCATCGTTTCACGCGTTGCTTCCAGAAAATGCTGTATGGGGTTTGGCTGGTATTGGAATACAACAAACAGCCGCTAATTTGATTGCCTTAGGTTTTGGCGGGCATATTAGGGTGGGTCTAGAGGATAGTGTATATGTGATGAGTCGGGGGAAAAAGAAAGTTATTAGTAATTATCTTTTGCTTAAAAGATTAAATCCAGTTTTTGATTTATTAGATATAGAGGCCGCCACACCTACAGAAACTAGGGAACTATTAAATTTATGATACTAGTAATGCTATCGGGAGGCTTGGACAGCACGGCGATGCTGGTAAAGCTCCTACAGGAAACAAATGAACCTATTCATGTTCACCATGTAATTTTAAGAAACGTAGAAAAAAGATGGATGGCCGAGAATGTGGCAACAGGAAATATAGTAAATTACTGTCGTAAGAATTATCGGGATTTTAAATATACAGCAAATGTGTTTGGATTTACACAATTTGATTCTTTCTTCGGTTGGGATAATGACATTGTTCGTTTTATTGCAGCGCAAATATGTAAAGGAAATCCTTTAATAACTGAACTAGCTCTCGGTAAATGTAAAGATGACGTTTCACAAACCTTCCGAGTAAGGGCATTACAATCTGCGACCATCTGGAGAGCATGTTTCTTGGATGGAATAGGAAAGCCTCCAGAAATAATACGGCCCGTGGAGAATATGACTAAAAAACAGTTGGTAGAATATCTATCTCCTGAATTATTCAAGATGACGTGGTCCTGCAGAACCCCAAAAAAAGAAAGAGGTCAACTAGTGAGGTGCGAAATCTGTGATACGTGTAAAATATTTATTGAGCAGGGATTATAATGGCACTAATACTAATGAAAGCACTGACTTTTTGTCATGATAAAAGATTTACTACTCCAGATAAAGCTTTTATTTATGAAGAAATTCTTAGGTTAATGAAGCCTTTTAATATGCATCGAGTTCCGAGTCTTGAGATGCCTGAACTTGAATTAGATAAGTTCTTTCTAGCAATTATCGACGGTAATATTGTTGGTGCTGCGGGCTATAAGATGATTTCAGATACTGAAGGTAAAACTACTCTTATGGCAGTTGATCCTAAGTATTCTGGACAAGGAATAGGGTTAGAGCTTCAGAGAATGCGAATGAACGAGATGAAAACTCTCGGAGCCACTAGCATTGTTACTAATGCTGATCGACCTAAGAGCATTGCCTGGTATAAGAAGCATTTTGGTTATCAAGAGGTTGGCACTATTCCGAAAATCCATAGTTTCGGTTGGGAGGGGGTTGATCATTGGACAACGCTAAAAACTACTGATTTTAGCCTAGAGGCCGCACCTTGAATCCTGCTTAACATTGACAAATGGCTTTAGTGCGGTATCCTTAAGACAAATGATTAAGTATGTGCAAAATAAACTGATAGACTACGCCTCAGTGCAAGTCTTGTTAGATAAATCAGCCAAGGTCTGCCGATTTTCAAATGGCGGCCCAGTTAAATTTGAACTGGAATCCTATCTTGAAGGTCTGTTGGAACTACCTGAAACCAAAAAACTGATTTGTGCCAATAATGGTACGTCGGCTTTGCATGTTTTGATGTTCCTATATGAGCATCTTTCCGAGAAAAAGAAATTCAACTGGGCCACTGTCGCTTATAACTTTCCTTGCCCTGTTGTAAATAACTTTAATGCACACATTTTTGATATAACTCTTGAGCCAAACAGTTATGCAATTGATCTATCCAAAAAACTTGCTAAATATGACGGGTTTGTTTTACCTACGCTATTTGGAACGCTCCCTCGTAACTTAATGGACTGTGTTTCGTTTTGTAAAGAAAATGATATTATTTTATTACTAGATAATGCTAGTTCCTTTTTATCAAAAAAAGATAGTGTGAATATATGTGCATTAGGTGATGGTAGTATTGGAAGTCTTCACCATACAAAATATTTAGGTTTTGGGGAGGGCGGCTTTCTTGTTATTGACAAAGATCTTTATCTTAAGGCTGATTCCCTAACTAATTTTGGTTTCTTTCAAGATCGTATCTATAAGCCATATTCATCTAATTTCAAAATGTCTGATATTAGTGCGGCTTTCATTCTTTCACACATACGAAACTATAACTTAGAAATGCACAAAGAGATACAACAAAAGTTTAGAGACTCTTTAGATCTGTTCAATGATTCTGCAGAGGTGGTATACGGTAACTTACCTATTCAGTTCAAAAATCCTACGAGTCAGCTTCTTTTTAGAGATTACGGTATCGAAGCCAATAAATATTATGTTCCTCTAAAAAGTCTTCCAAATAGTGACTATTTATATGAAAGAATGGTTAATTTCCCTTTACACGCTGAATTATCAGATTATGAAATTAATAAGATAGTTGAGCAAATAAATATTCAGGCAAAAAAATGAAACTCGCGATAATGCAGCCTTATTTTTTCCCGTATATTGGGTATTTTCAGATGCTCAGTGCGGTAGAAACTTTTGTTTTTTTGGATAATGTGAATTTCATCAAAAAGGGATGGATCCATCGAAATAATATATTTCTTGAAGGAAAAGACCATCCATTTCGATTGCCGCTTAAAAAGGCTAGTCAAAATAAACTAATTTGTAATATAGATCTTCATGAGTCCTACGATGAATGGAAAGAGAAGTTCAAAAAAACCCTACATCACGCATATAGAAAAACAGAAAACTTTGATTTAGTATATCCAAAAGTTTGTAATTTTTTAGATTACTACAGCGGAAAAAAGGGATACTCTACTCAATTACATAAATTTTGTGCTGATTCTATTAATCTTTCTGCCAGATTGCTTGGTATTAGTACTAAGACTTTGTCTTCGTGCGACATAGACACAGGGAGTCTCTCCGGGGAAGCGCGTATTCTTAGAATTTGTCAAAAACGTAAAGCTACGCACTATATAAACGCTATAGGGGGGAAGAAACTATATAACCAAGAGGTTTTTGACAGTGCGGGAGTGGATTTGAGGTTTTTGAGATGTGATCTCGAACCTTCTGAAAATTTTAACCCATATAGATCAATTCTAGACTTATTATTCCGATACTCTTTGGATGAAGTTAAAGAAATGCTCTACGCCTATAAATTAGAGAGATAGATGAAAGTAATAATATTTGGAGTAAAGGACATAGCTCAACTAGCGCACTATTACCTAGAAAACGACACCCCCGATACAGTTGTTTCAGCCTTTTGCGTCAATGAAGAGTATATGCCAGAAAACAGAGAATTCTGCGGAAGACCTGTCTACCCCTTTGAGACCATAGAGACAGTACTACCGCCAGGAGAATATAAGTTTTTCGCTCCTATGACTGGCTCTCAGATGAGCACTTTACGTGAAAAAGTTTACATTGAGGCTAAGGCTAAAGGTTATGAATTTATTTCATACATAAGCACTAAAGCTACTAATTTTGCCTCTAAAATAGGTGAGAACTGTTTTATTTTAGAAGATAACACCATTCAACCTTTTGTGGAAATAGGTAATAATGTCGTGCTTTGGAGCGGTAACCATATCGGGCATCACTCCGTAATTAAGGACCACGCATTTTTTACGTCTCAAGTCGTCCTCTCGGGCCACTGCACGGTCAACTCATACGCCTGGTTTGGGGTCAACTCGACCGTCAGAGACGGCTGTGAGGTCGCTGAAGGCACTTGCCTCTCTATGGGGGCCTGCCTCACTAAATCGAAGACAGACCCGTGGTCCCTTTATATGGGAATGCCAGCCAAGAAGAAAGACGGGGTTGATCCCCGGAAAATAATTTAATGCAGAACTGGACCTTTCAAGATAAAATTTTTAACGAACAAGCTCAGTGCCCTACGGTTTTGCAGCTTGCTGATCGTTGGAGAATATTCTTCTCTCAGAGAGATATTGAAAATAGAAGCCTCCCTTACTACATTGATGTAGAACCTGGAAACCCTTCAAAAATAATTACAGAAAAAACAGGGCCGCTACTGTCTTTAGGGAAACCCGGAACGTTTGATCATTTCGGTATTATTCCTTCCTCAATAGTAACGGAGTCGGATGGTAGTGTATATTTATACTATGTTGGATGGAGCGTTAGAAAAGACGTTCCATACCATAATACAGCAGGGCTTGCGGTCAGCTTAGATAACGGAGAAACCTTCTCTAAAGTGTCCGAAGGGCCTATTTTAAGTGTTACTGCATTAGAACCATATTTCAATGGAACAACGTGTGTAAAACTCGTCGATCATCAATGGACTTGTTGGTATATGTCGTGCACGGAATGGGTTGAAATTGAGGGTAAACAAGAGCCTCGATATCATCTGAAATTAGCAACATCGGAAGATGGGATTAATTGGGACCAATCGGGATTGACTGCCGTAGATTACACGTCTGATCTTGAAGGAGGGCTCTCCAAAGCATCGGTTATAGTGAATGATGATAGCTATAAGATGTGGTATTCATATCGAGCCCTTCACAACTATAGATCTAACTGGGACAAGTCCTATAAAATAGGATATGCAGAATCTCTTGATGGGGTTAGCTGGGAAAGAATGGACGATAGTATTTCTGTTAAATCTGGCCAGGGATGGGATTTGCAAATGCAATGCTACCCTTGTGTTGTTGCCTACGAAAACAAGTTATTCATGTTCTACAATGGAAATAACTTCGGAAAAACGGGCTTTGGCTTTTCAACTTATTTACTTTAGCTTAGTCTACATATAGCTTATATGTTATAATAGACTGTGCGCTGCAGGGCGCTTAAAATGACTGAACCTGATTTTGACAACCAACCCGATAAAATTTTCCTTGACGAAAATGGTGAAATTACCAGAAATTGGAAAACTTATTGGAGACATCGCTTGCAGAACCCTATCACCAGACGGGAGGTTCGCCAGGAAAAGGCTGCAACCAGAAAACGAATCCATAGAACTAATAGGAAAAAGACTAAGAGATGGCTTAACGATATGAAATCTGATTTATCGTCTTAATGTTGTTATACTACATACTATGCATACTATTTTAGTAGTAGACGACGATGATAGCATCCGTGATCTATTGGAAATAATCTTAGGGAGACTCTATCACGTCATTACAGCCGATGGTGTTGGAGCGGCTACTGCCGCGTTAGATACTTATGAAAATATTGATCTAATCTTAACAGATTATCATATGGATGACGGTGTAGGTACGGATTTGTGTGGTCAGGAAGTTCCTGTATTTTTAATGTCTGCAGGCTTTGATCCTGATTTAGCTAAAGATTTGCTACAATCCGGGGATATAGCGGGCTTTATACCTAAACCTTTTGACAAATTTCACCTCTTTATAGGAATAGAAGATATCCTCTCCCCACGAAACAATCCTTATGATTTTTTCTAGCAATATCAGCCCTCAATATTGCAAGTAATGATTCCAAGGCTATACTAGGGGCAGTTATCCATTAAAGGAGTCTTTAGTATGAGTGATACAGTTAAAAGTGCAAAGAAAGCCAAAGTCGATCCAAATGAGCCAAAGGACGCCAGATTCCGGCGGCTGGCTTCAGCCCGTGGAGATAAATTGATCCACCAAATGAAGCTTCTCAAGAATTTAGGTACTTCATATGCCTATCGATTGGACCCGGATGTAGCCGAAGAGCTTTTGAGCAAATTTGATAAACATGTAAACGATCTTCGCGACACTTGGGTTGCAAAGATCAACGAAATGAGAAAAACCACAGAACCTGTTGGCGATGACGACGTTATTGTCGATAATGTAGTCTCTCTTGACGATGTGGTCGTTGACGACGTTGAGGTTGACGTAGAAGTGGAAGTGGAAGAAGAGCCAGTAGTCGCAATTAACGACTAATTAGCACTTTAGCTTACTTTATTAAATAAGGACTGGGAGATCTTCTCTCAGTCCTTATTTTTTTCTGAAAAACCTCTGAGCATCTTGTGCTCTTTTATTTTCTAGAAACTCCTCGAAGGACCCTTCTCCGAAAATGAATTTATAGGGGCCAGATGCAATCCATCTGCATACGACAAAACTAGAAATAACTCTAGTTAAGTTGGGCTCTGGAATAGTAAGAGTGTTAGATACTCTAACTCCAGTTACTTGAACAACTATTCCAAAAATCTTACCAGATAGAGTAAAAACCCCACCCCCACTATTTCCAAATATGGCAAAACCTGTAACTAGGTGTCTGTCTGTAGTAATAGACGATATATTACCATTTGTAATGGCTGGAGTGTTTCCTAGGCTGCATCCAGATATAAAAATAGGATCGTAAATAGATACTTTTTCAAAATCTTCTAATGTTATAAAATGTGCAACTTCTCCTATAGGATGTGGTGATCTTATTTCTATTAGTGCTAAATCTCTAGAGCTACTGCGGGCAAGAATTTTTCCACTATACGATATTGTTTCTCCGATAGTTTGATTATTTAAATAATTAAACTTTTCTATAGTAACGGTACTTGCAGTTCCAACAACATGTCTATTTGTTATTACGTAGGTATAATATTCTTGTGGTGACGCGGTACCAGACCATATTATTACTCCAGTTCCTCTATTCGTGCCAGTGCTGATTCTAACGGTCGAATTAAGTATAGAAAACGCAGTTTCTCTCGGTAATCTATTTCTAACAATTGAACTTGAGACTATTTCTGCTACAAGAGCGCTATCCACATGAGATATGTTGGTCTCGTGAGGGCAACTCGCGGGAATAGATATTATGGTGGGCTCTAGGCTAGTCGCTAATCTTTCTGTTAGTCCAAAAACACCGACTACAAAGAGTGCAGTTGCTGCAATAGTTAATGATATTTTGAGGTAGAATTTTTTACTTCGCATTTCCTATTTATTTATTGTCCAGTATTTTACGTACCCTGTCAAGAAAGTTACCATACAGCAATACTTTTAACGAGGATCTCAATGGAAACAATTGTCGGTATTGACCTAGGCACCACTAACTCAGCCATTGCCATAATGGAGAATGATGAAGTAAAAATCATTCAAAACAGGCATGGCGACGCTACAACACCATCTGTTGTCGCATTTACTAACGAAGGAGGCATCTTAGTCGGAAAAGAAGCTAAGAACCAGGCAGCCTCTAATCCCAAGAAAACTATTTCTTCAGTTAAGAGAGTCATAGGTAGTCGAGTCATGGAAGTTCCTGACGCGGCCAAAAAAGTCCCCTACTCTTTAGTAGGCAGACCTACGGATCCTGTCCAGATTCTAATTGGAGACGATCCTGCTAGTCAAAAAGCTTTTATGCCTCAAAGCATTTCCGCACGTATTCTTCAAGACCTTAAAAAGAGTGCTGAAGAATATCTTGGGCGACCCGTAACAGATGCCGTTATTACGGTGCCTGCATACTTTAATGACGGGCAGCGCCAAGCAACTAAACGAGCAGGGGAGCTAGCAGGCTTAAATGTCCGTCGTATTATTAACGAGCCGACAGCGGCAGCACTTGCTTATGGCATTAGTGTCGAAGATCCTACAGTAGAAAAGAAAATTGCAGTCTTTGACCTCGGAGGAGGAACCTTTGATATTTCAATTCTTGAAATTGGTGGTGGGGTTTGGGAAGTCAAAGCCGTAAACGGTGACACCTTCTTGGGTGGTGATGATTTTGACCGAGAAATCGTAAACCTTCTTGTTCGTAATTTTCTAAATAAACCTGATGGAATCGACTTGAGAGAATATCCTTCCGCCATGCAGCGACTTAAAGAAGCAGCAGAGGGGGCCAAATTTGGACTTTCCTCTTCTCTAGAGTCTAAGATTACACAAGCATTCCTTGCAGAAGAGCTTGGAGAAAATGGTCACCTCGAATTTGTTCTATCCAGAAGTAAATTTGAATCTCTTATTGATAAATACATGAAACGCATTGAGAGTTGCTGTAAGCAGGCTCTTAAAGATGCTAACATCTCAGCATCATCAATTACTGACGTGGTGCTTGTAGGAGGCTCTACTAGAGTTCCTCTAGTAAAAGATCTTGCTAAGAAAATCTTCGGCAAAGACCCAGATACTTCGGTTAATCCTGATGAAGTTGTTGCACTTGGTGCTGCAATTCAAGGTGCAATCCTTTCTGGAGCTAAGAAGGGGATGATTCTTGTAGATGTAACCCCTCTCTCTCTTGGTATAGAGACTGAACATGAAATTATGGATGTTCTTATCCCTCGAAATACCTCTGTTCCGTGCGTTGCCAAAGAGGTTTATACCACAACAGAAGACGAGCAAGAGGAGGTAGACGTATATGTCTATCAAGGAGAAAGCCGTAGAGTTAGTCGAAATAGGCTTTTAGCTCAATTTGTTCTTGATGGTATCGAGCCTGCTTACGAAGGAGACCCGCAAATCGAAGTTCGTTTTGCTATCGACGCAGATGGTATTCTTCAGGTTTCAGCAAAAAATCTTGCGACAGGCTCTGAACAGGCAATTACTGTTAAAGATTCTTCTACGGTATCTGACGCAGACGTTTTGAAATTTCAGAGTGCTGCGGAGCAGGATCAATTTGATACCTTTGACTATGATGACGGAGACGATGAGGACGAGGAATATGATCTAGAAGATCTAGTCCAAGTAGCAGAAGTGCTTCTACAAGATACAACTAGTGGTTTGGACGAATTTGCCACGGTATTAGACGCGCTTACCTTGTCCAAAGTAAAGCAAGCAAAAGAATCGCTTGCAGAAGCCCTCGACGAAGAAGATATGGAGCTTATAGAAAGCAGCCTAAATAATCTACTTACTCTCTGGGATACAATCGAAGCAACCCTAGAGGAATAGTAATCCAGCGGCTAGCGCTGCCCCAGCAGCTAATGCGGGATTAATTCTAGGTCTCGGTGCCATTCCTGGTCTGCCTGCAGGTAATGCTGAGGTAGCCGGGAAACCGGTAGGCATCCCATATCCTGGTAATCCGGGAGCATAGGGGTAGGGCATTATAGGAGCCGTGGTGGGGATCGTCGCTGTAGGATCTACAGGTAATGGTGCTGCGGGATCTACGGGTAATGGTGCAGGATCTACAGGTAATGGTGCTGGGGGTAGTGGTAATCCTTTAGGTGGTAACTTAGGGAACATCTTGGGCATTATTTTAGCTGCCAGCTTAGGAAATCTAGCTAACCTTTTAGGGGGTGGTAATCCTGCGGCAGCGCGTCTTTTTGCTGTGCGACGTACTCTTGCTCGTCTTTTACCTCGGGTTCGTCTCCGACCCCTTCGGCCAGCAAATCCGTGATAATTCGATAACCCTCCGTAGGATCCTGTGTTAGTGAATTGATACATATTTCTCCTATAAGAATAGTAATCCTGCCGCGAGAGCAGCGGTTATAGTTCCTAGTCTGGCTTGTTGTGGTGTAATTGCTGCCTTCGGCAGAGGTCCTCTGGGTCTGATCATTCCTGGCCCCTGCCTTACAGGTCCTCGCATCATTACTCCTCTGGGGAGCATTAATCCGGTAGGTGTCATTCCGACCGGTGCGCCAGGAACTACTGCGGGTCCTGTGGCTGCAGGGGGAAGCCCACCTGGAGGGATCATCCCAGGCATCGCAGGAACATACTGACCGGTAACAGGATCTAACATATAAGGTATTTGTTGCTGCTGTGCAAGAGGGTCAAACTCTTTAGTTGTTCTCGCAATAACGTCCTCTTTTAGTTTTGCCATCTCATCAGTAAGTGGTGGCACTCCGGGTCTAATTTCTGGAGGTAGTGGTGCAACTACTACAGGGGGTAATTTTGGTTTAACCTCCGGCAAGGGTAGCGGTCTTGGTTTTGGTTTTATTATGACCGGTGGTGCCGGTGGGCGTTTAGGTGCCGGTGGGCGTTTAGGTGCCGGTGGGCGTTTAGCTGCCGGTGGGCGTTTAGCTGCAGGCTTAGGGGGCCTAGGTTGTGGTTTTGGTTTAGGGGTTCTAGGTCTTGGGGTTGGGGGGCGTGCGGCTGCTGTCATTCTTCTGGCGATTTGCCTAAGAATTGAAATATTACCTAACCCACCTCTTGCACTAGCATTAGGGCCGCCCCACATACCGGATAATCCGCCATAATTTCTTGAATTTGAGTATTCGTAAGCCATTAGTTATCCTTTCTGCCTTTTTCTTATAAATATTTTTTGATAATTAGAATCGTCATAAGAATCAAAATTCCACTTAACTTGAGATACGGGGGTAGCTGTACTATCAAAGGACAAAACTGGATATAGAGGATGATCTTCTAGAGATTTCTCTACCGCCTTTAAAATGCTTGGTAAGTTCTGAGCTTTATCTTCAACTACCGCTACAGTTATTTTTAAATGCTTTCTAGCTCTTCTAGAGTTTGTTCTATAGCTCTCTAGACCGCAGGCAACAAAGCCTAGATCCTTGCGGTTAGATACTATTTGTCGATACACCAGCTTTGCTGCGTCTTTATCACCATATTTAATTGTATATAGTTCTGCGTTCATTTTCCTACTTCTTGGTTAGAATGTTTAGATAGATTGATAGCGTGGCCAGTCCGGCTAAGTAAAGTAAACTTTTCTTCATGAAACCAGATAAGGAGAGCAACTCTTCCACGGCTAATTTTGTTTTGTAATCGAAGCGGCGAGCTAGCTCTTCGATGGGTATGTGTTGAATTCGCTGGATATATCTTTCCATATCCTCAGCGGTTCTGGCGACGGTGGTTAGTACACCCCGTCCCTGTCGAATAGCGCCCTGCGCTTCTTCGATAGCTTTACTAGCTTTCTTCGCGGTTGTACTCGCGGCTGATGCTGCACCTTTTGCTGCAGAAAAGGTGTCAAATATACCACCTAAATTCCTGTTTGTTCCGGTGACATCACGGCTCATGCCATAGACCATCGCTATACCTCCTCCATATTATACAAAAAGGAACTCATTTTGAAGACATCCAAAGAAAGAAACCTCCTACTCCTAGTAATAATAAGTTTTTTTTATTAATAAAATCGTCATCGTAATCGCTTAGCCCTTTATGTATTTTATTCAGAGATTTCTGATCTAAGCTTTGGATTTCTGAAATTGTTATCGGGTTCGCCACCCTAGCCCACAAACCATCCGGGTCTGTTTCAGATATCGGTTTACATTTATATTTTCGATACCAAGATCTGAGCTTCTCTTTAGAAGCTACTTTTGTGTCGTAAGGTATTATTTTTCCTATTAAATTAATGTTAACCTCATCGGCCAAACCCATGACGGACTTAATCGCATCGGATCCGCTGCCCTCTCCCGGCCTCAAAGCTCTTATAGAAATAAAATGCACCCAATTACTTGTGATCGGGACCATCTCTACTGCAACTGAATCATTGATAATAAATTCTTCATCATCATCCGGGTTTATGGCAAACCTAGAAGACATCTTTGCTAAATGATAGAGCTTATCCATAAATTGGTTGGAGAGGGTTTTCATATTTATATGATATACTATTGTTATGGACCGTAAACAGAAATTTCACGCAAAAGAGTCTGCGCTCGATGCCGCAACTAATAAGATGGAAGAAGCCATAGCATCAGTTAAATCACTCTCCAAAAGTGTTAAATCGGGAACCGTTGATAAGCGAGAACTAGAAGACGCCATAAAAGAACTAAAGAGTTTAGCTAGGAAAGTAGAAATTCTAACGGCTGAATCTAAAATGCTCGGGGGTTTCTCCGCAGTTAAAGAGTTTGCCCCCAAAGAAGAAAAAGCCACTAATCCGGTCTGGTATGTTGCTGTTTTGGCCTCTGTTTGGTTTTTATTCTTAAGATAGCTTGAAGATATTGGTGGTCATGATAATTTAAGAGTTATGACTGACGTAGACCAATTATTCTCAGATAGCCCTGAAGAAGCAGCTTTCTCCAATTTCGTTAACAAGTTAGAGGCGTCTACTGCTCCTACAGCCGTTAGGGGGGAGTTTACTCTTGTTCCTCGCGGGATAGGTCCCTTCAGAGACAAATATCGTCCCCAAAAGATTGAAGAAATTGTCCCTACTTGTTCTGTAGAACAACTTGTCAATCAAATAGGTAATCCCAGCGCATCTCAGGTGTATCTATTTGAAGGAAATACCGGAACCGGGAAAACGACTTGTGCTCGCATTTTAGCTAAAGCAGCCAACTGTCTTGCGGGTAATGCTTCGGAAAGACCTTGTCTGAAATGTAAATGTTGTTCTTCTTTCGAGAACAGCTACGATAAGGTTGAAATTAATACAGCTAATCAAAACAAAATTGATGATGTCAGAAATCTTGTGGCAGATATGCGTTACGCCCCCGCTATCTACAATAAAAAGATTTACATCATGGATGAAGTTCAGAGATTAACCGCTGACGCGCAGCAAGTTTTGCTGACTGAACTTGAAGAGCCCTATTCGTATCTTCTTGTTTTTCTATGCACCACCAATATTAAAAAAATAGACAAAGCTTTAGTGGACAGGGCATGTAGAATAACATTCTCCGCCCTAACCCCTCGGCAAGCGAGTCTGATTACTCAGCAAATATTTAAACACGAGGGTCTTTCTGGAGATGACGACTTAATCGAAAGTCTATATCAACAATCTGATGGCTCAGTAAGAGCGCTTCTTAATAATATAGAGGCGTATAAGGATAAAGGATTTAATCCTGATTCTTGGGAGGAGGATGAAGCTCCTGCTGAGGTTAAAAGCCTCTTCCAGGTGATAAATAAGGGCGATTGGGTAGGACTCAGTAAGATACTTAAAAGACCCAACGTTAGAAAAGAACCTGAATCTTTGAGAATTGGCTTAGAAAGCTATATTAGAGGGGTAATGTTGCGGCAGGCGTCTATTGCTGATGCTACGAAATATGGAACAGCCTTGATGCGCCTAGAAGGAACCCTTATGAATGAGCCTTCAGTCTCTCAGTACAATGGTTTTGTTCTTAAATGTCTGCGTGCCTGTGCCCTATTTAAGCAATAGCTAAGATACTTATAACAATTCCCATTATTGTTTGTATTACTGCAAAAACAGTTATTGCTTTGGTTTTAAAATATTTCAGATCATCAACAGTTTGTTTTAATTCTTTAAACTGAGTAGGAGAACAAACTTCGGATATATCTTTTTTCCACTCCTTTAGCTCATGAGTTTGATCTTCAAGAACTGCCATTTTTTGCATTCCCGTCTTTACAGACTGTAGTTCGGAGTGAAGTCCATCAATCCCATCATTGAGCCGTTCTAGCTCCTTGAGGACGTGCTTTGACCACTCGTTCCACCCATTTTGGACATCATTACTCATTTAGCACCCCGCTTTTACATATTTTAGATAACTCAGAATTTGGGGCTACTTCAATAGAAAAGCCTACCATCCTCTCGTCTACTAATTTGGCTATAGTATGTAAGACTTTTTCTTTTCCTCCCAAGGTTAGTATTCTATGACATTCATCAAAACTATTTCCGCTACTAAGAGTGTTTTCCAGAGCAGCTTCTATTCGACTTAGATCATCTAAATGGCAGGATTCCTTGAAATCATTAGGTGAAGTTATTTTTCTTCCAAAAACTTTCTCCATCCCGCAGCCGCAACTATCTACTATAGTATTATTTTCTAACTCCCAAACCCAGGCACACGATACCACGACCCCCATTACTAGTTGTAATAACTCATTTCGTTGGTGGATTTCTTTGTCTTTTTTGTGAAGATTATCCGTTAACGTCCGTAAATAGTCTAATTGCTTTTTGGGCATGCTCTAAAGCTCCACTCAGAGTATATCAAATGTGTTGTATATTTAATCTAGATCCTTATAAGTTTTATGGCGACATAATCCTTGAACGCCTAATAAGGTGTGCTAGAATTACATATCCTTAGAGACTCTATGCATAAAAGAACAACTGACATCTTCAAGAATTTAGGGTTCGGTGATGAAACAATAGCAAACATTGAAAAAACCGCATCCAAAGCCAAAACCCCATTTAACAGACGAATGATGTCATCTCTTAAAAAAATGGGGATGCCTGATACTGCTTTAAAGCAGATAAAGTATCTAGAAGAACCAATTCTAGACGAAGATACTGAACACACAAATAAAGAATTAATTTCTCTCTTAGTTAAGAAGCTAAGAAGAAGTTTTGACGCTTTTGCTAATAAAGATGTAAAAGCAATGATTATTTTTTCTGAACAAGACTGGACCATATACGCAGAGGAGTATAGTAGAGAAATCCAGCATCTTCATGAAATTTGTAAACCCTATTTTGATGAATGGTGTCTTAAAAATATAGAAGTCAAATTTGAATTTGATGGAACTTCTACATGGAAAATTATTGCACCAAAGAAATCAGATTTACCCGACACTTTTTAATAATAAGGATTTTTTAATGGACAATTGGTCACCGGAATTTAGGTATTGCAGAAAGTGCTATAAAACTAGTCATAGACATGTTTATGATGGCTACTGTAAAAAATGTTATCACGAAATGGAACAGGAAAAACTTTCTAAAGAAAAGAACAGAAACTGTCTTAAATGCGACGCAATCTTTTTATCAAAAGGACCTGGGAATAGAAAATGTAAAGAATGTTTGTCGAAAGATAATAATTCTAAGTACACAGATAAGCCTAGGCATAGAGTTAATATTACGTAGTTATTATGGGAATCAGGAACATATTCAGCCGACTATTTAGAAGCAAGTCAAATATAGATAATGCTCCGCTAACACCGGAGTTAATAGAATCATTGCCTACGGCAGATGATCCTGTTTTTCATAGAGACTCAAAAAGGCTTATGCAACGTTTTGATGAATACATCACAGCAGCAGAAGCTGAAAGCGAAATATTGAGTATCGAATTAGATAATACTTTGAATCAAGAAGATATACTACGAACTCAATTGCAACATCTCAACAAACCTGGCTCTTGGCATGAACGTCATATTTTTCTAAAAATAGATAGACTTCAATTACATAGCACAAACCTAAAACAACGTATTGAAATTTATTCTCAAAATATAAAGATATACTTAAATTTAATTGCGAAAATTCAAGATGTAAAAGCTATGCGACTTAACGGCCTAGACCAAGAAAAGATAGAAACTATTTGGTTAGAATTTAAGGATACTCTTGAAGAGTACAGAGATAGGATTCAACACGAACAGGCTGGCTATCACAATGAGCAAGTTACTTCACAGCATCAAGAAGAAAGAATTGTAGAGCTTCGAAAAGAAATCTTTCCCGAAGAAATTGAAAAAAAATCGGATCAAAAACAAGTCGTCGAATTTGAGCCAGAGCCCGAAGTAATAAGACCATCTATCTCAAGTCTCATCGAGACTGAAGCTCAAGACCAGGAATTTGATATTGAGGACGATGATTACTACGAGGATGAGCAGGAGCTAGTTTTAGAATAATGTTCATTAAAGAAGGGGATACTGTAATCCTCGTGGCAACAGAAGAACCTAACTTACGTCATTATATAGGATTAGAGTGGAAAGTTCGAGCGGTCATATTTACCTACCATCCGGCGTCGGCAATCATTGTTCGAGACAATTTACAAGCTAGTTGCTATATAAAACAGCTTGAAGTTGTTCCTCCAGATCATTGCCCTTTTGGGCACAACGAACTCGTTTCTATTAAAAAGGAAATACCAAAGGCTTCCTCCTGGGCAGCCCCCTACCATTTTCATACAGAATTGTTAGGAAAAGTAGGTCATGTTCGCGGATATGATTCAAGAAACGAGTATCTGCTCATTAGGGCAACTTCTGGAGGCGCAGGCTGGTTTCCGGTTCAGGCTCTCCTTCCCCTAGACTACAAAGGCGAAAGATTTTTTTATCCGCTCGAAACAGTTTTGTATAAGAACAAAGAACACGTCATCAGTAGGATTAAAAAATCTAGATTCAAATGGGGTCAGCTACTGTTGATAGATGGAGAGTGGGTTCCGTCAACTGACGTTGAGCCACTCCCTTAGCCCCGTCTATTGCCTCAAGCCCTTGGCTGAGGTAGTATAGATATATTAACCCACTATATGGTTTAATTTAAATGCTAGTAGTAAATAATAATTACAAAGGTAACTTGATATGGCGACATTCGAGGTCGGACTAATCTATTCAGCACCCTCCACAAAGAAAAAAGAAAAAATTTATTTCGTTGCTATTCACGAGAAAACACTCGTAACGCACAGAAACGGTAGATTTGGTAAGTTTTCTTCTAAGAAAAAAGGACATTCGCTAGAAAGTAATATTTCAGTAGGTGATTTATGTAGACATTGGGATATTAAAGTCTCTAAGCTTGATGGATACATGGTGGATCACTTCTCCCCTGATAATGAAGCTAGAGAGCGGGCTAAAAAGAGTCGAGATGGTTAATAAATAAAACATCAGACTATTGACATATAGCGTTATTTGACCTATTATATCTATAGTAGGAGAGTAGCGCTATATGGCACTTAAAGCAGTAAAAATAAGCACCAAAGCTCTTGGGCAATTAAACGATATAACTGCCGCCACTCCAGAAGCTCGTCAAAAGATTGGTGCTGCCCTTAATGGGGCTATAAACGATTTATGGATCAAAGTTTGCAAAGGAGAAGTTACCCTTCTTCTTTCAGATGATGAAGAATTTCTTGTGTCACCTAAATCCGAGTTTTCGCAAGACGCGAAGAATAAACTTGGTTGTTCAGGTCCTTACACAGTAGTCCAAACTTGTAAATCTTGGGTTGGGGTTTCTGAAGGTATCTACAAAATAAAAGATTGTGACGGCTTTGTTCCTGTTGCATGGTTCTCTAAAGTAGAGCCAAAAAAAGAACAAAAGACTAACAATCTCTTAACTGTGGTTTTAGCGGTCGCCAGTTTGATTCAAAGTGGGGCGATCTTCGCTTTATTTTTACTCTAGAAATTGTTATTTTGCTATAATGATTTTGGAGTATTTAAATGTATCAATTCGGTGAATTACCCTCAGACATAGATGATATGGATGACACCCTAGGACCGCCTCCAGCTTGGTTCAGGTCCGAGCAAAGCTATGTAAATCCCAGTTCTTATTATTACACTCCGGGCTATAACACTTTTTATGGTCTAGGAGATAGAGAACAGGAGCCTGAAGCAAACCCAATTGAGGAATTGCAAGAACTTAAGTATAAGCAGGAATTAAACAGAAAAATTCCTTCTGTTGCTTACCGATACACCGCTATTGATCCTCTATCCCCGATGTTCCGCGACAGAAGAACAAAATACGGGTATGGTGGTCTGGGTGAAGATGGTAAAGCTAAAAAAGCCGTCCTACCTCTCCTAATCGCCGGTGTAGCATTTTGGTTTTTATTTCTTAGAAAGACTGCATAACTTAGCCAACGTTGACCCTGATACATTCCTTGGTAACCTATACGTAGCCTCATAGGTTAAGGAGTGTTATTTATGGCTACTAATGAAGTACCGTTTAATAGAGTTGTTGTTCCAAGCGAGGGTGGTAACCCTGGCGTTAAATTCGCTGAATTTCTCAATATTGATGAGGATAGCGAAATCACTTTTGCAGAAATGCAAAGCTACATCTACGACCGCCTGTTCCGCCTAGGAATGGTTCGTCATGTTGATGGCACTAGGGCTCGTCGCCCTCGCGCGAGAGACAGAGATGCTGCAAGGCGTCGTCGTAGTGGTGCCCGTGCTGTTACCGTAAAGGTAGGCAAAAAGGCTAAAGCTAAGACTAAAGCTAAGACTAAAGCTAAAGCTAAGACCAAAACCAAGACCAAAGGTGTCAAGGCTAAAGGTCGCAGCCGCAAAGCTAAAGCTAAAGCTAAAGCTAAATAACTCCTCTGTTAGAGAATAGCCCCTAGGTTTTCTTAGGGGCTATTTCTCTGGGTGAAAATAATGAAAATAGAACTGATAAGTCAACGCTCGGGAATTTACGGCGGTCTTAAAAGACTTTACCGATTAGCTGCTTATTTCATCGAGGCTGGTCACGAAGCCGTTATCAATATCGATGATGGCTCTACCTGTGATTGGTTTGAACACTCCGTAACAGAGAATGTTGATATAGACCCTGATGTCAGAATCATGCCAGAAACCTGGCAAAAGCCTCACCCGACAGCTAAAAATATTCTCTACGTTCAAGCTCAGTTCGATCCTCCCGAAGATCGCTTCGATGGTATAGTCACTACTACTGATTTCCTGGCTGAAACTATTTCAGAAGAAGGCTTTGCGCCTGATTGGGTCATCCCCTATGGTTTTGATTCTAATAAGTTCAAAGAGAGTGGGAGAGACAGAAGTAAAAACTGGCCTTGGAATCGAACTGCCTATATGCCCAGAAAAAATAAGCAGGAAGCGGACTTAGTCGAGATGCTCTATCCGGCAGACCCTACTTATGGTGCAATATTTGATCCAATAGAAGGGTGTAATGAGCAAGAAGTTATCGAGAAACTACAGAAAGCAGACATATTTCTAGCGCTATCCCGCGTCGAAGGCTTCGGAATGCCACCTTTTGAGGCTTCTTTGTGTGGCTGTTTAGTTATCGGATATCACGGTAAAGGCGGAAGAGAATGGCTCAACTCCAACACATCCGTTATGTGTGGAAATCCTCAAGAAATTGTTGCAGCTATCGCTGACGCCGCGCAAGGTAAGCATGAACCTGAGAGACTTGCCTTGCAAGAGCTTATCAAGACGGATCTTACACTGGAAAAAGAAGCGGCTGCATGGTTAAATATTATTAATGATGTCAACGACGGAGCTAACCAAATCACAGATATTGAGGGGGAACTCGCTTAGCTGGCTTCCGTTACTCCCAAAAAACCAATTTTCTCTTCTTTTAAGTGATCCTCCTTATGAAATTAGTAGAGATAATAATTTTGATTCTATGGGTCGTCGAGGAATGGATTTTGGTGAGTGGGATAAAAACTTTAATCAAACGGACTGGATCAAATTAGCGGAGCCCACTCTCAAGCCTTGGGCTAATGTAGTTATCTGGAATGACTGGAAAAAATTAGGGACTATTGCTACTTTTCTTGAAGAAGAACTAGGCTTTCAGATCAAAACAGTCTTGACGTGGATTAAATCCAACCCAAACCCTGCCAACTGTAAACGTAGATTCCTACAAGGAACAGAACACGCGATTTGGGCTGTTAAACCTGGTCCGAAAAAGAAAGGTGTATCCTGGACGTATAATGAGAGCTACCATCCTGGCTGGTTTAAGCACTCTGTCATAACTAACTCTAAACATCCTACTAAAAAACCTGACGTAATTTTTGAAGAGATAATCAAGAAACTTACTAACCCCGGTGATTGGATCTTAGACCCTTTTGCTGGTGGGGGTACGACCGCATACGCTGCAGAAAAAACAGGTAGGCAGCACCTCTCAATTGAGCTTGACGAAGCTTATCATAAAATAGCAACGGATCATTGGGGGAAAGCTCTTGTTTAATTTAGGTAATTTTTTAAAGGAAGCGTTTAATCCTGAAGATATCCTCTATCAAAATACGTCTAACTCATTTCTCCCGGAACTTGTGATCAGTCCTACCCTTAAAAAGGGTATAGATCAAATATCATTAGATTTTTTAACCAGTCTTTATTTTGCTTCTAAAAAATCACAATCGTTACGAGAACAGTCAGAAGTATGGTTTCTTGAAGAGATAAACCAGGGAATTCATGATGTCTATCCAAATAAATCTCGTAGAGAATACGTCGCTATATTACAACAAATTATAAAAATGTCAGATCCAGATTATGGGACGGAGAAATAGATTATGGAAAGATTACTAATAACTGGTGGAGCGGGATTTATCGGTTCTAACTTTATTCACTATATGCAAAAGAAGCATAAGAAGCTTGTCATTATGAACTATGACAAACTTACCTATGCAGGTAACCTTAATAATTTAAAAGACATAGACGTAACACGATATACATTCTGTAAGGGAGACATAGTTCTTGAAGAGGATTTTAAGACTGCTGTTAAAGCGTTTAACCCTGATGCTATTGTTGCTTTCGCAGCAGAAAGTCACGTAGATAATTCAATTGATGATCCTCAACTCTTTATCACTACAAACGTCTTAGGTTCTGAAAATATTTTAAGAGTTTCCAGAGATTTAGGAATTAAAAAAATAGTTCATATCTCTACTGATGAGGTGTATGGCAGTTTAGACGCACCCATAGAAGCAAACGAAAATTTCACATTTAAACCAAATAGCCCCTATTCTGCATCCAAAACTTCTGGAGACCTTTTCTGTCGCGCCTATTATGTAACCTATGGAACTCCTGTGACTGTGATCCGTGGTAGTAATTGCTACGGGCCTCGCCAGCACCCGGAAAAACTAATTCCGAAGTCTATTACCAATCTCCTATCGGACAAGCCTGTATCGATTTACGGGGACGGTAAACAGATCAGGGAATGGATATATACCGAAGATTTCTGTAGCGGGGTAGAAACAGCTTTACTTAGAGGTAAGCCAGGAGAGGCTTATAACTTAGGTGGTGGCAAAGATAACAGAATTTTCAATTTAGACATTGCTTGTGAGTTACTCCAAAACCTTAATTTGGACAAAGAAAGTAATATTGAATATGTTGCAGACAGACCCGGCCATGACATGAGATACGCACTTAATAGTAATAAATTAAAGGCTTTAGGTTGGCAACCAAAGTATAGCCTTACTACCGGGCTCAAAAATACTGTTGAATGGTATAAGAAAAATGAGTGGTGGTGGAAACCTTTGATTTAACTTCGAATCATTTGCTATACTTAGACTATCATGGGATACACTAGATTAGGACAATTAGTTCAGACTCAACAGCAGACTTATAGACAAGCCTACCGTTTCCCTCCCGTATACATGCCCTATGGACATCCCGCCGCTTATGCTGCAGCACAGCAGCGACAACAGGCTAATGTTGATCCAGAGGAAGTACAGAAGGCTATCTATAAAGATCTCACAAAAGAGATTAAAAAAGAGCCTTCGGCTGCGGGGACGGAACCTCAGAAAATTCTAAAGCTCAGCTCGGGCCTCGAAGTTCCGCAGTATATAGTTCAAAGAGACGTTGCTAGAAAGAAGAATGATAAGTTAGCCGCCGAAGCTGCAGCTAAAGGCCCGCCTCCTGAAATTCCACCTATTTTTTACACAATAGGTGTGTTTGCATCAGAACAACCAGCGATGGCTTCGATCATAGCCGTGGGTTTGGGTGCTGTTGCGGGCAACGTTTATTTTAACTCCCGAAAAGACCATTAATATTTCAACATTAGTACACACTTTTGTATAATAGACTAGAGGTGTATAAATGTATAGTTCTCCATTCGGATCTATTTTCGGGCAAGACGATTCTGCCCCTAAAGCTGCCCCACCCAAGGCTGTAACTAAACCTGCTCCAAAAAAGCAGTCCGCTAAAATTATGCGCGAAATGCAAGAGCGTATGGAAAGTGTGGAAAAAGAAGAGGTTTATAAACCGGGCCAAACGAAGGGCAAGGATTCTGATAAGAAAAAACTCTTTGACAACACTCTTCCCCAATTTAGAGCAGAAGTTGAGGTGGAGAGTAAAAACCCTGAAGTTCGTAACGAGCAAGCCAAGTTCGCATTAGAAAAAATGCAAACAAAGTATGCGGCTGTTAAAAGAAAACTAGCAGAACTCAAGAGAAAACATGCCTCTGCACGCCTATATAATGATATGTTGGTGCAATACACCCAATTAGACCCCCAACACAAGCAAGATATAACCGGCTGGCTTAATCAAAATATTGATGCGGTTAAGCAACTCGCTTCAGCTAGAAAACTTAAAAAGCTGACCAAAGACACAAAAGAAGCGGCTAGGGCCACTGATTTAGAGATTAAGCATCTTGAAAAATTATCTGAGATAAAAGATACCGGAGTTAATGTTACCGGGGGAAGAACCCTTAAGAGCTTTAGAACTAAGGGTATGAAAAAAATACAAGATTCGTCAATCTCAGCCGATACCGGCCCCCTACCTAAGCTTGGAGGAAAAGTTTCTCTCAAGGATATAGTTCGCCTAGGAAACCGAGGGGTTTCTGAAATTCAAGGCTATGGAGAGGACGTTGATGAATTCGCCAGCCAAACAGAACGACCTTCAAAAAAGATCCCTAAAAAGGAAAAAGATGTCGTTCTTACCAGAAAGCTAGCTAAGCAACTTCACAAAAAGGACAGTTTCAAAGAACTCTTTGCTAAGGGGTTGAAGGGCAAGCGATATTACATGAATCAGCGTAAGTCTCGCGGGAAGGTTGAAAGACTTGAACATGGAACAGAACTGGCTCTGCTAGATCGCATGCAAATTAAATGGAAGCTTGAAAAACTTGAGACAAGAGTTAATAAAGAGCTAAGTGCTTACAAGGATACTCAAAAATCCATAAAGGGTTTAATATCTAAAGTCAAGAATAGCGGTGTTGAAGGTGGTAAGGTTACGACAGTGATTGGGATCCTATCTGAAGCACGCCCAGAAAAATTTGTAGCCTCCGCTACACTACTCGACGCCCTCAAGAACTCTTTCAAACAACTATCACAGCTCGGATATTTTGGTCAGGAAGCTAAAACTCCTTCACAGGAAGCTAAAACTCTTCTTGCTACCTCAGCTAAAGAGTCAGAAGACGCAATAAGAGAGCTTGAAAGCCGCCAAAATGCAGCAGCTAAGCTTAAAGCAAAAGTAGAAGATAAACCTGCCCCAGCACCTGTTAGAACGCCAACTCCTGTTATTATTATTCAAATTAAGCAAGAACTTGAACAACAAGAACAGGCGCAGCAAAAGAAAGAAGATACAATTAAAAAAGCAGGCACCATATTTCCTCTACTAATCGGTGGACTTATCCTGTATAAGATACTGGTAGGTAACTAATGGCAACATATGAATACGCAAGCGCCCAGACAAGCCGCCTTGGAGAATTTCAAATAGCTCAAGGAGAGCGAGCATTTGGAGAATTCGGGCAAAGTGACGTTGTCGCGGGAATTAATGCAGTCGGTAATGCAGTTAATGGCATTGTAGGCTCCATAACTAGGGCTAGTGTACTCAAAACGCAGTCCAAAGACAGACGAAAAATTGCTCTCCATGTTGCAACAGAAAACACTAAAAAACTTGATATTCAAACTAGAGGTGCGGTGGAGCAAAAAGCCATCGAAGTAGAGCAAACTAAGGCTACCCTAGGATCAATCTCTAAGCTTGTTCTAGTGGGAGGAAGCGTATTCATAGGAGTGATAATTGCCGGGGCCGTGGCCTATAAAGTAGCGGCAGGAGACTCAGGAGAATACGACCTAGAATACGCATACTAGGAGGTACGGATGTATGTTACAGAATCCAGCCAACTAGGTGAATTTGGTGAATTTGGAATAATCATCCAAGGCATCGTAGCTGCCGTACAAGGAGTTACTCTAGGGGCTGCAGCGGCAGTCGAGCATCAGGGAGTCAAAAAGTATCTCAAAAAGGAAGGGCGAACTTTTCAAATAGAGAGAGACGAAGCCCTCAAAGTAACAAAGCAACATCTGGCCAATAAAGAACGTCTTTTACGCGTCCAAGGACAGATAGAACTCACAAAAGATGCAAATGTTAAGAAATTAGTTATACTAGGTAGTGTGACTTTAACTGTAGTAACTCTTGTTGGATTAGGTGCTTATTACATGGTGTCCGTGGGAGATGACGATGAGTAACTTTGGCCAAATAATGGCTATCTTTGACACAGTCAACAGAGCAGGTGCCTTAACCTCCCATACTATAATTCAGAACAAAAAACTTAAAGGTGAACAAAAACTTGCTAGCCAACGAATTTCTAGCCAAGAACGCCTATCCAAGCTCGGAATTGATTTTCAAGGGAAAGAGCTAGAAGCCAAACTAATTATCTCTCAACGAAGAGATAAGTTATTTAAAGATATTGCCCTTTATGCTGGTATAGGTATTGGAACAATTGCTATGATAATAACAGTAGGGGTGCTTTTTGTTGGAGCAAAGAGAGAAGATCAATACGAATATATGGAGGAAATAGTAGTTTAAATGGCCTATTATGAAACATTTGGAGGGTTTGGAAAAGGTTTCGCACCGCCGCCCCCACCACCACCAGAGGACCCTACCGCGCCTACCATCACTCCTGAAGAGGAGGCTGCAATATTGCAAGCTACTCTTCCCATCCCAGAGCCAGAACCTAGTTTTCTGCGGCGTAATGCTGTTCCACTTTTTGTCGGGGGCGGGATTCTAGTCCTAGGTACCGTAGGCATGCTCTTAATGATCAGAGTATAAAAACCTTGTACCTAGTTTCTATTTTTGGTAAAATACTGTTATGGCGTGGAAAGAGCAACTTTTATTTTACAAACAAAGCCCCTATCAGCGTATAGCTTTCTTCACGGAGAGTGATGGATCTCTGTCACTAACTCTTGATGATTATTGGCAGTTTAATAGCAAATGTGAGCACATCTATCATGAATGCCTCTTCACAATGCCAGGACTTTTCCCTAAGAACCTCAAAAACGTTCTGATTCTTGGTGGTGGTGATGGTTTGGGTGTGCGAGAGCTGCTTAAATACAAAACAGTCGAACATATTGATATGGTAGATCTTGACCCTGAGATGATCAAATTTGCTAAGACAAATATCTTCATGAAGAATCTAAATAAAGATAGCATGAATAACCCTAAATTAAAGGTAGAGGTTACTGACGCTAAAAAATGGTTGGCTAAGCCAGTAACTAGAAAATATGATCTAGTTATTGTAGATTTCCCGGATCCAACGTCGGACCTCTTATGGACTCTATATACTAAAGAACTTTACGGACAAATAGCCAGCAGGCTATCTAAAACCGGTATAGTTGCTATTCAGTCATCTACATATAACACAAAGACATTTGAATTAATTTATGACAAATTAGATAAGGTATTTCCGTTCATTTTGGGTTACCACACAGGAGCCTCATCTGTATTTTGTGGATTTTTCCTAACTTCCTTTACTCCGATCAAAATGCAGCGTCCTATTCCGGTAAGCTGTCGCTGGTTGAAACCAGAATTGATCAATATGATACTTGGGCTACCCGTTGCTAACTCTAAAACTAAAAAGAAAAAATCCAGGCAGATACTTGACCCCGACAAGCTGGTCCTCAGAGCAAAACCCCAACTCAAAGGTCCAGCTAGTTTAGGTGAGCTAGGTCAGCCAGACCCTAATTTTTTCCCAGATAAAAATCCCATTAACGTACCACAGGAAGGTCCTTCCTTGTTTGCCAGCCCTGTCGTTAAGGGAGGGCTTGCAGTAGCGTTCATTATTCCGTTACTCTTGAAGGTGATGGGTAAGTAATGGAACAACAAGATATACATAATACTGAAGCAACCCACTACGTCGTAGATTTTTATCAAATAAAAAACGGGTCCTTACTTGATGATATGGATTTTTGTCTTACTGCAGTAAAAGACGCGGTCAACGCGGCTGGTTGTGGTATTTTGAATGAATTTTCCCATAAATTTCATCCCCAAGGAGTCAGCATCAATCTAACTCTATCTGAAAGTCACTGCGCTATTCATACTTGGCCGGAGAGGGGTTACTGCGCCATAGATTTGTATGGGTGTGGTGACGTGGATCTTCAAGCAGGAATTGATCTTTTTGCGGAAAGGTTTCAACCGGGTAAATCTGTAGTTCAAAAAATTAAAAGAGGTCACGAGCATGATTAAATTCGATGATGCAAAGTCTGACGACGAAAAAAAGATCGAACGCTCCTCTGAAATACTCTCTCGTACTATCCCAGAACAAACTGAAGATGCAATGAGTGACTACACTGCCGTGTTAGCTATCCTTAGAAAAGGGAAAGATTGGAGATTTGAGCCTCTGGTAAAGATGCTTGAAGACGTTTACATCTATCCTCGCAGAAGTGCCCATAACGAACTTGTAAGTGAGCTAAATGATCTCAAAGAGACACTATTAGAAGAAAGAATACAGAGAGTTCTTTCAAGCAAAGAAGCTAGTAAGCATTCTCAAAAATTCTTAGGGGATAATAAGCCTGCTAGTAAGATTACTCTTTGGAGAGTCTTGGTTGTTGGGGCGCTGGCCTACCTATTGTTTGGGCGAAAATAGTGAAAATACCGCGTAGTCCTCAAATCTTGCGCCCCCTACCTTATGCTTATGACGCCATAGAACCTGTTCTCAGTGCCGAAGCTATGCTTATACATCACGTAAATCATCAAGGCGGTTATGTTAAAAAATTTAATAAGCTACTAAAGAATGGAGGATCAGAAGAAGATTTAGAATTTAATTACTCTGCCCACATCCTACACACCTTATATTTTAACAACCTTGCCTCACCCCACTCTACCCACCCCGGACCAAAATTCCTTGCCAGCTTCCCCTCTGCTGAGAACTGTCTTCTTGAGATGCTTCAAGAAGCTTCAAACATTAAAGGCTCAGGCTGGGCTTTACTTGTGGAAGACAATAAGGGTCTTTCTATCAAATCAATCCCTAACCATGAACTTGGTCGAGTTGTAAATAAGTGTAAACCTATACTGGTATTAGACTTATGGGAACATGCCTGGTATCTAGATTATCAATCTGATAAAGCAGATTTTTTAGAATCTATTAAGAGTTGTATTAACTGGGATAAAGTAGAATCTCGTTTAGCACAAGTTTAAATTTAGTATAATACAGCATGAGTAGATTCGGCGTAGTTCCAGACCCATACAGTGTATTTAATCCACCGGATTACTGGACACAAATGATTGACGACCCCACCCAGGTTCCGGTCCAAATTAACCCGTATGGTGGAGGATATGGGCCTCAAGGTCCTTATCCCGGTTTTTATTACGGTCAACGCACGTTCACTCCTGAAGATATGCGTAGAGAAGCTCGCCGTAGAGCCGACTATATGGATAGGCGCGCTGACGTATCAGAAGACCCTTCGCATAGATACCTTAACCCTGAAGGAAGACTAAAAGGCCCTGCTGGGTCAGTTCTTCGAGCTTTGAGAGCTAAAAAGAAGGCTCCTGCACAACAGGACATAGTAAAACAAATCCAAAAGAAAGTCATAACAACGGTTCTAATTGGAGCGGTGCTATCCGCACTATTAAAGTAAAATGAAAATTGCGGCGGGGCGGAAAGAAGATCCGTCAGACTTCTCAGTTACCTACTCTATACAAGAAATACTAAGAAGAGCTACAAAAAAACTCAAGATACATGATAGAGGCATCCCCCTTACTTCGGATGTTTTTGGTAGGTTTCCTACTTTGGTAGGGCGGCTACGTCGATTTGGTAAGTGGAATAGGGACGGAGTTTCTCACGTAAAAGTGTTCTATGATCCCAACTACTATCATAGAAACGCCCATACTGTTCATCTGATGGATCCTATTCACATCTATGCGGTGTTAAAGTATGCAGGTATTAAGTAGTTATTTTATTAACTATCCACTGCTCATCAGGCTTCTTCATCAGTTTTCCTTTAGATATAGTTTGTATGGAAGGTTGCCAAAGATCTACTTGTTTTGACACAAAAATTGTATCAGCAGGCATACCATAGTCATATAATCTTTGTGCCATGTGTCGTAATCTGAGATTCAAATAATTTATGTTTGTGGTTTCAAGAAAATCAAAAACAACAACTGGTGCGTGGTGTTGTATAGTTTCTTCTGTGTGTTCAATTCCCGACATCTCCTGCTCAATGTCTGAATAGGTTAGTCGAGGTGAGCTATCTTTTGGATATACAATTCCATATTCTCTTTTGTCATCCATATCAAATATTTTATCTATGTGATGAGGATAGACCGAAAATTGTCCTACATATAGATTATATTGACCATCGAAAGCGAAGATATGCCTAAATTTTGCATTTTCCCATTGGTTATGGGGGTTAATGTAAAATCCGATGCTACGGAGAATCTCTCCTGGGGAATAATACCAGTTGAAAAGTTGACGTAGCTTATCTTTGTCCACGTCTATAATTTAGACTTTTTTGCGGAGTAAAACCAGCCCTAAAATGATAAGGCCGATAGTGGCGAGGCTGGTTTTTGTCTTTTTCTCGGTCTCAAGCTGTCCTAACTCTGTTAGAACGTCACGAGGAGGAAAGTGGCTATCAATATAGTACTTATCTACAATAGATTCTGAATCTCCGTAACCTTGAAAAGTACTTCCAGTGTTTACTTTACGTCGAATCTTATTAACGAATCGCGTAAGATCATATTTTCCACGTAAGGATTTTCTAGATTCGTATTTTTTACTAAACTTCATCTCGTCCCTATTTTTTCTCTCAGCTCTATGCTTATATTTCATTAAGCCCCCTTTAGGCTCTTAACTCTAAAAATCATAGCCACTAACAGGGCAGCAAGAATTGTTTTTGTGCTAAATCCGTAGTATTCATCCGGAAAAATGGCACCTGTTTTAATTTGAGTGAGTAAGTCGTCTTCCATCCCAAAATCTCCTAATCCTTCTAGCTGTCCGGTAGCGCGCGCTGCGGTAAACGCAGTTCTTTCAATCTTATTATGAAATTTACTTACTCCAGAGATTTTTGTTTCTCTATCAGCAAGAGCAACTCCTTTATGGAGTCTTTTCATGATATTTTTGTATTTCATAGCAGAGCCTGTTAATCTCATTAGTAACTCCTATTCCATCGATATGGATTTCTTCTAGCGTAGATTGAGGAATAAAGCCCGCTCTTAGGAAATAATCCTTCAGGGTTTCTTCTCCTTCTAGCGTAGATTGAGGAATAGAGACCATTCTTAGGAAATAATCCTTCGGGGTTTCTTCTCCTTCTTCGTGGGGCTCTTGGGGCTGCGGTTGGTGTGCGGCCCCAATCTTCAAGTTTTCTTCCTGCCGTCTCTGCGAGACGAGCGCCTTCCGTAGTTAAAGCTCGTCCAGTTACTCGCGCAGCACCTTTAACTCCTTCCATAAAGGAGTTTCTACGATACCTTTTATCCGGTTTTTTGCGAGTAGGATACATGGCGTCAAGCTCTCTGTCATGAGAGACAGGTCGTCCGCTATTAAAGCTCCATCCCGGATTACGGCGATACCTATCGGCTCCATAATCTCTTCTGTGTATTTTTGGTCGGCCACCTCTGAAACTCCATCCAGATATTTCTTCATGGTCAAAATGCCTCTTTGGTCGATTTCCCGTAAAGCTCCACCCAGGGTTTCTACGATAGCTTCTAGCGCGCAGAGGGTTCCGTCTGCGGGTTCTTCTGCTATTCCAGGGGTTTCGCCTGCTATTGTGTCTACGTCGTCCCCAGGGGTTTCTACGGCGGCGTGAGTAGATACTATCGAATAACCCGTCGTCGCCCTGTAGGGGATTCTTTTTATAAAGCTTAGAGATTACATTTTTATAATGACTCTCATCTTTGAATTTATTATTTTTGTCGGCTAGAGGATCATACAGTGAAGGTCCCCAAGGGTTTCCTTCTGGGTCTGGATTCCTTCGGAAAGAAGATAAGCGGTCAAAATCTACATTTCTTCTGCGAAATGAAAGTAATCTACCGGGATCTAAAGAGTTACGTCGTCTAGATAGTCCAGAAGAGCGGGTTAGAGGTCGTGGGTGATTTCCCCATCTGTTATATCTACGTGCATATCTTCTCATGCATTGATTATATCAATTGGTTAAGTAATTAACAAATAATTAGGTTAAGCTATTACGCTTTATTAAGCAGCTTCCAAGCGGCAGCGGCAATAATGGCCCAGCCAAGGAGTTTAACTATTCCAGCAGGTTTTCCTTCACCGAAACCAGATAGCCCTTTGCTTTTCATGCTCTTCTTGTATTCTGCGGCTTCTTTTGCGTTAAGTTTTTTGCCGAACTGATCGAATAATGGATAACCTTTTCTAACTTTCATAGCTGTTCCTACATAAGTAGAAACACCTGTAGCATTTTTGTTATCTTTAACAACCTTTTTAATAACAGAATCCAACCCCGGCATATTCTTTGCATAGAGGGAGTAGAGTTTTTCTAGGTCCTCAGACTTAATAAATTCAATAGGATAATTAGTCATCAAGTGTTTAATGACTTCAAGACGAACCTTTAATTTTCTATATCTTTTACCCGCATCAGAATCGTAACCCAGGACTTTCATTTGCTGAGCGGCTGCTTCAACTTGCATTGAAACACGATCAGCTTCTCTTTTCATATTAACTGTAAACTCTTTACGACCAAGATTGTGCGTTAGAGGATACATCTTATATGATGATACTTGTGTAGTCTCTTCTGGGACATCAACGTTAACGTTGAATCCTTGTCCAGTCGAGTATCTATAAGTTGCGTGACGATAAGTCTCCATAGTCCCTCATTAACAGTATATCAAATTAGAGTAAATATTAGGCTAATTAAGCTCTAACTTTTTTAACCCGTTTTGTTCTTTTGACAATGGGTATTAATCTTCCCGGTTGACTATCCTTGGCTTTGGTTCGGGTCTTGGCTTTAGCTGGTTTAGAAGGTTTCATCGGTTTCTTTGTAGTAACTTCTTTATTTACAGGTGCTTTCTTTTTTCTTCTAGGTTTGGGTAGGGAGGGTCCTGCGCTAATTATGGGAGTTTCCACTACAGGGGCTGGTTTTGGTTTTCTTTTCCGCTTCCTTTTTGGTTTTGGTTTTTCTACAGAGGGACTCTCATCTTTATTAGATCTTGTTAGTTTGATAATCGCGTTTGGGTCAATGCCTCTTGGTTCTGGTAGTTGAGGTAAGTCAACCTTAACTTTTGGTTTAGTACCTATAACATGAAAAGCCGAATCCATGTTACGCATGAGAGCGCGCTCTTCCTGATCCCATTCAGTAGACTTGTCCATTTCTGGCTTTTTCTTAACCTTTCGGGGTTCAACTGTTTGTTTACCCATCACCAGGGCTTCGTAATCACCCATGAAATCGGGATCCTTACTCGCCTGAGTGAAGGCTCTATATCGTTGAATAGATTTGATCGTTTTATCAAAACCGCTTTCTTTTTCTTCGGGATTTTCTTTCTTTGTTTCATCCTTTGTTAAGAACTTATACATCCAAAAAAGGCCGCCGACAGATGATGCTAGTGCAGTTCCTAGTAGGAGTGTCTTTTTCTTTGATTTAAGCCAATTAACAACCATTAAAGGCCCATTCAAGCCACTAAACGCACTTGCTTTGACCATTTGTTTCTTATTACTCTCTTTTTTGGGAGGTTTCGGAGCTGGTTGTACTTTTTGTGGAACTGGTTTAGGCGGTTCAGGCGCTATTTTTGCGCTTTTAAGGACTACATATAAATCTCTATATTTCTGGTCTAAATTAGACACCTGTTGAGGATGTCCTTGGTATTGTTGTAGTTCAGTTGCTTGTTTTTTCCTCATTGTGCGAGCAATGGCATCCCTCGCAAAGTGGGCATCAGCAGGTGGGGTAAAAGCCATCATTCTTATGATGGTGTCTTTGAGGGTTACGTAGTCATCTACAGTCTGGATGACTTTCAGCCCTTCTCTAAAGGTTATAAGTGTTTCGCGACTTGGCATCATTTACTCCGAGACTTTATTTTAGCAAACTTTCTCCAGACCTTGAAACCGATGTACACTAAAGTCATAGTTCCTACTACTGTCAAAGTGCTTCTTACAGGAAAATCTTTTACCGCAGAAAAAACATTCTTAAAGTCATCCCGAAGACCGGATAATTCATTGGCTGCCATTTCTCCGAAATTTATTCCACCGAAGTTCATTCCCATAAAAGGGTTACCTGGATTCTCAGAAGAGGGTTGCTCAGCGGCATCTGGCTCCTCCGTGTAATAATCACTCGATTTGTAAACTTTGTCTGCCATCTTTCTATTATATCAATTTTTTTCAAGACCATTAGTCAATCGGTCAAAGTCTTTCTCTAGTTTATAAAGTCTGCGAGCTAGTCTGCTACTCATCTCTCCGTAGACATCAGAAAATTTGATATCTACAATTGTTCCATCATCAAATTCAAGACTAGTTTCATGCTCACCTTCGTGATCATAATTCAAACCCATCGTACACCCACCGATCGATCTGCTGAGCAATTTTAGGTCTTTAGCCGTTTTGATTATTAATTTCTCTTCACTTCTCTGAAGAACATTAACAACATGCCCTTCTTTGGGTTCCTCATGGTCTTCAAAACTACCCCACTCAGCCATTATCCACTCGGAAATGAAATCATCGCTGCTTATATAGTCTCCTGCAACCGGACGTTCGAGAGTAATAGTGTCTTGCCCAAGCCCCCAGGAATTTGAGGCGTTTCTTTCTGTTGCTTCTATTTTTGTGTCTTTTAAGAACGAAAGATCTATTTCCGTAGCTATAAGAGAGTCTAATGCGCGCCTTGATTCTTCATCTCTTCCTGCGCGTTTGAGCGCAGTTGCCCACGAAAGAATATCCCCAACAGATCCAGTTGTCCTAGCTCGTCTCTCTAGAGAACGAAGATCAGTGTCTGCATTTCGCCTATAAACAGGATTTCTTCTTTTGGAAGTTGCTGGTTCAGGGAGAGCTTTGACTGCAAGGATATACCACTGATCTAAGTAGTATCGAAGATCCTTTTCCATACTCTCTTGATATTTATCAGGATCCCAGCCTTTTTTGACTAAGATTTTCTCGACAATATCTGGGTCTTTACTCTTTTCGGAAGCCCAAGAGGTTACGTGTTGCTTCCAATAATTCATTACTTACAACCGAAAAGTAAGAGTGCTCCTAGAGTAGCGCCTGCTGCAACTGCAGCTAATGCAAGTTTAGGATCTACCGATTTAGCAGTGGCCGGAGCCTTTCCTGCGTTTGTTAAAGCAGTTGCTGCTTCTTTTTCTATCGCCCCTTCAGTTGCTGCAACAACGTCGTCTGCGAGGTAACTATATCCATTCATTGCCCTATCGTTAGTAGGGTTATAAGAGGTTGAATTTATCTTATCCATACCTTTGGATAGTGACTTATTATGCATCATAGCGATTTTATCTACCTGATGCTCTCTATTGAGGTTTTCTCTGGCTTTTGGAGGTAACTTGATGCTAGCCTTGTGCATCAGCTTCTGAATTCCTTCAGATAACTGTCTCATTTGTTTTTTCTGTAAAGCTACTGCTTGAAAGCAACGGTTAAAGTCGGAATCTATGTCGTCTAATCTTAGTCCGATTTCTTTACGCATTCCGATTTTTTTATGTCGGTCGGCAAGAGCACTTTTAAGTGTTTCTCCGATTAATTGATAGTTAACAGTTGTCTCATGTAGAACGCGTTTACACCTATCTAGGGTATACCCAATTCCATCATTTTGGGTTGCCAGAGTTCTGTGCATATTCTCAAGAAATTCTAGTCTTTCTCTGTCCTTAAATGTGACGATACTTTCTAGGCGCTTCAACCCTACGGTTGCCATATCACCTTTCTTGGTTAATTCTCTATGTGCGGATGCCAGTTTATCATATTTGGCTCTGTGATCACGAAGGGTTTCGGTAATCCATTTCAAAACTTCTGTCGGATTTGGCGGGACTAGACGCCTATCCTGAGCAGCAGATTCTTGTTTAGCTAGATCACCTAATAAATCTTCATATCCGTTAAACCCATTAGGTATTATTGTCATATGGAACCTCAACTGTAATTATAACAAAAGGCTTGCTGTAATCGGATAAATAGATTTTTAATTCCTACGAAGCTGCTTGCTTCTTTCGTCTCATGGACCAGGCAAAACCTAAAAGGAAGAGTCCAATAAGCCATGTAGGGAAACCTTTGTATTTTTCAGAGAATAATGCGGCCTTCTTAGGGCCAGGAACAGTAGGTTTCTCGTCGTCATCGTCATCGTCATCGTCTTCAGCCTCAGCCTGTCCGAAGTAACCCCCTAAACCACCTAACCGAATATCGGTTCTTTGGGTGGGCGGTGATGATCCTCGTTTGCTATAAAGATCATTATAGATACCATCTTTAGAGTAAATTGATTTAAATAATCCTTTAGACATTAGAGCCCCCTCAATGATCTTGCGGCAAAATACATCCTAAAAGTTGTCTGTGCTGCTCCGCCGTTAACATATACAACTCTAGCAAAAGGGGCCACTATTTGCACTTGTAATGCATTGTCTGTAATATTGCCCCCTGTGATAGCATGAGTTGATATTGTAGTGTGTGTTGTCGATAGTGCTCCTGAAGGAAAATCAGCAGGAGATAGTCCTTGTTCTATGATGATTCCATCAGGAGAAGCACTATCAACGTCTGAGAAGGCAAACCCTGATATGTGTGCGTAACCTGCTACAGTGATTACTTCTCCGAAGAATGAGGCCCCTGCGCCGAGAATATCGGCATCAACGGCTGCGCCCACAATAAGTGTATCAATCTGAGAAAGGTGAACTTTATTACTACTCATTTATCTCCTTTATTAGCGGTTACGGAATACATCGTCTAGTTCATCAATAGGGAACATATGACCAAATATTACTGCTTTAACTGCAATATCTCTTGCTGCAATTGCTGTTGTGGCAATGCAGTTTTTTACACTTACCTGAATCGGCGTATTTTCGTTAACTATAGCAAACATCTTTGTGTTGTTATCTAAAGAAGATATCATGCAGGGGAAGTTGCCATAGTTGAAAACGGGTGTCCCACCCGCTTGGACACTCCAGGCTATGTCGTCAGGAGAGCCGTCTGGTTTCTGGAATGCAGTGCTATCACCGATCCACTGACCGAAGCTTGTAATAACCGCAGAAAAACCTGATGGGATGTCTAGCGTCCCACTAGACCCAGTTTGGGGTGATCCAGGTGATATAACTGTAGTTGCATCAACAAATAGATCAACAAAAGTTGTGGGATCTGGAGGAAGCAGAGCAGAACCAAAAGCAAAGAATCGCTGGGAACGGAACGATTCAAAGTTTGCTCTTGGTAAGTAGTTGATAGCCGCAAAGCTAACCTGATTACCGCTTAGAGAGGGTGGTATCGGTTCAACGAAGGATCTATAAGATCCTCCAGATGTTTGATAAACATCACCCTCAAATCCCGGTAAGAAAGTTCCATCGGGCAAGGATACTGGACCCATGCCACGAAGGTCCTCAGGGAGTTCTCCGAACTCCCCAAAGCCTGAAAAATCAGGTAACTCTCTTTCAGTAAATTCCCGATCTGCCATAAAAATTATCCAGTAGTGGTCTTAAGATCTTCAACGTGATAGACCTTATAACCGATCAGACCAAGACGAACTTCGTTAGAAGCAAGTGAGAGGTCAGTTAGTTCTATTGTTATTGTTGAAGCACGAGCAATAAAGCGTGGCTTCGGCAAAATTAGCGGTAGCTGTGCTGTTCCTGCACCGATATCGGAGTGAACAGCAATGTTTGACCACTGACGATCGTTGGACGAATCTCGAACCAGGAACGCAAAAGGGGCTGTAGCTACACGAACCAACTTAGTTAGATAGAAGTCGGCTTCACGGGTAATTGAGATCGTGGTTGTTGCTGTTCCGCCTGAAGCGAGAGTTATAGGACTAGTAGCGTAAATGAAATACTCATCGAAGTTACCAGATTCGATCTTTCTGATCTTTTCTGCTAGCTTGAAGTTATCTTTACGTAGTCTTTTATTTTCTTCCTGCATAGATAGCAGAATTTCTTGTAGAGTTTGTAGGTTTAAGCTTCCGCCTGCAGCGGCACCGCCGCCTGCGTCTGCTTGACCGAAGCCATTACCACCACCATATCCACTAAATTGTGGTTGCTGTGGTTGACCCCAGTTTCCAATATTATTGTAAGGCATGTTATTTTCCTGATTCTTATTCGATTATCTCGAACGTTTTTAATTCAACCTGTGTATCATTAGTTGGCCACTAATTCAGGCTAGTTTAATTAGATCAAATTATTGATTGTAAAACAAGTTTCTAATTTGTACATAAAAATAGCCCAGAAGTATTTCTGGGCTATTTTTAGTCTAACTAAAGGAGCCCTTAGCGACGGCGGCGGCGAGCCTTCTTACGACCACGTTTCTTGGCCTTGCCTACCTTAGCGAGTTTCTTGATTCCCTTTGACTTAAGCCACTTACGGCCAACCTTTGACTTACGCAACTTTCTAACTGCGCGGTTGAAAACCTTACGTGCTGCGATGGTTCTACCCTTTCCACGACTAATGCAAGCCTTAGCTGAGCGGACTGTTGGTGCCTTACGAGTCTTAGGGCAACGGCTGCTCTTACGCTTACGTGCGGAAAGCTTAGGGCGTCCGACCTTACGTTTGCGTCCGCGCTTCTTGGCCTTAGCCTTACGACGCTTCATCTTGCGCTTCTTACCGGCCATTACGCCATTCTTAGTCTTCCAAACAGAGAGAAGCTTTCCTCTCTTACCCTTAAGATAAAGAACAATTTTTCCTGCTTTTCTAGCTTTAACTAGATCTTTGCCTACAGCACTTTTAACAAGAACGGAACCTTGACCCTTCTTGAAGGGCTTGTTGCATCGAACGTTACCTTTTTTATCAATCCAGCAACTGGATTTAATCTTGGGACGCTTTGTCTTAAGCGCAGCGACTTTTGTTTTCTTTGCCATTGTGGTTACTCCTCGAACAAGTTAATTTTAACAAACTTAGATATTGTTATGCTAACAAAATCTACGATTAATTAACATCATTTTTCTTAATTTTCAGATTTATTGCTATTTTTCCAGTATTTTTCCAGCCATTTAAATGTCTCAGATAGATCTTCTTTATTCGCATAATCGATTAAATTGTCCAAAATTCCAACATTATCAAGCGCAACTTTCTCATTAAAAATCGAATCAATTCGATGGTATTTGTCTCCCAGCAAGCGACTGCACTGATACTCTGTAGTGAATTTCATGCAATCGAAGAAAATATCGATGAGAAGGGGAGCCCACTGGCTAACACCCCAGTCTAATTTTTTCCCGGATACAAAGGTTGGGGAAAATCCAGGGCCTATAGATAGAAGATTGATATCTTCTAACTTTTGCTGTCCGGTTTTGGTGTCTAAAGCCTGGGCAACCGCTGAAATACAAGGGCTATTAGCTGCAAACCCTCCATCCACGTACCCTTGATACGAAGGGAAATAAGTAGGTGCTGCAGCGCCCTTTATGAGAGCGTCAACAACAAGCTCCTCTAGGTCCGTATCCTGATAATTATTGTAGAATTTAGGTTTCCAAGTTCTTGGGGTAGATTCATTATCTAAATCAAAAGCTGGGATTAGTATTTTTTTCTCTAGGTCCCCTAGTTTCTTGCTTCCGAAGTATTTTTTCAATACAGATTTGAGATTTGCATAATCATAGTCTGCACCGATGAGCTTTCCAAGATCCTTTATGTCATCCCAATAAGAATCTTTGAATATTTTCTTTAGGTTGCTTCGATATAGGTCTACTATCTGCTCTGGGGCTACTTTCGCAGCTATGGCAGCAGCTATAATTGCACCTGTAGACGCTCCAGCCAGAGCGTCTATGTTATTAATTAATTCGGGATACTCTTTGAAGCATCTTAATAAGATTTGTGCGGAATAGAGGCCCTTAACGCCTCCACCATCTATAACTAAAATATTGTAGCTCATATTTAAATAATATCAAATATGAGCTACAAAAATTTCTAATTTCAGTCTGCTGTATCTGGGCCTAAATTAATAAAAGGGCGGCTAAGTCTAATGTCATTAGCTATCTGTGAACCCCTCAGATCTCTGCTCGGCCAATCTATATGGTCATGATTTACATCCCCGCCAGGAGTATTGAGATGCCACAACTCATGATACATGGCAGGAACTTCAAATTTTTGTCCAGAAATAACAGTAATATTACCCCCAGGAAATCTAATACAGCCAATTGCATTTTGGGTATCACCACAATCAACTGTTGTTTCTGTCGTAACTGCAGCTACCGCGAAAGCTGTTGTTTCTCCAAAATCTTTTTCGAACTCATCCAGATGAATCTCAACAGCGTCTAGTATTAGTTTTTGATTCTCTTCTGAGACAGCGGGTAGTTGAATAATTAAATTTCCTACAACTACTCCAGGGGGTGTTCTATTTTTCTTTTTATGATTTCCACAGCCAACAGGTGTTAGCAGTAAAAGAACCATTGCCACGTAAGTAGCTACTTTAGTCATATATCCTTCTTTAAAAGACAAGCACTTCACCCCAGCGGTGAAGATGCTTGTCTAACATATAATTGCTATTAATGTATTTCATTGCGTTCTTGATTAACTTCTCTCTGAGAGCCTCGTTCTCTATGAGAAGTGACAAACACGTAAACCATTCTTTTTCGTTTGAGGCTAAAAACCCATCCTCTCCGTGGTCTATATGCTTGTAGGGGCCATAGTTTGATCCTATAAAAGCCGCCTCCATCAAAGTCATCTGGCTGTATTTCAAATTAGATTTTGATGCGTTAAAAACATGTGGGCGAAGAGGTGCTATTGCGATATCTGCATTTATATCTTGAATTGTGTTTAAGTAATCGCCAAAAGGAACTGCAGGGTGGCATATAGCTCCAGGTATGAGTTCTTGAAGAGTTTTCTCGTCTAAAGTGCTTTGAAGATGTATTTCAATCTTATCTCCATATTCATCACTTATTTTTTGAAGAGGGCCTTTTACAAGCTCCAAGTCTGGTAGATGACTTGAACTCCCAGTCCAGAGTATTCTAATTTTTTCATTCTTAGTTTTTGGGATATCCCGACGCATCTCGTCTGAGACACAGTTAGGGATTACTTTTATATTTTTATTCCATGTCTGATAAAGAGCTTTGAGTTCATTTGTCGTAACAATTACCATATCTGCAAGTTGTATGAACATTTGCACATAAATGCTTCTCATCTCTGGAGGAAAGCTATATGTCTCTCCGGTAGTTTTATCTATAATTTCAGTTTGCTCAGGAGAGTCCTCAGGAATATTGAGATAGTCGTCATCAAAATCGATGATAATTTTCTTTCCTTTTGCTTTCCAATCAGCATAGAACTGGTAAGCCGAAGGGGCATACAGGCACTGTATATAGAGTATCTCTGCCCACTCATACTGCTCTAGCTGATTTTCCTTTTCTCCGAGAAATTGGACAGGATGTCCTTGTTCCATCAGACTATACAGGGGTTGAATTACCCTGTGATAGGAAGTGGCGTTATTATCTAGGGGGACGCCTAGGACTCGACGTTTACTCTTAATTAGCATACTCTAACGTTACGATAATTTCTTAACGTCGCAAGACCTACTTACCTACTGGTCTATGTCTAAACCCTACGTGATATACAATATAACCTGTCATTACTTCCTTATCTTCTAACAAGAGAGTAGAAAAATTTCGTTCTACTCCTATAATCACCCCGTATCTTAATGCTCTATTCAATTCAGCTATCTGCTTCTTCGCCATCTCCTCACGCTCTTCTCCAGTTAGGTCCTCACGGGGATGTTTCATCCCGATAGCATATCTATCAACCCACCTAATATCAGGAATATCATAAGTGACCATACTATAGGTTTGATCGATGCTTGGTCCGTGAAGAGGTTCTCTTTGTAAAATTAATAATCCATTATTTTTTCTTTCGTTAAAAACAATTTCCCAATGATTATTTTTTTCTAAAAACTCAAGAACTGCATCCATTATTCCAGGAGAATTTCCATCTTCTCCCCTACTGGCGAAGGCATAGGAACTAACAATCACTAAATATTTAGTAACGCTACCTGCGTGCTTCAATAATTCTTGTTTTAGTTGCGAATAGCTGTGATAAGTATCTAGAACCAGCATTTCGGTTTGTTCGATCTGAATCGAAAGGGGGTCACCTATTCTTACCTTTAAATGTGTTCTTCCAGCAGACTCGGGTAATTTTTTAGCAAGAGCATCTATGATATTTTGATTTTTCCCATAGGCTATGAACATTGGTGGTTGTCCCGCCATTATGGAAATACATACCCCAGAGGAATTCAGCCCTAATTCCGTAACATGTTGACATCTTGATGCGAACTCACGAATAGTAGGGCAATGCATAAATACGTCACTTACTTTATTGCATGCCTCCGCATATAATTCATCTAAACTTGCCACATAGTCTCCATCGTATTTTGTTATAATAAACCATTATGGCAGTAAATTTCAATATTGGTGACACAATTATAGTCAACCAAACATACGTACAAAATATTTTAGCTCCAAGACCCTCCACTAATGAGAGAAAAGCCCTTCTTGAACACCTAGGTAGGCTAGGAGATAGCAGTTTACTCGTTAGTAAATTTTTTCCTGTCGTCCCTACGATGAGAGTTACAAAAATAGAGGATAACTCCTCTAAAGTTTTGAGTTTTGAGACTGAGAATGATTTGAACAGTTGCTTCACGTTTGTAAGTGATTTTACCATGACTACAAACAAGGTTGTTAACGTTCAAAACGGGACAACTGGCGTAATTAAGAAAGGATCCTTTGTCTATCAAACCGGATTCATCGGGTCCAACCCACAGAAAGCAGTTATTGCTTCCCCGAAGGCCAACCAAATAGCTGGAGCCGCCATATTTGGTATTGCTATACAGGATATTTTTGCTGGTAGCACCGGAAACGTTTTAGTAGAAGGTACTTTTAAAGGATTAGACACTCGTGCCGCCAATACTCAGGCAGAGTGTTATGTAGGAGTAGAGGGCGGCCAAGCTGTCTCAATTCCTGGTGGAGACTTTCACAAGAAAGGAATAGTTATAGACGCAGCAAGAAATGGCACCGTTTTTCTCCCGCGCCAACCTTCCGGTCCCTATAACTGCTTCGAAGTAAGGCAGCTTGATGGTCTTTGTAATCATAAGGAAAATCATGATCAGGGTCTCGCAGGTCACACGTATCGTAGAGTAATACCAGCTAAATATGCAGATGGGAAATCAGTTCCTTTCGTAGCGGCTACCAGAACAAATCCTAGAAATATAAGTAATTTAATTTTTGATAAGGGTGCTGACAAGCCAAACCACTTAAATGCCACAGACTTTGTTTGGTTGTGGGGTCAATTCCTAGATCATGATATTGCCCTAACTAAAGATACTGCGGAATATTTTCCTATAGCTGTTCCTGCGGACGACACCGTCTTTACTCCCGGATCATCTTTGCCTTTTGTGAGATCGGAATTTGATTCTGATACAGGAACTACGAACGTCCGCCAACAAGTTAACCAACAGAGTGCCTATATAGACGCGTCCAATGTTTATGGAGCTGATCCTGTTCGCGAAGCAGCTTTGCGAGCTAATGATGGTTCTGGTAAGCTTCGCACCAGCTCAGGAGATTTACTTCCTTTCAACACAACACTTCTTGATAACGCCCCAAATAATCACGACCCCCAATACTTCCTGGCAGGAGATATCAGAGCCAACGAACATCTTTTGCTTACGGCCTTACACACTCTTTGGGTTAGGGAGCACAATCGTCTTGCTGTTGAAATAAAATCAGTTAACAGCCATTTAACCGGGGATCAGGTCTATGAAGTGACTAGACGAAAGGTTACGGCCTTGATTCAAGCTATCACGTATAATGAATTTTTGCCAATTTTATTGGGCTCTGATGCTATTAGTAAGTATACCGGATATGACTCAAGCACCAATCCGCAGATAATGAACTCATTTGCTACAGCATTCTATAGATTAGGACACGCCATGGTTTCTTCTACTCTACAGCGTCTAGATAGCAACTTAGCTAGAATTTCATTAGGACACTCTAAATTAAGTGATTCTTTCTTCCGCCCAGACAGATTAACTGAGGGCGGGGGTATGGAACCTCTACTTCGAGGAGCATCGCAACAAGTATGTCAAGCAATCACCCCTGGGACTGCAAATGAGCTTAGGAATCTTCTCTTTGCCAGTTCAGGTACCGGCGGCCAAGACTTAGCTGCAAGAAACATTCAACGAGGTAGAGATCACGGGCTACCGGACCTAAACACTTGTAGAAAAGCTCTTGGTTTGGATACTCACAGGTCGTTTAGCAGTATCACTTCGGATTCTACTATCAAAGCAAACCTAGCTCTTGCTTACTCTAGCCTTAATGGAATAGATGCATGGGTCGGTGCTTTGGCAGAAGATGTTGATGATGCCGGTGGCTTGGTTGGTTCAACAATTAAAAGATCGTGTAAGCTTCAGTTTGAAGCTCTAAGAGACGGCGATCGTTTTTGGTATGAGTGTCTCTTTGCTGGTGATTTGCTTGCGGAAATTAACAATACTAAGTTGTCAGATGTTATTCGTAGAAACACCACTATCGGTAGTGAGCTACAAGATAATGTGTTCATTAAGTAATTTTTCTATTCTTTAAAGAACAGCATAGTTCATCTAACTTTTTACTTGTTGTATGTACAAACAAAAATGGCAATACTGCGTGAGTTATTGCCATCAATCCCAATCCAATTAATTTGGTGCCACAACAAAAGGCAAAGCAAAAATGCTGAAAGTAGGTTTCATTAACAGAATTGGGGTGTTTAGTAAATGGATTCATCTATAAATTATAGCAAAGACTTGCCTCACTCAAACCTAGCGCTACGTCTCCCATTCCAGTTTATGCCTTCGTCTTGCGGTCCAACAATAGGCATATGTATAACCGTCAGGTTATCTAGGCAGGCTTGATCTTTAAACTGCAACGCAAAGGACACGTCACTCTCAGCAGCGTTATGGCTATCTTCTGGATATAACTGTCCTGTATGGAATATCTGAGTATACCCAATAGGAATAAAGTGATTAATTACAGAGTTTTCTAATCTAAAGTAAGAAGCCTTAAGTTTTTGCCATTTTTTTGTGTGGCCTGTAAGTAGGTATTTTTCCCATGCGGATTTTGATGGGCACATTAAGCGTGGGCATCCGTATATAGTATTCTTGTCTAAATTTTCTAAATCTTTTATATTTTTAGGTAGTAAAATATCAGAATCGAAATGGCAAACCCATCCGTCTAGGCCCCTAAGGGCCTCATTTATGGCTTTGCCTTTATTAAACTCTGCTCCGCCTTCATAAAACTTATTAGTTAAAATAACGTCAACTTGGTTTTCCTGGCAAATATTTTGAGTTTTAATGTCATCTGGGCTTGTTACTACAATCAAATGATCAAACAAAGGTTTGTTGTGAGGTAAACTAATCTTCAGATAATCATCATAATTAACACAAACAGTTATAGCTTTCATAGATTCCTATAAATACTAGAATTTACAAAGCTGTCTAAGAAATACTCTTTAGTTAGCTTTTCTTTGATGCTACTTGATTCTAGATACTTATGTGCAGAATAAATTAGATCATTATTGTCTGCCTTGGCTCCCGCCTCTTCCAAGCTGTTAAAATACAGAGGGTAGTCTTCCCCCAAATATTCAACTACAGGGTCCAGACGATTCACCAACACCGGGGTATTTCTGACAATACACTCTATTATGGCATTATTAGCGCTACTATCTATCAGATCCAAGAAAACTACATTCTGTGATAATAGCTGATCATAATCATCATTAGGTTGAAAAGGAAGCTCCATTACACATGAAAGATCCGTTCCCGTAGGGATCTTTAAATGCGTAGTCATTAGATGTTGCCAAGGGTTGTTCGTATTAAGCGTGGCTCGTATAAGCTTGGTAGTTATCTGATGTAACGAAAAAGGTCTTCTAAGCCACCAACCTACTTGAACTAGTTTTTTATCCTTATTCGCAAGATATCTATCAAAATCAAATTTTACTTCGGGTTCTTCTGTTGGATGAAAAAGAGAGACGACTGGAAGATTCGGGTATATTTTTTTAAGATCTTTTTTATGATATTCTGACAAAGTGAATAGCCCTTTACAGTGACCTATACTAGCCTGCCAATCTTTTTGAGAAAATATTTGTTGGTTACTACTTTTTCCATCTCCAAACCAATCTGGCATGTTGGGAGGATTGTGTATGAAACCTACCCAGGGTCCTCTAAAAGGAATCTTACCTGAGGATGACATAAACTCTCTGTTCCAAGAAAAACTGCTCTCAATAAATCCGTCAAGTAACACCCCTTCTCTGGAGTGTAAGCAATTAAACGCTCCCGTGGCGTAGCCCCATCCGGACCTATGATTGTTACTGGACCATTGAGGACCAATGTGTATTTTTCCTGGGTAGCCCCTATCTCCGCCAAAAATAGCGTCCCTATCTAAGCATCCTAGGAGGTCTTCTAGGCACTCAAAGACTACATTAATCCCTTTCCCTTTATTAAACTTACGATGTTTCGTATCAATAGGGACCAAATTAGCAAGAAACTCTCCTTTTGTGAAGTCGCCGGTAAGACAAACTTCTACTTCCTCACCTTGTATCATACTTATTACACTTATAGTAGCCCGTAACTGTCTTGAAGGGGGTCTCCTTTTCATTTCGCTTAAATAATCTTTACTTACTTTAACTATGTTTCCCACTCGAATCAAAGGTCCATGTTTTGCCTCTAGAGCAGAATCTACACAAAGAGCATTATAGAAACAATTAATTTTATCTATAAATACAACTTTTTGTCCGTGTTGTTTGAAGATATCTTGTATGAAAAGACCATCCGCAGCATAATTATGGAGGCTCCATCTTCTTGGCCCTATCTGATAATTAGAAACAACATATTGTGCGGAATCTATAGATCCCGGCTTAGTAAATTTAGCCCCTATATTTCTTCTTTGATCTTCCGAATCTAGCTGACTACATATGATGGATTTATCATATTTGTGATCTTTGAATACCTTGTTTACCATAGGTAGGCAGTTATGATGTAGTAAGTTATCATCGTCTAAAAAGTAGACAAAACCTTCCGTTATTTGATCTAAAGCATGATTTCTCTGGGCATTACCTACAATACTTTTCTTGTTAGCTATAAGATCAGTAATTATGTTTATATAGGCTTTGTAAGGTTGCAAACTCTCTACCGTAAGTTCATAGATTTCGGCCTCTACTACTGAGCCATCAAACATGATGTACCAATCAACATCAAAAGGGAGTCCGTTACTGTGATTTTTAATAGACTTAGCTACTGCGCTAAGGTTATCGGGGCGGCTGCATGGAGTTACAATACTCAAGCGAATCATTCATTCAGTATAGCACCTCATTCACATCCCGTAAAGTCAAGACTATTTGGGGAAGCAGTAGACTCATGATAGAATTAGTAGTAATGACCTTTGCACCGCGAAAATTTACTACCAAATCCGGCAAATCTATTCTGGTAGGCCGAAATAGCCGAGAAAACAACTACCTAACCTTGAAGATAGCTAAGCCGGAGGATCTTTTCTTTCACGCTACGGATTTTGCAGGCTCTCACGTTATCCTACAACTAGACAAAGATGAGTTTGTTAGCAGAGTTGATCTAGAAGAAGCTGCTCTATATGCGGCTTATTACTCCAAAGGAAAGGGTAAAAAACAAGTGAAAGTTGACTACACATATAAGAAATATGTAACTAAACCGAGGAAAGCTCCTGCGGGTTTGGTTGAGATAGAGAAATTTAAAACGATAAAAGTAACTAAAGAACAGATGTCTACGCTGGTGTTGGGGTAGCTTTACAAAAAAATAGGGTAGCCCCGAAAGACTACCCTATTCCCGAAAGGAGGCCCTATGGGCCTTGTTTTATTCTTCGCTTTCTTCACTAACTACGTCGGCTTCAATGACGTCATCATCAGCAACTGTCTCTTCAGTGGTTTCTGATTCGGAATTTGCTTGCTCAGCGTTTGCATACAGCTCTTGGGCAATTTCATGTTGTAGCGTCATTAATGAGTTACAAGCGTCTTCAATTGCTTCCATCGAATCCCCATCTCGTGCTTCCTTAAGCCGTTCTAGTAAAGATTTAATCTCTTCATCACGGCCCAGTAGTTGCTCAGGGGCTTCTTCGATTTGCTGTTCAACAGTATCAATTACTTGATCAGCCTTGTTTTTTGACTCAACAAAAGCAACGCGCTGTGCATCTTCTTCTGCATATTGCTCAGCTTCTTCCTTCATTCTCTTGATGTCGTCGTCTGAGAACCCAGTATTGGCTTCGATTGTAATGTGCTGCTCTCGTCCCGTTCCTAGATCCTTAGCTGATACATTTAAGATACCATCAGGGTTAATATCAAAAGCCACTTCAATCTTTGGGATCCCTTTAGGGGCAGGCGGAATTTGGTCCAACCGGAACACACCAAGAAGTCTGTTATCCTCTGCCATCTTTCTCTCACCCTGATAAACTTTAACATCTACGGCTGTTTGATTGTGACTAAAGGTAGTGAAGGTCTCTTTTTTGCCAGAAGGGATAGTGGTATTTCTGTCAATCATTACTGTCATGACACCACCTGCGGTTTCAACACCTAACGATAGGGGAGTTACATCCAATAAGAGCATATCAGTTTTATCTCCAGATAAAACTGCGCCCTGGACTGCAGCACCCATAGCAACGACTTCGTCCGGGTTAACGGACTTATTTAGGTCCTTGCCACCAAAAAACTCCTTAACAGCATCTTGGACAGCAGGAATTCGCGTTGATCCACCGACCATGATAATTTCGTCGATATCGGTGATGCTATACTTTGCATCCTTTAAGGCTTTCTCTAGTGGAATTTTAGTTCTGTCAATCAAGCTCTTAGTTAGAGAATCAAATTTGGCTCTCGTAACATCGACTTCCAGGTGTAGTGGGTGTCCTCCATCTCCTTGAGTGACAAAAGGCAGGTTTACCTTAGTTGACTTTGAGTTGGATAACTCACATTTTGCTTTTTCGCAAGCTTCCTTAAGTCTTTGGAGGGCTAACTTATCCTTTCGGAGATCTATTCCACCGGAAGATTTCTTAAACTCATCCGCAACAAAATCAATAAGAACCTGGTCAAAGTTATCGCCGCCAAGATGTGTGTCACCGTTAGTTGACTTAACCTCAACAATTCCATCACCAACCTCTAGGACTGAAACATCGAAAGTTCCTCCACCAAGGTCGAAGACAATAATTTTTTGATCAACAATTTTATCTAACCCATATGCAAGAGCAGCGGCAGTCGGCTCATTGATAATACGGCGAACAGTTAGTCCTGCGATTTCTCCCGCATCTTTTGTAGCTTGGCGCTGTGAGTCGTTGAAATAGGCAGGAACAGTAATAACTGCTTCTGTTACTTCTGCCCCTAGGTGCTCCTCTGCGTAGCTCTTAAGGTATGCGAGGGTCATAGCAGAAATTTCTGGGGGGCTAAATTGTTTGTCTCGGATCTGAACCTTAACAGGGCTTTTTCCGGTTCCTACTAATTTGTATGGAACTTGTTGTTCTTCTTCTGCGACCTCATCTCTACGACGACCCATGAAACGTTTAATTGAGTAAACGGTATTTTCAGGATTGGTAACTGCCTGGTTTCTGGCTCGTTGTCCAACCAGACGCTCACCATCCTCTTTAAAACCAACTACTGAAGGAGTAGTTCTCGCACCCGAAGTATTTTCAATTATTTTGACTTCGCTGCCTTCCATGACGGAAACTACGGAGTTCGTAGTTCCCAAATCTATTCCAATTATTTTACCCATAGTTATCCTCAAACGGTTTAGTTACTTATAAAATAGGCGATTAGTAGTATTGGCGCAAGCTTTAGACATCAATTAAATAAGTTCTTTGCTCTTCAAAACTCTCATTATTTTAGCCACACTTTCTTTGACCGTCTCTTCGTCCGTCCTGCAGATAAGATCCGGTGTTTCGGGTTTCTCATAGGGATCGTCTACCCCCGTGAAACCTTTAATCTCTCCCGCATAAGCTTTTGCATACATACCTTTAACATCACGTTTTGCACAAACTTCAACTGGTGCATCTACAAAGACTTCAATATGATTATTAACACAACTCTTAACGAAAGCTCTTGCCTTTCTGTATGGTGATACAAAGGAGCATATAGTAATAGCTTTTTGGGATAAATATGAAGATATTCTAGTTATTCTTTGAATATTTTCATTCCTGTCTTCTGCGGTGAACCCAAGGCTCCAGTTAGGTAGCTTTCTAACCACATCTCCGTCTAAATACTCAACTCGTTTAAGTTGTTTCTCTAGCTGACTCTTAAGCTCTACCGCAATAGTGGTCTTACCAGAACATGGTAAACCTGTAAGCCATACTGTACAGCCTTCTTTTTCCTCTAGATTTCTTCCAAATTTTATTTTCTTCCAAACTGATTCATGGAAGTAATAAACGATAGATTTAAATACACCATCACCTAACGCGGCTAAGGATAATAATCCTACGGCTATGGCTGCCTCTTTAGTTACTATCATAAGAGTAATTAAAGTAATAAAAACAGCAATGACTCTCCAAGATACTGTTTTGGCGATGGTTCTAGTTTCTGTGTCTTTTATCATTTATTTACCTGAAAATTTTTCTTCCAATTGTTTTTCAACGCCGGGCATAACTACATCACGCCATCCGTCCTCTCCTGCTCGAATTTGACGGCGTATTTCTGTAGCACTTATTCTTTTAATATGCTCTGGAGCAGCGCCCTCGTGACATACAACAGCATATCCAACACCTCTTCCATAGTTTATGGAAGCTATGTCTGGGATAATCTGAAGAGCCACAAGTCCTGCATCGATCTCATCTTTAAAGGCCGCCCCCAGCATAGATTCGACCTCTGCTGCAGTGAAGGGGTTATTTTCATCAGTAGGTACGTCCCGTATCATAATCAACACTGGTTCGTCTTTATCCAGGTGCTGATCAATAATAAATCTGTGGCCTTTGTGGGGACTCTGCCATCTCCCGATATACGCGTTATACTTTGTCATAATTCCTCCCTACTAGTGTAAAATAGAAAATTTAGATTCACAGGTCTAAACACAAATTGTTATAATTAGGCTATGAGTTACGAGAAATTAGAGCAGCAGGGAAGGGGCAGCCGAGAAGCTGTAAAATTCTTGCCTAAAAATATGCAAGATGACTTGGTTTCCCGTCAAGGTGAAACTGAAGTAGAAAAATACCCGATGGAATCCGTCAGTCCTTCAACAGAATCTAACTGGAAAGAAGGAGCTAAACTAAAGAAAAAGGCTATCCACTCTACTGATCTAACACATCAGGACTTAATGTCTCGTCTAAGATCAGCTCAAATAACTGCTGTTCAGGGTGACATAACAAGTGAATTTGGAGACGCAGCCACTAACGCAATCTACGCTAAAGCAGGTGTTGCTGCTATAAGCTCATTGATAACAGGAAAGCCTCCTGCCCAACAAGAACAAGAACGCCAACAACAAGCTGAAGCTAAGAAAAAACAAGTTCCCATGATGCTTATCGGTGGCGGTCTTATTTTAGTTTTACTTTCTTATATACTATTTATTAAGTAAACCACCATTGCTACTTAAACTCTAAATGATACCCTCTATTCTTCGGAGGGTATTTTTATGGCCTATCGCACTTTGGAACAAGAAAACTCATTCGCTAGATCGGGAGATTTTGCAGTAGGTGACGGGACGGCGTCTTTGTATTACGACACGGCATCTTCACACGCCGCAGGAGCAATAACTATTAGTGGTGGTTGTGGGGCTGGTAGTGGTTCTGGTGGGGCAGTCTCTATAACTGCAGGCCAGTCAAGCTACTCAAGCTACTCTCGCGGAGCAAGAGCAATCACGCCCCTTACGCGGCTCTATCAACCTATTTACGATAAGCAGGAAGTTTCTTCTGAAAGTTGGGCGCGATCCAATGTAAGAAAAATTGAGTTCTTTCAAAATCCAGTAATTAAGTCTTGGAAAGAAGAGGTTCAGGTTCGTGGTTCGAACGGACGATTTGCAAATAAAAAGATTCTTTCTCATCCCCAGCAAAGAACTTATGCAGATACTAATATGGAACATTCTGGTTATTTGGATCAAAGTTACAGAGTGACTGGCCTAGGCTTAATGACCCCCTCTTCTGCCAAAAAAGCTAATGTTTTGGATTTTGCTGAAAAATCATTTCTGTGTTTTGGTGTAGCAGGAAAAGAATACCTTCGACTTCCGGTTGTTATGCTCTTATCGGAAGCTGGCCCAGCTTACACCTTTGTAGACGCTATAGATATAAACCCTTCGGAACAATTTCAAGTGTACATAGAATCGAAGGGACTTAACTTATCAAGCCCCTTCGATATTCGATGCGTTTTAAGCGGTTACTACGATTAGAACTCGTAGCCGATAACGTCAGCAGAGAATATACCTGTATTTCCAGCCATTCCAGTAACACCAAGTGTTAGGGTGGCACCTGCAGTTCCTACAACAGCTTTAGCACTTGAACTGAAGGTCCATAGATCATCTGCTGCTGTGACTCCTGTTGTTACTGTAGGAGCAAACACGTTACTTGTAGGTGCTGCACCGAATCCGGCAGCCGCAGTTGTGGCTGTTGTAATACCATCTGCGGTTGTTAGACGCAAGACAACTTCTGTAATTACTGCACTGGTTCCGCCAGGAACGTTATAGAGGAATATTTGAGTAGCTCCTAGGACTGCGTCGATATCGTCAACAGTTGCTAGGACTCCAACACCACCGGCAGCACCGATTCCTGTTACTCCTTGATCACCAGTAATACCAGTTGCTCCAGTTGCGGCTGGCGCACCCAGAATACCTGTTAATCCTTGGATACCAGTATCACCGTCAACGCCAGTTGTACCACTCATTCCAGTAATACCTTCGAATCCAGTATTACCTTGGACACCGGTATCACCCATCATTCCGCCAGGACCTTGAATACCTGTCGCGCCAAGAATGGCAACTCCAGTATCACCTTGTTCGCCTTGAATACCCGTATCACCAACTACGCCGGTGACGCCGTCAGCACCAAGACCTGTATCACCTTGGACACCCGCACCAGTATTACCAGTTAATCCTAGGATACCTGTATCACCTTGGGTTCCAACAACACCTGTGTCACCTTGAACGCCAACACCTGTATCACCAGTTAATCCGATAATACCTGTATCTCCTTGTGTTCCTTGTAGCCCCGCAACACCAGTATCACCTTGAATACCAACAACACCAGTATCACCTTGTGTTCCTTGTAGCCCTGCAACACCAGTATCTCCCTGAGCGCCTACAACGCCGGTATCGCCTTGTGTTCCTTGAATGCCTTGAAGTCCAGTTACGCCTTGGGTTCCTACGCCTGTATCACCAGTCACACCGATAATACCAGTATCACCAACTAAACCAGTAATACCTTGAGAGCCGGGAGCACCTGATGAACCTGGGGTTCCTTCAAGACCAGTTGTTCCTTCGAGACCAGTAACACCTTGACCACCGTCTACGCCGGTGCAACCTTTAATACCCGTATCACCTTGAGGGCCAGCTAATCCGGTTGTTCCTTGTGAACCGCCACCGCCGCCACTACCAAAAGGTTGGTTACCGCTAACGCTAATAGATCCACTTGTTCCTGTGGACTCAACAAGTCCTACAGGAACACTTACTGAACCGGCACTGCTGGTGGGATTAATCATACCAGGGGTGTCTGATAGGAAAGCTGTCTCACCAATGGTCATTGTTCCTACGTCAATTACAACAGATCCGCTGATAACACAGCTACCACACTCACCATCGTCTAGAGCTTCTTCGAGGATTCCAAAAGCTAACGCAGTAGGGGAGGCCGCAGCGCTGGCTAGATCGACAGTGGCGAGCTGTTGTGCTGTGTCATAGCCGGTGTTATAGACAACACTACCTTTAGGTAGTGTGCTTCCAGTGCTGTTTAAGACTTTAATGCATTTATAGTCGCAAAGGAAGGCGTTTGATAGTTCGAATGAGTTATTTAACTCTTCGTCAGTATCAAAATATACAATTGTTCCTCGTCCGGTTTTGTACCCCGGAACGGTTGTATCCGCAGGGAGGATTTTAATATAACTTAAATTTCCTATAGCTCCTACTGCGGTTACTGTTCCAGTCCCTGATCCTAAAGAACCGAGACTCGCGGCAGCGACTTTTCCAGTCCTACCTTGTTGTTTAAGCGTAATACCTACGTATGAAGATACTACTCTCACTACATCGTTTACTGAAAAGTTTATGGCCATCTAAAGATCCTCTTTTCCCATTATACAAAATAACGGACCTCTTATACTATTTTTATACTTGTATTGATGGCTTTTTAAGGCACTCTAGTAAGGTGTCCGATAAAAAACCGTGGTTCATCAAGAGATGGTTACTTCAAGGGATAGCAGTTGCCCTACCCGTCGTCATAACTGCTATTATTCTATACTATTCAGTTATATATGCTGATGCTTTTCTTTGGTTTTGTTGGGATTTGCTCCCCTGGGACTTACTTCCTTGGGAAGTGTCTAAGCCCTATTTTCCTGGTGTTGGTTTACTGGTAGTAACCAGCGGATTAATTGTCCTCGGATTTTTAACCGAATCTTGGCTTATCAATAAGGGTATAAATATATTTAACAATATCATGTCCAGACTGCCATTTATTAGAAATATCTACTCTACCGCATTAAAGGTTGTGCAAAGCACAGTAGGAAACATGGACAACTTTTCTAGTGTAGTTCTTATAGAATTTCCGATGAAGGGTGTGTATTCCGTGGCTTTTAAAACTAGCGATAGTTCACAAGTGGTTAAGAACGCCACAGGGAAAAATTTAGTCAATATTTTTCTTCCTACAACACCCAGCCCGGCAAGCGGCTTCTATTTAATGATCCCAGAAGAGCAAATTATTGAAACAGATATTACTACAGAAGAAGCTTTTAAGCTGATAATATCTGCAGGAATTGTTCAAAAATAATTATAGGGTGCGGTGAATTTTAATAGGGTCATTGGATATGTAAGTATAGCATTCTGGTCCAATAACCTTTAGATCAACACTGGCGTAAGCTACATGGGCTCTCTTTGACCAATATTTGATTTCTTCCAGATCTTTAACTCGATCAGCCATCCATTCTGCTCGACGGGCAGGATCTGTATGGAAGAGAATCTCTCCGTCATCTTTAGCCATAAAATACCTATTAAGTTTAAGTAGAGGGTTATACTTTGTTAAAGGCTTCACTCTGACTAGCGGATCCATAATACAAGCCACACCACCAGGGTTTAGCTTACTAAGCAAACAATCTAAATATTTTTTATACCTAGCTTCATTCTTCTTCTTATCTCCTGGCTGAGTTGTATAATCAAACTCACAGTCGTCAATAATGATGTCGTATTTATATGGTGTTTCTATTAAAAACTTTATACCGTCTCCAACTTTTAATTTAACTCGTGGATCGTTAAAAGAATCATTTGTGAGCTGTCTCATCACTGGATGAGTCTTTGTTAGATTAACTAATACTGGATCTAACTCAACATTTGTTAATTCTTTAACTATGTTCTTATGTCTTAGAAATTCTCTGGCAGCCAACCCGTCCCCACCACCAATTACTAGTATTCTTCTGGGGGTTTTTGCCAGCATTAACGGGTATTTTGCCATATATTGATGAGAAATATAACATTCTTTAGTATGAAACTGCAATATATTATTCAGAGCGAGCCAGTGATGCCTACCATTTTGATATAAATCAATTGTTTGGTAAGGAGACTTGCCTTTATAAAGCGCTACGTTTTTTCCTCTGGGTATCCACATAATTAGAAAAATGCACAGCAAAGTAAATAGCGAACACCACCTGTCGTTGGTAATCCTATATGCTCGTGCGAGACCCCTCCTGGCCACATTGCAGCTTGCCCTGGTTTGGCAGGCTGCATTCTAAACTTCCATCGAGGGAAATAGGTCCCACCTCCGGCATAATCAGTATTTAGATATACAACCATAGCAACAGTCTCTAAATCATAATGTAAGTTCATTTTATTTACTTTATCTGGCTCGTATTTTAGTAGATAGGGTTGATCATACCTCTCAACACTAAAAGATTTCCATAATTTATCTATCAGAGGAGCCACATGTTTTTTATTTGTTTCTTGTATTGTCTTAGTGAGAGATTTCGTTTTTGTGCTAGGGAAGCTTTTGAGAGACAGCGTTGTGTCTTTTTCATTTTCGACTCTGCTACTTTCTAGAAGTTTTGAATCAATCTTCATCATTCCGAGACCAGATTCGTTATCCACTCCGGTTTCCCAGCCTCCTTGAAACTCTGCTTCTTCTATTAGTTTTCTACAAAATTCAGGGGTGAATAGTTCAAATGTATATATTTGTTCAGCCGCCTCCACTACTTTGGCTTTTCTTGCCTGGGCTGATTTCACTAAGTGTTTTTCACTGTATTGATAGATATCCGGATGTAGTACTTTCGGGGCAGCGAGCTTTTCCTGCTGACCAAACCAATAATCGCCTAATCCATATAAGTTTCCCGGTCTCATATCGCTATTTTAACATTCCAAACGACGGAAATCAAATTATCTAGCATGTTGAGGCTCACCTTCTTCCCAAACTGAAACGGAATCTCCGTTTAAGACCTTATCATAGATAGCGTGGAGTATTAGATACCGCCTACCTTTGGTTATTTTTTTTCCACGATGAAGGTGGCTTAGACCTCCAGGGTAAAGTAGTATAACTCCGGGCTTGGCGTGAACCGTTACGTTGAATTTAGGAAAATGTGTTCCGCCTCCGACAAACTCATCATTTAAACCTAATATACAGGCTAAGGGCTCCCCGTCGTAGTGATCATCCATCTTTTCCTGCCCGTCTTTTCCTGCTACATACCTTAATATGTAGACCTCATCATGATGGGTAGGGCTAAAGGTTGGAAACAATTTACTTGCGCAGGGGAAGACGTATTTCTTAATTGCATCGGAATATTTTTTCTGGAGTTCTGACATAAAATCTAAGGATAAAGTCATACCTACGCTTTCACCGCCACCTTTAGAAGCATTACCCCAAGTTCCATATTTTTCGGACACCCTAACTAAGGCATCGCACCACTCTTTATCGAAAAGCTTAACTGCATAGATTTGGCATGTTTTTGGTCCCATCTCCTTGGCGCGATGCTTTTTAGCATCAGGGTGTATATGATTCTCAATATCTAAAAGAATTTTCACGTCGGGATCTGAAAAGTCTCCCAAAGCTTTGGGAGACTTTTTTCGAAATTTTTTCCACGTCATATATGCGATTATTGCAGATAAAAACCCAATTCCGAATTTAATGTGAGGATTATTCATTAATATAATTGTAACAAAAGCCCAGATGTTATAATTGATATATGAAAAAAGTTCTCCTAACCCTAGTGATATGCATGCCTCTTATGAGTGTCGGTTGCGCATCTTTTAAAGAAGACGTCGGACAATACGTCACGGAAGCTGTTCGTGACAAGGTTGTTGCTGATGTGGATAGCCTGCTAGAACGGAGAGGACTAAGTCGGCAAGAAATAGAACAAGTTATTGATGAAAATGGAGATGGTCAGATTGACCGTGCAGAAATTCTTGAAACAACCAAAGCCGCGACCCGCGATGCTGTTCTTTTACAAGCTAGAACTTTAGTAGATCAGCAAATTGCTGAACAAAGAGAAGGGTTTGTGGATAATGGAGATCTTAAGTCTAAGTTAAATGAGTTTTGGTTGTGGATCTTAGGTTTAGTTTCTGCTTATCTAACAAAACAAATTTATTCTGCGAAGCAGGATGGTAAGCGTGACCAGCGTATAGCAGTCATTGAAAAACTGCTAAACAAAGATATAGATGGTGATGGTATCATCGGTGCTCCACCTTCTGATGTAGAACCAGAAATAGTTGCCGAGACTTAGAGCAGTTAAAGCTTCTCTTGATCCTCGCTCTTACATTATGTTCTTATATTTGCTATAATTGAGATGTGGGGATACTCCTACAACTTTTGAATAGTCTTTTGTCTATTATTTTTAGCCTCCTAGCTATAACTTTGCTCGGCTTGTTTTGCGTGCTATTTTCAATCTATCCCCTATCTGTTATGCTTTTCATGTTCTTTTCCTATGCCACCTACGTTGGCTATAAGGAGGATATGCGAAAGAGAAAGAAACAGGCTTCAAAATATAGAAATCTTGCAAAGTTCCGTCGCGATGATACAGTCTCTGAAACGGAGTAAGTTATGGGTAGCTATAATGTTGCCTGTTCTGTAAGTAATTTAAGCATTAGTTCTGGAACAGAAGTAGCCTTTTTTCTTTTATTGCCAAATTGTCGTCCATGGGGGTATAGTCGCTCTCTCGGTAAGGATCAATTCGACCATCAGGATGATAGAAGTCTTGAAAAAATACATCGGGTGGGTATTCATACTCACTTAATGTATTCTAACTGCTATTTCAACCCTCTGGCATTACCTATATTTGCTGAATATAACGATTACGGTGGTCTTGAGTGTATTGAAGAAGACGCAAACACTCGGGCCTTGGAAAAGTTCTTTGGGCTCTCAATAGAAAAAATTGTAGAAATAGTTTGCTGCCATAGAGAAGTTACCTGCACCCTTAGTGCCGCCCATAAGATATTAGGTATAAGTGGAGAGAAAGAGTTTGATTTCAGCGGGAAATTTGATGGGAAATACCTAGAGAGCTTTGGTTTTAAAAAACAGCTAAACGGTAGGTATGCACTTATCAAGAAGGACCACACTGAGGTTTATAAAACTTGGCAAATTGAACTTACGGAGCCGAAAGAAAAAGAAAAAGGCCACCCCTATATGGATCATGGCTTTCGTCTCTATAAGACTGGAATTCCTGCGGGAGAAGAACTCTTAGCAGAATGTGATGGTCGTGATGCTAGAAAGCAACTTCAGAAGTTTTACTTACGTCATGTAGGCTACTATTTGAATGTTCCAGAGGATATGCAAGATAGATTCAAGGTTCTCTGTAAACTTTCCGGTATGTTTGTTATTAAAGACGTTTATGACGACCTGGCTCGTTACGTTCCGACGGATTCTTGGTCAGAAGTAACGGTTGCTGATTCGAGACCCTCAGAGAGCATTCTCAAGGAACTTAATTTTGAGCTTATTTCTGAGGACCCAAACCCTAAAGAGAGGTACAACAAACGTTGGCATAGAAAAGGTAATGATAAACTAGCTTTAATTACTGACGACTCTGGTTATTCCTATGTGGAAATAGTAAAAACCGGAGACCGACAAAGGGCCGGGGCACTTAAACGGATTAAGAAGACTTGGGAAGAACTAAGTTCTCAAACTGTGGATATTTCAAAATATGAAACAATCCCCTTGCATGGTCAAAAATTTGAAGACTTTTCCAAAAAGGTAAATGCCTACGATTCAAAAACTAGTCAAGAAAAGTTTGATATGTTATTGCTATCAGGGCCTTTCTCAACTTGGGGTGCTGAAAGCTACGATACTTTTTATGTTTATTATAAAGATTGGTCCTTTTTTGAAAAACTATATAGAAATCAAATCAAAGAGTGTAATCAGGAAATAAAGCAAAAGTTTATTAATCAATATAGGTTTGAACATATGATGTATGGATGCAACAAATTTTACTTCCCTGCGATGAATGGTCCTCAATGCGGAGAGCCTGAAGAAGAAACGTATCTATTAAAATCATCTCTGAAGTTCCTAGAAAAGCAAAAATTAGAAAGAGAAGAATGGGATTGATGTACAAACTTAGAAAAGATAAGCACGGATTTTGGGTTAATTTAGATATTTCTACGGTTGGGTCGGGAGATGAGAATGATAGGAGATGGAGATTTGAGGCAGCACGTCAACTTCTGTTACTTGTAATGACTGAAGAAAAAGCTGACCAGTTAATACAAAAATCACTTATCAACTCCGAGTGGTATGACAGAACTAGAACAATAATTCTCCCAGAACCTTTTGAAATTGAAGGGTCCCCATTCTCTTTGATTCATGTTCGCACTACAGGGCACGGACCTGATTCTGTTTCTTCTGCATCAGCAGGTAGAGAACCAGTGCGGGCTTTGTCAACAGAAGGGTTAGAAGGGTATACCCCTTATGAAAGCTTATAAAGAAATAACTAAAAATACGTATAATAGCCGAGCTGATGAAATATCAGCTCGATTTGCTTCATATTTCTCTATCTACAGAGAACCCGTGATCGGTAAATTTCTAAAATTTCTACCGGATTCAGATGAATTTTCTATCCTAGATATAGGATGTGGTAGTGGTGATGCTGCTGCTTATGTTAGTGAACGTCTTGCTAATAAATTTAAGAAGTTAAACTTAATAGGAATTGACATATCTGCAGGAATGCTTCGTAAGGCTAAAGAAAAAGGTGTTACAACCCTCCAAATGGATATTGAACACCTCGCTTTTGTCCCCGAGAGCTTCGATGCTTGCTGGGCTATGAACTCTTTGCTTCACTTACCAAAAAGTAACGTCCCAAAAGTTATAAATCAGATAGTGAATATCCTCAAGCCCAGGGGAACACTATTTGTTTCTATGAAAAAAGGTGAAGGTGAGGGGTTCGTTGAGGCTCCTGAGTTGGAGCAGCGATTTTATTCCTTTTGGCAAAAGGACGAGTTCTTAGATCTAACTGAAGATTTTGAGTTGTTAGATTTTGATGAGACTAAGAGAGCGGACAATACTTTTCTTAATTTCTATTTGAAGAAACTGGCTGTACATGACAAAAGCCAGTAGCTTTCACTACTGGCTTTGCCTTCTTCCTTAGTGGAGTGCGAACTAGGTTCGCGACTAAACTAGTGGACCTCGCGCTTGAAGAAACCGTCGAGGTAAACACTAAGTGCTACTGTGGCGGACAAAGTCTGAGGTGTTGGAAGGTTTACTTCACAACGGAAGTTTTGCTGTGGGATCAAGTCAATGGGCTCGGCCAAGACGTAGATACCACGTTGGTCAGGACGACCGTTGGTTACTGAAACAACGTCAGTAGAACCAGCGGCAACACCGTCAAGACCGACACCAGCGGTCAACATGAAAAGGTTGACAACTAGATAGTCCTTAGTTCCGATGAAAAGACGGAACCAAGCGTTGTTGAAGATAGCGTTGAGGTCGGCAACAGCACTGTCGTACTGGTTGATTAAACGGATTGCGTGAATCTCAAAGTTCTTCGGGTATGGCAGGCTTCCACCCTGGTCCATATTGGTTTGAACTTGTGTCTTAGGTAGCACGCCACCTGGGGTAGTTCCACCGAGTGGAACCTGGAAGAAGTTCAATTGTGAAGTACCACTTGTAGCGACGGTGTTACGGTCGTATAGTGGTTGTTGGATGCGTTCTAGCAATCCTGGAATACGAGGCATATGTATTCTCCTTTTTTTTACTTTTATTTACTTGTTTATGCCGCTCACTCCGAAGAGTGAGCTCATAAACCCTTTTACTTCTTATTTACAAACAACGTCTGTAAATAAATCCAATTAGTGGACCTCACGTTTGAAGAATCCATCCAAGTATACACTTAGATCGACGCTTGCAGTTAGAGGAGCACCAGCAGCAAATGGCGTTGGGAAATTAATTTCGCAACGGAAGTTCTGCTGAGGAATCAAGTCAATTGGCTCGGCCAATACATAGATTCCACGTTGGTCTGGACGACCGTTAACAACTGAAACAACGTCGGTTGTTCCTGCTGCTACACCGTCAAGTCCAACTCCAGCAGTAAGCATGAAGGAGTTAACAACTAGATAGTCCTTAGTTCCGATAAAGAGACGGAACCATGAGCTGTCATAAATGCGGTTAAGGTCTGCAACCTCAGCACCGTATTCGTTGATTAGACGGATAGCATGAATCTCGAAGTTCTTCGGGTAAGGAAGACTTCCTCCTTGATCCATGTTTGTTTGTACCTGCGTTTTAGCAGTTACTGATCCAGCTGCGGCTCCACCAAGTGGGACTTGGAAGTAATTTAGCTGGCCGGTGCCGCTCGTTGCAACCGTGTTACGGTCGTAGAGAGGCTGTTGAATGCGTTCTAGCAATCCTGGAATACGAGGCATATTGCCACCTTTCCTTTTTTATAAAATTAGCTTCGCACCGATTTCGGTTTGGACATACGAAGTTTTTAAACTACCCTAAGTAACAGTATAAATACTGTCCGTATTACTCAGGACCTGTTGACTTTATTCAAAGTCGGCGGCAGCGGCGGTGTCCCACAATGATCCGTCAAGACCTTCGTAGCCACCATAGTGCCCTGCACTGTGTTTCATTGTATCGGCAACTTGCTGATCACGGGGGTTAGCAGTCTCTGGGACGAATCCTGCAAGACCTGATTCCGCTTCGAAAGAACCGAGACGTTGTGAGTTGTAGATATCGCCTAGGGGCTCGTATCCACTTAGGAATGGGTTGTCCTCTGGATCAACTAAATCAGTTGCGGCAACAACTGGTTGACCGAAGTAACCTTCCATGCCTGGAGCTACACCAGTGGTGAACTCGTCATAATATGCTTGTCCGTAAGGTGAGTAACCTTCAAACTCTTTTGACCAGCTTCCCCATCCTGCGAGACCTTTAGCCTCAAGGAATCCTTCGACTGGTGCTTGTGCGATCTTCCAGAAACCGAGTGTCATAGCACCGATTGCTCCAGGGATTGCTGCTTGACGTAGGAAGTCACCAACGGTTCCTGCACCTAACATCTCAGAGATCTTTAGTGCAGCAACGCCGCCACCGATACCACTAGCAACAGCTAGAATACCTTGACCGACACTACCTTCGCCTACTCTTTCACCAAGTAGTTTACTGCCTATCGCTAGGACGGCACCGCCGCCAACTGCTGCGACACCAGCATACATAATGTTTTTTCCACCTTCACCTGCAACGCTCTTAACAAGGTCACCCATTGCTGGGTTACGACGACGACGTGACAATGGGTTACGACGTTTCTTGCTGCGGCTGCGGCTCCGGCTCTTTTTGCTTCGGCTTTTTTTTGCCTTGCGCTTTTTACTTGCCATTTTAGCCCTCTTTTTCATTTTCGGACCGTCTTCATCATCTAGTGAATACGGGTTTACGATTAAAAGTTCTGGGTTTCGCCTTCTTTTCTTTTTGTTTGGGAGATTAGACGGATTTACCATATAAAACATTGTTGTTTTCTCCAATAAAAAAAGAGCATGTAGTAGGCTCTTCCCACTTCATGCTCTGTACTTCAGTCGCAAGATTATTTTATTTCTTTACCATCAAGACTCCGCATGAACGGTTGTTCTTAACTTCCTCAATCATAGTATAAGACGTAGTATCGTGTCAACACTTTTTTTGAGTTTTTTTTACATAAAAAAAGGGCGGCGAATTAACACCGCCCTTTTTTATAGAAAACTAAGGCTTATTCTGGTTCCTGATCACCGGGAGGTGTCGGAGGACCTGGGCATTGGCAATTAACACCGAAGGTAAGTAGTCTTCTTACAGGTAAACTACCGAATCCTGAGCCACCTCGACCAGCAACCCATTGTTGGCATTGTGAAGTAGTTTGTCCATTACCACCACCGACAGCAGAGAACTTGTGTTTTGCGGTGTTGTTAGTTCCACCAACAACAGTTGCAAACTCGCACTCAACTCGGTTTTCGCAGCTAAAGACAACGCTTAGAGGTCCATCGAGATGGTTAAATGCACCACCACAAATACCTCCGTAGCTAGTCCACTGTGAATCACGCCCAACAATAATGTTGTGAGATCCTGTGCGCTCTGGGGCCTTTCCGAACAATCCAGCAAACCCTGCATCTTCGTTATAACCCATAATTAGGTTACCTAAGCTGTTGGTTGTAGCTGTAGTTCCTTCACCGTTCTTAATTTGAACGTTAGTTCCACTAAAACAAGTGGTTGTCCCATCAACGCTCTGGAATTGAGTTTTGGTCTCAAGAGTTTCTATTCTTGTATTATGGGTATCTTTACATTCCTCTAATACAGTAATACTAGAAACAACTGCGACACACTTCTCTTGAAGTGCAGTGATGTTCGTTTCGTTGGTTTCAATTTTATTGATGTGTTGGTTAACAAGGTCTATAAATGCATTTACTTGCGCGGGGTCTAGCCCAGCCAGTAATTCGATCGCAGTGCAGTTGCCCTGAATCTTAGCATCTAATAGTGCAAAGTTTTCATTTACTTGTGCTGATGAAATTACTTCACCAGGACTGAATATATGAAGACCTCCTGCAGGGACTGCCGCCCACGCAACGCTAGCGACAAGCATACCTGCCAAAGCACCTCCAAAAAATGTTTTTCTATTTTTCATTTAATAAATAATCTCCTTAATGATTGTTATTAATTGCCCCAGACAGAATTGTCCCATCCAGTTTGATCCCATTTAGCTACGTCTAATCCTTTAGGATCAGTAGGTGCTGATGGGCGTCGCTTTCTATCACCACAACCGGGTAGAAAGAGGCAAATAGTTGTTAAAAGCACACAGCTACGTAAAAAGTTCTTCATGTAAAAATATACTCCCTCCTAAGACACTAGGGTAATAGAAAAAGACCTATCTTCAAGTTCGGGACAGCAATTTACAAAAAAAGGGTGAGTCTTTCGACCCACCCTGCTTACTTTATATAGAAACTTATTTTAAGAGCGTTTTCTTAACTTCTCGGTTTTGTTAAATCCTTCTATTTTAGAATCTTTCAATAAAATAGTTAACTGCTGAAAAGGTTTACTTCTAATATGATTGATAGTTAGTATTTCATCAGGCGATAGTTTTAAAGGAACACCTGGTTTAAGGTTTACTTTATTAATTAAACTAAAAACTAGACCGCCACCTTTTTTACGCCTATACTTTAATGTTTGATTAACAGAAGATATTACTCCATCTTGTAGCTGTACTACAATCTCCTGGTAAGCAAATCTACGCATCATAGTGATGACATCAATTTCTTCAGGAGCAAGCTTCAAGCTTTTGAATGCTGTAGCGGTTGTTTTTCCAGTCATTATCCTATGATACCTCTTTCGGTAAACTCAAATTGTACACCATACATCACTAAAAAGTCTCTCTTCGGACTAAGACAAACTATAGGCTTCTCTTTTGCTTCGGGAACACCGTCTCCTCGATCTTTTGCTGTGTGGATAAAGGGGACACCGCGTCTCTCTGAATATTCAGGAACACTATATACAATATGATTTAGATGACCCCAGAAAACTAACCAATCTGTGTCATCAGTCTCTACTTTTTTAATTTTATCGTGCTTCACGCCGTGGAAAGCTTCATGCAAATCTACAGCTTCTTTAATATCTTCGTGCTCAGGATCAATCCAAACGTCTCCTGTTATCTTATCTCCAGAAACTATTGCAACTACTTTGCCATCACCGGAGGCGGTTACGACCGCTTTCTTTTTAGATTTTATTAATCCAAGCGAATCTATTTTTGCTTCTGCAGGGGTTTCACACTCCAGTTCTTCGAGTTCTCCGACTAATAAAAACCCTTTAGGCATATTATTAATATCGAACTCACATTGAAGTTCTTTCTTTTTACCACTAAATCGTGCTTCACCTCTAATACGGCCAGACGTATAGGGAGACACAACTTTGTTAGATCTTTCTGCTAATGCTGGATTTTTACGTTTACGTCTTTTTCGCACAGGGCCACCTTATCTATTAAGTAATTTGTAAGCTACTACTAGTATAAATAAAGTACCTAAAAGCCCAAATGATTTTTTAGTTTCAGTGACTCTTTTGGCCTCTTCAGAGCCAAGCTGCCACCCATCTAGAGCTGCGTGTCTAGCATGAATTCGTTGTTCCGGTTTAGCCTTCAAGCCCATACCCAGAGATAAATTATCTAAGTTTCCAAACATATTACCTCGCATGTTTTAGCCTCTTCAGCTTTTTAGCCATCATGGCTATTTTTTTCTTTTGTTGATCTTGTTTATATAGCAATAAAGCAACACCTAATAATAGCAAAAGTATCACACCTATAGTCAACATTTTCTTATTCTGGAGTAAACCAGAAAATTGCCCCAACCCTGCTAAGGTGTTAGGGCTTTTAAAAACATTTATAATGGGTGTTGGTGCTTGTTGCGGCACTACAGGACCCGTTCTTTGTTTTGAAACTTTATTTCCCAAGGCTTTCATTTCTTTGAGAGCCTTGATCATTTCAGGATGTTTACTTGGATCTTCTCCCCCAAACATGGGTTGAAATGGGAAATTTTTCATATGTTTTATTTACGCTTCCTGCGGCGCTTATTTCTCTTAGCGGCAGCGGCAACTTTTTGTTTGTTCTTATACCACCAGATAACACCGACAATAGCAAGACCTGCTGCAGCAAAACCAATATACTTGGTTGCGCCACCGCCATGGAAGTCTCCTAGACCGGCAAGACCTTGACTCTTGTTGATATTTGAAAGAAGTTTTTTGCCTAAGGCCATATCCTTCTCGGCTTTAATCTGAGCTTTTTCACCCATGCCAAGCTTGGCCCCAACAGCACCTACTGCTTTATTAAGCATAGCACCAAAACCACCTGTTTTTGGAAGTGATGGGTTTATTAGCCAGCCAATGTTACTTTCTATTTCGGCACGCTGTAGATCTAAATACCGCATATTAGTTTTCTTACGTCGTTTGAGCATTTCAGTTGCGAGATTATAATAATCTTGTTTAACACTCATTGGAGTATCGTCTCCTACAACAGCTACTGCTTTTGCGAGAGCCTTAATTAATCCGGTTTCAGTATTAGATTTTGAAGCTTTGTGGAAATAGGTGTGAAAACTTTCAAGAGGTGTGTCTCCTAGACCACCATAACCGTCAAAAGCATCGTCATCATCGTCATCATCGTCGTCAATGCCTGCTTCTTTTGCAGTTCTAGAAATCATAGCAGACCCCATACCTTCGTAACCTGCGAAAGCGTCGTCCTGCGTTCCTGCGAAAGCGTCGTCTTCTATTCCGCCGAAGCTCATACCTTCAGCGCCAGCCATGTTCATGTCTGGACCTTCAATGGAGTAGCTGTTTTTCTGAGCCAGCCTAGACAACGCTTTGGTTCCTAGGTTACCACCGCTGGTTAAGGACTGTTCCATTTCTTGCAAATAATCTGCATAGGGCTCATATCCTGCGAGTCCCTGCAATCCTGCAGGAAGTCTATTACTGTTTTGTTCGGCGATACGGGCGATGTTGTTGGTGGTTTGCTTTTGCCCAGTTACAGCAGAACCAAACCCTTCACCCATTTGATATTCAGCAAAGCTGTCACTGTCTGATCTATTATAGGCCATGGTTACTCCTTAGTTTTCCTTGATTTTATCAAATAATATATTGCGGTTGCTATTATTATACCGAAAATTAAATTTGAATGTGAGTGGCTGGAATCTTCAAAAGTTCCATCCAAGTTAAATATTTTTTTTGTTGCATACTTAGGCGCTTCCCAGCCCATTTTAGCTCCCGGAACAGAGCCATCCAAACCAATCCACTTATTGTTGATTTTAGTTTGGATATAAATATGTGAATAATCTTCCTTGTCTTTATAGTTATTTCCAATAATGACAATTCTTACCGGGTGTCCGATGGACTGTAATAATGCTCCTGTTAGGATGACAAAATCATCGCAGTCTGCAGCTTTATTATGTCTGCGCAATAGTTCTCTAGCGCGGTGTACTGTTTCAACTCTGTGAATATCCTTAGTATAGCGCAGTCTTCTTACGACAAAATTATAAACAGCCTTTACTTCTTTTTTATAATCCTTTTCTGGAATATATTGCGTTATTTTTTCTGCGAGAGTTCGGATAACCATATCCTTTTTACCCTCATCAATAAGCTTTTTAATTACCTCAACAGACTCATAGGTAGCGCGGCTACTCTCAGAGAGTTTGACGTGATAAGTTTTCATATCTTCTTTGGGCAAAAACTTATCAAGCCATGATGCTATACGCGCATATTCAGCATCGTAATCATCCACGTCTGGATTGATATCGCCAATGAATCTAGGTAACTTATTTTGAGACATATAACACCAAATATTAGTATAGCAAAATATTATTGATTTGAATCAAGTTTCCACTATACGAAAATAAATCCGTGATTATGGACGCTTTGGCTGTCCTCCAAGACCGCCTAGCAGGGGTCCTAAAGTTCCCAAATTGCCCATTAACTTAGTTATGATTTCAAACGACTTAACTTTTTCGTATAGATCTTTAATGCCAGTAGCTACTTGATCAAAAACCTCATTAGTTGACTTAATGGTTTCGTTAAGTGTTTCGATATTTTCGCACATCTTTGATGAAGTTTCTTCTTGTTTTTTAACTTGATCCTCTAACTTCTCTAATCTAGTTGATAGAGATTCAAATTTATTTACTAACAAGGTTACTAGCTCGTCTGAATCGTGACTCTTGGAATCTACCATTATTATTTCTCCTTTGTGGTTGTGGTTTTCTTAGCTCTCTTACGAGGTTTTTTTGGCTCAGCCTCTACCTTAGCTTCTTTAGCTGGGGCCTTTTTCTTAGCTGCTGGCTTCTTAGCTGCTGGCTTCTTAGCCTTTGGCTTTTCCGCAGGTGCTTCGGCAACAGGCTCTGGTTCGGGCTCTTTAGTTGGTTCGACAGCTTCCGGGTTAGCCATAACAGCAAGCATCTTATCCATCCATTCGATGGTAGGGGCTTGCATGAAGAAAGAGCAGAACTCTTCGTCAAACATTGTTTGAAGGAGAGGGAATAGTTGTCCTACAACGACTTCTGAACTTTGTCCTTCTTCTTGAAGGAAGGCAACAATAGGTACCGAAAGTCTGACTTTTGCTTCTTCAGCCGCCTGTGCTGGAGTAACTTCACCACTCTCAATCGCTAATTTTACGTATTGGAAGAAATCAGCAACCCGAGGGATCTCTTGCATAGGATCTATGCCATAGAAATCATCTAGATTCTCTTCGTAATCATCCTCTTGAGTCTCCTCCTCATAAATCTCTTCCTCAACTTCATATTCTTCTTCCTCAACTTTTTGTTTTGGTTGGGGAACAACTGAAGGTGCTGGAGTTGCTGGTGTTGGGTTAACAACTCTTCTTTGTGCTGGTTGGGGTGGTGCGGGTATTTGCTGACGCATACCGCCCCCACCACCCATTCCTAGAATTTGTGCTAGAAGGGGTCCCCCATCAGTGAGAATCTTCTTAAGAGCACCCATCATACCGCCGGAATCATCATCATCTTCGACTTTAAAGTTGAGATCATTTACCATATCTATCTGCAACTTACGCTGCAAATATTCCTTAATGGCGCTATCGAAGGGGTCTTCACCCTTTTTAGATTCAAGATTTGACAATTCATGCTTCATCTTAGACATCTGCATAGCAGTTCCGTGACGAATCTTTTCTAGTTCCATCTGCGCTTGCGTTTGGAGCATCTTAGATTCGCTATCACTAGTCATCTTAGCGATAGCCATTTCCATCTGTAGCTGTGATTCTCTTGTGCCGTAGTTATTGTTATAGATTTGCTCTAACAATTTATGCTCAACACCAGTTCTTTGAGTATCCATTCCTCGCATCTTTTCATTGATTTCCATCTCTTTAAGACGCATCTCATCTTTCCACTCCATCTCTTTGCGACGCAGCTCTTCATCACGAAGTCTCATTTGTTCACGGAATTGTCGTTCTTCCTGAACCATTCTTTCACGATGTTCTCGTTCTGAACGACGAGCCTCTTCATCTCTTCTTCGTTGCTCCTCTCGCAATTTTTCTTCTCTTTCACGAGTTTCAATACGAGCCTTTTCCTCTTTTTCTCGGGATTCTCTGCGAGCTTGTTCTTCGCGAACACGCATCTCTTCCCGCATTTTATCGTATTCTAATCGAAGACGATGTTCGGTATCGCTTGACTCTCTATGCTTTCCTTCAAGGGTTTCTCTCATCTGCGTAAGCATTGCTTGGTGTTGTTCCTGAGCCATCCTTTGTTGTTGCAAGAATCGTTCTTCCATCTTTGATTGATAGTCGAGCATTTCTCTTCTATTTAACTCTCTGTCTTTTCTTTCTTTCTCAGAGTGATCTTCTTTAGATTTATCCGTTATACGAACAAGATCCTGCATACCTTGCATAAGGCCGACCATCTCTTTATTCATAGAGCTGAATTGTCCAGCACTCGCGCTATCTCTATTACTCTTATTATCAAGCCAGTTAACAATTACCGGGGCTACCGCAGTTATAACTTCAGCATTTAAAAATGATTCTGGTTTTTTGTTCATGCTGTTTGCCATAAGAGATATAGTGTCTGTTAGTTTTCCTAATTTTGAGTCGAGTTTATTAGTAATCTTATCTTCCAATCCTCTCAACTCACCCTTAACCTCATCCTGCGGATCTCTTCTAAATGAAGATTGTCCATAAGGTGGGCTAAATCCGTGAGGAGGAGGGAAAGATCCCCCACCATAAGGAGACGGGAAGGGTGATGAAAACCCGGAAGGACGTAAAGGTCTTCTGGGAGTAGGATCAAATGAATCGTCATCATCCCAACCATCGTCATCGTCATCGTCATCGCTTACTGTAGGGGCTGAAATTGCCGGTGTTGGGGCTACAGGTTCGGGCTGTGCTATTTGTATTGGGTCTTCTTCCGGCACCTCTCTAGGTATTTTAGGTAATCCAGAAATTTCGAAAGTTTTCGACTTTACATATTTTCCTGTTCCATCAACAATTCGAAGCTGGTATTTACCTCCGCCATATTTTTGGCCTACATTTTCAATAATGTCAGGAATGGTTGTTGGAAGATGGAAGGTGTCGAGGTAGCCGTTTATTTTAGTACCTTTGATCATTTGCGGTTCTAGCCGCATTACCATTAGTTTATACTCAGTTAAACTAGAGGTATTCATCTCTTTCCATATATTGTTTAATTGTTCTGCGTGTGGGTCATCCTCACTTGCTAAAACAGATCCCATAATCTTTTTTGTTCCTGACATACCAGTCTCCTTCGAGTTAGTTACTTTTTGTTTCGGTAATTTTGCTGTTGGTAAAGTTGCCGATGTTATTTTCTTTTTCTTAGCTGCAGTAGGGGTTAGTTTAATCCCACTGTCTACTAAATCATTAATTGATTCGTGAGTATCCTCACCTAATTTTGAGAAGTCTATTCCCAGCCCATCATCTATATCTGATAGAGAATCGAAAAAACTATCATCCATGATGTTTCCACCAGATTGGATATTCTTAGTTTTCCCTTTTGGGGCATCTAGCTCTTTTTCAGCCATTAACTTATCTCCTTACTATCTGGATCTTGCAAAAATTCTTCCGGTATAGGTATGTCATCTGGTAGTTGCCAGGTTGGTTTTGCTGCAGGTATCTCAGGGTCATTTCCCGCGTGCGGCCTTGATGTTGGATGTAGTCCAGGCATTTCTTCTTTTATCTCTGGTAAAGGAGGGCTTGGGTGCAAACCCGGCATTTCTGGGACTAATTTTGAAGCAGCTAGTATTTCCGCCAGAGGATCATCATCAGGCTTAACTTCAATTACTGGTTCGGGCTTAACTTCAATTACTGGTTCGGGCTTAACTTCAATTACTGGTGTTGGCTCGGGCTTAACTTCAATTACTGGTTCTGATCTCCAATCTCTAGTCATAGGATTTGAAACTAAAGGTTCAGGTCTAACTATTTCTGCCATCTCTTTATCTAGCGGCTTTGAAATAATTGGTAGTTCTGAAATTGGTATAGAAGGGGGATTAAGTAAATCAGAGAAATCTTTTGGAGTAGTAATAGGAGGAGCCGCTACAGATGGTTTTGTTACTGCCTCTTTAACTTCTTTAGGGGCAACTTCTGCGGGGTTAACAATAGGTCCAATTTTTTCTACAATCGGTAGTGTAAGATTATTTTCACTATTTTTATTTACGTCCTTAACAGGAGGAGTTGGAGGAACAGTTGTTTTTTGTTCAACAACCGGGGTTGTTGCGACAGCCCCCACAGCAGCACCTACCAAAGCAGGCTTCTTTGCAACAGTTACGCCTTGGCTTGCTGCTACAGATGCTGGGGTAGCTGACTCTACTTTTCTAGGGGGAGGTCCTGCGGTTGGCAGCTTTTTACGGAGCTTATCGAAAGTGGAAAGCATTCCCCCGCTAACAGCACCAACTAGTTTTTCTCGTCTCTGATGTTGTCTTACGGGAATACCCCCACCTTCTGCAAGCATTCCAAAGGAGTCAACTGCAGACTTTAATCCGCATTGTTCATATGATTCATCCCACAAGGCACACGCCTCCTCAACACAATGATGCGCTCCCCCTGCTTGGGAGTTTTCCTTGTTTACGTAGAAGGAGAAGAAACTTAATGGGCAAAATTTTCGGGCCATAATTACACTTTCTTACAAAGTAAGTAATTTTAGGCTTTTATGGAAGCCCTGGACACCAAAAAAAGGTAAAAGTACAGAGAGTAATTTATAGTGGATATTGACGTGTCATGTTGACTGGTTTTTTTGTGCCCTTTTTCTGGACTTTTTTAGTCAAATTAGGTTCAAAACCCTCATTATATTTACGGCAATTAAATCAGCCTACGGGTTGACACACAAGCTTTCCGTGATATACTAGACGGGTCAGCAGGGAAAGACCGTTGACAAAATAAACTTGGCTGCTACTTTAAAAACTTGGTGCCCTTAGTGGGACGACCAGGTATAATAGTTGATGGGGATCATCATGAGCGAAGTGGCGACTGTTAAGACAGGTATTTTTTCAACTTTTGAGGAATTGGAGGGGCCTGTTGATGTAAAAATCACGGAACCTGTAGTAGAATCGGCTGATTCTAGTGAAACCCCTCAAACTGATAAAGACAAATTAGAGAACATCCTAGCATTACTTGATGAGGCAAGATTGAATCTGAAAGACACAAGTGGTCAAGGATTTCTATTTAACGCTCAACATCAAATAATTGCGTATCTTAATACGAGATAACAGTGGAAGAAAAACTCGTTTTCGATAACACGATTTATCGTGTACGCCACGGTAGTATGGCCTATGGGACCAATATAGCCGGATCGGATATCGATGAAAAGGGGATTTGCATCCTACCTGATCCCAGCTATTACTACGGATTTAAACGGTTCGAACAAAAAGATGGTGAGTGGGAGGATGGCAATGATCGGGTTATTTACGATATTCGTAAATTTGTAAAGCTCGCTCTAGAGTGTAATCCTTCTATTATTGAAATTCTGTTCGTTGACGAAGCCGATATACTATATATCGATGATATGGGTCAGCAGCTTCGTGATAGTAGGGACATGTTTCTCTCTAAACAAGCTGCGCGCAAGTTTAGCGGATATGCTTTTAGCCAACTTCACAGAATTAAGAATCATAAGGTATGGCAAGACGGTGAATTAGAGGAACCGAAGCCAGAAGATTTTGTCAAAGTAACTCAACTTACGACCGATAGTAAGAAATTTACTATTGAACTAGACAATCATATGTTCGCAGTAAATCCTCCGAAGACTCTTCTTACAAACGATGCAGATATTTCTGTAGCTATTGAGCACTTTGATAAGCACGGACTCCGGGTTGCTAATAAAAGATACGGTCAGTACCTTCGCTACATGAAGCATAGGAACCCTAAACGAGCAAAACTAGAGGAACAGTTCGGTTACGATACCAAACATGGGATGCATTTAATTCGGCTTCTTAGGATGGGAGTTGAACTGATTCGTGATGGTAACGTAATTGTTCGTCGCCCGGATAAGGATGAACTATTAGCCATCCGTAACGGAGAAGTTTCCTACGATAAGCTAGTTGAAGAGGCGGATAGACTTGACGCAGAGCTTAAGACGGCAATACCAAACAGTCCGCTCCCCGAAGAGCCAGATTACAAGAAGGCCCAAGAGCTTTTAGTGAAACTTGTTAAAGAAAAACTGGGTAACTAGAATGGTAAAGTGTGGTTGAAAGGTTCGCGCCTTAGTATGAACAGCTAAAAGCTCTCATATGTTATCACAGGTTTGACAGATCATTGTAATATTCAAGCAGGAGTAGCCCGGTGAGGTCAATTCATGCATGAAACTTTTGTGGGGTGGCTGTAATGGTACGCGAGACAATATTACGATGGGGCTGGATGTTTGGTCGAGAATGCATCGCGGGTTCGAATCCTGCTTAAACCATAACTAACGAGGTAGCTTTAATGTCTAAAACAAATGAATTTGATTTAATGGAGTGGTCTGCTCCGAATCTTTGTAACTCCCACGCTAAGCTTGAAGTCAAAGGTTATGATAATGGCGACGGTGATGGTCCCCATTATTTCAATTTACATATTGATACTTGTGGTGGCGGGGATTTTGGGGCGTCGATGGATATATCGATTCAGTCAATTGAAGATCTAAGAAAACTTTCCGAGAGTTTTACTCGCGCTTACCATAAAGCGTTGAGCATTAAGGAGCAAAATGAGTCGCTTCAAAGAAGTACTTAGTAACTTTTGGCACAGATTGGATCGAGATGAGAAAGCAATTATCGTTTTACCGATGTTGTTGATTCTTGTAATACTTATTAGCGCCTTAGGATGAAAATTGATTTAGGGATAAAACCTAAAAAAGAAATTAAACCCAAACCTTCACGCCCCACGTTGACTAATAAACAGCGGAAAGAGGTAATGAAGGGTTGGTACATACACTGTAATAGTAGTTTTTACGTTGGCTACGGCTGGCGAACATTACCACCCTGCCCGAAATGCAATAAAAAATCCGAGAAAGCAACTCAAGGGCAAGTCTATGATGAGCATTCATAAAATAACAATATAGAGAATACAAATGCCTAAAGCAGTTAAAGAAAAAGAGCCGCCCGTAAGGTGGTTTAAGTCAAACAAACAATTGGGTGAGGTTAGATTACTACCAAGTAATATAGATTCCAGAGTTCTTATCAGAAAACCAAAAAAGGAACACCAGTGCGGCGGTTATGGGAGTTGTCATCAATTCTCAATTGTATGTATGTTAAACCCAAAAACCAGAACTATAAATAATAATGGTGGGGCGGATAGAGCATACGGGAGTCAAACTAAAGGAATAAAAACTCCTAAGATAATTTTTCAATATGATTTGAATACTTTGGCCCTTAACGCCACGACTAACATTGGTTACTATTATCGACCAGAGAAAGAAAGAGAAACTCTAGCAGAGATGCTTGAGACTCCTATAGCATTTAATTTTACACACGTTTATGATCCAAGCGGATACATGTGTCTAACAAATCGGCACCACACGTCTCCCCGAGTTTTGAACAATATATTTTGGGATAGTAGTTTCGGCGCTTGTTGGGGTGGAATCTATGGTAATGGTCTCGGAGGAACCTCTAAAAAAGCGTATCATGATTATATTGCTTTTAAAAAACCGGAAAGAGATGCAGAACATAAACGTGTTTTGAGTAATTACAAAAATTACTTTGAGACAGACAAAAAACCTACTGCTATATTCTTCTCTAAGAACCCGAAAATTCTTGCGAAGGCGGGTAAGGAAGGGCTTTTTCCTGGTAAACCTTATGTTGTCGGATTTGCTTGGTTCGCAAAAAACCGCTGGTGGGTCCAACTTAAGGGTGACGTTTTTCTAAAGCTGACTCCCGAGCAAGTTAAAGCTACCTAATGACTACCTATAAAATTTCAGTAGTTATTCAACCCTTTATACTTGAGGGTAAAACCTTCACGTTGTTCAATGATTTCGTTGTCAGGAGTATTGGCTGGTCTTACAAGTATACTGACGTGGGTATACCTTCTGCCCAGCAGATTCCTGTAGTTCCGGTTAAGGTTTCAGTAGGAAGTTTTCTAGTAGATGCTATTGATTCAAATAATTTACCTCTGCCCCAAAAAGTAACCGCAGGTATGTTAGAGTGCTCAGTAATTAATACTAATATAGCCAATAGCCATAAACTAGAAGTTGATATTTACCTTTCTGATAAAGCCGGTTTTAACTCTCACCAACTAATGAGTCGGCCCTCAATTACTCTTCCAGCCATCAGGCTTAAACCTGCGGCAGGGAGTAGATCAAAGGCTTCTTGCGATTGCTCCTTACAGACTTTGATAGCTCGTGGGTGCCAAGATCCGAGCCATACTTAAATAGTGCGAACTTTACTTAGTATAGTTTATTTATCCTAATAAATAAGCACGGCTTATTACAAATTCGATATCTCAGGAGGTTTGATGGACATCAAACATTCTTCCCTAATCGAACAATTACTTAAAAATATTTATGCCCATTCTTGCGATATGCGTGACGCTTTTCAGCATTACGTCGAACACTCAGATAGTGTTTTAGTCGCACAGTTGGATAATGAAGTAATGGCTTGTGCGCAGGGTATTGCTTTCGGGGCTCTCGCCCAGGAAGCCAAGCAGTATGTTTATCGCGTTAACAGTCAGCCACGACCCAAAGGTTTTGGCTGCTCTTATTTCTTTCGCGGTGATGAAAAAGAAATAATTAATCTTCTAAATAAAATCATCTGGAAAATAGACTAAGGAAAAATTATGTCGTCATTAAGTCGTGTTGAAAAATTAGATATGTTGAAGAAATTCTTCTTAAATAGTTTAGTTGAGGATCCACAGGATGGGACTGAGTTTGATTGTGATGTTCTTGATGCAATTGAGTCTTTAGAGTCTCGATACGCTGAAGAGCAGGCTGTTGCATCAGACGATGTGACTGAATGACCTGAGGGTTGCCTGAATAGCCGTTTCTCGATAAGATGGAGAGATACCCTAGGAGGAGCTTTTATGATGAAAGCCAAAGATAAATGTATATTTAATTTAGGTAGCTCTAGAGATAGCACTTGGATTGATGACTCTTATGAGGACGGCCATGTTTCAAATGATCTCTGTGACATCCACTCTGAATGGAGCAGCTTAGACGGTAAAGAAGTAACCATCGCATCCGTAACGTCAGTTAAGACGGTTAACGGCTGTATTAATGTTGCAAAAGTATTTCTAACCACCTTAGGTGAAGCATTTTGGTTTACAGCCCTTACTAGCGAGCTAGCTCGTATAGGGGTAGAGAACAGATGCAAGTGCGACCTAGCATTGCTAATAACTCGCGGCTGTCAGTGTGGTGGCAACTAAACATTAATGGCGTTCCTCATCTACGTATTAAAGCTAATTAAATATTATGTTATGGCTTTAGGCTTATTTATTGGAGTACTGATAGTAATGCCTTGGCTTGTGTGGAATGAGGTTCAGGATGACAGGCAAGAATGAAAGCTTGCTTTGATGTCCAATATAGTGATGACACCGCTCAAGTCGGGTGTCTCATCTTCCAAGACTGGATAGATGAAATTCCTAGCAACAGTTATTCGGTAACTATTGAGGATGTCGAGGAATATCAGTCGGGGCAATTCTATAAAAGGGAACTACCTTGTCTACTTGAGGTTCTCAAGAAAGTAAAAGAGCCTGTTGACACTCTGATTATTGACGGTCATGTTTGGCTCTCTAGTCTGACCGATAAAGGTTTGGGCGCATATCTCCACCAAATTACTGGGCTACCAGTAATAGGGGTGGCTAAGAGTCAATTTAAAGATTCTGTTGCTACTGAGGTTTTGCGAGGTGAAAGTGCTCGCCCTCTATATGTGACATCGGCAGGAACAGCAGCTAAATTAGCCGCTGACTGTATTAAGAAAATGCACGGGTCTCATCGTATTCCAACACTATTGAAGGCAGTTGATCATGTGGCACGTGGATTGAGATAAAAACTTACATCGGAGTTAGATCGTGAAGCATAAAAACATAAAAGACTTTAAAGAGGATTTGAATGAGTTATCAGAAAGGGAAATTAGGGAATTAGCGGCAGATACTCGTCTAAGACTTGGAGATATGGAAGCTCAACTTGCGGAAAGAAATGCTTACGACGAAGTCGATGAAGTATTACTAGTCGAGGACGCCAGATGGCGGGCTAAGTGTTTAACCGCACTTAAATGGGAACGACGTAGATACGCCTTGCTCAAAAGAGCTATAGCCAAACGAGCGAACGTAGACGTAAGTATTCAATATCTGAGGTGTGCTTCAAAGCTATTGGGGAAATTTATTCACGAAGAAGCTCCTACTAAAGAAGATAGAAAAGCAGCCCTAGGTGTTTTTGATTACTTACGGAGTGTGGCTCCACCTGAAACCTTAGAGATTGAAGCTTCTGAAGAAAAACCTTCTGAAGAATTAACACTTTCTGTGTCGTTGACATAGAGAACAACATCTGGAGAAAATCATGGTTGGTTGGATAATTTGTGTTGAGGACTCTGTCGCTAAAGACAAAGCAACGAAACTGGTTCGTGGAGACCGTGAGACTGCGGAGGCTAAGCGAGATTCTTTACAGGAAAAGTATGACGCTATACAGAAGAATCGCTTTAGAGTTGTTATTTCCGCACCCGTTAACGAGATTGAATTAGAGAGTCAAGCTAAAGTCAAGTTTACCTTGCCTGATGAGCTTGATTCTAGTCTTATGATGCGGGTTGTTTCTGAAATTGATCCCTTTCTTGTTTCTGAAGATGAAAATATGATCGAGCTTGACTCGAACATGCTTCCTGATTTGGAGCAACTTGTAAGAGATTACAACGAAAAGTCGGAAACTGGTGGGCTATCATTTCAGGTGATGTGATTCAACCACCCTTAGGTGCGTTTATTAGAATTACGAAACCAACTTTTGGATCTCGTATATCTAAGATGTATACACACATAGCGGTACCTGCAGGTACTCTTGCAGTTGTTATAGAACACTGTAGCAATCCTAAGTTTGGTAATTTTCGAGTTGCTACTTTGAAATATGTGAAAAGCCGTAAGAGATGGGAACAAACAAAAGTTCTTGCCTTTTTAAGTTTTGGAGATGTCTTCAGCCCTACGATCTGGGAACCTGTAGGTTCTCTAACACTATAGCCAAAACTCAAGCAAAAATGCCCAGACCTAGGTCTGGGCATTTTTTTGTACACTTTTATCTTGCCGTAACTTGTTTGTTCTCGATAATGTTATTTTGAGACTTTTGTAAACTATTGCTACTTAAGTATTTAGAGAAGGTGTAACATGTAACGTCAAAAAACCGGAATTCCAATCTTCTCTAACATCAGTTTAGCAACCTGCTGAAGTATATGCAAGATAATTTTAAAAGACTCTTCTCGCTTATTATAGTCTCAAATCCTATAATATAAATATGAAATGGATAAGACATAAGAAAAGTTGGGACATTGTTCCAATGCTCATCATAGAGGGAGACGTCGATATCATCACTAAATATATTTGGGAAACATCAGAGTCAGTTGGTGAGGCAGAACGAGAATTCATGATTGAAGATGAAGATACATGTAAACTCGACCCCGGTGGGATGTATAACATGAAAATTCCACACGCCCAATTTAATATTGATGGTGCATCCTTTGATATTCAACTTTCTAGAATAGAAGATGTTCTATACTTGATGGAACATGGAAAAGAAAGAATTCCAGGGTATATTAGATTCAGGCAGTGGAGATGGTTTGTGATCTTACCAAAGCTGATGTTTATTAAGCTCAAAGATAAGTTGAAGGAATTAGAGAAGAGTGATGCGGCAATGAACGCCGAGCTTACAGAACGGAACATCTATGATGATCTTGTTGAGGGTGGAATTATCATCAACGCTAAAAAGAAGCCAAATATTTGAAAATTCTAGATGTAACAAAAAAGGGTGTAGATGCGAAACATATTGGATGTTACAAAATTTGCCGCATAACTCGAAGCAATGAAATGACTTACGTAGGGTCCCCAAGGTGTAACATGAGATGTAGATGGTATATACCCTCATCAGAAGTTTTTCGGAACCTCACATTTGTAAAAAATACTTTCAAATAATTTCTAAATGGTGACCAACTTAAAATTCATTCGTAGTAGTTGGACCGTGAAATACAGTTACGGTGTTACACCCCACTAAAAACAGCTTTCGTTGGCTAAAAAAAGCTATTTCGCGTAACTAGCCATTAGTTACACTCTAGTTACACTCTAGTTACTATTTGTTACACCTCAAATATGACATATAAACAGATGTTACATGAAACATATATATCTATTTATTTTAGTACTTAATAAGATGTACATCTAGATATCTATCTAATTTAGTTTCAATTGGTCATATTCATCGTCTGTTAGGGGGTAACTTCCCGAGTAAGGTCTAGTTACTAGTGGTTACGGCCATATCTGGCTATTGCAAATATGTGAGACATAGATAATATCTATATATGAATGATATAGGGGGCATCCCAGGTTTTCAGGGTGGCGTAGGAACCGCACCACATATTGCATTAGGCACAACCACAGCTTCAACCATTGGCTGGGCCAGAGTCTATGGCGACGCTATGTTCCGTTGGCTGATGGCTAAGATGGAAGAGGCTCAAGAACTTGGCAATGATTCTGATCACGCCTACTACCTAAGTAGGTGTGAAAGCTTTAATGAGGATTTCTTCGGAGAGATGAAAAAACATTTCACGAAGCTAGCAGGTAGGGCAGAAATTTTTTCCAAAAAAGATATGGAGATTTACAGAGAACAGGCAATGCTATTCGACTTCTTGCTGAGTCTGATTAATTAGATCGCGAAAGGTGCTGATTTGATAATATACACATATGCGACTCCAAAGATTCATCCTCGATAACAACTATCGACCAAAGTTTGAAAATACAAAACCTCTCCGCAGAAACCCTAGAAGGTTTCCTCGCGAAAAGGCTGCATACTGCTTTAATCCTCACCCAAGCTATAACAGAGATATTTATAGCTGGTCAGACTACCTGAGAGGGAAACATCGATGGAAGTAATTCTACCCACTATTGAGGACTTCAACGAAATCCCAGCCGTTACCCTGACTACGGAACAATTAGAGGACCTTCAACATAATGGATGGAGAGTCCGGTGGTCCGAGCGTCGCCTTAACTATCGATCAGATTGGGACCTGTGGATGGGGTTCCGAGAGTTCGTTCAAAATGCTTTAGATGAAACTCAAGGTGTTGAGTGTAATTACGATATAGATTCTGGCACGTCTTATGTAGTTGACTATGGCGGCGGATTCAAGCCCATACACCTCTTACTTGGAGAGGTAAAAACATTTAGTTGGGAAGATAAGTATTGTGCTCGCGGTCATTTCGGAGAAGGGATGAAGATCGCCGTCCATCCCTTCTTAAGAAAGGATAAAAGAATATTCATTCGCACAGCAGGTTTCGACTTCACATTTGCGTCAGCACTTTACGAAAATAGTGATGTTCCTGTAGTCATTTCTTTACAGAGACCTAATAACTTCACGAAAGGTACAGTAGTGGCCTTAGAGGCTTTCGATTGCAGACCTTACCTAGAACGCTTTACCTTATCCCTGCCACCAAAAGAAATATTACTCAGTATTCAAAGCAATAGGCATAATTGCCAAACTCCTCAAGTTCTTAATAAAATTGGATACATCTATGTTAGAGATATATTTGTACAAAAAAGCTACTACCCCTATCTGTTCGGCTATAATTTTTGGTTTGGAGAAAAAGTAACCGATGTTCTCGGACCAAACCGTAATAAATTTCTGGCTGAGGGGCGAGAATTAACCCGAGAATGGTCGCAATTCTTGCATCATCAATCTTTTATCAAAGAGATGATCAAGCGATTCAAGGATTATAAGGAGGTAGGTAGATCGGAAGATGGCAGACCTTTTGAATACAAACTATTAGCGGATGCTATGGAGGAACTCAGAGGCCCCACTTATGAAGATGAGCTTGAGCACGATGCAATTAAAATAACAGCTTGGATTGATGAAGCCATTAGAGAAGTTTTCCCCATCAAAGAAGACTATTCCTGGTCATCAAATTTTGATGAAGCAAAAATACTTAAACATTTAGACGTTTTTGATTTAGAGCCATACTTACCGGATATATCGGAAATACTAAGCATGGCCAACTTTTGCAAACCTGTTGATTCTTGGCATAAATTACGTGATCTAGAAAAAGTTAATGAAATAACTACTACCCAGCTTGAAGAGGCTATTACAAGAGCTGGCAACGAGAGGATGAAGTATATTTATTCATATGATGAAGAGGGTAACTACTTACCGGATATATCAGAAGAAGAAGACGCTATAAGAGTAAAAAAGCTAGGAGTCAAATGGCTTGCTGAAGATAGAAAAATTATAGCAGCGTATGAAGAATTACATAATCTTCTAGATAACTACTCCAGAGATATGACCGGATATTCTTTTCATTTTTTCCTGAAACCTAACGAAATGGATTCAAAAGAAATTGATAAAGTAGGTGGATTTTGTAGCTACGATACACAATCTGTGTGGGTAAAGTTTAGTAAATTTACTTATACGAATATTACCGACGGTATTTTAGAAACCCTAAACCACGAACTGGCTCATGCGCTTTGTTTTGGAAAATTTAACAATACTGAAAATTCAGTGTCAAAAGAAAAACGATACAGTGAGTGGTGCAGCGATCTAACTGATATGTTTGAACGATATCTAGTTAAAGTTGGACTTCTAATGGTTAAAAAATGGCCACATCTTTACTCCGAGGTAGATCGATTGGTTAAAATTTTTGATCAGCCTCTCAAGTCACATGATGATGGTTGGAATATTTCCCAGATACTTAACAATGAAGAAGAAGACACTCTCTCCGAGAGGAATCAAGAAGATGATACACCTAGCGAAGAGTATTTTAAATTAATAGAAATGATCAGCGGTTTAGATACTAATTGGATGCAAGGCTGTGTTAAATATCCCCAATTAGTAGATAAAAAAGATAGCTACCGATACAATGATTGTTGGAAGCCTCACAAAGAAATTTCCTACCAAGAACTAATAGATACCCAGGCAGAGAAAATAGCAGAAGAATACGCACCAGCAGTAGCCACGTATTTCGGATATTTGGGAGATATAGAAATATCGCCAGATGAGATTGATAGAGATGAATTAGCGGAAGCTTTTATAAACCTAAGAGACTTCAAACAACAGATAGATGGAAATTTACTAGTTTGGAAGATAGGAAGAGCTATTATAGGAGATAGCTGGTATCACTCACACTATTTCTATTCAGCCAAAGGTTCTTGGGATACTGAGCTGGCTAAGAAAAGGGCCACTAGAGCGATTACTGCCTGGGCAAGTCAATAAATGGATAGAAGATTAACAGAACTGCGAAGACGGGCTAGATCCGGTGATGTCAGCGCACAACTATCTTATTGGATCCATCAAATCCGTGCGGGACTGACATCTTCTACATACTTAGATATGTTAGCAATGATCGGAGATCCTCTTGCTACCAAAGTATCGAATTACAAACTTCCTAGAGGAGTAAGTTATATCAATGGCGCGGTAAAATTACTACAGGACCCGAAAGCACCAAAAAAAGCCTTATATGACTTTTACATACACATTCTAGAATATACACTACACCAGTGGGAGAAATATCATCCAGATTACAGAAAGTTTAAAGAAACAAATCAGGCTTACATAGATATATTCAAAAGTTTAGGACCTGGCAGCCCTCCCCGTAGTGAGGATATGAAACTTATAATCAGTTCCATATTTAACACGTTTCACGACAGAGCAGCTACACGTTCTCAATTGTCTGTTCAAGGAGTAAGCCATCCACCAGAATGTAATACGATGGGTGAGTTAGATTTGATGGAACTAGCTTTTCGCTTCTTGAGACCAATTGAGCAACAAAACGGGCGAATGAATTCTCTACTAGAGGAACTAGGCATTGAACCAATTGATAATAATATTAGATGGAGCAAACATATAAAACTTTCTAAACTAGGGGCTTTTATGTCTGAACACGGAGGATGGATTGGTTCTCTTAACTTAATCCTACCCCATGATGACGAATACTATGACGCAGGTTGGTGCTCACTAGATTTCCATAGTTTTATGCATCGTCCTTGGGAATCATATCTAATAGGTATGATCAAGGACTTAAGCTCATCCCAAAGAAGCATTTTCCCTTGGGACTACATAAACAACCACAGCCGCAGTGAACTTAAACAAGTAGATAGAGAAATCAAATTTGAAATCATTAGAAGCTTTGCTCTAAGTAAACTAGATAATTGATATAATAAATCCCGGAGATACATATGCCCTTAACCGCTAGTGAACACCAAAAAATTGCAGCTCTACAGCAAATAGCTAATCTAGTTGGGCAAGCACAGAGTGTTGCAGGTAATCCCAACGTTTTAAATAACGTAATAAATAATACACTTCCTCTTATTTCTCAATGGGAGAGAAGCGATCCTGAGTTTCAAGAATTAGCAATTCAATTACGGCGTGCTCGGGTTGATAAAGCTCCACATAACCTAATGAACATAGCTGGGCAAGCTCAGCGAATGATCGCTATGGTTCGTGGCGTCTCTCCTGTGCGTCGCGATTGGGAGGGTGACCCGGTTGTATGGGATCCTATTCGTGGCAGCGTGAGTAGCCCTATATTCGACCCTAACGAACCAATCACACCTAACACTCACATGGGCTGGCGCGGGTCACAAAAACATCCCTGGGGTAAGGCTTTCCCTACTAAAAATATGATTGAAGGTCTTGGCGACTATAACGGAGTTATTGGAACTGCCGGAAGTTTGTTCGGAACTCTTTTCAAAGTAATTGCCCTCTGTTCTGGTTCTGTATTAGCTATTCACGGTTATGAGCGAAATAATCGCTCTCTACCTATGGGTGTTGTTTGGGGTGTCCTAGGTGGCGCTGCCTGGCCCGTAGGGCTTTTCCTGATGTATCAGCAAGGTTTTGCCGGTAATACTCCAGATTTGTCCATGGCATAGACTACGTAGTTTCAATTGCTTATCATCCGAGAATGAATATTCAAATATCTATAGATGCCGCCAGAGCAAATTTTCTTCTAATTACCAAACACTTAGAAGATATTCCCAAAGCAAAACAAGGCCAAGTTTTGGAATACTTATCTTTCGGCCTTAAACAACTAGATCATTTAGAAGAGCTTGTTGGATCAAAACCACGAATGGTTAGAGAAAATTTACCTTCTAATGAAGAAGTTATGGGTCAGATATGGAATGACATGAATACCACATCCATGTCTGATTATAAAATCATGCTAATGAGGCTTGAACCACATATGATGGCGGGTAACAAAATAAATGGTTATCTTGATACACACCATCTTCCTACAACTATTCCAGATATTATAGAGAAGACCGGTATGAAATATGGTGGTGGGAAGTATCAACTTCGTATTGTTGATGATTCTGGAAAATACGTCAAATCAAAAACTTTTGAAATCTCAGGACTTCCCAAGCTCCCCGAATAATTTAGGGAGTTCTTCAAAGGTACAACCTCGACAGCCTTTGCCTGCAGAACAATGTTCCTGAAGCTCTTCGAGGGTGGTCAGGGATTTATCTAAAATTATCTGGATAATTTCTTCTGACGTAACTTGAAAACAATGACAAATGTAGTCCATGATGATCCTATAGTGTTTTTACCGCGGATATAATTCTTTGCGTAGCTAATAAAATATCATTAGGCTTGGTAAATCTTCCAGCAGAAATTCTCAAAGTATTTCTAGCGTAGCTTGCAGGCAAACCCATACTCAGCAAAACCTTTGAAGGCGTAGCAGAAGCACATCCGCATGCAGAAGCTGTCGAAGCAGCCACTCCCCGTAGATTTCTAATAACTAGTTTTTCATATGGAAATGAAATATTACTTATAACACCGTTCCTTGGAGCGTCCGACCCATTGATAATTACTTTGGGAATTTTTTTGAGCTGATCTTCCATATGTTTCATTGCTTTACTGATTGGGTTGATCCAAGAAGTATCTTTTACGGCAATTTCTAATGCGCGAGCAAAAGCAACTATTAAGGGAACAGCCGTTGTGCCGGAACGGATACCAAATTCCTGACCGCCACCCACTAAAAGCGGACTTACCTTAAGATCAGGACGAATCCACAAACAACCCACACCTTTTGGCGCGTTAAACTTATGGCCACTAAATGAAGCCATATCTACATATTTTAAAACGTTCAAAGGTATCTTACCTACCGCTTGAACAGCATCAGTATGTAATAACATGTTATAGCGAGTAGCTATATCCGATATTTTCTTTAATGGCTGAACTACCCCCGTTTCGTTGTTAACTAACATCACACTAATTAAACTAGCATTTGAATGTCTTGCTAGAGATTCCAGATGATCTACATCAATTAAACCATTTGGAAGAGTTTTGATTTTTAAAACTTTAATACCCCTATTAAGAATAAATTTTGTAGATTCCTCGATACAAGCGTGTTCGATGGAGCTAACTATGAGAGCACAGTCTTGCTTCTGCAAGCAGCTTATACCTCGTAGCGCAAGGTTATTAGCCTCTGTCGCACCACTGGTGAAGATGATCCCCTTCGGGGAAAGCCCTAGTAAATCACCTACTCGTTGTCGAGCAGTCTCAAGAGCTTGTTTCGAAGCTCTTCCATAAGAATGTGTTGTGTTACTGCAATTACCCCAGAATTTCTGTTCGGCAGCCATGTAAATTTTCAAGACTTCCGGATGAAGAGGGGTTGCCGCAGCATTATCTAGATATATCTCATCCATAACTATATAATATCATCTTTTACGAACTTGCTATAATAGTATCGTGTATGTAGACATTCCCGAAGAGCTAACTTCAGAGTCTTTAGATGATTGGAGTGATGAGGTCAAAGCAGAATTAGATTTATGGATCTTCTCTTTGACACTGCATCGAAATGGAGATATTAAATTAGATTCCATAATAGTTAAACCAGATGAGTTGAAACAAGGGAAAGGCACTAAAGCGATGAACCAGCTCATCGAATTAGCTGATAGACATCAAAGAAAACTCTGGTTGTCTCCAGGAAAAAAGGACCCTTATCACAAAACAACAAGTCGAGCCAGGCTAGTTAGGTTTTACAAAAGGTTCGGATTTATAGAGAATAAAGGGAGAAATTTTGGAGGTCATGGAGCTATGTTTAGAAAACCCCATGGAAGAAGAAATCCAGTAGCTCCTTTACCTTCTGGATTTCAAGATTCTATAGCACTAATGACTTTGAAAGAATTCCTTGATTACAGAAACCCTCGGGGTAAGTGGCATGATGAGGAATCTTACAATTTCGACTTAGAAGATATGAATAGAAACTACAAGATTCAACATCTTGAAGACTATAGAACACGTGAAGTAATATTTAGGACTTACCGGAACGGCGATAGTTATCTTATCTACTCTGCTGTTGATAGCAGAGATAGATTTAAACTTGTAGCTATTATATATGAAAATACACTTTATTATGAAAAACCTTCTCTTGTTTGGCGACTACCAGGTGGTTATCGAGATTCTAATGACTCTTGGGTATCATTCAACATTTCTGAAAAGAAACGAATAAAGTATCTAGATGAGATGTTAGAACTAATTAACAATATCAAGCAGGAAAATCTTGATAGGTACCCTTACCTACACCAAAGAATAAGATTACAGGGAGAGTCTTTTCAGATTAGATTTGAAAAACAGCCAGAGCATGATGCCGGAACAATTATAGCTGTCCTAAACTCCGAAGGACAAGCAGTAGCTAAAGCCCAACCAGAGTGGGGCGCAACACTAGTAGTAGTAGCTCAGGAATATCGAGGCAGAGGTTTAGGACCCATCATCAGCCAACTCTGGTATGACTGGAATCCAGGCTACCCATCAGGAGGTTTTACTGGCTCGGGACTAAACAACGCAACAAGAACTTGGGAGAACGCCGTTCGGTTATACCGATCTAAGGGCTGGTATTCAGAGCTGCTCAAACAAGGACATATATCCAAAGAGCGCCTCAAAGAAATTTTTGGAAAATTATCTAAAAAGTCCCCACCTAAAAAAAGAATAATTTCCCAGGAAAAGAAGGTATTAATTTACGTTGAACGGGATACAGAACATGGGCATCCTGAATGGGGACCAACTTTTGCTATATACGACGAAGCCTTCCTAACTGAGCCAGATGAAAAACATATCTACGGATTTGGTTTCTTCCGAAATAATCGCGCTGGAACATATCTCTTTGCGATCGATTACGAAAGAGAGTTCGACAAAATCACTACGTATGTCGCTCTCCAGATAGCGAGAAACAATAATGAGAAAATATATGCCGGAAATGATTACGGAGCAGATATATTAGAGCTCTCCAATTTAAATCACGTTCAAGTTGAGGAAGATTATGCATATCTTACAGAAGATGTTCTGAACTTAGAACTATTTCGGAATGTAGAACGTAGGCTAAGAAATCTGAAGGATCCTCTGGGAGAAAAATACCATTTATTGCTAGAGATGGCTCATACCAAATGGTTGTAAAATCTGTTAAGGGATACTGAAGTTTAATAATATCCACCCGGATATTATTAATACCCTCCTCGCTGACACCAAATATCGAAATTCTGTCTCGGGATGCGAGTTTTTATTTAATATGCATATTAAATTAGACAAAACCGAAATTGATTGCAAATAGCCAAATTCTGTTACGGGATGTGAAGGTCTTATAAAAAAATTGCCCAGCATTTTTTTAAGACTCCGAATTTACTGTAGACATAGAAATTCTTTCGAATTGATTACAAATATGAAAATCCTATCGCGAGATGGGTGATCTTATATTTTATAAGGGATTATAAAATGAAACTGACAACAAATAAGGAAATTCTGTTACAGAATGCCAAAGTTATAAAAAACCGGACCAGTTTATAAACTTCGCGCCCAACCCTTCTCGATCAAAAATTTTACAGAATCTGTTAGCTCTTTTCGATCAGATATTTTTATCCCCGATAAAATAATATCTTCTTTCAAGATATCAATTAATTGACGACCAGTCTCGGAGTCCATCAGTTCTTTCATCATGGATACTTCCAGAGCTTTATGTTCTTCCGCTCTTTGCATAGATAATTTTTTCAAAACCATTGGTTGTAATATTTCTGGTAACGCATCAAGAGCAGCCATACTAAAAGGTAATCTTCTTAAATCGGGGCCGCCTTGATCGACAATCCAATCATACATTGGATCAGCAACTGCTTCATCTATAATGATCTGTGCTTTAGACTGCTCGCCCATCATCGAATATCCGATACATTCTTTTGGGCTCACAGGGATGTCCGATATTGAAGTAAACATCGTTCCATCCATTATGGTAAATACTTCGTAGGCTGAACCTTTTTTAAAGGTGTATTTGTTGTTAGAAGCACTGATGGCTATGTGGGGGGAGAATTTTTTCTTAAATGATGAAACACTGCTAACACCAGCTCCATAATGCCCGCTTACAAAACCTGTCATTGATCCACTATGTTCGTGGTATTGAATATTTTCATCAGTTGAGCCGAAGTGCTTAAAAATTTCTTTGGCCATTCCTAAAGCATTCGGAGGTTCTGTTGAACCTCCCGAAACACCGTTTGGAAAAAGTTTGCGACCTTCGGGAGTTTCAAACTGTTTTGTTCCGAATCCCGACACAAAACCTATTTCAATAGTTCCTGTTGCGTATATTTGATTATCATAAACTCCAAAATTAGAAGTTATTTCGTTATCGGGCCATCGACCTGCCTTATGTCTGTTGGACATAGAGCTAATTGTTGCACGTCTAGTTAAGTTATAATCTACCATTGCCGGTTACTTTCTAAATAATAATGATTATTTTCTTTTATTGCTCCGGCTCGCTCCCAGGCTTTAGTAGCTCCAGGAGATAGTGACGAAACACTGCTGCTATAAATTTCCCCCACTAACTGAGAAATTAATTGTAATATTGCCGGATAAATACCAAATCCATGTAATGAAAGCTGGGCAACTGTAGTGGCCCATCTATCCCTAAAAAAGGCTCTTCCTGTTCCAAGCCTGTAACCATCTAATGAAATAACCCATAGTAATTTGCTGTAATCTTCATCTGATCTTATGGTCAGCAGTAAATCTCTGAAGTTAACATTCAAAAGTTCTTCTGGGAGATCCGCTCTATTGCGATATACCCAAGAATTACCTGCTAGGATCTGATTAATAGATAATTTCAGAGAGTCTAAAAAAATAATTTCAGGAAAGTCTCTAGCTTCTCGTTCCTCTTGATATAAACCATCAGCTCCTGGCCATTTTTTGTCACCAAAAGGTGTGAATTTGTTCAGCTTATAGTAGTAATGCTTCTCAAAAGTTTTAGGGTTTCGACGCCACATGAGTTTATTTTATCAAGTTATTGAAGATATTGGTTTCCCTTATATCCTTAGCTAGGAGCAAAAATAATTATGCATAGAAAAGATCATCTCCGAGAACTTATCAAAACCGGAAAAAGTCAACAAGAACAAAATGAAGCTCATATCAAAAGATATGAAGAAGAATTAAAAGAAATAAAACAAAAGGAGACACGACTCCCCAGCCCAAAGCTAACTGAGCTTCGCCAAACCTTACAGAGAAACCCAGGCTCTTTTAAAATCCGTCAGGAATTAACAATCCAGGCACTCGAAGAAGAGAACGGAACCTTTGTTGCTTGGCGTGGTGGGGAGGGAACCCCTCCAGAGGCACAGTTTGTTGAAATCGAGCAACCACTATTTAATTCAGAAAATGTTTTAGATAATCCTCCGATTGTTAAACAACATTTTCACGTTCTCTCTGTATTGGATAATATTAATGATTTGAAGGGTTTGTTGGATGTAGTTCAACCGGATTGCATGATTACGCTGCCCCAGCACGATTTGCACTACTTCTCTGAGTTTCAGACGGAACCTACTACATATGTAGTAGAAGGATCTGACGTTCCAGTAGAGAATCTAGTTCCTTTTAATCATAAATCGGATAATATATCAGATAAGATTAATTTAGCTGGTGAAACAGCCGGAGAAACTACCATTGGAGGTAGAACAAAAGGGCTTCTTCAAAGAATTTATCAACCCTTGTATGATACTAATACAGTAGCCACTTCGGGATCGGGTCAACTAAACTTTTTCCAGGTTCCTTTAGGTGGAAGAATAGCAGGAAGCACTACGCCTAAAACTCAAGTTGATACCAATATGGATCAAGGGGGGAGTCTTCCTTATCCAAAGAACTTCAAAGTAACTGGAATAAGTGTTATACCGGACGCTTCTGCTAGCTATGAAGACGCAGCAAAGGTGCTTGACGGATCCTGGTTCCGACTATTTATCGGGACACAGGACTATTACGTGTCTCCTACGCTCCCTCTAGCCTTTGCTCCCGGTAAGCGTAGTCCTGGTATGAGCTTCAGAGTAAACAACCCCTTGCGACCCGTTTACTGTTTTCCAGAGCCTATTAGCTTGATTCCCCAGCAAAATTTCCGGGTAGAGCTTAATTTCCCGAAACCTTTTACTAAAGATAACGCTCTTAGTGAACCTTTACGTATCCGTGTAGTTCTTCATGGATATTTCTATCGAGAAGTTATGGAGATGTTTAAGAGTTTAAAAGCTTTTGATTACAGCAGCCAACGTTTAGGTTCCTACGAAGCTGAATCTAAGTTGTAATTCCTAGACATATCTAATATCATTTAGATATGTCAGACGAAAGATTAAGAAAGCTAGAGCGGGCGGCCCGAAACGGGGATCCAACCGCTCTAGCTTTGTATATAGCCGGATGCAGAAGAGTGGCTATTAGACCCGAACATGGGCTTGCTTGCCTCCATATTAGAAATACGATCAGGGCAGTAGACCCTTTAGGAGAAGTTTCTTTTAATCAATTAGGGTTTTGGGTGATCGAAGCTCTTGCTACCGATGTAGCTTTATATACCGATTGCGATTTTCAAGATTACTGCGCAGAAGATAAAACAGATATTCAGGAGTGGTTTGTATTACCGACACAAGAGGAATTAACTATTCTTAAAGAGCAACACCGTAACCCATTTTTTAGAAATGAACCTTGGTCACCGGCACTATTACTTCAATATACGGAAGAAAGCAACCAAGATCCGAGAATACATGTTATACCTCCTGAATGGGATCTTCCGAGGGCTGGGTTACTTAAGGTAGATACTAAGAATACCTACTCGGATATTATTTTAAGAGCTTCTAACCCTCCCCATATGTGTTATGGCAATTGCTACTGCCAAGCATGTATTATACATGGGTGCTGTTCCTACGAAGACTAATCTTTAATTCGGACAAACCTTGCTTAGACCCTTGTAAACAGTAGCATAAGGCTATGAGTGCAGTAACCCTACACCTAGCAGGTGATAAACTATTAATATCCTTCGATTATAATGAAACAATTGTTTCAAAATTGAAGAGAATCCCTGGTTGCCGCTGGAAGAAAACCCTAGGTAGGTGGGAAGCCCCTTTAGCAAACTATAGTAGAATCGTTGATTCACTGAATAATGTTATAGTGTCTACTGCTGTGATGAAACGTCTTGCTGACGAAGCAGCCTTAACACGTAAGGTTGAGATATTAAAAGCAAAAACCTATCATGAACTAGAAGACTACTCTCCCAAAGTTCCTTTAATGTCCCACCAGAAAAAAGCATTCGAGTTACATCGTATGTTAAAAGGTAGCGGTAACTTCGGGGAAATGGGCTCTGGCAAAACGGCATCAGCTATTTGTTCAATTCATTGGCATATAGAGACCGGAAATATCGAAAACGCACTAGTTGTTTGTCCTAAATCAGTTCTCCGGGGCTGGGAAGAACAAATTGAGTTCTTTTCTGACCTAAGTTTTATCTCTTTGGTAGGGACTAAACCCGAAAGAATAAGAAAATTAGGACTAAAGAAAGATATTTACCTAATTAACTACGCTGGAGCCCGAATTATGGAGGAAGTCCTCCTCGAAAAGGGCTTTAATATGGTAATTACGGACGAAGCTCACCGAATTAAGAACCCACAATCAAAACAAAGTAAGGCTTGTTACAACTTAGCAGACAAAGCGGAGTGGAAAATTGCTCTGACGGGCTCCCCTGTATTGAATACAGCACTAGATGCCTTCGGAGTCATGCGTTTTATTGATCCAACTGTCTTCGGAGAGAGCTTTTTCGCCTTTCGTAACAAGTATTTTAAGAATGTTGGACCAGAAAACTCACCAATTCAAATTTATATACCGCAAGGTGGTGCGGAAAAGGTAATTTCAGACAAGTTAGATACCAGATCGATACGTGTTCTTAAAGATGAGTGTATGGATTTGCCTGTTGCGGTCCACTTACCTAACAGAATTGTATACTTAAGCCCACAACAAGACCGAGTTTATCGAGATTTGCAAGAAAACTTAGCTGCACAGCTTAGTGAAAACAAATCTATTAAAATTAATCACGTATTAACTTTAATGTTGAAGCTTAACCAAATCACTTCTGGTTGGTATAAGGACTCAGATACCGGTGAAATTACACACTTCAAGACAAATCCCAAGTTTAATGCCCTAAAAGAGGTAGTAACGGACGCCGGTGAGCAAGCAATTATCATTTGGGCCTACTACAAGGAGGATATGAAGCTAATAACTAACTATTACGGACGTTGTCAGAAGTGTAAAGAGTCTGTAAATTTAGTTGGTGGCGAAAAATGTCCCAAATGCCACACTGTAATTAAAAACAGATGTTCAGAAGTGCAGGGTTCGACTAAAAGAAGAAACGCAGAAATAGCTAGATTCAGATTTACTCCAGAAGAAAGAGCAAAATTACGCGCTAGATTCATAGAAGAGGGGATGAAAGCGACTGAAATTAGAGATGAACTAGGAGATTTATTAGACGATGGTAGTGAACCCCCACAAAGTAATATATTTGCAGCACAAGTTACCGCAGCTTCTGAGGGCCTTAACCTTCAACGAAGCACTATGTCCGTCTTTTATAGTCGAAACTGGTCACTAAAAGACTGGGTTCAAGCTCTGGCTAGAAATCACCGTAAGGGACAAACAAAGAAGGTGACCTACGTTAACCTCGTAGCCCAAATGCAGAGCGGTGACCCTACTGTTGACCAACGTATCGTTGATGCCCTCACTAAAAAGGAAAATCTCTCTAAAAGGATCAACAAAGACGATATCAAGTTGCTAACTGGAAATTACAAAAAGAAAAATCGGGAAGCTTTTAAGGATATTGTCATTGAAGAGGAGAAAAAAGAGATGGATCGCCCTAAGCAAGAAGACGACCCATCGGACAACGGCGAAGCCCCTCCTGAGTTTACAGCACCCTCTGAGCCTCCCACACAAGGAGGTCTGTTCTAATGAATTGTGGATGTGATTACTGCACAGAAAAGATCTGTGAGCTAGAAGAGTTATTTAAGACTAATAAAAATATCTATAAAATCGATATTAGTAGAACGGTAAACGTCACTCTTACCTCAAAAAAGGAATTAACCGAACAAGAACGAAATGAAATATATGAATTAGAAGGTAAAGCCGTCTCATATCTATCAATAGACGGCTTAGATTTTCGTCTTAAAGCTCCCCCAAAAAAACCTTTGAGCCGTCTCTATCCTGAGAAACAAATTTCAATAGCAGATTACTATAAACATACACCAAAAGGCTGCCTCAGATGCATCAAACTTCTAAGCAGAGGGGCGCAACCTGAGCGACTAGGGACACAAATTTGCGGATGTCTTTGGCAAATTAACGATGAACAATCAATAATATATAAACGAAAATCAAAATGACTGAACAGCTTACCTCCCGAGGCCAAACCCAAGATGGCCTTACCTTTACCTGCCCCCGCCACGGAAAACAAGGATTCCATTCTATGTCCTGGGCATTACCTGAATACACTGGAATTCAATTAACTTGTGGTTGCTTTTGGCGAGCAAACAAAGACGGGTCCTTAACCCATAGAAGAGTATAGTGAATAACAAAGAAGAAATTATAGAAGCCTTAATTCACGGACGTTTACGCGAAGTAAATAAGCGTTGGCCTAAAATTTTTGGGAAAAATAAATTCCAAGAGTTTGAACGATGGATAGCGACCCAAAAAGATGAAGAGCTAATTACAATAACTTTTAATCTAGGCGGTCAAACTACCAATAACCAGATGGAAAACTATAGTTGCATCCTTTCCGGCTCACCCGTCTACCAAAATGGATGTATCGAAGTTTCGGGGATGAGTTTTTCACCCTCGTCGAATTTCCCCTTTGGCTATCTTTTTTCTTAGAGGATTTTAAAATGATGTGTCCCGAATGCGGAACCCAGGATGCCCAACAATTACTACTAACTATTCGCTGCTCTAATAATAAATGCAAACACTATGATGTTAAGCACGAAATACAAGTAACTAAGAACCGGCTTGCAGAGGTGGATAAACAAATTACTAGTTTAGAGAAACAAAAAAAGGTTTTAAAGAGTCATCTCCAAAATCTAGGCGGGTTAGTAGTAGAAGATCCTTTTGATTCAGCCATAAAAGCTTATTTACAAAGAAAACTTCAGATAGATATGGTCCAAGAACTTAACGGAGTATTAATAGAGAAATCCATATCTTTCACTTCCTAGCGCAACTATCTCATCAATATTTGGAATCAACTTATAGGTTTCTAAACTATTTAATTTTGAGTTACTCGGATCTAGCAGTTCTGATATTCTTGGGCTGTAGTGAGGTTCTACTCCTACAAACTCAAATAACTCTTGAACCATTTCGAGGCTTTTTGGTAATGATCGATAAAGATCTCATAAAAAATGTTTAAATGAGATAACTGGTTATCCTGAATATACTTGTCATACTGGACAAAGGATACCTCTCTTCTTTTCAGGTCAGCTTTAAAGGATTTTATATCAATTTTATGATATTTATGGTTCTTGACTACAGATCGATCAGTATCCCAGTGTTTTGATTGGCGAGATATGGAATGAGATAGGACTCCCTGTAGATGGTTTTTTCTTCGAAGCACAATTATAACTTCTGCTGATGAGAGAATTCTTTTATTTGCTTCAAGGGAGCCTTGACCTACAAGGTGCTTGAACCCGTTACACTCAGACCACAATTCTTTCAAACCTTTTTTTGTTAAAGAATATTGCTTTATCTGGTATTTCCTGGTATGTCTACCTTTGTTAAAGGGCTCCCCTATTAGTTTAAGTTGGGGATGTGATCCCATAACACGAACTAAAGTGGACGACCCACTTCTAGGCTGCCCAAAAATGATAAAACGTTTACTCATTACAACAGTATACCTTAGATTGTCGCATACAGTCCATAACCATTGCCCACATCATCTTCCCTGCAATAATAAGGTAGGGAAGATAAAATGCTTAAACAGAGTAAGAAAAAAGTAAAAACATTTGTTAAATTTTTACGAAATAAGTTGTTGTTAGAGGGGCTCTCCAAGCCCTATATCCATTCAATGGATGATGATACTGTTCTCGATAGCTTTAGAAAATGTGCTGATTGTGACGAAGTGATCTGCACTAAAGATCAACAAATGCATGCTATTCTTGAGTTTGATACCCCAGAACGGGTTTTTGAGGTCCTTTACGAGGAAGATCAACCCCATGACTCATCAGAAGATGAAAACGATGAAGACGAAGGCGAGGAATATGAAGATATCAAGCAAATCAATTTCAATTTTGAAGATCTAGAACTAACAGATCTAGCCGAACTTGACCTAGACGAAGATGAGGCGGAACTAGTAGATGAGATTTGTGAAGGTTGTTTCGACGCTATCGTGAAACATTTTGGTGAAGAAGATGATGGCCCTTCTGGTGCGCATAAAGCTATTGATGACGCAGAGGATGAGGAAATAGTCCGAGGAAAATGGATTCTTGATGGAACCACAACCATGACCCAAATGATTGACAACTTAGAAAACTTTATAGAATATATGAAGAAGCTAAGAGAGTCTGGTTTCGAATTAGCCCACCCAATAGAGGACGATTATGGATACCTTATCAAAAGAAAAGGATAGTGGAGCAACTCCAATACTCTCAAAGGAGGCTCTTTGCCAAGAATGCGGGACGGGGTTAGACGCTAACTGTAATAAAATTTATGGAATGTGGCTGTGTGACTCTTGTGAGAATAGTCAGGTTACTAAAGCCGTAGTTGTTGCTTATACCAATTACAAAGGCACTACCGCAGTCCGATCAATCATCCCCAAAACAATTTATTTTGGCTCAAATGAGTGGCATAAGGAGCCCCAGTGGCTTCTAACGGCTTTTGATTTGGACAAAAATGCAGATAGGCACTTTGCTATGGCGGATATCCATAGCTGGCAATAACTATGCTCAAACACATAATAAAATCACAACAATTTAGTCCTGAAGAAATTCAGAAACTATTTCTACGTACTGCTCAAATGCAGCAACAGTTCATTAATCCTGTAGGAAGAACTGTGTTAAGACAAAGTTTCTTAACTAATAAATTGTTGTTTAACATTTTTTACGAACCTTCAACAAGAACTAGGTTTAGCTTTGCAGCCGCTGCCAACCATCTAGGTATGCAAGTAGTTGATACCGAAGCTGCTAATCATTTCTCGTCTGTGACGAAGGGCGAGACACTAGAAGATACGATAAAAGTTCTCTGTCAGTATTATCCCGATGCAATTGTTTTAAGGCACGATCAAACTGGCGCAGCCGAGCGTGCAGCGGCAGTAAGTAATTGCCCTATTATCAATGCTGGAGACGGAAAAGGGCAGCATCCCACACAGGCACTTCTTGATTTATATACTGTCTGGAAGCGGTTAAAAACTCTTAACGGTCTGACAATTCTAGTTGGGGGTGATCTTGCCCATGGACGTACTGTGCGCTCCTTGGTTTATTTATTTTCCAAGTTCCAAGGAACTCAATTTATATTCTGTTCTCCAGAACAACTGAGAATGCTACCAGACATTAAAGAACACTTGGAAGAAAATAACATAGTTTACACGGAAGTTTTTGAGAATGCTAACAAGGTTCTCCCTTTAGCTGATGTTGTCTATTGGACACGGGTTCAAGCCGAGCGAATTGAGGATCCAAACTTGGATCCCGAAGAACTTAGAAAACAATTTGTAATAAACACAGAGAGTATGGCTTTCATGAAACCATATTCTGTATTAATGCACCCACTGCCTCGGGTTGGTGAAATTACTACCGACTGCGACCGAGATGTTAGGGCTGCTTATTTTGAACAAGCAGGTAATGGCATGTTTGTTCGGATGGCTCTACTAGAGAACATACTTAAAAAAGACGGCATTTAATGAAATACACTAGAAAACTTAAAAAGAAAAAGAAACGAAGAATAGTTCCACCACAACAATTAACTTTGTGGCCTTCGCTTACTACAACACCCGCCCCTTTAATTAGTGGTATAGGTTCAGCTATCCCTGCGAGAGGGGCAGATATCACCTTTTCTCCAGGTAAAGGCGAGAAAGGGATGCGCGATGGCAAGATCGGATTTAATGACGGCGATGGTGATGAGATTCTTTCCATCAATTCTGATAAAACCATTACAATTCTTGGAGAAACTTTTGACCTTCAAGAAGTCAAATCTTGGCTAGCTAAAACCTTTAAGTCCGGTGGATGCCAGTGCTCCTTAAAACAAATTATGAGCCAGGGGTGTGGTTGTGGCGGTAACTAAAAAACTTCATAAACTTGAAGACGTACTAGACATAGTGGATCAATTATTAGCTGATGGTAAGATTGAAGAAGCTAATGCTACTATCGATGACATTATGGATGCTCTCGGTGACAATGGCATAGACTTAATTAAAAAAGCAAAAGCTTTAGACGCAGAAAAAGACAAAACAAAAAAGGCCAAGCTGGCCAGAGAACTCAATATAGAGATGACTAAAGCAATTGTTGAAAAACTTGGTTTAGATAAATGTTCGTGTACAAGTGAAACTATATTTACTAAAGGATGTATTTGTGGAGGAAAATAAAGTATCAGCGGCTGAGTGGAAGGAGTTTATTTTAAATTACTATCTCCATAAATTAGAGCATATTCTCGAAGATGACCAATATGTGATGGGCTCGGAATCTTCTGAAACCTTTGAAGAAAGGGTTTTTGATGAAGAAATTGACTACGACCAAATCACATTTAAGATCCACGATCAAATCATGGAAAAAATCAGAGAAATATCATGACCGTAAACGTTGAAGAAGAGGCCAAACGCTTTTGGCGGGAAATGAAGTTCAACAATATTTGTTGCAACGATAAAGATTGTAAAATGGATGTTGATCTAGTTGATGACAAAGTCGAAGTTAGCCTGGTTAAGCACAACTACGTTGTAACGATTCATAGAATTGAATCCATGGCAGGTATGGTCAACGTCAAAGATCCAGCTAAGTGGTGGGAAAGTGTAGGGACACTCTCCCACTCTCAAAATGAACTTAATTTTTGGAATAGGGTGGCCGAACTCTATCAAAAAATTCCTTTATGGATGTTTGAGTTCGAACTAGACGGGGATCACGCCTGTATCTGCGAAACAACTACTATAGTAGCTCAGGGCTGCCAGTGTGGAGGAATTTAATGAAAGCGTGGTATGTAGAAACCCCCTCTCGCCCTATTATACGGAGCAAAGAGGATTTTTCTAAGGATCACATAGAGAGAATTCCCACCCATATGTCAATTCTCTATGAAGTAGAGATTCTAGAAGAAACGAGTAGGATCTCAGATAGGTCAAAAATTTGTCTCACGGAAGAAATTTGGAGGTCCCCAGAGATAAACGAGCGGGTGGGCTATGGCAGGTCGATCAACGGATCTCTAAAGGGCAACACCCTTTTTCTACCAAAAACAAATATCTTTTATTCTAGGATCGAAGCTATTCAAGAACATCAAAAAAGATGTAGAGAATTTATCCTAGAAGCAAGTGAGAGATGGAAAGCTCAAGCTGAAGTATTTCTTAATTACGATGATCACCTAACAGATGCTAAATATACATCACCGTTTACAGGAGAAGAAAAATGAAAACCTTTCTAATTATTCAGATGACTGCTGGTGAGTATGAACATGATGATGAGGAACGTCATATCGTATCAGGAGAAACTTTTGAAGAAGCCCTTAAGCAAACCTATTTACACGAGTCCATTGAAGAGTGGGTGGTTAACTTAAACCCAGGGGATCCCTGGCCAACAAACGTGGTCAAAGACTTGGGAGAGTGCTACCAACCTAGGATGGAAGTATATCAGATTGAAAAAGTTCTAGATAATAAAGAAGTTAAAGAGTCCCTGGATACTTATTTAAACGGGGTCTTAGCTAAAGCGGTAGAAGAAGAAAAAGTATATCAAGCGGAAGCCCCTAAGAGAGAAAAAGAAGCTAAGATGGAGGCCCTACAAAAGGCTGCAGCAGAGCTTGGTATGGATCTTAAACCGAAGAAAAAGAAAGCCGCTAAAAAGAAAGCCTAGTGGAAATCAAGATAGGTAACACCTATAAGCTCTTTATACCCGCAGCAGCTATGAAAATTCTTAGCAAAAGCGCACGCCGTTACCATGAAAAAATAGTATTGGTATTGGATAGAAATGAAGCCCTAAAATCTGTCCTAGTATCTATAAATCAAGGTGCTACGGGTATGTGGGTTGAGAGTTACTGGGTATGTCATATAAATGCCGACGGTAACTGCGGCTGTGACATAGAAATACTAGTCACTAAAGGATGTAAATGTAGTGGAAATTAAATATGCTAATTAAATCAAAAGAGTTTTATAAAAAAAATCCCATTTTCGAATTCCCTAAAGATTTGGACGATCCCTTAATAGATAACTTAAGAAGATACGTGTATCAAGAACAGATTACCTCCACTACAGAAGAGATCAAATGTAGGTGGATGGTCCCTTTCGAAGATGATAATGGTATCCTTAAGCCTCATTGGTCATCGTCTAGGTGGTATAGAAAACAACCGAACTATAGAGAAGTAAGTAACCACTGCTTCTTTTCGGCGTTTCAGTTTTCTCATTTAACGTCCCAAGGTTCAAATAAATTTATAGATCTAGATGGCGACCCTGCATACATGTTCAACGGAGAGCTTAATGAAATTATTAAAAACAACTATCTTCTTGAAAATGGTTGGATTATAGGAAAATTCGCTTATGTTAAGCGAGGCTCAGAGTTAGGGCTACGCCCATACAATCCTAGTAAAGATAAGTTGACCGGAAAAGATCCCTTCGCTAATGTTCAAACATCTGGGTCAACTGCATGAGAGAGATCTATTGGATTGATGAGTATTGGGACAGCTCCATCAAGAAAAAATGGGATGCCATCTTTGCATCTTTAACTAATCCCAGAATAGAATTCTTTAGAACAGATCATGAAAACAAAGATGGATGCTCTCACGACACTCTCGATCTTTGCAGAAAGAATTGGTGCTGGCTAACCCAAGATTTATCATCTATGTGTTTCTGGGATTCTCATGGAAGATGTTCTGGCGCATGCTTTGATCCAGACAATAATATGAGAAAAGATTGCGGATGCCTCTGCCACAAACAGAGAAAGAAAAAGTATCTGTCACCTTTTACAAATGAGTGGACCTAATGGACATATATAGATATGTTTCTGTAGATTTAAATTCTTCAGAAAAAATAATACAAGAAATACTTGCATCATCAATTACACCTATTTTAGACAGTGTAGCCTTATTTGACGGTAACGTATTGTCAATAGCTTTTAGGGCTCCGCTCAGCAGTTGTGATCAAACAATTCTCCAGAAGATAGTCGCGGGGTATCAACCAAACAAAGTTCCTGTAAAAGAAAAATACATATCACCTTTTACAAATGAGTGGACCTAATGAGAGAATTTCCAACCAAGAACGGTAAGATTAACTTCGTCGATGAGGACGACACTCTTGTTGGGTTTGATAATCAAGCAAGCTGCTGCGAGAATTTTGGTTGGTTCTATTCCAAAGAAGTTCCAGTCAAACTTCCCGAAGAAAAAATAACTCCTGATCTTGAACCCTACTTTTTTAACAAAGGGTTCTTTGCAGAATGCTCCGATCCAGCTATCTTGGATGATGGAAAAATTGTAACCTTCAGGTTAGAAATTAAAAATGATGATCAATATCTATATTTGTCGTTATATAACGCCCATAACGGATACTACTCTCATGGATTTAATTTAGCTGTAGGTGGAAAAGACCTACGAACAGGATCAATTTAATGGGAATCGTCAAGGCTATCTACCTCCGACCAGAGCGCCACGCAGAGACTGTTTCGGTAGAGTCCGCGAAAGCAATTGTTGGCACAGGATTAGAGGGCGACCATTTTAAGAAGAAAAACGGATGTCGCCAAATTACCATAATGGCTCAAGCAGATTGGGACGCCGTCTGTAAAGATTTGGGTGAAGATTTGGATCCTATGACACGCCGTGCCAATTTATTAATTAACAATACTATATTAAAAAACACAACAGGTAAGATTTTACAAATAGGGGAAGTCGAGATTCAAATCGAAGGAGAGACCACACCCTGTAGAATTATGGATGAGGCCCATGACGGACTAAAGGCCGCATTAACTACTGAATGGCGTGGAGGAGTTTACGGAAAAATTATTACTACCGGTATAATAAGAATTGGAAACAAAGTGTCATTCAAATGAAAATAATACACGGAAATCTGATGGATGCAACAGAGACATATATTTGCCATCAGTGTAATTGCCTCACTAATAGATCTAAACATCTAGCTTCAACCGTTTTTAAAAAATTTCCATATGCCGATGTCTACACCAAACGCCAAGAACCATCTCTTCCAGGCACAATAGAAATTCGGGGGGATAAGACTAAAGATCAAAGATCGGTTATAGCGATGTTTGCTCAGTATTATCCGGGAAAGGCTAAGTATCCTACCTCTAAAAAAGACGGAACCCAGGCACGCCTCGATTATTTTAAATCTTGTTTGGAGAAGATGAAAAATCTTAAAGGAAGTTTTGCTTTTCCTGCAGGAATTGGCTGTGGAGCTGCCGGTGGTGATTGGGAAAATTATTATGCTACCATAATTAGTTTTTCCGAAAAGTATTCGAAGAAAGTTACTATATACAGCTTAGCTCCACTTAAACAACCAGAAAGCCCCAAACTTTTTTAGAAGGTTTAAAAATAGTTTTTAGATAGTAATATAGTAGGTATGAGTGACATACCTAGCGAAGATTACATCCATAAAATGTACCAACAGATGCAACGACAACGCGCAAATGACGTTGTCCGCATGAGGGATCAGGTTTTAAGTTCTGATCCTTCTCTTTTACCGGAAGTGCGTAGACAGGCATTCCATGCAAATCCTGCCAGAGCAAATGAGCCATCCTTCAGATCCCAGTTTTTCAATTGTGGAGAAGGTTTAAAGGTTGTAGAGTCGGGAGCTACCACCGTTTTAGCTATTAAAACCGTTCCCGGACAGCACTCTGGGGTCCTAACCGGATTTTCTCAATATTTTGGCGGATGTGATGGGGCCAACGAAGATGCTATACAAAATAGTATTACGTGGTCCCTAAGAATTAACGGTTATCCTCCGCAGGGATTTATGGACTTTGTAGGAGAATATAGCACTTTACTATTCCCCCATCAAATATACTTCCCTTTGACAGGTGGTGCTTCTACTTTATCTACTACCTCTACTTCAATTGGAGGCTCAGCACCAGATGATCTTGCTACGGTAACCTTCAGTGCCACAAATCACTGGAAAACTTCTGTTGTTTTGCAAGGCAGAGTCGTAGGTTACACCTTCCCACTTGCGGAAAGAAACGACGAATTCTCTAATATATAGTTAATGAATACCAAAGCAGTTTTAGCTCTGTAATTAGTTGAATAATGGACCAAGTCTCCATCATTCTGTTATAATTACGATGGAGTATATCTTTGGTTGACGTAGCCGTATTTAATAATTCTGGGGCCGCTATTCTGACCGGACAAGTTGTTCGTCAGACTGGGTTTGTACAACCACAGCAATTGCCGTCCATAGCATTAGCTTCGGCTGCTGTAGTAACAACAGCAACAGTATTCGGTATTGCTACAGAAGTTATTGCAAATAATACTGCCGGACAGGTTAGAGTCTCTGGATCTTACGGCCCTCTCGACACGTCAACATTTATTGTTGGGGCCAAAGTTTTCCTATCGGATACTCCCGGAGAAATATCCTCCACACCTGGAACGATTGAATCCGCCATAGGTAACGTTGAGGTAGCAGCTCTTGCGGGCTGTGTCTATATTACATGTATTGCCCCTACTGCGTCCTGTAGCACAAGTTCTGGTACTGGAGACGATGGAGCTACTGGCCTACAAGGAGTGACCGGTATTGGAACTGCAGGTAGCGGCGTTGACCAGCTACATATGAATGTTCTCGGCCCTCTCGAAGCTATACCATCTCTACCTTTTGTCGAAGTAGGTCCTGAAATTTCAGGAACCGCTAATACTTTCGTTATATGGAGAGGAAGAAGACTGACTCCTGGAACTGCCGGAACAACTACAATACAACTAGAACTAAATGATGTTCCTGTTGTAGGAGCAATCCTTTCATGGACCCCCGCCGATGCAGCCTCCGCTCTCATGACTGTTGGAATAGCTTTGGTTGTTGCAGTAGGGGATAAAATTAGCTTTAGAATTACATCATTCGAGACAGGTGGGACTAGAGACATAATTACGGAGATTAACTCCTAATGACAACAACACATCTTACTTTTGCCGGAGACACTGGACTTAGCGGCGATACCGGTATTCAAGGTTTTACAGGAGTCCAAGGTGATCAAGGCGATCAAGGACTCCAAGGTGACACCGGGGTAGCTGGTGACCAAGGTGATACCGGTATCCGAGGAATTACTGGTATTCAAGGTAACCAGGGTAATCAAGGTAACCAGGGTAATCAAGGCGATCAAGGGGATACCGGAGTAGCAGGTGATCAAGGTGAGACCGGTATTCAAGGCAATACTGGGCTTCTTGGTAGTCAAGGCGAGACAGGCGTAACCGGTGATCAAGGTGAGACCGGTATTCAAGGCGATCAAGGTGTAACTGGATTAATTGGTAACACAGGAATAATCGGAGAAACGGGGATAAGCCTTCAAGGTGCTACTGGTCTTAGGGGTGATACGGGCCTAATGGCTCCCGGAGGAGAAACAGGAACACAAGGTGCTACTGGTATTCAAGGTACTACCGGATTAATCGGAGCAACAGGATTAACCCTTCAGGGTGAGACAGGAACACAAGGAGGAACAGGAACACAAGGAGGAACCGGTGTTGCCGGTGTTACCGGGTTCCAAGGCGTAACAGGTATTGTTGGAATAACAGGATTAATAGGTGATACTGGGCTCCAAGGAGTAGATGGAAGCACCGGACTTCAAGGCGATCAAGGCGAAACAGGAATCCAAGGTATTACTGGAGCATCTATTCAAGGTGAGACTGGAATTCAAGGTATTCAGGGTGAGACCGGAACTGTTGGAAATACAGGAGTAGGATTACAAGGAGTAACGGGAGCTTTTGGTGAAACAGGATTAATTGGAGCTACCGGAATAACCGGCGATACCGGAGTTGCTGTTCAAGGCACTACTGGAATAGCTGGTGATACAGGTGTTGTGGTCCAAGGAGTCACCGGAATTCAAGGAAATACCGGAGTCGAAGGACTACAAGGTGTTACCGGAACCCAAGGTAATACGGGACTACAAGGCGAAACAGGATTAATTGGCGAAACAGGCATATCCTTACAAGGATCTACAGGACTCCAAGGTGATACTGGCCTTATGGCTATCGGAGGAGAAACTGGCATTCAAGGTGCCACAGGTATCCAAGGTGTTACAGGATTAATTGGATCTACTGGACTAACTCTCCAGGGTGATACTGGACTCCAAGGTGAGACAGGTATCCAAGGTGAAACCGGAATAAATGGAAATACGGGGTTAATCGGAGAAACAGGAATCCAAGGTGTTACTGGAGCATCCATTCAAGGCGAAACAGGTATTCAAGGTATTCAAGGTGAAACTGGAACTATTGGAAATACCGGCGTCGGATTGCAAGGAGTAACCGGAACCTTCGGAGAAACAGGATTAATTGGAGCTACTGGAATAACCGGCGATACCGGAGTTGCAGTTCAAGGAGAAACAGGATTAGAAGGAGTTACCGGATTAGAAGGTAATCAAGGATTTACCGGAATAATTGGTAGCACAGGAGTCGAAGGGCTCCAAGGCGAAACCGGAATAGTAGGAAATACTGGCGTTAGCCAACAAGGGGAGACCGGACTCCAAGGCGAAACAGGCGTTCAAGGCGAAACAGGAACTCAAGGAGAAACTGGCCTCCAAGGAATTACCGGATTAATAGGCGAAACCGGTCTCATAGGTGAGACAGGTATTAGTCTCCAAGGATCTACTGGACTCCAAGGTGATACTGGCTTAATGGCTATCGGAGGAGAAACAGGTCTCCAAGGTGCAACAGGTATACAAGGTGTTACCGGCTTCCAAGGCACAACTGGAACTGAAGGGGCCACAGGACTTGAAGGTAATCAAGGAGTCACCGGATTAATAGGTATTCAAGGTGAAACAGGAATAATTGGTGAAACCGGAGCTGCTGTTCAAGGTGCCACCGGAATATCTGGAGCCACTGGACTACAGGGTGATACTGGAATTATTGGTAATACTGGAGTTGCGGTCCAAGGCGAAACAGGTATCCAAGGTGAAGGCGGACTTCAAGGCGAAACAGGTATCGGACCACAAGGCGACACAGGGCTACTGGGTGACACAGGAATAACAGGTAATACTGGTATTGGGGTTCAAGGTGCGACTGGTATTCAAGGTGATACCGGTATATTAGGAATAACCGGAGTTGCTCTTCAAGGTGAAACTGGTATTCAAGGTGAAACTGGTATTCAAGGGGATACGGGCGCTCAAGGGTTTACAGGATTACAAGGAGAAACAGGATTAATCGGTGAGACAGGTATTAGTCTCCAAGGATCTACAGGACTCCAGGGCGATACTGGATTAATGGCTATCGGAGGAGAAACTGGCATTCAAGGTGCCACCGGTATCCAAGGTATTACAGGATTAATTGGATCCACCGGTGCGTCTATTCAAGGTGAAACAGGTATCCAAGGCGACACAGGATTAACCGGTGAAACAGGTATTCAGGGTGAAACAGGCATCCAAGGCGACACAGGATTAACTGGTGAAACAGGCATCCAAGGTGATACTGGGGTAGCTGTTCAAGGTGAAACAGGTATTCAAGGGCTCCAGGGTGATACAGGAATAGCCGGAAATACAGGAGTTGGTCAACAAGGTGAAACCGGAATATTTGGTGAAACTGGGCTCCAGGGTAATACTGGAATAACTGGAAATACGGGAGTCGGGTTACAGGGAGTAACAGGAGCTTTCGGCGAGACAGGATTAATAGGCGATACCGGAATAACCGGAGAAACAGGTATTGGAGTTCAAGGCGCGACTGGCGTAGGATTGCAGGGAGTAACAGGAGCTTTCGGCGAGACTGGATTAATCGGAGACACCGGACTACAGGGCACAACAGGTCTTCAAGGTGATACTGGAATAGCAGGAAATACTGGCGTTGGCCAACAAGGCGAAACAGGAATTGTAGGAGAGACAGGATTAGAAGGTCTCCAGGGCGAAACAGGAATTGTAGGAGAGACAGGACTCCAAGGAACTACTGGATTAATAGGAGAAACAGGACTTATAGGCGAGACTGGTATATCCTTACAAGGATCTACAGGACTCCAAGGTGATACTGGATTAATGGCTATTGGAGGCGAAACCGGTCTCCAAGGTGCAACAGGTATCCAAGGTGTTACAGGCTTCCAGGGCACAACCGGGATTGAAGGGGCCACAGGCACCGCCGGACTTCAGGGAGAAACCGGATTAGCAGGCGATACCGGAATAATCGGAACAACTGGCGTTGCCGTTCAAGGAGAAACCGGATTAGCAGGCGATACCGGACTACAAGGCATTACCGGTATTGAAGGTAATACAGGAATTGCTGGATTACTTGGTGAAACAGGTATCCAAGGGGATACTGGTGTTGCCGTTCAAGGTGATACTGGTATTCAAGGAGAAACCGGCCTAGAAGGTATTCAAGGAACAACAGGATTAACAGGAGAAACCGGTCTAGAAGGTATTCAAGGAACAACAGGATTAACAGGAGAAACCGGTCTAGAAGGTATTCAAGGAACAACCGGCCTAACTGGGGACACAGGATTAGAAGGTATTCAAGGTGAGACCGGATTAGTAGGTGATACCGGTATTGCAGGATTACAAGGTGAGACCGGATTAGTAGGTGATACCGGATTAATTGGAATTACCGGAGTAAGTTTTCAAGGTAATACGGGACTACAAGGCGAAACAGGATTAATCGGTGAGACAGGTATTAGTCTCCAAGGATCTACAGGACTCCAAGGCGATACAGGATTAATGGCTATTGGAGGCGAAACTGGCCTCCAAGGTGCAACAGGTATCCAAGGTGTTACGGGCTTCCAAGGATTAACAGGTATCCAAGGCCAAACTGGATTAACTGGGGACACAGGATTAGAAGGTATTCAGGGTGCAACAGGATTAATCGGAGAAACCGGTATAACCTTACAAGGTGTTACTGGATTAACTGGTGATACAGGGTTAGAAGGTATTCAAGGCGTTACCGGATTAACCGGAGACACCGGACTAGAAGGGCTACAAGGAGTCACTGGGCTATTAGGGGACACCGGACTAGAAGGACTACAAGGGGTCACTGGATTAGCAGGAGATACTGGCCTAGATGGTATTCAAGGTGAAACTGGAATAATTGGTGACACAGGAGTTGCTGTTCAAGGTGCCACCGGAATAGCGGGGGCAACGGGTCTTCGAGGTGATACAGGGATAACCGGCGATACAGGAGTTGCTGTTCAAGGAGAGACCGGAATACAAGGAGACGCCGGACTTCAAGGAGAAACTGGTATTGGGCCAAGAGGTGATACCGGAATAATAGGAGAAACTGGAATAACCGGCGATACAGGAGTCGCCGTTCAGGGCGCGACAGGCATTCAAGGTAATACCGGCGTTATAGGAATAACAGGGGTTGCCGCTCAAGGTGAAACCGGAATCCAAGGTGAAACCGGAATCCAAGGTGAAACAGGTGTTGTAGGCGATACAGGACTCCAAGGACTCCAAGGAGATACCGGATTAATTGGAGAAACGGGAATTAGTCTCCAAGGATCTACAGGACTCCAAGGTGATACTGGATTAATGGCTATTGGAGGCGAAACCGGTCTCCAAGGTGCAACAGGTATCCAAGGTGTTACAGGCTTCCAAGGATTAACAGGTATTCAAGGTAATACCGGTCTCTCGGGAGATACTGGTCTCGAAGGAATTCAAGGAGTCACAGGATTAACTGGAGACACGGGGATTGCGGTTCAAGGAGTCACAGGATTAACTGGAGACACGGGACTTGAAGGATTACAGGGAGTCACAGGATTATTTGGTGATACCGGAGTAATTGGTATTCAAGGAGTCACAGGGTTAACGGGTGAAACAGGAGTCTCAGTTCAAGGTGATACCGGATTATTAGGTGATACTGGGCTAGCAGGACTTCAAGGAGTAACTGGATTATTAGGTGATACTGGGCTAGCAGGACTTCAAGGTGAAACTGGAATAATTGGTAGCACAGGAGTTGCTGCTCAAGGTGTTACTGGATTAACCGGAGATACAGGAATTGAAGGTATTCAAGGAATTACTGGCCTAGCAGGTGACACTGGATTAGCTGGACTTCAGGGTGAGACCGGCATTGAAGGCGTTACCGGACTAGAAGGTATTACCGGTATTGAAGGTCTCCAAGGAGTTACTGGATTAACGGGAGATACCGGAATCGAAGGGATTCAAGGAAATACCGGAATCGAAGGAATTACTGGATTAACTGGAGAAACAGGTCTAGTAGGAATAACAGGAGTTGCCGCTCAGGGCGAGACAGGTATCCAAGGTGAAACCGGAGTTCAAGGGCTCCAAGGTGTTACAGGTCTTAGTGGAATCACAGGACTCGTAGGTAGCACAGGATTAATCGGAGAGACAGGTGTATCCCTTCAAGGATCAACTGGTTTAAGAGGAGATACTGGACTAACAGCTACCGGAGGTGAGACTGGATTGCAAGGTGCGACCGGTATCCAAGGTGTTACAGGATTCCAAGGCACAACCGGACTCGAAGGATTAATTGGAGATACAGGACTCGAAGGAATTCAAGGTGTTACAGGATTATTAGGCGACACAGGAATTTCCGTTCAAGGAGTCACAGGATTAACCGGAGACACGGGCCTTGAAGGAACTCAAGGAGTCACAGGATTAACCGGAGATACCGGATTAGAAGGAATCCAGGGAGTCACAGGATTAACCGGAGATACCGGAGTCGCTGTCCAAGGCGTGACAGGACTACTTGGCGATACCGGAATAGAAGGATTACAAGGAGTTACTGGATTATTAGGAGATACCGGGCTCGAAGGTCTCCAAGGAGAAACAGGTTTAATAGGTATAACTGGAATCTCTCTCCAAGGTGAGACAGGTATACAAGGCGAAACAGGAGCTGCCTTACAAGGTGAGACAGGTATTCAGGGCGAAACCGGAGTCGAAGGATTACAGGGCGAAACCGGAGTCGAAGGATTACAAGGTAGCACCGGACTTATTGGTGATACCGGAGTTGCAGTTCAAGGCGTAACAGGGTTACTAGGTGATACCGGGCTGGAAGGAATTCAAGGAAATACTGGGCTCCAAGGGCTGACCGGATTAATTGGATCAACGGGTCTTATAGGAGAAACAGGTGTAAGTCTTCAAGGCTCGACTGGACTTAGGGGCGATACCGGATTAATGGCTCCTGGCGGAGAAACAGGTCTCCAAGGTGCAACAGGCATTCAAGGTGTTACCGGGTTCCAGGGAATAACAGGTATTGAAGGCGTCACAGGAATTCAAGGAATTCAAGGTGATACCGGATTAGTAGGTAATACAGGAGTTTCTGTTCAAGGGGTTACCGGATTAGTAGGCGCTACCGGTGTTGAAGGTATTCAAGGAGTCACTGGCCTAGCAGGTGATACCGGGGTTCAAGGATTACAGGGAGTAACTGGCTTAGAAGGTAATACAGGAGTTTCCCTCCAAGGTGCTACTGGAATAGCTGGTGATACAGGTATTACAGGAACACAAGGTATCACAGGGCTAATTGGAGATACTGGATTGGAAGGCGTTCAAGGCGTCACTGGGATTGCAGGTAATACCGGAATCTCTACCCAAGGAACAACCGGCTTACAAGGAGATACTGGATTAGAAGGTCTACAAGGAACAACCGGCTTACAAGGAGATACTGGATTAGAAGGTCTACAAGGTGAGACCGGATTAGCTGGTGTTACCGGATTAGCTGTTCAAGGTGATACCGGAGTCGTGGGAGGCACGGGCCTCGAAGGAATACAAGGAGTCACAGGATTAATTGGCACTACTGGTCTAGAAGGAATTCAAGGAGTCACAGGATTAATCGGGGATACCGGAGTTTCCGTTCAGGGTGTCACAGGATTAATTGGATCAACCGGTCTTGTAGGAGAAACCGGAGTAAGTCTTCAAGGTTCAACTGGGCTTAGGGGTGATACCGGATTAATGGCTCCTGGTGGTGAAACCGGAGTTCAAGGTGCGACAGGACTACAAGGAGTAACTGGACTAGAAGGTATTACAGGTATCCAAGGACTACAAGGAGTAACTGGACTAGAAGGTATTACAGGTATCCAAGGACTACAAGGAGTAACTGGACTAGAAGGTATTACAGGTATCCAGGGACTACAGGGAACCACTGGTATCCAAGGTTTACAAGGAGTAACAGGACTCACAGGCGATACCGGACTTGAAGGGTTAGCCGGGGACACAGGCTTACAAGGAGATACCGGAGTCCAAGGATTGGCTGGAAATACCGGTATCCAAGGTCTACAAGGTGTAACAGGACTAGAAGGTATTACTGGTATCCAAGGACTGCAGGGAACTACGGGATTAACCGGAGATACGGGTCTTCAAGGACTACAAGGAACTACTGGCTTAACTGGAAATACGGGAATCCAAGGATTAATCGGAACCACAGGATTAGAGGGCCTCCAAGGTGTCACCGGATTAACTGGAAATACGGGAGTAGAAGGTCTACAAGGTGTCACTGGATTACGAGGAGCTACAGGTCTTGTAGGCGCTACAGGTATCAGTCTCGTAGGATCAACGGGTCTACAAGGCGATACCGGATTAATGGCACCAAACGGTGAAACAGGATTGCAGGGCGCAACAGGACTGCAAGGAGTAACCGGACTAGAAGGTATTACAGGTATCCAAGGATTAACAGGTGATACTGGTATCCAAGGTCTACAGGGAGTAACCGGACTAGAAGGTATTACCGGTATCCAAGGATTACAGGGGGTAACCGGACTAACTGGTGATACTGGTATCCAAGGACTACAAGGGACCACAGGTATCCAAGGACTACAAGGAGTAACTGGACTAGAAGGTATTACTGGTATCCAAGGACTACAAGGAGTAACTGGACTAGAAGGTATTACTGGTATCCAAGGACTACAAGGAGTAACTGGACTAGAAGGTATTACTGGTATCCAAGGACTGCAAGGAGTAACCGGACTAGAAGGTATTACTGGTATCCAAGGACTACAAGGAACCACCGGATTAACCGGAGACACAGGATTAGAAGGAATCCAGGGCGTTACAGGGTTAGTAGGTAATACGGGAATTCAAGGATTAGTTGGATTCACAGGTATTCAAGGATTGCAAGGGGTTACAGGGCTAACAGGCAATACAGGAATTCAAGGACCACAAGGTGATACGGGTCTTGAAGGCAACACCGGAGCTAATATTCAAGGAGCTACCGGTATTCAAGGAGCTACCGGATTAGTAGGTAATACAGGACTCATAGGTTCAACTGGTATTCAAGGATTGCAAGGAGTTACCGGGCTAACAGGGAATACAGGTATTCAAGGGATACAAGGAGTAACCGGATTAATTGGGTCTACCGGTGTTCAAGGAGTAACAGGATTAATCGGAGTCACTGGAACCATAGGAACTACTGGACTGGTAGGCTCAACAGGAATTCAAGGAATCACAGGATTAATCGGAGTCACTGGAACCGAAGGAGTCACAGGAGTAATTGGTGTCACAGGATTAATTGGTGTCACTGGAACCGAAGGAATCACTGGATTAATCGGAGTCACTGGAACCGAAGGAGTCACAGGAGTAATTGGTGTCACAGGAGTAGTGGGTGTCACAGGATTAATAGGCTCAACAGGAATTCAAGGAGTCACCGGAGTAATCGGTGTCACAGGAATCCAAGGATTTACTGGCCTAGTGGGTGTCACAGGATTAATAGGCTCAACAGGAATTCAAGGAGTCACCGGAGTAATCGGTGTCACTGGAATTCAAGGATTCACGGGCTTAGTAGGCGTTACTGGATTACAAGGACCAACAGGTATACAAGGTGTTACCGGCTTCCAAGGCGTTACTGGTGTTCAAGGTAATACAGGTCTTGCCCTCTATAGAATGACACAACGCTACGCTTCAGATTCTGGAGTTCCTGGTGGAGGAACTAGATATCTTCAAGCAGGCGCTGTAACTACTTCTGCTGCAGGAGATAGAACAATTAGAGCAACAACATTAACAGGAATATCCGTTCAAGTAGACGCTACCGACGCTTCAAGATCATATGATATAGAAATCCTTAGTGCTCCTTCAGGGACACCAGTCGTTTTGGCGACTCTAACCCTAGCTACTAGCACAATAGGGACTTCTACAACAGCACCTAGTGTTGCTATTGCGGCCGATGTTGAAATAGGGGCTAGAATTGTAAGAGCATCAGGTGGAGGATCCTCCACATTTGGTAGTATAGTAGTGGATATAACGCTGGAGGAGTAGAATAATGCCGACAATAACAATATTGACAAACGCTAGCCAAGGAACTGATGTTCTTATTAGAGATTTAGGGATCGTAATTCCTGCTAGTGGAGGCTCTGAAACATTTACAGATAGAAATAATATCATTAAATGCAGTAGCTCAAGAAATCTACTAACCCTTGCTACCGATGATGCTCACGGAGCAGGTAGCTCTACTCTTATATTGAATGATGGTGGTGGAAATATCGCTCAAGCCGACGCAGCAGAATTTTTAGACGCAATGCCAGCAGAGTATGTTGCATCTAACATAGGAACGGCCGGAGTTGGAGTTTTTGCTCAAAAAAATATAGGAACGTTTGAGTTTAAGAACGTTAATATTGGCTCATCCCAGATGACCATATCTGACGATACAGGAAATGATGAAATAGACTTAGACGTTGATGGCGGCCAAATAACTGATGTTGGAGCTTTCTCTTCGGCGGCTTCAGCAGTTTCTGGGGGAGTTATAACAACAACCTCAAATACGGATGTCTTAATGACCGGAATGACAACTACACCTGGGGCGGGCACCTACTATGTAATAGTATCGGGATCAGGGTTTATGAACTCTAACAACAAGAGCTTTTTTGTAACTATTTACTTTAATGGGGTAGCAGATGCTACCTCTATTAGAGAATCTGAAGCCTTGGACGCACTACCTTTCCTTTCGGTAGGTGTTGGGACAGTTGCAGCCGGTCAAACAATAGAAGCCAGATGGAGGGTTGATAACGGAACAGGATCTGTACTTCAAAACAGAAGTCTTGTTTGCGTAAAATTAACTAGCTAATTATGACAACTATATATTCATATGACATAACAAATGATCTTCCTGGCGGAAAAGTAAATACTTCTACCCTCTTAGAGGAGATACAAGCGTCGTCTATTGTTACAACACTAGAAAATATTAGCACAAGTGGAGGAACATCAGAAGACGGGTTGATAACAGGGGGGACCCTAGATTTACATTTTGCGTCTGATCTCACGGCCCCCGAGAAAACCACCTTAGACGGAGATACAGCTAATCCAGCAGGAGGTTTGTTAGCAACAACTACCCCCAAACCCACTACACAAGGTAATATCTTTTATGGTTATGACTCTTTAGGGGGCCAAACTTTTACTTCAGCGTCAATTACACTAAATATTGATCTAGAAACGATAAGTGACGCGTCAATGATTACACTATCTAATGATGTGATCACTTTTCATAAAAGCGGGACCTTTTTCGTTATTTCTAATATATCTATAGGCCAAACGTCAAACTCTAGAACTGAGTGGCGTGGGTACATGGAGATAGACGCAGGATCTGGATTTTCAGAAGTAATCGGTACACGAGCAGCAGGTTACTCCAGAAATGGGGCACAAGACGGGTCTACTGGATCTATTTCAACCGTATTAGACATAGAAGCAAATTCTGAATTTAGGGTAAGAGTAATGAGAGAGTCTGGTTCAGGAACTCTCAGCACTATCCAATACGGATCTAGATTGGTTATAGTAAAATTGAGGTAAACATGACATATAAAAAAACTTATATAATCTCTACAGAAACAGCCAACGGAGTAGTTAGCAACACTACCCTACACGATGAAATCGAAGTTTTAGGTCTTACCGACTTCATTGGAGTTAGACCAGAAGGTCCAGATCAAATAGTAATTGAATTTGAAAATACTATTTCTGCCGGAGAATTAACGTCACTTAGTAATACGTTAGCGGGTCATGAAGGGGTAGATATACAAGTTCCTAGTCATGTAGAAGAAGAGGGAGATATAACCACTACAAGTAAATCATTTGTTATGGTTTCTGGGATGGCAATTACTCCGTATGCCGGTGATTATTTAGTTTATTTTTCTGGACAGATAAGCAACTCTTCAAAAAAGAAAACAACAAGTATGGCAATATTTGTCGATAATACAGCTCACTCTCAGTCAGAAAAGACGTTTAAAACCAAATCAAATGGGGACGGAGCAACTTTTACTTGCATAGCAAAAATATCTGTTGATGGGAGTCAAATAGTAGAGGGAAGATGGGGAGTAACTGGAGGCACAGCAACTATGCATGGAGGCAGACTCTTGAGTTTGGTGGAGGTATAGATGGAGACTAATCAATCAACGAAAGAACTTGCTGCTATGGTCATAATAAGGTTATAATACATTATGCCAACAGCTACTAAATATACATACTCAAAAGCTAGTGATTTCCCTGGCGGCGTTGTAAATACTACAAATCTCTCTGATGAGATACAGGCGTCGTCTATTGTTACAGCTCTTGATCGTATTGATACCGCAGGAGATGTAATTGATATTTGGTTCAAAGATGCACTATCTACAGCAGATAAAACCACACTAGACGCTGATACATCAGGACCTGCGGGGGGCCTAATTGCCGGGCATGACGGAGCACCTCTGGTAGAAGAAGCTACCCATGTAATTCTGGACCACAAACTAACCGGAGATAACCGTCTCCGTGTAGCTATGGAAAAATCTGACTCCACTGCATTTGATGCCTACTCCCACAACTGGGCCGATCCAACTACTTGGTATTTAAGTTCTGTTAGGGTAGTCGAGGAAGTAGCTACGGATTCCGGTGATCATATCACATACAACTTAGCAAATATAAATATCATTGATATGTATCATGGAAAATTAACAGGAGAAGATGATCTTCTCGACGCATCTTCTAATAGTTATCGAGTAACTGTCACCATAGACGATGTAGCTAAGACCGAACAAGACCCCCATTATGGGACCGGAGGAGATTATACTGTAGAATATGAAACAGGAAATATAGTAATGACTACCGCCTTAGCTGGATCTGAAGTAGTTAAAGTAACATATCACTATGCTACGGATAGTAAGTTTAAGATAATCCCAAATCCCGGAGAGAAAATAATCATTGAAGTTGCTGAAGTTCAGTTTGCTGATGATGTAGAGATAACAGATACTGTCGTGTTTCAAACATTCGGCTATGTTGACGTATTTGCTCCCCAATATTTAACAACAAATGGAGGCCCATACCCTCCCGGAACTAAAATACCGATTAGAACTTTTAAGTATAAGACGATGAGAGATTATCAAAACGCGGCCTTTAAGTCCTATCCCACTTGTCCTGCAATGGGGGGTGTTGATTGGAGAGGAATGCCTCGATCAGTTATCGTTTTTGATTGGGATTATCAAAGAGGTATGACTTTACTTAGTTCTTACGGTATGGAAAGCCACCTATATCTAGAGCATGATGTTCCTTTTGGTGGTTCATGGGCAACTGCAACCCTTTATTGTGGAATTGATACGGAGTAATAATGGCATTTTTCTCAGCACCCTTAGACTTCTTCCTACAGATTAGAAAGAAAAAAATAATGGGACACACACCTAAATCTTTAGGTGGTCTAAATCCAAGCACAGGAACCTCTTGGGAAACTATCTGGCCTGTAGGCGGGGTAATTACTTATCCGAGTTCATCCACACAACTAACTCTATCCAGCGACCATGCTGATGATACTAGTGCAGGAACAGGAGCACAAACAGCAAAAATTTCTGGATTAGATGATGAATTTAATGAAATATCTGAGGAGATTACTTTAAACGGTCAGACAGGAGTAACAACAGTTAACTCCTACTATCGAGTAAATAGTGTTTACTGTATGACAGCAGGAAGTAACGGCAGTAATAAAGGAAATGTTTACGCAGGAGAAGGAACTATAACAGCCGGAGTGCCTGCTACACCATATTGGTGTGTTCAAGCAGGAACTAATAGATCAGGAACGGCCAGTTACACTGTGCCTATAGGTATGACACTATATATGATGAACTTAGAGCTTTCAAATACAAGCCTTACATCTGTAGCGTGTTTTAAATTTGCTAAAACCTCTCCCGGAGGAATTCTTATGTCCTCAAATGTTTTTGCTTGTGCAAGCAATAGAGGTAAGGAACTTAGATCAGCGCCCGGTTTTGGGCCAGGAACAGATATCCAATTTATGAGTAAAGTTGATTCAGGGACTAGCACTAATTCTATATACGTCGAAACTATTTTAGTAGATAATAGGTCCGGCTAGCTTCCAAAATAAAAGCTCTTTTGGGCTTCTAATCGTTGAAAATATAAAACCTCTTGCTAAACTACATTTCGACTTGATAAGATACCCCCCAGAAGGGGTTTAAATGGCCAAAAATAAAACACAACCAAAAATCGAAGCCTTCTTGCAGGAAATGACCGCCGTATGCCAAAAATATGGCATGTGCGTAGACGCCAATGGTGGCGGTGGTCGTCGTGGCGAGGGGCAGGACCGAGGGGAAGCACGCTTTAACGAGGGGTGCCCTTTAGTTCTTTATACACAATCAGGTGAAGGACCCAATTATCGCAAGGTTGGGTATCTTTGGTATTCCTTTTTAGGGGCAGCAGAAAATCTTACCTATAACTTTGACCCAAAAAGAGGGACTCCGTATAAGGAAATTGTTATTCCTGAGCCGGTAGAGGACCTGGATCAATTAGAAGAGATTAAAGCTGCAACACCCCTTAAACCAGAGAAAGCTAAAAAACCTGAAAAAGTTGAAATACCACCTAAGCCTATTCTAGATGAGATGGCTGGTGATAAAAAAGAGAAAGCTGTTCAACTACCCGCCAGTGCCTTAGCTAAGGCAATCTTTAAAGCCAAAGAATGGCAAAAAGATAACAATATTAAGGATTCTTGATGAAGAAAATAATTCATGTTAATCAGTTCCATATTAAATACAACCTAAAACATGAAGACAAGAAACCTATCTTCACCGTAAAGGAAGGTAAAAAAAATACCTATTGCACCCGAGTTTTCATAGATGGGCCTAGTGTTTTAATCTATGCAGATGACGGAACCGAAGATCGGAAAAAACTGGGATGCGGGGCTAGAGCTTGGATAGAAACTGAAAGTCCTGTAAGAATGGAAAACCCAACCACTTTTCAAGAATTAAAAGCGTGTTTCACTTAAATCTTAATAAAGAACCTGAACCACCTCTCGACCCAACCAATCGATATACCTGGATGCAGAAAGAGCAATATGCTCATTTAGCGAGCCAGGTCTGGGATAATGAATACTCCCCTGAGGGAGAGCTGCTGTTCAATAGGATCGAAGGACGTTTCAAGCAACACTGTGATTGGGAGGGCTATGAAAAATTTTTCAAAAACATCGAAGACACTTCAGATAAAACTGCCTTAGATTTTGGTTGTGGTTTAGGGAGAAATATTCTCTGTTACCACAACAGGTTCAAACAATTAGATGGAGTTGATCTCTGTGCCTCTCTTTTAGAGCAAACTGCTGTTACTCTTAAAAGAAAGGATATCAATAATTGTAAATTAATGCTTTGTAATGGGATTGATTTATCTGAGATACCTGATAACTCCTATGATCTGATTCTAAGTTCTCGATGTCTACAGCATATATGTGTCTATTCCATTAGATACAACTATCTAGAAGAATTTTACAGAGTATTAAAACCCGGAGGAAAAATATCTATTCAGATGTCTTATGGTAAGGGCAAACTAAATCAAGTGGGTTACTACAGAAACCACTGGAACGCTAGCGGAACCGGAGGGGTTTGGGACGTCTGCATTAAAAATCCTATTTATATCAAGAAGGATCTTAAAACCTTCATCGGATTTAAAAATTTTGAGTTCGATGTAGTCCTCGCGCCTCCTTATGGGATGGCCGACGATAGACTATACATTTTCTTCCGAGCAGAAAAACCAGAATAGGTACCTTGTACTAAATCATTGTCTGTGATACCATACTTTTATGGAAAATGTCTTAGTTAACACAGATAACATCTCTGGATTCAAAAAGCTGAAAGATAATTCAGTCAATCTTATACTTTTTAGTCCCCCATACGCTAATATTAGAAAAAGCTATGCAGGGGCGGTTCCTACAAAATATGTAGAATGGATCACCCCTTGTCTTAAAGAATCCTATCGAGTCCTAGACACTAATGGATCTATGATCATTAACATAAATGATAAGTGTGATAAAGGAGAGAGAATCCCTTATGCCTTTGAGATGGTCATCAAGGCCAGAGAACTTGGGTTTAAGTTCATCGATACAATTATTTGGCAGAAGAAGAATGGGATAGCAGGTGCTGGCCGCCGAAGAGCTGATTACTTCGAATATATTTTTCATCTCGCTAAATCCACTAAACCTACTTGGAATCCTGATCCCATCAGAACACCTTATGCGCCATCTAGTGTAAACAGGTCTAAAACCCCCATTAAGAATAATGTTTCTAATAGAGAGACTCGTGGATCAGCTAAAGAAAAAAAGATGTGGGTGCTTAACCCGCATGGCGCATATCCTAAAAACGTAATACCTTTTAAGAAAGATCGGGGTAAAGATCATCCGGCTGCCTTTGATATAGAGTTACCCCTTCATTTTATTGCCGCTCATTCAAATCCAGATGATCTAGTGTTGGACCCTTTTGCTGGTAGGGGCACTACTTGCGAAGCAGCTAAACGACTTGGAAGACGTTACGTAGGTTTTGAGATGAAAAAAGATTATGTGGAGCTGGGTAGAAAACTCTATACATTAAATGTTAAAATTTAGTAATGGGATATATTCTTTGGGCTTTTCTCTTTATTATCGCAGGCTTCATTCTTGAGTCTTGTGTCTGTGTCTACCACAGAGCTAGAGAAAATAACAGAATCATGCTGTCAGCAGTTACGGGGGGAATCATCACATGTATTGGAATACTGGTTATATCTAGAATTGTTTATAGTGTGATCAGTGGACCCCTTGGTCATCTATCTCTTATATACGTATTTATTTTTGCTCTAGGAAAAGGCATAGGAACATATACTAGCTTAACTATGTGGGATAGACTGTACCCAAATAAGGCCATAAAAGATGAATGTGGGCAAAAAAGAGGGTTGTAGCCTTTACCAATACTATATATGTGATATCATCAAAGCATGACTACTGGATATGAGGTTTTCCTGATCGCTACACGCCCCTACCCTGAGAAGGCCCTGGGAACCGATGTAACGACGTTAGCCTCAAACTGTAGTAGGTATCAGCCCGGTCTTTTTTTCTACTCTGAGAGGGACGCCAGGGCTTACTACAACGAACTCCTACCGGAGACTAAGCTTACCTGTAAAATATACAGAAGCATTATAAATGTAGAGAAGGAACCTTTATGAACATTGAAGATTCAAGAGCCATCGATAACGCACTCCAAGCTGCTTATCATGAAGTATATAGTGACGAATTAGGGCCAAAAACCCAAGAGAAGTTGATGGATAAATTTTATGATCTAATTGACGCTACAGTATTTCCTGATGGTGAGAATGAACTGGACTTTGAGTCGGGAATTGAGTTAGGAATTAAACTATCTCAAAATACAGCTCCCGGAGTTAAGTTATACAAAACAGCGTATGACCATCAGGCTTTTTACTTTGTAGGAACTGAAGACGAGATTGTTAAAAAGATAAATACAATTTTCGATTGTTGTTGCCCTACGGATGTTTTATTACGTAGTGGTTGTCAGTGTAATGGAAATTAAAACTTATTCTTGCACGGGGCATCGCCCACACAAATTAAACCAAGAGTATGATTACGATGGTCCCTGTACGAAATACGTCTACAAAGAGATATTACGTATTTTAGCTGAAGATTCTCCAGATGTCTGTATCAGTGGGATGGCTATTGGGGCAGACACCTTATTTGCTTTAGCCGCGCTAGAATTAGAAATACCATTGATTGCAGCTTTACCCTTTATCGGTCAAGAAAATCGGTGGCCAGAAAAATCTAAAAAAATATACCGTGAAATACTTAATAATCCCTTAACAACTAAAAAGGTTGTCAGTGAAGGAGGATATTCCGCGCACAAAATGCATTTAAGGGATATGTATATGGTAGATGAAGCAGATAAAGTTTTAGCTGTTTTTAATGGAACTAAGGGCGGTACTTATTACACCGTAAAGTATGCTATTAAAAATGATGTTGATATCATCTACGTAGACCCTGACGCATGGAAAGAAAAAGATGAGGAACAGCTATCTTTATTTGACTAAGTCTTGATCACTAACATCACACAAGGTAATCTATTACTGTTAGGTGAAATTATGGACCAAATGTTACTAAGGGATATTCCCGCCCAAAAAGACTTCGAAATCGCCCACTTGCTCCGAGTAAGCGGAATGGAACTCAAAGAAACCAAGACAGGCAAACACTATTTATCTTTAGATCTTGGAGATTCCTCTAAAGAGCTCAAGTGGAATAAAAAATGGGACTCTAGTCCCGCTGAGTATGAGAAACTTAAAAGTAAAAAGGTCTTGTTCGTCACAGGTAAGACCGATGTATATAAAGACAATATGTCAATTGTCTGTGAGAGTTTAGCTGTGCCAGAAGATGGAACCGAAACAGAATTTCTAGAAGAATTAGTCCCTAGAACGGATTATGACGTCCCCTTCCTAAAAAAGGAACTTTGGAAGTATCTTAAAAGTATCAAAAATAATTACATCAGGGAGCTTTGTTTACTTTTCCTCAAGGATCCAGAGGTCAAAGAAAAACTAGCAACAAGCGTCGCTGCTGCGGGACATCACCACGCATATAAAGGGGGGTTGATCACTCATATCGTACGCCTCATGTATCTAGCCGAAGGTGTTTGCGACGCTTTTAATAACAATATGTATCCCAACGGTAAATACAAAGTTAACAAAGATCTACTAATATTCGGTGTTTTTGTTCACGACCTATATAAAATCAGAGAATACGAGGGAACCAGCTATGCGGCGGACGGTGGCCTCGTTCCTCACCTCCCTCTTGGAGCTATCCAAGCCAATAGGTTCATGGATCGCATCGAAGATTTCCCAGAAGAGATAAGAAAACAATTAACGCATCTCGTGCTGGCCCACCATGGACAGATTGCTTGGGGTAGTCCCTGCACACCCCTCACTGTCGAGGCAATGATATTACACCACTGTGATAATATAGCAGCCAAGGTTGATCCTATGCTTGAAGCCCTTGATGATCTTCCTGAGGGAGAAACCTGGACTGGTCGAGTTAAGGTTTGCGAGAATAAGAAAATCTATCTTGGTGGTATGTCTATACATCAATATGATGATGATAAAGTGGTAGTGAAGAACGGAAAAGTTTGCGTAAAATGCGGGGAGCTTTGCTCTTGCGAAGAAGAAACTGCTGAAAAATAAATGATCGAATACACAGATCTAATACTTAAATGTAATTCGCTATTTCATAAGTTAAACGGGCGAGCACTACTACATAATATGGTTGAGGGAAACGTCTGTTTCTCGCATCCGTTTACGGCAAGTAGTCAATTAGACGTAGATTCTCATCCTAAACGTTTCAATTTATGGAGGTTAGCTAGAAATCGAAACCATATTATGGAAATAGGTTTCAATGCAGGACACTCCTCATTAATAATGTTGCTCTCTAATCGAGATGCTCTCCTTACTATATTTGATCTAGAAAAACATGTGTATACAAGACCATGTTTTGAATTACTTCAAAATTTCTTTCCGCACATGAGAGCACATTATGGAGATAGCAAACAAACCGTAAGTGCTTTTACTCGTGATAACCCAAACGCCCGGTATGATCTAATTCACATAGACGGTGCTCACGAGTTTGAAACTCTTGAGCATGATTATCAAAATGCTAAGACATTATCTCATAAGGACACTGTAATTGTTGTAGATGATACAGATGGTCCCATAGGAAAATATATTCAAGAAAAAGTATTAATGGGAGAAATAGTAATGCTCAACCGTATTGAACATAGACTTAAAAAAACACCCCATCATATGATTTTTAAATTCAAGGGCCGATAACTATTGGGCCTTACTCTTAGCCTCTAGCTTAAGACGAAATTCTAAATCCTGCTGCTTAACTTGTTCATGTTTGTATATGACATTACCAAACCAACAGAAAAATAAGGTGAATACAATAAGACCTACCCAAAATTCTATCCAACCACCAGGATTTTGATAGCGGTCTATAACTGATCTACTCATACACATATTGTAACAAAGGAATAAAATGAATCATAAATTGATGAACTTACTGCTCTTTTATCTAATCAAATTAGATCAACTAGGTGCTAAACCCCAGGAAATCGCTTCAATTCACCCAGACCCTATGCGAAGATTAGGGCACTGTATGTGGATGATTACTAAAATGAGATCATTTGACTGGAATAGTGATGAAATAAAATCAAATAGATGGCTTGGATACATCCAAGGAGTCCTTAATGCAGAAAGAGTGTTTTCTATCTTAGATTTACGAGATCACACAAGACCCCTCTATAATGATATTCCTGAATGCCCAGCAGTTATTCAACTTATTAGCGATGCACGCAGCGGCTCTATATCAACCAGCTACATGACAGCCATAACTAGAATCAATTTTGAAGATATTGCCAAAAAACAATCTCGACCAATTAGAAACACTAAAGAGTTTGCCAGTTTTCATACCTATTTTAATAAAGGCGCAATAGCTCGAACAGTAACTGAAGTTATTTTCTATTTTAAAGAAGCACTCAAGGTTAGTATGACAGCCCCTGCTGCACGAAGGTCTGATCATAATGGTATGATTATTAAATCACTAATTAAAATGAAAGAAACAAGATTTACTAAAATGGATGTTGAGGCGGCTAAGAAAGAAATTTTCGAAACAGCCCAAGAAGAGCTTAGTCGCCCCAATCTTGATGGATTGCCCCATAAGGATTAATAGAAAGAATCAGATGAAGCCATCTTCTGTGACATATTTCCATTCTCCTATCATCCCAATCTTCAGGAGTAGCCCGAAGACCTGCAGCTTCGACTGCACAGCCGTCAGCAATACCATTTAGGAGAACCTTATGTCCCATACGGCTTTCGCTCTCAGCTACAGACACTATAGCTAGAACAGCCGCACATAGGTTTTCCCACGAGGTAGCTATTGCGTCTTTAACATCTCCAGCGCTTTGTGCTGCGTCCCATTCAGTTTTGTATGTGTCTCTTACTGAGAGAATATCGTGATTAAGTCCCATTGTTTGATTTTACCAAATATATAGATTATTATTCACTTATGGATTTAATTTACAAGCATCCCGACGGCGGTAGTTTATGGCAATCAGGTTACCGAGATATACCCCATAATCTTAAGCTCCTTGGGATACAAGTAGTTATTTATGCTGCTGCCGAATGTCCACCACTCAACCATCATAAAGGTGCTAGATTAGAATATTTTCCTAATCACGACATGATGGTTCCAAAAACTAGCCCGCATTATAATGTTTTACTTAATAATGCAAAAGCGGCTGTTCCTACTGTCGTTGAAGCTATAAAAAGCGGAGAAAATGTATTAGTAACCTGCTCTCAGGGCGTAAATAGATCCAGTCTCGTAACAGGATTATCAATTAGAGCACTATCAGAAATACCTGCATGGGAAATAGTTGATTTAATTAAAGAAAAACGAGAAGGAACCTTAACTAATGGAACCTTCATGGGTATGATTATCGATACAAGTAGCCCCAATCCTTACTTAGATTAGGTTCGAAGCTTTACCCACCTCTTAAACGTACTATCATGTAGAAATGAAGCCCAATTTAGCCATCTTTCTACCACCAAACCATCAGCCACACCATCCGTCTGTTCGGTTAAGGAGAATAAATCTCCGTAAACCCTTACGTAAAGCAGGAATTAGAGCAGATTTAATTTACAGGTATGAAGATCTATGGTCTTATTCAAATATTTTGATAAGTCACTTAGATGCAGAAGTAGCAGCCCGTTGCCGCCAGTGGAGATGCGAGGGTAGACGAATATTTTATTGTCATACAGAAGGCATTACCGGACTTAAATATCAAGACGAAATATTTAATTCCTGTGATTACATAGTTTGCTGCAGCACTAAGCTGGCTGAGATGACACAAGCAACGATAACTTCTAGTTTTACCAAATGTATCGTAATACCTGATATGCTGGAAGGTCCTCGACCAATTCATAAACCACAAAAGAAGGAAAAACTAACTTGTGTTTGGACCGGCATGGGCGGAAATAGCTATTTAGTTAAAACGCTGAAACCAGTTATCGAGAAATGTGGTATGGATCTCACGATAATTAGCGAACACGATGATGCAGATCTCAAGTGGGATAGAGACACCTATCTATATGATATGGCGGAAGCCGACATAGTTCTTTGTCCACAAAATGTCGAGAGACAGCCCGCTAAATCTCACGTTAAGGTAGCAACGGCAATGGGCTTAGGAATGCCTCTGGTTTGTAGTCCCAATCCCGCATATTTAGAAATTGTTAAACAGGGCATTAACGGTTATGTGGCTAGAACCTTGGAAGATTGGGAACAAGCGTTAACAGCACTCAAGAATCTCAATAAAAGGGTTGAGGTGGGTCGCGAAGCATTACAAACGTCAAAGCAATTCAATTCTGAATCTATAGCAAAACTATGGGTTGAACTACTAGACAAAGACAGCAAAGAGTTTAAGGTCGCATTTATAAACAACACCTTACCGCATAAGTATATGAGTTATGGTGACATCATATTAGATAATATGAGGCTTAGCGGGGTTAAAGTTGATGAATTTAGGTATGAGGATACGAAAGATTTAGAGCACGGCTATGACATTTATATGTTTACTGAAGTTAGATTTAATCCAGAAGATATCAATTACGTAGCACATCACCCTCTTCGCGGCCCCCTACCGTCAGACGGAGGCCCCCGAGTTCTCATAACTCAAGAAAACATTGATCTAAACTTTTTTACATACTTTGATCTAGTAGTTACCCCAAACAAACAACTAGGTTTAGATTGGGTCAGTAGGGGTTTTGTTAATGTTGCCGTTATCGAAAACTGGGACAGCATTGATCCAAAATATTTTGCCACTCTTTGTCAAGATGAGGCATTTCTGCACGCCAGAAAAGAACATAATTTCAACCTCCACTCAAAGCACATTGATTCTTTTCATAGTTTACAGCCACCAGAAGAGCGTTGGGTCGGAGGAAATAGAGATCAACTCCACATCAACTGGACAATGGAAAACACCCACGAAGATGCTTCTATCCTAGATATAGGGAGTGCTGATGGTTGGCTCGCACTATTCTTAGCTATGCAGAATAGAGATGTATCTGCAGTAGAGTTTGTTAAAAGGGGTATTGACTGGACTAAAAAGAATGCTCAGAGACTTGGAGTAGATATTGATCTGAGGTATGGGTTCACGGAGAATGTGGATAATCTTTTTAACGACAAAAAATTTGATTACATCCTAGCGTATGAGATATTAGAGCATCTAGACTATAGAAGAGTTCCCTGGTATCTTGAGAAGATGGAGAATATATTAAATCCAGGAGGTAAGGTGTTAATCACATTACCGAAACAGGACTTACACGATAACCCAGAGCATTTATGGAGTCCAAGCATCAAATTGATTGACAACCTATTTGAAAATAAGCACAATTATCAGTGTCAGTGGATAGATATTCCTAATCACGGAGTGCCTGGCAATTGGTTTATAAAATATGAAAAGAGGTAAAAATGCACGGAGATAATCATGATGGGCAGAGAGCTTTAGATATGACAATAGGAAATTGGCATATTCTAAGAGCTGTGTGGTATCCTTATTTCAAACCAAATCCGATGGTAGCCAAATCATTTACTGTATCAGCCTGGAAAGTAGCAACAACGTCCTCTGGAGAAAAGCCGGGCCATCCGGTTTTTTTAAAAGAGATTGGTGGGGATAAAGTCTTCCACGCATCATACAAGGATCTTGGAAAAAAATTTCTACCAGAGCAACACTATAAAGATGTGCTTGCGTTTAACGGATATATCGTCGAAGATCAAGGTGATGATTTTATATCATTTGCCCGGAAACCGGCTATATAGTCTTTTCAAGAAGAAACAGATTTCCATCCCTTGACCTAACTCCTTACATTGCTAATATGAAGTTGTGAAAGACTGTATGTGCGAGTATACCCTTCTTAAAAAAGACCTCGCTGTCAGCGAGGAGATTTAATGTTCGATCGTTTTACGATAACAGCACGAAAAGTGATGCGACTGGCTCGAACCGAATGCTCAACATTTAAGCATGGTTTCATAGGCACAGAGCATTTCCTTTTAGGATTGCTTAGGGAAGATAAAAGTATTGCAGCCGCCGTCCTCAGGACGATGGGTGTAACAGCAGACAAAGTTATCAAAGAGATTGAGATTGAGCCCTCAAATACACCACCCATGGGAGTCATCCCTTTTACCAAAAGAGCAAAACAAACTCTTGAGGCGGCTGTCGAAGAAGCGGCTCATCTACGACACAACTATATTGGCCCAGAGCACATCCTGCTAGGGCTATTAGATGACGAGAATGGTGCTGCCGTTCAAATTCTACTCAAAATGAATGTCGATATTGATGACGTAAGAAGCGAAGTACTTGAGCTTATTACAGAGACAGTGACTACGGCAGAGGATGAGGAAGAAGAAAAGACCGTAGACGCCACCAAAAAGAAAGCAAAAGCGAAAAAAGGTAAGAGTGCTCTAGATCAGTTTGGTAGAGATCTTACAAAGTATGCTGCTGATGGAAAACTGGACCCAGTCATTGGTCGTAAGGATGAAATAGAAAGAGTACTACTAGTCCTAGCACGTAGAAATAAGAATAATCCAATTCTTCTTGGAGAACCTGGGGTCGGAAAGACTGCCATTGTTGAGGGTATCGCCCAACAAATCATAAACGGAAAAGCACCAGAAATGTTAGACGGTCACAGACTCATTGCATTAGACTTGGCAGCTATGGTTGCGGGCACTAAATACCGAGGCCAGTTTGAGGAAAGAATTAAAGCCGTCATGGCAGAGGCTACTAAAGAGAAAATTATTCTCTTCATTGACGAAATTCATACTCTAGTTGGGGCTGGAGGGGCTGAAGGCGCTATTGATGCAGCTAATGTCCTTAAACCAGCACTTTCTCGGGGAGAAATACGATGCATCGGAGCCACTACGCTTGATGAGTATAGAAAATCTCTAGAGAAAGATGGGGCTCTAGCGCGACGTTTCCAAAAAGTGATAGTTGACCCGCCGTCTGTAGAACAAGCAGAGCAGATTTTGCTAGGTGTGATTAATAAATATGAGGCACACCACAAAGTTAAATACTCTAAGGAAGCACTAAAGACAGCAGTAAATCTCGCTGATCGATATATCACAGCTAGATTCTTACCAGATAAAGCTCTGGACGTTATTGATGAAGCTGGTGCCAGAGTTGTTCTGGAAAAACACCGACCTAAAAAGTTGGCAGATGCAGAACTTGATCTTGAAACACTTGAGAAATCAAAAATTAATGCAGTTGCTGATCAAGAATTTGAGGAGGCTGCTTCCATCCGCGATAAAATCGAAAAGCTAGAAGAGAGTATTAAGCAACTAAAGCTTACTTGGAAACAAGAAAATAAAAAGAAACCCGTTGTTACTAAAAAATTGATCGCAAGAACAATTTCTAAAATGACGGGAATTCCTCTCGAAAGTTTAAGTGCTTCTGAGACGGAAAAACTTCTCAAGCTAGAATCTCATCTTGGCAAAATAGTTATTGGACAAACTAAAGCCAAAGAGCAGCTTGCGAAATCTCTTCGTAAAGCCCGAGCGGGTCTTGGTGACCCAAATCGGCCAATGGGCACCTACTTATTCGTCGGACCAACTGGTGTTGGTAAAACACTACTAGCTAAAGCTATGGCTAAGACTATTTTTGATTCGGAAGAAGCATTGATCACCATGGATATGTCTGAGTATTCAGAAAAAATCAATGTATCAAGATTGGTCGGAAGTGCCCCTGGATATGTAGGATACGAGGAAGGCGGCCAACTAACGGAGGCAGTCAGAAGAAAGCCTTATTCAGTTGTTCTTTTTGACGAAATCGAAAAAGCTCACCCGGAAGTATTTAATATTCTTCTTCAAATAATGGAAGATGGCAAGTTGACTGATTCTCAAGGAAGAAAGGTTAATTTCAAAAATACTGTTATCATACTTACTAGTAATGTTGGTAGTAGCGCTATCATAAATAAATCTTCCCTAGGTTTTGGTGGAGGTAGTGAAACGTCTGAAGAAATGATTGAAAAACAGATAAGTGAAGATCTAAATAGAACCTTCAAACCCGAATTTTTGAATAGATTAGACGCAAAAGTTATCTTTACTCAACTAACTAAGGATGAGCTATACGAGGTTCTGGATCTTGAACTCCATAAGGTTATTAAGAGACTCCAAGAAAAAGGCCGAACATTGGAGCTTAGTCCTGCAGCGAAAGACTTCTTACTAGATAAAGGTTACAACCCTGAATATGGCGCACGTCCGCTTAGACGTGCGGTAGGTACTTATGTTGAAGACCTTCTTGCTGAGGAAATATTAAAGGGAGCTTTCCCGGATAATGAGAAGATTCTCTTGGATAGAAATCCTGAAGATGATCACCTATTTGCCTGTAATATAGTTCTTGAAGCTTAGTTGTCAGACCCTCTTGATACACTATAACTAGTAAGAAACCTTGAGGAGATACTTCTTCGTGGTATATTGAACGTAATGGAGAGAGAATGGGCACATTAGCAAAATTAGCAAATGAACTCTATGATCTTCGAGAACAGAAGTCAGGAATTACTAGTTCCTTGAGTGAAGTTAAGAAGAAAATAGATGAAGTTGAGAAAGAGATGCTTGAGGAGCTTGCCGAGGAAGGCATGAATCGAGTAGACATTAGCGGTAAAGGATCATTCTTTATAGCTACAAGAAAATTTTATCGTATCGATGATAAGGATGCCTTCATAGCCTTCCTTGAAGAACAGGGAGATGAGGATATACTGTCGGTTCAGCACCAGACTCTGAACGGTTATGCTAAGGAAATAGCAACTAGAAAAGAAGCTGATGGTGACTCGGAATTCGAAATACCGGGATTAGTATTCCATGCGAAATCACAAATCAAAGTCAAGAAGAGTAAAAACTAAGGAGTTGTAATGGCTAAGAAAAAATCAACAGAAATGGCTCTAGCAACAGTAGAATCATTGCTTCCAGCAAATATGGAGTTCGATCAACTTATTGAAAACCTAGAGGAAATGGATGAAGTCAATTTCCCTAGAATTTCGTTTAAGAATGGTCGATTTAAACTATCTAAAGACGACAAAGGAGCAGACGTACTTAAAGGTGTAATTCTTTTCCATGGTCGCCAGAACACATATTGGGAGGGAACTTATGATCCCAACAATATCGTTCCTCCTGAGTGCTTCTCAGTGGATGGTAAGACTGGTTCTAAAGCACGAAATAGCAGCGGCCAATTCGGGTCTTGCCGTAGTTGTGCTTACAATCAGTTCGGCTCGGGTGCGGGTAAAGGCAAGGCTTGCCGCAACCAAAAGAAAGTTTACATACAGGTGCCAGGGAACGCCGTTCCTTATACTTTGTTCTTAGCACCCACAAGTTTAACTGGTTTCAATGATGGATATATCATGAATAAGATTGTCCAAAAAGGCCACCAGTATTGGGCTGTTCTCACTACCTTTACCGCTTATCAAGAAGGTAACGACACTTACTTCAAAATATCATTCGAAGTAGATAGTTCCTTTGAGGGCGAAGAGAAAACTCAACTCAAAGAGTTGAGAGATTTCTGGATGCCAGCTATTAAAGCTGACAGAGCACAACTTGATGTTCCTGGCGGAGCAAGCAGTAGTAGCTCATCATCTTCGGAAGATGAATCCAGTGAGGAAAGCGAAGAGACTTCTACGAGAACGGTAGAAGCACGTAAACCGGCCCCCGTCTCTGCACCAGCAGCAGATGATGCTGCCAGTGATGAGATGGACGAGGAAGATCCTCCGTTCTAGTTCTTTTAAAGTTTAGATAAAAAATGGCGAGCCAGGTCCAGTATCTGGCTCGCTATTTTTTTATATCATCTGTCAGTGTTGTTAAGTACAATTCAAAAGATGTTAAACGGAATTTAAAGACTTTATTGGACCCATCAATTGAAAATTTGTGGGTCCGCTTTACTATACTAAGAGGACTATGGCAGAGACGATCAAAGATATGCTCGGTAGGATGGATGACCCATCTAAGAGAATCGAAATATATACTAGCTTTATAAATAAAGCTATTCTCGACGATAATGATCGAGAAAATCTTAAAAAAGAACGAGGATTTACGGATGAGATTATAGATTTATGTCACTTCAAGAGTTGCCGTCCAGAGAACCGAGAAATAATTGAGGATCTTAAGAAGATCTACACTGAAGAAGATCTTATCGAAGTCGGTATGCTTGAAGCAACCGACAGCGGGGTCAAACCTTGCGGACAACTTCTTGGAATATATAACAAGAAGGGTGACTTTATAAATAATATTTGCATCCCCTACTTTAACGCCGACGGAGAGATCTATTTTCTCAGACCCCACAAATTCGGCTTTAAGGGCCTCGGGATTAATATTTATTGCCCCGCACGTGAGCTGTCTCCTGATAAGACCTGGATAATTACTGAGAGCGAGTTTAAGGCTGCAGCGACCATTCAGTTCGGCTACGCAGCCATCGGGCTCCCTGGCATCCACTCATTTGCTGAAAATCATTTCAATCGTCTCAAGGCATTTATTGAAATAATAGGCATAAGCAATGTGGTTGTCATTTATGACAATGAGATAAAAACAAACCCAGAGTATTCTAACTATAAACCCGATGTGCTTAAGCAGTGGGATACACAATGGCGGGCTGTTGATATTTGCCGTAAGCTAATTAAGAATGTACCTGATCTCGCATCTGTTAAAGTCGGGGTACTTCCCGATGACTGGATGGAGGAAGGAAAAATAGATATTGATGGAGCATTAGCTCAAGGCCGAACTCCTAGCGAATTCAAGTCGGTCGTTTATCGAGCATTAACTTGGCGAGACTATCTTCAGAAATTACCTCCAGTAGCTAGAAAAATCATCGCTCGAAAAGTTTATCGAGAGGACTTTCTCGAAAAGAGCGTTATTTCTAAAAAAGATAATGGCTACTTTATTAAAAAGAAGAAGAAGGTCGGTCGCGGAGACGCTTCCGAAATCATCGAAATCGAAGAGCAAATAGCAAACTTCACGATGGATATTAAAAAAGTTCTAGTCGAAGGTGACGTTCACGTTAGAGAAGTTATTTTTAATGGACAAGACGGAAGTAGATCTAAACCTCATGTGAGTAAGAGCGCAACAACTATTCTCAGAGATTATAAAGTCTGGGCAAGAGGTTGTGGAGACTATACTTTCATGGGACGACAAGAAGAGCTGGATATGGTTTGGCAACTTGAAGGAGCCATGTGCGATGGTCGAGAAATTCTCCGGCCTGAGCAAATTGGAAAACTCAAAGAAGTCGAAGAACCTCTCTGGTTGTTTGGTAATGCTCTAATTAAAGAGGACGATGGTACTGTCCTCCAGCCAGATAAGGAAGGAATTATTTGGTCTGGATTGACTGGGTATTTACCTAGAAGTATTAAGGTCGCCGCAAAAGCAAAAACTAGTATTAAAGCAACACAAGTACCTACTGTTAACCTTCACGACAAAACAGTTGATTTGAAAAAGCTTAAAGACATCATCAATAAGATGGAAGAAATCTGGGGAACTAAAGCCGTTTGCTTAGCCGTAGGCTGGGTAATAGCCACGCTTCTTTCCGATGAAATACATCACCATTATGGATGTTTTCCTCTGCTATTTATCGGAGGTAAACGTGAGTCAGGAAAAACGACTCTAGCCCAGTGGTTGATGGCAATGGGCGGCCAGCACGATCCAGTAGGTAGTTCCTTGGAAGGAACAACCCAACCAGGGGCGACACGACACTTAGCGTGGTATAGCTCTCTAGTTTATTGGATGGATGAGTATCGAAACAACTCTAAGGTTAAGAAGTGGGACGGATTCTTCCGTAACGCATACAACCGCCAATCACCATCTAAGGGAACACTTGGTGCTGGAGTTAGATCACAGGACATTAATGCTGGGATTCTTCTCTCTGGAGAGGAAACACCTCATGATAACGCTTTATTGAGTCGTTGTGTAGTTATTCCTCTAGCTAAGAGAAAAAAAGATACACAAGAGCATTTCAAGGAAATAGAAGTTTTAAGAACTGAGGCAACTCTTTCCCAACTTATAATCGAAGTAATTAAAGTAAAGAAGGCAATACTACCTTCCGTCTTAAATAATATTGACGGATGGAAGAAACGCCTCTTAGACGCCGGAGTCGGCCCTCGTATTAGTTTAAACTACGCAATACCTGCAGTTTGCTACGATATGATTTTCTTACGCGATGAGTCCATGACCGTAAGAAAAGAGTTTGTTCGATGGGTTGTCGAAGAATCACATAGAACAGAGCTTGAAAAAGAGAGTGAGCACATGCTTGCAGTCTTTATGGAAGATCTAGTTTCTATTCACGAACACCTGGATGGATTCTATACAGTTTTTGATCAAAGCAAAGAAGACAAAGGTAAAAAGCGAATAGCAATCCACTTCCCCACTTTTTATTCTAAATGGACCGAAACATATAGAAGAAAAGGGCATGAACAGTTTAAACGGGGAACTATGCTTAGTTATATACGGGAAGAGCCTTATTACATAGAAGATAATAAGCTTAAACGAATTGGAGGTAAACCAACTCGCAGTCTTGTTCTGAGCTTAGATCCAGAAGACAATCCACCTGACGGATTGCTTTACTTGGCAGAAGGCCGAGCTGGTGGTGAAGAAAGTATTAAGGGAGCTATGGACTCTCTTTCTTCGGACGATAATGATTTGTTCTAAGTCAAGCTTCTTGATCGCTTGATGGGCCATGGTAATATCAAGTATGAATTTAGTATGGAGTTTATATTATGAATATAGATTTGTCAGAAATAGCTGAAGATTTTGAAGAGATTCCCGAGCCAAAAATGGAAGATTTAGTAAATATTCCATATGATCAACAGATTTATCTGTGTCAGAAAACTCTTTCGCGTTGGCGAAAAACGAGCAAAAGTTTGGTCCGAGACTATGACGGTGAGGCGGATTGGCATGAAATGGCTGCATATGTAAACAAGACGTATGATCAGGTTTTCATGGAAACATATAATAAATATGCCAAAGCGCAATAGTAAAGCTGAAAGTTTACTTACTTTTGAAAAAAAGTATCCAGTTTTAATCAAAAGAGCCTTGATATACAAAGATAAAATCATTGTATGGTCTCTTTGTGATAGAAGTCTTTTAGCTAAAAGATGGAGGAGCATCTCTCAGATTAAAATGAGAATAATGCCTCTCAAACCCCTGGAGGGCGGAGAAACACAACAGATATGGAATCATATCTGGGATATTTCCAAACCCTTGTCTCTGGGTCCAGAGAAAGTTAAGTTACATGTGAGGATGTATGACGGTATTAGTTGGCGCGATTCATAAGGGTTATGCCTATATTGGGGCAGACTCTCTTTGGTCTTGGGATGAAAATTTTGTTAGAGAAAGCAAAACAAGCAAATTTTTAAATTTGAAACCTGTTAAATTTGTTTCAGATGAGGGATTAGAGACTTTTACGAGAGATCTTTCTGAAGAGGTTTTAATAGCAAGTTCTGGTCAAGATAGATTTACTCAAATTTTAGAAAAAGTAATAATAGAAAACCCTGAATTAGCCTGTTTCACCGATAAAGCCGGAGTAATTGAATTAGCAGAAACATACCACAAAGCAGTCACTAAGCTCGGGGTTGGTGATTCAGATAACAATCAACTTCCGGATCACGATATGGGATTTCTATTAATCTCTAAATACAGTGATAGAATATGGACTTTGGAATCTGACTATTCCATTGGTGAATATGATGATTATGTTAGCGGAGGTTCTGGCAGCTTTTTGGCAGAGGCTGCTATGAGGGCTCAAAGTAAGCGAGGTCTGCACGGAGAAGAAGCGGTTTTGACTGCAATTGAAACCGTTAATGAATTGCACCCCTACTGCGGCGGGCGAATCGAAATTAGAAAAATTAAAATAGAAAAATAAATTCCTAGTGTCCTAGGGGCGGCTACCTGTCGGACCCACTTGGTATCCTTAAGACACAAGGACAGAGATTATGACAATGACAACAGCAAAAGAGCCAATTGAATTTTACGATGTAAAATACAAAGAGAAGATTAAAGTAGCAAGAAGTAAGTGCAGTTTGGAAGTTTTTCAAACTAAACGAGGACAAAGGACTCGTATCGTTGCCGTTATGAAGAGCAAGGACGATCCAGCCAAGGAGTATAAAATTTCGAGACTGTGCGCTAAAGACTTCGTTCTTTAGTAATTCCTACTATAAGGCTTAAGAGAACCCGGATTCGTCCGGGTTCTTTTTTTATGCCCATATTCCACTAGAGAGATTAGAGGACCTATGAGTCGGAACCGAAGTGGTGTCTGTTGTGAGTGTTTCATAGAGTTCTGGCCACATCTTGTAAAGAAAATAACCGGAAGACACCATAGTTATATAGCTAATAAAGGGTATGTGTCTTCCCACAGCTAAGGTTATCACGAAGGGTGACATATTAGCCAATCCCATAGGAAGAATATACTTATCTGCTTTATAGAGCATACGCCCTACTAGTGGCATATCTTTTTCATCTACCCTCTTAAGTAATGAAAAACGTTTTAAGTATATTTTCGCCCCAACCGTCATACCTAGTGTGATCATTAAACCAATAATATTTTTAATCTTCTCCCAACCAGTAATTTTTTCAAACGCACCTAAATCTCCGAAAGTTGGATTTATGGCTTTCCGTAATATGGGATAATGAGGAACTACCCCAGGCAATTTCACCGATGCAAACCCGTCATATGCTCCAAAACCGATACTCTTCATAGGTTTAGTATATCAAACGCTAATAAAAAGATAAATTCGAATGAGAGCAACTAAACATCTTTTAGGCGTAGACTAGATGAGTCGGAGTGCCGATAATACATCTAGTTGCAGGTTTACTACCAATGAAAAAGTTACATATTATTAAGACCAAAGAATTTAAGCATGTTGATGCTAAGGCTCGTGGCAAAATTCTCCCCATTTTAGAGAAGGAGACATTGAGTTGGGCGAAGAAGGCCCAGCGTAAAGCCCACAAAGCTACCATCGAAATACAGAAGGAATTTGAAAAAAATCCTGACCCAGTTCGTAATAAGTATTTTAAATATTTACGAAAACTTCTTTTGATGAAACTAGAAGCGGTAGAGAACGAGTCTTGGGACAACAACAAGAAAGCTCCTGAGCTGGACGAAGATCTAGTCAAGTTTTTAGAGATTGAATCTCTTCGGGTTCCTGAGCATATTTCTTGTAGTTCAATTGGCATGTATGAATTTTGTCCCCGCAAATGGTTCTATAGATATGCCCTTGGAGTTAAGTATCCTAAAACCACTGCACTCCATTTTGGGTCTGCTGTTGACGATGCTATTAACTATTACTTCGAGGAGAAGATAGCAGGCCGACAGGCGACCTTGCAGGCCACTTACGACGAGTTCTTCAGAGTCTTCGACAAAGACGCTGACGAGGTTAACTGGGGCACTGACGACCCAGTACAACTCCGACGTAATGGACCTATTATTCTTAAAAAGTATGTCGATGAATTTGATCGAATTACAGAACCAACCGGAGTTCAGACCGAGGTTAGAATACCTCTAGATAATGGCGGTATGTTACTAGGATATATCGATATTCTTGAAGCAACCGGAGTGGTCGATACTAAGACTGCTAAAAAGAAATGGACTACTGGAAGATTTGCTAAACACCTTAAGGAACTACAGCCTAAAGCGTATTCTCTATGGTTTTTGCAGGAATTCGAAAAGATGCCAACACAGTTTAGGTATCAAATCGTTACTAAAAAAACTAATGACAAGGGCGAAGCCATCCCGGAAACTCAACTCATCGACTTTACCATAAAGAAGTATGAGCTGGAAAGTTTCCGACGCCGCATCCAACGTATTTGGGATGATATCATTGCCAGACTTAATACTAAAGACGCTAAAGGAAATCTTCGAGGAATAGATATGTTCCCAGCACAAGCTGAATACGGCCCTGGTGAAGGACGAGGCCCCGGTTGTGTAGATATAGGGGTGCTTTGCACAAAACAATGGTGTGATTATGCGGAACTGTGTGAAAAGAACGGACTTAAAATACCCACTAAGTGGGTATCCAAAACCGCAGAGAAAAGTGGACATCACGTCTACGATTAGGAGTATTGCTATGAGTAATGAAGTAAAAATTAAAATGAAAAAATCTACCCTTATTGCACTCCAAAAATTGGCAATGCGAAGAGGCCATACTCTTGAGGAGACTTTGCAGCACGCTGCCAGTACCGAAGTGTATATGGATGAGCGCCTTCGTGATGGTTGTTCTATTCTCTGTCAGGACCAAGAAGAGAATCTCTGGCGTGTGGTATTCTCACATATGAGAACCCAGGAGTAGCTCATTGTGATGTCGGTGTCACCTGTTATTATCTAGTTAAAGGTTAGGTGATACGTGGCTGCTCAACTACGCGACAATAAATTGGATTTCTGGATCCAAAATAATTACAACGTTCTTTTCAAGGGCAAGCATGGGGTTGGTAAGACTTCTCTAATAATTCAAGCCTTTGATAGAAACAAATTAAACTGGAAATATTTCAGTGCTTCAACGATGGATCCGTTCGTAGACTTCGTCGGAGTACCTAAAGAGGTTAAGGACGAAAAGGGTAATTCATATTTGGATTTAATTAGGCCAAAAGCGTTTCAGGACGACGAGGTTGAGGCTATTTTCTTTGATGAATATAACCGCTCACATAAAAAAGTCCGTAATGCTGTTATGGAGCTTATCCAATTCAAGTCTATTAACGGCAAGAAGTTTAACAACTTAAAGATAATCTGGGCTGCAGTTAATCCCGATGACGACGATACAGAAGATTATGACGTTGAAAAAATTGATCCAGCGCAGTTAGATCGTTTCCATGTCCACGTAGACGTTCCTTACAAGCCTGTTCTCTCTTACTTTACTTCCCAATACGGGAAGGAAGTAGCCGAAGCGGGATGTTCTTGGTGGAGTGAACTCCCCAAAGAAATGCAAAATGCAGTCAGTCCTCGTCGTCTGGATTATGCCCTCAACATGCATAAAAATAAAGGTGATTTACGCGATGTATTACCTACAAAAAGCGGCATTAATAAATTACTGCTCACTCTACGAGATGGTCCAATTAAGAAAAAGCTTGAGAAGCTTATCAAAGCAGGCGATAAGGTAGAGGGACAGAAATTCATCTCCCAGGAAAATAACTATGCAGCAGCCATTCAATACATAACTAAAACTAAAGCTTTTAAAGAATTCTTCTTTCCCCTCTTGGCAGAAGAGAAGATAGCAAGTTTAATTGCTGAGTCTACGGCTCTTACAAAATATTTTGCTGAAAATTGCGGAAAAGTTGCGGTATATGAGAAGGTAATAAATAGCATTATCAAAGCAAATCAAAATAGAAAATTGATAGGTAACCTCAAAAAGCACATGCCTAAATCTATCAAGCGAAGAGCTACTGGGGTTCCCTGGTCTAAGCAAATCAAAGCCCTGCACGCAAGAAAGAGATACAACACACAACAACGAACTAAAATTTATCAAGAATTGTTACTAGAGATTCCAGATAATATGACTCTTAAAGAGGCGGAAGCCACTGTTGATTTAGTCAATAGCATTATAGATAGAAGTCATGCCTTCTCTGTTTCCAGAAACTTTCCAAAGATACCTCAGATATTGAGTATTTGCTTCAGTGTAATTGCACGAGATACTCAATACGCTACCATTGATGACATCATTAATTATAGAAACTGGTATGCCATTGCTCAAAAAGTGTCAGACAAGCAGAAGATTAAAATCGAAGCTCTGGCTCCGTATGCGCCTATTATCGCTCCAGGCTCTATAGCTCCTAAGACTATCAGTGCTGGAAATATTAAAGTCAGGCAGTTGATTAAATCTGCCAACTCTCTAGAAGATCTTATAGATAGTCTCGAAGATGACGACGAGGAGCCTCCTTTTTAATGGACGCCATCGAAGAAACAACCATATCTCCTGAGGAGTGGACAGAAATAAGTTCTCAGCTTGAGATACACCATGCTCTGTTTTATCAGTTATGGCAGATGGGTAAACCACTTTTTGATAAAAGTATACCAACTGCGGCTGTCCGGTTTAACCCCGAAGGGCAGCTTGTTGAATTTGTATTCAATCCAGATTTTTGGAATGAGCTTACGCTTACTGAAAAGAAATTCGTAATTTGCCACGAGTCCTTGCATGTGATATTTAATCACGGTCTGCGAATGATTAACACTAAACAAGGTAAGAAGTGTAACGTAGCGATGGATATCATAGTTAATCACTCTTTAGTAGATAACTTTGGATTTAAACGTAGTGACCTATCTATGGAAGCCAAGCTTTGTTGGATGGATACAGTCTTCAAGCCCGAGATAGTGGCTAAAATACCTACACGACAAACCTTTGAATTCTATTACCTTCTACTTAAAGACCCCGATAACTTGGCGGAAGGAAACCAACCAAGCGATGCAGACGGTTCAGGTGGCGCAGGCGGTTTGCCAGAGACACTCGATGATCACAGCCAACTGCCAGGTATGTCAAATCAAGACTGGGGCGAGGTAGTAAAAAAGCTTGACGAAACTCTATCTAATGAAGAGAAGAGTGGTATCAAGGATCTTGTGGAAAAACATACTCAGCTACCTAAGGACCAAAAGCCCGGAAAAGGTCGAGGCACTCAAGGAATGGGCGCTTGGCATTTTGTATCAAAGGATCCTGTTAAGAAAAAGAAAAAATGGGAAACGGTCATTAAAAAATGGTCGAAGAAATTCCTAAAAAAGGATATCGCTAGTATTGAACAGTGGGCCAGGATGGCTCGTAGATTCGCGCTTCTCCCTACTAATTTGATGCTCCCTTCAGAGGTCGATAATGATAGCTGGAGTCAGGATAGAATCCAAGTTTGGTTCTTTCAGGACTGCTCAGGATCTTGTATCGGACTGAAAGACAGGTTTTTTCGAGCAGCTAAGAGCCTCCCAAAAGAGCGATTCGATGTAAAAATGCACACCTTCGATACCCGAGTATTCGAGGTTGATATAAATCAAGGTAAAGTTCGCGGTGGCGGGGGCACTAGTTTTACATGTATGGAACAGTATATACAACAGTATATGAAAAAACATAAAGTGAGTTATCCCAAGGCAGTTTTTATCATTACCGATGGCATGGGAAATAATGTAAGACCCCAACAACCCGAAAATTGGTATTGGTTTTTATCATATAATTATAGATATTGCATTCCCAAGGAATCACAAATCTTTATGCTAAATGAGTTTGAGTAAATCACCCCCTTTTAAAAAAAGTTATACACTTAGAAAGATATTACCCCTTACTGTGATTAAAGTTACAAGAGTACAGCCCGTGTTGATCGGTTACACTTCAATTGGTAAGATACGGTAATAAAACACACGAATAAAAATGAAAAATGATAAGGAGACTCCAATGAAAGTCGATCCAATACTAGATGTCTCGAATGACAGATTTACAATGTTCCCAATTAAATACCCGAAGGTATGGGATATATACAAAGACCATGAAGCACTCTTCTGGACCGCAGAAGAAATAGATTTATCTAGTGATATAGCTGACTGGCGAAGTTTAAATGACGGTGAACGACATTTTATTAAACATGTTCTCGCCTTCTTTGCGGCAAGTGATGGCATAGTTAATGAAAACTTAGCTATTAATTTTTATACAGATGTCCAAATACCAGAAGCTCGTGCATATTATACTATGCAAATGCTTATTGAGACTATTCATAGTGAAACTTATTCACTATTAATAGATACTTACATCAATGATGAAAAAGAAAAACTTCACTTGCTACAAGCAATAGATACGATGCCTATTATTACTAAAAAAGGTGAGTGGGCACTAAGATGGATATCCAAAAAAACCACTTTCGCAGAACGGCTTATGGCTTTTGCAGCAGTGGAGGGTATTTTCTTTAGTTCATCTTTCTGTTCAATCTACTGGCTCAAAGATCGTGGACTAATGCCTGGCCTGAGTTTTAGTAACGAATTAATTAGTAGAGACGAAGGAATTCATACTGATTTTGCTATCTTGTTGCACAACACACTGCAAAAAGAAAATAGAATTTCAGAGGAAAGAATACAACAAATATTTGGTGAAGCCGCTGAGTTGGAATGTGAGTTTGCAACAGAGGCTCTTCCTGTATCTATGATCGGGATGAACGAAAAGCAAATGCAACAGTATATCCAGTTTGTGACGGATAGGTTGCTTGTCCAGGCCGGAGCGAGTAAGCTATACAACGTGACTAACCCCTTTCCTTTCATGGAACGCATCGCACTACAGAACAAAACTAACTTCCATGAGAAGAAGGTGGCTGAGTACCGAAAAGCAGGGGTTGGAAATATGGCGGCTGCTCAGGAATTGAATTTCGACGAAGATTTCTAGGAGAAAGTAATGTGGAAAGTGTTCAAGAAACATAAGAAAAAATGGACTAAAGTTGAAGAACAAAAACTACTTCAATTATTAGACGGATTAGTTGAAGATCTTGAAAAAGACGAAGACGAAGAAGACGAAGAAGATGAGGATAAGGAATGCTCCTGTTCGATTGCCGAGTTAATGAAAAAGGGGTGTCAATGTGGGGGTGTATGAAATTATCAACCGTATTTAGTAGAGGACGTAACACGGTACATTAGGTCCGTAGTAAAGAGATAAAATGCAAATTGTTAAGAGAGACGGGCGACTAGAAGAAGTTAAGCTCGAAAAAATTACTAGAAGAGTTAAAGCACAAACTAAGGGCCTTAAAAATGTGGACGCGATGTCCATAGCCACAAAGGTTATTGCAGGATTGTATGACGGGGTTTCAAGCCGAGAACTTGATGATCTGGCCATCAAAACTGCAGCTAATTTAGCTACAACACACCCAGACTATGACAAACTAGCCGCGAGATTGTCAGTCAGTGTTCTCCATAAAGAGACAAAAGGCAGTTTTTCAACTGTCATGGAGGATTTATCAAAAAGAACTGATACTTTTGATAGACCTCGCCCAGCAGTGGGGGAGGATTTCATGAGAGTAGTCCGTAAACACAAAAAAGCTATTGATGCTGAGATTGTTTATAAACGAGACTATGAGTTCGACTATTTAGGGCTGCAGACACTTAAGAGATCTTATCTTCAAAAGATTGATGGTCAGATAGTGGAGAGACCGCAGCATATGTGGATGCGTGTTGCTATAGGAATTCACGGAAAAGATATCGTAGCTGCCCTAGATACCTACGAGAAGCTATCCAAAAAGATGTTTACCCACGCTACTCCAACACTATTTAATGCCGGAACAGCAAAACCCCAGTTAGCCTCATGTTTCCTGCTTCATATGGATGACGACTCGATTGATGGGATCTACAAAACACTAACTGATTGTGCAAAAATATCACAATTAGCTGGGGGTATCGGAATCCATATCCATAACATTCGTGCGGCTGGGAGCCCCATTTATGGGACTAACGGAAAAAGTAATGGCATTGTTCCTATGTTACGAGCGTACAACGCCACAGCAGGATATATAGATCAGGGAGGAGGTAAGCGAAAAGGAAGCTTTGCTGTCTACCTAGAGCCCTGGCATGCAGATATTTTCGGGTTCTTAGATCTAAAACGTAACCAAGGTAAGGATGAGATGAGAGCAAGAGATTTGTTCTACGGTCTTTGGGTTCCTGATCTCTTTATGAAGCGTATTAGAGATAATGGAGATTGGACTCTTTTCGATCCAAACACCGCAAAAGGTTTGAGCGATTGTTGGGGCGATGAGTTTGATCATCTATATACGAAATATGAAAGCGAAGGATTGGGAATTCGAACGGTAAAGGCTCAAGATTTATGGAAGAAAATTCTAGAAATTCAAGTCGAAACTTCGATGCCTTACATTCTCTACAAAGACGCCTGTAATGGAAAAAGTAATCAACAAAATTTAGGAACCATCAAGTCTTCGAATCTTTGCTCGGAAATAATTCAATATACTTCTCCTGAAGAAATTGCTGTCTGCAACTTAGCTTCGGTATCCCTACCTAGTTATGTCGAAGGGCAGACCCGCAAAAGATTTAATCACAAAAAACTTTACGAAATTGTTAAGACAGTAACGAAAAACCTTAATAAAGTTATCGACGTAAATCATTATCCGTTACCGGAAACTAAAAACAGTAATCTGAAACATCGACCTATAGGGCTTGGCGTTCAAGGGTTAGCTGACGTTTTCATGAAGATGAGACTATCTTGGGATAGTTTCGAAGCCTTCAAACTTAATCGTGAGATATTTGAAACTATTTATTTCGCCTCTTTGGAAGCATCAGCAGAAGACGCCGAGAATTTTGGAGTTTACTCTAGCTACGAAGGTAGCCCTGCGAGCCAAGGAAAAATCCAATACGACCTGTGGTTCAATAGTCGGGCAGATCGGGGCCTAGAGCTTACAGACTACGAGAAGCAGCTTAGCGGCGACTCTCCGAGGTCAGGAGAGGAACTCTACTGCACTAGCGGCAGATACGATTGGGGGAGCCTCAAATCCAAAATCCAAAAAACTGGGTTGCGAAATTCCTTAAATTTGAGTTTGATGCCGACAGCGTCTACGGCAAATATTCTTGGAAATACGGAAGGGTTTGAGCCCATACCCTCCAACATATACAAGAGAAATGTATTATCGGGAGAGTTCGTAAGAATTAATAAGTATCTTGTAAATGATCTCCAAAAGCTTGATCTTTGGAATCATGAGATGAAACAGAAAATCATTGCAGGAGAGGGTTCGATCCAACACATCGGAGAGATCCCTGACGATATTAAAGAGCTGTATCGAACTGTTTGGGAAATTAAGCAGAGGTATATTATCGATCTTTCTGCAGATAGGGGGGCATTCATATGCCAATCCCAATCACTAAACATCTATATGGCAAAACCAACCTACGGAAAGCTAACGTCCATGCATTTCTATGGATGGCAGAGAGGTCTTAAGACAGGCTCTTATTACATTAGACAGCAGGCCGCGAGACAAGCTCAAAAATTCACTGTTGATCCGAACATAGAAAAGAAGCAGGAAGAGACGCAGACTCAGTTTGAAAACGCTCTAGAGGTTTTAAGGGAGCGTGACTATACTCAGGCAGAGTTAGATTTGATGTCGGAAGAAGAAATCATTACCCTTGCTAAAGGTAACTGCAATTTAGACGATCCTGAGGATTGCATAATGTGTAGTGGGTAATGACACAATTTGTTAGAGCAGGTACTTTCACCCCAGCCGAGGTTCTACCTTATATACAGGTAGATCTCGGTAAGGGGTCAAAAGAACGATTAGCTGATCCGAAGGCGTACAAGTTATATTCTGGAAAAAAAGTCTGGATGGCAAGAAAACGGTATAAAGTTTTTGTAGAAAGTACTGTGTGCTGTGTTTGCGGGATGGAGGGGGAGTTCTTCGCCCTAGAGCAGCAAAAAGAAAAAAAAGACAATCACATCTGGTTTTTTCATTTATATGGAAAAACTGAGGATGGCAAAGAAATTCTATTTACCCAAGATCACGCCGTCCCTAAATCCAAAGGTGGTAGTAATAGCTTAGATAACTTACAGACTATGTGCAGCCCTTGTAATAGCACCAAAGGCGATAACATGCCGACTGAGAACGAAAAAAACGGAGTAAGAAAACAAGGAAAAAAACTACCCGCCGCTTTAAGCGTAAGTCGAAAAGAAGCAGACTGGGCAAGAAAACATCTAACAAAAATAGCGGATAATGACCCAAATAATGCCCACGCCGCTCGATTAGGGTTAAAGTTCGCTAACCTCTTATTGGATTCTAGATGAACCGTAGATCAACAGAAGAGATATACTTTCATATTATTATGACCTTCATAACCTTATTTGTTTTTTGGGCTACCTGGGACTACATGCCTTGGTCTATGAAACTTAGAATTGATACCCTCGAAAATCGAATAACTGAGCTTGAGAATAAGTAGTTGATAGTTAGCATGGCTTTTATTATTTGCTAACATATGATAGGTAATCTATGAGCAATATCTATGCAAGTTCATTTATTGATGGACCCGAACTGAACCCAGAAAACTTATTAGAATCTTTTGAAAATTACGCAGCTAATTTAGAAGAAATGGCTACTAAGTATAAAAAACTCGTTAAGTTCATTCGTACAAAGAAGATTAAAATCTTAGAGGCGCACGGGCACTCTCATGGAGGGTTTTTCCAGGTGGACGAAATTGATACAAACAGGCTTAAAAAGGCCGGTTTCGTTATTGATTTTGCAGATGAGCTTGAAGATGATGATAATATGCCAACGTTTTACGTAGATTCTGAGCTTGAAGAGGAGATGAAGGATATAGCTGAAGAACTTGAAGCAGAATTTGAGTTCGAGGCTGACGAATCTGACGAAGAAATTCATCCCCACAAAGCTGAAATAGAGGAGACCGAGCTTTTTGCCGGTATCCTAGAACCAGATTTTGAGATACCTAAGATTTTCGAAATGGAGATTAAAGGAAAACTTGAGGATAAAGATACTTACTTTTCCTTAAAAGATGTTATAGCCGCTTTTAAGGAAGATGATGACCTAAAGGCAGGTCAGATTGGGGTTGAAATTAAAAATGTTGACGGCGTTAAATTCGATTTTAATCTATCAATTGCAGATTTAAACAGAAATCCAACTCATGTTCAGTTTGACCGAGAAGAGTGTGTATTTAAATATCAATGCGGATCTTGCGATTCCTGGCATTTCGAATCCCTAGCCTCTGTGTATAAAAGCCTAAAAACAGCTAATGCTTTATTTAGTAATTTAATGGTTATGACTAAAAGCTGTAAAGAAGTTTTAGTAGCTTTTGATTTTGTAGATCATGACTTACGATTGTTGCAATCATTATTACGCTTTGACTACGCTTTAGATGACGATGATGATGATGATGATGAAGATTAAGATTAGGTTACTTCGACTTAATTCTAAATGGTATACTTAAGTATGATTTGTAGCAAATGTGGTCACAGCGATTCCCTCGCACTATTTACTTCAATCCTGTGCGTCAGCGACGCCTGTGAATTTTATGATGCGAGTTACGCCCTGGAGAAGGGGTATAAGCCCGAAGAAGAGAAGACACAAATTATCTGTCGTCCTCCAGACGCACTAGAGCTGGCCAGACCTGTCATTACCGTGGCTAATGATCGCTGTGCTAAATCTGGAAATTACTGCGGAACAGATACCTGGGCTATTGGTTACACCTGCAACTGTGATCCCTGCCAGAAATGGTTTCATTGCGATGACATCTTAACGGATAGATTAAGTTTCAGTAAATACACTTACGATTTTGGCAGCACGTTCACTTGGTCAGTAAATGATATCCCCGTATGGCCTGGATCGGCAACCTGGTCATCTGATTGGATTTATTCTTCAGGCATCTCAGATTATTCGATTGCTCCCTATTACAATAATAATGAACTTGGAGTTACCGTTACCAGTTCAGTAGGAACCCTTGCAACGTTTAACGAATCTGTTTGCATAACCTTTAACATCATTTAACGATGTTGACCCACTCTTGCTAGAGTTATAATATTAGTAGATAAAGATTAAACCCTTGACAGAGGTGATGTAAATCATGGCCTTGGTTTAGTTAGAATTGAAGGATATTATGGGTTTATTAGACTACAATGAGGAAGAATCCTCAAAACCTTCTGTTGATTTACAGGAGGTCAAAAAGAAATTAGAAAGTGCGTCAATTATTGCGTGCGACTTAGAAACCACAGGTCTAGAGCTAGACGAGGATAGAATAACTATCGTCGCATTTGCGGCAGAGATAGACGGCAAAGTCGAAGGATGGGCTATTGAAACCAGCGACTACCCTATTGAAACTATTCGTAAAGAGCTATTCGATATTTTCCACGATGAAACTAAAGTTTGTGTGTATCATAATGCCAACTTCGATATTAAATTTCTAAACAAATACGGAATATATACACACAACCGAATAGCCGATACCATGATTATGGCTTGGCTCAATGATGAGGATCGTCTTAGACATAGTTTGGGTAAAGATGGAACGGGCGGGGGTAAGCGTGGTTACGGTCTTAAGTGGTGTGCTCTTAAACACCTCAACTATAAAATGTCCTCATACGACGAGGCCAGAAGCCTGTTTGGTGATTTTGAAGACTACGCGGCAGATGACGCGGTTCAAACATTAAAGCTGTTTTTTAGTTTCCGCGAAAAACTACGCAAGCTTAAGTTGATGGATTGGTTCTGGCAAGTTGAGATGCCAACGGTTCAGTGCTTGATCGAAGCTGAAACTCGCGGGGTGATGCTAGACAAAGCCCAGCTTAAGAAGATCAAAAGAGAGGCTTGGGAAACAGTAGACGGGCTAGAGGCTAGAATTTATGAGCTAGTGGGTTACAAATTCGATATTGGCTCTCCCGCACAATGGGCAAAAATCCTCTTCGAGGATATGAAAATTGGTTGGATCAACGAAAAGGTTAATGAATTTACCGAGAGAGGTAAGAGCGGTCAGTGGTCTACCTCTAACGCTATTCTTAAGGCCGTTGTTCAGAAGGGTATAACTGTTAAGGCAGAAGACCCAAAACGAGCAAGTGATTTAGCTAGAACTTTATTGGAATTCCGAGAAATCAACACGCGATTGAACGTTTTCATTCGTCCTCTACTAGAACGTTGCCGAACAAACCCATATATTCATCCGCGATTCTTAATCACCGGAACAGTGACCGGAAGGTTTGCAAGTCGTAACCCTAACTACCAAAACCTTCCAAGAAAGGGGGGAGTTAGAAAGTCCTTCGTAGCACGTCCCGGATATAAGATAGTCAAAGCCGACTACGCACAGGCGGAACTTCGCTTGATGGCTCATATGTCCGGCGATGCTATTATGATCGACATCTACTCAAACGGCGGAGATATCCACCAAACAACGGCAGATGCCTGTAATGTGACAAGACAAGCAGCCAAGGCCATTAACTTCGGTCTTATTTATCGAATGAGTGCTAAGAGACTACAGGCACAACTCGCTTTCCAGGGAATTGAATTCCAGCTAGAAGAATGTTATAAGTTCGTTCAAAGATACTTCCGAAAGTATAGAAAAGTTCGTCACTACCATAAGAGAGTCGAGCAGACCGTTATGGATCGGCTTGATAAGAACGGACAGTATGGCTGGGTTAAAACTCTCGGAGGGCGCTACCGTAGACTTGACTCACACATGCTCAGTTCAGTCGAGTATGGCTACACAACAATTACCAAGGCGATAAATACCACCATTCAGGGAGGCGTCAGTGATCTAATTAAGATCGCCATGCGTGACACCCAAAATACTTTCAAAAAGAATGGTTGGCTCGACCCAGAAAACGACGTTTGGGATGCTTACATTCAAGGTCAAGTTCATGACGAAATCTTCGTTGAATGTAAAGAAGAGATTGCTGAAGAAGTAGCTAAGATCATCTCTTACCATATGGAAAATGCTGGAAGAAAGTATAAGATAAAAGTCCCTATGACAGCCGAGGCTGAAATAGTGGATAACCTTGCTAAGTAGGTGCGGCATGATGCCAAAAATAGGTAACAGTTACAATTTAAGCCTCCCAAAAATCATTAATGATGAAGGGCTATTAGCAGATCTTGATAACCAAGAACTGTGCCCTACGGATTTAGATCATCAAATCTGGGACTCATCAGTGACCGGAAAACCCGTTAAAGTTTATGACCTAATGGTAGGATTTCCCGAAGGGAGAGCTTATGCCCTAGTCAATTTTGACGAGCCTTGGCAAACCTTGTCTTCCTTCGATATCATGGTTCCCATACAGTGGCTATCTGAAATCCCTTCGCCCATCAAATTATGCTCTTGTGATATGGCTGTGATAATAGCCAGAGGATGTCAGTGTGGCGGATCGTAGAAATGCTGTTATAGACTTTAAGGGAACAATATATGCCATATCTAAAGGTGTGGTATACCAATTTATTGAACATGATTGGCTTGTAATAGAAACTCTTCCAGAGGGACTTTTCGTTAAAAACAAAAATGAATTATGGCTAAAGACACCCTGTAACTGTGACACCAAAGTTCTTTTCGCCAAAGGCTGTCAGTGCAATGGATGTTGAGACCTACTTCTGGTAAACTACATACTCATGTGTAACACAATGAGTCCCATCCCAGACGACTAAATATAGAATCTTCTTACTTGTTAGCAAGAAGGAGATTCTATGTACACAGATAAAAACGAATTCAAAAAAATTCTCTGCGAATTTTGCGCAGACCCGGCTAAAATCACAAAGAAAATAAAAGCACCATACTGGCCTTTTGAAACTATATCACTGATAGCATATTGTTATGAGTGTTATCAAGAAATAGTAAAAGGCCAGCTACCAAACGTTACTGGTCCGACAACCCAGAGCCGACGAGGGTCTGGGATCAAAAAAAGAGAACGATTGAAGGATTGATCATACTCATCACTATGATATAGTCTAGTATGAGCGATTTTGATTATATCAACGTATGGGGGTCGGAACTTCTAGCCTCTTTAAAAGAAGAGATAGTATCTTTCTGGATAGATAACAACGCTATGTCCGAAGGTGACGCTAGACAGCGGATAAGCCAGGTTGGTTTTGTAGCTAAGCATCGAGAAACTGACAAAGTAGCCGCTGTGCTATCTGTTTTTGAAACACTCAGCCCAAGAATTAAGAAAAACTTTTATGCCTATAGGATTTTTGTAGGTGAGCAGTTTCGAAAGCAGCACCTGGCAGGAAGAGTACTAAATCTGGCAAATGCTTTTTTCGAGCAACAATTCTTGTTAGGTAAAACCGAGAATGTGGGATTACTGATTGTTTCTGAAAACAAACAATTTAATGCTTATAGAAATGAAGCTGTTTGGCCCGCAACTGGATTTACTTTTATAGGGTATACGCCCGATGGCAGCCAAATTCGCTTAAAGTATTTTAGAGAAGCTAGAATTTAGTCTGACGCGTAGATTTCTACGAACTCAAAGCTGCAGCACCAGTGAATAGTGTTAGCTGCGGCCCCGGTAACTCTCAGTAATAGATCTGTCCCGGAAGAAGCTAAATCTACTCCCCAGGTCACCGCTGATGATTCGGCTTTTGTAAGGGAAATTGGGCTTCCTGTTAAAACCAAAGTGCCGTCATCATTGTATGCAATTGCTTGATCAAGAACGAAAGAGACGTTTTCTGTCCCAACAGTTTCACTCCTACCAACAACATTGATATGCAAAGAATAAGCTCTGTCGTTTTCTGTGTTAAAAGTAAGGAGAGTCGTTTGGGTTGCGTCAGAGGTGGAGATGTATTTTATTATCTTACTGCACTGGGCGCGTCCTGAGCCATCAGATCGGTTTGATCCCCAAGATTTTTGATCATCTCTAGCAGCGTTAGCATAATGACCCTGAGCAAATCCTCGGGCACCGTCTATTCGACATTCTCGACCCTGAGCAAATCCATAAGCGCCACTTACCACGTTATCTCTGCCTTGGGCAAAACCTCCGCTGACTTCAACAGCATTGTCTTCTCCTTGGGCAAAAGCATTAGTAACGTAGTCACTCATACTATTGTCGTCTCCCTGTACTAGAGAGGAGTAAACCCCGTAACCAACGCTGTGATCATTTCCTTGAATAAAACAGTAATTTACTGGAGATTCACCAGATTCGCCTATCGAATGTGACGTTCCTTGAATCAAGTTCGCATTACCGCCTTCTAAGTAGATGTCAAAAGTATCACCCCCTTGAATTAAGTTGGCATACCCAATCTCACCTATATCAAAAATACTGCCCTGAACAAAGTTCGCAGTTCCTTCTTCATCAATATCAATAAATTTACCTTGAATAAAGTTTGCATTATATCCAGTAGAAGTAATATCTGTTCCTTGAACAAAAAAGGAACTTACACTCCCACCAAGGGCAGTAATATCAATTTCAGCACCCATAGCAAAGGAGTTATCTATGTCTACTCCTAATACTACGTCATCTCCGTGAGCTATACTGTTTTCTCCGGCTACTGTGGGAGCGGTTGCTCCTTTACCTACGGCAGAGTCCGTCCCAGCAGCGTCAGTAAAGAAGCCAGCACCGCCGCCACCCCCACCACCTCCGGGACCCCCTAAATAGGAGAAGAAGGAGATACTGCCCGTAGTCCCTACTTCTAGGACCCGGCCTACAATACTAGATATAGTGCCTGCTGTGAGACTTAACATACCGGGAGTATCACTCAGATAAACACTACCGTTTTGGACAAAGGACGAAGTATCTGCTTCAAAACTCCCCTCAAGGAGAAGGGAGCCTGTTCCATCTATTTCTATATCCTCTTGAGCAACACCCAATACCACAGCGTTAACTTCAGTTGTCGCGTTTGCCAGAATTACTTCTGGAACCTGCAAGGTAGCGTCAAAACCCGACTGCCTTACAACCATTCCTTTTGTAATAATAGACCCAGAATCATTTTTGACCGTAAGTATTTCTCTGTCAGTCAAGTATGAGGTAGATACCTCAAAAGCACTATTTAAGTCATCGTCACTGGCAAAGAATACCCCAGCTCCCTGTCCGTTGTGATATACAGAGTTTCTCGTATTTACAGGTTTGAGCCGGATAAAAGACAAAGAACCTAGTAACGCATGGAACACTGATCCAGTAGAGAGAACTTCGCAAGGCTCTTCGAGAAGCTTACCCAAATTTTCTAGGGATTGCTTCAGAAGAGGTGTTATAGTTTGTTTTTTGAGAGTAGAGTAGTAAGTTTGATTAGGAATAACAAAATCGCCAGCGGAATAGTTAATAGTCATGTCGCTATTTTAACAAATAAGCCCCTTGCAATATAAAAGTATTATTATACATTGAGGTGAATGACCATAACCTTACTACTCCTCTACAGCTTTCTTTGGTGGCAATTTCTAGTTATCACAACACTTAGCTCCGGGTATCATCGATATTTTTCTCACCAAAGTTTTGAGGCCCCTACTTGGTATGAATATTTGGTATTACTGCTGGGGCCACTAAGTGGCACAGGCCATGCTATAGGGTGGGCCGGAGTGCATCGAATGCATCATGCCCACTCAGATACAGAACAAGATCCCCATAGCCCGATTTTCCAAAATTTTTGGAGAGTCCTAACTTCAACGTTTACCGTAGATCATCTACCAAGCAAATACTTTAAAGACCTTTTTAAGAACAAAAGGGTTAAGTTTTTCTACAAATATCATATCCCTATTAGACTAATAACCTTTGTGCTAGGTTTCCTACTGTTACCTCTATTTTGGTTTTTAGCACTAATTTGCCTACCCATGTTTTGGGGCCGTTTAAGCTTTGGAGTTGTTAATACTATTGGTCACTGGTATGCTGAGCCCCGAGCTTCTTTGCTTGCTAATATTCTTTTAGGGGGTGAGGGAGATCATAAATATCATCATGAAAATCCAGGAAGCTTTAGAATCTCTAAATACTGGGACCCTGCTGGCTGGTTTATTAGTCTAATACGTTTAAAACCTCCCGTCATTTGATACCATCATAGTATGGTCTTAGGGATTATAGGAGATTGCATGCCACAGCCGTGGGATGCTAGAAAATGCAAATGCCTTTGTCACAAGATACCAAAGATGAAGTTCTTTGAATCCCTGGCAAAGACATTTACTGAAGGATGTTGTGACTGTGAGAGGTGCAAAACCTGTGGCCGACACTTCAGCAAAAAATTATATGCACATGAGATATGGTGCGGAGCTATTCAATGATGTTATTTATTTTTGGAACCCTAGTAGGTATGTTTATTTGTTTACTGATCCCCCCTCACGAATTATTTAAGAAACTTGTTGTATTTTCTTTACGAACTTCTGAGAAGGTCAGTAAAAAGGCAGCAGAATTAGCAGAGAAAGAAAAAAGTGAGTAAAAGATGCTGCTCTAGTCCTATTTTAAGCGCAAGGGAGATTCTTAAAAGGAATGATCGTCGAACATCAGTTGTTTATTTCTGTGATACATGTAAAACTCAATTTTTCGAACGGGTAAAAATACCCTCCCCACCACACCCAGAAGCATTACCTGGGAAAGAAGAGGCCGCCGAGAATCCTGTAATTGGAGACGAATGGCAGTGGAAATGCAAAAAAATATCTGTTATTGCAGTCACCAAGAAAAGCATAACTTGGAGAAAAGATAATAAAAAGGATAAAGGAGCTTGGGTTGTAGAGGGCAGAAATATTTTTAAAAACAGAGCACTTCAAACTTACTCTAGCCTACTTAAGCGAGGACCGGAAGTCATCCTTAAGTATAAACCTTCAAAACAGGTCCGATTGGAGAAAAAATCGTGGATTACTTGTCAGTGCGGCAAACGTGGTTTTTCTAGTAAAAAGCAAGTTCGGAACTCTACTCAAAAGCTAAATCACAATTATCGTATTTATAGATGTGAGCTTAGCTATACGTGGCACATCACTAAAAACTAGTTCGAACAAGTGTCTTTAGGTATAATATTTGTATGTCTGATGCTAGATTTAGAGAGATAGAAAGACGCTGGAAAGCAGAACCTAGCCCCGAGTTAGCGATGCAATACCTGCAGGAAATAGTTCGAGCAGATCGAGGAGTAGACTTACTTGATATCCCAGGCTATATACTTGCTCAAAAAGAGATAAACCGATATCTAGAAGATATGAAGCGCGTCCGGTTTGCAGGAAGATCGTTTCCTGGTGTAGTGATGAACTTGCTGAACGAAAGACAGCGTGCCTTTGATGCTGGCTCTTCGATGGCCATCGCCTACGGTTTGGTGAATGCACCCCTTGATATTATCACCTATGCAGAGGAAAACTACGGGTCAGACGATGAAAGACGCACTAATATCATTCAACAGTGGTCATTACATAATGCTCTTGAAATAGCGCTCCCAGAACCTGATCTCTCTTTTGAGATTGAATATGAGATAATAGCTCTTTATTGGGTTGCTCAAGGAGCCCCTATTCGTTCAGGATCTCTCAGTAACGCCCTCACAGAAGAGGGCAGAGAAGAAACCGAAGAGGGGGTTGAGTATAAATTACAGGCAAACACCAAGGAACCTTATTTATTTGCCGTAATACGCACTAGCCACACCACAGAAATCACTGATGAGCTTCAAGACACCACCGAAGAGATTGATACAAATCGCTACTATTCCGTGTATTACAGACTGCGAGGAGAGAAGAAAACTATGTATCGCAGACCGTTGCCGGAAGAACTGGACTGGACAGTGATTCCTAGGTCAGGTTATATTTATGATGGAATTTCCCCAAACCACCTTGGAGTAGAATTCAACCACGGAAATCAAATTTATAGGCTATTCGGCGACCTGAACAAAGAAAGAGACGATGCCGAATGTACACAAGACGAAATAAACTCTGCTATGGAAAATGTAGATCGCTACAGAGAGTCAATATCTCAGACCATTGATCAAACATTCATAGATGTTCATGAAGAACGAGGCTTTGCCTCAGTAACCTTATTTGATCGATTTACGGACTCTCCAATAATTGATTGGCATGATCAGGCTGTATTCGAACTAATCGATGATGGGTTTTTTCACGGACCTTTCAATGCCAATACCAGAGGCGAGTTTCACCAATCTGTTTACGAATATGCAGAAAGTCACGGACTGTTGCCCTGGCAAGGTAGTGAGGGTGAAACAGGGCACATGAGAAACCCCACAGAGCACGCAAGGTCCTGGCATATCTCTATAGGCCCTGCCCCGTTTAAAAAGACTACCATAGCTGCCTTCGGAACATTTGAGGCGTTGAGCAAAGCCGCCCTTCATTTTGGGGTCTCTTATGATAGAGAAGACGTAGAATATGGGGTAGAAGAAGAAACTAGAGCCCCTATGCTAACTGTTCAAACTCATGATGGGCGGTGGCTTCAGATCTGGCAGAATATCCAAAGATGAGAGTACAAGAAAGAAGCTCGCCACGAATGACGAGCTTCTTCCAGAGCAGAACAGAGAAGAAAAGACAGCTATCCAAGTACTGTTTTAGTGTGTTCTTTTCCATCGAAGGTCCATCGAACCGATGAGCGATTATTGTTATCGTCATCCTCAAAGGTGTCAATGTGAACGGGTCGCCTCCAAATCTTGAAGAGATTTTCCAGCGTATCCTTACCCTTTGTCGGGTCAAGCTCTATCTGCTGGTCTTCGAATACGTGACGCATACGAAGCTCTCCTCTATGGGCGTGGTCCGCATTCTCGACCTGAATAACAGGTTGACCTCCATTAACAAGTAACCGCAAGAAGTGATCTTTTACGTCGGTGAAATCCCTGGTGACTTCATCGTAACCGAATCGGTTTGGCTTGTAAGAGAACAACCGCTGCTCACGGCAAAACTCTTCAGTCAAATATGTTTCGATAAACGTAACGTCGTTATGGCTTTGCCTGACTTTGAAAAGTTCAGCCTTTCCAAGACCTAATTTACGATCCCAGTTGGACTTCTCCTCCATCGAGGTGCAACGCTCATACTCAGGACCAAATTGTCCCTTGTTCCACCGCTCCTCAATATTACGGTATAAAGCAAGACCAAGTCGGTAAGGGTTGATCGATTGTCCTTGAGCAATAGCCCTTGATTGGCTATCGCAGTAGTCAACAATTTCTGCGTCTGTGGCGAGCCGAGCGTCTGCATCACGACCAGTCATGAATTTCTGGTGGATAAACGTGGCCCAGCCCTCGTTCATTATCTTTGTCATTCTCTGAGGAGCAAAGTAATAAGCTTCCTCGCGAACCATCGCCAGAATATCTCGTTTCCATTGTTCATCTGCATGGAATTTTGCATTATTGACCAAGAACCCGAGAATATCTCTATCTGGGTTTACTGGCAACTTCTTGCGCTTACTCTTATCATCAGCACGTTTTCTACGCTGAACTTCAAGGAATTCAGGAGTGTTGATGTAGCGATCCATGTAGGAATTAGCTTTAAGGCGTGGTAGCGGTTTCGCTTCCTCTTCCTCAGTAACCGGATCATCTTGTCGCTTAATGAGCGACATATAGGGATCAATCAAGTTTTCAAGTGACAGACAAACGTCTAACCAGTTTTCAACCTCCGAAGCCCCATGACGGTTCATAAATCGCTGAACACGACTGGCATTGTTAGCCATTTGATCAAGCATGTAGCGATCTGTAGGCCCGAACCAAGCGTTATTTCTGAAGAAATCAGCGTGCCCACAAACGTGGATCATAACTAATTTCTGCTCAACAAGAGTGTTAGTGCTCAAAAGATAGGCAATAACAGGATTGGTGTTAATAACTAGTTCGTAGATTTTAGCGGCACCGTAGACATATTTACGGTGGAGGCTCTCAAAATCCATTCCGTAGGTCCAGTGGGACATACGACGAGGAAAGCCTGTGTAGGCAGCAATACCATTTAGTTCTTTTGGCGTGACCTGTAAGAACTTGATTGGATCGAAGGTAAGACCATAATCCTCTGCAATTCCAAAAATCTTTTTTGCATGTTTTCTGAGATCAGCAGGCAATTCCCTATTCGGGAAACCCCTAACTGAGTTTTGGTAAACTACGGGCTTTTCATCCGTAGGCTTTGCTTTTGCTTTATGACCTGCCATTGTAATCTCCTCTACGCCAAGTCTGCTAACTTAGGTTATTACCTGTGACCGGGTAAATCCCGGCCACAGGTCAGGGTGTAACGTTAGACGTTACTGGTTGGCGGGGTCGCCACGGACAAAGACACTCGCGACGTAGTTAAGCACGTCTCGTGATGACTCGTCGTTGTAGCCATAGGTATCTATGAGCCGCTGGCGAACAACCTCAATCTGCTTCTGAGTATCAGCGTCAACCACATCGGTCATCAACGTGTTAAGGTTGATCGTGTTTTTGCTGTCCTCGAAGAGTTTCAGTTCCAAAGCCTTCTGCAAACGCTCGTTGTTCCAGTATTCGAACTTCTTACCGTCAACAGCAAGAGCACCAATGTAGTTCATCAACTCGCGGCGGAAATCATCCTTACGGGAGGCAGGAATATCGATTTTCTCTTCGATAGAGCGCATGAGCTGCTCATCCGGCTCTTCTTCCTGGCCCGTGTATTTGTTGCGAATACGTTCACGCTGGCAGAACGCCTTAACGTTGTCAACGTAGTTAGCACAAAGTCGCGCAATTGCTTCTTCGTCCGCACAGATAGCACGCTGAACCTCGTTCTTAACGATATCAGTGTACTCTTCTTCCACATCAGCCAGGAGTGCTTCGTACTTCTGACGCTGATCCTTGTTAACAAGGGCGTGGTTCTTCAACCCGTCACGAATCTCATTCATAAGAATGAATGCGTTGACGTGACTGTATTTATCAGTCGAAAGCGCGGCTGAAAGCTTGTCCTGAATGAAGCGAGGGCTAATACCCTCCATACCTTCTCTCAGTTCCTTACCTTCATCTCGAAGCTCTTGAACGTTATCGATGGTGTAACCGGGGAGGGTTTTACCGTCGTAAAGCTTAAGCTTCTGCATCAACGTGATATTGCTGTCACGGGGATCTTTAAGACGAGTCAAGATTGCCCACATAGCTGCGATTGTTATCGTATGCGGCGCAATGTGCTTCGGAGGTGCCGAGAAATCTCGCTTGTAGATTCGCTCTTCCTCAGTAAGCTCCAAGTTGTAAGCGATATCAACCTTAATGGTTCTATCCTTGAAAGCTTCCATCAACTCGTCATTCTGGAGCTTCTTGTATTCCGGGTTGTTCGTGTGACCGAGGATGACTTCGTCAATATCGGTTTGTGCGAACTTACGCGGCTTGATTTGCTTTTCCTGCGTAGCAGTGAGCAAGTCATACAAGAAAGCGGTTTCCAGCTTCAGCAACTCGATGAATTCGATCATGCCGCGATTAGCAACGTTGAATTCTCCGTCGAAGTTGAATGCACGAGGATCACTGTCCGAACCGTAGATGGCAATCTTACGGTAATTGATATCACCTGTAAGTTCTGTCGCATCCTGGCTCTTTTCGTCCTTCGGCTGGTAAGTTCCGATACCCATACGGTCTTTTTCGGAGATAATCATCCGCTTAACGCGGAAGTATTTCTGAATGACCGCCTGCCAGTCGCCGTTTTCTCGCTCTAAGAAGATAGAGAAGTATTTACGACTAGCCGGATCAAGTGTTCCCTTGTGGGCAACAATCGGATAAGCGGTTTTCACTCCAGCAAAGAGTTCATCAACAAACGCTTGTCGAACCTCTGAGGGAATGAGTTTGAGAGGCTCTTCGTGCATCGGTGAATCGATCCACTCCTCTTCACCCGCAGCCGCGTCTGGATCCTTAATCTGGAAGGTGAAAAGACGACCAGCATCAGAACGTGAGTAACGCTCCAAGCCTCGCTTCAAAAGACGAGCGATTGTTGACTTTGCGGAGCCAACAGGTCCGTGCATAAGAAGAATACGGCGCTCAACACCATAACCCTCTGCACCCGCCTTGAGCAACTCAACCAGCTTATTAAGCTCTGAGTCAATACCGAATACGGCGTCCTTACCATTACCTTCTTCGTCGTCGAAGAATTTCCAGCGACGGAAAGTCTCTCGATGACGCTCGTAGTCCTCGTGCCCGTGAGACACGATCATATCGTAGAGCCGCTGATAAGCATTTCTTGCGATACCTGGATCACCGCGCAACATATCGAGATACTCGATAAAGGTGCAAACCTGATTCAGTTCTTTAAACTGCTCGGTCAGCGAAAATTTCTTCATCAAACCTGCGGCTGACCCTACAGATTTGGCTGCTTTCGCTTTAGCCATGGATAGTCCTCTCTTATTCCTCTTCAGTTCTGATAAGGAAAACAACTGCTTCCTTAAGGGATTCTAACGTGTAGCCCAGCGCTAACATGTTATTAACTGTTTTCTCGACAGTTTTTGCATGATCTGCCGGGACCACCAGTTTCCAATCTTCAGTATCCCACTTGGGAATTGAATTTTGGATTTTTTTCAATTGATCTCGCTGTTCCGTATCACTGTTTCTGCGTAGCGCATCAAGTAGATCTGAGAATAGCGTTTTGTAGGGAGGAAGCTGGCCCTTACCCAATTTATCTGAGTGTTTAGTTGCCCAAGCACCAAGCTTGCTAAAGAGAGCTTTACGACGATCCTTGAATTCGGATTTGTCGATACCCATCTTCTCTTCAACAGAGCGCATCAGGAGTTCGTTCGGGGGCTCATACTTTCCAGTTTGAGAGTTTTTAATCTTCTCATTCTGGGTCCAGGCTTTAACGCTATCAATGTAGCGAATAAAGAGTTCCTCGTATTGATCTTCTGAGATCAACCCTGCAGCACTTCTTAGGTCTTGACGAAGCATTCTACAGTAGAATTCCTTTACTTCACCTAGGATTTTATCGGGAGCCAAGAAGCCCTTTTCGTATTTAGAACCCTCATCGTTACCTTCGTGCAACTTAGTGAATTCATAGATACTCTTGTTTTCAATCACACCTTCGATGGTTTGAAACAAGGCCATAGGCGAAAGGTAGCGACGACGACGGTTGGTGTTAATAACTATCGTTTCCACGTCTCGATAAGAAGCACCACTTCGACCCTCATAGGAGGCGTCATCTATGCCACCACCCTGAACTGGAATAATACGATCACGAGTGTTTGCATACTCATTAGCAATATGCTTAAGATCTCGTTCCAGAGCATTACGATTCTTTTGAGACCAGGTGGGCGGACCACAACCTGTATCGTAGAGGTATGCCTTCTCTGTTCCTGTCAACTTCGATCCCATAGAATCTTCTGAACGCCGCAGACGAGTTAATACTGTCCACAAAGCAAGTATGCTCTTTGTGTGAGGAGCAATATGCGTCTTCGAGAGAGCTTCTTCAAGAGGAGCAGCTTCGTCGATAGTAATCGCGTGCTCATCCAAAATTAACCCACAAGTTTCCTTAACATTACTCCATTGAAGCAAGTAAGGGACTTTAACGTAGACAAACCGACCATTAAACGAAGGCCAATCCGGGTGACGCTTGAATTTACTCAAGGTCTTTTCATTGTCCGTCGCAAAGATTACGCAATCAAGTTGGGCTGTGAAACCTGGCAGGTTAATTGTGCCCCACTCAGCAGTGTTGAGGAGGTATTTGTTCTCATCAGGGTGACGTTTAAAGATTTCACCATACTCAACGATGCCTCGGTTGGAATCAACAAGGTCGCCGTAAGGCTGGTGCATTGATGCCATAGCAAGAGCGCGAGGAATACGGTAACTCTTCTCTAGTGTTAACTCACGAGAATGGGCGTCACCATTTCGGCAAGGATCAATTGATATAAGACCTTTACGGAATAACTTAGAGAAGTAAAACCGCTCGATTTGGACGTGACGAATTACCTTAGTCCAATCACCACCATTAGAAACAAGAAGCTGGCGAAAGATTTCTTTACTCTTTTGGCTCAACTCAGCTTCGTAAAGCGGGTGTGGTTGGGGAACTTTCAAAGCCCGGAGAAGCTTGGCACGCTCAGGAATAGGAATAAGCAGTAGAGGATTATCTTTCATGCTTGAAGGCAGCTTGAAAGTAACGTCCTCGGGATCTGTATGAGCAAGGGTATCGCTGTTGTAATCCTCGTTCTTACCTTGTCCCTTTGCAAAACCTAAAGCTTTTTCTTTCTCACCTACGTCGGAGAAAAGCCAGTTGAACGTATAAACGGCACCTTGGGGAAGTTTTGAGTATTCCTCTACTGCCAACATGATGGAAGCGTTTAGGGAAGTCTTAGCCGAACCATTAGGTCCGTGCAAAAGAATGATTTTGTTTACACGGTTCTTAGCGAAAGAAGAAACGTAGTTGTAAATCTGGTTTTGAGCAAACTCTTGACCGAAAACAGGGAAGAAACGATCAAAGATAGACCATCTTCTTACCATCTCTCCGGTTATTGCTCTTACTTCATAATGACCAAAGTGATCAAAAACGTCCTTAAGGTATTGTGCCGAGCTTCGGCAATACTTCTCTGGCTCAGCTTTAACTGAGGCAATAAATTCTTGAAACGATTTAATCGTTTGATTTGTTTCAAAGCGATTCTTAATCGCGACAGAAACATTCTCCAAAACCCAATCTTCGGGCTCCGTTTGGATTTCAAAATCGTCGGCTGCTGTTGGTTTTTGACGCCTTGCCATCACTAGTCCTGTCTGCTTGCTCTCTGGCCTCTGCCAGCTTTTCCCCAGTATACCTGGGGAGCCGCAAGAGGCAACACTGAAGATTTCCAGTTAATTGGGCTAAATTTTACTCTTAATACAAATTCTGGTAAAATGGTAATGAAGGTCTTAAGATTATGGCTAATAGTGGCTTTAAGTGTATTTATTTGATTTGTGTTGATCATAACAACGACGTTAACCACGTTATAGGAAGAAATCCGTCTTTAAAGCGCGCGAGAACACTAGCTTCAAATGCCCGAACTAAATGGCCTGATAAAGATATCTACATTTCTGTAGAAAAGATACTAGAGAATCCGATGATATCGGAAAACGATTCACTTCCTGAACTATCCCAACCATATCCTATGGAGGAGGAGGATACAACCTCCGATACAGAGGAGCTACGAAATCCTGAAGCTATTTGTATCTGCGGTAAATTATCGGGGGAATGCGTTGGTTTGCTTGATTGTCGATGTAATGCCTTAGCAAAATGCAAGAATCTTGATTTTAATAGAGACAATCCTTTTGATACCAACCCTGGCTGGGGATTAAGCAGCGAATTACCTAAAAATATGTACAGAACCTTAATTCGAGTCGAAGGTTTTAGGCGGGGGATCATAGATACAGTTATCCCTGGCTGGGATCCAGAGCAAACCGTTAGCATTAGCGCAAATGAATTACCATCAGAAGCTTTGGCTAAAATAAAAGAAGGATATAAGTATTTTTACGCTAAGGTAAACTTAGACGCAGAAAACGTTGATGATCTAGTAATAGAATTTCTTGAGATGGGACCAAAGCAAGCGCCCACAAATGAAGAAGTTTTTGGAGAAGAGTTTGCTCATTTAGACGACGAAGACGAAGACATACCTTGGAGTGAGGAAGAAGCTGAAGCTTGGGAAGACGAAGATGATTCCGAGGAATATGAAGACGAAGATGACGATGACTTCGATGAAGAAACAGAGAATTTCGTAGAATCAGATGAAGACGAATATGAAGATTCTGAGTAGATAAAAGAAAACCCCCGATCAAATCAATGATCGGAGGCTCTTTTAAAATCCTGACCTACTACTTAAAGCAGCCCAGCGCTAAAATCGCGAACGATCTTAGGAGTGGCGGTATCGAAGCCAACAATATCTAGCATACCCGGATCTTTTGGATCGGCAATGCTGAACTTGGTTGGAGTCATAGCAAGAACAACAAGTCTAGCTGGGATGCCAGTCTTATCACGATACCTTTGGAGAGCTTGAACTGGGTGTCCAGTCTTCCCTGCGCTATTACCTCTACGGCCCCAATATCCTCCGCCAGGTTTTCCATCGTACCAGGTTTCGTTATCGGTTAGGACAACGAAAGTATCGATTTCAATACCCCTTTCTGCTGCATATACCATAGGCAACGCGCAGTTAGTAGCACCGAAAGGAATGCCAGACATCTTTTTGATAACAGCACCGAGACTATCCTTCTTGGACAAGCCAAGATCGACAAAGTCGTGACTGAAACCCATAGCAAGTGACTTACGCTCTGTACGATAAATCGTCATAGCCAAAGCCGCCGCACCAATCCGAGGAGTGATGCCGGTCATACCTGCTAATTCTGGACCACCCATTGAACCACTAACATCGACGCCCAAAAGGAATCGTTTGTTTGCTGGTTCAACATTTTCGAATGAAGCGTAGAACGCCTCATCCAAAGAATCCATAATATCTGGAATCACTTCCCAGGTCTTCTTACCCTTAACACCTCGGCCACGACCGTAGGTATTGATTGCTACAAGAACATTCAATGGGTGGATACGAGCTTTCTTAAGTGCTTCACGATTAGTTAAGCGCTCTTGAACTAGTTGCAGGTTATCCCAACCACCTTTCTTTAGAACCCCGTTAGAAGACAAGCTACCGAGGTTTCTAATAAGAGCAGTCATACCCAAAGATGGAAGCATAGCTTCCCATACTTTTGGAGTACGCAGATTGGTTGGGATGCATTCCCAAGGAAGCTTAAATTCTTCGACTAAGCGAATTACTTCTGCTTCACTGCCTGCACGTTTTGCTCGCTCAAAGGCCCAGATTTTACGTAGACCTTCTACCTGAGGAACTGTTTCAGGAAGACCCCCTCCTTCGTTACCTTTGATAATCCATCGGTAAATAAGGCTCTTTTCCTCATCATTAGTTTTAATGTGAGAAAGACGGAAAATATCTCGGTGAGACCATCCATTACGCTGCTGATACTTAGTAACTTGGTGCGCAAGTTCCCTTGGGCTCTTATCATTGTACCAACGGTTGAAAGCTTTGCTCACAGCTTTGGACCAACCACGAAGGGCTCGAATGTTTGAAGCAAATGCGAATAGATGTGTACCTATACGCGCAACTTTTGGCATCTCTTTGAATGCGTAAGACTTAGTCTCTGCATCGCCCATGCTTGCAGCTAAGGCAAGAACGAACAAAGCAGCATCATTCCTAGGAGCACGACCTCCCTGAGAAATTTTAACAACTTCGTTTACAACACGCTTACCGTCAGCTTTAATGCAAGCTAGAACGTTTGTAGCATTTTCTTTAGTCAGCTTTGCTTCACCTACATAGTAGGTTCCGCCTTCTGATCCGAGAATCAAGAAGCGATGTAGCTGTGACCATTTATCAACGACAAAAGAGAAACCTCCTGCGTTGTTCTTTTCCTGGTTTGTACCAAGAATCTTTTCGCTTTGTGGGGTTTTTTCTCCACGACGTGCGCGCGTCTTGATGTGATCTGTGTATTTCATGGTTAAACCTCCATTTAACTTGTATACAACCAAATACGGATGAGAGCCCTCTGGCTGTCAAAAGAAATAAGGTCTTGGGATCTCAGGACTTAGGCGGCCTGGCCTGCCATAAGCCTAATTATAGGGCAAATATAATAAATTCAATGTTTCAGTAATTATTTGGTTATTGATCTGAGTACAAAGAAATAGCCCGGAGCATTAACTCCGGGCTATTTCCCAACTAGCGAACGGCCAATGATTTGGCTTTACAGGATATTTGTCAGGGATCGCTCCCCTTCAGTCCCAAGCATACCCCAGGCCACGAGCCGAGTCAAGGGAGCCGTCAGAATTTTGACAACTAGCCGAGCCAGCAGGACTTATGGCTTGGCCCGCCATAAGTCCCGCAAAACCGACAAATCAGAGGTTGTTTGCTACACCTTATAGATGGGGCCTATTGAGAGGGAATATACAGAATTAATGCAGATGCTTTGGCTAATTTTCTGAAAAGATGTTAAAATCAATATTGGAGTTTTCTATGTACGTTGGCAACACTTTGGGTTCTTATGGCGGTTTATCAGATGCGTGGGGTTTTGGTGATACAAAACCCTCAATTGTTGATCCTAAGCAGTATATACCTCAAAAACATGACATTTTAAATGCTGATCAAGCATCTTTATATCTTAAGAGACCTGGCGATAGAAAGCCTCCTGCAACTAAAAATACTAAGGGAGGTGTCTATTGGACCAATACTGGTCCACAATTTTCGAATAAAAAAATAAAAATCGGCAAAAAAGCAGAGAAAGTTCCAGCACCTAAAATTAAATTTAGACCTAACGTAGAGGTCGTCCGAGATTTACCAAAATTAGATCTCGCCCCTGTCCCCGGACAAACTCCCCCCAAAGAAGCTCCAAAAACAAAAGCCAAGGCGAAAGCTGCGGCAAAGACAAAACCCCTTGCGGGATTTGCAGATGCCAAGAAAGGCAGTATATTACCTCTCTTAATTCTAGGTTTGGTAATCATGGGACTTGTAAGATACAATAAGTCCTAATTGATTATGAATCGGGAACTTTTGGGCCATTTCTACAGCTTATCTTCTTTTATGCTCCAAAATTACTATTTAGTGGAACACATCACGCTCCTTGGGCTTGTGGTGTGCTATTTATTATAGGTGGGATATGCAACAAAACCAAAAAGATCGCGAGCCGAAAAACTCAGATCTAAAACTTATTGAAAAAGAAAAAATTACCGATCAGATCCAACCTGATGATATGCTCTCGGTATACATGCGGCAGATGGGAAAAATCCCACTCCTTAGCCGCCCTATAGAATTACATTTAGCAAAAAAAATCGACCATTTTCGACAAGGAGGCAGGACATTGATCCTGTCTTTTAGTCCTTTCTTTCATGAAGCTGTAGATTTAATTGATGGGGTGATACAAGGTAAGAACGCCGTGGACCGCACCTTAAAAATTAAAGATACATCCACCTTGTATGAATACGCAACAAGAAAAGAAGAATTACGAGAGAAATTAAAAGCAAATGTAGGAGAGATTTACACAACTAGCAGTCGAATTCTACTACACACTAATCCTAAAATAATAAGCTCTTATGTGAAACAAGGAGTTTCTCTTCTCGAAGATTGCGGGCTGCAAATTAAGTTCATCCATAAAATGTATAGAAGATTAATGGAGGTCACTAGAGATTCTTTTTCTGAGAGTGGCTTTAGGCTTTCTTGGAAAGAATTTGTAAAACGACGACAACTCACAAAATTATTATTTGATGTTTACGAGGATGCAAAGCAGGATTTGGCTAATGGTAATTTACGTTTAGTTGTAAGTATTGCTAAGAAATATAGAAATAGCCAGGTCTCCTTTTTAGATATTATTCAAGAAGGTAACGCAGGATTAATGCGGGCTGTTGAGAAATATGAATTCAGAAGAGGCTTTAAATTTTCAACATATGCTACTTGGTGGATTAGACAAAGTATAACTAGAAGTTTAAGCGACTCCTCCCGCGTTATTCGATTACCTGTTCACATAGTAGAGCAACTCAGTAAAATTGAGAAAGCAGTTAGGAAACTCAGCCAAGAGTCTAATAACGACCCTACACCAGAACAAATAGTTAACGAAGTAAGGGTAAACTTCAAACATCCAGATTTTTCATTAAATGATTACTATAGAATACAGAAAGTAGCAAATAGCCCTGTTTCCCTCGATAAGCCAGTTTCTGGTGATGCAGAAGAAAGTCTTTTTGGTGATCTTTTGGAAGATAAGAGCAACGAGAGTCCCGTACAGCTTGCAGCTAAAAACATGCTCAAAGAGAGACTCCTATTAACCATAGACAGTCTTTCTGCCAGAGAAAGAGAAATCATTAAGCTTCGATTTGGTCTTGGTGATGGATATATTTATACACTAGAAGAGGTGGGTAAAATTTTCAAGGTAACCAGAGAAAGAGTTCGTCAAATTGAAGCCAAGGCTCTGAGAAAGCTTAGACATCCGAGTAGATGTAAAGATTTAGAGAGTTTCGTGGATAAAAAACAAACCACATAACATTGATATTTTAGATATTCCGCTTACCCTATTCAAATAGGAGCAGCAGAATGCAACCAGTAACTCAACCTACCGTCAAAGTTCAACTTCTTTGTGATGAGGCTCAGCTTCCCGTAAGGAAGCACGCAACTGATGCAGGAATGGACATCCATTCGTGTGAAGAAATCCTAATTAAGGCATTCGATCCGAACGGCCCCGAAGAGGGGCATCGAGTTATGGTTCGCACAGGGCTAGCTTTTGGTATTCCTTATGGAACAGGAATGTTTATTTGGGATCGTTCTGGGATGGCAGCTAAGCACGGAATACATAGAGTAGCCGGAGTATTAGACGAGTCCTACACGGGTGAGCTAAAAATTGCTCTCGTTAATCTATCTAATAAAGACTATCTCATTAAGGTAGGAGACAGAATTGCTCAAGCTGTCATCTCCCCGGTATTACTCCCTACTTTAAAACAAGTTGATCTCTTAGAAGAGACTATCCGAGGCTCGGGCGGCTTTGGAAGCACTGGGCGTTAATGATCGAAATCAAAGTAGAAAAAGACGAAACAAAGAAAAATAATTGGCATTTGATACTACACTTGGGGTTTTCATCATTCATTCCTCTCTATGGGGAGTTTTCTACCGAAGAGCAGGCCCAGGATCAAGCTGATGTTTATAACAAAGACTTAGAAAGGACGCTTAAAGGTTGGTGTGCGGGCGAGGTTCGCGATGCAGTTAACACTAAATGGCTCCAATCAGCCTTAAAAGGAAAAATATAGTGCAACAGTTTGATGACTATCAAAAATTTACGGAAGTAACTGTATCCTATCCTGAAGATTCTGCTATTGGCTATACTGTTATGGGCCTAATAGGAGAAACAGGCGAGTATGCCGAGAAAATAATGGATCTTACTGATCAAGTCAGTAAAGTTCAACCTGACGAAGAAGAAGCTTTTCAGGAATTAAAAGAGATTCTAGCACAAGCTATAGAGGTTGGCCATCGAGCCGAGGTTCTCAAAAAACAATTAAGAGCACGAAAAGCTAGAATCCCAAATATTATTATTTGGGGTAGCGATCAACGTGATAATCTACAAAAAGAAATGGGAGACGTGCTTTGGTATTGTACTAGAGCAACTTGCGCTCTAGGTATGAAACTATCTGAAGTTGTAGATAATAACGTTTCAAAATTGATAAGCAGACTTAAACGTGGTGTAATACAAGGAGAAGGGGACAACCGTTGATATCACGCATTGTTATAAATCTCTGTGGAAGAAAGAGAACCGGAAAAGAATCAGCATTTAAGGTGATACAACCTTATGTAGATCGACCAGGAGAGTTTCAGTTCGCAACCCCGCTTAAAAAGTTCTGTATTGAAGTGTTGGGGCTAACTCAGGATCAATGCTATGGAACTTCTGCGGATCGAGAAACCCCTACCAAGTATAATTGGTCCTGGGTTGATAGCGATATAAGAAAGAAATACGGAAAACCGGATGAGCAGGTTATGACTGCCAGAGATGTTCTCCAAGTGGTTGGAACAGATTTGATGCGACAGAAATTCTACAGAAATGTCTGGGCAGAAGCAGGGATTAGAGAGGCCGTTAATTCGACGGCTAATACCTGTATCTTCACCGATGGTCGGTTTCCTAATGAACTAGATTCTAGTCGAGACGCCTGGACCATGGACCAATCTTTTATGCCATCGTCCATTGTTGTTCGATTGTATAGAGATACCGGACTCAGTGATGGCCATGATTCTGAAACAGCGCTAGATATATACGACATAGAGCCAAACCAAAGAAGAATAGCCCCAGAACACAGAAACAAGCTTATTGAAAGAGGATATCGAGAGATCAATGAGTCACTTTGGGAGTCTGATAGTAGTGAACTCCCTTTTGATTACTTACTAGATAATAACTCTACGATAGAAAGTCTTCAAACCAACATTTTCTTTATTTTAAAGAAACGAGCAATCTTGGTGGAGCCAAGTTTGTCGTAGGAGGAGTCTTGATAGAACTGAATATTAGAGCCGAGGATAAGTTCGGCATGGATTGGATAGGTAAGGAAGGCGATCCTTACACTATTTGTTTTACAATTGGAGGAATTACCTTCAAAAGCCCTAAGATGGCCCGCAAAGAAGCCGAAGCTATGAAAGAGGCTATCTGGGGCCTGACTCGGCACGAATGCCAACATCCTAAGGTCATACCTACTTTTGATGAAGACGCAGCTAAAGACCTAGGAACAGAAGAAATACGTAAACACTGGCCAAGGTTCTTCGGCAAGTGTCCAGATTGCGATTTTAACGGTATTATGTATGCCAGCTACGCCCACTACATTTTTGGCGACTGGTAATGAAACATTGTAGGTGGTGTTCTTTATGTTCTCCTGGGGGGAGATGCGCTGACTGGATTGTTAGCGGCGGAGAGAGTTTTTGTTGCATCAGATGCTATGAAAGATTTACAGAAGAGCACGGCCAAGCTAAGAATATACTTAGAAAACTTTTAAGACACAGATGCAAATAATATCAACAGGATCAGGACCTTTTAAGGGGGATAAAACCTTTACTATGGTTCTCCCCGCAGGAACGTGGAACATTATTGGCGGGATTCAGGTCAATAGCACTGCGAGATCCTCGGGAAGAATTTCCATCCAAGAGCACCTGCACCGAACTCAAGGTGCTCGAAGGTTTCAATGGTATACACGAAAGCGCGGGATACAGCATTTCACCCCAGGGTTTGTTTTACATCTAGATAAAGATACCATAATTGATATTAGGTTTGAAACAACGGGAGGTAGCCCAGAACTTGAAACGTATATTAGTTGCACTTTTTTGGCGGAGACAAAGCAAAAATGCAACTGCGATATGCAACTACTAATAGCACAAGGATGTAAATGTGGTGGAACGTAAAAAAGCCTTAGACGAATACTTACTAGAACATATAGAAGATTATCAAAGAGCTACAATCGTATATGACATTGATGGCCCAATAGGTATCAGTGAAAGCGACAACGCTTGGATATCTTTATTAGCAGCCCAAGATAGGCATGATGATACACGAGATTTATCGTGGATTAATATATCTGAATTGAATACAGCAATTGCTTTACGAGAAGCCCTTGACCGGTTTATAGCCAAAAAAGAGAAAGAACGATGCCAGAAGGCCCAGAATGCCAATTAGTAGCCGATGCGGTCAAAGAGCATTGTGAAGAACTCTTTGAATCGGCTGAGATAGTAGAAAATGTTCCAGGGAAACTTCACAGGTATTCCAGAAAACCCCCTAAGAACTTTTCAGAACTTCAAAATAAGCAATGGATCCTAAAAAACGCTTATACAAAAGGCAAGCTTATCTTTTTCGATATTGAAATCTATAAGACCGGAAAGAAGTGGGTAGGTCTTTCTACTTTAGGGATGTCAGGCGACTGGAGGTTTAACTCCTCGGGTCATAAACATGCTCGACTTTCGTTCATTAGAGAACGAGGAGACCTTAGCCTAGTTGACGTTCGTTGTTTCGGAACCTTCCGGCTAGTAACCCCGGAAGAAGCTAGAGAAGCTAAGAACAAAATAGGCTGGGATTTACTTAAAGCCCCTATGCCCGAACCAGCCTGGGATCTTCTTAAACTTAACAAGAAGATCAAAGATAAACCTGTTGGGGAAATCTTGTTAAACCAAAACCTCTTTTCTGGGATTGGAAATATCTATAAATGCGAAACCATGTATGAAATAGGCATCAACCCTAAGCACACAGTAAGTTTTCTTCCCAAAGGTACGTGGAAAAAAATCAACATTACTGCCCACCAGATTTTACAGAAAGCTTATGAGCTAGAAGGCTCTTCTATCGTTGATTTCACTGCTAACGGGGTGGAAGGTAAAGCACAGACTGTATTAAAGATTTACGGAAAAAAGAAGTGCCCTAGAGGTCACGAAGTTAGCACTATCAAACAAGGCAAAGGTTCAAATGAAAGAACTACCTGGTATTGTAAGAAGTGCTTGTAGGTAACATATGCAAAAACACGAAGAATTCCAATACTTAGAGCTACTAGCCGATATAATGAACAACGGTGTAGACAAAGGTGATCGAACCGGCACCGGAAATCGATACGTCTTTTCAAGACACATGCGATTCTCTTTGCGCGATCAGTTCCCGATTCTAACTACTAAACGTGTTTACTGGCGAGGAATTGTTGAGGAATTGTTGTTCTTTCTTCGAGGGGATACCAATAGTCTCCATCTCGAAGAGAAGAAAGTAAATATCTGGAAAGGTAACACTCGACGAGAATTCCTAGACAACAAAGGTCTGAATATGCTACCGGAGGGTGATATAGGAACTTCCTACTCCCATCAATGGCGCAATTTTTCAGGAGAACATCCTCTTATCCCAGAAACAAAAGGGATGAAAGGGTTTGATCAAGTTAAATACGTTCTAGAAATGCTTAAAACCAACCCACTTGACCGAAGAATGATTATTAGCGGATGGAACCCTGCGCAGTTGAAGTATATGTCGCTCCCTCCTTGCCACCTGGTTTACCTGTTCAACGTTAATCCAGAGACTAATGAGCTAAATTGTCATATGACGCAACGTAGTTGTGATACCTTTTTAGGCGTGCCCTTCAACTTAAGTTCAATGGCATTAATGACTTATCTTTTTGCAGAAGTTTCTGGCTTTAAGCCGGGAGAGATAAGCTGGCTCGGGGTAGACGTTCATCTCTACAAAGATCATATCGAGTCAGGAGTTGTCACCGAACAGGTGATGAGAGATCCTCGATCCTTCCCAACACTAAACATCAAAAAAGAACTTAACTCTCTTGAAGACATCGAAGCTCTCACTTATGAAGATTTAGAGTTAGTAGGCTACAAACCACACAAAAAACTTAAAGCCAAAATGGCTGTATAGGAGAATATTATGTCATGCTACTACCCACCTAATTGGAAAAACAATTCTATAAAACAACTTCACGAAGAGATCAAACAGATACTCGCTTATGAGCCTCCGCGATATATGACAAATTTTGGATCTAATCTATGGAAAACGCACACACCTGTTGTAATTAACGTTAATTTTGATGCTATAGGAAAAAATACTGCATATGATTTTAAAACCATCAAAGTTGAAAATTTCTTCAAACCACGTAAATGCTCCTGTAAAACACAAACACTAATGGCCTGTGGTTGTCAGTGTGGTGGTGTCTAATTAAAATGGACTAATGAAGTTAGTCGAAATAGAATCCCCCTTTGCTGGACCCACAGTCGAAGATATAGAAAAAAATATTGAATATGCGAGAGCTTGTATGAGTGATTGTCTCCATCGAGGCGAGGCCCCCCTAGCCTCGCATATTCTATATACACAAAAAGGAATACTTGACGATACGATTCCCGAAGAAAGAAAACTTGGGATGGAAGCAGGTAAAGCCTGGTCTAAACTCGCTGAACTGGTCGTTGTTTATACTGACCGAGGCATGAGTAAAGGAATGAAGTGGGGTGTTGCGGAGGCAGAGAAGCATGGTATAACGGTTGAATACCGTAGTCTGCCGGAGTGGGTAGACTCTAATAATTCCTAGAGATCTGACGACAGGCCCTTGAGGCTCGGGCGTCTAAGGAGATACCAGCCAAGAAGGTCTGGTAGGAGAATATCATGGCAGAAATGTTTGAGCGGAATAAGCCGCACGTCAATATTGGCACAATTGGGCACATCGCCCACGGAAAAACAACTCTTACCTCAGCTATCACTAACGTATTAGCTGAGCACGGTAAGGCCGCAGCAAAATCTTATGAAGAAATCGCTGGTAAAAGAGGTATCCGACGTAAGGAAGGCGGAGAACGTATCGCTACGGTAACCGCAGACCACGTTGAATACGAAACAGCAAGCCGCCACTATGCACACGTTGACTGCCCAGGTCACGCCGACTATATCAAGAACATGATTACCGGTGCCGCCCAGATGGACGGCGGTATTTTGGTAGTTTCTGCTGTTGATGGCCCTATGCCTCAAACCCGTGAGCATATTTTGCTTGCACGTCAGGTCGGTGTTCCGGCTCTTGTCGTAGCAATTAATATGGTTGATATGGTTGAGGACCAGGATCTAATTGAATTAGTCGAGGAAGAGGTTAAAGAGCTTTTGGAGCTTTACCAATTCCCTTCTGAGGAGATTCCATTTATTCGAACCAATGCTTTTGGCGCTAATCATGGCGATGCCGAAGCCCAAGAAGGTATACGCAAGTTAATGGCTGCTGTGGATGAGTACATCCCAACACCATCTCGCGATACCGAGAAGGACTTCCTAATGCCAGTGGAAAACGTTAATCAGATTCCCGGTCGTGGAACGGTTGCAACCGGACGAATCGAGCGAGGCGTTATTAACAAGGGTGATTCACTTGAGTTAGTAGGTCTCCGAGAGACGCAAACAACTGTTTGTACGGGTATCCAAATGTTCCACAAGGAATTGGCTCAGGGCGAGCCAGGGGATAACGTCGGACTCTTGCTTCGTGGTCTTAAGGGTGAAGATATTGAGCGAGGCCAAGTTTTGGTTAAGCCAAAGTCTGCAACTCCACATACCAAGTTCACGGCGCAGGTTTATGTCTTAAAGAAAGACGAAGGTGGGCGTCACACCCCGTTCTTCACTGGCTATCAACCTCAGTTCTTCTTCAGGACAACTGACGTGACCGGTAGCGTTGAATTAGCGGGCGACGTAGAGATGTGTCTGCCTGGTGACCATGTTACCGTTGTAGTTACTCTTCAGAAGCCAATCGCTATCGAAGAGCAACTTCGATTCGCCGTTCGTGAAGGTGGCAAGACTGTAGCCTCCGGCTCAGTTGTTTCTATTCTAGAGTAGAATAGGGAGAAATCATTGAAATAGGTCGCTTCGGCGGCCTATTTCTTTGTACCGACATATCTTGTTGAAGTTAAGAAATCATATATCATGCAGTATGATTAAACCTGAGAAACCTAGAAAACCAAAAAAACCAAAACCAGCAAAACCAACTCGAAGTATCACTGACATTTATTATCTCTACCAAGTAACTGAATGGAAAGGGGAATATCCTGATGGTAAGAGTGTCACGTCCTATCAACTTATAGAAGATGACCTTATTCCGATGGCATACTTTGATAATGACGGCAGAGAAGTTTCAAAAGAAGATTATGATGATGAAACAGGTTACAGTGATTATGCTGGGGATTACGCTAAAATAGAGAATATCCAGTTAACTGATTTGCTAAACTTGCTAAAAGAAAATAGTATCGATATTAAAGACGTTGAGGTTGATAACGAGTTTTACTACCGTAAGAACAACGGACAGTTAATCCTTCGGGTAGCCAGGCAGCTCAGTGATCAAGACTATAACAATTGGGTTAAAAATAACGAGGATCAGATGAAACAATATGAATTAGATATGGAAAAGTATCCAAAGTTCTTAGCTCAATATGAAAAACTTAAAAAGAAATGGGATATTTTTCAAACTGAAAAGAAATTAAAGGAACTAAAAGCAAAATGAGCTTATCCCTAATCGTCGCAATGGATCCCAACCGTGTAATAGGTAAAGATAATGATTTACCTTGGCCTCGTATCAAAGAAGATATGAAATTCTTTAGAAAGACTACCATAAACCATGTAGTAATAATGGGTAGAAAAACCTGGGACTCTATCTTTGCAGGAATTGGTAAGCCCCTCCCCAAACGAAACAATTTCGTTGTTTCGAGACAAGAAGGTTTGAAAATCGAAGGCTGTACAGTCTTTAGTTCGTTTGACGAGGCAGTAAGGATTGCGTTGGAGATTGATCCCAGTCCGATGATTATCGGAGGTTCAGCTATCTATGAGCTAGCCCTACCTAAAGTAACTTGCATGTATATTACAAAAGTAGCCAAGGAATATGAGGGAGATACTTTCTTTCCTGAGTTTGACAAGGAAGCATGGAAAGAGGAGATTATCAAAGATACGGATGAAGCTGTTTATACAAAAGCTCTAAGAAGAACTGGCCTTTAGCTCCGATCAAGCCAGGACAACCACCATTTAATATTCTTCCTGGCGGAATGGGTCCAACCATCATCAGAGTCGTCTTCACTGACTGCGAAGATGTGGTCATAGTTTTCAACAAGAATAGCTTTCAAAGCTCGGGCTTCTGGTCCATCTTTAGGGTGGTAGCCAGAATTATAGGCACCCAAAACGTCCGATAATCTTCTTATTATAGCTTCCATGACATTAGGAAAATACTCCCTCTTAAGCATCCTCAAGAGGGCGGCTTCATTGTTATGATGGGAGTAAGCGGTTGCTGTATACCGGCGATTGTCTGGGTGGGGTAGTTTTTCCGTCAAACGTAAAATCTCATCCCACCCAGTGGCTGCAGCCACCTCTTTATTCTGAGGCACTGCTTGAATTATTGTTTCTTTTAAAGAAGCCCAATACCATTTTTCATTATGCTGTAGACAAGCATAAAAAGCCGCATCTTGTTCAACGACATTGATTATATCTGGCAAAATAATCTCATATTGTTCTTGATCATCTAAAAGATCCAACAAAGCTTTAAAGTTTCTTTTTTTAACTCGTGGATCTGGGTGGTTTACAAAAAAGTGACGGCACGCTTCGAAATCTTTAAAGTTTTCATCATCATACATCCACCTAGAGGGCGGAGATGCTCTACCTGGTCTTTCATATGGCGGTTCATCAGGATAATCCCCATTAACCCAGGTTTTCCAGTCATCAAGTTTTTCTTCTGATAGTTGACGTAATTGCGGAGGTATATCCAACCCCAGCCTTTTTACTATTTCTTTATCCTTATTTGCTATTGCTAGTGGGTCGTGTGATTGATCTCGACAACCCCAACCAGCCAATTCATAGCTATTTTTATTAGGAGCGTAACCACTTAAAACAGCTTTTATCCCGTTTGGGGTTGTATAACAGCCCTTAGCAATTCTTGTGAATGTTTCATCTAGGTTTACCTTATCTCTATCACTGGCGTGTTTTGGACGAATTAACCCTTTGGGGTTATTTACAATTTGCAATTTATGCTGTATGATTCCATCTAATAGATCCGAATAGCCCCATATCTCTCCAATCGCACTAGAGAGATTATCTATATTACAATTTCTTCCTTTAAGAGTTTCATGTACCATTAGGGAGGCCACTTCTTCTAGAGAAGTTTCAAATTCTTGTGATAGATCGCCACACATATTAGGTTTTTCATCCCAGGTATATCGATCTTTTTGATGACAATGAGCGTGGGCCGTTTCATGAATAAATGTTCTCATGAATCCATCAAAATCTTTTATAGTCTTTACTCGGAGATATATTTCCTTAGTAGGCACTCTATAGAAACCAGGTATACGTTCTTCGTCTTTATACTCTCCAATATAAAAATGCAACTTAACTTCGGAAGACCGGGTTATATATTTTAGTAAGCACTTTGCTTCTTCATCTATTATTTGAAAATTTTGAGCTAAATCTTTTCTATCCTCTTCGTCTCCTACTGGAGCTGATAGGATATCATCCACGGTAAAAATTATTGTTTCATCGGTAAGTTCAGCCGCCTTCATTATGTCTTTAGGATCTCGAATGAGTTGGTGCCTAACTAACAATTTTCTAAAACTAGGTAGAGTATCTCTAAGATCTTTAATATGGGCGTGTTCGAGAGCCTTTTGCTCAGCTACATTCTCACTCCACGAAAAGTCCTCACCGACGGCTACTAGAATAGCACTGTATAGGGCAACCGCAGCCGACCCATCTAGATATTGATCCATGGTATCTAGACATTTCCATTCCAGACTTTCATTGGTTTTCAGGTGCTCTCCATCAACCCCCCTAAACGTAGGCTGGTGAAGTCGGGTTATTAATTCATTCAGGTAAGAACTTTCCCCATTACCTAATATTAACTTAGCTAGCTCTCTTCGGGCTTCCCAGATACTTTTAAGTTTATTGCGATCTGATCCCAAGGCGTCTCGGGTACTATCAAACCAGAAGTTGTAACCAAACAGAGCATCAAGTTGTTGAACGAAAATATCACGAACAAAGATCATGCCTGGGATATCAAAAACCTGACGAACTTTACAGTGGTCATATTCGCCGGAACCGCCAGTAACGGTTAAAATGACCTTTTCTGGATCAGTTTTAGCTATGGCGGGAGCAAAAAATTTCATATATTTGAGACAGTCGATTCCATCGATGGCAACGGCAGTCCCTTTAGTGATTTGGTTTGAGCGAGTAAAGATACCTATATAATTAAAGGCTCCTTTTCTCGCACTAACTTCTTCGATGTAGCAAAAGAAATAATCCATCCCAGCCGTTCTGATAATAACTTGATTTCCTGCGTTTAGTAGAGGAATCAAAGCAAGCTTCATACCCTCCCCGAAAACTCCTCGGAGACAGTGAATCTCTTCATCTGTTGCTCCTTTTTGCTGTCCCAGAAACATATCCATGATGTCGATACCCTGGCCTTGGTCAACTATATACGAGATCTCTTCTTCATCTTCGAAAACTAAATCAAAACTTCCTGTTTCATCTAATGAGTTTTGTACAAATTCTCGGATTGCATACCATTCAGTCCAGTCTTCTTTGTAGGAGGTTAGGATAGACGTAGGTCTGTAACGCCACCCCTGATTTACATAGGATTGAACATCCTCTAAATCCACTTTTATGGGAAACAACTGAAACTCTTCCTTGGTAGGCAGATTCTCTAATACGTTCATTATAGAATTTCCTCCCCAAAGATATCGTATTCTATACCCCTCATCTCTTCCATTGAATGAGCACCAACTATTTCCTGAGGAAATACTGGTCCTGCGGGAAAAGGGTTTGGTCTGTAGTAATCTAAGTCAACGACTCGTATCGAATGTAGTTCGTCAGCCGATAAACGTATTCCTCTTAGCATAGTACTATTTTAACAAACTAGGCGAAGTATCTGCGATAGATAAGAAAGCCGACTACTAAAATTCCAACACCAGCAGCTACGTAAATAACTTTTTTCTTTGTTGCTCTACTTTGTTCCTCGTCCATGAAATTTTGTATTGCTACGTCAGCAGAGTCATTCTGACTTTTCTCTATAGCAGATTGAAATATGTCTATACGAGGTGGTGGGGGAGGTGCTGCGGCTACTGTCGGTGCTACTTGAAACACAACAACCCCTTGATGAGACACATCCGTAGTGCCGTCCCATCCCGAAGGAGATACTTCATCCCAGTCATCATCAGGTAATATCTGAACTACCATAGGATTTTTGGGAGTAGGCCCATCACTACCATATTCAGAAGCAAAGGCTAATTCATAACCATCTGCAAGCTGTCCTGATCGCAGATGCGGCCAGGTTTGAAGTGTTATTTTATTTCCTGGATTTGAGGTTATCGGTCGTAGAGCCATATAAGTATTTTATCATATCTATTGACTTGACAAACTTACATAGTAGAGTTTAAACATGAAACCACTCTATGACGTAAATGGCCTAGTTTTCTGGAACGAAGAAGAGATCCAAATCCGCGAAATGTTTACAAAGGTTTTCGCCCGTGGAATTAAGGAAATCCTAAAAGAGACTAATAGGGCCTGGGATTTAACTCAGATTGAAGCCCCTCTGCTGACCCCTACTAGTTTGCTAAGCGCATCCTACACAGAGAACGACCGCTACGGATTTGAATCTCAAGGTGTTGATTTAAGCCTTCGCCCAGAAACGACACCAGGCTCTTATGTTTACATGCAGCATATGCTTAACAATCACACAGGAGTCAAACCTCCTTTCTGTGTCTGGCAAGCAGGTAAGAGTTTTAGGAGAGAGCAAGATAATGTCTACAAAAATATGCGACTTCAAGAGTTTTATCAACAAGAATTTCAATGTCTTTATACTGCTGATACTTTTAATGATTATCATGGTGTTGTTTTAGAGCCAGTAGCAAAATTACTCGGTAAGACAATTGGACTCCCTCATCGAATTGTTCCTAGTGATAGACTCCCTAGCTACAGCCAGGTAACCATGGATGTTGAGATAGATAATGGTGATAAGTGGATGGAAATATGTTCTATCAGCAGAAGAACTGACTTTCCTGAGAAAGCTAAATTCATTACTAAAAAAGGTACGGTTGAGAAAGACGTTCTAGTTCTTGAGATTGCTATTGGTCTTGATCGATGTATTTATAACTATCTTTTGTAGAATAATAGTGTTATATTTAAACGCATGGAATTAACGGGATATGGCTGCCCTGAGTGTGGTTGCGACCAATTTAAGTGGATAGAAATAGAAACAAACACAGAAAGTCAGAAATTATCTTGTAAAGATTGTGGCTGGCAGGAATAAGATTATTATCTGTTATAATGAGTAAATGGATGATCATCTTCGAGATTTAGAAAGACGCTGCGCTTCTGGTGATCCTGAAGCCGCAGAATTACTTGTATGCTATAGGCTCAGATCTGGCCAAAAACGTATGGCCCATAATTGGATCGACCATACAGATATGGCTGAGGAAGAATATGATATCGAAATCTACGAAACAGTTGATGATACCTGGGGTCTTCGAGTCGAAGATAGTTATGATGATGAAACTTTTCCTACAGAACGCACTGCAGCAGCTTATGCTCGAAAACTCCTTCACGTATGTCCTCTATGCTTAGCCCAACTACGGTATTCAAATGATGACAGCAGTCAGCCAATACAGGTTTGTTGTCATTGCATAAGAGATGAATACAAAGAATTCGAAGATTGTAATTGGTGCAACAAGGTTCTTTGCGCTTCGGACGCTTGTATTGTCTGTCAACGTATTGATGGTTTTAAAGAGAAAGGCTACCCTGATCTATACGATGGAAGACGAATTACCTGGCTAGGCGGCCCAGGTCCCCGACAACAATATTGCGGAACTTGTGCCACTGACTTAACAAGAAGCGGTGATACAGAGATTTATCACGTTGTTTATCCCTCTGTTTTATTCAGATGTAATAGCTGCGGTCAGAGATTCTTTCCCGACCCTAAAAACGATAACTTAGAGTAAGTGGCCGTAAAGATAGACGATTACGTCATATGTAGTTGCAACGGCTGCAGTATCAACACCGAATGCTATAACACCAGCAGCGGCTGTTGTTACCATAGCGCCTTCGGGAACAAAGCCCCAGGTTTCTTCTGCCGTACTAATTCCAGTTAGGGTTGTTGAGGCGAAGATATCATCAGCACCGCCGTTTGATCCTACACCAACGTCAGGAACACTTGTAAATCCAGCTATTGTTGTCAATCTAATGATAGCACCTGTTACGATAGCTCTTTCACCTGTCGGAACTGTATATAAGGTTGTATTTCCTGTAGAGGTCGCATCAATAGTTCCTGAAACTGCAAGCAATACGGGAACTGGCAAGGCCGTAGCAAAAGTATTATGGCTAGATGCAAGCAACTTTGCATTAACAACGGATACTTGTGTTGGAGTAATTGTAAGTCTGTTTGCTACAGACTGTAGTGATGTGCCACTAGAGCCCGCTGTAGATGTTCTAAAATTAAAATCTCCACCAGCCGCATTACCTGTTGCTTGACCAGCTATAGCGATGATATCGTTACCTGCAATGTTAGTCCCATTACTGGTTCCACCTAATAGTTGAACCGCGCCACCCATTCCACCAGCACCAGCACCGCCAGAGATAGTGACTATGCCGCCATTACTTGCAGTTGTTCCATCACCGCCGGTAATTAAAACTGCACCACCCGTTCCGGATGTAGATCCACCAGCACCACCGTCTAAAGTCAACGTGGCTCCCACATTAGACCCGTTAGAATCACCAGCACTTATTGAAAGAGCACCTCCTGTACCAGTTGCACCAGCAGTACCTCCTGTTAAAGTAACTGCACCACCAGCTAATGTTCCACGACCGGCACCTCCTCGCATTGTTAATGTACCTCCGGGAGCATTACCGGAACCACCTAAACAATCACCACCATGTAATAAAGCTGTTCCTCCAACTAATGCACCAGAGCCTCCAGCGTAATTGCCTCCTCGGAAAATAGCATTTCCGGCGTCACCATCATTGGACCCATCTCCTGCCCGGAAAAGAGCTGCGCCAGCGATGTTACTGCTGGAGCTAGCATCACCACCTTTAGCAATAAGTGCTCCGGCTGTTTGAACAACACCAGAAGACGATGCGGCCCCTCCAGCAATAGTGCAGCTACCCCCAGTATTTGTGGTAGCGTTTAAGGCAGAACCCGCCGCAATAGAGATGTTACCGCCATTACTAGTAGAACCACCTGTTCCACCATTAATAAATACTGCACCACCTGCACTAGAGCCGGAACCATTCCCAGAAAAAAGATTTATATCTCCACCAATACCACTAGTAGTATCGCCCCCGCTTAGAGTGATATCACCGCCGTTACCAGAAGTGCCTCCTCCGTCACCAGCAGTAATAGTTACTGCACCGCCAGCACCTGTTGCACCGGGAGTTCCTCCGTTTAAGGATACGAGACCGCCATTAGCAGGAGCGCCAACACCGTCACCGCCATTAAGGAAGGCAGTTCCCGGTACCCCGCCATCACCACCGGCAATAGTAGCAGCACCACCGGTTCCGCCAGAGGCACCCCCACCAGTTAAAGACGCAGCACCTCCGACATCAACACCGATTGCAATTCCTGCAGTCAAAGCTATATCACCACCTGCCGTTGTTCCTGTTCCTCCGGCTCCGGCTGTAATACTTAAATCAAAGCCATCAACACCAGCCCCAGCAGTTGATTTGGTTATATTACCTGCACCTAGGAAATTAATATCGTCTGATGCAGTAACGTCAATATTTGTACCACCTGTGATGTTACCGACAGCTAGGGTTGCTGCAAGGCTTCCCGCCGATCCTGGGTTGTTTTCAATAGTATCGCCAGAGCCTAGCTCGACGTTTTGTCCGGTCGTAGTATCTATACCACTTAATCTTAGTTCAGCCATGGACTAATTATAACAATATTATTGCCACGGTTCTATTTTACTTTTTTTGACTCTTGACAGTTCTCTACCATCATATATACTGTGGGCATGAACATACAGCGACCTTGACATCCCCGCCCGCGAGTGCTCCCCAACTCGCCCCCAAACGGTAGAAGAATCTCCGTATTACCACTATGTTGTAATACGTGATGATCTCCCGCTTGGAACGCTTTGTGCTCAATTAACTCATGCTGCTGGTGAATCTGCTTTACCCGGAGGTATTCCTTCCGGGACGCACGCAGTGGTATTAGCGGCTCGTGATGAGCAACATTTACTTCAGATTGCCGAAAAATTAGACCGGCGATCAATCCCATTCAAACTGATTCGTGAGCCAGACGCTCCCTGGAATGGAAGCGCCATGGCTATCGGTTTGTACCCAACTCAAAATCGAAAACCAATTAGAAGAGCACTGTCTCGACTTCCACTCATTAAGGAGAAGAATTATGAGTAACTTATCACAAAATTATAGGCAGTACATCAAGCTGCAGAATGCCATTCGTTTCAATTCAGAAAAGGAGAACGTCGGAATGTTATTACAGGAAATTCAGGAACCAGGTCACGCTTTAACAGAGTTCGAAAAAGAATACGCACTATGGACTCAGTCCTTGTGGGATCGTATTGATATCGACAAAGTTAAGGAAGAAATCAAGAGACTCGGTGTTAGTCTTAGGGCTGATAAGGAAAGAGGCTTACGACCCCTACCTTATGATGTAGATGCTATCCGGGTCACGAAGCTTTGCGCTTTACGAGCAGCTATGCGAGGACGACTACACTTCGCACCAACTACAGATATCAATCTGGCTATTTGGTGTAGAAAAATCCCCGTCAGCGATAAAAAATTCAACTCCCAGACCACTCGTTGGGAGGGCGTTGTTGATCTTAAGGCTCAAAAAGAATGGGTTGAAGACATTGTGGAGGAATTCTTGAAATAAAACAAGCGGGCGTAGCTCAGTTGGTAGAGCACCTAGTCTAAGGATCTAGGAGGTCGGAGGTTTGAGTCCTCCCGCCCGTATTAAAGAGGTATAGCTCAGTTGGTTAGAGCAGCTAACATTAAGTTGTTAGAAAGTCGGTGGTTCGAGTCCATCTACCTCTATATAGGAATGTAGCTTAACTGGCTAAAGCCTCAACATTAAATTGTTGAGAGATAGTGGTTCGAATCCATTCATTCCTGTGGGATATAGCTTAATGGCAAAGTATCTGCATTAAATTGTATGAAGACGGTGGTTCGATTCCATCTGTCCCAAATAAAGAGGCGTAGCTCAGTTGGTTAGAGCATTTAGCATTAAGTTGCTGAAGGGTTGGAGGTTCGAGTCCTCCCGCCTCTATATGAATACGTTTACGTTAAAGGAGCTTCTAAGCCTGGCACTATTTCAGCTTGAAGATCATAAAAATAAAGATGAAGATATTGAGTTTGCCTATTCAAATATTGAATCGGCTCTTGATGAAATCGTCAAAGAAATGCGATCCGTCTAATCTCTCTTCAGAACCATCAATCCGTTGTTATACCGATATTCTCTCTTTATTGACCAAGGATTATCCTTCTTAATGAAGTCTATTACAGCGGAGCGTATGCCTGGTGTGGATCCATTCTCTCCTTGATCTTGAAAACCGGTAGTATCATGGCAGATAATATACTTAGACACATTTTTGTGATGCCGTTTAAGCTCGGCAGATAAAACAGCATAGACGTGAAAAGTATCAATAAACAACATATCAGTCGGAGCAATCTCTATCTGACAAGAGTCCCCCAGCTTGGCCTCAAATACCGTGCCTTCTGGAGCCAGGGGAGCAATGTTCTTTGTAAGGGTTTCAATGGCTCTTTCATCGATATCGTAAGCAATTAAATGTTGAGGTGCGCCGGACATTAGAGCAATGGTGCTGACTCCATATCTGGATCCCATTTCTGTGACGTGATTACATTCACTTGCAAGTTGTTTCAAAGTAGGGCAGTGAAGATAGATATCAGAAAGAGTTTTACAGACGTAAAGATAGGCGTCGTCTAGATTTTTGTGTTTTTTAAACATCAAGTCCTTCCGGCTACGCCTGATATAAAGCCATGCAGCATCACTAAGCCTACTACCGAAACTATCCCGCCAATAATTAGTTTAGTTTTGTGGCAAGTATATAAAGTTGCAATTTTTGATCTTCCGAAGATAGGACCAAAAGATTCTAGAGCTTGCTCTTCACAGAGAGTTGTTGATCTACCTTCTTCACGATTATAATCTCGCTCCATAGTTTGGGATATGGGATAAAGATCAGGATTAGTGGCGTTGCCTACCGGGTCGGCACTAGCGGCTGGGCCGCTGGTCCTGGTTGATACTTCTCTAGCGACACTTATAGGATATTCTCTGAGAATTCTATTTAGTTCATTACTAATATACTCGGAACTGTAGTAGCCGCCTAACCTAATAGGTGCCCAAGATGAATCCCACGAATTATAGCGGATAAAGTCTAGTCGAATTCGTTCTGCTTCCACATAAATAGCGTCAGCTTGTCTGGTGCCATCATTAATAGTTGCTTTGAGCGCGTTTAGTTGATGGGAGAAGGCCCCCCTAGCATCATCACTTGCTCTTACTCCTGCAAAGTTATTCATTATTCGTAACCATCCTCAGTATAGCGACCTTCTTTAGCATTACAGAACATATTATCCCAACTACAGTTCGCTTCACTACATAGTACACATAAACCCTCATCTTCTTCTACCATGTGATAGCATTGACGACACCCGCAAAATTTTTGTGGGTTGTAACGGTAACTGGAGCGCGGACTACACCCACTGCAATAAACGGTTCCTCTCCCACCAGGGGTTAGGGTATGAGTCCACTTGCTACAACCAGCGCACATCGTATCTCTATCGTAAGGATGCCCATAAACACCACACTTAAATACTCCAGACCAGTGTTTAATAGCTGGTTGCCTAATATTGCCAGTATAGTCTTCACATTTATAGCAGTTAATGGTATGTGCAGATCGATCACAGCTTCCGCACCTAAAATCTACTTCGTTGTAGCCCTTATGTATACCGTGTTGTTTTGTGTTCTCTCTGCAATTGGAACAATAAAGATATCTGGTTACAGGATCTCCATCTGGGTTCCATCTATAGCTATAATCCATACTCGGATTATACAAAATTATAGACAACTTAATAAAAGAGTTGTTGCGCAAAGACCCGTAATACATTTAGCAAGGGTCTTACCTCTCTTAGAATCACCCACTGTGTAATATATTAATGGGTGGGCGCACGGGATCGGTGTTGTAGGATCCCATGGCGTATGATTGTGCCATCCATATGTTGGGTGCCAGACCGGCCCCAGGTGCTGTTCACCTTGTGAGTGACTTCAGCCTCGGTGTTCTTTAAACATGCTCTTATCATACCAAATGTAGTTTTATTGATCCATGAGGTCTTGCCGCTTATTTTGAATACGGTATTCTCTTGGTATGAGACATAAGCATTGGTTAGACGCCCGCACTCAAGTATATGAAGAGCTTGCTAGTAGGGGCATAATTAAAGAACATCCCTCAACAGACACAGAAGAGGGTCTAGAATACGGTCAACCTTATATAGATGAAACTCTCTTAGAAAAATCGTTTCGGAATAGAAACGACCCTAGATATTGGGAAGTATCCCTCGGGTTTGAAGACGTTGCAGTTAAACAAAAAAAGAATATCTGCAAATCTCGCCTTGAGGTCGATACTAAATCGGAAATTATTAAAGGAGTTTTTCGCCCCTTACCGATGATCGCTGCAAATATGTCAACTGTTTGCAATGCCGATTTCATCAATCACCTATATAAAATGGGCGCTCTTGGTGTGATGCATAGAGCCGCTCCTGACGACCATATTCTCTCTGAAATAGAGAAGATTGCTGCAGAATGTGAGTGGGTGGCTGCGTCAATAGGTGTAAGTGAAAGAGACAAAGCCCTTGCAACTAAAATGGCCGAAAGAGGCTGCAATATTATCTTTATAGATATTGCGCACGGATTTAGCAACGTTACTTTTGACATGGCCAAATGGCTTAAAGACAGTTTTTCTGATATCAAGGTAGTAGTTGGAAACACAACTAATCTGGATTTTATATATGAAGCTGCGGCAGTGTCTGACGGTATAAAGGTGGGCATAGCTCAAGGATATGCCTGCGAGACTAAAAATACAGCAGGCTGCACAGAAAAGCAATTCAGCGCTACCCTTAAATTCAAAGAAGCCTCTCGCAAGCTAGGTATTCCAGTAATCTCAGATGGCGGAACTCGTGAGCCTGCAGATCTTGTTAAAGCCATCGGTGCGGGCGCTAATAGCATCATGGCAGGAAGCATCTTCGCAAGATGCCCTGAAAGCGCGGCTGAAGTTTTTCATAAAGATGGTAGCGTTAAGAAAATCTATGCTGGGATGGCCTCCAGATATGTCCAAGACAAGTGGAAAGGCGGCCTAAAAGATGGAACATGCCCTGAAGGTGGAGTCAGATTATTAGACTTAGGAGAAACTCTAGATAAGTTTCTGGAAAGATGGTCTGGAGCCCTTAAATCTGGGATTACATATGGTGGAGGAAATAACATCCAATCATTTCAAGACACTGTAGAGTTTGTTAGGTTTAAGTAATGGATCCAGAATGCGCAGTTTGCCACGCCTTACAAGAAGCTACCGATAATCTAAAACGTATATGCGACTTTATATTATTGTCACAACCAAAATCTAAAAAAGATTTTGGCCTCCATAAAAGTCTTGTGGAAAGGCATATGGGAAGTATTGCACAGATGCAAAATTACCATGAGTACTTCCATGCCACAGGCGAGAGCTTGAGTGACGCCAATTCTAGGTTAAACTCTACATCAGGGGATGAAGGCCCTCCTCAGCAAAGACCGAGGAGATTTCGCCCTTCATAGGATATATATGACAAGTTTTACCGTAGATACGAAGATATTTGAGAAGGCACTAGCCTCAGTCTACCCTATCGTCCCCAACAAACCGTCTAGAGACGTTCTAAAGGGCGTCAAGATTATTGCTAAGTCAGGAGCTACCGACACACTAGAGCTTTTGGTGACCGATCTGGAAACCTACGCTAAGGCATCAGTTAAGACAGATGTGATAGTTCAAAAAGCAGGAGAGGTTGTTGTCCCGGCACAAATATTGTTCGATTATGTGAAATCCCTTTCTGCCCAAAACATTGAATTAAGAGCTACAGATGAAGAAACCGTCAAGGTCAACGAATCTGGAACCGAATTTGAAGTTGGTATTAAAGATCTTGACGAATTCCCTGAGTTCCCTGAGATCCCGAAGGGAATTAACTGGATTGAATTATCGTCAGCAAATGTATCTCACGCGCTGTCGCGCGTCGGTTTTGCCGTAGCCGATAGAGGACACCCTAGATGGGGTGCTTTAAGCGCTATTTGCATGGATTTTGATAAAGATAAAATAACGATGATAGGTACTGACCAACATCGGGCTAGCCTAGTCGAGGTTGAGGCAGATACGAAACTATCAGATAAACAGTTTTTAGTATCAGCCAAGGCTCTTGCATTACTTCCGAAAGTATTAGATGGCGATATCAAAGTTTCTGTTGGAAGTAAAAACGCAGTTATATTAACTGATGGTGACAACTATCTCTTTGTTCGATTAATGCATGGACAGTATCCCCCTGTCCGTAAAATTGTTCCAAAGAAGCACCCAAATATGCTCGCTATTGAAACAAAGCTTTTATTGCATCAGGTAAGGAAGGCATCCCTAGCTACAGATCAACATGGCACCCTTAGAATGAGCCTATCCAAAGACAAATTATTATTGCAGACTAAAACCAGAGAACAAAATCGCGTCGCTAAGATTGAACAAGATGTTGTTTATTCCGGTCCTGATGCTAAATTTGCGTTTAACTGCAAGTATTTATTAGAGCTTTTAAAGGCCGCAGATAATAACGAAGAACTAGAAATACATTTCAATAAGAGTAACAATCCTGTGCTCTTCAAACAAACAAACTTTGACCATGTAATGGTCCCACTAGAAGTTAGATAAATAGGAGTAAAAATGAAATTCAAAGTAATTTATGACAGAGTATTAGTTAAGCGTGATGCCAATATGGAAACAAGCCACCTGATGATACCTGACAAAGTAAAGAAAGCCCCGAGAACGGGGATTGTTCTCTCCTGCGGAGATAATGTCAAATTCATCAAGGTTAATGACCGAGTTGTATTTAGTGAGTATGCTGGCCAATTTTTAGAAGCCAGTCAAGACTTAACAGAATCTGATCTCATAGTAATGAGAGAAGACGAAGTTCTTGCCGTAGAGGATGGAACGGTTGAAACTGCCTAGAATCATTCTTGATTTGGATGGCGTGGTCGTAGATTTTTTTCAACGTCTAATAGCTGTCTATAATAAAAGATATCCTGATGATATGATCACGGTTGAAGATATCAACTGTGAACTAGAGCAGCTTGGGCCGGAAAGAGCAAGCAGGTTTATTGATATTTTCAATGAACCTGGCTGGTTTATAGAGTTAAAGTCTTTGCCAGGAGCAATTAATATTGTCTCTCACTACGCAAGCGCTGGGCACCATATCTTGGTATGCACCGCACCCGCTAGATATCAAGATGGTAAAATAAACGGCATGAGTGCAGCAGAGAAATTTGACTGGATTCAACGCCATCTCCCGGCCTGGGGGCATAAAATAAGTATTACTCGGGATAAAGAATTTGTAGATGGAGATATCCTTGTGGATGATACTCCACATAATATTATTAAGTGGTGTGACACGCACCCAGAGGGAATAGGAGTTTTGGTTGATCAGCCGTGGAATAGTCGATGGATTGATCTTCCACGAAATGCTATTCGTGCGGATTTGCAAGATGTGGGAGCCATTATGGCTCATTTCTGGTGCAAAGAAACAGAGAAGTTTGCGTATAGAGCGCATGAACTGAGGAATTGGAAAAATGCGCATACTCTATAGTCCGGTTGGAAGTTGTGCCACTTCCTGCCAAAGACTTATTTATCCTTTGATGGCTTTACAAAAAGCAGGTAAAGCTGAGGTCGAAGTTCTTAATACAAATGATGTTAGGTCTCAGCTACGTAAAGCTGACTTAGTTGTCCTTCAGTGCTTAATAGGCCCAGAACAGCATCAGTTGATTGACTATATTCACGAGCAAGGTAAAAAGGTCGTCGTAGATTACGATGATTTGATGTCAGACTTACCTTCCAGACTCCTAAAAAATCTCGGAATGGAGCAAGAAACCATTACCCAGAATTGGATTAAATATCTAAACAGCGCGGACACTCTAACGACCCCTTCGCAGACCCTAGCTATGGAGATGCAGGATCATACAGGAACTCCTATCCAGATACTTGATAACTTAATTCCCAGAAGTGAGTATGAGGCTTCAGATGCTTACACCCCTTTCGATGATTCCAACGAAGTTAGAATCATGTATTCTTGCAGTGAATCTCATTTAAACGATTTCCAATTCATGGGACCCATTCTTAAGGAGATTGGTGAAAAATACCCTAATGTTACTGTAGTTTCTCAGGGTGGGTTAGAGTTTGGGTATCATTTCTGGGATTATAATGGCAAAACTCTCCATGAACCAAAAACCTCTTATGGAAGTTATTTTTCTATGCTCCGTAGGGTCAAGCCCCATATTTTCTTAGGGCCACTAACTTTAAATTCACACAATACTTGTCGTTCTAACTTAAAATATTACCAAGCAGGGGCTGTAAAGGCCGCTTTTATAGGAAGTAATATGCCGCCTTTCGTAAACGACTCTCCTTACGCGGGCAGAGTGAGGCATGGTTCAACGGGTTACACAGTTCCGGGGTCCGCTCCTTGGGAGATTTCGAAAGAGTCTATTGAAGAGCAGTGGATCTCAACTCTATCCCGATTAATAGAAGATCGAGAGTTGAATAAGAAAATTGGAACACAAGCCTACGAGGATATGAAAGGCTATATTTTAGAAGATCGTATCGACGAGTGGGAATCTGTTTACAAAGAACTACTAGAATAGTTTAGTATTCGTTTATGATGACTGATCAAATTACAGACGCTACCACTGTAGCTAAAGAAAAAACAAAAAAATCAAAACTAACAACTCAAATCAAATCCTTGCTGCTTCAATTGACGGCAGAAATTGATGAGATGATGAAATCTGGAGACTGGGACTTCGCCGTTCGTCTCAGCCACTATAGACACGAATTCGCAAAGACCCATAATAACTTAGACTGGTATACCTCCTACTTAGAAATTCGAAAAGTTCGAGATTACATAAAGGTGCTGATAGGAAATGGCCGAAAAGACAAGAAAAAAGGACAAAAAGGATGAGAAACCAGAGTTCAAACTACCTGTTGTTCAGGGCACCTACAACTTCAAACCCAAGCACGTTCTGGGGGCAGAAGGTCCTTTAGCTAAGGACTTAAAAGCTTTTCAAGTTAGAAATGCTCAAATTGTTCTTGCAGAACAGATGCAAGAAGCCTTTGAAAAATCAAGGCATCTAATTGCTGAGGCTCAGACAGGCACGGGGAAGTCCTATGCAGCCCTCTTAGCTGCTTTTGAGACTTCTATTAGGACTAGAACTCCGGTGATCATCAGCACGCATACAATAGCGTTACAGGAGCAACTATGTCAAAAGGATGTCCCATTCTTACTCGATAAACTGAAACTCAACATAAGAGTTTCTCTAGCAAAAGGACGAGGAAACTACGTAAGTATTCGTAGAGCAAACATTGCTATTAAAGAGAAACAAAAAGGGTATACCAAGCTAACTGATTGGCTGTCGGAAACCGATGACGGAACAAAATCCAGCCTACCTTTTAAGCCAGACTACCTTACATGGAGTCGAGCAAGGAGTGACGCTGATCAATGTTTAGGGGAAAACTGCCCTACCTTCAAAGAGTGCTTTTATCAAAAGAGCCGACGAAACCTAGGAGAAGCTCACGTAATCATCACTAACCATAACTTAGTGTTGCTAGACCTGAAAATGAAGTCCATGGGGCAAAAAGGTGTTCTACCTGATTACAAACACCTCGTTTTGGACGAAGCTCACGAAGTAGAAAATGTAGCAAGACAGACCTTCACCTTCGAACTTCGCCAAAAAGAGTTGCAGTCCGTTTTATACGAGATATGGAATTCTGATAAGAGTAATGGATTCCTCAATCAAATGGTAACCAATTCCAATAAATCTTTGTTGGCAAGTAAAGTATCTGGAAAAGTCGACGTTAAGTCTAAGATCGTTAAAGAAGCGGCAAAAGCAGTTGAGAAGGTATTTGAAGAGAACGAAGAGTTCTTCAAAAAAATTAAAGCTTATGTTGGAAATGAGTATTTAAAACGATTTACAGAAAAAAATGCAATCAAAACAACGTTAGTAGAGGACATCGGAGCTATGCTCGGATGTTTTAAAAGCCTGACCTCCCATGTTCCTGATAAAAATGATAAGGCCGCTTTAGAGTTCGCAGCTAAACGGTGTACTGAAATTGCAATGGGTGTAGATCAAATCATAACTCTCCCTAACGTAACAGGTAAGGATTACCCAGAGGTTGTTGCTTGGGCTAGTTCTAGAATGCTTCCAAATAAAAGCAAAACATATTCAGTGACTTGCTCTCCCATTTTTCTTAAACCGTTAATGCAAAGAATGGTGTTTAAGCCGCTAAACTCAGTAGTTTTAATGTCAGCAACATTATCTACAGGAGGTAAAAACCCTTTCCGAATGTTTGAAAGCATTTTGGGTGTTCCAGATCCTATGAGATTAAGGCTGGCTTCTGTTTTTGATTATAAGGAGCAAGCTTTTGTTGTGTTGGTTACAGATATGCCGGAACAAAAGAAGGATAATTACGCAGAAGAGCTAGCTAAGCAAGTTAAAAAGTATGTAAAGGCAACCTCTGGCGGAGCTTTTGTTTTATTCACATCCTTTAAGGTTATGAATAAGGTATATGAAGGAGTCAAGGTTAGTTTAGAGCTTTCCGGGTATAAACTCTTTTGCCAAGGAAAAGAATTGAACAGGAATCAAATGATTTCTGAATTTAAAAAGACTACTAAAGGAGTATTATTCGGGGTATCTTCTTTCTGGACAGGGGTGGACATTCCTGGTCGAGCACTAAGTAAACTTATAATTACTAAATTACCCTTCCCTTCTCCTGCTGACCCTTTAATGGAGGCACAATCTGAAATCTATGAGAAGTTTGGGCGTAATTTCTTTATGGAGCGGTCTATCCCTATGACTGCTATTATGTTAAAACAAGGTTTTGGAAGACTAATAAGAACTAATACGGACAAAGGTATGGTTGTCATACTAGATAGTCGAGTAGTAACTAAAAGGTATGGATCAATGATCCTAAGCGCATTACCTTCAAAGTGTCCGCAGATAAAGGTAACACGAGATACGGCTCTTAATTAAAGGGGATTCTATCATCATAACATAATAGTTACGATCAAATAATATTTATATAATATGCGTTGAATGCTTGACTCATACATCTCATTGCTGTACTATTTTAGTAGATGCTCAAAAGAGCTTTGAAAAGATAAAAGGAATGGAGTTAAACAGCACGTGAGGCCCTACGAACCAGATTTTAATGACCCGCTAATCAGGAACCCCTGGGATCCTGAAAAACACCCGGAACACCACAGCTATATTCAGTCGATTATAGAGCGCTTGGAGAAGGAGAATATCCGTCCTCCCAAATATACAAATGAGACTAAGCTCGAAGTGTATAGATTGAGAGATGAAGGACATACTCTTCGACAAATAGCCGAAACTGTGGGTGTCTCTAAGAGCACTGCGTGTTTGTATTTACAAAAACGCAAGAAGCTAGCAGCCACGAAGAAGGTTGTTGTCACTCAACCGGGAACAAATAACAAAATTGAAACACAATACACCTTGAACGAAGTTAATGTGGGAAAAATTTCCCCCAAAACTGTCGATAACAAGGTGTCCTAATGTCCCTACCAGTAATTGCGCTTGATTTAGCCACTAAAACTGGCTGGGCATTAAAAGATAGGGACGGGCGACTAGCCTCGGGGGTTCAAGCTTTCGAACTCAAACGAGGGGAGAGTCGTGGAATGCGTTTTCTTAGGTTTAGAAAATGGCTCAACGAAATGCTTGAGCTATGTCGAATGGGAAAAAAACACTCCGCTACAGAGCCCGGAATTATTATATTCGAACAAGCCCATCACAGAGGCGGGCACGCAACAGAATTAGCTGTTGGTTTAGTAACTGATGTTTTGGCTGAAGCAGCCCGGCACGGCTTAGAACATATGCCTGTCCATACCGGCGCTTTGAAAAAATGGGCAACAGGTAAGGGCAACTCCGGTAAGCCCTTGATGATAGCCAGAGCTAAGGAACTTTTCCCTAAAGTAGAGATTATCGATGACAACCACGCCGATGCACTCTTACTCTTATCCTACGGAGCAGAAGAAGTAGGAATTACTGTTTAGTCGTTGAACTTACTCGTATATTAGCTAACCTATGTGTAGGTGATATATGAGCGAATTTGATAGTTCCAAATCTTCAGACGATTTAAGCGGAGAAAAGATGCAAACTCTTATGGATAAGAGTTTTGTAACAGTAACTAAAACCAAGATGTATGAGTCGGATGATGAGATGCGACTTAAGGATCCCGGTGAAGAGTTCGCCATTAAGCCTTGGGGACCTCCAGGTAAAGTCTTGTGCTGGTCATACAGATTTGCATTTAACAACCAAGCACGTAAACGTAGATTTTTCTCTACTGTTCTTACTGCTCCCGATCAAGAGTGGGATAATTACGTTAAATGGCAAGATGATATTAGTAATTATCAAGGACAGATTACTGTTGAAGCCCAAGTTAGAGTCCCGCCAGGTGAGGCCGGAAAGTTCAGATATCAATTCGAACAATTCTATACTAGAATAGTTGTAAAGGAAGATAACTAATGGCTAATAAAACAGTTAAATGTATAATTAGTAAGGATCTCGTTCCAAGTCAACCGGATTTGTTAACATCGGAATGCCTGAGAGTTGAAACCCCAGATAAGATTGTTCTTACTCCCGGCTCAATGACTAAGATAAATCTTACGGTGTATAATAGTTCTACCAACGGTCGTATAGCACACATTAAAGCATCCTATGATAGTCGGGTAGTAAATGTCCATATACCAGATCCATCTTTTTATGTTTCCCCTGACGGACAAACAACAACTTATGCATTGATCATGCCCCAATCACCCTCGGGGGACGCAGTCATCACTTTCGACGCAACTTAATTAACACTAATTTAAAGGTATTTATTCTTAATTTACCTTTATTTTTTTCTAATTATTGATTCTTCTTTTATTGGTTCTTACAATAGCAGTAGAGTAATGATGACATTGAAGGAAACCTTGGATCGCATAACAGAGATACTACGTTGCATTCAATATGCAAACCAATCTAAAGAAGAATTAGTAGGGTTGCTTCAGAATCTAATATACCTGGTTGGACAAGTTTTGGTTCAACGAGATACAGCAGCCGAAGAGCTACAAAGATATAACAGCCAACTATGGATATCCCATATAGTCGGAGAGATTGAGTGTCCTGAATGCACTACCCGAGGTGATGACGGCAAACTACCAATTGATTTTTTCGTAGGATCTAAGGGCGCTATGGGCCAACCAATTACCGCAGCTACTCAAGACGAGCTAATAGAACTTTTAGAATTTCCGCCTATTACAAAAGACGATCTGAAAACAAGCCCAATCCCAGATTGCATGCCAGACCTTTAGCTTTTTATGGGGTGCTTACCTTTACAGATTGGGTATAATTGATGCATGGAAGAATCAGATTTCATTACTAGACATCACATAGATTCTCTGACGCCTTGCAATGATCCTAGCACTTTCGAGCTGCTTAATCGTTATAGACACCCTCCAGTCGAGCCAAGACCGCGTCAGGGGCCTCCACAGCAGTTTGCTGGTAGCTTCCCTGTAGCAGTGCAAGGAAACTCCAACGAAGTCATGTTGGGGCATATGATTGGTCAGCTTCAAGGAACCTTACAAAATCAAAACCAGAGTCAGAAGTCTAATTTTGACGGGTTTTCGATGAATGTTAATTCTGATATTTTTAAATGGGTTATTCTTTTCATATTTTTAGCCCTACTAGTTTGGGTTGTTTTTAAGATTCAAAAGAACAACAACCCAGAAGATAAGCGGCTGAAAAGAATAGAGAGACAACTAAGAAAGCTACGACGTTTTAGTAGAAAAAAGAAAAATCCCCAACCAATTCAGGAAGAGGATGATTTATTAGCTTTCGATGATCCGTTTGATGATTTTGATGACTATGATGATTCAGACCCAGACTCAGCGCCAGACACCTTCGACGAAGACGTTGAAGAGTTAGATTTACTAGAAGACTGATCAATTTCATCTAGGTTTCTAGATAAACGCATAATAGAGAGAAGATCCTTGAAAAAACTAAATAGTTTTTTCCCTCTCTGGTGATATTTATCCATATGTTTCTTTTTTGGTAATGATCGGTAGCGAGATTTCCCTTCCTTTTTTATTGGGTGAGGTTTTATTCCCTGCTTAAATTGTTTTAAGATCTCTACGAGCTTATTTATGCCATGATTAGCAGATTTGAGAGACAAACTAAGCTTAGTATCCTCACTATTTATAGGATAAGTCGTTTCAGCAAGAAGCTCTCCCGCGTCTATTTCCTCATTTATATAGTGAATACTTACCCCAGCTTGTTTCTCTCCTTTGTAGAGTTTCCAAAATCCAGGCCAAACTCCACGATATCCTGGTAGTATACCTGGATGCATATTTATGGTCGCTATTGAGGCCACTTGAATAGCTTCTGTTTTGAGTATTTGATCAAAGTATAGAGAAACAACCAGATCCGGCTTTAAGGCTTTAAGTGCTTCAAGACCTTTTCCTTCATTCAGATTTTCTGTATAAATAGTTTTTACGTCATATCGATAGGCCAACTCATCCAAGGTTAACCATTGCCGTTTTCTCCACCAATAGAGAAATCCAGAAAAAAACAAACCTATCAAGTGTAGGTAAGAGATGAGCGCTATCAGAACTCCATAAAATAGTCCAGATCTCTTCACTCCGTAAATTACATATTTCCAAAAGCTTTTAGTAAGAGGAGAGATGTCGCTTATTACTAAACCAGCGATGTCCAGCTCTCCTTTACTCCTGAACAGCTTGTTCAAGGCAAACTCCGCAGCCGGATGAAGCTTGGATGTCAAAATAACTATTTTCATTTTTGTTCCATACTTTAGTGACCCTGTATCTATGGTACAATCCGTCCATGTTAAGTCTAGCTTTGATCGTTAAAAATGAAGAGAAAAACCTGGCACGGTGTTTAGATTCTGTAGCCGGGCTTTGGGATGAATTAGTTATTGTTGATACCGGATCTACGGATCGAACGGTAGAAATAGCAAAGGAGTATACGGATAACATCCACCATTTTAAGTGGGTGGATCATTTCGCTAAAGCTAGAAATTTTTGTTTTAGCAAATGCACTCAACCTTGGGTTATGTGGATTGATGCGGATGATATTTTAAAGCCAGAAGATGTTAAGAACATTAGAGAACAATTTCAGGAAATCATAGCCACTAAACCTCACGTAGATTACATTTTAATTAACTATCATTATTGGGTAGACCCACCAAGTGCATCAGGGACCCCAAGAGCAACACAACTTCGAGAGCGAATAATCAGAAAAGAAAAGGCTATTTGGACGGGCCGATGCCATGAGCATATTATGATTGATTGGTTGAGGAGCGAACCGATTAAAGATGCATACGTTTGGCACTTACGCGATGCTCATGATGTTCAGATGGATCAAAACAGAAATATCAAGTTAATGAAATTAGGAATTAAAGAAGATCCATCAGCCAGAAACCATTTTTACTTGGGAGACGAATTTACAGGAGCAGGACAACGAGAAGAGGCTATAAAAGTCTACAAAAAAGCTTATGAACTAGCGACAAATCCCGATCTTCTTTTTCAGGCTGCTTGGAAGATAGGTAAAAGTTATCGAGACAAGGGAAATGTAGCGGCAGACGCAGTAAAAGATTCAAAGAAGTCTGAAACTTTTCGAAAAAATAAAAACTTCGATAAAGCACTGTACTGGTTTAAGAAATCCTTAGAACACCATATTGCCTATCGTGAACCACTGCTTGCTATGGCTGGTGTTTACTCTGGAAGAGAGGACTACTCAAAAGCTGCGTTTTGGCTTGAAGCGGCCTTGCAGATAGACAAGCCGGAAAATCCCGCTATGTGTATTTTAGATAGTAGATATACCTTCGAACCCTATAATGCACTAGCAAAAGCATACTTTAAGATGAAAGAGTATGACAAGGCTGTTGAAGCCACGATGAAATTATACGAATATACTAAACAGCCCCATCTTTTAGGAGATATTAGCTTAATAAAATCAACAAAAAGAAAAACCTATAAAAGACCTACGAAAACTACTAGATTGAATTTAGGTAGTGGACCAAAAACTATAGAGGGTTTCATAAATTGCGATCTATTCCCGGCCCCTGGTGTTGATGAAATATTCAGCATGGATGATATCCCGTATGCAAATTGCAGTGTCGATGAGATATCCAGTGAGCACGCTCTCGAACACTTACCTAGATTAGACGGAGAAAGAGCCCTCCGAGAAATGGCAAGGGTTCTTAAAAAGGGCGGGAAACTTACCATCAAAGTTCCTGATCTAGAGGAGTGCTGCCGTAAGTTCCTAGAACGACCTCACTTGCAGGATAGTTGGTATATGCACACACTCTATGGAGTGCAGGATTTTAGAGATGATCCTCATAATGTTTTCCCTGAAAAGATTAACTACGGACAAATACACTATACAGGGTTCACTGAACAAAGATTTCGGAAGCTCCTTACGGAGAATGGCTTTATTGTAGATAGGATGTGGAAATATGACGGATTCGATACCCCAAGCTTAGGCGTAGAGGCCCATATACCCAATATTCCAGAAGCAGAACAGAAGAAAATTGCCTTTATCAACAATACGTTAATGCCAAGATATCTAAGCTATGGGGATTATTGGGTTGATGCCTTCAAAGCGTCAGGACACTCTGTAACAGAATTTAAATACGAAGAAATATCTACATTATCAGATGAGTATGATATGTATTTCTTTATAGAAGCAGATTATCGATATGACCCAGAATCAATTCCGTTACATGCCCATCCAAGAGTGCTCTATACTCAGGAGAACCCCCCTCAAAAACAACTTAGTCACTTTGATCTGATAGCTACCCCCTTCATGGATAAGTCAGAGAGTTATGGCAAAGCAGGGCACTCTACGGTAGTGTTATCAAATGATAATCATTTACAGCAAGTAAACACTCTATTAGAGTTAAATATTGAAAGCCTTAATAGAAAACAACCGGAGATAGTTGCTAAAACTGACACAGTAGACGTTATAATACCAAGCTATAAAAGTTGCAAATATCTGAAACTGGCTGTTGAATCAGTTAGGAGAAATAGTAAAAACTATAACTTAATAGTAGTTAATAGCGGCGATGACTCAGAGACACGAGAGTGGCTACAAAAACAAGATGATATTCATTTAATAGATTCAATTGAAAGAATGAGTTTTAGCCAAGCAGTTAATAAGGGGATAAGAAGAAGTTCCAATGACGTAGTAATACTAAATAATGATACTATTGTTGGTAAAGATTGGCTAAAGAATTTGAGAACAAGCCCTTTTGATATAACTAATCCTTATAGCAACTGTGACGTTGGCTGGATCCATAACAGAATTCTCAATGTTGACGGAGTGGACTTAAAGCCCGATATGACTGTCGATGATGTCAATGTGGAAGCTTTGTATGAAACAGGTAGCCCTCATGTTGATACTCGTAATAGAGATTGGGTTGCTTTTTACGCTACTTATATAAAAAGAGAAGTAATAAACGCTACTGGATTACTTGATGAGAAATTTATAAATGGAGGCGAAGATTTTGATTATTGCCGCCGAGCAAATTTATACGGTTTTACTTGTGGCCATGTATTCTCTAGTTGGGTCTTCCATTTTGGCGGGAAAACAAGAAAAGTAAGTGAAAATGATAATTATGTTCAACACCATGAAGAAGATAAGTTAAATCAAAAATATATGCACCACAAAGCCAAGGAGACTGTAGTTATTTATACAGGTCCAGCTTGGGAATCATGGACTGTTGAGAATATCAATACTACAGGTATTGGAGGGTCTGAGACTTGTGCTGCTCTGTTGGCCAAACAATTTGTAGAAAAGGGGTATAGATGTGTTCTTATAGGTGATTGCAAAGATTCTGAAGGAACTTACGACGGAGTAGAGTATTTACACCACACTAAATTCGAGGAATTTAAGTGGGAGAATTACGTAAACTACTTTATCAGCAGTAGAAAAGTAGGACCCCTATCGCATCAGATAGAAAATGGGAAAAATTATGTGTGGTCCCACGATATTTTTATTCCTGAGTGTCGAGGACAATATCCTCCAAACGCAGAAAAAATAACTAAGTTTGTGTGTCTATCTCCTTGGCATGTCGATTTCTTTAGTCAACACCACAGAGTTGATAAATCAGATATCTACATTCAAGGCAACGGGCTGGATATTTCTCGCTATGAAACCGCAGACCAGGTAGAGAAAGATCCCTACAGATTAATCTATAGTTCCAGCCCAGATAGAGGGCTTATCCACCTATTGAGAATGGTCCCTAGATGGCGAGAAGAGTTCCCAGAACTTACCCTCCATGTGTTTTATGGTTTTGATAACTGGAAAAAAGCAGTTAAGCATAGAAATAACCCGTCAGAGATGGCTCACATGGAAGAGGTGGAAAGAGGTCTTAAGCAGCCCGGCGTTCACTATCATGGGCGCATCTCTCAAAAACAGCTTGCCGATGAACAAATGAAGTCTTCTCTCTGGGTTTACCCCACAGAGTTTACTGAAACATATTGTATTACAGCTAACGAAGCTATGCTTAGCGGCTGCGTACCTGTATGCACCACCCTAGCCGCTCTAGAAACTACTGTGCCGGATGATTGTGGGGTTAAGGTCAGCAGCCCCGAAGAATGTTTTGAGGCCACTGCAGACCTCCTAAGGCATCCTGATAAGCTTGAAGCTTACAGGAAGCGCGGAAGAGAGCATGTAATGAAAAACTGTAATTGGGATTCGACAGTTGAAAATTGGATCAAGATGTTTAAAAATACATGATATAATACGGAAGGAGATATTATGCGACCACAATCATCCGCCTTTAGGCCCCAAACATACAAAGACTGGCTAAATGAAGTTAATTTTTCATCTAAACCCCAGGAGATGGTTCAGGCTGGGCTAATGGCTGGAAAACTTGCCCCAAATAAACAGACTGCTCAACACGATCTAGCACTAGTTCTTGCAGAGAAATATCGGCAAGAAGTTCAACGTGCTCGCGGAAACTCCATGGTTGTTAAAAGCATCAAGGCTAAATTCGATGAAGTAGCTAGAGATTTATTCAAAAGCAAGTTTTCCTCAATGCTAAACTACGTTATGCAGAATGAACCAAGCTTTGACCCACAAGCTTCGAGAGCCGCTAAAGGGGTGGCCTTAGGTTTTATAGGAGCAAAAACTACTCGTGATTCTGACGGACGTGTAAGAAATCCTCTAGGTTTCATAAAGAAGCCTTCAGGCAAAGGAGCAGGAGGAAAAGCTGCTCCGGGACTAGGATTTCTTGAGGAAGATAATTCCACAAATGGTTCGTTAGGTTTCTTATAATACATATATGTATTGTAAGCCGATACCCATTACTGAATGGAAAACCATTAAACGAGGACCTTACAGGGTAATTGTTGCCAAAACTCCCTGCGAGAAGCAGCAAGGATTGCAGGGCGCAAAGAAATTACCACGTAAGACCATATTGTTTTTTATGGGTATTCGACCCAATATATTCTTTCACACCAGAAATTGCCAGTTTCCGATAGATATTATCCCACTCACTAGTGGAGGTAGGGTGCTTTCTATCTGGGGAGCCTACCCTGGGGCAAATTTCATTGGCCCCACCCCTCCAGGAACATTTAATGTTGTTGAGGCACCACTTGGTTGGGCTGAGAAAAACAAAATAAAGGTAGGAGACGTTCTATCTATGTTCGCGGTTGGGTATTGCTTTAAGTAGTTCCGGTGCTATTATTTATGCATGAGCCTAACTTATCCTTCTAAGACACACCCCTCGGATAATTTTGATCTTATTGATTACAGATATGTGCTAGGGAGGGATAATTACACCTGCCGTTCCTGCGTATCTGAAATTCAGAATTCGAATTATTGTTTCCTTAAGGTTGATCCGAATGCAGAGGCTGACGCCTCAAATATCGGATTAGTGTGTAATGCTTGTTATGAAAATTATTTGCGTCCGCTAGCACATCCCTCAGATTTTAATGGACACCTAATTGCCATTACGGGACCTATGTATGCCGAAAAAACAACTACTAGCGAATCTTATTACTGTAATTATGGTATTAAATATAAAAAACAAGCCTGGATAAAGCCTGATAGAGACGATCGATCAAAAGATAGTATTACACACAGTGGAAGAGTAATACCTTCACAAATAATAAGCGCAGACAGACCCGATCAGCATGTTGATCATCTTAAAGATTACGAGGTTATTGTCATCGATGAAACTCAGTTCTTTAGCGAAAGGATTATATATTTAATACATCAGTTGCTTAGGAACGGCTGTTTAGTTATCATAAACGGATTAAAATTAACCGCAAAGAGAGACTTTTTTGGTGTTATGCATTATTTATTGGCCGAAGCTGATGAAATAGTAAGCTTGCGGGCGGTATGTAATATTTGTATGCGAATTAATTGTGCCACACGAACAAAAAGTTTTGAAATTAACCCCCCTACGGTAAATACCGGAGGGGTGGACAAGTACTATGCCGTATGTCCGGCATGTGACGGAGGGGATGATGAAAAACAATTCATTAAACAAGCGATTCAAACCAGAGGATAACTACAACTGGGACTCTAAGAAATACTTAGAGGACTGTATTCAGTTATGCAAAGAGACTCTAGAATTCGATTTAGTTAGGACACACGGCAAGACCCCGAATAATTTTCTGTACAAGTTGAATCAGCTAGCTGATAAGTAGATCTTATGATATAATTTCGTTTAGAGACATATCATATGGTTGACACTAAAAAATTAAAAGAAGTCTCGGCAACTTTCTCAGCAACTGCCGCGTCACCAGGCTCATTCCCTGCAGCCGTAGCCGATGGTGCTCCACAGGTCCTTACTGTATCTTCGGTAGGTGTTCAGTGGGTTTCTTTTGCATCAGAGGACGGTAGTGTTACGCTATCCGTGGTTGCAGATCAAGATCCCGCACCAGCTACACCTACCGGGTTATTCGTAGAGGGTATTTATCGGGCTACGTTACCTACATACACAGACGGCGACGCCGCAGTAATGCATTTCGATAGTCGCGGAAGACTATTAGTTTCTCCTGGAGAAACGGGATTATCTGCCGATGTCGATATAGATCAAGCAGCCGGTCCTGCAACTCCAACAGGTATTTACCAGATTGGTAAAAGAGAAGCGACGCTACCTGCTTACGCTGATGGAGAAAACTCAGTATTTCACTTCGATTCTCGCGGTAGACTGATTGTTACAGCCGTTGATCTCACTTCTGGATCCGAAGTAAGTATATCAACCGAAGATTCCGCTGGACCCACCAATCCTGTTGGAAACTTTCCTCTCGGATTATTTAGAACGGCATTACCTACATATACTGATGGTGACGCCGCTAATATGCATTTCAGTGCTGCAGGTCGTCTATTAACCTCAGATTCCGGTGTAACATCAGGAACAGGAACAACATCAACAGTAGCAGGAGCGGCTGCAAGCACTTCCTTGCTAGCTTCAAATGCAGCAAGATTAGGAGCTACTTTCTTTAACGACCAGCCGACGGATGGCACAGGAGAGATACTCTTTCTTTTGTTAGACGCTGCTGTAGCCTCAACAACAAACTACACTGTTCAGATGGCTCCAAACACTTATTATGAAGTCCCTTTTGGTTATACCGGAGAGATTCGTGGTATTTGGGGTGCTGCTATAGGCGATGTAAGAGTAACGGAGCTAACATAATATGCCTTTGACAACGTCAACCCAACTACCTTTTCCAATCTCTGATGACACTACAGCGTCAGCAACTTATCGAGCCGCTCTGAGCTTCACAGCACCTTCAGGGCAATTTTTAGAACTTCGAGGTTCTGGATCAAGCATCTCTACCATAACTAAAGTAGTGGTTGAGTTGGGAGCAAGCGATACCCTTACGGTTACGAAGCAATCCGCAGCTAGCACTGGCGGAACCTCAAGTGACGCAACTAATGTTCCTTTGGATGCAACAAATGCTGCCGCTAATATGGTCGTTAGAACTTATACTGCGGCTTCAACAGCAGGCGCTGCTGTAGGTGATATTGCTGTTTTAATCGGAACTAGTTTTATTTTTGATTTTGGCTCGGGTAGTAAACAAGGAGTTATGTTAAATGCAGCCACCGAAACCCTTGGATTTGACCTAGCTACTGGCACCACAGTCACTGGGTATGTAGAGTGGACAGAAGCTTAAATGTCCGCCAATTAGAATTTACTTCATAACTAGTTATAATTTAGAGTATGGACTACTACGAAATCTTAGGTGTAGCTCCCGATGCCTCCATCGAGGACATCAGGAAAGCCTATAAAAATAAGGCAAAAGAGTGGCACCCTGATAAACCATCAGGATCTGTGCAAAAATTCAAGAAACTGGGTAGTGCATACAAAATACTCAATGACGAGGATTCTCGAAAAGCCTACGACCGTAGGATGAGAAATACCCAATCAAATTTTGCCAGCAGATTTTCTAAGGTGGCTACTGCAGCTTCGACCACTGCCAAAAAGGTCATGAATGATTTTGTTGATGAAGGATTATTTGATACCCTCGATAAATTTTTAGGTCGTCAAAAAGAACCTAATAATGTAGAAATGGGGATACAGATCACGCTTGAAGAGCTTTACGAAGGGGCTGACAAGACCGTTCGATTTAAACGCCACGAATTGTGCGAGACGTGCCATGGCCATGGAGCAGAGAAACGTGAAGATATCAAAGTATGTGTCGAATGTTACGGCCTAGGGCATGTGGTATCGAATCTCGCTGCACTCTTTACCAAAGAAGATTGTAAAAAGTGTAAAGGTACTGGAAGAATCATTCTTAAAAAATGTTCTGAATGTCGAGGAAAGGGAGAATGCAAATATCAGAGAGAATTTACTTTTGGCATTCCTAAGGATTTAAACCTTGGAAAAGAAAAAGATAAGCTGGTCTTACCAGAAGAAGGGGAGTATGGAGGAGATTTACTAATTAAGGTAAATCTAAAACCACATAAATACTATGAAATAGATTGGCCCAACTTGTCAATCGATCTACCTATAAAATTCTACCAAGCTATTTTAGGTGATCATCTGGAAATAGATTCTATGAGAGGATCTGCTATCTTTAAAATTCCTGCAGGAACACAACACGGAGATACCATCATATTAAAGGGTTACGGACTTAGACAGAATCAAAAAGAGGGCGGAATAAAGTTCGGAGATTTGTACATTAAAATTCTAATATCTGTTCCTAAGAAGATAAATAAAAAACAAAAAATTCTCCTAGAGGATTACAGGAATTCTGATCAGAGCGCCAAGAAGCTCAAGCCAAAAAAGAAGTAAACCTTGACAGGTTAACTGGTTATGCTAAAACCATTATATGATCGAGTTATTAGATTACCGCCTGAGCAAGAAGAAGCTTCTCACACCTGGCAAGACCGTCTCCAAAGAGACCTTAAATTCTAGCGAATTTTTAGAAAACATAGAGGAAATGAAAAAAATCCTAGCCCAAGATGGGGTAGGCTTAGCGGCTACTCAGGTGAACTGGCCCATTCAATTATTTATGCTTTGTATCGACAAGGAGGACAATAAAATTGACCCAACTATCTTTCTAAACCCAAAAATATTATCCTTTTCTAAAAAAGAAATTAGATCGGAAGAAGGTTGTCTGTCTTTTCCATATCTCTACATAAAAGTATCTCGACCTGGATCCATAACTTGGGAATACCAAGATTTAGAGGGTAATAGGCATGAAACAACTTCTACGGGATTTTATGCTAGGGCCGTTCAACATGAAATAGATCACTTAAATGGAAAAGTATTTATAAACCGAGCCAGCCCCGTTCAAAAAATGAAAGTTAAAAAATGGTTAAAAGACAGCTAATGTATTTTGCAGTGCTTATTTTAGAAAATTGCTATAATGGAGGTAGGTAGGTATGGGATCCTTGGATGCTCACAAAGAAGAAATTTTATCACAACTAGTGCATGGAGATTGGAAAGCCTTATTTCCAAAAAAAGCGTACGAAAATCTTGCTAACTGGGCAAAAACCCAAATTAACGAGACATTAGTAAATGTGCGTTTTCTTTTTACGTCAAATGATGTAAAATATGCAGTATACTTGGTGTGCTCACCTAAGTTTCAAAAAGGTAAGGTTGATGTTAGAAATATGAAGTTAGGTGAGGAAGGGCTACCTTTGGCTATTCCTCCCGCTCTATATAAAATGCCTCTTTACTGCATGCCGAGAGACGCAATAGAAAAAATTATTAAAAAGAAAAATAAGTAGATGACCAGTTTAGAGAGAAAAGTTGATAGATTAATTACTTTGCTAGAAGAGAAAGAAATGGCCTCTTACAGTAAGCAATGCAGGGATCATCAGCATTTAACTCTAGAGATGATTACAAACACGGTGCTGGGAAGCATGGTAGGTTACTTTCTCTTTAGAGTAATGGACCACCATTTCAGAAAAGCATAGTTGCTTATTTAGTCTTTATTTCCTAGTATATAGACATGAGTTTATTAGCCAATTACATGCACAGCCCTGTTGGATTCGGAGAGTATGGCAATGCTCCCACCGCAGGATCTGTTATTTCAAACGCAACTTTAGTTGATATCACAAGCCCTGCCGAGCTTAAAGGCGGTAAGATAACCGCTGGTCTTTCAGTTAAGAAAGACGGTGATCAGTTCAAAGCCGGAGTCGAATTACCTTTAGTCGGTTTTATTGGTTTGCACGCTTTTAAAGGTGATGAGCCTGTAACTGTTAGCTTACCGGTTCCCGGTCCAGCACAACCTATCCTGGGTGCAAATGTAGCTTTACAGTTCATTCCGCCTGAGAACAAGCCTCTTGATATGAAAATGATTGCTGGAATTGGCTTAGGTATAGTAGTTGTTCTTCTTCTTCTCAAGAAAAAGAAATAGCATTCTATTTTAGCGTTTTAATAAAAGCTTTTGTGGCCTTCATACTTTTATGGCCGCAAAAGCTTTTTACTGCTTCTTCTGATCCTGTTTGATCATAAATTTGCTTGGCTCGCAATCGCTTTAGCGCTTGAAAATCCAGAAATTTTTCTGGATAACCTGCTTTAACTGCGTACTTAGTGAGAATACGACGAGCCCCAGATAGAGATAAACCTTTGGAATTGTTTCTATCAGTGTTGAAGAATAAGTGCCCTCCCTCAACTAAATTATCATCTGGAACAGAGTTTTTATATTTATGTAGCACACTTGCCAGGGAGGCAGGCAAATCCTGATCCCAGCTAATCCCTATTACCTTTTTAACGTCTCCAGTTAGAAAAATTAACCTAATGAGAAGATAATCTCTCACCCCAACCAAAGTGGTGATATCTATCTTACCAAGGATTTTTTTAAGATCTCCAAAGCTCACATTTTTGGCCTTTGCATATTTTTCTATTGGATTAGCTCTTACTGATAAGGAAGGATCAGAAGATAACCATCCTTGATCCCAGCAGTAGTCACAAAAACTTCTAATAGCCGCTAGGCGGGCCGCGATAGTCTGTGGAGCCTTATCTGCCAGACCTTTTTTATACGTAACTACTCGATTTGTTGTTATCTGGCCAACAGCAGAGATGTTTTCAATAAAATCTCTCAGGACTATCTCATAGTTTATTTTTGTTGTTCGATTATCAAGGCTATTTAGGTATTGTTCAAGCGCGCTTTTTACGTCCATTTTTGTATAATACCTTTAAGGTGTTATATGTCAAACTTTGATCTCTCAGATTTATCCTTTCCCTCCCGGTTTAATAAGAAGAAACCCTCTAAGGCTCAGATGGAGGAGATGTTCTGGGAGATCGTTGATTACATCAAGAGTAAGGGCTGCCCCGTTACGGTTTTTTCGAATAAATCCAAGATTAATGGATCAAATGGTTACTTCTGTTCCGATCCAAAACCCCACATCAAAGCAGCTATCAAAGGAAAAGGCTGGGATAAGGCAATTCAACTCATCACTCATGAATTTTGCCACTACTGGCAATGGAAAGACAAGTTCATCGGACACAAAGATGACCAAGGAAATATATACTACTCAATGATTTTAGAGGGAGAAGATATTACACCTAAACAGAGAGAGAAAGCGAGTGTTCTAGTAAGATTATCTGAGTATGATTGTGAAATAAGAACAGCAGAATTACTTGAAAAATGGAATATTACATCGATTTATCCTATTCATGAACACATAAAATCAGCAAATACCTATAACAGACATATTGCTTGGTCCGTCGGAAGTGAGCAGGAAGAGGGGAGTGGGGTTTTCTTACATACATACGATAAACTAGCTCCTCAGTTGTGGGGAGGCAGAAAGTTTAAAAATTTCTGGAATCCCAAAACAGCTAGCGGGAGAAAAAAGATCTTCTCTTCTATATCTAGAGACCATAAAGCTGTCTTTGAAAGAGCTTTAGCTAGAGCCGGTGGAAAAAAAGCTGTTGCTGCAAGACGTAAAAGAAAAAAATAGTTGTTCAGAGATTGAAAATTACTATAATTTAGTTACATATAACTTATGCAAAAAACCGAACTATCTCAAAAACAAATGACTGCAGTCTTGGCTGCTAATTTTAGCGAGCTTAGCGCTGTTTTCAATTCACTACCTCCGCTTAAAAAAATATTAGGTGATGATTCAGAAAGAAGACAGCGCATTTTAGATGATCTAAATTATATTTTGACTAAGGGCCTAGCTCACGACCCCAAAAAAAAGAACTTATACAACGCATTTGAGGCGAAATAGGTTGAGCCTTGATCCTTTAGTCCTATCGGATATACTTCATTAATGGATATAACATTCTGTATACTATTAACAATAACTATCCTCATGTATCTTGAAGGGGCGCTCATCTCCACAATATCGGGCATGATGCTCCGATCACCCAAAGGGGTGCTTGCACTCATGATAGTTTTTTGGCCGCTGGCCCTGCCCTACCTAATGTTCAGAGCCTACAAAGCATTTCAGCCCATAATAGCCCAAGTACAGATGCTGGAACAACTTCAATCAACTTTTCAAAACCCCTTAGTGGGAGAATTAATGGATCATAACACGGAGGATCTAACTACAGCTCAGGCTGGTCAAAATTTATGAGACGAGGCGGAAAAAAAAGACCAAACGGACCACCCAGAGATCCGTTCGATAAAAAATACAGAGTAAACGACAGAATACGCGCCAGAACCGTGCGTGTTATAGGCCCCGAAGGCGGTCAGGTAGGTGTCATGTCAAAATATGACGCTATCTCAAAAGCTAAAGAATTCGGAATGGACCTGGTTGAGATAGCTCAAGATGCTAAACCCCCAGTTTGCAAGATAGCTGATTTTGGGAAAATGCGTTACGAGCATAGTAAGAAACAAAAGCAGCAACGCAAAAAGCAGGCACAGTCAGTAAAGACTGTCCAGTTTCGCCCTAATATTGGAGAGTCTGATCTACATAGAAAGATTACGGACATACAAAAGTTCCTAGATAAGGGACATCGGGTTGTTGTTCAGGTAACGATGAAGGGAAGGCAGAAAGCTAACCCTCGATTAGCCGAAACCCAGACTATCGGTAAAATTCAAGAAACTCTAATAGACGCCAGTATGGAAAAACCTTCACGACAAGGCGGAAGGATCACAGTAGCTTTTACTAAGATTATTCCAAAAGAAGATAAAGCAAATGAGCAAGCCCAGCAGAGATAGATGCGGCACGCCATCTTGTAAAGAAAAGCCTTGGTGGAATAAATATTGGCCAGCTACTAATCAATTTTATTGTGGAAAGTGCTCTAATATCATCAAAGAAGAGTTGGTGGGCCTGGATAGCGAAGTTCAGCTATTTACTGCTTGGAAAATGGTGGACCCCCCTCAATATGAGATCCCATAAAAATAGCCCCTTGCGGGGCTATTTTTGTTTACCAGTTCTCTTTCAGGAGAGGTTTCCAGCTTTGTGGCCTAGATTCCTTTTTAACCCCGAGAACGGGATTCCACTTGGGCCTGACTGGCTTGCGCGGTAGTTTTAATCCTGCTTCTACTGGAGTCCTGTCTGCCTTTTTATTATTACACCTAAGGCAGGAAGTAACACAGTTTTCCCAAGTGTTCCCACCATTCCTTGATTTAGGAATAACGTGGTCTAAGGAAAGCTCATCTTTCTTGAATTGTTTCAAGCAATACTGGCATCGGTAATCATCTCTGCGGTAAATAGCTCTAGATGAAAACTTAACACTCGCCCTATGCAGCTTACCATATTTAGTTAGTATAACTACTTGAGGTGCAGGAACATCAATACTTGGAGTCTTGATGTAGCTAGTAACTTCTGGGGTGTTTTCTCCAGAAATCCAATCCTCCCAGGAATAAGTTAAAAAGCTTGTTGTACATAAAGCTCTTGCACTATCCCTACACATAAGGTCGATAGCGTCTTTGGTACTTGTTGTACCAATGACTGTCCAACTCTTATTTAGAACTAATACAGGCTTGTTTAAAATAGCTGTCATAAAACCTACTTGTCTCTATTAACCCAGACCGTAAATACCGTGAGCAATGTCACCAGAAGCATAAGCCGTTTGTTCAGCCGCATTTGAGCCTCTAGGAAGCAGAGCCGCTCCTCGCTGAGGACGCACATTTGCCGTATCTTTTGATCCATATAGACTATTATAACACAAATGATATGATGGGGTTATGATTTATTTGACTGATACCGCTGCAACGAAGATACAAACTCTTTTTGAGGAAAAAAACATGGCTGCTGACTCTGCAATAAGGTTTGCAGTTAAAGGCGGCGGTTGTTCTGGGTTTTCTTTAGACGTTAACTTGGAACCACCCAGAAAATATGAGATGGCTCGCAAGAATGATTGTAAGTTTCTAGAGAAAGGTATTCGTATATTGGTAGATAAAAAATCTTTACTCTTCTTAGATCAAACTAGAGTTGATTACGTTAAAGAAAAGTTTGGACACAAATTCTCTTACGAAAACCCTAACGCAAAAGGTTGGTGTGGCTGCGGAGAGAGTTTCTCAGTTTAATAAGCCACCAGATGGGTAACCCCGTCTAGTGGATCATATACCGAACGAAGTGATGACTTTTGATAGGGTTTTTTAAAACTAGAATGCTGATGTTCTAGGTTTGGTGGTGATTTTGATACGTGCAGTTCTGGTTTAAGGAACGCAATATGAGTCCCTCCTCCGTGACCAGTGCGGATTTTTAGTTTACCCCAAGTTCTAACATTAATGGTTTCATTAAGTTGAAAGGGCTTTCCGTTAACTTCTACATAAGGTATGTTTTCTGGTATACCTGTATCCATACATACAACTTTTGCGGTAAATTCAGTTATACGAGGTGGAAGATCCCAAGTCACTTCACTCCCTCCGTGAAGATAAAGAGCATCTGTAACAAACTTCCCTTCAAACGTTGAGGGTATTTTTTGTAACTCTGCATTAAAATTATATGTGCCGTATTCTAGCAATCCCCAACTTATATACTTTTCTATTGGAGAAATTTGGCTTAAATGAATAATGTCAGGCAGGGCTTGCATCGAGTGATCCACTAAGGAACTAAGACCGTTAGGTCTTGTTCTCATACCCATAAGATGAGCACCCCTTTGGCTTAAAACCCACTGCCATAAATCTGAATTACTTTCAGCATTATTGATAACGCATTTAATCCCTTCGACATAACTTAATTCTCCATGAAAGGCAGCGACCATAATTCCTTGGTCTTCCATAATCATGAATGGAGTTTTAAGGTGTGTCTCCAAAGCGGTATCTATCCGATGATAATCTTCCGCTCGTATAGAAATGATTCCAGTATTACAGTTAGGTGTCGTTAAATCTTCACCAACCCCAAATAATTCTTTATATTGTTTTACATTTGGCCCCAAACTGGAGCCCCAGTCTCGCATGACAACAGCCTTTTCTGAAACTATTTTTCTTAAATCTGCATCCCAGTTTTTATAGAAGAAAATATCACAGTCGAAAACAACTACACGTTCAGCTTTGTAGGTCTCAAACCCACGCTTGAGACATTCGAGCTTTCCTAGTAGTATGGCTTTAGGCACGTCATAAATGACGATAGGCTCCTCTTCAACCATTAAGTTGGGAAGTTGTTCCAGTTCTGCACGATCTTCCTCAGTAAGAGAACCATCGCTCAATATTAGATGGGGGATGTCGAATCCGCGATCTAGATGGGCGCGCATACAGAACCAATTGAATTTGAAAATTTGTACGTCTCGGTGACATAAGAGGGATGCAAAAAGTAATTTCATGATGCCATACTATAACATGCCCCACTTCTCGAAACTAGATCGGTAAGAAGATATTGTGACGTTTCTAAGGGTTGACAGATATACATCAATTGTGTAGAATCACGCACATGGGGTCGAAATGGTTTCGACTGAACGTGGAAAGTAGAGATGCGTGCCGCAGATGAGATTAAGGCTGCGCTGTATGAAGCTTGCTTCAAACAGAAAATATCTCAAATTTTTCAATTGCCAACACTAACGTTGACACCCCCAGCAGCTTAAGCGACGCTGACATCCACGCATGGATCGATGGCGCTGTCGCTGTTGCCGTTTAATTAGTCTAACGACTAACCGCTAGGAAACGGATGCTTATTGAATCTCTCGTCTCTGAGAGGATATAGGTATTGGGTAGCAAGAGAGACTGCTAAAGTTAAATCGCTCTCGATTGACTTTCTAAGATTAGAGAGCTGGGTAGTTAGGCTGTGTTCATTCATGCTAACTGCTAAGACCAACAATAGAACTATGTTACGTAGATTCTGTGCTGGAAGCGTTTCAACACCTGGGTTCGATTCCCAGCGACTCCATTTTAGCCCTCTTCGGAGGGCTTTTCCTTTACCCAGGAGCAATAGTGATTGATCTTGACGTTCTCGCTACCGAAGATTTTCGGTATAGCCCCCTCACCTGTAAAAATGCTGAAGCAATTATAGGATGCATTGCAAGTACGGAGGCCGTCGAAACTTTTCGGAGGACACTCCATAGCGATGACTATAAAGAGATAGAAACCTTTGGAGAGGACCTAATCAAAAAACACCATAAAGACGGTGTTCATTTTGATTACGATATCACCTTAGCTGCTTTGGCTATTATTCTTGTGGAATCCGATGATGAATTTCCTGAGAAATTTTTAGCGGAGTTGGCAGGCTTATACGAAGCTAAGAAAGCCCCTGAACTTTTTTGGTCTAGAAAAGTCGCTGCAAAATTGCTCTCTCTTAAAAAGAGGCTTTCGGATAAGGTTAAGGCCAAGGTCCGAAAGCATTTTCCTGATGCAATCTTTTTGCCGGTCGATGAGATGGGACTGATATTTGATCCTCCTCCACACCTCGCTAAAGCCAAAGTACTTCAGCAACTTATTATTGCTGTATCAGTCAAGGAAGGCATGGTCAAAGTCATCGATCATGATGGACAAGTGTTTGATTTGCCTGAAGAAGCCATATTGGCATCGCATAAAGACGCTGACATCACTAAGCCCTACTTAACTGATTATGGTCAGACACTAGGCTTTGGTAAATATGGTGAGTGCGAACTAGAAGGTGATTGGGTTTTTGCTCAAAGCAAGACTACTGCGTAGTCTTTTCTGCCTTCTTTCTAGCTTTGGATTTCTTTTTAGCAGCTACAAAGGGCGTCTGTTCTCTAATAACGGCCCTTTGAATCTTTATCATTAAGATAGCCACAATCATAAGAAATAGCCCGGAACCTACTCTTAGGAGTAGGTTCATGGTGCCTACGTCTATTTTGTGAGTTTTAAGATGCTGAAAGCGTCGATCTCCTTTGAATTTGTTCGCATAGGCGATACTAAATTCATCGTGACCATTTTTACACCCAGAAGCCCATATAGGCCCCACATCCCGAGGTAGCTGGGTAGGTTTTTTTACAAAACCACTTCTATTTATCGATCCCCAGACTTTTCGAGGCTTTCCGAAGGCATCTTCTTTGCCCATAGGCCAGTAGATATCTGCATTACAGTAGCTTCTGTAAAACATATCATTAATCAACGCTTTCTTTAGTAAAAGATTAAATTCTGGAGTTCCTGGTCGATGCCTTGTTGTTCTTGCGAGACGAGTACCTAGAGATTTAAATCTAGCTACCATTAATCGAATGTAGTCCATTCGAGCAGCGTCATTGTCCAGTTTCTTTTGGAAACCTTGCTGCATCTTGTTCATCTTTACAGCATGGCCTGCTGTGAGTGCAACATTAGTGACTGCTGATCCGATTAGTGCTACTGCGGGTAATACCATAGTGTTATTTTACTTTTTTCCTGCTAGGTTTTGATTTTTTAATTAGAACTTTTCCTTTTTTAGCGGCAGAGGTCGCAGCTTCTTTACTAGCTGCGGCCTTTTTTTCATGCCATTTCTTTTTCCTAATTCCTCGCATTTTCCCTAGCTTCTTTTTTTGTTTCAAAGTGTAACCCATTAGTAGCATTATAATACCACCGTTTACTAATAATCTAGTGATGGTGTTGCGTTGTGCATTGTCTTTATCTTTCTGAATATCTCTTTCAAGTAAAATATTTTGTTTTTGGTCTTCTGCCCACGCCTGTAGTGCGGCTTTATGTAGTTCTTTGCACGCCTCTGCCCATTTAGGCCCGAGCGCTTGATCTATGTGGGGAGAGTAGGCGGTTAGTTTTCCTGACCTGCTTATTGACGCGATAACTTTTCTAGGCTTCCCTGGAGGGGCAGGCCCATAAAGCTCAAGAGCACATTTTCCCTTATAGCCAACTTCGGCACTTAATTTTTTAACAAGCATTTGATCAAATTGCTCACTACCAGGTTTTAATCCTAGAGCAGATAGATAAACCATACCTGATCCAACTCGTTGTAGAGACGAGATGAATACTTGCTGGTTGTATCGTTTCAGGAGAGCCGCAAGGAACGCCTTTTTAGCTGCCTTTCTCTCTTCCTTTTTTCGCTTAGCGCCTATGTATACATCAACGATAGCTCCAATAGCTGCTCCCGCAACAAGACCTACCGGACCAAAAAGGTATCCAATACCTGCACCTACAGTTGCGGCGGAAACAGGACTATCTTCAATACCATTTAGTTCAAAATTGGACATTTATACCTTTATCTTCGTGGAGTTTATAAATACTATAATACCTATTATTAAAAATATAATAGCAAATACTGCTTGGACTACCCTCTGTCCTTTTTTAAGGGAAGCTTGAAAATTTTCTAATTCTTGAAGTCTCCCTTGCTGGATCAATAAGTCTGTATATGCAATTATCCATCGATCTCGGGCATTTTTACATTGCACATACCAAAAGGTTTGGAGATTGGGCGGGACACTAGCTGTTCCTGGGGTGAATTTTCTACCATTACCTGTGATGTAAAAGGAGACGGGCCTATTTTTACTAGGCTTACTTCCTGGCTGCCAGACAGTAGCATTACAATTACCTCGATACCCTATTTTTTGAAACAAAGTATCATACAAGACCTTCTCAAAATCAGCACTTGTTGGGTCTATCCCATGCTGCTCAATAATGGCAAGACCTGTCTCCTCTACTTCAGCTAATATGCCAGAAACTGATGTTTGGGTGGCTTCCTCTCCCTTAAGACGACGCTCTCTTTTCTTTCTTTGCTTTTTTTGCGTCATAAACGACCAGGCAGCAACGCCTATTGTACCTACAAGCTCAATAACCGCTGCCCAGCCTGATGCTGCATTAAAGTTTGTAACTGATGTTGCGGCATGACCACCAGCGGCTATGGCGGCTGAAAAGGAAGCCTGCTTCCCTATTTGGACAACGGTGCCCGCCACTGAGCCTATAAGCTTTTTTTGCTTAAATGCTGCAGCTTGTTCTGCTTTTTTTTGTTCCCAAAGTGTTGCCACATGCGCCTCTACAAATAATTTTATCAAAATTGCTTGCTATATGCATACAAGATTTGCTAATCTACTGTTGGAGAGTTAATTATGAAACATCACAGACGAGCAGACCGTATTAAAGCTTGTGGCATCCGCCAGGACCGCCCAGGTATCATTAAACCATTTCTTATGCCCGCAAAGCTTAAGAATCAAGTTAAAACTGGATCTCCTCTAACAGACTTAAAATTTAAACCTACTGGTAAAACCTTAGTTGGTGGAACCCAATGGGCTATTAAAATATCCCGCCCAGGACTAGCCGCACCTCTTATTGTTGCAAAGAAAGAGCAGGCAGCTATCAAAAAGGGTATGGCAGTAGCTAAGGCTAAGGTCGCAGCACACGCCAGCGCAAAAGCCAAGGCAAAGGCCGTAGCAGTTGATATAGAAGCAGCAAAAGGCGCTGCTCAAGCCTCAGCAAAAGCCAAACCCCTAAGCGGTTGGTTCTTCTAAGATTGAACATAACCTCTCTTCAAAATAAAAAACACTGCTCTACATCAGAGCAGTGTTTTTTTATTAACATTTCGTAATTTGACACGAAAGATATTTGTACTTATACTTAAAGCATGAACGACCACAACATCCTTAACGCCGCTAATTTCGACGATATGCAAAAAACTTTCACAGTTCAGGTCCAACCTTTTATTCATGAAGGGGGCGGAACTCTGGAGCTTGGCGGGCAAGACAATGTCTTTTGGATAAAACATATAGGCTGGGAATACAAATATATTGATGTTGGTTACCCAAACGCCACTCGCAAGCCAATTAAAAAAATCGAGGTATCGGTAGCTGATATTTTACATAAAGCCACAAGAGCACTACCACCCTTCACAGAACCTCGTTTTATAGTTGGATCTATTCCGTTCAGAGTAATTAATACAAATTTGGATAATAACCATAAGCTACAGGTAGATTTTCATATAAGGGGGGTTCTAGTGAGCCCAAGACCCGGTTGTGAACCTCTTCCTCTCAAAAAGCAAAAAGGCTACGTCATGATGGACAGCAACCAACGAGGTATGCTGGCTATGGATGAAGCCACCACAGATCAACTTGAGGAGACTTTTAATCACCTCGGGCTAGGGTCCTTAAGGGAAGCATTGCCTGGCGGCATATCTGCTCTTAAAGGTTTGCCAGGACCAATACAAAACGCTGTTATCGCAGGATTGATAAACAAAGGGGAACTTCCAAATTTGGGAGCGATGATACCTGGAATGCCAAGTTTTGGTGCGCCACCCTCAGAGACACCGCTCGCCTTACCCGATGCTGATCCAGCAAAAGAGAGCAGCGCTTTTGTAGGCGACATGCTGAATGCTTGTCCTGACGAATGTCAGGATGCAGTTATTAAGCATTTAAAGAACATAGCGGAAGTTATGATAGAGAAAGGGTGGCGAAGGGTTTAAGTGCCTAGAAGCTCCAGAAAAGCAAAACGTAAACGTTTGTCAGATCAAAAAACACAAGTACAGAGCCGTTCCCGTGAACCGGCAAAATTAAAACCAAAAACTATGCTTCATCCATTAGAAGCAAAAACAGCCGGACAACAGTTATTTCTTGATGCTATTAAGAGTAAACCGGTAACCATATGTGATGGGCCTGCAGGAACAGGAAAAACCTTTATATCCTTTGGATGTGCTTTAAGGGAGTATGTAAAAAACCCTGATATTAGCCGCATTGTAGTTGTTAGACCAACTATTACAGCAGGAGATGAGCCAGGATTAGGCTTCCTTCCAGGAAGTTTAGACGACAAGATGGCACCCTTCTTAGCTCCAATATTACGAGATTCAGCACCGCTATTAATAAGGAAAATTCCTAGATCATCTAGTGATGAGCGCTTTATAAATAGATTCGGAAATGAGCGTAGTGAAACTGATAAGATCTTATCATCTTTCGATATTGAAATAGTCCCGCTTCACCTTATGCGAGGCAGAACTTTTCATAATGCTTTCGTTATATTGGACGAAGCACAAAACTGCACAATGGCTGATTTTAAGCTTTTCCTAACTAGAATAGGTAAAAAAAGTCAAGTTGTTATTGAAGGCGATGCATCACAATGTGATCGACCAGAAGGATCACTTGTTAACCTAATGCAAAAGCTGCAAGGTCTTGATTCAGTCGCAAATGTGCGATTGACCGGAGAGGATATCATTAGAAACCCAATTATCTACGGAATCCTTAAAAGGCTTAACGGAACAGATTAGCTGTCGTCCTACACTAGATACTTCTGAGTCATTTACTAAAATAAATACGGTGCCATATGCCTTGGATTTTTAGTTACGCAGAATTAGGACCGCATAACATCAAAGATGTTATCGGTAAAGTTCCTTTTTGTTCGCTACCCGCGTCTTTACCCAAACACAAAGTTACCTTTAAAGGTAAGAGTAGGAAGTGGGGCGGCGCGGTAGCCACTCTTGAGAAAGCACGAGGAGGAATGGTATACGGCTCAGCCTTGCTTGTTCCTCCTGCAGACATTAAAATACTTGACAGATGCTATCAATTCTATGAGAGAAAGCAGATTTCAATTTTAGTTGAGGCTACTCAGGATAAAGTAAAAGCTTTTGTTTATATTATAACCAAGGAAGCTCCTTACGGTAACCCCAGCAGTGATTACACTAAAAATATGGTTAAACACCTCAAATTTTTCTGGGGTCAGAATGATAAAAAAAATCTTAAACTAGGAGATTTCGGTATAACAGTATCTGAAGTTGCAAAGACAAAAGTAGTTAAGAATAAAGATGCTTCTAAGACTAAGAGCAAAGCGTAGATGACAGAAACTGCAAAAATATTAACTACAATCAGCTCCCTTAAAGATCGGGGATGGTTTCCAGGAGGAAGTGGCGGTCTTGCCCACTTACAAAAAATAAGTGAGAGCAGCCAAAAAATATATGTTACGCCAGATAAACTAAATTCGGTCAAAGCAAATGATTTATTTTTACTTCGAAGTTTATATGGACAACAAGATATTCAAACTCCCCTAAATAAGGTAGATAATGGGCTAGAGTTGTCTCCTTGGACGAGTATCTTTTTAGAGATTATAGGACAAAAACAAGCAACTTGCGTTGCGGCTCTTCACACAAAATGGGCAACTCTAGCTACAAGAGCGGCTTTTCATTCATGGAGAAAAAATTCAGAGTCTTACCCAAATCTTCTTCGACTATCTCATTGGGGGATGATTAAAGATATCACAGGAAAAGATGAAATGCTCATTCCTGTAGTAGATTATACAGATTCGGGAACAATGTTAGCTAAAACCAAAGAGGCCCTGGCTCTTTACCCCGAATCTTGCGCAATTCTAATTAGAGATTATGCTGTAGTTGTCTGGGAGAGATCCCTGAAGCTACTCGAAAGTAGGGCCGAAGCAATCGAATACTTATGCGAGTTGCAGGTTGCGGACATTAATTTATTCTCTGGCTATAGTGATAGTTTGCTATAATCAATATGGTTTGATATGAAAGACTATTTTAGAGAATTTTTAATACCCAATCGACCCGGCTTTGGAAGTGCTTCAGCACCCAGCGCACCAAAGAGCGTTGCTACTAATTCCGAAAAGACTAAGGCACCCATGAAATCACGTATTATGTTGGCTGCCGGACTCGTCGGAGTAGGCTTAATTTCTTGGAAAGCAAGCAAGTGGCACACGATCATTACTTCCTCCTCAGACAAATAAACTAGGCAGGTTTCCGATGCACGGAATTGAACGAGATAAAGAGCGTTTTCGTCAAATTGTACGCGGTAAGATTAAACAGAATCTTCGCAAGTACATGTCTCAAGATGGGCTTGAGATTTATGATAAGGACGGTAAACACAAAATTACTGTTCCTATCCCCCACATTGAACTGCCTAGGTTTATTCACGGCAGTAAGGGCGGCGGAATAGGCCAAGGCGATGGCCCTCCTGGTCCCGGACAAGGGAAGGGACAAGGAGAGGGTGGTCAAGAAGGAGGAAACAACCCAGCAGAGAATGCGTTGGAGGTTGATGTTTCTCTGGAAGAGATCGCGGATCTTCTTAGTGAAGAGTTAAAACTTCCTAGGATTGAGCCAAAGGGTAAAAGTGAAATATCCATTGACTCCAATAAGTATCGAACACTAAGAAACGAAGGGCCAGAATCTCTTCGACACTTTAAGAAAACTTACATTAGGGCGATGAAACGGCAAATTGCCGCTGGTGAGTATGATCCAGATAATCCCGTAATTATTCCCATTAAAGAAGATAAGGTATATAGAGCAGCTAAGCCCGTAACAATACCACAATATCAAGCAGTTGTCTTTTATCTAATGGACGTATCCGGTTCTATGGGACCCCATCAGAAAGAAATGGCTCGTTTAACTAGTTTCTGGATTGATTTGTGGCTACGCCATCACTATGACTTCATTAAGTCTCGGTATATCATTCACAACTACACTGCCAAAGAAGTTGATCGCCACACTTTTTACCATACTATGGAGAGCGGTGGCACGAGAATCGCGTCAGCCTATGAGTTGTGTCGGGATCTTATCAAAAAGAATTATCACCCATCACAGTGGAATATCTACATCTTCCAATACTCGGATGGCGATGATTGGGGCGGTGCTACTTCGTCGGCTTGCAATATTATTTCTGATCTGCTCGAATCTGTTAACCAGATTGCCTACTGCCAGGTTAGGGAGCATGGAGATTTCAAGGGCCAGCTTGAGAAGCGTTTCGGAGAGGGTGGCAAGAAGAATCTTGTTATTACGACCGCTTTTGAGAAGGAGCAAATCTTTGATGCCATTAAGGATATGTTTGTAGGGGGCAACTAACCCCGCACACCTAATCTGCCCAAATAACACCCCGGTAAAGATGATTGCGCTATCATTCTTTACCGGGGTGTTTTCGTTAAAATTTAGCTTCCAATACTGGAATTACAATGGTAAGTTGATACCCTGTGTAAAGGGTATACCATTGAAGTGCAATCGCTATATATTTAGTTATACAAGTTCTCCCGAAGAGGTTGAGAACTTTATTCTTAGATCTGCTGACTTAGCAGAACAAACTTACGGCAGAGACGCCTATTTTTCACGTCTCAATCAGGTGCTTAACCAAGCTCGATTTTTGGGCTGGGATTTGCCTAGATTTAGTCCTGATAACATGCCGGAAGAGATTACTGAGATTCCTCCCCCAGGGGTCGATCATATCTTCGAATTACAAGCTAAGCTGCTTGTTGACGTTGCGCCCATTACACGAGTCGCTTTAGACGATGGAAGTTATTGTCCTGTGCGAATGGTTTGTGGCACTACCGCCGCTGGAGATTTAGTCTGGAAATGTCATCTTCTCTTAGATAGAGATGGGGTTCCTTTTGTACAACGAGAAGGTAAACAACTAAAAGTTAAAACGAGAGGCACACGGATTGTCTGTCAAACTGAATCACTTCCTTACGAAGAAAAGTATCTATTTGAATGCTTTGGTGGTGAGGAAAAAGGTATATGGCCGATGCCCTTTTTACCTGAATTTTTCTCTGACCAATTAATTGCCCGTGTTTTTAGTACCGATGGTGTTGTCGAAGTAGTAACTATTGATGAGGTAGAACCAGTAAGGGTTTTAGCTCAAGAGCTAGTTCCTTGGTATAGAAATATTTATGTAGATAGAACAAAAGCATTAACCTTTGATGACTACAATCCTCAACAATCCGAACAACCGTTTGCTGCCCCTAACCCAACAAGTTTTGACGCCAATACTTTAGTATCTGGATGGGACTCTATTGAAGAGAATGAACAAATCGAGCTAGACGATGATGGGTTACTCCCTGAAGAAGATGAAGATGATGAGGAAGATATTGATGCAGCACAATTTATTAATACCATAGCTTCATTTACGCCCCTCGAAGAAAAAAGTCTGGAAGAATATGAGCAAATTTTACAAGCAAGCAAAATTTCTTCTAAAAAAGAGGCTGAGGAGCTAAGAAAAGATCCTTCTCATAAGGAGAGAGCAGAAAACTGGCTCATGGCTGCAGTTAATAGACTCAGATTGATTGCTAATTTCGAGCAAAAAATAGGCGCGCTTATCTCCCTAATAAATAAACATAGAGGACAACAAATTCTTGTTATTCAGCCGCGTCAAAAATGGGCTGCAAAATTATCGCAAGTCCTGAATAAAAAAGGAATTAGTGCACAGCTATTAGATTCCGAACATAGCCAAGCCTTGATGAGGGGTTTTTATGAGGGAGAGGTGGACGTATTAGTTACCTGCAATCCTGTTCAAGAACTCTTTATTGAAGATCTAATAGTTATCTCTGTATCTAGCTTCGATACTATTAAGTGGCTTGATTGGCTAAATCCTTCACACTTAGTTCATAGTATAACCATCAAACAGTTTGGCTATACGGATCACAATCTGGTTACACAACATCCAAATGTGGTGGTAGATACCGAAGATTACCAAGGACCTGGGTTGGATATACTCAAACTTGCTGAAAACCAAAGCTTCTCTCCTGGTCCAAAGACTAAGACCAAAACCAAAGCACCCCCTAAACCCCGGTTTAAGGTTAAGGTTGTTGGAAGCAAGGGCCGACCTAAATCTACAGGATCTTACGAAAAAGCACTTAAGATGGCTAAGAAGTTTGAGTCAGAAGGTAAAAAAGTAGAAATATACGGTCCTGAGAATGAAAAAGATGTACTTTACAGCACAGGTATGCCGGAAGTACTTCAAGGAGAACTAGAATAGATGACACCATTTCAAGAAGAGCTATATAGATTATTTCAGGATGCTCGTAAAGAAACAAATGCCTTTACCAGCGCCGCAGAAGATCAGGGGGGCGATTTACAAAAAATTGTAAAATTTGCAGAAAAGTGGGATTTTAAATCTCAGCACGATAAACTAGCAGAAGAAAAAACCGCTCTCCAAAAAAAGTATGATAGAGATAAATTACTTATCGCAAAAAAAGCTACCCAGTATGTTATACGAGAACTTTGTCCCATAATAGATCAGGTCTTTATATTACAAAACAATGTCGAAAAAAACGGCCCCTTGGATCGCGGAACGCTTCTTATGTTAGAAAATTTAGAACGAATTCTAACTCAAAGAAAAGGTGGAATTATTCGCCCTAAAATTGGAGATGAGCTTGATCCTGCAAAACATAAAGCAATTGCTGCTGAAGAGATTGCAGGACATCGAGGAAATACAATATCAGAAGTATGTAGATACGGGTATTTTGTGTTAGGAACAGTTATTAGAGAAGCTGAGGTTAAGGTTAGGTGCGGAACTAAATGAGATTAAATGATACCGCTTGGCAAAAATGGAGGTTAGTTAAATATCCCTCAATCAGAACAAAAGCAGAGCTAGAAGCCTTGGGGGTTCCCGAGGGATTTGGGTCAGAATCTGAGCCCGATTCCTCCCTATGGCTAGCATCTCTATCCGAGGGTTTAGGGGATTTCTTTAAAGAAGGGATGAAGGTGCTCGATTACGGTTGCGGAAATGCTCGCTATTGCAACTTCATCAGTGAGAGACTCGGTGACTTTACTTACTATGGGGTAGAGCCGCCAGGCAGCCCCCTGAGCGACGCTGCGATTGAGAATGGTAGGAAAGCCTACAACAGACCTTATGTGAAGCTAGGCTTTATTGGGGACGACGTAGAGGCCGAAGCTTTGGCTACCGTAGACGCAGTTGTTCTCGGAAGTATTTTTACACATCTACTTTTTGATGAGTTTCACAAAATATGTGATAAGTTCAAACCGATTCTAGATAGAGGAGGAAAAGTAGTCTTCTCTGTATTTATCGATCAGTTTTATAGATGGCAACTCCCAAATACCGCCTACGCTCATAGTGAGTGTTATTCGGCTGTTTGGTATACAGAGAATCAGCTCAAGAACTATTGTCAAAAAAACAAGTATGCGCTTGAGCTGAAAGAAACCTTCCCCGCAGGGGCAGGCCACAAAATTCTTTGTATGTATAAACCGGGCTAGTTTTTATCGCCAGCCATTTGAAGTGCTTTGTGCTTAACAATCTTGAAGCAAATATCAAATAACTCTTCGCTCAGAGGTTCTGGTATATTTTCGAACAGAGGCATTGGGATACGGAATCGACCAGCACCAGGTCTTCCTCCGCCACCGCCAAAAGCATTTTTGACAAAGTCGTTAACTACTAGGCCAGGATTTTCTGAACGAACGCTGATGTCAAGCGCGCCATCCACGATACCGAATACGATAGCCGTACGAACACCTTCAGTTTCTACAAATTCGTCTGCCAAGAAACTAATAACACCGCTCCGACCTGTTGGAATTGCTCCAATACCTGTAACTAAGACCGCACTTTCGATTACTTTGTTTTGCCATCCCAGACAAAACAGGTCGCGGTAGTATTCAGGTTTGGCGTATTTTATTACCTCTTTATAAGCTTTGTTATCTTTGTGCGATAAACAAAAACCTAAAGCATCGAAATCAAGCTGTGACGCTTTATCCGAACCACCGAACCCTGTGTCGGTAATAATACCCAAGGCAAGCGCTGTAGCTAATATCTGGCCTTGCTCATCTTCAAAATCTATCCCAGCCTCTAGGGCATATTCCCACATTATAGCGGAACATGATCCAATAATTCTAACATCACTGGTTTTTTTCGGACCTTCTCCCTTTTCTGGGTGATGGTCGATGATGAAATCAGGCTGAACCGGACAAGTAGTTGAGGGTCCATCGACGGAGATAATACAGGTATACCCATCTTCTGGCCTAAATTCTTCTTCAGGCTTTGGGTTTAGATTAAATACCTGACGAGCAATTCTGTTTTGGGGTCGATTGAATGTTCCTCGAAAGAAACATTCAGGTGTGTAATCCCACATTTCTAGTATTCTGGCCATAACAGCCTGGCTAGCCAGACCGTCAGGATCTACACCAGCACCCAAGAAAATAGCAGTCTTGCTTAAATCCGCTGCTTTAATTTCACCCAGAATTGAAGACGTAGGGGTGTCCTCTTCGGGATTTTCTCCCTCTGCTAGAGCAGTGGTCATTTTTGTTGTACCCTTCTTCTTTTTATTAAAAGAACGCGTAGGAGGTCGTGTCATAAATCCTTCAAAGTTATACCTTGGATCGTTCGCGGTTCAAAAAACCACAGCAAAGATGGTGATCACAATAGGTAGCCAAGATTTTCTACTATAGTCGGAAACGTTGCCAAGTAAAGATTTTTTGGTCTGCTTAGGGAAAGGATGCTGGGATAGTTGATATTCAGCTTGATCCACCTGTTGAACAGGTAGTTCTCGATGCCAGTTTCCAATCATAAATCGATTATATCAAAGGTTTAAAATGAATAAACGAATACTCATCGACGGCTCTAACTTCTGGTATCGAGCCCATTGTATGGCTTCAAGTCGCCAATTAGATAATCCCGGAGCCGCCGTCACTATAATGACTTATATGCTTAGAAGGGTTTGTTCCGAGTTTGGAAAGCGAAACGTTATTATATGTTGGGATGCTGGTCGCGGTGGCCGCACTGAACTAGACCCAGATTACAAAGCCAAAAGAAAATCGGTTCCAGAGGTCTGGACAGACCTACCTTATATGAAAAAAATGGTTGCCTGTCTAGGCTTACGGGAAGCACAACATCAAGGGTATGAGGCTGATGACGTTATAGGCAGTTTATCTAGAGATGAAGATTCAACTATAGTAAGTTACGATAAGGACTTCTATCAGCTTGTTGCGGATAATGTGGAAATTTTACGACCAGAAAGAACTGTAAGGGGTAATGAAATTCCAAGAGAAATAATACAAGAAAATGAAGTAATAGAAGAGTTTGGATGCACTCCTGGCAGAGTTATTTTGGTCAAAGGCTTTAAAGGAGATGCATCTGATAATATCCCTAAACTTCCCATTCGATTCTCTCAGAAATTCAAAAAGACTTTTTATTCAGTTATTACTAAGAGTAAAACTGTAGATGATTTTTATTCTTATTTAGATGAATTCGATGAAAAATACCATGATCAGTTAAAAGACTTTAAAGATCGAGCTAAGTTAAATGTTAAGTTGGTAACTATAATAAGAGACCTGGATGTAAACATCGATACACATAAATTAAGTGCGCAAGCTTTTGAAAAATTATGCAAGGAACTAGAGATCAATAGACTTAAAATCGCAGATTGGGAGAGTATGCCTGATGAAGCTGCTCCGCCCCCTCCTGTCCAGAATAGTTTATTCTAATCAAATATGCTAATATCTATCTATGAAGTTATCAACATTAGAGTCCCTTGCTATCCTATATGATCGAACTGCGCACGAACTGCGTGAGGTTGTAACTGCTGCTGCCGGAGGTGGTTCTTCTATACCTCTTCATAGTGAAGCAATGCAAAACAAAGTCAGATGGCTAGGAGAGATATCTAAAACCTTATCTCTTGTCTATCAACTCGAAAAATTACGAGCAAAAGACGCAGAAGTTGCAGAAGGGCTTCCGGCTGAAAAAGTAGTAGAAGATCCCGCGATGAAACAGGCTAAAAAAAATCAACCTGGAGTAAATCAAGACCTATCACAATTTTCAGGCTGGAAACCTCTGGGCCAGTAAGTTAAAGTAGCACCATGACCGAACCAAAAATTGTGGTGTATCAGTACACCCTATGCGCCGAGCGCACCGATGACACCCTCACCTGGAAAGACGAGGATTCTATTAATAAGCTTTTCTTAGGCTTCCCTTGGAAAGAACCTTTAAATGAATATAACAAAAGAGCCCGATTTTACTGGGGCTTTAGTATTTCCGGTCACGGTGAAGAAGTATATCCCGTAATAGATGCTAAAGTGGAGCTAAGTAAGCCCTCGATGGCTACACCAGAGTTCACCCTAGAGATGGCTGTTATTTTAGAGAAACTATCTATAGACCAACGCCGTCAGTTTGAGTCCTTATTAGATGACTATATTAATGATAAATCCTTTAAGGTTTGGTGGGATGATGATCCTCGCGGTCCTCGTAAAAGAAGCGCTAAGGTTAAAAAGAAATTAATAGCAGCCATAAAACGAATTAAGACTTATGACGGTAGTGATGATCTTAAACTAGAAGATGTAGAAGTTTCTCTAAAAGAGGCCCTAGAATTTTTTGAATATGATTATTCAGCAAAAACTAGAGATGTTAAAGATAGCTATAAACTCGCATTTAAAAAATTAGCCCTTAAGCACCATCCAGATGCTGATACGGGTAGTGAAAGTTCTTTTATTTATCTCGGAAAGTGCCGTTCCGTTTTAGAGACCTGGATTAAGCGCTAATTTTTGATAGACTCTTAGTATGACTCACTATGATGTTTTAGGTGTCGGGCAGGGTGCCTCAGACAATGATATTAGAAATTCGTATAAGAAATTAGCGAAAAAGTATCACCCAGACAAGAACCCCGGTAACCCGGAAGCCGAAAAACGTTTCAAAGAAATATCGGCTGCTTATTCTATTTTAAGCGACCAACAAAATCGTGCTAAATATGACCAACAGCTTCGAGCACCCAGAGGCCCAAACATAAATTTTGACCCGTTTGGCGGTATGGGGGGTTTCGAAAATTTATTTGCTCAGCACGCCATATTTAAAGAAAATCTGGATGTCGCAGTAACTGTAAGTATTCCTTTTCTTGACGCTAAAAGCACTCAAAAAAGAACTATAAAATATGCTAGAAAAGTTCTCTGTAAAGATTGTCGAGGCACCGGAGCCAAAAGTTTCCACCCCAAAAATTGTTTTGTATGTAAAGGCCAAGGCCAAACTGTAAAAACAGTATTAGGGGGGATGTACCAAGCCACCCAAATCTGCGGTGCCTGCAAAGGCAAAGGGCGTACAATTAAAGAAACCTGTAAATGCAACGATGGGTTTGTCAAAGAAACTAATCAAATAGAGGTTAGCATTCCTGCAGGAATCAGCACCGGAAAAATACTCCGAGTAACGGGAGAAGGAAATCAGTCGCTTACCGGAAAAGGAAATTTATGTATAGTGGTGGCTACTAATCCTCCGCTCATGGAACATCCCTCGTGGATCAGAGAGGGGGCTAACGTCCGTGAAAAAGTCTCAGTTTCATACCCCACTCTAGTATTAGGCGGGATTATAAACGTTGAAACTATCTGGGGCAGAGAGAAAGTTAATGTTCCCCCTAAAACAAAGGCCGGACAGATAATGATGCTACCTAGTAAGGGTTTTCCTAGATTAGGTCGGTTACATGATGAAGAACGCGGAGTCCATTACATAGAAATAGATCTTCTGCTTCCCGATTTAAATTCAAAAGAACACCTCGAACTATTACAGCAGCTAGGCCAGCTTTATGAAACGCCTTAGAGAAAAAGACATTGAACGAATTAGAAACAATGTTGGAGAAGTAGATTGCCTATTATGGCAAGACATCACTTTTAGGTGGGATAGCTCCCCAGCAGACGGGGTTGACGAATATATTGTTGAAGGCCCTTTTATTTTTAGGTATGATCCCCAAAAAGTTTATAGCAACCTAGCTATTAAGGCAGATTGGGGAAATAAAACCTTTTTCCTTAAGACAGGTAAGGGCAAGAGAGCCACCTGGATTAATCTTTTAGAAGTTTAGATCTTGATCTTCTTCTAGAGAAACTTACTATCTAAGTAGAATTTTGGAGTAATTATGTCAAAAGAAATGCGATTTAATGATGAAGCGCGCAGTTTGGTTTTCAAGGGTGTCCAAAAATTGGCTCAAGCAGTCAAGACAACCTTAGGCCCTACTGGCAGAAATGTCATTATCAAGAAAACAGGAAAAGCCCCCTTCATAACAAAGGATGGGGTGACCGTCGCTAGGGAGGTTGAACTATCTGATGAGTTCGAAAATCTAGGTGCGGAATTAGTTAGGGAGGTTGCGAGTAGAACAGCTCTCGCCGCTGGCGATGGAACAACTACAGCAACAGTTCTAGCTGAAGCTATATTAGAAGAAGGCGCTCGCCATCTCACAACAGGAGTTAACACTACTGAGCTTAAGCGAGGAATTGATTTGGCAGTTAAAGCCGTAAGATCTGAGCTTGATTCATTATCTCAGCCAGTTAAGTCAAAAAAGGAGATGTTTCAAGTTGCTAGTATATCCGCGAATAATGATAGTGAAATAGGAGAGTTACTGTCGGAGCTTATTGATGAGATCGGTTCGGACGGAGTAGCTACCATAGAGAAGAGCGGTACTACTGAGACCTTCATAGAAAAGGTTGACGGACTTCAACTTCGCGGTGGGTATCTTACTCACTATTTTGCTAACAAAGAGAATGGAGAGGCTGTATGGGATGATCCTAGGATCCTTATCTATCAAGGACGAATTACCGCAGCTAGGGACTTAATCCTTGGCAACGGCAACGGCTTTCTGGAGAAAGCTCTTTCCCCTGCCGAAGGTAGACCTATTGTAATCATTGCAGATGGTGTTGACGGTGAAGCTCTTCATGCACTTGTCATGAACCGAGTACAGGGTGGGCAAAAAGTTCTTGCGGTTAAGACCCCATTTAGCTTGGATAAAGCTGAGACGCTACAAGATGTTGCAACATTAACTGGTGGAAAGGTGTTTTCACGAGAAGCCGGACATAATTTGCACAAAATAGAGCTAAGTGACTTAGGGGAGGCCGAAAGAATTATCGCCACTAAAGACCGAACGCTTATCCTTAAAGGAAAGGGCAAGCCAGCCGATATTACTAAGCGGGTAGAGAATCTACGAAGCCAAGCAGCAGAGGCCGATTCTGAGGAGAAGAGACGTTCTCTCAAAGAAAGGGCGGCTAAATTGGATTCAGGTATTGCTGTAATTAAGGTTGGAGGTTCTTCGGAAGTAGAACTACGAGAACGTCACGATAGAGTTGAGGATGCTTTGTTTGCTACTCAAGCCGCTGTTGACGAAGGTATTGTTCCTGGCGGCGGTGTTGCGCTTGTAAGATGCATTAAAGTCGTAAGAGCGCTTAAACTAGAAAACGATTCCCAAATGGTAGGAGCTAGTATTATTGAAAGAGCACTTTCGGCCCCTCTTAAGCAAATCGCAAACAATGCAGGTATCTCAGGCGAAGTTGTTTTGGAAAAAGTTCTAGAGCAAAAAGGGAACTTCGGATATAACGCCAGAAAGGGGACTTACTGCGATTTAGTAAAAGCTGGAATTATAGACCCCGCAAAAGTTGCTAAATCAGCGATTGAAAATGCAGCTAGTGTTGCCGGACTTCTTTTGACTACGGATGTTCTTTTGGTAGAAACTACCACTGAATCAAGCTAATCTGAATTGAAGCTCTATACTCTTCTCTGAAGGGTTTAACAGAGGCTCTGAGGGATACGTTAAGCCAAGGCACACCGCGTATTCCTCGGAGCCCTATTATTTTAATCTGACCTTTTATTGTTGATCCATTGTTAGCAAAATTATCTACCCGAAGATTTAACTTCATAGAGCCGGAGACGGTCCAGGTTTCTCCTGTATAGATGTTTCCTCTCGGAGGTTTGATGCCAAAAGATAATCTCCGTGATTCAGAATGTAAAAAACTAGAGTCAGCAGGATCAGTTATTATTCTATCTTCTTCGGCGGATACGCTGAAACGCCAACCGCTCCAACCTATTTTTCCGGTATTATGAACATGAACAGGACCTAGAGAAAAAAGCTCATGTTTTCTGCCTATAGTGTGGTATACGACACGAGAACCCCCTTTTTCTACGGGAAAGCTGTCAAAAAAACTTACTCGACGTTCCCACCACCTACTGCCGTAATCACTACTTCGAAGATTATAGTCGTCCATTCTTCTCTTCAGTGCCATAGGTTGAAGATCTAGTTGATTCCAGTAGTCTCGAAGCATCCTCTTGTAGTATTTACCTGCGAATCTTTCTATCTGTTTATACACAACTCCATGGAAACCCTCGTACTGAGTAATTACTACTTCTCTAGGTCTATTTGCATATTCGTTCCAATAGTCAGGTAGATGGGGGATTGGTATTCTTATACGAAAATCATAATCAAGAGATTGAAGCGCAGGCTCTATTTTCTTTTCTTCTCTCCTAACATCTGGACGAGAATAGTCGGAGCCGCGTGTTCCAAGACTTGCTAGTAAAGTTTGATTTAAATCAAGCCTGATGGGAAATGAGGGGGCCGCATAATCGATTGGGGTGGTATCTCTACCGCTAGACTCTTCCTGCGTGTATCCCGGCGAAGAAAATACACATATAAATAGGACTGAAACGAAAAATCTAAACCATGACACGATATGCTACTATTATTATAGCTAAGATGTCAATTAATTCGTGTGAGAAATGTGGAATAAGCTTAATTGGAGCAAAATGCCATATATGCCAAGCAACGGACGCCCTAGGAACAAAATTCATTTCGGGTATAGTAGAAGGATTAGCTTTATTTTTAGGCGCAAATAGTTCTGAAATTAAAAACTGCCCCTCCTGTACCATATCTTGGGATGAAATCCTTAAAACCGGACGAATGGGTTGTAAAGATGACTATAACCACTTCAAAGAAAATTTAGAACCTATTTTGTTAAAATTCCATGGTGCTATAAGACATAAAGCATAATTAATTGTTATAATACTGATAGCATTATGGAACGTCCCGGATTTTTAAATGGTTTTGAAGGTTTTACCCCAAGACAAACGCAATTAAGTGCTCCTAGAAGAAGCAGACTTAATGGTTCTAGAACACTAGGGGCATTTGGTAAAGGCTTTGTAGCACCTCCCCCACCCCCAGAACCATCACCTGCGGCCTTCCGCAGTGGGCAATGGGTTTGTGATGATCCAAAACCGCCTTCAGATGCAAATAACTACTTTCACTGCTGTCCATCAGGATGGACTAAAGTGCCTTTTGGAGATACTCGTCCTTGTAAAGGAAAAGATAGAGAAATAGAAGTTTGTGGCCCTCTTCCGCAAGGAGCTTCGCCGGAAGAAGCAACCTGTTGTGAACAGATAAAAGAATGGGTTCCATCAGATCCTTCTGGTGGAGATCCATGTGCTGCCGCTGCGGCTAGTACAGGACAGGCTGTTCCCGGAATTCCAGAAACTATTTTAGCTCCTGATATTGTCGTTCCTCAAGATACCGGAGGCGGGGGTGGGATTTTTGTGGTTCTGGGGATTGGTTTTGTATTATTGACGGGAATAACCATCTTCGTTAAAATGAGAAATTAATTTCTTTCAATAATTTTTACAAAAAGAGGGTTCGACATAGCAAAAATGCTTCTGTTTTTCCTTATACCCTTCACTATTTCACGAGTATCTTTTTGAGTTAGTTTCTTTAAGGCAAGACCTGATATAAGACCGCTACGATTCCAACCTGCTTGGCAGGTACTTAAAACATTTTTTCCCTTGAGGATATTCTTAATAGTTTTATTAGCCGCAAATTTAGCGAGCTTGATCGTATCTCTAAGTTGCTTTCCCTTAAGTTTAGTGCTATCGTCCATAGGAACATAAAGTCTTTCCGCCCTTAAAAACTGCTCATTAGATTTTCTCAGTATTTGGGGCTGAAATTCTTGGGCTGCAAGAATAATAAGATCTATATTATTTCTTGCTATTATGTAGGGAATTTCTCTTTGTCCAGCTTGATGAAGCTCGCCTCCTGATTTAGGATGTTTAAATATTAAGCTCATTTTAACCCTTCTTTTGGGATAGTTTTATTATTCCAAAAACAACTATTGCTGTAATTACAAGTTTTGTCAAATCGTGTGATTTGTATTCACCAAGACCTGTGTGACCGCTAAAACCGCCGAACAAAGTATTTTTAAGCCAACTAAATAATCCCCCAGTATCTTCAGCAGGTGCTGGGGGCGGTGGTGCAGGTGCAACTGAATTACTTGGGGGAGGTAGGGGTCTAGCAACTGGTTTTGCAGTTGTTCTATTTATAGCCTGTCTGGTTTCAAAATCAGAAACAATCGATTCTACCTGCTGTGCTCTTGAGGGTGCTTGTTTTCTAGCACGAGTAGGTAAACCGGTAGGCATCCCTCCTCCTGTATACGCAGAAGGGGGGGCCATCATAGCCACCCTTGGCATAGATGATACCTCCTTTGATTCTGCTTCCAGTTGCTGTAGTTCTGCTGCCATCTTTGCTCTAATTGCGGGATCTTCTTCAGGCGGCGCTTGTTGTGGTTGAGCTTGTGGTTGAGCTTGTTGAACTTGTTTAGGCTGTGCTCTTTCTCTAAAGCAGTCTGGGCACGTATTTTTATTGCAAGGTCCAGGATAGCCCGCTGATTTATATTGACTACAGCTTTCCCAACCACTAGCTGGTGGATCAGGTAATTCCCGGAAAAGAGGATCATCGTCACATTCTTCTCCTGATTCTACTTCGCCTGGATCACAATCAGCCCCCTGACACGACTCTGACCATTTTGTCATTACCATACCTTCGGTAGGACACCTAGGATCTTGTACATAGAACTCTCCAGTTTTAGTATTTATTGCTTCAGGTGAGGTATTACCCCCGCCAGGGACTCCAGCAGGAGGTGCTCCTGGTGGTGGGGCAATAAATCCTTTTCCAAAGTAACCAAATCCTTTGAATGATGAATAAGTAACAGCTTTGGGGGTAAATCCTTCAAAGCCATTTAGAAATCCGGGTCTGCGCATTTTATCCTTTGTCAATTAATTATAACATTCTCAGGTAATTTTGTATAATACTTACTGAGGTACACATGAGCAATTATCATTCTACAGGTAGCGCTGGTAGGTTAGGGAGCTTTGAGCTTCACGGAACATCAAATACATTTGGAAACCAAGGATTTGCCGGATTCGGCGCATTGAATGCAGCAGACAGTAACCAACTTCGCCAACAATTGACCGCAGGCGGTGCCTGCAGGGTAGTTGATAGCCTAGCTGCACAGATTATTAACGATATTAATCGTGGTAATTTTGGCGCAGCCGAACAAAAAGCCGCTAACCTGGCAAGCCAAGCATCAGGTGCGGCTAGAAACCCTGGTCTTGCAATTTGTGCTCAAGCAGCACAGCAGGCGCAAAATGCGACCAATTTTGCCATCGTCAAAGAGAAACAGAAGAGAGGTGGCGGTGGCGGCGGAGCAGCCGCACAACAAGATTCAGGAGCCTCTGCAGGAGAAGTTCTAGGTGGTATTGGTTCTATTTTAGGCGCAGTTGCCGGACCTCTATCTAATATTTTTGTATCTCACCAAAACGCTCAATTACAGCTAGAACAGATTAAATCAGGAGGCAGGTTTGCTACACCTTTCAGCCAAGGACCTGCTGGCGGCCAAAACTTTCAGCCAGGAATACAACAATCTGCAGCCGCAGCACGGGGTAATAATAACACAGCCATCATAGCTATCGTTGTTGGAGTTATTTTGTTAGGTGGTATGTTCATGATGATGAAAGGTAAAAAGGACTAAATAACTAATGGGCTACGAAAATATAGCTAGTTTAGGGAGACTCGGCTCATTTGAAAATGAGCTGGGAGGTATGTTCGATATGGTGTCCTCTGCCGGTGCAAACGTTAATGCCTCGGTAGCCGCCGCCGCACAACCAACTGAACAACAACTACTTCAACAGCAATTAGCTGCTGAAAAGCAAGCCCATGCCGGAACATCAAAACAATTAGCGTCTAATCAGGCGATGGGAACTGCGTTAACTGGTATTGGTCAAATTGTTGGCGCAATAGGTGGCGTAGGCGCTCAATTTTTCCAAGCGCACCAACAAGCTAAACTTCAGAAAGCAATGATGAAGATGCAGCAAAACCAGCCCCAGCAATTCGCCCCTCAACAAGTTTTTATACCACCCCCACCCCCATCTAAGCTACCTCTTATTTTAGGTGGCCTGGCTGTTGTCGGAGCAATAGGGTTTGTCATCTACAGTCAAAATAAGGATGATGGTTATGGCGGTGGTTATGCACCCCCAGCACAGGGACCGGTGACAGCAGTTGTAGGGGGCCAGCCCGTTTCACAACCATATTACCCCACACCACCCCCACCGAGAAGGCGTGTAATCCGTAGAAGACGGAAAAAGAAGCCTAAAAAATAATGTTTGGACAAATTGATACATATAGCCCTACTCCCAAGAGTGGCGTACCTGAGTGGGCCGCAGGAACCGCTGCTATTATTGAAGCAGCAGCGCAACCAGCCGTTGACGCGTATGCTATTAATCAGAGAGCGGAAGTTAACGCTGAAAGAATAAAAGCTGGATTACCTCCGCTCTCTCCTATCCAGAGAAGAGTTGTAGCGGGACCTCCAATACCAAAAAAACAAGAAGGTTTTGGCATTGGACCTATTATTTTAGCTGTTATTATAGTAGTATTACTTTTCCGGTAAGAGCCGGACTCTATGGATAAAGACAAAGCTTACAGCGAAATACTCAGACAGATTGATGTACTCAGAAAAAGGGGAATTCCTAACTCTGATGCAAAGATGATGCGCCTACGTATTAGATTACGGGACATGTTGGAGCATAAAAAAAAGAGAGGTCTTCCTAAACGAAAAACTCTTGTGCCCAAGCTCACATCTATAAGGACAATGACTTTTCAAAATGTAGAAAAGGAAGACCTTAAGAAATATGCATATCTGGGGGTAGTAGTTGCTCTTGGTGGTATAGCTTGGAAGTTCTGGAAAGATTAGGTTTTAGAAACACCTATTCTATTTCGACAGATATTCCATGCGATTGCAGCCCCTATAAGACCTGCAATAGCTGTAGATAGGATTAACATAGAAAACATTCCAGCCCTTGGTTTTCCGTATGGGGCGATGGAGTGTCTTAGCGCTCCCTGCAACGTGGAAACTTCAATCTCGGGCTGGATTAATTTCAGAGCTAGCTCATTGCTCCCAGAAACCGCAGTATCTGGGGGCGATGGTGAAAGGGCAGCAGCCAGATCAATGATGATTTCAGGTGTTACGTTACTTTCAATTACGATCTCTGCTCCTGTTGCAGATAAGCCTGTTGCAAGCATATCACGAGCACTTCCGAGTTGGGTTTTCATGTAAGTATTATAGCAAAAAATAATAGCATCGACGAGAATTACGCCGATGCTATTGCACATTAAATGTATTAGTTAAGAACTAAAACCAGCCACCGAAGTAGCCACTAACACCTGGATCTACTGCAGTTGGGTCAACTCCGACCTCAGCACCGGCATCGGTCACTGCATCAGCGACTTTCTCTGCCTCAACAGACGCAGCATCCAAAGGAAGCGGGATACCTGGATGAACAGCAGGAACTAACTTAGCCAGTTTGCGCTCAATCCAACGTTTTCTCCATTGGCAATACCAACCACAAGTAGGTCTTGCTTGAAACCTTGCAAGTTTTCTGGAAAGGATAGCTGCTTTATCCGCACCTTCGCGACGGAATTTCTTTTTCATTTTATGCTTAAAATGTCTTTTTCTGGCTTTTCTATTTCCTACAAACGGAGCCATCTTTCCGCGTCCACGACCTCTTCCACGACCGCGTCCACGACCTCTTCCACGACCGCGTCCTCTTCCAAAATCACCGAATGCCCAGTGATCGAACCCTTGTAAATTTCCTGGTCTCATATTGACTCCTATAGACATTGTATCAAATCAAAAGATTTAGGCGGTCGATGATGTTAATTATTTTGCTAAATTGCTATAATCGTGGCAGGTGAATTATGAATACTTTAGCACTAATACTACTCGTTCTTTTGGCAGCTTCTCCTCTAATTAAAAAGCTGTTTGATCGACTAAACCTGGGAGTTGCTGATAAGCAATATGGACTTCTTAAAACCGCTGTTGAAGACGCTGTTTCCCATGTTTCGCAAGTCGCATCTAACGGAGAGATGACGTCAGAAGAGAAAAAAGAAAAAGCTATAGAGATCGGCAATAAGATAGCCTCTCAGCTAGGTGTCTCAGAGCCACGAAGAGAGTTGGTGTCAGATTTGATTGAGTCGGTTCTGTGGAAAGACGAAGTTGACGAAAATGATGAAGACGACGAAGACGATTACTAGTTGTCCAAAATCGTTGCTATTTGGTCTTTTTCCCTGTAGTATAGATTTTACACGTAAGAGCAGACGTAAATACGCTTAATAAACACATCTAGGAATAATAATATGTCAACAGGTCTAGAGACTTTCAAAAAACAACTTAAAAAGTATGCCGAAGAGCTTACCCCCGAAGGGCTGATGAGCTGGAAAACAACTTATTGGTCACATCTCATAGCAGTGGCTGCAGGATTGTCTCCATTTGAAGAGCCCGCCACTAAGATAATACCACCAGCCTTCAGGGTTTTTCTACCGAAGGATAAATTTACTCCTACAGCAGAAGACAGACTTAACGCTGTAAGCGCATTATGCAATGCTCTTAACTATATTAACTCTGCAATTATAGAAACCACAAGACAAGCATATATGAATTTCTCTGCATTCGGAGGAGCACAATTACCTATTGATTTTGATACTGTAGTAACAGAATTATTAACAGATTTGAATCAATATGAAAAAAGAAAAATGTATTTTCAAGCAGGCATGGCAATGATGCCAGAGGAAGAGGCTTGGATCGGAAAACATCATATCTTTGCTATTGGTGTAATAAACTGGTATGATTCAGACGAAGAAAAGGTTCTTACAGAAACTGAATTTCTAAATATAGCTAGAGATTTGGATGTTCTTGATGGACAAGATGCAGTATCTTTCAACCCCCTCGCACCAAAAAAAGCTGAAGTCAGTGCCCCTAATTTCCTCGCAGATATAGTTAGTTCTGTAGGAAACGCTCTCCAACAAAACCCGGAAAACCCGGAAAAATCCTAAAAGCCAAAAGCCCGTTGTGCAAACAACGGGCTTCTACCTGCTAAAAGATAATAATTACATCATCATAATATCAAATTAATCGGGGTTTTTCTTAGGACGACCCCGTTTTTTCGGTTTTTCATCAGGGTTCTTTCTAGGCCGCCCTCTTTTTTTCGGCGTATCTTTAGCCTTTGGTGGGCGTCCCCTTTTCTTCGGGGTTTTCTTTGCATCTGTGGGATTCTTTCTAGGCCGTCCGCGTGGACGTTTTTCTTTCGGATCCTTCTTAGGATGTTTTCTAGGCCGTCCGCGTGGACGTTTTTCTTTCGGATCCTTCTTAGGATGTTTTCTAGGCCGTCCGCGTGGACGTTTTTCTTTCGGATCCTTCTTAGGGTTCTTTCTAGGCCGTCCGCGTGGACGTTTTTCTTTTGTTTTAGTGCCGGAGATTTTTTTAGGTCTGCCCCGCTTTCTTCCTGTGCTCTTTTTTGGTGTTCGCCGAAGTGGAATCTTCTCTTTTACTAAAATCTTTTTAGCGGCAGCTAACTTATCACTAACACTCTTTGGGGGCCTCCCTTTTTTTCTTGGAGCAAACCATATACGCTTGGCAGCTCTCAAACTCATTGTTGCCAAGGAAGAGTCTTTCCGTTTAAGCGCATTTTTTGGTTTGCGCTCTTTAGTCTTTTTGGGCTTCTTTTCTTGTCTAATTTTTTTCCCAATCTTAGCTATAGGGTTTTTTCGACGTTTTTTCATATTTTTCATAAAATCCTTATCTAGACGCCTATTTCGTTTAGGCACCCGTGTAGGTTCGGGAAACTCAGGAAAATCGTCATAATAGTCAAATTCGTCTGATATCATGAGACCTCATTGTGAAATGATAGCATAGTTATTTTGACGAAACAGCAGTTAAACATCGCCTTGACAACTTAAAATTACCTACTATCATAGTAGCATGACACAACAAATAGCAAAACGTTATGCCTTAGATTCTATTAAAGCCAGAGCACTAACCGAGGCAGAGAGGGCGCAGATCGCAACTCAAAACTATATAAATCAACTCGGCATTCGAGCATCCGAATTAGAAAACCAAGCAGCGGAGGCGGAAAAAGAGCTGACAAAGCTTAAAGAAACTGCGATTGAATTGAGAGATAGTGCTGTCGAAGCAAAAGAGTCCGCAGACAAGGCTTTTAAAAAAACATTATCCGAGGTAGTAGAATCTTTTGGCCTAGAGCCTCCTTGGAAAGTAGCAATTGTTTATAGTGAAGGCGTTGCGGTTGGTTTGGATATAACAAAAGAAGAATCCCCAGCAGAGCCAGGCCAAGTGGCCGAACCAATGCAAGATTAGCATTAAGTCTTGAATCTATCTCTTGAGCAGGTAGACTGATAAAGATCGCCCAGTCTAAACGAATATATAAACCTATGATAAAAAAATCAAAAACGGAGTTCATCCGTTCTTCTTGCAGAGTATCTATGAAAGGTAGGCCCCTTAAGATAAATTACAAATTCATCTTTGCCGATCCTGACGTTAAAGAAGACACCATTTTTACCGGAGAAGTAATTGATTTAAGTGCAACAGGTGCCCAAATATTGGGTTGTATTAAAAATCCTAAGTGGGTGTCACATTTGGCGGATGACGCCGTTCTTATTGGTTGTAATATCATTTTAAATGAAGATACTTACATTAAAACTCTCGCAAGGATGCGATGGTTCAATGCTAGTGATTGTGCAACTAGGTGTCTGATTGGATTAGAATTTATGCAAATGGAGGATGATCATATACCCTTACTTAAACGTTTCTTAATTCGCCGTCAAATCGAAACCTCAAGATTAAATCGTACCCAGGAACTACTTAATTCAGAATATTGGAAATGTAATGACTAGAGTCACAAAAATATTTGAAGACGGGGCCTTGATGTCTTTAAAGAAAGCCGCAAAGTCTCCACCTATTAAACACGGAAAAGTTCTGAAATCTCTGGCTGTTGCGAGAGCAAAACAAAAAGATTCCTTATGGGCTTTTGAGAATTTCGAAAAAGAGTTATCCGAGCTACGAAAGGCACTTATAGTAGCGGAGCGACTTGCCAAAGTTAGAACAAAAGAACGAAATGCTGTAAGTGAAGCTCACAAAAAGAGGCTAGCACAAATTAAAGAACTAAAATATCAAATGGACGATTTGAAATTCCAGGTAGAGGCGTTAGAGGAAGAGAGAGATGAGATCGCTAGTATAGCGCTAACACCTAACAAAAACCTCTCAAGATCAGCAGCAGCTAGGCCAATTAAACAACGATGAATATCAATTCAATTCTTGCGAAAAGCATCCAAAAAGGAAAAGAAAAAGCCAAGAAAGCAGAAAAACTAGCTACGAGAACAGCAGTCAGGATTAAATCGGATTCAGAACCTGTAAAAAAAGTAAAAATACCCGGAATCAGCTCTTCTAAATATGATGCCATCATAGCTAAGCATCTTAAGAAAAAGAAAAAGAAAAAAGAACAAACTAAGCTTCGAAGAACTAAACCTGAGAATAGAGAGCCAGACTTTAGAATCTCTTTTGATTTCATAATGTCGATATATGAAAAAATTAATGCTACCCCCATGCGAGCTGTATACTGGTACGAATACCCTTTTCTCAAAAGAGATTGGACCAACGAAGATAGGTCTGAGGCTACTCCTCTGGCTGCCATGTGCTTGTTAAGATACAAAGATCTACCGTCTCAAGATGATGTTAGAGAATATCAAATAAGACATTCTAAATTTATAGATAAACCAAGCCATACCTGGGTAGCCGGATCAGTTTCTCAGTTGTTAAGCACTCTATATACGGGAATGACATGTAGTTATCTGTTGGGATTTAAAGCTGGGTTTGATGGAAATAAAAAATGGGATACTTTCCATATGATGAGTTTGGTCTATACCCGAGGATTTGAGGACGGCCACGCCATTTTAAATCAAATGCTGGAAAAAGGTTTGGTAACCACAGAAGGCTCTATTGACGATGAGAATGACATCTACGAGAATGAGGAAGATGAGCATGCCCTTCGCGAATTATATAGGATCCGAGGATACAAAAGAGACGGATTTGACCCTTACTCAAAAACAAAATTTATTTCCGAAGAGGAGCAGCGAAAGAAATCGCTAAAAAAAGTATTCAATAATGGAGAAATTAAAAATACAAAATCTGGGTAAACTACCTCTCGGAAATACAAATATCTTTGTAAGTCTTTTGCCGACTGGTGTTAAAAATATACTCGTTAAATACTCCCCAGAAGTATTAGTTTCTTGCATAATCCCCCCAAAAGATTTTCATATACAGTATTCCTCTGTAAAAAGCTATTCATCCAGCAAAAAACATAACCTCGAACTCGCGTCTCCTGCTCTTATTATGAGCTGTGGTTATGGAGATATACCCGCAGCTAGAACCCACAAAGCGATTAATAGTGGATATACCTTATGGGCCTTAGACACTACACGAGATGATGGAATATACGTCAAACCATATAAATTAGCGAATGTTTGGGATCAAGGTAAAATCTGTTTTGGAGATCTTACCCCAAATAGCTTAAGGCAAGCATTCAACTATTATTGGACCAGCGGTTTTAACGACGATATCAAAATACCGCATATATTTTGTTTAAACAAAAAACACAAGTATGAATTTCATTCCGGCTGCGTCTGCGATGAATCCCAGAAGAAACATATTTGCGATTGTTCTAGAAAAACTTTTCATAATCATTACGGATGTGGATGCACTACAGTAGCAAAATCTAAAAATTGCAAAGGGAGTTGTAAAGAAAAAGACTGTAGCTGCTGTAAAGCAATAAGGACCTACCAAAAGAAAAACAAAAAGAATGGGATGTCCGATAAAAAGATATCAAAATTAGCTGTTATTAAATTAGAGCACGGAAAACTCTATCCGGGATGTAACTGTTCCTGGAGGCATAAACGACACTGTTCCTGCGCTAAAACTTCCTGTGGATGTGTTTGCGACTGTGACTGCTGCAACAAACACTGTGAGCACGGAAGTTGCGAGTGTAAGTGCTGCAGAAATGTCTGTAAATGTAAGTGCAACTGCTCCAAAGTAGAAAAGCTTAAACAACACTTAACTACATATCACCAAACAAAACTCCCACTTCAAAAGTGGAAAAATCGTACAGCTTTCTTTTGTGGAGAGAAATATTGGGCAGCCCCCGAAGGTGCTGAAGGTGTCCTAGTTTCCAATGATCGAAGACTGCTTACAGCGATACCTCAACAATTTTGGCGTAGAGATAGGGACGGAAGACCCTTAGTGATCGCTTTAGGGCATCGACAAGGAATCCGAGGGTGGGAGTTCCGTTCAGGTAGCTATAGCTTCTATTTAGATCATAGAAACGTGGTGTTTAAGTAGTTTAGTATGGAAGCCAATCCGCCCAAGGTGTTAGAATGTATTAATGCGTGGGTCGAACTCAACAAGGAAATTAATTCCCAAGAAGGATGTATTTGTGACGAGTGCGAATCTCTAGCAGTTAGTTTAAAAAGAGAAAAGCTCGCTATTCTTAGCGCTAAATTATCTAAGGAAGAATTTAGAGAGCTTCGTATGAGATTGTGTTATTAATGATTGATTTTAATATAGGTGATAAAGCCGTTTTTGAGCAAAAAACTATAGAGCTTTCGGTAAATGTAAAACCTGGACTTTCGGAAACTTGCCAACAAAAATTAGGTGAAGCAGTCTTCTGCTTGGAAAAAATTGCTTGGAGTTATAGTGTAGATTCTGCCAATGCCGGAGACTATGGTTGGCCGAAAACTCCGCAACGAATAACTTTGGCTGACGTCTTTTCTGATAAAACAGGAAGCCCCCATACTTTTTTACCACCTAAACTACTCAGGAGCATAGACGTTCACGTAGCCAATCCTGCAGGTATTACGGTTATTACAAAATTAGTATTAGAGGGAACCCTGGTTACCCCAAAAGTGGGCGAGGTGTTGCCATCAGATGAAGAAATACTAAGTTACGTATCGCTCGACCCCTCACAAAGAGGGTTGCTTGCTTTAAACGGTGCAATGTTATTCCAAATGAATCAACAGTATGCGGCCCTTGTGGGTAGTGAAAAAAGAGCCCTGCCAACAGAGGAACCCAAAGCCCTTTCGACAGATTCCTTGGATGACGATATTTTAAAGTCTTTGTTAATTGGAGATTTAGTGACCTGCGGACTAAGCAAACCCCTAGAGTCGGATACTTTACAACAAATAGCAGAAGGACTTTTAGCTAAGGGCTGGAAACGAGGATAGTCTTAGTGAACAGAATAGAGAGGGGTAAGAAGTCCGCACTAAAGGCGGCCCAGAGATCATCTTTTTACGCCCACAGGGTGGGCGCTGCTCTTTTCCTCGGTGCTAGGCTTGTTTCTATCGGCTGGAATCAACATAAAACCCACCCTGAATGTAATTGCTATACGCAACACGCAGAATTTGCAGCCATATGTCGTTCTAGAAAAAAACTACCTGAGTTAAGTAAAGTAACTCTATACGTAGCACGACTAACCAGAACAGATAGAGTGAGCTACTCCAGGCCATGCCCTCATTGCCAAAGAGCTTTACTAGAATCAGGAATAACCAAAGTTTACTACACTGACTATGATGGAGAGATGTCTCTTCTAGTATTTGATGATGTTTTAGACCAAGTAGGATTACAAGTATGAAAGATAAAGATGAATCTCCGTTTAAAGAAACACGTAAATACTTAGGGTCATGGTTCACAGAATCTGCGGATAAGCTTAAAAAAGCCGCGTCTTCTTTTGTAAAAGAAACTAAAGCTATCATTGACGAGGCTCGAAAAGAATTTGAAGAATCCAAAAAAGACAAAAAAACACCTTAGTGAATCTCAGATCGAGAAAGCCGTTGCAGATCAAATCCAACAACGAGGTTTGCAAGTTAGTCAAATCACACTGAAAGACGGTTTGATAAAGGTAGGTATTCTAGTAGAGACTACTCAAGTATCGATTTCAGCCCGTTTTACAGCCCCTCGCCGCAAGCGAAGTTTTCCTGAAGTATCGATCCTCCCAAACCCCTACGCCTATTTTCTGGAGAAGCTCGTTAAAGATTCTATATATCAAGCGTTGCTGAATATAAATCTTTAAATATGCTTGCACAGAATTAGAGAATGTTGTAAGATTCCATTTATGTCCCTAAACTTGGAAGATATAAAAATTATTTGCCCAGACTGCCTCGGAGAAGATTTTCTTGCAAGATGTACAACTTGTCAGGGGGTGGGTCTTATAGTTTACGCAAGTGTTGTTCTCGCGTTAGAGGACGTTGGTAAGAAAAAACAATGTCCGGTTAGGCACGAAACTTCCCAGAGAGAGTTTCCCATGCTATTATCATAGCTGCTCCGCCGACTACACAGTACCAGTTTTTCTTTAATTTATCGGTTAGTGTTCCTTGGGATCCTCTGTATTTCCAAACCGCAGCAAGGGTCCCTATAGTCATCAATGCTCCTGCAGCACCACCTATTAAGGTAGTTCCTGTTCCATCAAAAGCACCGTAGCCGCTATAGATGGAGCGAGGATTAGCCGGAGTTACTAATCGTTTTTCCTCCGCTTCTGCTTCTGCTTCACTAAAACCATATCTCCAAAGACCTATTTGGCCATCAAAGGGATTTATTACCGCGCTTCCTAGGCGCTGTTGTGTGTTTCCTAAGGTTGTATACATTATGGAACTATCCTCTCTACGCGTTCTTTGGCGCTAGTTATAGCCTCTTTTGCCGCAGTTATTTGTTGATTTTTAAGGGTTATTACGAGCCCGATTACTAAAAATATAGCAAGCCACTTGTTTTTCATAAATACGAGTAGCCCAAGACTCGCTATTCCGAGAAATGGGTTTGTTATGTTTCGCTCGTCAAGCCCGGTTATTATTCTTTGACCTACGGGCTTTGCCTCCTCAAAAGCTTCAGAACCCACTCGTTTAACTTGACCTCCTCTGCGAAGGCTTTCATCTAAGAGGGGTCTGGGAAGCTCTCTGGCAACCTCAAAAGCCTGCCCTCCAGGTCTAGATAGTCTTTGAGTGGTGGCCAAGAACTCTTGGGCAGATTCAGCGTTAATACGCCGCCTAAAGCTTCCTACATTTTCTGCATCAGCTTCGGCTTGAGTAAGTTGAACTGCGTTAGCTACTATCAAAGCTCTAGCGCGATCAGTTATATTTCTATGGCTTAGATAGTCTCGGAAGTCTTTACGATCTTTCACAAGATTAAGATAACTGGCTGTAACTCCGTGACGGGAATCTTCCCATTTGCGGATTTGACCTAGTTTCGCTATAAGATCTTTAGCACCACGAACAATTGATATTGGTGCTGCAGCGCTCGATTCCAGAGCGTCTAACTCATCTGAAAGATCGGCTTTTGCTGTTTCTATTTTCGCACTAGTGGCGACCCATATGAGTCTTGCGATGACTACCAGTGCAAGAACCCCTGATACGCCAACCTTAACAAAAGGTTTGCCGCGCACAGGGGCTTCTTTGTCACTATCTGGGTTTGCCCGTATGGCTGATATCATGTTTAAATGATAACATATTTGGGCAAGAAAGGCTAAGCTTCTAAGTTAGCCCCACCTTTCCACAGCTATTCGAAAGAGGACATAGATTACATCTAGGATTTTTGCTAAGACAGACAGTTTTAGCTAAACTCACTAGTTTTTTATGTTTTCTTACTGTCCGGTGAATTCCCATAAATTGATTGTATTTCTTAACCCTAGCACGACCTAGATCCGCCTTTTCCACTACGCCTAGACGAAGCAAAATGCGATCCATGTAAGGATCGTAAGGCGCTTGTTTTGTCATACCAAGCAAGTATTTAACATACTTAATAGCAAAATCCGGTAAAACTTGTTCATCTACCCGACGCAGTTTTCTCCGATTAAAGATAGAATAGCCGGGCCGGAAAGGCGAAGTTGATTCGCCCATAGCGCCAGGAGTACCGGAAAGTTGTTTAAGGTAGCGACCTATTTCTTTTGGTTCATTACTTTGTTCAATTTTACTTAGATTATCCGTAAAAATAGTGTCATAGGCATTTTGTAAGAAATCCTTAATTGTTACAGCCAACTCCCAAGTATTGGCTTTACCCCCAGAAGCTATTAAGGTATTTCGTATATCCCTTAAGGATGACGCCCGAACTTCACTCCAACCAGCATAGAGATTACCCTCTATTCCCGTAAAAGTTCTTATTGCTTTTCGTGCAACAGCGGGCATTTCGTAATAACTAATTAGATAATGTATCAATCTGTCTGTAGCAGTTGGCTTTCTTTTCCTCTCTTCCGAAGTCCAAAAGACTTTCTGATTAGCAAATACTTTATCAAGCGCGGGCCATAGGGTATCGACTTGCATGTTTTACCTCGTTAAGATGGGGCTACTGTAGCATTTAGAGAAATGGACGCAAGTCTCATTTCTTAGGTTATCTACTTGACTAGTGTCAGTTTTGGTATACACTTTTATAGTGAAGATGTGCAAAGAACGAACGTTTCAAAAGAAAATTACCGTCCAAAATTTTCAAATACTTAAGAAAACTAATTTAAAAGATGCGGGTAAGCCTAATTTCGGTCGAAAATTACGTGAAATCGCAGAAGTCATAGTAGAAATCTATTACAACCCTAAAGGTTACTGCATCGACGTTTGTGAAATCGCACCCCTACATCTATGGGATTTCGATCAGTATTGCAAGCTTCAAGGCATTTCGGATGAATTCCCAGAAGGAGATTTACCAGAGTTGAATTTCAATACGATGAAAAGCGCAATGCATTTTGTAACTAAGAGGTTTAAGGAATTTGGATGGAGCCCGGAAGGAAATTGGACTCTTTCTAATTATTGAATTTTCTGGTGAATTGGATACCATAGACGTATGAACGTTACCGAAAAAGCACAAACTAAAATAGAGCAATTCCTGAAAACCGAAGGGGCTCTCTTTTTCCGCACTAAGGTAACAACTGGTGGTTGTAGTGGATTTAGTTATGAATTCTTAGTCGAGAAAGATTCTTCTGACGATGATGAAGTCACAAAACTAGCCTACGGCTCCCTGTTAATTGATGCCCAAAGCAAAACTTTTCTTAATGATACTACACTGGATTATGTAGATGAGATAGGACAGTCAGGCTTTATAGTTATAAATCCAGATGTTAAAAGCGTATGTGGATGCGGGATAAGTTTTGATATCTAATTTTAATGAAACAGAAATTGCCCCCGGTGTTCTTTTCCGAGGAGGAAAGGATGGATTTAAGCTCTGTCTTGTAGACGAGGAGAGCGACGAGGTCATTGAGTGGGATTATCAAGAAGTTTGCGGGGATCCCACTGCTTGGCTGAGTAGCATGCAAGCAGTAGCTACTGCTGTCCAGTTTGGACCCAGTGCCGCTAAAAACGCTGCACGTATGCTCAGATCTGATGTTACGCCACCAAGCGGCACCTTATGCTGCAACGTATGTTCTACCAAATTTGTTGTAGGGAGGGCACATCCATTTGTTTTCTCGGCAACACTCAACGGTCGAAACTATTTAGAGTTTCAATGCAGTCCTGAGTGTAATGAACAGAGAAAAAAAGCCGTTTATGAAACAGAACTTGGCGATGCATTTATGAATCTCTGGACAAACAAAGTCTGTAAGACTAAATCTTGAACCTCCGCCCAGTTGTGGTATGGTATTTCACAGCTTAAACTGAACTAAGGATCATAAAATATGAAATGCCCTACCTGCGGTACCGATGGATTTTATCAGGGGATGTTTGACGCAGACTGTCAGAACCCGAAATGTCGCCACTTTAATACCAAAAATACAGCACCTTCTGCGCCTACGCCGAACCCGTTCATACCTACTAAACAGCCCCCAACACAGACGGGCGGCCAACCTGCAGTTTCTGCTCCGCTACCGCACGGGATCGCTGCTCCGGCTCCCATACCTGGCGGTGGGCTTGCAGTTAAAACCCTAACTGTTAAGATTCTTACAGAAACGCCGAAACTCAACAGTGTTGAAATTGAATTTCAAGCTGATGGCGATCCTGGTTTCCCCGATAAAAAAGTTCAATTTACATTTGAGATTCCCGGAGTAACACCTAAAACCTTATGCACGTTGTCTAGTAGGCAAACTCATATGGTAATAGGTATTGATGCAAATGGGACAAATGTCTACACAACACATTGGAAATGCGCCCAGGACGGCGTAGCTCCTACAGATAAGTGGAAATTAGAAGCTACTATACTCCCTTAACGAGAAATAATGATTACTGCCGAATATATATGGATTGATGGGTCAAAACCCACTAGAAAATTACGATCAAAGACAAAGATTCTCCAAGATGCTACTTGGAGTATAGACGCGGGTGGGAAGCCCCCTGCTTTGGATGACAAAGTCGAGTCTGCTGCGCCAAAGCACTATAAATTACCTGAATGGGGTTTTGATGGATCAAGTACAGATCAGGCGACTGGAATAAATTCGGATTGTATACTGAAGCCCGTTAGAGCAATAAGAGATCCTTTTAGAAATAACAGCTATAAGTTCCCTGGTTCTAATCATCTATTAGTGCTGTGCGAAGTTTTTGATTCAAACGGTAATCCCCATGAAACAAATACAAGAAGACAGGTAGCTGAACTAGCTGAAAAGTATGCAGATCAGAAGTGGCTGTTTGGTATGGAACAAGAATATACTCTCTATTCCAAAGGTATTCCTCTTGGATGGCCCGAACGCGGGCCTGCACAGCCACAAGGTATGTATTATTGTGGGGTCGGGACGGACGAAGTATCTGGGTATGAGCTGGTAGAGGATCATCTCGCAGCGTGTATACATTCTTCCCTTCCTATATCCGGGAGAAACGCCGAAGTAATGCCAGGGCAGTGGGAATTCCAAGTTGGTCCTGCTGGACCGTTAGAAGTTTCCGATTATCTCTGGTTGGCTCGTTACCTACTCTATACTGCAGGTATTAAATATAGGGTCACCGTTAAATTAGACCAGAAACCTCTTGCAGGAGATTGGAATGGCGCAGGACTACATACAAATTTCAGTACTTTTGAGATGAGAAGTAATGGGGGTCTTGAAGCCTGCGAGCTTGCAGCCAAAGCCCTAGGAGAAAGCTTTACTAGCGAAGGATTCCCCAAAATATACGGAGAAGGCTTTAAGGATCGCTTAACGGGTAAGCATGAAACATGTTCCTGGGAAGAATACAGATACGGAGATGCAGATAGAACTGCCTCAGTAAGAATTCCGCTTCACGTAGGTCGGGCCAAAAAAGGCTACATCGAAGATCGTAGACCAGGTGCTTGTGCTGATCCCTATGAAATTGTTAGCTACCTAATGGATACTTGTGCATAATCAACGCCAAAGTAGTTTCTCAATTTCGTCTACCCTTATTGCAGAACATCCTATTTCCCTTTATGGTGGGGCTAACCTCTTTTTTTGCGCGCTCAAAGATCAAAAACGTTTTCTGATTTTCTTTGTTCCTGATTGGGAAACTAATACAGAACATCTAGAAAATAATAGAAGATTATGTATTACAAAATCTTCTTTTTTCGAGAGCTATATAGGGGTTAGTCAAAATAAAGTCGCTGCAAAATCGCATGCCAGACAAGCTATAGAGAGATTTCTAAAAAAACTCTCAGAAGAAGGAACCTTGTTTCGATACCTATCGGATAAAGGCTACAAGTTTACTTTGTGGGGGTCTACTAATATGGATCTCTACACCAACATAAACATCAAAGTCATTTGAGGTTCAATGTCACCATATAAAAGAATCTTGCTAAAACTTTCTGGAGAATCTTTCTGTCAGGAAGGTAGTTATGGGATTTCTCCTGATGAGATTGGCCTTATAGCTGCTAACCTGAAAGAAGTTCACGAGGGAGGTATAGAAATTGCCATTGTTGTCGGTGGTGGTAATATTATTAGGGGGGCTACTCTCTCCCAACAAGGTGTAATTCGCAGAACTACTGCTGATTACATGGGAATGCTCGGAACTCTTATTAATGCCGTTGCTTTGCAAGATGCCTTAGAGGGGCTGGGAGTTGAAACACGGGTTCAAACAGCTATTACTACTTCACAAGTCGCAGAACCCTACATTAGAAGAAAAGCCCTCCGTCATTTAGAGAAGGGCAGAATAGTTATTCTTGCTGGTGGAACCGGAACTCCCTTATTCACAACAGATACAACCGCTGTTCTTCGTGCCAAAGAGCTAGAAGCTGATATCCTTTTAAAGGCCACCAAGGTAGATGGTATCTATGACGCGGATCCTAAAATAAATCTAAATGCCGTAAAATTTGAGCAGGTATCCTATGATGATATCATTCAAATGAAATTAGCTGCTACGGATGCAACCGCAATAACCCTAGCTAGAGATAATCAAATACCTATAATTGTCTTTAACGTAAAACAACAAGGTTCATTGAACCTTGTTGTTTCGGGTGAAAAAATTGGAACTCTTGTTTCCGGCTAGTAACGACGACCTTCCAGGTCCTCAATAGTAGTGCCTCACGAGTTTCTACGATAACGACGACCATCCTGGCCCTCAGTCATAGCACCTCACGGGTTTCTGTGGAAATATCGACGGCGTTTGCGGCGACAACCTGAACAATCACAATCAGGTCCGCATGGATTCCTACGATTTCTATATAAAGTAGGACCCCAAGCACCTGGACCATCTCCGTAGAGGGATGAACCCCAGACACCGCGTCCGGCAGGATTACGTCGTCTTAAACGCCGTCTAAAGCGACGATTTGCTGCGCTTTCTAACTCTTCCTCAATAGAATCTTCTCCCGCGTAATCACCCATTTCAGGCGTCCATCGTTTTGTTGGCGCATATGGATCACTCCAAGGATTTCTTCGATTACGATAAAGAGGTTTACCCCAGTTTCCGCCTACTTTAGGGTAGAGTGAATCCCCCCAAACGCCTCTTCCGGTATCTGGATTTCTTCTACGCATTTTATTTCTGCGGAAAAGAGGTTTGTTCCATACAGGATCCCAGCTTTTTCCGGTGCTTGGATAAAGTCCGCCACCCCAGACAGTTTTACCTGAATGAGCCGCATTTCTTCTATATCTACGGGGCTTTTTATGATCAGATCCACAAGGGTTTCTTCTACTTCTGTTTCTGAATAAAGGCTTATCCCAGTTTGTTTCAGGATATAAAGAATCTCCCCAGGCCGCTCTTCCAGAAGAATTTCTTCTGTATAGCGGTTTACCCCAGTTTCCTCCTGTTTTTGGGTAAAGTGAACTACCCCAGGCACCCCTACCAGAAGAGTTTCTTCTGTAGTTTCCGCGATTTGGGTTTCTGCGGCGTAATCTCTTTCTATACAAAGTATTGCTCCCTCCTGAAAAGATTTTTTCAGCTATTTCTTGCCCTCCCGTAAAATCATACGGGGATTGTTCTGGATTACGTCTGCGTCTACGCCTACGTCTGTGTGCAGTATCTTCGGCTGGTGCTGACGCTCCACATTCTGGACATTCTGTGCCAGGTTTGAGTAACGCAGCGTCTTGACAGTCGGCACAAAATGTTTTACCTAAAGACGGTGCTGACGGCGCTGACCACGAAGTATCTTCATCTTCGTCATCCTCGTCATCTTCGTCCTCATCATCCTCATCCTCATCTTCATCCTCATCTTCATCATCTTCGAAAGGTGGTGGTGTGAGTCCAGATGAAAGATTTTCTGTGGAAAAAGCATCGTCTTCATCTTCGTCTGATTCTTCCTCAGATTCATCAGGGTTTTTTCTCCAGGCATAGGAGCCTTCTGCCCAGTTGTGATGGTGTGGATCTTCTTCCTCATCCCACTCTTCATCATCATCTTCTTCTGGGTTATCTTGAAGATCTCTAAGCTCTTCTTCCACGGCAGCTCTTCCGTCACGAAGGTACTTCTTAAAACAAAAATCACATTTAACGCTTCCAGGCTCGCAGGAGCACTCATCTTCGTCTAATTCTTCTGGGTTTGCCGCATATTCATTTGCAGCAGCGGTGCCTTCTGCTCCATGATATCCGTTATAGCAATCAGAGCAGACTCCACATCTATTACCTACGCGGCACTCAAGGAGATCGTGTCCCTCTTTAATGCAGTCTTCACATTTCCCGCAGTGTTTCCCTGGGTGGCACTCTTCTGGGTTATTTCTGAAAACCGCAGAACCTACACGCCCTCGGGCTTGTCTCCCAAAAATAGGACTAGAATCTGCGACTCTTGCGGAACCCATATTTCTTTTACAGCTCCAGCACGTAGTTCGTGCGGCTTTATTAGATTTTTGACAATACGGACAATTACGATACATTATTACACCGACTTTATTATAGCAAATACATTACAGCACTATTAACATTTAGGCGAAAATATTGCGATCCTCTGTCTGCCTTGACTGGATAGGTTCTTCTTGGTATAAAGAGTCTAGTTCTAAATCAAGGAGGCATTATGCCTAAGCAAACCCCCAACCAAAAGCCTTATTGGTGCAGTAATTGTCACCTCGAATTTAAAGGGGAGCCGCCTATTCGGTGGCTAAAAGACTTATATGATTACTACAATTTTTGCACTAAAAAGTGTTCAGAAGCCTTTTCGAAGAAAATGACTAACGGAAACCGCTGGTAGTTAGAGAACTAAAACCAAAATACTTACAAGTATTGCTAAAATAGCAGCTAAGATACCACTTGCTAGAAGGACTTGCTGAGCAAAAAGCATAAGCGGTCCTTTTGGTGGTGTTTCTTTGTTTTTATTTAGATTTAGCTTCATCATATATGTATGATATATGAAAAAGAACATGAAAACAAAAGATAAGCCTAAAATAAAAATAGTAACGGTTAATCGCAAGGCGCGATATGACTACGATATTATTGATACTTGGGAGGCAGGACTTAAGCTGCAAGGCTTAGAGGTCAAAGCACTCAGAGATAATTTAGTATCAATTTCAGAGTCCTGGGTTAATGTTGAAAAAGGAAAAGCACTTTTAATAGGTGCTAGTATAAATCCAAAGAGCATACACAAGTGGCAAGAGTATAATCCAACTAGAAAAAGAATTCTGCTCTTACACAAAAGGGAAATCATAAAACTAGAACAGATTTCCCAGAAGGGACTTACTATAGTTCCTTTGAAAATTTATTTTAATGAACGTGGCCTTGCTAAACTGCAAATCGCCACAGCTAGAGGTAGAAAGAAACACGATAAAAGGCGAGCAATGCAGGAGCGGGATCAAAAACGCTACGGATATTGAATAATTGCATTTTATGGTAGAATACGGTTTCTGTCACCGCTACTTGGTAGGATTATTTACATGTCAACTTCAACTATAGAAAAACCAGAAAATTTAAGCAAACCTAAACAACGACTTTGTCCTCGTTATAAAATCATCATGCATAATGACAATATTACGACTACAAATTTTGTAGTAGCAGTATTGAGGGCTGTTTTTAACAAGCCCGAAGCTGAGGCTTTAAAAATTATGTGGGAGATTCATAACGAAGAGCGGGCTCTTGTCGGCTTATATGCTCTTGAGCATGCCGAACTCAAAAGAGACCAAGTTCATAGCACAGCAAGGGCTCGGGGTTTCCCACTAACTTGCACTATAGAACCAAATGAATAGTGATCTAGTTTCTGCGTGGAACCAAATTCTTGAGGGAGGGACAATCCCTTGGGTGTTGTTTCAGTTCGGAACCTGTATTTTATTGCCTGAACCTCAAGATAATCTTGAAGAGCAGGCTATTTCTTTACTTAGGCAGTGGGGTCCTGTTAAGGCTGGAACTCCCTCTTCTAATGCAAGTATGACCGTAGTTAGGCGACCCCCTGAGGGTTGCTTGGTTGATTGCCATCACCCGGATATTCTTACTTACGTATCTAGAGAAGAATCATCCAACCTGGGATTGCTTGATGGTCTACGACTCCATGTAAGTGGCCTAGGAAAACAGAAACGCTCTCAAGATGCACAACTTTTAAAGGTGATTCACGTCAATGATCCCAGAAACCATAAAAAACAAGATTGGGGCTGGGCTACTAAGCAAGCCTAATCACCCTCTAGCCCTAATCAAAGCAAAAATAGAAAATTACTTTAAAAACACATTTGATAGATGTGTCGCTGACTGTGATGCTTGTACACCCTTCACATTCATTGATTGTAGTGAGCCTTTTGTTTCTGCAACCGCCAATTTTGATGATCTGCTGATCCCGGAAGATCACCCGTCAAGGGCTGAGACCGACACTTTTTATAAAGATGATTCCGTGGTCCTTAGGACACATACCAGTGCCCATCAAGCTGAATTATTAAAAGCCGGTCACCGATCCTTTCTGGCCTTTGGTGATTGTTATCGTAAAGATACGGTAGACGCAACTCACTATCCGGTGTTTCACCAAGTTGAGGGGGTGCTTGTTCACGAGAAACCTTCTGTTACAGGGTCTTATGATTCATGTGAAGCCCTATTCGAAGCAGATCTCAAAGAAACTTTAGAGGGACTAGTAAAACACATATTTGGTAGTGATATTAAAATAAAATGGGCAGAGGACTATTTTCCATTCACAGACCCTAGCTGGGAAATGGAAATATGCCTTAATGATAGATGGTTAGAGATTCTAGGCTGTGGTATGATACAGCCTAAAATTTTAACCAACTGTGGTATTGAGGGTTCGATAGGTTGGGCTTTTGGTATTGGATTAGAGCGCCTAGCGATGATTTTATATCAAATTCCTGATATTCGTCTTTTTTGGACTGAGGATGAGCGGTTTCACTCACAATTCAAGAACGGAGACGCCATTTTTGTCCCTTACAGTAAACATCCTCCAGTTTTTAAGGATATTAGTTTCTGGGTTGGAGAAACTTATCATGAAAATCAATTCTACGAACTCGCGAGAGAGATAAGTAAGGATTTAATCGAAGAAATCCGACTTACAGATAAGTTCACACATCCAAAAACAGAAAAGACTAACAACACTTTCAGAATAACTTATAGATCAACCGACAGGTCATTAACTAATGAGGAAATAAACGTCATCCAAGAGACTTTACGTAAGTCTGTTGTCGAGCAATTAGATGTCGAATTACGTTGATATTCCCTGATTATCTGTTAGAATTACCAAATGTCTCAATTTTGCCTCCCCTTGGTGGAGCTAAAACCCGAACGGAAAGAATGGCTGGCAGCCCGTAATAGGATGCTAACACAGTCGGAGTCTGACCCTAAGAAGCAGGAGCTTAAGGAGATACTAGGGAGAGCCGCAGGCGAGGCCGCTATAATTGCGGAGCAGGAGTCCGATATGGATGAGTTACTTCTGCGTGCCTTCTTTTTCCTAGGCACAGATATCGCATACGTAGAGGGGGCAGAAAGCCGCTGCCATATGAATTCCGCGCTATTCTGGCTAAATAACGTAGAGTTTTGTGATTTAATGACAGGTTACGCCCTTAGTGATGACAGTATATGGAGACAACATTCTTGGTGTTTGTTACACAAAGATCCTGCTTCTGAGGAAGATATTTCTCCTTGCATAGTGGAAACTACTGTTAAAAGATTACTTTATTTTGGATTTAAATTAAGCCCTAGCGAAGCCTCTAGCTTCTTCGCAGGGAATGTATTAGAGGTTTAAGTGGAAGATTATTTTAAAGAAACAGATTATGATGGTGAAATCTACGAACATTTCATGAAAAGAACTCTGCAACCAGGGGATGAGCTATACAGCAAAGACGGAAGCCTGCTAGGAACCTTTTTTTCTTTTTGTGAGAAGTATGTAGGTAGATTAGACAATCCCGGCATTAAACCCGGACGCTACGTAGATCGCAGTAAATTAATAGTCTCTAGTGACCTTGGCCTCCTCGGCACTTCTATTGAACATACAACAACGGAATGTGTTTTAGACGCGACTAAGTATGACGAATACTATCAATCCTTGTCCGAAGATTGGAAACTTATTGATTATAGCGAGGACTTTGTAGCGGATCTCCCTAATACTACCTTTATAGAGGGGGACGTAGTTCGTCTAACGGACGAGGAACATGAGCACTACTCAGAAGATTTGAGTAAAAACCAATTTACGCTATATCGAATATATTACAAATCCGCGGAAAGCGATGATATACCTACAGATTATAGATTACGAGCAGGTCCATTACAGTTTGATGCTAACGAAACTCAACTCAAAGCTGCAGCTCAAGGCATCAGCCCCATACGTATTTTTGATGGAGGGCAGGCCGTTCGATTTGCTTCGATGCAGAGTGAGGCAGAATTCTATCTCTTAATAGGAGAATATAGTCGAGTTTTCAATCAAGCAGCCGGTAGCTATAAGTGGGATGTAGCCGACGCCGAACAGATGGTAAATCTAGGTAAAGCTCACGCAATTTATAAGAAAGGCGACTACAATTGGCTTGTCACCTTTAATGACAATGATATTGGAAGACAAGTAGCTTCGGCTAATCTTATTCTGGAAACGTAATGAAACAGTACCCTTCTATTCAACATAGGCTAGACAAAGGCTTGGATATTATTGCATTTGATAAGCTCGATGGCAGTAATATTAGAGCTGAGTGGACACAAAAAGCTGGGTTCAATAAATTTGGATCAAGAAAGTGTCTCATAGATGAATCCATGACTGGAGAGCAGGGTCTAGGCAACGCAGTTACCGTCTTTAAGCGGGAGTGGGGGGAAATATTACCTCCTATCTTCAAAAAACAAAAATGGACAGGCAAGGAGATGAAAGTTACTTGCTATTTTGAATATTTTGGCCCGAAGAGTGCTTTCGGCTGGCACTTTGATGAGCCGGAAGACTTTAGTCTCATTCTAATTGATGTGAATATCCATAAAAGAGGTTTACTGCCTCCTAAAGAATTTATTAAAATCTTTGGACATCTAGAAATACCTGGCATTCTTTATCGAGGAAAAGCAAACAAGACATTCCTAGATACCGTAAGAGATTCTACCTTAGAAGGAATGACACATGAAGGCGTTGTCTGTAAAGCTCCCCACCCTTCTAAGAAAAAGACAGCTAAGCCGGTCATGTTTAAGGTAAAAAGTCAGGCTTGGTATGATTCTCTCATGAGTAAGTGCGGAGGAGATCTTAAAGAATTTGAACGTCTGAAGTAGACAAACCAAGGACCTGTTTCAATATTTCTTGATTTTCAAAGCCACAGCGCGTCTCAAGCTCTTTAATATCGTCAGCTAAGAGTTGAAATCTTTTTATTAGGCTATCAAGCTCCCTTTTAGGGAGCTTTTTGAATGTACCAAAACGATTAGTTTTACTTCTTTGCGCTTCTTTGCGTTGATGTCTCGCGGAAAACATCAAATTTAATAGTTCTGAGTCAGAAAGCTCTGCAAGTTCATTAATAGTCATGATGTATCTTAGCTATTAATTCTTAGTTGTAAATGGTTTAGACAGCGTATTCTGGTTCTAGGGCCTTTGAGAAAGGACTACTAAGTATTTTGAGCATTCCTAAAATTATGGCTACATGTAACCCTAGATAAACGAAGGGGCGGCTATTTCCAGTAACTAGGGCCGCAACTTCGGGAATCGCTAAAGCAGGAACTAGATAATTTGCCGTCTTAAGTGCTGGAAGCACAGGACCTAGCATATTTTTTAGCTTTCTATTGCGGGAGTCCTCCGCGTCGTCTATTTCATTCAATTTAGTGAAAGCAAAATAGAACCCAGCACCATATCCAAGAGATTTCAATACAGATACAGCCTTGGCTGACTTGGTGGTCTCCCCAAAACCGTTAAGTGTTTTGGGATTATAACTGCATCTAGCAGCTCTCAAATTCACAGGAACAGGAGCTTTACCTTGAGTTTTTTTGCCACATTTCGGGCAAGGAAAGCGGGCGTCAAAAATGTTACCTGTTTTAGGGTCTGACAGGAAATTGCAGTGCGGACATCTCAGCATATTCCTAGTATATCAAAGACAGAGCTAGTTATTCAATTTTTTCTAGTTAACATCTAGGTATGGAAAGGTCTACCTGAAAGCTTCAAATAATTGTGGTAAAGATTATAAGAAGTAAGTATGATTCCAGTAAATGATCCAGTGGTTAAAGCATCTGATCTATGGCGAGCCAACTGCCTTAGAGGACATCATTTCCAGAAAATATATAGAGCATCCAATGCTCAAGAGAACTATTGAGTATTCCAAAAACCCTGAGTTTTGGGAAAATTACTACAAATTAAATAACAAAAGAGAACTAGACGAATTCGCTAGAATTATAAATGAGTATTATGAGTGAAATTATTATTAAAGAAGACCCTTCATGGGACGATATGTTTATAGGTACAGCCCGTTTATGGGCTTTAAAGTCTAAAGACCCCAATACTAAGATTGGATCTTGTATCGTAGGACCTGATAATGAAGTTGTGAGCGTAGGATATAATTCCTTTCCTCGGGGAATTGTCGATGACGTGCCTGAGAGATCTGAAAGACCAGAGAAATATTTCTGGTTCGAACACTCCGAGCGAAACGCAATACTCCAAGCAGCTAGGGGTTCTGCGGCTTTGAAAGGTTGTAGGATGTTTGTGAGTTGCTGTATTCCTTGTTCAGATTGCGCAAGAGCTATTATTCAAGTAGGTATTACCGAAGTAGTGATGGCCCAGAAAGAAGAAGGTGCGTCTAGAACAAAATGGATCGAGGCAGCAAAGCGCTCGGAACAAATGTTCAACGAAGCCGGAGTTAAACTACGTTACTATGAGGGGGACTAATTGAAGTTCTCTAAGGTTGAAGTCCTAAAAAGCAAAGAAGATAAAACAGTTAATTTTGTTTTCCGTGGAGATTTCCCTGGATACATGGAAGCCAGATATGTAAGAAGATCCCCTGATTATCTTATAGTCTACCTATCTTCACAAACCGGATGTCAGCAAGCATGTAGGATGTGTCACTTAACGATAACAGGCCAAACAAAACTAGTGGATGTTGATAAGTGGGGTTATATTTCTCAGGCTCAAGAAGTATTAGATTATTACAAAAATAATGAGCCCAAAGCAAAAATAGTTCATTTTAGCTTTATGGTTAGGGGAGAACCCTTAGCCAATCAGTTTTTAACTGACCCTGCTAATTATGAAATACTGCACATGCTATCTAGTTATGCTTTTGGGGCTGGGTTACATCCTAGGTTCTGCATCTCTACTATAATGCCTACGCTTGTTAGAGATAAAAAACTAATAGACATGTTTCCTGTTCTTTATCCAGATTTTTACTATTCACTTTATAGTATTAATGAAAATTTTAGAAAAAAATGGTTAAATCATGCTCTTCCGGTTGATGAAGCTCTGGCTAAGCTGGTTGAATGGCAGAGTATAACTAAAAAGATACCTAAAATACATTGGTCATACATCAAAGGTGAAAATGATACGACAGCAGACGCCTACGAAATAGCTAAGAAAATTAATGAATCGGGACTTAAAGTTGATATAAACATAGTCAGATATAATCCTTATAGTGAAAAATATGGTGAAGAATCTTCAATAGAAGTTATTCAAAAAAATGTATCTATACTAAGACATCAATTACCTGATAACACTAAAATAAAGTCTATTCCTCGGGTCGGGCACGATGTTAAGGGCTCCTGCGGCATGTTCATAGAATAATAGCCCTAATTTCCTGGGCCTTGACAACTCACTCTCTATGTGCTCTAATACGCACAGCCTCGCAGAAGGAGGCTGGTTACCCTACAAGGTAACGAGAAGTAAAAAGAGAAGCCACAAAGTGGCAAAAGTGAGAGAAATATGAGTTCCTATCAGGAAAAGCTCGATGCAGCTAAAAGCATCATTGCAAAGCACAACGAAAACGTTGAAGAAGCCGATCAAATTGTTGCAGAGGACTTTGTTAAAAGCCTCAAAAAGATCGGCGGCACAACTGTTGAAGCTTTAATCGCTTGTAAATACGAGCACATCGAAAAACTGGGAATCCCGGCGCTAATTGCAGCGCAGATTTGTAATATTTTTCGGAAAACCAACCAACCTGCTGTCCGCAAAGCCATAACAGAGAAAAAAGCTCTCGTTATGACTGCTCGTGAATTGTTTGAACATTACGATCCACGAGAGAAGAATCCGGTTTGGTTACGTCTCTATGCCTTGTGCGAAGGTAAACGCTGTGTCGTCTTTAATGACGACGGCAAGGTTAACAAAGACGTTAGTGCAGATCTTGTAAATGAAATTCGGGATGAAGAGGAGCCGCGTGATGTTGTTGTCATTAATGGTAAGCCATACAAGACACATAATATCGGGCACAGGCTTGATTCTTTTGTGGACGAAAATCCGCTATATCCTGGCACAGCTTTGCGGGGAAGCGATCAAGTCTGTAATGAGACAACTCGTAGTTGGAAGGAAGTTCCGCGTTCAGTTCGTATTGCACTGAGACTTGCTCTGGAAACAGGCGAGTTGAAGATTTTGCAACTCGGTGACGCGCACAATGTATTTGATATGCTTCTGGGTAAAACAGAAGACGAAGCTGTGGCATTAGTTTCACAGCGGTATATCAAAGCTGCGCTGCGCTACCAAGAACTCGACAAGGAAGGAAACTTGCCAAAGCTTAAGCTAAAACGGGGCCAAAAAGCTCTCCGTGTTAGCAAAAAGCAGGATCCTTTCTACGGTCGCGGACACAGAACCTACTAAACCAAATAGGGGGCTTCGGCCCTCTATTTGTCATCAAAAATACTACAAGGAAAAACTATGAATTTCGATCATCCCAGAAACAAACAAACAATGGAGGTCAACGGCCTTCAATGCACCCTCAATTTACCAAAAGTTGTTAGGCGCATTAAAAACAGTGACGGCTCGGAGGGAACTGCGGCATTACCACCACACGCCCCTCGAAGCGCTTTTATTGTAGACGAGTATCCAGCATCACCTGATAGTTGGATGCATGGCTCTCCAGATGTCAGCAGCTTTTTTGTGCCAATTAAAGCTGAGCACGGCATGTGGTTAGACTTTACCGATAACATGCATCATACACATCATGTTGCGGCACGAGTCACCATCCAAGGAATTGATCCTATAACAGGATTAAAAACAGATCCTTTGCGGTTGGAGCAATACAAAAACAAATGCCCTAGGCACGATATTGAGTTTGGGCAAGATAGGTTTTGTTCTGAATGCAAATACAAATGGCCAGCACAAAATTATCTGTGTTCAAATAGTGGCCAAGCCTTTTGGATTGATGGGTTCAGAACTGAAGACGGAACTGTTCGTCAATATTACTTCACAGAGGAGGAGGCTAAAGGCGTTGCAGCACAAATAATCGGAAAAGACCGAGTATTTGCTATTGGCGTTGCCTTTTATCTCTCTAAGGAGCCCAAGCCCGCACCCAAACATGTCTTTAGGTCTTACGGCTCACCGGCATTTCTTGGTGGTGGGGCTGTAATGGATTGCTTTACCAATTATTGTGATGCAAGTCCTGGTTTGGAGTCTCTTGGCGCGACTGCTGCAAATGTAAGCTGGGATACTAAAAGCTCCAAGAAAACTATCTCTACTCGACGCACTCGTGGAATGAAAGCTAGAAGTTCAACACGAAGTGTTGAAGAGGTAAAGTCTGACGTTGAAACTAACCAAAAGATGCTTGAGATTGGTGCTGGCGCAAAAATAAACCAGACCATCGGCGCAGATCCAGAAAATTTGGATTTTTGGGAAGAAAAACCCGCAGGAGTGATTTACATCAACTATTGCGACGAAGAAACTGCAGCTAAGATCATCGAAGCCGGTAAACGAGATGAAGCTGAGGGTGGTTTTCTTGCTGGATTAGATCTTCGTGAAGATAACTTCGTTGAAGAGGGGCCACACCCACTTCCTGATGTGTCATATCCTGCGGATAAAAACTGCTGGATGCCCCCGGTTATTACGACACCTGGGCAGGATTGCATTCCAGAAAGTGGGGTTGAATAATCTTTTAAAGGGGCCTAGGAATTCTAGGCCCCTTTAGGAAAAATACGCCATGAGTAAATGTAATTTGTGCCAAGACAAAGGTTATGTAAATGTATGGGTTGCCGATAAAGCAACTGGGGCTCATACTCGTGGAATAAAAATTCCATGTAAGGATTGCAAAAAAAGTTGCTGCGCCCCGGAGGATAAATGAAAACTCCAAATGATCACGCAAGAGAAAGGCAAAGAGATAGCCCCCCGCTACCACCTCTGAAATTAGAAAGCTCAATAGAAATTCCTGGTTGGCATAAAAAGCTAAGCATGGCCTCTGTAATGCAGCTCGTGAGGTGGGAATCAGGAAAAGAACGACCCCCACAGATGGTTAATGGGTTTATTAACTTCGATGCCGATAATGCTGATTTTAAGCAAAAAGTAGAAGCACTGGGGGTGGTGTTCCATTCCACCGGAGGCGGTATCAATACCGGAAATATTCCCTGGAGCCATCTACAAGATGTGTGTGAACTTGAATTTGTTAAATCAGTCAGTTTTGCCCAAACTCTAAAGATGTTAAATAAAGGTCCTCTATGAAAGAAATAGAAATACCTGATTGGCAGAAAAAACTAGATGCCCTCTCTAGAAGACAACTGCGAAGTTGGCAGAACGGCAGGGAAAGACCCCCACAAATGCTTAACGGGTTTGTTAACTTCGATACTGCGGTAGTAGAGAACAGACACAAAGTAGAGGCTCTGGGGGTGCTTCTCTATACCATGATAGGGGACATCAATACAGCGGATATTCCTTGGCATCATCTACAAGATGTGTGTGAACTTGGCTTTATTAAGTCGGTAAGTTTTTCAAAACAACTACGCAACCCAGGAGTAAAGGATTGTGACCCAACCCTCAAAAGAGGTTACACCCCAACCCCACCAACCTATTTCCCCTGAGGGTGATCTAGCCATCCAAGTTATTGCTATGCCGGAAAACACAAACCCGGATGGTGATATCTTTGGTGGCTGGCTGTTAAGTCAAATGGACTTGGCAGCCGGTGTCACTGCAAAAAAACAAGCCAAGTGCCGAGTTGTGACTATTGCTATCAATAAGATGGTGTTTCACAACCCAGTTCATGTAGGCGATTTGGTCCAATGCTATAGTTCTATCGTAAAAATAGGCAATAAATCAATAGCAATTAAAGTATCTGCCTGGGTTGTAGATCAAATAACTGATGAACAAAAACAAGTAACAGAAGGTATATTTACCTTTGTTGCTATAGATGAGAACGGAAAATCACAATCCGTAGTGAGAGAGTAAGATGGCAAAACCCGATAAATACCTACGAATAGCATCACTGGATAAGGATGGAAATCCTATTTTGAATACCGGTGAGGGCGCTGTTGAATATGACGGGGTTTTCTATGTGATCGATGATTGTATAGAAATACAGTAATAAAAACTATCCTTGGTGAAACCTTGCTTGATTAAACCAATTAGCTAAAATCATTGTATGGTCACAATTAAAAGCAAAGCAGAATTAGAAAAAATGCGAGCCGCTGGACGGCTCGCAGCCGAGGTTCTGGCCGAGGTCGGTTCAAAAATCAAAAGAGGGGTTACTACCCTAGAACTGAATGATTACGCAAACGAGCTAACCATCAAGGCCGGGGCTATCAGTGCTCCATATATGTATCAAATCTCCGCAACGGACCCGCCCTTCCCTAAACACGTCTGCACCAGCGTTAATCATGTAGTTTGTCACGGAATCCCACGAGATAATGAATACTTAGTAAAAGGTGACATAGTTAATGTTGATATAACCGTAATTTTAGATGGTTATCACGGAGACACGTCTCGAACGTTTATAGTAGGAAAAGCAAAACCACCAATCCGTAAGTTAGTAGAGATTACTGAGAAGGCGATGTTGGAGGGTATTGCTGCCATCAAGCCCGGCGGCTGCGTCAGTGATATAGGAAAAGCCATTGAGGCTTTTGTCAAACCCCATAAGTATGGTATTGTCGAACAGCTTACTGGGCACGGTCTGGGAAGAAAGTTTCACGAAGAGCCCGCAATTTATCATTTCGATCATCCCCTCTTCAAAAGAGAGATTAAGCCGGGTATGACATTTACTGTCGAGCCTATGCTTAATATGGGAACTAAAAACATTTTGCTCTTAGATGATGGATGGACTATTGTCACAGCGGATCGAAAACTGTCGGCTCAATTTGAGCACACTCTTGCAGTCACTGAAGACGGCGTAGAGATTCTTACAAAACTGGATTAATTATGTCTATCTCTCAAGTTGGTGCTATCTATAACCTTAATTTAGATAATACCCCCGCTGATTACTGGATGACGCTTGCTCATAAAGAGCGAGCATACATAAATTGCCATCAGCAAGATGCTAAGCTTATTCGCGGTATACCTGCGACCCAGACGCTCCTGGTCCTGATGCTATCAGGACCCTCAAAAGACAAAGAAATACTCATCGATCAAAGTTGGCTTAGCGTAAAAAAAGACAAAATTCTCTGTAATTGCCCAGAATTGGTAGTTTTTAATCGCGGTTGCCAAGATACTGCTAGTCATGAGTAAGAAACGATTCAAACTGTTCCCCAATATTCTCATCGGGACTACCCCTTATTCAACTTTATTTCCTGAATACGCAAAACACTGTTCGCCGGAACAGATTGATTCCTTACATAGGTATTATTGCCATAAATTAGGGGTACCTGATATTCTAAAAACCCTCACTTGGCGTTTTGAAAAACGTTTTCGCGCCACCCTAGGTCAAGCAGAATATTGGGATGACGAAAAAACCGGAGAAACACAGCATCTCATTCGCTACGCTACGAATTATTGGATTCCTTTGGGTCCGGCAGCACGAAAAAACCTTATTGCTCATGAGGTGTGTCACTTGGCCGTGGAAAAACTCTTCGGTCATGGAAACAAAGTTAACGGAATTAAAGTCAATGATCATGGATACTATTGGAAACTATTGATGTTCGCCTGTGATGAGGACCCAAAAGTAGAGATGTGCTGCTAGCTCGCCCCGGCTCTTGCGCGCACGCTCTGACGTGGTAAGATACCAGCGTTGTAAGGGAGAAAACACCCCTAAAAGGGCCTCCCAAAAACAACAAATTGAATATTGTTTATATCTTGCGCCCAGTCTTGCCAGAAACAACTTTTGAGTTATACTTGGGCCTAGGAAATTTACAAACCTACCAACTGCGGTTCGCCGCAATTTTTCCTGAAGGAGATTGTTATGAGTATTTGGGACAACATGAAGCGGAGCGAGCCCTCACGAAGCGAAAGCAAGCGTGGCGGTTCATCTTTTACCATTCACTTCTCGACTGAGTCAGTCGAGGTTGAGGCTGGTACAAATTTGCGTGACGCATTGATGCAACACGCAGTATCTCTTGGTTACGACGGTAGCCGCCGCGTAACTTGGCGTGATGCCAAGGGCGTTGTAGCCGAGGGTATCACAGGTTCGGCGGGTGCAGCTTACACTGCAAGTGTCGCACTAGAAACCAAGGGTCGTTAAAGACCGTTCCTAAATCGACTTCAACCTTGTCTATAGGATATTTGCTTTTATGCGTCTTGCTATCCGTAGTAAAACCGCAAAAAATGCAGGATCTTTTAGGCGAGGTTGGGGTCGTATTTGGGGCTCAATCAAAGGCGGGATCTATTTAGTTCCCACAGAAACATCAAAAATTGTAGTACAAACAGCCCCTGATCTTAAGATAAGCTGTATTCTACCCACTAAAACACGACGCATAAGCGTCTCCTGGGATAAAAAAGAATTTATACCCACCAAAATAAAAACACCAACTTTGGTCTTCCAACAAATTCTTCATAAAACGGAATGGCATTGCTGTGATCAAAGTTGTTCCATATGTCGAGGACACCCAGCCTTCTGTTTTTGTGGGCCATGTAAAAAGAATAGACAAGGCCGAAGTGCAAATCCCGTTTCCATTTATAACTTGTATGAATTACGGAACGATCCCGGAAAATTTCCCATAAAACCTTATCGAATGGGTAATGTTTATGAGACCGGAAAAGTTTGCTTTGGTAGACAAAATGCGCCCCATTCTATTAGACAAGCTAATTTCAACTACTGGAATTCTAGCTTTAATAATGATTTCCCCGATGTTCATGGAGATTCTAATAAGTCAGCAGTTAAGCACTCTCGATCAGTTTGCAATCTTAACGTAAAACATCTTTTTCTTGAAAAACACAATAAAAATACATATCAAACCTATGGCGGGGTTTTTGAACCCCACCCAAAATCCACTTACTTGTCGCGCTGTTGTCGAGCTGTAACACATAAATGTCAGTGCTCTTCATCATATCACAGAGACAATGTCCTTTGTCCTTGTTATACCAACACCTGTAATTGTTCCTGTGAGTGTCTTTGCTGCAAAAAAATGTGTGATTGTAAATGCCAATGCCTCCATTGCGTAAAGCAGTGCGCCTGTTGTGAATGCAATTTAAATGAGATTTTTGCTCGGACGTTACAGACGTATAAGGAAAAAAGTAATAGTCTGTGCGGCCAAAGACATATCTTCGGGACAACTTTCCTGGCGAGTTCTAAGCCAACCGAAGGAGTTTTTATCACCTATAGTGAGGAATTGCTAAGAGAATTACCGGATTCAGCTCTTTCTACCTTGAATAGAAGAAAAGCTGCAATCGGACTGGCAACCATAACCAAGAGTGATACGTGGCGCGTTGATTTTAAAGCAGACCACTCAATTACATTTTCCAACAGAGAAGTGTATTTAGTTTAACATGAGCGAAACTACATTTAAAGACTACCGATATCGCTTGGGGTGGGATCGAATATACGGAGAAAAAGGGCCAAGAGGTTGCCTTTATCTCCTGCCCTCCGAGGCTTCTGGGGTTATAGTCCAATACGCTCCAGATTTTAGAATTTCATGTCTTGTACCTGCAAAAAATCGCCCAGTCGTAACTGATTGGAAGGGCCACGAAGATCGAGCAACAGTAAAATGCCCATTTCTTCTTCTCAGCCAACTCATTTACTTAAAAAGAGAATTTTGCACTAATCCCGGATATATTGCTGAATACTTAGATATTAGCTCTTACTGTCTTTGTGATGACTGTCAAAATATGCTGGGAGCAGCAACACATCCCCCCGCATGTTATTGCGAAGTATGTAGAATCGATCAACTACAGCAACAACGTCTCGTTAATTCTTTTTACATGTTTGCTATAAACACAGAAGAAGAAAACGAAATTGTCGCCCAACCCTATCGGTTGAGTGGTAATATCTATGAAGACGGTCGGGTTTGTTTCAGAAAAACCTCTACCCGATCACGAATACGAATCCCAAAGAATTTGCGTGAAGCCCACGCAACCTTTTGGATGTCTCGGTTCGACAATGATTTCAACTGGCCGATTCCCCATACTTGCGCTAAGAAAATGCACAGTTGGAGAAACTGCGGCAAGAGAAAAAAACGAGTTCATAAGTGTCGGCGGGGTAGGAATCACAATCACTTAGCACATACCTGCGAAATTAAGCCTCATCGACTATGTTCTTGCTGTCATAAAACATGTTTTTGTTTTGAACTATGTTCATGTTGTCTTAAAAAGTGCAAATGTGAAAGCACTTGGCCCACTGACTGCATATGTCCTTGCTGTAGAAATATTTGCGCTTGCGCTTGCTCTTGCGACTTGACAAGAGACTTCGCTAAAATGGTTGGGAACTACCAACCCCCTCCCGAAAAGTGGGAGAACTACACATCTTTGGTTTGCGGCGAAAAGTTCTTTGCGAGCACCAAGAAAGCTTCTGCGGTTTTCATCTCTTATGACCAAAAATTCATGAATAATATTCCTCGAAAATTTTGGCATGCAGGCAATAAGCAACTAAACAAACTCGTTCAGTCTGATATGCCTTTTGTTGTTGGCATCGCTAATCAAGAAAAGCAAGCATGGAATATCGATTTAGGTGAATTCCAGTTTTCCTTAAACAAAAATCAGATTGCCCTTATAGGTTAGGTATATTATGGGAAGAAACAAAAAGCGCAACAAAAAATATTACTTTGAGTCTGATGAAAATCAGTCTAAAAGTAAGCGAGGAAAGCGAAAAGGGAAAGGAAAGAGCAGAGGGGGGTCTCAACAATCCTCATCTTCCTCTTCTTCCTCTTCCTCTTCATCTTCTTCATCTACTTCTAGATCTGCGACAAAGAACAACTATAGTGGCGGTTCTTCATCTACAGGAAGCTCTAACTGGAACACTGCCAAAAAGCAGAAAGTCCAGAACGAAGCAGCCGTAGTGAGGACGGATAAAGGCGTTTATGAATTCGTAACGTCAAGTGCTTGGGGTTCTGTATTAGTTCCCGTCGAGGATCCCTCAAGCATCAAGGTCACTTACGACGAAATCAATGGAATTAACCTGAAAGATGGTTTTCCTAAAGTTCCCGCACATCTCTGGGCAAAATGGATTAAACTCTGTTTTCACTTCTGCCCTGACAAGAAATACACTACTCCCAGCCGCAGTAGTTATGGCGGCTATGGAAGTAGTTCATCAGCTAGTTACAGATGCTGGAACGCTATTGAAAAGCGGTATGAAGAATATCGCTGGGAGGGTGGAAAGAGGGTTCTCTGTACCCCACAGCCTCCCAAGGAGCTTCGCCAAGAACATGGCCCTCATGGTGACGAACATCGCCCGATGGGCTTTAGTAAGCCGTCTACGTCTAGTACAGGCAAAGGTCGAGTCTCTGAGAGCGGCGACCTTGAAGTTTCGATGGTTTTCGCAAGAAAAGCCCCTAACTATGACGAGTGGCGAATTTTTGTCCCTAAACAAAAGGTATCTGGCGGCTCTGTAGACGCTGATTTCTCTGAGTTATGTGATATTGAAACTGGAGAAATTTTTGACGGATTCCCTCCGGGTTGGGCGCACGCAGGATCTTCTCACTCCCATAATACAATGGGTGCCTTTTTCAGCGGCACAGATGATCGATCTGAGCTTGGTGTGCCTGGGATGCACATTGTTATAGGAAGTATCGATAAAAAGAAATCGACATACACCTATAAAGCGTCTGTCGTGTTACGACAACTTCGCAAAAACGTGGACATTGAAGACGTTGTGGATGTTACTCCTGACGAGAACAGTGAACACGAGTTCCACCCCAAAGTTCTTGAGATGGTAACTACTAAGAATCACTGGGGCGGCCCGTCTAAGACGACTACACCATCTACCCCGACAAAGACCTCTTCTTCCTCTTCTAAGAAAAGTGAGGATACCGAAGAGTTCGAGTCCTTTTGGAAAGCTAAGCAGCCTGTTTTCCGCGATGAAGACGATGGCGATAACATCGTTTGCTCTCCCCACTATATTGCGTGGAGAAAGCGCCAGGAAAAACAGAAGGTTGAAAGTAAACCCACTAACAAACCCACTAAGACCATTGGCGGGGACGCCTTTCCACCAAGAGGGTCCGCACCAACATCGGATACTTTTGACGATGATGACGTTAATACTTGGACTGATGGTTCTGACGGTGATTACGATAATCTTAAGCTCCCGATGAATGAAGCGTTTGACCCTGATGAGGACGAGAACACTCGAACCTGGGGTCTTGATCGTATTATTGCTCAATATGAAGAGCAAGTACATAGAACACCTTTGCAAGAAGACCCTCAATGGCACGGCCTTTAGGAGAAAACCATGAAATTTGAACACGTATTTTTAGTAGGAACAGGGGGTATCGGTTCTAACTTAGTAGAGCCCCTCGTTCGAATGCTGGCCTACCACAATGATGGGACCAAAAATGTCACCCTCATAGACGGTGACGAGTATGAGGAAAAGAACCAAATTCGGCAACTATTCGATGCCAGGTTTGTCGGAGTAAATAAGGCTAAAGCAACTGCTCAGCGGATTGCCGAAGCTTTAATACCAGTTCAATCACACGAAGAGTATATCAATAAGAACAAATTTATTGATTTAGCTCATAAAACCCTCAATGACACTAAAGCTCCCTTTTTGGTTGTCACAGCCGTCGATAATCACGCTACTCGAAAAGCGATTATTGAAGCCCTTGATGAGGCGGAATTCCCGAACTTTGTTTTCCTTTCTGGGGGAAATGGGTATAGTAATGGACAGATTCTTGTCTACGCTAAAATTCAGGGCGAGGCGGGAACAGTACATCCCTTTGATAAATATGACGATCTGAAATACCCGACAGATCATATTCCGGGTGATCCCGGCTGCCAGGATGAAGCGCCTGCGGAACCGCAATTAATCACAGCAAATGCTGCTGCGGCTCTCGGATTGTTGTGGACAGTTCAGGCTATGCTGGACAATGCTGAATGGTATGAAGAGTTGCACTTCGATAGTGTTCGAATGAAGCTGATGCCGCAAGGTCCTGCCATTAAGTTCCCCTCGCTCGAAGAGGAAACTTCGGAAGAGCAAACCGAAGAAGTCGAGGAAGAGGCTGTCATGGAAGTCAAAGCACTTCCTGATGAGACCCCCGATGTAGTTGAGGATGACACGGTTAATGAAGAGCCTGTCGAAGATGACAATGACGAGACAGAAGTAGCTGCAGAGCCCGCTACTGTTTAATACGTTAGGGCCTGCCGTATAATGGCGGCAGGCCCTAACCAAACCGAGGTTATAGAGATGTCTATATATGTATCTTGCCCAAAATGCGGCGCAGATGGTAAAAGTCTACTAAACTTAGTTTCCTGCGCGTCGCAGGCTTGTAGAAATTATTGTCCCAAATGGGAAAATGAGTGGAAGAATAAGAATAGGCCCCGATTTAGAAATAATTCGTCGTTCGGAACGAACCACACTTTTCTTGGAAACTTTACCTCACGTAAAGGGATATTGTTTGATTTGTATCACACGAAAAGTTACGGCGGCGATGATGTCTGCCTAGCTCGTTTTGGTGATTCGGATGATCAGTGTTATTACGTTGATGGTAACGAATCGGATATTGGAATTATTTCTCAAGGCTCAGTAAAACTTACTGATGCGGGTATTGGTAGTGCGCTAAAACGTGCCCTAGAGATATCACGTAACCGAAAATTGATTACTCGCACTCCCTAGGACATTACGATGGCTGAAGACTGGCACGGATATAGCTCTTCCACAAAAAGAAGACGAAAAAAAGTCAAAGTTAAGAAGCCTGAAAAAAAGGCCATGGATTCCTTGACCAAAGAGAGAATTATTTCTGTCTTTGGGGAAATGGTGACTCGACGTAAACCCAATTTCTACGAATCTTGGTCTCTAGATATTAGAAAAAACTATTTCGATATCTCCATTTCATCAGCCCAAATTTACAACGAAATTGCCTCAGTATATATACAGTGGAATTTTATAGCTACAAAACGCTATTGTTGTACATCCCCGCCTTGTTTCATAGGCCGTAACGGGCCTGATAAACTTGGGTGGTGGAAAGAGTTTAGAAAAAATCTTAAGGCCCTTGGCACAGATGTTGATAAACTACCTAAGTTACGCTTATCCGTGGAAGTAAACGTTCCTGAGGTTGAGGTCGCAATAAATCGGGCTCAAATAGGGCCTGATGGCGACATGATTACAAAACCCCGTTTTACTATGACACACGCAAATCAAAGATCGTATGATTGGTTTGAGCCCAAATAGTGGGATTCTTAGACGCGCTAATTAAAGCGTCGCCAAAGGTTTTTGTTTGGGTGACTTTCTCAGATAAAAACGCAGCCTACATACAGATATCTAAAACTGCCCTGCAGGAGTATATCTCATCATTGGATGATTCGACAGATGAGTTTTTTGTCGAAATACTTGATAACGGAGAGCTTTACTTAGGCCATCCGCCTCCAGAGGAGGAATTGCTATGACCGAATCTCGCCCAGTTACCTTGGTAGCCATCGATGGACCATCACTTAATTTTAACCTAAGCAAAAAGGCGCATAGCCTCCAACTTAGGGGGCGTGATCTGCCCAAAAATAGTGGTCGTCCTCGATTGAGATTAGATTATCTCAAGTTGGCAGACTTGCTCGCATCTCAGGATGACGAGAAAGATATTGTCATCAACTACTATACCGCACAAAGAGAGCCTACCCCCTCAGATTTTGAGATGGGCAAGGTTGTGTCTTTTAAACTTGAGGAGGGTAGAGGCTTTATAGCTGGAGCTAGGGGGGGACATTTTGAGTTTAATAGCAACGATGTTATGCAGTCTGATAGGCAAAAACTCTTTAAACAGATAGTTAATTTTGAGTTGCACGACCTTGATGATGAGCGAGCGGTTAACATCCAAGTCGTAAGTGGCGCTTCGGTAGACAACTATTATCGTTTACGTAGAGAGTTCTATTTTAATATGCTGAGAGAGTCTGGCTACCAAATCGTACGCTGTAGACCATCTCGTAATCCTAGCCCAGGTAACAAAGCAAAGAGTGTGGATTGTAGGATCTACTATGACGCCCTTGATAATCTCTCAGATGAAATAGACCAGTTTGTTTTACTTTCTGATGATCCAAATTTTAGTTTTTTAATTCAAGGTCTTGCTGGTTACGGTATTGTTGTAACTCTAGCTACTTTTGATACCGCTGCTTCCCGAGAGTTGCGTGACGTAGTCAAGTCTGTAGGTGGGGAAGTAATTTTGCTGGACAGGCATTTAATGGATATTCAACTTGAGGTTGAAACGGTAGCAGTATAGTGGATCAAAATAAAGTTAAAAAATTAAGGGATGTGGGTTATCAAATCCTCCCTACTTGTGCCCGATGTAAATTCGGTAAGTTTGCTACTCCAAGTAAATTTTTCGGAGAGTGCAATAAATTTACTTATGAGCATTTAAAGCATCACAAAAATCCCCGACAACTAAGTGTCAATGCTGCTGGAACCTGTTCTTCGTTTGAGGGACATCCACTAGAGAACTTAGGAAAATGGGGAGAATTTGTAACTAAAAAACTTCCCATAGCAAGAACCCAACGCGAGCTTCCTAAGTAAGTTTAGCGTCTACGTTTAGTTTTTTTACGCCGCGCAATAGTTTGTTCTACGGCTCGTAGAGACTCTGATCCTTCAAGAGGAGATACATCAATCTCCTCTTCTATTATTTCGTATTGGTCGTCATCTCTTTTCTTCCACCAATACAAGGCTCCTGCTGACCCTACGACAGTAATTAGAAGTAGGAGCGGTAGCGCTAACCCTACATTACCAAAATTTTCATTAGGGTTACCTGCGGGTGGTCGGTAGTATCTATACTGACCAAAGGCGTCGCGTCGAATCATAGTTGGATTATATCAAATCCAACGTATCTAACCCGCTTTCTTTTAGCTCGTCTTTTTTCTGAGCTATTTCTTGATCGATGCGAGCTGCATGACGGAGATGAAGTCTTTCAAGACGCTTCAAATCTTCGTCGCTACAGATGATTTTTTTCTCTTTGAGAAACTCTAGTAATGCTCGCTGAAAAGCTGAGGAATCTCGCACCATCTCTGATACAAGAGATGTAAAAGCGGCAGAACTGTCTTTTAAGCGTTTCTCTAGATATTGAATATTTTTTTCTAGAGTAATACAGTTTTGATTTAGCTGTTGTATGTGTCGCATGTGTTCCATGCCTTAAGTATAAGTAATACTTACACCTTACTCCAGATTCAAACTTTCTAGTTCCTCAAGAGTTCGCCCCAGAGCCTCAGAGAAATCCTCTGAGTGCGTCAGGGGCCGACCGACTACTATCAAGTCAGCACCGGCTTGGGCTGCCTGAGACGGCGTAGCCGTTTTTATCTGGTCGTCTGGCTCCTGGTACCAGGAGGGGCGAATCCCTGGGCAAATAGTCTGCTGTGCAGAATCTAGGTCGATAAGATCGCTAACACTACAAACCAAGTATTTATACTGTGATCCAATATCGGCCAATTTGGTTATAGCAGAATCTCTCTCAAGCCCGTAAAGGTCTTTACAGACAGAATCCGGCATAGAGGTCAGGCAAGTCACACCAGCGAGTATTTCGGTTTCGTCATCTTCCGCAAGATAGCCCGAAGCACAGTGAACTGTGATGATATTAGCTCCTGCAGTTTTAAGGCATTGAATGCCATTGTGCATGGTATTAGGGATATCAAATAATTTAGGGTCGGCCATAACTTTGCCGAAAACCCTTAATTCATAAATGATTTGTGCTCCATAATGAAGAAGCAAATCATTAACTTTAAAACCCCAAACTTTCCCCGAAGCTTTCTCTGCTAATTCTAGGGCATAATCCATGGAAAGTTTATCTAAAGAAATAATAAGCTCACTCATAAACTATTTCCACATTAGTGTTTCTTGCTTCAAAAAATTTATCACTACGATCATCCCAAGGAAAAACTTTGACGTTTCCTTTACTTTTAGCTAATTTTGTAACCTTTTTTAATAGTCGAGTGCCAACACCCTTTCTGCGCGCAGAATATCTCACATAGACATAACAACAATAATCCTCAGAATTTTTGTAAAAGCAGTCTACTAGATTTTCTGGAAACAGGACCGCCCAGCCAATCACCAAACCTTGCTGCTTGGCCATAAAAATATGGTAAGAATCAAGATTGTCTTTCTTAGAGAGAACATCATCTCTCATGCCCGAAGCAGGCCGGAGAGTGAGCCCGTTAAGGACTCGTCTGTCTTTTGTTGTTATCTCATTCAAGGTTTTATAATAAATTCGATAATTGGTTGTAACGGCTGTCATAACTACTCATCAATAATAATTGAGCATTCTGGTAAACTTTTTGTGAGAATACGACCGTAAGGTTTATTACGCATTCTTTGATCAAGAATAACCACAATACCACTATCTGTTTTTCGACGTATAAGTCTTCCAAAACCTTGCTGCAGCTTTACTGCTACTTCTGGGATTGTCCTATCTGCGAAAAAATTACGCTGTTTGTGTCGAGGCTTCCCCTTATTCCAAAGAGCGTACATTTCTTGCTGAGCTTCAGATAAGGGTGTTGGGGGTGAGAAAGGAAGTTTAGGAATAATTATACATTGAAGATGTTTACCCGGAATATCTATTCCTGTCCAGAAACTATCTACACCATAGAGAACTGAATTTTCAACAGTTTTGAATTCATGAACCATTTGATCGCGAGTAAGCCCGTTATTCTGACAAAGAACATACATACCTTTTCGTTCAAGCCTAAGTTTTGACCTTTTATGTAAAGCATTCATTTGTAAATTGCTAGTACAGAGAATAAAAGCGTTACCTTCGGTTTTAGCAACGTACCTATCAACAAGTCTCGCTATCGTGTCAAAATATTTCTCCCGTTTGTCTCGCTTATTCCAAGGATCATCCGGAGTATTAGGCGTAAGATGCAATTTAACTTGGTTCTTGTAATCAAAAACGTGAGGAAGCAACAGGGTAGTTGTTTTCTCGGGAATAGAGCCCAGATTTCTGGTAATACTTTTAAACGAACTGTTGGTTGTGAGGGTGGCAGAGGTCAGGAGTAATGAAGGAACCCTATTAAAAAGTACCGTTTGTCCAGTTTTACGAACAAAAATAGGAACACTCATCAACGTGTAATAGTTTTTGCTGTTAACGAGAGCTGACATTTCCACTGATGAGACGTAGGAAGGATAAGTTGCTCCAGCCTCTTTATCTGCCGCTATAGCACGTTTAAGGCTACATGCAGTCTCTTTCATACGACCCCAAAAAGAGTCAATTAGGGACGCAAGATCCTTTACCTGCTTAGAGATGTCCTCTCCGTCTAGCCGTTTAAGCTCTGAAACAATTGATGAAAGATATTGATTAATACGACCTACAGAGGCCAGCAGTTTATCAGAATAGGCAGACGATAAATTGCCTGGTTTGGCTCTTTTTGAGGTGGGGGACGTTATTTTTTTATGATAGGTTTGAATAAAAGGAACAATACTCTTTTCAAAGAAAAGAGCGTTGTATTCAACTAAATTCTTTAGTTCCTTAATAACTTCTTTAGCTCGACTCGCACATTTATATGGGACATCACTATTCTTTAATAGGCTATCAAGAAATCCCTTACCTTTTTTATTAGTCGCTCTACGCATTATAGCTGCTGCACTACCTTGCTTCCACTCGAAGGTATCAGCTTTTCGCAAGGCTCCCTCAAAAGCGTGAGCCTCATCAATTACTAAATGTTCAAATTTAGGCAGAATCCCTACTAGGTCATCTGTTTTATACTTAAGCATCAGGTCTAGGGCGAGCAGAGAGTGATTAGTTATTACTAAATGCGCTTCTTCCGCCAAAGTTTTAGATTTATAGTAGAAACAGTCTTTATATGTTGGACATTTTTTTCCTAGACAATCATATTGATCACTTCTGACTGCATCCCAGAGTTCAAAACTAGGGATGAAATCCAAATCTTGTTTTGTTCCTGTAAGCGATGTTCCTGACCAATCGTCGATATCATCGTATTCATTGATTTGATTCGCCTCAACGAAGTTACCAGCTATCTTAAGTCTTCGTTTACTTAGGTAGTTACCTCGACCTTTTCTCAATACAACCTTTAGATGAGGCAAATTCAAATACTTTTTAAGATCTGGAATATCTTTATTGAAGATCTGTTCTTGTAGGGCAATAGTATTTGTAGAAATTACTACAGGACCTCCTCCGTTCATAGCCTTTTCTATGGCAGGTATTAGAAAGGCGTAGCTTTTGCCCGTTCCAGTCCCAGCCTCGCAAAAAAGGTGAGTCAACTTATTCATTGACTCTCTAGCTGCGTCAGCCATTTTTATTTGAGGCTGGCGAGGCTCGTAGTTTTGCAGATTATTCGCTATAGGCCCTTCGGGGCCTAAAACCTCGCTAGGGTCAAATACTGTAGTTGGCGGTTTAGGCATCGCTTTGGGTGTATCCATAGTCTGATAGTATAGATGTAAAGAACACGAGCAAGGTTTAAAAGCTTATTTTATAAGGATGTGACTAAACTTGGTATAATTCACCTATGATGCGCCGATATAATCCTTATCCTAAGGACATCTTAACTAAACCTCGATCAAGTAAGCAGCGTAAGTATTTAAAGCGCAAGATGTTTCTTGAAAGAGCTTTAGGGGTCTTCTCTAAGGAAACTCTCTGTGAAATTGCAACACAACATACGAACGTAGTGTGTGTTGGAAATGAGAATAAGCGCCAATTAATAGCTTATATCATTTCTAGTAGAGATAATGTCACTAAAGCAAAAACCTTTTTGCGGACGTTGCTGATTGCGTCGTCAGAGGAGGAGTTTGATAAGATCTACTCCTCTTTTGGGCTGACGCCCCGCGCAAATAGGGCACGGGCCGCACTCTATTTAATAGAAGCTCTACGAATAAACTTATCAGATAGCCTTAGAGATCTTAAAAAGTTCATAACCGAAGCCGAGAGTGATTACAGAACAACCCTAGCAGAGCAAAAAAGACAAATAATAGCTGATGCCCGAGCTGTCAGATCAGAAAAGGCGCAGGAAAGACACCAAGAACGGGAGGCACATACGACCCAAGTTCAGCGAGTAGTTAATTACTTGGTGGCTATCGTAAAGTATCGCCTAGAAACTGGTAAAAAATTAAGTAGAAGCGCTTATTGTAAGAGCTTGGGACTTAATTATGCCAAATTTAGCAAACTTGTCGCTGAATATAAGGATGAAGCTAAGCCTTTAGCCGATAAAGAAATTGCCTCACTAGAGGGGGCTCAGTCTGTCTTACAGCAGGTAATGAACTATTTATTGGCTAATCATGAGCACAAACTGAGAACGAAAAGAAAACTAACAGCACAGAATTATGTTGCGCAACATCCTGAATTAAACTTGGCAAGTTTTTATCGAGATATTAGAACACACAAAGAGCAAGCTTTAAGTCTTATTAGTGCCCAGCTTAATGAAATTACGGCTACCGTAGATGCGGAAAGAGCCGCAGAAAAATCACAAAGATCTTTGCGAAGAAGATCTTCTACAAAACAACAACACACAAAAACGGTTGCTAACTATTTAGTTGCAAAACACGTCTACGAGGTAGAATCAGGAAAAAGATACACCCTAAAAAGGTATCTCGAAGAACATAATATCAGAACAAACTATAGTGCTTTCGCTTCTTTTGTACGAAAACTGACAGAAAGAGCAAGACCCTTAGCAGCAGATAGGATTAAATCCTGGAATAAAGAAAAAGAAATAGAAGTATTTAGACACCACGTAGTTGAATATATGGCAAAAAGCCTTCTCGCGGATCACACGGGAAGGCCCGCCTTAACAATAAGATCCTACGCCGATGAATTCGGGCTTGAGTCGGATTTATTACATTATTATCACAAGAAGTGGAGACTTAAGCTTAAAAATGATTCAGTGACACGGTTTAGGCTATTAGAGGCCGAAAGACTGAGGAAGCTGAGAGAGGTTCCTAAACACGACCCCCTTGCTCGTCTTTTTGAGCCACGTTCGAAAGAATCCGGCTCATCAAACTCTCTTCTTAAGCAACTCAGAAAAATAGCTCAAAAACCTTTGCCCAAAAAACGAGGACGAGGAGGTGGTCACGTTGTTTTTAGTAAAGATCCCGCTGAAAACGATAAAAAGATGGAAATGTGGCTAGAAATCGCCAATGATGTGATGGAAATTGGGTTGAGCGATCTAGTTGCAGATCATTGGACCGAAGAGTTGGGTGTACCTATTAAACTTGAGCCCCGTGACAGAAGAAATCTAATACTTTTACGTATCGAAACTGTTCTTAGACAGCTAAACCTGTTTGAGCCTCCAGAAGAGAACATAACCTTCTCAATGTTAGGTTCATGGAAACGAAGTAAGGAGGGGGAGCCTATTGACGAATTAGTTCTCCCATCTATGGTGGAGCCTATACCTGAGATCGAAACAATACCCTACGTAGAGGACGACGAAGATGAAGAAGCCTGGCTCGAACGTGAGCTTCAGCGCGAAGAAGAAGAAGCTTTACGCTATTTAGATAGTCCGACAGAAAGAACTAGGAGACGAGAATCAGGATTTACGTTGGATAATAACGGATTAACCAGAAAGGATCGAGAAAAACTAAAATACTCCGGCGCAATATTTGATGGAGAAATTTGGTTACTGCCCACAGAACAAGATAATGAGACCTGGAATAGTAGAAAATTAGACACTCCCGCCCTCCGAGGCTGGCCGCATAAAAGAAAACCTAGACTTCTGGTCGGCATAGGCACTACAGATTACACAAAACCTTGGATGGGAAAAGCGTTTGACCTTACTACAGTAGCTCACTCACAACATAGCAGTAAAGAATTGGATTATAGATCCAAGATAGCGTCTATAAAACCTGACGCTTTAATGATTTACAAATCATCAGCCGGGCGAGTTCTTTATAGCAATTTCAAAGACGCAGCCTTATGGTCTGGCTTGCCCCTTATTGTTTTTGAAAAAGGGTTTAGCGACGCTGTTCAGTCTGCCGAAATTCAGGGTTTGAATTGGTTCGTGGACGCATACAATAAACGAAAGTCATCCTCGCGGATGAAACGCTTCAACCCCCTCAGAAGCGCACAACGACACTGGAATCGTAGACACTATTATTAATTATGCTAGAGTGATTTTGTGTTCGCTCCAGCAGTTGATAAGTTTTCCGTCCACCAGTACATAAAAACAATGTACCCAAAAGATATAAAACGATGTGCAAAATGCAATGGCGGCTCAACTAAAAATTTAGTTAGATGTTCGCATTGCGAAGCGTTACATCACATAGAATGCTGGAAAAAATTCGGATCCTGTCGAGTGTGTGGCACTATGAAATTTTCTAGAAAGAATTATTCATCGTAAGCCTCTTGAATTGTCGGACCCGTATGGTAAGCTACTATTGGTAACAGAGCGAATTTTACGCCCACTTCTAAGGAGATTGATATGAGTATTTTTGATAACATGCGCGAAGAGACGTTTGAGAACGATTCTAAGCAGAAAGCCGCACCCAATAAAGCTGAGGGGTATTTCACCGTTCAGTTCGGAACGGAATCTGCTGGCGTTCAAATGCGTAACGGAATGACGGTGAAGGATGCATTTATGATGAATGCAGATTTCCTGGGTTTCGATCCTGACCGTCAACTTGCCTACCGTGACAATAACAACAACTTGCTTGATGGTCACGAGGCTCCTGAGGTTGGTGCAACTTATGCTGCTTCAATCACTCACGACGAAAAGGGTTAATAGCTCTTTCGAGACTTATTAAAAGATAAGCGGAGTATCTTTATTCTGTAGGGATACTCCGTTTATTTATTTACACCTTATTTATGAAATCATTTGGTTGGATATATTTGCTTCCATCAGAAGCAATAAATGTAGTTGTCAAATACCACCCCAAGTGGTTAATATCTTGTGTTCTGCCTGAAACTAATCGTCGGATAGCAGCAAAAAGAATTGACTATAGAACGGATAAGCTACATACAGGTAAACTCGATGTTAAGACTCCAGACATCATCCTTACCCATTCTTTAAAAAAACCTTGGGTCACTAACAGCAAAACAGAATCTTATTTCGCTATTAATCGAGTAGACCTAACTAAAAAAGGTGGCATTCACGCAACTCCTTATCAGTTGGCTAATGTTTACTCAAGCGGACACATATGTTTTGGAGAAACGGGATCTCCGAAAAATTTACGAGAAGCCAATAATTTATTTTGGGCAACCCCCTTTAATGAAGACAATTGCCCTTATTTTGAGAACCACCCCGGCACCTGCACTAATAAAACTCACGAATACCTGGTATGTCGGATGTTCGGTAGAGGTGCCAGCCAGCGCGGGAAAAAATTGTCCTGTAGATGTGAGTGCTGTATCAACGAATGCGGCTGTCAGTGCCAATGTGACCTTAATGCAGGGTTCTTCGATTATCTAAAGAACTACTATTCAGTGGTCACTACCAAAAAAACCACGGCCAAAACAAAATATTTCTGTGGAGATAAATATTTTGCCTGCCCGAAACCTACAAATTTCATATTCATGTCTAATAATAAGTCCCTACTGAAAAAAATTCCAGAAAAACATTGGAGAAAAGACGGCCAGGGCGCGACTGTAATTATCGGAGTCGCTGAAATCAAAGATGAAACACATTGGAGAGTAGACTTGGGATCTACTTCCTTTTCCATTCCTAAGTCTCAAACTTCTTTTATGTGATATATGGCTGCAAAAGCAAAAACAAAACCTGATCCTAAAACAAAGATTCCTCCACAAGAAGTCATAAGATCAAAGTGGCACGGATGTTTTGTAATACGCAGTTCATCTGCCTGGGGGCATTACTTGCAGCCAGTTAAGGATCCCGAAGGTAAACCACTCTCCAAGTTTGAGAGGGAGGGGATGCAACTTATTGAGGATTTCCCGAAAGTTCCTCCAGAGTTATGGTCCAGAGTTATTGGCCTTTATTTTTATATGTGCCCTCCTGCGGAAAAATTAAGCGCTTCCTACCACGATAATCAACTTGAAGTTCAAGTTTGTCTCCTAAGAGACGCTGCAACCCTTAAGGAATGGAAAATAGTCGTCCCCAAGCAAGTTGTTTCAGCCACTAAAGTTAAATCTGAATTAAACACTTGTGTAGATATTGTAACAGGAGAGAAGTATGACCAATTCCCTCCGCAAGGCTGGGTTCACGCTGGTTCCTCTCACTCTCACAATACGATGGATGCCTTTTTTAGTGGAACAGACGATAAGAGTGAACTAACTGTTCCTGGGCTACACGTAGTTGTAGGTAATATCGATCATGAAAAAATGGAATATACGTATCAAGCGTCCGTAGTTCTCAGAAAACTACGAAAAGAAGTAGAGCTAGGCGACGTTGTTGATATAGAAAATGTATTGGATCTAGAGTTTCACGAGAACGTACTCGATTACATCAAAACCGTAGTAACCGCTAATACAGAATTTTATTCTAAGATGGGTAAGTTATCAGATGATAACAAATCTGAAGATTCCATAGAGCTTTCTCTCTTCGATAAAGATGGTAAGCCAGACGGATTTCTGTTTGCCCTAAATAAAGAAAATTCTGATCTCTTTGACGAGGACTCAGAATTGGTTTCTATGATCGGAGACAGACTTGGTAGGGGGGTTAGTGCGGATTCAATAATGAAAATTGTTGAAGATGTACAGAAGCGCCCTAAAACGAAATACAACGAGCATTGCGGAGAGTGTGGGCGTCAAGTAGAAGAGGGGTGGGAAGAATGCCCCAACTGCGGCGCTATCTTTTTCGCAGAGGATGAGGAATTATGAAATTTAAGCATGTATTTTTAATCGGTGTCGGAGGTACAGGATCCCATTTAATTGGACCACTTGTGCAACTCCTAAGATTTCACCCCGAAGGCACTAATGATATCACCTTAATAGACGGAGACGTTTACGAAGAGAAGAATTTAAATCGCCAACAGTTTAACGAAGAGGCACTGGGCGAAAACAAGGCCCGAGCAACTGTTGATAGACTTAAACGAGAAACCGTAAGAAGTATTTCACAGTATGTTGACCAAGAAAAATTTACTAGGATTTTGAAAAAAACTGTTGAGAAGGACGACAGTATTCTCGTTATAACGGCAGTAGATAACCACGCAACAAGAAACGCCGTAATTAGGGCGCTAGACGATGAAGAATATACTAATTTTATGCTTATATCTCCAGGCAATGCCTATGATAGAGGCCAGGTAGTTTCTTACGTTAAGGAAGATGGAGAACTTCTTACTTGCCATCCTTTTGATAAGTATGCTGATATAGCAGATCCTGAAGATAATATTCCAGCAAATAATGCAGGGTGTGATCAACAAGTCGCTGCAACCCCTCAACTAATTACGGCTAATATGGGCGCTGCCTGGGGCACTTTAGTCATCATATCTAATGTATTGGACGACAAGGGCTTTTATGAGGAGTTGCATTTTAATTGCACAACTGCAAAGCTAGTTCCTCAAGGTGGCGTTAAAGGCGTACTTATTTAGTCTTAAACCACAAGAAGACCAGAGCAGCTATCAGAATTAGGGGGAGTTTATTAACTCTTCCTGATTTTGTACCCACAGGACCTGATTGGTTGGGTACGATCTTAGGTGCTGGGTTTTCTGGAGCTTCGACTAGTTGATCTGTAGCAATTCCCAAAGCCCGAAGACGGTCTTGACTATATTCACTATCCGCATAGGGATAGCTATTTAGTGAGTAACGAGATTCTAGATTTCTAAGGTCAGCGAACATTTTTCTAGTATAGCAAAATACTTAAGACTTGTCTATTTAGCAAATTCTGATATACTCGCCCATAGAGGTAAATTATGAAGAAAATGGCTTTTATTTGTGTTCTGCTCACAACTTTTACGGGTTGCAATACTATTGCAGAAAATAGAAAAGTAGAAATAACACAGCGAGGAACTGCTCCTGTCGCTTCAGGGGACGCGGCAAAAGTAGCCGGTGGCGTGCCTACTCTTTGGTGGAGACTCCCCTATACCGCTAACCGCTCTGCACATCATCCTATGGATGCATTTGTCCCGCAACCAACGGTTGATCCCCTTACTGTTGAGATGGAATTTTTTGAGAATAACGCTGTAAAGTGGCCTAAAAAAATGCGACCGGCCTATAACCCTCGTCCCGCTTTGAAGAAAAAACCGGCTAAACCAGTTAAAAAGGGGTCAGAGGAGGATGCAGCTCTTCGAGAAAGATTGAAGCGACCCATCACTCCACGCAAATCCGAAGTTTACTAAAACTAACCTTCAACTATTTCATAGCCCTCGGGGAGTTCCTCCCCCTCGGCTATTTCTATGTACTCATCTGCCGGGGGCCTAGAACGGTGCTTAGTTTCAGGCTTTTTCTCTCTCCCAAAAAAGAACCAAAGTAATCCAGTACTACCTATGAGAGCCATAGCTGCCCCGATAGCTGCGTAATCAAGAAGTTTGGAGTAGTGGGCGATAAGAGGAAGTCGGCTCGTTAGTGGGAGCATATTCAAGGTTTTGTTGAACTTAGCCTCTAGCTGATCAATCGTATTCCAGTGAGCCCTCGTTAGTTGGTTCTTTTCTAGGAAGACTTTAGCGGCTTCAAGTTTTTTCTTTGATTCCTTTATTAGCTCGACTGCATTATCAACTTTATCTCCAGCAGCTTTCGCAGCAACTTCTGCACTTTTAACTGCGTCCTCGACGCTTTTAGCTGCTCGCATCATCCTGACGGGGGCCGAGCGCTCTACGAGGGTGGTGGCTACCTTAAACGCACCGCGTTTTACCGTACTTGCGGCACTTTTAATTTGACTGCCGGTTCGACCTGCCTGAGCAACTACTTGACCGCTTGTTCGACCTGCCTGGGCCGTAACACGCCCAGGAACTGCTGCTACGCGACCAGGTATACTGCCAAAAGTGTAATGATAAGACATACCTAAATTATAGCAATTTAGTACTTCTTAGCTAGACCTTTTACTAGAAGCAGTTGGTTTAGATTTATATAATCTCCGTCTATGACTTTTTCGGGCATATTGGGGTCCTCTACAAGAGGTTTAAAGAGAATATCGGCAAGCCATCTCCCATACTTTCCTGTTTTATGAGTTCTAACCATAATTTCTTTTGCGCTTCCAAGAGTTTCTACTACGAATTCCTTAGATATAAGACCATCATATCGTTCTTCACCACGCATCTCAGGAGTATCTATACCCTTAAGGCGTGTCCTGATTTCAGTTGTCATATGGAAGCCAAGTGCGAGCGAAAAATCAATAGTATCTCCGTCAACAATCTTAACTACTTTAGCTTTGTATTCATACATACATACATATTACACATATATCTATTGAATTGCAAATAAACTGTGTTATATATACTGTATGAACAAAGCTAGATTAATTGAAATTTTACCTGCCCTACTCGATGCAACTACCTGTGCAAGTAAAGAAGCAATGCGTATTTATGCAAAAGCAGAACCAGATATTCAGTATAAAAAAGATAATTCCCCTGTTACTGAAGCAGATTTAGCAGTTAATAAAATAGTAACAGATGCTCTTAACGAGCTAACTCCCGAGATACCTGTAATTAGCGAAGAAGCTTTGGTTTTTTATGAGGATCGTAAAGATTGGAAAGAATATTGGATACTTGATCCAATTGATGGAACAAAGGAATTCATAAAGAAATCAGGTGAGTTTACTATTAATATAGGGTATGTTAAAAACGGTATTCCGCAGTTCGGGATAATTAATGTGCCGGTGACTGAGGAAACTTATTACGGAGGTCTCTTGTTAGACGCTTCCTATAAAAATCATCATACGTCTCCAGCTAGGGTCGCCTGGACCTTGGGCTTGCATGAGAAGATAAAGATAACTTGTAGCAAAGATCATAAAAGCCCGCATTATCACAAGTTTTTTGAGAATTTTAAAGTTAGAAATAATGGTGCAGTAGAAGAAGTTCCCTGTGGCAGCACTATTAAAATAGCGCAAATTGCTGAAGGCAAGGCACATATCTATGTTCGATTGTCCGGCATTAACGACTGGGACTTAGCCGCCGGTCACGCAATTATTCTCGGCTCAGGCGGGACTGTCTATGATATTGATATGAAACGCCTTGAGTATAATACTGAGTCTCAAAGACTGAACCCCTTTGTTATAGTCGGGCTTCACAACTTGCCTTGGTTTAATTCAGTTCCCGCAGAACTTAGGGAGTAGAGATCACTGGATTTCTATCTGAGATTGAAGATCTGAGGTCTCCTAAACAGGCATCATCAAACGCCGCATCTTCGCCTGGAATACGCCAAAACATCACACACTTAGTATCGTTGCAGTGTGAGGGCCTATCAGGGTTTACGGGAGCCCCCTCCCTTGAATCTCTGGCCACTAATCCTATGATGTGACCAAATTCATGCAACAAAACGCTACCTTCATGTTTTCTTTTAATTTTTCCAATAAATACAGCAAAAGAAGAATCTTCATACTGTAAACCTGCAATGTTGTTTCTAGTTCCTTGTAGATAAAAATCCGGTAAATAGGCTATAAACAACTTTAAATGCCTATTCTCTGGATCTTGATCAATAATAAGACGATGCTTTTTTTCAAATTCTTTAATCAAGGATGTAGTCCAAGGAACTATTGGAGGATAGACAACTTGTCTTCTCACAATAATTATCTGTGAAGCTATGTTAAGAGTTTTGAGGTTGGTTGTCAAAAATTTAAGAGCCGCGTCCGAGGGCTTTCCCCTTTCAGTGTAAACAAGTTCGATGGTTACACTATCAAAATAGGTAGGGCCTTGAGATTCTCTGGGGGGTGTTTTTGGGGTAGCAATGCAGGCAGGTAGGAGTATTATTAATAGCAAAGTATAAAGCCTTTTCCGCATTATTTCATAATATCAAAATATGTTAAATTTAAAATAAAATATTTCTGAACTAGCTGCCGGTGTCTAAGGTAAAATAGCTATATGAAGAATCGCGCTTACCTTTACGGTCTTGTTCTTATTTTAGGAACTACATTTTCACTCCTACTTCCTGGATGGTTTACTAGCCCATCAGGAAATATGAATAACCTTATCCAATTAAGTCAAAATAATCCAACTCAAGCTACTTTTAAGGGTCGAGCAAGCTATTTGACCTTTCTACCCAAGTCTTATGTTGTTGTTCTTTATTCTGGAAATGAGTCTGATTTCTCTCCTGCCGAGTACATAGTTATTTCTAAACTGAAAGATGAACTTACTGTCGAATTGATAGAAGGCGCAGGTGTTAGTGGCGTTCAGGTTTTGAAAGATGATAAAGCAAGGGATTACCTAGTGAGCCATGATATAAGTTTAGATGAGCTTAATATTGAGCTGAGAAGAAGAAACTAATCTTCAATATCTTCTAGTTCTCGATATAAAAGCAGACTATATTTATATTCAACTTCAATCCATGCTGCTAGTAGAGATAAAACTCTTGAGTGCCATAGTATAGCTCCCCCACTACCAAATTGAATTTTAAATTCCTGTTGCTTGATGATGAGATCTACAACATCACCTAAGTATTTGAATGTTTTTTTGGTAGCTTCTTCTGGGCCATCCGGATCTTTTTGATAAGAACCTAAGAGATAGCTATGGAGTTTTTCTTTGACTTCAGATAATTCCTCTCGGACTTGCTCTAAATCATAATCTGACATGCATTAAGCCTTTGAGAGAGTATACATTACTTTAATGACTTTAGCGAAAGCTGGATTATCTGAGAAAATACTCAAAGCCTCTGGAACACTGACCCAGTATGCCTCTTTATGTTCTGTTAATGTTATTTCTTCTTTCTCCGTGAATGCTAAGTAGAAACGTAGTATTTTTTTGGAAGGAATAGTGAGATAGGTGTAAGAATGGATTTCTAAATCCTCGGGACGTAGCCCCGTTTCTTCCCAGGTTTCTCTTACTGCGGCTTGATAAAAATATTCTCCGGGATCTACGTGACCTTTAGGTAGATCCCATTTTCCGTTGAATTTCTCTAAAATTAGTAATTTCCCAGAAGGCCGCTGGAAAATGATCATCCCAGCAATTTTACCGTCTTTTTTTGGTTTTCGTAAACCCATAAAGACTACCTACTTACGTTTCTTTTTCTTGGCTCTTGGTCCTGGGTAATAAGGTTGCTGCGGATAAGGTTGATATCCTCCACGTCCACGCCCACGCCCTGAATTTTTCATCATCATAAACATAGCCAACCCAATAAAAGTGACTGCGCTTAAAACCCCGGCAACAATCAAACCAGCGCTGGATTTTCCTCGAAGTGCTTGTTGTTGAACGCTCGGCAAAACAAAATTACTGCCGGGTATGTTTGTAGGAGTAGATAAATCTTTCAGGTGTTCTCCGCGAGCATACATGGCTGCAGTGTCTGCCTGTTTAGCGTAAAACGCACTAGCAGCTTGTTGCTTTGCTTGTGCGTCAGAGCGGTCTGAAGAACGACATTGCATCCAGGCAGTATAATGTTGCTGCTTCTCTGGCCCAGTCGATGATTTATAGAGGTTATATAGTCTATCACAACTCATTAAAATCATTATACCATATCTTCCGCTAAGGATGCCATAAAGGTTGCCTATATAAAAATGTGTGCTACAATACGATAGACCCAGATAACGAAGGACACATCATATGTGGCTAGGCACGATATTTGAGCTTCGAAGTAAAAAATACAAGATCAAAAAGATCGATAGTAATGGTGTTTATGCATCAAAGATGGTTGATGAAGATAAGTGTCAAAAAGGGCGACCCAGCCGATTTTCTTATAGCGATGTTGCAACCGCTTTGAATATCACCGTTGAGCAGCTAAAAGAGGTCCCGAAGCCCAAAGCACCTCGTACTAAACAGTGGGCAGAACGAGAAGAGCGTGAAGCTCAGGCTGAAAAAGAAACTGAGAAAGTTTCTGAGAAAACCCCTGAAAAACCTGAAAAGCCGAATCCAGATGATGGGCTTACCGAAGAAGAAAAAAAAGCAAAAGCAGCGGCAAGAGTGCTTGCTGTACAAAAACTTTTTGATCTGCTAGGCGATGAGTCAACAGATGATGATTGGTAAAAGTTTCTAACTTGATTTTAAGGTAAAAAGAATTAGGCTAGGCGTATGAGAAAACGTCTAGCCTTAATTTGTGTACTTTTAACCCTTCTCGGGTGTGGTGATAAGACCACTCGATATACCAACACTCCCGGCCTATTTGTGGCGGGAACTGCCTTTTATGAGAAACCCGGAGTTAACGGCACTAGACTATCTCCCTTTACTTCTCGAACTCCCATAACCTGTGCCGCTGTTCAAATTATAAACCCTGCAGATAATAACCGGGTAATAGTTTTAGGTCAAACCGATGAAAATGGCGAGTATAAAATAGATATTCCACTAGAACTCGCAACAACGCCCCTTAATGTAAGAATACTAGCAAAGAGCGCAGATACAAAATTACCTTTCGTTGTAAGGAGGCATGATAATAGTATTATCAGCGCAGGAGAGACCTATTCTGTAGATAGCGACCCCTTTGTTGGAAAAACTGTAGGATTAACTGTTGTCGCAACCAGAAGTTCAGGATTAGCCGGAGCATTTAACATATACGAATTTACTAATAAAGGATTCAAGTTTGTACAAGAAAAAGCTGAGCCGAATACTAAGTTCCCTTCTTTATTAATTCACTGGGCTAAGGATGAAGACGGAATAGGATGTACCTGTTTTCTAAACGGTATCTTTAGGCCCCACAGAATAAATATAAGAGGGATGAGTGATCCCGAAGAGTTCGACGATTCTGTTATTCTGCATGAATTAGGTCACTACATGCACGAATCCTTTAGCGATACAGATTCACCAGGAGGCTTTCACTCAGTAAGCTGTTCTACGAATCAAGTTATTGATCCTCGCCTAGCTTGGAGCGAGGGATGGGCCACAGGGTTCGGACAGATGGTTTTGGGGGATCGACGTTATATCGATACCCACCCAAACGGCGGATTTATTCTAGATATAGAATATCCCTGTTCAGTGCAACAAGGACCCTACTCTGAAATAGTGATTTCAGCTATGTATTGGGATTTATTTGATGGAAGCGATTCAGGCGTCCCCACCAGAGATGGGGACACCATGAATCTAACTTTCAATCAAATATGGACTGCGATGAAAGACATATCAGCATCCGGAGCCACCGTTAAAGACTTCTATCTTTCTCTTCGAAGAAAAGGATTTATTACCACCGATCAGTGGAATCAAAACTTTCTTCAGTTAGGGATCGACGAAGTAGCAATATTATCAGTCCCTTAGTTGCCGACTTGAAATCTCGTAAAGCGCTTAATAGTAAGCACTTCACCGACTTGCGCGGCAAGATCAGCAAGGATGTCTTTTATCTTAACGCTCTCATCTTTAACGAAAGGTTGGTCAAGCAAACAACGCTGAGCATAAAATCTTTCTAGTTGCCCAGGAATAATTTTTGTCTCAATGATATGTTCTGGTCGGCCACCAGCTTTTGCTTGCTCAATGAGAAAAGATCTCTCCGCTTCAACTTCTTCCGCAGGAATTTCTTTCCTGCTAACAAAAGCAGGGTTAGTAGACGCAATATGCATCGCAAGATCGCGGGCAAATTCTTGAAAAGGACCCTTCTTGTTTCTCGCAACAAAATCTGTTTGGCAGGTTAATTCTACTAATACGGCAACTTGAGTATTGTGATGGACATAGTGTCCAATAATACCTTCTGTGCCCTTAGCGGAGCCCTCAGTTAGTTTCTGGCCCTTCTCACGAAGAACTAGCTTTGCTTTTTCGAAATCACCCTGGGCAGCTTCTAAGGCTTGTTTGCAGTCACCAATACCAACACCTGTCGCTTGGCGTAGCTTTTTTATCTGATCCATTGTAATAGTCATGAGAATTCCTCCACGGCTTTTCTTTAGGCCGCCTACTCCTATAGTCTCTCAGAGCGCCCCGCCCTGTCAAGAAATCGAGGTAAAATGTTTTTTCTATTAGTGGTCAAATATTGAATATTTAGGTGGTGATGGTAATATTTAGTGATTGGAGATTAATATGAAACAAGTTACCAGAACTGCCATTGTTCTCGATAGAAGCGGTTCCATGCAAAGTATGCGAGAAGAAGCTATCGGAGCATTTAATGATCAATTGAAGGTTATTCAAGATGAAGAGGAAGAAGGAAGCCGCAACTTCGTCAGCCTTATTACTTTCGCAACTTTCGTAGATACACCACACTTTGAAAATGCCCCCGCAGCTCAGATTCCGGCTTTAACGGAAGATCGCTACACCCCTAGCGGAGGGACGGCTATGTTAGACGCAGTGGGACAAGCTGTGGATCTGCTAGAGGCTTCTTCAGACGCAGAGGATGAGAATACCAGCTTTTTAGTTGTAGTGGTAAGTGATGGCCAAGAAAACTCATCCCGTGAGTGGAATTGGAAAACAACCGCAGAACGATTACAAAAATTGCAAGAAACAGAGAGATGGACTTTCGTATATTTAGGAGCTAACCAAGACTTAACTGAAGTCTCCAAGAATATGCATATTCCTGTGAGCAACACTATGTCATTCACAGGGCCTCAGGGCCTAACCGGAGCAAGTGGCCCAACCGGATCACACTCTACTGGATTAAAGACTTATTTCGAAGGCCGGAAGATGGGCAAAAGAAGCTCTAAGTCTTTTTATAACCCAGATAGCGTAGACATTAAGTAAGTGGCACTAAAAATAGGAGCCACAGTTCGTATTACTAGGGCTCCTGGCGAAGAATTAAATGATTGTTCTGTGGATCAAGGGTCTGTGGGATTTATAAACGGACTCGGTCAACGTAAAGGCGGGGTTGGCCGCCTTTATTACGTAAATATTCTAGATAAAAATAGCTTCCCAGATGGGGTGCTAGCTATGAATGTCGCAATACCGGAGGATTGTCTTAAGCTAGATCCCTCTAAGACTCTTAGAGACGCCAGAGACGGGTATCTAAATCAAGTAAACTCCATAGCAGAAGCCTATGAAGAGCGAGGTAGGAATTATCAAGCAGTTGTTGACCATCTCGCAAAAAAATATGATCTCGCAAGAGATGAAGTCTATGCTGTCTATAAGGCTATGTTATGTTTCGAAGACTTCTATCAGACCATAATAGAGAAATAGTAACAACTGCTCTTCTTTGGTGCCTTTTCTGCTTGGGCCTAGCTTTGCTGGTATCTCTTTAGCCATGCAAATCCCCAAACCTTGTATATATTACAAATCTTGGTAGACTAGTCGCATTAACCCTTAATTTGCGTGAGGTCCCGATGCCTACTACAGATGAACCTAAAAAAGCAGAGCCTAAAGCAAAAAAGGCCAAAGCACCAAAAAAGGTCAAGCTTACCAAAAAGATCAAGATGCCCGCACCAGCATCGGACGATCTGGGATTGTTGAAATGCGGTACTCGTAAAATACATCTTGTCGCCCTGCCGAGAAGCGCCACTTCTGTAGTTGTTAACTATACTTCGCACGAGATGCGGGTAAGCTGTGCTATTCCTTCTGAAAAACAAAAAATAACAATTAAAACTGGTTACACACTTAAACCTTTTTCATTTAAAACTTTACCCACTATACTAACAGCAGTTTATAGTGATTTCCCCAAGTATGGGAGAATGCAACCTATCAAAGAATTCTACCTCTTAACTCACAATAAAAGAGTTAAGAAGGAGATACAGGCAGCAGCATATTTAGTTCCAAATGTTTATAAATCGGGAAAAATTTGCTTCGGTAAACTTAAACCAGCAAATCTCCGCGAAGCCTATAATTATTTTTGGAATAGCACCTTTAACAATGAACTTCATGAAGAGCACGTCAAAGCGGTTAATTACTATGGCGCTAATAATTTGACCTCTTACATGAAATCTTATCACGATACTATTTTTCTAGATCAACCTTGGGAGGACTTTACACCCTTTATTTGCGGTAGCAAATTTTGGGCATCTCCTCGGGGCGCTGATGCATTGCTTTTCAGTAGCGATAATTGGATTTTGAAAAAAGTACCTGAAAAGTATTGGAGAAGAAATACTGATGGATACCCCTTTGTTGTAGCTTTAGCAACATTAAAGGATGACATTTGGGAATTAGACGGAGGAAGCTTTAAGCTTTCTCTTAATAGTAAAAATGTAACAACACAAAAAACGTACCATCGTAAGTGTCAGGCCCTTAAGAAGAAATATCGTGACGTTAAATCAGATTGATAATAAGCTAGCCGGAGTTATAGCATGTGTGTTATACTGGCCAGGAGCACTATTCGGAACAAGATATGATAATGCAATTAGGAACATATTTTTCACAGTAATTACACTCCCTTTCACATTGGTCTTAGCCGCACCCTTGATTATGACGCATATTGTGCTATACTTTTTTGTAGAGCGAGTCGATGACAAACGAGAAAATCATACTTAAAATCAGCAGGTGGCAAGAATGTCCCTACACTATGGATTTAGTATGTCCTCTGGAAAAAGACCCGCATTTGTTAGAGAGTAGCATTGTTGACGGCGAAGTAAAGTTGAAGTGCCCGAACTGCGATTTTACTTCAGAGGTTCCGCAAACTATTTTGCGAGATGAGTTCGGACAGGTTGTGAGCTAGTGAAAGCTTTTCTTTTCTTTTTCTTTGTGGTAGTTATTGGAACGTTTTTTTGCTTAACATGTGCTATTGTCGCAGAGCTTAAGCAAAAATTGTCTAACTACATTCTAACACTAATCAATAAAGATAAATAACTACCAACGCCAATCCCAGTTGGCGAAAATCCCGGAAAGATATCCTGGGCGGCGCATGTTCCATCCCTTAAGAGGTCTACCTTCTTTTTTACCGTGTTTCATATAGTGCCAGTAACCGGAAGGCATGGCACCCATAGCAACTGCCTTTTTGACATCCGGATGTTTTGCTAGATAGGCGTCTTCACTCCAATCAGCGGGTGGTGCTGCCATACCCTTTTTCTTGTTGAGGGTTCTGACATCTTTGTGCGTACTTCGAGTCCATCCACGTCCTGTTAAACGCTTAATTTCCGCCGCTTTTGCGGCAGCCGCTGCCTTTGCTTTAGCATCAGCCTCCATCGCTGCACGGACCTCAGCTTTTATGGCGGCTCTATCGACAGCAGGGCTGGGAGTTCCTACGGGTTTTGCAGCAACAGGAGCAGCAGGAGGGGCTGTCACTACGGGAACTATAGCCGGGGTAGGCGCAGTTAAAACTGGAGGTAGTGGAGGTAAAGCTCTCGGAGGAGGGGGAGGTAGAAGCAATTCGGATTCGTCTTCCTCAAAAGCGCCTGTCATGTATAGGGCCGCTCCAATCCCTCCCGCTCCAATTAGGGCTCCAAGTAGAATATTTGATGCATCAGCCATAAGGCCAGTATAGCAAAAATGTGTTACAAGTCACAATTTTATTCAATTCGTTAATCTTGACGTATATATTACCCATGTTAAGATTCAGACAGGTCAAAGAGACCTACGTAATCAATTACGAGCATTAAATGCTCACTATAAATCTTGAATTCATACCCAAAAGGTGAATCCAAATGCAAGGCGTATACCTTCTAAGCGGAAACGCAATTTTCTCCGAAGACCCTAAACTTACCGATGAATCTGTAATCAGATTAGTTCTTGAGGACGTAACTACCATTAAGCTCGGAGCGATCCGAATCGCTGAAAGCAAGGTTGAGTTTGATCCCAAAGACATAGCGATATTCAAATACCTGACCTTTGATTTTAAGGATTTTGAAATCGATGAAAGTCGCAAGTATTCTCTAACGATGCACGTAGATAGAAACGGTAATAACAAAATCGAAGCCGGAGATTTCATAACGACAGAAAATTATTCCGTAGTTAATGGTCTAGAACAGTTTCAGATGCAATTAACTAGGGTGTAACGTGTCAATAACCTTGGATCATTTAATCCTTGCTCGGGGAACTCAGCTAACCGATGAGGAACTAGAGCAATTGGCTGAAATTGTAACCACCCAAAAGAAAGAAAGATCGCCCCTTAATAACGATATTGATCTAGACAAAGGCAAGGGACAATACACAGTATCTTACTATCCTGCAGGGGTTTCTCGTTATTCCTACGGTAAAAGAATCAGATTAGATCTCGCAGTGGATCAGGTTGCGGATGCCTTATGGGGAGATCCTATTGCTGGAGTTCCTGAAGAATCTTATCCAGAGCTTAATTGCTCTAACAAAGAGCCTCGACAGTATAAATTCATGCGGCTATCTTCTAATAGGTATGATGCAGTTATTGCAAAAATGCACGCATTGAAGGCAACTATCAACAAAAGCAATGTGATTGATCTACCTATGGCTTGTCGTATCTTAGTAGGTCTTGAGGAAGAGGTAGACGCTCTGCGGACAACGTATGAAGACGCCGCTAAACAGCTAATAAATAAATTTAATAAAAAGGCAGGAATATCTAATGTCAATAACGTTTGACCATATTGTGCTCTCTAGAGGAACCCAACTGACCGATGAAGAGTTAGATCAACTAGAAGAGATTGTAAAAGATCAACGAAAAGACCGATCATTAATATCTGGAGACTTGGATTTCGATAAAAATATCTCTGCTCAGTATCAAATAGTTAAGTGGGATTACTCTTCGAGAAAAAATGAAGCCTTTGATATTACCTTTAGTGAGGTATTGGAAATACTTGATACTGGAACCATAGCAGGCCATGTAGGGTCTAATGGGTATAAAAAATACTATACAGCAAGTGATATTAAGTGCAAAGGTAAAGAAAGTAAACAATTTCGTTTTATACGAATGACAAAAAAACGAATAAATAAAGTTATTTACGGCTTGGATCAAATTAAGAATACCTCTAATGGAAGCAATTATATTGACTTCCCTACCGCGAGAGAAATACTTTCTCAGATAGAAAAGAAGGTGGGGGAGCTTTACAAAAGATACGAAGAGGACGCTGAAAAGTTAATTAAACGTGCTGAAAAGAAGGGGATTAAAGCCATTTAATGAGAACTATCGTATCATTGATAGGTATCATCTCTGGCTGGGCCTTGGTCAGCAACATCATTATCATAACTCTAGTATGTTTGCTGGTGAGTGGAATTATTTCTCCTAACTGGCACCCAGCGATTTATGTAGGACTAGGTGTAGGAGCGCACTATTTAGATAAAGTAGTAAGCCCTCGATTGGTGGATTTTTTCCACTACGTAGTTGCAAAGGTCAAAAGATAAATATGAACCCAAAAATAACTATATATTCTGACGGTGCCGCAAGCCCTAATCCCGGATACGGTGGTTGGGGCTGTGTTATACTCACAAGTAAGCGCCGAAAAGAATTATCAGGATCAAAACTCAAGGCCACTAACAACCAGATGGAGATGATGGGAGCACTTCGTGCTTTGCAGGCACTAACTAAACCCTGTGATGTCACGCTCTATACTGACTCTAGATATCTATGTGATGCTTTCCAAAAAAACTGGTTTAAAAACTGGAAAAGAAATAATTGGAAAACTAGCAAAGGGAGTCCGGTTCTTAACAAAGATCTGTGGGAAGAGTTGCTCGTAGAGAACGAAAGACACAAGGTCTCTTGGAACTGGGTTCGGGGCCACAGCGATAACGAAGAAAACAACTGCTGCGATGAGCTAGCAGTAAATGCGAGAATTATGTTAAAAAACGAAACAGAAAAAACAAACCCACCCAAGACAAAACCTAAGAAGAAAGCAAAGAAGACAAAACCAGAAAAGTCTGCTGATACAGTTCTTCATATGAATATGTTAATGGAAAAGCTTAACGATAAGCAGAAAAAGGCAGCTTTTAAGCTTTTTAATGTTTATTGGGAAGACGAACTTCGTGATTGAAGAAGATGAAGATGACGACAGTATGTGGGAAAACTTGTTTTCAGGGCATACAAAAAAAGTCACCATAGCCGTCTGTCCCTGTAGCACTTCTTTGTGGAGAACGGATCAATGGGAGCCTGTTTTTGGAGAAAATTTCTTTGATAAGCTTCCCAATTATGGTGTCTATGAAATAACCCATCTTGACTTTGTAAAAATTTGTAACGGGATTTCTAAAAAAAGGGCGCTCTCACAAGCTTGGCACCCAACTCCAGAAAAAGTAGCTAAGGCTTGCGATACAGCAGGCATCGGTAGTCGTTGGTTTAGGATGTCCGACACCTTTAGTGAGTATATTGGGCGATCTAAACCGATACTAGAATTAGATTCTGTGATCGACTAACAATAATAAGGTCGATGGAACGGGTCTTGAACCGCTGGATGTGTTTGAAGATTTATTGTTAGGTATCTTCCACCGCTCGCAGAGTAGATGTCACCTCTAGTGGTTCCTTCGTATAGCTGACTAACAAAATCAAGCACCTCTTGTAGGTGAGCTGGGATATCTGAAAGAGGTATCTCATCTTGATGTTCTCGGGAGACTCGCATCGAATACCCCTCTGCTCCGTGATAGATCCCAAATAATGGGTATTCTTGGTCACCAGAACGTTCTCCTGGAAGTAACCCTACGTAAATCGAAGTTATGGGATCATCAACATTAAACCACCAACCACCTTCTTCTCCTCCGCCATACTGGCGAGTTGTGCCGTAGACATTTATCCAGTGAGGCAGTCGTATGAGTTGTGATTCGTCTTCCTCTGGAGGAGCTATTTCTTCCTGCGGGCCAGAAAGAGAATCTATCATTAGAAAGGAAACAAAGTGATCTCTCTTGCCCCAGCGATCTATCGGGCAGAGGTTCCTAAGCAAAGAAGGTGAAACCCTATCGTCTTCATAATACCCAAGATCAACCCCCCGCTTTTCGGCTTGTCTCGCAATATCTCCGGGGTACATCCTAAAACAGGAATCAACACTATTTTCTACCACAAACTGCGCCGCAGGATCATGAACTTCTTGCTGAAGAGAAACATCGTAGACATCTTTCCCTGAATAGAACAGTTGATTCTGGGTGTAATAATCTCTTAGCCAGCGCCTAACAGATGATATCTCAGATGGGGCGCATTCTACAGATGTTCGTGCTGTAAAATCTTCATAAGCATTAACATAGACGCTACTTTCATTAAGATCGTCTCTCATAAAATTTCGTAATAGCTGAATATATTTAGATGCATATTCGTCATGCTGTTCGGCTGCTACCTCCCAGTCTTCCAGAGAAGCAGTTCTCAGCAGAGCGGCTAAAAGTCGATTCAAGATTGTTGGATCATCACTAGCGGCCCACTCACGCTCTAACTTACGAATTTGTCTGTCCATGCAACTATTTTAGCAAATCAGAGAACCCAAGGATTAACATTTCGATGTAGATGAGCCCCGGTAAATTTTTCAACCGTATCTGTGGCATCCTCGAAGGAGAGGGGTTCTCCTAGAGAATAAATTTCTCCACATACCTTGCATCTAATAGTTACGATGAACTCTACATTGTCGTCATCATTTGTCATATATATAGAATAGCAGATTTTCACTCTTAATTCAGTAAAAATTGTTCTATGTGCTTCGAACGTTCGTATGATAGTATTGAAACATGATTGATGAGTTTTTACAATTTGTTCAAAATGTTAGAGATGATTTTGAGGATAGGGAAGATGAATATTTAGAATTAATTCAAGATATAGTTCCAGAAGTAATATCCATTGCTTTGATCGGTAGCTATACTAATAACAGCACTCCATCCCCAGACTCAGATATTGATTTGGAGGTATTTTACACCGGATTGTTGGACCCAGAGGAGGTTCATGAAATGCTAAGGGGGCAGATATACGGATTTGGTGGATGCTTCGATATTATCCCTACTAGAATAAATCAAAATCCTAATTATTGGTGGTATTAATCGTCTTTACTTGAGTTCATCATTACGAACCCGCCAACAACCACCAGAGCAACTACAACACCTATAATTAGACCTGTGTTGCTTTTCTGTGGCGGCCTTGAGACAAATTGTTGCGGTGGGGGGGCGAAAGATTGCCCACCACCTTGCTCCATCCGAGCACGCTGTAGATTTATTCTTTGCTGGTTGCTGAATATGTTTGCTCCCGCAGAAGCCAGGGGGCCTAATATTGAGGAAATACCCGTTAAAACCCCTGTTTCGTGCTTATAGATTACTTGCCCGGTTGCAGGGTGTTGAAAAGTTTGTTGGGGGTTAAATGGTGTGGGCCGCTGAAAACCCGGACCACTGATCGAAAAAGCCCCGCCACGAAGGGCAGCAACTTGATAGCCGTCTTCCACTTTACCATCACGTAATTGAGGGAACTGGGCGGCGGAACCCATCTGTTGGCAGTTGTTCCGTTGGAAGACACCCCCGCTAGTTTGAATTCCAGGTCCGAGAGTACAGACTTGATTTATTGATCTTAATGCCATAGTTAATACCTTTTTTCTATTATACCAACTTCTTTTATTTATGAGCAATCATTTGATATAATCCATTCATGGCATACATCTTTACTTTAGGTCAAGCAGATGATGAGGAAGAAACCGAAAAGGCTCAAGGAGTTGACTATGTTGGCTTACTGGGCACAGATAATCATTTAGGTCAAAATACCGCGGTTGATCTCTTCAAGACCGTAACCGGTACCATCGCAAACACAGGATTAGCCGTACTTGAGCAAAGCGATACCAAAATAGTCTTTAGAAGTAATGTCACACCAGAGATAACTATAGATGTTCCTACATTATTAAAAGGCGAACAAGCCGCCCAAGTAGACCTTTTTTCTAACTACGGGGAAACCAGTTCTGGGGCTATAACTACGGATAGTAACGAGTTAGCAATGAAATTGCTGGCACCACAAATATCATTTCAAGCCAAAAATTTGGGACTAAGAAAGTCAGTTGCGCCTTACGGTTCTCCGACACCAAATGCTTGGATCATGTTTTTGTTTGTTTTAGCTGCCTCAGGTCTTATTGGTGCAAAAATAGCTTGGACAATCTGTACTAAAATACCTGCAAAATAGTAATATTTATCTTTTCATTGAGTTGATTACTAGATTAGTTAACATTAAAGTATGTTAACTGCTTCCACTACTATGCAAATAGTCGATAACTGCTTAGAAATATCCAATCTCCAACTCCACAATCAAGAAATCGTAAATTATTTAAAGAATTTTGAACCAGAAGATCGAGGCATTGAGTTGATTAAGATCATGGAGGTGGGTGCGACTGTTATGTCCCGTGTTACTGCCTCCCAAGAAGTTGACTACGTAAATGCTAAGGTCTCCGAAACACTAAACTACGTTCAAGATCATTTTCATCAATTCGACCAACAGATGCGGGAATCACTCGAAGCCCACCTGAATCCCGTTAAAGCCGACAGTTTCTTAGCTCAGGCCACGGGAGCTATCAATTTGCAAAGTGAAAAGGTTCAGGCCGCGCTCTCCGAGGTTCTCAGATCCGCCCAAGATTCAATCACCAGAGAGGCTCAGAAGATCGAGGAGGGCCGATCTTCTCTTGATCGACGTATGGACCCTACCAACACAACGGGCTATTTGTCAGCGCTTGTTCGAAAAATGGATCAATTTGATACCAGCCTGGCTTCACAGTTTAATGAGACTGATACTGCAAGTTTTGTTGGAAAGCTCAAGTCATCTGTAGATGAACATTTTGGGTCTGATGGAAAAGCCCTTCAACTAATTCAAGAATTACTTCTTGTTGATATGGATGGCAATTCTCCGTTAGGACAAGTTTACGTAGGATTAAAGGGGGATATCGCAGCCCTAAGAGACGTGGTGATGAAATTAATCGGCCAGCAGGAAATGCTTCAATCGACAACTAAAAAAGGGTTCCCTTTTGAGGAAAAGGTCTTTGATAGACTCCAAGAAATAGCCAAGCCTCATAGCGATGTTGTCGAGGATACTTCCCTAAAGGTTGTAGCTTTGACGGGATCTAAAAAAGGGGACTATGTCTATTATCTTGCAGGGACTGATACAAGTATTGTTTTAGACGCTAAAAACTACAACAAACTTAAGTCACTGCCTGCTATGCTCTCTTACTTAAAGGAGGCTATGAAGGAGCGAGGATCTAAAATAGGTATCATTGTAGCCCCAGAAGCTAGGAACTTACAAAAACAAATAGGAAGCTGGAACGTATTCGGATCCTGTATCATTACTTGTTTAGATCACCTAGAGGTGGCTATAAAATACGCAAAATACATATTAAGAGTTCAGGAAACAGAAGCAAAAGGGCTAAATGTTGGTCTGGTTAAACACAAATTAGACACAGTTCAGCGTAAGATGAAAGAGTTTACTACGGTTAAGGCAAAGCTCACTAAACTCGCAAACGGAGTTACTACTAGCGTAGCAGATATACAAACAGTATTAAGTAATATTAAACAGGATGTTAACGAGAAACTGACAGATATTCAAATTGAGTTTGATAGACAGCCAGATGACTAAAGCTTATCGGAAAATAGCTCGAACAGAGGTTTCCCCGATAGTAGAATTTGTGGAGATAGATAACACGTCATCAATCGCAAAACCATAATAGTCAGTAGCAACAATATATTGTGTGGTGTTTTGAGATAGGGCTTCACTACCGATTTGAGTGCCATTTCTCCAGATCCCTATACTGGGAATAACGATGCCATCCAGGGTGGTAGAAGCAACCGCAAACGCGTAGAGTCGTGATGCGTTAGTTACCGCATAAGAACTGGACGCGTCGATTGACACAACAGTAGTCGATGCAGTAGTCCTGCCTGCAAGAAGGTATCGACCCAGCAGAGCATTTCCACCAAACATAACGCTTGTTCCAGGCGAGGAGGCGTAGAGGTTGATGTTTACCTGATCCGGGAACCCACTACTAATATAACACGCTACAGTGTCTCCCGCATATATAGGTATCGGAGTAGCGAGTATAGTCGATCCCTGAGCTGTGCTCAAAGTAACGGTGCCGCGCACGAAGCCATTAACTTGAATATCGCAGACAGCCCCCGTGGTTTCAGCGCTCCAACCTACAGATCTGATAAAACCATCGCCGTCTGCAACATTTACATCTCTTACTATGTAACTAGTAGCACCCGTAGTGATAGTATTGGAGTAGGTGCCTATCCAACGTAAAGCAGCGGTTATATCTCCTGTATAGTTAAAACTAGAAGTGGGGGTCGCTGTTGTTGTAGACACTAGCTTAATAGACGTAGTCGATGATGTGTTGGTTACTTTTCGGATTGCTAGTAAGTCTCCCGCAACTACGGCTATCGATACCGTTTGCGTTTCGTCTACGCTAGCTGTAGAGGTTAGTGTTGTATCTAAAGACCCATTTAACCAAATCTCATAAACTATTGCAGTTGCACTTCCCGATATAGATATTTCTGTCACGGTACCTGCTTCGGCCACAACTTGCTCTAGATCAGGGCTATTGGCGGCATTTAGAATAGTAAAAACAGACCCTGAGTTTACTCCCATGTAGAAAGGGCCTCCGATAGCGCTAGTTACTCCCCAATAATAAACATTTTGCGCGGTGGTTGACGCACCTACTTTACTCATAATAGTGGCATAAGCTTGAGTGCCATCTGTCTCCACTCGTGCTGTTTGGTCAACCCCAATATGTATCAAAGGAGCCCCAGAAGAGTTGAGCAGAGTAAGTATAGCTGTGCTGTCTGGGTCGTTGATAACCGTAAATTGCGGAGTGCTGGTAGTTATAGCCGGGAGAGTCACTGTGCGGGCGACAGAAGTAGTTAAACTCTGAATAGCTTCGTCAGAATCTGTGAGAACTACGTTTCCCGACATCGTAAGAATTCTAGTACCTATTCCAGACGCTGTAGTGCTGAATATAGAGGACCCGTCTGAATTCGTTAGCGTGTCTGTAGAATCTATTGCTCTACGTTGTCCGTTTGTTTGATCTATGCCTGAGGGTACGATATTAGCCATATATGAATAATACCATTTTATGATTCTTTTTAATTGCTATAATGTTGTATGGCTGATATTGTTGTAAGCGGAATAGACCAAACAAATGGACAGTTTAGGGCGGTCGAAAGCGCTGACTCTCTCGTTGATACGTCCGGTAATGGGTTTTTGCCTGCCGGTATTATGTTAGATTTTGGTGGAACGATAGCCTCGGTCCCTTCTGGTTGGCTTCCCTGTGATGGCTCGGCTGTTAGTCGAACAACATATGCAACTCTTTTTACCGCTATAAGCACAACTTGGGGCGTTGGAGATGGTTCTACCACCTTTAACCTTCCTGATTACCGGGGGCGAAGCAGTATGGGGCTTAATGATGGAACACTGCCTAATGGAGTAGACGGTGGTTTAACTACTCGAACCCTAGCCACTACTTTAGGTAATGAGTCCCACAACCACAGTCACGCACTAGCGTCGCCCGGAGCCGGAATAACGGGTAGCGTATCTGGTGGACAAACAACTAATGTAGATACCAACCTAGATGGTAGTACTGTTACTGTAGGAAGCAATACACACAACCACTCTCTGATAGGTAGCTCAGGGGAGTTCTTGATCAGCACCGTCCATCCTGTTGCTGTTTGCCCCAAGATTATTAAAACTTAACTTAAACTATCCTAGATTTTATAGAAATTCATACTATACTACCTCAAGGAGATTAGAATGAAGAAACCCAGACCCAAAGCCAAACAAAGACAGGCCAAACGTGCTCGCAGAGAGGCGAAGAGAAAAAAGGTTCGCAAAGTGAAGATGAAACAGCATCAAGCGACCATGGATATGATTCGCGGTATGGACGATGAAGAGCTTAAAGAGTTCTTAGGTGTTGATGATCTTGATGAATTAGACGACGAAGATTAGTCTATTTGCAATGCCGTCTGTATTTACGTACAATAAGATATGGCGACTCCTAAAATTGGCTCTGAATATAGGCTAGACATTGAACTTTCTCTGAGAGAGGAACCTATTACTTGGGTAAATGGTGGAAAATCTAAAACAGGTTTTACAACTTGGGGGGATCTTGACGGATTAACTGTTAGGGTTAAATCAAGAACGTCACTTGTTAAAACTTTCTATGTAGTTAGTCTCATTGATATGCCCAAACGACATTTCTTTGTTCCTCCCGAGTTTCTTATGGAACTCACAAGAAGACTACCAATACCTTGCACTTGTGACCTTCTTTTACTTCTTAATAGAGGCTGCTGTTGTGGAGCTTTTAAAAAAGAAAAAGAAAATAATACAAAGAAATAATAACCGATAGCACTGTATTGCATTGCGTAATAATTGTTTGATACAATCAAATAATGAAAAATATTATTATAGCAACCTGCTTGTTGTTATTTAGCGGCTGTGCCGCAACCCGCAGTGTGGAGCCAGAATACGCACCAATTAAAACTATGTCAGAGCGTCCTTGGTACGCCTCCTTCTTGGGCGGAGAAAATACTATCACCACAATAGGCGATACTGTTTATGTCGGTGATTTAGACGAATGGATGGAAAAGCGTCCAGCAGGGTCTCCCCGCTATGATTCAATAATGTCCCATGAGATGGTTCACTCTTACAGACAACAAAAAGAAGGAACAACAGGATGGTTGGCCCGCTATCTTCGAGATAAAAGTTTTCGTTGGGAAGAGGAGCAGCTAGGTTGGTATGTGCAGATCAGAATGTATAGAAGGTATGGACTGCGGCCAAACCCCGAAGGTATAGCAAAAACCCTGGCAGGATATTCTCCTTCTATGGTATCTTATGAAGAAGCTCTTCAATGGGTTAGGGACGTTTTATCTGGTAGGTGGAAGCCAGCCGACGGAGAACTCCCTCCCGGATTGCAGGTTCCTTAATCTTCGGAATTACGACCAAAAGCTTCATTAAGCCAATCAACTAGTTGGCTTCGAACAGAAAAGTAATAAAGAGCTAGGGTATAGTGCCCTGATGGGACTATCAGTGACTCAGGACCACCTAGAAGTCGATAAAGCCTCCATTGAGTAAAGGTAGGAACGCTTGTATCCTCCGTTGTTATTACAAGCCTTACTCGTGATGTTTCTATAGCCCTCGCTAAATTTTCTATATTATAAACCACAGTATCAATTTCACGATATAAGCGATCTTCTCCGGATGGTCCGTAGTTTTTAATGTATTCAGCCAGTAAGTTCGTTCTGTTGTGGATGACTATAGATTCTTCTGATGTCTTAAATACGTCAACGTTACTTGCCCCGCTCATCATGGCCACTGTTATTTTAGCCTCTGGATACAGAGCCGCTGCGCCTATAGCATGGAAGCCGCCCATACTCACCCCTACAAACCCCACTTCTCCGCTGAGATTAGGCTGCTTTGGCATCCATTGCCGTAGAATTCTCAATACGTTTTGAGATAGGTGGGTATTGTAATCATCGTAAGCAAGAAGATTTCCCCGACTAGTAACTACTGGGCGAACAAAACTTTTGTCCATAAAGAAATCCTGCCTTATGATGACACAATCATAGTTATGAGTTACGAGATAGTTTGAAAGCAGATGACTCACTATCATGGTTGGATCTTTTAAGATGTTGAAAATAACTATAAGGGGTTTTTTACCTGGTGTTTTTGTTTGGATATAGTTATACCTGAGAGAAATACCTGAACTAGTGATGACACTACACTCATACTCCTTGTATAGCTTCCACTCGGCCTTCTCTAGCATTGAAAATTCAACGCTATCCTGTGGGGGCTGGGATCTCCGAACAAGCTCCTCCGTAAGAGGAATCGGTGCTCGGTTAAGCGCGGGATCGTGAGGAAGTAATGTTGTGCAGCCGCTCAACAAGCAGAGAATAAGTAGGAAGGATTTCTTCATACTTAATTCTACTCTTAATTAGCTGTTGATGCTAGCCTTAGCGAGGCGGTGTCGGGGTGGCAGGAGTTCTTGGTTCGTTCCGCTTTGCAAGTAGTTGATCCAACTTGGCGTTGAGAGACGCATTACTTACTTGGAGGGCGGTTACTGTTTGTTCGGTACTACGAACTCTATCTAAGGTTTCCTTGAGCGCTCTACCATTAACCTGTAGTTGAGTAACTTTGTTAGATAATTCGCTAACCTCTTTTTTAAGGTCCGATATTCCTGAAGTCGAAAGTTTTAATTCACTGACTTTCTGCTTAAGTTCGGGGATTCCGGTGGCAGCTAAACGCAGATCATTTACTCGTCTTTCCAGCGCCTCAACGTCTTTAACGGCGTCGAGAACCACTGCTTGGTCTTTTGCCCAAGGAGATTCTGTTTCAATTTTGCTGCTAATGCGAGACTCTACAGTAAGAAACGCCCCACCAGCACTCATCAACACTACAAGTAAACCTTGCGCGATGAACTTCCAAATATCACCAGATTTTTGTCCGGCGATGCCGTCTATAGTTGCTTCACTCATTTGAACCTCATCATTATTTTAATATATTTAGAGCCATCTTCATATATTAATTATATAAAGATACAAGTATTGATATTACGCCTCGACGGTTTAAGATACAAGTATGAGCAACCCACCGTTACAACGAATTATTCACCACATGTGTTTGATGCTGGATGAGCTTGAAGGCGTTGAAGACCTCTTTGAGCCTCTTACCCACGATAAGGTAAGAATGGCAGACTTAGATGAGATGATAGAAAAAACCGAACAGATACTTGCTTGGAGCAGGGCAACTAAAGAAGAGAAGATCGATGCAAGCAAAGGTAAATGAACACTATATTCTAAGATTACCGGAAGGGCAAAAAGTTATGCTTTTTGATATAGACATTACTTCTTATTACAATAATAAAGAAGTTGTATGTACCGGGTTCGTTAAAAAGCTTAGTCTTACCCCTGTTCTGGTAAGGTGCGATGAAAAAAGCACTATTGACGTAGCTGTTAGCCCTAAATGGCTGCACCCCATTAGCTGTATGTGCGAATTGCAGATATTAATGTTGCGAGGTTGTATTTGCGGGGGCAAATAAGTCCTACTGCTCGCATACAATTTTCTTTTTGTTATACTCCGAAAAGGAGTTAACTCATGGCAACAACCAAGAAGAAAGAATGTGGGTATAAGCTACCCAAAACGGGAAAACCCTGCGGAAGAACCGCAAAGTATGGAACAGCAGGAGCCCCTCGTTGCAAGAGTCACGAAGGCAAGCGCAATAAGCGCGGGGGAAACGGACCTAGACCTAAACTTAAAAAGGGTAAAAAGAGCAAGGCAATAAGAAGAAAAGGTGCGAAGGTTGTTTCAAAGCGAGGATCCGCAGCTAAGAAAACTCGTAAAACCAAAAAGACAGCTAAAGTTAAAGCCAAAAAGACAACTAAGGCTAAAACTAAAACTAAGGCGGGCAAAAAGAAGAAACGAGCACATACCGCAGCTAAGATTAGTTTTTACGATGTAAAAACCGGAAAGAATATAATGGTTCCTCGTGATAATTGCAAGATCAAGAGAAATAAGAGTTCTCGCGGCGGTGATAGAATCATCTGTATGCACAAAGGCCGGAAATTCTCAACCTTTGTGGCTCGCGGATTCAAACTATAAGCTATAATTAGGCTATGGCCTACAGAAGAAACAGCGACGATTGGGGATTTATTCATCCAGAGTGCGCACCAGAGCCGGGACGTTATAAAGACGTTCCGGTTTCTGCTTTTTATGGGCGAGACGTTCAGCTAGCTTTTCCTGCCCCAACCAGAAAAGAACGAATGTGGGTCCGCGTTACCGGCCCCGCTGAAACTCCTGGCCAGGAGTTACAAGGTTTTGTTAATCAGGATCCTGTTTTTGCTTTAGATTGGCCTGACCGAACCCCTTTAGAGTTTCTCCGAGAAGAAATAATCAAAGTAGATATTATCGATCTACCGCCATCGCCCTACCAAGATAATCCAGATAGAGAATACAGAGACGCAGAAAGAAGAGGCGCTCAAGGAGACGTTGAGCAGCAGGCAAAGGCATTAAATTTACGAGTGCGTAGAGGAGATCTTGAGCGTTGGCGACTAGGGACTTTAGCTCATCTAAATTACACACCAGCATTGGTTTTGCTCGACACAAAAAGAACTATCGGCCTCGATATTAAAAAATGGTGGAGCAAACTCACACATGTTATTCCCGACACTCACACACCTCTTCGATTTGAAATTAGGTTCCGCACTGCATTCGCGGCTATCCGAGCAACACTCCATGTAATTCAATCTATACAACCATACGAGTTTAAAGGTTACATAGAAAGTGTCCTCGATCTATTTGAGGGGGCTTTTCTAGAGAGCATATACGATGACTCTTACCCGGAGAGTGATTATTATCAAGAATTAGATATGAACATAGGGGTAATCCAGGAAGCCTTACTGGCAAGAACAACAACCGCTATCCACGAGGCAAGCCCAGAACTAACTACACAGATGTATGCCAGAGCACTTCACAGGCTGTTATCTGCAATAAGAACCCACTACATTAATGAAGATACCGATACAATATACCCCCATGCGCATCCAAATGCACAAATGTACGAGCTTTTACGCCAGATGCACTTAATGTATCCAGTAGGGATGGGAGGGATAGAAAAGGAAATAGCCAAGGAGCTAACACCTTGGCTGCTCAAAGAGTATGATCCTATTCTTGAACGTTCTCGACCCCCACACTGGACAGGAAATGAGATTCGATTAGACTCCTACTAGGAGATACTATGAAAACTATCGGTGAAACCGCTGCTGACGTAAAAGACAACGAGCCACTCCCCCAAAACTTATCCAGCCTCGTTGCTAAGATTGCTGCCGCTTACAAGACGGAAATTTTAGCACCTGCGGAACAAGCCGTGAGAGAGTGGCTCAAAGAGATATCAGACGAAAAGATTACTTAGAATCTTTTTTCTTTAGCGCCCTATTGAGGGCCTCTTCAAAACGCTTCGCCCCTTCAATGTTTGCCTTTGGCATTACCAGCCAATCCCCGCATTCATCACACATGGTGCCTTCGGGGCCGACAGGAAAGCAGCAAGGAAAGGGGTCGTCACATGAACACAATTTTTTATCCATCTAGCAGCCCCCACACATACAACCCTGTTGAAATAAAATTGTAGTTTCGCATCTACAGGGCTTTGGCTTGGGCAGGGTTCTTTTACCGCTACAGTTGCATTCACGGGATTGCATGTAAAGGCCATATAGATCCTTATGCGTCTGTTGAATACGGGCAGGCATTACCCCGAGCCCCTTAACATATTTCCATAAACGGTTATGAATTCTCTGCACAACATAGTTGTAATTATCTGTTCCCGCCAGCTTATGGTTATCAGCGTATTCTTTGGCCACTACAGCCTCTGTGTCTAAAATTTCCATAAAACTACCAATACAAGGACGTGCCCAAGTCATTATTTATCTCCTTTCCACAGTTTTGTTATCTTGTGGAAATAGTTTTTAAGTGCTTTGATCCCTTTTTTACAAGAACCTCCGCACCCATTTTTACCTCTCCAGAGCCCTAGTGCCTGCTCCACTATTGATTTAGTAGATTCACATTTAGAACACTTCACTACTGGCGTCTTTGCAGCAACTAACTTGCAGGTTAATAGCTGAAATAGCTCTTCCTCTAGGTGGCCGATGAAAATCGGCATAACGTCAAGTTCTCTTAGAAGCTTCCATAATCTAAGCCTTGTGGATTGTTCTATAACTAGTGGGTCGATTATAGGGTAGCCTACAGGCTTCCAACTCTTCCAGAATCCAGTCGCAGCTTTAAACGACTCGTTTGTGAAATGATCTTCAAGTATATTCATCTGACCATCATTTGATTTTTCTTTTAATGAGTACATATTTTCTCCTCAGATAAACTAGACGTAGGGCCTAGACGGTATGTGTACATACGGTGAGCGCTACGTCTAGTTTTTGGTTTTAATTATTCGATTTCTAGTTTGGTCTTTTCAGTCAACCAAGCTTCAAATTCTTTGATGAATTCGATGTCCGATGATACGTAGCCCTCTAAATAAGTAGGGTCTTTAGCATCCATCATCCAACGCAAGGACTTACTCCACTCTGTGGGCAAGGTCTTGCAATCATCGATAAATTCGTCACGCCCTTTTCGATCTCCGAAGACGACCTTATAGAACTGATGAATTTTCCCATCACCTGGATCAGGCGTCAAAGTTTTATGAATTCGCTTTCTTGGCGTTGAATCAAAAAGCTTACTCAAAGTCCTTCCGGCTTTTTTGAGATGATCATCTCTAATACCTTCAAGCTTTTTAAGTAAATCACTTCCCGAATCAAACGCGTCTATTGCTGCTCGTGACGTAACATCACAAACACCCGCAACCGCGTCTTCAAGCTTCTCAGCCAATTCCGTATGTTCTCTCCAGTGGAGGTCCCATTTTTTAAGGATAGGCATCCACCGTCGAACCAAGTAATTGGGATCAACTTTGTCTTTTCGGAAAACTTTCGCAACTTTTCGGGCCAACAGGCGCGGCAAGCCACAATTTTCTAAGTCTTCCCAGGTACATTGACGAAGCAATTCGTCTGCAACACCTCCGTAAAGAACTAGTTTTTCGATGAACTTTTCCGAATCTACCTGCTGTCGAGGTTTGACCCCGGCAGGCATTTCAGTCTCATCAAGCTGCTTGTTATACTCTCTGATTAATCTATCTGCAGCCCAGAGTTTGTCGCTATAAAGTCCCATATTAGTTACCCTCGCGCTGAACGAGGTCTTTGTCAAACACTTCTGCAGGTGCATAGCGTGAAACTAATTCCTCATCCATCTGTAGACGCATGGCTCGGGATAAATCCCAATCCTTTTTAGCAAGCACATCGCTGCTAATAGTATCGTCTTGGAAGATCTCTTCTAAACGTCGAGACATTAAAATAGGAAGCCCACAGACTTTCTCTAGATCATCAGCGGCGGTCTGCATAAGCATTTCATTGCTGTTACCTCCCATGTCGGCGAGTTTTTGCAAAAACTCGTCAAAAACGATACGAGTATCGTCGCGGGTAGGTTTTCTAAGATAGTTGTGGGTATCGATAAGCCGTTTGGCTTCGTTCAATTTGTGCTGGTACATTCCAGCATCATGTGATGTAGTCATAATTCTCCTTCTACTACTCCTCCGAAGAGGCTTTTTTCTACTACTCCTCCGAAGAGGCAACTTCACAGTAGCATAAAAAGAAAAAGGTAATCAAGAAAAAAATTATGATAAAATAAGGTATGCGAAAATCAATCGGATACGGAGCTTATGATCATTTCGGGGAGGATGCATCCCCCGAACCCAAAGAAACCCTCTATACAGGTTCGGATCCTATTCGCTTTGCTCGCGGTAGCCTAGAAATCAAAGCTAGGGGTGGTAATGAGCCTGCCTTTAAACGCTATATTTTTGAAGCAGGTATGACCCCCTTCGGCATCGCCCTAGCTCTAACAGCCGGATCCGGTGTTATTTACTTACTATACCGCCTACTTGGCAAGAAACTCCCCTAAGTGTTGAAATAATTTTTATATACGCTAACCTATACTCCTACGTATAGTGAGTAGGAGTTTTATATGAATATTTTCTTAAATGAAGAAACCTTATTAAGAGTAAAGATCAAGGAAGCCTTTGATAAAGAGTTTCCCGATGAAAAATTTGCATTTCAAGATGTAGAGCGAGCCATGATGATCTTTAAAGCTGGGTTCCTTTCCGGTGCATCACACATAACCCAAGAACTTGGTAAAGAGATTGGAGACTTAGACAATGTCAACTAGAGGTTATATTCCCGAAGCCGTTGAATACTATTGCCAAAAACCCAAAAAAATAAAGATGACTTGGGATTCGGCTTGGAACGTTAAGGATAGAAACGTTATCTGGGAGGGGGACGTTATTCCTACTTTCCCAATTCCTGGTGATGCTACTGACAGAAGACGTTTGTCAGCAAAAAAATGGGCAGAAAACCCAAATGGTAAGTGGGTTGATGGTAAATGGATCGAAATACCTACCAGTAAACCCGATGAATACAAATTTGATAACCAACCTTTTTCAATTGTCATATGCAGTTTAGAGCATCGAGGTAACGGTGGGCGAGCTTACAAAGTAATGACCGAAGATGGTTTCTACTTTGATCTCCGAGAAGACGTGTTACTTGAAGCTCTGTTGACCGAAGGATGCGAGCCAGGAGGATTTTTAGGAGGTAAGTTTTTATGGATGATGGCCCACAATAGTATGAAATTGATCCGAGAAGGTTCGCAAATTCATGAAGATATGAAAGACGCAACAAAACGACGTGCCGCCACAGTAATACCCAACAACCAACTTGTTGTAGGCTGTGTTTATGGCGGAAAAGATACAAAAGACCAGGCTCTTTTCCTAGGAGAAGTAATTGTAGGGAAGGGTCGCCCCAAGTTGTTATTTTTCCCGCTTGACAGGTATGGATATAGGAATAAACAAACTCCCCAACAAGAATTTGACGGTTACCAACAAGCCCAGTATGCGAATGGTGGGATTGATTTTTATCGGTATGATTTTAAATTCACACATAAGTATGTAGAAAAAGTAGATGAGGTGTCTCTACCAAAAAATCATCTAGCGGGCATACGTAGCGCCGCTCTAGCAGAGATGAGAAAGCGTATAGATGAAAATTATGCAATGAGGGGTCATAATCCTAATAAAAAAGAATGTTTGAAATTTTTCCGTCCCCTTGTTCATATGCATCAACTCGGTGAGGAGATGCCTATAATTGAAGAATTCATCCCTCGCAGAAAAAGTAAGGCAAAAAAATAAATGATAGGTGAAGCCTTGAAGCAAACCAAGATGTTGAATCTCTTTAATATCTACCTTAATGAGACTGATAGCTGGAGAGAAGCTCGTGAACGGTTTTTAAAAGATTTTGAGGACGTTTTGGGTGAAGAACTCGGCCTAACTTTTCATGTTGTGGCTTTTGATGAAAAATCAGAAGAGACGAAAAAACTACTTCAGAAAATATGTGATAAGCTGTAACCATTTACAGAACAAGAGCCTATGCTATTCTTTTAGGAGAAGGTTGGTTCTGATGAGAGATAAAATAGAAGACGTGGTGGAATTTTTGTTCATCACACCCCTTCTCCCTATCTTAGATGTTTTACAAGAAATTTATGTTTACGATGTACGTGAGAAATATATTCTTACGACTATGGTAATAGTAAATTTGTTATTATGGGCATTTTATACAGGACTAATAGTCTATTTTGGCCTACTTGGGCTAATCTTGGCGTTAGCAGCTTTTTCAATCTTGTTTAACTTGGGCAAATAATGAAGGCTAAAAGCCGTCTCTATAAGATAGTAATCCGTAAAAACTCTCTATCTTCTCGCTCGTTGAAGACAGTAACGGATGTTAGTATCCAAGAATTATCACAGACTATTTACGGGTTATTAAGTGAGTTTCCGGGATGCAGCGCTACTATTAACCATCAACCAGATATTTTTATTTTAAAACCAAAAGGTATTACAAAAAACCTAACAAAGCTATTAGGCAACAAATCGTATGAAACTAAATTTTAATGACGCTGACATAGGTAAACTATTCAAAGAAAAACGAGAACGCTTAACTACCGCACGACGAAATCTCAAAGCCTATTTTGTTGGATTAGACAACATTATTGATAACGTTGTTGATAAGATAACGGCCTGGTATCTATTTCCCGATATTGCTACCCGCCCTTTGATTATTAATCTATGGGGAATGACCGGTGTCGGAAAAACAGATTTAATTCGGCGCTTAGTTAAAGAGCTTGGTTGTTCTGATAAATTCATGGAATTACAAATGTGTTCCACTGGATCGGCAGGATCTTGGGAAAAAAGTTTACAGAGTAAATTACTCAGATCAGACATAGATACTGGCCAGCCCGGAATACTGCTGCTCGATGAGTTTCAAAGGTTCAGAACGGTTGATGACGACGGTAAGGAGATACGGGATTACCTGTTTCAGGATTTATGGGCGCTGCTCAGTGACGGGCGCTTTGGCTTGACTGCATCTCTTAAAGATAGCTTAATGGAGATACTCTTTAACGCGATGTATGACGAGAGTCTTAACCAAGTTCGAGTCAAGCAGGTTAAGAAAAGAAAACTTCGCCCCGAAGACGGGTCTAGGGCACGCCAACCTCGGATTCCTGACGATGACGATGAAGATGACGATGAGATGGAGGAGAGCCCCTTTAAACGTAGGTATTGGGGAGCCAGAAATCTTAAGCGATTACTAGACATTGATGATGATATTAAGGACATTATGCAATGGAGCCCAGAAAAGCTAATTGAAACCGTAACTGATGTTATGGAAAATCCTGAATCCTATCGAGAAGCTGATTATTCAAAGTTGCTGATTTTTGTTTCCGGCAACTTAGACGAAGCTTTTAGGTCCGCAATAAAAGTATCTGAAGCTGACCAAGACGCAGATCTAATTCGAGAGCAAACCTCACGAATAAACCTCGTTACTATCAAGGACGCACTTTCAAAAAGGTTTAAACCGGAGCAAATATCCCGGCTAGGTAGTATACACATAATTTATCCTTCACTTAGCAAAGCTAACTTTGAGGATATCATAACCAAAAGAGTTAACACCATTGAGTCCTCCGTGGAATCTACCTATGGAGCCTCTATTTTATTTGCAGATTCAATTAAGAAGCTGATTTATGATAACGGGGTTTTCCCTGCACAAGGTGTTCGCCCGCTGCTTTCCACTATAGACGATATTTACAATACGTGCTTACCTCCTGTGCTTATTGAGATGCTGGAAAAAAAGGAAAAAGAAGCTACTCTAGAGTTTTCCGATAAAACGGTAATAGGCCATATAGGAAAGCCAATTAAGGGAAAAGTAGAAGTTCCTTATGAGGGAGTGCTTGACCAAATTAGATCGGATAGACTTAAAAAGATAGATGGCATTTACAACACCGCCGTTCATGAGGCAGGACATACTTTAGTATTCGCTGAACTTTTTGGACTCGCACCTCCTGTTGTTTCAATAAATCTAACTTCGTCTCACAGCAGTGGAATTACTTACTTACCAAAAATTACTCACTCCAAGTCGTCCCTGTTTGATGATATTTGTGTAGGGTTTGGGGGTTTTTGCGCTGAAGTAATGGTTTTTGGGGATAAATACCCGTCAAATGGTAGTTGGGCAGATATTAAGCAGGCTACTAGAATAGCTGCGAATAGTGTTCGTCACTACAACTTCGGCGATACTTTGAGTTATGTTTTGCCGATTACCGACAGAGAAGCCTCTCAGGCAAATACCAACGTCAAAGAAACAAACCAGCATATTGAAAAGATATTAGCCGAGCAAAAGGACCGATGTTTTGAAATTCTCTCTAGAAAAAGATCTTTACTGGTGGAAATATCTGACGCTTTGATCAAAAATCTTTCAATTTCTGGTCAGCAAATAGCTGATATTTGCAATAAATTTGATGTAACCTGCGAGGTTGCACCTATTGGATCGGATGTTATTCATGGATATAAGAATACATACAATGAGTATAAAAAAGTCACAAATACTTTTGCTTCTCGCAATAACTAGTTTTATGGCTGGTTGCGGCCCCACAATGGTCGTAGATCGAACGGGTAACGGGGCTCCGATTTTAATTCGGAGCCCTCAACCCGATGCGGATGAGATACGAAGATTACATCAGGTATATGGGTTAACTACTGTTATAAATCTTCGAGGTGCAGATGTTCCTGGCTACGGGTCCTTCAATCACGAAGAACCGGCCCCTTCCTGGTGGCTTGAAGAAAAACGGGCATGTAGAGAGCTTGGAATAAGCTTTTGGACTATGAATCTAAACGATGGAACCAAACCTCCGTCAGATAATGACATTCAGATCTTTTTCAGGCTTATTCAAAGTAAAGATGCCTGGCCAATACTAATACATTGTCAGGGAGGGATCCATCGGGCGGGATTAATGACCGCACTGTATAGGATGCAATTTCAAAAGTGGTCTTCTGCAAGAGCTATTCGAGAAATGGAATCTCATTGGTTTAATTGGTCTATATCAAATCGTAGCGAAGTGAAAAATTTTCTCCGCTACTTTAGGAGAGATCCCAGTACACGACTCCCGCGCTAACTATTGAGTTCGGGGCGGGGCTGTGCTATTTTAGAGAAAACGTAGCCAAGAGGCTCTGTGTGGTTTTCAATCTGCTTGTATTATCCCTATTAGGAATTCTTATTATTGGGTGCTGTCTCATTCTCGCTAACCTCAACATCCTCACTGAAGACGCAATTAAATCCGCGAGATCTGATCGGGATCTGAAGCACGAAGTTTGCAGCTTACGGAGGGAGTTAGCTTTTTATAGAGAAGAAGTTAAACAACTCAAAGCCAACACCAGAAGAAAACTTACTCGGATAGCTGCTTCGTCTAAACGAAAATCCCGGTTTAAATGATTGAAATACAAAATATTCCGATCCCCCTTACTGCGGATCAGAAGATAGTTTCTAGTCGTATTAAAGCTATGTTAAAAAGAAAAAGGCTGCCTAGCGTAATGGCAGGAATCGATTATTCTTCAATTGAATTGAGAGCATTAGAGATGTGCGATCCCATTTATGCGCTTCGTAGATTAACCAAGAAAAGGACCAGTAACAGGGGTAAAACAGCTAAGTCGCATAAGGAACTACGCGCAGTTTATGCTTTTCGTAACTGCCACTGCCCTAAGCTTTTACTTGTTCGTCACGGGTGTAAGTGCGGAGGTAAGTAGTGCCTCCTAAATATTGCTACATACAGCTTACACCACTACCAAAAGTCCCCTCAAATGAGACTGAAAAAGAGCGAGATGATCGATTAATTTGGGTCCGCAGCGAAGTAGCTGCCTTTAAGAGCTGGTCTTCGACTAAAGAAGAAGGAACTACAAATATCGCTTCAGGGTTTCCTACCAAATTTCTCATTCAATGCAGCTATAACCCCCAAGAAAGTGAAGATAGTTGGGATAAAGCCTTAGATTACTTCATCCAAGACATTTTTGCTGCCTGTGTCTATGGAGATAGGGGGGCTACGTTGGACGGACAAAGTTTTAATAAGCGCGCTCGTTGGAGGAAAAAAATTAGAGGCAACTGGAATTGGAAAAGCAAAGTCGGAATAAAGCTAAGCGATGGACGGACCCTCAACAAAGTAGCTGAGTATCCTTCCCGCCCAAAATCAGAATCCACTCCCCTAGACCTATGGTCTAAGGTTCTGCTCCTTTCTGTAATACTTGTACCTATTATGGCGGTCTTAGCGGTTACGTTAGCTAAATGAGACTAAACATTTTCCCCGAATGGTTTTCTTCTAGAAATGACGCATCTGATATTTTAGGAAAAATATGGAACAGTCAGAGTGGTTTTAGCCCTAATATTTTTAGAGATACTTGGGTTGCTTTCTTTGAAGGCCCTGATGTGAAACCCCGATTAGTCGGGTTTTTAAACCAAACTGATTTTTTTGAATACTATCTGCAATACATGCCCTTTCGCAAAAACTTAAAATGGATCTACAATACTCAAGAAGAAAAATACTTTGAGTTTAAGTTCCAGCCTTATTTAGAGTCTCTTGAGTAGCGTCTTTAGGGGGCCGTGGTATATTGCGGTATAGGAATTAAACATGAGACAAGTTTCAGAGTTAGTTGAGAGAACCCGTCATATTTCAGAGAAGGCGATAGATAAATTTAGTAACTACCAAATAACCCCAGAAGACGTAAAAGGACTTCTTGCTGCAGTTATCGAAGGCGCAAAGAGAACCGAAAACCCGCTAAATTTCGAGCTTCGAGATTTACTGGAAGATCCTCTAGTAGTCGTTTCACTTCAAGAGGTAATGCAAAAATTTCTTGGCACATATCGGGAATACTATTACGAACAACAATTTGATCTTATCAAGGAAATAGCTAAGCTATCTAAAGATGACTATCTAAAGTATGCAAATGAAGCTGAAACTATATCCATAGAAACTGCTATAAAAACTAATCTCATGGCAGAAGCTATGATGGTCAGAGCGTTTGAAGAGAGCAAAGAAGATTTAATTGCTATGGTCGATGCTTTCCGAGATCAGCAAACCGAAGGAAACTAATGAGCGAAGAAAAGTTCACCTTCTTTTGGCAACATGCTATTGCCCAGTGGCATCAATCTTACTTTACGGTAGATGGTGTCGAGTATAGTTGCGCCGAACAGTATATGATGGCTGAGAAGGCTCGTCTCTTTGGGGATGAAGACACCCTAGAGATGATCATGGATACAGAAGACCCCAGAACCCAAAAGAAACTAGGTAGGCTAGTCGAAGATTTCGATGTAGACATCTGGGAAGAGGACGAGGAGAATGGCCGAGCCCGATGCTGGAACATAGTTTTCAAAGGTAATATGGCCAAATTTAGTCAAAACCCGCATTTGTTGGAACAATTGCTTGAAACTGATGGCACTACTTTAGTTGAGGCGTCTCCTTACGACCGGATTTGGGGTGTTGGCTTGAAGGCCAGCAACCCATTAATCCAGAATCGAGAAAACTGGCTTGGCCGTAACTGGCTGGGAGAGGTTCTAACTGAAGTCCGCCAAACACTTAAGGCGACTAAAAATGACGTTGTCGAACACTAGACATTCTTTTTTCAATGGGTTGTTTTGGGGCATAATATTTTCTGTTCTTTTGTGGGCAGTAATTTTAACTTTAGTAGATTTTTTACTCAGATAGGAAAAACATGGATCTATTTCTTACTGTTATCATCTTGATGGCTATTCTCTTTACTGCAATGGTGATTAAGCAGGTGTATGATGAGCACCAAGCAAAAGAAGAGATAGTCTATGTAGACGAGCAAGGAAACGAGCTTCTTTTGGAGAAAAACCATGAAGGCTCCATCCGGCATATTGACAATTGGGGAAACACCCTTGAATGGAGATTTTCTAGTAATTTTTCCGAAAAAGAAGATCGTAAATACGAGCAATGGGCAAAAGCCTTTGACCAAGCAAACTATTTAGATTAAAAAACATAGAAGTCTAGCGTAACAGGTAGCGCAGTCTCTCCGTCTGAGAGACAATTCCTCTTTCAGAGGCATATCGTATTCAGGCTCCATAGTGATGAGATGAATACTGTGTATCTAAGATGGGATTGAGGGGGTTCGAGTCCCTCGACTTCTAATTAGAGAGTCTAGCGTAAGGTAGCGCAGCATCATTGAAGGGTAGCTTAGTCGGTAAAGCAGGAAACTGAAGATTTCTGAACGCCGGTTCAATTCCGGCCCCGTATGCAGTTGATGCAGTTGGCTCATCATTAGAGCGAACTGTCGTGGTTCGAATCCATGGTCTCTCATTATGAGCCAAGACGCTTTCTATAACTTGCTGAGAACAACAACAACAGCCCTGGCAGAAGGTGTACCTCAGCTTATGCCTGATTACATCTCCCGTTCTGATGAGTTATTAAAAAAGCTGAATGATATTAAACAAGACTCTTTTGAATTAGAGTTTCGATCAGAGATTGAAGGGGTGCTAAGCACACTAGATACTAGTCTGAAACGACTTAATCCTGGCAGTGAGCCCTTTTCTGTAGAAAAGAAAACCAAGTTTTCGGATCTTTCAAGAAAACACAGCACTGTAAGCTTCTTAGCATCTCATGTAAAAGTTAAAATTGAATATAGCACTACCTCCCAAGTTAGCGGCATGTGGTGGTGGAAAAGAAACAGAGAGGCAGGAACTGTATTATTTGAGTCCGAACTTACTAAAGAAGTAGTAAGATTTTCTTTGCTTAAGATCGAAGACGTAGATCACATACCTGAGGCGGATATACACAGAGTAATCACATGTCTTGAGAGCTTTGTCATTGCTAACAATCTCAGTGTCCAAGATGAACATAATCTACTAAGAGGCTTAAACAAAGCATGTGCCTCACAAATTTTTTCCTACAACTACTCTTTATATCGAGAAGAGCACGGCTATCTAGCTTTTCAAAGAAAACTCCACGTTTTTTATAGAGATACTGAAACAGCGTTGGATCTTTTCAGAGACGATGTATTATCCAGATTAGACGCTTTAGAGTCTAAGTTAGACGGAAAAGATGTTTCAAAAATATTAACTACTTATATAGATGCAAAACAACTTGAAGTAGATGATCTTTCGTCCAAGATAGAAGCAACCTTTATCTCAGAGAGAGATCGTAACCTACAACGACTAACTGCCGAGGAAGAGACATTTAATAAAAAACTGGCAGTAAGAGAAATTTCTTTTGAAAAAAAGTGCAAACTAGCCGATAAAAAGCAGAAAAAACGCTCCGAAGAGCTAGAAGAGCGTTACAAAGCTAAATACAAAGATCTAGAAAAGAAGCAGCAAGAAACAGAATCTCTCAGGATCGCACTTAGTGCAAAACTCAAAGATCATCGAACTAAAGTTCATGAAGAATTCTATAAGATTGCACCAAAATTAACTGCGCTTTTCCCTGATGCTGAAGCACAACGTAGTAGTTGGAATCGACGTTCTGCGATTACCTATGAAACAAAAGTCGACGGAGATCTTCGCACTTTTTACACGCAAAAATTAAAATCCAAAATAGAAGATAATGCGCACACAACTGTTGATGAGTGTTTGCAGCTTATTTCCTTTCTTAAAGATAATTGTTTTGATAGAAATAGAAGACCTCGGGGCTGCGACGTAAGGAAGATATTTATAGGGGCTTACTGTGTTTTAGCCTATCTTGCAGAGCACGACGTACCCTTTTCTAAGATAATATCTTTAATTACAGAAAATGGCCGTAAAGACGGACCTAAAGTTAATATAGAACATTTGATAGAACAAAGCCTTGGATGTGACTTCAATATGAAGCGATTCAAAGCTGATATACACGGAAAAGACGTTAAAGATCGTAAAGGTTTAAAAATAAAATGACTAGAAAAGAGACAGTAACACGCTGTGCCATAATGATGGAAGCTTCAAATGCTTGTCATGAGATTGGAGAGATGTTTCCTGAGTTAGAGCCGGAAGCTGACGTGTTGATTAAACAGATAATTGCATTTGTAGCTAAGGTGAGCCACCATCCAAAGATAAAGAAGTAGACACACGAGGGTCTAGCGTAACGGTAGCGCAGCTTTCCTATACCAATAACATCTGGCGATGGTCAGAGCATTGGGTAAGCCAATGGAAAGCGACAAATTCCGCGCGTCCTCTGGGTGGACGAAGGCGGCTCTTTGTTGTGAAGGTTCGACTCCTTCGACCCTCTTAGACAAAATCCTTATTAGCTATTTTTTCGGGAATCTTTTTTATCTTCCTCCCAAGATTGAGCCAATGTTTACGCAAATCAATACGAGGATATAACAACTCACATCTTTCGTAGTCTATATGCTTTAGATGTAGCAAATAGAAACCAGGCTTATATATTCGAGGAAGCCTTACTTTAACATCCTTAGGTGGGGCCGTAGGGCGGCGCGGTTTAGGTCTTTTGGATGCAAGTTTCGGTATTGATGCATACGCTGCATGATTTCCTTGCGCCCAATTGAAATCCATTTTTGTGATAAGAGGCTTATCAAAAGAGATATTTCGATACCAATAGGCTCTTTGAGATAAAACACTTTTACTGTAATCAAAAACTCCTTCTAAGGATTTATTGGTGGTAGAACGTCTTTGAATAACTTCGAACCCGAAAGGATTAAGATACTTATCTTTTAACTCATCAATAAGTTTATCAAGACCCTCGGTGTAGTATAGTATTTCGTCATAATCTGCATAAACTATAGTTTCATATTTTTCTAATAACTTACTTTTGTATTCGTTTAGAAATACGTTATGGTAGGGAATTTGTTCCACACACACCTTTTTATCTGGATATTCTTCGACGTTGCAGGTCAAGGCATCTGTGCTACCATCAGTTGAGTTAAAAGCAAGTATGTATATGTCTTGTGGCTCAAAATATTGTGCATAGTAGCGGTACCAGATTTTAAACATCTCACCACCATTACCGACAATAGTTACTAAAGCTTTTTGACGCATACAACCATTATAGCTTTTTAAGGATAAATATGAAAAATATTGGTGTGTTAGGCGGTTCTTTTAACCCAATCCATGAGGGCCATTTACAGCTTGCTGAATTTGCAACACTATACTTTGATGAAGTCTGGCTAATGCCCGCATATTCTCATCCTCACGGAAAGGAGATACTCGGAACTCAACATAGAATTAATATGGCAAGTTTGGGTGTCCGTAATAGACATCACAAAATAATTTTATCTGGCTATGAGGTTCAGCATAAAATAGAAGGCGGCACATACGAAACCCTGTGCAGACTAAAGAAGGAATATCCTGACTGGAATTTTTCTTTTATAGTAGGGCAGGATAATGCTGATACATTAGATACTTGGCGACAAGCCGATGAGCTTAGAGATGCTTTCCCTTTTTTGGTTATTCCTAGGAAAGGATATCCAAGAAACTTCAGCTCTGATGCCTGGTTTTCAAAAGGGCATCATCAATACATATCTCACGTCGATGAAAAAGACGCAATTATGCAAATAAGCTCTACTGAGATCCGAGAAATGTTATCCAGAGGAGAGAAACCCGATGAAATAGCCGACTGGGTGTTCAAATATATCAAGGAACATCAACTGTATGGTTACAAAGACGTTTCTGAGCAACTGCAAAATATTGAGGGTCAAGCTCACAGCCAATAAATTCTCTCTCGCAGGAGAGAGCAGCTATTCCTGTGCTTCCGCTGCCCATAAATGGATCAAAAACTATATCATCCTTTTTACTGCTATTAAGTATTAACTCTTTCAGTAGTTCCACAGGTTTTTGTGTTGGATGGACTTTATGTTTACCTGAAATGTTTTTAAAAGATAACACCTGTTTAGAGCCTTTCTGATTTATCGGAAAGGCTTTTCCTTTGTACAGAAACAAGATGAATTCCGCATTTTTCATATACCACCTATTAGGTGTGCAGTTATTTTTATGCCAAATCAAGATGTTGTGTAAACGAAAACCAACCGCCGTAGCTGCGTTGAGAGCATCCTGAACATTTTTGTCATTAACGAATATGTAGCAATGACCCGGATCTTTTAACGCCGCATACGCGTGACCCATCCAATCACTAAATTTGATGTTGTTGTGTGTTAAGGAAGCCTGCACGATATTCTTTCCAGTTATGGAACCTTGCCATTTTTTAGCAAAGAGATCGTTTTTAGCTCGCCCTCCAGTTGTTTTGTTCCATCGATAGGGTGGGTCTGTAACGATTAGATCCACGGATGGGGTTTCGAGTTTAAGAAAATCATCTTGAAATAGTTGCATTGCTATATTGTAGAGAAGAAAACAAACTAAGCAAATGTTTAATTGCTTGATATCAGATTTTATGGGATATACTCATTATAGAGGTTCCCATGAAGAAATTTTTACTACCCCTTATCCTGCTTGTAGCCGGATGCACAACACCGCATGCACATGATCCATCCGCTTTTGCCCAAGCTGAGGCAGTAACTCCCGCAGCTTTAGCCGCTAGGGCGGAATTCCTGGAAGACAGATATCAAAATTACGCCCAAGTTGAGGGTATAATATGGCAGCGGTCAAGAAGTGACGCAGCATTAGAAAACCCCGATTTATATGGCAGCGGTGGCGATAGTTGTATTTTTACGGGGCATAAACTCGCCGCAGATGTATACAGGTATAGAGTTACTGGAAGTGAAGCGGATTTGGACAAAGCCCTTCAAAGCTTGCGAGGACTATATTTGCTAACACACGCTACCGGGACTGATGGGGTTGTTCAACGCTGTGCGTTCCCTGCTACCCGACAAACCGAGTGGCGATATCCAGAACGTTGGCAACATCGAATTGATAATGGGTTCGTAAACCAAGGACCCGCAACTCCAGACCCCTTTAATCCGGGAACCACTGTTCCTCCTATGATCTACTACACGAGAGGCACTAAAGACCAAGTAACTGGATTACTACACGGACTGGCCGTTGCTGAAAGATACTTAGTTGCTGCAGAAACTGCCCACGTAACTAAAGTTGATTTGGCCAGAAACGTAATAGCACAAATAACGGAAGATACTTACAATCATCTTCGTTTGCACGATTTTAAAATTAGAGATGAAAAAGGTGAAAATGACACAAATGCAGATAGTGTTGCACATCTAATTAAACTACAGTTATTAGCTTTATATAGAACCACAGTTTCTAGATCAAACCCCGCTCGCGAAACAAGAATCAAGAAAAAATACGATGAGGAATTTCGCAGCGCCTTTTTCGGGCTTTACCAGACACTATCTGATCTTTTTAATAGATTCAATAACTTTCAGCAATATTATGCATGGAATCTTCGATATCTCCGAGCATACACAGTATTCATACTGGAGGATGATAACGATAGAAAAGAGGACATTAGATCTTGGGTAAGATCCAATCTTTGGCCTTTCGTAGCTAATCATTACAACACTAAGTTCACTTATTTGCATAATGCAATTACCGGGGATAACGTTAAATTAGACGACGCTCTTCTAGCTTTAAAATCTCTTAGCTTGAAAAGTCATCGCGGTTACGATTCTCCTTTGGCTGGAGATGAGAGAAAGCCCAGCTTCTTGCAGGTTTTATTTGGAGATGTTGACAGGTTCATACTGCTGCCACACCTAAGAAAGCCTACCACCTATACAACATGGCAAAAAGAGCCTTGGGACGTAGGTAATCCGGGCCGCGACGGTCGTGAGGACACAACCGGACTGGATTTCATGCTGGCTTATTGGATGGGAAAATTCCACGGCTTTTTGCCCTAATATGATACATCATAGTTTTGTATAATTAATGATATGTGGCGCAGAAACCCAGAACCTAAAAAATTGAAAATCAAAAACGGAGAAATTATATTAGCGTGCCAGCATGCTTTTGATTCTCTCTTTGATCAAGATTTTGAGGAAGGCACCCTCCCGGTTATGTCGGTCGTAGCCTTTCGATTAAAAAGTAGGGTAAAAGAGTCAAATACAAGACCTGAGCATAGATGGTATGTGGCATGTAATGTATGTGACGCAGCAGAATCCTTAGAGGATTTACTGGAAAAACTTTACCCAACAATGGGACCGTTGAAGGTGACAAAACGAATAAGGCCGTTATTCGATGAGTGGTGGTTAAGAAAACGTCCTTTAGTGCTTAATGTGGAAGACCTATTAAGGACACACCCAGTAGGGGAGGCCCCCCAGATCGGAGACTTAGTTCATTTTTGTGAAACTGCACAGTTTAACCCCTTTGTTTATATTCTTAAATTTAATGCTGACGACGTAACCCAGTTAGAGGCTGCTTTTGAGGGAGAACAGTTACCGCCATTTACGGTATTATGTCCTGGTTGCTATACCGGAGTTACCGTAGATGAGCTAGAGAGTGTTGTTGACGAAAAAATATGGACTAAACGAGACCGAGCTAGGCTAAATCAACAGATAGTTATCTATAAAACAATTAGAGATTTTGTCGATTATGCGGAGACCCGTGATACTCCTGAAGAACCAGAAGAAGATGATTTAATTTTAGCTTGTCATCATATAGAAGACGTTGATGACGGTAGTTTATTCTATGTAGAAAACAGCCTAGATGAAACATATGATCATCCAGAAGAAGGTAGCGTTGTCGTGAGCTGGTTGCTTGTCTGCGATGAATGTAATAAACAACATATGAACGACACGGCGTCAATATTTAATCATCTTAATGATTTCGGAAAACCTATTATCTGGGGAGACGACGAAGATGATTACGACTACGATGAGTAATTTACTCAGCCCTTTTTAGCATATTTCTAAAAACGTCCCACATAAACTGAGGACCCCCATCATCATAAAGCCATTCAGCAGTGTAGGCTATTATTTCTGACCACTCCCCAATACCGAATATGTTAGTAATCCAATGATCCGATTGTTCCGCAATTTCTCTCGCTTTAGATCCGTAATCAGGGTGTAATAGCAGAGCTTTAAATGCTTTTTCAAACTCTTGATGATCTATAAATTCTGCAATTCCATCTCGATCCATATCATCCAAGTGATGGACATATTCATGAAGTAGAGTTTCATCCGCACTACCTTGATAAAATCTATCAAGAGGAAAAACAATTTTCCTGCCCCAACCATGAAGCCCGAGTAAAGAGACTGCGTGTGACCAAAAATTAACTCCCGCTACATAAGGTCTTGGTGTTGCAGCCCGTATTAGAGGTATATCCTTTAATGCTTGAACGGCCTCTGGAACAAAATTCTTATCAAGAAAGTCTCTAGGAGAGGCATAATTAGATAATCCAGCTATGTCTGGTATATCATTAAAGGTAGAAATAGTTCGAGTAGACGCGCAGCCAGAAGACAATAATAATATACCGACCATTATCCATTTAAACACAGTTAATATTATCATAATATTAGAACTACTCATAAAAGCTATATCTATTCAACTAAGGATAAGGCTCCTAGGTGCCCTTTAGGGGCTAGGCTCGTAGGTTACAATGTAGGCATGACTACCCTCTACTGGCATGACTACGAAACTTTTGGTCTAAATCCCGCCCGAGCACGGCTCTCACAGTTTGCAGGAATTAGAACAGACCTAGACCTCAACATAATTGGCGATCCTTTGGTGCAGTACTGCAAACTAGCTAATGACAGTTTGCCGCATCCGGGAGCTTGCTTGGTAACGGGAATTACACCACAAATCGCTAACGAAAAGGGGGTCTGTGAGGCTGAATTTGCAGCCACCGTCCGTAGTAATTTCGCACAACCCGATACGTGTACCGTTGGCTATAACAGCGTGGAATTTGATGATGAATTCACAAGACATATGCTTTATAGAAACCTCTATGATCCTTATGCACATCATAGCCCTAAAATGGGAAACTCAAGGTGGGACTTAATAAACGTTGTGAGACTGGTGAGGGCTTTGCGGCCCGACGGTATAGTCTGGCCCACCAAACCCGATGGAAGTCCTACAACGCGACTAGACAAGCTTACAGAGGCTAATGGAATTGAGCACAACGCTCACGATGCTTTGGGCGATGTCACGGCAACAATCGAACTAGCAAAATTGATTAAGTCGGTAAGACCTAAGCTTTATGACTATGCTTTTGATAATAGATCTAAAAAAGAGGTTCTAAAACTCTTAGGGTTTAGTGGGAGTTGGTTCACACCAACCCCCGTTATACATATTTCATCAGTTTATGGGGCAAAAAACAACTATCTTGGAATAATTTTTGCCATAGCTAAGCATCCCGCAAAAAGGAATAGCGTAATTGCGGTAAACCTTAGGGAAGATATAACTCCTCTTTTGGAGTGTAAATCTGTTTCTGAGATCAGAGATTTAATGTTCACTAAAAAAGAAGATAGACCAGAAAACGCCCCTAAAATCCCTCTTTATGAAATAAATGTAACACGATGTCCCGTTCTTTGTTCAATAGGCGGTCTTCGACACAAAGATTGTAGTCGCCTAGAATTGAACATCGAAAAATGCTTTAGTCGGATGTTAGAAATCATAAATACACATGATCTCAAATACGTTGCTCCTCAGGTTTATCGTAAGCTTTTCAAAGCCGCCACAGATCCAGATCTGATGCTCTATGGTGGGGATTTCATCGAATACCAGGACAAAAATCTCATGAAAGGTATCCACGCAGTAGACCCGACTGAAATTGACAAAGAGTATCCCTTCGATGATCCACGACTTAATGAGATGGTGTTTAGATACCGAGCCAGAAACTATCCAGAAACTCTAGAAGCTGATGAGCTTGCGCGTTGGAAGAAATTTAAAATACAACGACTTAGAAATTTAGACCAAGGAAATACCTTCTCATTAACTGATTTTTTTAAAGACTTAACGGAGAGACTGTCTTCGAAGGATCTTCCTGAGAGGGATAAAAAAATACTTTATGAGCTAGATCGTTATGGAAAAACACTTATTGAGCAGTTGATGGAGTAAGTAGCTCTTGCATTAGTCCTTGCAACTCACCTTGCGCACTCTATACTAGTGATAGGTTGAAATGAATCAAGAGATATTCGGAGAACTACTTGAAGATCCGGGAGAGTCCGATTTCGTGATATACGGATGTGCAGTTAATCTGATGGGGCTTTATTCAAATTCCCCAATTAAATGTTCATGGAGTGATAAATCAGACGCCTGGCTTGACGAGGATGGGATTTTTTCTGTCGCCAAGCTAGGATTAAATACCGAGCAAGGAAGAGTTACTTACGCAAGTACACAAAAGAAGGACGTAGAGATTTGGATACTCGGTGTTCGAGCTACTTCATTTATGCTCCAAAACTGGGCTACGTTCGATTGCCTAAAATGCGGAAAACAAGTTACCGAAGCGGGTAATAACTATTGCATTTTTTGCAATACTACAAAAAAACACGGCGAAATAATACTTAAAATAAAAGAAGAGCCAGATGATAATTCGATCAAGAAATAAAGAGCCGTTGTTTATATACTGCGAAAAAACGTATATTAAACACCTGGATCCTGATGTCTGTAATACCTTTATTTTGGTAGATACTTCAGAATTCCAGTCTGTGAGTCAAGCAGCTTTTTGTATAGAAGCTCGGTTTCCACCAGAGCGAAGAGCGCTTAATTTAGTGCAGGTAGTGCTCTTAGTTAAAAAAATTCAACTTAGCTCAAATCCCCATCTAGAACAGATGTTGGTAAAACTAGCCGCCCAGGGATTGAACTGGTATATTGCAGATACCTGCGGTATTGGGCCGCTTCCTCCAAGCCCGGTTGATTTAGATATTTTCAGGCAAAAGTTTGTAAATAAATCCTTTAAGAATGTGCTGGGACTTAATCCTCCGATCATTAGAAAACGAACAAAAGTTGGGTTGTAGTGGATGAAAATAGACTTACTAGTATCTTGCTAGAGACTATTGCAGAGTCTCCGTGGTATAAAACATTAACTGTAGACCACAGATTTGAAATTAAGATTATGGGAAACAAGCTTTTTTTCTATAGAGATGATGCAACGTTTAGTTGCACGATCGCTCAACTCAGTTAGCTATTTAATCTGAGATTTGCTATACTCTTGGTATGAACCGACCAGGATATTTAGGATCTTTAGACGATTTTTGGTTTGGGCAGTATACTCCGCCCGATAAAAAGCAGCAAAGAGAAGAAGCTAGATTAGCAGATCGTGAGTTTTCACATCTAATTACCTCTGCAAGAGCAGCTACCGGAGCTTTTTCGCCTATAGTTGCAAGCCCATATGGATTTAATGCGCACGCATACTTAGCTAAGCATCCACGGCTTGACTAAAAATGTTATAATCCATATATGAGATTTTTACCTTCTATACCTGAAGAGGACGACAAACCTTTTCTCCCGGCTAGATCCTCGCAGCACATCCCACTCGCTAATTACATTCATCAGGGACATTTAGTTCCTTATATCGCACCCTCTTCAATTGATTTCTTGCCTGAAGAGGCTGCCCGGTTTGATCTACTCTTAGAAGGTCAACTGCCGATGATAATAGCTCCTCACGGGGCTATTCAAAAATCTAAGATAAATAATCAACTAGTTGTTTTACTCAACCATATGAATAACATTCAAGCTTGGGATGATATGCTTATCCAGCTCGGGCATTTACCGGGTCAGGGAGGAAAACGAGCTGGTTTATACTTAGTTGATAGGCATGATCGTATTTACCTAGTATTAGACGTTGATTTTTATGATCGAAGTAGGAGAAGCGGGGATCTAATCTTAGAACCTATCGGCCAAGATACAAGAAGAAAGGTGGCATTGAATCCAAAAAAACTAATTGACTATAGCACAGATCCCCCCAGCCCTTTTGCTGTTCCTGTCCTGCTTTATCGCGGCAGGAGAAATCCCGATAAGGAATTGCGAGGGCTGGAGCGAAAAGCTGCACAAGGTGACAAACAAGCAGCGAGCGCTTTAGTTCATGCTCGCCGCCGCGCTGGGATGGAACCTCAGAGCATGGAGGAATTTGTTATGCAACTCCAAAGTATAGGAGTTTATAGTGCGGTAGAAGTTAACCCCCATATAAGCAAACTGTATAAACAAGATTGGATACTAAGCATTGCTAGAACCATGTTCACCGAGGCTGCACAAAAATTAGCAGAAGAACAACAGTGGGAGGGCGGTGAGCACGCCATAGATAACGTAAAAGTAAGGATTAGTGAGGATACGTCTGAAAATTGTTATGAGATAGAAGTTAGAATCTCCTTTTCCGCTCCGTCAGCAGATGAAGTTGATGAGCGCGAAGGTATGTTTCAGGATCATTTCATAGATTGGAGTGATGAAAGACGCCGAGACTATAAAGTAGAGATAGAAGACGATAACTGGAACACAGATGTAGAGAGAGAGCCGGACGAATCTCAGTTTGATGAAAGATTGCAGGAACTATTTGATGATGGGCTCGATGAAGATGAAATATCAGATATGGATGGCCCTGATGTCCCCCAAAGCGCAAGAATAGAGCTTACGCAGAGGCTAGGATTACATCACATTTTCGCAATCATGACTCACAACGGAATGGATGCTGAGGAGTTAGGATTAATTCCTGATGACAAACCTTGCTCTTTTTGTGGAGGTGCTGTTTATGTTGAAGAAAGGCCGGGACTTGAGGTCTTGCATCGTATAGACACCTGCAACGCCTGCAATACCACAGATAGTGAACAAATACCGGGCAGACTATACCCAAATAGTAACAGAAAAGGCTATGTTGCAGGAGAAGACTGGGCTGTCCAAATAGACTAGCTTTTGATATTATTAAACCATGAGTTATCTTAACGCCTGGACCCAACACAGCGAACATCCTGGACGCCAAGCAGCAGCAGCTATGCGCGCTCACGCAACAGCCGAACGAAGAGTCGCAGATGAGGCTCATAACCTCCAGAGCGCTTTAGCGCGAGGAGATACGGCAGGTGCTCAAGCTTCTAGAGCCGCGCTCAGACAAGCCTGGGAGACGGACGTACGCAGAAAAGGCGGTCACCCAGAAGATTACATTCCTGATCTACCAAATGCTCAGGTTATACCTATTTTTAATACCTTTTACGGATATGGAGAAGAAACTGCAAAAAAAGGAGTTGGGACTGCATTTATTGCAGGTATCCTATTATGGGCTCTGTATAGTATGAGAGGATAGTATGTTTAAGTGGATTACAGGTTTATTATTTAGCGTTTTAGTTCTTACAACTTCTGGCTGCGTACCTACGCGGGGAAGTGTAAGATTTGGGGTTGGTATTCGGGTAGTAACCTATGTTCACGGACATTCTTACCATATTTGTGGATCCCGTTGCGTTTATTACTCACCCCCTGTGATTACTTGGCCTCATCGACACAGAAATCATATTTGTCAGACTTCATGTAATTATTACGTTTGGCCCCACGGACATTATCGTCATCGCTGCTACTCAGCATGTAGGCACCGCAGAGTCATATTTTATAGTCACGGACACCGCAGACATCATTGCAGGCCCGGCTGTAGATAATAACTGTACAAACATTTATTCTTCTCTTAGGTTTCATATCATAAATACATGAATAGACCCGAAGATGAAGACGATTTAAATGATGGCCTCGATGATGGTGAATATCAACCCTACAACGGACCCTACTCTAGGCCGTATTCTAGTCCCTATCATGGGCCGTGGAATGCGCCACAAACAAGTGTTGTTGACCACTTAGTTCAAGCACATAAAAGAGAAATAGGGACACTTAAGGCTTCTCATGAAGAGCAGCTTAAAATGATGAGGGAGAACTTGAAACTTAAGATGGAACTTATGATGACTAAGCTGACCGCTGATCACGAAGCTTTACGAATGGAAAACGAAGATCTCCGCAATAAATTAAAACGTCAACGCTAGTTTTGGGCTTGACCTAAACAGAGAGTTTCTAAGGACTTAGGGCCAGAAGTTTAGCTTGACTCTGGCATGAGGCTCGCTATAGTGACTATTGAAGGAGATCCTCCATGAAGAACAGAATGTCTCGCTATTTTGACGAGAAAACTAAACAATATCAAATTCGCATCCCGACCCCTAAGGCCCAGATTAATGATCTGGACATTAGCATCGAGCAAAGAACGCTAAAACTAAATGTTAAGGGATCAATATATCGATGGAAATTACCGGAAGACGCTAAATTAAATCACATTACAGCCAAATTACAGAGTAATTTACTAACTATAACTATTCCAAGGTATAAGATTAGACAGTTTCATCTTAACTAGCTTTTATATATTTGATGTAAACTTCTCATTGATTGATAGCTAAGGTATTTAGCTGTTAAATGCATCCCAAGAGCTAAGAGCGTAGTCCCGATTTGTTTTTTTGGTCGATCTCTGGTTAATATTTGAGCAATTAAGAGCTTGGTCATTTCGTCTGAATTTGTTTTCTTTAATCTATCCATACCCCATTATACATCGCGGCTCTGACATATAGGTTTTACGCTATTAATCCAGTTTTTTTGGGTGTCCGCTTCTTGCGGACCTACCTAAGACTGTTATCCTCTTATTCAGCCGAAGGGCGATAGGAGATAATTATGAGTGAAACTGAGAAACCCACCAAGACCCCCAAGGTCTCATATGACGAAACTTTAAAGGCCATGCTAACAGGCAAGACCTTATTCGAGCAATTAGAGACTTTGGTTGTCGAAGCTAATAAGCAATACACCAAGGCACAGAAGCCTAACAAGGCCGCTGGTGTCCGGGCACGTAAAGCTTTGCAAATGGTTAGAAACACCGGTAAACTACTTCGTGATGAAGTTACTGGTTGGTTCCCCAAGAAGGCTGTCAAGCCTACAGACGCTTAGTCATTAAAATAGAGGGGGCGCTGATCGTTGTGTAGACGATCAGCGCTCTCTTTGTTTATACGGAGATAAATATGAAAAAACTAATTGTATTACTAGCCCTTACCCTTCAAATTCCTGTTTTTGCACAAGACAGCCCAACCACCAAACCAGCAACTCCTGCTCCTGTAACGACGTATTCCGCCTGTGTGGGTCAGAAATTAGTAGTAGAAGCTTTGGCTCCAGATGAAAAAGGAAAGCTGAGCCCTGTAGTTAACATCGCAACGATAACTTCTTTGACGGAGGTATCCGCAAAGTTATCTATTGAGCTATTTCTTGGAAAAGAGAAAATCTCAACAGTTCTTCAGGATTGGGTTTCTGAACCCAACTTCATCAAAACACAAAAAATAGATAAGTTACCAGGCGTTAAGATAGAAAAAAACGTCTACACAGTATCGAACGTAAGAATTGCCTGTACCGTTGTCACAGTAACTCATAGACCGGGCCACACCCGAGAAATATGGATAGCTACTAAGGGTGATGCAACTGCTTTTCCTGGAGTTCTTTGGGTGAAAGACATCAACAATACGGTGATTACGAATTTCGTTAAATTGATGAAGATCGAAAATCCTGTTCCGAAGAAGAAATAGCTAATCAGATCTCAGCTATAGCATATATACAATTTCGTGCTATCATGGGGCCAGTAAATCGAACCCCCTTACTAAGTATGGAGTGTATAAATGAATAACTACGTAGAACTGGCTAAGAACTTTTGGGCTGATGAGGATGCTTTCGCGGAAGAAGCCTGCGTTAAGTGCGACGAAGAGGATTGCAATATAGTTTGTAGTCTGCAAGATGATGATTCCTTTGTTTCTTATTCTGTAGACCACGAATATAAGGTAACAATGAAGCGCGATGGTAGTTGGACTTCCACCTGTGAGTTTACCGATCTGACTGACGGCGAAAAGATTTTCTGGAATCACGCAGCTAAGCTTTATGCAACTTTGCCGATGTGGATGGTTGAAGAGTATCGCGGTATCGATATTGATGAGGCTGCCGAAGCCTTGTATGACGATGACGAGGATGATTACGATATTTGGGGTTATGACGAGGATGATTGTCTTGACGACGAAGACTGGCTCGATGAAGAAGATATCATCGAAGATGAGTTCGAAGACGGTTTTGAGGACGAGTTCGAAGCAACTGCTCCCTGGGAAGAAGTAACCGCCCCCTCGAATGCTGAACTAATTCACACCGCTTCAAGAGGTCAACTAATCACCGGCCTGAGCGTCAAACAGAAAGAAGACACTTACGTCTCCCCCTTTACAGGTAAAACTACGTAAGAAAAAACTAGAACGGCCTTTGAAAAAGACCGCAGCATTCGTGCTGCGGTCTTTTTCTTTGTATTAATAGCTCCTGTATGTATAATATATTAGGAGTTATGTATGAAACAAATTATTTTTACAGCGCTAGTTGCACTCTCTTTACTAGGGACCCCAGTTATAGCCGGTGATTTACCATCACAAAAAGATATTAAATGCCCCATTACTTTAGAAGTCACGGGAACCGTTATTATTAAAAACCAACCAAAAGGAAAAAAACTAAAGAATGCTTCTATTGTTAATGATGCCATTTGGTGGGAGGGTGATACTAAAAAACTTCGATTAAAAGACGGTGGTTGGGTTACTCTTAAATTACTTAAAGTTGAGCAAGGAAAAGCTATTTTTGAATTACGAGGACGCAGAGGCCGCCCACCCCACTTCCAGGTTAAGATTAAACAATCAGAAAATTGGGGACTTACCAAGAAAAAAGCCGCAAAGAAGACGAATTAGTAATTATTTGCTATAATTCAGCTCGGAGGAACTATGAAAAACTTAACACTTAAAAAGGCTGCTGCTGCTGTTCTAGTATTACTGCTAGGCTTGGTCGCAGGCGATGTCACTCTACGTGGCGATAATTCTGATGTCAAAGCAACTGTTGAAAAAGTTAAGGCCAAAGTCGAAGCACTTCTAGAAGATGATGCGACCGAAGCTACCACACTCATTTCAGCACCTACATCTGAATAGAAGAAAAATTAGTAAACGTATGGCCCACTAAGGCCCAGACCTTTACATTTTAGTCCCAGTTACTACCATACAGTATGGCACGTAAGCTGGGATTTTTTTGTACCTTAATTCTATTAGCCGGATGTAGTACTCCCATTAGTTATAACATCGACAACAAAGAACATGGTAATTCAGCTCATATCTGTGTGCGAGACTGCCCTGATAAACGCTGGGAAGGCTATCCTCACGGCCATCGTGAACATTATTGTGTAAGAAGGTGTATTTGGTACGTGCGTTAGCCGCAACTACTGCATCTACCCTGGTAGGGGGGTCTAGTTAGGTTGCGGTAATAGTTTCTTTTCGGGGATCTTCTTCTAAGGCCACCAGGATCACCTATTGGTGCCCGATGTGGTGAAGGGCGAGAAAATCCTCTTGAGTGGGGTCCCATTCTAGGAGCACCTGGTGCTCCTTGAAAAGTTGAACCCTTTTTAGGCTGAAAGCCTAAAATCCCCGCTAAATACCCTGGTCGCATGAATAACATCTTAACATAAAATGCATCGCAGAAGCTAGGCATTTGATACAATGTATTTATGGCTATTAATTTCAGTGTAGGTGACTTTGTAGTTGTTAAACAGTTTTATGTTAAAAACATATTATCTGGAACGACCACATCTTCCGCCGCTAACCTTAGAAGAACTATCCAATCCTTGGCGCAGTTTACAGAAAAACCAGCCGAGGTGCTGGCTGTAGGAAATCTAGACGTTACTGAAAAAGGTTTCGCCTATACCAGATCATTTATTAGATTAGCGCCCGTAGAAGAAACCATCAACTTTAATGGCGGTAATGGGGTCGTATGTTACTTTGATACCGACGACTTACTTAATAATAGTTTTGAGGCGTCTACAGCCTTCATTTGTGATATTCTGGCAAAGAAAGCCATAAACATGACTGGTAGCACAATACTCAAAGGCCAGGTCGTAAGATACGTCGATTTCGACGCAACAACACAACTACCCACCATAGCTCTAGCTAGCGCGGTAACTTTATCGACAAGCGCCGTAATGGGGGTTGTCGAAGACGATACGGCTGACGGCGAGTGCGCTAGTGTTATTATAGAAGGAGCTTTCGCAGGATTAGACACGAGTCTATACTCTATAAACGATAGAGTTTTCCTGAGTGATACTCCTGGCGCAATCGCAGCAACCTCCGGCACAATAAGTAGTATCGTAGGTAGGGTTCATAGTATTGCATTGGACGGAGCAATAACCGTCCGAGGCGAGCTACCTTTCGGCCAAGGAGATCCAGGTGTTACCGGATTAGTAGGCTCGACTGGCATTAAAGGATGCACCGGAATTCAAGGATTAACGGGAATCTCATTAGGTGAGACAGGTATACAAGGTATTACCGGAGTTCAAGGCACAACAGGAATTCAAGGATTTACTGGGCTAGCCCTTGGATCAACAGGTATTCAGGGAATACAAGGAGATACAGGAACTTTAGGTTTAACTGGAGTTACTGGATTAGCTCTTGGCTCAACAGGTATATCAGGAACAACAGGATTAGCTAGTGGTCCGCAAGGTGCGACAGGAATACAAGGACCAACAGGACCAACAGGTGGGACGGGCGGAAGTGGACCAACAGGCCCAACAGGACCAACAGGCCCAACAGGACCGACAGGCCCAGGCTTCAGCAGTTACTTTACTAGTAGCCGCGCTCGTGTATCTCCTGGGTCTGGAGTTAAAACAGGATTCACAGAAGCTTTTGGTGTTGGATTTACTTGGAGAATGGGCTCTGCTGCAATAAGTGATTCAGAATCTTCTACTGGATACGGCGGATCTCAGATTAATAGCATCTCCGGGGTAGGTACGACCACCCTAACCGTTAATGGATCAGAAATAGGGGGGTTGGCCGGAGGGCCAGGCCGGTCGCATCAAACAAATGTAGAAGCGGCAGGATAGGAGAAAATATGAGACATTATTTATGGTATGACGCGACGGGAGAAATTCGAGGTCGATCAAAAAACATTAATGGGTTTTCAGGTGATCCACTAGATTCAGGCACCTCTGATCCAGAGGCGCTTGATATAAGAGATTACATGCTCAACAAACTTGGATTTGGGATAGTTGACGGTATTGCTTACGATTGTAGCTGCATTATTGGAACAGAAGATTGTGAACATGATGCGGAGGCCCTGGTCGGTAACTATGTTTCCGGCGGTAATCTAACACAAAAACTTAGCGCAGTTCTTAAATTAGACGGCGCGGTAACCCCGTCATCCCAAGATCCTGTCGATCTAACTCCCGGTGCTGTTGTATCTTTTACTGTAGAAGCTGCGGTGCCTGACTCCCATACACTTACTTTATTAGAAGAAGGTGTCGCCCTGTCGCAGACAACCCCTGTTTTGACTTTTACAGGGGGTGTTAGCAACTCTGTCCAACTAACCATCCCTCCTCAAGGTATGAGCGGTAAGCTCGGTGGAGCAGACAAATTGTTAGGTCTCTTCGTAATTAATTTACGTGGTTGGGCCTAATCATGCAACGCTTAACAGGTAGCTAAAAAATGCTACACTTTACCTGTGAAGCACCAATTTACTAAAGACATTTTACTCGTTAATGACGCTTTTGACACAGGCAACGAGTTAATTTCACTTGCTGAAAGCACCGGTTATTTTGCACCATCGTTGATAGCAAACTCCGAGAATAGCGGATACATCGACAATACCAGAACCAATGCCGCATTCTACTTAGACGAGAATAACATTAAGTTCTCGCCTTATACGACTAAACTTAGTGAAATAGTAATAAAAGCTTGTGATATTTATAAAAGCTATAATCCATTCTCTTATGGAATAAAATTACGAGGCTTTGATATTTTAAGATATTCTGTTGGAGAAAAGTTTGATGAACATGTAGACGCTATCTATGGTAACAAATTGTTTCAAAATAGACAAAGAAGTGTTTTAATCTATCTAAATGATGATTATGAAGGAGGAGAGACTAGATTTATAAGACAAGAGTTGCAAATAAAACCACCAGCAGGCTCATTAGCAATGTTTCCACCATTCTATACTCATCCGCACTCAGGAGAGCCGGTCACAAAAGGAACTAAGTATGTCGTAGTAGGGTGGCTCTATTAAAAAGGTCTACTCCAAGGACTTCTGCCCCAGGTGTTTCCGTATAGGTGTTTTTGAGCAACCTTTTGGATCTTCTTAGCTTGCTTGGCGTCAAGTTTAGCGTCTTCTTCGTTACGCTTGACTCTCTTTTTAGCGTCAGATTTCATCCAACTATCAACAACTTGTTTTCTCTTTTGGGCGTCACGGGGGGAGTATAGAGGTCGTGATACCCACTGAGCTTGAATACGAGAACGTTTTTGCTGCTCTTTAGCATCTTCTTTCATACGCTTAACTTGAACAACTTGTTTTTCTTTAACAGCCTTGATTTCTTCTTTTTTGACTTCAGCCATAGCAACAGGAGAAGCCGCTAGTCTTTGCTTTGCTTCCTTTTTGATTGCAATTTTTTGCCCAGTAGCAACTTCTTTCTTCTGGGCAGCAATAGCTTCTTTTTGTCCTGCGGTTACTTTGTTTTTGAGATCAACTTGGGACTTTTTAAAGTCCTTTTCGACTTTTTTCTCAATCTTAGCTAGCTTCTTTTCTTGCTCTTTCGCAAGCTTAGCTACGCTAGGAGCACCAGCAGCTTTAGCTTGCACGGCTTCAGTAGCTTTCGCAACTCTCGCCTTTTTGACTTTTGTTAGTTCCAGACCCTTAGCTATGGTTTGCTCAGCAGCCTTCCCAACTGCTTTAACTGCTTGTGATTTGACAGCTTTGCCCGGTACTTTCGCCTTTTTAACTGCTTTTCTGGCCATCATTTGTTCTTGAGTGAGCGCAGCAGTATCCTTACCGAATGTCTGACCCCAGTTCTCACGTTTTTTCCACCAGTTGTCTGTTACTTTAAAGGAGCCTTTTTTGCCCCCTGCAACTTCATAAAACGCTGAGCCTTTAGCCAACTTAGCTGCTTTTGATAGGGGGACATTTAAGTCACCTAAATTTCCGGGACGCATCATAGATTATTACTCCAAACTCCATTATACAATAATTTGTGATAAACCAAAAAAATTAACGGATCTTCAAGAGCCTTTTTAAGTAGTTCTGCACTGCTTCATCGTAAGTACTAGAGTAGTCTCCTCCAGAAGGGCCAGGTGATTGAATATTGGTAGACCAGACCGCATATTTTGGGTCATGAATTGATGTAGAGGGTCGCTCCACTAGGATGTTGTGCATATATGTTTCATATCGAGGAAGATGGTTAGCAAGAAGAACCCCGTGACGGCGACTATTAAAAGAGATGTCTCCTGTTGTGTTTAAGAGATGAGGAGAAGCTATATAAAGTTTCCTATTTAGTCTTCCTCTATCAAAAAGATTATGCAAAGTTCTTTCATATTGTTCTGCGTCTTCGAGTTCATACCCGTCTAACTCCCGCTCGTAGAGTTGTTCTAACGCAGTAAGTTCAAAGAGATCTGAGATATCTTGATGGGATTTAATTCTTTTGAAATCAAATCTCCCTCGTTCTGATAAGAAATCAGATATTCTGCTTTCCATTCTACTACCCCAATCACCATTGAATGGGATTACGATTTTATCTAACACTGTAGGCCATCCCATGTTATGGCAAGCCTCTATTATTTCTTCATAAACCTCGTCAAGTAAATCAGCATTTTGACCTGCAGGCACGTCTTCATCTCCTAGCTTGAATAAAATATTTCTTTTTACTTCAAAAGCCATAAAGCAGTTTTTGACTTGATAGCGAGAATCGTCACCGTATTGATTTAGTTTTTGATGATAGTCTTCCATAGAATTATGAATGTTTAGCGACTCATAGCTAATTACAGAACTTCTAAAATCTTCTGTATGCCCATCGAGAAAGCTTCTCACATAATCTCTAGGGTAGGGCATAATAGGCATTGCCAGGCGTCGTCTCGCGTGATTTAGCGTCTCTAAATCTACGAAGCTACCTGTTGCTAGGTAGCGACGCTCTAGTTCCCGTAAACCTGAATCGGCATTTCTACGATATCTCATAACTACATTATAGCAATTTGATAAAATTATCTTATGGACTATTGGAATCGAAATCCGGATGATAGATTGCGCAGACTAGAGCGTAGAGCACAGTCTGGAGATCCTTCCGCATGGATGCAACATTATTATGAATTAAATCGTGTTGGCCGACTCTCAGAATTAATAGATTATCATAGTGATCGTATCGTTAATCATATAACGGAACTTAATTCTATGGTAGAGGATCAATTTGATTATCGGATTGAAATTGATCGTGTTGATGGGCCTTTCATGGCTACAACACCTCCGCCGGTAGACCAGTTGTATGCTGAATTGAGAAGCACTTCTCGATCACTCCTAACACCCTCAGGAGTCGAACTGGATAACAATGTTGACTATTATTTATCTCCAGAAGGTAATTTTGGCGAAGTCACTTGGCATTATATCCAAGAAAATATTTTGAAGCGGTATCTTTTACTGAGTCGTAGACAGTTTAAAGATAGGCCCTTAGTCACGTATGCACACATTGATACCGTCAACGACGATGGCGAACATGAGCTGAGTCATGGGCTACCCAACGAAGCACTAAGCTGGAAAGTAAGAAGACAAATAAGGGATGGTGAACTTCCCTACCTGCCGCCCCCTACTTACGAGCATCAACCCATGCTTGTCTTTTCTTTAAGAATAGTAGGCCCTAATAATATTTTCAGAGCAGCTCTAGATTTATTCTACTACCTTAGAGGTCAGACCCTGTATAGACGGTTTAAAGGAGATAATTACGAGCAAGATAGGATCTTACCTGCGATTGATAGGCTTCTTAAAGATGATTACGGCTATTTAGATGCGTAGTTTGTTATAATTTAATAATGGATATTCCCAGAGGATTACACCCTTACTGTACTGCATGTCAGGAATTTGTCGATGACTATTGTCGGGACCATCCCGGAGAATGGAGCCTTGAATTCAGAAGACCTTCTCGTAGAAGAAATCCTCGGGGAGGTCGTCCTAGCCATAACCAACCCCCCAAATCATCCGGTGCGAGACACTGTGAGGCAACCATAATAGAAGAGGGTAGATCTAGGATATGCGGGAAAACAACCCGTGAGGGTAAATCCTACTGCTCAGACCACGTAGAGGAAGGATCTTACATTCAAGGATTGATGGATCGTATTTCTGGAAAAGACTATGAAGAAGATCTTGCTGAAACGAGCTACGCTAGATTTAGAGACCATGTGGGGGATGAATATACTACCACTATGGATGAAATAAAATTATGTCTCACACTTCACGGCCCGAGAAGTATTGCAAGAATTGCAAAAGATATAGGTATAAATAAAGATGCTGCTAAGTCTTATATAGCTTTACTTTCTCATCGAGGAGATGTATCTATAACGATAAATACTAGAGGAGCGTCTATAGTAAGACTTCTTAGAGATAATCCCGTAGTAAGGAAAAATTCGAATAATTTTATCTTTAGCGGATCTAGAAGATCTAGAAAAAGACTTCTTAACGTGCTCTATAACCTAGGAAAACAACAGAAACTCAATGTCATTTTTGAGCAAGCTAGCTATTTAATATCTTATTACGGGTATGAAAATACCAGGCACGAAGATAATGTTTACAAGGTAACTCTGGATAGAATAATAAAATTTACCCCAGAACAACTCATAGATTTTATACAAAGAGTTGGCGGCTAGTGAAACCAGGATTTTTAGGAAATACGTCATATTGGTTTAGCCGAGGCTTGAGCGGAGAATACTTTGATGTAGAAGAAGTTCACAGTGCCGAACCGACTTATTATCTTAGAGATACTGTAAGAGGTAAGACAGGAAAAGAGGCAAAAACTAAAATACCACTAACTTGGACTTCGATACCAATATCTCGAAGAACTATTGCTAGTAACTACCAAGAAAACCCTTACGGACGCAAATTGAAGTGGCGGTAATGGCATATTTTGATAAACTAATTACATGAGACCAGGATTTTTAGGAGATACACAATATTGGTTTAGCGGTCACTTAGGTGATATCTATAAACCAGAAACTTCTATACCTTGGTATAAAGAATCCTTCGTAGATAGACCCTATTATGAAAAATATTGGGAACAATCTGAGTGGGCCAAATCAGCAAAAAAGGCAACAAAAAATGGATAGGCCAGGTTATTTATCAGGGTTTGAGTCCTTCACTCCCCGAGCAGCAAAAAGAAGTAGACTTAGCGGTTTTAGAACCTTAGGGGCCTTTGGTAAGGGCTTTGTGGCTCCGCCTCCGCCCCCCTCTGGTGCGGCTCCTGGTGCTGTAAGCCTTACTAGTGCCTACAACGTTAATACGAATCAGTATTACGTCCAAGACCCTAGGTGTCCCGAAGGCGAAAGCGAACAAGATGATAAATGTAGTGGCGATGATTGTTGTGACATCGTTGGTACCGCCAGAGATTGTGATCCAGAAGGCACTATTTATGGAAAAGCTTGTAATGATGACCCAAGTTATCGTGAATTTCCTGAAGACACCTGGACTACCTGCGAACAACTTAAAGCCGCTTTTCATCAAGCCGGAATACCAGAAAAGTTCGCCCAAGATATATGTAAAGAAGACGATATCCCTACGCAAGCTGAGTTCGAGGCCGAACAACGAAATCAAGCAACATACGCACAACCACAGCAACAACAAGCCCCCACTAAAAAAGCAGCTCCTAAGCCTTCCTGCCCGCCAGGAAAGATTCCCAGCGGTAGTGGATGTGCTTACCCTCCCTGCCCAACTGGACAAGTTCGCAAAGGGCCTATATGTGAGTACCCTCCCTGCCCCCCAAATCACAAAAGAGAAGGACCAAAGTGCTTACCTCCATGCCCTCAATCTCCCTGTAACAGACCTCCACCCCAAAACGCCAAGTGCCGAGTACCGGGCTATGGCTACAAGAATTTAATTTGTAAAACCGTTGGGCATGGAACTAAATGTCGCACAGATTGGATGTGCCCAAATGGTATGGATATTAGAATGGGTAGGACTGCTGGAAAATGGAAAGCACCCGCCAAGAAAGCACCTGCTAAGAAAGCAGCCCCAAAAGCAAAAGCTTTACAGGGCTATTTCGGTGACACAAAACCTAATAATTGGGTAGTTTACGGGCTAGGAGCTTTACTGCTCTTTAGCGTAGTTAAATCAGCTAAGTAATTATCTTTTTTTCTTTTTACAGCGAGAGTGATAAAGCTTTGGTCGGCCTCGCCCGCTTTGTTGTATATTCTTACTACAAGCTTTACACTTAGTAGTTCTCTTCTTACCCCTCTTCTTTTTCTTAGTGGTTGGGTTTCGACGTTTCTTTAGCTTCTTTTTGCTTCTTCTATTAGCTGTCGCATTCCAATGTTCAATCGGGCACCAAGAAGCGTGACTTCCTTCGGGAGAATCACATTCCCCACAAACTGAACTCACATGTTCTCGTTCAGGATTAACAAGCATTCTTCGGTCAGCGGTTTGGGTTAGAAGAGTGAGAAAAGATTTTAAAGATTCTTGTACTGTGTCTTCATAAAAAGCTTTTCGTAAACCTCTCTCTAACATCCAAGACATTCCTGGCATTTCTTTGGACATTATTTTAGCAATTGAGGTCCAATCTACGCCCATTCGGATAGCTTCCGCCATCTGATTTAAGTCTTCATCAGTGAGACCGTCTTCTTCATCATCAAAAGTAAGCCGGGTTTTCATATCGTAGATACCCGTATCTTCATTATACTCAGTCGGATTCATCCAGTATTTGTCGTAGCATTTATCATCGTCTGGGTTCTCCCAGTATTTGTCATAGCATTCGTTGCGGCTCATACCAGTATTATATCAATATTGCGAGTAGCTACATAGGGCCTAAGGATGCATTTAATACATATTTTGCTACCATGCTACCTATGGCTGAAAACCACCACAGTTACAACAACACAACGAGAAGATGGTTTCATCTTATAAGCATTAGCTTCTTAGCTTTGATCTATGGTTTGAGCAGCATCACATGGCAAGCTATTCTTCCAGTTCTCAGCATCGTTGCCTTGGTCTTCATATCTTTTGATATGCTCCGAACTAATGTGCCTTTTTTGAACTACCTGGTCCAAGAATCATTTTCTGTGCTTCTCAGGAAGCACGAATTTCACACTATATCTGGTATGAGTTGGTTTTTAATCGCAGCTTTGATTAGCATCATCACTTTTCCGAAAATAGCTGTAGCTATTGGATTTATGTACCTGGCGGTGGGGGATCCTGCTGCGTCACACTTTGGAATTAAATACGGAAAAACAGAGATAGGAACTAAGTCCTGGGTCGGAACCTTCGCCTTCTTTTTCTTTAGCTGCTTGGTGGGCACGCTATGGCTCTGGGCGGCGATCCTGCCTTTTTCTCTGGCTCTAGTGGTTGCAGCAATATCTGCATTAGTGGCGGCTCTGGCTGAACGAGAAGTTTCAGAAATGGATGACAATTTGGTCATCCCCCTGATCGCCTCAACATTTATATCTTTCCTCTTATTCATCGCCGTTTGATATAATCAAAACATGAGCGAAGTTCAAGATCGCATCATTGAGATGCTCCAAGGATTGTTGCGCGATGAATATCTTCAAAGAGATGTTTATGAGGCATACCAATATTCTCTATACGGTGTTGCCGTTCCCGGAATTCAAGAACATCTTAAAGATCACATGGAAGAGGAGATGAAGCACATTATTGTGCTGCAACGCTATTTGATGGAATTTGGGGGAGAAGTCCCCTTAGATCGACACCCGGTCCCAAAAATAAACCCCAACATGGAGTCTATTCTCAAAAAAGATCTTGAGCTAGAATATCAAGCAGTTACGCACTATGCGCAAACTATAGGGTTTTTAGACGGTCTTGAGTGTGTAGAGGGTGAAGAGCTTTGTGATAAGCTTCGATTCACCGCATTACGCATTGATCTAGAGAACATTCTAGTTGAAGAACAGGAACATGTTCATGATCTAATTCAATGGCTTAATCAACCAGGTAGTAAGGCCGCTAGGCGAAATCCTTACAGTTGGTAGGTATTGACAACCCTTATCTGTGATCCATACTTAAAGTATGGAAAAAGCATCAAGAAAGACCCAAGCCAGGAAGCTACGCCGCCAAGGCCATTCATTAGCATATATGGAGCCATACAAGAATTGGGCGGTTTTGAGAAACCGGAGTGGTTGAAATAAGCGGGTAAAGGAATTCGAATCCTTACGAGGAGGTTGGAAACCTGCTATGCTACCATTACATCATACCCGCATTGATAGTATCTTATCACATCTCCCGATGCCCACAACCACTAAAACCTACGATGAGCTTCGAGCATATCGAAATAAATCTCATCTAGGGTTCCTTCTATGTCTTGCCTAGCAATTGGTATTTTTTTAGCAATATTTCGATCCGAGGGGCGTGATTCTACGGAAACCCATCCATGCACTTTAGGTTCTCTGCCGGTATCATGCTCTAAAAGCAAATTACAGTAGTCTCTTCCACTTACTAGAGTATCTATGTTCATACCTGGCATGTTTAAGTTTGTCCATACATACCTATAAAATCCGTCATCAAATACTGAAAAGGTTTTATTAATAACTCGTCCGCTGTTACCATAACTATCATCAGGGAGACGAATCATAGGACACGTACACTTCGGTGTCTCGTGATCCGTATCGAAATAATGAACACAAGGATATTCTGCTTCGCACATTGAACAAAAAGTTGGTTCCCCTGTTCCATGACAATTCTGGCAAACATCCCATAACTTTATGTAATGGTTTGTATCAACAAATGCCTCATGTGTTTCTGTTTTTTCACTTAGCCATCCCCTATTTGAGAGTAAAAAGGATATCTTCTTAATAGCCACTTCGTTATAGGATTTAAATGAGTTTAGCTTAGCTTGTTTAGCTTCGTTATGAAACTGAGTTAGTAATATTTCTGCATGATCGTGATTAGTATAAGTAGCAAGCTCATCAAATACATTTTGAGGCCACTTCCCTCGCCGATAAGAAATTGATATAAAGCTCGGAACTACAGTAAAATCACCAGCAGCCAAAGCACGCTCTACACTTCTTAGTTCAAAATCCATAAAAGTATTATACCTTAAGTCTTGCTCTTTCTCATCTCAACACTATAATCATAGTTATGCATATAGTAGCCGCCTCAGACATCCACGGACAGTGGAGTGTAGTTAATTATCCTAAAGGAGACGTTCTGCTTTTAGCGGGCGATATCCTAAGTGATCATTCCTTTCATCCTCACAGTGATGCAAATGTTGGGCTCCAAAAAGAAGAACTGCTGGAGTTTGACAACTTTTGTGGTTATTACCTAAAAGAAGTGTTAGGGTATAAACATATCCTGTTTGTTGCTGGAAATCATGATTTTGTTTTTCAGAAATGCCCTGAAATTACTAGAGAACTGGAGCATATTACCTACATACAGGATCGATCAGTTACTATCGATGGTATCAAGTTTTACGGATCTCCTTGGCAACCTTGGTGTTGGGACTGGGCTTTTAACTTTCCGTGCCATCTCGAAAAGCATGGCGGAAGTTGGTTCCGAATGAAACATTATGCAGAAGAAGCTTGGGGCAAAATTCCCGAAGACGTTGATGTGCTAATAACGCACACTCCTCCTCTTTATCTCTTGGATACAAATAAAAAAGGTTTCAACGAAGGATGCCAATTTTTAGCTGAACGATTACATAAGTTACCCAAACTAAAACTTCATGTGTTCGGACATATTCATGAAAGCCGTGGAATAAAAATAGTTAATAATACCACACACTTAAATGTAGCTCAGTGCCAACAACATGGAACCCTAGCTTCGGAACCAGTTAGTTTTATGATAGATAGCCAGGACGCTGAACACCTTGAAAATTAAAGCCGCCAAGGCCGCCAGAATAATCACTTAGCTGTCCAGGTTTACATCCCCACTTACGCTTTTCTTTGTGGCCATAGCAACGATAATGCCATATAGCTGATGGCTGAATTTTTCTGTCAACCGCGTGCTTAACGTCTTTATAGGTGTCAAGATAACAAGCCCCTTGTTTTGGATCATTCCATCCTGGAGGGTAGACCGAAGACCAGGTGTAGTGAGGACATTTCGTTCTTCGTGGTGGCCTAGGCAGCGCTTTCGCTTTAGGCTTTGGCTTAGGCTTTGGCTTAGGCACTGGCTTTGGCTTAGGCTTTGGTTTAGCTACCGGTCTTGGTTTTGGTTTAGGCTTAGGCTTAGGTGGCGGAGGAGGTGGTGGAGCTTGTCTCTGTTGTTGGCGTCTGCGACGATCATCTTCATCTCTCTTTTTTGCACCCATGTACTGATCATCAGCCATTTTAATGTAATTTCTGATGCCTTGTTGGATGTTTCGAACATGCTCCGGATGCAACATTTGGGCAAGTCCTGCATGGCCGCCCGGCGGGTAGTGCCCATCATTTAAGCTTTTTTCATGCGATCTTAGAGGTTTTACGTAAGAGTGGGCGCTTGGATAGTATTTGTTCGTAAGAGGATCCCTAAGCTTGCGAACAGCTTCTTCAATTCCCGCAGGGACTTGTCTTTCAGAAGCTGATCTGAGCGCATAACCATCCCGGTCGATGCAATGACCGACAGGAACAGGCATTCCGTATTGATTATCTGCGCGCGTGGCTCGGCGCATTCCGTAACTATTACATGATGATGTTAAACTCATAGCTATTAGTATAACAAAATTAGTATAATCAAGGTATGTTCCCTTCTGATCACCTTATTTTGCTTTTAATGGAGTTACTGCAGGAAGAGATAGGAGTTCATGTCACCACCGAAACCGGAGATAATTGCGCTACCATCTGGGCTAAATACCCTGGCATAAGACCAATCGCAGTTAATCTCTACATAAGGGATTCCCAACTATTTATGACAATAGCCCCTCGGATGAATCACCTAGAAGGGCAGGCGGCACAAATAAGAAGAGACGTAAGAAGGTTAATTCTTAAAAATCTTCCACAAGCTCAGGAGTATCAACCAAATCCTGATGATGCATTACGCAAAGCCCAGAGAAACTATGGGGCAACGGGAGCAAAGGAAGATAAAGAAAAATACATGCACATAGCAAAACGTTCGGGTGTATGTTTTAAATGCCAAGCACACCTTTTAATAGACGCTTGCCAATCCTGTAACGAGGCTCCTTGTGATGACTGTAATAAACCCGTAAATTGTGAACGCTGCACGGATTATGTCTGTAAAGGGTGCCAAATAGGCTGCACTCACTGCGGGATGATTTTTTGTTATGCTTGCGTTGATAAATGCCCGCACTGTAAAAATGAATTCTGTATGGCAGGAAAATACCATTCGAGTGGCGATTATCAGGAGTTACCCGGATGCCTCCCACCTGATTCTGGTGGGCACGGCTGTCCTGAGTGGGATGACCAGGACGAGGATTAACCCTCTCCACCAACTTTAGTTAGATAAGAGGTCTGAGGCTTCCATTTAGGGCAAAGACGCGCCATTTTTTTAGTTGCCGCATCTTGTGTCGCAACTATTTCGTCTTTAAATTTTTTCCAATCTATTCCGCTAGCCTTTTCTATTTCTTTGCTATTGGCGATATCCTGTAACGCCCAGAGATATCCTGTTCCGTAATTTGCGTGTAATACAGAAATCATAGAGTTGTTATCCTGCCTAGCGGCGGTGCTCCAACGAGCAGCTTGGCGAACTAAAGTTTGAATTATTGAAGCAGGCACCTTAGGTTTTCTTTCCGGGTACCCTGCTAAATAGCCAGGTCTCATTAAACTATTCTAGCAAATTAGCTAGCGCTTTAGTTACGGCTTTGGCTCCGTTAGTAATATAGAAATGCGCAATACACTTCCCATCAACAAAATACTGTGGATTATTGAATAAGTCTAATACCTGGGCTCTGGCCCAACTAGTTCCTATTTCTGTAATAGTTCCTGGTTCATGCTTAGCATTTAAGATCTGATCAGAGAGGTCGTAAGGAATATCTAGGTGGAAACGTTCGGGAAGTTTGGTTAGATGTTTTCTTCTGGTTATGATTTTAATGCCGGGAATAATTGGACATTCTATACCAATACTTCTACATTCTTCAACAAAGCTATAAAACTTCTGATTAGTAAAGAACATCTGAGTAACAATATAGTCAGCTCCTGCATCCACCTTTTCTTTTAAGAATTTGAGATCTTGTTTGAAATTCGCTGCCTCGATATGCTTTTCAGGGTAGCCAGCTACCCCAATACAAAAATTAGTAGGTGTATCTTTAATACCCTTTAAGTATTCACCGTTATTGAGAGCAACTACTTGCCTAACAAGATCAATGGCATATTTATGCGGAGGTTCTGCGTATTCCTTGTTGTAATTAAGCGCGTCTCCCCTAGCAACAAAAACGTTATCGATATCTGCCCCGAAGTAGGCGTCAATTAGGAAAGTCTGGCTTTCTCTAGGAGTAAATCCCGTACATAGAGAGTGAGGGGCGCTGGATATACCGTAACGTTCTTGGATTTTTGAGCAAATAGGTAGTGTGCCTGGGGTGGGTTGTAGGATGTGCTGCTTAAATCCATCACCAACGCTCTCATAACTCATCTTTGACGCACGACTAGTTACATCAATAAATAAGGGATTGAAGGCCGCTAAAGCATCAAGAGTAGTATTTAGATTACTGGCTCTCTTACCGTGCATCGGTGGAGTTATTTCAAAACTTACTGATTTGTCTCCAGCTTTAGCTAGAATTTCCGGTATTTTCAAGACACTTTCAGTGTATCAAAAATTTAAGTAGGTGCTAGCGACGACTCTTGCGACGACGCATTTTACGGTTCGCACCAAAAAACTCGTAGCCCTTGGTGAGTTTGGATCTCAACAAAGTATTAGCCTTTTTCAGTGCCGCAGTTTTCGACATCCATGAGTGAGTAGTTACGTTTTTTTGGCCCGTTCTTCTACCGTGTCGAGTATGAACACGATGTTTCGGAGATCCCTTCTTCTTTTCTACTTTAACAGCCCAAGTTTTATCGCTACCCCGACCGCCTTTGGATTCTCCGTAAAACCACAGAGAAAGCCATCCATGCGCTCCCATGATCTGTCTGCCTTGGCGTGAACGTGTTGAACTTCTACCTCTACGCGTTGTCTTAGCTTTTTTGAGAGTCTTCTTAGTTTTCTTTTTAGCAACTTTCTTCTTAGTTTTCTTTTTAGCAACTTTCTTCTTAGTCTTCTTTTTAGCTGCTTTTTTTGCCGCCGCGCTCTTACAGCGAGCATGCGTAGTTTTTGGACGACCAGGACCAGAACTCTGTCTTATGTTTTTTTTACAAACTTTACACTTGTGGATTTTTTTCATATTAGTTACCTTAATACGATTCTAACAAATGTTGCTAAAATAGAGTATGTCAATACCCTCACCTAGAAAAAGAAAAATTGATAGCTTACGAGAAAATGTTCTTAGGTATTCAGATCAAATTCAAGCGATGGGAGTTGAAATTGTAGAGGAGCTTGGGTGTTCAACACAGGGATGTGCCTACCTAACCTCTGATGGCCAAGCCGCAAAAATAACAACTGATTGGGACGAAATTCGATTTGGGCAGTGGCTCTATATGCTACAGAGAAGTGGGGAGACCCCTAAAGCATTACCATCTATTTCTTTAGTAAGGATGCTTAAACCTGGGCTCTTTATTATTGTTCGTGAAGAGCTAGGAGATTTAGAGTTTGAACATCCTTTTTGGTTTGATGACGTTATCTCTGAAGGCGTCTATCATTTATATCAAGGGTTTGTTGCAGAAGTATTAGGTGGGACCCCCTACCTAACAGCTTTTGATGGTTATGTCTTGGCCGTTAACATGTTTTTCAAAGATGTAATAGATAAGGCTAACGACGCTTTCTATGAAGACGTTTGGGCTGATGATATAGATAAGGCTGAGGAAATATGGAAAGCCATTCAATATCTTCTAAGCAAGAGAATCCTTATTTGCGACATTCTTTCCGAAAATTGGGGAGTTAGGGAAGACGGAACAATTGTTGTTCGCGATTTAGGTTGCAATACCGCACCTATATTGGACGCTTCCCTATATCTCCCGTATTCACCGAGGAGTAATCCTGATAAAGATATTCGATCTCTAGAAAGAGCTTCACAAATAGATCCGGCTAACAAAGAAGATCGCGATAGATACATACACTCATTAATCCGCAGAGGTTCTCCTATTTATGATTTTGTTGTGGATGATGATATGGCGGAAGTTCGAAATCTCGTCAATAGTTTGCCTTTTTTAGTAATTGATGACGCAGATATACAAAACATATCCATGGATCCTCCCGGACTTTATGTAGTCGGACTAGATAAATATGCACAAGGTGCCATACGACTTAAATATAAGCTCAAAACTAGACCAGCAATCTGGAAGGGAATGCATCTCCCCAGTCCTGCTCACAAAAAAAGTTATAGAATGTCATTTACTGTATGTATTATTTACTTAGATGGTGATCGTCCCCTGGTTTCTATAGATGTAGACTCCCACTGGGGGAGCGAAAAAAGAGTTGGATATAAGAGGATGGTTAGAATCGTAACCGAAGAGTTGAATAAACTCTTTCCTCTCTATCAAAAAACTCCATTCGAGGAACTAGATAGGTTATTAGTTGAGGACGGACATCTCCCGCCGGATAAACGAGAGTTTATTCTTACTGCACATGAAGAAAGATTGATTAAAGAAAAAGTAGAAGGAAATTTGTCAGATAAAGAAATAATCGAACAAACAACGTATAATTGGCCTCGGCTCTCTAGTCATATGCGTAGAATGCGATATACAGAAGGAAGAGAGCACGTTCTTGTTCGACGAGTTGTCGCTGCGATTTTAAGACAATCACCTCGCATTTTTGGCTGGTAAGTGTTATCATACGCTTATGGATTTTCATAAAGAAGGTAAGAGTGCAGCCAGAAGTGCCATGAAAATGAAGAGCGTTACTGTCTGTGACGTTGCTGATATGGCTAAAGGCGTTGCAAAAGATCTAAAACTTAAAGGTGATGACCGTAAGGATTTTCTTGGAGGTTGGGCCGATGCCATGGCCTCTGCGTCTCGAAGACGGAAAAACCCGATGAGCTTAGGTTGCCCTAGTTGTATGAGAAAACACAAGCGACTACGTAGACGTTAATTAGTTTAAAGAGGTTGAAGTAATGAGATTGTTTGTTAGGATCGTCATCTATGAACGACTCTCCTATGATCAACAAAATAGAAAATTTACTTAAATCCAAAGAATTACTTATTTCGAATGATGACATACGTATCGAAGATCAAAAAACACTAATTCAATTCAAGTTAGGCCCTAAAACACTAGATATTCGTTATCCATCAGCCATCTCTTCCAAAGATTTGAACGTTAATGGTGGTGAGATAGAAAGGCTATATAAAACAGTCGAGAAATTAAAGTGGGGCTATCTTATTGATTTTTTGAACAACCATGCCTGGCAAGCCACTATCTATAAACCAAAAAGCATAGATGATGCGGAAAAATCTTTAGTTAACTTTGTTGAGTCTTTCAATAGAACCTCTAATCTCGGTCGCTATGCTGATAAAAAATCTTGTCCTGAAAAAGGTTCTTGGGTGTCTGATTCTTCCAGCAATAATTCTTGGCCTAGGATTACTTGGATAAATCAAGCAGGAATTTCTATAACCTTTTCTATATTCCCTAACTATAGAACCGAAACTACTCGAAAGTTTTTACTCAAAAAAACAAATCACATCCACGAAGAGAATGTCAGAGTTGTAATATCTAAAATTCCTAATAACTCTTCATCGTGGACGTGGGAGTTTAAACATAAAAATGATAATAGGGACGCCTTAATTGAGGCTGTAAAGAAAAGACAAAAAGCAATTGTCTCGCACAGTTTATCTCTAGCTTCCGTATAATAAAGCCATGAATTGTCTTAGCACATTACTAATTGGCTTTGCCATTATCCTCCTCTCCGGTGGTAGTTACGCACTGGGATGGTTTGTTTTATTTCTAGCTTATTTTTCTTGGAACGATGATTAGCATCCCTCTGTGCTATTTCAATTACTTAAGTTCACCAGGACTGGATTTTAGTTAGTATAATAGGGTATGGACTTACTGCCACTACTGAAAAAAATTGAAAGCCCTGATGATGCGCATCGCCGTCGAGCTATTATCAACGAAATATCAAGTCTAGGTCTAACCCCCATTATAGACGGCTATAAGGTCGAAGATTTCAGGGGTGATAACATTATGGTTACGCTACCTGGTCAAATAAGAAAGAAAATAGTATTAATTGCCCACACTGACACCTTTAAGGGCAGCCCAGGAGCGAATGACGATGCATCCGGCTGCACCATTCTGTTAGATATTCTTCGCAGACTTAAAGGCCAGAAACTTAAATACGCAGTCAAGTTTATCTTTTTTGATCAAAAAGAAAAAGGGATGGTCGGTAGTCGAGCATATCTTCGGAAATTCGAAATAGATAATGTGATTGCAGTTCTTAACCCAAAAATGGTGGGTTTAGGGGATTCATTCGTAACCTGGGCTGTTGACAGAAAAACTAAAAAAGGAGTAGCCCTCTCTGCGATGAGACGAGCTTGTAAAAGCTTGGGAGTTCATCTCGAAGAACTAAAATATTTAGAAGAACTCAGCGGAGACTATGTATCTTTTAAGGAAGAGGGAAACAATAACTCGCTGGCCTTCGCAACCTCCCCTCTTCAAGAACTAAAACTACTAAAGCAGTATGTTAGACACCCCCTCTGGAGTTATGGAAAATACAAATTAGGGTTATTGCGCTTTCCTAAACTATTCAAACATTACCATAACTCTTTAGATAGAAGCATTTTTCTAAGCGAAGCATCTTTACAGATGAGCGCTGAAATGCTGTATAGAACGGTGAGCTATTTAGGTAAGATATAAGTATGTGCTTACATCATTTTATGGTTACCCACCAACTCAGCGAAACAGCAAAAGCATTATTAGTTAGTGTCATGGATCGAGAGTATTGGGGGATCGGAGCAGTGCCCCAACGAACACACAAAAGGCACATTATAACCGAAGTTTTAAGATTTAAGCTGGCTACCTCAGAAGGATACTTTGATAGCGGACATCCTCGCTATGCATTAACACCTTGTGGTACAAGAGCAGCACTATTGCTTCAAGAGCTAGAAGCGAGGCCGCTGGCCCGAGACGCCATTACTGCAATCTACTCTTCCGAACCTTGCCCTTTAGAACCTAAGTATGATGACGGATCTAATTACCATAGCTATGAGCACTGGAACGAAGACTAAGAAGTAAACTGTCGCCAGACGTATTGGATTCGACCTTCTTTTTGCATTACACCAAAGGTGTGCGCTAAGAATCCTACGCCTAAAAGAATGGTGGGCGCAGCAACAAGCCATCTTCCCTGCCAAGTTTTAGGATAAACGTCTCCATAACCAACAGTCATAGCGGTTACCAAAGACCACCAAAGAGAATCACTGTAAGTCAGATCTGGCCAGGCTTTCTTTTCGAAAATATAAAATCCAGTCGCACTAGCAAGTAAGAACCCTACGGCCTTCAGTAATAAACTATAGTCAGCGGCCTTTACCGCAGGTTTTACCACAACTGGTTGTTGCTTCTGCGGAACTATTACTTTAGGGTTGATGGTTTGATTACCAAATCTTGATAACATTACTTTATCTCCTTAGCAACTGCGGCAGGCACAAGTTTTTTAGGGGTAGCCGCTACTGCTTGGGAATGTTGTTGTTCCGCACGCAGTGCGAGCGCAACCTTATAGTCCTGTTCAGCTTGCTTGGCTTCGCCGTGAGCCTTTAATATTTTCCTGGCCTTTATTGTGAATACTGTTAATCCAACAGCTAAAAGCAACATTCTGATTCGGTAATCTAAAAAGTTTTTACCGAAAATAGCTACCAGTAGAGAAATCATATCTCATTATACTATAATTAATCTATGGATGAACATCGCAGATTGCTAGAACGAAGATTCCACCAAGATAGGGAATATGAGACCGCCTGCAAATTAATACATATAGACTGGTCTCTGGGAATATTCAATCTGAGAGAGCAGGCCGCCAGGTTCGATCTTAATTACGAAGACGCCTGGGATTGTGCAAATTTTTATCCACTAGGAAGAACACAAACCCTCGTGGATGCAATAAGTAAAGCCCTTGATGAAGAAGCCAGCGGGGCAATCCAAAGTGAGATACGAGACGCTTATTTGAACACAAATAGGTCTGGCCCCGATTCTTTATTGCGAGAAGTAAACAGCATGGCAAATGCAAATATGTATTATCGTAATTGGAATATAAGTATTAGAAATGTAGATACCCGACTGAGCGCTGGACCCGAAGACGTAATACGTTTCTCTATAGAAGACGACCCACTTTATCGTCCGATGCCGTCTCTAATGATCACAGGAGTTACGCATCAAACAGGATCATCCAACACCATTGGTATTTACGTCCAAGACCTTAATGAGATACCAAGAATCGTTCATGCACTACATCTCATAGCTTTGATGATTCACGGAAATCTCCACTATCCAGCAAATTGGCGAGATGTTGTAGGCTTCGATCATCGAACTATAGACGAGGTGGAGACCTCTCTGCGAGAAATGAATGTGCTACACGATTAGGAAGACATAAACAGCGGAAATAACTAAACCTAGAATAACTGCAAAGCACAGTTCTCCTAAAAATCTTCCGACGGTCCCAAAACTATATTTAGTTTTCTCTACCTCGTCTCTAATGAATTTTGCGGTAGATTTTTTCAACGATCTAGTTACTCGTGCCATAAAGCTAAAATAGCCTATATCTTGGATTAATCAATAGCTCACTTTGATATACTTAAACTTATGAGTGTTATTCCCCAAATCGTAGAATTGATGAGTAAGTTGCGACGCACCAACTCTAGATCATTACGAAAAAACTATGCAGACCAGGCAAAAGCTTTATTAGCTATTGCTGAAAAGGAGACTAGTAAAACAGACCCCGCAGCTAGGGCAGGTTTACGACGAGCTAGGAATGAATTGATACAGGTGCTTGATTATGAATTCCCAGAAATCTCTCGACCTGATGAACTAAAAAAGCTTGGAGGCTTTGATGGGTTAGACGGTCAATCATGTAATTTAGGTTTATTTAGTAACACTAACATAATTAAAAAGTGCAGTTGGATTACTATAGCAAGTGTAGGAGCTGTTCTTTATTTATTAGGTCGCTCTCACCGTAAAGTGGTTGCAGCCCGCAAGAAACGCGCCCGAGCACGCGCTAGAGCCAGAGCACGTAGACGTAAAAAACGTAAGTAGTATTTTTTAAAAAGCATGGTAAGATTACACATGTTTAAAAATCTTTCTCTAATAATATTACTTTTATGCATTTCAGGCTGCTCTTCGTTTAAGGCTGGTTGGGAAAAAGATGCATCTAAATGGCTGCTTCCGGTTAATATCGGAGCAGCTTATTTTGGTTCTGTGGCACTCCATGAACAGGGCCACGCTATCACAGCAGATTTATTAGGGGCTGATAGAATCGAAATAGATATGCTCCCGACTCGTGATGGAGAAGGACATTTTCACCTCGGCCTAACTACCGTTAGGTTCCCTAATGATGTCTCAGAAAGAGACATAACCCTATTTAGAACAATGGGTCCCGCCTCGGCCTTCGCAGGTCATGTTTTAGGCAGAGAATTGCTTAAATCAGAAAAAATGCCTAGAATTATTCAACCAACTATAGCTTGGTTTGAGATGTTTAACCACATAGGCTTTTACTATCATGTTTTTGCGGGGCTAGCTCGACAAGAAAGCACTGATCTAGGAAAAGAAGACGTATGGATTAGTTGGGCTATGCTTGGCGGAGCTTTGATTTATGATGCTTATGATTTCTTTTTTGATGAGAGCCTAGAAACACGATTCGCAGTTCTCTTTGGGGAGAAATTCTACGAACCAGGCCCTACAAAGCGTATTAAGCTAATAGCCGCCCCAACAAAAAGAGGCGGGTTTTTAGGAATCGGTTTTGCCTGGTAATACATTATTTTTGCTAGAATAGGGTATGGCTACATTAAAATTTAACGGCACCGACACGTCAACAGGACAAACTAAAAATCTCGCAAGCGATGATACTCTCCGGGGAGAAGGCAATCTTACTGTTCAAGGGTTTAATGATCAACTTGTTTCAGACGGGGATGTAAATATTATTGCAGGAACAGCCAGTTCCGGCTCTGTCCCCACTAATGGTGGTTCTGTAACCATAACGGCAGGAAGTGCCAACCAAACTAGTGGAGGACCTGTTGTTGCAGGATCTATTTCTCTCACAGGCGGGACCGCCGTAAATAATGCGGTATCAACTGCCGGGGATTTAAACCTAACTGCTGGAAGCTCGGCAGCTACATCACCTGATGCCGGGGATGTTATTATAGCTAGCGGCAACGCCAGAGGTTCAAATCCCGGAGGAACTATTAGTCTTACTGCGGGTAGTTGTGGAACAGGAGGGACTGGCGTCGGTGGTCCTATTACTTTAACTGCCGGTAATGGCGGAGCTTCTTCTGGGAGTGGTGGTAATGTTTTAATAGAAGGAGGTTCACGATCTTCTGCGACGGGCGCTGCAGGAAGTGCCACTTTACGTGGTGGCGCAGGAGCTTCTGGTGGTGCGGGCGGATTAGCGGTTCTCAGAGCAGGTGCGGGCGATACTGCGGGTGCAGGAGGAAATGCCAGTGTTGAAGGAGGTACAAGTGGTGCATCAGGAACCGCAGGCGGAACTATAACAGTTGATGGGGGTGCTGCATTAGGTACTGCAGGCACGGGAGGTTCTGCAACAATAAGAGGCGGGGGTGCAACAGATGGTGTTGGCGGTGCTGTTTTTGTTACTGGCCGAGATGGTGCTGGAACAAACCGTGCGGGAGGTGCCGTAACTATTGTATCAGGAGATTCCACGGGATCCGGGGTTGCAGGTCCAATATCAATAACTGCGGGTGTGGGGGGCGCAACAAGTGTCGGCGGCATAATATCTATTACAGCAGGTGCTGGTGGCTCAACTTCAGGAGTAGGCGGCGATATTAATTTAACTGCGGGTGACGGAAGCGGTATTAGTGACGGCGGTGAGATCGACATTAGAGGCGGCGATGCAGATACTACAGGAGACGGTGGTGATGTATCAATACAAGGAGGCGAAGGAGGGTCCGGGGTCGGTAGTGTTGGAGGCTCTGTTGCTATAGTTAGTGGAAGCTCTAGTTCCAATAATAACGTTGGTGGCCGTATGTTTCTTGAAGGCGGAAGCGGAGATGGATCGGGTCTTGGCGGCACTTGTGAAGTTAATGCTGGTCGGGGCGGCACCACAGGTGGCGGCGGACGAACAACAATAGCAGGAGGCCAGGGCGGAGGTACTAGCGGTGCTGGAGGAGAATTAAGGCTCTTCGGAGGAGAACCTTCGGACGGTGCCGGTGGAATTGTTTCCATTAGAGGTCGAGATGCCGGAGGTACTAACAATTCCGGGGGCGGTATTACGCTTATAGCAGGTGCTTCTACAGGATCTGGCACTGCAGGTGATATTGATCTGACCGCAGGCACCGGAGGAACTGGTAGTGCAGGAGGTGATATTGATCTGACCGCAGGCCCCTCTACTGGAACAAATATAGCAGGCGCAGACATAAATATCAGAGGAGGTAGGGCTACAGGTACCGCAGCAGGCGGCGATCTTATCTTTACTACCTCAGTAGCTACTACATCAGGATCTACTCTCCAAGCAAACACTAACAGGCTAACCATAACGCCCACATTATCTAGTTTTATTAATACCAAATTGCTAGCAACAAGCCACGACACCTTAGCAACAGCACAACCTGTTCCTGTTGTTCTAGGGACAGTCGGCAGTATTGATGGAACTGGAACAGGGAACACTACTCTCTATACAGTTCCGACTGGAGAAAGAGCTATTGTTACTGGCGTTATAGTCAGATTAACAGCCATTTCCGGGCTTACTAGTGTCCCTGACGTTGGTATTGGTTCTAACGGGGCCGCTGACGATATGTTTGCTAGCACGACCTTAACCGGACTTGACGTTGTACAAGAATATTGGGCCTTTTCTATGGATGGGTTAATGGTTTCAGCCGCTTCTGCGGCAACAATCGATTTAGGGGTGGATACCGCCGCAGTAGCTACTGTCTATACTTTAGAAGCGCAGGTCATAGGTTATTTGCTATAAGTTCATACATAGACACCACGTAAACATAGTGGTAGTATACGAATATGACGTTAACTGCAATTAGCCGAACGGATTATGGTGTCCTGGATGCAGATCCACGCAATAGACCCGAAGAAGGCGATAAATACTACAACAGCAAACTTAGAATGGAGATGATTTATGATTCTCACTTCAAAAAGTGGCTTTCTGTAGAAACTATGACTTGTTGGTTTGGAAGAAATGGCAACACCCCGCCAGAAACTTTCTATCGAGGTGTTAATGGAATTACTGCTGAGTATATTATGCCCTATGACGGAACTGTCACAGGAGTCGGCTTCTGCCGCTACGATAATGATTCGTGTATATTAGAAATTGTTGATGACACAACAAGCGAAAGCATCGCTGCTCTAGATATTAGCACTTTTACGCAGGGCCATTTTGTAGATAGCTTTAAAAAGAACTTTGAAAAAGGATCCATACTGCGTATTAAAAACGCAGGACCCGATGCAACTAGTAATGTACAAGGTTGGTTTAAGGTCAGATGGTTATCAAAAGATAGACCCTGCTCTTGTGACGCTGCTGTCCTCATTAAAAAAGGGTGTCAGTGCGGCGGTAGTTAATTGTATAATTAACGTATGGCTGATGAAAGACTTCGACATTTAGAGAGAATGTATAAATCCTCCGGTGACCGGAAAGATTGGGCTGTCTTACAAAATACAAAACGAAGATCTGATCTTCCTTACGAAAGAACCTATATTCTGCATGTTCAATCCCACGAAAAAATACTTCGTATTAAAGGACCTCAGCACGGAGAACATTTACTCATAACAAAATTGAGTAATGGGTGGAATGTGGAAACATGGTGGGATGATAATGAGTGGGATGATCCAGATCACGAAAACTACGAAGAACAGATAGGATGGACTACTCTAGTTTTCGATCATGACGAAGCACAAATAGGTAGTGCGATGTATTGCGAGCATTTTGATTGCGCTATAAAACATCATCAAGAAAAAGTTCAAGGCATAATAGAGGGAACAATCGAAGATTATGAAGGCTCATCACCACTCTGGGAGGCCGAACCGCGCCGTAACCCCGACATTCCTTTTTATCACGGATCACCTTATAGTGGTATGAAGAATACTTCTGACTTCGAAGGTCGCTATTTATTCCTAACCCCGAGTCGAAGCGTTGCTTCTAGCTATACAACTACGCTACCTGCGAGCGGTAGACGACCACAACTCTTTGAAGTAGAAGATCAAAAAACAATATACACTTTAAGGATAACTACCCTACCTCATGAAATTTTTGATACTAGAAACGATGAACATCAACAGCTATATACTGAAATTAGGGACGAACTCAAATATGAGTTGGATCCAGAAGATTGGCCTTCGAGAGATTTAACTGCTACCCCCAATATTCCTGACAGCCCTATTAGCCTTGGAGGATACTTTCCTGATTTTGGCTCTGGACTTAACATAATACCAAAGTTGCAGGAATTAGGTTTCAGAGCTTTGTGGGTCAGCGAAGGCTCCCAGGGTGCTAGTCTGGGTTTGTTCTACTCAGAAGATGCTGAGATAATAAGCACTGAATACCTTGATTAAATAGCATTTTCTTCTATAGTTAACAAATGAAAGTTGCTATTTTGGGTGCGGGCCAACAAGCTCGTGGTGTTCTCTACTATTTAAACGATGCAGAAAATATTGAAGCTATTGTGATCGCTGATCACAATGAAGACGCTCTTCGTGACTTAATAAGACCCTATCTACCTGATCCTCGAATACAAATAGTTACGTGTGATGCAAACTCTGTTGTAGAGCTTACTAAAGTTTTAACTGGCTGTGATACAGCAATAAGTTGCCTCCCTTATTCGTTTAGTCTCAACGTAACCTATGCCGCAATCAAGGCTAAATGCAATTTAGTTGATTTGGGCGGCAACAATGACATTGTCAAAAAGCAGTTTTCCTTTGGTGAAGCAGCAATCGAAGCTGGGGTCACTATCATTCCTGATTGCGGCTTAGCGCCGGGGCTTGTTAGTCTTCTAGTCGCTAATGCTTACGAAAAAATGGGCAAAGTTAATTCCGTAAGTATTAAAGTTGGTGGGTTGCCTAATGAACAAATGGCTACCTTTGCTGGACCACTGCAATATAGTAAAGTTTTTTCTACACAGGGGCTTTGGAATGAATACGTGCAGCCAGCTATTGTTAGGCGTGATGGTCAAATTAAAGAAATACCGTCCCTTACGGAGTGTTATCCAGTAACAATTCAAGGAACAAAGTTAGAAGCATTCGTGACCTCAGGAGGTATTTCAACGCTACCCACTTCATTTGAATCCATAGATAATATTGAATACAAAACGTTAAGATATCCGGGCCATTACAATGTGCTCCGCACCCTTAAAGAGCTAGATCAGCTTACCGTAGAGAATTTAGATAGACTTATTAAGCCTTGCAAGAGTGACGTAGTTTTCGGTCAAGTAAGAGCAATTAAAACAAACAGCTCAATAAAACATTGCCGAACTTATGAATTCATTGTTAGACCCCACTTCTGCAATGAATATTTAATAACCATCTCAGCAATGGCTCAAGCAACAGCATTCCCAGCAACTATATTAGCTTTAATGCTCCCCTACCAAACAAATGGGGTTCTGCGTCAAGAAACAAACATCGACTCAGACCTATTTATTAAAACCCTGACAAAGAGTCTACCGATACAAATTGTAGACCATATAGAACATGAAGTATAAATACACTAACGTAGTAGATAACACAGTAGAAGTAGAAAAGTTTTACGACAAAGAGTCTGATAAATTTCCTCTTGAATGGTTTGCTGATTATCCTGCCGATGAGGGCGGAGATAGTATGCTGCAAACTTCTGATGAAGTTTTGGAAGTAGAAACTTGTGATTTCGAAGACATCTCCATAAGAATAAATCTTTGTAAGTCACACCGCTCTTGGGAAGATATGGATGAGGCAGAGGGCCGTACAGTCATGGCTATGTTAAGTCTGCAATCCCGTGCAGTCAAAGATCTGGTCCAAAAATTTATGGATGATTTGCTAGATTTAGGGGTATGTGATGTTCAATCTGGGCAACTTCCAAAAAGAGTCTAAAACACTCTACGACAAGTATTCTAGGTTTCTAGAAAACTGCCATGTCACCATAGGTGACGGGTGGTTTCCGGTTGTTGATGCTTTGTGTCAAAAAATAGAAAACGCGTACCAAGCACTCCCCTTAGAGGAAAAGACAGACGCAGCACTTAACGGTGCTTATAAGGGCTGCCAAATTAAAGAAAAATTTGGTGGTCTTCGCTTCTATGTTGATGGAGAAACTCCTGAAATTACTAGGTGGATTGCAGAGGCCGAGGAGGCTTGCTGGAAAATCTGCGAAAATTGCGGATCACCCGGTAATAGAGATAATAGTAGCCATTGGATTATGGTTTTATGCAAAGGATGTAGTCTACAGAGGAAAATTTCTAAATGGAGAACCGCTAAAGACATAGACTTGCAGCTTCTTAAAGATAATCATGTTAGGTTGTATTACTTTGGGCTTGGGTTCATTCAACTTAAAGTTGATGAAGTTTTCCGATTGCATTTTTATAGCCCGAAACTACCCCCTATTACCGAAGATATCCATAATCATCGTTATGATTTTTATTCTAGAATTCTAAAGGGGAGTATAACTAGTTCTCAGTATTCCATCGCTAATGGTAGTGATTTTATTCTAAGTAATGAAAGCTGTAACCCTGAGATTGAAGCGCCTGCAGAAAGAAGATTCTGTAACGCAGCCTTAGCGAGTCAGAGAACTAACGTAGCAGGAGAAGCATACAGAATAACCCATGATGAATTTCATAAAGTTGTAGCTGAAAATTGCATAACACTGCTTTCTCGCAGTGATTATAAAAAAGAGTTTGCCCAGGTTGTCATTAAAGCAAGCGATGAGCCTTCTGTTTGCCCTTTTTCAAAACAAATACCAGAAAAAGCGCTCTGGGAAATTATTGAAGAGATGCTTGATGAGTAAAAAATACTATTCCGCCGGGTTTCTCTTTAGTGAAGACCATAAAAGGGTGGCCCTAATCAGAAAAAATAAACCCGAATGGCAGGCGGGCAGACTAAATGCCATAGGGGGAAAAATAGAGGATGGGGAGACACCCGGACAAGCTATGAACCGCGAGTTTATAGAAGAAGCCGGAATTGATGTAACAACTTTCCTTTCTTTTACTAACTGGGATAACTTCGCTTTCCTTGAGGGGCCTGATTGGTCTTGTCATTTTTACAGAGCCTTTGGAGATCCTGAATTATGTGAGTCCAAGACTGATGAGATTGTTAAAGTCTTTGAGGTTGAAAAAGTGAAATTAATGAATCGACCCGAAGTTATAGGCAATATACCTTGGTTGCTGTCCTTAGCCCTTGATATTACTGGTGGGGTTGTCTTTCCTGTTCACATTAAATACGACGGTTAATTCTGCTATAATGCAGTATGGCTAAGAAAAAGAAATACTCTAAGAAAAAGAAACTCTCTAAGAAAAAAAAGACCAAAACCAAAGAAAAAATATCTTATAGCAAGGAACAAACCTGTCCTGAGACTCCAGTTATTTGGAGTGAAGACTTAAAATTTCCTTTTTGTGATTATTGTCTTGCCGGAAGCGAGTGTCGTTGCGGCGCGGAAGAGAAAAAAGGTAGTTGCCAGCTTTGCGATGGTGGCTGCTATTGCGGCTACGATGACGGTCAATACGGCCTTTGTGAATGTGAGTGCGATTGTGATAGGGGGGAGGACGATGGTGAATGCGATGATTGCCATGATTGTGGCTACCCAAATAAAGACGACGTACCAGATAGGTGCTACTGTGATTGCAAATGTCCTCGCTGCACTTGTTCCTGCTATTGCGGTACCTTAATAATCGACGCAGATAGTTATAATCAGTGGGTTAGAGACGCTTGTTTAGTTTGTGATGCCGAATGCTTAGCCGAAAGTCACTTAGATATACCAGAAGTGATGCTACCAAAAGAGGTAGACGCAAGTCGCCGCTGCGTTATTGAGGTAGGTGATTTCACCTTTTCAGTAATCACTGTTCCTGAAAAAATAAGAAACAAGTATCCAATTCCCAGCCTTAGGGGTATGAGGATGCCCGCATTTCTTTTGGAAGAAAACGAATTTCAAACTGTTGATGACGTTTCGCGCGTCTCAATAGTTCAAAACGTTATAAGCAGTGAGGGAAAAAAAGCTGCCTGTCGAGGAACAATAAGGTTTGACGGCCCTATCCACACTGCAACAATAGCCAAATACGACCCCTACGCCAGAAAAACGAAAGTCTGGATGTCTCTTACGCCTATGGAAATAATGTCTCAGATGCCTGGCGTTGAAAAAGCTCACGGCAACGTTCTCATTGGAGGCTTGGGCATGGGTTGGCTAACTAGGCGTGTCCTTGAGAAGGATGAAGTAGATAGCGTTACTCAAGTAGAGTTAGATCCTGATATCCTAAACTTTTTCGGATTAGCTTTGATGGAATTACATCCTGAAGAGCTTCAATTAGTTCATGCAGATTTCTGGGAATATCTACATCAAGCAGGTATTGATCAGTTTGATACCATTTTAGTTGATATCTGGCCTAAGTATAATGATTGTCGCCGCGATGAATTATTTAGAACACTGCGAAAGAGCCATCCCAATGTTTGGGGATGGGGAGATAAGAGAATAATCAACGATTAAAGGCGATTCTATTGACGATGTTACCTAATATGATAAATTAGGTGTTAGATGTTAGATGATCTCATAGACCAGCAAGTTACTATTCACGATCAGACGCAATTTGAAATTCGTCTTGACTACGATCAAGATATGTCTTTAAAGAAAAATTGCTATCGTGTTGAAACCTTTTTCTTTTTTCCTAAATCATTAAGAATCGATAAACATCACTATAGTAAAGACACTTTCTACCAAGATCTTAAAACCAATATACGTCTGCGAACACCGCAAATAGCACTCAATAAATTAGTAGACAGTAAAAACGATGCATCACTCCAGAGTAGGATCAAAGATCCTTTTGATAGATTACTGAGCGGTAGCGGCGACAGCGAACACATTGCCACTATTGAGTATGAATTAAAACTCTTCGCATCCATTTTTAGAAGTCAAATTGGCGCTCAGGCCGCCCATTTATTAGATTTGGTTAAGCAGTTAGGGGGTGAGCCCGATAAGTATCTCACTATTTGCAGTGACATCGGAAAACTTATAAAGATTTTTGTTAAGGATATTAGTAATGCGATCGGAGCCTTTAGAAAGCTTCGAGCTAAGTTTCTTAACCCCACTATACCCTCAAAACTTATTGTTATTTTTGAGGAGATCAATGAATTTCTCAGCCTGATCACAGAAATCTATCTGTCTGAAGTATTATTACAGATCAATGCGACTCCTCCCTTGAGAGAGCGGCTAAGTAATTCTTATTTGAAGCTAGAACAACTTATTAAGAAAGAATCAAATTATCGGGCCGGTGCTGATTATTTGAGTAGCAATCCTAAATATCATGATGGGGAGAAACTCATTTATAGGAAAAGCGAACTTAAAAAGACTATAACGGAAGTTCTTTTTCTAAAACCCAAAGTTGAAAAAGAAGGTAAACATGCAGCACAATTTGTAGCAATGCTTGCTGCTGGGCTAGCAATGTTTTGGGCGTTAGCCGCCTTAGTATACAGCCAAAACACATTTATTATTAACAGCACACCTTTTCTGGTATTAATGGTTCTTGCTTACATCGTTAAAGATCGATTAAAGGATTTCATCAAAGTCATTTTAGATAAAAAATTATTATCCAAACTTTTCCATGATCGCAAAGTAGCTATTTATGACGGAAAATCAAATAAACGTATTGGTCATGTCCAAGAATCTTTTATGTATGTCGAGAAAAAGGATATACCACAAGATGTGTATAAGGTCCGCTATCCCGCCTTATCTGGTAAGCGTTTCGAAACTATAATAAAGCACGATAGAGTTATCACACTATTCACAAAAAAGTTTGATCCTACCAGATCAAGAATTTCTAATGTAGCCCGGCTCTGTGTCAGCAACTTCCTGTCAAAGATGGATTCCCCGCAAGTTTTAATGCCATGCTATGTGGAGGAAGAAGATTCTATCAAAGAACTTCCTATGTCCAAAGTCTATCACATGCATCTTGTTCTAAGGATGCTTCCTTGTTGCAATAAGAAAAGCCGACCTATCCTGAAGCATTTTAGAATTATTCTTAACAAAAAAGGAATTAAACGCCTAGAAACCCTAAGTGCAGATTCTTCCGTTCAAAGTATTAACTATTGTCCCACGGTGGCTCCTAGCCAACCAGTTGCTGTTTGCACTAAACCAGAACCGGTATCCGATTCTACTTAGGTTTAACCTGCGACTTCGACAATCCAAATATCAAAAATCCACTCTACTGTATCAGAACCATCTCCGGTAACAACTATTTCCAGAGCAGCACCCGAAGTAGAAAGATCTGCAGACCAGGAGGGAGGACCCGCCCCCACAGTAACTTCAGAGAGAGTGAGCGGAGAACCTGCACTTATAATAGCTGTTCCCGCATCATTATACACCAAAGCAGGGATTCCAATATAATACGCAGCACTTTCAGCAGTAGTTGCCGTGTTCCTTGCAGCACCGTTTACTTGTATAGAGTATGTTTTATCGGTAGTTGTGGTTATACTCCATACGGCTATCGGAGTACTATTAGTGGTTTGAACGTGTTTAATAAAGTGGCTACTTTGGGTAGGATTACTTGGGTTAGTAGTTCGGTTTGATCCAAAAGCCTTTTGGTCATCATTAGGGGCAGATGTTCCATTCTGACCCACCGCAAAACTTCTATCACCCGCCGCGTTCACACTATTACCAATAGCAACAGAGAAATCACCGCTAGCTACAGCGCTACTACCAAAGGCAAAGCTAGGAGATCCAGTTGCGTTGGCACTATTACCGAACGCAAAACAGTATCCTCCCGTTCCTGTTGCTTGTGCAGAATATCCGAACGCAAAGCTGTTTACTACTGTTGCGTCAGCCGTTTTCCCGAACGCAAAAGAATAGGTAGCGGAAGCTACAGCTCCGTCACCAAAGGCAAAACTACTTGCTGCAGTAGCCTCAGTAACGTTGCCCATTGCAAATGAGGTATACCCGCTCGCAGTGGCACTGTAACCTAGCGCAAAGTTAATTCCTGAAGAACAATTAGCCGTGTTACCTAATGAGAACTGATATTGCCCCCCACTACAGGTCGAGTATGAGCCTAAAGCAAAACTGTTAGCACTTGATACCGTTTGACTAGAACCTAATCCAAAAGATTGTGCCCCCGATACTGCAACCGTGGTTCCTAAGGAAAAACCATTTCCGGCAAAACCATTCGTAGCAGTTGCAGTATTCCCGAGGGCAAAACTATTATTTGCAGTTGCTGCGGAAGCGTCTCCCTGAGCAACTGAGTTTGTTCCCGCCGCTGTGGGAGCAACGTCTCCCTTACCAATAGCAGCATTAGTTCCAGCGCCATCCGTAAAGAACCCGCCGCTACCAACAGTTCCAGCACTTTCAGCACCAACAATAAAGCCAATCAAATTAACCTCTAAAGTCAGTGTTGTGGCTGTTGCTGCTACGTCAATTCCCATATCGATGGCGTCTGAGGAATCTCCGAATACACTCTTACCGTCGTTAACGCTAATAAAAACGTCGCCAACAGCGGAGATTCCGGTCAATGCTTCTGGAAAGATGATATCATCCTCGCCTGCTGCAATACCAACTCCTATATCTGGAGCAACCGTAACGCTAGCGGCGGCGGTAACTCGATAAGCGACATGGGTAATGATTACTTGAATTCCTGACGGAACTGTATATAAATTTGTTACTCCTGTTGAAGTGGCGTCAACTCCTGCTGTGATAGATAAAATCTCCACACCACCAGCCAAAGCCAGATCACCACTGTCGTCTACAAAAACGTCACCGCTTTTTGCGTATCTATATTGTCCTGATGTTGCGTCAAGACCTCCGGGAATCAGTTCTGCCATGATGCTAGTATATCAAATTTACTGTAGGTGTTTTACTGTCCAAGTTTAAGCTGTAATGAGGTTTTATGCTATGTTAATAGCATGGAACCAGCAACAATTAAGAACATTCTACAAAATGTAATTCACTTCTTAGAGCACGATAAGTATTTCGAACTAAGGGACGAGCCAGAAAATAGACTAGATCAATTTCTAATTGAATTAAATAGATTCCGAGAGCTAGCCGGTTTAGACCGCATGGTTCTGGATAAGGTTATTCCTGTCCCAAGTGGCGGACAAAAATGTAGGTTTAGCGTTAGTTGCTCAGAAAAAGATTCCGATGAGCTGGAGGCTAAAACCGCTGAACCCGAAAAGGTTATGTTTAGTAAAGTCACCAAGACCGCGTTTACTGCACTAATAGTAGAGTGTCTTGGATCCGATGTAACCGCTGCTGCTAGCCGAGAAGGTGGTATTACGCAAACAGCATATCACTTAGATGACAGATTAGTTGGTGTGTGGTCCAGAGCCAGAGGGTGGCATTACACAAAGTAGCTTTATGCTATAATCTGGGAGTGACTCTACCCTTTCAGGATTGGTTTAAGGAAGCCCTTCCGGCACTAATCTTTCAGCACATAATCCAAGCTAAAGCAGTAAAAGTATGTAGTGGTATCTCACCTATTTTTGGGATCATTGCTAGAAACTATGGATATGATGCTTATGTTGTAAGCGTTCCGGGCCATTTTTTTAATGTGGTTATCACTCCAGAAGGGCCTATTGAAGTAGATTTAACCGCAATACAGTTTCAAGTTTGTGACTTCGTAAAAGATGATGACACCACAGCTAGAGATCCTTATGGCATACGAAAAGCACTTAGGCGAGTTTTACGACACGTAATACGAGATCCTAGCCGCGCGATAAAAATCCAGCCGTATACCGGCTCTATGGCGGTGCTTCAAATACCGAGAGTCAATGATGCATATCATCAACATTATTTAGATTCTTTTGAAAGTGTATTAGAGGATGTTGAGGCTCTTCGAAAAAAAGATCCTGAGATCTATGATCTTTACGATGACATAAAATATTTGGAAGAATGGGAGGCGGATGTTGTGAGACAAAACCCACAACGTATATGTGATTCTTGTAATGAGATGAAACCACACTATTCTCACAAACTTTGTTATCTATGTTATAGAACACTACAATGTCGCTGGTTAGACGATATTGATAAGTGGGTCGATAACTTAGAAAAACCTCAGTGCCAAAACTTAATGCATAAGATGGGATTTTGCAAGAAACACTGGAAACGTATTCAGCAAGAGGAAAGATCCAGAAAAAATCGCGATAACCCTGATTTTAGTAATCTCTACGTTTCCAGGGAGGAGAGGGAAACTATGGGGGTTAAAGAGAGTGATATATACAAGATAGTAATTTACTCTGCATACCTCTCCCAAGATGACACTAGTTTAGTTCAAGGTAATACATGGCTAGAGAATAATAGAGATGAGTTACCTGAAGATCTCCAAGATATGAAGATGGAAGACATTTATCTTACTGTCCGCACTAGCGACTATCAAAAGAACTTTGTTTGGAACATTACTTACCACAAAGACGGAATTCATCTAGGCGGTGGGCTTTTCTGTAACTCAGCAAACGCCAAAAGAAGAGACGACGAACCGGGCTACCACGAGGTCTGTACCGTCGGTATAGCACTTCAAGGATTCCGCCTCTACCCCACCATTTTAAAGCTCTTACGGGGCCTCCTAGGCCCCCTACGAAGCGATAAGGTAATGACACCGGGGGCTATAAGATCATGGACGAGAGCGGGCGGGATTTCCAGAAATGATAGGTGGTATCTAGACTAATGGATGACATGCTTAGACACACAGAGCGTAATTGGGCACAAGAACCTACACTTCATAATTGGATTAGCCTTTTAAGGGTTTCTGAATTAGCAGGACAACCGCGTTTTACGCAGGAAGCTTTAGTCACTGCTCTAGGGCCTGGAGAAGTAACCTTTTGGGAGTATACCCCTACAGGATTTAAAGCCAAAATCCGCAATGGGATATACCCACACAGAAAACACACCCAAAATTTAACAACTAATGATGGATACCCAACATATGAGATTCATGAGGACTGGGAAACAGTTAGAGACGATACTAATTGGGACGGATGGTTAAAAGTCATATGGGGTGACGATGAGGAAGATCCTGAACTACAGATAAGAGTTGCAAGCAGTTGGCAATTTGGTCCAGAAGAATATCCAGGAACCTTAATGGGCCTTGACGTGACGAGATTGGTGACCCGAGATTATAGGTATGTAAAAAACTCAATAACAAACAACGCAGAATTAGACGCTGCCTTGTTTGATTATGAGGGCTGGGAGCAGATATAGTGGATAGACGATTACAAGAACTACGCAGAAGATTCCAATCATCTAATGCTACGGAAGATGAAATTCTATATCTACAACAAGCCTTACGAGCAAATATGCTTGAGACCTGGCAGATTGAGATTGCGTCATATCTTGGTAATAAAGCCGCATTGGCACTGTTACCAAATAATGAAGATTCTGAATCTGTCACTTCATCTATGGCAGGAACCTTTGTAGCTCACGGACAAATGAATCCTACCGATGCAGGAGATTTGTGGGCTTCAAACCTAGGTTATGAATATCCTAAAGACGCTTTAGTTGTGGCACTATTATTAGGATTTTACTGGGAGCTAGAGAATACAGCCATAGGATTAAATAGAAGATTATACGACTTTTATGATGAACTCGTTGCCGCTTTTTTACTGAAAGACCCTGATCAAATAACACCCCCGCTTCACGGCCCAGAGTTCGGGGTTGTTACTGGACCAGAGCACTTTGTTTCTATATCTGGTACGGTATTATCTTGGATAATGGATCCGATTGGTGAAGATGTGATATCTACTACAAGATTGGCTTTTAGAGATCAGATGGAAAATATACCAGTAACTGATGAATACCTAGAAAATAGGCTAACCTACGCCAGATTTGTTTCCGAACGATTAACACAATACCTACTAGGTTATAAAACAGCAGAAGAGACTCTCCACAGAAGCGTACTACGACGCAATCCCACAAAATCACCCATTATCATTATAGGTTATAACGAAAACTACTCATGGCAGATGCATAAGGTCATTGATGATCTTGATGAGCTGGGGTGGACCAATCTCTTGCAACAAATGATAGATAAGGATTACGAAGTATATGATATGTCTACCCTGCCCGAAAAAGGTGATGCTTTAGATCATATCAAGGAAGATACTCCGCTAATCATAGCTATGCATCTCTATGGGATGCACTTTGAAGAGAGGTATCATTACTATGATAGTGGTTATTTTTACAACCAAGGTAATTACAAAATATATCTGCTAGCCCAGCATTGGAACATACCATTAATGGTAATTGGGGACCAACCCGAAGATCGACCTTCCTGGGGCAAGCAGACCCTATCCCAACAGTACTTTACAGACAAGGCTAATTAATAATCCATTTAATTTTTGGTATTATATTTTTATGGCAAATGTAAGAGCAGGTGGGATAAATCTAACAACGGGACAACGCGTTCCACTCTCAGCAAGTGACACTTTAACTGATGAGGATGGTAATTCCGTTGGTGGGGCTACCTTATTCACTGCTTGGGATGCTAGCGCAGGTGTGGCAGCGGATGTGAGCTTTGCTGGACTGGGTGCCGAAACCAATGGGCGGCACTATTTAGCCTTCGATCCGACTACGGAAGAAAATATCCGATTTCGACTTCCCGGAATCTCCAATTCTTATGATGGGTCCGCTAGCTTAGTTTTCGAGATCGAATGGTATGCAGCAGCCATTACTGGCGGTGTTGTGTGGAGTGTCGAGGTTGATCGAATCAATGGAGCACCCAATGTTACATCGTTTGGTACTCAGATCAGTAGCGCAACAGCTACCGTCAACGGAACAACAAACAACATCACAGTAACTGATGTCACTCTGACCAATGCGGAGGCTAATGGAATTCAACCCGGTGATTCAGGCGAAATCCGAATTCGCAGAACCACAGGCGCAGGCGGCGATAATATGGCTGGTGATGCGAAACTTCGCTCGTTGCGGCTGAGGCTGGCGTAGTGGGTAGATTATTCGACGATGCGAACCCTGATTGGCTTTCTGGATTACCGGCTCGAACAGTAGCGCCTGTCAGTTTCCACGCCCAAGTCAATAGTGACGACGACACAAATTTCCAAATTCCAGTTGCGCTTAACAACAGCTTATCATCAAACAATTACATTTACATGGCCGGTCACGGCGGGTTCCCGGTATACGCTTGCTTGCGCGACAACGTGAGTGGTGATATCTGCGCCTTCACTACTGCATCTCCTGTACAGGATGCGGACGAAACCTGGCAGGCCATACAAGTTAGCGGGTCATCCAGACGTTCCTACCTTAATGGCCAAAATGAGGGAACAAGTGCCGTAGTTGTTGGTGATCCGGTCGGAATTAACACGACGATAATCGGAACGTCTCAAGACCTAACACCCACAGCTCCTTTCAGTGGTGTGATTGCCAACGTTGCTATGTGGGAGGTCGCCATCACCGAAGAAGACTGTTTTGCTTTAGGGGCTGGAGGCTGGCCACCTTATCAACAACCGCAGGATCAGGTTTTCTTTTGCCCCCTTGATGGTGCGATGAGCCCAGAGCCTGATGTTTACGGGATCAAAATGGCCTTGAATGGTTCTCCGGTTCATGCGGAAACAAAGCCTCTAGGCCCAAGACCTGGGGCGATGTACTAAAATAATTCCGGCAAAAGCAAAATTTCTAATTCAGCTATAGTTGCAAATTCCATAGTATCACCAGTAATAGAGCTTTTAAAAGGAAAGTTCTTTTTATCTGAAGAATACAAACTCATCTCAACGTCATAACCATCTACAACAGAACGAACGTGAATAAATTCTTGACGTTCGTTGTTCTTTATAACTTCTTTGTGTTCCACAGCATACTCTAGTTGATTTTCTGCGAGTAACATAGTTATTGCGGCTATAGAGTTACTAAAGACGTGAATATCGATATCACTGTTTTTTCTAATATGTCCCTTAAGAACGCTCCCGATGAGTTTGGGGTGGTAGTTATGAAGAATTTTCATAACTCGAAGCCCTACTCTGCGCATCTCCTCAAGACGAACGAAGCGTTCATCCCCTTCGAATATCGCTGCCATCCGCAAAATCTCGTCTTTAATTTCCTTATTAGTAGGTAGATCCTGTGGCTGGTGTTTAAAGTTTACTCCGTGTCTGCGAGCAGCTTTTCTTTTTGCATTAAAGTATTCTTTTTCAATACCTTCATATTTCATCCTCGCTGCGTCTACGGCAATTGCCTTGCGCAGTTTATCATTTCTATGTTTTCCCATTTATATTCCCACTATCTTGTCAGCGGGCAGTGTTCTATAAGTTTAACATAGGTTTGCACCTTTTCAAGAATGGTTTGTGTGGTAATCTTAACTATGAGCAAACAACCTTGGTGGAAAAAACACACAATATTCGAATCGGATAGAATCATTAAGATGATCGAAGATAGTCCTGAGAAGTTCATGATTTCCCGAACAGAGATCTTGCAGCTTGCTCTCGATTTTAAGTCTTTGAAGAACAAGTTCATCAACATGTGTCATTGGCAGAACGCCCAAGAAGAGTGGGAAGCCTTGCCCGACAATCTAAAAGAAGAGCAAAAAGAACAGCACAAAAAGATCGAAGAAGAGCTTCGAAGGATTTTCAAAGATGAGTAAAGACGTTTACAGACTCGGCAAACCAGTTGAACTTATGCCTTTAGAAACTTTTAAAGTCACGATAAAGCGGCCTAAATATGACCCTATCTTCCATGATATGATCAAAAAGACACTCTACGAAAATCTTCAACTATATCTTGATGGTTTCTACAATAGAAAGCGACCCTGTAATTGTGAGCCCACTCTTTTGCTTAGAAGCGGCTGTCAGTGCGGCGGCTCTTGATTTTTGTTAAAATGCTTTTATGGATAAACAACTTCGTGATCTAGAAAGACGAATTCGACAAGGAGACTTAGGGCAAGCTCTTTTTTATGAACGACATCGTAGAAGAATAGAAGGCCCTAGAGAACGATTGCCTGCCCTTAGATATCAAGTATCTATCGATACTAGAAGAGTTTCCGGCGAACTCGAATTAACTGTTCGAAGTAACCAAGAAATTAGTTTTGATAACTGGAAAGTTCCTCTTGATGGTGGTGGGCAAGGAGACATCCCTCTCCTAGTAAACGACATCCCACATAGCATTCAATTTACCTATCATAATTTCGATGAATATGGCTGGCAGCCAACTTCTCTAAAAAGATTACTAGAGTCGCAACAAGAGCGAGAAGCTCTTGGTAGAAACTGGAATTTTCATGCCTACTTAGCCGGTCGATATAGAGAAGGACCTGCAGGATTGCCGGGCGCAACACCGGATGCTGCTCGCCCAAATATTTATCTACGTCGAACAGATAGACCGTTTAATAGGGGAGAGCCCACTCCTAGGGCTCGCGCAAGAATACTTGAACTAGGTAGGGAAATAGCAGAAACTTGGCCACAAGATCACCCCGAAGAGATGTATCTGGCCCAAAAAGCTTATCTTAATAATGAAATAATGGCGATCACAGAAACTGCCGAAGAGCTTTATGGACGTATGGAAGAACTTAACTCCCAACTAGCATCACTAGTAATCCAAGATATGGATTAATCTTCCTCAAATAATTCTTGAGTTACATCAAGAAAATTATTAATCTGGTTTTGGTAGGCTTCCAGAGCCGACGATATTTTATCGTACTCTCGTTCAACTATTTGATAGGCACGAAGATGGGCTCCGTTGACAATAGCCCCACTGTTTGCACTAAGCCATTCCTCAGCAAAAGAATAGACCATTTCAAATAAAGCTCTTCCATGAGGAGTAGCATTAATTTCTTCGTCGGTGAGAACTCGGTATGAATATATGGAATAAGAGCCGAGGGCGGCACGAAATTCCGCCGCACCTCCTCGATCTCCTGACCGATTGGCTCTAGCTTCTCCCTCGCGCCCAGACGCAGCGTGGACGCAATCATTTTCTTCGGGCCAAAACTCATAACGATAGTTGATTTGACAGGTTGTTCTTTCTCGACCAAGGTCACCACCAGGGTTGGGGACGGAATAATCGAATTCAAACTCAAACGCTAACCATAAATCCCTGGCGTCTAGTATTATCCTTATGTCTAAGTTACCATCTTCGTTAAGTAATCGATCTGGCAACAATATATCAGGCTTAACCGAAACTATTTGATTAGAGGTCCACGAGGTAGCCCGAGGTCCTGCTGGACGCGTTTCCCCAAAATTAAGCACTTCTTGGCTATAGGAACTAAAGTAATCGCTATATGGAACAGGATGGAGGCGCTGGTACATACGTAGTAGAGTTTCTGCTGTGCCAATATCTGGACTAGTTCTGAGGTTTCTAATGGCAGCTCTTAATCTTTCATCCATACAATATTTTACCTAATTGCCATACCAAGTCTCAGAAAATAGTTCAACAGCCTCTGGGCGGGGCAAACCCAGTACATAGCCTCATTATAGCAATTCTGATAATCCCTGGTATGGTTTAGTATGAGAATGCTATTACTATTTCTATTAGGTTTCCTGCTGGCCCCTCTCGGAGATGTATGTCACATACTAAGTGATACTATTATCTATCCTCCCGGAGTATACAATTACTACATCTTTGGAATACTTCCTTATTGGGTGCCATTTCTTTTTGGCACCGCCACGGTATTAATAGGGGCGTCTCACCTCTTTAGTGATAAACTTTTTGACTTTAAACTTTTTCTAAAATACGGGTCAACTAACCCTCCCTGGTGGCACATAGGTCTAGGAATGTTCGCCTTTCTATTTCTTTACTGTATCAGTGGAATAGCCCCCTATTGGGTTATGATGTTAGTGTTAGTTTATTTACTAGCTACTCTTGCTCGCGGTCCCTATGACTTGGTATTGATGTCAGCAACGGCCCTGGTCGGAGCTTCTGCAGAGATACATCTTATCTCCCAAAACCTATTTAGTTATCATCCAGATCATCGACATATTTTCGGTATTCCGATGTGGCTCCCACTACTCTATGCTCTGGCTAGTTTAGTCGTAGGAAACCTAGCTAGGAAACTTTCTCAGGTTGATATAATGGCTTTATGTGGTGTCACTGCGAAGAATGCAGAACAAGTAGGCTAAGGCAAAATCCGTTTCATATCACAGATAAGATGAAACGGTATCGAAAAAATCGTGAGGTTACCCATCTGTTTAAGATGCATCCTTATGATTTTTTACGTCTTACGACTGACGACGACGAGCATATTCAAGAAATAAGAAAAAAAGCCCGTTCTCTTCAAGTTTACAATGACTACGACCAAATTACTGAGTATCTTATAGAAAATGATCTTTATCTTGATATTCGTCTAAATAAAGAAGGCACAGTGGGCAAGATATTCAATCACGAAGGTCGCCATCGGTCTGCTGCTGTATTAAACGCAGGAGAAGATGAGATTGAGGTAAGCATTAAGTTTCTTGACCACAAACTTCGAGATATTACTCCTACTAAGATGCCTAAAAAACTTATTCATCAAATGGCTAAAACTTGGCGCGGCCTTAAGACCAGAACTGTGCCTCTCAGCGACATAAAGGTTGCAAGGTATAAAACTAGGCGTAATCCAATCTCGAAACTCGAAGAACTTCGTTCTGAGTTTCGCGATGCCGCCCAAGCAGAATATGACAGTTGGCACCAAGATGAGACAGGATATAGCTCGTCTCATGACCATTATGGAGGCATCTGCGGAGAAATAGCCGAGGCTATATGCAATATTTTAGAGGATAACAATATTAGTTCTACTACATTCTCCCCCTCAATAGGCGACGTTCATGTTTGGGCGGTAGCTGATATAGACGGAGAAGCTTATCGTGTTGATATTATTCCCCAAGTCTATGAAACTGGCGGTGGCTATACCTGGCGCAAAATACCAGATGTCACCTTTGATGAGAGGGATATTATCATCCAATCAATGTGGAATTCTTTTGAAGATTATCTAAACGAATAGCCAAGAAAGATTGTAAAGAGCTGTAGGTTTGATTTCTACGGCACCCAAAGAATCAATTTTGAGGGGCTTCAAAGCTAACTCAACTTCGATTTCATGTAGTTCAGCGACGGCCTTATGATAAGCAGCAACATCCTCAAAAACTAATTGCTTGAGATCTGGGTTAGTCGGATGAGCCTTAGTTACTGGTTCTCCTGCTTCGTCCTTTAAGATGTGCTCGTCTTGAATCTTAGCTAAGACTTCGTTATAGGCTACGAGAGAGCTTTCAACAATTTTTGTCGCTTTGACAATCTTAAATGCTGTTTTGACGGGAAGGGACAGCTCAACTATTTTGTTAAGACTCTCAACGGAGTCCACTAGGGTTTTATTGGTAATCTTCATATTGATAGATTACACCGCTTATAAAAAAGTTCAAGCACTAAAAGTGTATAATGTGGTATGGATTTAATCATTCCAGAAGAGACTCTCCTTTTCCACGGAACTAGCGAACCTTTCCTCTCCGAGGAGATTACTGGCGGTGGTTACGACAGAGTTTTGTGGACGGCAGACACATCTACAGTAGCTCAGACTTATATCCCAATCAGCGGATCTTATTCCATTACCGGGGCACGAGAGTTAGCCTACCCCAGTAAAGACCCAGTTATTCTGCAAATTCAACATTTCATCGGTATTTACTATGATTTGTTTAGTGTTGAGTGGGACTACATGGACAGAGCCATCAGTTATTGGATGCCCGAAGGCTGGGATCATGTGCCTACTTTTGAAGAAGTTGAAGGTTTGATGGATGAGTTAGGTTGGGAGAAAAATAATTACGGACACTATGTTTTAAGATCTTCCTATATAAACGGGGTTAGTAGACTCCACCTGCCGGGAGAAAAAAAGCCCGGAAGATTATTCATTTTCAAAGTAATAGTCCCCTTGAGAATTTTTGATAGCACTTATGGGGGCGAGATAGAAGGAGATTTAATGAATGTTGAATATCACAACTTATCTCTATTCCAAAAAGCAGATAAAGCAGGATATGACGGTATTAAAATAAATGATTTTGGGCAATCTGGTTACTATGGTAACTTCAATCACACAAGTATCGGACTCTTTGAGAGAGCTAAGAAGAAGATGGGTTGGGTAACTGTTCCCGCAGTTAGCTTTGACTGGGATGATGATACCCCTATTAGTGAGAAAGACACCCCAGAGTATAAAGACTTTTTACTAGGAAAGCATTTATCTAGATACTAAGCCTTGCAAGGACCGATCTTTTTATTAGACTGGCGGTTGCACGAGGTAAAAATGTCCAAACTAGTTATCATGGAAAGTGCCGGTAAACTTGAGAAAGTTAGAAAGTACTTAGGTAAAGATTATGTATGTGTCGCATCGGCAGGACACGTCATCGACCTACCCCGAAGAAAATTCGCTGTTAACATCAAAGACGATTTTCAGCCAACATATGAGATTATGGAAGATAAGAAGAACATTCTTAGAAACATAATTAAACTTGCCAAAGAAGCCGAAGTGGTCTACCTGATGGCTGACTTGGATCGCGAAGGAGAGGCTATCGCTTGGCACATTTCTCGCGCCTTACCGAAGGGCACCAAGTATATGAGGGCCGTTACTAATTCCATCACCAAAGACGCAGTTCAAGCCGCTATCAAAAACGCAGGAGATTTGAACTACGGTTTGATTAATTCTTATGAGTGCCGCCGAATCCTCGACCGATTGGTTGGCTATAAATGTTCTTATCCGGTAACAATGGCTACTGGCGGAGTATCCGTAGGAAGAACACAAAGCGCAGGACTTCGTATTCTCGGAGAACGAGAAATAGAAATTAAAGAATTTGTTCCTGATGAATACTTCACCATAGGAGGCACTCTTCTATCTAAAGGTAAGGAAGAAGTCAGCGTCGAGATTAAAAAACCTAAACCACTCGATATTAATACTCCGGCGTTAGCAGATGAGATTTTAGGTGTTTTTAATAAAGGTCCTCTCAAAGTAAAAAAATACACTACAGGAACTGCTCAGAGTAAACCCTCTGCTCCTTTTATGACTTCTACTTTACAGGGAGCAGCATCAACATATTTCGGGTTCAGCCTTAAAAGAACAATGATTCTTGCGCAAAAACTTTATGAAAAGGGAGCTATCACCTATCATAGAACTGATAGTCTTCACATAGCCCCCGCAGAAATAGCCAAAATACACGGGTACATTAAGAGTAAGTTTGACGTTAAATACCACGCAAATAATACTTACAAAACTAAAAGTAAGAATGCACAACAGGCTCACGAAGCAATTAGACCTACCGATATAAAGAAAGAGACTTTTGCCGGGGACCCAGATCAAGCTAAACTTTATCAACTCATTTGGAAGAGAACAGTTGCAAGTCAAATGACGCCCGCAAAATTTGAGCGAAGAAGCGCTCGTTTTGCAGTAGACGGTTACGATCACGAATTAGGGGCTAATGGCAGTAAACTCTTGTTTGATGGCTTTAAGAAAGTTTGGGACTTTAGTAAAGGTGAAGACACTTATTTACCTGATTTAGCTGAGGGTGAACTTGTTACGGTTAAAGATCTAGATAAGACTAGAAAAGAGACAAAACCCCCTTCACGCTATAGCGAAGCCAGTGTTGTCGCTACCTTGAAAGCAACCGGTATTGGTCGCCCCTCAACCTATTCAGCAATATTAGAGACATTAAAAGCTAGAGACTATATTACGATTGAGAATCGTAGCATCACCACTACGGAACTAGGTTTATGTGTATTAAAGTTTTGCAAACAAGTTAACTTTTGTTTCATCGATCTAGACTTTACCGCTAATATGGAAGAACTCTTAGATGAAATAGAGTTCGAAAGAAAAGATAAACTCTCTACGTTAAAAGATTTCTGGGCAAGACTTGAGTCCGATTTGCAAAATTGTAAAGACGTTACCAAAGAAAATAGTAAAACAGATCTTAAATGCCCCAAATGCGAATCAGAGCTATCTAAAAAGCATTCCCGCTTCGGACCTTTCTATGGTTGCACAGGCTATCCGAAATGCAAATACACTGCCCAGCTCGGCCCTAATGGGGAGCTTAAAGAAAAGGAAAAGAAAGAGAAGAAGGTAATAGTACTCAGTGAGCATGATTGCCCTAAATGTAAAGTCGCTAAGATGGTTAAACGTGCAGGTAAGTGGGGCGAGTTCTACGGATGTTCAACCTATCCAAAATGTAAAGGCATTTTAGATAAAGATGGAAACGTCCCGGAACCTAAGTGGAAAAAGAAAAAGAAAGCGGGGGACGCCAAACCGAAGACTAAATCAAAAGCTAAGGCAAAACCCAAAAAGACTGCCAAGAGGGTAGCTAAGAAAACAAAAAAATCTGATCCTCTAGCTGACCCAGAACCAAAGTTCTAATATCTATGCGGGTATGTTTTGCTATAATCCTTTTATGAGCTATTCATACCTTGGAAAAGAAGAGGGCGGATCCCCCCGATCAGAAGAAACTGAGCTAAAAGCTAAAGTTGACGAGGGTGTTGTAATTTCATCAATCCTCAAAAAGCCAAAAGAACCAAAAAAACCAAAAACTAAACCGAAGCCAAAACCCAAACCTATTCCCAGCGTTACGGAAAATCTTCCCTTTGCCTGGCGTAAATCTAGAAAGCTTTATCCCAAAGAAATTGCTTACGCTAAGAAGATTTACGGGGATAGTATTGATTACGACAAAGTAAAAGTAACCCGAGATCACTGGTTTGCTAAAGGTAGCACTAAGGTCACTGGCAATACTATCAATTTTACCAGCAACTACGGTTCTGATTATTTGTTTGAAGATACCCCAGAACAACAACTAAATGAAGAAGGGTTATTACTGCTAGGCCACGAAATTGGGCATGTTTGGCAGTTTCAAAACGGTGGCTGGGCTTATGCTGAGAACGCTTTATTAAAGCAAGCAGCGGGGTTTTACAGTACCGGTTCTCGTAACACTGCTTATGACTACCAAACAGCTATTGAGTGGGATATTCCTTGGGAAAATTGGGGGCCAGAGCAACAAGCAGAGGCTATCGACCAATGGAATCACGCTAGGCACAAAAAAGATAACCCGGAAGTCCTGAAAGAACTTCAGGTCTACGTTGATAAGGCTCGCAGAGGCGAGGGCGCAACACAGTTTTCAATTCCAGGCACCATAGTTACTTGCGCTATAGCTAGCGGTATTGGCTATATCATCCGTAAGACACAAGGAGCTACCTGTGGACTTATTATCGGTGTTCTGATCAATCTTCCTTGGAATGGCTGGGCAATGCGTAAAAAGAGAAAAAAACTAGCTACTAGTTAGTAACCACCCCTTTTTATCTGCAAACAACTTAATACCCTTTTCAGTAGCGTCTAGGTCTATACTATAGATTTTTATTTCCTGAACGGCGTTGTTCCCTCTTATTTTGGCTTGGATAGTAATACCATTAAGCCGCTTAAGTTTTATACGAATTTGGGCAGGTTTCAGACCCGGCGTAATAACTCCCAGCGCAATTTTGGTAACCTCTTTTTGAGAGTGTAGGGGGATGAGCAACGCATCAACAGAGGCTATAGCTGTGCTGTGACTACTGGTCGTCTTCTTTCTTTTAGATTTGTTGTTCCCCATCGCATAAATTCATTTAGCCTTTTTAGGCATTATAGTTAAACCAAGATCATCTATTTTTTTCCAGCCCTGCGCCCAGCGCGGGGCTTTTTCTTGCTCATTCTCTTCGAGAGCAATATCAATTAATCGAAGGGGCTTACCTACTTTTTCCTCGTCTTCATTATCAAGCTCAACGGCTCTCTTTTTAAGTTGAAGCTCATCGAGGTTAATAGGTTTACTACCTTTTTTATTGGGTTTGGTCCCAAAGAAGACATCATCCATGCACTATATTAGCATGAAGTATTAAATGATGCTAGTCTTGTGGCCCACGCAAAATATTGCGGCCCAGATTACGTAGCTGTTGCTCTATTTCGGGGTGTTCTGCAATAGTTTCCCAGCCCCCGAGCGCTTCGATTTCTTCAATACAAAACTCAACCCAAAAACCATCTAATTGAATGGCTCCGATTGGTCCTAGGTGTCCCGGAATAATAGGACCTATATAGAGAGGATGAAAAACCCCCGTAGGGCTTACGCTTTGGCCAAATTGGTTTGCGGGGCAAGCAGTGCATGGGCGGTAGTGGTAAGACCCTGCTTGACGATGTTTGTGAGATAGACGCATGGCGGCCTCTAGATCCCCAGCTTTCGCTTTACGTTCTAGCTCTCTTAGCTCATTATCCATTAACTATGATTATAACAACTTGCTATAATAATTTCATGACAAGGCCATTAGAAGGATTCATTCATTTCAACGAAACAAGCCATGGAGTAGCTATAACAGCCCTAGCTATGCTCTTTATTTTTGGTCCGGCCATCGGATACACCTTTTTTAATAAGTTGGGGATGTTTAGTGAGTAGAGAAAAAGGAAGATCGTTAGTAGATACGGGATACTCTTTTCAAAAAGTAGTTATATATCGAGGAGCGGTTGCTCCTACCAATACCTTTACATCGATGGACTACGTAACTCGTAGCAGAAAATTTGCTATCGGTCATGCCGAGCACATAGCTGCGGTCGAGGAAGAACCGGCAAACGTGTTAAAGGCCCTAGTTAAGGCTTCTGACGTTTATGAAGCCTACAATGCGGGAGAATACTTTTATGATGGACCAGACATAGTAGGCACCATTATCCAAGTCATTCCAGCTTTTGACCCCAATAATCATCGCCGAAATCCAGATGATAAGCTTAGACGACTTGAGAGGCAATATGCAAGCTCTCCGACCGAAGAACTGCGTTCTATGCTCAACGCAGAAAGATTACGTGCAGGACTTAAATTAGTCCCCTCAATACCCAGCTTAATAGAGCAGGAAGAGACTGGCGAATGGGTGATAAAAGCTCCCTGTGCGGAGGGTGAGCTTTTTTCTATAGCAAGCAGACACCACACCTGGTGGGGAATTGATCATCAATTTTTGCCACCACACGGCTCATCAATAATTCCAATAGGTAGGCATAGAACCTATCGATTCGCCGGACAAATCTCCTTAGAGGAATTACATGAATTGAGACCTACCTTACAGCAAGTAGCTCAAGCCCATCTAGAGCTTGCTGGGTTAATAGATACTTATCGTATTGATCCCCGTATTCCTGCTAACAAAGATCCCGAGGTTCTCTCTATATCTGGAGGAGAGTTGGGAGATTTACAAGAAGGGCACCAATTTGATTTCTCTATATACGATCTATCAGATAACCCGCTAAGAGAGTTTGTTCTGTGTAGTCAATGTAACAACCGAGGAGTAATATATTGTCGGCTACACCCAATAAGCTTATGTCGCGAGCATACCACCCCTTGCGAAGAACCAGACTGTAATTCTATTGAATGCCCTCAGTGTTCCCCCAAATGCGATGTCTGCGAAAAGCCCGCATGTGCGTGGTGTACCAGAGAAACTATCTGTGGTCGAGATGCGTGTACACGCCCAGATTCCCATTGTTGGGACTTCTGCGGGCATTGTGATCAAAGAATTTGCAAAAGAGATGCCAAAGTAGTTCACGGTACATGGTATTGCAGCAACTCTCCCCCATGTTATGATGATAGTCCATACGCTAACCAGTAGAGGACGATATGAACGCTAGATATGAAGGAAAACCTGTAAGACTCGTAGCAAAAGTCAAAACTAAGCCCGATGGAGCCAAAGGCTTCATTACAAGATCCGGGCTGCTGCGCTTAAAACGAGGAAGCAGCAATGTCGATGTATATTTCAAAGACAGAGAAGCACGAGGTATCACTTTTCTCTCAAGCAGAATCTTTTTTTCCACCTTCCTCACTTATGACGGATCCCTAACCGATACGGATACAGAATCTCCTCTCAAAAAAATCATTGAACCTTATCAAAACTTAGAGAAAAAAGCAATCGAGGTAGCCAAACAGTGGTGCGTCGATCAAGATTACGAAGTAAAAAGAATAGAGTTTAGAGGATTTGATTTAAAAGAAAATACGTTTACCTTTGTGAGACTGTTCGGAGGTATGACTCTTCAAAGCCAGATTCATGCTATCCCGATGGATTATTTAGAACCAGCGACTGTATAGTGAAGATACCTCTTGACGCACAATATCACTTCGTTAAGGAGATGGATCCTTGGGATGAAAAAGAGGATTGGTTTCCTGACCTAAGTTCTGGTGATGATATTTTCTTAAAAGAAGTCGATAAGAAACTGTATTGGTGGAACTCAAAACTTAAGTGGGAAGAAGTTACTAAAATAACTTTGCATGAGATTGCTTGTCACCAAAACAATAACTTCGGAGAACTTAAAAAAGTTATTAGCTCGCAATTAATGGCAGAAGTTACGGTCAAGATAGCTAAAATACTTAGAGATCATGGTATAGACGAATGTCGGTATAATGAATCACTCAACTGCCTTCAGGATGCTATAGAAAGTCACTACTTAGATGGATGGGCGGGACAACCAGCAGCAACAGAGTATGGGGCGTATGATTACTGGGAAGCTGCTCACAAACGCGCTGGAATCTCTCGATCTTGTGACACCAAATAACTATTTAGTTCATCATAAAAAGAAACCTTTTGACGTTTTTATAGCCAGACCCAGCAAATGGGGCAACCCCTTCAGCCATAAAGCTTGGGCTACCTCAGAGTTTAAAACTCAAACTAAAGCGGAGAGTCTCTATAAACATCGACAATGGGTTCTAAACAATCCGCAATTTATTAAAGAGATTAAAAAAGAACTCACAGACAAAATATTAGGATGTTGGTGTGAAAACCCCTTAGCCTGTCATGGGCTAGTTTTGTGGGAGGTAGCAAACGGAATTCAACCCAAAGAACCACCTAATATTCAAAGAGGATTGTTCGATAACACCTAAGTTTTTGTATAATCAGGATATGGCTATCATACTACAAAGACCAGGCTTCGGACACTATGCCTTCGGCACTTTTGGAAAAGGATTTCATCCCCCGCCCGCGCAAATTCTTAGGGAAGAGCATCATCACTATCATTACACAAAAGGAGATAAGCAATCAGAGAGGATGGCTGTTGCTGATTTACTTGAGCAAGGCTACGGAGTCTCAAAAATAGCAAAAATACTGAACCTTAGTGAAAAAACTGTGCGCTCGCATAAATATAATATCTATCGCTCCGGTGGTGCCGAGAATGTTTTACCAAAGCAACCACCAAAACAAGCACCACAACAAGCACCACAAAGAGCATCACAACCAGCGCCCCAACAAGCACAACAAGCACAACAAGCACAACAAGCACAACAAGCCACTGCAGATCCTGCCCTTGCTGCTGAGATAGCTGCATTAAAATCCCAAGTAAGTGAGTTGTCCCGAGGAAGGGGGACTACCCCAGCATCAGCAAAGCAGATTGTTGCTGGATCTGGAGGTAAATCTCTAAAGGAGATGCTAACCTCTCCTAATCAAACTAAGTTCATGAGAAGTTCACGTCAAGTCGGTAGGAATACGGAGAAACTCGATTATCGTCGTCTAGGGCCACCACCTGCAGGTTACGATGAGACAAAATATCTAGCTAAACATCCTGATGTTGCGAAGGCCGTAGCTATGAGAGCTATGCCTTCTGGTTTATGGCATTATTTAGTTCATGGTAAAAAAGAAGGCCGCCCTCTTGCAGGCTATCGTCGCCCTGGATATTTATCCGGCATATTTTCTAACTGGGATTGGCGCTAAGCTATAACTCCGAATGCCGAGAGGCCGGAGTTTCACATTTAGGGCATTCAGAGTAATCACAATCATCACAAAACACAGTAAGGCAGTATGTACATTTATGCATCTCCCCTTCATGACAAATATGTTCTTTACATAGTAAGGAATCTTCACAAGATGTGCATACGTCAACCTCACAATCTTCATGAAAACATTCGTCCATAGTTGATTTACACTTCGGGCACTTATGTGGGCTATAAAGATACTTATGTTCTGAGGACAGACCAAATTCGTCTTCTGTGTAATCAGGAAACACTAAATCCCAGTAATCTGGCGGAATTGTAGCTCGATGTCCGGCACCCGCTAGAGCTTCGTAGAGAGGCGCTGCTGCTATGCCCGCTATAGATGGCGGCAAGTTAGCCATCCACATAATCTGTTTGAACGTATAGGGGGGTCCTTGATCATCTTGAAGCATTGTTTTGGACCATGTTGTTAAGGATCCGTCAAACATCAATTCAATTGTTTTGTCGTTGTCTCGGCTAGGCGGCGGCGGGTAGGAGGCTATTTTTAATCTCTGTGCGCCAGGATCATAATCCTTATGCTCTGCATTTCCAGGAAGTATCAGGGCTACGTAAGGCCCTACACCCTCAAAAACCCAACGAGTGGGGTCTATTATCACACCACCGGGTTGTCTGATCCAGCCGTGACGAATAGGGACTCGGTGTTGGGATCGAAGAATCCAATCTTCAATCTCACAATTATCCCCTACAGGACCGTAGTAGTTACCGTAAATAGGGGCTCCTGCAATACATCCCATCTTCACCGCCATGGTGGATATTTCATGACATCGGTTTATCCAGTCTGTGGGTTCTAAGCTTAAACAGCTAGCCAGAGGTTCAATAGGAAGTTCTTGCATTTACGTATTTTACCATAATAAAGGTTTAGCTATAGACAACTATGAAATCTCATATCTCTTGGCCCTATTGACACATTTTACATCTATGTTAAAGTGGAGCTGTAGATTGAAAGTAAACTATTTCTAGACAAACGTCGGAGACACTAAATGGCAACTACGGTAGATAAGAAGAAACCCACCCCCAAAAAGAAGGCTACTAAAAAGAAAGTAACTAAGAAGAAAGTAGCTACTAAAAAGAAAGCCACACCTAAGAAAAAAACAGCAACTAAAAAGAAAACAACTAAAAAGAAAACAGTAGCTAAAAAGAAAACAACAGCTAAGAAGAAAGCCGCACCCAAAAAGAAAACAGTAGCTAAGAAGAAAGCCGCTACTAAAAAGAAAGCTGCTACTAAAAAGAAAGCGTCCACTAAAAGTGCAATCAAAAAGAAAAAACCAGCTACAAAAAAGAAAAAACCAGTTACAAAAAAGAAAACAACGGCTACTAAGAAGAAACCAATCAGAGCAATTAAAGTCAAAAAGCCTGTTTTGGCAAAAACTAAGATCAAAGCTGATAGCGTTATACGTCTTTTTGCTTCCGAGACTTCCCAGGTTGTAATCCAAACTAAGCCATCATTAATTATCCATGCAATTCTCCCAGCTAAAAAACGTAGCTTGACCGTTGATTCTAAAGGTAGGATTACTAAAGATAGCCAAGAAATAGAACTAAAGACTCCGACGCTAGTTATGAGTCAAGTTTTCCATCATTGGAAGCAACCACATAGAGGTAGTATGTGCTATTGCATGCAATGTCAGAGGAATAGTCGCAAAGCTTATGTTCACTATTTACATACTGTTGATCTTAAAAAATGCAAAAAAGACCACATTCATGGTGCAACTTATTGTGTAAGTAATTGCGATAGTCAGACTGCGGGTGGTTGGATGTGTTTTGGCGGCAATAAACCTGGAGACAGCTTACGCCATGCTAATCGGGTTTACTGGTCTTCAGTCTTCAATAACAGCCCCAATAAGTATAACCTTTCAGGTAATACCTCTGAAAAAATTAACAAATCTTTGGTCGCGAAGATGAAAGCCTACAAACCCGGAGATAAAACTAACACCGACCATCAAAATATAAAATGGGGCAATAAGTTTGACTACATCTTCGGTAAAGAATACTTAGCTAGCGCTAAGCCTACTGATGGTGCTCTTATCAGTTTTGATAAGCAACTTTTAATGGATTACCCCGAAGCAGCTAGAGCCCATGGTACCGGCGGTGCCAAGGCGATTATCGGACTTGCAAATCATGCTGATGGCATTTGGACTATTGATCTAGCAGGTGGCGGCACTATTCATCTAAGCGATGATCAAGTATCAGTCTGCTAAATCTTGCTTGTATTATACAATCCCATATAATCTGGTATTCGAAGGAAGTAAACTATGAAAATCGATAATACTGAAATGCTCCTTGGCTTTCAGACAGCTATTGTTACTATGCTTAAGCAAAAGAGGGCTATGCCGCCACGCAGTGAGTGGCCTGTGTCTATCAGAATCGTAATAGATTCTTTGCGTGATACAGGTCTCCTCAAAATAGTTGAGGACAAGCCCTTTTTAACACCGGAAGGCAATCTTTTTGCGGATCAAATAATGAAGTCTCACGAAAGAGCCGTCAAGAATTTGAAATCAGTTGATCCTGCGCAGATTCAAAAAGATATGCAGTTTTTGGTGGACGTTGCTCTTAGGGAAATTCAAAAAAGACTCCCCGAGCCAACTACGGAAGGCTGGACCACAATAAAGGCTGTAAAATTGCAAAAAATGCAAGAGACAATAGAAGAAGTTCTTTTCTAGTTCTTATCGCAGTTTTAATAAAAAACCGAGCTGTAATGGCTCGGTTTTTTTATGTCTTTTCGAATCCTAGAATTCTCCGGTTAAACGTCTTACAACGCTTTCCGCGACTATATCTGCCGCAGTAGCAGCTTCATCCTGGCCACAGCCCATTTCTAGGGCCAGAGCTACGACTTTATCCCAAGTCCTTTCAAAAATATCACCCCAGTAGGCTTCCCAGTCATCGGTTTCAAAGGCTTCAACTTTTTCTAGATGGGCAGTTTTTGCTTTTCGCAGCGCTTTACTGCTATTATTCAATCTACCTTCAAGCTGGGAAATGCTTTGAAGAGACGTTAATAACGTAGCTTTCTTTTTCTTTTTGCTGCGTTTTTTTGGAGTTTTCTTTCCGGGACATCTACGTTTATCATGCCCAGGTTTACAGCATTTACTGCATCTCCGATCTCGTTTTGCCATGACAGTATCATACCAAAAAGAAAAGGGCTCTAATGAGCCCTTTTCTGAAGTGAAACTAAGTTAAACCCTACTTTTTTGTTTCGTCTATTTTTGGTGCTGCTCCAGTAAAACCTTTTATGTCCGGTTCTGCTTCGAAAGAGCCTAATTTTTGGTTGGTATATATGGCACCTAACGGCTGGTAGCCTACGGGTTTCCAGGGGGGATTTTTGCTGAGAGGTTCCTCTTGGATCTGATAAGCAACCAGATTTTTGAATTTTATAAATTTCTCTGATGGGAGACACCGTATTTGCGCGACAGATTCGTCACTTATACCTAAACCCGATAGTTGATTAATAAATTTAACGTCTTTGTCTAGTAGCCGCACATGCTGCGGCTCAAGAAGATTCTCGACGTCATCAAGGAAAGCTCTGACAAATCGGTTTACCATATGTTTTAGCGCTAATCTATCTTTTCTATCTTGCTCTTCTATGGAGAATTTTACGGAGGAGGTATTAAGGGGTTTCCACTTCATAAGCTCAACCACTATTTCCTTTTCTTTCTCGGATAGATTATCTTCCGCCCCAGGAACTAATGCTTCCTGTGTGTCAGCCCAGAAAGTCTTTACTTTGTCCTTAATGGATGAAAGCAATTTTCTAGCTGTTGAGGAGGTAGCTTTGAGAACTCTCATTCCATAGATTACTGATAGAAGAGTATTAGAGACAGCATCAGGATTAAGATCTCCCATCGCGTCTCCTAGACTTCCTGGGAGACCAGAACTTACTCGATAAAGGGGATGCCTATCATCTTTTTCATCGTCAAAGATGACTTGAAATGCACTATTTGTAGTCCTATGTGACTTATCTTTTTTGGTAGGAGAATAGAGGGGATTCCCCCAGGGATTGTTTGTATTAAAACCTTGTTTTTCGTAACTCATAAATACGAGTATAACAAATGTCTTCTAACAAAAGAGTATCGAACGTTGTTTATGGTATGCTATGATAATGAATCATAATATTTGCCCGTCTTGTAGACAGACCCCTCAAACAAGGAAAAAAGAATGTAGTGACCATTATGCTGGCTACTATGACAGGCAGCTTCGATTTGCTGATCCTTGTAGTAATGTTTGTGTAAGAAATCAACACCCCCTAGTTTCCATAGAAATCCTTCACAAATGGGCTTCCGAAAGTTAGTATAATCTAGTATGACTCCCGATGACGCCCTGGGTCTAATCACTAACCCAGAAGTTGAGATGTACGCATCTCGCCCCATAGTTAAAGACTTGCTCATGATGATGACTGCTTCACCAAAGATAGGTGACTACTATGGACCTTATCATTTTGTTCTGGAGCATGGGCAGTTTTTTATTAATGAAGAAAAGGATAGAAAATTGGGACCCGGTTCACAGTGCTTTTTCACAAGCCAAACAGCCTTGCCTAATGATCCAGATTTATTGTATGTAGAAGGATATGTTCACGCCGCAAGCCACCCAATTGCGCATGGATGGAATATTACTTCGGAAGGACGACTCATTGATAGCACTCTAAGAACTAATAATTGCGAATACTGGGGAATTGTCTTTGACAGTGATTTTGTGATGGATGATTACATTGAAAGGATGGCAACTATATCTTTGATAGGTAATTGGCAGGAAAACTTCCCCTTGATCCGCAGTGAAGCGTTACAAGAAAAAGCATTTCACCCAATGTGGAATCATGTAGAGACCTGGAGAGACAATCCTATCGAAGAACTTTTAGTGGGTTATCACGGCAGTGACGTAAGCTTTGATAAATTTCGCAGCACCAAAGAGTGTGGAATTCATTTTGCTCTAGGTGAGCCTTCCTTGGGCCGAGGAGCCGCACTACACAGAATTTTTCAAACGGTAATATACAGAGCAGATCTTAAAAGAGATATTAAGATGCAAGCTCCTATAGAGGGCGTCCTAGCTAGAGGATTAAAAGAACTCAGAAAGATGGATCCCACTATATACGAAGTATCTTTAGACGTATCATCTCCCCTAGAGATGCGAGAAGCTGTTCGTCCGGGCGCGGGGTTTGCTTGGGATTCATCGAGATTTTTGAATAGCCTACTTGATCCTGGAGATCCACTTTTTATAGATACTGAAATTACTGGAATAACCCAAGAAGAGATGGACCAATATTGGGAAACTATCGAAGACGCAGAAGAGCTGAATATTCTGCCGGGAGAAAACCCTGTTGATATCTATGATGATACTGAACAAGAAGTATGTGAGTATGTTGGTAAGTTTCTAGCTTACAAGGGGTTCGATAGCGTTATTTATGAGAATTTAGTTGAAGGTGGAAAGGGCATCATTGTTTTTAATCCCGACCAAATAACTATCACACATAAAAAGCGTCTTGATGAAGAATTTTTAATACCACACTTTGAGCATTTCATTTCCGCTGCCTATTACTAAGTTACTTAGCTAGGGCCATCCAGGCAGGATAAATTATTGCACCCATGATGAACCCGGCGATTGCAACACCACCCGCTGACTCGTTTGTTAACCCTTCATCGTCATCATCACCCGCTTTCTTATCTAGCTTTGCTTGTTGTTGATGCATGTATTGCAGTCCAAGCATGGACCCAGAGGTTACACAACCACCAATTCCTGCGTAGTATAGGTAACCTTTCCAATTTAATCCATCAAACCCCTTCAGTGTCGGGTGCTGGGCTAAAAACTGAATCGGATTAACGGAGGTTCCTCTTGTATAGTGAGATAGGTACATTATTTGATTATAGCAAAACTCATTTTTTGCTAACATTAGAATATGAAACAACTACTTTTCCTACTCACCTTTCTGCCTTCCATTGTTTGTGCTGGCGATCTTAAAAAAGATAAAGCAATAGAGCTAATAAACTCAACAGTTCAGATTCGAATGGCAGGCTCTCAAGGCACAGGAGTTGTAATATATAGTGAAATGGACGAAGAAGACGATAGAGTAAAAAACACATACGTTATCACAAATAAGCATGTAGCAAAAAAAGTAGGAAAACGAGGAAAGGTTAAAAAGTATGTCTTTCTTAAAAAAAGACTTACCGTCGGCCATAGAGAGTATACCACTAGAACAGTATTTGTTTCTAAACATCACGATGTAGCTATAATTGAAATTAAAACCCCTGCTACAGAAAATTTTAAACCCGTAGAGTTTTGCCCAGAAAGTAGTTGGGATCGCATGACGCTCTACGATAAAGTGTATTTAGTGTCTTGTGGTTTAGGGACCGTTCCTACGGTAACCAAAGGAAATCTTTCTAGTGTTAATGCAAAAGAGACATCAATGATGTTCACCGCCCAAATTATTTACGGAAGTAGTGGGGGTGGGCTCTATAATTCAGAAGGAAAGCTCATAGGACTAGGAAATGCTATACGTCTTACCCGAGGACATCCAATACCACACAAAGCTCTCGGAGTTCCACTTCCCGCTATTTTAAAAGATCTTCGTGAATCTGATTATAAGTTCATTCTTGGAGAGGAGGAAGAAGACGAAGATCATTGGTATTGGGAAGACGAGGATGAAGAGGAAGAAGAGGACGATGATGATAGTAAAGAGAAAATACCCGAAGCACCTAAGGAAAAAGAATGGTTTTAGTGGTCTGCACAACCCCTGCGGTATCCCGCAGGTAAAATTCCTGGCATAGAGCTTTCAATCCGTATTCCTCGACAAATTCCGCGACTGTTTAAGCAGAAATTATCGCAGAATTGGTAGCCACACTCCATACATTCTGAGAAATGGCGGCGGCATCCTTTTCTGTAACATCTACTACATTCTCCGAAGGTATAGTGATCGTTACTCTTACATGTTTCGCACATATCGCATTCATCATATTCAGGATCACATAAGAAACCGATTCTGGTGCAGTTAGGAATTTCACAGATTATAGATTTGTGGAATTCTAAACACTTACAAGAATATTGCCTTCCAATCCTGTTTAGCATAGTGTTGAGTAGCATTACGTCCTCAGCCCCTGGGTGGTGGCGGTTAATACTCCGAAGGAACTCTCTTAATTCTCGATCCATTATTGCATTATATCAAAGCTATTTATGCTATGATGAATTAATGAGAAGACCTGGTAATTTAGGAAATACAACGTATTGGTTTGGTAATACTGATCAAAAGGCTCATCAACAATCCGTTGTGCAACAGAAGCTACAAGAGGTAACTCTGGCTAATAGAAAAAATCACACTCCGCTCTCAAACGGACAACGTCTAAATCGCATTAAAAGTCATCTGGCTAATCCCCGTGGACTTATGCAGAAGACTTGATAGAATATAAATGTGAATTGCTGCAAAACTCCCCTTGTGGGCTTAACTATCATTCCTTCCTACAACAAAGAATTACTTGTATATTTTTGCAGTTTCTGCAAAACCCAATCTTTTGAGGACAGAAAGTCGGAACTCCCTGTTTTTCAGCTAATACACGAAGCAGTAACTGATGCCGTTAGGCGAGGCGTATCCAAGAAGGATATAGACTTAATTTTGGAGTCTACTGCCAACAAAGCAGACGTTGCCGGTCATAAAGACCTTATTATTGCTATAGCTGAGGTGCAGGAGTGTCTACATGGTTATGCTTACCCAGAGATTCCCTAGAGAAGCTAACTAAGCCTTTGCTATAATACCTGTGTGGCACTATTTTGTTTGAATTGCAGCTCTTACTCTAAGAAGCTTAGTTTTTGTTCTCAATGTGGGATTCCTGGTTGGCGCATTAGACACGTTAACCCCGTAGAGCACCACCCTTACTTAGATTTAATGCCAAAGCTGGTGACCTACCAGCAAAATCCACTTATTCCGTTTCCTATTCACCCATCAGATCATGATTACGGAAACGTCGCTCAAAGAATTACTACAATTTTAAAGCAATTCTCGCCTATCGATGAATCGGTTAAGCTGTCCCCGCGTAAAGAAGGGCTAAGCATTGTCACCCCGCGTAGCAAGTATCGAATTATCGTCGCTAAGAAGACCCCTCGCTGGACCCATGACCCCATTAAAGGCTATTTTACTTACGTTATCACGACGCACTACCTAGATCCTAGAAATGAGGAGGCGATGCACGCGGTGTTCCGCCTTCTATTTATGGGAGATGAGTATTTACTACCTTTCTTACGAAGAGGACCTAAAGAACTAACGAGACCACAAAAGAAAGTCTTTGAAGCTTTTAAGCACAGCTATGATTCTGGAGATGAAGGTGGCGCTGTTATTCTTCCTACGGGAATTGGGAAAACAGTTTTAGCTGCTAAAATTATAGATTATGTGAAGCCCAGGAGACTACTTTTCCTGGCCCATCGAACTTTGATCTTAGATCAAGCTATTGACTCCGTTAGAGAAGAGAATCCTCGCTATAAGAAGAAAAACATAGGTCGAGTTTTTGGGGCAACTAAAGATAAAGACAGTAAGCTTAAAAGAAACGCTGTCTTCGGAACCCCCAATAGTGTATTTGCTAGGCTAAATCAGATTCAACCAGATCAGTTTGATCTTGTTATCATTGATGAGTTCCATCACGGTCCTTCAATGCGCTATAGAACCATCATTGATCACCTAAAGCCAAAATATACTCTCGGATTAACGGCAACACCTTATCGTCGAGATGATAATGATCCACTAGCAATGGTTAGAAACAATGTTCTCTACGTAGAGGACTCCTGGGAATCGGAGCAGCGATTAAACGACGGCGATGGATTCTTACCTACTTTTCGCTTAAGTAGTGCTTTGGCTTTAGGTTACCTAGTTACCCCTACCATTTATATCGAAAAAGAGTCTCCCTATCATGATAGTGATGGGGAGGTCGTTCCTGTAAACAAGCTTCACAAGTTTGCTATCCCAGCCAGGGCTAAGAAAATTGCAGAGAAATTCGAAGAGCACATCGGAGACAGACAAACTGTTATCTTTTGCGCGAGTGTAAACGAGGCAGGGTTCTTATCCCAGCAATTTAATGATGTTTTGGGCATACCTAGTGCTTATTTGCTTTCTAGATATCCAGGTACAGAAAAGTCTATCCCGGTTAGTGAACGTAAAAAAATAATCAAAGACTACAGAAATAAGAAGATTAGAGTTCTCTTCACTGTTGATATCTTTAACGAAGGTGCTGACGTTCCAACTATTGAAGCTGCAGTTTGGTTACAACAATCAAGCACCATGGTTAAGATATTACAACAACTTGGTCGAGGATTGCGCCTAGCCCCCGGAAAACGCGAGCTTATAGTTTTAGATTTTGTTAATAATATCAGCGAAGTCAAAGCCTTCTTGAAATTTGGTAGAACCAGCACAGGAAGGTTGGAGCCAACCGTTGCGGCTCCTCCCGGAAGAAAGGTTGAAAACAAAGACCTAATAGACTTACTTATTGATGAAAACCAAATCAGAATTCAAGAAGAGATATTGTATCTTCTGGAGCGAGAAGAGTGGGATGAGTCTGACGAGTACGGGCCTTTCTTTGAGATGTTATGTGACTACGGTTATACGGATAGGGAGATTGTAGATATCATCAACACCACACAACAACATATTATGCAACAAGAGCCTGATATGACCTTCCGCCCCATCGGAACACAGAGAGTTTCTAGCTGGACTAAGAATAAAAAGTTCCTAACCCGACCTTCAAGCCCGCACTTCCGCGCCTACTTCTTTCGAGATCTGCTCAAAGAGATAGGAGTTAAAAATAACATCGTTGGCTCAGTAAACCAAAACGCTGATGACAAGCTCAGACAACAAAGATGTGTTACTGTTTTTTCTAGGTATATGCCCTTCGGAGATACGTATACCGATGTTTTAATAGAAAAGCATCGTCATATTGTCGCATCTTGGAACAACTTGGGCCGTTATCGATATGCCTTTGCTAAATATCTTGAACATCGTATTAAGCTCTTGGAAGATAAGGCAATGGATGATGGCGAAGATTTCACCATTAATCTAGCGTCTATTGTTCAAGAAACCCTTACTGACTCCAAAAAATTGCTCCAATATATCAAAGTACCGAGTATATCTCGACTTTTTGATAGTGATCCAGTCGCTAGAATCCTCGGAGCAGGCCATCAGTTCTTAAAACAGCTCCCGGCATTCGAAGCTCGAAGGCTCTACGCTCAACGCCTAGAGTTAGTAGAGATAGCTGATAAAATGAGTGTTTCTTACGAAGATGTCAAACGCTGGTATAACAATGAGTGGGAATACGATAAGGAAGATCAACTAGAGAAGCTAGTTAGAAATGTATTAAAGAAGCAATATGGTTTACGCAGAGGAGAAACTCCGACCATACGCTCAACTACTATTTCCACTCTTTCTACTATGTTCGATGAAGATAATAGGGATATGAAAGAACTCGTTGATAAGATAGTTCAAAAACACCATCTTGCAGAAGAAAAGCGCCGAGATGCTGCCAGGCAAGCAAAACAGCCAGTAAAACCTAGTATTCCAAGCCCAGAACGTCAACGAGCTATAAAACGAGCAACCAGACAATGCAAAAGCTGCCAAAATAGTTATATAGGCCGCACTAAAAAATGCAAAAGTTGTCAGACTCCTCTATGCCCAAATTGCGCTAAGGATTTTTGCGGCGTTTGCTATACGTCACAATCTTCTTAAAGAATATAGCCAACTACGTGAGCTTCTACGGATAACGCAGATGCCGTTGCCGCAGTATTAACCTGAAGTTGAATTTGGCTTCCTGTAGACATAACACCCTTACCTCCAATCTGCCAAAACATAAAGACCTCACCAATCTGGTTGAGATCTACTAATTCTGTATCCGCAAAAATATTTGTTGTTGAGCCCTCAGTTCCAACACTTACTTTTGGGTTTCCGGTGACTGTATCGACAGTCAATGCTTCAAGCCAAACCCCAACTATATGAACAGAATCTGCTGCATCGGGAGTAAATAAAGTTGTTGTTCCTGTAGATGTTAAATCAATCGACACAGTAGACGTATTTAGAGCCTTGGCCGGACGATTAAACAGTTTTGTGGTAGGAAGAGCTTTCGGCTCTAATTGTGGTCCACGAAGTAACATACCTCCATTATAGGTTTTTTGCTATAGTATGTGTATGGCAATTCCTCGATTAATATGTATCAAATCAAAAGGCGCAGGCATGGTTCAGGTTTATGAACTCATAAACGGCACCACTCTGAGCCAAATAGGGAACGATGTAACTTCTTCTTTTGAAACTCCAGCCACTACCACCTGTCGTCCCACAAATCGGGCTGCAGTATTCAATGGCCTGGAACTTATTTATCATCGAGACACTATTAGAGAGAGAAATACGGGAGGAGCAGACACCTGGGGCATTGTAGCCACACTACCTACAGCTAACTCAGGAGCCGGGTTTGGTTACCATAGCGGCTTATATGAGGTTCAAATTAGTGGGGTACCTACTTTAGTAGGTATCTATCAAACTTCCTCTGGACATGTAAATCTCAGCACCAGTATCGATGGGACCACCTGGAATACCACAGCAAGTGTTATTAACAGCTCTATTGGATCAACGGTGTGGGGGCCAGATATCATCTATAGAAACAAAATATATTCATGGACTAATGGCTCTTCCGCAGATATTATTGAAGTTGATCCTGTTGCAGGCTCAGGAATTAAGCACGACATAGGAATTGGCTCAGGCTCATTACGAGCAGCGGATTTCTGTGTTCACGACAATCGACTCTTCGTAGTTTACGCATCAGGTAATACTTCCGGATCACCCTTTAGAATTAAAGAATTTATCGGAGGATCTTGGTCAACAATCCATACTTTTACTAAAGACGTTGGTGTAAATGGAGAGCAGGGAGGTCCATGCTTATTTTCTGATAATACTGATTTGTTTGTTATTTTGCCAGGAGAAGAGGGATCGACCGATGGAACTTCTTGTTACAGAATGATAGACCCTGGAGGTAGTGGACAATCTGTGCTAGAGATAACTTCAGCGGGGGCTAACAGTACTAATGGCGTAATACCTGCTGCTCTCGCTCCGGGGGGCGGAAGTGCGGCAGAATCAGATAGCTATAGCAGTTTTATTAATAGCGAAACAGATCCCGCTAATCCTGAGACCTACATCATAAGATTGAGTGGACCAGGACAGTTAGGATCTTACGAAATTTACCAATTTACTGATAAAGATACTACACTTACTTCTCTTGGTGCAGGTCCCAGCAGCGATATCTACTTACCGAACGAAAAAAATGGCGGGGGCACCCGAGTCACTGCGAGTGGTGGGGATAAAATTTACGCTGAAATAGAAAATCATGAAGAATTGGCTGGCGGAGTAATACAGTTTGATTATACTGTCAAAGGTTCTGGTTCCGACGTCACTGGTAGGATTTATATATCCAATGATGAAGAGATACCTGCGACTTTAGCTACGATCACAGGTGCCAGCGGAGGCAGTAGTAGCGCAAATGCAGGAACAATAATTGACATTACTCCAGATAATGGAGCCACTACGTATACCGCTACCTTTAATGGGGTGAGCGCAGGTTTTACCATCCCTGGAAGTGGAAGCTTTCTTTTAGATCTTACTTAAAATTTGCTAAGATTGACTATGGCGATAATAGAATTTGTACTAGATGCTAGTGGAAACAGAACTTCAATATACCTTGATGAATTAAAAAAAATAATGACATCAAGTGGTTATTTAGTGGCGAATCAGATAACAGTAGGCCATCGACTTCATACCTGTGACGGGGCTGCATGTAAAGTTATTGAAATCAATGGGGTAGTGTAATGAGTATTCCCCCTATCATAGTTTTAAAAAACAGAGGAGCCGGTTCTCCCGGTATTTACGTACTAAAGAACGGGGTTTCTTTGGAACAAATAGGTGACGATTTTGGATCCCTTGAAACTTTTGCTGTAGGCAACGTAGCTCCCGACAACAGAGGTTGTATTTTTAATGGAAAAAAATATACAATCTTGCAAGATGACATCAGAGAAGAAAACCAAGGAGGCGCTGGCACGTGGGGCGTCGTTCACACACTAACCCAATCGGTAGGCTCTGGTCTTTCTGGCTATTTCTCAGGACTACATGTTGTCCAAAGAAACGGTATTCCGACTCTAACTATGGTTTACCAAAACTTAAGCGGCCATCTTCGAGCCGCACGTTCCGCAGACGGCACTACTTGGGCTAACACGGGTTCTCTTACTGGTTCTATAGGTTCTACTATTAGTGGAACTTCCGTTGTTTACAAAAATAGGATTTATTGGTGGATTAACGGATCCACGTATGAAGTTGCTGAATACGATCCTGCATCAGACTCAGCTATTCTTTATAATTTTTCAAGTATGGGCGGCGGTTCTGTACCCAATGCTGATTTTGCTGTTCACGACAATCGTTTATTTCTAATTCATTCAAATGGACCTTCTACGGGCAACGTCTATGAACTTAGAGAGTTTATCGGAGGAACTTTTGCTTTGATTCATACTTTTACGGGAATCAATATGGGGGGTAATGGGGAGCGAGGAAAAGCTTGCTTGTTTAGTGACGGAACAGATTTAATAGCTATATGCATAGGAGCAGATAATGATACAGGATTTAGGATTCAAAATCCTGGATTAGCAGGACAAACGGTTACCAATGTAACTACACCAATGATTCCAGCGGAGTTTCGTTTTGGGGGAGCCGCTGTCTCTCTCAACGCTAGATACTGGAGCTTTATAAACAACCACACCAGCGGATCAACCCCAGAATTCTATCTTTTTAGGTTGTATGGTAACGAAGGCAACGTTCCAGGCCAAACAGGCGGCTATACCCTGCTCCAATATACTGACACAACCACCGAGATGGCGGTATTGGGAGAGGGTCCTGACGCTGATATCGCTATAGCAACAAATAAAAGCGGAGGCAGTGAAAGAATTGTTGGGACAACGCAAAATATTTATGCTGAAATCCAAGATGGAACTATTGCCTCAGGTAATGTAGTTACTTTTAACTATAAAGTATATGGTAGCGGCAGCAACGTAACTGGAACTCTGTACTATAATGAAAGTGAGGAGATTGCTACTACTACAGGAACAATAACACTAGCTAGTGGTGGAAGTTCCTCTGCATCAGCAGGAACAATCATTAATATTACACCAGATAGCGGGGCTACTCTTTACAGCGCTACCTGGGACGCCAGCGGAGACGGCGTAGTTCCTAGTAGCGTTAATATTAATTTGAGGCTTGCATAGTGACAACGTCTCACGTCTATAGTCTCCCCCTAACCGGTTTTGTTGAGATTACCACTAGTCCAACTTATCAATTTGAAATAACTAATTTCACAGAAATAACTACTAGCCCAACATACCAATTGGAGGTCGATGCTTTTCTTGATAAGGGCACCAGCCATGTATATCAACTAACTCTCGTAGCCCCCAGCTATAAAGTGCGAAGTGCGCAATTCGCAGATGGAACTATCGAAGAGGATAGATTTCAGAACGCGCTCGGACATACCATATCAACCACCAGTAATGTTGACCTAACCTCAACAGGCCAAACACTTCTCTACACTGTTCCTGCTAATCAAAAAATAATAGTTACCGGAGCTATTTTGGTGGCTACTTCGGGCACAGCTACTGGAGATGCTGATGCTCAGGTAGGCAGTAATTCTACAGCAAATAATATCTTCGCTAATGCTACACTTGTTCAATTCCGAGATGCTCAAGATGTTTGGGCTTTTTGGTCTCAGGATATTATCTCCGCAGTGACCCGTGAACAAACTATTAATCTAGAAATTACTACCCCTGCAACCGGAACTTTAGTTGCTGATATTCATCTGATAGGTTTTATTCTCTAAATTTGCTAATATTAAGTTATGGCAAACATCATTTTAAGCGGAATAGACGCAGTCACTGGACAAAAACGAGAAATTACAATCAATGATTTAGCTGTTGATTCTGGTTTTATAGGGATTGGTGAAGCTAGCTACACACCAGGTTCTGTAACTAATGGTCAGACAGCTTTTGTTCTTCCTACAACACCTACCCGCCCAACCGGAGTTAGAATGTTTGTTAACGGAGCAACTTACTCTCCACCAACTTTTTTTTCTGTGAGCGGAGCAAACATTACTTGGTTCGACTTATTTACACTACAAAGTAGTGATGCTGTTAGCTTCAAATACATTTAATTTTGTATACTAGAGTATGGCTAATTCACCCCCGAGCACATATGTATATGATTTCGCTACCAACCGCGAAGTACGTATACTTTTACCTACACAAGCACTAGATCCAACGGCTGTTGGCCAACCACTCGGCACCGGAACCGGAAATGTTGCAGGGACCTCTGCTGCTAGCACAAATTCTCGTGTGCAAAATCGTGTAGTTGCCTTTGGCGATGACCTTTACTGTTTGGGAGGCTCTGCGAACTCCACAACCTTTGGGGGTATTTACAAAAGAAACCAAAGTGGCACAGATCAATGGGGCCAGGTGCTTGGCATCTCTTTTGCCGGAGATAACCACTCTACTGGATTGTTTGTCCTTCATCCAGGAGGGGTCCCCACTCTAGTATGTCTATATATAGGAGGAGGCTTTAATTTTTATAGCGCAGAAAGCACAGATGGCACTTCATGGACCACTAATAATCATGGATTCCCTTCTGGAGGCAATGAATCAGGACAAGCTATTACCTTCCGTGATTCCCTCTTTTGGTCGCTAGATCATAATGCTGCATACTTGTTCGGATATGACTTTTCCCTAGGCGCTCCTACTAATTACTTGGCAACCAACTTTTTTATATCTGCCAATCCTGGCAATATTTATGGGATCCACGTTCAGGACAATACCCTATTTATGTGCGGCTGGCGAAGTCCTGATAGCATTAATCGCATTGTTAAGCTTCAAGCAGGATCACTGATCACCATCCTAGATGGTGTGGGTTCGCAAGAAGGGATGTTCACCAATGGGCACAATTGTATGTTCACCGACCCAACAACAGGAGATTTAATTGTTTTTTGGTCAGGTAGAAATTCGTCAGGTGCCGCCCCCCGTACTCTTGTTCAACATATTGAGAATGCAACTACTACAGCAACCCCTGTGAACGATATTTCGTCAACAGTTTTGGGGTCTGGTGAGGGGGCAGATAAGTACTTGCAAGGTGGTGGCTCTGCCGATAACGTTCGTTCGTGGTATGCTTACGTTGATAACGACACAGTTCCAACCTCTCCTCGCGTCTTTTTAAAGACTTTCGGTGCCAATGGAATCACCGAATTGTGGGAGTGGAAGGGTGTTGGTGCTGAAGTTGAGCTTGTTGGTGCGGGCGCAGGAATTGACGTTGATCAATTTTCAGTTAATTCGGTCGCAGGAGGCGGTACCCGTAGTTCTGGTGGTGGTGCCCGCGCAGAGCTTGGAGATACCGCTAATACGCCAGAAGAAGTTGTCGGTGGAACAAAACATTACTTCAGAGTTTATGGCGCAGGTGGGCCTGTTGTTATGACTCTTTACTACAGTCAAAGTGAAGAAGCACCTGACAAAATAGCGACTTTAGTGGGAGCTGTAACCGTGGAAAGCGGTAGCCCCTCTACAACACCAAGTAGAAGTGGCAATACTATAATAAATCTAACTGCTGACGGAGGCACAGCACTCTATTCCTTCGTGCATGATGCAACCACCGATGGGCTAGGAGAAGGTGCGACATTTACACTAATGCCTGATGTAGTCTAATGCCAGCGGGAAGTGTATTTACCCTTGTCAGAGGCGCAGGATTATCTGATCGCGCAGGATCGGTAGTAACTCATGTCAGATCTGTAGGATTATCTAATCGTGCAGGATCTCTATTCACCCATACAACAGGAACCCCGCTTAGAATCCCTCTCTGGCCTCCTGCTGCTCTTGATGATTATACTTTTGAGCTAGATAAGCTTGAATTTAATCCTTTTGTTATTATCAGTAGCACAACAGACGTAGACCTAACCACATCATCGGTAACGAGTCTTTATACTATTCCTTCAGGTATAACGCCCATAGTTATTGGAGCAATTATAGAAGTTACTGCAGCAGACACAATTACCTCCAATGCTTCTGTAAGTATTGGAATCGCAGCAGGAGAGACGGATATTTTCGCTACAACCCCTCTAGTCGGTTTGGGTGCGGTTCAAGACTCGTTTACTCTCTGGGCGACGGACAAGTTTGTTCACGGAACAACGTCCGATACCGTAAGTATTAATGTCCAAACCGCCGCTACTGCGACTTCTTTAGTAGCTACTGTTAGATTAATTGCTTTCCCTGCGTAACAACGCTCTACGTTCAACGCTATCTTGATAGTTAAAGCTTTCGTAGTATATTCATACTAAGGAGATACTATGTTCGATAGATTCACAACAGCAGCCAGAAAGGTGCTAGGCAATGCCCGTAAAGAGGCTGAAAACAATGACTACCTCACAACTCGACACATCTTAATTGCTCTGGTAGAGGCCGAGGGGCCGTGCAAAGATTGCTTTAAGATGCTAGCGGTTAAGGTTGAGGATTTACGTAAAATCTCTTGTCAATATGATTTCTCCTCTAAAAAATTAAGTATGGGACAAATACCATTTAGCCAGAACGCTAAAAAAGCCTTAGAAAATGCAGTTGAGATAGCTGTTGCCGAAAAAAGTAATCACATCAGCCCCAAACACTTACTTTACGGGTTATGCCGCGTTTCAGGTTGTTCTGCCCAAGATGTTTTAGTCCGCATGGTTTCAGTTGATCAGTGCGATAAGGTTATCAAAATTCTTAAAGCAGAGACTCAAGATGTTTACGGAGATGGCGTGGAATCGTATCAATCACCATTTACAGGTGAGTGGAAATAGTGGAACATTGGAGCGATGCTATGAAAGATTCTGATGATATCTTGAGCATGATACCGAGAGTTGCTGATTGTTTTAAGCACATAGATAAACTCATTCAGACTAACCGGGAAACTACTGATAGACAGCATCTTATAGCTCTGGAAATAGAAAAACTCCCAAAAGAAATCTTGAAGTTCTGCTGTGAAGATCACAGTGACGCTAAGTTAATCGTCACACAGCTTGCCCCCTTATTTCAACATATGTTAGGTGCGGCGTCCTATGGCCGCTTATCGTCTTTAGGTTGTTTTTATGACCTAGACGCCGCACTCACTCTGGTTAAAAATAGACAGCCCGCCCCAGACATTCCTGTTCAGCCACAACTCAGTAAAGGCACCAAATACACCCTAACACTGAATGTTTATGAATCAGAAACTGCTGATAGTAAAACTGCTATCGATAAAGTATATAATTTGTTGGGTGATAGCCTAAACTGCTATCACAAACTAGAAGTAGTATCTCAAGAAGAGATATGGTTTAATCCTGAGGAGGTTTAATGAAACCCGAAATAGCATACGAAGACTTTCAAAAACTAGATATTCGTGTAGCACAAATATTAACGTGTGAACCTGTCCCTAAAACAGATAGGTTGTTGCACTTAACATTAGATATTGGTGAAGAAGAGCCCCGAACTGTAGTTGCAGGAATTAGACAATTCTATGTAGACCAATTTCTCGTAGGTAAGTATGTTGCATATTTAGCTAACCTAGCCCCGCGTAAAATCAGAGGAATTCATTCCACTGGAATGATTCTAGCGGCTGCTGATGTTGACGACGAAGGCAAACTCATCACTTTAAGTATGCTAGAAGCTAATAACCCTATTGTAGTGAACAGAGTAAGCGCTGGGGCCGAAATAGGGTAATGACTAAAATAACTGAAACAGATCTGAAAGATTATCATAAAGCTTTGAAAGCTCTCAGCCCTTATCATTCTAAAATTGAAGCTAGAATTGAATATGTTTTCAGAACAGTGCTGCAAATCTACGGTGCAGAACTTGATTGGTATGATTACCGCAATTACGACGGAAATGTTGATACCTTAATGGACGCTTTAGGTACAGATAGTGTTTCTGTTCACTGCTACGAGATAGCAACAAAAACACCACTAGATGACGAGATTTATTTCAAACTAGACGATGGTGATTACTGTGAGTTTTTTCATGAATTTCCTCTTCGCTGGCTTCACGAAGACTTTGAAGATGAGTTGGCTCGTGGAAAAGCTGCTCATGAGAAAGAAGTAGAAGATGAGAAAAAAGCCAAAGCAGACAAAAAAGCTAAAAAGAAAGCGGAAAAAGAGCGCCTCAAAAAAGCCGCAGCAGCAAAGCTAACTCCAGACGAACGTAAAGCACTAGGATTGAAATAATGGGAGTAACGTATAGTAGTTGGCTACGGGTTGGATATTCCATACCAGATCAAGAAATACTGAATACATTTAAACATGTTACGACACCTGCCGGAACAACTACCGAAGATCGGTATAGTCCTAAAACAGGAAAAAAACTAAAACCAAGTATCAAACATATTCCCGAACGATGGGAGTTACGTATTCAAGGTCAACTAGTTAAAGAAGACTTCGATACCTGGGGACAATTACTTGCCCCCCGAGTTGGTTGTGAGTTCGATTCTTACGGTGATTACTGTTCGGGACCTATGTTTACCGCTTTTTATCTTCCGGTTAAAACCCTAAAGGCCGGACTAGATTCTTATAAATGCGAGATAGGAGGAAGTTTAGATTATGCCGAAGTTGCTAGCAAGCAAACAGAGTTAATTAGACTAAAGACCAAGCTAGAAAGCCTTGGCTTGAAACCCGGAGCCCCGCAAATTATTAGTTGCTGGACTTGTGGATAATAAGAAAAAACTAGCTAGAGCTAAGCAGATTCAATACAAACAGTGGTTAGACGCTAATCCTAATATAGCCAAACTCCCTCCTCAACAACTACCCCCCAAAACTAAAATACCGCGTAATGCGCCCTGTCCTTGCGGATCAGGTAAAAAATATAAGAAGTGTTGTAATGAAATTTGACCAGTTTGCGTATTGGCTCCAGGGCTATTTTGAGATCACCGAAGGAGAGGCTTCTCTCACCACCTCTCAAGTAAGTAAAATCAAGAATCACATTTTGCTCCACATGGAGTGTTCGCATAGAGAAAAAATAGATCCTAATACCTTTATTTGCTGGTTAAATGGTGCTATTACTTTTTACGAGGACTTACCGAAAGAAAAACAAGAAGAATTAGTAAAAGAAATTAACCAAAAACTTAATAATCTCTTCATCCATAAAATAGACCCTAAGATGCCTGGAGATAAAGATTCTCTTCAAAATATCCATGATGGCGGGATTGACTACGACTTCCCCACCGATTATTCTGGTGCCGGTCACGACATTAGAATGATGTGCTAGTAACCCTGCATCTTAAGATCAAGAAAATCCTCATAGTCTCCTGACTCTAGCAACAAATCGAAATGCGTTTCAACCTCGGTAGCACGCATCATATCAATCTCATTAATATGCTCTTCAGTTCCGATGTGATCTTCGTCACAAGCGCCGGGTAAGTAGCCACAGAAATTATTGTAATCCAGGCCATCGCTCCAATAAGCCACGATGGTGGTATTCACAGTGTAGTCGGCGTCGTCTAAATTATCATTGCAGTCATACTCAACATGATGTTCAGAAAATCCGTCATTATGGAGGGCTAAAATTAGAAACTGCCCAGCGTTTTCTCCGTTAGGCGAGTAAGCCGTGTGCATAACACTAAATTCGTCATTATGTGCCTCGTGCGGCGTCTCCTCTAAGCCTTCATCAAAATTGTCTGCGATAATATTATGCAGTTTAAACATTAAAGGTGTTCGAGTTACAGCCCATTTTCTAAGCATATTACCACAAAAACTTAGATTAAGCCTAGGGACCTGAGATAGAAATTCTCTAAGTTTGGGGTCATCCCAATGAGTATTCATAGAATCGTCTGCAAGTTCAATAGGAATCCCCGCCCGCAGTTTATAGTTTAGCAGAGGAAAAAGAGTCGCAGTAGAAGGCTCACCCCGGTAAGCTCTTTCCATTTCCCTAAATTGAAGATCCATGATTTAATAATACCAAAACAGAGGGAGGCCATATGTTACAATTAACCCATGACTGGCAAAGGAATTTTTTACAGAATTGGACTTAGAGGCAATAAAATTAGAGTTCCTTCGGTTGCAGAAGGACGTAAAGTAGCCATAGACCGAAGTAAATCCTATACCAAAAACATCTACCTCATAAAGAACGGTCTGGTTGTTTCCACATATAAGAACGGAGTAGAGCTAGGAAATATTCGACCTAAATCTGTTACCTGTCTGGCTTGTGGTAATAAGATAGATGTTGCTAAAGGTAGGGGCCGCCTTAGAAAATATTGTAATCCTAGATGTGGAATTGATTATCGTGCAGGAGTGCGGCCTAAACGCAAAAAGAGCAGGAAACGTGGATAGCCCATCACTAGATAGAAGATTGCGAGCAGCGGAAAGAGAATACTTAGAATTTCCTCGCTGGGAAACTCGGGACAAATACAACCGACTTTTGAGACGAGCAGGAAGACCCGAGACCCCAATTCCTACGGAAGAAGGAACCATTAATGCTCTTCCAGGGTTTTATTTAACGGGAATACTAGGCCCTCGTATTGATTTACGACGAAACCCCGAACCCGACCTCTGTGAATGCATAAATTGCCATCGAAACTTTCCGAGTGAAGACGGGTTTGAGTGAATGTTGGGCACTTTGTGCCCTGTGTGCCAGTTGGCGCAACGACGCGGTAGTCGAGTGCAGATGCACGAGGACACTTCTCATGCTATGGATAGGTGGGATGAAGAGCCTGAGCATCGTCTAGCTAAAGAACTCCATTTAGATCGAGAGATTACTAAAAAAGTAGGAGATATACTCTATGATGCTCAACGTAATGATTTGAGTCGCCGCAACACTCTCCTTGCTGTTCGCAGTGTATTAAAACCTTATCAACAAGAACAGTTTGATCAAATAATAACTTGGTCTTGGTGGCAAGATTGGCCTTTTGGTCGAGAGTGTATTGCTAATGACGAGGAGTCGATGATGGCTTGTCCTTGCGATAGCTGCGCTTCTTACAGAATGAATAAGAGCCACAGAGAGCGTCAAGCAGAGAGGTTTGAGTCAATGCTCGATGATCTACGTGAGAAGGCTGAGAAGCCCTTCTATCGAGGCTGGAAGGTTCCTCGACGCAACCCAGACAGAGGCCGCCCTAGAAATATAAAACGCCATCTCAGCTTTAATGCACTTCACGATACTTCAATTAGAATCCCTGAGGAGGATCGAAGATACCGATGTGATTGTGGGGTTATCGGAGATGCCTGGACAATGGATTATACCCCCTGTGCCACTTTTTCTCCGGGGCATGCGTCGCAGAGACTTAAACGCCCGACTTGGATGAAATGCACGCTCTGTAGTGAAAGTTGGGACATGCCTGCGGAGGGCTACAGTAATTGCCCCGTTACCGGACAAAATCATGGCTGGATGGACCCAAAACCCCTAATAGACGATTCTCTTTATGTATGTCAAAATTGCAATCAAACAGGACCATTTCACGAATTGGCTTATTCAAGATGCTCAGAACCTGATTTGGAGCCTTGTGAATACTGCAACATTGCTGTTATGTGTGCCTCGGATTGCCCAGGCATGGGCGCAGCTTTCGGTGAACTTATCAAAGGAGTTATTGATGAACACGAAGAAGACGACTCAGAAGCCTGGGGACAATCTTGGGTTCCAGATAACTAGAATCCTCTAACAATACCGAAATCTTCTCCACCACATTCCTTTGCAAAATCACTAATTTTGCTCCAACGAGGATCTTTGCGCTGTAGGTAGAAATCCACTGCATAGGTATCAGCTATGTTGGCAGCGAAAGACTTGAGAATTCCATCTACGCCAATGTAGCCTGTTTCGTTTTCTGCAATGTCTTCTTCATCTCTATCTCTGTAATTATTAAATCCAATAGATAATAACTTTTCTATAAAACACCCCACATCTTGCTGAACTCTGGCAAGCTGACGTTTAGTAAAGCGCTTTCCAGGGAAGGTTCTTTTTCCTCTTCGAGTAGCCTCCTGAAGATATTTGTCTTTACCTCCCATAAATTGAACTCGTAAATGATGAATCGTTTCCCGAGCCCTAATTTCGCTTCGAGTTAGCTTGGCCTCGAAACCTTCTTGAAGCATCTCACCCTCGTGTAGTCCCTTTTCTAGGAGGTGGGATGCGTGCATTCGATCTTGATTATAAGTCAAACGCTTAATTTCCCATCCCATGTGAGTAGCTACTTTCTTCGCGCGAACTTCCGCTTCTGTTTCATCGTCGGTCCACACAATAATATGTTTATTGCGTCCGGAAACAAGCCATACAGTAACGGCTGTGAACCGTTTTGCTGTTACTTCTTGTTTGTAATAATCCGGGTTATCCATATCTAAGTGAGGAACACGCTCAACTTTTTCTAGAAGTAAGTCTTCAACTAGCATAGGAATAATTTGTTCACCTAAACAATGCAAACCCTCACAATCTGATTCTAGCCGTTCATCTTCGTAGTCGCTATCCCATATCTCACTAACACCTCGTAGGATATCATCTGCGTCTCTAGAGTATCCGGTAGCGCCTTTTCTAGTTAGGCGACCACCAAATGCCGTATGTAAATCACTAACTATATTGTAAAGATTACGTCCTTGGCTTCTGTAGGGATAACTCATGGAGTCTAGAATCCCTTCATAGTGCTTTAAAATCTTTTTATGCTTCTTATCTAGCTTAGTTCTTGGCCTCCAGTTACGCAATTCTTGGACCGCATAAAAACAGTTCTTCTCGAATTCCCTAGAATCAATTTCTGCATCATTTAGAATTTCGACCCATGGAATACTACGTAATACTAACCCGAATGTTTTTTGTAAAGAAGCACTTACTAGCTTTACTGCAGCTACCTGACCTAGTTCTTTTAAGAGCTTAAGCGATATTCCTCTTGGCAGCTTGGGTTTTTTATGACTTATACCTTGTATATATGCCTGCGCTAGCTCGGGTTTATCTGCATACCGTTTGAGGATGACAGCGTCTATTGCGGGCTTAAACCCTAAACGAGAAAATAAGTCAATCTGAGGTTCTGGGATTTGTCCTACAGCAACTTTGAGCGAAAACAGTTCTGCATCCGCTCCTGGATCTCCGGTACGTTTTTTAGCTATGTAAAGTGCATTAATAGCTCCCGTATCTCCACTTCGAGCTTGACGTTCTAGCTGTCGAGTTCGTTCATCACTGTTTCTCCGATAATAACTCATAACTGCATTATACTATATATCTTAGTTCAAAGAGCGACGACCTTAAACCTTGTAATAAGCCCTAAATTCGCTATACTACGCTCTAAGTTCTACGCTCAGCGCCAAAGAGAGCAATTATGCCAGAAGAAGAGCCTTGGTGGATAAAACACATTACCTTCAAGTGGAGCGATCCGATAATTGAAGAAGTTCTTTCTCCAGAATTCTCGGCAGAAGCGGGATCAGGGCTTTCTATAGGTGAGATTAAAGAACTAGCTCAGGATTTCAATAACCTAAGACGCAAATTTAGAAATCTCGTTGGAATGTTGGAAATCAATGACTCCATTATGGATGATTATCTAGACAAGATAAATAACTACTCAGACGAGAGACTTTTATCCTGGCGTAAAAAAAGAAACGATAAAATAGCTGCTGATAGAAAAGCAGTCGAAGACGCCCTTAACTACGAAGAGGAAGAAGACGAAGATGCTTGAGAAAGGAACTATACGCCGTAAGCTGATATGCTACTGGGGTTTTCACGACTGGACTATACACGCTAAAAGTAGGCGAGAAACGTCTATATATAAAGTTTTAGGTCTTATCCTTTATTTTCTATTAGGGGCAGTCTCGGGAATAGCTACATTAGCCGTGATATTAGCCAATGATACCACTATTTTTAGCTCAGCCGGAGTTATTTGGTTTTCATTATCATTGATTTGTTTATTGATAATGCCTCGCGTTTTTCGGGGACATGCAACTCCGTTTGATATTGATTATTATGATGCTACCTGTATTTATTGTCACAAAGACGTGACATATGAAGCTGATATGCATAAAAAGGAAGTAGACGATCGGGAATATAGAAAAGCGTTAATCGAAGTAGCTCTGGAATCTCGGAAAGACGAGAAAAATGCTTAAAGCCAAAAAAGTAACACATACCATCAACAACCCGCTCGGCAAAACTCGAACTGATGATTATCATTGGATTCGAGATGCTAACTGGAAAGAAATCTGTAAAGGCAAAGTTGAGTTTGCTGATCCCGATGTTAAAGAATACATCGATGCTGAGAACGCTAATACCGAAGCTCAGATGGCAGATACCGATGAATTACAAAAAGAGCTTTATGACGAGTTGCTTTCTCGTCTAAAAGAAGACGATGATTCCGTCCCAACAAAGAGCGGCCCTTACTTCTACTACTCTCGAACCGAAAAAGGGAAAAACTATTCCTTCCAGTGCCGTAAAAAAGCCGAAACTCGGGAAGAACTTCCAAATGTTCCAGAAGAAATCTGGATGGACCTCAATAAAGAAGCCGAATCTTATGAGCAATTTTCTTTAGGGGCCTTGGCCGTTAGCCCGGATCATAAGCTAGCAGCTTATGGGTTTAATACAAATGGGAGTATTAGCTTTACCCTGCGAGTCAGGGATCTAACCACCGGCAAGGATCTTGATTGGGAGATACCAAACATTAACGGTAGTATTGCTTGGGAAGGCCGCCAACCAAGAACTGCTGGTGGGGTATTGTGCGCCGGAGAAATTCCTCTCGGAAAAAGCCACAAACTTTATTATGTAACTCGCCATCCGGAAAATGGTCGGGGAAATGAAGTTCATACTCTGGATGTTTTTGAGCCAGAAAAAACAAGTCTTGTTTTTAAGAAACCGGAGCATCTTAGTAGGATGTTCATGAATTTATACAAAACAACAGACGAACACTATATTGTAATTAAATTGGGTGATCACAGTGCTAATGAGTGTTATCTTATTCAAAATGGAGGAGAGCCACATCCAGATCTTGAAAACCCTATTTTAATCCAATCTACTATAGATGATGTTAGGTATAGCGTAGACTCAGATGCAAAAATGGGTCGTCTTTATATCAAAACTAATGCCGGAGGAGCAACCAATTTTAAAATAATGGTAGTTCCTATGTGGCAAGATGGTCGATTGCAGAATCTCAGTGAAACATCGTGGAAAGAGTTCATACCTCACCAGGATAACGTATGCATTGATGATTTTGAAATTTACAAAGTGCCTGGTGGTGCGTCTTACATGATTAGGCAGCTTACTAATAATGATAAGGCTCTTTCCAGTATCGCTGTTAAAATGTTGACATGGTCCGGGGCCGAAGATGACTTCATTATCGACATGCCAGAAGAGGCTTACAGCCTGAGTTTTGCCGGAGCTTCTGAGTTCACAACACAGACTGTAAGATACTACTACCAATCCCCGACACAACCTTACCAGACAATCGAATTTGATTTGGATACCAAAGAAAAAACGATTTTAAAAACGAAGGAAGTCCCCAACTTTAACCCTGATCTATATCAAACAGAACGACACTTCGTCAAAGCCCACGATGGAGAGACGATCCCACTAACATTGATGTATAAGAAAGACATTGCTCTAGACGGTAGCGCTCCTGCTTATGTGTATGGTTACGGATCTTATGGGTCTGGGATGACTCCATATTTCAGCGCTAATCGCATTAGTCTACTGGATAGGGGGTTTGTCTTTGCTGTTGCCCACGTTCGCGGAGGCGATGAAAAAGGTTATGGTTGGTATTTAAATGGTAAACTCAATAAGAAGAAGAACACCTTCTTAGACTTCATTAGTTGCTGCGAATTTCTAGCTGATGAGAAATACACCAGCAGCGGTAACATAGTTGCTGGTGGTGGTAGTGCTGGTGGGATGTTGATGGGTGCAATAGCTAACATGCGACCCGAACTCTTCAAAGCCATCGTCGCAGACGTTGCATTTGTTGACGTTATGAATACTATGGAGGATACCAGCCTTCCGCTGACGGAGAGTGAGTGGAATGAGTGGGGTAATCCGTTGGAGGATGAAGAAGCATACGAATACATGCTTTCTTATTCTCCCTATGATAATGTTGTAGCTCAAGATTATCCTCACATGCTGTTTAACTCCGGGATTAGCGACGAGCAGGTTACTTATTGGGAACCTACTAAGATGGTTGCTAAACTTCGAGAGTTGAAGACTAACGATAATCTCCTACTACTGAAAATGAAAATGACCGCCGGGCATGGCGGAGCAAGTAAGCGCTACGAATCTTACAAAGAGTTGGCTTTTGAATATGCTTTCTGCCTTAAAGCGATTGCGGACTGACGATAGACAAGGAATAGGCTGTGACCATTGCTATCAGAGCGGTGGTTACTGGGAGTACTCCCGTGGTGGTTATGTATCTAGAGATTATTGCCGCAATAAGGATGCACCCCCCGAAATAGATTTAAGTCTCTACTCAGAGCCTTGTTGGGAACCTTGCCCTAAGTGTTAGATATGAAATTTGTAGTCAATACGCGTTATGGGGGTTTTGGGTTAAGTGATAAAGCTATTGATAGGCTCATAGAACTTGGTTTAGAGCCAGGAGTAGAGCGCATTGACGAAGAGTCAGATAGTAATTATCGCTATCGAGCCTATACAAGTCAGATGTGTGAGAATCGTTTTCATCCCTTGTTGGTCCAGGTTGTAGAAGAACTTGGAAAAGAAGCTAATTCGGACGCAAGCGAGTTGCACGTTGCAAAAGTTCAAACCGAATATCTAGCGGATATGCTTATTGAAGAGCATGATGGGCAGGAAAGTGTCCGCTGGCCTGCAATAATTATTTACGAGGACGATGATGAGTAAGCACATCAAAGAAGATCCTGATAAATTTCCTAAAACGTTTATTGTTCTGGGAATGCATCGCTCCGCTACCTCTCTAGTTGCAAAAGGTTTAGCTACTCAGATTAATATGGGTGCTACCAAAGCTTATCGTGACGCAGGAAATCCCGAAGGTTATTGGGAGGATAAAGCTTTCATCGATCTTAATACTCGGATATTGAAACAAGCTCAGACAGGATCTAGCTGGTATAATCCTCCGCCGGAAGAGAATATTCTTTCCCGCGCTAGGTTTTTTAAGAATCACATTTCAAAACTAATTGAAGATAAAAATGGGGTGAAGCTTTGGGGATGGAAAGATCCTCGAACAACTTTAACTATTAGACTCTTTATGCCTTACATTAAAAACCCTCACATCATTCCTGTTTTTAGGGATCGTGAAGAGGTAGCTAAAAGCTTAGCAACACGCGATGGATTTACTCATGAGTTCGCTCGTGATTTAGCCGATGAATACAATAAGCGGCTTTTAAGTTTTATGGCGGATTTTGCCGCAGGAAAATGGTCTAAAGATGGACCAAAAATTTAAGCTACCGTACTCACATTAGCTATTCCGCCAAAATAGTTTCTTATTTCTACTAGGGAGGAGCCGTCTGTGTTTTCTACTACTGAGTGAAAAGCAAGATCATCCAAAGCACTTGGAAGATTAGTGGTTAAAGTAGTTGTTGCACTTCCAACCCCTTCTCGAAATATCGTCAGTATAGCGTTAGAGGTGGCAGTAAATGTTATGGTGAAGGTTAAAGTACTTGCGTTAGCAAGCGCAATTCCGGTGTCAACAGTAGTAATTCCTGAGGCACCGTCATTTGAAACAAAGTTCCAATTACCTGCGCTGCTCGCCCTAAAACCCACATAGGATATCGCAGCATGACTATCACCCGAGGATAATGTTGCTGCGTCTGTTTCAGCTAATGCTATCCAAAATCTATGATTGAAAACAGTGTTTGTTCCCATTCTTACTTTAAGTCTGGGTAACATGTTAACTCTAGTCAGAGCACCATTACTTCCAGTTTCTCTTGTGGAGATGCCTGCAGGGTCGGCACTAGAAATAGTATGTTGCGAACGTAACCCAAAAGAACTTAGGCTGTGGGTGACACCATCACCGAATGCAGTTATGCCGCCCATTAACCCAGAACCAGAAATACTTGTTCCCACGGATGCACCTTGAACCGCACTATAGCTACCGCTTTGTGCAATAGACGATATAGAGAGAGGATTACCTTCACTATCAACTAGAATATCGCCTGGATCCAGTTTTGATTTTTGTCCGCTTGTGGTGTTTATTCCTGAGGGATACTTGTTGACCATAAACAATTATATCATTTTGAGGTATAATAACTATACTTCTTAACTAGAACCAACCGGCAAAACCGGAGAAATATACAAACTATGAACAAACTTAAAGTATTTTTTAACGAAAAGCAGGCTACAGAAGCCCAAACCAGCTTCTCCCCCAGCGCTAAGAAACCTAAAATCTTAGTTGAACAGTGGCTAGAAACCGGTCAGCCTATCGAAGTTATTTCTGACTTCGAGCCCGCCACGATGGAACAGTTTTATCGTGCTCACGAAAAAGAGCACATCGATGCTGTAATGGCCGGTAAGAAGAATAATGGATTCTTCAATAATCTTCCCGAAATCGCCGCAACATTACCTTGGACAACAGGTAGTTTGATGGCTGCAGCTATTCATGCCTGGGAAAATAAAACTATTACCATGAGCCCTACTAGCGGGTTCCACCACGCCACACAGGACGCCTCTATGGGCTTCTGTACCTTTAATGGACTAATGACAACTGCTTTAGAATTACTTCAACGAGGAGTCTCTAAGGTAGGTATTCTTGATTTAGATCATCACTATGGTAATGGAACAGCCGACATCATTAAATGGGTGGTGGGCACTGATGGTTGGGAAAACTTCGAGCCTATGGAGGATCGTTTTCATCACTATACAGTTGGTGGAGATATTCGATTCAACAAAGTAGTAGCCGAACACGATGGCCGCGTTTACTACGCTTGGAATGGCGGAGACGCAACAGAGAAGTGGCTAGAAAATCTACCTAAAATTATTGCGGGTTTCGAAGGCTGCGACCTTGTAATTTTTCAAGCAGGTGCTGACCCCCATATAGACGATCCTTGCCACAAAATGCTGGACGCTGTCGGGGCTCTGACTACAGAACAGTTCCTCCAGCGCGACCGTATGGTTTTTGAGGGCCTCTCAGCGCTTCAAATGCCGATTGCTTGGAACTTGGCCGGTGGGTATCAGAAACCTCTGCAAAAAGTTCTAGATATTCACACGCAAACCCTCACAGAATGTATGAGGAGTATAAATGAGTCGTAAGAGTCGTAAGAAAGCTCTTCGCACATTACAGAAAGATTGGCATAAGTTAACAGAAAAAGGCCGTTGTTGGACAAGAGAGCAACTTGTCCGTGAATATGGCGTTAAAATGTCTGATGTTTCTAAACTAATCTCTAAAACAGACCCATCCAGACTTATGGAAGATCTCTGTACTAGAGGCCAGGCAAACTTTACTCCAGAAGAGTGGCATCCTCGTCTTTATAGAGGCAGAGCCCCCAAGACTAAGTAAATCCAGCGCGCAGTTGAGCATGATGAATACGGGAATCCCAGTTTATGGGAATACACTGCTTTAGACTAATCTTATTGATTCATGACCGTGATCTAAAAATGTAGTCAAATAAATCGGCGGGGTCTCAGGATCCCGCTGTTTCATTTTATTCATACCTGTAATCACTTTTTCTACCAGATTTTCAAAATTAGGAAGCCTAATAAACCAATGATAGGCAGATGGTTCCATGATTTCTGGATCATAAGCTGAGCGTTGCACTGCCTCAACCAAAACAGGACTTATTCTTGACAGCTCTCTCAGTAATCTCATAGCATCAGGAGACTCATGTGCATTAGGCCAGACCGAAGTACCTTCGATTAGGTCACTTTTATTTCCTATTTGATAGCCTCTATCAAATACTATACCGACCTTATCTGGACGGAACTCATCTTCAAGGAATGCGGGTAAAAAGTCACTAATAAAAGGACTTTTCCTCGCAGCTAAGTAACCACATTGATACTCGCTACAGACCTCGGGACGATTTTCATAGATGGTGCAAGCACCACAATCACCAGCCCCCAGATTAGAGCAAGGAACGAATTGCTCCTTTTCTAGTTGGGTCTCATCTATCCGAAATACGACGCAACAGGCGTTGCATTGCCCGCAAGGATGATCGTTTGGATTGCATCTCCACATAGCTGTATTGTAGCAATATTGGCTCCCACTGATCCACGCATTTCTCTTTCGAACAGCATGAAGGAAAGTATCCGTTCCCATAAATAAAAGGCATGGGTTTCATTGCCGTTGCTGCACTGCAGTAGTAACACTTATACTTCATATCGGATGATAGCACATAATTTGATAAAATGAAGTTGTGGATTACTATAACAACCCCCTCAGAAAACTAGAACGTATAGGTAATTGGGATCGAAATCATGGATTCCGAGAGACGGATCGACGACTACTTACATCCCCACGAGCAACCCAAAAAATAGAGGATAGATGGCGTAAATCTCCTCAAATTTTTGACATCTATCTAGTCAACACACCCAAATCCAATAAGTCAGAATATCGCGAAGTCGGCCCTGTTGATCCCGAGTGGTTGAACGAAGCTTTTAATACCGATCTAGAGTTCGCTGAAGACGCCATAAGCATTGTTTTCACTAATAATATGGGAGTCGAGAGCGTCCCCCTAACTGGGTGGGTGATGGCACACCGATTTGCTCACGCCCTTAGGTATTACAAACCACATGAGATGGATCCTGATTGGGAGAGGATTATAAGATTAATTGATACTCATCTAGATAAAATCATTACAACCTATGGGATGGATAGACGATATCCTTACTTAGCGTCTCAGTATGGTTATCGAGCAGGTGGGATGTATTCTAATTACAAAACATTCCAGGCTTATGAGCGCTGTAGAAAATCTCTTGCGGAACAGCTTGGAACTTCAAGAGCAGCAAGAACAGGAAATCTACGGAATGTCTACGAATGGAATTATGAACTAGTTGCCCAGTTCATCACAACTGGCCGTATTCATTTCAAAGAGCTTGGTGATTGTGTTGATTTCGGCCCCCAACCTTTTGGACGGAGAACCGAGAAATGTCTTAGTGATATACCTATGACTTATCAATTGAATAACTACGGCAGACGCCTAGCTTCTGATCTTCAAGGAGGTATTAGTACCCTACTTGAATCCGCTGTAGGTCGAGTTTTCTTGATGTAATTACTCTCTGTGTTACTCTAAGCAAATGAATTGCACCTGTAAAAGTCTTCTCGATGGACATCAACTAGATTGTTCACACCTTCTTCTAAAGCCTTTGTTTGATTTTATACGGAAACAAGGATTTGAACCAGCTACATTTGAGGGTCTAACAGAAATATTAAGTGAACGACGGTGGGAAAAAGATACTCCTAACGGAAAGCTTAAGCTTGATATCTGGAAAAGTGTTGGCTCCTATCAAATAGTTAAATGGGATCAAATTGTTAAGGACAACGGCAAGTGGACTAAAACCACCTACGGCAGACTTACTTTAGATTTCGATAATTTTGATGCTATTAAAGAATACATCCTCGATAAATGGGATATTACACTTATTAATCGCCAAGAAGATTGGGAAGAGATTTTCTCTCGCATGACCTACCCCAAAGTAACCGTTCCAACAGAATATCAACCCACAACATACTGGTATAAATAATGGATCATCTACTAAACATCAGTTACGATGCGACTAAAAAGTGCGACTGGAAATCAGTTATAGCTTTTATTGAACATCATACCGCAGCTAAATTGGCCGGAAGTGGCCACTTTAAAAATAGAGGTGATATAGATTTTTGGTGTGATGAGACTACTGGAAGACAAGCAATTCATCTTTTAGATTTGTATTTTGATTTTAGTTCTTATGACGTAAAAATTGATTTACACCCTATAATCCCCAAACAAGTAAAATACGTATCCCCGTTTACAGGCAAACTAGTATGAACTATTCTGAATTACAGAAAAAAGTATGGGATGTTTGTCAGTCTGAGGGCTGGAAAAAAGATTGGGCTAATGGCGGATGCTACCTTCATCTAGAAGCGAGTGAACTTATTGAAGCTCTGCGAGGGAAATCAGAAGATCCAACTACAGAAGGTGGGGATGTTTTGTTCACCCTCATGGCACTACTTGCCAATTATGAAATTAACATCGATGATTGTGCTGCTGCGTTGATTAAAAAAATAGAGCGAGCTGGACATTGACACATATCGGATCTTTGCTAAGATAGCGACTTAAGAAACAAGGAGACACCCGTGAAAATCACTGGATATCAAATTCGTGCCGCCCTTCGAGGTTTTGAACTCGACCGTAAAGTAGCCGCCCGACAATTCAAAGACAGCCTTCACTTTTTTGAAGGTGAGCAAAAAGGCAATCCCGATGAGTTAATGGGACGCTTCTGCGATTCAGAGACTCGTGTTGCAAGATTGCAGGTTTTGCAGGCTCGCTACAACCTGGCAGTAAATGTCAAAGTTATGGATGAAACTATGACTTTGCACGAAGCGGTTAAAGCAGTCAGCGGAGCCAACCGCACTGAAAAGATGTGGCGTGATTGCGCTCACAAAAAGCAAGCTCGTAGAGGTTACGGTACCGATGCTAATCTTCAACGCAAGGACGATGATGTTTTCGCCCAACGCGCCGTTACAATCGATGAAGCTGCGGTAAGAGCTAAAGTAGCAGGCCGTTATGCCGCTGCTCTTAAAGAAGCAATTCAAGTGGGTAACGCAACGTCTATTGATTTAGACGCTCCTGCTAATCTTTTCGAGGATAAAACAATACGGGCTAGCTAATAACCCAGGAAACTGAGTTGTAGGCGCAACCCGGCAGAAGATCATTTCAACATAATTCCACAACTGGGTGTGTGTCCCTATAGTGGAAATGCATTATGACTGTCATCAGCAACAAATACTGGTCATCGGCCTGTCCGTAAAGTCAGTAGCAATCATACAGTACATAAGCACAGATAACCATAAAACTAGATATTACTGATCTTCTGTAAGAAACCCGTGTGAAAGCGCGGGTTTCTTTTTATGTACTGTGTTCTGTTGATGATCCACGTTTGGTTCGTATCATAAATGTATGAATCTTATTGTCAGTCATCTTTTGAAACAGATAGAGGCCGCTAAATCCGAAATCTCAGAGGTCGAATCAAAGCTAGAACTCCCTATTCAAAGCACAAGCTTGTTCGAAACACATAATTTTAATAGCTTTTATGATAGATGTAAAAGCACCGCAGTTAATTTCGTCAAATCTCTCGAAGGATTTGAGGACCTGCTTGACGGATTTCTTTTTAATCGACTTTTAGATCGACTCCCGTCGTTAGACGCCACCTTGGCCAAAGATACGAAACAATACGTAAAAGATAATCTCAGTTCTACGGAGGTCAGTAAGTATTTATGTGAAATTTTTGCAGAAACCAGCGATGCTTTCGTTAATCACTCTGAATCTAGCGATTATCCAGATTTGATACGAACTGATTTCGATTATAGTTTTCTTTCGTCCAGCAGAGAACCCGGTAGTCCGGGAATTAGGGGTAAACGCCCAACTAATGTTCCAGATGGGGTTGAAATTAAAACCTCTAAGAATTCTTCTATAAATTTAGATTGTCATGGCCCTAAGATGGGCTGTTTTGCTTATTGCATGTGGAAATTTGATGAAAAAGTTTTACTTCAAGATGTATACGTAGCTTTCTTGAAAAAATCAGATTTCAAAGAAGGAAAGAGAATTTCAAAGCAAACTACCCCTAAATGGAATGTAAAAGACCTGTCTGCCTTTATTTCTGTAAAAAATAAAACCCCCTACGGAACAAGTAAGCGGAACGAAGAAATCATAGAAAACTATGCGCTATTTGATTATCAGCAGCCAGACTTACTGTCCCTTTAGTTCGATCCTAGAATACTCAATTCTATTTAGATAGTATTAATTCATGCACGATTTAAGATATTGCAAAAATTGCGGTCACGCAGCTAGTGGATATGGGTTTGTGGCCGCAGTCCAAGGATTAAGCCCAAGTATTTGCCCAGAGTGTAAAAAACCAACACTAGATCCTATAAGCAAAACAAAGTTAGCTTGGCAAATAGCAAAAGACAAACTCTTTAAGAAAAAGACTTAATCGGCTTCGACAAATCCGTATTTCTCTCTGAAATACTCAACTATCTTAGTTTTTAGCTCAGAGGGACAGTCATCAGGAATGTATAGGGGATAGTTATAGCCGTAACCAGAACCTTGAAGTTGATAGGAAGCATGTGGGGCAACAAAAGCTCTAAAGTGGGATAAATTGTTAGCATAAGGTTCGATTAAAGTAATTTGGCAGTGCTCACAAAAACAGTTACCCGTATCACCTCCATCATCGTCCTTGAAGACCGAATAAACTCTCTCGCAAGTAGGGCACTTAACACTGACAGGGTGGACATCAACTCCATTAAAAGGCCATTTAGTTCCATCAGAGCGCGGATATTGCTGCACATAGTTCGCCTTCATTTCCTCGCAAGTCGGTAATACTAGCTCTCCTCTAATGTGTAGAGGAATAATATCCATAGGATCCCCGTATTCGTCAATCGGTTGGGCTAGATTTTCTGTTTCCAGCGGGGGCTTGTCTGGAAGCACTCGATGATTGAAAAATTTAGATCCTATACCGCATAGCAGCTTTTTCATTTCAGGTGTAGGGTTCTCATATAGAATACTACAAGAAGGCAATTGACCATATCGCTCGCTTGGAACAAGAGGACCACTAGGATAATTTCTATGAAACCACCGAGGCCAATCAAAATCTATAGTTACTAACGAAGTACCGGGAACATCTCTACCATTATTATCATTCCAATTATAGCTATGCCGGGAGCTTCTTACTTCTCCTTTAATCCAATGAAAACTCCCAACCCCCCACTCTATAATTGCTTCAGCTTCTCGCCAAGGATTCCCTTGACATGAAGGCAGATAGCCCATATCAAGTTTAGGGTAGAAAAGACACTCCAGAAACCGCATTGAGCTGCTAAATAACACCTTTTTCTTATCGTTTTTCTTTTCATCTGTAAAAAGATCAAGTGTTCTCTGTAGCCATTCGTCCAGAGTTATATTGCTATATTCATAGCATCGACTATTAAACGACTCGGCCCGCTTTAAAATAGCATGAACAAGGTGAACACCCTGCAAACACGAGAAGTATTCGCCTTCATAGATTCCTCTAGTTGGCATCTCACAATCTCGCGGCTCTAGATTAAACATCCCGGTTCGTCGATGTTGAGCAACAAGTAGGTAGCGCAAGTCTGTGTTATCAGGTTCCTGCGCTAATTGCCTTTCAAGCTCGCGGGTGCGTTTATCCATAAAACCATTTTAACAAATTGTGCTGAACCTCACTCTCCTCTACGCTCTACGTTTTTTGCTATAATAAAAAAATGAAAGAAACCATAGCTGCAGAAATGCTGCTCCCCGGAGCCGGGGGCTTTATCACCAACTTCGATACATTATCGCAGGCCGGTAAAAAACTCGGACACAAAATAGGAATCGGAAAAGAGAGGAAAGTCAAAAAACCTCTCTGGCTTCGAGCTTTTGAGAAACTAACTGCATGGAAAGGTGGTGGTGAACGCAGAAAAGCCTTTCGAAAGAAAAAGCTCGAAAAGAAAAGCTTTGAGAAACAGCAGAAACTCCAAAAAAGATGGTCCAGAAAAGATACTAAGCGCACCGCTCGTCGAGATAAATGGACAACATACGTTCTTCCTAAAATGAAGGCTGAAATAGCTAAAAAACAAGAACTTCTTGTTAAGATGCAAGCAAAAGGAAGAACTAAAAAAGTAGAAAAGTTAAAACTAAATATAGGTCGCCTACAGGACGTAATGGCTGAGACCATCCGCAGAAAGCAACAACGGGATGCATCACTATCAGGATTTGGAGAAGAAAAAACTACCTCTATGCTTCCACTAGCTATCGGAGCAGCGATCATACTTTATCTGATCTCAAGAAAGAAATAATGGACCACGAAGTTTATCTCCTATTCCGCGCCTTAATTCGTCTTTACGATATTCGAAGTAACTTAGCAGTTACTTTAGAAGAGATTGAATTTCTGCCCAGCAGCGCTACACCCCTTCCATCAGGTATTGATCCCCAATACTATGAAGTAGCTGCTCCAGCTATTCTTGCGATTTCTGAGCAAATTGATCACATCGAAAGACGGTTAGAAGATATCTGGCCGCACGAAAACCGCAGCAACCCCCTAATGTAGAGTTCAGCCTCTTATTTGTTACAATCATTAAATGGACAGAAGATTAAGAGAACTGGTTAGGCAGTATAATGTAGATTCCAGTCTAGGCCCCCAAGTATTTCGAGCCTTACTTCGAAGCAACACAATCCCTCAAAAATGGTTGTGTTTATTAAAGTTTCTTGGTGAACCTGACGTTTGTCATTCCCAAGTCCCGTTAACAGGCTTTATAGACTCAATGGTTGAGCTTCGATCAGATGTAGAAGACTATGAAACCTGGGAACTACGAAGAGACATTTTCCCATTCAGCGGTTCACTGGACGAGGAAGGTAGCTTCTTTGAAGAAAACCCCGTAACTCAGGAGTTACTTGTTTACCTTGTTGGTTGTTACTTAAGAGAAACGCTAGCTTGGGTTTTTAACGAAAGCTCATATATAAAAGTATTTACCCGTTTTAATAAACGTCGAAGAAAGAAGCGCGGAGCACCAACTAATACCTTAAATCAGCTTAAAAATGATACCCGTAGTTCGATTGCCAGCTTACTAGCTTGGGAACCGAACCGCGATGTAATAGAGGTTAATAGCGATTGGTGGGGAATAATTGAAAATATCAATGACGATTTTGCCTTAGACGAGGGTGACGGCTATGATCCCGATGATCTAGAGAGCGTTACTTCACAAAGAGAAAATTACTTCTTCGGTACTTTTTCTTGGTTATTTCAAATGCTTGGAGACGATATTGCTTATCCTAATCGAATATGTCCGGCAGGATGTGATCTCTGGGATTACAATATTACGAGACGTAGAAAACTCTGTCCGGTCTGTCGGGGCTCCCTGACCGGGCCTGATACCACTTTAAGTAGAATGGCGTCACCGTATTTCTATGATGCTTATCAGTATGACACTATTATTATGGTCTGCTATGCCCTCTGGAAACATTCAGGTTATCCAGTAGATGTCCTACATCAAAGAATCTTATCATCTATTAAAGAAAAGATCATAGCCTTAGTTTTGCTATAATACCTTATGGCTAAAAAGAAAACACACAAATGCAAAGTTTGCAAGAAGAACATCCGTCAATCTGGTCCTGGTCGTCCTAAGCTAACGCATACTAGGTGTAAAGGTAAGAAGAAAACACCAGTTCGTAGAACTAAAAAGAAGACTACCCGCAAAAAAGTAGCTAAAAAGAAGACTACCCGCAAAAAAGTAGCTAAAAAGAAGACTACCCGCAAAAAAGTAGCTAAAAAGAGAACAATCAAAAAGAAAACAAAAAAGAAAACTGTTCGCAAAAAAGCCTCAAAGAAGCCCCGAGGCGCTAAAACATCTAAACCAACCAAGAGTCAGTTCGGCGGTTCAAAGATGGATGCGTTAGATAAGATGGAATATAAGCTAGCTTTAGAAGATTGGAAATTACAAGGTTACTGGATCTATTAAATATCTTCAGGAGATAGTGAACGTAGAACGTAGAACGTAGAGCTTCGAGCTAAGTGTGATACAATAAGCCCCAGGCTCGATGCAAAAACTTCTTATTCTCTTAGCTCCGCTGCTTTTCCTTCCTGGTTGCTCTATCTTAAAATTTGATACTGTCTCCCTACATTCAGGGTACTTTAATGCAGCCATCAAGGGAGAAGATATTCAAGGTGTCCCTAACCTTGTCAGAGCCGATTGGAGAATAACAGAACTCAATCCTGAATATGGAAGATTAACTGTAGGTATTGAGGGTTTTCACTATAATCTTAGAAAAGATTCCGGCTCCATTATTGGAGCCACCCCTATGGCTCGCTTTACCTACCCCATAAAGCCCTGGTTAGGTGCTTATGTAGAGGGAGGGGCTGGACCTATTTATTTGGGAGTTGAGACCTTTGAGCAAGAAGAAAAAGGATTTAGCTTCTTAGATCAAGTAGGCGCAGGAATAGAATTGAATGTCAATTCTCGGTGGTCTTTTTTACTGGGGTATAGGTTTTCCCACATCTCTCACGCTAGGTTAAAGGACACCCGTAATCGCGGAATCGAGAGCAATACCGTATTGTTTGGGGTCCAGCTTCGGCTTCCCTAATCATCAAAGGTGGGTGTATTGATATAGAGGGTTATTATTGCCTTACCCTCATCTCGGGTCCACAAGGGCATAACTTGAGAGCGAAAACTTAAAGCGTTCCGAGTTGTGAGGTCGGGATTTTCTGGGAAATCTAGGAAAAATCCAACCCCTTCGCGCACTCTAGGCCCCCACTGTTCTGGCGGGGTTGTTCGTAAAAACTGCTGAAGAGGGTTTGTTTCTAGTTCTTCGTTCATAGCCTCCACCATTTCACGTAAAAATTCTCGTAATTCTGGTAATTCTTCTCGCGAAGTAACTATACTTAAGTGAATACGTACATCCTGTGCGGATATTACCTGTACACTAGGGAGAGGCATAAAACCATTCTTATTTTTAGGGAGCAACTCCATTTCCAGGGCTTCAAAAAGATGGCGGCGTAATATAGGTAAGTATAGAAGCTCGATTACTGTTTCTCTATTAACAACCTTGTAATCCATTCCTCCGCGAACTAGCGCCCTCAAATAGCGAGCTAGACTCATAGAATCCTGCTCTGCGTGCCAACGATTTCTGTATAGTGAGATCTGCCTGTCCATTAACTCATTGTAGCAATTCCAAGCCATGTCTTGAACTCATACTTATGACTGATACTATATAGTCTACATTGAAAAGAAGGTTTATGTGAAAGGTTACATTGTCCTCCCAGCCGCAACAGGTGATATACAGTTAGTGGAGACAAAGATACAGGCTACTGTTGTTCCTGATAGGGGAGGTGGAAACACTTGCGCATTGGATAGCATGGGAATTATTCTGTGGTCCATGAAAAATCGCGAGGTAGGGACCAAAACCTATATAGGCAATCGCGGAAAATGGAATTGCTATGAGGACGGAACATCACTCCGTGATGACGTTTTGATGAGCCTGGACGCTGCTAAAAAGGTCGCTACCGAATTAGCAGATTCGATGATTAAAAGCTTAACAGATAAAATCAAGAATTGCCAAGAAAGCTTGCAGGGCTATCAATCTCTTGATTTAGACACATTTCCAAAAGATGAATATCTTTCTCCCTTTACTGGAAAGAAAGTCTAATGAATTACTACGAAGAACAACATAGAATATGGGAACTCCGACACTCTTTCTGCAATAAGTGTCACGAAATGACTGAAGATCCCTGTATCTGCGGGCCAGAACCTTGCAAAACCTGCGGCCAGGCACAGCCTGACACGTCTCTCAATGAGAAAGGATGTGACGGGTGCAACCCACCCGAGAAAGCAATTAAAACCATCGATATTGAAAGCACTTGGATGATGTTATGTGTTGGCTGCCCCTACTGCAGTCAAAAACAATCCATTAACGGCAATAACACGATGGGGGGTTTTGATGCCGCTGTGTTTGAGTGCTGTGCTTGTAATAAACGGGCTTGGCTTGGAGAGGACGGTGAATACGACCATGATGATATCGCTAAGGTAAGCTACGTAAATAAAGGTTCTCTTCTTTAGGGCTAAAAATACCTGCGAACACCAAAAAGTAATTATAGTAGGTAACCTATAAGCTCTACTGTCGCAGTCAAAGCTGTTCCAGTATCAGCAGTATCTACTTCAAAACGAATTATTTCAGCAGCAGCCCCTATATGAGAGATACCTTCTACATTCATAGTGAAAGTTTCTGTGATAGCGTCTAGTGCAGTCAATGTTGTTGCGGCGATAATATCATCTCTAGAACCATTAGTCCCGACACTAACAACAGCGTCTCCTCCAGCAGCGGTTGCCGTTGTCGGAGTAACCACAACACTTATTACTTTAACGCTTCTTCCAGTTGGAACAGTTATTAAAGTAGTATCACCAGTAGAGGTTAGATCAACGCCAGTCACACTTGCCAAAACAGTTGGCAAAGGCAAAGTATTAACTTGAACTACGCCGGGTGTTCCTGAAGTAACCGAACCAGCAACTATATTAACATCACCTCCCGCACCTGATGTAGCTCCACCATCTCCTGCTGTAATCGTTATTCCACCGCCCGCACCTGTAGTACCACCCGCGCCTGCTGTAATATCAAGTGCGCCGCCATTACCAGCACCGGCACCATCACCAGAGATAAAGTCAGCTTGGCCACCAGCACCAGATCCAGTACCCGCACCAGCATAAATATTAATTTGCCCACCAACTCCAGTTGTAGTACCACCAATACCAGCCCCTATTTCAATTTCTCCACCAGTAGTACCAGGACCACCAGCGCCACTAAATAATTGGACTGCACCACCAACACCGGATGTAGATCCACCATCACCAGAAGTAATAGTAATTGCACCGCCAGCACCTGTTGCACCACCAGCGCCTGCTGTAATATCAATTTCAATACCCGCCCCAGCACCAGAACCTGCTGTTGAAATTATACCACTTGCTGCATTGCTAATCTCTATAGCAGTTGCGCCTGTTGTGTTGCCAGCAGTCAATGTTGCAGAAAGAGTGCTTCCTGATAATCCAGTAACAGTCGCGCCAGTAAAATCAACTGTGCTTCCAGAAGGGAAATCTGTTGTAGTCCCAGAACTACCTATAGTAATAGTTCCACGAGTTCCAGAGGTTACTGTTCCAGGATTTATAGTAATGGCCCCGGAATTACCGCTAGTAGAGCCCCCCGCTCCAGATGTAATAGTAATTACACCACCAGTGCCTGTTGCACCCCCAGCACCTCCTCTATAATCACCAGCACCTCCTGATCCACTACCCGACCCGGCACCGCCGTAGCAAAACCCGCTGCCCCCGCTAGCGTTTGTCGTTCCTGCGCCTCCGCTAATACCTGCGGCTCCTCCCGATGCAGGGCTAGATCCTCCTGTTATTATTATTTGGCCGGAAGCGACTCCGTCTCCTGCATTAATTAGAACATTACCTCCCGTACTGGAAGTACTATTAGCTCCTGTCAAATTAAGATTGCCTGCAGAGGCTCCATCTCCAATCCCTGATGTTATTGTTACTGCTCCTGCAGCGCCAGAACCTGTCGGGGCTCCTCCGGTTATTGTAACAGCCCCACCCGCAGAGTTACCTGCCGTAGCTGCACCACCGGTTAGTGTTAAAGCACCACCAGCACCAGATGTTGAACCACCAGCGCCTGAGGTAATTAGTACTGCACCGCCTGCGCCTGTTGCTCCGCCGTCACCGGAGAGGCAGTTAATATTTCCTCCAGCAGAAGAACCATCGCCATTACCGCCATCAAGTTGTATACCGCCGCCGACTGCGGTTGAGCTAGCGGCTGCATTTCCGCCTGTAAGGATAATGTTTCCTGCGGCACTTCCAGAAGAAGCTCCGCTCATACCTGCTGCAATATTTATTTGTCCTGCGTTTCCAGTTCCTTGGCCACCGGCAGTAGAGATAAGAACATCACCTGCGTTTGAACCACTTGATGCGGAAGATCCTGAAACTTCTGTTCTGCCGCCTGCGCCTGATGTAGAGCCTCCTGCACCTGCCTGTAATCTTGCTACACCACCCGCAGCAGTAGTGCCCCCAGCCCCTCCTTGAACTTGCGCTATTCCGCCAACAGACGTTGTAATACCAGCACCTCCGCGAATAGTAATGTCACCACAAACACTTCCACCACGAGCCCCACCAGCGGTCATAGTAAAATCGCCACCACCACCACTAGTAGCACCACCATCGCCGGAGTTCATAAAAAAGCTTCCTCCGCTTCCGGTAGCTCCACCATCTCCAGCACCAATAAAAGCTCCACCACCAGTTGCAGTTCCTGTAGAATTACCACATAATACGGTAAAACTACCACCACTACGGTTTGTTCCAGTAGCGGCTGCTCCTGTTACTAAAATTAATCCGACATTACCATCGGTTGTCGTTCCACTATTTATATTAACGGCACCACTAGCACCAGATGTTGCTCCTCCAGCACCAGAAGCAATAATTACTGCACCGCCAGTTCCAACACCTGAACTGCTTCCTCCCGCAAGTTGAGCACTTCCCCCAGTCGCTCCTACGGCATTACCACCATTTACAGAAGCCGCACCCCCCGAGCCAGAAGTAGTAACCGAACCCGCAATAAGTTCTGCTGCACCCCCTGTTCCGGTTTCTGCATTACCTCCGCGAATAAAAACACGGCCTCCCGTACCAGAAGTACTTCCACCAGCGCCAGCACGGAATGTTGCTTCACCGCCTGTTCCAGTAGTCCCGCCCTGGCCCGCTGTTTGAGTTATTGCCCCACCAACACTCCCCCCAATTCCTGCGGTAACTGTGACTGCTCCTCCCGGAGAGGTACTTCCAGAAGCAGCGGCAGTCAAAACAACATTTCCACCCGTGTTCCCTCCGAATGAAGTTCCTACGGTGCCTGCTAATAAGTTTAAGTCACCACCACCTTGACCAGAGTTTCCAACGGCATTTCCTCCTCGAACTGTTGTTGCTCCCGCTATAGCCGCAACAGTAGATGTATTATCCCCACCATGCAGGAGGGCTGTTCCAAAAGTTCCCGAGGAACCGCTTCCTGCTCTAAGAGTAATATCACCAGAAGTTCCTGAAGTAAAAGAGTTTCCCGCTGCAACAGTTATTGAACCGCCTGTAGTTCTACCAAAACCCCCTGTTAGTGTTATATCTCCCCCATCACCGCTAGTTGATCCAGCAGCCCCGGCTGTAAAGGATAATGCGCCTCCGGCACCTGTTGTTCCTGATGCTGCTCCTGCTGTTATATTACAAGAGCCTCCTTGTGCCGAGCCACTTGATGCTCCTGCAGTTAAAGCTATTGTGCCTCCGGTGCGGTTTGTTCCTAATCCCGCCGATCCGAGTAAGGTTACTAAACCACCGTTTCCATCTACCGGTGTTCCCCCGCTAATTAGAACCGCCCCCGCGTTACCACTAGTAATGCCACCGAACCCTCCAGTAACATTAACATCACCCCCGACACCGGTTGCTGTGCCTTGTCTACCTGCTAAATTTAAATCAGCACCTTCTCCTTGAGGGACTATAGTATCCGCGTCAGATAACGTTTTTTCTTGTCCGGTAGTAGTATCTATACCTGTAATTTTAAGATTAGTCATAAATAAAATTATAGCATATTATCTACTTCAATTTAGTTAAGCGCTAACTAAATTACGAAGTAAAGAGCGCTGAACGTTGAACGTAGAGCGTTTTGTGATAGACTAAGGGATCTTACTACTGATACAGAGAACATGAACTATGTCTTATAGAAAATTAAAACCTTTCAATGATGTTGATGGTTATCATCTCGGCTATGTAATGTGGTGTCCTGGTTGTGAGGAAGAACATTTATTCCGTACTGAAGACTGGATCATGCATGATGGAAAAAAGGACGATGGTTGGAAGTTTAACGGAGATATGGATCTCCCAACCTTTAGCCCATCACTTCACATTAATGCTAAGATTAAGGCCGAATGCTGCCACTTTATTCTCAAAGATGGAATAATCGACTTCTTCGGGGATTGCTACCACGAGCTTAAAAATAAAAAAGTCCCCCTTCCCGAGCACTTCCCGCCCAATCAGTTTTACCTCAACAAACCTGCCTTCTAAATACGAGTATCCCGTGGATTCCGAAAGAATGTTTCGTGAGTATGTAGCTGCTGTCGCTGATGATGAGATTGAAGCAGCCGAGTTATACGCCAATTATTCCGCAGATGAAGGTTTTGTCGAACTGGTAACTGCTTGGCATAAGGTTCTAGATCTAATTAAAGCCAACCAATCATAGCAGATCTCTGAGTAGAAAAATCTCTACAACCTGGCCATCTTCGTAAAACGGGGCGCTGACTACGCTTAGGTCGTAGTTAAATTCACAGAGATGTTCGTCTTTAAGTCCATGAATACTTAGATCGTCTTCTCTCTGTTCCGTATCTAAGACATACATAACGTGCAAATGCCCTAATACCATCTGATATCTAGATGGCTGGTAGGCTGTGTGGCCGTATCCTCGACTAACGAGATGTTCACCTATTTCTAGGTTAGAGTCTGCATCTCTGTGACGATACAGATGGATTATTCCCCACCATCCATCGTGAGCCCTAGGTAGAGATGTTACCAGTTTGTCTTTAAAGTAACTCTGAACCCCCAACTCTCCTTCGGTCATTAATTCCCTAGGATGAAATAGGCGGCATTCTGGGGGCTCTAAAGGCAACCCACCCCTTAATTTATAGGCGTTGAGCGTAGAACGTAGTTCTTCGGTCGGGGATGCTCTGTACCTACGCTCTAGGTCACGAAATGCATTATCAGCCATTAATCCATTTTACCAATCCGTCAGTGAGGTTAAAATAGCCCAAGGAGTATTTTCCATATACTCAAGGCGATTAGTGTTTATTTCCTGAGCTAGTTGGGCTCGCATTGTAGCCCACTCATCAATAGTTGCTGATAAACTACAGAAGAAAGCATATCCGTCACCTCCAAAGTATCCATCATCTTCAACTTCATCATCTCTATTAATTACTAAATACTTCTCAATGATGGGCCTCACTCGATTGATTTCTTCCCCTATACCTCCAACTTCGGGAGCGGTTGAGATCTGTATCTTATACTCAAAACGTTCGGTGTTGGAAGTCGCAAAAACAAGTTGTGAGAGCTCTGATAGGCACTCTCGATGTAATTGTGCTGCAGAAGCCCCACTTTCTCGGGCCAAAGTTTGACAATTTTTAATTACTTCTTCTATGCCGCTACCGTTTCGAGCAATACTTAAAAGAGATCTACATATTTCAGCTAAAGCCTCTATTTGAGGATCCTCCGTTTCCGAGCTATTATCAAAAGCATTAACACATATAAATACTAGGTCCCTTTTTCTTACGGGTCCAAAAATACCATGATGTCCCCCTAAATCATATATACCCTTAACCAGGGGTTCGATTTCCTGAGGTACTTCGCCAAGATTGATTGCTTCACTAAACAGTAATTCATGATGTGGTTTCCAGTTAACTAAACCGCTAACAATCCATCGGAGATGTTCTTTAAATGTCTCTACCTGTTTAGGAGTAACAGACCTCTTTTTGACATCAATCGCACCCTGAGAATAGCGTGATAAGTAATTTTCTGCGCTCCGCTCAGAAATTTGTCTAAAGTTGCCTCTCGTCCGCCTCGACGACGATGCAACAGGTTTAACATATTGTGGCAACTCTTTATACCAATCAGGACGTAAGTTAAAGAGATAACCTAAGCTTCGTTTAAGATAGATTCCAGCAACAACTCTGGCTGCGGGTGGTAACAGAAAGTCTAAGTAAGGTAATCGACGTAAATTAACTAAATCAGGATCACGCCGATACTCTTCTTCGTAATCTTCGTCTTCTTCAAAACGCAATTCCCGCAAATGATCTTCTTCCAATTCAAGAAAAGGAATCGCGTCAAGCAGGGCTACAAAGTATTCAACAATACGACCAGTTCTTAGGCGTATTCCTAGCATAGGACCGATAGCATCTAGGTCACCGGAAGCTAATTGACGTTCTAATTCTCTATTACGTTGGTCGGACATAAAGCTATTTTACCAAACTCAACGCTCTACGTTCTACGCTCTACGCCCTTGAATTTATACTTATGGCTGCTATCCTAGTTCCATGACTAGAATAACACCGTCCCGACCTCCCTATCCTTTACCAAAGAAACTGTATGACATCACTCTTGCAGTAACCGAAGAGGTCTACGGTAAAGGGGAGCTACCTCTTTGTCGGGTCTGTATGCAGCATTTCAATGCAGGCGATGCTATGGGTTGGGCTTATAGTCCGACCGTAGGTAGTTTCATCGGAGTACATGGTGCCTGCCACGATAAGCCTTTAAAGGAGGATCTTACTCCCGAAGACCACCTAAAATGTTCAAAGGCTAAACGACGCATCTATAAAGAGCCCTGCATCTGCGACACAGATACCATCACTCGCAGAGGCTGTCAGTGCGGGGGTGTCTAATGTCTTTAGAAGAGGCTAAAAAAGCTCACAAGAAAACCCCTAACAACAAAGAAACCCAGGAACAATACTGCCGAGCCTATGCCGCCGCTGAGTATCCCGATTACGATGGAACTCGTTGCTTAACTCCTTGGTGTAAAAGAAAAAGTAAAAGCACTTTCTGTCCTAACCATAATCTTCTCTTTCCTGCCTGGCTAGGTAAGCGCTGGGATGTCAATTTAGAGAAATTCTCTAAGTATGATTGGCAGTATGTTGTTGATGTTGATTATGACACTGACCATGATTGTCATGCCGGAGGTTGCACAGAAGAAGGTATTTGCCGATGTGGAAGAATAACAAACGCCCGTATTGAAGGGCTTTCACATAAAGCCGCTATTCAACCTATCATTAATGCTCTAATCGACGCCCATACGGATCTTCAAGCCTATTGCATCGATAGAGTTGTTAGAAGTCATCTAAATACTCTTGACGATTTTGCATGGGAAATCAATATTGGTAGGGGCTACTACGGTCAGGAAATTGATAGTGTTTCTCTGGAAGAAACAGATAGCATAATAAATGTAGTTAGGGATCTTCTTAAACTCGAAACCGATAAGGAGCGTATTTTTCACGCCCTGAAAGCTGAGTATGGAAGAGTTCTCCCTAAATTAGAAGGCTTAGATTCTTGGACTATTGAAGAGCTTCCTCTCAAAAAGGTGTTATTACCTCAACGAGAGTATCAGAAAAAGCTCAGCACTCAGCAGATTAAGATGTATGAGACCTGGTGGTTACCCCGAGGTTTGGTTTTAGCTGAAAACAACGGTTATCGTGTTATTGACGGTTATCATCGAACTCAATCTGCTATAGATCAGAAGCTAAAGACCGCATCTTTCTTAGTTGCCAGACCATGACATTGCTAGAACCTCTTGTTTATTCTTTGATTAGGATGAGTCCTCGAAAACCTCGTGAATTGGTGGCGGCCCTCCCAGATGAGGATGAGCGAGAGGTTCGTGTTGCTATTAAAAGTCTGATAGAGCAAGGACGAATTCGTCCCGGTATTAAATGGAATCTCGTAGCAGTTAGCTAAGAAAACCAAATAAATTTTGGTATACTTTCTATATGGCTGATTTTAGATTATTCGACCCCGTTGCAGACGGTGGCTCTGGGGCCACAGGTATTCAGGGTAATACAGGTATTTTAGGTGCAGGAACTCAAGGTTCTACAGGAATCATGGGAACCAGCGGTTCTACAGGTCCGGCAGGACCAACAGATTTTGGTTTAGGTGCTGATGCTTTTGCTGCTAGCGGTACAATCAGTACAACTTGCGCTAATACTGCTCGCTTCGGTGTAGTAGTTGTTAGGATGAACTGGCAAAGCGGCAACGAATCAGGATTTTTAATCGCCTTTGCTAATAATGCTGGTAGTGGAGAAAATAATGGTAGCTGGGCAGGCGTTGCTGTCCAGGGTAATGGCGCGGCAACATCCGCAACAGGTGCGGTCGCTTTAGGTGGAAGCACTTTGGCTATGCCAAATACTACTACTATCTCTATACAAAACTTACGCTTTAGTGGCAGTAGCTTTACTTTCGACTATACTATGTCTGATATATCTACCCCGACAGCTTCTGCGATTTCTTTCGTTGTTGGAAGTTAATGCCATCATTGCCCTGCAAGCTATGCAGAAATAACATTCTTTACACAAATTTCATCATGGGATGGAATGCCCCAACTACCTTTATTTATAATTCAAATGAAGAAGATTCTTGGGTTGGGGCTATTCATCTTAAAGACGTTGTTTGTAGATCTTGTTTAAGGCAGAAAAAAGCTTTTCTAGGCCGAGTTTCGGAGATATTACCACCTAGTAGGTAAAATCTCTTCGGTAAGTTCTACACGCATCCACAGCCCAATTATAGGGAATATCCATAGCATCGGATATTTCCTCGGGAGTCAGGTCACTAAAGAGACACAACTTTTTAATGCGAGCCTCGCGGCTATCCCAAGGGTTATCTTGATAGGGTGGTGGAAGTTGTTGTCCTGCATTAAGGAATGCCCCGAGGGGTCTTCCAGTTCTAGCAATCATACGCAAAAGCCTTTCATACATTTCTGGTGACCGAGTCATAATGTATTCTCTTATGAGCTTACGAATACGCTCATCGGAAGTCTCAAACCCTCTGTATGGGTTTCTCATCGGACCTAGGAAATGTTCTGTCATGGAAGTTTCTAGACTAGTTGCTGGGCCATTATTAGCTATCGGAGCAGCATCCATATGGCTAGCCCAAGGAGTGGGATTACGGCGTTGGCATCTATAGCATCGACAATTTGGACAACTCATACTTCATTTTAACAAATTGATTTGTCAGCTTTGCTATAATTAGTTTATGTCGGATCTAAGGTTTAGAGAGCTTCAACGAGCATATTCGGAAAGCAATAACTCAGAAACAGGTTTGCTCCTAGTTCAGGAGGCTGTTCGGGTTGGACGTTTAGATCCCAGCATCAGAGATGCTTTGCATAACATAAACAATATAGAAGATACTGGACCTGATCATCCAGGCCGCGCTAGAGGGTGTTGGCGAGCCCTGAGATTGAGGTATACTGGTTTATGTTTACGCGAAGCCTTTAAAGCGATCTTTGAGCACCCCAATTTCATGTTCGATGAATGCACTAAAACTTGGGATCAAGAAGTGGTTGCTCATCTTAAAGAAGATATTGAGCATCTGATTGGTTATATCCTAACTAGATCGGAACAAATAGCAATGCTTCATAGTTCGTCAAGTAGTTGGGTCAGACCTCAACCCTGGGATGCCGATGTTTGGGATTTTCTAGGTAGACTAAGTAATAGCTTTGAGTATGTTCATCAACAGAATCAGATACCTCAAGTAGCACCTTATGCATCGGGCGACTTCGAGCTAACACAGGATCCTGATTGGAGGCCCGATGCTTGCTGGAAAGCGATGCATCAATTTTATTCAGCTATCTCTCCGTTCATGCGCAGAGGTTATCCGGTTTCAGGGCAAAACCTTGCAGATCATCCAAGTGAATACGCAGCTTTATTATCTGCCCACTTTATGGAAGCTCATTTTTGTAATGACGGAGATGGCTTTCAATACCCACCTGGATTTATCTTTATAGTAGAGTCGTATAATGTTTTTCAATGCATCTACGAAAATCCTCCTTGGCCAGAAAAATATGAGTCAGAAAGATATCGTGCAGCCGTTGAGGCAGGAACTGAAACACTTAATACTTTGGTCCTACCGGAGTTAGTCAGCTTTGCGGTTACTTTGATATAATGGGATTATGGACTCCTCCTTACGAAGCCTAGAAAGACGCTGGAAAACTAGCGGTGATCCTGAAGTAGGTTTACTTTATGCTTCAGCCCTATCACGTACTGGCTATCTTAATAGGTTATGGGAGCTAACCCAAGAAGGTGACCTTGAGGCCGCAGTAGAGGCTAGAATGTTCAGAAAACTGTTAGGCTTGCCTATGACTAATCCTCAAAAAGGCTGTTATGTAGTAAAAACCTGGCAGGACCCTGAAGATCCTGATAATCCTGATCATGCGGATCTCTACATGGCTTATCTAGACGGATGGGAAATTAGTAATACTCCTCTCTCGAATACACCTACTCACTCTTTTGATCCAGACGTACGAGATATGAGCCCTCTTGAGATTCAAATAGGCTATAACAGCAATACTTGGGATACTAGATGGATGATAGGTATAGGTAAAGAGCATTATCAATGCCCAGGATGTGCTCCAAGAAGTAAAAACATAAAACGTTGGAGTTCAACACGCCAAAACCCTGATGATCTTCCTGCTTCAGACGGGTTTTCAGACCTGGTTTTCGAGGGAAAGGTTGTTATATCAGAAAAATGTCCTAAATGTGAAGCCATGTTCGCTTATCCGACAGGCTCAGTCCTTACCTGTGGCGATTGCTATACGGAGTTTGTTCCTCGCCGCCAAAATCCCCACAAATTAGTAAAAGGCTATCCGACGAAAAGAGTATTAAAAGAAGATTATGAGCCTTTTAGCTTTTATACTCACGGGAAGAGAATATTAAGAAAAAATTTCTATTATGATGGAGATGGGTGGAAGATAGTAGGGGTTATGCGCCCATCGTGGAAACGAGGAGGTCGCCGCCAGGGCAGGCCGAACTCACATAAGTTTTTAGCCCAAAATCAACGAACTAGAGAGAATTTTCGTTTTTCTTTTGAAGAGCTTGTAGCATTACGTCATCGCCAAAATCCCGATGATCCCGAGGAACCCAAAGGCGTATCGAAACACAAATATTTCAGGAAAGGTGCAAAGACCGTCTGCACTAGCCATGTATTAGCTGCTTTTGGGATCGATGCTTGCACCTATCACTATAGCGGACAGCTAAAACAACGCTGTGCGATTCTTCGCAAGAATGGCTGGGCCGCTCGTTCTCGTAATAGTCATATTATTAGAGGCTTTAAAAAGCTAAAAATGAAAGGTGGCACTAGAAGTGTCGGTCAAGTACGAAGAATAATAGCCTTAATTAATAAGGGCGATCCCGAAATAAACGCTTGGGGGGATCCTCTCGGAACCCGTTATATGATCCGAGTAATGGGGCATGCCTTGTTGCTTGATTATCACGGCAACACTGTAGTCGATACCGATCCTAGAATCCGTGATAAACGAAAAGTTTTAGACATCAGAGCTGTTTTCGTAGCACCTGAAAAGCCGGAATCTAAGCGTAATCCACGAAATCCAGATTTTTACTAAAAAACCTCGCTCAAAGTAATGAGCGAGGTTTTTTTGTGTCTACATGTTATGCAGATTAAGAACGAAGTTCTAGAGAAGCCCAGTATACTCGCATTTCTCCGCCATCTGTATCCCCAGCATGAAGATCAAAACGAGGACCCAAAGCTTGGTCTACATCTGGCAGGATAACTCCAGAATCCGCAGTACCTCTCACTACAGAGAAAACGTCAGTTCCACTGGAATCGCGAAGAGTAACTCTGGCAGCGAGGTCAGCTTGTGAGCCCCCACCATTGAATTCAACTTCAACCACAAAGTTACCGTTAGTCGGAACAACTCCTGTATCTACATAAGTTGTTGTGGAACCATCGCTGAAGACCGCCTGCCAGTTTCCGTTTTGTAATACGGCGTCATAGTAAGCACCGACAAAAGGAACCGCAATATCATCCCAGATATCTGAAGAGACCCCGCCTGGAAAAGCCGTTGGCTCAACTAAGGAGAGACGTATTCTAGCGTCCTCGTCAGGATCTGCATTTCCAAACTCTAAGTCCAGAAGCTTGATTTTACCGACAGAACGAGGATTGTGTTGTGGGTGGCAGGGTATAGGACCTGTATCGTGCCCAACACCAGCAAAATCAGTTTCATCTGATCCTAATGTAAGTCCTACGTAGTGACCAATTTCATCAATATCCATATCTACAGATGCACCACCAGATGTACCAGTCCCTATGTTAAAGAGGGGGCCGTTACCAAAAACTTCATCATCATCTGGATCTGGGTTTACATACATGTAACCAGTAGAAAATCCTTGTGGAATAGGGATAGCATTTCCAGGTGTATTGTCTATAAAGCTTCTATTTAACTGTACGTCATCAGGGAAAATAATCGAAGATCCTTCTCCATCTTTGTATGCTGGATTAGTTGCAATATCCGGCACCATGCGAATGAAGCTGGCACCGCTAGGAGTTACTCCCGTCGCAGCCACCGAGCTGGGGTCAGTTCCTAAGTAACCTAACACCTGTAATGTCTGCTTTAACTGCGAACTAGTCATAGCTCCACCTAAATCTGACGTAGTTAGTTTACTTAATGTTTCTTTAACATATAGCCCATTAACTATAAGTGATGTTCCTGCTGTAAATGCCATTGCTGCTCCTAATTACTGATTATACTAAAACCACCCAGGTCTCGTACTACAATTATTGAATCTCTGTAGCCCCAGTTTTTATTACCCATATCCCTTAATTTTATATCGCAAGCCTTCAGCCACCTATAAAGCTCTAAAAGCTGTAAAAAATGCGGATGGGTCGTCGATTTATCTAATTTTTTTCTAACTTTATCTCGTCTTGCTAGGATTATAGGTTTTGGAAGTTTTACTAAGTCTTTTTTGGCCCACTTAAGTTCTTTTCTTCTTAGATTTTCTATTCCGGGAATCCAACTCCAACACTGCTCAGGACTACAACAATCACTAATGTCAGACAACTCTTCTCTCCAAATAGCATAATATCCATTTGAATACTTTTCTGTTTTATAGATTTTTGGGAGAGAAGCCGGTGCATCTTCGGCGTTTATAATAAAGTTAGCGAAGTCATACTCAGCTTTACAAACCGTTAATTTAATGATCCCTTCGGAGTATCGTAGAACGTAGTTCTCTCGTCTGCGGCATATCAATTCATAATTATTAATATCCAACATTGTCAGTAGCACGGAACCCTTTATACAGCATTCCAGCAATTATTGCTTGGGCTATAATATTTGTCTCAGGGCCTAAAACCATCTTGTTCAGCGGAGTTTTCCTGCCTATTAATTCGTGAACTACAATGCCCAGGGGAATAACTAACCACATAGCTTTCTCCCTATTTTGTTTTAGAAGGGGAGCCCCATACCAGGCAGCTAAATAAGACATTGCAAAATCGAAAACTGCAAAAGGTCCTATTCGGTATGATCGTAGTTTTTCGATGGTAGCCACATCTATATTTTACCAATTTAATTCCAAGCTTCGCGATAAACAACATCCTGAAATAGAACATTATTCAAGCACGTAACGTGACGATTCTTACGTAGCATCAAAACCATTTGAACCGGAGTTTGTTGGACCCCTAATCGCTTAAGGGTGTGAATTGTAAGCAACGAGGACCTATTAATACCCGCCCAGCAGGTAGAAAGAACCTTTCTGCCGCTGCTAACCGCTTCAGCCATCATTTCTGCTGCTGGCAAAACCATATCACGAATACGATCCATCTCCTCTGTGGTTAACGTCTGACTATCTGCAAAGGGAATGTGTAGAACACCAAATTCTAATCCCGCAGGCTGATCTCTATCCAACGGTACCTGAAAATCACCTGCCGTTAAAGCAACCATTGAGATGCCTTTTTCTTTGAGTGCCTCAGCAACGATTGGAGTATGTACGTAACCCTTAGTCTTGTAGGAGTGTTTCATGCCGGGAATTTCTAGTGCCCCGCTTTGGAGGATTTGTCCTCCACTGGGATGTTTGTATATGATGTGCATGAAACATAGTGTATCACACTTCGTATAAATCGCTGAACGTAGAACGCTGATTAAAGTATGTAGCCTATAAGCTCTACTGTTGCCGCTAACGTGGTTCCTGTATCTGCTGTATCGACCCTAAAAGTAGGGGTTTCTCCGGCAGCAGCAATATGGAAAATACCAGACACATTAATACTAAAGGCTTCCGTTGTAGCATCAAGACCGGTTAAGGTAGTATCCGATATGATATTGTCAAAAGGAGTAGAGTTGGTACCCAAACTAACTACAGCATCACCACTAGCGGCGGTTGCACTGGTCGGAGTTATGATCAGAGAGGTAACTTTTATACTACGCCCGGTAGGCACGGCACCCAAAGAGTGGTTCGCAACTGTTGTTAGATCAACACCAGTAATACTAGCCAATACGGTTGGTATAGGTAGACTGTTTATCATGACGATTCCAGGTGTCCCTGAAGTAGTGGTTCCTACGCTAATATCAACGTCACCGCTACTACCTGATGTTGCACCACCATCGCCAGAAGTAATAAGAACATCGCCTCCAGCACCAGTAGCGCCGCCTGGACCACCTTGTAAATCTAAATCACCACCGTCTCCAGTTCCTTGACCGTCACCACCACGAGGAGTTAATTTTTCTCCTGAAGTGTCTTCTTTAACTGAATAAGCAACAACTTCAGAACCACTTTCTAGAGTTGCTGTAACGCCGGTCATTACTCCTGTTGCATAAACAATAGTGCCTCCCGCTGGTAGGACAGAACTGACGGCAAATGTTCCATCACCCGCATCAGTTACTGTGGTAAGGATGGTGGGCGCACTACTGAGTCTAACTTGAATTTCTGCTGTTCCTGGAACTATTGTAGTATTATCTATAGAATTACCTGCCAGGTCATACGTCATATCCGTGGCTAGTGCAGTGGCCAAAATTTCTGAGATGGCAACAGTAGCATCTCTACCACTAATTGCGTTGTCTGTTCCGTCACCATCGATGAAAATCGTTGCCCCAAATTGTGTTCGGAAGGTTTTACCATTGTTTGGGTCGTAATAAACAGCACCGAGGGTTACGGGAGGTCCAGTAAGACCACCTATTTTGGTTCCGGCTTTCTCAACTAGAATTAGTCCACTTGAACCTGCGTCGGTGCCAATACCTAGACGTGCTGTCTCTGCTTCTTGGGTATCTACATAAAGGGCGCGAATATTAGTGCCAGACGCTCCAATATCGTAGGTCGAACCTGCTGCTGGAATAAAGTGCCCTTCCATAGCATCGATATACCAAGTATCGCCACCATCAATACCGAAGGTTATTCCTCCTGACTTGGAGGTACCACTTCCGCAAATGATGCTTATACCTCCAGATTCAGTACCAGCGTCTCCTGTGGATATTTCTATATCGCCGGTAAATGTACCGGTACCTGTTTGTATGGTTATTGGCCCGGCAGATCCCGGTGTGCCGCCAGTAATGGTTCCGGTCGCGAGAAGGAGTTGCCCCCCACTCCCTGAGCCTGGACCTGTGGTGACGGTCACGCTACTACCACCAGAAGTACCGGAACCACTAATAAGCGTAAGGTCTCCCCCAGAACCACTACCAGTGTTACCAGCCAAGATTGTTAAATCACCTCCCCCTCCGGTAACGGTAACGGGGACAGTAATCGTATCTCCACCAGAAACCGGTTTGGTTTGCCCGGTAGTAGAATCTACCCCGTTGATATTAAGTATAGCCATGCCCATATATTAGCATGTTTGGCAGATTTTTCCAATTAGTTGCTTATTACTCACCGTGTAATACAATACAGATCATGAGTCTCAGAGGTAAACACCTTTTTATAACCACAGTTGTTTTGCCGCTAGTGGGACTAATATCTGCAATCGCCCTTTTTACAGCCTACGGGATCTCTTTTTTAGAGATAGGATTACTTGTGTCCTTTTATCTTTTAGGGGCCTTTGGGGTAGAGGTAGGGTTTCACAGATATTTTGCCCACAAAGCTTTCAAAACTTCTCCCAAAGTTGCATATCTTCTTGGAGTTCTAGGCAGTTTGAACTTCTACGGTACAGCATTAGGCTGGGCCGGGAGCCATCGAGCCCATCACAAGTGGGTAGATACCGATAAAGACCCTCACTCACCTAAAACCGGTATTTTTCACGCGTGGATTGGTTGGTTTTTCACAAGTGAGCATATTGACGTATCCGGTTGGAGAAAGATATCATCAGATTTATTCAAAGATCCAATAGTTAGGCGTTTGCGAGATGAATACATCATTTGGGGCTGTCTTGGTTTGATATTACCTGCTCTAATTACTGCGTTTGTAACTTGGTCCGTATATGGATTGCTTAGTGGGTTTGTTTATTGCGGTCTTTTTAGGATGTTCCTAGTGAGTCATAATGTCTATTTGACTAACATACTGGGACATTCACTTTGGTGGGGTAGCAGACCATACGAGACAGAAGGAACTAGCGTCAACAACGCTCTGCTCGCTATACCTTCTCTAGGCTTGAGTTGGCACAATAACCATCATGCACAGCCTAGTGCTGCTGTTCTAAACCATAAATGGTATCAGCTTGATATTCTAGGTTTGCCTATCTACTTAATGGATAAGCTCGGCATTATATGGGATGTTAAATACCCTAAACAATGTCAGTAGGCTCGTCTTCAACGAACTTCAAGCTACTATCATCTAGTATTTGTCCAACAGACCGAGATTCTACTGATAAATCTATTGTCTCATATACGTGAGGATCACCCGTTTGTGCAGTTAATGGGTGATTGGAGTAGTAATCATAAGTAACAGAGTTCATGCCTGGAACCCCTTTAGATAAATCACCATCTACTATTAGTGAATACTGCTCAGCAGTCATCTTAGTTATGCACATGTAGTGACTAACAGGTCTAGCTCCGGTTGATGATAATGCTTTAGCAAAATGATCTGGATGAACAGAACCTAAAGCCTTTTTAGCTATATATCTACATAGGTTAACGCAGGGGCCTGCAGGGAATATTAGTAAAACTTTTTTCGCGCGGCTCATGCGATGCTCCTTAACCCTAGTTCAGTTAGTTTAGTTTCTAAGGTAGACCCAGCAAGGTCTATGGCCTCCATTATTAAAGTTCCATTAGGAACCGTGTAGGCTATGTTACTTAGAGTGTCTGGGTTTGCATGTATTTGGGCTGGAGTTGCAACTCCTAAGCTTATATCACCTGTAGTGATAAGATCAAACAGGGCTTGACTAGCGGAAAAAACCATGTAGTAATGACTAATATCGCTATCGATGGGCCGAGCGGCCTTCTCGGTCAGTAGTTGGCTTCTGGAAAATCTAGTTATGCTACTGAGCATATCTCGCCAAGCATCTAGAAGGTGTCCTTTCGGACAGACTAATAACATATCTACCATACCTCTAGTTTATGAAACAGGAGTATTTATTACAAGCTGATTCTAATTGCGCTGAGCTTAGATAGAACCCCACATATGTTATACTTAAATTAATGACAGATCTTATTCCAGTCGGCGTAGACGCCACTACAGGACAGAGCAGGCAACTAGTCTCCGCTGACACACTAATTGATTCCTCAGGTAATGCAGTACTCGATAATTCAAATCAGATATTATCTAGCACTACTGTAGATATGGCTGCGCCGGGAAATACCACAATGTATATTGTTCCTACAGGTAAAACAGTCTATATTACAGAAATTTTAGTTGTAGTAGCCACTAGTACCAATGTAACCAACCCTGCGATTATCACTGTTGGAGCTACTGCTTCTGATGACGTAGTTAACACAACTACATTAGTTAATTTAATCAATACGGGTAAGTATTACAGTCTAGATATTTCGGCCTTAGCTCAGGTTGCTTCTGCAGGTGATTCAATTAAGTTTTACATTACAACAGCAGTAACCGGAACAGGTCCTGCACAAACTACAACCGTACACCTATTAGGTATTCAAGTTTAATGGCATAATATGCTAAACTAGGGCATGGCAAGAAAATTTACATATGAGCACCCACCTGGTTCTGGGCAAAATGGATGTGAAAGAACTTTTGAAGATGATTATGTCTTAGAATCCAACAGAGGACCTATCAGAGCCGACACTGTTGTTGTCGGAGATATGCTACAAACAACTCCGAGGTATAAGACTCGGATTTTAGTAGTTGAGGTGGTGTCCTAAATGTCTATTCCTGAAATTGTAATCGTTAAAAATGCGTCAGGAGCTATTCAAGTCGCAGAGCTTGTGGGCGGTAGCACTATTAATCAAATAGGGCTAGACCTGGCCGCTACTACCAGTGAAGCCACCACAAATGCTCTTATCTATACTAACAGGGCCGTTGAATATCGTGGACAAATTTATGCGATACAATATTCGTCTAGCACGTTAACAATCAAAGTCTATAACAGAGGTACTGGTTTGTGGACTGTCTCAGATACGCCCGGAGGTAGTGCGCTTCCTGTAGGTTTATTTTTAGTTAATACGGGAACTGTGCTTCGTTTAGTGTTGCTTTACACTTTTGGTGCTAATACCTTCGAACGTCACACAGATGACGGAACAACCTGGACCGGAGATCTTCAAGTTGTAACAGGAGCATCTATCTCTAACGTTGGTCCTGCGGTTAACTTTGGAAATAAGATTTACTTTACAACACTGAACAACGGGGTCAAGATCAATGAAGTTGACCCTGTGGCCGGATCAGGTACAACGATCATTCCCCCGTTTTCAGCTCCCTCAGTAGGTGACGCTTGTGTTGATTATTGCCCCTTTGATGATAGATTATTTGCTTTAACTCCAGGAGCAAATAACGCTGGAAGTTCTGGCTCTGATTGGCAACTTTATGAATTTACAGGAGGCGGTTTCTCCTTAAACACAGATATTACTACTGACAACCGCTTAATTAACATCGCTTCAGTTAATGTTCGCCAAGGCCAACCAAGTCTTTTTAAGGAGCCTACTAGTAATAAGCTTATTGCACTCTGCAACGGAACCGATGATGCAACCTCTGCCGGAAGCGGGATCACCTGCTTTGAGCTAACACCTTCTGGTAGTGCATTTACGGTTTCTGATATTACCAATACCGTTGTTCCTGCGGGATTACGCCCCGGTGCTCGGGGCTCAAATATCAACTTCATGGAAGACCGTATTTTGATGTATATTAACAATGATACAGATATGGAAGTTGCTGAAGCCTATGCCTTTATAGCTACCGGCCCTGCTCCAGGTACTGGTTTTGGCACGTATACTTGGAACGGAGTAGATAGCGTTATGACGCTTTTGGCTGCAGGACCAAGCACTGACTACGCAATCGTTCATCAAAAAATTGGTGGCGGTGGACGTATAAATCGAGGAACAGGCAATCAAATTGTTATCGAAAATGGAGGAGCCGTTTTAGGGGGATATCGTATTAACTATCGCGTCTATGGAACCCAGTCCGGCCAAACTCTAAGCGGTTATTACAGTGTTTCCCAAGAAACACCTACAACTAAAATGACTATATCTGCTCAAACAGGAGGGTCTGGTATTACCGGTGGAGATACCGTTACAGGTATTACCGGCGACGACGGGGTTACCCTCTTCACCCTTGATTGGGACTTAGTTACTGACGGTGTTGCCAATGGTGATACAGTTACTATAGAGTTGAAGTAATGGTAGACGTCGCAAGCGCCCCATTTACTACGACTGCAACCGTTTTACGTACAGAGGTGGCAAGTGCGCCCTTTACCACTGCGGCTAGTGCTCTTCGGATTAAAGCCGCAAGTGCTCCGTATACGGCTGATGCTGACTTTATCAGAGCAAAGACCGCCTGTGCCCCATTTACCGGTGTTGCAGAATTTATTGTACCATCTCTTATTTCCTATGGAATTAACTCTTTAGGGCAAATACAGAGCTTGGCCACCAACGATGCTTTTATCGACACTAGCAGTATTCCGGTTATTGAAGCTACCGTGCATCTTTTGAGTAATACCTTAGGTATTGATTCAAAGGTCGTAGGCGCTACTACGCTTTATACTGTGCCTGCCGGTAAGCAAGTGCTAGTAACCGAAGTTATCGTTAAAGTAGTTACTAGCGCGGCTATTACGACTTCTGCTTTTGCGGGGGTGGGTATTGCCGCTGGAGAAGACGATATTATTATCAGCCAAGCACTTATTAACTTGATTGATGTAGATAAATCTTACGGATTAGACGTATATGGTCTTGCAGCAATCGGCAACGCCGGAGATGTAATAAAGCTAGGAGTCGATACCGCAGCCGTAGGCACTTCCCAGACCTTAGACGTTTGTCTTATTGGCCTAGAGATCACACTTTAATTATTCCCACCGCTGAGCGTAGAACGTAGAGCTTTGCTATAATGCACTATGGACAGAGAACTTCAAAGTCTTTTACGGCACTATCATAGTGGAGATTTAGATACTACTTGCCAAATTGTTAGAAAATGGGTGAGAATGGGTAAAACAAATATCCCCAAATTAACACAAGATAGTGGGCTGGTTCCGGCAGATGTGTGGGACTGCTTAGCTGATCATCCAGTTGGGTATACTAGACATCGAGTAGATGAGATTTCACACAGGTTGCACGAATTGGGAGTAGAGTTTAACGGCCCCCATTACAGCTTAAATGATATGTCATTTCTATATCCGAAATTTCTACCTGAAGAGCGAGGATATGACCCACTTAGGCAAGCAGCGCCTATTACGTGTTCATATTATTTTGTAGCTCGGTGGGCTGACGCCGAAATTCCAGACATAGGTATTTGGAGGCAAAATAAAAGTTCGGTTGTTTATGAGGATGAGCCCAGAATATACTGGAAAACAATACCTACAATTTTTGTAGGAAACGTCCCCATAGATAGAGGTGATAATCAGGATTACAGTGCGGCTACTCCAACAAATAGAGTTGATATGTCGGATCTCAGGCGAGTGTCACGAGGGGTGGATCTTTTAATTAACGACATTGTACCTAGAGTTCATGCAGATGACGAAGATAGGCACGACTTATCCAATCATTTTAGGATTTGGCATCCACGCGAACATGGATGGGAAGCAGTAAATTATGGAAATGTATATGCTCCAGATGATTTCCCTTGCTAACAAACAGCATAGAGCGCTGAACGTTGTGCCCAAGGACACGGCTACTTTGCTATAATACGGCTATGGATTTTGCCTTTCGAAAACTAATACGGGAATATCAATCCGGCGGGGGGTCGGAAGCCGCTATTCGGCTTGCAAACTATGTAGTTCGCTCAACGGGTGGAACTAGTCTTATTGAATACCTATATGTCTGTGAATTCGGACCATTTCTAGCTAGAGTTTTAGAACATTTTCCTGTAGTGAAGCCGCTTACCTGCGAGATTGCTGATAATAATTTAGAGGATGCTGAGTTTAACTTTACTGTAGCTCTCTCTGACTGGTGTAACGCCAGATTCAATCTAGTTCAATCCGCCTGGACTCTTTGGCCTATTGAGCCACCCATAGAACAACCACGTAGACGAAGAAGATTTCATCGTCGCGGGGACGATGGTCCCGATCTAGGACGTGCTTACGGAACTTTAGGAATTACTCTTCGCGATGAATTGCACAATCTAACTTACCACATTACTCTTAATATGATACGTCGGGATAGAGGTACTATTAGTCTCTGGTCGGATGATGATGTGGGGGATGACTTTGACGAGTATTTAGCCTCCTTGGGCTTTGAAATAACCGAGGATAACGAAGTATACCAAGATATGGGAGATCGAGGTTTATTAGGGACCGATCCAGAACTTTCTTGGAATAATTTCATCTGGTGGATTAATCATCTCAACTTAGTTGAGAAAGCGTAGATCGTAGAGCGCTGAGCGTAGAGCGTAGAACGTTGAGCGTTGTGCCCGAGGACACAGCTACTTTGCTATAATAAATTATGCAATATTGGAGAAATCCGGATGACCCATTAGCTCGACTTCAGGCTGATTTGGTTGATTATCTTAATACGGATCTCGATGTGGCTGATTTTCCTCAGCACTACCTGATGGAATGGGCGGAGGATAATAGGATCGATGCCAACGAAGACACTTTTAATTATGATCTGCCTCTTGAGGAACAAGCTTCTTACGAAAAATGGTTGCGAGATAACCAAATCGGAATGCGTTGGGTCGAGGAAGATCCCTACTATTCTGCTCCCTATCTGACTCTTGATGAAGCAAAACCAGCCCCACCAGGCACTTGGCTAGTCCACTTTGCGGGGGAGTCTTTCGATGCTTTCCGCCAAGGTACTCGAACCGAAGGAATGCATTTAAGCGTTTGGAGAGAAAAAAAGTTTCCCGTTGATTGTGGAGATGATAGAAAAGTTTCTCTGGAAGATGCCATTACAGGTATAACTTACAACCTTGATCCAGATACATCCTTTCATGAGGCTGTTTTTGGTTTTGCCTATAAACTAGAAAATTTAGAAAATAAACCTCTTTTGATTGATTTAAAATCAGAAATTTATGGAACTAGTGGGGTGTTATTTCAAACAGATTACGGAGTCGAAGTCTACCATCCCGGTGATGCAGAATACCAGGTAATTTTCCCTCTTTGTGGTGAACGAAATGTCATTACTTTTGAGTTCGCCGGAGAAGGAGAATTCGTAACTGAAGACGGAACTTGGGTTTCATCTCTTCAAGAAGTTATTGAAAACCATAATAAGGTATAATAGCAATATGTCTCGCCACAAAAAACGTCGCTCTTCGTTCTACGCTCTACGCCGTAATCCTGATAAATCCCTTCGAGAACTAGAGCGAGCAGCGGCCACTGGCGTAGGGAGAGCACGCTACTATCAAGCATTAATACGTGCAGGACGACCTATCCCCAGAGTAAACAAAGCCTATAAAGCTCTCATTAAAGCCATCAATAATTTCCCAATGGCCAGAAGTCATCAAGTTGATAACCAGTATGGGTTTGAAAGACCTGGCCGCACTAAGATAACTAAAAAACCCTTCTTACGGCGACCACAACAAGCTATAGATTACATTATTGGAGATGCTAGCGAAGCTCTTGAGGGTACCCTTTATGGATATACGTCTATTAATGATTTGACAGACGCGTTAGATCTGCTAATACGAAGAACACATAATTTAGTAGATCCGGGGCGACCCGCCGGAGGCCGGGAAGTAGAGGGATTTGCCCTACAAAGTGTTCATTTTGGTAACTACGATCTAGTTGCTGAGACTGCTAGAAAGCTAGCTAAAGCTTCCGCAGAGATCCGCTATATTTTTCATGAAGATGAAATCAGCACTCCTTGGATATTAGCTACAGCACTAATACATGATGTTTTTGAAATAGTTCGGGATAATCCGCCAGATTACTATCCAGCTAGCGCTCTAAAATCCTTAGAAGGCAGAATTGTTGAATTTCGAGAAAGAAAAATAAGTAAATCTCGAATCAGTCATATCCTTGGAGAAATATCTGGTTTGGCTTCTTCAGTACGTTCTCCTAACCAATTTGCTGACCCGAGCACTGCTATATACGATCTCAGCAGACGTTTCAAATACTTTATCGCTCCGCTATTGCCATTATCTAAAAACATCGTTCGCCGCCGCAATCCAGATGATCTAGAACGACTAGAAAAGATCGCCAAGGCGCGAGAGCTTTATCGAGAACATAAAAATCTAGATATTGTTGCAGAACTTATGGATTTTTCGGCTTCTACAATAAGCAAATGGGTAAAAGATTTAATCCCCGAAGAACGAAGAACTCATGTAGTAGAGGCTGGTGGGTATCAGAAACTATACGATCAAGGGCTATCTGACAAGGAAATAGCCGAACATTTCGGAGTAACAACCGGCGCTGTACAATACTGGAGAAGAATGCAGAAGCTAGCAGCCCATCGAAAAATAAACATACCTGCTATACAGCAATATCAAGAACTTTACGACCAAGGTTTTACCGATAAACAGATAATGGAAGCAACAAGCCGATCAGCCGGGGCTGTCTCTTCCTGGCGTAAACGACAAGGTTTGGCCCCTAATTCTCCTCCAGAAGATATGCGACAGAACCTTTACGATCAAGGAGCAACCGATCAAGAAATAGCAGAAACAGTAGGTAAGTCCCTAGGAACTATACGAAAGTGGAGAAGAAAAGCCGGATTAAAATCTCATAGACCAAAAAAACCTCCAACAGCCGCTATAGAAAATTCTAAATATTGGCCTTACTACCAACAAGGTCTTTCTGATAGCGAGATAGCTACTGCGTTAGGAATACCAAAAGACTATGTATATCATTGGCGGTGGAGATGGAAATTAGGGCAACATCAACCGAGTATAAAATGCACAGAACTTTCTGCCTATCAGGAATTATATGATGAGGGGTTGAGTGATAGAATCATAGCTGAACGGCTGAAAATTCATGTTAGAAACGTTCAACAGTGGCGAAGACGCCGAGGTTTATCAGCCAATAAAGGACCCCGTAAAAAAACAGTAAGACGACACTACACTGCACAACAAAAACATAAAGCTATTCAATTATGCCGAGATCCAGATCTTAGTTATGCAGAGATTGCACGAGAGGCTGATGCAGATTATGGTGCTGTCAGGCATTGGTGCAAACATGCTGAGGTTCGCCGCAACCCAGATGATCTGGAAAGATTGGAGAAGATCGAAGAGGCTAGACGGCTTTATCGGGAAGGAGGTAGTAAAAGACAAATAATAAAATGGCTCCGTGTTGATTCCCAAACACTCAATAAGTGGCTAGTGGGCATAACCCATACAGACCCTAGAATAGAACAAGCCGTAAAACTCCATAAACAAGGAGTATCTAGAAAACAAATAAAAAAACGGCTCCGTGTTAGCCCACCCTTACTTAACAAGTGGCTAGTAGATTTACTTCCCGACATGGATCCAAGAATAGAGCGGGCTAAAGAACTCTATATGCAAGGAGTTAGCAAAGACCAGTTAAGGGAACTACTTCATGTTAGCCCTCCCCTCCTTGCCAAGTGGCTAGCAGATACAACCTATGTAGACCCCAGAATAGAAGAAGCCAGAGAACTCTACCAGCAAGGAGTTAGCAAACGCCGAATACGGAAACAGCTTCATACTAGCGATTCATTGCTTGATAAATGGCTAGCAGACCTACTCCCCAAAAAACGCCGCCTTCGCCGCCGTAACCCAGATGATCTAGAACGACTAGAAAAGATCGCAGAGGCTAGAAAACTTTATAAAAAAACGGGAAGCTTGAGAAGAACAGCAAAACTTCTTGGCTCTGATCGACGAACAATTAAGCCATTAATAGCAGACTTAATCCCGGAACCTATTTTGGACCCAAGAATTGAACAAGCTAGAGAGTTGTTCGCAGAGATAGGCAATTATGCGGAAGTTGGTCGCCGCTTAGGAATAAGTAGAACTACAGCTAGAAAATGGACAATAGGAGTAGAGTTTATAGATCCTAGAATTCAACTAGCTAGAAGCTTTTATTCAGAAACGGGAAGTTTAACTAAGACTAGAAAATTACTTGACGCTCACATTATTGGATCCCATTGTGGTGTTGGGGGTGTTGCTGGAGAAGAAACTATAAAAAAATGGGTAGAGGACTTGCGACCCAAAGCCTTAACTGTAGACCCAAGAATAACTCAAGCGCGACAAATTTATCGAGAGACAGGACGTATGATGGAGGCCGCAAGAAAAGTTGGTGTCCGCAATCGTATGGTTAGGGAATGGGTTGCGGATCTTATACCCCCAGAGAAAATTCATGAAGTTGAGCTTTACGTTTTTGGATCAGGTATCGAACACTTTACAGTCAATGAGTTATCAGAAACTTTTCCAAACTTTAAGAAGAACACCTTGCGCGACTACATTAAAAAATGGCTTAAAAACAGGGATATTGAAATTAGCGGAAGAAGAGGGCGTACCATAATATATAGCCCCGTCAATATGATAAAATAGAACAATGGGTAATCTTCGCAAATGGCATTCAAAACCTCGCCAATCTCGTCAGCCGCGTCAACCACAGCTTCGATACGCACAAAACCCCGATAGTGATATCCTCCGGGAAATCCCGATTAGTGACCTTAACTTAGATAAAGTTTCTTTCAAAAAAGTCCAGTTCACCGGAAAACAGGATACTTCTGAGTTTAGTTGGGATCAACGCCCTATAAAAGAGATTTCTCGTCACGTAGTAGCTAAAGCCTGCGGTAAAAACAAGAAGCACCTCTTAGTTTTACCTGGAAGCACAGGTCGAGATATTGAACTCCTCCGTCACTATAAGGTTGCTACCGCTAAAAGTAAATGGACTTTAGTTGAAAAGGAAAGTAAGTATCGCCGAATGTTGCGTGAAAGAGGTCTTTTTAAGAATCAACGTAATGTGTTAGATCATGATAGTCACTTTAACGCTATCACTAATGATGAAATTACCGATAAGTTTGGATCCCTAGTCCGGTATGATTTCGCCTGGTTTGACCTATTAGGTAACCTAGGTATGAACGACATCTATTGGCTAAAAGACACCTTCCCAGCAGATTTTTCCAAATTAGACCTGTTCTTTACCTTCAGGTATGCAGCAAGAGGTAATAAGACCAGCTTAGTGTTAAGAGACACCTTGTGGGATTGGTATCCCGAGAAGATGCATCAAACCAGACTCTCTATTAGAGCCTCTAAGAAGCTACGTCGTCAAAAGGGGCGCGCAGGAGGCGCGGGTTACGATGCAGAAGCCATTACACGCGGCAAAATTATGGATCGCGCAGTAGCCTCACATTATGAAACCTTCAGATACATATTCAACGGCCATTCTTTTGATATTCAGTCTTGGATTTACCATGACCGAGATCCTGAGACCGGAGAGGTGCTCTCCGAGATGTTGCTTTACCATCTAAGTAACTTCAAGTCGGAGGATGACTACGAATTTGCAGATAAAGTTCACGAAGTTGTAGACGTTTTAGCTAAATATAACGGTAGAAACAACGATGAACAGATAGCTAGCTATACCGGAAAGTCTAAGACTGCAATTAGAAAGTGGAGAGCCCTTAATAAGCTACCCGGCAGTGAAAAATTCAGTCAGTATCGCCTAGCTGTGGGTCTGGAAAGTCTACTAGTTAGCGATGAAGTACCTACAACAAATTGGCCAGAATTGTGCTGTCAGCGCCTAATGGAGTTTCATCCAGGCATAGCCGATATGGTAACTTGTAAGCCACATAAAAACAGTGTTCAAATTAAGTCTCCGAAGCTCCAATATAAAATATCTATAGGCAAGGATGTTATCTACGATCCCAATATATTGGGTAAAGTCACTATTGTTCCCGAGTTTTTGGCAAAAGCTAATCGGGATGCCCTCTTCTCAGTTTTCAGAAACCTGTTTCGGGGCGATGAGTTCTTGCATCCGCAACTCTGTAACCATGCCTATAGTGATGATTACGGAAACCCATGTTTCTTATTATCTGACCCCCAGAAAGAAGCTATAGACGCCTGGATCTCCAGTTACAATCTAGGTGAGAAGACCGGAGCCATTGTGCTACCAACAGGTATGGGAAAGACAATTATTGCTACCAGAATTGTAAATCATCTGACTATGCATAAACCCGACTTGAAAATTCTTTTCTTTACCAAGTATAAGGAGATTCTCAGGGGGGCTATTGAAAAGTTTCAAACCTACACCGCTTTCAAAGATGATTCTGATTATTGTCGGTTCTATGGGGCAAACAAGGATAAATTTGATTGTTTGTTAACTAGCCCCTGTGTTTTCGCAACCGATGCTAGTTTGGTTAAGTTAGATAAAGGACAAAAAACTGTAAAGAAGGACTCCCCTTTATTGCAAATCCCCCCGAATCATTTTGACCTTATCATTGCGGATGAGGCTCATCACGTTAATGCAAACAGGTGGGCTGCTGTAGTTGATCACTTTAAAGGAAAAGGTAGGGGCAAGAAATCCGCAGATTACGTCTTAGGTCTGACCGCGACCCCTTTCCGGGGCGATGAGCAAGATCCTATTGCTTATTTCAATGAAAACACCGTTAGTAGAAAGAATCTTAACCGAGGAATTTGGGAAGGCTACCTGTCTTGGCCGGATTATTATCTCTACGAGGATAGAACTGATTATAAAGAAGTTCTTAAGGTTCTTAAATCCGGCTTAGGGTCTAAGACCAAAGAGAAAAAGGCCAACGATCAGCTAAAGAGGATCCACCAACGAAAATGCATGAGCCCCGGTTTTCAGGAGATTGTTCTAGAGAAGTATCTTCACCACGCGGCAGGTAAGAAAGCTATTGGTTTTGCTCCTAATAAGAACTGCGCCATATCGATGGCGGAATTTTTCAATGCCAACGGTATTTCAGCAACATATTTACTTTCAAAGGGTAATAAAGAGAAGTCCGCAGCCTATAAAGCAAACCGAAAAGAAGCCTACGAAGGGTTTGTGAAGAGCAATAAATATCAAGTCTTATTCTCGGTCGGAATTTTCGATGAAGGGGTTGACGTTCCTGACGTTGAAGCTTTGATTAAGTTCAATCAAACCTCTTCTCCGGTTAAGATTATTCAACAATTAGGTCGTGGGCTCCGTCTGTCACCTAATAAGACCGCAGTTACTGTGTTGGATTTTGTAGGTAACTATCAGGATCTCGACTCTTTCATTAACCTTGGAAAGCTGACAGGAACAAACACAAGACTCTTACAACGACTTCAGCGCAAGGCTACGATTGCTGAGGACGAGGATTTATCTGTTATTCCTGCTTGTAACTTCCACGTCTCTGAGGGAGCTAAGTTTATTATCAAGAACATCGTTGAGGATTCAATGATGGTCAAACTCTCCCCTATCTTAGAGAGACAGATTCTCTCGGCATGTAAGAAAGGATATTACTTTTGGAAAATCGCGGAACGTTTCGGAGTGGAAAGACTCCAAGCACAGCAACTATGCGGTGGAGTCACGACCGTTATTGACGAAGGCTTACGAGATAAGATCAAACGAGGATTGCTCTATAAACAAATTATTGGTAGTGGCGATGTTAAGTTTTTTGCTGCAAATGTTCTTAATAAACCAGTAGACCATGTTGTGGAATTCATGGAAAGCGTCAATAGAGAAAATATCCTAGCTTTCATTGAACAATGCGATCATTTCGATACTGCCGCCGGGATTTTGGATCTAGAACGCCACCAACTTGAAGACCTGATCGCTGAGTAGCATTTGGTAAAATACATAAGTGATTTATTGTGATTGTAGATATTGTGCGCAGAGCGTAGAACGTAGAGCGCAGTTACGTCGTCGCAATCCTGATGATCTAGAACGCCTAGAGAAAATTGCAGAAGCTACGAGTATTTATAGAGAAACCCGCCATATAGGAGAAACCGCCAAACAAATGGGGGTGCATAGAGTAACTATTAGAAGATGGTTGAAAGAAATAATTAAAGAAGAAGATCCTAGAGCAGAGCAGGCAAGAAAGCTTTATGAAACAAAAAAAAATTTCAATGAAATAGCACGACAACTTAAGGCGCATCCTGCAGTAGTTAGAAAATGGATAGGCAGCTTAGCGGTTAAAAAAGAAAAAGTAGATCCGAGAAGGGAAGAGGCGAGAAGGTTTTTCTTAGAAACAGGGGACGTTCGAGCTACGGCAAAAAAAGTCGGGGTATCTTGGCCAACAGCAAAAAAATGGACCCTCGATCTAGAGTGGCAAGACCCAAAAATCGCACAAACACGAAAGATCTTTAAAGAAACTTTGAATATAAGCGAAACTGCACGCCAGGTTGGTGTAGGCAGACCGCAAGTTAGAAAGTGGGTTGATGATTTATGGGATCTTAGATCAAAAAAGAAGCTCGCTAAAATTAAACAAGCTAAGAAACTGTATGCTGAGACAGGAAATGTCAGTCTAATTTCTAGAGAATTAGAGGTAGATGATTCGACCATCATGACCTGGCTCGGTCTGGTTCCGAAAAAGAAAGACTACGAGAGACTTAAAAAAGAGGCCGTAGAAATCTACTTTGCAACAGGTATGATCAAAGATGTTATGGACCAAACTGGAGTTAGTTGGCGACTAGCAAAAAAGCTGGTCTCCGATGTACATTACGTTGACCCTAGAAAAGAAAAGGCGCGAAAGCTTTACATTAAAGTAAAGAGTATATCAAAAGTGATGAAAATCGTTAATGCCTCTTATGCAACGACCAGGGGTTGGGTTAGCGATTTAATTCCCTACAAAGAACTTAGTTTAGAGAAATTAGAGCTGATAGAAGAGGCAAGAAGCCTCTATAAAGAAACAAAAAGTATTAACGAAACAGCAAAACGGATGGGCTTAAGCCCGGTTAAAATCCGGGTATGGGTAGCAGATTTGCTTGAAATGAAAAAACAAGGACAACTTCGCCGCCGTAATCCAGATGATCTAGAAACTCTAGAAAGAATGGCAAAAGCCATTGCTCTCTTTAATGAAGGCTATAGCACCGGTGCTATCGCAAAAAAATTAAAAGTTGATTGGCAAACTATTAATAATTGGGTAAAGCATCTCGAAGCACCTCAGATTGAAAATCACGATTGGCATAAAGAGCTGCTCTTCTTACACAGCCTACCCGAAGCAAACTACAAGGTCATCGGAGATAAGGTTGGCCGCAATAAAATTACCGTAGCGGGCTGGGCTAGGGGTGTGTTAAAACGAGGCAAACGAATCTTTTACACTCCATCTGTCGAGGATAGAAGGAAGATTCATAGACTTTATCTAGAAGCAAAAGAAGCCGGATTAGAGCCCCTCGTAGAGCATGATTGGAAAACAGAGCTTGCTTTCGTTTTAGCTACCCCCAAAATGGGCGTTAGAAAACTCGCCAAACAAATTAAGATTGGCGATGTGACTACAATTACAAGCTGGGCTACGGGCAAAAAAAGAAAAGGAAAACGACTTACCCCCAATCTAAACCAGCAACATAAACTCCATCAACTATATCTAGAATTGAAGCAACGAGGAGTTACCTCTATAGACGCCGTTGAGGGTTGGAAACAAGAATTAGAATTTTTGCTTTCTTTGCCTGGCTTCAGCCCTAGAGCTGTAGATAAATTATTAGGTAAGAGGTACAATGCTACTTCTTCCTATTTAGGAAAACAGCGAGGAGTCAAAAAAGCCGTAGCCCCGAATAATCGAACACAGCAAAAGATTCATCGCTTATACCTAAAAACCGTAGATCAAGGCTTACAGCCCATATCTTTTGTAGGCCAAGCCAAAGCGCTGTATTCTTACTACGGAACTTATCTTGCGCTAGGAGTAGCTTTAGGTGTCCAACGTTCAGTGGCAAGTAAATGGGTGCTTGGACAGATAAAATCTCCTACACAAGCTACTATTGAAAAGGTCGGTGCATTGTATTTAAAACACTTTTCTTCTGTAGATCAGTAACACTAGCGCGCCTTGACCGTATACTTATGGCTGCTATAGTAAGGCTCAAACCAATAGAGATGCATCCATGAAAACTGATCCCCTTATCAAAGCTTTAATCATTGCCCAACAAGATAAAATAGATGCCCTGAACACTGAGATAACCTCGCTTAAAGAAACAAATCAACCTTCCTGGCGTGATTCAGATATTAAAGCCAAGAATGAAGAAATATCCCGTCTCAAGAAAGACAATTTCAAACTGGCTGAGAGATACCGAAAACTATCATCTGGAAACTTTGATGAGTTCTTTACTTACGCATCATTACCAATCAAACTTTCGCCGGGCGGAACAGCTACAACAACTATTACCATTACCAATGCAGCGGATTTCTACGTAACTAAGCTAAGCCGAGTTGGTGGTGACTTTGCTTTCTTGATTAAAGACTCATCAAATGATCGACAATGGTCCAATATTCCCATACATTCCCAGTTAGGGGCGGGAACGGCAGAACTTCCTTTAATACTGCCCAAGCCTCGGTTTATTGCGAGAGGTTCAACAATCACTATTGAACTCACTAACCTATCACCCCATTCGCCAACTGAAGTTAGGCTAGCTCTTGTTGGTTACAAAGTCTACCATGTTGCGGACTTAAAATGCCCAGGCACAACTACCGGCCCATATCTCGCAAAAAGTAAAGATTTCAAACCTATAGGTATTAAACAAGTAGCTAATAAACACGATATGGATCCTATGTCTGTGAACGCCTGGCCTACAGCCAAAAAGGATTTAAAGGCCCTATTTGGTTCAAGCGCTGCAAATGCGCTCCAATTGGACGCTACCGCAACGAGGAACGGAAGATATCTCTAATCAGACAGCATCCCTTGAAGATTTGCCAAATAATGTTAGTATTTGGTAAATCGAGAGGGAAGCTGTGTCCAAAAAACTGATTGGTGTGCCGTTACCAGATTTGCCTCTTAAAGAGGCTCAACGCTACATACGTGGTTTTGTTTGGAAACATCTTCATACAGAAGGCTACGTAAAAGAAGGGAAACACTCTTCAAAAGCGTATTGGCTTTCTGCACATTTGTGCGCAAAGTTCTTTGCTTTAATTCATTACGTTGATGATACACCTAGAATTGAACCTGCCGAAGCTTTCACCCAAGACCTTAAAGATTGGGTGAGGGATATCGGGTTCAGCGAAGGTTACACAGGGGCTGAAACTAAACGTTTAGTAAGCAGCGGATTCATTCAAGCGGTACCAGAACTAGGAAAACGCCCCATACACTTTATCCTAGGCCCTGCTTTCCCAGAAGAAGTAGTAGATGAAAGTCTTTTTAAGAAAGGCGATGCAGCTTTACAAGCTTTCGATAAGAAAACTAAGTCTAAACTTAAAAAGATAAAAGGCACTAAGAAGGTGCTCAAAAGCACTCTTCCTCTAGATAAGATGAAAGAAGCAACAACAACGTTTAGTGACGGATTGTTTGAGGCTTTGAAGCAAGATATCGCTCTTTATGACGTAGCTGGTGGGTGGCTTAAGCTAGTTGCTGAGATTAACAAACAGGATTTCACAGAAAAAACTCTAGACGAGTTACTTCAAACAGCCCATATCGAACTAAAAACAACCCTAGAAAAAACAGAATCCAGCAGTCTATTGCTTGGCATTTTCTCTTTTCTAAGTGAATTACATACAACCAAAACAGTTTTTACTAATAAACAGCAGGTTATACAACTTGCTAAGAGTTTCAAGGAGGAAAAATGCCTGCAGCAGTAGCACAACAAATTTGGCCTAATAAAACACAAACCAAAACCTGGTATAAGGCTTATTGCAAGACACAATCCACAGCAAATAAGGCGGCTTTCGAACGTGCCGTATTGCTTGGAGATATTGAAGGAGCCTTAGGAGAGAAGTTCGAGGATTTCTTACGAGATCCTGAAAAGGGTTTCGGTCTTACGCCTCTGGAAACACAGAAAGGTGTTGATCTAGTAGTTGCATTCAAACGCTATCCCGGAGGAAACCATAAGAGTGGTTTACTGTGGGAAGCTATGGGTGAACAGATTACTCGTCTCCAGAAAATTCCTAACGCTATCGTAAGAAAGAGTGTTAGAGATCGCTGCTATAGAGAGGCTGAAGAGTTAAATGGCTTCATCTCGGCGTCTAAACTTACAACCTTCATCAAGATGGCTGATCCTAACTATTTCGTCGCACATCCTTCCCAGAGAAAGATGGCTAAGGACGTTTTGGTAAAGAACAATGTTAAGCTGCAAAAGCAAGTTAACTCTCTTTCCAATGGATTACGCCGTGCGGTTGAGCTTCTTCTTGAAGAGGGTTATACTCTTGAACAAACAGGAATCACTAAGATTTCACTCAAGATCGCTGATTTAAGCTAACGATGAGAGATACCTCCCGCCTACTAAAGTTCAAAGAATTTTGTTGTATCCCCCTTAATCTACTTTTGTGGGTGGTAGGTATCTCAGTTTACGTATGTCGCGGATGCGATGAAACACAATACATGCCGCGTAGTTTTCGTATCTACTCTTGCTCGTTGGCGAGCAGGCGGCTTTGTGTTAACTGCTTTTACAGAGTTCCCAGTGGAAGCTGTAGATATTCTGATAAATATTAAGTATTAAGTAAAACACCATTCAGATGGTCTATCTCTTGCTGCATGATTACTGCGGGAAGGCCCTGAAGATATATTTCCTGCTTATTTCCGCTTAAATCAATGTAGCTTACATTGATTCGACGATACCTTCGGGTTTTATGAATACCTTTTAGGCTTAAGCAGCGCTCAACGGCTACTCGTTTGCGAGTAGCTCTGGTGATTTCAGGATTTATCATACAAACGTATCTACGACGAGGAAGCCGAAAGGCAACTATTCGTTTGTTATAGCCGATCTGATTTGCTGCTATGGCTATTCCTAATCCGTAGCTAACTTTTTTCAGAGTAAAGATTAAATCTTCTGCTATTTTCTTAACCTCATCGTCAATTTCCCTAACTTCTACACATCTTCGAAGTAGTCTTGGATCAGGGGCTTGGATGATGTTTTTCGGCTTCCGACGCCAAACGTGGCGTATGGTAGCCATTAAAGTTAGTGCTCTAAGAATCACTCTATTATTATACTCTAATTTGGTATACTCAAGTTATGAGTTATTCAATGGGTTATGGAAACAACACAGCAGGTGCAAACTTCGGTCAGGCTGAGTTGCTCTCGCTTGGAGCAAAGGTAGCCGGTGCAGCCGGTGCGCCAACTGAGCTAGTTAGTGCAATTGAAGTAATCAACCCAACCAAAGCAGCCGCCAAAGCAGGTGCGAAAGTCGGTGCCCCGGCAGCCGCTGCCAAAAAAGCACCAGTTAAGATGATTGTCCTCGGAGTAGCAGTAATAGCGATAGTTGGCTATCTAGCTTATACGAAGATGCCAGAAGCTACTCGCTAGTCTTTTTTACATTTCTTTTTACATTTCTTACCACATTTAGGCTTCATAATAGCTATAGTGATTGTGTAAGTAGCTAAATACTTAAGTCTCTGCCTGATAGTAGTACTACTACGATACTTAGTCCATAAGGACCTAAAAAGACCTATTCTTCCTGGGTAGGGGAGACCATCTAAAAACTTCGAGGGTGCTTGGGTAATTAGATATAAAAAAGAACCCGAGATAATATCAATACACTTAGCATTAACTGTCTTCTCTTCATCCAAAACCGGCAAGGTTCCTAGTTCTCTGCTTCCTGATTTAAGAATCGGAACTAGATGATACTCCTGATGGTCGGCAGGACCGAATTTGATTTCTGCCTTGGGATGCTCTGGTTGAGCAAAAAGGGGAATTGAAACCGGAGACTTTGTCTCTAGCTTATATTTATTCCAGTGTGGTTTTATGATTCGGACCCAGTTGTTTGATTTCATCCGTGCATTTTATCATAGACCGCGCTGAGCGTAGAGCGTAGAACTTAGTTAACAGTCCGTGCAGTAATCGTCAAAAGGATTTCTATAGTAGCGCGGCTTGGGACGCCTAATAGCACGAGGAGTTAATCCTGGCTTCATAGGTAAATCAGCGCGGACCACAGAAGGGTGGATGAAGATCAGCTTACGTTGTCTCATACCCTCTTCATCATTGTACCACTGCCAGCGCATGTGACCAGTTCGCATGTGACCATAACGAAGCTGCTTACCTCGGCCTTCTACAACCGTAGACATTCCAGGTTTCTGCTCTGTGGCTAAGATAATGTCTTTACCTATATCATAGCCCACATTTTGAATGCCGCGAAGTTTGCAGCACCTTTTGTATTTCTTGCCACTCCCACAGAAACATTGTTCATTATTCTTTATTCTATTAATGACTTTGCGGACATATCTCTTGTCTTGAGAGACAGCCAAGAAAATAACCCCTACAGCTAATTTCAAGAGCCTCAGATGAACATCTGTAGGTCTTTTAGAATCGGGCCTGTCCGCAACATATTGCTGATAGCACTCTTCTAGAGTACTGCCTTCAATGAAAGGAAATTCGAGGTAGTAGCTATCGGGATCAATGATGTAGTTACTCTCATAGCTAAAGCTATCATTGACTTCCATTTCTAGCTCAGCAATCCCTTCTGGAGTCAGCAGATCCTTTCTTATCTTGGTCTGATAGTTGATGGCCAGTTGTCTGTGCCCACTCGGCTCTGAAAGCATATTAACCATAAAGGAGCATATTTCGGAAGGCCCATCCTCGATAATAGGCGCTGGTATGTGTAGATCACTGTGCAGATTAACTACGAATGACTTAAAGGGCATGTTAATCTCCCCTACAGGAATATTAATCTTTGTAGTTAAAAGAGCTTCGGCCAAGGCGGGATATAACCGATAAAAGGGCTTTAGATTATCATAGAAAACTACTTCTGGCCTAATTCGATGAATAATATTATCTTTTGGGCCGGAGTTTCTTATAGCTTTTCGATAAAAAGCATCTAAATTAGACGGCAGTGGCGCTCCGTATTTAGCATTTATGATTCTAGCGGTGTCATACATCGTATAGTAAGGACAAAAACTCATAAATCTATTATAGCAAACGGCGTAGAGCGTAGAGCGTAGAACGAAGAGCTTTGCTATAATGTAATTATGTCACATTGTCGGTGTTCTATTTGCCAAGGTCAGCGTTCTTCGTTCAACGCTCTGCGCCGCCGTAATCCCGATGATCTGGAAACGTTAGAGAAGATTGCGGAGGCTAGGAAGATTTATCGAGAAGGCGTTAGCATTAATGAAATAGCCCATCGCGTTAGAGCGCACAAAAAAACAATTAATAAATGGATCGCAGACTTAAAGCCAGAAGTAGACCCAAGAATTGAACAAGCTAGAAAACTTTATCAACAAGGTGTCAGCATCAGTGAAATAAGCCGCCGTCTCCGTGCAGACAGAAAAAACGTCAAGAAATGGATCGAAGATATAGACCTTCCAGTAGACTCTAGAATCGAAGAGGCTAGGAGACTCTACCAAGAAGGCGTCAAGATATCAGAAATAAGCCGCCGCCTCCCCGCAGCCAGACAAACCATCAAAAAATGGATCGCAGATCTAATCCCAGAAGAGGATCCAAGAATAGAGGAGGCTAGAAGACTCTACCAAGAAGAAGATGTTAACAAATCAGAAATAAGCCGCCGTCTCCGAACACATCCCAGATCCATTAGAAAATGGGTCGCAGACTTAATAAAACCCGTAGATCCTAGAATAGAACAAGCCAAAGAGCTTTACCGGCAAGGAGTCTATAAAATACAAATAATTAAACTTCTTCGGGTTAGCCGCCCACTACTCAATATATGGCTAGCAGACTTGCTCCCACAAAAACGCAACCTCCGCCGTCGTAATCCTGATGATCTAGAGAGATTAGAGAAGATTGCAAAGGCTAGAAGACTTTATCAAGAAGGCGTTAGTAGGCTGCAAATAAAAAAACAACTTCATGTTGATTGGAAAACACTTACAAAATGGTTAGCTGACTTAGTTCCTGATGTAGATCCCAGAATCGAACAAGCCAAGAAACTCTATCAAGAAGGATTTTCTGTTAAAAACATTACCAAACAAGTGCGTGCTGATCGTAAGACTGTTAAAAGATGGCTAGCTGACTTAATCCCCGATGTAGACCCTAGAATCGAACAAGCCAAGAAACTCTATCAAGAAGGCGCTACGATAAAACAAATAATAGCGCAAGTTCATGCAGATAGACTTACTGTTAATAAATGGCTAGCAGATATCCCCAAGAGAAAAATGTGGGGTCGTTGGCTCAAAGAAGATGACGACTACTTAAAGCAGCACTACGTAAGCTCCTCTAAAGAAACAATAATGAGCCGATTTCCCGGTAGAAAGTGGACAACAATCAAAGTCCACGCTAGAGGTCTGGGTTTAATAAGATCACATGTTAAAAAAATACGCGCTGAAAAAAGAGAGCGCGCTAGAAAACTCTACTCGGAGGGTTGGGAACAAAAAGATATAGTAGCCGAAATCAAAGTTAGTCCGCCAACAGTTCACTCCTACATTAAAGATCTAATCGAGAAAAAAAAGAAACTCCGAACTACAAGTGATTTGCCCTGGATGGATGCTGTGGATCAAATCTTAGCCCAAGGCTATGCAGCACAAACCGCAGCTAGAATGTTCTGCAAGCAATATGGATGCAAAGTAAATACCGCACGATATTACTTCTACAAGAAAACCGTTCCACCGTTAAAGATGCAGCAAGCTCTTATTGACTTCGCACAAAGCTTTGATGAGATAGATGATTATCTTAGAAGAGTAAACCCTAAAAATCGCAGCAATATGCGCCGTCGTAATCCTGATGATCTAGAGAGATTAGAGAAGATTGCCGAAGCTAGAACACTCTATCAACAGGGTGCTGGGATTGTTCATTTAATGCGAAAATTCAAAAAAGATCATAGCACTATAACTAAGTGGGTCGCAGATTTAAAATCAGATGTAGATCCAAGAATTGAGCAGGCCAGAGAGTTTTATAAACAAGGCGTTAGCATCGACGAAATAAGACGCCGTGTTAGAGCAGGCCATCAAGTTATTAGCAAATGGGTCGCGGATTTAAAACCAGATGTAGACCCAAGAATTGAGCAGGCCAGAGAGCTTTATAAACAAGGTGTTAGGGTCACGGAAATACAACGTCGAGTCCGTGCGGCTACTTCTACTGTTAAAAAATGGATCGAAGACTTAAACCCCCCGCAGGATCCCCGAAAGGGAGAAGCAATAAAACTGTTTCAGCAAGGGTATCACAAAACAGCTATACGAAAGAAGCTTCGAGCTTCGAGAAGATCAGTTGAAAGTTGGCTCGCAGGGGAGTCATCAGAAGATCCTAGAAAACAAAAAGCACGAGAGCTGTATCAACGGGGCAACAATTTAACAAAAATAAAGAACACCGTTCATGCGTCTATGCATACCGTTAGAGAATGGGTTGCAGATTTACTCCCACCAGAGGTGACTCCCACTGAGAAAGCTGCTCGCCGCCGGGAGGCCAGAGAACTTTATCAAGATGGGCTTTCTTTTCGAGCAATAGCTAAGCACTTGGGTGTTGCTGCGCCGACCGCTAAAAATTGGGCCACAAGTAAACGTCTGTTTTGAGGAACACGCGTAGAACGTAGAGCGTTGGGCTTTGCGCTTTGTTATAATGAGTCTATGTTGCGGTGTCCCTGTAAATATTGTCGAGGCTCTAAGTTCAACGCTCTGCGCCGTCGTAATCCTGATGATCTAGAGAGATTAGAGAAGATTGCGAAAGCTCGTGAGATCTATTTAGAAACCCAAAGTCTTCGAGAGACATCTCGAAGAATAGGCCACGATACAACTACTGTTAGACCTTGGATAGAAGATCTGATTCCTCCCGAAAAAAGAATTAAGGCAATTAGATATACCGAAGAAGACAGGCAGCGCGCTAGAGCACTATACTTAGATATAAGAAATATTCAAGAAGTGGCCCAAAGAATGGGTATAAACCAGCTCACTATTAGAAAATGGACCGTAGCTTTGCGAAAAAACTACCCCCCGATTAAGCGAAAATATACTGAAGAAGAAAAACAACACGTAATTGCAGTGTTTCAGAGAACAAGATCTATGGATCTAACTGCAGAAGAAACCGGGGTGGTGCGTTCTAGAGTTCAAAAATGGACTAAACCCCTAAGAGATAAGATAAGAGCCGATAAACGCGCTAAAAGAAAACCTATCGGAAACAGAAGAGACTGGACTTTCGAGGAAGATGAAATCATGATTACCGAGTATGCTGATATGCCTCGGGATCAATTGCTATCTCAGCTTCCAGATAGAACTTGGAATTCAATATTGGGGAGAGCACAAAAACTCAATCTAAACCGCAGTATATGGGCTGATCGACAACGCAGGCAGGGCCTTCGGGAAGATGCCCAGGCCGATAGAAAACAACGCGCCCAGGAGATGAGACAGCAGGGTGTTGGCTTAAAAGCCATTGCAAAAGAACTAAAAGCTGACTGGAAAACTGTCCGTAAGTGGGTAGCCTCTCGTCGTAATCCTGATGATCTGGAAACATTAGAAAAAATAGAGAGAGCAAGACAGCTTTATAAAAAAGGTGTGAGCATTTCTCAAATTCAAAGGGAAGTCAGGGCGGCCCGTAAGACAGTAAATAGCTGGATTAGCGATTTAAGAACTAAAAAAAGGCGGGTATATACTGAAGAAGATAAAGCTCGGGCGATAATGCTTTTTCAGCAAGGTTGTAAGATAAAAGATATTGCTGAAGAATTGGGGGCTGACCGAGGCACCGTAAGTAAGTGGAGAAAAAGCGGGCTCTTTGGAGAACAAGAGGTGCCTAAACCAGTACGTAAGTATTCAGAAGAAGACGTTGATAATTCCGCCCTACTTTATCAACTAGGTTTTGAACTCGATGATATTGCTAAATCTCTTGACCTTAATATACATGCTCTTTATGCGTGGCGAAAAAAAGGGTTGCTGGGAGAGTCTTATTGGGACCCTAATACTTTAAGACCACGAGTAAGGGAATTATGCAGAACCACAAATATTTCTTTAGTGGATATTGCTAGAAAGCTTAATATTCCCAAGTCAAACGTATATTTATGGTGTAGGGGTATAGAAAGACCTGGATATGAAAAAAGAAAAGGAAAAAAAGCTCAACGAAAAATGCTTAAAGAACAGGCTATCGCTTTGCGCGAAACCGAAGGGTTAACAGCCTCTCAAATAGCTGAAAAGTTAGGTTTAAGCCCTGTTACGGTTGGTAATTGGATCAAAGGTATTAAAAAGCCTGGCTTTGATCCTGAAGCTGAAGCTGAATGGGTTGAAAGGATCAGACAAATATATAGAGATGCTACTTGTAACCAAAGCGAGACAAAGAGAAGGGCTAAAGAGCTTGGACGACCGATAGTTTGGAAGACACTTAAAAAATGGGTAGAGGATCCTAGATATGGAACTCCAATAATTTGCGATGATCCCTTTGCTGAACAAAAGTTATTAGCAAAACAGCTTTACCAAAGTCTTGATCCAGAAATCTTGTATGGGGGCAAACCCAGTCTTCAGCTTCTAGCTGATAAAATCGGCTCCAGCAAAGGAACTCTAACTAATTGGCTTAAGCGAGGAATATTAGGCCCAAAAGTATCCTTACTTGACAAAGCAAAAGAACTATACTTAAGCGGAGACCCTTCATTTATGTGGCAGGGAGAGCCTAGTGTGACTAAAATTGCAAAGCATCTAGGCTGTTCCAGGAATACATTATTTAGATGGAAAAGAGAAGGGTTGCTGGATTTACCTAGGACGTTCAACGCTCTGCGCCGTCGTAATCCAGATGATCTAGAAACGCTAGAAAAGATTTCTTTTCTCAGAGAGAAATTTAAAGATGAAGTTTTGTACGGAGGCAAAACTTTCTCTAAACTCTGCGCGGAATTCGATTTACTGGGTAGCGGCTATTATCTCGCTAAAAGCTGGGTAGCGGATATATGGCCCTCCGCTGAAAAGGTCCATCAAAGTATCATATTACTAAAAAGCTATAACCTAAAACCTCAAGATTTTACAAGTATACTTAGAAAAAAATTAAGAGGTACTGCAAGTGATTCCATGATGAGAGCTTGGTATCGGGAACGTAGCGTTCCGGCTTCCTTTTCAGTTAGACAAGCCATAATAGACGCCGCTAAAGACGCTTCTCCCCAAGAAGTTATTGACTGGAAAAAATATATTCAACTTTTATTTGATAAAGGCTACACCAAGGCAGAGATAGTTGAGATGCTTTTTCCGTCTTTTGATAAACATAAGACAACTATACGGGGATGGGTTAACGCGGTAGGAGGTAAATCTAAATGGGAGCCTCCTATAGACGCACACTCTCTAATTAAAGCGGTCGCAGACTCTGCGCCGAATAAAGAAGGGTTTGATTGGGGTGACGCTTATGCAGAGTTACTTAAAAAAGGGTATTACAAACAAGATATTGCTCGAAGGATCGCAGCAAAAACAGGATACCACTGGAACACCGTAGTTAAATGGCTTAGAGATGAAAGTATAACCGACTTAGCCGCAAGACAGGCTGTGCTTGATATTAATGATGAGGTACCCTCTCTGAGGCTGGATTGGAGAGAAGCGGTCAAAAAACTTGAAGTTAAGGGGTATGCACGGAAGCAATTGGCTCGCTTATTAGAAAAATACGGCATAAGACCTAATACTGCAACGCAGTGGTTCTATCAAGATCATACACCCACTTTAGCGAATCAAGAGCTGCTCATTCGATTGGCCGATGAACTACCTGCACTTGATTGGCAGGCAGCTTTAAAGAAGCTACTCGATTTATATCCTGCAGCAGAAGTAGCTAGGATGCTACATAAAAAAGATCCTAGTATTACGACTGGAGGCCACAGATTACGACGATTAAAACGACCCACTTTAGCTCTTAAGCAAGCTCTTATAGAGCTATCTCAAAAAAACCGTCGCCTTCGCCGTCGTAATCCTGAAACTATAGAAGGACTCAGAAAAGCCTTAGAGACAGAAGAAGATTTCATTATCCGAGAACGCTACCAGCGCAGACTTTTAGAATTGCGCGGCATCACCCCATTGAATAGTGTTACAGCCCTTGAGTCCGCTATAGAGAACTGTCAATCAGAGCTGGAAGATCATGGGTATTCTCTTGATCGATGGCTTGGTCAGGGATCGCACGGCCAGGTTTATCAATCTGATACGGGAGAAGTAACAAAGATCACCCGTTCTCCGATGGAAGCGGTTATTGCTCAGTCACTTATTGGAGAGTCTCTTTCTTGTTTTCCAGAAATATATAAAGTAGAGGACATCACCCTATTGTGTGATTCAGAGATTCCGATGTTTGCCATTAAACGCGAACATCTTCATAACTTTAAGCTCAAAGAGAAACGCTGGCCATCCGCTTTGACAGGAGCTATTTCGCAGATGTTTCTACTTATTTCCAGAAACGACTATGAGAAAGTGGACAAGCTTAAAGAACACTACCCTCTTGATGAGGAAGAGATTGAGAAACTAGAAGAGTTCGCGGCTTGTGTAATTGCAACTAAACAAAAGTATAATCTCATCTTAAATGATTTAGATACTGAGAATTTAGGGATGCGCGATGATGGTTCTATCGTTATTAGAGATTTTAGCCACTGCGCTCGCATATATTAGATAAAATCCCTTAGAGAGCACGTAGAGCTTTGGTGGTAATCTAAGCCCGAAACGAGTTGGGAATCAGGATTATGGAGAAACATATTTGCATTGTATCAAATTTGCTATCATATAGAAATGAGACGACCTGGATTTTTAGCTGGAACAGATTATTGGTTCGGAGAAGCCTGGAAACCAACCGACCTTCCTGATAATTGGTGGAGACGCAGTTCCAGTAGACCTTCCGATGAGCATTTATATCCTCAAGAGCAAACTAGAATAGAATGGCATAAGCAAGGTTGGGTTGAAGATCCTGTTTGGACTAGATACGTCTAGTCCTCGGAGCCTAGAAGTAGGTTTGCCAAAACGTATAATTTTGTATAATTAACGTATGGCTGATTTTAGATTATTCGATCCAACAAGTGATTCTGGTTTTTTTACAGGTGGGGCAGGTACAGACGCTGCGGTTGGTCAAGGGGCTACTACACCTGTAGCGGCTGGGGATAATTCCTTAGCGCAAGGAGATTCAACATCGGCTGCTGGAGATAACTCACTAGCTATTGGAGCCTCCAACACAGCTTCTGCTGCCTCAACTTTCGCTATGGGGTCTTCTAATAACATCACTACAGCGGGCCGCGATTCTTTACTCGCTGGAACAAACAACTATAATAATGTCCCCAACAGCTTGATAATCGGTCGAGATAATATCAGCAATTATTCAGGAACCCCAGATCCAGCTTACCACTCAAACACAATCATTGGCTACGATAATCACATGTATGGGGGTTATGTGAATTTTGCTTGCGGTTATGATAATATCATAAATTCAAGTGCCTCTATATCCTGTACTATGGGAGCTAGTAATACAGTAAATGGATCTTCTGCCTTTACTCTGGGATTCAATAATAACAACACAGGCTCCTCCTCTACAGCAATTGGTCAAGGTATTACGCTTAGCGGGGCTTTTAACTTTCTTCACGGACGAAACCTCAGCACTAACAATCAAAGCTGTCTTCTTCTTGGTGATACTAATCGTGTGTCTCTAGGGTCTAGCCAATTTGCCGTCGGAACAGCTAACTATGGTTACGCAGGAAACACTCTTCTACAAGGAAGCAGAAATAGAAGCTGTGATTCCAGTGCCTTCGCACAAGGTTTTCGTAATGATGGGGGTAATAATTCCTTCGCACAAGGCACAGATTGTAGCACAGGAGTAACAGCCTTTATGACTCACGGTGCGGTAACAGGAACTTTCATAGCAACACAAAATGTCGTTGGAGGAACTAGCGGGGCTGCTGGTCGCATGGCTGTGATTGGAGCTGGAAACTTAACTTTAACCGGAGTATCTGGAACATTTGTTAATGGAGAAGTTATTACCGCCGCAAATAATGCTTCTGCAACCACAACAGTTGTAACGATGGGAGGAGTCGCAATAAATAACTTTGCGCAGGGTGATTCCTGCATTATCGATGGATCAAATAACTTTGCTCAAGGCTATTCAAACTCTATTACCGCAGATAGGGGTTTCGCTCAAGGTGTTTACTCTAGTATTAGTCGAGATGATCAAAAAACTTGGGGATCTAACCGAACCGGAACAAGCGGTGCAGCACAAAGCAGTCATATAGTTAAATATCTTTCAACACCAAGTAACACAATAACTACAATCATTACTCTGGATCTAGAGCAAGATAAAGCCTATAGCTTAAGATGTAATTTAATTGGTCGAGATACAACTTCCAACGGGAACAACGTAAGTTATGTTTTAGCGCAAGCTATGGTATATCGCGATTCTGGGGGAGTAGCTACGTTATCAGGTAGCCCCGTCTTTACTCAAGACGCTACGGGGGCTGGAACTACAACCGCAGCAATAATAAGTGTATCAGGTAACAACGCTTTAATACGTGTAACAGGTAATTCAGGTCAAGTATACCAGTGGTGCTGCGATTTAGAGTTTGTCGAAGTTCTCGGTTAAGCAGAGCTTAACTAGAAAATAAACATTTAGCGGTTATCATAGGTGTATGAAAGATCGTCTAGAAAAAATCAAACTCAAACTAAAACAAGCCGCAGATCTAAAAATAAAATGCTTCGGATCCGGTCTCTCCGATAAACGTTCTTCTCAGTTTGGGCACAAATGGGTTTCTCAGCCTGTTCCTGAAGACAAAATCGTAGAGTTTGAAACCTATTATGGTATTACCCTACCAGAAGAATATCGAGCTTTTATTAAAGAGGTGGGTTTGGGGGCAGGACCTTATTATGGGCTGCAAAAACTTGGCGTTGGCTGGGTTTGCGATGATGAAACTGAAGAAGGGCAGAAAAACTGGCTCTCCAGCCCCTGCTTATTAGAACCTATAGAGAATCGTAAGTCTACAGACTGGGATGAGGAGCTTATTAAAAAGCACAACGTCTCTGAGGATCGAGTCTACCAAGGAATCATGGAAATAATTTCTCAAGGATGCACTTATCTCTCAGGGTTGATTGTCACTGGCTCCCGTCGAGGAGAAGTTGTTAACCTAGACATGGATATGCAAGTTCCTAGGTTTACTGATTTGAGTTTTCTAGATTGGTATGAAAGATGGCTAGACAAGATTTTAGAACGTAGGGCGGAAGATTTTAGAGCAAACTAGAAGGGCACAAGTAAGGTTGGGTGGAAGATCCACTTATGTTAAAATGAAATAATGATTCGATGTTCTTGTAAATACTGTGCTCAGGATGTATTACGAAGCTCTTTGCGACGTAGAAACCCAAAACTCCCCCGATACCCAATTGGATATTACTATCGTATAGGAAAAAAGGGGAATAGAATGAAAGCTTCTTCACTAGAAGAAGCTAGGAAGCGTGTATCTAAAGTCAAAGGAACAAAAGTTCAATACATTCTAGAGTATACTGGAGAGCGGTGGAGAACACTTGAGAGTTGGAAAAAAGGAGTAAGAATTTCAAAAGAAGTAAGAACCGAGTATGCTGCTCCGACAATTACCGGCCAATATTTTTATCGCATAGGTAAGAGCGGATTTCTGGAAGAAGCAAACTCTTTAGAGGAAGCAACATTAAGTGCCCGTAAGGCAAGCCTTTCAACAGACATAATCTGTTATGTAATTGTCTATGGTGACAAAGGGTTCGAAGAAATTCAAAGTTTTAGGAGAGGAAAAATCCCTCAGCGAAGAGGTAGGCCGCAAGAAGAGACGTGGTACTTTAGGATCGGAAGGACGGGCTACTTAATGAAGCAACCGAGCAGGGAAGCGGCTAGTAATCTTGCTAGACAACGTAGTTTTGAGGTCAGGTCTTTTGTTTATGTGTTGTTTGGATCTAAGTATGTTGAGCGATGGGGATACGGAAAAATTCACCTAGATTTTGATTTTGAAAAGCCTGCCGCCGAATGGTCCTATCGCATAGGCAAGAAGGGAAATAAAATGAGTGTTGGTAGTAGAGAAATAGCCATCAGACTCGCTAAAAGAAAAAGCCTAACTAGTACTCGTATTTGTTATGTAATGCATAACAACAAAGTAATAACTAGATTCCTGAGAGGAAAAGAGCGCGCAGTAGGAGAAGAGGATTTTCTGAAAGAGGATTTTCCGAAAGCTGTACCTGCCCTGACAAGCAAAATTAGAAGATTGCGCAGGTTGGAAAGTAGAGATTAATCGCAGCAACTTTCCATCTATGCTAGAATAAACATGTGATAAATCATTACCAAGATCTCTGTAAAACTTTTGAAGCCTTCCTAGAAAACTTAGGCCACATATTCTGCGGTCGCTGTTTCGATGAGTTTGGTAATGATGTTCGAGCCAATGCGAACTACTGGCGACATCACATCGGTTTAGCTTACAAACTCTGTCAGAGCGAAAAGCCAGTTGATGTTAATACCTGGTTTGATGATCTAGACCACGGGCTATTCCATGGAATCATGGTTTGTTTCATGGCTCAACTGACTAGTTCAGGATCCATAAGCAAGAAGATATCTCTTAGTCACAAATCTAGTATTCATGGAGTTAGTGATGGGGATATCAATCTCTGGATTTCTTGTTTGCTCCATGACTTTTTGAAAACTCAAGGTTATTCACAAGAAGATCACGACAAACTACTTATTGAGTTTTTCCCAAAACTAGATCCCCAAACTTTTATTCACGCCAATCCGACCGACGAAACTCACTCATTAGTTATCGGGGATCGAATTGAATTGCGACGTTATCCAGATTTTGATACCTGGAAAAAAGATGAGCTTAGTTACCAATTAGAACCTAAGATTCGAAAATTAGTCGACCTTTTTTACAACGTTCTACGCCCTGCGCTCAAAGCAATCATGGAATCCCGTAAAGACATTTGGCTCCGGCATGGATTAGAGAATACCAGCGTTGGTTATGCCAGGGATTTTCCGCCACCGGGTTCTTACGTTGCTATGTCGAAAGATAAAGCATTCCCTATTGAAATTGATACTTTTCCATTTAACCAATGCAGTAATCACGGAGAAAAAGACCGCCACCCTTACGCCGCTAAGGCAAAAATGAACGAATATTGGCCTTTTGCCGAGGTAAGAGGCTTTATTCCATTTAAAAAGTTTAAATCATTAGGTGGAAGAATATCAAACCCTACCCAACCACGAGATCATTTATATGCTTTAAGCGAGATAAATACAAAACACTGGATCTTTTCCTATAAAGATTACATTGTGAATAAACATCCGCGTCGCGGTGAGTTGAATCATTTGATTAAGTATAGCAAAGGTGTAGTTACAGATCGAATCTTAATCTTGTTTGATCGAGTTATTGAATTGATTACCAATTACTTTACTGTTTTAAACACTTAGCTTGGATCGTATTCTTCTATTATTAAGTAGGTTTTGTTAGCTGCTCCCAGAGCCGTAGTTCCGGTATTGTTCCCATTAACATAAAAGTTGGTTTGGGTAGCGTCTAGCGCAACTCTAGAAGAGATAGTTACCGCAACCAAACTCGTTACGGTAAACTCTCCAAAAGTTTCAATAGTCAAAAACCCAGAGCCCCCTCCTTGAGTGCGATCTGCTGATGCGCCTATATTCGTAGTGCCTTGGAAAATCGAGGCGATAATATCTCTAGCGCCACCGCTGGCCGTTTGAATAGATGAAGTTACTTTAATTATATTACCTATTCTTATCGGAGTGTAAGAGGCGGAAAGAACTTGGGTTCCAGTAGACGTTGTTGGTATTGAAGTTGGGGATTGAATTGTAGCTGCACCCAAGTTAGCACTAACACTACTTGATTTAACTATTTCCCGTTTTGCGAAATTGTCACTGCTACCGCCTCCACCAGAAATACCCGTAGTTCCTTGAATTCCAGCGTCAGCAACTGGATCGAATAATCTAAAATCAGCCATGCAACCATTATAGCAAATCTATAAGGATGTGCTCTTCAACTGCCAAAGAAGAATATGCTATAATGGAAATATGGCAAACATCAATCCAAAAGGCGTGGACACCACTACTGGACAAGCTAAACTGCTAGCATCCGGGGACACGTTAGTTGATTCTGATGGAAACTCCATCATTGACAGCAAAATCACGAACCTATATGGGGTGAACGCGGCGCAGTCAATTAGCAGCTCAAATAGCCCTCTCGGACTTATGGGCATTCCAGCGAATACCCTGACTGCAGACGGCGATTGGCTTCTCTTCAATGTCGTAGTTCGATGGATTTCGGGCGTCACTGTTGACTACACCTTTACATTTGCTGGCACAACCATTTTTACAAGACCATCATTCTTCGTCTCAGCCGCTGCTTATTCTGTATTCGAATTTCGTGTCTATCGCAATACATCAACGACAGCGCGTGTTATGTGTACTGACTCAAGTGAAATGCCGACAGGCACCACCTCCACAGCGCTCTCGCCTAGGGTAGCAAGTACTGCGTCTGTTGCTGCTGATTGGGCTACTGGCCTCGTACTGGGCATCTCGAATGGCAGTACTTCTACCTATGAGCTTAACCACTGGTCAGCCGTGAAATATGATGCTGTGGTTACGCCTTATCCTTAAATCAAATAAGTATCTTAGACTGAAGTTGTTATGCTGAGCTTCTAGATTGATCGTATTCTTAGCTATTGTATTCGTAAATTCAAATGATATCATGCACCTAGAGGTACTTATGAGAAAAATAGGATTTATAGCAACTTTAGCTCTCCTTTTAGGGATGGGCACTACATTCGGCCAAGATGAATATATAAGATTTCGTCCTGGTCCCAGCAAAACAGATGGCGCTTTGCAAATTGCTGTTGAAGAATGGACAACTACTGCAGGAGTCAAAGTTACTCTCTTTGGAGTAGTTCATGTTGCTGATGAAGCTTACTATCAACAAGTTCAGCGAGATTTGGCAACATATGACGCGGTTCTTTATGAGGGCGTCGGCGCAACCAAAAAAGTATTAGCACAGGCTCGCAAAAAAGGGAGTGCTTCAGGACTAAGCTCTTTTCAAAAAGGGTTTGGTAGTCTTCTCGGGCTTCAATTCCAGATGGAAGGAATAGCTTACACGCATAGTAATTTAGTTCATGCCGATATGGGTAGGGACCAGTTTCAACAGCAAACAAAGGGCGAGTCTCTAAACCCGTTAGATAGATTTGTGTCAAAGGAACAACAGAAACAACTAGAGCCGTTTATTAAACTGGCCGGTGAGTTTCTCAACATGTATCTAGAATCAAATCCCGACATGAGAAATGGCTGGAAAGTTACTCTTGGTTCTCAGATGGCAGGTGCCGATATGACAAAGCAGTTGCCTCCCAAGATGTATCAGACAATAGTTATTGATAGAAACCAAATTGTTATGAATGTTCTCGCTGAACAATTGCGAAAGCATCCTAAAAAGAAAAACATTGCTATTTTCTACGGCGCTGCACACAATCCAGATTTTGCTCAGAGATTCCGTAAACTAGGTTACACAAAAACTTCTGTACGCTGGATGACAGCTTGGAATATCGGCAGAGGCGCTAATGCTCGTCGTGGCCCGGTGCCATCAAAGCCTAAAGAAGAAACGAAAAAGCCGAAGCCAGCAAAGAGCTATTAATTTAATTGCGATTGTTGTTATTTAACCAATTATTTGTGCATTTCGCACAAACTAATACCAATTAACTAATTTAACAAAGTTGCATAAATGCTTACAACTAAACACTTTATGTCGCGTTTGTGTGCTCTAAGCGCGTAGTTTGTCGTCATAAGTCCTTATACAGCAAGCACTTACGACGTATAATCGCGAGTGACATATAATCGGCAGGGAATACGGAGCGTCTCATAAGTGTCCTTATGCGACCCTATACGCATATTCCCTGCGTAGGACGTGAGCTAGCATAAGATGCGACTGGTAGGGCGTTTTTATTGCGGTTGTTTTGTCAATTTGTGAATAAAAAAATGCAATTGCTTGCAATAATGAATTATTCACTTGTGCAATAATGAAAATGCCGGGGAGCCCTGGCGCGAGCTTCGCGATGTTAGGGCTTTGTACGCTTGACAAGCTCGCGATCCCGTGCTAGGGGGTCGGAGCTTGTAGAATCTGAACTTTTACATTATTGGTACTTGACAGGGACACCAAAAAAGCCGACAAGTTAGGCATGGCGGGGTATGTACCCGCCTCACCCTAACAAAACCCAAAGAGAGAGGGGGCCGCGCCAAGCTCGGCGCGACCCCCTCTCATGGCGGACACCATTATTTGCTAGTTGGTGTCCAAGGTTACCGCTATGCGGTCACCTTCTGTTGCTCAATGAAGGCGCAGAGGTCAGCATCGAGCCAGTGGCGGCGATGCCCGTTCCCCTGTCCGTTGTTGTGAACAACGATGCCAACTTTGGCTTGCTTTGCACAAATGCTGATTGCCTTGTGCATCCCGCCTGGGTTGCCTGGGTTGCTGTAGAGGTCGGAATACTTGTATTCCTGCCCCTTGTGCTCCTGGTAAGCGTGTAGCAAATACTCGCGGTATTCTGCCTTCAACGCCTCCCAGAAACGCGCCAGACGCCCCATCTTGCGGGGTTTGGGGCTTGCCTTCTCGGTTGTTACCAAGTTGGCGGGCACCGCTTGCTCACAAGCGTACTGGATTGCTCCAATGCGCTTCACGAGGTCAAAACTGGTCATCTCCGGGGTTATGTTGCACATCCCGGTGATGCTGGCTATGGCGGCCTCGTACGTGTTCTGAGTCATAGAATGGGCTCCTGGGGCCATTGGCCGTAGCCCTGGCCCCTGTATAGGGTTGGTGTCCGAGTTGTGAAAGAACTTGCCACCAGCCCCCAGAGGGGCTAGCGACCCTGGCTTGTACCAAGTGCCCGCCCCCGTGTCAAGGCCCAATCCAGCCCCCAGGGGGAACCCTAACAAAACCCGACCAGTGGCTTTTACCTTTCTGTGACACATCGGGGCCTGGATTATGGTATGGGCCAGGGGTCATACCCTTTTACATAACGATGACAATCCCCCTGTGGGGCATGGTATCTTGGTGATGGCCCTGGGTATGGGCCTGTTCTTTGACATCCCGCGACCCCCTACCACTGGCATACGCCCGTGTCAAGCCCCAAAGGGGCAATAATCCATGACACGATGCGTCATCCCAGGAGCCCCCCAGGGCTTCGCCAGGGGCTACAATGGGCCTATACCCTTGGCCTAGAAGCCCTTACGGGCCGCTCCTGGGCCTGTCAGTGGGCTTTGGTACACTGGGGCCTTGCCAGGCAAGGGTCAGCGTACCCAGCCCTGGGTGATTGAGCTTCCCAGGGTTGGGCCATTGGTCATAACCCTAGGCCGCACAGGCACTAAAAGATGGGCTTGACCTACCGGCAGTTGCCGATTAGCATTGGGCCTTGACTGGGGGAGAGGCCCTCGGTAGGGGCCAGGAGCCCCTTTCGCGAACACGAGCGGGGAGGGTCGGGATGACGTAGACACAGCGCGCACGAGCTGTACAAGGCTAGAGCCGAGACGATGTCAGCGTGACATCGCCCCGGCCCCAGGATGTAGCAGGGGGACGCTACCACGCTTTCCCCATTCCTTCAAGAGCCTTTCCACAGACTGTAAGTCGTTTAGCGGCACTACCACAACATCGGTGCCGCCGCAAGTCTCAATGTCAAAATTATTCGTATATCTTCAGGCTTGATGCCACGGCGTCAGCATGATACGGTGTCCGAGTTTGTACCGACATTGAGCCGAGAGGCTCTTTGAAAATTCATCCACCGTAGCATCTTGCTGCCATGCTGTCAACCGGCAGTGTGTTAGGCAAATGTTAGGGTATCCACTAACACTCATCATCTATGATGTCAAGAGTCAATGTCTATTTTGACATAACTTTTACATCCGGCCAAACTGGAGCCACAGTGTCAAAGGTTGTTAACGTTTCTTGCAGGGAGTGTAAAAAGCTCATCGACGGCTCAAAGGTCAAGATGGGCTGTCCCCCTGTTCTAAAGGGCTCTAAGTGGGCGACTTGCAAGGGTTGCCGGGATGCGCCCGCTTGCGGCGGCTGTCACAAGCGGCTGTCAAAGGCGACTCACAAGCGCAATAAGGGCCTATGCGATCCCTGTAAGGGGCTGCACGCAAAGCTAGGAGTGGGGGCCGCTTAGGGCTTTCACTGACTGTGTAAAGAGAGATGGCATCGTGTCGGCTGTTGTCGGCACGGTGTCTAATCTTTTCACATGCTTATCAACTTTCCCATATTCGGGATTCGGGATTCTGAATCCGGGATTCCGAAAATGTGGTGTCCAAGTTGCCACAGTGTCAACAGAGTTGTCGGTTAAGAGATGTGAAAACATCATCGACACCGTATTGAAACAATGACACGAATAAAAAGTTAATTGGGACGGAAATAAAGATTGAATGTCCGTCGAGAGACTGTCTAATGGGGCCATGAACGAAAGAGGAACCTATGAACGAAGTGCCCGTGAGGGTTATTTGCCGCTGTAAGGGCGGGACACAGTGCGACCCATGTATGCAGAGAGCCTTTGAGGCGCTGCACGCAAAATGCACAAGCCAGCCAGAGTATCAGGCCAGCGACACCATCATCGGTGACGACGGGCAGGAATACACCCTTGAGGCCCCGCGCAAGACGGGCCGCGAAGGATACCAACAGGGAGCTAAGAAGCAAGCTCCAACATCGGAAGGTGAGGAGACTAACTGGCGGGCCATTAGCGACCGCTTGAGCAAGTTTCTGGACCCCGAGAAGGTGGATGACAACATCAGGGCTCTAGCTGACAAGCTGGATAACCCGGTCTAGCGACCACCAAAGACAACCGGACACCATTCGCCCGCTTAATGCGGGCTAGTGGCAGTGGAAAACATCAGTACCCAAACAAAGGCTATGCATTGAAGCAGCCCTGAGCGCGTCCTAACCCGCGTGATGACAAAGTAGATAGGGGACGGAACCGGCTTCACTGACGCCCTGGCAGGCGTTTTGTAGCTGCTCAGTATTCCGCCTAACATACAGACATCAAGACCTGTGTACATGGGTTGGCGTCCGCTAGGATGTTGATTCAAGTTGCCCTCGTGGCAACAAAACGCGCGCAGGCTGGTAATGCAGAGACGTACGGGGATAAGCTCCCGTTAAAGACTGCGAGCGGCGACCCCCCGGCAAAGCCGGACTAGCTGGGGATGTCAATGCTTGCGGAACGCCGATAGGGTGCAATTCCCTCACCAGCCGTTTTCCCTTTTGCGAGGTAGTGAAAGCTACTTTCTACGGGGATACTCTGTCTTGTTGCCACGTTGGCAACGGGACGCAAATAAAACTTGAATGAGTCGCAAATAAAACTTGAATGTGGCCTGACAGACAGTCTAATAGGCACAGTTGAGTAACGAACAACGCGCAGAGCGTAGAACGGAGAGCGGCGAACACGTTAACACTTGATTGACGTAGCTAGCTTGTCTGGATCAAAACCTTGCATCTCCCGAACCTTACCGGCGCAAGCTGGGTGCATTAGGGAGCCCTGTCCAGGGTCTACTCCCAGCAAGTGATAGTGACAATACATCAGGGTTCGCCGCTCTCCGTTCTACGCTCTGCGCTAACAAACTTTGTGAGGCACCATGAAAAACTTTGAAGAGTTCTTGAAAGAGCTAGCCGAAGATGGTTACATGGTGCCAGTGGAAGGCACTCCCGAGTATCAAACACTTGAGGAAGCTACCGACCGAGCGCACAAACAAGGGCAACACAGCTAGGAGCCATGATGTACGAGGATGTGGTAACGGTCCTGACGGGCCATACCACTCAGGAAAACGCATTCGTGAATGACCACCCTTACGGGCGGCATCGGACGGATCGCAAAAACTGGGTGGAGACAGCCGAAAAGGGTTCAAAGAAGGGACAGCAGCGTTACATGACGTGTACGCTGAACCCCAAAACCCAGCGCTGGAACAATCCGAAGAAGAGCACGTACAGCGATGTCATCGTGCTCTACCTCAACGAAGATGAGCACGTCAAAGCGGCTCACCTTCACGTCTACACCAAGCGGGAGGATGCGGCTACCTTCGTGGAGAGGTTCGGGGAACACCTGACCGATGCACAGTGGAAGACGGTAAAGCTGCTCTGCGCGTATCGCAAGGTCAGTGACCGTATCACTTGGAAGGTCTGCGAGCCGGGCGAGACTCCGCAATCACCGGAGGAGCAAAACAAGATCATCGCCGCGATGGTCGCCCAGGAGCTACGGAAGCAGCCCCAGACCGCATAGACTCATTCGCGTTGTCACGGTGACAACATCTCTTAGTTCATTCGCTCTATGCCCCAGCCGGGAAACCGGAAGGGGCTTAGGGTGATGGAAACAAGTAGTGCCCCCAGAGTCTAGCGACGTAGATGGGGCCGTTTCGACCGGACGAGTGGGTCAAAGACAGTGAATATCACCCGCGCTGATTGCTAGCGTGACGCACGGGTGATGCGTGCCTGCCGAGAAGGTGTAAATCCTTCCCACTACTTGTTTCCAATAAAAAAATAAAAGGGCCTTGAAAGTAGCTCTGAGACACTAAGATAGGAAACATGGCAAGAGCGGCAAAGACAAAGACCAAACAATGCGGAGCACCTTTGAGAGTGCAATGCTACGGTGGCGGTCACCGCTACGCTTGCCCTGAGTGCAGCAATCGACGCTTTCGGTATAGCTCACGGATTCCAACCCTGAGTTGGACCAATGCAAAGCCGCCCGCTGATCGCTTGTGCAGAAACAAGGTGCCAGCGTGACTGACGAACAATGGGACGCGCTAGAGCGTTTCGCCAGCACTCCCAACAACGCTGGACGCTACCCCTCAGACAACGATTGCAGGAACCGTGAAAAGGAGTTGAGGGCAGAGTGATTCATACCAGGGCACGGACATAAAAAAGTCTGGGTTGACTCCAGATTGTCCAATCTAACAAGTGGCCCATAAGTAGCGCCGGATGGATTAGTCACCCCCGGTGAAATGCAACCCCTAGCCCGCCTTGTGCGGGCTTAGGGCAGTGGGAGACGTGCCACGCATAACCCTCCTACAAGACGCAAAACAAAAAAAAAGAATGTCTTGTAAGTAGGTTCGCAGACACTATCCTATAGAACAGTTGGCAAGGAGTTTTGCTGACAGCTTTGACGCGATCCCCAGCTAGGGAGTAAGAAAGATGACCGAACCGAAAGCGGCTGCAAAGCCCAAGACTGGCCGGAAGGCCACAAAGACGCAACCCTCCAAGCCCAAAGCCAAAAGCAAGGGGCGCGGAAAGCTCGCGAAGCCGCCGATGGCTTCCAAGAAGACGCCCGAGGAGATTATCCTCGCCTCGCTCTCCGAGGAGCAGAAGGCGGCTATCGTGCGACAGCACAAGTGCCGCGAGATGTTCGGGTTCTTCAAGGCCGATCTGGAGGAGTTGGGCTACAAGGTGGGTAAGACCATCATCCTCGACGTGGAAGGCGCTTACCACGATCCCGAGACGTACAACATCTCCGAGGAGATGGAAGACGACGACGAAGACGACGACGCCGAGCGCGAGGGCGACATCGACGACGACGAAGACGACGTGACGGTTGCGCTCGATCTCTGGATGGACGAGTACGACAAGTCGCAAAAGTGGGTCGCTGGCAAGCTCAAGGTGACGCAAGGTTGCGTTTCCTCCTGGCTGCGCGAAGACGGTTCCTACCCGCGTGAGGCGACCCGTGCGAAGATTCGCAAGCTGGTCGCCACCAAGCCCGGAAAGCGCGGTCGTCCCCGCAAGTCCTAGCCGAACATTCCTAGCTGGATAGGAGCCGCCCAGCCCGCGTGTTATGAAAACATCGGGCACGATAAAGGGCTGGGTGGCCCCGCCGCTAGGATCAATACTTAGGCTGGTACTTCTGAGCCGTTGATAGCCTTTGCGTTGCAAAGCATCGCCCCGTTGAAGGCAGATTGAGTAGGGCAGAGCGTCCCTACCTCGCTTCGCGGAGAATCGCGTAACGGCCCTGTTTCTACGCCCGCATCGCTGCTACGCGATGCGGGCTTAGGGCAGTGAAACTTTCAGCATTGAACGAAGGGCTTTGAGCAAAGCAACACGAGCATCGGTCTATGATCGAGCTAGGTTTTCCGAATCGCTTTGGTAATTTTTATGCCACCGTCCAATCGAGGACGTTGCGATCCCTGGCGCGATCCCGGTTCAAGTGGCTTTCAGAGCATACGGATGTGTTTTGGGCAATATGCGGCGCTCAAAGCCCTTCGTTCAACGCTGCAAACAAGCTAGGAGTCACTGTGGCAACACAGAACATCGAGCGGCGAGATTTGACAATCTCACTCCGCGTCAATACGCAAGACACCCCCGAATCGCAGGAAAAGCGCGACAGCCTTTACAAGCGCATCATCGGGGATCTGGATTTGCTCCCCGAGCATATCGTGGAGAGCTTCGCGGATGAGGCTTACACGACTCGCACCAAGCTGATAGTCGGGGCTTGCATGAAAAAGAAGGGCGCAGCGCGTGTACTCCGCGACCTGAAAGCCGGTATTCCGCCCGCCGAGGGGATCGACTGCAAGGCTGCACTCGACATCATCGGGGGCCGGATCGAGCACAGCGGCGAGCCGCAAGGCGACAGCATCGGCTAGCGCTCAGAAACATTACCGCCGCACAACTTATGGGGCTATTCGATTCACGGGTAAGGTGCGGCAACCCGTGAATCACCCTACCTCGCTCTGAACCCGCTTTAGCTTTGTGCTACAGCGGGATAGGAGCAGTGGGACTGACCCGCTCAGAATGTTATTTCTACATTTCTTCTGAGATTGGTCTTTACTCTGGCCCTGAAACACTAAGATAGGGGTATCGAGAGGGAGGGATGGGCAAAAAGGTAGTAACTGCAACGCTCCAGATTGAGGTAGACGATGTTTTGCCGGTGGCGAACGATGTTCTACTAAAAACTGTCAGAGATGCTCTGGACGTGGTCCTCGATGCTGGGCTTTTCGATATGGGGAGTGGGGTCAAACAAGAGATGCCCGCACCATTCATCGAGGCGAGTTTTAGTCCACGTATTGTGCATTGCGAGCTACAGCTAGACGCCTACAAGACGGGTGATGTTATCGTTTGCCCTGAGTGCGAGCGTGAAATAACGCTCCTTCACGAAAATACGATGCTCAACAAAGAAAACCCTCCCACAATCGAGGAATACTGCGCTGAGTTCTACGGACATCTCATCGAGGAAGGCACCGCACCCCCTCCCGAGCCAAAAAGACGAGTAACTAAAAACAATTAGAGCTTGAAACTGGCCCTGAAACACTAAGATAGGGGTATCGAGAGGGAAACATGGGCGACGATCTTTACGCTTCGACGGTGATACGCAAAGGCACGACACAGCCGCAACCCAAGACGCAATCCTGCCGTGTCTGCGAGGCTGAGAAGGTCATTAAGGAGGAGCAGGAAAGGCCCCCGGAGGAACGCTGCCACGACTCCGCACTGATTGCACGTCTGACAGTCAATCAGCACAAACATTCCTGCAAGTAGGCTCTACGTTCTACGTTCTACGCCCCAGCCGTGAAAGCGGAAGGGGCTAGGGGCAGTGAAACTAATCCCGATTGAGATGTGAGTTACATTTCTTCTGAGATTGAGCTTTACTCTAGCGCACAGGCAATAAGATAGGGCTATGGACAGGACGTTAAGAAAACTAGAGCGGGCATATAGCTCAACCGGCGACCCAGCGGCACGAAAAGCCTATGCAGAGGCGCTTTCCAGAATGGCATACGGCGACGATCAAAGCGCCTGTGTCAAGCTTGATCGAATCTACCGAGAGTCGGAAGACTGGGAGGAGATGAACAAGCTACGTGCTCATTGTCTTGAGGGCGGAAAAGATCATTGGGTGCCAACTGGTCCCGAGGACACGTACTCCGACGAACAACTAAAAGCCACGCCGCTTTACGCAAAGATGAAAGAGGCTTTGACGACTGGGGGTACTGCGCTTCCCGAAAGTACCATACTGATGGTATCCAGAGATGCCGTGAATGAGATGTGGCCCGCATACATGGCTTCTCGTCAAGCGGAGCTACAGCACGTTGAGGGAGCCTGGGCACTCACTTTCCCCGAGGTTTGCACTCGCTGCCATGCGACCCTAGAAAAGCGTTGCACAACCGAGAGCGGAGGCCATCGAAGCTACCCGCACAAAGCCCGCACCAACACCGATTATCACCCTCCCGACGAAGGGAGGCCAAGGCGTTTCACGCACGACTGCTACGCTCTGTGTCGTGATTATGACGCGGGCCACGGTCCAGGGATTTTCCGTATTCAGAAAACGGGAATGAAGCGATCCAGTAAAAACGGAACCTATGAGTTTCGGATTTTGCCAGGCTATGCCGGTAACGCGATTACCGAGAGCATCCGTGTTGAGCTTCATCAGCTAGCCGAGGATGGCCGAAAACTGCCGGTCATCATGTATCCACCACAGAGCGGCGACAAAAGGAACCTCGTCTCTACCGAAGACATTCACGAGGTTGCCTCAATGTCAAAGGTGATGCGGGAATCCGAGCTTAATGGTGTTCAGACACCGGCAATCGTCTTTGACTTGGTCAACGTGGTGCGTCAAATTGAGGAAGGCCCCGACTAGGCCGAACATCGACCGAAAACCCGAACCCGCGACGGCACAATGCCGAAGCGGGCTAGGGGCAGTGAAACTAATCCGGTCGAGATGTGAAAGTTACATTTCTTCTGAGATTGAGCTTGAAACAGCCTCACAAACACTAAGATAGACGACAGAGACAAAGGAAACAACGCAACGTGGTCCCAACCGTCGAAAACTTTGCCGAGCTACTACGCGAAGAGGTTAACGTCCTTCTCGTTATGTATCGCTACGGCGAGCTATACAGCGGCTTTACAAGCTGGACAGGTTGGACGGAAGCCAACATTGAGCACATCGATGCAGAAGGAACCTTCACCCGAGAGGAAGGCTTCAACGTAGTTGGCTCTGGGGGGCATCATTGGTCCTACGAGGGGCGGCTACAGAACGTAGAACGTGCTTATCAGGGCGCGGGCGAGGGTGACCTAGGCGGATTCGTCTTTGGGCGCTATCATCGCGACGAAGGTAACGAACACTGCATTCAGATTGTGTTCATGGACACTTTCAATAAGCAACGTCGCGCAACACGCAACATCAAGGCCAACAAAGCGTGAACATCTCAGACAGTGCTATCCGCCCTTACAAGGTGGAACCCGAGACAGGGCGGCGCGAGGCTCGCAAGTGCGAACACAGCGATGATGGCGAACTTTGCAGCAAGCCGACCAAAGGTGACAAACTGCGTTGCAAAGAGCACGTAGAGGAAACACCATACGCGGCAGACCTTTTGCGTCGGATCGCAGAAAGAGGCGAACAATGAGCGAAGAGCCCAATGACGGCATAGACCGCATTATGCGGGCGGTACATCGCGCCGAGGGCGACGGGGACATCGGTTCTGTGAGGGCCAAGTGGATTTTGATGTCCCTTGTGAGTCCGACAATCCGCCTTTCCAGATTGGAGTTGATACTCCGCCGTGAAACGAGTATCATCGCCTCTGAGGATGTCGCAGCGCTGCTGCTGACCCTCTACGGCGACGTTCGGGCCAACACGCCCAACAATCTCATCGAGGAAGCGGAGAAACACAATGGCTCGTGACATCATTCTGCGCGAGGTTCCCAGCCGGGGATGGTTGCCGATCATCGTCAATCAAGAAACCGGGAAGGAGGAGTATCGAGGGGAGTTTCGCGACACGACCGGCATCGCCCTGGAGCACGCAGAGCGAGCCCTCGATGAGCTTGAAATCCACGACGCTCAAAGCCGCAATACCGGCTACAAGGTTCAGGAGAAGCTAGACGGGATGCGTTGCGTCTACGATTCGCAGAACATCCCCGAGGGCAAAGGTGATTCCAGCGGTTCGTGACGCCCTAAGAAGAGCCATAAGTATAGGGCGTGTTCGCTCTAGTAAGGTTCAGAAACGGGAGCAGAAACGGGAGAGTAAGCAGGCCCAAGAAGAGGCTTGCGGGGTGCCCGAGCTACGGACTAAGATCGGAAACCTGCGGAAACAGATTAGAACACGTAACGCGAAGATTGAGGCGTTGCAGGCTCGACTTGAAACGCTTCAAGCACAGCAAGATGTGATTCTATGCGAGCGGGCAGACATTCTGCGTCAACGCGCAGAGTACCAACATTACCACGGGGTAATGCGGTCAGTAGCAAAAGCCTTAGTTGAGGCGAGCGGGCATAGCGTCATCGAAGCTACGTGTCGAGTGGTAGTCAAACACATCGAAGGTCATTCGCTAACACCGGAACAGGCGGTAAAGCTTACACGTTCGATGAGAGAGTTTCTAACGTGAGCGACATCGAGACACGTAAGGGGGCCAGCGCAAAGTCAGAGTGCTACCGCAAGTGCTGCACAACACGACCGGCTCCATTCTTCAATGAGAGCACGCGCAAGTATTATTGCGAGGTCTGCGCGAAGATCATCAATTTCTGGTCCGAGAAGGATTGGGGAAAGATACTCTGTAAGCGCGTGTAAACGCTCTCCGCTCCACGTTCTACGCTTTAAGCTGGGCAAGCATCATGCTTTCCCGGCCTTGAGGCAGTGACGATCTTTCAAAATTGAGTGTTGTTTCGCATTATCTGCACATCAGAGCGATGTAAAGATAATCTGAGATTCTACATTCCCTCTACCTTACACCATCATCTATGGGGTCTGGTGGCGGGGAGCGAGCCCCTGAGAGGCCGAGCGGCGCAAGTGCTGCTCTGGCAGGCTCTTAGCTCGCTCAACGATGTAGAATCTATGACGGGCGAGTCACAGCGGACGGCGCAAAGCGTCGTCTCAAGGGGCCTTGAAGGGGAGTTTCACTCTGAACCCTCAGAAGACCTTGGAAAAGCACGACTTACCCGCCCCAGAAACTTTCTCGAAAGTTTCCATCATGAGCCTTGAAGGTTCGGTCTTAGACCGTATACTTGGGGACAGTGAAGCGAAGAGAAGAACGAAGCAACGCTCCACGATTCAACTAGCAGGGCAAAACGCCCAAAGGACGCCAAAATGGCTGAGAACGAGATTCAGGAAGGCGGCGCAGTCGCCGTCGCAGAGAACGAGGAAGATGAGGCGGGACTCCAGTGGGAGCCGGATCGCGCACCCGAGGATTACGACGACGATGCGTTGAAGGCGACCCCGCTTTTCGAGAGCATCCGCGAGTCGTGCTCCTACAGTGTCGGCGGTCGCAAGCGCTACCTGCCCGACAGCGATGTTCTCGACATTGCGCGTGGTGCGCTCAAGGACATCTGGGAAGCTCGCGAGAGCGGCCAGGATTCCGAGGACGTGTTGGCGTTGTTCGCCAAGTTCATCGAGCGCGTCGGTGAGGAGCAGGTTGTGGAGAGCAACAACACGCTCATCCTGACCCGCGTGCAAGTCGGTGACGACGACGACGGAAACCCGGAGTGGGAGGGCCGCGCAAAGCTCAAGTCGAGCGGTCGTGGAAAGCGTTTCGGTCACGACGACTACGCCCGTCTCATCGGCTTCGGTGAAGACCCTACCTCTGACTTGGCAAAGCTCGCCAAGGAGAAGCTGGGCGAGCGCTACCAGGGCGGTTTCCTTCTCCACAAGACGGGGATGAAGAAGACCAACAAGAACGGAATCTACGAGTTCCGCATCTTGGACCCGGAAACGGTTACGCGCCCCACCGAGGAAGGCGGAACCGAGGAGGTCGAGAACGAGGTTTGCTCCAAGTTCCGCGCCGAGCTTCACCAGTACCCGGAGGATGGCCGCAAGGTTCCGGTGATTGCGTTCCCGCCCCGTGGTGGTGACAAGAAGAAGTGCAGCGTCACCGAAGACCGCGTGGAAGTCCCTTCCATGAGCAAGATGATGCGTGAGTCCGAGCTGAACGGCGCTCAGACCCCCGCCGTCGTGTTCGGTCTTTCCGAGATCCAGGTGGACGATCCCGACGACGCCGAGGATGCGGAAGCTCCCGCCGAGGGCGCGGACAACAACGCCGCTGCCGCGCTTCTGGACGACGACGAGTAATCGTCTAATCCGATAGCGAGTAATCGCTATGTTCTAGCCCGCTCAGGATTTATCCTGGGCGGGCTTAGGGCAGTGAGGGCGGGAACAATGTTTCCGCATCTCGGACACCAGTTTTATACATTCGGGCAACCTTGCCCAAGACACAGTTTTTACGATGGGTGGTGTGTAGTAAGTGGCTGAGAGCAGCCGCCGTACCTTGACGCGGTGCGGCGTATGGGGGTAACCCCCTGCCTACTCGACACTTACGCCAAATTTACTTAAAGCTTCACAGTCGGTCCCTGTCATGCTATGATGCGGACCTACCAGATGAGGCCGTAAAAGTATAGCCCATCACTACCGCTGAGAGGGGGTTTTCAGCCGTGGCGACACAACAAGAAATCATTGCGCGGGCATTAGCCAAAGCGCAAGGCAAAGCAACTAAGAAGGCGAACAAAGCAAAGACTCGTGAAGAGTCTAGTGCAAAGTTCCAGCGCAATCAGGCTACGCAACGTCGCCGTGCTCGTGAAAAGAAGCTCCGAGCTTTGCGCGAGAAGAGCGGAATGGCGATTGCGGAAAGCTTCGTTGAGGAGGTTGCACCGCATTTCCTCGCCTCTGTGAAGCGCGATGATGCGCCGAAGCTGGAAGGCATTCGCGTTGTCTTTCGCTTTAGTAAGGGCGATCAAGGCCCTTACAGCGCAGCAATCCACTCCGGTAGCGATGTTCGGAATTTTCCGAACGGCTCAATCGACAATCTCGCCAACAAGCATGGAACCGAGGACAATCCCGGTTGGCATGTTGAGCGGCTAGAGAAAAAGCTCGCTGCCGAAGGTATTGCGGTCAAGTGCTCGACCCGTGCCGACTGGATGGAGGAGGTTTTGCGCCTCCGTCAACTCAATAAGGCGCAACAGGCGCGTATTGAGACTCAAAAGGGCCTGGAGGAAGAGATTCGGATTGTGCGAGAGCGCAATAACGATCATTTCCCGGTCGAATCTCCTACGGTGGAAACGCCCGCCGAGGAGCCCGCACAGAACGAAGATGAGTCGGTGGAAACGCCGAGTGAGCCCGAAAACGCGGCTGACACCTTCGACGTGCAAACCAACAACAACGATCAGGATGATGTCGAAACATCGACTGAGGAAGCCGTCGTGGCTCCCTCCGATGTTCCGACCGCTTCCTAACCCACTGCCAAGTTTACGGGGGTTTACTATGGCTAGTATCTCGGAGTCTGTCCTTTCCAAACGAACCGCTCCATACAAAGGGAGCAAGTGCCGCGATTGCAGGCGGATCATCGGTCAGGAGTACAACGGCAATACCTTGCACATTGGCTCTTTGCCGGTGTCCAAGCGTTCTAAGAACGTAACGTGCCGTCCCTGCCGCGATCAGCCCGTTTGCGCGGGTGGATGCGAACGTCGGGAGATTCCCGATGGCATCAAGCTGGTGCAGACCAACTGCGGCAAGATGTGTCGAGACTGCATTCAGACGCAGCAGAAGCTCGACCCTGACGATGTTCGGGAAGTGCGAGGGGTTGCCTAGAAACTAGGTGACTCCGTTCTACGCTCTACGCCCCAACCGTGAAAGCGGATTGGGGCTTAGGGCAGTGAGAGTGATTGTGCAAAGCAGCGTGCTTTTCGTTTGCCCTAGTGCAATACGCGAATCCTGGGAAAGAGCAATAACAATGATGGTCGCAGAGTGGGCAGCTAAGATTGCTGCCGAAAACAAGCCGGTCACGCTCCATCATCTGGAGCCGGATACGTTGTTCCGCGACCGTGATTCGCTCTGGAAGGTCTGCGAGACGGACGATGAGACGTTCAAGAATGGCAACATTCTCGCTACGCGCATTGCCTCATGGAACGTCAACAACACGGGCGAGATGACGACGTGCGAGCGCGGCATCGAAAACTACAATGCCTATAACGAGGTTCGCCTTGTGGGAGGCATCTACGAGGTCACCAGCCACTCCTTTAGGAGCCCGCTGATGAAGAAGGATTAACAAAGTTGTAAACGCTTGTCCCGAGCGTTGTAAGGCTACCTGAAAGATGGAATAATAGACCAAGCAGAAGCGGAAGCCTGAGACGATAGTTTGCAATCTCACGAGCGCAAACATTCCTATAACCCTTCGGGGTAGGATTAGACTCTACGAAGGCAGATGCAGGGACATTACGGGGACGTAGCTCAGTTGGGAGAGCATCGCGTTTGCAACGCGAGGGTCAGGGGTTCGAGTCCCCTCGTCTCCAAAAACAACATCGCCTGAAATACGCCTGCATTGAGTTCAGAGTGGTGATGATGTTAGATTCTCCTCGCACTTAGATCGTGCTGTGTGGGAGGTAACTAAGGAAAGCGCGGATCTGGCCTTCTTAGCCAGCCGTGCGAAGCCGGTGGGTATGGTACGAGCCATCATCGGTGCCCTGAATGACCTTTGAGAATCGTGCCAGCGTAGCTCAGTTGATAGAGCACCGGTTTTGTAAACCGGCGGTCGTGGGTTTGAGTCCCACCGCTGGCTTTTTAGGTTTTGCAACAACTCTACCCAATACGGGTAGTAAAAGAAGGAGGTCGCAATGGCGGCTGACAACACGGGGGCTGTTACGCAGCCAGGACCGAAGGCAACGAAGAACAACAACGTCGTCATCCAAGAGGACGAGATCGAGCAGGCAACGCAGCTTGTGTACTTCATTCACTCACTCAGTGAGGACGATGAGGATGTCGGAGAAACTCTCCGCAAGCTCCGCAAGCGCGGCCTGACCGCTGACAAGATCATCTCGCGCTACGACGAAGCGCAAGAGCAGATCAGCGAGATGGACACGCCCGCCATGTACAAGTTCTTCGGAACGAGGAACCCGGCGCGTACTTCGCAACCTCGCAAGGCGGTAAAGACCAGCTAGACGCCTAGCACAAAATAACCCCCTGGGAGTGAGTGCCCCCCACTCCTCCCCTGTTTCTAAGCCTGATTGTTTCATCGTGCGTCAAACGATGTTGCAGTCGGGCTTAGGGCAGTGAAAGAGGTTGTAATGGGTGTTAATCTTCCAATCGCTACTTGTGGCGACTGCCCGCACAAAACCGAGGACAGATTTGCTACGGCGGATTCCTGGGAGTGGGGCAAGATTTTTCTTTGGTCTTGCAAAAAGACTGAGCGTCCCAAGCCTCCGCTAACATCAGCCGCCGACCGACCCGAGGTAACATCGTTCATCGGTTTCGAGGAAGACGGAGAAACGCCAACTCAGATTCCCCAATGGTGCCCGCTGCGTAAACAAGAATAACAGATTAGTATAGTCGGCGCGAGTCGGCTATCTAAAGCTTGAGAGTGACTTGCGAACTGGAATGTAAGGTAAGCAGGTCACAATCACGGGGCGTATGTGGCACGTCCGAGAATCTTCCAAATACAGGGGCCACCCTGGAAGGGGGAAGTAAACGCGCTATGAGTTCGGGCAACGTGATACAGGGCTTAGTATCCTTGTCAGTCATAGTAGAAACAACATCACTCCTTCGGGAACCTGATGTTGCGTGACAGAGACGAGAGAATGTTGCCGGTAACCTCGCTATTCATAAGCCAACCGATAGCGGGGGAGGATCGTAAGTCCGGGACTCATAAAAATCGTTTGTCAGGCATGATGTAGTAGCAAACGGCTGCGTCATACCGCCCGATGTTGAGGGACCGCTGCGACGTGTATGAGCAATCATCACGTTCAACCTAACCCACTATCGGTGTCTTGAGCCCAGGGATAAGCTCCTGGGCTTGGGGCAGTGAAAGACAAAGCGCAGAACGTAGAACGGAGCACGTAGAAACTAGCGAGAAATCAGTGGAACATGATTGTTAGTAGCTTAGGAGCTTAAGCTTATGCTATTCCCAACTACAAGTGGCGTGAGAGCGCATGGGATAGTACGTCGCTTGCGACGGATGGGCAAAAACTTTCATCTGACTGGCCTCTAGTCTTTACGTGCTCCGTTCTACGTTCAACGCAAAAATAAAGCGCTGAACGTAGAGCGGAGAGCATCGAACGTAGTACCAAGCGATAAAAGGTTAGTGGTGTTGGCTTTTTTTGGTCTCTTAGCCTAACAATTACTGACTCGGCGCAAGCTCGTAGGGAAGCCTCTACGATCCCCGCTCAAAGCTCTACGTTCAGCGCATTATGAAACTACAACTCGAATACCACCACGACGAAACCTGGCGTCTTTGTCCCGAAGCTACCGATCATTGGATTGGGCTTGTAGTCGAAAAAGCTACCGGAGATGAGGTAATGTCGTTTGCAAGCCAGGCTTGTGAAAACTACGAGCTAGCGATGCAAACCGCGAAGGCTCTTGTAGAAAAAAGCAAATGAAACGCAAATGACACTTGACTCTGGCCCTGAGTCACTATACTGAAATAGTCCATACCCCCTTGTTTCTAAGCCCCCTTTGACTCGTTGTCTCTGGGGGCTTAGGGCAATGATGAAGCTCGACAACATTAACATCAAAATCAAAGTTGCGCTAGGCGTAACGATGAGTTTGCTGCTCGAAGACCGGGCCGCAACATCACAAGACAATTACGTTCATTCGAGCTACTACACTCCCAAAGTTCCTGTCAACAAGCCGACGCAGCGACTTAAAGAGCTTGCCCACAGCTTCCGTACTGGGGAGAAGGTAAGCAAAGACCGGGACACCTATGCACTGTTTGCAAAGGTTGCACAGTCCTACCGCGTAAAGGGCTGGGAGTGGGAAGCAGAGTTTTTCAGTGACTCGTGAAGAACTTGAATGGAGCCTGGAAACTCCTTTGAGTCGGCGTAGTAATGTCGGCCAGTGTCCGTGGTGCGCAGGCTTGCAACACTTGGGACACGACGCGCAATGCGCGTTCCTCGATCCAACAAAAACGGTCGAGATGATCCAAGAAGAAATCGATGACGCATCGCGTCAATCCGACGCCGCTAGCAGAAAGTTTCTTGAGCAACTCAATGACTAATACCTATCGCGTTGTTTGGTTCAAGTCTTCGGGGAAGCTCCAAGCAACTAACAACCATCTGACCCGAGATGGTGGAAACAATCTTCCTCTCTGTGGTATGCCCGTCACTGACGCGAACCTGCGCCTTTGTGAAACCGGAGGTAAGAATGACTGCCGGGCTTGTCAAAAGATCGTTAACGACAACCTAGAGCAGTGCAGTCAATGCAAGCTCTGGTTCCCCGAGTACGAGCCCTTCGACGAAAACACCAACCGCACCCATTGCGAGGAATGCGGTCACGATGAGCTTCGTTACAACGGTAATTTTTATCGTTGCATCGGTTGCGGACACTCAATGGATGTTCGCAAGGTAAAGCCTCTTGACGGGATCGATGAAGACGGAGTAATGTCGCACGTAAGCGGCAAGCCTGCTCTCAATCCGATCTGCATCTTCTGTGACCAATCAGGCGACACAGGAGACGTAAAGATCGAGAGCGGATCGAGCTATTCTGGTGCAACACGCGGCATTGATTTCAGTCAGCCGCCCATCATCGATCATCACGACTTGAGCAACCTCGACCGTCACGCAATGCGTGTACAGGACGATGCTTGGCAAACTCTCAAAACGTATGTCACTAACTCACTTGCATCATCCCTTAGAGGGCAGGGGGCCGCAGAGCTTTATACGGCTCTCGCGACTCTTACTGGCGAGCCGGGGATCGCAGAGCTACGCACTGCACTTGAAGCAGTCGATGCGCGGCTCCGAGGTCCAAAACTATTCCCGCACCAACAGGTAGCCTTGGAATATTTGCTGCAAACGCAACCCAAGCCAGTTGAGTCGCGAGGCACAATGCAAGTTGTGCCGCTTCCTGTGTCTTACATGGACGACGCGGAATTGCTGCCACCACAATTCGACTCAAACGGGAATGCTCCCGGCTACCTCGTTCTCAAGTTCGGCAATCAAGGCCGCGCTGATTATTGGAACGGTGATTGCTGGGTTAGCTTTCGTGAGTTCAGCGTTAACGAGGATTTCCGCAAGTCGGTTTTTCGTTATCCCGCTGATGCACAGAGCTTCATCGACAATTTACGTTCTACTCGCGCCCAACTAGCATTGAGCCGTGAACAAGAGATCATCGAAAAGTGCGGAGATAAGCACAACAACCTTGACCGCTGTAAACACTGCGGTATCTGAGTAGGAGTTACGCATGAACATCGCTGAGACTGTCAAAGCCGCCCTGAAAGGTTCGCGAAAGCTTCGCATTACCTTCAAGAAGGGTGCGGAGAGCGCGGATGTCAACTACCTTCTGGGAATGGAGCGAGGCGGCATTATCGCTTTCCAAAACCCGATGGACAAGATGGTGATGATGGCTGTTGCTCAGTCCGGTGATTGGGACGGCGATCAAAACCGCACCACGGTCCTTACGCTGACCGATTCTTTCGACGCCGAGTGGTTCATCGGACGAATGCGCCGCCCCCTGGAGAGCTACGCAGCCGCGTAACACGCTCTCCGTTCTACGTTCTACGCCCCAGCCGTGAAAGCGGAAGGGGCTTAGAGCAGTGTGAAACCTCATCGTGAGAAAATGCGTGAGAAGTACGGAACAGAAACACCCGAAGGACTCCGCTACAATCAGAAACAAGAAGCGGATTGCAAAAAGAAAAAAACCTACGGTGCCTATAAAGAGGCTAGGGTAGCTGCAATCTACGCAAAATTCCTTCATCGAGAGTCGTTTTACGTCTACAGATGCAAAGTTTGCAGACAATACCACTTGACGACTAACAAAAAATCCAACAAGAAGCGGCGAAAATGAAACTCGTTGGTTTTGAGCCCAGCATCGAAGTTATTCTGACCCTAACAGGCCGAGAGTTGCTTCATCTGTATTACGGCTCCAGTATGCACTATGATGGAGAGTGCAAAGCCGCCACGGCGAAAGCCGGTGATAGCCCTAACAGTAAAAACGGGTTGTTGACCAAGATCATCATGTTTCGTTTAGGCGTGGACTCTCTTGGAAACACCGGTTACGTCGATTATCAACTAGCTCCCACCACTGGCGAGTTTTTAGGGCGTCATCTCGATGCAAAAGCGGTTTGTTGCTTTTCCAGCAACGACCTAGATTTATTGCTCAAAATTTGTGAGCAGTTCGGTTTGATCGGCGGCATGAAACCGCCTCCCGAGCATTTCACGATGGATGAGGCGACTCGCATTTCGATGGGTCTCCGCAGAGTAATGAGCGAAGCACGCCTCAACCTCGACATTCTGCGCGAGCAAGAGAAGCTCCGTCGTGAATCTTGGGCGGAAGCTCAAAAAACCGCTCTAAGCGTCAACGCAAATTGAAACTAGAGGGAGGCGCAAGTTCTGCTCAAAAAGCTCACTGCATGACTACCCGCAAGGTAAACTGCAAGGCGATGAAACTGTTTCCGGTGAGTGATTAAATGATTGACGGCTTGATCGAAAAAAAGAAGCAGCAAGAAACAGACGCAGAACATCAGACACAGCTTGAAAAGCGTCGCAAGGCTGCTCTGGAAAAGAAGATTGCTGACCTAGAGGCTGAGTTGCAGCTTAAAGAGAAGCTGTCGCAACTCAAAACCCCGGAGATTGAGTTCTCGATTATTGGGGTTCGCCCAGAAGGTTCCGAATACCGAGAGCCGCGAGGCTATCAAGTCCTCCTCACTAAAAAGGGCGGTTACGAAGCTCTAATCGGTAAAGATTCGGGTATTAGTGACCCCGATGGTCAATACCGAATCACGCTCACCGATGAAAACAAGATTCTCATCGAGTATGTAGCCCGTAAGTGGGCATCTCACGGGTATAATCAGAGGTCATGGAACTTTTATTGGCACCCGACCACGCGACTGCATCATTACCACGCTCTCCAGTGGTTGAAAAAACAATGAGCGCGCACAAAACAAAACAAAAGTTGCAGGAAATAGCTAATATCCTCGCAACAACCTCTCAAACACCTAGCCACATAACCGTTAAAGGTGTAATGAGACAACATCTCCAAGAAATGACGCGAGAGGAACGAAAGAACCTGGCCGTGATGCTGGGACAAATGCGCGATGCCACTCTAAGGCATATTCCCTGGACTGAGGAATAATGCCAGAGCCAGAAAAATACATCGATAAGCGAGCAAAACGCTTAGGCCCGTTGATTATTGCCACTGATCGGTGTTGCAATTCCGGTTGTGGTGGCTGTCCTTGGGCTAATGCAAAGCTGCGCTGGCCTCCAATTCATCGAAACTTTATGTGGCCCCTAAACTGCGCATTTTTGTTTGTTGTGGTGACGGTTCTGCTCGTTGTAAGCTGGTTCTATTCATGAAAACAGAACAAGAAGTCCGAGCAGAGATTGTTCGCCTAACGGACGAGTACAAAAACACCGGAGGTTACACAAAAGAACCTGTTTCCGCTAAGGTGGAAGCCCTACAGTGGGTGCTTGGGCCTTCCCCGTTACCTACATATCGTGCTCTGTTGGAAATCGCCCAACAAATGGATGATGAGGACTTGGATCGTCCCATCAATATCCGCGATCTAGAAAACTAAAACAACGGCCCGGTTGAGTAATTGGTTAGCTCGCCAGCCTTTCAAGCTGGTGCTTCGGCATTGCGGGTTCGAGTCCCGTCCGGGTCATTAAAGTATGAAACTACACAAAGCAACTTTGGTTGGGCGTATTGAAGCTTTTCGAGCGGAGGGCCGTCCTGTTTTTGCCTGCCATATTCAGGATATGGACCCCAAACAAAAAGATGCTTGGACTGAGTTAAGAAATAACAACATAGGAGCTTGTTGGACTGATTATCACGTAGCTAATCATCCTAATAGCACAGTGTATTTTTCGCCTAGCCGTCCCGCGTGGACAGCAAAAGAACCCGCTCCCGAGTCGATAAAAAACTACAGCTTCGACGCCTTGAAAACGAAATACGCACAATACCTCCTTACGGGGGACGCTACACATCTTCGATTAAAGGACAAAAATGAACGCAATTGATCTTCTCAATGCGCTTCGTATCGAAGACGCAACAAAAGCTTGTGCTCAGACGCTTATAGAGACTTGGCGCAAAGCATCGCCAAACAAAAACGACGGCGAGATTCTCCGAGAAAAGCTGGATTCAATGAGTCTAGCTGACCGGGAAGACGCCCCCAAAACACTAGAACACCTAGCGATGATTGTCGCTAAGATTTTCGTCAAGAAAAACCTGCGAAAGATGCAAACAAAGTAATGTCTGATTCCATCAAGACCCTGGCCGACGGTACCGAGCACCAGTCCAAGAGCGTAGCCTTTGAGGGCCTGGAGGTTTCTCTTTATCGCTCCAATGGAAGATTGGTGGTGGATATCGACACGTCAGAGCTTGAAAAAGCTGATGTTCACGCTCCTCACGACATCCCCAATATCCGCCTTCGCCTCAATGAGCAGGGAATGGATATTGAAGCAGACGGCACCGTCACTGACGTTGAATAATGGCTATGCACGACGCAATAATTATCACCGATAAAGGCGCTTTCTACTACGGCAACGTAGGGAATCCGCCTCTTATTGATGGTTGTTTGCTTAGTGAGCTTCCCGATGATTGGGAGCCTGATGAGGAACATCGCAATCATTTCCCGCACAACCTGCATCTAGTAGATCGTCGGACCCAAAAAGGGATTACCGACGAAAACATGCAGAAGATGATCGAGCTTGAAGCTCAGGCTAACAATGGCCGAGGGGTTAGCTGCGTCCGAGGCATCATTGCTACTATCAAACAGGGTGACATTAAAGGAGCCCTAGCTTGGTATCGACTCGACTCCGACAAGTTGCGTCAATATCCAGAATTAAGGGCGCATATGCGGATAACGCTAGGCGATCCTTACAGTGATGAGTTCGATGAAGCTCTCGAAAAGCTTCAAGAAGAGTAAGTTAATGCTAATTGAAAGCCTGCCCTGCGGCTGTAAAGCAGAGAACAAATTCTGCATAGCAACCTGCAACTCTCCCTTACAAATCACAATTCGCAGCAAAGACACTCTCAATATCTCCGATTGGGAGGATTACGCAGCAAAAACAGTTCCTGGCGGAAGTGGAAGCAGAAGAAATGTCTGATCTTAGCCTAGTTATTCGCGCAGCATCTTTTGCAGCGCACGCCCATCGGAATCAGCGCCGAAAAGGTGGTGATAAAGCTCCTTACATCAACCATCCGCTTGGTGTTGCAGCCTACATTGTCGAAGTCGGCTTTGTTCACGAGGGCGAGGTCTTGGCGGCTGCCATTCTTCACGATGTTGTAGAGGACACAGAGACAACTCTGGCAGAAATCGCAGATAGATTCGGAAAACGAGTCGCTGGCTACGTCTCCGAGGTCAGCGACGATAAAGAGCTTCCCAAAGCCGAGAGAAAACAACTACAGATCGACCATGCTCCGGGTATGACTTGGGGCGCAAAGCTGATTAAGCTGGCCGATAAAATCTACAACTGCACCGGGTTGGCAACCACGGCTCCCGCAGCTTGGCCGGAGGAGCGTATTATCGCCTACCTCGACTGGGCAGAAAAGGTCGTAGCGGCTTTGGGAGGGGTCAATACGGCTATGGAAGAGCTTTTCGCTGAAACTCTGGAAAAAGAGCGCGCAGCACTATCCGAGAAAGTAAATTAAGCTTCGCTCTAAGCTCTACGTTCAGCGCGTGACACGCAAACGACACGCAAATAGTTCTTTACTCTGAGTTTCGGCAGGTTATGATGACCTGAGCTACCTAATCCCAAGGCGAAAAATGCTTGAACACAACAAGTGCGATACCTGCAACGCTTTTGTAGAAGACTCTGCACTGTGCGAGCAATGCCAGAAAACGGTTGACGAGAAAAAGGAAACGCGCAAGTTTCTTCTACTCGAAGACCTAGGTTTTGAGATTGAGGAAGCAATAATTGCCTGGCAGGAAGCTAATCCTGCCGGTCTTGAAGGCGATGAGAGTCTTTCTAGCCTGGGAAACGCTATTAAGCAGCGTCTTTTGGAAAAGAGCGAATAATGCCTGCTGTACAAACTGAACTTTTCCCGAATGCCAAGCCTATCGCCCGTAAAACGGCTGAGAAGATGCGGCAGCACGCGACCAACATTCAAAACGGAACTTGGACTGTTCAAAATCAGGTAACGGAAGAGCATCGAACTTTCAAAATCGAAACTCAGCACGAAGATGCAGAGTTTGCACCGAAGAAGCGGATTCTTTCCGTGATGACCGGCAAGGATAACGAGAACGACTTTACCAATTTCGCTTTTATTAGCGATGATGGGGAGCGTATTTTCGTTTGGAAGAAGTTCCGCAGAAAAGATCGCTGGACCCGTTTTCAGTATTATGCGGATATGCTCCACGTTTTGATGGCTGGACGCGAAAGCGCAGTCGGAAAAGACCGAGAGTATCAGCATTACACCTGCACGGGCAGCGCAAAGTGCTATCGGTGCGACCGAAAGCTCAGTAATCCTCTTTCGTTGGAGCTTGGAATCGGCCCTAAGTGCGCGGGGAAGATGTAGTGAGCGAGGATGCCATTAACGAGTGGATCGCTAATGATCTAGCAAAAAGATTGTTTCCCTTGTTTATAGAGAAACAAGCACAAGAAAAAGACTAAACCGAGGCGGCTATTTTCCAAATCTTCAACGAACGCCAAGTAATTGTGTTTGCGCCTGAGTTTCCTAGCGCAATCGTAATTGTTGAAGCATTAGCTTCAGTTTCGGCACTGAAATGCGTGGCTGCGGCAATACTAGAGCCAGCATAGACCTTCTGATGAGTATAAACATCTTGAGCCGAGGCTCCCGTTCGATACACTTTTAGCGAGTAGATAGTGTTTATACCGGCAGAAACAGTTCCTCCTGCGAGTTGATTATTGCCGCCAAAATCAATGGTAGGCGTAACCGTGCCGCCGGAAGCGATCATCGTTGTCTCAATAAAAAGTTCTTCGCCATCAACAGCTAAAGTAGCGGCGGGCACATCTAACGATTGGTCTCCTGTTCCTGAAAATATCGAAGCCGCAACAAGGGTCCATCCCGGAGTCCCCCCACCAATAGCGCCTCCAGAGGAATCTGTTAAAGTATCCGATGACGTTAAGGGCTTTCTCTGCCCTGTTGTTGCGTCTACGCCGCTCGCTATTATGTCTGCCATAGTAATATCATAACAAATTTTGCAGTATTTTAGGGTTGAAATGAGAACACAACTACAACTCGAAGCCTTTAATGTGTGGCTGAAAGACGAATGGTCCGTCTACGCTAGTCACGCCAATGTTCGCAGTCAACCTCTCTGCCTTGAAATAAAAGTTGGAGAGCCTGGAGTAAGAGTTCGCCGCGCGGGTGTAACTATTTACGAAGGCAAGTGCTACTTGCAAGCTATTAAGGTCTTTAACGAGAACCTTTCAGGCACAGTCAATGACTAAAAACGAGCTAGAACGGTTGCGCATATTCCTTAAGCGCCACTCTGGTAAACAGGTGGCGCATGAAAACGCGTACGTTTACCTTCATTGCGAAGAGGTCGATAGAGTAGCCAAACTCCGTCCATTCGCAAAGCGTGGCACGTATCCCACTGAATACGAAATACGCAAAAAGCTAGACAAACAAAACCTTAGCCTTGATTATCGTACTTTGAAAGTCGATATCGAGAATGATGTGTTGATTGGTCGGCCCCGGAGTTGGGGCAGTAAAGCGGCCAAACCCGTCAGTATCTCCCGCAAAGACATTAAACGCATCAATCTAGGTGCTATTTTTCACGACGGCACCGAAGCGAGTTTTTAATGGAACGCTGGGTACATACCTCTTACCAAAGAACATCAGAAGGTAAGATCGTCCACGGATCAGCATCCGGCCCCTTCTACTCTCACGAGGATGCGAGCATTTTCGCGGCTGAACAAAAAGACAGAGTCTGCGTCCGCATTACGATGTGGAATAAAGTCCCCGAGGATTGGGTTTCGCAGGAGGATAACAGAAATTACGCAGTTCTTCGCAGCCACCACAAAGTAGAGCCAACCATATTTCAGCTACAGTTTATTCCCTATACAGCAGGAATGAGCAAGAAGGCTTTGCTGGAACAATACGCGGAGCAGTGCGGAACAACCGTTGAGGAGTATTTCGGAGATCCTCACGGCGATGATGCCGGACCTTTTCTGGCCTGGATCGTTTCAGGTGCTACCAAAAAGTGCGTTGAGGCTTGCAGCTTTGAGTCAGGTAGTGACACTGTTGCGGCAGCCATTACTCGCAATCAATACGAAATGATTGAAGCGACCAAAAAAGACACAAAGCACTTCACATGATAGACCGAACCGCTTTAATGGAGTTTGCTGCTGACGTTAATAACATCGATCAGTTGCACGATCTTTTTGCAGCCCACGAAGCAGCAAAAAAGAAGCTTCATCAGGAGGTTTGGGATGCAGCTACCGATGATCCCAGCAGTATTCGCGTAGAAACACGAGGTCGCAGCACCGGACGGCGCGAACACAAGGGTATTCCTGACGGACCAATTGATTTTCGTCTTGAAACAGGAGAAGAAGGCCGCTTTATCTTCATCAATACCTTCTGGGAGGGCAGTATTCTGGTCTACGTTAATGACCAGCTAAAATTCAAACGCCCTGGGAATAAAGTCTACATAACTAGCCGTGGCTGTTATTAACAAATGACGACAACATACGACAAACACCGCAAGTATTGGGTTAAGAAGCTTGGCATTTCTTCTACTTTGAAGGAAATGGCGAGCTTTTTGCCATCTGATAAGGTGCTTGACGTAGGCTGCGGGGGTGGTCGTCTGGCTGCGTATGCGGCCTCTCAGGGCGTTGCAAAGGTCTGCGGGCTCGATTACAGCGGCGAGCTTATCGAGGTCGCGGTAGAGCGCTACCCCGGCATTGTGTTTTATTGCCGGGACGTTAATAATCCAAAGTCTTTGCAGCTTGATGACACCTATAACGTGCTAGTCAGTAACGTTGCAATCAGGAAGGATGGAGTCCGTCTTCCTGATTTGTTGCAAAACACCGATGCCGAGCGTTGTTATTTCCGCATCCAGGGTGAGCGGGATTTGCCTGGATGGACTACAGAATTACCTCTATACTCTGAAAACGAGATTCGCTCTGCATTTAAGGGCTGGAGTCTCGATATTAAGCAAGAGGTTTATCAGCAAAAGTTTACTGATGAAGCTTATTTCCGCACTTTCTTGGAGCGGATTGGGCTGATTCCCCGAGAAGAACCTTTCCAGGCCAAGACTTGGCCTTTGCGTGTCCAGAGACACTATTATTGTGTCGCTGCAACGAGGAATTAAATGTCAGATGAAACTACTTGCGGATATGGCACCTGGGATGAACCTTGTAACCGAGATCATCAAGCTGAGATGTCGCACTGCAAAGAACTTCCCCGTCAGGGGGAAATCACTACTAGTGGCAATAAATCTGGAAATCCAGTAACTGCGCTAGTTCCTGAAGGCTGGTTTTTGGTTACCGCGCAGGCCCACCGAAAGAAAGAGATTCCGGTCGGAATCTTTGCTCACGAGGGCAATTCAAAATGGTTTGCGGGACACCGGCAAACACGCAGCGAGAGATACTGCGTCTATAACAGTGACGGAGAGTTCGTTGCTGATGGAATGCGCTAAATGTCGTCGCTTAACTCGTCTAAGTGTTTCAGCATAAAATCAAGCAATCTCCTAGCTGAATAAATCCAAGGCTGATTAAGAGACATTTGAAATTGATGCAGTTTGTGCAGCTCTCGGTTGCGAGATGAGGTAGAACGTGAGGGATCACAACGCCAGCTACCGTAAAGCATGTCATCTGAAAATACGTCTAATTCGTGACCTTCGCTTTGATTACGGTATATACCTTCTTTTTTAATTGTTAGATGTGCATTAGTGTGGTCATCCCCAAACACGTTATGGGCAGTAACTCGAAAATAAGCCCGAGTAGTTATTTTAGCTGGAGGCAGTGGTGTAGGGTAGGTAAATGAGTACGTATACCAGCCTTGAATAACCCGAAAGTCACTGGAACCTTCTCTACCACTAGCATCAACCCTGCTGTTAATAATATTGCTTATATCCTCAAATAGTATTTGAAGATGCCCTATAGGCAAAAAAGCATCTTGTCCTGCTAGCTCTAAAATAGAGTTATAGCGTTCCAAGGATGTTGGATTAGGGTCTTGAGCATAAGCCCTTTCTTCTCTTCTTAGGCGATCATCCATTCCTTATATTGTAACAAATCAGCCATAAGTACAAGTTCTATGCACGGCTAAGTGCCGTGAAACGAAAATGAAAAGCAAATAGGGCTTGCATCAAGGCTCGCGGGCAGTAATATATACTGGGCTCTAGGTCCGTCGAAATACAGGGAGAAATAATATGGGTTCCTGGGGTCTTGGTAGCGACGAAAACGACGACACCTATAACGCAATGGGTTTCGGTATTTTTGAGCGATTCGGTGGAGTCTCTTTTAAAGATGAGTCTCTGCCGGAAGTAAGTAAAATCTACTCCGAGGATGTCTTTCCCCAGGCAGATGGAATTGCTTTTCTTGGCAGTGTTGTATTTGCTTTGCGCCACAGACTGACCGTCGAAGAAAAGTGGCTCAATAAGGCCAAAGAACAAATTATTGCAGAGCGAGAAAGCGACACCTGCGAGGAGAATCGAAAAGAGATTCTGGAGGAGGAGTTGTCAGAAATAAACTCCGCTCTTCGGAATAATGGTCGATCCCAAAAGGGAACATCATCCAAAACCCTGGGTGACCGCTTTGCAGAGGAAGGTCAGAGCAATGAAAAAAGCTGACTTGCATGATCCGCGTAAAGCGAGAAATCAAGTAGTCATCACTCATAGCCCTTGTGAGGATGACGAGATTCCTGCAACCTACGAGGTACAGGGATTTATTCGCTGGGTTGATGAAGTCCTTCAGGCTAACTACAAAAAGCCGAAGGAAACTCCCTGGCCGACCTTTAAGCAGTGTATCGAGCTAATCGAGCTTCATGGTTACAAGCATCGAATTGATGTCGTAAAGCCAACGTTGTGCTATACCTATACCTGCGACGGCGCGGAGGATTTGCAACAGCTTCCTCCCAAGCCTCTTCCAAACGACTACATGGACGTTTATGTTGACGAATACTCGTCAAACGTCCCTGGTGGTGGGTTTTTCTGCGCCGATTGTCGTATTCTGTGGCCTTTGCACGAAGCAGCCTGCAAAAAGGTTGGTGTAACAGCGTGGGATGAAACCTTTGTGGTATTCCGCGAAGGTGTATTGGCCGAAAGAAGAGACCGCCTCTGTTATTGTGGTCAACCGTCTAATCCGCATACCCCGATGGCGGGTTGCGTCTAATAAAAACAAGCCCAGGTGGCGAAATGGCAACCGCGCCAGTCTTAAACACTGGTGAATAGTCTCCAATTAGGGACTCCTTTTTTTAATAAATATTAAAAGGGAATATATTCAATTGTGGGTTCGATTCCCACTCTGGGTATCAGGAATTAAATAAATGGCTAAAATAAACTCATATAAGGCTGGAGATAAAGTAGTTCTCAAAACGACGCCAGAAGGTACGACCCTTTGCGCGGCGCTTAATCATCTCGCTAACAAGCCCCTGACAGTTAAAACAATATTTAAGGACTGCATTTCTATCGAGGAAGATGAGCACGTTGATCGAGCCATCCACATAAGTCATTTTGAGCGTCCAGATTGGGTAAAACTTACTACCGAGGCAGGAATACCTCTCGGTACTGATCCTGGCAAGTGTCTTTGTGGATGCAGGTCTTATCGAGTAAAGGGTTCTAGGACTTATGTCTCGGCTTGGCTTGATCCTGAGCATACTGATACTCCTTTTGAAAATCAACCTTATGTCGATCATATTTACGAGCGATTGACGCAACAAGTCACCAAGCTAGAGTTGCGGATTCTAGCAAAGAGGCTTTTGGAATTCGCGAAGAAGGCATAATGAATACCTATCAAGAGCATCTGGATCACATTCAAAATACAATGCTTCCTCTGATGGCGAAGCTGACAACCTGCACCCCTACAATCAGAGGATCTTTCAAGCCTTCGCACTTCTACTTTGTTGGCTTTTATGGCGGCAAGTCTGAAGAAGAATACGAAGAAGAGAAGGACGTTTGCCGCTTTGCAGTGGTTATGAAGACCTTCTTTGATCATCGCGACGGGACTTGGGAGGATGGGGAGCACGAAAGCACTTTGATGCAAGCCCTCAATATCCCTCTCTTTTATGAGAGTGCCTGCGTCTACTCATTCCGCAATCTGATGGACACAGTGTCTCGATTGCTGGGAGGAGAGCCACCCAATACAAAAAAGCCCGCTCTTACTCCTCAAGAGGTTCGCAAGCTGTTTCTAGCTGCTGGTTTTGAGGAAAAGCCCGCCATTATTCACCGCTGGAACCCTCGCGCTGATATTTTGGTCGAAAGCGGTCGAGAACTAGGAGCAATAAGTGGGTAGTGTTTGTGGTCCGGCAGAGTGTCCTAAGTGCAAATATGAAGAGGCATACGAAGAATCTGTCTACAGCGAGGGTTCTCGTTATCTCGAATGCCCGAAGTGTCATTATAGCTATTCAAAAACCAGGATAGTAGCCCCCAAAGGTAGTGACAATTACTTTCTAGGCGATGGTAGCCAAGATGATCACTACGAAATCGAAGAAGGTTATCCAGAAACCTCTCAGTTCATTAAACTGATGCCGGTGACGGATGATCCTAACCCGCCTACGCATACCACTCTTATTGAAGGGGGGTTGCCGATGCCAGTAATTCATTGTCTTCAAGGGCCAGAAGCTCTTATAGAGGCTTTGAAAAAATCTAAAAACGAAGAAACAAAGAGCGAAGAAACAGAAGAATAAAAAGCGTAGGGCGTAGAGCGTAGAACGGAGCACTTAATTCACTAAACCCCCGACCTGTGGGCTAGGTGTCTCCGTTCTACGCTCTGCGCTCTACGTTCAGCGCGAAAGCAACCAATGAAGGTAAAGCAGCTTGAAGTTTATCCCGTCTGGCTGGTAATTTATCTGTCAGTAACCGCGTTTTTCTGGGGAGGGGCCTTCGGAGCCATGTTTGGAGCTATTGCTTCTGTAATAATTCATGGCACCATTGGCATGGTTGCAAGTTAATATGTTAATTCTAGTTTATACCCCAGGCACTGACGAAGATCCGGTTATTGAGACTTTCACTAATCAGGATGATCTTCTTCAGAAGGTCAAGAAACTAAAGCTCCATTATTCCGACTACGCCTATTTTGTAGGTGATGTTGTGAAAACCTTCGACCAGCGTAGCTAAACATGCAAAAAGACGAATTTAAGCGCCTTTATGTGATTCAGTTCCTCGCAACATGGTCTGCGAACATTTCCGCAGGCATTCAACTTGACGGAGACACTTCTTCTGAAAAAGTGTTAGCGATGGTTCAAAAACTGAGAAACCCTCCTGTAGATGCTGCCAAGCATCTTGCAGAAAAAACATGGAACGCCTGTAATGAGGGTGGGTTAGTTGGCGGTTTCGGACAGTTCATGCCGTCGTCTAATAACGGAGATATGTAATTGTATAAAGACAGATTGCTTGATTACCTGTCCGCTATATTACTTTATGCATCAATACCAATGATGTGGGTAATGAAAAACCTTTTCGGGTGGTCTGGTTATCGAGCTTTCGTCTTTAGCTGGTGGTCAACCGTTATTCTTTTTTTGGCTGGCAGTCTAGGGTTTCTGGCGTGGATAATATGAACGAATTACTGGCTCTTTTGCTCCTGACTAGCATGTTGGCTGAAGATCAGGGCTATTGCGAACTGTGCGGCTACGGGATTAAAGGAGAGGTCGGCCCCCTGACTGGCAATTCCGAACAACTACTTGTTTGTGCTGTTGAATGCGGTCAGCACAACAACATATAAAAAGAACGACGATGAGTCGAGCAAAACGACGAAAAGCTAAAGCAAAAGCCAAGCTAGGCTTTGTCCCCGCCATTATTGAGCAATCTAATGGCCGTAAAAGAGGGATTGCAGGGACCGGGCTAGGTGCTATTCAAAACACCAGCCCGATGGCCCGAGCTACCGTTACACCTAATCAGCAAGAAAAACAACGTCGTTTGGATCGAAAGCGCAAGCAGCAAGGATGGAGGGATTAATGCCTGAAGATGAAAAGCCAGCAGTACACAATCACTACAGCATAATCCATCCGCACTCTGATGAGGGCGCAATGTGCTGTCTCCCGGCATTTTTCTTGATGGTTACTATTCTCGGATTGGCCTATATGAATCAGCTTCCCTGGTAAATATGGGAGACGGGCTTCTACGAAATTTAAAGCGGAAAACACTAGTTGACCCGACCGATGTATCGGCCTGGGCTGCTTATGCTATTGCATTGGAGCGCCAAACCGGATTTGGCTATGATTTCCGTAGCGAACCCGGCAAGACCATTACGAAGAATTGCGTTTTTTCCTCAATGGTTAGGGAAAGGATGAGTTCGGAAATTGAACGTAATCAACTAGAGGCTCCCGAAGAAAAACTCATTCAACATCTGCTGGGCCTGGGCATCATCCTTTTTCAAACTGAGTTTGAAAGAGAAGACATTAGATACAGACTTTCCCTGAAAAGACATCCACGTTTTATCAATGAAATAGATACGGGTGGGCTGGAGGAGCTTCGATTGCAGGCTCTCTCAGAGAATAAAAAACTATATTCAGGTCCTCATACGCACGGAAGCGGAGAAAAGATTATTAATTGCTCTCGGTGTTTTTGGATCAATAGTTATTCAATTCAAATTGAAAGGCATTACCCTAATACTATGTCTGGATTAGGCAGTATGTATCACACATACTGGCGTGGAGTATATGGAGAAGATAAGGCGGAATTAGTCGCCTATTTATTAAAGGAAAACAAATGACCCATTGTTGCGATGAAATGACAGAAGCTGTTGCGAATATGCCGCGCGGAGACGATCTTCGCTTTTACCCACCTGAAAGAGGAGGCCCTCGTTACATCGCAGTTGCTGATGGTTTTGAATTAGATTTTTGTCCTTTTTGTGGTACTGATATTAAGGTGCCTGGAGAGTGGGCATCAAATAGGTGTAGTGGCAACAATAGTTGTGGCTGCAATAAGCATCATCAGGGTCGTCATTGTTGCCATATGATGGAAGGTAGTGTTAAACGTAAAAACGTCAACTACCTTGGTCGCAGAAAAACCCTTCCCAAATATGTTCTACCTAGGAAAACCATGCCTATTAAGTTTTGTCCTTGGTGCAAAGATGATTTAACTGGCTAATTACTTATTTCCGAACCAATAATCAACACCAGACAGGTTGCCAGGCACCCTATCTTTTAGTGGTTCAATATGTTTTAGGGTTTTCAGCCGATACTCCCAAACATAATAACGCCCAAACGGCTGATGAACACTGACCTTGGGATCAGGTTTGTGGACCATAAGAATTTTCGTATATCCCTGTTTTTTCCACTTTCGTAATTGAGTCAAAAGTCCAATAATAGTCCTAAAACCAAAACGAGGTTCTGCAAAAAAGGCAACTGGCAACATTCGATCTTCCACCCGGACTAAATAGTTCGCGGCTTTGAGGGCTGATTTAATGTCGTAAGTTCGCTCAATAAAAGGAGCATCGTCAGGGGGTGGCAAATAACGCTGCTCTTTAATCAGTGATGGAGCCCGCAATAGGGGCTTTTCATTACCAAAGACGTGATCATCGAATACGTGTTTGTTAAAAACATGACGAGTTGCTGGGGATAGCATACCTCATTGTAACAAACTGCCGAAAGCATAAATATGGCTTTGCCTGGACTCACTAAAATCACTTTTGAAAAATGCCCGGAATGCGAGTGCCGGGATATAGGTGGAATCCGTCTAGGCAATGGCGTCGGAATTCATACTTGCGGCGAATGGCGGGAGTTTATTACTTTTCGCTGTGGTGCAGAATACGAATATTCTCCCAATTTCAGCAAGGTTATCTGCAATAAGCCCTGCAAAAAAGAGGGTGTTAATGAGATACACGTTGATGTTACCATCCGTGTTACTTTGCAGGTTCGTAAAGAAGTGGATATTTCGGAACTTAATGCCGCAGATTTAATCAAGGTTCCGGGTAGTGACAGCTATGGTTGCTATCAGTGGCAAAAAAACGATGAACCCAACTGGTTGCGCAAAGCAGAAGTGCGACGAGTTGAATTTCTTAAAATGGGCAAGCTAAAAAAGAAGGCACGTCGTGGATAAGCAAGCATACATAGACCACATCTATTCAAAGCTGACAGAAAAGGCTTCAAAAGAAGAGCTTTTTGAGCTAGGCCGAAAGCTGCTCGTGTTTTCCGGTCATGCATTAGCGACCCACCGTGATCGTCTCGGACGTATCGTACCTATCCCTGATAAGGTGATGCTCTATACCCTTCATCGGGATGGTGATTACGCAACATCGATTGCTTCCTGCATAGCTACCAACCCAGAAGAGGCTGCAAAAATCTGGGGCGGAGAGTTTATTGCTCGCGAAGGAGGGGCTTGTGGGCTCTCTACCAATCGTGAGGAGCTAGGGGTTGTGGGTACGCTAAAACTCGGCGCGCATCTGTTTCGAGAAATGGATAGCACAGACGAAGCTCTAGCTGGATGTATGAGCGGTAATGTTGTTTATTGCAAGGCTGGCCTTAATTTGCTTGGTTACAGAGGACACACCCTCCAATTCGCAATGAAGCAGCGGTTTGTTGCCAGTATTAAAGATGCTTAATTCCAATTCATTTGGAGTTGACCAAAACGAACGTCAGGAACACTGTCTCCAGCCACTTGCTCAACCCCACTAAAATCAAGCTGAATCATCTGTCCTGCACTAAAATCAGTGCTCATTGTGGTACTGCTCAAGGTTAGGGCGACATAAGAAGTGTCTGAAGTGGGATAAGCAACGTCACGAGTTACTAGTTTCGGGCTTCCAAAACTACCACCGCTAACAGGGTCTAATGCTTCCATACTCAGTCTAATAGTTCCAGAAGAGCCGCCTCCAGTCCAGATTACTTTTTGATATATGCGAATAGCGTTAGTATCCCATCCAGTAAAGTCGCTGGGAATGGCAATAAATAAAGAAAATCCCGGACCCTGGGTTGAATCTTCGAAGGACCAAATATAGCTGCCATAACTGGTAAATTGACTCCCATCACTTTCTTGCCCAAAACCGATAGTGTTAATAGCACCACCCTCTTGGTTCATATCAAAAGCACCCGCACCTGGATAAGTAAATACATAACTTCCTGAAGCATTAGGTAAATGCTTCGATGGAAAACTAATAAGAGAAGATAATCCTCCCCCGCCTATCGGAGTTCCCGAACTATCTACTAGTGAATCGCTGCTAGTTAATCGTTTAACTTGCCCTGTTGTAGTATCTACGCCTGCTGGATTAAGTGATGCCATACAGTAATATTAACAAAAAACCTATGATTTTAAAATACAACTTGGGAGACCGGGTCATTTATACACCTACCGAATCCGACAGCAAAAGCTGGTCGGGTATTATTGTTGAAGACCCAAACGGTAACTTCCCTTGCATCATTCACGATGAGATGTTTTATATGGTATTGTTTGATGCCAGCCTAACAGGAAGACCTCTTCCCGAAGCCGAATCTACTTTGGCTCCCGAATCAGATTAACTTTGTCTCAAACCCTGTCTCAAATCCACACTGTCTCATAACCTAGGAACACAATGACCCAAAAAGCAAAAATCGTCTCCGGTGCCATTGGCATTTTTCTCCTCATAGCAACCCTGACCGGTCTCGATGGCATTGTTGTCATCGATCCAGGCGAAAGCGGCGTTGTAGTTCGCATGGGAGCTGTACAAACAGATTCTTATCTTTCTGAAGGGTTTCACTTTAAGATCCCTTTCGCGGATGATGTTGATCGAATCAACGTCCAGATCAAAAAGTTCGAAGCCGCCAACATGAATGCTTCCTCTAAGGACATTCAAACTGTACGAACCAGTTGCACCGTCAACTATCGTGTTAGTGCCCTCCAGGCTCCTCACATCCGCCAGAAAATCGGTATTGAGCCGGAATTGCACGAACAAACCGCGTTGCAGCCTGCGCTCGCTGAGACTATTAAGGCTGTTACTGCACAATACAACGCTAGCGAACTGATTAGCAAGCGAGCCGATGTATCTCATAAGATGAAGGAGCTTTTCCAGTCAAAGCTAGATGGACTTGTACCTGGAGGTTTTGTGGTTAGCGAGTTTGCTATCACTAACTTTGAGTTTAGCACCATCTTTAATGACGCTATTGAGGCTAAGGTTAAAGCAACGGAACTTGCCATTCAAACAGAGAATGAGGTTCGTCAAGCTAAGGCCGAAGCACAGAAGCAAATCGCTAAGGCTCAGGGTGAGGCACAATCTGTACGAATTCGTGCGGACGCCGAAGCCCATGCTATTGGTGTTCGCGCAAAGGCTTTCCGCGAAAATCCCGAAATCCTTAATATGGATATCGTAGCTAAGTGGAATGGAACTCTTCCGCAAGTTATTAGCGGAGGTGATGGTTCCGGCATGATGTTGGTTGGGCCTATGCTGCGCGGTAATAAGACTCGATAAGTCAATCGAGTATTAAGTCACAAAGCCTTGCATCCTTCTCTGAGGGTTGCAAGGCTTGCGGCAATGTAATAAGGTAGCAGGTGTTAAAATCAGGAGACATAACCCCTAATTAGGGGCCTTTGTTGCTTTAAAAAAGCGGGTTTAATTCTAGGATCTTTGATTCCTGTATTAAGCAACAAAGTTTTTGGTGCTGCGAGAGGGTTCTGACTACTCAACACCCTCAGCTAGTGAAGTTCAATTCTAGTATCTTGAGCCCACAGCCGGTCTGGTCCTCCGCATATGGACTTTAATAAACTATGAATCATAAACAACTAAGCATTAACAAAAATGCCTTTTCCTTATGGAATTTAGACGGGAGAAATCCTAATCTTCCCAGCCCTCCTGTCGGATCGGGCTGTCAAACACATTATTGTTGGATGCCAGCGGATAGTAGTTTCGAGCATTGCTCCGCTCACGGAGGAAAAGATTGTGCAATACCGCCACCATAAGAATCCCGGATGCGTGGGAATACGAAGACAGTAACAGAACTTTTAAGATAGAGGCCAGTGCATGAAGAACAAAGATTACTCCCGTTTTATCGGGGAAGAATTCTCTATTTCTGAATTCACTATTGGAAAGAGTGGGAGTAGATCAGATATAGACCCGGCTGATGATGCCTATACTCTTAAGATTTTACCAGGTAACCCTTCCAATAAATTGTGTCCTGATTTCAAGGCTGTTTTGATCCAAGAGCTTGTCGTTGATGACATGTCTCCTGCTATTATGTACCCGCCAGAGTCAGGTGATACCAACCACCTACTTTCAAGACTTGAAGGTAGCGAACCTTATTTTGAAGTTGCATCCATGGACCAGATGATGCGGCAAAGCATCTTGCAGGGAGGGACATGTACCCTAACTCCTGCCGCTGCCTTTGGCCTTAAGAACAAGCCAGAAGATCAGTGCGTAATGAAGAACAATGACTGTAATATTGGAGACATTGTAGAAGTTAACTATTTCAAAACTACGGCCTATAATGGGATCCAATTTCGGGTAACAGAAGGGATACCTCACGGCTGGAAAGGTATTGTAACTAAATCAACTTCCGGCCAAGAGAAATGCTTTCCTGTAGGCGGCGCTTTTGCCTGGGCTGCCTCCACAGGATTAGTAGTCATTAAACACGAAGCTTCCGAGAATCAAGTTTACATCGATCACATGTATGAGCGGTTAACTCAACAGCTTACGCAACAAGAAGTGCTTGCTTTAGCTGCCCGACTTAAATCCTTCGCAAGGGAACTAAATGGATAAGTCAAAATTTAAAGCTGATGATATTGTAGAGGTATACTTTCCTCCAGCTCATCACTGTTTTTCTTGGACTGGTCTTCGGCTTAAGGTAATGAAAACACCTAAAAATGATAGGGTATCAATAGAGGTAATAGTGGTTAGAGCGATTGCTGCTCAACCAAATTATCCGGTTGGATTTGAATTTAACTGGGGAGGACAGAATGCCTTACGCGCATTCCAAGACAATGGTTCGCCCAATCAGATTTACGTTGATCACATGTTTGAACGATTAACAAAGAACGCTACTCCAAGTGAATTAAAGGATCTAGCTGAGAGACTCTTTACCGCTTCGGAGACGCAGGATTGATATGAAAAAACACGGCCCATTTAATGCTGGCGATATTGTTGAATGTCAGCACGCACGAGCCACGTCTTACAATGGTATTCAATTTCGACTAACTTCATTTCGTAAAGATTATGCTGAGGGGGTAATAACAAAAACAATACCTTCCCAGGAAGTGTCGTATCCCGTTGGTAATAAGTTTACCTGGGGAGCCTCTGTAGGTCTGATATTGGTAGCACCAAGCCGAGCAGATCCGAAGCCTGCCGTAATCAAAGTTGTACCTAGCGAGATTGATAAAAGTAATCTAGGAGACGTTGTTGAAATCCAATACGGCACAAGCTGGTGGAACGGCATTCAATTTCAGGTAATAGAGTATGGCCAGTGCTATTACCGAGGAAAAATAGTCAAAACAACAGAGAAACAAGCAAAGAGCCTACCTGTTGGAAGCGAATTTACTTGGAGTTGTGTCAGAGGACTGGTAATTATTCCTGAACAACTCACGGAAAATCATGTTTACATGGATCATCTTTTTGAGCGTCTAACACAAACGATCAGCACAAAAGAATTAATGCGCTTCGGTGAGAGAGTAATGATTCATGCGAAGCTCAAAGAGACAATCTAAAATTAGCCATGCTTGATTATACCGCGTTACAAACCAAACTCTCAAAGCTTGGTATAACTGAAGCGGAACTAATTCTTTTTCGATTTAGAGAACATGCACTGCGAGAACAATCGTTGGGATTTAAACCTCTGCTCTATTATTCTCAGTTGTGTTGGCAGATAGATTAAGATCCAGCAACTTCCACAAACTCTAGGTCGCAGCACCAATCAACAGTATCTGTGCCGTCTCCTGTGACTCGAATTCTTATGAGTGTAGTAGAAGCGTCAATAACGCAGGTCCAAGAAGCTGCACCACCTCCAGTATTTTCTCCTGTAAAAACAGGAACTCCATTTAGAACCGCTGCTCCTGCATCATTATATGCAAGAGCTTGCGTCAATATGAAACCGGCTGATTCTGCAGCAGTGTCGGTATTTCTTGCGATTACCTTGCAGGTGACTATGTAAGATACATCTGTTCTAGTTTCTATCTCAGCCAGAGTGGTTGTCGTAGCATCAGCCGTAGCTAAGTATTTAATGATATGACTGCTCTGCGCCGCACCGTTAGGAGTAAAATCAATTCGGTTTGAGCCGAAGACTTTTTGGTCGTCTTGGAAGGATTGTGCGTTTCTTCCTTGAACGAAGGTTCTTTCTCCGGCTGCTGTAGAATCACGACCTTGAACAAAAGAATAGTTAGCTCCGGTATTGATATCACAGTTCCGACCTTGGGAAAATGAGTAGTTACCTCGGACAGTATTTAGGGTGCCTTGTGCAAAAGAACCATAAGTTGTTGCTGTTCCCGTGCCCACATTATTTCTTTTTCCTTGGACAAGACACATACTTGTGTTGATATTGGACTCATATACCTGAATTAAGTTGCAGTAATTAGTGTAACCGTTTTCCATATCAATGGTGTAGCCCTGGATGAGGTTGCAGTAACTGCCTGCTCCGTCGAGTTGGATGTCGTAACCTTGTAGCATGTTATACGTTCCTGTCGCAGGTCCGCTATAAACATTTTGGCCTTGGCAGAAAGAATAAGGCCCGTATGCATAGATATTATCTCCTTGGCCGAAAGAGTATGCTCCAGTTACTTCGACATTGTCGCCTTGGGCAAAAGTATTATTTGCTGTAGCGTTGCAATTATCGCCTTGAGCAAAGCTATTTTCTCCCGCCGCTGTAGGAGCAACAGTGCCTTTACCTATAGCAGCATTTGTGCCTGCGCCATCAGTAAAGAAGCCACTACCGCCACCAGCACTAATGCCTGTAGAGCCCTGAATACCAGTTCCTTCAATACCTGTGTTGCCAGTAATACCTGTAGTTCCGGCAGGGGCAGCATCACCCACGGGATCGAATAATCTAAAATCAGCCATACCTAGATTATACACTTTTTTGACTGAAACAGTGACTCTTGCATATATCCCAAAGGACTCTAGAATAGTCAAATGACAAAAAAAGCAAAGAAAAGAATCAGTATTGCATTTAGTGGTTATATTGTCAACGGACAAGATGGCTCCGCCAGTCTCACACTCATCAGTAATGATGTTTACGATGGGTTAGAATTAGATCGGATTGACCGGCGATTTGAAGGTGACGAGATTGATATCGAACTAGTTATTGACGAAGATGGCAATATCCTAGAGGGTTTAGAGATTACTACAGAAGCTGACGTTGAGGGATTCAACAACGAAATCGAAGACTAAAGAATGCCTGACGATAATATAAAGGAAGAGTTGATGTTGCGTAGGCAACGTCACGATGAGCACTTTCTACACCTACTAACTCAAGGTAAGAAGGCTTTCCAAGAAAAGCCGGAAACTTGTGAATTCTCTGAGCCTAATGCGTATTGGAGAAAAGCTGGGAAAAAGGATCTGCGCTTTAGTATTACCTTTCCTGATGAGATTGAAGAAAAAAAGGGCCACATTCAGGTCGGTGCTAGTGTAATCACTTACACTGGACTATTTAATACGGGTAACCCTGTTCTACATTTCTTTGCCTTTTACTGGCATAAAGCTCATCCAGAGGATAATTACGCCAGAGATTATCTCTATAGTAGCTCTCTGTATATTCATCATAATCCTTGGTTTGGTGAGAAGCGTCTGATTCCCTATAAGAGACGTTGGTATCAGCGTTTTATTAAGAGATTTAATGATACGTTTAAGTGGCTGGTTGGTAACTCAACCACACCGATTTATCAGTTTCGAGATCATGACGAGGCCGATCAAATTATTGAAGACACACTAATTGATGCTGTCTTCACAGCTATTAAAGAAACAAAGAAACAAAAACAAGCCAGAGAAGTGTTGTCACTATGAAAATCGGAGATATTGTCGAGATAAATAATCCACTGAGAGCATCTCACGGACTACAATTCCGAATTTCCGAAATAATATGGGACGAAGGAGACGCTGAAGGCCAGATTCCTGGTTTAACTGGAATAGTGACTAAAGCAATATCATATCATTCCTACATCAGTGGACAACACATCTGTATCTACCACAAAGATGTGATAGTCGTAAAGCGTGGTAGGACTTGTGAGATGGTTCTGCGAGGAGGTATAGCCGGAATAGCTTGCGCTGAACCTACCGACAACAAAGAAATCTTCTGTCCTGAGCATCTTGCGCTACTTGATGAAGACACAAAACCTGAACCAGAGGCGTCACCGTCACCTAATCAGGTCTATATTGATCACATCTACGAACGACTGATGCAGAACACTACTCCAGAAGAGCGAGTTGCTTTGGCTAAAAGACTACAGCCATCCATTGATTGTTCAAATAAAGAGAATTTCACCGTAGCACTGAAAAAGTTGAATTACACCGAAGAACTCTGGAAGAAGTTCTCAGTATGACACGAGCAACAAAACTACTTTTCCTAGCTATTCTTTTTGTGGCGAGTCCTGGCTGTTCATCTATTAGGATGACCGTTAATCATGGCCCTATAGCTATGGCAGGAACGAGATGTAATATTGGAACTCTCACCCACCCAGATATTGAGTATAGATATCCGGTTTTGGGTCGAGCCCCCGGCACAGAAGACAAAATCCTTTCCACAATTGATATTCCCTTTTCCTTGGTCATTGATCTTGCGATACTTCCAATAAGTATTCCCTACACAATCATCACTAGATAACGGATAAATGAAAAATCGACCGTGGTTAAAAGATATCTGGCAGCGAGTTAAGAATACTCCTCCCAAGCCTGTTAAAACCGCTGAAGAGGTTCTTCGAGAAACCTTACATAAGGAATTCCCGAAAGCTATGCACGCAGCTATCGGATTGATGCAGAGCGGTTTGCTAACAAGACAGGAAGCCGATTACATTATTGATCGCGCTAACGTCCAAGATCCGGCTGAACGTGAACAAGCTTTGAAGCGCCTTGCTTCTTGTGGGATAGTTTAGCGAACGCATAATAACAGCGCTGAACGTAGAGCGTTGGGCTTTTTCACTCACATTGTTAGCTCTCGGGGAGTTGTTCCTAGCTCTGACTAAAAAGAGGCCCTTGAGAGAGTGCATCCTGAAAGAAAGATGCCTTAACAGTGTGATCTTAGTGATGTACAGCTAAGATCGAGTGAGAAAGCTCAACGCTCTACGTTCAGCGCAACCCTTGCAACCTTTGTTGCATAACTAGAAGGACAGAAATGTTTTGGAGAAAAAAGAAAAATAAGGGGTTCGTAGCGAGAATTCTCCCTACTGAATCAGAGATGGAATATGGCCTTATTCTATGGAATTACGTAAAGAAGCTGCCTCTAAGGTGGAACGCTTCTTCAGGGTTCCGAGCCGGGTTTTTAGCAGGTATTGCAGTTGAGCACCTACGGTTAAATCCTGAAGAGAATATCTCTATCCCCTTTCCAGGTATGGCACCCGTTATTATGACTAAATCAGAACGGTTTGATCGAGATCCTCACGTAAAATTTCATTTTACTAATAACCCAAAAGAGTAACCAAGCTGGGTTTAATAGATGAATCATAAACAAAGATGTAATCTTCTAGTTGAAACCATGCTAGCTCTTGGCTACACAGGCTATCTCCCAAAAGATTATAGTCGTGGTAACGCTAACCAACCTAGTAACTGTGATGCTGGGTACTTGTTTTACCCAAATCCAAAGATGAGGGGCAATAACTTCGAAATGTATCGTGGGTATGTTCACGATACTGAGGACGTAGTCTATCTTCGCATCAATATTCCTGGCATTAAGTATGGTCTGGGGCAGGAATCCTTTAAATTGGATACCACCCATCAAGACTTTGCAAAGCATGTAGCTGAGTTCTGTCAGCCTGTTACTTTATCCAAGCAAGCAGTAAAGCAGCTCATCCACGAGTTCGAGATGCGACAAGGAAGTACTAAGGTACGAGAAAAGGTCATCTGCAATCTCTGCGATGGGACGAAGATTGATCTTCACCGACAAAAGCTGTTCCCAGATATGCCTGAGACTCCATGTAAAGCCTGTAGAGGCAAGATGGATAGGATCAAGGTGACTGAGACCTATTATCTTTTCGAGAGCCCTGAATGAGCTATGCAATTCTCAATATCGTCTATGGTTTTCCGATCAATAATGCCCATAGAACCGTCATCAAGCAATTAACGGAGAGTGAACTAGGCGCTTTATCTGAAGATGAGATTGATGAGCTTGAAAACGGCAGAGGCAGGCTGGCCTTTTTCGGTTTTGAGGGGCTTTATTGTGCCGGAGGAGACGACGATATTGGTTATTGTGGAGTCGAACTAGACAGAATCAATGAAGGCGAGAATATTAAAGTCGCTGAAATCACTAAATTGCGACCAACATCAGCGCAAATAAAAGAAGCCAACGAAAGATACAAAAAGCTACGTCCTGAATTAATGGCTGTAGCCGATCCTCCTGGTATTTATTTTGTTTGGAGTAGTAGTTAAAACAATGCATAAACACGAAAGGCCGCCATTCTACAAGGATCTTCCTGATGAAGTAAAACAGAAAATGCCCGAAAAAGAGCGGCGGGCAAGAAAACTTGTTGATTGGTGCGATGGCCATCCAGAAAATAATCTACCTACTGATTTTGGTCAACGTATTTGGCGAGAACTTAATTTTCTCGGAGATATAGAAATACGAGATTATGCACTTGCCTATATAAAAGAGGTAGCTGCAACACAGACCTGTGGTCACAGCCCTGACCACAATTGTCCATATACGAAACCAGAGCGAAACTAATGGATAGTGACGAGCTTAACAAATGGCTAGGTACTCATGGAAATGATATTCCTGATTGGATATCTCTGCCGCTAGCTCCGCCCTACACAGATTCTCGCTTTGCTGAGTGGGTAAAAATATCGGGGAAGATTATTCCCTATGCAGGATGGTTCTGGCGTGGGGTTGATTTTGACACCAGTATTACCTTGGGTATTATGGAGAAAACTCCAATAGGTGATATTCTTGGCTTTGACGAGAGTGGAAAGTTTGATAATCCTTGGGTAACCCTCAACGAAACTCAAACTAGACAGCTTAAAGATGGGGTCACTACTATTGTAGAAGAGCCTACTATATCTAAGTTGCATGATCTTTTTGAGTTAATGCAGAGTTTCCTGCCAAAAAAGAATTAGGCATTTGCTTCGGCGGCTGCGGCAGCGGCGGCGTTACCAGCTAAAATAGCTTCAGCAGTTGCCGAATCAATACCAAGGATAGGGTAGGGAAGCTGATGCTCGAAGAGGAAAGAGTACGAAAACCAAGTTATTAATCCAGAGGTTGCACTAGTAATACCAATCTTGGCCAAAGAAGGAAGCTCGGTTTTACTTGAAAAATGACCTGCTGCGGTTCCAGCGACAATACCAATTAAGAGACTTATTGCTCCATCCTTTAATGCACGTCTACCCGTAACGATAGCTTCTATTTTATATTTATCATCTACACTTAGTGCAGCTATTTCTTGTGGTGTCATAGTATTCCCTTCTCCAAAACCATTAAGTTGCCTGAATAGTTGTTGCGGTTTTCCATACATCTCAGCCATTGTCATAGGACGACCAGCATGCATTGCTTGTTGCGCGGAGGCTCGTAAACGAATATCCTCCTCATTAGTTAATGGGCGATAAAAACCACCAGGGTTATCAAATAAGGGGCTATCCGTTACAAATCCGTACATGCCACATTATAACAAACAGGAACAATTTTTATGAAATATCATATCTTACTGGCTTTAGCCTTAGGTTTTATTGGTTGTAGTCCTCAGACGCAATCGGAGTCCTCTCCTGAAGAGGTTTCGCTTCTTCAAGCAAAGATCGCAGTTGAAGTTAGTCTGCTGCCAGACCGTACTGCTGTCATTACCTTGTCGCTGCAAAATTGTAGCCCTAAACCGATGGAATATTATTACTTGCAACCGGCTTTTCGTTTAGGCGCTACTTTAGAGATCCAATATCAAGGTAGTCCCTGGGCACCTCTACAACCAACTATTCTAGCCGAAGGGTCAAGAAATCTCCCAGTAATAGCCCCGCAAGAGACTGTCAGAGACAAAATACTCTCTAAGGACTATCGGACACCGGATATTGCCATCCCACTAAGAGCAGGAGTTTTTGAGAAGGGTCAGTATACAATACGGTATAGGTATCAACTAATTGATGAAGAAATACTTACCGCAACAACACGCTTCTCGGTTAACTAGAGTAGCGGATTAGTTATATCTGTTGCGCCATCATCTTTACGAGAATTTACTAGCGCAACTAACTTATCTAGGCTAGCCGATGCTCCAGCTAATTCACCGCATACATTCCGGCTTTACAGATGAAACGCAACCGGGACTTGATTTGGGACGGAAATAGGGCTTGACACTGGCCCTGAGTCGCTAGAATGGGGGCTGGACGGTGCAGTTAGCATCCAAAGTCAGATGATGGAACTACGATTCCTAGGAGAATAAAATGCCAAACTCCATTGCAATGAATGAGTATGCTCTTCGCCAGACTGCGGAAAGCAACTACTCCCACTACGAGGGTAGTTTTGAGGATCTCTGTAGCTTGGCGGTTAAGCACTCCAGTTACAGAGTTATCCTTCACGAGGATGAAGACGGTGGCATAGTCGCCAAAATCACTATCCCAGGTTACGAGAAAGGCTTTTTCTCGGCTGAGACTCAGCTTGAGCCGGGGATGGAGATTACCGGCAAGTTCGAGCCTCGCAAAGATGATGAATACCCCTACATCAGTCATCGAGCGGTTGCTGGGATCAAGGTTCCTGCCGAAGAAACTGATCTGATTCTCTACAATCACATCAAGCTGGCCCGAAAGGGAGAAAACACCACTGACGCTGCCTGGGAAATCGTCAGCATCAACGCCAAGCGAAAAAAGGACGAGAACGACAACCGTCTTCCGCATCCAGTGACGATGATGCGTAATCACTGTGACTTGCCTGGCGGAACCAAAACCAAGTACACAGGCGATCAATTCGCAAAATCCATTCAGCAATGGCTGGGTGGTGGTCCCGAAGCTCCCTTTATCCTACTGGATTGCTAGATGGCGGCTAAATTCAAAGAAGAAGAAACAGTTTGGTTTGACCAACCTGATTTCGTAGCTGGTGTAGGAAATCGCATTCCTGCGATAATCCACAAAGTCTATGATTTTCCAGGAAAAGAAGCTCACTATAAGATTTCTTCTACCAGCCTAGCCTTTCCAGAATCCATGTTCGAAAAGCGATGCGGACATACCTCTTTCGGGGGTATTTCTGGCGAGCAAGCAGACGGTCATCGGTACGATTGGTGTACTGAATGCAAGCAAATCGGCCCTAATGCTGTTTACACCATTACCTGTGCTCGATGTAGAGACTTTACCTGCACCATTGTTAGCCGCGAGCGGCTCGCTAAGATGAAGCGAATACACGAAGCCAAGCAGGCTCAGATGAGAGCTTCGGATGCCCCTACTAATGTCTAAAGAGCCCGAAAAACCAAAACGGCGATATTTCTACTGTCCTGAATGTCGTGTTCGGTGCAGCCAAAGAAGTTACAGCGGTAAGACCTTCACCTTTAAGTGCGGGTCTTGCGAAGAGTCTCACACTGTTGAGATGACCAAGGAGGAAAAGAAGTATTTTAAGTGGTGGTTCAAAAACGAGTTCTTTAACAGCGAACTACACAAGACTTGGCACGACTTTCGCAAGTACTTCTTCAAGAAAACAAAAAATGTCGTTGAAATAGGTGACAAGAAAATCACCTGCTACGATTACAGTGATTGGAAGTGGCTCGGTTACGAGCTAATATGCAAAGTTCGGAAGTACGCAGAGCGACATCCAGAGATCGAGATTGCTTGCTGCGATGATGATTATCACATGGGCAGTGATTTGGTCTTGATTCCGCACCGGGATCCAAAGGGTGGTCCTCGTAGTGGTTATTGGGGGACGACGGTTATCTTTATCTGTCAAGGGACCCGAACCCCAACACAATTCTTCCTCTATCCAGGCCACGAAAAGTCTTTACTAGACGGTCTCAAAGCAGTAAAGAAGATTTCATGACTGTTCTTCATCAAAAATTGCAACGCTACTTCGCTTGTTGTTTGGGATACTTGTGTGATTTCTGCCAAGAACGTGGTCGTTGGTGTTGTAGTAGTGATAACAATGACTACGTAAAAGTCAAAATCACACTCCGGGAAGTAAAAGAAGGTGAGCGAGATCCTCGTACTGATCTTCAAAAAGGGGATATTCTTCTTTCCCCATTTTCGGATACTCGTCACGGAGGGCGTAGAATTTACCTTGTTACGGGTGTAGAAATCAGTCACGGCAGACCTTGGGGCTGGTATTCAACATGTGATGGCCTGGGCTGTAGTGGTGGAGTTATTTACCCCACTTCTTTCACTGACCACGGTATAGTGGAGTCGATTGAGGTCGTTGATCCTAAGCAAACTGGAAAACCTCGGGAATAACTCATGTCGCTACTGACAGCACTAGAAGAAAAGAAATACGAAGATCAGATGGAGCGAGCAAAAAAGACTCGGTCCTGGGAATCACGAGAAAACATCTGCAAAGCTCGGCTGATTAAACAGGTTCAGCGTGCCCAAGAGCGACCTAACGACTACATCGATGGTCTTATTGTGGCTGTAGGAAGTCGAGGTTCGGAACACGTTACCTTCGATGAAGCCTTTTCTGGAGATAACGACAAGTATCTTGAGTACGACACCCCAGAAGTACGAAGAAGTCTTTACTCCATTTTCCGTGCGCTGACAGAGATCCCTAAAACCTGGGCTAAAAGTGCTACGATTAGATTTTTGCGTGGGACGGGTAAGCAAAAAGGTCTCAAATATCACGCGGCAGGTACTTTTGGGGCTGACTATGGCTGGAAAACCTCCGAAGTAGATCGTATCATCAGCCTGATAGTAGCTCAGGAGTATTATCGTCACGGAGCTGGTTATAGCAGTGTTATCGTCAACTATCGTGATATGTATGATGAAATCAATGCGGCTGCGAACGAAGATGACGACATTGATTACAACGTAAGAAACTTTGCAACACAGGTTGAACGAGACAACGAGTTTCTCAATACTTGCTGTAAGCTTCTTGAAGAACGTGGCTTGGGTCCAGTTCCTATTCCGAAAACAAAAAAGCCTAAGAAGGCTCGTAAGAAAAAGGAATTCAAGTCCGGGGATCTTATCCGTAGAAAGGATTTGAGGGATTTGCCTCTCCCGGCTCATGTTAGCTTTCCTATCGTGAAGGAATATAAAGGAAAGAAGCAGAGATTTGACGACACACTGCAACAGGTAGTAATTGGTCTGACCAATGATGGTCACTATCAATGTTGGACTGTTGACCCCAAAACAAACAAAGCCCACATTGTGGATTATTATTCCACTTATGGAAACAAAAATCACCTGGAAGGTGCAACCTATCTAGGTCCTTGGACTAAGGGTGTAGAAAAAGCCAAGATGGATCTTGGTTTTTCCTGGTGGCGTAAAAAATGAGCGCAGAACGTAGAACGGAGAACCTATGACAGTAAACGTTGAAGCCTCGATTGACGAGAGTATTACCCATGCTCGTGATAAAGTCATCAAGGCTTTCAAAAAGCGCATCTGCGAAGAGATGGGGCTTTCCGGGACCTCGATGTTTGTTCAACAAACTCTGGGATTGGCCTGGCAAGTAGCAGACGCTATTGGCTGGGAACCCTACCAGTTTTGTCGTGACGCAGGATTTCAAGCGTCCTTTATCGCTCAAATGGCAAAGCGAAAAGGTTGTCCAGGTTGCGGGGAATGGATGACCTGGGATAAGGGTGATGACAGCCCAGAAAACAGGCAAATGCCTTCCTGGGTTTGCCTCAATCATGGTCTTGAGGTTATCATCCCCTCGCCGCTGGATTTACTGGATTAATTACGCAGACCACTTCTTAACAATCAAAACCCGCATAGCACCTGTCCCGTCTGTTGAAACTGTCAGTGTTAGTGCATTGGCTAATGTTTCTGTAATCGATGTAGTAGCGGTTGCGTGAGTATTCCCGTCATCATCACCTGTAACGCCAGAGGCGCATGATGTTGCGCCTTTTCTGACAATGGTTCCAGTAATAACAAAGTCAGTGCCAGAAATACTTGGTAGAGTGAAAATACTGGTGCTTCCAAAACTAACAGATACACCTTCTGAACTGACACCGTCCCCCCAGCAAGTAAACTCTAAAAAGTCTCCATCGGCAGCAAGAGTTCCCGCTGGAACTGTTCGGCTTATTGAAGTTCCAGTCTGGCCTGATTGAACGTTCTCCACCTGACTATCACCCGCCAGAGGGTTTCCGCTCCCGTCTACTAATGTATCAGAAGAAGTCATTACCTTTTTTTGTCCTGTTGTAGTGTCGTTTCCGCTCGGTATCAAATTAGCCATAGCCGTATTATACAAAACTCAGCCCCGCGCCGAATGGAGCGAAGAGCTTTTATGCTAAAATGAGCCATGAAAATATTCGGAGTCGGCTTCTGTAAAACAGGAACAACGTCATTAGGTCAAGCGTTAAGTAGCTTGGGGTTTGATCACTGTAATGGTAATGGGGATATAGGGAATTTACTAGTTTCTTCCTACATAACAGGTAATCTGGGTTCTATTTTTGCACACGTCGAAAACTATGATTCTTTTGAGGATCTCCCTTTTTGTGCTCCCGACCTCTACAAACATTTAGATAAACAGTTTCCTGATAGTAAGTTTGTATTAACGTTCCGAGAACCTGAGTCTTGGTTTAAATCCTTAAAGACATACTTCTTCCCTGAAGGCTGCAAGCACAACACCTTTTTATTTAATTCTCGATATACCAATCCAAACCTGCCCCTAGGTGGTATGTATGGATTGATGATTTATTTCACAGCCCTCTTTGGCACTCTAGAGATAGAAAAAGAACGCTACATTACTGCCTATAATGCCTATAACAAAGAAGTCATTAAGTACTTCAAGGATAGGCCAGACGACCTGTTGATCGTTAATTGGGCAGATGGCGATGGTTGGAAAGAACTTTGCGATTTCTTAGGAAAAAAGGTTCCTAAGTGTGGATTCCCTCACTCTAATAGAAACACTGCGAACAAATAAATGACTTGTAAATGTTGCGAAAATCCCATTGAGGATGTAGTTACTGCGATTGGCAGTGGCTATTGCAATTGTCAGGGAAAAGACGATCATTGCGTTGTTTGCTGCCCGGCGAAAAACGTTGACGCAGGCCCTTGCAGCTTGCACTATCGGCTTTGCAAGCAAGCCCGAACGGAACTTTTGGCTCCCAAAAATGCCTAAGCGTATTCTTTTAACACAATGGAAGGTAGAGCCCAAAACTTGTACCTGCGAAACATGCCAAGGCATGTGCGATGTTCCATGTTGGCCCTCCCCAGAAGAGGCGAAACGTCTCATTAAACTCGGGTATGGGCCAAAACTGATGGTCTGTGAGCGGCTTTGTCTTAAAAAAGAGGAGGGGGTTAAATACCGATATATTTCAGTTCTCAGTCCGGCTAAAGAGGGGCGAGAAGGCAAAGACAATAAAGAGGTTGATGAAGGTTGCACCTTTCAAGTAAAGGGCCTATGTCAGCTCCACACTATATGCAAACCCCTAGAAGGTCGCTTGGCTACCTGCAAAGGCCGCGAACCTGTTGATTTACGGGATCGTGTTGCGGAACTTTGGGATAATGCTGAAGCCCAGCAAATTCTTGAAGAGTGGGTTCAAGTATATGGTGAGGGCGAAAACGAAGATTGGGAACGATTCGACGGCGGAATGGGCTATTTCGGTGACGATGACTACTACGACGATTGAATACAAACATAAGAGGGCTGGTCATGGAAAAACAATTTATCTGCAAAAACCCAACGGGCTGTACGGGCAATTACAAACTGACACCGGAAGAGCGTGAAGCTCCTGGCTATTGTCGCATCTGTAGTGTTGTTCTCTGTGACACATGTGTCATTGAGTGCGACAACATTCCAGCTATCGCACAGTATCCCCTGGAGAAGCGAGCTAAGTTGCTTCCGAAGCCCGAAGGCGTAATATCGGGTCTGGTATGCACTGAACACTACCAAGAGGCGTGGCTTTGAATCCCTTCGATGCTTGGATGAAAGTTCTTTGGTCATGGCTGTTTCCGATTCGACTCAGACACATCATGACACCCTTTGCATCAGAGATCATTGATATGGATGTAAACCATATGTACGAAAAGTATAGGGTCTACTACATCTTTGGTATTAGGGTTGCTCATCGTCAACTCGACTGAGACGCAAATAGGACGCAAATAGACCTTGATTCAAGGGTTGACCGCAGTAGGATGTGGTAGGAGGGGATATGTACAGCCATTCAACAACACTCAACTATCTCATTACGGGAACAAATGAGGATGGGCCTTGGGAAGATGAGGTAGAGGTAGAAACTACCATTGAATGGGAAGGTGAGCCAGAAACCCCAGCCATTGTCACAGGACCGGCGGATAACTGGGATCCAGGCGACGGAGGTTATTTTGACATCATCAAGATAACTGTGACTAAAGACGCTCCCGATGCAAAGCTCAAGAAGGGCGAAGAGATTGAGGTCGAGCAAGTTCGTGAAACAGAAAAGGCCATCGAAGAAGAGGTCATCAGTCGCATGAATGATGATTGCTACGAACCAGAGCCGGATTACGACGATTACGTGGACGACCCTGCTGTGGATTACATCTACGATCCCGGCTATTAGACCAAAAAATAGTAGAGGACAAAATGGGCAACTTTCGTCATTGTATTCGATGCAAAGCTGAATTTTCAGTAATCACTGTTACGGCTTTGTGCGGAAACGAGTGTTACATTAATTACCCCGATGGTCGTAATCATCGAGGCAAGGTACCTAAGGGCATAGGTCTTGGCGATGAAAGTGATACCAGTGTCGCTATCGATTATTGCCAAAAGTGCGGACAGATGCAAGGATTGTATAAGGGTGACTAACGATCAGATGGTTAGGGGATAAGATGGACATTTCAGGGTGCATTCCTACTATTGTCAACGCTATGCTACCGGAGCGTAGCGGTAATCTGGCTCTTCGCTTTAAGCTGCGAGTCGATGTCGATTACTTCGGAGAGTGGAACGGAGAAAAGCCAGAGCTACTTAAGCGAGGCAATATCAGTTGCTTTGAGTTTTTGGTAACTCGGCCCTCCAATTACACTACCGTTTACATGCGAGAGGTTCCTTTTGCTCGTTTCGAGGAAAAGGATTACCCTTGGAAGTACGCAGCCCACCACGATTCCTGCTGGAGAGAACCTTTTGAGATTTGGCGACAAGCCTATCAAATGAAGGAAGCTTTTGAGGAATACGGGATAGACCGTAAGGACGTTCATTCCAGCATTTCTTTTGAGATGTTCAGCGGTGAACCTCATTATGAAGAGCTTGTTGGGGTTATTCCTATCTCCAAAGAAGGGGAAGAAGCCCCTCGGCGTATTTCTTCTGTGGATCGTCGCAATTACAAGTGGGAGTTGGTTACGGATAGGGTTCCTCTCCATACCATGCACACTTTCACGGAAGCCTACAGAAAGGAACAAGACCTGAAATACGATTATCGTCCTGTTCCTCTTACTCAGATTGCTCCATCGGGTGAAAGCAAATGCTCTGACCCCGAGCATCCAGTAAAACCCCACAAGTGCTCCTATGCATCTTAACCTCAGTGCCTCCAAAGTTCGGGCGCAACCTCACGTCAGACTACGACCCATCAACGAAAACGATGTACACAGCATCCTGAGTTGGGTCAATAATCCCGACATCGTCGGTAATCTAGCTTCTTTCTCTGGAGAACCCTTCACAGAGGAGCAAGAGCTTGCCTACATCGAAGCAATGCGAGAAAGTGAGAGTGATTGGGTTTACTCCATCATCGATGAAGCTGAAGGAAGGTACTTGGGGCAAATCGGAATCCATCAAATCCACGAACGCTCGATGGTGGGCCGTCTTTCTGTCGTCATCGGCAGCAAAGAAAACATGAGTCAAGGCTACGGTAGTGCTGCTATTCGTGCTCTACTCAATGTTGCATTTAAGGGAGAAGGCAGTCTCCACAAAGTCTGGCTGATGGTTTTTGAGACCAACCTACGAGCCCAAAGAACCTATAAACGTCTTGGCTTCAAGGTTGAGGGCTGTCTTCGTGATGAGTATTTTCACAACGGAGAGTGGCACAATATGATTCGGATGAGCCTTCTCGCCTCCGAGTGGAAGTAATGACCGAGTTTCGAGAAAACTACGGCGTCTATCTCACAGGTCACATCATCAGTGAGGATGGTCATCCTCACGTAGAGCGTCTGCACGCCCAGATAGCAACCGTTTATCCCAAAGACTACAAGGAGTATAGGTTCTTCAAAGTCTGGCCGGAAGACAACAAAGACCCCCAGCTACCAGAAAACCACAACGGAAAGCTCTGGTTTAATCGAGGTACGACTATCGTAGAGGTTATCTCTGATGAGGACGGCAATTCTCTGCCTAAAAAGGTTTATCTAGATGATTGTCGGGATACTCCAGACGGCTGGGTAAGAACATTTTGCCCCAAAGAAACCATCGAACACTTGAAGAGTGGTTGGGTTTCGCATCTCAGCCTGGATCACGATCTGGGTCTGGAGAATTGCGAAGAGTGTCTTGAGGACCCTGACACCAATCACGGCTATACTGTTCTGACCTGGCTAGAAGAGCAGGTTGTTCTTCACGGATTTGTTCCTCCTGAACACATCGCAGTACACTCAGATAATAGCAGTGCTCGCATTAAGATGGAAGCTGCTATTCGTAGCATTAAAAAGAGAACTAAGAAAGCATAACCATAAAGTTACTTTCACCAGCGTTAGTTCCTGATTCCATTCGCAGAGAAAGTCTATCATTGGTGGATAAAGTGATGGCCTGGGTGTTGGATCCAAAAACTCCAGATAGTGTAATGCTAGAAGCGGTAGCACCTCCGTTACGGAAAAGTCTGATTGCTCCTCCAGAAGTGGTAACGTGCCAAGTTACTGTTACAGAGGTGTAAGCTTTAGGCATTATTGCCATAGACCTGGGGTCTTGAGCATTGAACGCTGCTCCAGCAGCGTCACCATTCACATTGGCAAAATCAGAAGTTGCATCGAGATTACCTCCGAAGCCAATAATCATCCGATCAGTTGTAGGTCCAGAAGGTCCGGTTGGTCCCTGATTACCTTGGATACCTGTATTGCCGAAAACACCCGTAGTTCCTAGTATTCCGGTTAACCCTGAAATACCCGTTGCTCCCTGTAATCCAGATAATGCACCACCATCGGCATCGGTTATGGTGTCGGTTGATAGTATCGGACGGTTAGCCCCTGTGGTGAGGTCTACACCTCTTGGGTTCATATTTGCCATAGGTAGATTATAGCATTTGTGTCGAGATTCGAAGAAAGAGAATAGGTTGATGTCCGTTATTGATGCTTACACGCAATGTTCCAGTGCCAAATGCCACTTTCGCGGATCGTGGAAGGACAATTTTTGCGGTAAGTGCGGTAGTAAGATGGAACAAGTGACTCCGCTTCCCTATATCGGAGAAGACGCCGGACAAGGTATCTACCGCATCACTATTGTTGTTGAACGAGAGTTCCGCAACATCGATCATGCTCAGGAGGTTTCCGGCAAAAGCTGTCTGGGAGAGGACGAAGGCTATTTCCGAGATTGTGAAAAGGTCGATGGGAAAGCCCCCGTTACTCTGGAGTTTATTCGCAGTACGGTGACTAAGAAAACCCATCCTTATGAGTGTAATAGCTGCGTAGCTGACGGATCTTTGCCTGCTCCAGTTTCTAAAATCACAGAAGGTCGCTGCGAATATTGCGACAAGCAGGATTGGACTCTCCGTGGCTGATATTCACTACTACATGCTTAGTTTTGGTTACGCTGGACCAACATCCAACGTTAACATATCCGAAGAGGCTTCGACTGCCTGTGCGGATGCTCTTGAAAAGGTCGAAAAACAAGCTAAAATCGCTGAGTTGGATATCCGTCACGCCTATGTTTGGCCTGACGGAAGTCTTTACAAGTATCTCAGGACAGACGGTCCCGCAGATTACGCGGCTTTGAAGAAAGTCTTTGATGATGGGGTTTATTTGGTTGGTATTGATAATCAACCTGACTACCAAATCTTAGGCGGGGGTATTGATGTCCTCACCCTAGAAGAGAGGTTTGCAGGGTTTGATCGAGAAACAACTCTGCAACTCGCCAAAGAGCGTAACGCAGAGCGAGAAGGCTTTTATGCAACCTACCGCAAAGCCCGAAAAGAGTGTGAGACCTGCACGGCTCCGGGGCTTGGCTGCAAAGAATGTATGAAATTGTGTCGAGAAGCTGAGGAAACACAAAAAAAGTGGAGGCAACAACTCCGCCCTCTCCGCAAATAGGAATAGATGGAAGTAATTAAAATAGAAAACCACCCTAAAGGTGGCATCGTCGTCACTATCCAAAAAACAAAAAGTACCTGGACCACAAAGGGTGGGGTTAAAGAGGTAATCACAGAGGAGTGGCTTCGGATCAAGCACTATAGTTGGTATTTGTTGCCGGACCTGACTCCTGCCGCATACAACTCAGATTATGAGAAAGCGCTCAGTACTTATAAAGTTCGCCAAAAGTATGGTAAACCAACAAAAACATACAAACCAAAAGCGGTAGGTAATCCCAATCGCTGTATGTTTTGTCATACTGGATTAAGCGGAATGGCAGCTAGTTGCCTAAAATGCGGCGGGGCGATGCACCTTAGCTGCGCCGACGAAAACAAAGACAAATGCATCACCCCAGGGTGTAAGACGTAATAACTGTGTGCCTCTAGAAAAAAGTTTTCTCATGATTAGTGTCGGTGACGTTATAGATCAATACACCCTAACCCGTAAATTGGGTGAGGGCGCTTTTGGGGAGGTCTTCCAAGCTGAGGATGGCCCAAAAAACGTAGCGATTAAGTTCGCCAAAGCATCAGCTTCTACTGATCAATTCAGTAGATTTCTCAAAGTACAATCGAAGATAAAGAGCGATCACATCGTTCAAGTTCTGGATTCTGACCTGGATGCTACTCCGGCTCGGATCGTTATGGAGCTTGTTGATGGTTGTACTCTCCGTGACGTAATCAATAAGATCGCAGAAGCAGGTGCTTGGCAATATCGCCGCCCCGCTATGCTTTACATCTTGCGAGAAATTGCTGCTGGATTACGTGATGCACACAAACAAGGCGTCAGCCACCTAGATTTGAAGCCCAGTAACGTATTAATTAGCTCTATGGGCGAGGTTAAACTTACTGACTTTGAATTTAGTCGATCAGCTAAAGACATTCATCTATCTTTGAGTCTGGCTACGACCGATAATCTGGCCGGAACTCTGGCCTATATGAGCCCAGAACAGCGTCGAGGAAAGGATGTCAGCTATACCAGCGACATTTATACCTTCGGTGTTCTGATGTTTGAGGTTATGACCGGAGAATTGCCCCAACCCGGCGATATTCTCAGTGAATTCATCGAAAATACTGCCTACGACCGCATCTTTACTCGGTGTTTTTGTCGCCCAATTAAGCGATTCGCAGACGGTAATCAGCTATTTAATCGGTTTGATGAACTAAATAAGGACATGGTTAATCGTTCTCAGTTGGTCAGTCTCCTAGAAGACTTTCAATTGAGTGAGGTTAAGACACCTAGCCCGGTTTCTGATGAGTTTGTAAGCGGGGTTTATGTGTTTGGCGAAGAACCTGCTTCATCGAAGGAGAAAGAGGCTCTTACACAGCTTTGTAATAAATATTTAGGTTACGTTAAAGTACACACCGCTCTTAGGGTTGTTGATCCACCTGCTCGCGAAAATGTACCGTATTCTCTGTGGTTTATGCGTTCGATTGAAGAAAAGATTGACATCCCTATTTCTCGTGAAGATGATTTTCGCCGCGAGTTAATGAACTATGTCAGAGCTTTGGCGAATGGGAATAAACAGCTTCACTTTTGGAGCAACGAGCGTTTACACAAAGCCCTAAAACTTAAACTTGCTGACCCTACCAAAAGACCAGAGCCGAAAAATTTAATCACCTTGTATAAAATGGTGCGTAGCGACCCATCAAATGTTCCTACGCTCTTTTGGAGAGGGCAGCCAGGGGTTCCAATAAGAAAAGAGGTCGCTAGGTTTGAGGGTTTCATCACTATTCCCGACATTATTGAGGCTGCAAGTTCTCAGCACGGGCCTGGTGATTATGTCATCCACGCCGTTAATACTGCCGGGGAAGAAGCCTCAAAGTCCTTTACAGTAGCAGATAAAACCCTAGAACTTCAAAAGAAAAAGGCAGCAATACGCCATCGAAGGGAACTTGCGGCTAAGGCAGCCGCAGAACAAGCAGCAAGAAAGGCAACTCGACATTCAAGCCGTAAAGGATGGGTTCACGCGGGATCTTCGCACTCCCACAATACCGCTACACTTCCTGTTTCTCCTCCTCCCCCTAAGCCCATTAAAGTTTATCCTGTTAAGCCTCCTGGCCCAGTAGAGCAGGTTTTTATTGGGATGAGCTTTTTAGGGATTATGCTTATTCCTCTCATTATTTGGGCAATAACCTCTTACTTTGGGCCGTGAAATGATTTGTTTAGACACAAACCCGAGCTGTCGTAATGTTAGGGCTAAAGCTCTTATCCTCCAAAAAGAACATCCTTTGTATAGGGAAATGACCACGGTAATTTGGCCCTGGAGCACTACACCAGCTTTTGGTTTGAGTTTTGAAGGGTTTATTTACTGCAAAGGCAGTAAAGGCGTTTACCGCTTAAAAAAATCTGCAGTGGCTTTCTTTTGTCATCATGGATTCTTTGACTGTGGAACTTGCAAAGAAATCTATGATTTAGCTCGAAGGTCTACGGCCAGAATTCTAAATAATCGGAGTCAAGTAATTGGCTATTTTGTTCACCCATTACGAGATCCTCGCGGACCTCGCCAGTGGGTTTATTTGAACACCAATTGGACCTGGGAATTCCGTGATCCAAAGGATTGTAATAGGTTGCATGATTCGCATGAGGGACTATGCTCAGATTGCGGCTATCAACACCGAGAAAACGATGAATGATAAAAATGGCACACTGCTTGCAGTTGATGATCTGGTTATCTCAACTTATCGAGAGAGTGCGGGGAAAATTTATCGCATCAAATCAATAGGTTTGAATGCTGATCCTACGGAATGGCAAATATCTGATGGTCGATTGCACCAGGCGTTATGCGTTGCTGTCTATGATCGCTTTTTAGACGACAAGAAACTAGGGAATTTCACTACTACGGGGTGGAACGTGGTTAAGGTCGATAAAAAACTAGCCAAAGAGATGGCTAAAAAGTGGGCTGCGCTCGCAAAGCAGGTAGTATGAAAGGTTGTCCTCGCTGCAATTCTGATAATGAGGGCAGCAATATTAAGCGCAGATGTCCTCAATGCAAGATTGAGGTACCTCCGATTTCTCGGGGGGAATTCATCACACTGATTGTTTTTGCGGTCATCTTTGGTTTGGCTGGATTTTCCGAATTCTTTATGCATGGACACTAAAATGTTTGATCTATTTACCGACAGAGCGATGGAAGTTCTACGAGAGGCCAGAAACTGTGCCTATCGGCAGACTTGCGGGTGTATTAATGCCGAGCATATTCTAGTTGGGCTGTTTAAGACGACAAATACTATTGCGTCGGACAGTCTGCGCCTGAATGGGGTCAAACAAGAAGAGCTAGAAGCAGCTCTTATGTTTGATGATTTCGTCAAGCATCAGGATGTCTTGCCCTTTACGAATTCTGCAAAAAAGATTCTAGAAGCTGCCCACCAGGAATCAAAAAATCTCCGACACGCTTATATCGGAACAGAGCACATATTGCTAGGTTTGCTGCGGAAGAGGGTTTGGGACGGGGAGATTCTCAAAAAACTAGAGCTAGATAGGGTAAAGCTTCGCGCTTTTATTCTTGATCGCATCGGAGCCAAGCCGGAGTAGTTCGCTCAGGGTTGTATTTCTTGAAGCCTAAATTACACTGCCAAGCACAACCTTTAGGAACCAAAATGTCATCAAAATCACCAATGTCTCGCACTAAGAAGGTTTTTTTCTTTCTTCTGGTTAGTGCGGCTATGGTACAGCTTTTCCTAACTACTTTTCAACATTTGCGAGACCTTGAAAAAGAGCAATACACTCCTTATGTTGTAGCTCCAGTAACCAGCGATGATTAGCGAGCAAGACATAATACAGATATTTCTGTCTTGCGGGGCTACCCCAAAACAAGAAGGCTCGACTGGAGGATTTCTCTTCGGAGCTTTTAACTTTACATATGATGACAAATATACGGTTTCAACAGTGGAAGTTTTAGATTCAAAATGAACGGTATGTATCTAACACTAGCTGTGGTCTTTTACCTCATCTTCGATATGCCGATGCTGGCAATGGTTTTCTTGTTCCTAGCCTTTGTAATGGACGACGACTAGAAGCGTTGAACGTAGAACTTTGAGCACAGGTCAGGGATTCTTCTCATCAACCCCCCGGTGCAAAACTCTGATTTCTAGTTTTTAAGTCTCTAAGCAGAGACGCTAGAAGCTCAAAGTTCTACGTTCAGCGCTTTTAGCAATGAGTATTATGACATTCGAAGAAATCGACCCGACTAAAAAGTATACTCTCTCCAAAAAAGTAGAGTTTTACAATCATCGATCCGGCACCTTTGCCCACTTCAATGAGGGGCTGGTTGTGTCTGTTCTGCGAAAAAACGATGGTTACGCCTCTAAAACCATCATTGTTAAGTTTGCTGACGGAGATATAGAAGTTTTCCCTCATCAACTTTCGCCAATAACTTAGTCCATAAACAAGCGGCCCTGAGCCTTGCCTTTACGCACTTGTTGGTGTAAATTACTTCTTCAAATACGTGCCACCCTTTCCTGCAAAATAGTAAAACAGCGGAACAAGCTGTTTATTGGGATATATTACCTTAATGACAGAACAGAAATCTGAACCAGTAGGTTCATTTGTAATTAACCTCGATGATGAGGAAGAATCTCCTCAAACCGGAGCCCCGGCAAAGCCGTCCTACACTCCGATTGAGCTTACTACTGAAATAGAATGGGCGCGCAGCGGAACTAAGTTCTACGCTCGTCCCTGTGCTGACAAGTTCCCTAAACTGCCTGGCGGCGTTTATCGCTTTGTTAGTCCACCACAGCAACCTTGGTTTCTTGAGCGTAGCGCAGACCGTTTTGAATTCCCTTTCAAAGTCTATAACGCTAGCGGAGATGTCATTGCGCGAGTTTGTACGCACTGGGCGGCTAACGGCGGCAGTCTTGGTGTTCTCGCTAATGGTTTGCGAGGTGCTGGTAAGTCCGTTACTGTCAAACTGATCGCAAACCGTCTTCGTGATGAGATGGATATACCCATCCTTGTTGTAAGGCAGCCGATTCCACTCGATGTTATCTTTGATAACATTCAGCAACATATGATTGTGATTTTCGACGAATTCGAAAAATCACACGACCCAAACCTCTATCCAGGCGCTCAGCAAAGATTGCTTAGCACCATCGATGGAATGAGTCGCTCAGAGTTTAACCGGTTGCTGTTGTTCACTACAAACAATGTCAACATTAACGAAAACTTCAAGGATCGGCCTAGTCGAATTCACTATAAGTTTGAGTTCAGTCGCGTCTCTGATGAAATCATTGAAGGCTTGATTAACGATACTTTGCCAGAGCACTTGATGCACTTTAAGGAAGACATCTTCCAGTGCCTCAATACTCGCGCAATATGCACAATCGACATTGTTCGGTCTATTATCAAGGAAGTTGTTACTTTCGAGGAAAGCCCGATTCAATTCGAGGAAATGCTCAACATCGCCAAGAGCCAGCCTCCGTCATTCACGGTTTCTATTGTGGAGCCCGAAACAAACGGGGAAATCACCCGACTCAGCTCATTTTGGCGTCTGTCTCGCCACGAAGAGCGCTACGCTCCGCTGCTTAGCGGCAATAAGCGAAGTCTGGCTGATTTCAAGGATAAGGGCAAGGAAGTTAGCGTTTCTTCAAGCAGTTGGGGTGGCGACATAACCTTGAAGCTGCTTGAACCTTGCGAGGAAGATGGTTTCTTCCTGGCTAACGTTAAGGTTCCTACGTCAAAGACCTTCTTCGACAAGTATGATTTCTTGTATGAGCAATCATTCTGGCTCGATGATCGTCCTGATGATTGGAGACCTCTTCCTTCCCCGGAACAGATTAAAACCGAGGAAAAACAAGAAGACAATAAGGGGCTCAAACGACAACAAGTTTACGAACTCTTTAATGCTGGTCGCCACGGTAGAAAAACCCTTCATGGAACGGGTAAGCCGTCTGTCTATAAGATCAAGATTGAACCTAACGCTGAGTTGCACGGACCTCTTCGAGCAACTTCCAGCGCTCTAACCGGGTTAAATGTAGACAAACTGGACAAGTAATCTCAACAGTAGACCCGGCACTAGTTTTTAGTGCCGGGTTTGCGCTTTTTATCCCTAAAAGGAAATATACAATGACTGATGTAACAAACGATCTAACTCCCGATGAAATTTTCATGCTCAATGAAGTAAAAAAAGTTAAGGGTTTTGAAGATATCGAACCTACTGAAGCCGGTCTTGCTGTTATGGATGAGCGCTTTCAAGAGTTGGAAGAGCAATTCAACACAATTGACGATAATCTACTATCTCGGATAAAGGTCACAACTAAAGTTAGCGACCTTAATCAAGAGGTCACAGTTACCGTTAAAGCAGATGATAACGAGGCTTTCCAGGTTCTGCAAAAATTCACGCCTTTGGTGGAACTTTTTCCTTTGTTGGCTCAAGCAGAACTTGCTTGCGAAGCTGAGAGAAAAGCCGCTGCTGAAAAATTTACTGGCAAAGAGTTTATCTAGCACCTGATGATAGGTAAGCATCACAAATCAGCGCCTTGCCCATATTGTGATAAAAGGTCGGATTATTTTCGAATAATCCGACTTTGCGGGCTTAGATATCTACATAAATGTTCAAGCCCAGCCAATGGTGGTTGCGGTGTTTTCTATATTTACGAGTACTCGGGGCCAACAGATATAGACCCAAAGGTCTTTATTAGGGCGACTTGCTATTTTTGTGATGAAAAACACAAACTAGAAATACGGCCCCCAAAACTAAACCCCCAACATGGAACAATTATTCCGTGTTACCCGTGCTGGTATCAATATGAATGCGATACTTGGTGGGATCAAATGGATGACTCAATCACTTACCCAGATGATTTGCCTACTAACAAGCCAGAACCAAAAATAGACGTAAGCATAGATACAGACGCAACTTAACCCCTCCAAACGGGGCTTGACGCTAGGTTCTGGGGCCGTATAATGCCCTGACGGTAATATGGATTCTGAAACTATAGATCATCGCTTCTACATCCGTCTTCGATATCGTTATTGGCCTGCTTTCGCAGACGGTTCCGTGCCGCACGAACCTATCTACGTCAACTTTAGCATCCTCCGCGATTCTGGGACAATAGACGATCAGCAAGTAGCTGATAGAATGGACGCAGAACTAGTTAAATGACAACTCTCGACGACACAATCAGAAAAGCCAAAGAGACTATCTTTCATTGGCTCTATCCTTCTTGTGGTCGTGATCCGGGTGATACCCGACAAGTCTACTCTCATTGGGAGCTTTGGCAGCGAGTTTCCAGCATAGCTGGAATCACTGATATTGGGATAACCGATGCAGCCTTGGAGCTTTTGACACAAGAGCGAGATAACTTCAATAAGATATCAGACAAGATTTATCATCGGGCTCGATGGGTCAAGCTGATGAATTGCTGGGGGCCTCCTCCGTTGAATGAGATAATCGACGTTTTGCGGAAACAAGACGGCGATAAGATCATGGAGATTGACGCTGTCTACGCCAATCGAATGGGCCTTACGACTCAAGTTCCCGCTCGAATCCTCTACCAGACTGATGGACCTTCTAGAACTGAGCAAATCGGTCCCTGGAAAATCGAGTTTCAACACGCTGATGAAGCAATTACCTGCTGGGCGGGACATCCGGGTGCTGGAGTTATTCAGGCTCTCAACTGGATGGGCCAGCCTTGGGTTGAGAATAATCGAGATCGGGTCTTAACTCGCCTAAGAAAGTCGGCTTGGCGTAATGATGCAATCCCTGGGCACGTCAAAAAAGACCTAGCCGATAACATGGCTCAGGTGCCCGAGTGGATGCGACCGATTATTCAAGATGTGCTAAATTAGCAGAAAATAGGCTTATGCCTCCTGTTCCTTATCGTCAACTCATTTTCCAATGTGAGAATCTGAGTTGCCTCCATTTTGAGCCCTGCGGAGAGGCTCATCTGTGGGCTAGCTATTTGCGCCGAGAAGAGGTACAAAAGGACCATCATCTCTGCAATAAAATAGAGCCCGCTGATGGGCGCGCATATCATCGACTATCTGATGGTCGCCATGCGCGAATACTCCATACTGCTCATGGCCTAGACGCAAAAGCTTATGGGCTTACAGGGTTAAAAGTTGCTCTTTTGCTTCATGCAAAGGATTGCAACAAAATTGATACTCCAGCAATGATAATCGGTTATGATCCTCGGATTGTCCGTCTCATCAAACTTTTGGAGCGAGGCACTGCTATGGATTATAAATTTCATAGTGATATGCCTTTCTGGAAAAATAAGGGGGATGTCGCTTTTAGGCAAGGCTTCTACTCGGCTTTTTCTGATATTAATTACAAAATCAGATATGTAAAAGAAAACTTACTTCAATACATTAAGGATGAGCTACAGAAAGCTTTAACCCGCTGGGAATCTTACCAACAACAAAGTAAAGATAACCATCAAGAATGGGTAATTCAATCCAGAACTCTGCCTCGTGATAAAGTAGATAACAAACTACTCTACTCAAATCCTTGGATGATGGAAGCTAGTGGTAAAATCAGAGCCTTTAGGCGTATTATTCGTCTTATAGAAACCCCTGATCGCGATGTAGTAATGGCGGAAGCTAAAGACTATATCGATGATTTGGCAAACAAGCTAAGACACAAAATCCAAGGATGGGGCGTTAAAGACTGGAAACCAGTCTATGCTAAATCCTATACAGGTTCCTGGCATTATCCGAAGGGCCACTCACAAATAAAATCCTCTAGATGGTCTTATCCTCTCTAATGAAAATAGTAGTAATGTCAGACACGCACGGATTCCATAAGGCGCTATCACCGCCTGCCGGGGATGTGTTTGTTCATTGTGGTGACCATTGCTCATTCACCGGCACTGAAAAGGAAACCCTAGCTTTCCTGCGGTGGGTACAATCACTTCCTCACACCCATAAGGTTATTACTGTAGGAAACCATGATTTGTGGTGCGAAACAGTTGATATGAAGGAGGTTGCCGCAATCTATGGAATTCACTGTCTTATAGATGATAGTGTTGAGATAGAAGATAGGATCTTTTATGGTTCTCCCTATGTCCCCAAATATGGGGATTGGGCTTTTATGTATGACCAGCATACTTATCCGCACTATACTTACCTACCTGAGAACATCGATGTTCTGATAACACACGGACCCCCTTACGGGCACGGAGATTACGTTCCAGATAAAAGAATCCATGTTGGATCTCTTGATTTGTTAAATGAAGTTGCACGGGTTAAGCCAAAATACCACCTCTTTGGTCATGTTCACGAAGGTAGGGAGGTTGGCAGAACCAAGTCAGAGCTAACGCCTACTATATTCATTAACGCAGCCTGCTGGAATCACAAAACAGAAGCTACGTATAGCGCCATAACTTTTGACATCTAGGAGCAGAAATGACGGAAACTGAAGTTTGGGAATGGATGATGGAAGGTAATTATCCTCCTGGCTACCCTGATATGGATCAGTTGGATCTTGTGCCGCTAGAGCGTCGTGCAATCGCAACGCTCTCCGCTGATGTTCCCTATACAGAGGAAGTCAAACGGAAAGTCATTACTCCTGCCATGCGTCGGAAGGGTAAAACAACACGAGAGATCGTTGAAACACTCCGTAAAGGTACAAAAGTCAAGATTGTAATGGCTTCAAGAATGGGGGTGGTAGGAATTACGCCCGACCTTGACGCTACCCGTGGGTATTGTGTTAGAATACCCTGTATCGAAACCGACTATGTCGGTTATCCAATTGAACCTACCGGACTATTGACTAACATCGAGCCAATCGAAGACAATAGACCCGAAGCTGCTCCCGCCCATGCAGCTATTGCAGCCGAGAAAGCAAAACCTAGCGAAAGATGATATGTGTCAACTGCGGTAAAGCACTTTTTGGTAAACCCTTTAAGTTGCCAGATATTGTTATCATAGATTACTATCATGTAGATGGAGGACATCATCATTGTCTTCCCAAAGATATTCTGCCGCAAACACCTCCCGCTAAATGCCATATTTGCAAAATCATACAACCTCCGCACAAATCTCATTGTTCTGCGGCAGGGACGCCCCGATACCGCCCAAAACCTGTTTCTGTGCCTGAGTAATATATAGATATGAGTTTCAAGAAATTAAATATCCCTCCCACAATCCATGCGGGTTTCGTCAATCGAAATGATACTTACACAGGTAAACTAGCCTATGTAATATACACTGATCATAAAGGTAAGCTCCGTAAGGAGAAATCCTGGAATGGTTGGCGTAATCAAAAAATTAAGTCTGTAGATTTTGAAAATGAACCTACAGCGGGCTTTGTTCTCAATAGAAAAGTCGGTGGAGGCAACTACGGTTGGCATTCCCGGCAAGCTAAGATTCGGATTTATGATCCTCGTGATTTTGAATTCGAAATCACTCTAGAAAATTTGCTCTTCATCCTAGAAGAATGCTCTTCAATCAAAGGAAAAGGTCTAGAGGGAGAGTTTGTTTACGCCTGGGACAGAGATAAGATTGTTTTGTTGCCAGTTTCATCGCAAGAATATAAATCTTCCTCCGAACATACCGCCAATCAAACCAAGAAAGTCACTAAAGACAGCATGGCAGAGGGATGTATGTATCGAACCAAAAAAGGTTTCGAAGTCATGTATTTGGGACGCCATTCTTGGGTTTACGAGACTAAGGTGTATAAGGATTTCCCGCGGCCCGAAGCTGATATTAAGAAGGATCAGGATCGAAAGGATAAGGAAATAGCAAAAGCTAAAAAAACTTATGGGAAGCAGTGGAAGCGGTATGCTAGATATTCTGTCGTGGAGCCTAAAAAGACTGAATCGCGACAAGTAATCTTAACTCATAAAGACAAAAAACACATATTTGTTAGTCTTGATGGAGAATTTAAGGTTTATGGTCCAGATCATCGGGATGGCTATAACAATCAAACGTCGTATTTTGTCCAATCAGGCTACACGGCACTTTCAGAGCGTCTTAATGACGAACCAGATCCGCGTTTTGCTGATGAATACGAAAAAATGATGGGTTGTAAATACATTACTGGAAAACGCTCTAAGCCTAGGAAAAAGAAGCCTGTTAAGAAAAAGGCTAAGAAAAAGGCCGTCAAGAAGAAGGCCAAGAAAAAGAAGAAAACCTCATCATCCGCGATGGCGTGGTAAAGAGAGACAAAAATGGACGCTGAAACACAAGCAAACGACGCTAAGATCAAACTACTGCTGACTGCCGTAGAGACAAAACGTGCTGCTCTGGGTAATCGCCCTAAAGCCGCTCGGGAAACTAACGGCACATTTAAGTGGGCAGAAGACAATACCAGCAAGGGCTCTTTTAACATCCACACCATCAAGGATGTTAATGTTTTCCTCGACGCCCTGGCTTTCCTTATGGATCGTAAGCGTCTTCGCGAAGAAGCCGCTGTTCAACTAGAAGTTGAAATCTCTCCTTTCGTGTGGAATGGTTATTCCATCGATCAGTGGAAAGCTGATTTCAAACTTCGCATTAGCATTTTGCAGTACGAAGAGGGGAAAAAGGATCTGGTTAAAGCAGAAAAGCTTCTTAAAAAGCGGATGAGTGAAGTCACCAAGACTGCACTGGAACTGGAAAAGCTTGAAGCAGAGCTGTTGGGGTAAGCCTTGCAAGTAAACCGAAATAGGTTCTAATGGTATTAAATGCCTCGCCTATTAAAGATGATCCTTCTATCATTGGTCGCACCTCTTTGGGGACCACCGTATTTCATCTACCTGCATTTCTATAATCAGAGATGCGATGGAAACCTTGATGAAGTAGTGGAATGGTCTGAGGATAAAAATCAACGTTGAACGGGTTACTGCTTTCCCAACTTACTTTTACGCCTAACGTATAACGACTTGGTATTGAGTAGAAAAAATAGCGGCGATTTATTGCTTGTACGATAACAAGCGGCGCTTTTTGAGGGGGTTGTGCGTGAACAACCCCCTCACCTCAATTCGAGAGCCTTATGCCTATTTTCTTTTTCTTGGTTATGCTTCCCGCCATACCAATCCTTGCATTAATAGAAAAATGGCCTGCGTTAAATCGTAAGCTAGGTCTGAACGAATCCCCCTCAGTTACTGTTATCGGGCCTTTGATTAGTCTCATCGAATGGGTTGTGGTTCTTTCACTAAGTGCTATCTATAGTTGGTGGATCTTGCCAGCCTTCATTGCGATACTTTTTGCTATTGCCGCCTATTACGAAGTCTTGTAATGTTTACCTGGGCGAATTCGCTAAAAGAAAAGTGGAAAAGATCTCACGCGAAGATGTATTCTGCTTGGTATTTCTTTGCTGCTAGTAAGGATCCTTTTTGCGTCGGGCGTTCCTATAAAGGAAAAACCATTATTGCGCGTGAATTAGTGCGTTCTGTCCTTAAGAATAACGGAAAGTCTGTATTAGTGGGCCTTTATTTAGCTGATTGCCCCCCATTTACCTTTAAACCAGGCCCCGCACCTGACGGGCCACATAAACTCACTCTTCATAAAATCTCTGAAGAGGAGACTATAAGACACAAAACATTCCAAGATTCCATTTTCGGTTCTTAACGAGGTCGAGTTGTTTCAAAAAATCAAATACGCATATTGGAAAGTTGTTCCTCACCGTTTGAGACCGGGTGAACTCTGGTATCGTTTTAAGTGCTGGATCTGGCATCGCTATACAACTGTTAAACCACGAGGTCTACCACATACTTGGTACGATCGTAGCGGCTTGATGCCCCGCATGATCTTCGAAATACTCTCCCAGTTTATTGAAGGTGAATGTGGAGAAGATTGTCACATTGATTGGTATTATCCCAACGATGATGGCACTCTCGGACATCAGGTTGAAGTCGATGGTAAGCGGGTTAATGTCCTCGACGAAATGAAGGACATTTACGATTGGTGGCATAACGACTACCTGGTCAACTATGACCATATCCATGACGAATGGCATGCCCACAGAAAACTCCACGTTCATGATGTCTTCACTAAGATAACTGAACAAGAAACCAAGGATTGGGTTAAAGAGTTCGATCCCGAAGTGGATGAAGAAGAATTAGAAGAGTGGGACACACAATACAGTAGCCCTGAAGCTGAAGTAGAAAACAAGCGGATCTTTAAAGAAGCCAACGACCGAAAAGATGCTTACGAAAAGGAACTCAATAGTCGTATGCATCGGATCATTAACATCATTCCTTATATGTGGACTTAACCACATATCCCACTTTTAGAAGGACAAGATTGTGAAGCGAGCATTAGGAGATAGTGTCTTTGACAGGAGAGGAGCGGGAAATCTATCAGAACGAGCATACATTGCTCTGATTAGCTTTTTCACTCTATACGGGTTGGCTGTAACCGGCTTTTTGGCTGTCTTTACGGCCCATCTCTGGGGACCGATTAACACTCCGACCAAAGATCGTGTTGCAGTAGAAGCTTCGGCTAACCCCGGAGGCAGCACAACAACGCCACAACCCGAGGCCACACAGGTTGAAAACCCTAAAAAGGCTGAAAACCCTGACGAAAAAGAAAAATCCATGTTGGCTCCAACCAACAGCCCAACACTGGGAATGGGAGCCTTTCTTCTTCTAGGTTTTGTGATTCCTCTTCTAGGCATCTTCATTGCACTAGGTAGTGATAAGCCGATTATCAGTTTTCTGGGCTACAATATGGTGGTTGTCGGCTTCGGAATGATTCTGGGACCAACTATCTTTATGTATAGTGCCGACATCGTTCTGATGGCACTAGCTACAACCTTCCTACTTACTCTGGGAATGAGTGCAATCGGCATTGCTTATCCCAAGAGCTTGGCGCATTGGGGTGGTTGGCTGTTTGGAATCTTGTTGGCTGTAATTGTTGGGCAATTCACCGGCATCTTTATGTCGATGATTGGTTATCCCGGCGTAGCACAGGTGATGGACTCTCCCGTCATGCACATTCTGATCAGCATTCTGTTCTGTGCTTACATCATCTATGACTGGAATCGCGCTTTGCGTATTCCTAAGACAGTTGATAATGCTATTGATACAGCGGTGGCGCTGTACCTGGATATTATCAATCTGTTCATTCATATTCTGAGCCTTTATGGAAAGTCTCAGAATAGTTCCTAACGGAGGAATTATGTGCGATGCATGTTCCAAGTTGATGTTTGTCTGCGCAATGGGTAATTGTTCTAGCTGTACAAATGGTACAAGTAGCAGTTCCCATATGTATTGTCCAAAGTGTGCGATGGCTAAAAACGCTTGCCAGGCTTGCGGTAAAGTCGATCTTGCTCCTTTGGGAAGAGGTTCTGGCGGCCCAGCACAATAAAACATCTACTAGAGCAATCTAGTAGCCCTTTTCGGGGCGGGTTCGTGGGAATCGAACCCCCAACAAGGCCCTGTAGATCAATAGTTAGATCGCTGCCCTTTCAAGGCAGAGGTTGCGGGTGCGAATCCCGTCGGGGTCATTATGAAAATAGAATTTGAGTCTTTCTATGTAAGCGATACTTATCATTGCGTGCCCTGCGGTAGTGTCTTTGAGGCTCGGAAGGATATGGCTGATCGTGGATTTGTACATTGTCCTCGATGTAATACATTGGGTACCATGAACATTAAAGCCTTCCAGGTTGAAGATGATCTTGAAGATGATCAGTCGGATACGCTTCAGCCAGATTTTTTAGACGGGATCGAGTGGGGACCGATCTAAGCCTTGGCCCCCGAAGGACTTAAGAGTCGGAATCGGCTCTTGACACTGAGCCTAGGGGACTACAATTGGGGTAGCACTCATTGAAGCGCCCAAAGAAAAGTAAGTATTGTCAGTGGATCGTTAACATCGCCCACTGTTGTTCCAGTAAACCCGTTAAAGGCGAGATTTACTGTGATTACCATCTACAAATATGGTTTGGGTTAAAGGAAACTTCTAAGTGAGCCGATCTAGGCACTGCTGTATCTTGTTCATGAATCCGCTCTCTTCCTGGGAAATAACACGACTTCGTGATGAGTTTCCAGACCTAAAAACAAACAACCACCCTGACGCGGTGAACCGATCATTCAGTTTCAGCGTAGAATCTTCCTCTAGCGAATCAAAGCAAGAGGCTGAAGCTAGTATTACCCATAAAGCCAGGCAAACGGTCAACTACGACAATACGTTGATGTTGATGTCTATGGCGCACAGTGAATGAGGACTTCGTGAGTGATGCAACTGTTGCTAATGTTGCCAAGAAAACTCAGATTCGCTATTGTGGCAATGATGACTGCTGCGCTAGCATGGGTATCTGTGGTCGAGTTACCTTTGGCTACGGAGAACTAGACAATCACGGCTACTGGGAACATCCTTGCGTCATCTGCGCCGCAGTAGCTCTGAGATTCGCACCTAGCAGCTATCCAGAAGGTGTTTGGCCGGAACCGGGTGAAAGCGCAATCCCCGATTGGGCAGGACAAGCCACGCCCGGCGCACAACTGACCTGTGTTCGGTCTGCAATCGAACAAACTATCCTCAACATCAAAGAAGGTTTCACGCCTCCCTCCGAGATTCTTGGATACATGACTCCGTTGATTGAACAACTCAAAAAACTTGAGGAAAACCTCCAACATCGGAGCTGGTAATGAGCAAAAGCGCACCCGCACTTTCGTTGACCTTGGTAGTAGGGAGCCTTCTGGTTGTTGTTGCCATCATCTACGGAATGGAAGCATCACATCGGAAGGATATTGTCACAGGTAGTGGGATGCCTCCGGGTGCCACTAACATCGTGGACCTAGGCCAAAGCTGGTATGAGTTCGATTACAAGGGCTCTCGTTATCTCTATCACGCATACGGTGCGGGAGAGACTGCTCGTGAGTCGATGGTTCGACTCGAAATCAAGCCAGAGCAGCAGTAATGGACATCTCGATTGGACGCATTATCGATCAAGCTCGTGAGTTTGTCGAGGAATGTGACATTGAGAACTACGGCAACATCGGTGAGATGGCTCAGGAAGCCGAACGTCATCGACAGAAGCTCTCCGAGTTGCTTGAGCAGCTTGACAAAGCTAGCATAGAGTCAGAAAAGTGCCTAGGATGCACTATAACTCTTCGTGGTGTAGATTTCACGGCAGGTAATTGTCTTATTTGTCATGCCGTAATCTCACAACATCCTTGCAAAACCTGCGAAAAAGACACCCCATGTAGTGTTTTCTGCTTCGCCTGCAAAAAGCTAAAATAATGTTCGCTGTTCTACTCGAACATTACGGGGATTTCGATATTCCGGTGGCAGATAGTCTCTGGATTCACGAAGGTATGGAAAAGAAAGCCTCCTTCGACATCAAAACACTGGGGGACTTTGGTGATGACAAAACACCAAACAACCTCATCAAAGCACTGAAGGCGCATGGTTTTAAGCGCCACCCACACACCACCGTTATTTATGGAGGAAACTACTGATGCTCTTCTTGCTGGGCCTTTTTATCACTATACTAGGGCTCCCGGCTTGTCTTGTGGCAGGAGTTTTCTGTTGGCGTGCAAACAGAGAAGCAGATTTGATTCGGGAAGGTGCGCGGCCCGCGCAATACCCAATAACATCAAGAATCTGGGCTAAGATTAGGCCCTGGAGAATGAAGGGGAGGTGGCAAGTATGAGGCTCAACTTGAGCGAGAATGCTGCAAAGCAGATGGCAGAGCAATCTGCCAAAAAGGAAACCGATGTTTCGATTTCCAAGGCTGAGGTAGAGGCTGCCCGCAACGCGAAGCGTGAAGCGAAGCTTGTTGCGAAGCAGGCCAAGGTTGACGCTCGCAATCGTGCAAAGCGGGCTGACGTGGATTTGCAAACCCAGCTCGATGCATACCGCTCTGCGGAGGGTGATATTGCGGCTGCCACCAAGCAGATGCAGAAAGATCAAGACGAGTACAACGCACGTTGTGCGAAGAAGCTTGCAGCCCTAAAGTTGCTTCAACGCGAACTGGAGCGCGTCCACGAGGAAGCTAAGAGCGCCGAGGCCGCGCTAGCAGCGACCCGTGCGGATGTCCCCAAGAGCGTCAGCGGAGCGCAGGAGCGAACGCAAAAACTCAATACGCGGCGCGAAGCGTTGGCTGAGTGCTTTGCGGGGAACGAAGCGGCTTGGAACGGAGAAAATCTGACCAAGAGCTACAAGGGCAAGCGCAATACGGGTTTGCGTCGCACAGTAAAGGGGATCATCAATGGCTAAGAATACGAGCATCAAGCTCTGGCAAGCACTCCTAGGTTGTGGGGGCATCTTGCTCTTGCTGGGGTTCCTGGGTTGGAATTTCTTCATCCCAGCGCAAAGCGGAATGTTCAGTCGGTGGACGGGCAAGGCAGTAGAGCTGCCTGTCCCTGATGATTGCGTTCGCATCATCAACTTTGGCAAGACGGGTAGCACCAAGTATCTCAGCTACATCAACTCCGATGGGGAGGCGATCATGCACGAGTACAGCGACCACGGCGTCTTGGAGGCCACCTACAAGCTTTCAGGAGCGACCTACAGCCCTGTGACACTCGCGAAAGAGGATTCTAAGTAGGAAAGCTCTCCGTTCTACGTTCTACGCCTGCATCATTAACTTGATGCGGGCTTAGAGCAGTGATGCGCATCGGGTTAATGGTAGCTCTACGATGTGCGGATGTTGAGGGTTGCTACGGCCTGAAACATAGGTAGATTGGCCCTTTGTGGTCGGACTATCGCTTTTCGGTACGCTGGAAAGCACTAGGAAGGTTGGCAGAGCGGTCGAATGCACTGGTTTTGAAAACCAGCGTCTCGCAAGGGACCGGGGGTTCAAATCCCTCACCTTCCGTTTACATCGTCAGGAATAATCATGCTCCAATTTCGTCTTGTTCCCGGTAACAGTATGGACAAGCCCATTGAGTATTCTCTGGGAGATAAGCCCCCTCACAGACACGGCTTTCCCTTGGACATCGCAAACATTGCGGCAATCCGCTATGTCACGGCGGACGGTGATGAACTGGAATACATCATCAAGCACATGATCGGTCTGCCTGGCATTAAAGGCATAATCTTCAAGAGCGATGTTAAAGGCATTGATTGGTCCCAACCGATCAATACCACAGAGAAAGTTACCTGGACCGGTGACCATGCAAGTTTTATCCTCGCCAACTTTCCAGGAATAATTGAATGAGCACAGCATCAGAAGATTTTGTAGCGCGCGTTATCAGCGGAGAAGAAGCTCTTGAGCTTCCTCCGATGAAGATCCAGCTTGCTCCGGGTCAAAGATTGATTGTAGGATTCTACGATCCGGCCTGTAATCGCGAACCCAACGGATGGAGTCCTCCCGAGGATCACGATATCGATGGTGAATTCACCATCGAATATCGGCCCGATGCAATCGTCGTATCAGCAGATATGCCTGACGATGAGCACCGCACAGGAATCATCTATCAGGCCAGCAATGGTTGCGATGACTCTGACGCTCCAGACGAAGCTTTGGAGGAAGAAATCGATCCAAGGTACGGGCGATGAAAATCGTTGTTACGGCAGGTGAGGTCAATGACAAAGGCAATTGGGAAGCCTTCTGTGAGTTGAAAAGCATCGGTTATTGGGCAATGAACGAAGGCCAGCTAGAGAGTTCTGAGGAATTCACTTTGACCTTTGAAGAAGCTAAAAAGATTGGGTTGCGCTACGCAATCCGTAACGAATTAGGCGATGATTGAATCATTTAGTGGCGAATATCGCTGGCTAAGTAACTTTTGGCCTGTTGAGATTGAGTGGATGGGGCTTGATTTCCCCTCGCTAGAGCACGGTTACGTCGCCAGTAAATGTGCATCTTTTGAAGATGTATACGCAATCCTTCACGATGAAAAAGGTAACCAGCGAGAACTAACCGGAGGCCAAGTTAAGCGGTTTGGCCGAAAAATCAAAATACGAGGTGATTGGGACGGGATGCGTGTTCAAACAATGCGCAGTCTTCTTACCCTAAAGTTTCAAGATCCAGAGCTTCGTAAAAAGCTGATTGCAACCGGAGATGAGGAAATCATCGAAGGAAACAGGTGGCACGATTCGTTTTGGGGGCAATGTTCCTGCGAAACATGTCCTCCTGGCGAAAACAACCTAGGGAAGTTGCTGATGCAGCTTCGTAAAGAGTTACAATGACCTATACTGCCGCTCTCCTTGTCGGAGTTATCATCGGATACGCAGCTAACAGCAATACTGTACAAGACGCTGTGGAGCGTGGGATCGACAGGATGAGCCTGTGGATCTGGCGAACCAAACAAAAGAGTAAGGAAAATAGTGGAACACTGGAAGCCTGAAAAAGCCGCAGTAGATTATACGGATGAGGAGTTGAAGGGAACTCCTCTCTATGGGCTGATTGAAAAGGCCGATGCTACCTCTCCCGGTAAGTGTTTACCACTTAATTTGCCAGAAATCGAGGCTTTAAGGCTGGCTCGTGAGTCCCTCGATGAGCTTCGTCGTATGATGGGTCACAATAATGATCCAGAGCTTCCTCCTGATGACATCAAGCTGGCTAAGATTAGCGGTATATGAGTTGGAAAGTAGCTGCTCTCAAGCTACAACTTCAAGAAATACACCCATCTTGTACTCATTTTGAGTTAACAGATGATGGGATTGAAATACATTTCATAGACGGCAATCCAATGGAAGCTGGGGAGTTTGTCTGGGGTTCACCCACCAGAGAATCCCTAGATGAGCTAGAAGATTTACTCCGAGGAGACAACCATGAGTGAAAAGCCACCCCTCACCGTTCGTATCAAACACAATCTCTGGCCGGTTGTCGGTGATTGCACTTTGATGGGGCTTTATGCTGAAGCCCGCCTGGCCGATACTCGCGGAGAGAACAAATTCGATCACGACAAGCTATTGTTGGAGATTGAACAGACCTCGATGGGTTATCGCAGGGATCATGGTCCTGCGGAAATGATCGTCACAGAGTTTGTTCCCCTGTGTCTCATCAGAGACGTGCTGAGCATGACCAAGAAGCATAACATCGACATCCAAATCGAGGTTATCGAGATCCACACCGAACCCAACTTCGAGCGATAAGATGAAATTCAAAGAAAGGCGCAGAAACGTGGAATGTTGTGTTGGATGCGATACCTGCGGAACTCACTGTGTTGTTGAGTGTCCCAGCGGAGACGGTGTAGTTTGTAGCGCCGAGGGTGACTCTTACGCAAACCAGAACATCCCCGAAGGTAAGTAATGCCAGGTAAAATCGACAGTGTAGGCATTAAAAAGTTGCTTGCTGAGAACACTGGAGTTGCTGCCTCAAAGTGGAGTCGATGGACCAAGTATAAGGTCGGCTCTCCGAGCGATATGAAGCCTCCCAAGGATAAAAGCCTGTCCTTCTGTAAAGGGATCAAGTTCGGGGAGCATTTTCCGCATTTGCTAGGAGTCTGGGTTCGTCTTTATGGGGCACCTTCAGATCAAGCAGTGACCGGAGTTGCGGTTTTTGAGAAAGACGGCATTGTCCTAGATATTCTGGGAATCACAGAAACGAAGAATGATTGCGGGGCTCCCGAGCCAGGCCGATTGCGTGATCCAGAAGGTTGGGAAAGCTGGTATGGACACGCCTGCGAAAACGGGTTAGACAAGGATGATGATCCTCCGGCAGCAAAATCCAATGCGAAGCAGATTGCCTACAATGTCATCACTCAGATTGGCTATGTAGAAAGCTCCCATCCATCGTTGCTGTGGTGGACTCATGTAGGAGATGTGGGTAAATCAGGAAAACAGCTTGCTGAAGAGTTGCGGCAGCTATTTATTACTTTCTACAAAGAGGATTTTATACAAAAAGATTGCTGCAAAGACAAGAAACCTACCAAAAAAAATAAATACTGCCCTACATGCGGCGGCCCCCTAGGCAATCGGAATCCTTTTGGAAACCCACATCAAGGTCGTGTTGAAAATGCCATCCGAGATTTGCATCTAGGATGTATAGATTCCATCATGGGCGATTGTCGTCGTGATGACGGTAGGGATTTGGATGATTATTTCAAAGAAAAGGGTTGGGAGTTTTGGCATGGACCAGGTGTTACGGGTTCTTTAGTTGAAATTAATCAGTTTGACGAATACATGAAATCAGACCCGTGCTGGGGTGATGATCAACACAACTATTACGGCGGTATCTCCGAGGGTACTGTTGCTTTTGCTTAAGATGAAGGTATCGCGCTAGCACTTGAAACTTTCATCAATGTTGCGTATACTTAGATCATGGGAAGAGTGCCAGGATATCTAGGAAATACCAGTTATTGGTTTGGAGAACTAGGCTTTAGTAGTTCCCGTAGTAGACGTAGACGCGATGAGCGTCGTCAACAGCAACTACAACAACAGCAGCAACAATTAGCTAAGCAGCAAGCGAGCAATATCCAAAAACAAATAAAAGTACAACAGAGATTAGCACAACCAGCTTTTAATAAAGGCCAGCAACAAGCACAACAGAGAATAGCGCAACAACGCCAACAACAAATGGCTGCACAAGCAAAGGTTGTCGCATCACGAGCCGCACCCCCAAAACCTACTGCGGCCCCTCTGATTATGCCAACAGTAGCCCCAGCCCCATCGGGAATGACTTTACAACAAGAAGAAGCTATGTTGATGGCGCAGCTTAATGCGGGTGCAAGTGAGGCCCCAATTTCTGATCCCGCAATGGACGCTGGTGGTGGGGGTGGTGGTGATTATACCCCATCATCTGGTGGTGAAGCTAGTATGACGCCGGAAGAGATGGAAGAACAACGTTCTATAGAAGCAGAAAGGGTAGCTGCCGAGCTTGCTGCTAAATTCCCTGGAAAGACTATTACACAAGCTGAAATCCAGGCTGAGGTAGAGACACGTCTCCCGCAAGCTCCTGTTTTCCCAAGCCAACGTCAAGGCCCTGCGCGACAAGGCTTTTTTGGGAAAGTTCTTGACGCACTGTTCGGGCCTCCATCGCCCCCACAACCTTTAGGTTACTATCGTTTTTAGGCCAAGAGTGGCCCGCTTTGACTACAAGTCAACCCTATACAGAGAACACAATTTGGAATGTCGCAAAAACCTAAACGGAAGAAGCCAGAAGAAAATTCGGGCTGCCTAAGCGGCCTAATGATGGCCTTTATTCTAGTTTTCTTTGTTCCAATCATGTGGTTGGCAAAGAAAATGGATACAGGGGCTCCCAACGCCGGTCTTGGCTCTGGTATGCTTGCTATCATGCTAATAATGCTTGGAACCGGAATAACAATTACTGCTCTCGTGATTGGGGCAGGGGTTGTTGCCTACAAAGCGCTATGAGAGACTTGAAGTAGAAACAACATCTGACGGAGAGGCGTAGAGGCCCTCTTTCGGCTAAAAATCCGAAAGAAGGCTTGATCCTGGCCTCTGGTCGGGTATCATACGGTGGGCCTTGACTCTTGGCCCCTCATACTTTTTAGACCGGCAGTTTTTTGCCACGAGGAAATAATGTTTGCAAAGCGAGTCCAACCCTGGCAGCTTGGTTTTACCGACTTCGAGATGGAAATTCTTCTCAAGATCATGGATGGGGAAGACCTCACCAGTGCAGAAGAGCGTCGTGCTGACAAGATGCAGCAAACGATGAAGACGCAATACGAGCGTCTTCGCGTCAAGCGAAGCGGAGACTACGCCCAAGAGCGTTACGATGAGCATGATCGCAGCGATGATCGTCATCTTCCGGCTCCTCGTGGTGATAGGAAGCTCTACCAAGTGCCGGATGAGGCCATTGCCGCAAAGCCTGCTCCGAAGCAGCTTCCTGCCCCGAAGGCTGCAAAGCCCCCTCGCGGTAGGAGAGCAGTTCGCACAAGCTAACACACAGCGCAGAACGTAGGGCATCGAGCGATGTTTCACAATTGCCCAACAACCCCTTAAAAGTAAAGCGAACATCGCTCGATGTTCCACGTTCAGCGCCACCAACCAAATGTCCGTGATGGCCCCAAAAGGGTCATCCTAGTATGGCAGGATAAAACTAGAAACCTGTCAACGCTGGAATCAACCAGACGGGCTACATACATCTACATTCAAAATTCTTTACCAGGATCATATGAAGACAATCCAAGTAGTTCTGGAACTCGTCTACCCTGACGAATCAACGTCTACCGCAGAACAACGTGCGATCCATGACATCAAGCGCATGGTCCAGGGCAACAAGCACGGCTACGCTAAGAAAGTCACTTTGACACGTCTTGAGCGATTGACCTGCGCTGATGATCGTTTGGGCAATCTCCATAAGGAAATTGGCTGATGGCCAAGAAAAAGGCCAAGGCAAAGAAGCCCAAGAAAAAGAAGAAAAAGAAGAAAAAGCCAACACAGGCACCTGCGATTCCTACATTCAAGAGCCGTAGCGCAACTGCTGTGACTCTCAGCTTCAGCGATGAAGGACTTACTGAGGTTGAGGATGTTGCGCTAGCCTGGCTTGCTGCAAAGTTATCCCAAGAGGGGGCACAAGCTGATTATGACCGCCTTCCTTGGAACAATGAGCTTAGTGGCAAGGGGTGGGAATCGGCAAGGGATCTCGTCAACAAAACTCGTATTGAAGAGCAAGAAGCCCTCCTACACCTACTAGACACCATAACAAGTGAAGGTCGCGTACAGAGACTTGCGCGGACCTGTTGAGGAATACATGACCGAAGAAGCACAGACCCCTACTCCCGCCGCAACAACGCCATCGATGGCAGTCACATCGTACGTGGCGCACTATGTGGTCAAGACGGAAAACGGTTTCCGCGTCCACAATGATGTCACTTTCGAGGAGTTGGAAAGCCCCGAGATTGTGGCTGGCCCTGAGCCGTTCAAAGAGACTTACCAGGCGCTTTACCGACTCCGCGCAGAGGCGGCTGGTGTTACGGCTTTCTGCACCCGATGCGGTCACTTTGAGTCGCACAACTCGTGGTGCCGTGTTCCCAGCGAAGAAGCTAAGGCCGCCGCCGCCGCCGCGTAGAAACATTGTCACTAGGGAATCCCCGCTTGAAAAACAGCAGGGTTAGGCATACCTCTTGGGCGTTTCGATGCCCTCGGTTTTGTAGGTTAGGGGGTTCAAGAAAGACAGTAATGTTGGACTTGCCCTAGTCTTTTTGAGCATGGCCAGCTAGACTGTGAGTGCTCCTCAAAGATCAAAACAGTGACACTAATACCATGAACAAAAAAGCTGAAACCACTTTCGATATCGCGTATAGGCTTCGTAAAGAAGAAAAAATCTCTGACGAAGAATATGCCGCCATCCGAGAAACAGCCAGCCGCGCCATCATCCCAGAAGGTTCTGTTCCGAGTCGTGGTTATGGTGAGGATGGGTCTTCTGACATTAAGACAGTGGTTTGCCCCCGTTGTTGTGGTCGTGGGTCTGAGATTTTAGTCACCTTTTCTAGCAGCGGTGAACCAGAGGTTTGTCGCAAGTGCAAAGGACATAGAATCTGCTACCAGCAGACTAAAACTTGGGCTATTCCTGCGGCGGATCTAGAAGACCCCTTCAGGATTTCAGCGAGGCCGGTATAAAAAGTAGTTGATAGGGTGCGGCTAACTATCGGGTGTGGAAGGCTGGGACCACGTTAAAAAATGCACCGACGCTCTATTAACTACCCAGAGGAATCTATGAGAATCAAAAACGGAGGTTCGCGAGATCGATTTAGTAGCTAATAACGGCTGCTAGAAAGAGAAAATCGTGAACACATTCAAACAAGTAGCGGAAAAGTTCGTCTCAGACCTGAGTTGGAAACAACTCGCGACCTTGAGAGATTGCATCTCAGCACGAAAAGCAAACATCATCATCGAGGCTTTGCGCCTAGGAACGATGGAGTGGGCTAACGATGAGGAGATGCGGCTCTGCCGGAACGCAAACAAGGTCAAAGCCATCAAGCTCTACCGCATACGGACAAGAAAGCCAGCCACAGAAACCACCCCATCCTGGGAAGGTTACTACACATTGGCAGAGTGCAAAGCCGCCATCGACGCAACCTGGCGGGTCTACGAAGTGGCAAGCTTCGTCATCGATTACTTGAAAGAAGGAAAACCGGGTGACCGAGTAACCTTCTTCAACATCCTCGATGCGCACTTAAACGAAAGCCCGCGAGGGTTCGAGTACGAAGAGTTGCGAGATGCCTTGAACCTCCTACTGCAAAAGCAAATCATCGGTGAAGAGGTTCCCGAAGGAGACATAACGAAAACAACCGACATCTGGTTGTTGGATTGGAACAAAGTCGCAATCGTCTAGTGGATGATCTTCGGATCGGAGCTAGGTAAGGAGTACTCCGATGCGGATGACGTGCAAGCGTCGTCTTCTTAGTTGCTAGGTAAATTGCGGTTAGGCAGTCTGCTGGTTTACCAGCCGATGTTACGACCTTTCACGTAGAATTATCACCGGCTAAGGACTACTTAGGTAGAGCGTAGGTTGCGCCTGTTTCTAGGCTCGGTTGGTGGAAACGCCAATCGGGCTTAGGGCAGTGAAGAGTACCATGACAAAAACCACCCAAGACCGTATTTATGAGCAACTCAATGTTTGGCTCGATGACGGATTTGATGTTCACGCTGTCTTGAATCAAGTAATGACGATTCGTCGGGGCGAGGCAGAAGTTGCTGCTCGCAATAAAGAGTGGGCCGTAAACAGTAAATACATCTTTGGGGTCAAAACGGCTGATGAGTGCCTTGACCATAACTGGACAGGTTTTTGTATCAGCATCGTCAAGAAAGAATTCTGGAAGACGAATCGTCACATTGAGGACGTATATCTTCGAGATGTTCACCTGCCTAATGAGTTTGGTCAAACAGGTCGTGGTAATTACGACCATAGTGACGAAAACGTCTCTCGCAGAGACGTTATTCGCACTTTAACGGGCTTAGGCTTTCAGCATTCAATTGATCTCCAAAACTGGATGAAACAGCACGATCCTTGATCCCAACAAACCAGACTACCACTTAGCCTGGCTATTGCCAGGAGCGCCTTTTGGGGTATAAAGGTAGGATACGCCTGCCCGACCACTCTTTCATCATTTCAAACCTAATCGCTGAAGACAGCGTTTACTAACGCGGAAAAATTCCAAGGATAACTACATGGCGAAGCCTCGTAAGGCTGTTCGTAGGGTCGTGCGTAAAACCATGACCCCGACCCCTCCACCACAGACACGCACTCAGAGCCCAATCAGTGCGGTTGGCGAGCAACAAGTTCCGCCCGCAGTTCCTTCGGGAGTTACTGTGCGCTTGGATAGTGCAGAGGACGCGGAATTCCGTTACGTAGGTAACAACCGTGTCGAGATTCAGCGCCGGTTCCCCTCTGACGTAGCAAAAACCATCATCGCTGAGAAGCTGGAGACGCGGTCGCAAACTTACTTGCCCGATGCCTCTCGAAAGGTTCATCAGTGGCATGACAAGCGTGTAGCTGGCGTAATGAAGGCTTGGGACGCAATGGACGCAGCACTCAATCCCACCGGAAACTACGAAGTTCATGCGATCAGCTTCATCCGAGACACGGATAAGCCTGTCACTGACGACAACATCGGCTGGTTCATTAGCTGGAACACTCCCATCTAATGGGTGAAGAAGCTAGTCCTAATCTTTATCATGCACTGATCGCGTTTGCAGTTGCGCTGGGTGTTGCGGCTTTTATGTACGCAGCTAGCAGTAGTGATAGGGCTAGGTATTCTTCTCCTGAATATTGGCACTACAAGCATCATTGGGGTGTCTCAACCCCAGACAAGTGCGATGATAGCTGTAGGTTCGTTAAAAAGTCGAAAAATGAAGAAGACTGAGGAACAAATACGGGCAGCATTGTTGTCCGCAAGAAAAAAGAGACGGGAGCTTCCTAAAGATTCCCCGGACAGGCGTGTTCTTGCATCCGTAATTGTTATTCTCGAAGACGCAGTGACCCGCATCCGTAAAGGTGAGTAGTGCCACACAACCCCGAAAAAATCCACGATGCCACTAAAGGCAATCCGCTAAAGCAGATCATCGTCATTCGTCGTGATCTGAAAATGCGTCGAGGTAAAGAGGTTGCCCAAGGTGCTCATGCTTCAATGAAGTGGCTCACTAAGAGGTTTAATCCTCTTGTTGAAGATCTTTTGCGTGATCAATCCTTGCTGCGGCGTATTCTGTTGTTTCCGAGGATGTTGCGAGTCCTTAGCACTTTCAGCCCTAATGAGCTTGCTTGGATGAAAGCTCATTTCAAGAAGGTAACTGTTGTCGTTAAGAGCGAAGAAGAGTTGCTGGAAACCTATCACAAAGCGATAGAAGCGGGTCTAGAGGCACAGCTAGTTCAAGACAGCGGGAAAACTGAGTTTGGTGGGGTTCCGACCTATACTGCTTGCGGTATAGGTCCCGACCATGCGGACAAGATTAATCCAATCACAGGACATCTAAAGCTTTACTGATGGATATAGAAAAGCTTAAAGCACATCTAGATGTGAAGCTAAAAGAGCTTGAAAAGATAGGCTATCCTGCTGATGAGGCACAGCAAGAAAGCTGGGTGGAATGTGGTTCCAGTGATTGTCTTGCCTGGGGTAGTGGACAAGGCACTTATGAAGCTTACAAAGAAATACGAGATTTGTTGTAGCCCATGAAACACGATATTGTAACTGCTTCGCAGACGCAAGATATCGAAGAGTTCATGCAATTTGTCTTTCCTTCTGCGTGGAAAGGTATTGCGGCAAGGATTCTGGAGACGGGGGCTACCTTTGCTGATGGGATGTGCAAATGGGCTCCTCGTTGGAGTAAAATTCCTCAGACAAAGCGCCGAGGGGAAAACAAAGTAGAAGATGCCTTTAAAAGCATTATTTTCCGCGTTCATGACTGCATTCATCAGTTGTGGGGTCTACCTCATCCGACAAATTTCAGCGAAGATGAGTTTCACTACTACAAACGGACTCAAATGTGTGGTGAGGTTGCTGTCCTCACCCTAACTGAATTTTTGTTTGTTTCTCATCTGTTTTCCAGTTACCCCCGCCAGCGAGATTTGCTCTGGAATCGCAACGCTTTACCTCTGATGGGTAAAGATGGGCCACTCGCGGGTAAGTCAACTGTACAAGTTGCCATGCGACTTGATGATTTGCTTCATAAAAAGAGCCGCCCTAAGTGGGTTAGGGATAATAAACACGCAATAGCATTTGTTGATGATTACGTTCCGATGCTGGAAAAGGATCGAGAACAAATCGACCACAACTGGGCTGCAATGCAAGCTGCAAACTGGTTTCCCACCAATGCGCCGAAAGCTCGTTTTGGTCGTCATCTCGATGGTCTGGAACTAACTATCTGGATGATTGAGGACTTTCTTCATCTTATGTCTACTGATCCGACAGTAGATACTGCTCTGATGGAGTTTAATAGAGAACGTCGTTCGAAAATCGTTCTGCCCCAAGGTTGGGATTCCTGATGTTTTGCGACCTCAATCAAGCTATTGTTTCAGGAGAAATCCCTGAATGTGCTATTGTGGCAGTCGGTGGATTTCCTGTTCGACGAGTAGAAAGCCAATGTTATTGGTCCATCTTTAACAAGCCCCTTGTCTCATTAAGTGATATCGAAGATTATTTTCTAGAAGCACTTGGGCTGGGTGCAGTCCTAACCTTTAAAAACCCAAACAACAAGTCTCTTAGAGAACTAGGAAAAGTGTGTCTGGGTCTCGGTCATGGATGGACGCTCCATACTCTGACTTTGACGGTTCTTTTTCACGAAGTACCTGTTGCTGTTCGTAATGCCTTTGCCTTTGATCGACGTTTTCATCTTTCATGGGTGCATAACGAACAATCTACTGAGAAAGTAACCTTCACTGCTACGGGCTCTCTTAAAGAGTGGAAAAAAATCGGTCAACGCGCTACGGACAAAAGTTTTCATAAAGCTCAGCGTGATTGGTTTTTAACAGCTTACGACCTCATTACACCAACTTTCCCATCATATTTTCAATAGCTCGCTCTTGGCGAGCTGCTTTACATCATACTGAGTATAACCATAATGACGACTACAGATAGAGATCGTTTTGCTGCTTTGCTGGAAGGATGGAAGCAAACCTCAGACGCAATAGATGCACTGAAAGAAAAACAAAACACTCTTGCAGAGGATCTGAATAAGGTTTACGCAAAGGTTATTACTGAGGAGCAATTACTTGCAGCCCTTCCTTGGGAGTTCTCTCTGGCTTGGAATGGGGGCTCTAGTCTCAAATGCAGACGTAATGATATAGATGATTTTCTTAGTGTCTTTAATTGGGATGATCATCAGAGTTTTTATCATCATCAAATTAACATCGGTGACCATTTCATTAATATAGATGATGGGGAAGTTAGCATCTATCTTAAGGATGTTAACGCCATGATTTCGTTTTGTCACGAACAGGGCATAAAGCCAGATATGGCAGCCATACAAAAACAACTTGATGATGCACAACGAGAAGCAAATCGTTATAAGAAGCTCATCAAGGATTTAACCCCCACGGAACCTCTTTAAAATTTGCAGGACCAATGATCGTCGTTTTTAGTATTGTTTCGATACTAGTATTTATTGCAGTCGTCTACTTCTTTGATGTAACTGTCCGAGAATGGATGGCAGCAAGCAAAGCACGTAAAAGAGCTACTGCTCTTAATAAACCGCTTCTCAATATCGGAGCCGGAACTACGGGATCTTGCTTAACTGGACCCAAGCTTCGCGGAGACGTAAACTGCGATCTTGCTGCTCCTAGGCATATTGCTCACGGCCCGCATGAAGTGAGCTACTGAAACGCTGAAGATTTGTCCCAGTTTGGTGACAAAGAATTCGGTGTAGCCCTCATTATCAATACATTGGGCTATGTTCCAGATAAAAAGAAAGCTCTAGAGGAAATGCATCGAGTAGCTGACGAGGTTATCGTTTCTACGCATCTTCTTCCCTGGGCACAATGGGGGCCAGGCCCACTATTCCCCAAGCGAGCAACTCGATGACATCCGAAAGTGCAGCGCCAGTACCTAGTTTACCTTTTGATGCGGTTTCTTCTGTCGGAGGAATAACTACTCGCTACGAGTGTGGGTGTTGGGAGAACCTATCACCCAAAGGGAATAGCGTTGTCGGGTATGGGTTTTGTGACGATCACCGACTGCGGAAGCAATCCGATGCGCTATCCATTTAAAAGCAATCTCCGAAAGCCTAAAACTTACTCCCAGCCCAAGAAAATTGCCATCATGCTGGGGGTATCTTTTGCAATCGCCTTAGTAAGCTGGTATGGCTACGGATATTTTGGGACGGAGTATCAAACTGGTAAAGTTATCGTATGTCGATGGGCTTGGCACATTGATGTAGAGCGCTGGGATCGTAAACATTACGATAGGGCGGGTAGAAAACATCCGTCTTCTTGCCGTGACCCAAGTTTTTGTGGGGGAACATACAACTCCCGCTCTTGGACTGAATACGATGATGACGATGACTTTGGGTCTACATATTATGAGTATGATCATGATGAGTGGGTTTGGCATCGGACATTCTCGCTTACAGGAACAGATAAAGAGCCGCATCCTCCTGAGTATGTTCTAGAACGTCCGCAGACAGCAGCAAGAACTCAGCATCAATGCCAAATGAGTGATACTCGCCGCCCCTACACGGTTCTTATCGAATGCAGTGATGGTAAAGGCAGAGTATGGACTACAACTAACTTTAACATCTGGAAAACCTGGACTAAAGGCGATCTATGTGATGTTAACCTTACGGGATTCGGAGATGTACGTAGCATCTCCCCACTGAAAATAGAAATCGAGTAATTTAGCGCGTGATTTTGGCTCTTATTACAGGTTTTGATCTGTTAATATGGACTTGTGGTATCTTTACTCTTTTATGTATTGTGTACTTCGCACCTCGATGGATGAAATACATCGAGGTAATCCAGCAAAAAGCTAAAGAATCTATTGGAAATCTTTCGCTCAGACATCAACGCCAACTTGATGAAGCTGTTGAAGACATACGTGAACGAGAGATGCTGTATCAAGCAGGTTTTCTTCTGGAGCCTAAAAAGAAGAAAAAGGTAAAGCTCAAAGAAAAGCTGACAATATCACTCTTCAAAAAGCAAGAGCTTATCTGCCCTCTCTGTAAAGACTCCATGAAGGAAACAGTTGCTCGAAAATGTGATGGCTGTGGTGCGGGATTTCACCAGGAATGTCTTGATGAGATGGGGAGCCGATGTACTACTGTCGGATGCAGAAAGCCCCTAAGAAGAATATATGCCTAAACCCACCGTAAATCTTCTCTTTATTTGTAGCCGCAATAAGTGGCGTAGTAAGACCGCAGAAAAAATCTTTTACGGTCGTCCAGGGTTTTCTGTGCGATCTGCCGGAACTGCCGCTAGCGCACAGACTAAAGTCAGCCAAGATCTATTAGATTGGGCTGACACCGTTTACGTTATGGAGCAAAAACACGCTGCTATTCTTAGGCAGAGGTTCAATTATCGTGAATCTATTTGTTTAGATATTCCCGATGAGTATGAATTTATGGATCCAGAACTCGTTGAATTGCTAAGTGGGATATTGGAAAGCGATGACTGAAAAGCAAAGCCATCCGTGCGTAATTATGTGTTCCACTTGGCTAGTCTCTATGCTAGTTATTGCCGGGGCACTTGCTTTGTATTTGGCGGATTGGGGAGACGTAATGCCAGAAAAAATAACAACCAAGCATATAGTTATAGGATCAGCCCTAGTAGAACTAGGGCTGATTGCACTGTTAATCTATTCTTTGAGGATAAAAATCCTACCCGATAAAACTACTTATTGAACCAATAACCGAGATTACCAGCTAGGTTACCCGGACGACGGGCTCCAGAAAACTCAGAGGTAATTTCTCCACGCCTTCTTTCTTTGTTGTACTCAGCATCACGCATGGCTTGAATGTTTCTGAACATATCCTGATAACCGGCGGCCCTGGCTTGTGTTGCCATACTAGCTCCGGGTGCTGCCTGTGAGGGCATATCATCCATCTCAGGGCTACTCAAATCAATCTTGTGATAAAGATGTTGATATATTCCTGAATTTTTCTTGTCGCCCATGTAGCTGTAACGCCCCATTGAACCTGTGGCACCGTTGAAACCGGCACCGTTATTACTATTGATATAGCCCATAGTCGCCTCCTCTTTGACGTAAAACTCTGCAGTCGGATCATCTGTTTCCGTTTTTGCTACCTGGCGTTTCAGAACCGAATAAAGTGGCGAATAAAGATGTTTCATATACCGAGTATAGCATAATGAACCCAAAAGCTTATCTTTTAACTGAAGACGATTTACTAATGCTGTCTGAAAAGGCTAATATACCTATTGATGAGCTTTTAAATGAGGTTACAAGTTCAGGATCAAAAGACCGAGTTGCGCGAGCGTTGGACATTCTAGATCTCTTTTTTGATAAACCTTTAATGTTCACCGGAAGTAAAGATCCAGAAAACCTTATCTGGCATTGCATTAATCTTGTAGAAAACTTGGCTCACGCAGCTAGGGGTTTTGGTTTTATTACTTTCTGCTGCTACCGAGAAGCTATGGGTGCTCGTGGGCCTCATAAGCTAGCAAAAGGAAAATCCTACGAAGAAATTGTAGTAGCCCTAAAAGAGGTATATGATCGCTATCTTCCTTGGTTCTGGAATCATCTTTATTATTTTAGTTTTGAAACAGAATATACTGAGGATGATAATCCTAGCGATCTGCGCTGTAAAAGTATAGAACGCCTTCACGCCTTCATTTTGAAGGAGGCTAGAAAACACAAGTGTCCTGTAGAGATTGAGGAGAACCTTATTCTTTATAGTGGGCCTTTCTGGCGAGGAGGTAAGCCCCCCAAAAGGCTTCGCATTTACGTAATGAAACAAAAGCCGACCGGAAAACCGGCTACATATCGAGTTTTTAAACCAACAGCTCAGGCGAAAGGGTCTGAGCCAACAAAGAGGATCACATGATTCTTCGCACACTGAATCGTCAAACACCTAATACCACGAATCACACCAAAAAGTGTCTTCACCCTGATGTTAATGGTTACCCTTGCGGGGGAGGCACCCGTGAAGGAAAGCCTTATTGTCCAGAGCATGTTGATGAGCATGACTACGTCAAAGACATCCTCCAAATCCTAGCTGACCAAGAAGAGGAACATAAAAATATCTCTAAAAGAGGTATACGAGCCATCAAAGATGGGAGTCTCACGGTCACGGAAATAGGAAAGCTTCTAGCCAACAGAGGCGTTACCACGGTCAACCGTGTTTCGCGTGAGATGAACCTTGACTTGGAGACAACTAAGGTATATGCTAGATATCTTGTCAAAAAGGATCTAGTTATTTCCGGCAAAACAAATAGAGGAAATGAAACTTTGGCTTTGCCGCGAAAGCCGAACTAGTTTTTGTATAATGGGGTATGCAAAGACCCGGTTATTTAGGCAGCTTAGACGACTTCTGGTTCGGTGAACTAGGAAACGGCAAAGGCAGCAAAAACAAAAAGAGAAAACATCCCGGCAAACACGGCAAGGGCAAAAGTAGAAAGCATCCTGGGCAAAAAGGCAAGAAACACGGCCACAAAGGTAACAAAGCCAAGAAAAAGCGTAAAAAGAAGCGTAAAGAAGACTTTAAAAGAGAAATGAAGCTAGTAAAAAATGCTGGAGATACTCTTACAAAGATCCTTTCAAAGCCTATCACCAGAGAAGAAGTTGGTCCAATACTTCAAGCTCAACTAGAGGTGAGTATAGAAGCCTTGCAACAACGTAGAGCTAAGCCTCAGCTAATCAATAAAACGCGGGCTTCTTTGCGAGCATTGAGTAGAAACCTTCGAAAGCAATATCGTGCTTATCCAATAGACGCGGAATTCCTCCCACCCAACCTTTTAGGTGTTGCTGTCCAAAAAGGTTTAATCTAGTCCCTAACAGACGGAATAATCATGCAATTTGAGTGGTTTTGCAAAGTTCTTGCGGAATTTAGTGCGGAACGCCAAGAAGCGTTTGATAATGCTTGGTCAGAGGGCGATGTTGCTAGTATGACTGCTCTTATTGATGAACACACCGAATCTAAAAACCCTAAGAGTCCTGTATGAAATGTTGGCCGTTGTTGCTGTGTCTTCTTTTTTGCGGGTGTCCAAGTAATAGCAAGACTAAAGTCGTTGCTAAGGTTATTGCGGAAAAAACCCTATCTTGGGAAAAAATCGAACACCCCTATAAATTTACAATCTATCGAACTAAAACTCCTAGTGGATGGTTGGTAACCTTCGAAAGATATAGCGAGAACGCTTTCAACCTTCAAATTGATGATCCGACACATAGTTGGATTCCTGGTTCCTGGGAACCGCTCACACATCCGAAAAGCATGAATATGTATCGGATGAAGGTTCCTGCTGGATGGATTCTTACATCTGAACGATCTACAACCGTAGCACAAGCCGAATTCATCTTCGATGCAGCAGTTAAAGATAACAAACTACTACCTAATACCCAGGACTGGGCAAAATGAATAAAGAACTACAAACTCGCGCCTTGCGCGGCGATAAAGAAGCAATGCTGGAACTCCAGAAAGAGATTGCGGGAACAGGTAAAGAGATCATTGTCATGCAACGATGTCTCCAATCTCATTTTCGCAGTTCTGATGGGAAATCCTGGTTTTTAAGTACAGTCCTTTGGACTCCTTGGCATCGTGAAGAGCGAGATGATCCGGGTTTCATGGTAGATGAAGAGGGGGGAGTTGCTTTTCGAAATATAAAGATTGAAAAGCAGCTAATTACTGTTGATTCTAATCTTTTGGACCCAGAGGAAATACCAAAGCTTCTGGAGAGATGTAGAGTCCAAAGAGAATCTCTTCAAAACTTACACACGCAGCTTGAAGAAGCTGTGAACTCGGAAAACTACGAGAAGGCTGCTGAACTCCGAGATGAGATCAAAGCCAGACTTGAGTCACAAGTTCAAACGTAGTGATTTCAGAAATAGCGAAAAAGGCCAGGATTGCTTTAGAGAATTTTCGAGAAGCAGGTCCACAAACCTGGCCTTTAGATATGGAAGGTTTATGCGCTCACGGAGCCTTAAAAGTCTTCTACATGTTGAAGAAAAAAGGATACAGCCCTAAACTTGTTGTTTGGAATGAGGCCGGAGATTCGGCGGAACTCGGCGGGCACTGTTACGTAGAATGTGATGGCTTTATTGTCGATATCACAGCTACCCAATTCGGTTTATCCAAAACCATACTTATCACTAATATCAAAGATCGAAAAAACCATGAATTTTGGGAAAGCCCTACGTTCTCTACAGATGATCCAGAGTCTTTCATAGATCATCTTTTAGGAACTGATTGGGACGTTCACCAAATCCCTCCACTTTATTTTTAGTGAAAAAATGGATAATACGCTCAGAGAACTAGAACGCAGAGCCTTTGGTGGAGATGCTACGGCTGTTTCTCTCTATGCTGCCGCATTGCGAAGATCGCATAGTGGATTAAGTCTCTCCGATCTCAAAGCTTTACAAGACGCTATTACAGGAGAATTAAAAACCCTGGAGTTTTCACTCCGCGTTCCTGGCCTGCCAGTAATAGCCTTGCCTATCACCCTTCACTGTGATGGCGCAAAAACCCTAAGAGAACATCTTATGGAGCTTTGCGCTAATTCCAGTTATTTTGGGGAAGAAGATCCAATCCTCTTCTATAAAGCACTACCCTGCGAGTGTGATCTTTCTGCAGGAGAAGTGTGCAGAGAAAAACCTCAAGAGGTTGATGAACTAAGCTGCCCAGAACCCGGATCGAAATACATTGCTCAAAGAAATACTGATGCGAACGCTTTAGTAGCTAACGAAGCGATTCTACCGAGACCTACATTTATACTTCAATTTTCTACTGAGCAAGTATTGGTGCTTATCTCATTAGGATTAACCTTAAACCAAGCAATACAACGATTTGCTCCTTATCTTGGCTATGACGGGCACACACCGGTTACTTGGTATAATCAGGCCAATCAAATTGATGGTGATACGATAGGCGAGACAGACGTTCGCTATACCGCAAGCATACCTCTCATTCACAATTCAGTATGTGCGAGTTGCTCACGCCCCGTTTGATTCAGAGTAAGAACCTATTTCCCGAAGGGCCTTTTCTCCAATAACGCCAAGCCCATACTTCACTGTTTCGATCACACCTTAAAACGGCTTGTTTGTATTGGTTCTTATTCAAGTTGTTCATTAAAAACCATCCGACATCGGCTCCTGCCATATCCAAGGATATAGCAATAGTATCAATTGCCATTCGAGGAAACCCCGCCAGAATGCGTCCGTTTTTGCCAATTCCAATAAGTTGCCCAATCATCATACCTCCAATTGAAGCGGTTCTATATTCTAGGCGCGGTGAGCCACCCAAACGTGACACCCATACCCAAATAACGAGCGAGAGGCCCAAACATGACGGACTTTCTCTACCTATATATGTCGAGAAGTCGGCCCTAGCGTTCCAAAAATCTCTAACTGCTGTCCCTACAGGGACTTGAGGTCCTTGTGGAAAATTTCCTAGATAGGATGAAAAACCTGACTCGTGATTTTGAGTTTGAACAACAACGAAGATTCACAGTTACCCTAGCTTGCGAAGATCCAATCCAGCTTCCTCACATTGTGGGGAGGAAACTTTCTCAAGACCCTAACGCCATTTTCTATCGTTGCCTTGGATGTCCCGAGTGGCATATCCGAGAAAGCGCTTTGCCCGAGGGAGTTACGAAGAAGGGTTTTGTAGCTCTTATGAGAAAACTACACCAGAGAAAATGAAAAACCAAAGAAAACGCCGTTGCTTTGGTTGAGATCTCTCACAAATAAGCTAGAGTATAGTTATGCCCATTCCCTATTTTACGATTACCCAACTTCTTGAAAAACACCCCCTCGGAACTCCAGGGGGTGTTTTTAAATTTGTAAGGATTTGTGAAGAATACCGTTTCATAGAGATAACTATGTTGTGGACTCCAAAGCACTCTGAACTGGTGGCTGATGGAGAGCTTCCGCAAAGCGCGGGAATGATATCCATCTGGCCTGATTGTTGGGAAATGAAGGATACGTATTCCTCAACCCTCAAAATAGGTGCTACAGAAATAGATTACGAAATGATGACACAAAAACTTGGTCGTCAAGAAAAGACTCGTTGGTGAGAATCCCCTATTACAAAATTACGTGCAAAGCCTGTGGTCGGCGTTGGTTATGCCAAATGCGTCGCCCAGATTGTGTTGTTTGTCATGCCCTAAGAGCTTCGAATATGGTAACTGTTGGAACTTTGGCATTTGTAGTTATTAGGTCTAAAGGTAAGCTGCCTGGATCAATAGAGTTGGGCGTTAAAAAAATACCGTTAAATGTCTAAGCCATTCCGCATTTTTTGAGTAATAGCTTATAGGCGAAGAAACCTAAAGGCAATCCTGCAATAGCACCTACAATAGAAGAAAACGCCGGTCTATTAATTTTTTCTCCGATCATTCCCCCAAGACTAGCACCAACTCCTGCGCCTATCATTGGAAGCAGGAATATTCCGCCTAACCCACCTACGGCACACATGGCGTCCAGTTTAGGTGTTGTGACTGTAGGAGCTACGGCGCTTTTCAGCATTTCTGTCGAAGCTCTGGTTTGTCCAAATCTATTTACTCGCATGAGTGCATTATAGCAACTTTAGCTGCAATCTTGATAAAGCTTTGTCTGATGTTAACCTATCAAAATGAAACTAGAAGATCGGGTTACAACCCTAGAAGCTGAAGTAAAACTTCTCAAAGAAATGTTCCTCGCGTCATTAGAAACAAAAGCAGGTCCACAGGGTCCTCCTGGTCCGATGGGTCCTGTATCAAATATGCAATGCGGCTGTCCGATGTGGACAGGTCCTCATGATAAAGGATTCGGATGTCTAGATTCTTGGGCTACTTGTGCCCCCAGTATTGATCATACCTCCATTCCATATTAAATTCACGAGGATACTTGCCTTGTTGCGAGTAGTCTGAGATACTGAAACGCTATGGCGACCCTACTTGTTGATGGCTCTAATCTCTGGTGTCGTGCATATTGTACCCCCACCAGAATGACACCTCCTGGTGGGGCGCTTTACATCGCAGCGATGATGCTTAATAAATTAGCAGAGCGCTTCGGGAAGGGCAATCTGATTATCTGCTGGGATGCAGGAAGCGGAGGGCGTAGAGCGTTGGACCCAGAATACAAGGCTCAACGTTACCCAGTAGTTGCGAACCTCGATGGAGAACAAACGTCTTTACCTGGTTCTGAGAATCTTGGAATCATGGGAGCCTGGCACAACGTTAGGTTGATCAAAGCCTTAGTTAATGCTTTGGGCTTAATGTATTCTTTCACAGATGGATATGAAGCCGACGATACAATTGGCTCTCTTGCCCAGACTCTTCAAGAAAAGCTATCAGGAAAGATTTACCTTCATAGCCATGATAAAGATTTCTACCAACTAGCCACTTCTAATATTGGAATCCTGCATCCGGAAAAGAAGATGCGAGGCAAGAAGTATCCAGAAAAGCTTGTACATAGGAATCAGGTTTTATTTGAATACGGAGTAGAACCAAAGAAGCTGCCTTGGTTTAGGGCTTTTACGGGGGACGTTTCGGATAATATTCCTAAGATTCCTCTTCGAGTCACCAAGAAGTTTAAAACACAACTCAAAGGTTCCATTAAACAAGCTACATGTTTTGCAGAGGTCTTTGAGGGCGACTTTGATAAAAAGTATCGAGAAGCTATGGAAGAGTTTAAGCTTCGAGCCTTCTTGAATGAGCAACTTTTGACTATTAATCAAAGCTTAACGCCCTACGTTCAACGCCACAAAGTCAATAAGGACTTTTTGAATAAGCTTTGTAAGCAATTTGATATAGACGAGTTTAAGTTTAAATTATGAATAAAGTTGTATGCTGGTTAGTTTGGAATATTGATCCCACCTCTCAACTTAATAGTAAATCAGATTCTCCCGAGGCACTGGAAGCGTTGGCTAAATACGGGCGTCCTGACAGGATCGTCCTAGATTATCCAGGTGAAGAAGAACTCGATGAGAAGGGTCAGCCCACTAGTGGATTCATTTTTACAGAGCATGTTGGGTACATACTAGATGTAGCGACTCTAGCTTTATTGGAAAAAGAAAATGAAACGTGCTAAAGTAGACGCTAAAAAAATCCCTTGCCTGATGTGCGAGAAAGATATCGCTATCGATGATATGGGGGATACTGATACTACGCTGGCTGACATCGAAAAGTCTAACTTCGATAGGGGTGTAGAATGCCGAACGTATGGCAACTACGGTTCCCAGGTTTGGGATATGTCTGGAGCTATTTTCTTTGTTATCTGTGATGGATGTCTAGTCAAGCACAGCGCTAAGATGTTAGTCAAGAAAAGATGTCCTCAAACAGAGGAGGAGCAGGTTGCTGTTTTTCGTGGAGAGGGAAACCCTAAACCTAGATATGAGCCAGTTCGAAATGCTCGTGACTATTATGATGAGTGGTTTAAATATATAGACGAATCATATGATGAGGGCGATAGCTATTACGACGATGTAAGCCCTTATTTTAAGAAGTAGAAAGGATTATGAAACAGATAAGTATTCAGATTCAAGACAAAGCTCTTGCTAAAGAATTCTGTAAAAACTACGTTTACATGAATGAAATTGTTTCAGATAGGCGGGAGCCTGAGATTTCTATTCCAGACTTAACTGGATGTCTTTCTCTACTCACAGAACCTTATGAAGATTATAAGCTAAAACTGGTCTGGAAAGAGCTTCAGCGATTACTCAAAGACGAAGGTTTATCGCAAGCTACAATCGTAGCGTCTCAAGGTAAGTATGGCTGGGATGATTATCATCTTATTCATCATTTTGACGAAGAAGAGCCTCGGGATACTCTTTTTGAGCACGTAGAAAGAGAAGATTGGTAGTGGATATTTCAAAGGCAGAAACAGAAGTTTTGCTTGAAGCCCTAGATCACGCCCTCGAAGGTCACTTTGACGTTGATGATGGAGAAGAAACATCGGATCTCGCATACGGGCTGGTCGAGCGTCTGCGCGAGCATAAGGACGCAGGGAGCCGCTCTGAGCGGCGCATAGAAGCCCGCTGGGAGCTTCGTAGCGGTTGCCCGAAGGCTGACAAGGCCGTATTATTCAGCGCCGCTGAGAGCCCCCGAGACGCCGTAATGGAATATCTTAATGTCTCCAACATGCATATTAATGCACTCGGAGAGATGAAAGAAGAACTCATAGACGGAGAAACTTTCTATCATTTTCCAATTAACTGTGGGTGGCATATCTTAGTCAAAGCAATTTGATAAAATAACATCTATGGATAGAAATCTTCGACACTGGGAACGTCGTTACCTGGAAGACCCGAGTGATACTGGTGCTGCTGCTATGTATGGCAAAGCCCTGCAACGTGGGACAAACAGCCTAGAGGGCTGCGAACAGCTTGTATATTGGTTAGACGATACTCTAAGAATAATGGGATTTGAACCGTCTGAGTTTGGGTTTTTTAACGAAGAGCATCCCGAAACAATAGATTACTCATCATTGAGCTTGAACCCAGAAACATCACCGCTCACTCTTACGGGAGCCCCTCCTTATGACCAGCCTTTTGGTCCTTGTAATCGAGTAAGGCTTATTTTTGAACCTCAGTATAATGAATTTGAGTTCTACTGCATCTCACCTAAAATAGATTCCAATACTCCTTTTGAGGAATACTATGATGAGTTTCGTTCTCATGTAAAACTTGTGACTCGCTTTACGGATGAAGATATTTATAATTTGGCAAAAGATCGATATTCCAACGATTTAAAACCCACCTATATGTTTGCCCATCTATTTGGGTACGATACAGAACTGCCGGAAGCAGAACATCATCCTAGCGGGGGAGTTCAGCCTCCTTCAAACTGGAGATACGGCTCAGAAAACGCAGCAAGAAATCAACATCCAGACGCTGGTGGCAACCTAATACCTATTGATCCCATGCTCTCTATTAGCTACACCTACACCACGTATAATGGTGCGGTTCGCGATTTTGTTCGAAGGATTATTACCTATACAGACTTCATCCTCGAATACTTAGATTCTGGTGTTCAACACTCTAATATGAGACCCTGGGTTGAAGCTTTTGTTAACCATGATGGTCCTGAACCCGGCATCCCCACACACTAATCATGCAAACATCTTGTAGCATTTGCGGCCAGGATTACATCATCTCTGAAAGGAAAATGTTAGCTCTGCTTCGTGCCAGAGTCAGCCCTATCTGCAGTGATGATTGTAGAGAATCTCACTATAGCCATCTTTGTCACTGCTATCACTGTAAAAACTATAGATGCGGCTCTGAGAGGTTTACTGTTGAGAGTTGACATCGGCCCTAGATCCTGATAAAACGTGGCATGAGTCAAGTCTCCGCTCGCAGTAAAACTACTGAATGCCCTCGTTGTAAGACTATCTGTACCCGACTTAGTCAAATGATGCAAGGATACAAAGTATCCTATCGATATCGATGCGATACCTGCGGTTTAGCGTTCAGGAAACGATATCAAGGCTACCATCACGACACTAGGGTAGAATTAATTATTAAGGCCCAGTGTCCACGCTGTAATTCAACGCATTACACTGAGATTATCGGACCTATTGACGATATCTTTATTCCCTGCCACACTTGCTGGTGTGTTCTTGGGTGTATTGCTTTTTTAAACGAGTAAACGAGGAACGGCATGGCATATCGAAGCATCACAGTAGACGGCCAAAACTACAAATGGCTTGTTGGTCGTAAGAACATCGAAATACGTTCTGAACCTGATAAAAACAAAAAGGTTTGGAAGCGGGTTCTTGAGCGTCCCGCGCCACAAAAACGGTGGGGTCTGATTACTCCTAATATGGAGACAGCAGGGCTCAACATTGCTATGTTTGATAAAGAGCTTAGTTGTGAGATGGCTCTTGAGGAAGCCAAGAAAACGTCTCCTTGCAAAGATCAAGTAGAGATGGTTACTCTTCCTGCTAAAAAGGTATCTATTACTCCTGTTTGGATTAAGAACGCCATTCGAACAGAATTACGTAAGTAATGAGTAGTCCAGAAGCCAGAGGCGGCTGGGAATTAATCAAGCTATGGTCTTTGTTCTTTTTCTACCGCATAGGTTGTGGATGCGGATGGCCTTTAGCTTTGGTAGTTGTTCTGGTGATTGTGGCCCTTTTAATGGGTAAAAACCCTGCCTAGAATGATTCTGTATAAACCACAACCTTACGGGGGTAGAGAAGTTCCCGAGGCTTTTGGTGGTCTCTATGAAAAGGTTCTCTCTCCTGCTCTTGATGACTTGCTCGATAGCTTAGATCTTGAGTTGGTGGTGATGGCAAAAGGTAGTAAGAGTAAAACATACTATCAACCCGGTTGTGGCTATAGAATAGATTCCATTCACGTAAACACTAACAGGTGGCCTCTGGCTGTCTTGCATGAAATTGGTCATTACATAGTTGCCAGCAAAGAAGCTAGAAATGATCGATACTTTGATATTGAACTACCTGTTGTAGAGAATGAGTTCTATGTTTCCGAGGGAAGTTTTTTAGAAGAAACTAAAGCACGATACGTTGATTTATGTTTGATGGCCTTTCTTGGCATAAAAAAACGTTGGAGAAAACATCATCTCAACGACATCAAGTGGTCTCTAGCCCCTTGCTGGGATTTATTCCAAACTCAAATACTAGAATTAACGAAGAGCGGGATAAGCTCCTTACCCGAGCTTATCGGTCAAGATCATATACGACAAACTAACCACCTCATTTTACATGAACTCGGTTAAGAGATTAAAATGGAAAATCCAGCAACCTGGAACGATACACAAAAAGCTATTGCGGCAATTCTTTACGAAGATGCTACGCTTAAATCCGACGCTGAGCGAGCCCAACAAATTGTGGTCTTACTCGGAGAGACTTCTCTTACAACGGAAAATATTTCAGAGCTTATGATTGAGCACGGAAAATCTCTCAGAGATCGTCGTTGCGGTTTGAGTTTAGTTGCCAAGATTTGGGGTGCTCATAGTGGATGAGATGTTTTGTACTCATCGATATAAGCCAATGATGGTAAGTAAGTATCGCCCAATTACAGGTGATGAACTCTTCGGGGCAGTAATGCTGATTACTCTCACAGTGGGTTTTGCTCTGTTTGTATTACCTTTTATATGGCTTATTGGTCATCGGCAAACGACCTATTTAGGTCATTTCTGTAAGACGTGTGGAATTAAGCAGTAAAATGATTAAGAGGGTTGTTCTTCTCATATTCCTAGCTTGCATTCTACCTGCCTGCGGAACTTATTTCATGCATGTAGAAGGAGATTCTCTTCCTTATGGAGGAACTTTAGTCGATTCCTTAGTTATTTGGGGAGTTGCAACTAGCACGGAGGGATGGGACGCTCTGGGGCTGGCTTGTTTGGCTCTGGTAGACTTGCCTTTTTCGATCCTTGCTGATACACTGCTGCTTCCATATTCAATACTAAGGTTGTTTTGGCCATGAACGAAAAATTACTTACGTGGATCAAACGAGAACGTGCTCTTCTGCGATGTAATGTTGATTGGCCAGATGTGCCGTCGAAACTCTATAATCGAAAGTCGCATCTATTGCGCGAACGAGATGATTGCCTCGCTGATATATTGGATGTGATGGATGTGCCGAAGGACGAATCCGAAACATCATGAGCGAAAGATTAACAGAAGACGAAGTAAAGCTGTGGCTTAAAAAAGCCCGAGCCTCTAAAAAAAGAGGCAGTGAGAAGATGCAAGTTCCTCCGAGCATTGCAATCAGAGTTTTTGAAGAGCTTAATGCTTATCATGAACGTTTTCCCGATATAGTGAGAGAAAATTATCACATAGAAAGTGGGCTGTGAACTGCCCTACTTGTGCTGACTCCGTGCTCAAAGGGGAATATAGATCCTACTGGGCCGCCGTAGGTACATTAGCGATGAGATGCAACAAATGTAGAAAACTCTTTTATGATTGTTTTATTTGCGATAAGCTAGGAAACGAAGAAGAGTGCTGTACAGGTGACGAAGAAGATTAACATTTAGAGAGTGGTTTATGAATTTTGGAATAATAAAAAAAGATGGGCAAGTCAGTCTTCGACCCGCAGTAAGTAGTTCCTTATTTTACGAAGATAGCGATGGGGAGTCGGTCTATCTTCCCAGTATTTTGTCCCTAAAACACATGGGAGAGAATAAAGTTCAGCTTCGTTTTCCTGATGGGACAACTACATTATGTAGAAGGCTATCACCTGAAAAGTATCAAGAACTCAAAGCTAGGTGGCAAGCTGCTATCATAAATAAAAACTGAGCTTAGAACGTAGAACGTAGAGCACTGGACCGGGTCCGGGATATTATTCACGACTGCACTCTCTAATCAAGGGAGCATCGCGCACTATACTATTGCAAACACGATGGAGTAAGTCGCCCCGTGAGCAAAAGTTCAGTGCTCTGCGTTCTACGTTCTACAAGGAACACATGACAGAAAAAAAGAAAAGCGGCCTAGATACCGTAATTCAGCTTGGGATGCACCTAGGTATTGTTATAGTAGCAGCCTACAATGTAGGTCCTACTGCCGGGTTAGTTGCTGTTATATGCTGTGTCCTATTTGTTTTAACGTTTCTTGCTTTCATAGCTAAACATAGGTACGAAGATTACTGCCGAGCTAAAAACTTAGAAGCGTGGCTTAAAGAAGAAAAAAGAAAACATCCGGAATTTTACGGAGAAGTGAAGAAAAAGAGCGAGAAAGAGAAAAAGGAGGAAAAAGAGAAGGCCGAAAGACTAGAGGTCTGGCTTAAGGGAAGAAGGATAAAATATCCTCAATTGTATAAGAAGCTGGAGGAGAAAGAATATCCTCCTAACTGGTTAAGGCCGTAATTCCAGCAATCCCTGCCAAACCCCCAGCCACCATAATAATAGTGCTTGGTTGCATCATTAATTTCATTATACCGGGAAATCCGACATACTCTTTTTCTATTTTTCGTAAAACACGTTCGTCTTCTAAGAATTTAACTAATTGCGCGGCTGCAATAGTTCCTGTACCAGCGCCAACCACAAGTTTTACCGTATTTACCAGATCCTTGCTTAAATTAGACTTATCCCAACCGAATAATGCAGCACTTGCTGTGTGATATTGACCGGGATTAATAACACTTCTATCCATTTTTTGGCATTCGCCCCAGAGAGCGTTAAAAACTTGTCCTGGGGGGCATTTACTACAATACTCTCGATCTGGAATCCAGTGTAATCCTTCTGGGCATTTCATGTTTAAAGTATATCAAAACTCCTAGGAAAACTCACAAGTTGGCCCTTGCTTCTAGCCCTCCGTAGGGCATGATAGGCAGAGCGCTGCCGCCTTCGGGTTGATGGTGCCTATCTTAGCACCCGTATAAAAGCCGATGTAACCATTAGACAAAGGCACTTATGACTCGTCCCAAAGCACATCTCACTGTTACTCAGGGAGATGAAGTTGGAAGAAGTTATGTAATTAGAGCGGGCCAGAAATTCCTTATTGGTCGCTCTAAAGACTGTAGCATCTCGTTAAATGATCAATCTGTATCGAGACATCATGCTGCGGTAGAACTTACAAATAAAGGTCTCTCCGTCATAGACTTTGCTTCCCGCAATGGGACTAAGCTAGACGAAAAACCTCTTGAACCCAATGCTCAAGAAGAGGCGTGCTACGGAGATATTCTTGAGATCGGTAAAACCTCTTTCAAGATTGAAATCTTTGGTATCAGCGAACTTTCACAATCACAAATTCAGCGGACTCGTAAGATTCCTCGGAACTTTCTTCCCACTAACGAGTTTGAAATTTTAGGTGAGCTTGGTCGCGGAGCTACTGGACTGGTGTATGCTGCCAAACAACGAGCACTAGACCGTAATGTAGCTATCAAGGTTCCTCGACTAGATATTGATGATTACGAAGATTGTCGTCAACGCTTTATTCGAGAAGGAAGACTTTGTTCTAAACTCGATAGTCCCTACGTAGTAAGAATCTACGACTTGAGGATGCAGAGTAATAGAATCTTCATTGTGATGGAACTTATCAACGGCTATTCTGCTCTAGATAGGATGGGATCTAAACACCTGATCCCTATCCATGAAGTGGCTAAAATCGGATCGCACGTCGCACAAGCGCTTCACGCAATGCACCGAATGGAAATCATTCATCGCGATATAAAACCATCTAATATTCTCATCGGTCCCAAGAAGATAGCAAAGCTAGCTGATTTTGGTATTGCTAAGCAGTTGGGGGAAGCAGGTGATAAGCTTGATAGGCTTACTGGCTCTGATGAGGGTATGGGAACTTTAGGCTATGTCCCCCCAGAGGTAGCGGACTTTGCGGAACTTGGCACCTACTCAGACGTTTACAGTCTCGGGGCCACCCTATACCACTTAGTCACAGGAACTATGCCCTTCGTCACCCAGGGTGCAAGCATAGCTGAGGTTCTGGGTAGAATCACCTATGACAAACCTACTCCGGTTAGGGCTTTGCGGCCCAACTGCCCACCAGATTTTGCTCGCTTGATTGAATCCATGATGAAAAAGAAACCGAACCTCCGACCAGACTCAATAACTGCATCAGTTGTTCTGGATAGGGTGATCAAGAAAACGTCATCTGAGCCTAAGCATTTGGAGCAGACAGATTCCCTTGTTCCCAGCTTTATTTCTGCGATGGATGATCTGACAGACTTTTAATAGCTATGATTGAATCAGACCCCATACATGATCTCATTGTTCCAGAAGAATGTGTAGTTGAACCAGTTGACGTTCGATGGCACGTAAACGGGCCGGAGCATAGCATGGTTCGATTGGATAAACTGCGGCAAGACCCTCTCTTTGAAACCTTCTTTCAGAAGGTAAATTATCAATGTTCCATAGATGGCTCTCGAAGAGCTATATGTCGTATGGCAGATGGAGAGCTTCTTTCTTTATCCGCCCCTAGAGATGGACTAGACCAAAGATGGTCTTTGGTTCAGCCCTTGTTGGATCGTCTTAATGGGAAGCTACTACATTTTATTTAAACAATGCTAAATGAACTTCAATACACGTTGCTAGCGCAGACTATGTGGTGGCAAAAAATACGTAATCTCATCATATCGAAGCGGGTGGTCCCCGCCGATCAGAGGAGATTACATGAGTACAAAAGGCAGAATCTGGGCAGCCACGACACAAAAAGTAAAGAGTCGTTGGACTGATCCGGATGTAGATCCTTGCGGCAAGCGTAAAAAAGGCTGTCCTAGGCAGGGCGGTTATGGTATTTGCAGTGTTGATGATCGTCGTGGTCACTATATTCGTCGCTGTAAAGAACGAGATATTGCTCAAAAAATGATAATTGGTGACCTAGATTTTGACGCCTTGTGGCCGTTGGAGTAGACGCAATGTCAGAATTCGTCTGTTGCGGCCTTCCGTTTATTATTTTTGTCCTGTTTTTGGTAATTACCGACCTTAAAAGTCGGTATGACGAACCTAAGTGGCAAAGACGAACGGATTGGAATACCAATTCTTATCAATCCTATCAATCTTACTACCCCCGTAAGCCTGCTATGTATAATGACAGTGGTCGTAAAAAAGAAGACTGCCCTAAGTGTGAAATACCTGCGAAATACAGGCTCTCACTGCACGGCATGAACGAAGAGTATTTGTTTGTTTGTAAGAAATGCAAACTCCACTTTAAATGGATCTATTGGGATCGGATAGGTGACACTAGACGAAATCTGGCGATAGATGCTATGTGTCCTGTTTGCAAACAAGATCATGAGCCCGCAATAGTAGGGACACCTACTACTTATATGATTCCTTGCGAAGATTGTTGGGATAAACAACAAGATAAAAAAGAGGATAAAAAACCTCCGAAGAAAGGCTCAGGCTCTCGGCGTTCCTTGCCTTGGGTTTCCTAAAGAGTAGACTGTTACTATGAGCGAAATAGATCACAGAAAACTTGGACAGGAATTAGACCTGTTTTACTTCGATGAACTAGCTCCGGCTAGTCCATTCTTTATGCCTAAAGGTGCTTTCGTCTATAACGGATTGATTGAATTCATTCGTAAAATCTATCGCAGGCGTGACTATCAAGAGGTCATTACACCCCAGGTATTAAGTAATGATCTTTGGAAAACCAGCGGTCACTACGAAAATTACAAAGATAACATGTTCTTTGCTAGTGGCGGTAAGGGCGAAGAACAAGCTTACGGCGTTAAGCCGATGAACTGTCCTTGCCATATGCTGATGTTCAAGCATCGCAAGTGGTCTTATAGAGATTTGCCTTTACGATATGCAGATTTTGGGAGACTTCATCGTTTTGAGTTGTCAGGAAGTATTTCTGGACTAACCCGAGTTCGTAGCTTCTGTCAAGATGACTCTCACATCTTCTTAGCCACAGATCAAATTGAAGATGAAATAGTAACCCAGCTTAATACTTTCCTGGCTTGCTACAAACTCTTTGGCTTTGAAAAAGTTAAAATTTATCTCTCCACTCGTCCGAAAAAAGCGATGGGAGACATTGCTGTTTGGGATAAAGCCGAGCAGGCTTTGCGTAGCGCACTAACTGGCTTTGATTTTGAAGTCAAAGAAGGCGACGGTGCTTTCTACGGCCCTAAGATTGATCTAGAAGTTGCAGACGCATTAGGTCGTGACTGGCAACTCGGAACAGTGCAGTTAGACTTTATGTTGCCCGAACGCTTTGATCTAGGATTTACTAACGCTGATGGAGAAAAAGAACGCCCAGTTGTCGTTCACCGAGCTATTCTTGGTTCTATCGAACGATTCATGGCTATTTACCTAGAGCACACTAACGGTGCTTTGCCTTTTTGGTTATCTCCTGAACAGGTCGTTATTTTGCCTATCGGAGAAGGGCATCAAGATTATGCGTATATGGTTGCAGCGCAGCTTCGCAGCCAGGGCTATCGAGTTCGTGTCGATGATCGTAACGAATCTTTAGGGTATCGTGTAAGGGATTGGCAAAAAAATAAAATTCCCTACAATATTACTTTGGGTAGCAAAGAAACAGAAAATCACACATTGGCTCTGCGTGCATTGGGTAGCAAAGAAACGACTGTCATTAACTTAAAAACTTTGAATTACGCCTTAGAAAAAGTTATTGGATCGTCGATTGATGAACAGATCGAAGAGTTGTTATGTGTACAATAGTTTTAATTAGAAACAGTATTGAAGGCTATCCGGTAGCTATTGCTGCTAACCGAGATGAGTATATTGATCGTCCCAGCGAGGATGTAAAAGAACGTGATGGTGGTATTTTAGCCCCCAAAGACTCTAAGCGCGGCGGAACTTGGATTGGTGTCAACCAATACGGGGTTTTTGCTGGCCTAACCAACCGCAATGGGGTAATAGGCAAGCCCGGTAAAATCAGTCGCGGGGACTTGCCTAATCTTGCGTTGCAGCACAAAACTGCGAAAGAAGCCTTCGTTGCAATCCGTGACACTTACCCCACAGGAAAAGATTTTAACGGGTTCTATCTTGTTATAGCTGACAAGGATAGTGCCTATCTGTTTGGTGGGGATGGGCTGCACTTAACTCATCGTGAAGTTACCGAGAACGTTCTAGCAGTAACTAACCGAGGTGTTGGAACTGTTGGTGACGTAGGAAAGCCGGAAACAACCCGGAGAATCAGTCATCTCATTACCGCGTGGCAAGGTGCTCAGTATTCTCTGAGCGGCCAATACCAAGTTCCGGCTGATCGTAAAGAAGACGAGGTAATCACTGTTCTTAAGAACCTGCTTCACATTCATGATGAAGATCGTCATGGCACTTGTGTTAATGAGCCCGAGAACAACTACGGAACCAAAAGTTCCTCTATCATCCTCTTAAATGAGAAGAAAGAGGAATGGATGTATGCCCATCGTGAGCGCCAAGGTAATAAGCATATCTGTGATTATGACTTTGTGTATCACTACTGGAGCTTAGGCGATTGCTGAACTCCGTAAGAAAGTTGCGGTCGCAACTATGGAAAGTGATTAGCAAGGGGATGAGCATTTAAAAGAGGTTCATAGCTGAGACCTAAACCGCCCCTCCGAGTTGGGCGGCAATCCCCATAACCCCACTCATTCCATGTTCCTGGTATTGAGTTTAATAGGGTGGCTGGCAACATGGAAAAGGCTCGAAGAGGTTTAGGCCCACCAATATTCCATCCAAGCTCAACATTCAGAGTAATCTCGTCATCAACTGCTACGACTCTTCTTATAGATATAAATAGTTTTAATTCAGTGGAACGCGCATCCCAGCCGGAACTAGATCGATCCCAGTCAAGCACTCGATCTAAATCGTTTATAGCGGCTGCATCAGTAAATTCATCTATATAGCCAGCTTGGTTGTAGGCAAACCCTAGTTGGATCCCTCTTGTTACTTCATTATGGTGTATCCAAAGAGGGGCTAAATCTAGCCCCTCTTGATATAAATAGGCGTCAATGAATTGCTGCAAGGAACGAGCGCTCGGTTCGGGGGTTGTTTGGTTGTAATAGATCCTATCTGGCAGAAAGAGGTTTTCCAGTTCGTCTAAGCGATCATCGAGAATCTCTTTTTCTACATCGAGTTCATTTTGAGCGATAATTTCGTCATTATGTGTTTCTTCATCTATCTGATGATAGTGCCATACGAACGTAGGCTCCAGTAGCGTTCTCATTAGATTTGTCCAGGTGCTCATAGCTATTTTGACTGCGTCTCCGATATACTTACCCGTAGTGGTATCATAAGTACTACGGCCTGTTATGTATCCGCAAGGCATCATCTGGACAACATCTTCTTCTGAGGGGATTAATCGCATTGATCCCCAGAGATGCTGTAATCTTAATCTAGCTTCCGGGTCACCTGCTGCGGCCAATCTTTCTAGTTGTCGTAGACGTGCATCCATACATTGATTATAGCAATCTATCTCTATTGCACACAATATCATTGGTTATTTCATAGATGGCAAATATTAGTGTATAATTGTCAATAGAGGACTATATGAGCTATTTAGCTAAATTTGCTGCCATTCCAGTATTATTACTTACCATGAATGGATGCGCTTTCTTTAAAACAACCGCCGAAAAGGAAGAATACAAATACGTTGTCAAAAAGACGAAGCTCGAACGAAAGATCGAGCTTCTTCGCTTAGAGCGAAGAAAATTGATGTTGGAACAGAGTTTGGATCGGATGGATTCCACAGATCCTACTCTAGAAGACAAGCAATCATAGTCTTGGCATAATGAGAAATCGAAATCCCCTATAGACATAGTATGTCTTCACCACATTAAAAAAATCGCCGAGAGTTGCCGAAACCAGGCCGTCTGATATAGTCTGTTTAGCAGAACCCCTTTTTTAGTTTGAGAAAGTCAGTGACTTAATGGCTTCCATCGATGCCGTCCACCAATTTCTTCGCCAGCACAATATTATTGACGATCACGTCCCTGAACTAGAATTTCAGCCGGAAGAGCGTGGTTTGTGGTGGAAGAAGCTTCGTGCTCATGTAGGAAGAAATATACCTACCTATATTGGAGGTAGTGCTCTCCTTATTGGTGGAATTGCTTTCTATCATCCCCATACGGTAGAATTGATTGCCAAAACGTCGATCATCGGTGGTGCAGTCATTACTGTAGGTAGTAAGTTTCCTATCCTTGATAGGTTTTTGCTGGCCAACCCCAAATACTGGGCTCCCCGCCAATTTAGAAAAATTGACGCATCGTGGGTTGAAACCTACGAAAGCATCGAAATTACTAATCGGCGACAACTTGAAAACTATGTCTACAGTGCTCGTATTGCTCATACTCTTAAAGACGAATTTCCAGATAAATCAGATCAGTTGAAGCTTGGAATAATGATCGGAAAAGTGGCTGATATTCTTCATGATATCGCTTCTGCGGAAAAAAGAGTTCGCGGCTTTCGTGAAATAGACCTGATTCGAATGCTTCGAAGCGAAAAGCTTCCTGTTGAAGAGGAAACTAATATTATTACTGCCTTCAACGAAAAGAAAGTCAGTCATCGTAAAGCTTGGAAATACGTCAAGATATTACGAGAACGTCGAGGGAAAAATATAGTTGCCTGGATTCCCGGTGAATACGTAGATGCTATTAAAATTCTAGACAAGTATCTAGATGCGTTTGTTTTTAAGCTTGCTGTACAGGGTGATCATCACCTTCTTTCCGTAGGTTCACAAATGAGTCGAGGAATTCTTCGTATTCGAGGGCGTATCGGTAAAGATACCGGAGCATATCTAGGTATGCACTCCAAAGATAAAGATTGCCCGGTGATTCATGCCGACTCTGATGTTGGGGCCAGTTTCATGACTAGGGCTCGTCGTGGCATCGGTTTTATCAAAGGTGACGCAGCACACGAATTAATGCACAAGGCTACAGGTGGGGTTGTTATTGTCAGGGGAGTAATAGATCACGACCTAGCCCGAGGCATGGACGATGAAACCTGGCCTGCTATAGTAGTTTCTTATGGCGGAGTTCGCCTCCAGTCGCGTGATGGAACTGTCGAAAACGGCCTTATCATTTCCTACAACAATGATATTGACTTTAAGGGCATTCCACCGCAAGTATGGCGCTTCCGAGACGGCAAACGAGAAGAAATTTTACTAAAACCTGCAAATCGAGCAGAATTTGCCGAGCAGGTTAATGGGCATATCAATGACTATCTTGGTGATTGGTTGCGTCGAAGAAGGTATACTGAGTGGCTAAATTTGGAGAATGGGGAAACTATCTAGCAATAAAGCTTACTAGCGGGCATACGTTGTCAATGACAGCGAACCCGAGGGCGGAAGCAATAATTACATCTCACATTGAGAGGTGTAAGAAAGAAAAAGTTCTCTGTAGTTTTATTAACCTCGAAGGCGTTACCCATGCAGCAATAAGAGGGCGGTTTATAGATTCCTATCGCTTTGAAGACCGTAATGTAGTAGGTTACGGACCCAGCTTAAAAAGTGGAGATATAGAGCCGATAGATCATATACTTAACGCTCATGTTTTCCGCAAAGACACAAGCTGGGGTATTCTAGAAAAGCCACCAGCAAAACTCGAAGAAGTCGCTTCAAACCTTTTATCACAGATTGTGCTTCCAGAACGTGAATCCAAACCTTTTGAAACAGACGAGATAATCGCCTACTCAATCTATGTGACAACTACTTGCTGGTGTAAGACGCAGCGATTGGTAACCCAAGGATGTCCTTCAACCGGAGGTTTACGCTGCCCCTCAAAAGGAAGTCTAGTAGATGGCTGGATCGCTACTGTTTGATAAAATCAGATATGTCGAAATTTGATCCGCTCAATGAAGCGGCTGCAGTGATCGGTCTTTTAGTAGAAATACAAAAAGAGCTTAGCAGTAATACTCTGAACCCAGAAGTAACAGCTAAAAGAGCGATTGGCATACTTTCTCCCGAAATAGTTGCCATTCTGATTGCGGCCAAAGACAGCCAGGCAATCATCGATCAATATCACCCTCTTTTTACGCTAGCCCTAGACGAAAAGAGTATGGCCTACTTTCAGCACCCTAATGTAGTGGCTTGGCTAGACCTTATCCTGGAAAACATAAAGAGTTTAAATAATGAAACATAAAGCTTGTCCTACCTGCGAACGTGAATTTACTAGTATTAAAGATTATCCTGTTGTTCAAGTTCATCGCATAGAAACCGAAATTAGTAGTCACAGTGGTTGGGTTGACCCTGAACGTGCCAAAGAAGAGAGAAAAGAAAAGAAATCTCTCCTTCTCAAGGTTACTGAGCTAGATAAGGTAAAAACATATCTAGAAAGGCTTAAAGGTCTTGCTAATATGTCCGGTGCATCTAGAGTTGCTCCCTCAGAGCTTAAACCTATCCTCATCCCCGATGGCTACTTCAAATATTCTTATGGGATAGCAACAAAACAGAAATTATTGGGGCCGAACGCATATGGTGAGTTATATCTTTCTTTAGTAGATGATAAAGAAACTGAGGGTGTTTGTAGTGTTCAGGTCTGGGAAACAGGACCTAATTTTGGCTCTGCTGGAGGGCCTTCGCTTTCTTTAGTTGGGACAATTGCGACCATACATTACGTAGGTCAATATCGAGTTAGGGGATTCTAGGATCTAGTAGATGAGATACTATACATTTAAAAGTATTCATAGCCTCTACAGCACTAGTGGTACTCATTCTTTCGCACACATTCTCTAGATCGAGAGTCGCCTCTACGTGATATTGTTGTGCATTGGTTTCAAACCCTCTGTTTTGTAGCACTGTAATATAGTTACTTTGAGTACCCCAGCCAGTAGAGCCCAGTTCATTATCTACGTGTATTGTGTGATCGTTTACGTGGTAAGAATAGACAATATCTCTTGCTACATCTCGAATATTAATAGCGAAGAAAGAATTTCTAGCTGCGGCTTGGTCTTCCGATAAACTAAGGGGCCACAAAATCCCCATATCATGCTCAAGATCAAAAATAGCAACACAGTCTTTATCTATTTTTGATCTGAAATTGATTTGGGCCATACCAGAATCACCACCTCCATCGGTTCGAAAACATTTGGGGTCGTCATCAGAGCCGTAGGTCGAAAGAATGCTTAAAAGAAAGTTTCCATACTGACAAAGAGGCAATACGGAATTAACACTGTAGTCATAAGAGCTAGTTCTGAGCTGCGTAACAGCTATTTGATGTGCTAGCTCATTGGTTCTACTCTGAGCGTATTCTCTAAGTAATTGTCGCAATACTCGGTCCATTTCTAGATTATATCATATCAATCAGTAGCTCAATACTGTTAGGCAGACTTGTTGATATTGAGTATGCGTCTATAATTAGCAAATGAATTACAAGTTAGAACAGACAGAAGACGGACCTCGTTGGATTCAATTAACTTTCAACAAAGAAACAGAGAAAGTAGAACGAGAACCTCTTCCTGTCGGAGAATCAATAACATTTGATCCCAAAGACTACTGGAGAGGCACCGAGGTCGCATTCCAAGAGCGTTTTGAGCCTAAACAAGCACTGAAAGAAGATGGGACCCCCTATACATTCGACGAGTTTATAGCAGAATGCGAAGAAAAGTATAAAGACAGAAAGTTCAAACCCAGTGCTTGGTATAACGTTGAAGGGGACATCCTTCATGTTTACTGGAAAAACACCCCTTCAGTAGTAACGCATCCTGCCGGGGATGATGGTAAGAAAGTTTGGAATATCGAACTACATACAGCGTGGGGAGATCAAGATAATTATGATAGTGATGATTATAATGGTCGAGATGACGTTGTTGGGGTTAACATCTGGGGCCTTAAAAAGATTCTCATGGAAGCGTTCGCATGAGAGACTTTCTAGGACAAGAACTCTCTCCTGGCGATTATTGCACTTTCCCTGGTGGCGGAAATGGGTCTGGATCATACGGTTTATTACTTTTTAAGGTAGTAAAGGTTAGTGACACTTCGGTTCAATGTAAACGACTAAGAGTTGATTATCCAGACTTTAAGGTGGAAACCTGTAGAGTGAAATACTCTAAATCCACCGTAAAAAAGGCAGGCAAGCTTACTAAAGTAATCCCTCCGCCTAATATGATCGAGGTCTTTGAAAATCCCGAAGAACATCGAGTTCTAATCAGTACGTGGGTTCACGGACAGAAAATCATTGACTGGGATAATTTAACATGGGTAGAATAGTTATTTATCTTTACGATCACGCCCGTAGTCAATAAAGATCTCTTCGCCTCGCCTTATGGGGCGAGTAGCGATATAGTCAAGTAATCGTTTAGGGTCGTGACTATTGATCTTTACGTAAGCGCTTGGGTTTTTGCTGGTGTTATACATTGATCCATTACCAAAAACTACTACTAAGTGCTGCGGCTTCAGGTGGGATTCGAATACGTAAAACTGCAGAATGTTTTCATGAGCATAAACAGCCTTTTCATGCATCTCTACGAAAGGGCATGTTTCCAGCAACTCACCGGCTCTAATATCTTTATTTGCAAAGACGCCATACCCTGCTTCGGGTATTTTACTTTTTCCAACTCTTACTTTTGAACAATGCATAGTTGGATTATATCAAATAATTCCTGATGATCCTGCAATCAAGATACCCGAACTTCCGAAGTAGCCTACTATCTCGGTTCCGCCCAAAACCCAATCATAGCTATCTTTAACACCTTTAGGTGATTTCTCCTCTGCGTGTTTTCTATCATAGAATTCACAAGTAAAGTCAGTGCATAGCACTGTACTGAACAAAATTAACGCATCTGGCGTCCCACACTTAAAGCACTTCATTTCCTTAATATACCAAAAGTTGCTAAAATATAGTTATGTCAGACTTACGTTATCGCTTAGCACTCCGAACCTGGATGCAAGACCCTTGCGAAGAAAACGCTATTCGTGCTTTTCACGCCGCCATCAGGGCTGGAGCTATTGATGTAGGGAGAGAGCCTTCTGGCGATTCTATTTTCGGAGATTGGGCCATTTGTTTTGTTCATAACGGTATCTATGAACGGTTATCACCAGAAGGTAGAAGATGGGTGGATAGGCATGATGTAGATATTATGAAGGGCCAAGTGGTAGTTGATATCTACGAAGACGATATTGACGAGAGTGATGAGGCACCAGAAGACGTAGCAAAAATTCTAAATGCTGCTGGAGAAGAAGGCTATAATTACGTCGCCTTCGAATAATAATACTTAGACGAGATAGCCAATCAAATCAACAGTAGCAGTAACTGTTGTTCCTGTGTCGGCAGTATCAATTTGGAATGTAATAACTTCTGCGGCAGCGCCTATATGGGATAATCCTGGTGTAATTATAGCAAAGACTTCCGTTGTGAGATTTAAGCCGGTCAGCGTTGTAGCTGCGATAATGTCATCAAATGTCGAGGCATTGGTCCCTACACTGACGACGGCATCTCCGCCAGGAGCAGTTGCTGTAGTTAATCGTATCCTAACTTCAGTAATAATAGCGCTTCGACCTGTTGGGACAGTATAGAGAGCGTCTGTGCTAACTGTGTCTAGGTTAACGCCAGTAGTCGTTGATAATACTGATGGCAACGGCAAACTATTAACCTGAACCGTTCCGGGTGTTCCGGTTGGAGATGCTCCTCCGGTTAGATTAAGAATTCCACCAGCGCCTGTTGTAGTAGCATCGCCGCCACTTAGGGTTAAACTGGCACCAGCAGTAGCGGCTGTGGTTGCATCTACGCCTTGTATGGTAACTGTAGTAGCTTCTGCTCCGGCCTCAATATCTGCGGAAAATCTAGCTGATTGATCTACACCGTCTAAAATTAAAATGGTTTCTTGAATATTGGCTGACCTAACCTGGAATTCCATTCTAGCGTGCAATCCAGTATTACTTCCTGCCGTGCCTGATTCCCATGAAGAGACGATGTTGCCTGAAACATATCCATTGGCTGCATTAGTTCCGGTTTTTTCCAAGCTGAAAGAAAGTGAAGTTCCGTATCCAGCGGTAATTGTAGCCCCAGAACTATGGCGGTTCAGCAAAGCTGCCGCTACTACGTCACTAGTTCCGGCATCGTGCCGAACGCACTGAATAATACCTGTCTCAAAAAGACGCACACCTGATCCAGTTACTGAAGTCAATGATGGTTCGACAGCCGTTCCTACAGTGAACATCCCGTTAGTTTGATGCCACTGGGCACGAATTCCGGTAGGAAGCCCTGCTAGCCAAGTTCCTGCGCTAGCATCCCAGGACATTTCGCGAGTTCCATCACCTGCAACAATATCTCCAGCAGCAGCCGTAGCTGTAGAAGCTGATCCTACTTCAAGACCGCCTACGATTTCAAGAGTTTGATCGACACCTCTAATACGCATCGCCTCAACATTAGTTGTTCCCGCACTTCTTGTCGTAAAACTGATATCGCCGGTTGCAGCACCAGTGCTAGGATCGGACCAAATTCCACTGATAATAGCTATGTTGACACTTGTATTGTCGTCGTCATCCCCATCGAAACTGAGTCGTGATCCAAATCCAGCAACAGGAGTAGCTGATGTGCTGTGTCGGGAGTGAATACCTGCTGTTGCTGTGCTTGTAACAGCATCACTTACTGTTGTTGAAAGAACCCCATTACTTCCGATGAATTCAAAGAGGTTAGATCCATTGCCTGCTCTAATGGTGCCTTCATTTGTAGTTGCTACAACGTCCCCAACATGCAGAGCTGTTTCGAAGTCAGCAAACCCAGCAATAACTGTATCTGCTGTACTGGCAAGTTTTTCTTGTCCGGTAACTGTATCTACACCTCTTATCGATAATATGGCCATATCAGATTATAGCATAATCTCATTTGTTATTATGCTAGCCATAGATCTTGTATACTTGGTTTTCTTCGTTATACTTTTTCTAAAAAGGAGAGGTTATGGGCTTACGAAACAGCAGCAACTGGACTTTAGCGTTTATGTGGTTTGTAGTTATGCTCATCATCTTAGACGATGATATGCCCAGAGAAGGGGGGCCACAGCCCGCACCGGCTCCGACTACCGCTCCTATTAATTCTAGCATAGAACTTAGATAATGGACTTTGATAGGCTTAATAGCTATCTACGTAGATACTTTAAAGCCCAAGGTCTGCAAGCTGCGGATATCGATGATCTCGTGCAAACAGCATTGCTTAAAATCTATAAAGCGTCTTCAAGTTTTGATTCCGAAAAAGGTAGCATCACAACTTGGGCTACAACTATCGCTAAAAGATGTCTGGTTGATCTGTTTAGGTCGAAAAAGCCTGAAACTGAACTAATTGATGATCTTCAAGGGGCTATTCCTCTTGACAAGGACACTTCGGAGGATATTCAATATCGTATTGATTTGGTGATGTCACACTTAAGTGCCAAACACAAAATCATTCTCGAACGAAAGCTTGTTAAAAAAGAACCGAATACTCAATTAGCCAAAGAGGCGGGCATAACTCAAGAAGGTATTCGATGGAGACTTCACGAAGCAAGAAAAGCTTTTAAAAGACAGTGGGACAAGTATTCTGAAACCGTCTCTTGTATGTGCGGTTGTGGGATTCGATTACCTAAATACAATTCACGAGGTAAGCTACGTCGTTTTTCTCGCGGACACTCACGGAGACTTAAAAAGAAGCCAGTAGAATTGATTGTCTGTGCTTGCGGCTGTGGCGAGAAAACCCCCAAAATCGGCAGAAAGGGCGAGCCGGTTAAATACATCAAAGGCCACTACAACCGAGAAAACCGCAAATACGATGGGAAAACCCGTAACGAGCGGATGACTCAAAGTGTTACTGCTAAGCGAAAAGAGCGTAGAACGAAGGCCGAAGAGCTTGGAATCGAGGTCGCGCCAGTAATCACAAAATTATGCTGTGCTTGTAACCAAGAAAAACCTACCAAGTGGTCGAAGCACTACAACGCCGACCTGACCCCCATTTATTTTTCAAGATGTATCGAATGTAAGAAAGCCTACCAGCGAGAGCGTAGAAAGAAAATCGCATGAGCCTTACTCATGAAGTAGCTGTATCGGTGATTAACCTTGAACCACGCGAAGAGGGGGTATTCTTAGACGTTAGGGTCGTTATCAAGTCCTACCGAAAAGAGCGTCATCTACTTTTTTGGTCATCTACAGAATTGGCCAAGGAAGAAAGTAAGTTCTTAACCTTTGTTTATAGGCCCGGAAAGGGCTGGCATCAAATAATAAAAGGAAAGGAAGTTAAGTGTCGTTGTTACATATATACCCATCCCGGAAGATTTCATCTAAGCTACTTAACTACTCTCTGGATTAATGCAGAGCGAGGCTTATAGAACCTAGCCGTCCCAATGAAGTTCAATTCGGCCAAATTTCACATCATCTAGAATGCCATCAGCATCATCACTGTAATACCAAACTAATAGCTTGAGCATATCATACTCCGAGAATTTGCCTGCTAGGCTCGCTGCTGAAATAGTTAGTGCTTGATAGCTAGCATCAGTGGTATCGTCTTGGAAAACTCTTGATGCTTTGACTGGAGTGTCAAACTGTGTTCCGTCTGCGGGGTCTTGCACTTCAATGTTAAAAGAGAAATCAAGAGTTCCGCCGCCAGATGCCGCTACCTTATGATACGCAGTTATTCCTCCTGTTGACCATGCACTGAATCCTTTAGGTATTGCGGTCTGTAGCCAAAAACCAACCGCCCTAGGATCATCTGCTGGACCCAATCCTGGATCAAGGAAACTTGTGAGTTTACCATTGCCATCAGCTTCATGACCATAAGTTCCTGACGTTCCGCCGACATCCCAATTACCCGATACTTGAGTCATTTCTGGTATAGCTAGCCAGCTACGACCCGGTGTTGTTCCTGGGCTGCCAGTATTCCACGTCAGCCGCCCCAAACCTTGATAACCCCAGTCACTCAAATAGTTTTGGAGGTCACCCGATCCGGTGATATACTTTTGAGCAGCAAAGGGGTAACTAATCAATGCTGTTGGTTTAGTGAGACTGCCACCACTTGCATTGACTAAAGTGTCTCCAGATGATACTGTCTTTTTTTGGCCGGATGAGGAATCAAGTCCGGATGCTATGATGTCTGCCATACTCTAAATGTATCAAATTTTGTATTTTATCCCTAAAGAGGTTCTCTTGAAAATAAAAATCACCTGGACTGATCCCGGCAATGATAGGCAAAGAGGAGTTAAAGGACCTACTCCGTTTTTTCGTACTTTGGTTAGAACTACCAAAACTATGATCATAGTCAAAGGCACAAACCATCTTGGGCAGGATCTTGGTCAGGAACGATGGCGTCGAAAAGACGGAACTAATATAGACTACGATGAAGATTACTTCGGCTGGGTTATATCTCCAAAGGACTTAAAGAATTTAAATGAAAACTTTCCCGGAACCACAAGTCACAATATCTAAAGAAGAATACGATCAACTCGTAGAATGTAGGGATGTGCTCTCACGGATGTATTATGATAATTGTTTAGCTGGTAATAATATTACAAAATGGACTATTACCAAAAAACAGCTTGAACGTATAGAGGTGCTAGAAGATATTAAGGGCTACTAGTTAGGTTTTTTCCAAATTTGGAATACAGCGCGGCAAGGTAACTCGCCTTTAGACGTTATTTCAAATTCGCGACTAACTGATCTCTCATAAAAGAGCAACCAGAAAAGAGCAGATGCTTGTCGAGGGCTTGAGATGAAAGCTGTCAAAGCATGCCATAAAAGCCAAGGCTTTCTAATTATTCCGCGAAGAATAAGTCTTTCTGCTTCTTGGGCTGCTGCGCGATAACGATCAGTCATGTCGAATTCTGCGACTTGTCGGAACAAACCTCTAGCGGCTTTATTGAGTTGTCCACGTTTAGGATAGACCCCACCAAAGCCGTGAGCCATAAGGCGTTGTTGACGTAATCCTGTATTCCACCAACCGCTAATTGATCCTCCATATAAATCTTCATACGTCGGAACAATATCTGCGAATTCGATGGTAGAGTTTCCAACAATAGCTCCTGGGGCTGCTACGTAATCTACGACTTTCCAGAAATCACGATAAGCTTCATCGAGCTTACCTGCTTTATATTTATCTAGATCTGCTAGATGCTCTAGAGACCCCTTAAACCAGATATGTGTAAACATACCTGGTTTTACTACTTTAGGGAGGTCCCAAAAATTTACTTGGTGTGCGTTTAAGCCATTTCCTCGTGACTGTAATACGTGATTTCCTACTGGGGTGATTCCTAGGTAGTTTTCATACTTAACCCCTAGACCTTTAACCGCTGTTTTGCCGGGTCCTCCGGGGCCACAGCCTACATCTAGCATTATAGAATTTGGTCCTATACCTAGTTTTCTTTGCAACCAAACGTCTTGGCGTATTTGAGAACCTACGAAGGATAGAACTTTTTTACCAGTATAGCCTTCTCGATAGCCTTCGTTGAAACCAACTTCCGGGTTTTCAACTCGAACACCATCAACTTCAATAACCTTTTCATTGAAGGACTCTTTTAGAAGTCTTTGAATGATCTTATAAAAAATTCGATCATAACAGCTTGTCATATCAGCATTTGCTGGAGTGGCGGGTGTCTGAGAATTTTTAAAGAATCGTGTAGGTAGTTCAGCAGCTATTGGTTTTGCTGGTGGCAAGTGTAATTTAGGAATACGAGGCAGTATTAGCTTAGGCGCTCCGACGTTTTTAGATGGAAGCATTCTTTGAACATTTCCTAGGTATCCCGGTCTGCGCATAACCGCATTATATCAAAAGAAACGTCGGAATGCATGAATACGATTACACCGAACCTGACTATAACGTAAGAAAAAGATACAAATAAGCTATAATTAATGTGTGGACGAACTACTTCGCGGACTAGAGCGCCGATATCAAGAAACTAACGCAGCCCAAGATGGTATTACGTATCTATTAGCTTCAATTCGCGCTAGTCACACCTGGGATTTAGATGATATTCCACGTCGATGGCTTCATGATAAAAATGTAGAACGTGCTCTCCAAAACTCCATCTCAACTTTTCATACATTTGAGTTAAATGGTATCTCACTTCGCCAACATATATTGGATTTGGCTCAAGCTGCTGGGAGATTACCTATAGAAATTTTTCCTAGACCAGTGCATGGTAACGATGCGGATAGCAACGCTAGCTTAGACATAGATGATGATCGTTATGGGCCGCTTGTTGTAGCTATGTGCCTTTGCTTAGGGGAGCATGATGGTAATCCTATTACTAAACTCGGGCTTATCACATTAACCAGGCATACTACCGGGTGCAAATTCTGTCAAAATAGGGGGGAACATCTCTGCACAGCTTTTAAGCATCCTTATGCTGGAGGATATGAACTACCCGACAATGAACAAAAACTCATGGGTGAGCGATTGCGGGACTACCCTTGGCTATCAGCAGAGCGACACGATGAATGGAACTATATAGAACCAACTAGAACCTGGATCCCAGAACAAAATACCAGACAAATGAGTAGCTCCTGGCGTTATAGGCTTCATCTGCTTCTGTACGAGCAAACCCCCAGAGATGATGATAACCACTTTCGGCACCCAGCAACCTATGATGTCGTCAATAATTATTGGAATAACGAATATTGGTATCTTAATGAGATAAAAAGCTTAGCGGCTTTTAGGGATTTCGCATCAGAAAAAGCTATTCTTGATAAGATTACAAAAACCTGTGATTCTAACAAGATGAGAACCACTTTTCATAGACGCGGCGCATATCTTAACTACAAAACTTGTATTCTTTTTCCAGTAATTGATCCTCGTCGGCATATTCCTACAGAAGATCCCCATCAACCTATTGAAACTGCTCCGATAATCTCTCAAGAACCTTGCGGAGATGCGATGGTTCTTGCTCCTTTAGCTGCGCGAATCAGAGCTTGGCAGATGGGACAAGTTCCTGCGGATTATGTGTTAGAGATGTCAGCGCATACCGCATGTGGTCATGGCGTAACCATCGTTAAAAACCAGCTTGTCCCTTTGTGTCCTTATCGATGGAGTGATACTTGGGAACCTGTCTATGATAAATGTGTTCAATGTGCCGCGCCAATAGTTTTAGGTAGCCGAACTAGTGCTTGCCCTCGTTGCCAACAGAAATGGCGCTTTGAGTTTGAAGCTGAGCGAGGAAACGTTCCTCCACCAGACCCTTACTATGAATGTCGGGGATGTGCAGGTCACTATGATTCTCGATGGGAAGCTGAAGAATGCGAAGAAACTACGGAATGCCTAGACTACGAATATGCTGATTACGTCGAACCTGGTTACGAATAATTTGGTAAACTATATTAGGTGATTTATGAGTTTATTTAGTAATGGTATAGGTTTTGGCCGATACGGACAATTTAACCCAGGATTCGATTTTGGCCCAAGCGATGGATGCGATCCAGGCCGAGCCAATACTTGCGGCACACAGGCGGCTGATGGCTCCTCTACTTGTTTTGATGATCGTGGTTGCCCTGTTTATTCAGAAGGCAGCGGTGGTATCAAGGTTTTAGCCAAACAAGGTACTCAGGCTGGTAAAGAGCTTTTACGAGATAGAATTCGTCATGCCCAAGATACCGGTGAAAGCCTCACTGTTGATATTTTTGGTAATAAAAAGCAAATAGGCGGCGGTATAGATCCCAAAATACTTATCGGTGGCGGATTAGCTTTAGCTGTAATTGTTGTGCTTATTGCGACAAGAAACCGTAAATAACTTTTTCAATGGGATCGATTATCTTTTCCGTATGCCATAGTTCGTGGCACAACATATTTATCAAATTCGAATCCGAAACCTAGCTCTATTGCGGCCTGTTTTAGGGTTCCACCAGATGCATGCGCTAATTTAGCAACTTTAGCTGCATTATCATAGCCAATATGGGGAGCCAGCACAGTCACCAACATTAAAGAGTTCTCTACGTTGGCTTCAATCGTCTCAAGATTTGGTTCAATACCTATAACGCATTTATTAGCAAACAGTCGCATACTATCGCTAAGTAAAGCAATACTTCGCATCAGATTATGAATTATTAAGGGTTTGAATACATTTAATTCAAACTGTCCTTGGCTGGCTGCGAAACCGACAGCAGCATCATTGCCCATAACCTCGATAGCAACCATAGTTACCTGTTCACATTGCGTCGGATTAACTTTGCCCGGCATAATACTGCTACCAGGCTCATTCATGGGAAGAATTAGTTCTCCCAAACCGCAGCGAGGACCAGAAGCTAGCAATCGAATATCATTCGCTATCTTCATTAGATTAGCCGCTAAGCTCTTTAGAGCCCCGCTAAGAAGCACTTCTGCATCGTGGCTAGTCAGGGCATGAAAGTTATTAGGATGGGGAGTAAAGCCATAGTTTTTAGGTGTTAGCTTATTAAGTTGCTTGCAAACATCACCAGACCACGCAAATCCCGTATTAAGTCCGGTTCCTACGGCTGTCCCACCAATAGCAATCTCCTGAAGATGGGTTGCTTTGACGTGATATATGTGCGCGGCGGATTTATTGATCATTGTCAGATAGCCGCCGAACTCTTGGCCCAAGAAGAGAGGTACAGCATCCTGTAAGTGAGTACGTCCTACCTTGACAATATCCTTAAACTGTACACTCTTATTATGTAAGGCCCCCTTAAGAGCACTAATAGCGGGAGTTAGTTGATTATCAATTGCCAATGTTAAAGCAATGCGCATTGCACTTGGAAAAGTGTCATTACTACTTTGGCGCATATTGACATCATCATTAGGATGAACCAACTTTTCTTTTCGAAAGTCTCCTCCCATTATCTCAGTGGCTCGATTAGCAATAACCTCGTTGAGATTCATGTTGGTCTGAGTGCCGCTACCTGTTTGCCAGACTTTCAAAGGGAAGTTGTCTAATAAGCTGCCGAAAATAATTTCATCGGCTGCCTGACAAATAGCATCTCTCTTTTCTTTGCTCAGAGGGTTTTTCTCGCGCAAGTAGACTCCGTAATCGTAATTGACTGTTGCGCACGCTTTTTTAAGATAGGCGTAAGCAATGATTAATCGATAGGGCATGGCCTCACCAAAACCACCGATATTGAAGTTGTGGACGCTACGTTGTGTTTGGGCTCCCCAATATCTATCATCAGGGACCTGGATTTCACCCAAGGAATCTTTTTCAGAACGTGTTTTCATAACATCCCTAGACCATATAGTTGCTACAGTAGCATAGCCTAAAATAGGATTTTGGCAAGATTCAACGAGGTTATTTGTAAAACTCTTTTTAATTATGATAAAATAGTGAAATGAAGAATATTGGTTTCGGAGCCTACGACGGCTATGCATCACTGGGGTTTGGAGATTTCGGCAGCACAGGTTGCGGGCAAGTCGGAGAACTCTGTAAGGACAGAGTTAAAAAGGAAGATATCCAAGAACTAATTGATCGTATCAACGATCACAAGTCTTGTGCGGAAAAAACTTCACAGAATGCTGCGCACCCTTGCTCATTCCATCGGCCATTAAAGAAAACTATCGAAAAAACCATAGATTTTATTGAACGATTAGCTCGTGAAGGCAATCGTCAAGCTGCGCAATATTTAACCCAGGCTGTTGATGAGATGGCTCAACTTATTGGCTTGCCTAGTGGTGGGTATCAACGCCTAAGAAACGCAGGTACTGAGACAATATTAGATGCTGGTTTAGAGACTTGGAATGATGCTAAGTATGACGAACTAAACAATTCAGCAGGTTGGATAGAGATGTCCAAGTACATGTATTATAGTGTGGGCAACCGCGATAGTGGTGGAGCCCTTAAATTTGTAGTATTAGCTAGAGATTCTATCCACTTCATGCGTAATATCACCCCAGCCGAAGATGCGCGTAGAGCAACCACTATCAAGCAGCTAATTGATGTAGGTAGGCGAGACGCAGGCCAACTAGGCGTTGCACGAGCTACCTTACAAAAAGCCTGGATTACTGAAGCTACCCGCAAGGCATTGCAAACCCAACTTGATGACGCCTATAAGGGTGCGAAAGTTAAAAACCCAGATGCGAGCACTTTTTCACTTATCGGATCTGCTGTCTTTTCAATGTTTGCGCCGGAAGGTCAAGAAGATATTTTCATGGAAGCCGGGGGTCAAGCCGCCGACGACATAGCAGCCGGTGACCCATTGCGCTCAAAACGGGTGCAGAATATGTCCTGGTCGGACGTATATGATCCCGACACTATTGACTACGGCGTTACCGGTGATCCTAAAGCGGCGGCAGCTCGCGGTAGAAAATTACGCGGTGAAGATTGCTTTACCTTTGACGTGAAATGCCAATATTCACGGAACAAGTTCAAGGTTTGGGCGGCTGCTATTGGTGTGGCTGGTTTAGCAGGATTATTACTCTACGGATGGGTAAAGTAATGAGAAGACCTGGATATTTAGGTGATTTAGAAGATACATGGTTTGGCAATTTTAGTGGCCGAGGTCGTGCAAGAGGTAAATCAAGACGTATAGCAGGCAAGGGACCTACAACGGCAGAACACAAACAGCGGTGTTTGAAATGTTGTAAAGGTAACTCAAACAGAGGAATTCATTCGTGCCTTAATGTGAACAAGTGCCGTGCAAATGCTAAATACTGGTGTCAGGATTACAGTAAGAATAAGTGTAAGTCGTGTTGCAAGAAAAATACTCGCCGCAAAGTCAAACGATGCCTTGCGAAAAACGACTGTAAAAAAGGTCACAAAAAACACTGTGATCGGGCCAAGTATAAGGCCCTCCCTAAACGCTAGCAACCCCTAGACTTACGGCTTAAATTGGTCCTTGCTAGTCTCCGGCCAGCGTGATACCTTGTAAGCTGTCAAGGGGAGTATGTGGATAGGAGATTGCGAGAGGCTGAGCGTTTAGCTGTACAGGGAGATTTTACAGCTATTACCTTGCTTCGAGCAATGTACACAAAAACTGGCATCATCAGTAAAGCAATACACGTTAAATGCGCCTACAGCGGTCGCGGAGAAAAAGGATCTCTCCACGCTGTTGATCCGTTTATGCCAGAAAATTATTCAAAACACCTATGTCATGGTCTCAACACAGTAGGAAATCCTTTTCTAGGCTTTCCTACCTGTAAACCTTGTATAAAGTTAGTTATTGCGGGACGGGTAGAGTTTCCAAACAAAAAAGCTACTATCAGGTTTCACGGAACAACGGGTCCTAAAATGCGGTTTAATGAGGAAACCCAAAAATGGGGATGTCCTTGTAATGTCTGCGAAAATGTTCGTAAAACATGGAAACCTGCCATAGCTAAACTGCGCCTCACCTCAATGATGAGATTTCCGAGAGAGTGGAGAACGTAGAGCGTTGAACATTGGGCTTAGTCTACCGAGATGCAGGTCTTGGTCTTCGTTCTTGCTTAGTGTGTTGCTAGGTGCTAAGCTCAATGTTCAACGTTCTGCGTTCGGGAGCCTTAATGAGTCGAACTAATAGCCCTTGTTCCAACTGTAATTACAGCGTTTATTCTGATGACGACCACGACTGTATTGTCGCAGATCGGGCTGTAGAGCACCCGAATCAATTTCCTTCCAAGGCTCATTGGGTGATTCTTACCTTTGATAAGAACCCAGCCACCGGATACCATAATAAACCGGAATACAGAGCTTATTTTTCTGAGCCAAGCTGGAAGCAGAAAATAGCAGAGCTTACTGAGCAAGAAGCTCTCTTTACTGCGTTCAAAGCGTCTAAAGCAGCTAAAATCACTACCCAAGTTTCAATTGACATTGACATAGAGGAACCTCAATGAACACGCCTTCTCCCTGCGATACTTGCCAGCACTGCTACACTGACCCCCTTCAGAAGAACAACCCGGATAATGAATCCGAGTGCAAGAAGGATGTCAAGGACCAACACTGGGGCGACGAAAACTGTCCGCTCTTTGAAGTCAAGAATTAGTGCCGAGGCCCGTTAAAGCGCCTACATCTGAACTTGACCCCCGTGGAGCGGAAGTAAATGCGACTGTCATTCTTCCTATCTACTTGCAAGGTGTTCAGTTTGAGCCTGGTATGACGAATCAGGAAAAACAAGAAAAGCTTGCACAGCTAGCTCTCAAAGTATTACGGGAGCATGGAACACCAGAACCCATCATTCACGAATGTAGTGATGAGGATCTTGTCGAATAAAACAAGTAGGCCCTAATTAGGGTCCATTCTCGTTTATCGAGGATGGTTTGAGCACTGGTCTAACAGAAAGATGGTGTGCTTCTAACACGTCGATGTAGGTGCAAATCCTACGTGCTCATTTTAGAAGGTACTTTTGGTGGCTGGAATATTAACCATTCATTAATGAATTCATTAATACAATAAGTATACTCCAATCGAACTATCGGCTTATTTTATAATAAGATATCACATAAAATAGCCCTATGATACTTTTCGACGTGGAAACACGAGGGTTGCGTTTATGGAAATATCTAGTGTAGGTTCAAATCCTGCTACCTTCATCTGATGGCTAAAAACAAACACGACAAACAAAAGCGTTCTTGGGGTGGTGCAATAAAGCGAACCAACCCCAGCGCTCCCAGCGTAATAATTGATCGTGAAATACGATCTGCAATTTTGGGTAAGTTTTGTCCCGAGCAACCGAAGATTCTGGATTACGGTTGTGGTCACGGGTTTGACGCGGATCATTATGGTTGGGATAGTTATGATCCGTATTACCGACCAAATAACAAAGTTGAAGGCCCCTACGACTTTGTAGTTTGCACTAACGTTTTGAACGTATTAAGCAGAAACAACAGAAGTAAGCTGCTTACTAAAATAAAAAGCCTTCTCACAGAAAACGGTTTGGCATATCTGACGGTGCCTCGTAATATTCCTGTGACCGGAAAGCTAGGGATACATCACAGCCTGCTGAATTACGTAGTTTTTTCTACACCAAAGCCGGGAATCATGGAAGATGAAATGTGGCGCAAACACATGTTTCGCTACATTGAAGAACCCGGAGAATTTGTTATCTATCAGATGTCCAAAACAAGTAAGTTCAAAGACAAAACTAAAGAATTTATGACAGCACGAGACAAGCGGGCCGCTAAATAATGGATCAACAAGCGTATACAGACCATCTTTATGATCGGCTTCAACAACATGCAGGGCCTCTGGCTTTGCGTCAGCTCGCAAAGCGTATCCAAACTTCAGTTAAATTAAAGCTGGCGGTTGTTTCTGTTTCGATACTTAAAATCGAAGACGCGCCTCAGTATTCAGCTCTCGCGGGAATCGTGTCACCGCAAACTCTGCGTTTTACTACTTTTCTTGAAGAAGGCTCTCCAATAGAGTCAGCTTTGGATCAAATTCCTGCTGAAGATAGGGTAGGAGCGGTAATAACAAATTGCATGTATGCTGACCCCAACTTCTGTGGAAATGTCAGTGTAGCAAGAAACACTCCCGCTAAAATAGCTCCGGTTACTGACTTTAGAGGGGATAAGCATCCACAACACTATCAACTTCATCTCCAAATAGGTGGGGATATTGCGAAAGCGTCTAAGTATCTGGAGAAGGTGGTTGTTGAGGTCCACATACCGACGCTTACAAGAGTCTACAATGAAGTTCTTACTCCGGGAGAACATCTAAACGTAGCCTTACAAAATGTGCTTGTAAGTCTTGTTGCTTCTGGCGATCTTCTCGTTTATCACAAAATAATAACCATCAAGGACCAAACAACTAAGGCTTGCGTAAATCTGGAAGATCCAGTAGTTCTTGGTCATTATTATGATATGACAATTTCACCTGAAGGTGCGGTATGAACGACGAAATCTATCTTGAACACCAGTATGAGTCGTTGATTAAAAACGCAACTCCGCAAGGATTGGCGGTTTTGGCGGCTAGGCTTAAAGCTTTTGCTAAAACTAAAATAGCTACAGTTCACGTTGATATAACCTTTATTAGAGATCATGATGGCTTATGTCGGCAGACTGTGGGATGCCAATACATTACGGTCGAACTTCCGGCTGCTGCGAATTGGAAGAATAACGTTTCGAAAGGCTCTCGTGTTTCTGACGCTCTTGACTCCATTAAAGAGGTATATTGTGGCAGAAATATACTTCTTAAAGAAGCTAAACGGATCGAACCACTCAAAGCATATCAACAACACCCAGCAACCAATGAAAAGCTTTGCCCCGGAACGTGGGTAATACCAGAATACGTCTATACGTTGTATTTAGATGTTCTAGTGGATTAAATGCCAAAAACACCCAAACATTGCGTTCGAACAGGACCCAACACTCTTGAGATTGAGGGTGTTGAGGTCAAAAACCGCATCTACGCTAATGAAGATGTGCCTGTTGAAGATGACGCCGTCGAAGAACTCAGATCCTTGCTCGAAGTTCAGAAAACGGCTGACGCTATGTACAAAGCTAAGCCAAATTGGTTTACTAAGAAGCCTAAGATTCTTCAGGTAAACCTTTCACCGGACTTTCATAAAGGTGCGGGAATTCCTATCGGAACCACTTTGGTCACAGAAGGAATGGTTATACCGCAAGCAGTTGGAAACGACGTTAACTGCGGAGTCCGTCTTCTTCGACTTGGAATTCGTGCTGATGCCTTGATTGGTGGACTAGACAATTTAGAGCCTGTTTTACGGAAAATTTTCTTCGAGGGGGGTCGTAATATCGCGCTCTCTCAGGAACAAAGAAAATCTATAATCGGCTCTGGGGTGATGCATCTAACCAAAGAAGTCCGAGAAAACGAAGATGCCAACAGCATCTGGAAATACTTTAATCAACGAAGACACAACCTAGAACTAAGTAAAACCCGCCATAACGGGGGTTTCAATACAAACGGAAACTCTTTTGGGTTGGAGGATTACCTCACCCGGAGAGGTATTAGCCGTGACTCCCAAATAGGAAGTATAGGAGGCGGTAATCACTTTGTTGAACTACAGGTAGTGAAGAAAATTCACAACAGGACTATGGCTCATCACTGGGGTCTCCGAAAAGGCCGAGTGGTAGCGATGATCCACAGTGGGTCTGTAGGAATCGGACACCTGTGCGGAGGGCTCTACAATACAGTTGTTCGTGATATCTATAAAAAAACAGGGCTTAAGTTTCCAGATAACGGTATTTTTCCGCTTCCCGATGCTATTCCTGAATTCAAACGTTTTTGGACGATGCTCCATAATGCTGCGAACTTTGCATTTGCCAATAGGATGTTTCTGGGGCTCATGTTACAACAGGCTATCGCAGAAGCCTATGAGTTCGCCCCCTCCCTAAATCTACTCTACGATACTCCTCATAATCTGGCCTGGCCTGCAAACAACGAAGGTCACATTGTTCATCGTAAAGGTACAAGCCCGGCCTGCGGAAATGAGTGGAGCTTTAACCGAGGATTTGAGCGTCCTTGCGGAGAACCAGTCCTGATTCCAGGATCTATGGGCTCATCAAGCTTTATTATGCAAGGATTGGGTAATTCAGACGCGCTCTACTCTGCCTCTCATGGTGCGGGCCGTTCTTTGAGTAGGGGTAAGGCTCTGAAATTTGATGATGAAGCCTTTCAGGCATTTCTGAGAGACTTCCGCATCATTACTCCCATTGATCCTAACAGAAAAGATATAAAGAGTAGAAAGGACATTCTCAAAAAATATCACGAATCACTGAAGAAAGAGGCTCCGTTCGCCTACAAGGATGTCTATCCGGTTGTAAACACTTTGCGAGATGCTAAGATCGCTGATCCCGTAGCAGAGTTAAGTCCCATCCTAACTCTCAAAGGAAACTAGTGGCACGCAAAGAAAGATTAGATCGATATATGGATAGTTTTGTCGAAACCTTTGACAAATTTTGTAAAAAAAGGGCTATTAAGTCTTTAGATGAAGAAGCTAAAATACTACTTTTCCAGATTTTTATGGATACCTTTGATGACACCCCTCCCAACAAACGTAGCAGAAAACGCTAACAATGGTTCCTGAGTGTCTTTCTTGCCATCACAACATCTGGCTTCTTAAACGCCTTTATGCAAGAAAAAAAGACGCAGCCGAAAAGCAGTTACTAGCTTTGGAAAAAGCAATTAACAGAGTTATTGTCTATACTCGTGCTTGTGATAGGCACCCAAGATTTTCGCTTCTTGACGCGGTAGCCCCCACCCAAATTGACCATGAGAAAATCTTTCTCGTCCCGCATTCAAGAGTATGACATGGCCAGCTTTGGGCCACATCACAACGAATTTGATAGAACCTGGCTTTTGTGGAAAGATTATTTCACAATAGCTATTTTTGACTTTCCGTTATTCATGATTCGTATATATAAATGGCCGGATAAAAAGAAATCAACTTTGGTATTAGCTCTTTTGGGCTTCACTCTTACTTTTGTAAGCACCCGCGAAAGAACTCTATGATTGACACTGACTGGATCATGACATCGTCCCTCAAGCACGATGATTTTTGTCTTAGAGTAATGGCGAAATACGCACCTTCACATAACGGGCCACTACAGCGCTGGGAAAAATTCCTAGATATCAGACGATTGGTTAGCAAAGTAAAAGCTTTTGCTAAGAATCGTCCAAATGGCTAGCATAGCAGAAGTTCTTCCTGCTATCATCGCTGCTTTAGAAGCAGACACGTCACTGTCTATGCAGGGAGCATCGAGACAGTTTGGGGTTAATTTCTCTACTTTGCGAAACGCTCTTATGCGTGGTGGTCGCGAAGACCTCGTTAAAAGAAAACGAACGGCCATTATCCCCGAGGAGAAGCAGAAGAAACTTGCTGCGCTAATCTCGCTTCTCGATTCCGATTCTAGCTTGTGCATCACACCTGCGGCAAAACGTCTAGGGATTCTGCCCAAAACAGCGCTTAACTGGTTGGAGCGGGCCGGGATCAAGGACGAGTATCTCCTTAGAACAGAAAAGAGAAAGAAAAAAAGCAGGTCATTTGCTTACAATAAGCTAGTAAAGGACCTTCGGGCGAACCCAACCACTAATGCAAAAACCCTCTGCAAAGAAAAAGGACTTTGCTATGACACTTTTCTAAAGTGGGCTAGGGTCAACGCATCAGAACTACTTAAGAAAAAGAAACGTCACCCCAAAGAACTTAAAACTAAGGTTTTAGCTGAAGTCCGTGCAGAAATGGTCGCTCAGGGCAAATGCAATCTAGCAGTTCTTTGTAGAAAGCATAAGCTCAACACTAGAACTGTAGGAGATTGGATCAAAAAGTCCGACATTGAATACGTCGGAGCCCGGACAATCATCACAGATGAGCAAAAAAGAGATTATTTTGAGCGGGCAGTAGTAGTTCTAGATGCGGATCCAAAACTAACTATTGATAAAGCATCAGAAATGATTAGCGTAGGGGTAACTACTTTACGGAATATCTTAAATGCTAGGGGGAGAAGCGATCTACTTCAGCGACATTTAACCGCTAAACATAGTTGGAAGAAATACAAGCTACAGAAAAAGGTAATCAGAGAGCTTGAAACTACAAACTTTCCTATAAGTGTTGTTGCTCTCAAATACAATATTACTACAGAGACTTTGAAGCGATGGCTTAATGCTGCTGATCGCCTGCAGGAATTTCTTGGAAGAAGACTAGCAAAATCTGATTACACTTCCTTTGAAATAGGAAACTGCTATCTTCTAGGTAAAAAGGCTTATCTTGCTACACCTGTTTGTTTAATATCAAGAGACCCTAAAAATGGTAGGGTCGGGCAAGGCTATCCAGTTCCCGGCCTTTACAAACGAGCAAAGGATGACTTTACCTCCAGGGATCTTGCTAATGCATGGGGTCTGGAAACCCTTTCTGAATTAGACGATGTTGTTTACCCATATTTTGACTACATTCGTTTGCTGCGGGCCGCCTAGTCTGTAAGTCTATATTTTTTCGTCAAACTAAAGCTTGAAACTTCTCCTCTGGTCGGGATACTTGGGGTAGAGAGTTCCGATTCCATAGAAAGTTTAATGTGACTCAGGTTGAGCCTATCCACGACATATCGTTCCTAGAACGAACCATCGAGCAAGTTGTTTCTCGCAAAGAGCTTGTAGAACGTCTTGCTAGCGGTAAACAGCTCCGTATCAAGTACGGAGTGGATGTGACCGCTGCTTTCCTGCATACAGGACACGCAGTTAATCTCTGGATGATGCGTTGGCTTCAAGAGCGAGGCCATAAAGTAGTTTTTCTGGTCGGGAACTTCACTACTCGAATAGGTGATCCTACAGGAAAAGACAAAACCCGAGCCATCATCGATCCTGAAACAATCGAAAAGAATGCAGAAGAGTTTATTAAGCAAGTAAGCACTATTTTGCTTACTGATCCCGAGGTCTTTGAGATTCGTCGTAATGGTGACTGGTATGACCAGATGCCACTAGATGATTTTTTCAAGCTCATCGGTCGGATTACTCATGGGCACCTCGTGTCTCGTGATATGTTTAGGAAAAGAATTGCCGAGGGTAGTTCAATCCACATGCACGAATTCCTCTATCCTGTGCTTCAGGGTTGGGATAGCGTTGTCCTTAAGAGTGATCTAACCATTGTTGGTAGTGACCAGCTATTTAATGAGATGATGGGACGAACCTTCCAACAGCAAGAAGGTCAGGACCCTCAGATCATTATCACAACCAAAATTACTCCGGGTCTTTGTGGAAAGAAGAAACAAAGCAAGAGCTTGGGCAACTACATAGCTCTGGCCGACACCCCACGAGATAAGTTTGGGAAGATAATGAGTATTCCTGACTCGTTAATCGTCCCCTATTTCAAAGTCTATACCGACGTTCCGATGCACGCGGTAGAGGCCGCAGAGAAGCTCCTAAAGCCTCTGGGAGATATTCCTGCCTGCAACCCCATGCCCATAAAGAAGGATCTTGCTGCAAAACTAGTTGAACGATATCACGGAAAAGAAGCTGCGCAGCAAGAGCGTGATTGGTTTGAAGAGACTTTCAGTAAAAAGAAGATTCCTGACGATATTCCAGTTATCAGAATAGAGCATATGACTACGGTCATGGAGCTTCTTAAAATCTGCAAGCCAGATAGTAGCAATAGTGCTATTCGTAAGCTAGTTGAGGCTGGCGCTGTTAGGCTTGATAATCAAAAACTACAAATAGAAGCCCTCAAGCACGGGTATGCGCTAGCTTTGTTAGCCATAAAACGTGATACTCACGCAAACGACTTTAATTGTGAGACTGAAACCGAAGCGATACTTAAGATCGGAAAGCGGTCCTGGTTTAAGGTTATTATGCCTGCGGCTCCTGAAAAATCCGAGTAAATATGTTTGAATCTACTCTGAAATCTATTCTTGATTCCTTCGGAGGGAAAAAGTTTCAGCTTTCTCCCGAAGTCCAAAATGCCCGCATTGCTAATCTCTACACAAAAGCAAAGCGTGATCAATGGAATCTTGACGATCAAGATTATTTTCCAGAAACAGATACCGGCGATCTTAACGAGTGGTTAGGAATTACAGATGAGGTGCGGATAGCCGCTGCTCGCACTTTTTCCTCCTTTTATTATGGAGAGCAGGGAGCTAAGATCATCTCTGCCCAGCTTTCTACTATGGCTCCTACGGCAGAGGCATCTAAGTTTTTAGCTACGCAAACGATGGACGAAGCACGTCACGTTGAAACCTTTGAACGGATCCTACTTCTAATCGGCGGTATTCAACCCATCAACCCCTTTCTTAACGCGCTGCTCAGCGATATTGATCGCTCCTCGTCACTGGCAGAAAAGTTATTGGGGATGAATCTTCTTATTGAGGGATTAGCCTTATCTGCGTTTAAGGCTACCATTGCGGCGCTGAGACCTGGGGTTAATATCTCAGAACAAGGTTATCGCGCTTTAGTAGCCCCAATCGAAAACATTATTCGGGATGAATCCCGTCATGTAGGCTTTGGGGTGCTTTTTCTTCCTGAAGTTCTTTCAAAACTCAACCGATTGCAAAAAACAAAGCTTCGGATGCGGCAAGCCTTTTGGCTCGCACTTCTTTATGGAAGTGTTAAGTACCATCAAGCAGATCAAGAGTTGATTGGAATCAACTATCTGAAGCTTCTTAAAGAAGTGATCGAAGATCATGAGAGGCGGCTCCGTGACTGCGGAGGAGACGCTTTCATCTCTACTGATTTAATGAAAACTATGGTCCCTAAGATGGACAAGGTTTTCGATACTGTGCGTAGTCGTTTCGGCGGGCCTGAGCTTAATACAAAAGAGTTATTGGAGGTTCTAGACCAGTGAAATTGTTGATGGTGGGAGCACCCGGAGTTGGTAAAGGCACCCAGGCTAAAAAATTGAGTGCTCGGCTCAATATCCCACACGTCTCAACCGGTGATCTGCTTCGATGGCATGTTGCTAAAGAAACTTCCCTGGGTTTGCGCGCAAAAGAGTATATGGATCGAGGAGAGCTTGTTCCACACATTATCGGTATGGTTCAATATCGCCTAGACAGGGCTGATTGTGGGTCTGGGTTCATCCTAGATGGATATCCACGCCGCCTACGTCAAGCTAAGGCGATGGAAGATATTACGGAATTTGACAGAGTAATATCCTTGAGTGCTCCGGCCAGTATTATCGTAGAAAGGCTTTCTGGACGACGACTTTGTAAGTGTAGTGCAGTCTACCATCTCGCAGATCAACCACCCCAAATTGAAGGTGTGTGCGATAAATGTGGAGAAGCCCTATACCAACGTGAAGATGACAAGCCAGAAGCAGTTCAAACACGACTAGAGCTTTTCAAAGAAGTTACCCATCCACTAGTTGAGCACTATTCAGGACGAGGGATAATACTAGAAATTGACGGATCCGGTAGCCCAGAAGAAGTAGAAGCATTAATTACAGAGGGCCTAGATGTCTGAACAACCGCCGTTTATTATTCCTAGCATATTTCTAGTTAAAGCTCACCTCTACGGAAGTGATGTTCAAGATATAGAGTGGATAAGCCCTACTAATTGTAGTGTTAGAACTACATCAGGTCATGAATTTTCCATCGACAATGATCTTTTCATGAAAATACTCACAAAAACAATAGAAGATGTTGCAATAGCGGAAAAAGATGAAACTTGGGGTCCGTGGGGTTGGCAAAACAAGCCCGAAACTATTTCCAAACAGGCCGCAGATTTCTCTGAAATACTTTTTAATCTTTCAAAACTAAAGGGCATCCCCGAAGAAGCACGAACACAGCTAACCGAAGCGGCTTTACTTTGCAGCGAAGCGTCTTATACTGTGGTTGGTGAAGACCCCGCTAAAGACGGGCTCCTTACAGAAGTTCGTGTTGCGATGGAGGAAAAAAATGGATCTTCGGTTTAAGTTAGAGAAGCACTCTCCCGCCATAGAGTACATTGCTAAGCGTATTGCGGGATTGATTAGTTCGGATACCAGTAAGGCTCCGCAAATTTTTGATCGTTCAGCGTCGCCTGATGAAGCACTGCACAGTTCGGATTCTTACCAACTAGGGGAATCAAACGATTGGTGGCTTCGATATTACCCGAATGACAATGAAATCGCTGTCATCTATCGATATGGCGGCAGTCACGTCTCCGAGATGGAAGCCCTAGCTGAGTTCATTGTTAAGTTTCTGCAATTGGGCTGGCTCAATAGACCGGTAACACCAAATCGACGCATCCAAGAGATTCAGGGCGGAGATGTAAAACTAACCCAGAAAAGTAGTTTCTCCTATTCCTGGGAGCAGGGATACGAGAAGCTCGACTCCAAACATAACGAAAAAAGCGGAGGATTCTCCTTTAGTGGTTCCTACCATCCTAATGGAACTTGCGAGGGTGGGGGTGTCTGCAAACACTGCGGGAAAACGCTATGAGCCTAAAAGAAGAACTACAAGAATACATTACAGAAATACTCGGCCAATCGGTTGAGATTAGTGCTCCGCCTAAGCCCGAAATGGGTGATGTGGCGTTGCCGTGCTTTCAATTTGCAAAGGTGCTTAAGAAGAGTCCTGTTGCTATAGCTACAGAGCTAGCGCTAAAGCTTCAAGAAGCTGCCCCACGTAATGACATTATTACCAAGGCCGAAGCTAGCGGTCCTTATGTAAACATTACATTGAGCAGCACGTTTGTTGCGGATTTTGTGATGGGTGAGGACAGCCTTGCAGCGCAGGCATTTGAAGCGAAAACTGAAGGAGAAACACAAACAATCGTTGTCGATTATTCATCTCCCAACATTGCTAAAAACCTTGGGATTCATCATCTTCGTTCTACAATGATTGGCAACGCCATCTGCAATATGCACGAACAACAGGGCAATAAGGTTGTTCGACTCAATTACCTAGGTGATTGGGGCACCCAGTTTGGTGTATTGCTTGCTGCTTGTGATAAATACGGGCAACAATTCGACGAACAGGTCACAGTAGACGATCTTGTTCAGCTATACGTTCTATATAGCAAAGAGTCCAAAGATAATCCTGAAATGCAGGAAGCGGCCCGAAAAGAGTTTAAAGCTCTTGAGGAAGAAACTCGTTTTGATGGTATGATGTACGGTACCAGCCACTATTTGGAAGGACATTCAACCCATCGGCTTGATAAGTGGAAAGAATTTAGAAAAATCAGTCTCGAAGAGTTTAAAAGCATTTACAAACGGCTTGGTGTTGGACCTAAAGGAATGATTTTTCAGGGAGAAAGTGCTTTCTCCGAAGCCGCTGACCGTATCGTAACGGAAGCTTTGGAAAAGGGGGTTGCAATCGAAAGTGAAGGAGCCATTGTTATCCCAATCGGGAAAGACAAATCTCCCTGTATGCTCCGTAAGAGCGATGGAGCTACAACCTACGAAAGTCGTGATATTGCCTGCGCTATTGCTCATTACAACAAATATGAGTTCGATCAAAAACTCTATGTTGTAGGTCACGGGCAGGCACATCACTTTGATCAAGTATTTACTGCCTTGAAGCTTCTTGGTTACGAATGGGCTGACCGCTGTAAGCATATTCCCTTCGGTTTGCTTCGGTTTGGGGAGAGTAAATTCTCATCAAGAACAGGTAATATAGTTCGTCTAGATGACGCACTTGATGTTGCCTTCAAAGAGGTTACAGAAAAGGTCAAGGAAAACGATTTCGGTATCTCTCATGAAGACACTGATTTGATCGGTATGGCGGCTGTAATTTTCGCAGACCTCTCTGCGAAGCGAATTAAAGACAGTAGCTTTAAGTGGGAAGATATTCTTCGGTTCGAAGGAAATACAGGTCCTTACCTACAGTACACTGCGGTACGTTGTGGTAGCATCTTGAAGAAGGCTTTCAAAGATGTATACAAAGCAACACAAACAGACTTCGAGTTGCTAGCCACCCCAGAAGAAAAACAGATTATGCTTGAGATTGCTCGATGGCCCGAAGCCATTGAGTTTGCTGTTGAGCAAAATGAACCTTCTTTGATATCTCATTATCTGCTGAAGCTCGCAAAAACAACTAATCACTATTTGCATAAGCACAAAGTTCTCAACCCGGATAACATTGATCTACAGGTAGTTCGATGTGCTCTGATTTCGATCATTCAAGAACATATTATAACAGGATTAAAAATCTTGGGGATTCGTATTCCGGCTGCAATGTAGTAAAATACATTGTGGATAGAAAACTTAGAGACTTGCAAAGAAGATTCGCAGAGTCAGGATTAGTATCTGATGAAGCGGCGATGCTCCGAGAAGCGGCTCGCGCAGGAAGAATAACCCAGGATCAACTTGTGCTAGCGGCACAAATGGAACATCCAGCATCTTTGCTTATTGTTCCTCCGACAATGTCGCCCTTTCGTCCTTTTCAGGGTGGCGGGGCTCCCCAATATGAAGCTTTAGAGGATTTTCTTTTTTCTCTATTCATGATTCAAAGAGATCTTCCTTATCGTCTCGGGCTTGCCTACTTAAAACTTACTCTTCCGGTTTTTGACCATAATCCCGATGAAGTATTACTTAGATACAATGAAGTTACTCATTATGGTCTGAATAGAACCTTTTCTGTTTTGATTCGTGAATACCTAGACATTTTCCAACAATGGATTGATGCCGCTTTTTGTAGCGTCTTTGAACCTGTCAGTGATGAAGAGTGGGAACGATTAGCTTCAGAAGTTAGAACTCAACATTTTGGTGTCTGGTTTGAAGCCGGTGCTTATCATAACTACGAAGTAACTGCATCTTTTCATAATGCTTGCGATGCTGTTCACAACTTTACTCGTGCCTTAACTAATAGTTATGATGAACGTAGACGTGTAACTCCCGGAGAAATTAAAGCCTCTTTGCAACATCTTAGATTAAGTATCAATAGTGTTGTTGATGCTATAACTGAAACCCATCCCTCGGATGCGGGAGAGCCCCTCCTTACTCGGGATGGGGTGGTTCCGGCAGAAATCTACATCCAACAAACCTTATTGCGCCGTGTAAGGCCAGAAATAATCCCACATCTGTTAGGATAAACATGGATCGCGAACAATTTGAGAAACTCGGTAGTCGAGTTATCTCTGATTTTCAGGTAGCTTATGGAACTACTGTAGGCACAGAGCACCTTCGGCTCAAAAAGAACAACCAAGACGGTTACGCTGTATGCGAGGGCCTCATTAGAGGAAAATTTGCTCGCGTAGGTGTTGTTTGTGACGGCTGCGGTAGCCAACAAAGCAGCGAGGTCGGGGCAAAGCTTGCCGCCCCTTTACTGGCTCATTCTATTATGGACTACGCAACTCTTGCTAAGGGAGATATTAAGCGAGCGCTGTATCTTGCAGAAGAAGACTTGCTGGCTGATCTTAGAAAACTTTCACGAGGAATGGCCGGAGCTAATCCTGGCTGGACTGGAACAGTTAGTCAAACCTTCCTCTTCACTATTATCGGTTTCATAATGACCCCAGAATGGACCTGGATCTTTTCTCTAGGTGACGGGGTTTATGGACTAAACAACAATTTTAACACCAAGGAATATGAAGGTAACGCACCCCCTTATCTTGGCTATCGCCTTGTTGATTCCAAGTTCAAGAATCTCTCTTTGGACATCGATGAGCGTGTTCCTACAGAAGAAGTGCAAAACCTTCTAATTGGTAGTGATGGTGTTGCTCAGCTCGCGGAGCTTGGGGAACACAATATGCCCGGCAAAGAAAAACAAGTCGGCCCCATTAGTCAATTTTGGGAAGAAGATCGATATTTCAAAAATCCAGATATGGTTCGAAGAAAACTTTTCTTGATGAACCGAGAAACAGTAAGTCCTGACTGGGAAAACAAGATTCTTAGGCGACATCCAGGGCTGCTTGAGGACGACACAACTCTTATTGTGATTAGAAGGAACCCACATGAGCAGTGAAACAGATTTTAACGAGATGTTCGGTGATACTGGTAAGTTTGATCTCACCAAGATAATGGGTGAGGATACCTCGCCACCGGAAAAAATCGCCCGAACTAAGTCAATGAGTGGGATGAACTCGTTGGGAGCTACCGCTACCGGTGGTTTCATGCTTGGAAATGCCCTTAATCTCAAAGCAGAGGTTACTACTCTACGAGAATTTGCTCTTAAGTTTGTCGATAACGTAGAGCGGATGTTCGATATCGAGCCCCACAAGCGAGATTGGCAGACGGCGATGATTCGTCTTAAGCAAGATGCAGAAACACTTCTGGAGTAAGTAATGATTGTCGGTCTTACAAGCGGTTGCTGGGATCTGTTCCATTACAGCCATCTTCATTACCTGCAGCGCTGTAAAGCCGAGTGCGATAAGTTGCTTGTTGGGGTTGACAGCGATACTATGGTCCGGGGTGCTAAGGGCAACAAACGTCCTATCATCCCGGAGCATGAACGCTTCAACCTAATCAATTCGCTAGAGATTGTAGACGCCACATTTATCCTACACCAGCTAATAGATTTGGAAACTATCTCCAAGTCTTTTTTGGTAGATAAAGTTTTTAAGCATCAAGGATTTAAAGGGATAGATAACGTCATTGGTGTGGATAATACCCAAGCCAAGCTAGTTATTGTGGCTGACATCGAAGATATGGTCAGCACTACCGCAATCATCCAGAGAATTGTAGAGAGGCATTGAAATGCCCCAAGTTTATATTGATGGCAAGCGTGTCCGCATTAACACCAATAACAGTATTGGCAAAGGCGGGGAGGCTGAAATCTTTGAACTTTCTAATGGTCAAGCATTAAAGCTGTTCAAACAGCCCGGCCATCCGGACTTCCTCACTACCGATGAAAGTATGGCGGCAGAAGCTAGACTAACTGAGCATCAAAAGAAACTTCCGTCTTTTCCAAAAGGGCTTCCGCGCAGAGTTATTACTCCTATGTCGCTGGCTCGTGCAGGTAAAGGAAAAAATAGCCCTATTGTTGGGTATACCATGCCCTTTTTGAAGGGAGCGGATCTTTTATATGATTATTCTCGGAAGAAGTTCCGTGCTGGTATTTCTAATCAAGTAGTCGTTGATATCTTTAAGGATCTACACCAAACTGTTCGCGGGACACACCGAGCGCATGTTGTTATTGGTGATTTTAACGATCTTAATATTCTTGTTGTTTCGGGGAAATCTGCAGCGTATCTGATTGACGCAGATAGTTTCCAATTCGGGGCCTTTCAATCTCGAATGTTTACACAACGATTTGTGGATCCGATTTTGTGTGAAGCTTCTGAACTACAACTAGCTCAACCGCACAACGAAGACAGTGATTGGTATGCCTATAACGTCATGCTGATGCAGTCATTGCTTTTTGTGGGTCCGTATGGTGGTATTCATCGACCTAAAGATAAAACCAAGAAAGTGCCTCATGACGCGCGGCCCTTGCATCGTGTGACAGTATTTGATACTGATGTCAGATACCCGAAACCCGCGATCCCCTATAAAGTTTTGTCTGACGACGTTCTACATTATTTCCACCAAGTCTTCCAAAAAGACGTTAGAGGGATCTTCCCTCTGCGTTTGCTGGAGGAAATGCACTGGACTACCTGTAAGAAGTGCAATCTAGAGCACGCCCGCAATATCTGTCCCGACTGTTCCACAATGGTTACTGGAGTCGTTAAACAGATCGTCATTATTCGTGGAAAAGTCAAAGCCACCCGAATCTTTGAAACAAAAGGGCCTATTCTTCACGCGGCTTCCCAAAAAGGTAAGTTGTCTTGGATTCATCATGGTGATGACAAGTATGTTCGCAGTGCCCAAGGTGAGCGAGATCAAAACCTTCTCAACGGAAAACTAGACCCGAAGATTCGATATAGAGTTTCTGGTGATAGATCCTTCATCGCTAAAACTGGTGTTGTAATCGAGATGGCGAACAGCAAGAGAACAGGAGTGGATAACTTCCGAACTCTTCCGATTTTCGACACTAATAGTGAGAAACTCTTCTATCTCAGTGGAAGCCAGCTTTTGCGAGAAGACGATATAGGATCTGCCTATATTGGAGATGTTTTACAGGGACAAACACTTCTCTGGGTTGGAGAAAAGTTTGGATTTGGTTATTACGCTCTCGGATCTGTCTACAATGGCTTTGTTTTTGACACAACAAAGCGCGGATTAACAGAAGTTACCCTCCCTAAAATCCCCGGCCAGCTAATTGACTCTACTTGTGTCTTCTCAAAGAGCTTGGCCTGGGTTTTCCTGTCTAATCAGGATCGAGGTAAAACATACAATCACTGTGTAGTGATTGATAAAGCTGGACAAATCGTAGGAATGACCAAGGCCAGCACAGATGATCCTGGGAAAAATGTCTGGTTGCAGCAAATACGGGGTAAGTTTGCAGTAGGTAATCAACTTTATTCTCCAACGGACGACGGCATCGTCCGTGCAGAGCTAGTTAATGGCTCCTTTAATCTGAAAGAATTCCCAGATACAGAACCTTTTGTTGATAGCTCTTGTCAACTATTCCCGGATAGCAGTGGAATTTACGTCGTAAGCACACACGAAATAGTAAAACTCCAGATAGGATAATCATGGTTGATACAGATGAGCTTGTTGATAGAATTCATACATCTCCTTATCAAGGGGTAATTGCAGTCACAGGATGTAGTTCTGCAATTGTAGATATTTTGCTGGGTCGAGGGGGCGGCTCCAAAACTTTACTTGACGCAAGAGTTCCCTATTCGACTAGGGCGTTAACTAGCTTTATCGGTCATACGCCTAAGAAATTTTGTTCCGATCTTGTGGCTAAGGAGTTGGCCTCTTCTTCTTATAGCCTAGCTACGGAACTTAGGGAACAAGAGGAAACCCCGGTTTTCGGATTGGGGATCACTGCCACTCTCAGAAAAAAAGGCCCTGAACGAGAAGGGCGTATACATCAGGTTTTTATTAGTTTTCAAACTTCAGCTTTTACGTTCTCTCATCACATCGTGCTTAACCCTAAAAGGAATCGAGAGCAGCAAGACTTTCTTGTTGCCTTATTAGCCCTTGATACGATAAATCAACATCTCGGTGACTGGGCAGGTACCGTGTCCGATGATGATATTATCGATGAAACTGTCAGCAAATTACAACATCCGGAGGATCTCCAGAATCTACTGACTGGAAAGATCTCATGTTATGCGCCTCATCTAAAAAAAGACTGGAACAGAGAGAATAGAATTATTATTCCTGGGTCTTTTAACCCCTTCCATGAAGGACATCGAAAGATGGGTGAAGCGGCTATTAGTGATAGCCCTCACGAAAATCCAGAACCTCTTTATGAAATTTCTATCTCCAACGCAGATAAGGGGAAACTTTCTGGATTTGAAGTTCAAAAACGACTTAACGCCCTAGCTGACTTGGGAATAGAAAACGTAGTCGTTACTGATCATCCTACTTTTCTTGAAAAAGCATCTCTTTTTCCTGGTGCCACTTTCGTTATCGGAGCAGACACTTGGTATAGGATTATTGATCGTAAGTATTACGATCATTCTGAAGAGAAATGTGAAGAAGCCTTAGAGGCTATTCGCAAACAAGGTTGTAAGTTTCTCGTATTGTGCCGCTACGTTAACGGGCATTATCACACCCTGCCTACGGATAAAACAACTCGCGGTCTCGCACGCGGTCTTTCAGAAGAGCAGTTCAAAGTTGATATTAGTTCTACACAACTGCGGGCTTAGCCGCCCACCAAATGCTCAGAGCTAAGTCTTGCCAGAGCAAGCACTTAGAAAGTTAAAAGAATCCTCGACACTGGCCTTTCATCTAGGAGAATAGGTTGCGTCGAGAGTTGACACAACATTAGTAATAGGGTATTCTCCCTATTGCGCTTCGGCTCGCCCACATAGGAGATTTGAATGTCGCATACTGCGCACCCCCTTCCATCTTTCTTTGATCGTGTAAACTCCAGCAAGTGGGGTTATCGTCCAGATCAACAACATCTTTTCGAAAGCGCCGAGAATTGGCGTAAGAAAAACGGAATCTCGGCTGCAGGATCTGACAAGACCAAGATCCATCTTTTGCTGATTGACGTTCAGCGAGATTTCTGCCTCCCAGAAGGCAGCCTTTTTGTTGGTGGTCGCAGCGGAACCGGAGCAATCGAGGATTCTTCTCGAATTGCGGAGTTTATCTATCGCAATCTTGGTGTTGTCACTGACATCACTACGACACTGGATACGCACTTTTCGCAGCAAATCTTTCAGCAGTCTTTCTGGCTTGACGATAACGACAAGCCCGTCGCTCCGATGACAATGATTACGTCGGATCAGATTCGTGCTGGAAAATTCCGACCCAATCCGGCTGTTGCTCGCCTGGTTAAGGGCAACTATCCTTGGGTTTTGTCCCAGACACAACACTACTGCGACGAGCTGGAAAAGGCTGGCAAGTATCGGTTGATTGTTTGGCCTTTCCACTGCATGTTGGGTAGTGAAGGCCATGCGTTGGTGGGCACAATTCACGAGGCGCGTCTTTTTCATGCCTTTGTTCGTGGTGCTCAGAATAGCTCTGAGATTAAGGGTGCAAACCCCTTCACAGAGAACTATTCAGTGCTTCGACCCGAAGTGCTTTCTCGTCACGATGGGAAGGGAAACCTGACCCAGAAGAACACGCAATTCTTCAACAAGTTGCTGGAATCTGACGCGGTCGTTATTGCAGGGCAAGCGGACAGTCACTGCGTGAAGAGCAGTATCGACGACATTCTCACAGAGCTTGTTGATAATGGCAACCCGGAGCTTGCGAAGAAAATCTACGTAATGACGGATTGCATGAGTTCCGTTGTCATTCCTGACGGCCAGGGCGGTTACGTGATGGACTTTACTGCGGAAGCAGAAAAGGCTCACCAGCGCTTTGCAGACGCTGGAATGAACCTCGTTAAGAGCACCGATCCAATCGAAAGCTGGCCCGGTCTTCAGTTTTAACTAGTCCTTGTGGGTGTCGGCTACGGTCGGCACCCACAACCGACCACGGATAGTAAGAATTTATGCGTCGAGCAACAAAGAATATTCTTTCTCCCAAAGAGAAACTAGAAGCATCGCTTAAAGCTGCCAAAACTTTTGAAAAAGAGACTCAGCTAGGGCATGTGATGTTGCTACCCTCTAAGATAGAGGGTCGAGTGATGTTGCGGCATAAAAAATCCGCCTACTCCTCAACTCTTTCCACAATATGTGTTTTGCCTCCAGAAGATAGGGTTATTCATCTACGGGGGAACGATGCCGAAAATGATATTTTAAATATCTCTACCCCAAAGCTTATTTATCAATACGATATTCCAATAAACAAAGTCAACAATACGGTATCCTCAGGTAACGGACACCTTTTTAAGGTTGACTCAAAAGCTGGAATGCCTCTTGTTGAGGCCCTAAAAACAGTTACGCAATTCTTTTTTCCTCACGTTTACTTTGCAGGGTCGAAAGGGGGCCACATGTGTATTACACACGGGGCCACCTACTCACCGCGTGCATTGAATACTAAATTCTGGAGTAGCAACTTTACCAAAAATTGGAGACAAACTTACGGTGCTTCTTGGGACTTAGGTACTGACGGAGTGCTTTACCCTGCGACAACACCTTCTGAATTCCAAAAACACCAAGAATCAGTCAGTCCAGTAATTGATGGGAAAAATAGAAGAACCCTTAATACGTATTCCGACTACTTTGAGCTATTTGAGAAGCCTGTAGGAGTGTTCGCGTCCACAGATGCTGAAGTTCTCGAAAAGGTTGAAGAAAAAATCGACGGGATCGTAACTGGATTTGCGTTTTTACGGGATCAAGATTACTGGGTTTGGCTTAAAGATGGGCAGTTCCTTCAAATAACCCCACAACAAGTTAAGGTTCTTTAGATGAACATCGACCTTGATTACACAGCGAAGGACATCAAGGTAGTTGATGGTCTCTCTCACGTGAGAGCGCGTCCTAAGATGTACGCAGGATCCGTGGATTCAAAAGGAGTCTTTAATCTTCTCAAGGAAGTGTTGAATAACTCCATCGACGAAGCAGTAAGCGGGCACTGCACAGAGATCAAAATAGAGCTGCACGACGATGATTCCATCTCTATAAGAGATAACGGACGCGGAATTCCTATAGAGCGCCACTCTAAGCTCGATATGAGCATTTTGGAGGTGATTTTTACAAAAATAGGAGCTTGTGGTTGCGGTTGTGAAAAGCCTGCGGGGCATCGCCAAGATGTTAATGGTATGGGTCTTGCGCCAATCAATGCTCTTTCTGAATTTCTTCACGTAGAAACAACCCGAGAAGACCTTGTTGGATGGCTTTCAACATATCGTGCATCATTCGCCAAAGGTTCTATCGCCTCTTCGCTTGTAGAAGTAGCTCCTACCTTTTCTCGTGGGACAAAAATCACTTTCAAGCCAGATTCAGAAATCTTTGATGATACTTTTCTCGACGCAAATATTGTCGAAGCCCATATTGACAAACTTCAAGAGACCCTTAAGATACCACTCTCAATTGAGTTGGAGTATTAGTGGATCTTAAAATATATTTTGCAGACAGAAAATCACCTTTATGTAATGCCTGGAAAAAAGATTTCAACGACACAGACGTTGAAATTCATGAGGGAGACATCTTCGATCTTGACGTGGACGCCGTAGTTAGTCCTGCTAATAGCTTTGGCTGGATGGATGGTGGTTTCGATTATCATCTTTCGGAAAAATTTGGATGGCATATTCAAGAAGAGCTAACACAACAAATCCATGATCGTCCAATGGGTGAATTACTTGTCGGTCAAGCTCTTGTTGTAGAGACGGGAGACAAAGAAACCCCCTATCTCGTAATCGCGCCAACCATGCGTGTTCCGATGAATTTTGGAATCCCATCATCGGTTAATGCCTACCTAGCCATGAAAGCCGCGCTAATTGCCGCCAAAAAGCATGTAGGAATTACCTCCATAGCTTTTACAGGCTTCTGTACTGGAGTTGGGGGAATGCCTCCAAAAATTTGTTCCTTACAGATGAAAGCCGCCTATGATGAAATCATCCTAGGTATGAAAACCAAATCCAAAGGTTTCCACGACACCCAAACATTCCAATTTGACCTAAACCATTTGGGTAAAATCTATGGCTAAGGGACATATTTTCAAAATCAATGTTGTAGTTCCAGGTGAAAACGTAGAAGAGGCTTGGAAGAGTCTTCAAGAGAGTCCTTCTAAATATCTACCAACAGAGATGAGTGAGCGAATTCCCGTCACTATGGGTGATTGCACCTTAAAAGCGGTTCAAACCTACGGCAAAGAGCCTGAACTAACTAAACAACAACTAGGATATGCAGAACACTTTGGATGGTCTAGAAATCAGCGAGGCTGGTGGATTAAGCCAGAATATGAGTTCCGCCCAGAAGATGCGCGTTTCTCAGTTATAGCTTGGGGAAACGGCTGGGCTCCCAGACATTCGGCTTCTGGTTTGCTCGATAACGCTGCCTGGGCAGATTTACGTCCCGCGCTAAGAGTCGCGGATGAGATGTTCTTTAATATAGAACATTTCAAAAAAGATTGTGGTCTTTGTGCTGGATGTTTTGCAGACCTCCCCTATGAAGACATTTTTATGTTTGAAGGCGATAATTATTGTAGTACCGGCTGTGTTGATTTATGATTTTTACCCTAGAGCGTTCTATTTCCGATCAACTTGTGGAATCTATTCTGGATTGTTCCGAAGATTGGGAAATTGATGGTACCTACCACACCCACAAAAGTGGCTTAAAGCTGTACGCGAGCGCCAATTATGATCAATTAAGATTAGTTTACCCGGCATCGTATAAAGATATACGCTTTAGTTCTGAAGAAAAAAAGCAGCTATACAAAGCAGTTCTTTCTATAAGAAATGAAATTAAAAATACTAAAGAGTTAAAAGCAAAAGAAGCTCTTGTTGCTTTAATGAATAAAAAAGAAAAACCACCTAGAGGTTGGGGAGTAAACTACCCCAAGGATCACGACCTTGCCGGTGGAGATCCTATTAATTACTTTCATAAGGTAGCCTGGTTTGGGCTACTTCTTATTTTGGCCTTCATTTACATGTTGGTTAGAATCGCCTAACAAGCTCAAAACACCCGACCAGGAGAATTAGCAATGAGCCAGACCGCGAATGTTTCACAGTTGTTTCAAGATGCGCACGATGCTGGGGATCTCTCTCAAACCAGCATGGAGGCATTTAATATCGTAGATCCCGGAGCACAGATTCAAAATGCTTTGGGTATTGATGTCGATGACGTTACTGCCAGCGATGTTGTGCTTGTCACAATGATGGTAGACGATTCGGGATCAATGGCGGGCAGTAAGGCTGACGTTGCCGCTGAAGGCCACAATGAAGTTCTCTCTGCCTTTGACGGAAGTGCCCAGAAGGATAGCCTTTTGGTTCACAGTCGGCTGCTCAATGGGCAGTTGATTAGTCCTTTCTGTGCCTTGGATCAGGTTACCAAGTTGGAGCCCAAGGTCAATTACAAGTGCAACAAGGGTACTCCACTCTACGATCAGAGTGTTGCACTGCTTGCGACGGTGATTGCAAAGACTCAGGAGTTTGCAGACAATGGTGTTCCTGCGCGAAGCGTGACTCTCATTGTCAGTGACGGCGCTGATATGCACTCCACCTCCAAGGCTTCCGCAGTCAAGAGTGTTGTGGACGATATGCTCCGCACAGAAAATCACATCATCGCCTTCATGGGCATTGATGACGGTTACACAGATTTCAAGCAAGTTGCTCAGGATATGGGAATCCGCGACGAGTGGATTCTTACTCCGGCAAACTCTGCTAAGGACATTCGTGATGCCTTTGCATTGTTCTCTCAGAGTGCTGTGCGGGCTTCGCAGAACGCAGCTAGCTTCAGCAAGGCTGCGATGGGCGGCTTCGGCTCCTAACAGCTAGGGGTAGCGCGTTGGTCTAACAGACAAGACGCTTCCTTTGTGGGAAGAAATCTAGGTGCAACTCCTAGACGCGCTATATGAATACAGTAGAAAAAATAGTTCAAGAAGCATTGGATAAAAACCTAAATACCGGAGAAGAGCATTTTCTCGGATTATTGCAACCCTTGGCGAAAACCTGTGGAGCAGAAACCGAAGATGCGATTTTTGAGTGGATGCAACAGCTAGGAACTTCATTGGGACTTTCGGGGCTCATTATGATGTCTGGTCGAGGCAAACCGAGCGAGCTTTGGGCAGTAAAACGAAAACGTGTTCCACTACAAAATACCTGATCCACAATTCGAAGAAACAGTCTGGGAGCTAACCGAAAGGCGTCCCACGCACGCCTATGTACCGATTGATGGTAAGTTTCATCTGAAGAAGTGTTCTTTTAGAAATGAGGAGGCTCCTCGTCTTTTAGACGAAGGCTGGCAAGACTGGCGTGTTAAAAAATTACAGTGGAGCATTAAAGTCACGGAAGGAGAGGAAGAGTTCGACGGTTGGAAAATTGCGAGATCTTTTACGATTTCTACAGAACGTGTTTCCATTGTTCGAACAGATGCTAAAGACGTTGATCACATTATTCTCATTCGAACTGAATCTTTGCAGGAAGTAAAACCAAATTTTATAGAGAACAAATTTAATATACCAATAAAACCGTGCAGAGTAGTTAGTAGGGAAGCTCATCCCATTGTTGGTGATACCTTCCCAAACGGAGAGAAAATCCGAGTTTATTGTTGGTGCGAAGTTCATGACGCCAATGCTGAAGAAGGTCATACGGCTTGCGAGCGGGCTATTCCTCGGGAATACTTACCCTGTGATATAGAAAGTGATCAAGGAGGAACCTACTGCAATACGCACGGATCTTCCCTAAATTTTGAGTCTTTTTGCGAGGATTACAAAGGGCCGACTGAACTAGTCGGAAAGGTTATGTGGTTCCGTGGGGAAACTATAATTCCTTGGGACTACCAGTCTTGCACTTTCCTGCGAGATTACTCTTCTAATACAGAAAAAGACGGATGCTATACTCATGAAAGTAACCGGGAGCCCGGCAAACCCTACTGCGGCAAATACGACGGACCCCTCAGAATTATCTTTTGAGGAGTGGTATGACGAAAACAAAGAACGATTGAGTATTTGCGGTAAAGTATCTGCCCTCAAAGAGGCGTGGAATGCTGCCAAAAAAACTTTCCAGTGTCACAGACACGTAACAAAAATTAATTTTTTCGAGGAATAATATGACAAATGCGCAAAAAGAAGCACTCGAAGCCTTAGAGGCTATTGAATGCCAGATGGCCGAGAAAGGCTCTACCTGTAAAGGCCCTTGGTGTAGTGCCAGGAAAAAGGTTCTCGAATCTTTTACTAGCCTAGAGTGCTTTGAGGTTCAGGTTCCTGAGAAAGACGATGCTTGAGCTACAATCTTTTTTTGAGGCCCAAACATCCATACTAGACAACATCGGTAAGCTCATCGGCTATGGTAGTGGTTTGCACGACTACCCTCTAATTGACGAGACTGATAGAAAATGGGCACTGAACGGCTCTTCAGAGATTTATTTACTCGATTCTGACAGTGATGATCCTGATGATGGCTACGCCTATAATGTAGATTCTTACTCCGCAAAGGGTGAGAGATATTTCATGGGATCCACAGATGAACATACTATTGTGATGGCAAGCTGCGACAATAGCGGTAATACTTATATCTTTGCACTGAGTAATGAATTGAAAGTCGAACTGTAGCATGATTTATTTTCTCGTAGGGCCGATGGGCGTCGGGAAAAACTATGTCGGGAAACAACTTGCCTCCAACTTGGATTGCGAGTTTGTAGACGGAGATGACTTCGTCCCACAAGCAATGGCAAAGAAAGTATCGAGGTTTAAGCGTCTGTCGATGCGGGATTTAAATAACTTCGTCCTAGAACATTTGATCCCCGCTATAGAAACTTTACATTCTGAGCATGAAAATATAGTCGTTGCCCAGGCTCTTTACCGAAAAGGCCACCGGGCCTTAATAAAAGATAAGTTTGGGGATGATTGTGTTTTTATTCACATCAAAGTTCCTTTGCTTACTAACATCAAACGATTGTTGAGTAGGGAAAAGGGTCTTAGATGGGCGCTATATGGTCTCATCAATAGGCCCTTTTTTCAGTCCGATGGTTTGAAATATAGCGCTGACAATGACACTGATAAAGTGTTTACCCTCAAAAGAAGCACGAATGAAATATTCGAACCGGGGAAATAATGAAATTCTTAAACTGGTTGTTTAGCTGGAAGTCTCCTCAAGAAGAACCTAGCGTTAAAATTGCTCGCGGGGATCTGATTGAACTCGCTAAAGCCAACAATTTCGACGTTATTATTCATGGATGCAACTGCTTTCATGCTATGGCTGGCGGTATTGCTAGAGCTATTAGGGTGGAATGGCCCGAAGCTGCTGAGGCCGACAATAAGACCCGTAAGGGCGACGAAAATAAACTTGGGACCTACTCCTCAGTTCCGGTTAACGGGCACGAGGAAGGCGCTTACGCTCCCTACGAGGTTCTTATAGTTAATGCCTACACCCAGTTTAATCCGGGGGCTGACGTTAACTACGACGCAATTCGTAATTGTTTGCGTAAAATCCATAAGGATTTTCCTATGGATATTCAAATCGGCATTCCTCGCATTGGGGCAGGAATCGCTGGTGGTGATTGGCAGAAGATCGAAGATATGATTGTCACCGAACTTCCTGATCGCTTTGTAACCATAGTGGCATTTATCCCGGAGTAAATATGAATAAGACAATTGTTGGTTTGCAGTGGGGTGACGAAGGTAAAGGTAAGATTGTCGATTGTCTTGCCAAAGATTGCGCTGTTGTAGCTCGCTACCAGGGCGGCAGTAACGCAGGACATACAGTTATTGTGGGAGATACTAAATACGTCTTTCACTTGATTCCTAGTGGCATTCTCTATCCTGATGTTTATTGCGTAATCGGTAACGGTTGTGTTATTGATATTATCCAATGCGCCAAAGAGATTGCGGATCTTCGGTCTGCCGGTATCTCTTGTGAAAAGCTTCGCATTAGTGCTACAGCCCATGTTGTAATGCCGTATCACCGAGCACTCGATGAAGCCAGAGAAAAGCGACGAGAGAATCGTATCGGAACCACAAAGCGTGGTATTGGTCCCTGCTATGCAGACAAAGCATCGCGAGTAGGAATTAGGATTGGCGATCTATATCGCCAGGAACGGTTTACGCATCTTCTAAAGCATAATCTTGAGGAGAAGAACGCTATTCTTGAGCGGCTTAACGCAAAACCTCTTAAGTATGCACCCATCCGAGATTCATACCTAGAAGCAGCGGAGCTACTTGCTCCTTATGTCACCGATACTGGAGCTTTCTTGCAAGCGGCCTTGGTTGATCCTCCTCAGAAAATTCTTTTTGAGGGAGCCCAGGGCATTATGCTTGATGTCGATCACGGAACTTATCCTTACGTGACGAGTAGCAATACTGGTAGCTCTAATGCTGCTAATGGCACAGGAGTTCCAAGCAGCGCCACGGGCGATGTTATCGGAATTGTTAAAGCCTACACAACTCGTGTTGGAGAAGGCCCTTTCCCAACAGAAATACACGATAAGTACGGCGAGCATCTCCAATCAGTGGGTCAGGAGTTCGGAGCTACTACGGGCCGTCCTCGACGTTGTGGGTGGCTTGATTTGCAGCAGCTTTCGTATGCGGTTAAATGTACGGGAGCTAAGGAAATTGCGCTAACCAAACTCGACGTTCTTTCGGGACTTTCGAAGATTAAAGTTGCTGTTAGGTATAACAACTTTGACAACAAGCTTCGATCCTGGAGTGATATCCATCCAGAATACGTAGAGCTTCCAGGTATTCCGGTTGTTGATTGGTCTCAAATTCGTCAGTGGGAGCAACTACCTCAAGAAGCTTTGAATTACATCGCTTTTATTGAGGAAAAGCTTGATGTAGTTGTGCGGTATGTTAGTGTAGGGCCTGAGCGAGAGGCTTTACTGAAAAATGAGACTACCCCCTAAACTAATAGACCAACTTTGCGACGCATATAAATCTACTAGGATGCGCGCAGCGCAAGAATTGGTAGAACGATGTGCCAAACATCCTGATAACAAGAACATGGAGGATGTGGGCTTCAGAATTGCGGAGACGTTAAAAACAGAGTATCCCAATGACGAAGAAATGCTGACGTTTGCTATCGAATACATGATGGAAAAAGCTAAGCATCAAGGTTGTGGCCCGGATGCGGACCATGATTGCCCCATGAAGAACTGTAATGCCAACTGAATGCAAAGAGTGTCGCGGCTATGAGTGGCTATGTAATGGGTCCTGCACAGACCCTGAAAATCATGTAGTCCGTAAAGATTGCAAAAATCCCGCTGATTGTGGGACGTGCAAAATAAAACAAGAGGAAAAAGATTTTCTTGTTCTTCTTAGAAGTATTTGTAAGCGCCCAGCCATGTATGTCGGGATTGCCAAGATTCGTCTAGTCACAACCCTTATACTGGGTCTTTCTTGGGGCCATGACACCGGGAAACGTGGAGGCAGCTACGCTTCAATAGGTGGTGGCAAGCTAGTTAACGGCTTTTGGTCTTGGGCGATGTCCCAATACGATACTCCAATTAGCCATCCTGGTTGGGGATTAGATCGAATTCTTCTTCATTTTAATGATCACGACCATCTTAAGGCTATCGCAGCTATTGCTCCCCTATACGAGAAATGGCTTGAGGAGAAAGAAACTTTCTTCAAGAAAACTATGGAAGAACACAAGCAGGAAGATAAAGCTCGCCTACTAGAGAAATACGGTAAGGATTGGGGTGCTCCTGATTGCGATAAATGTGAGGGGTGGCAGCTTTAATGACAGAAATGGACCCCGCACTCAGAAAAGAATTTGAAGAGTTTATCGAAGATGACATCCAATTATCGAATGACTTGGATGACGTAAAAGAATTGATCTGGCAGGGCTTTCTCTTTGGATTGAATAAAAGTCGAGAATATCCAGAAGCATTTAAGGCAACCTGCGCCCATTGCAATAATTCAATCACTGAAAATTCAGAAGGTGTGCTCGTCTGGAAGCATGATATAGCTATAGAAGAGGGCTGGATCTGGGATTTCGATAGTCAGACTTGGTCTTGCCCAGATTGCGCCACTAGCGGCTAGACTTTTCGTGCCTTCGTGCTATGCTCAGACATGAATAATACATTGAATATTGAAAAAATTAGAACCCTTGTTAAATCAATCTGTCCAAAACAAGAACATTTGCTTGACGACAAGAAAGTAATTTCTTTCTTTGAAAGTCTCAAACCAGCTTTTGCAGAACTAAACTTAGAGAAAAAATTTACTGCAAAAGGACTTTACTCGGGCGTAGATTTTGCTTATCGCCATCCTTTAGTTTTTTGGACTCGCACGGGAATAGACTTCGCCAAGCGATATCCAGATGAGCTTTATGCTGATTTTTATGTTGAGGGAAATAAGCTCTGCTTTGAAACAAGTAACGTAGAAGAACAAGATTTTATGGATTATTATGACGGAGAGTTGAGCAAACAGTGGCCTCTAACAAGCCTTCATGAAGATCCAGAAGCACTGAAAAAAGAAGTGATGGCTTGTTTTAAAGCTTTTTACTCCAAATACCACGCCACTAAAAATTGGTAAAGAGGGGGAATTTATGATTATTAAAGTAGGAACCAACAATCCCATTAAAGTAGAGGCTGTTAAAGGCTTGCTCGCAGAGTATCCTGAAATAGCTGATACGGGTGCTAGCAAATGGAAAGTTTCTGGTGCTAAAATTCCGTCAGGAGTTAGCGAGCAACCGCTTTCTGTCAGAGAAACATATCTAGGGGCTTTTAATCGGGCCGTTGGTGCTTTTGAGGATGGAGCTGATTTAGGTATCGGCATCGAAAGCGGTATTACCAAAGGACCTCTGGGGTGGTTCAATTTTACAGCAGCGGTAATATGCAATAGTGAGATCCCAGAATGGATTCGTATTGCGCTCTGGGATTCGAGCTACCTTCCTCCTGTAGAAAATCCCTACGGAATTCACTTCGGCCAAAGCACAGGTTTTCCTTTGCCTCCTAAGATTGTCGATAAAATCGTCCACGAAGGTATGGACCTAGATCAGGCGGCTTATGCTTGTGGCTTTGTCGATGTTCCTAATATCGGTAAGGTCGAGGGCGGCTTCCTCGGAGTCTTGACTAAGGGTCGGATATCCCGTAAAGTCTATAGTAGACAAGCTCTCCAAATGGCCTTGATTTCTCTAGAAAACGAGGAAATGTTTTCTGTCTGATCCCATCCCACAAGAAGTTCTTGACAGAAATAAACGTTATTGGGGAGAGGATTTCGATCCGAAGCGTCTTGTTTGGTATTCTAAGGCTACCACATCGAAATGTGACGCCTGGATCAAGGCTTTAAAAACGGGTAAGGCAACCCACGGGGAGAAACCTAGTGGTAAGAAAACTTTTCATATCAACGGTTGGAGAAAATGTCATACAACGAATTACTGGTGTTACTACGCTAAGTATGCACTCGCTAAAGTAGTAAATGAAGCATCCGGATCCTGAACTTCTCAAACTCACCGCTGCTGCCGTAGTTTCCTACTCCATCAGATTAGCCTTTAGTGTTCTTGTTTTTGTGCTGTTAGCAGTAGCTAGCAGCGCCCTCTAGAACGGATAACAATGTCCAAGTTCTACGTTACGACTCCGATTTACTATGTGAATAGTAAACCCCACATTGGTCACGCATATACAACTATTGCAGCCGATGTGCTGGCTAGAAATGCGTCTCTCGCAAACCAGGAGCCCTTTTTCGTTACCGGGAGTGATGAAAATAGCCTCAAGAACGTAGAAGCTGCTCAAGCGGCAGATAAGCCTATCAAAGAGTTCATCGATGAATTGGCAGGTGTTTGGGCCAAGGCGTGGGATGATCTTGGTATCAAATACGACACTTTTATTCGAACCTCACAACCTCGGCATATTGCTGGGGTGCTTAAGTTTTGGGAGACTGTAAAAGCCTCCGGTGATCTCTATAAAGGTACCTACGAGGGGCTATATTGTCCCGGCTGTGAAGCTTTTGTCGTAGAATCGGATCTTGAGAACGGTGAATGCCCATCACACCTTCGTCGCCCAGATACCGTGAAAGAGGATAACTACTTCTTCAAAGCCTCTAAATACAAACAGCAGCTTCTTGACCATATTGAAGCTAATCCTGATTTCATAGAGCCCAAAGCTCGGCGCAACGAAGTAATTGCTTACATCAAAGAGCACTTCGGAAATATTAGCGTTTCTCGCCAGGCCCTAGAGTGGGGAATCCCAGTTCCTGACGAGCCGGACCAAGTAATTTATGTCTGGTTTGATGCTCTCATCAACTACCTAACTGCTGTTGGTTATGGGTGGAATGAAGAGCTTTTTGAGAAACAATGGCCAGCCGACCTGCATCTAGTTGGCAAAGATATTATCAAATTCCACTGCGCTCTCTGGCCTGCGATGCTTATGTCTGCAGGGCTCCCACTACCCAAGAAAGTCTTTGCTCATGGTTTCTTTACTGTAGACGGGCAGAAAATTGGTAAGTCTTTGGGTAATGCCATTGATCCTTTGCACATTGCAGAAGAATACGGCAACGAAGCTTTTCGTTACTACCTTTTTAGCAGAATACCTTTTGGGAGTGATGGAGATTTCAGCTTCAAACAATTGAGAGAATGTTATGATGCCGATTTGGCTAATACCCTTGGTAATTTGGCTTCTCGTGTTGCTGGTATGTCAGTAAAATACTGCAATGGTCGAATTGATACTTCTCCCGAGGACATTAAAACCTACGGACGGGCCTCTGATCAATGGTTAAGCGGTATTCGAGAATTGACTGCGGCCTGCCATTTTAAAGCTGCTCTCGGTGATATCCTTGAGCAAGCTCGCAAACTCAACAAAGCCATCGAAGACGCTAAGCCTTGGGTTATGTTTAAAGAAGGTGATACGCAGCAAGTTCGTGATTTCTTAGGGCTCCTTGCTTACAACCTTGTTTATATTGGCTACGCCATCAACCCATATTTGCCGGAAACAGGGCGGAAACTGGCAAAGATTTTCTCACAACAGGAAGTCAGCAAACTGGCTCCCCTATTCCCAAAAAAGGTCTAACATGATCGATAACCTCCCCGAGCTTTCCGAAACTGTTGTTTTTGATATTGTTGATGAGCTTACAGATGAACCAGGGTTTGAAACCTGGTGGCGTAGTCTCTCTGAGACTAAGCGGACTATTCTTTGCAAAGCAATGGAAGAACATGTGACTTCTAACATTGAGCGACAAGCGGCTGTTGATCTTAAAAAGGCAGGTGTTGTGTGTCAAAAATCTTAGAGGTAGAGGCAAACATTTCTTCTTATAAAAAGAAACGTCTTAAATTTTCATCATACCCAGCATTAAACGCTGAAGAAATTGCGTGCTGTGATAGAGAACTTGCGTTACTAGAAAAATCTCATGCAGAGATGCTGTCTAATAGATGTCTTCCATGCTGCGGAACAGGTCGTCATCGGGTTTGGTTTTTCTTCTCACGGCGCTGTGTTGAATGTTGTGGCGATGGGCATCTAGTCCACGTAAAAGCAACAAAAGCTAATAACCCAGAAGCTTTGATCGAAGACTGATGATTGCGCGATATTTGTGGGCATTGTTTAGGCGATGGTGGCATTGCTTGATACGTCTTCACCGCTCTGTTGATCTTCGAGGTCAGGGTGTAAGGTGGGTAGGCTGTGAATGTGGAAAAAGATTCTGGAACGAATAAATACTATCTTCTCTTGAGAAGAATGCTTTTACGTTACAGCGTTAGATTTTTATTTGCTAGTTTGATTGCTAGTATGGTTGTCTGGGACTACACTTTCTCAGGCTCTCACATTGCATTCGATGCCACCGCTCTAGATAATAAATGCATCGCAGTAATAACTACTGCATCTGTGTCTATTAAAGTTGGTGATAGTCTTGATATGTTAGTGACTGAAACAAGTCACCAGCTTTCCCTGTTTGGTAAGGAATACAAGTGAGCGAATTTACCCACGTTACTACTTTTAGGGTTCATGATTGCGCGGAATGTGGGATTATTTTCGCAATCCCTGATAGCTACGATAAAAGGCGCGCAGATGATGGTAAGACATTTTACTGCCCCAACCAGCATAGAATGAGCTATCCAGGTATTCTTCCTAGAAAAGAACTTAAGATCACCCTTGACGAAGCCAACCAGCGTATTGCTGAATTGAATAGTGATAGAGCTACTTTGATCGGGCGGTTAGATCAAGCGGAAGCTATGATGGCCGAAAACGGATTGCTTGAAGATAAAAACGCCCCACCCGCAGCACCACCGCCAGCACCTAGAGATGAAACATGAATGAATCCGAAAAATTAGCTAAGGCGATGAAAGAAGCGGCGGATAAGCTGTTGAATGACGAGAAATCTATCCTGGCTCCTTGCAAAAATGCATATAAGGATAGTCGTGATGGATTAACTAGCTGCTCCTGTTGGAGATGTCGTCCAGACGACTCAAATAGGTAATTACCAGGGCATTGAAGGTCTATTGTGACCCCAACTGCTGTTACGTCTAGGTTTATTGTAGCTATAGCTCAAGCCCATATCCATTAGGCTATTTGCGACCTGGTTTCTTCGGTAGCGAGGATTTCTCTGCCAGGGTATGCGGCATTCACTACATAAGCAAGCAACCGGTGGTGGGCATAGTGGGCATCCCCCATGCTCATAAATAAATCCTGAATTACAGTTTGTGTGTTCAAGTGGTTCGGGGTTTCTTCTAGCTGCGTAAAGCATAAGACCGGCTCGATCAAAAATATCAGCTTCAATCTTATCAACCTCTTCCTGGCCTAGAATAGCTACGCACTCGTCGTAGCGAGGCTTCCACGGGAAAATTTCTACATCTTGAAGAGGTAGTCCTTTCTCCGTGCGATCTGCTTGACGGGTAAAGAAGTTGTATAGGTAGTTGCGTGCAGCAGCCGGGCTGACAGCCTCAAAATCTCCGTAATCCTCTGCATCTTTTCTGGGGATGCTTAGTAATGGCTTACGATACATATAGCTATCAGTAGAGTGTCTTCCTAGCTGTTTATCATAGCGATCCCAATAGTATTTAGCTTCGCTCCAACGGATCTTTTCAAGAGCCCGTTCTTCGTTAGTCATATCGAAGCTATTAAAATCGCTTAACTTAGTCACTCCCTGGCCTGCCCACCAGTTAAGATGTTCTTGGCATTTTTCTAGTGTAGGTTGACGAAAGTTGCCTGGGCTGTAATCTTCGTCTGGATTATATCTGTACATTTTAGCTCCTCAATTCATTATAATATATCTATGCAAGACAGCATAAATGTTTATAAGCAATTTATTGTAGCTGCTATCCTAGGGCAAATAAGCGCTGCCGATTCTATCATTAGACAATATCGCTCAGATATATACAGGGTAGCTGCCTACCTACAGCAACTTGATCCACAGGCAATTGACGTTGTCTTTAGGGGTCTTCTAATCGAGCCCGGTCAAGTTCGTGGAGGAAAGCCATTACAGCCAGAGATAGGAGAGTTTGCGTCTTACTCTGAGGATTTACAAGTTGCTTGCTGGTTTGCAATTCCAAACACCTGGATAGCTGGAACTCTTGTTGAGGGCCGACCCAATGTCGTTGGTTGGATCGGAGAGCATGTTCCAAAAGCAAGTGAGATCATATTTCACCATAATCAGACTAAAACAGTTAACGATTTGCCTGGCCCTTCATTAGTTGATTTCGCAAGAATGCTAGCCAGTAATCTAGATCCGGCTAGAACTGCGGCTGAGGGTCCTGATTGGGCTATGGCGCAAATAGGTTGGAGCTTAAACACCCAGCAAGAGGTGATCTTAAAGAAGGATACGCCACTAAGACTTACGCGCGTAGAAGAATACTCTTGTTCTGCGGTAGAGCCCCTCGATAAACGCTTTAGATATCGACCATCTTTTATTCTAGCCCCACCTGGATTGCAGTCTGTAGGTATTCAGCCTGGAGAACGTCTGGACATCGCTGACGTTGATTATCACGAGCCTAATAGGCTTTGCCCTCAATGTAGGGGGCCTGGATTGTTTCTAACATACCACTTTGATCAAGCTAATTTATTACTTATGCAATGCGAGCTTTGTCACCAAAATATGTTTGGCCAATCTTAATCTCGTAGTTGTTTTTGAAGACTATCCATATTTCTAGAAATAGCTGTTAGTTTAGACATTACTTGCTGTCTTAGCTTTTCATTTTCTAGTTCTAGCTGAAGTCGCAAGTATCTTTCTCTGGCATACTGGACTGTTCTTCTCAAAGTATCATCGCTGTATTGATCTTTTAAGATATAGTCCTGAACTCCAAACTTTATTGCTTTTAAAGCCATTTCAAAATTATCGTTAGACGTTAAGACAACAACAGGTAGTTTCCTACAAATCTCCCTCAAAGAATCTACTCCATCACTGTCCGGTAATCCCAGATCAAAAATAGCTACATCGAATTTTTGTTCCTCAAGCATAGTAAATCCTGCTTCAGAGGTCCCAACATGTGTTATCGACATCTCATAATTTTCCAATACCTTGCTGGCAAACAATGCATCATGCGGGTTGTCTTCAACTAAGAGTATATTCATAGATTGATTATACTACATATATTGAATATATGCTAAAGTATAACTATGTCGAAGGAACGTTACAACCTTGCGGAAGAGATGTTAGCTTTTTGGGATTGGCATATCCCTTCTGGTGAGGAGTATTGGTCAGCAGCCTTTTATCGACTTCTAGGCTACCAGAATAATGAAATAAAGGCTTCGTATGAAGAATGGGAGGCTCGACTTCACCCCGACGACAAAGAACGTGTTTTAGAGGCCGTTGACGCTCACTTTAAAGATGCCCTTCCCTATAAAATAGACTACCGTCTTCGATTAAAGGATGGTTCCTATAAATGGTTTCGTGCTCAAGGCTCATCAGTAAGAGATGAAGAAGGCAATCCTCGTCGTATGGCAGGCTCTTTAGAGGATATAAACAATCTCAAAGTACGTACGAAAGCACTTCGTCAAACCAACGAACAACTGCGACAATTCGCCTACGCAGCTTCGCACGATCTAAGAGAGCCTCTCCGGGTTATTCAGGGTTATGCGCAATTACTCGAAACTATGGAGCTAGATATAGATCCAGAAGCTCAAAGCTATATTGACTGGATGATTGACGGCACCCAGAGAATGTCGGGTATGATCGACGATCTGCTTATATATTCACGGCTTAGCTCTGACGAACAAAAACTTACAACGGTAAGTATGTATAGCACATTTGACCATGCTAAATCTAGTTTGCGGCAACAAGCAGGAGAAAGTGGTGCTATTATTAACTGTTGCAGCAATTTACCTGCTGTTATAGGTATAAAAACTCATTTGCAGAGATTACTACAAAACCTCTTTAGCAATGCGATTAAATTTAGTGATCCTTCCAGACCTCCTAATATAATGCTTACTGTGGAAAAAGAAAATGGGCTCACTACTTTTGCAGTATCCGATAATGGGATAGGGATTAAGGAGCGACACTATAAAAGAATATTTAATCTTTTCAAGAGATTACACCCTCCAGGTAAATTCGAAGGAACCGGAATGGGTTTGGCTATTTGCCAAAAAATTATAGAATACCACGGCGGCCAAATTTGGGTCGAATCTGAGTTTGGTAAAGGATCTACTTTTTTCTTTACCCTACCCTCTAACGATAAGTAATGATTGAGATATTATTAGCTGAAGATAACCCACATGATGTCAGATTCGTAGAACAAGCTTTGAAAAGCGGCAAACTTCTACATAATTTACATGTTGTTCGTGATGGAGAAGATGCATTAGACTTTCTCTACAAAAGAGCCCCTTATGAGAGTGTTCCTCGACCTGATTTAATACTTCTAGACCTCAATATGCCAAATCTTAGCGGGCAAGAAGTATTGGAAGAAATCAAGCATGATAAAGACTTACTTAGCATACCTACTGTGGTTTTAACCTCTAGCGATGCTGATGGTGACATAGTGAACGCCTACAAGACGCACGTTAATGCTTACATAGTGAAGCCCGTAGATTTCAAGAAGTTCTTTGATATAGTGAGAAAGATTGAAGATTTCTGGCTAGTTATTGTCAAAAGGCCCCCCAAGTAGTTTGTTAAAATATAAGAATGTCAGACGCCGCTCTTCGTAGGTTAGAACGAATATTTCAATACGACCCCTCTGATAGGGCGCTATTTGAACTTAATGTACATCGCGTTCGACAGGGTGTAGTGGATCTCCCCCTTACGTATGATGAAATACAAGAAGTTGAAAGCCAAGGTCGGGGATCATTGCCTATTCTGGAAGCAGCCTTATTACGCTATCATCTAGTAGTTATCGGTCAACCCCCGTCATCGTATGACGAACCCAAAAATGATGAAGAAAGGTTAGAGCGTCTTCAAAGAAATGCGGTTCATACCTTATTGAGCGCTATCGGTCGTCTAGGTGATATTAATTATTCTCAAATGCTAAATAGTCTTGCGGATTATTTTGACGAACATCATACAGGCTACTATAGTTGTTATTCTGCGGATAAGGCACGAAATATTATCGCGTGGTTCCAGCTAAAACAACATTATGGGTTCAATGATGAAACAAGTGTTTGGGATCTTGTTGGGGCTAGCCCCTTGATTGATAGAATCATTGTAATCCCTGATAATACTTATCTATCAAGAACTTGGACTGAACTGCGCTCAGGTTATTGGAAAACAGAAGGCACGCCCTACTCTGGCAGTGTATACCATGAGGGTAGTTGGGGCCATCAAAGATGGAGACATAGTGTTCCTGGCTACGGGGGTGCGGAATCCACTGCACAATCCGCTATGGGTACAGTATTGAGAAAAATATTTAGGCTCAAATATCAAGGGCACAGAGAAGGCAGCAGGGATCCGCTACCTCCGTCTCAAAGACCGGAAGAGGTGGCTTTCATCATCACACAAGAAGGTGTTGATTTAATCTCTGAAGAGAATCTTTACTATAGGGTTGACTCGCACAGCGGCACAAGGTCATCTAGAGAACCTTGGAGCTGGAATTTCTTATTTAATTTTGAGGTCAAATGAGCTTTACACCCGAATACATAGCAACTTTAGAGCAAATCCTTGATGGGTCCTTTACGGGGACTCCTACAACACAGATGCTTATTGATATGCAACAACTCATGGATTACGACCCGTGGATCGATGCTCCTCTTACATCGGAAGAGATGAAAGCCATTGAACGGGCTGAGGAAACATTCAACCCCTAGTCAGCCGCCGCGAGGCCCCTAAGTGACGGCCTGGCAACAACTTAACTTGGGCCTTGACTCCGGGGCCTGGCAGGCTATACTAGGAGGACAGTCGAGGGGAACATTGGCTGCGAAGCAACTCACTAACACAGATTTTGGCACTCGTGTCCGTACTCCCAATGGGTTTACAGGCACAACACAGGGTCAAACTGAGTACGGTGAAAGCTATGTGGCTGTTTCCCTCGACATTAACAAACTAGATGCACCCTTGAGTGCATTCCCTATCTCACAACTCACCATCATTGATGGAGAAGACAAAACGATGAAGAACATAATCGACGACGGAACTTGACCCGTTAACAAAGGGCTGCATGACGATGCAAGTCCGCTGTTCCACTGACCCCTATCACAGTGAGGATGGCATTCATTACTAATTGATGGGGCGGGTTGTTGTGGCTGGACTGGCACAGCACATAACCTTCCTTCGGGATGACGCTCGTAAATAACGCTGGAAGGGGTTTTCACTGCTTTGTCGGGGCCTAAGTCACGACGGGATTCGAACAGTGAAGAAGAGTTTCATTGGCGCTGGGCAGCCGAATGGACATTAGTTTCTGCGTGAACACTGTTCCCTTATGGGAGTAGCAAACTTGAGTTGCACAGTGGGTCGTGGACGGGTAATCTGGGGCTGTAACCTTGGCGGAAGCGGATAGGTTGGGCTCATTTGATTCAGGGAAAGGTGCGTTGAGTTAAGGGGGAGGGAAACTTACCCCGGCGAGTCAACAAACTATAACCGCTCGTTGCAGGGTCACTCCTGCCAGAAGCATTGTTTCTGTGTTGGTGTCGTGAAAGCGGTAACAACTGATAAGTACCCTGAATGACGCGGCCTTGATCCGATAGGCTAAGGATTCAGACTTAGGGAAATGAAGACGGCCTTCGGATGTTGTGCCTGAAACTATAACCGCTTGTTGCAGGGAAGATCCTTGCCAGAAACATTAAAACACGAACGCTGGGCATTAAGAGGCGAAAGAACATCATAGACCGCCACCAACAGCTAGGTTTCAAAGTTCCTTCGGGAATACAGAAACCACAAACGGCATAGGTGACAACCCTGTGATGAGACAGAGCGCTTGATGTCCAGTGTTCACCAAACATGCTGCTTGAAGGGCAAAATCCTAGGATTGTTTGCGAGTAAGACGTGGGAAACTCCGTTTCGCAAGCGGCCCTGATAGCGGCTCCAACACGAGGTAACAGTGGCAAAGTTGCAAGTCAAGGAACTTCCCAATCACCCCCAGCGTAAAGCTGAAATCAACACTCGTTTTGCGGGTAAAACGATTTCTCGGGTGGAGATTGCGAGCCTTGATTATTGGATCTTTCACTTTACGGATGGTTCCCAGGTAACCGTTGAAACCCAGGCAATGGGTATGGGTATTACGGGGCTGGACGTAGCCTAAAAACAAAGGGCTGGTAGCTTAGAGATTGGTATAGCACAAAGAAGATTAGGCACAGAGCGTAAGCTCAACGATACGACCTGAAAACAGGTTATGCTGTATCAGGATGTTTCGGTGCCGAAAGTAGTAAAGTTCTTCCTTTCGAGGCCGATAATTACTGCGCCCCACAATACACTTGTGGGGTTAAAGGACTCTTCCCTAGACAAGACCCACATCGCTTTCGGGCGTTACAAGTTGAGTCAGGAAATAGCGTAATCTCAAGTGGATGAGAATTCCACACTTGGATCAGGCAACACAAGAGAGATTGCAGTAATGCAATCAGGGCGGTGAAGATGCTACGGGTGCAAATCCTAACTGGTCCTTATCCTTGAAGGTTGGAAAACCTCAGTCATTGATCCTCCCATGTTGGAGGTATGTGGATGAGAGAATGTGGAACCTTACAGTAGGTTGAAGTCCTACACTTGGATCGGGCAACACAAGAGGTGATTGCTAGTGGCGAGCTTCCAATGGAAGTTAGCAGCGCTAGGGCCTTCGGGCAACAATTACGGTAAGGTGAATGCTATGGGTGCAAATCCTAACCGATCCTTTGGATCAGACGACATTGGACAAGCCGCAAGGAATTGTGGCGAAAGCCTGCTTGAATGATGTGCGTTACGGGTGCAAATCCTGACTGGTCCGTGTTTCTCGATAGTTATGCAGGATTGAATCGGCATAGCAAAACGACCAGATCGGCTAGTTGACGGTTCCGGTGAAAGTCCGGCGGGAAGCTTTGCAGTAGATGTAGGAAAGAACACCTTGAGGTTGAAAGACGATCCCCTCGACTTTCGTTATCCCTCGGTGTTGGGTCAAAAAAATTGGGTTTGTTATACAGACCTGGTGAAAAAGCAGCATTAAGTTGGCTACAAGACTCCCCTACATCTCTGCGCTACACAACTCAAGACAAGTCTCGGCACGAGACAAGGAAAAAACTTGAACAACGACGAGAACAAGAACGAGATTCCCAAGCCTGTTGGCAAACCCTACGAGCAAGCCGAGAAGTCCATCGACCCCGATGGCAAGCATCGTGCCGCTCGGGCAGTAAAGGCCGAAACACCTTTGTCCGACGAAGAGCGTGCAGAGCGTGCAAAGCGCGATGAAGAGCGTCGTGCAGAGCGTGCAAAGCTTCGCGAGGAGCGTCGTGTAGAGCGTGAGAAGCGCGATGCAGAGGAAGAGGCACGGCTTCGTACGCAGTTGCGCGCAGACTGCATTACGGCCTGCGAGACGTGGCCTGTGCGTCAGCTTCGCACGCTCGAAACCACGGTCTCCAACCTGGCTCTTGCAGGAGTGCTGACTGAGTCAGTTGTAGCTTCTGTCTCCAAGATCAGCGATGAGAAGAGTGCAACGGCTGTGCTGGCTGAGTTGCTCGCGGAGCGCAAGGTTCGTGAAACGCTTGAGCGTGAGCGTCGTGAAAACGACGAGCGTGAGAACACGGACGAGAACCGCGTTCAAGCCTAAAATCTTAGTCCTATAGTGTTAATGGCAGGGTAGATGAGCCCACCCAGGTTCATTGCTAGCACGCCGAGTTATATCGGTAGACGGGGTTCGATTCCCCGTAGGACGCTTTCAGAACATTGAGCGCTGGACGTAGAACAAGGTGGCTGGAGTTATTGGACAAACATCCGGAGGCATATAGCACTCGCTTTGAGAGTTGCGAAGTCCTCTCGGCGGTGCTAGAATGGGCGCGCGGCATTGCTCCGTAACGCTACTCTCTGATAAAGAGACGTGCGTTGTTGCATGAGCCAAGGCGATAACGGTTCCGTTGTTGTTGGTGCAACGATGTTTTTAGGGGCGGGTAAACCGTTCCGTGTTCGACGGCAAAAGTGGCTGCGTTCTACGTTCAGCGCTCAATGTTCTGAAAAGTTCAGGTGATTAGTATGATTCAACTTGCATGTATCTTTGATTTTGGTCTCTGCTTCGTAGTTGGGGGGCTTGTTCTCGCGGCAACAGGTAAGACCTTTCACTGGTGCTTCAAAAAGAATTGCAGCGATCATCAGCACTGAATAGTTTCAAAATAAACTAGGGGGCGTAACTCAATTGGTAGAGTACCGGCCTTTTAAGCCGTTTGTTGCGAGTTCAAGTCTCGCCGCCCCTATTTTTAACCCTCAACCGATTCCGAATGAAATGCGAAAACCGTCCGTAAAACATTTGACCGATGAGCAGCTTACACAGTGGTATCCTACCCAGTATACCGAAGTGAAAGAGGCTCATCCAGAAGCAGATGAAGCCACTTTGTTGGTTGAGTTGCGGAAGGTTCTTCTCGCAATGCATGACCCCCTTACCGGGCCAGCATGTAATGCGATTAATGCAAAGGGTGAATCCGTTAACATCGAAGACCCTGCTGTCAAAGACGCATGGATGAATGGTGGTCCAGGTTTTGAGAACCCTTTCTGTCTTCATTGCGAGAAAGATGACTCGACCACCATCACCCGTAAGTCGGGTATCAAGGTCACGCTCCCTCCGGGAATGAAAATCACAAATCCAGACTGAGTGCTTGACACCCAGCCAGGGCGTGCTAGTATATCAAAATGAGGCCATAGCTCAGCTTCCTTCTAACCAACAATGATAAAAACCAGTTGAGCAACTTTCCTCATTAACAATCAAGGCCGGATAGTCTAAAAAGTAGGTGCAATCCCTACCATCTCCATACGCGGAGATGTCCCCGAGGGGGATAAGACGCCAGAAATGGAGATTTAGGTGAAACACCTTCTCCGGTCATCGTCCTGCCTCTTGTGAATGGCTACGTCCCACGTAGCTGGATGCTAATCAACGTTCCGTTAAACGAACAAGGTTAGATTAGCAAGAGGCGGGACACCAACTAGGTAATAAGATATGAAACTGCGAATCGCTAAAAAGGTCCTCAAAGCTGAGATGCAAGGTCGAACGGTTCGCCGGAAGACCTTGGATGAGGCAAAGCGTCGAGTAAAAGACAAACCTCGCTGGGATCCGCGAATACAGTAAAAACAATACCAAGGCCACAAGACAGCTTCCTTCTAACTTTTCTGATAAAAAAACCTAAGTTGTCTAACTTTCCTTGGTTCTCAAACAAAAGAGGCCACAGAAACACTTCCTTCTAACCTACCTGGAAGTTGCGGGTTCGAATCCCGCCCGTGCAATGTATGTTGTGCGGTGGAGCAACGGTAGCTCGCCAGGCTCAAAACCAGTGTTTCAACTATCCTTAACAAAACAAGCTAAAGGCCATGAGATGGCTTCCTTCTACAATATTGGATGTGGGGGTTTTCGGACCCCCTCCTCCCCCTACAAAAACAGCTATCTCACTTTCCTTGGCAACAATCTAACAAACTTTGGCCATCGAGCGGCATCCTTCTACTAAACGGCCTTGCTTTCTGTAACCTGCGCTAGAGCAGAGCGGCAAGGCTGTTATCAAGCCGCCCCACTTTCCGAGGTAATCTCAATGTCCGTAGCACTGCCTGTTTCTCCGCATCGTGCCAAGCAGAAGATCGCCATCAAGAAGCTCAATGCTCTTGTTTTTGGCCCTGCGCCCGCTGTCGCATACGATAGTGTTCAAGGCGCGTCCACTATCGCCACATCGATGCTCTCATTGGGCTATGTTCCCTCGCGTGAACTTTTCACAGCGATGGCTGCGATGCCCGAAGAGCAGCTCATCGAAGTACATCGCGATGTGATTGGCATCCTTCAAGAATTGAAGGGTGCTCACGTTAAGCATCAGCCGATGTATCCCAACTTTCCTCAGCAGGTAATCGATGCATCGCACCTGGAGCTTTTCTCCAACGCGATCTTGCATTACTGGACTGTGGGCGAGTGGCGTCCCACCTACGAAGTTCTTCCTCGTGAATATTATTCCGAGGAAACCAAGTTCTGGGAAATCGGTTTGACGACCGATGAGCAGTTCCGAGATATTTTCCGCCAACTGCTCGGCTCAAACGATTCCCTCTCCGATGAGGATAAGGGTTACATCGAGTGGTTCATGCTGAATGAGCCCAACCTGTCCTTCCCCAACGCCATCCCATTCAAAGAGAACATGTGCGTCGTTGCAGGCATGTTCATCAAGGCTGGAATGCAGCCTGATGAGTTGATGCACACTGCAACTGATGTTCTTCGTGTCATCACCTATCTCAATGACGGTGATGTTTCTTTGGCGGCCAAGACCAAGTACAAGTCTCTCCCTCGCTCACAGCGCAGGATGTTCGCGAAGCTGCTCAACAAGCACGCCTCCGAGGAAGACGTTCATCGTCACCGAGGTAAGTGGACTCGCGTTTTCCACTCTCTCCATATTGGAGAGTTCAAGAAGCGTTTTCCTGACATCTGCGCGATTGCGGCAAAGATCCGCAACAATGAGACCATCCGCACCTTTAACGGTCGCGTTGATATGGCAATCACAGCACGTCTTGCAGAAAACACAATCGAAATCCTCAAAACCCGTCCCGGTGAGTTCGCTCGTCGTTTGGATCATCTGTTCCGAATCTTTGGGGACACTGATGACGCCAAGATCATCGGCGGATTCCTTGAGATCGCAGACAAGATTCCTACGCGAATCCTAATGCAAGTAATGGGTCATCTCCAGACTCGTGATTCCTCTGCTCACAAGGCGTTGAAGGGTCAGGGTCGGGTTGTATTCCCCAAGGGTCACGTTCAGAAGGCACGTATTCTGCCAGCAGCAGATAAGCCGCTCAATGACGCTAACGTAGCAGCTTTGCGCTCGGGCATTGAAGGGGTTCTGGTAGATCGCTTTGCAGCCATGCCCACTCTGGGCAAGGTTTACCTCGACCCTGAGTTGATGTTGTGTCCCATCCCGTCGCAGCAACGCTCTGCATCGGAAGGAATGTTCAACGTCGCTCGTGGAACGCGATTGCCTTTCGGTGACCCCAGCAAGACCACTTTGCGTTTCTTCATCCATTGGGTTAACCCCGGTGTACGAAGTGACCTCGATCTAAGTGCTACGCTCTATGATGACCAGTTCAACTTTCTGGATGCGGTCACTTACTACACTGGAAAGTCTGATAAGTATCAGGCGCACTTTAGCGGAGATGAAACCAATGCGCCTGCTCCGCGCGGTGCTAGCGAATTCATCGACATCACCCTTAGCGCAGCCCAAAAGGGTGTTCGCTATGTAGTAATGGATGTGCGCTGCTACACGGGAACCCCTTTTTCCAAGCATGAAGAGTGTTTTGCTGGGTGGATGACGCGCGAAGAGCCCAACAGCAACGAAATCTTCGACGCAAAGACGGTAGAAGCCAAGGTTGACCTTCGTAACGGGAGTCGCAATGCCATTCCTGCTGTCTTTGACCTCGTAGAGCGCAAGGCTATCTGGTGCGATGTTTCGGGATCATCGCACAGCCACCGAAGCGGCAACAATGTTGCTTCCAACAAGGCTAGCATCAAGGAAACCTTGCGTGCAATCGTACAGGCGGCCAATAAGGTTAGCCTCTACAAGCTCTTTGAGCTTCACGCTAAGGGTCGCGGTGAGATGGTCGAATCTCCCGAAGAAGCGGATACCATCTTCTCGCTCAACCAGGGCATTACGCCTTACGACATCAACACAATCAGCAGCGATTTCCTCGCTTAATTCAGAAGTTTGGGCTTGTTATTTGATGCCCACGCTAGAAGGACTCTGTAATGTGTATCTTTTCTGGAGCCGTTGAAAGTGTCAACGCTACCCGTATCTTTGGTCGTATGACCGATGATGGGGTTCAGTATCTCGTCTATCAGATGGATTTTTCCGCTGAGGATGAGGTAGCAATGATTCTGCCCTTTCCTTGTGACAAGGATCGCGGAGAGCCAGAATTCATCAATCTAGAGGAGTTTCCCGGCTTCTTTAAGGGCTTGGATAAGCAGTTTCCGAAGCCACGAACGCGCGGCGGGACACGCGGCATGATGAGCAAGGGGATTAGCTTTTCTGCCCCTCTTGCGGTCCACAATGTTGGGGCTTTCGAAGGCTCTTTCGTGCCGACTATCGAAGACTTTGGTCGTCTTGACAGGCGTTTCCAGCTTCCTACCGCATCCTTAGATGTGATGAAGGTGCTATACGCTGATTTCAGCTTTGCTGTGTTCAAGCTAAAAGCTGGTGCGGACCAGAAGGTTCATCCGATGGCCTTCAAGTTTCCATCTGCCCAGCTTGATACGATCTTCTTCCCGACTGTTCACGTCCATGATGGCGGTTCAGTTCCCGAGAAGGAGACTTTCGATCATGCGCTCTATGTTCAAGTTCCATCTGACAAGCTGGAACGGGATCTGGCGGCCTACAAAAGGAAGTCCGATTCTCGTGTAGAGATTTCCCCACACAGCTTGACACGCAATATGCCAGAGAAACTGCAACGAGCGCATCAAGGCATTCTGGCCGATGCTCGTGGTTTCAAGGTCACCTTGAAGGGTCATTATCCTAACCAGGATATGCCCTGGAGTCTGGACGACTAACAACATGAACGCAGCAACTCACACCTCTCAGGAAAATACTATGCGGATGAGGAGTCACCCGCCGCCTAGTATTTTAACACTGAGAGACAATAATGAGAGTTCTGCTTCTAAGCAACGATGACATCATCGTAGGCGTTGTAGTCTGCGATAACGACACCTTTAAGCGCGTTTGGGTGCTTGAGGAATGGTGGGATGATCCCAACATACCTTGTAATGACCTTGGTGCGCTAGTTAGCGTTGATACGGTAACGCATGATGATCCAGCCATTCTGGATGAATTCTGTCAAACCATAGTCAACTCTGACGACGGAAACTACATCGAAATCGCTCCCTGGTCCTTTAAGACCTGGGGCCTAATCCCATGATAGAAAAGCGTGAATCTTGACCGAGACTGCAACAGCCACATCGCGGGCCGGTGTTCCTTATCCGATGACAAGTGCGATCCTTGCGTCTAAGGACACCGCAATCGGTGTTGTTCCTGAGTGGAATCCAGTGAACGATGAGCAACGTGCTTTTCTCGAAAAACACTTTAATCCCACCCGCGAGGAAGTAGGGACTATTGAGGAGATTGAGTCTGTAGCCTCCCCTGATGAAGCGGTAGTAAACGCCTTTCTCAAGGAACGTGAATTCTCCATTGAACTTGAGCCGCTCGGAGAAGACGAGTACGGAATGGCATCCGTACTCGACTATCCGTGGAAGTGGTTGGAAGAGGGTGATGAGGACTGCATCAACTACGACAAGGGTGTGGCTGCGGCTACACTTAGTGCTGGCATATCTTTCTTCAAGACCGGAGCTATCTTTGGTGGCGATGATGATCGGATCCTGGTTCGTATTCAGACTCAAACTGAAGACGTAATTTGGATGACGATGGAATCCGCCCCCGCTGTGGATTTCGATCTTGTGCTCCAGGCACAGATGCTTCAAGCGAAAGCGCGAGAAGACGATAGCATCAAGTATGATGCGGTTACTTTCCCGATGATCGACCTTGACCTTGAAACACAGGTTGATTGGTTGATTCAGATGTGGGGGCTCAACGAGCACGGCCAGAAAGCTACAATCACCCAAGCATTGCAGCAGACTAAGCTGCGGATGAATGAGGTTGGTGGTCGATGTCAGAGCGCGGCAGCCGTTGCGGCGTGCCTGGAATCTTGTATGGTAGGGCCGGAAAACCCCTTCATTATCGACAAGCCTTTCCTCCTGTGGGTTGAGCGGCCTTCTTTGAGCCAGCCCTTGTTTGCTCTGCATCTCTGTGAGGATGTTTGGAACAAGCCGGAGGATCTCGAATAACAAAAGGCGGTTGTAGTTCCTAGGGAACTCCTATTCCAAGCGGAGATCGTTTCTCACTTTAACGCAAGTAGCGTTATCCTCGACGGAGTAGGAATCATAAGTTGTCGGATGACCCGTCATAGGGCTTATGATTTAGGTGCAAATCCTTTCAACCGCATAAGGCAGCCTTGATGGCGTTGGGGTCGTCCCCATTGGTGCTACGGGCTATGAAGCTGTGAAAAGCCAACATCACTTGACCAGGCATCGGTCAAGGCTGTCACAAAACACGGGCGGATAGTTTAACGAAGGGTGAATGGTTCGACCACGCTCTGACAGGTAAAACGAAGCGCATTTATCTTTCGCTTCATGCAAGTTCGAATCCTGCTCTGCCCATTATTATGACAAAACATCGCGGAATTGGTGGGTTGATTACCAACCCAGACAGAACTCTGTTCTATCTCCAACAAAAAGATGAGCTATACAGGCATCATCCTCTGGGTTGGAGTTTTTTCGGGGGTGAGCAAGACGGCGATGAGACAGCTAAAGAAGCTTTACTCCGGGAGTTTAAAGAAGAGCTTCATGCGGATGCCCGCGATCTTCTTGAAGATCAGATGCGTCGTCGTCGCATAACTGCTGTTTTTGAGGGGGTCGTTTCAGGGACCAGCAAAGCAACTCAAATATCTTCTGAATTTGAGTTTACACTTTTTGAGATTGTTGTTGCAGATCCGACTTTGTTGGCTCTAACAAAGCTACCATCTTACGAGGGTAGGGGCGGGCTCTTGGTTGGTCGAGACGTTGTTTCAAAACTCGATTGGATCTGGGGTTTGGAAGACGTATTCAAGAACTATCTTGAAACCAGAATCTATCTTGAAAAATGCTAATCCCATCGCACAAAGATACAGCTACTCTTCGTCGCATGTTGGCGTCTGTTTGGCCGAAGATTAATGCGGCTGGCTGTAGTATTGCCTCTACACAAGAAACCCATCGCAACTACTTTGCATGGTGTGTACGTAGAAACTATAATCCCCAGGATTGGGTCAGTTTCAATACCTATTTTGGTCTCTACAACGAAGACAGGGGCAAGATTCGGACTCGTGGCCTCTCTCTGGCTCTCCTAGAGCAACGATTTGGTCGGGGTTGCGGTGGTGGGCCTCTTTCTTCTGCGCCCAGCACAGACTCTTGGAGGCTGTCTCTGGTCGCGCAGTGCGTTGACCTTCATGATGTGCCTGCCGAAAAGCAAGAAGAAGCGGTCAGAGACCGTCACGAACTCTACCCAACAAAACGAACAACAGTTCGCATTGAAGCAACAATACCTGAGCCAGTAAAAATTTATGCGTGGGCTCCACGAGACTTTAATAAAGTTGACATTACTTTTTCTGCTGCGATAAAGCTTCCTTGGGGATGTCAGCATCAATGTAGATGTGAGATCAAAGTAAACACACACTCTACTCTTGATACTGTTCTACATGATATTTGTGTTGCGGCTTTGGGACCGGAGTTTGTCTCTCGCCCCGCTAACAAGACAAAAAAAATCTTCACCACCGTTCAGCCTTACAAATATCGCCCTAAAAAGCTAATCAAACGCTGCTTAGAGTTTGAACGTGAAGCTGGAAAGTTTCGACGAACGGCGGACTACTTTTAACCTTGAGGGTTGCCAGCAAGGGTAGCCCAGGTATAATGACGCAACGAGGGACACATTTCGCTTCACTTGCGACGTGTGCTTCTGCAATCGCCAAACTCGCGGGTGTGGCGGAATCGGCAGACGCGCCGGATTTAAAATCCTGTTCCTTTCGAGGAGTGTGGGTTCAAGTCCCACCACCCGTATTCTAGCGGGGCGATGATGTTTCGGCATCATCGCCCTGCTAGTCTTATTCAAGGAAATAATATGTTGGCATGGACTCTTCCTCTCGTATTTTGGCTCATGCCTATGAACGATATAACTATCGAACGGCCTATGGAGCCACAACATCTTTGCTGTTGTAGATGCTACGACTGTTGGGGAGATAACTGATGCCTACCTATCCACTGACCTTTTCTGTATCAACAACAGACTCTGATCCCAAAGCAGATCACTGGAACCACGAAGAAGGCGATGCTTTGTTACAGGTCGCTATTCCAGAAGAGTTTGGCGGCTCAGGAAACGGCTACTCACCAGAAGATTTTCTGGGGATGGCACTGACGAATTGTTTTCTCGCTACTTTTCGTGTTTATGCGAAGCTTTCTAAGCTCTCCTATGAAGAACTTGAGGTTAGCGTTTCCTATGACGTTGATTATGGGGAGAAAAAGCAACTTCAAGTAACCAGGGCTCATTTCAACGTTGCTTTGCGCGCAGGTAACGAAGAAAGAATGTCTCGGTTGTTGAAAAAGGTTTCCACAGGCTGTATCATGCTTAACAGCTTGAAGGTCGAAAAAACCTTTGATTTTAAGGTGAATCCGCTCGAATTTGAGGTCCAAATTGGACAGACAGATAAGAATGAACCTTCTAGCTGAGAAAGCTAAAAAGGCTACCGAACAATCTTGCGCACAATGCGCTGCCAAAAAGGAGACCAAGGCCGCTGAAAAGGCGATCTTGGTCCCTTTGCATTCTGCGCTTGATGGCCTACCGCAGAGTTTTTGGGATGCTGATTTAGTTGGCTGGATTATTCCTGTTTGTGAAGACTGTTTCTCCCTCTATGCCATAGAAATGGATTCTTCTTCTCCAGAGGAACGTTTCGGAGTGACCATCAAATGGGTAACGCCACTAATATCCCAACAGAACTAGACTATTTCTGGGCTGACAGAAACCAACCACGTCTGCCTGAAAGACCCAACTCCTCGTCTCTTCGGAGAGAAATTTCGAGAACTCGCTCTCGAACTATTAAAAGAAAAGATCCTATAACGGGTCGATACAGACGAATAAAAACGGATGGAAAGTCACGACAGGGTCATTACAGTGATTCAGGCGAAATACTAGAATGACGCTATCAGTTAGTTATGACGCGGCTTTTCACTATGGGACCTACGAGGACGGGTCCTTGCAGCTTCCTGTTAAAACTAAAGATGGCAAGGTTGTTGAGGCTAGCTTCTTTACGGGTAGAGATAAGAAAAAAGACATCTATGTAGTTTCTACTCAAGCAGGATGCCCCTTGCGATGTCAATTTTGTGAATTGGGAGAAGAGGCTTTTAGTAGAAATCTCACAAAAGAAGAGATTATAGATCAAACGTATCTTCTTAGCAAAAGAGTAGAAAAAGCGGAGCTTTTAGTATTAGATAAGCCTCGGAAGCTAACTTTTGCTAATACAGGAGAACCACTTCTTAATCCTGATCTTCCGGTGGCTTTATGGGGAATCGAACTGCAACAACTTTCTGCGGGATGGGATAGGCTACCCCGATTTGATTCATACAAGATATCTACAGTGCTTCCTAGAGGTAAGCAAGCAAAGAATAATCTCTCTGACTTAGCCCAAGTGGCGGGTGTTATAAAAACCAAACCGGTCCAGCTTCAAATCTCTCTCATCTCTCTTAGTGAAGAGGAACGTAATACGCTTACAAAAGGCTGTGGAGCCTCTTTTAATGATATAGTCGAAGCCGCAGAACTTTGGCGCAAATACAATCCAGATAGAAAAGTTAATCTCAGTATATTGGGTTGCTCTTATCGCTTACAGGATCTTAATCCTTTTTCTCCTGATCTTTTCAGACTTCGAATTCGTCCTTACATCCCCACTGTTAACGGAAAGCTCCACGACCTACGGGTCAGAAGGGCTAACATCTCCGGCCTCAAAGAGTTGGGTTATGAAATAACTAGAGACGGGCAACCAACCCCTATCGAACAGCGTTTTGGCCTCGCAGCTAATGTCACAAGACGCCGCTACCTCGAAATGGCTAGTCAATGAATGTTTTTGATTCTGAGCCTGAGAAACCCGAAAAACAGGCTCCCGAACCCAATTCTCGCCATCCAACTCCTGAGCAGCAAGCTCAGCGTGATGTTGATGGTTGTGCAGCTTGCAGCATAATCTTATTTGGGCTGCTAGTCTTTGTCTTAACTTTTAGTTATTTTTGGGATTTCATCAATGGAGTTACATGATGAGTGAGCGCAGTAAACGTCTTTCTGAGTCTTCGAGATTACTTCAAAGTCGTCTTCGCGAACTTGATAGGAGAAAACCTACCGAGACACAACGTCCGATGCATGAAGTCGCTGTTCAAGCAGTTAAAGATGAACTAACTAATGTAGGTCGCCAATTGCGGCAAGAAATGGTATGATTAAGGGATGATGTTTAATCATACCCTGTCCTAGCAACCATGCCTCCAGTCTTGACTAGACTATTTCGCACCGTATGCTGGGACTTTCACAAAAAACGAAAGGATAAACGATGAGGAATCATGGCTAAAGAAAAACCTATAACCCTAGAAGCGCAGGTCAAAGAAGCGCTACCCAACGCAACATTTAAAGTAGAACTTGAAAACGGACATATTGCGATATGTCGTGTCTCTGGAAAAATGAGAAAGTTCTTTATTCGCATCTTACCTGGTGACAAAGTCACGGTAGAGCTTTCCCCTTATGATCTAACTAAGGGTCGCATTACCTTCCGTGAGCGGTAAAGACAAGTATCTAGACTTGAATTACTATGATCATTGAAGAAAAAATTTGCAGCTCTCTTCGCGAAGCCGTAGAAGAACTAGCAGCCGAGGATTTTGAAGAAGCCGTAAAGAGTATTGAATATGCTCAAAGACAAATCCAAGAGCCCCAACAGACGCTCTCCTTGGCTCTTAATCTAATCAAAGAAGCTATTGATATTAAGAATACTCCTCAAGAGGACAACCCTATTTTTCGAGATTTTGCTCCCCAAATAGCCTTGTCTAAACAATTGGTGGAAAGAACTTTACACTCTGGTTGGTGGAAGAGTTGGGCTTAAATGCAAATAGACTTTTCTGACCTGGTCAAACGCAAACCACTAACAAATGTTTGGTGGTCTAGATGGAATCTGCGAGACGCGATAAGTAGTCTACAGGATGAGGATTACGAAGGGGCCATTACAACCCTCGAATACATCAGAAACCAGCAACTAGACGATAAAAAACTCTCTTTGGCTGTTGATTTGATTGAAGAGGCCCTCAACCTAGAAGACTCCCTAAAAGACGGTTCTGGTTTCTCTAATCGGGTTGTGCGAGCCAGACAGTTGATTGTGGAAATTCTAAACTCCACGTTTTCAACAGTAGGTTTGTAATGAAAATTGATTTTTCAAATATAGGTCCTACCCAAGAAACTAGACCTTGGATTGTAATAAATCCAGGAATTCCTCGACCTGAGTGGTGGTGTAAAGTTAATTACACGCTCAAAGTTATCTACTACAACAAAGGCCCAGAGGGAGTAGCCGAAGTTGATATACAAGACTACCTACTATGAAAATAGATTTTTTTGATACTAACGAAAAAAAGCCGGTCATCTTTGATGGCTGGCTTTATGAAAATGAACCACCGCATTGGTGGAATAAGGTTACACCGACGTTTAGGGCTCTGTACAATGACTATGGCCCGATGGTCTTAGTAACGCATCAGTGGAAAAATTACTTAGCGCTTACCGAGTAAGTAGCCTACGATTGCTCCCACAACCAAGCCACCAGCGCCAGCCATCATTCTTTGCTTTTTAAGCTCTGCAATTTGGGCTAATTCGGCGTTACAGGTAGCGGCATGTTGTATTTGCTTCGCTACTCCAGCGCCAATGTCACTTATAGTGGGTATGCTGAACCCCAGTGCTCCGAGTCTATTCATAAACTAATATTAACTTCTTTTTAAAGAAATGTCCACAAATTTATGGATCAATACCTTCGTGTGCTAGAACGACAGGCGCAGGCGAGTAATAATTGGGAACGTTACGCCCACGCCCTATCTCGCATAATAAATAGAGTGAATCCTGACAATACTGCATTGTGGGTTGTTACGATATTACACGGTAAAAATATTCTAACAACACTTTTTGGGACAGAGATAGAAGCAAAGGTTTATATCCTCAGTAGAGTCTATGAAAAAGCAATATCTTTTTCAATCCCAGAAGATTTAGATGAAGAAAGACTTGAAACATATCAGAACTTTACAAAATTAATAGAGGCTAATGAATATGATGATGCCTGGGAACTTTATAATGATGAATTCTCAGGATACTTAGATTTTCTTGCTGAACATATTGCAGAATCATATACGGTTGAGCAGCATGAAATACAGTTAAGTTATGGCTAGGCTTTCCATATCAAACTAGGTGCAAGTGCAGTCGTCATTTTCTTGACCGCAGCCTTCAAAGGGCTCTGTTCCACCGCAATAATCTTCAAGCTCTTCTTGCACAGCGTCCTCTAGATCAAGACCAGCCTGATTTAAGCATCCCTCGCACATTGCTTGACCTTCATCACCGCGTCCTGTTTGTGCGGTAGTAATAGCAGATGATGCATCAGTTAATATTGCCCACTCTTCGTTTTGGGTATCTTCAGAAAAAGTATTGCCGCAAGCAGCGCATTCATATAGACCACTTTCATCGTCATCTTCGTCGTCATCTTCATCTTCTTCGTCTGGTTCTGCCGAATTATCTAGGATGTGATCTAAAGCTGCTTGATGGGTATCCTGCTCTTCGTGAAAGTCTTCAATACCTTGCATAGTATCCTCGCAACAAGGACAACCAGGAGTTAAAGAACAGGTTCCGTGATCCTCAACCCGACATTCGGGACAACGACTGTCTGAGACGCCGTCATTACAGCTACGACATAAAGCCTCTTGCCATTCAGTAGGTAGAAGTTCAAAGGCTTCTGGGTATTGAACTAAAAAAGCAACGCTTAGTGCTGCGCTTCTGACATAGGCGCTTACTAATCTAGCAAAAACAGTTGTGTTGCCTGCGTAGAATTCTCGTTCTAGAATTCTGAGATCATCATCGGAGTTTCTTCGATATCTTCGATTATTCATAGCAATCATCCTCGTGTTCGCGGAAACAATCGTCGTGGCATTGTCTACAGAACCATTTTTCGCACTCATCGCATTTTCTCATGAATTCGTCATCGGCATTACAGTCGCCCTCACATAATATGTGCTTGTGCTCGCAACCGAAACAAACTCTAGCACATTCTTCACATCTCAACTCCTCACAGTTATTACATCTGAGACCGCAGTTACTACAGATTGGGGTAGCGCAATCACATTCTGTTATTGTTTCTTTGTCTACAACTGCTTCGCACTCATCGCATATATCACGGCCTGTTCGATCAAGAGCATTACGGTAAGCACCCCACGCTTCGTCAGACCTAGTCGAAATCCACTCACGCTCAAGAGCACGTAGTTTATCGTCGGCATTACGACGGTAAGGGCCGGGATTCAGCTCATATTGCTTTCGTAAGTCTTCTAGTTCATCGAAATTATCAACTCCAGATGATTCTAGAGCGTCCAATAGAATATTAAAGGGAGTCTTTCCTGTAGTGAGTTGCTGTTTTCCACCTATTAACCAATCTTTAACACCATTACGTGCTCCCGTATAGGCTGCGAAGTGGATTTCTTTTAATCCTCGAAGCGTTATACGCTCTCCAGCATTTTGTAAGATTTGAAGGGCGAGATCTCTACCTACATCTTGCAACTCAATTACAGGTATGTGGAAGGCATAACTCAGAAATTCTCGCACCATAGCTATTGGAAATGTTTTTCCAAGAGTAAGAATATCGGCTGTCATTACTTCGCGAGTTAATCTTTGTGGCATAAGGATATTTTACCAATACCCTGGGTTTTCTTCAAAGCCTTCTTGCTCAAGAGAATCCTGATGGGCCTCTAATGCATCTAAGGCTTCAGGCAAGTTAAACACACTAGCTACGCTATAGGGGCTCTGAAAAATAGTTTCTTGAGGCATTCTTGTTGGACTTGCAGCTTCGATAATATCATCGTTTCTGATACGGACGTCTCTATCACCGCTTTGTGGTGGGTAAACCACTAGAGGCGCAGATCTTACTGGATTATTGGGAAATTGGGCTATTGTTAGCCTAAACTGAGAACACAACGCATTAGCTGGATCTCCAGGTAAGATTCTTAATCTATACCAGCCATTACGAGGACTAAGCCCACCACCACTGAGTCGTCCGCTTCGATAAAACCAGAACCCCCAACATGGATCATCGTAATCATCTACAATCGATTCATGGTCAGGCCCGCAATAAATTTCGGGATAAAACTCCTCAATAGGTCTTTCTGGAAAAGTGTGTAGGATACTGTGTCGTGTTGCTGGATCTTGTTCCCAACCGATCAACTGAGCATATTCGTCGAATGACCACCTACGTCCTCTGATGTTATTTGAGGGGGTAGGTCTTCGAAAATGTCTTATTACTAAAAACCGATAGCCAGCATTGAAGGCTAATTCAATGAAGGGATGAACGGCTACATCTTCATTAAGCTCTAATATGATAGATTCAGTAAGCTCTAATATGATAGATTCAGGTTCGTGGCCTAAAGAAAAAGTGGTTGCACCATAAGCATTAGGCCAAGAGTCAAAATCAACATCGCGATGTTGTCTGGCGTCTATCACTGCCACGTCTGCGTCGCGTAAAGGATCTGGAGTAAGGGTTTCTGCTCCACCAACAACTCTTTGTAAAGCATTTATGTATGCTTGCACTGAGGAAGGTATCTCAACATTTGTGATTAATCGCTCTAATCTTCGTAACTCACGATCTGACATAAACTAAGTATATCATTTTACACCGGGCCTTGACTCATCTACTTAGATCTGTATAATCGAGGGCATAAGAGCGCCGAGCGCTAGAACTAAAACGGAGAACACAGAATCCGGCCTGAATTTCAAACCCCTGATGTTGGACGACATAGCTTCTTCGGAAGCAACTAACAAAGTAAGCCACCGCTTACATTCTGAGTTCATCGCTACGTTTTATACTAGCTTTGACGATGCATGTTGCGGGGACAAAGTTCAAATCAGTTCCGAAGACATCGGGTAGGGGCGAGGCTCCCAGATTCTGTGAGATACGTTCTACGTTCTACGTTCGGCGCTCTTTTTCTAATTAGAAAGATACTGATGCTTGGTTGTTATGGTGGTGGTGCTTAGGTGTGGTTAGCGGTTTTTGGTTTTAGTCTTCTATTACTTATTCAATTCTGGGCTCTTAAAACCTTCTATACGAGAGAAGCGGAGCTAGAGGCTGGCTATAGTCCTCGCTATTCTCAAGAACTGAGAGACGTTACTAGTGAGTTTTTAGAGATTCTCAGAAAGGCCGAATCAATAGATGATCCCGCTATAAATAAGTTTGTAGAGGAGAACGAACACAGACATGTTCTTTTTGGGAACGTTGCAGTAGGTTTAGCGCGGCTTAAATTTGATGAAGAATTTAATAAATGATTCATCCTTGGGCTAAATACATAGAGTTAAAGAGCTTTCTAGTAAGAAGTATCCCCACCCCTGCGTGGGCGCACATGCCCACCAATGATGAGATTATACTTGCTAGCCGAGATAGTTCAGAAGTAGCCAAATCGAACTTGGATCTTCTAAAACAAGAAACTGAAGACGCCCATAAACTTTTTCTTGAGAAACGCGATGCCTATGTCAAAATGCATAGTTTATACAATGTTTCGGCAAAAATAGATGAAATCTATAAAGGTTCTGCCATCGGAGTTTGTTGGCGTAACCGAACAACAGGCTCAGAATCTATCGACATAAAGCCTATCTGTTTTGCCAAAACAAACCCGCGATACGCTAAAATTTACAGAAACCAACATAATAAAGTGACCTGGGGGCTGCAGCTATCTAAATTAAGAGATGGGCCTGGATCCAATGATAAATTTATGGGCTACAGTTATAAAACGTATGAAGAATGTAAAGCAATAGCCTTGAATTGGGTTGCTTGTGGATCGATGAAGAGTGAATCATGAAGTTTCTGCTTATTCTTTTGGCTTTGCTTGTTGGTTGCGGAGAGCAAGACCCGGATACAAGACGTGTTGTTGATCCACCTAAGCACTCAAAAACAGGTAAATAATTTTGTATACTTAGTGTATGCAATTTTCTGAAGTAATCGCTAAAATTCAGGCCAAGCCTTCTGTTCAACTTCCTGAAAAACCCGTAGAATCAGATGTTAAAGCCGGACTGGCTGATCTAATCCTAATTTCAGGACTCTTGATGTTATACGGAAGACTTGCAGTACCTCAGTTCTTTCCAAAGCACATTGACAAGTATTTGGCAACACCTGCTATTTTTAGTATGGTTGTTATTGCCCAGGGATTATTAGGTGGTCTGGGATTGCCCCTTCTCCCTCAACGGCTTAAAAACCTCCAAAAAAACCCGCTTGCTCGTTTTACTTTTATCAGCGCAATAGCCTACACAGCGACTTCGGATCTAGAGCTTGCTCTGGTTTCCACGGCGGTATTTGCTTGTATGATGCACATCCTCAGAACCCCCGAAGAACGAAAAGCTGTCCCCTATCTCGTTTAGCAAAACCTTCACTGTTGCCTAGAAAGCAGGCTGTGCTAGTATGTCAGTGTGATGATTTACAATCCTACTTAGGAGTTTACATATGAAACTAGCAGATGTCGTTACACTAACAAAACAGCCCAGATGGACTAAAAAACAAACCGCAGAGAGTGAGAGCGTTCAAACCGCATTAAGTGTCAGAAATAGATACGATAGTGCAGACACTCTTTTTGAGTTTGCGAATCGCGATGAAAAGTCTTCTTTGAAAAGTCTTCAGAAGAAGCTAAGCACCAGATTCAACGTTCTACGTTCTGATATTTTACTTAAAGAACACTCATTACCGAAAGTTCTTTGGAATGAGGAAGCAAAAGACACCTTAACAAAGGCAGCTAAAGCTCCTCGCATTAATCTTTCAGAGGCTCGCGAGATAGCGGACAAACTAGGTTTTGTCATTGTTCCTTATGAGTACTTGGATAGTCGTTCATACCAAGATGAAAGCCCAGAACTGGTAAGTGCTATCAAAGCTTTTAATAAAAAGCTCTCAGACCTGTATAGTATATATGTTCTGGCTCCGGTCCATCACTACAGCGTTGAAAATCACGTACGCGCAGTAAGTGATCTTAAAATCTACCCAGGCAAGCCCTGTGAGCAAGCTTTCTTGGCCATCGATATGGCGGTTCCGGTTTTCAGGACTATCTTCCTGAATCTAGATCAACTGCGAGAGCAGGCAGAAGAAACCGCAGAGCGAGTAAATAGCAACACTGCTGCTATCAATACTAGCAGACGAGAAATCAAAAACCTTGCTCGCAGAGTTGATACACTGCAAAAACAAGTTGAGCGTCAACGAGAAGAAGCCGTAATTGAGGCTACCAAGCAGGAAAATCTCCGCAATCAATTAAATGAATTGCGAGCGCAGAATCGTTTTTGGGCTTACGAGCCTATGATGCTTGCTATCCCAAAGGAGTCCTCCATTGAGGATGACGTTCCTGCTATTGTCGGTCCTTGTTGGGGTCCAGACTTTGAGGACATTGTAGTAACTGCTTTGGGCATGAAAAACATTGAAGGCCAGGGTGAGATGCTTGATAAAGCCGCTCTTCAATGGGTTGGTATGGGAGCTGAGGTTAAATCTTCGGGCAGTTTTGTTCCTTCCTTAGTTGAATTCAGTGATTATGAGGATTTGCCTACCAGCAAATCCAACGGTTACGGCGTCCTCCGAGGCTAAAGAGCAAGGCAATAAAGCTGCTGCTTAGAAATAGGTAGCAGCTTTGTTGCAAAATGAGGAAATAATGAGAGCTTTTACAATTTGGTTTAGCTATCTTTTGGGTCTCCCCTTTTTATTGATAACATGCATTTGCATTGTTTTTACATACGTCTTTTACTATCCGTCATCGTTTTTGAGAAATTTTAGTGATGAACTAAGTCAAAACGAATATACCTCTTATAAAAATGCGGCTAAACGGGCCTTCAGTGAAATGGGAAAAAAGGATCTATTCTAATGTGGCCATTCTCTAAAAAGACGAAAGACGTAGAAGTTACAACGGAAGACTCGATACATCCCCTTATTTCTTTAATTCTTGATCTTGTTAGCTCAGGCGAAGATCCGTGGTCCTTCCATACAAATGGGTCTGGCTCGGATGATCCGAGTTGGTTCTTTTTGACAAGAACTGCATCCGATAAGCTGTATCTTAGTGATTGTGGTGCCCTATTTCTATCACTTAAAATCAAAGATACGTGGATAAGTAATAAAATAAATCTCACTCGTGCTGAAAAGCGACTGACATCAAAAGCTTATGATGACATTCTAAGAAATCGAGCTTCAAAAATCTTAGAGTATCGCTCTCCAGAGATTAAAGTCGATGAATCTGATACTGTGCATGACTAAGTTAAATATACAGGTCTTCGATTCATACGTCACTTTTGAGGTTGCCAAAGGCACACGAACTTGCAGGCGTGCTCGCGGAGCAACCCTCTGTGATCGAAAAATTAATCCGAAAGAAACGCATTTAGCGGTCTACAAAGGTGATCCCCCTATGCGGGATAACTATTGTCTCAATTGTGCAAGTCTCTACTTGATAGAAACTCGTGAAAAATTAGGTGATGCGCTTACTGCTATCGATGATGTCCAAAACCAGCTAGAAGCAGAAGTTCAAAACATATGTCAAGATACGTAAGTACCGCAGCCCGGCGCAGTAAAGCAGACTGCCCTATGTGTGAACAAGAAATTACATCTAAAACTACTCTGTGGGGTATGCTCACAAAATATTTCTTTCTCTGTAAAAACTGTGATTTGGGTTTTTCTTATGGGTATAGAGATAGTGTTAATGATGATATTAGGGTATTGATTATACAATCAATCTGCCCCGTGTGTCATGAAGATCATGAACCCGAGGTTGTCGGAAAACCCTGCACAGATCATATTCCATGCCCAAAATGTTGGGATGAAGCTAAGGAGAGGGAGACAAAACAACTTCCCCTACTTCTTAGTGATTTTAAACTTCCAAATTTAATTCTATGAGAAAATAAATGTCCTTCCTAGATAGAGTTAAGCACTATATTCCTGGCCCCATAAGAAATGCGTTCGTAGCACCCTACGAACGTAGAAAAACATCACTATGTCCGCAATGTGACTATGAATGTGATATGGAGAGTCAAACTTGGGGGGATATGCCGCAGTATATTTACGAGTGTAATCGCTGCACCCTCTGCTTTAGAAAAACGTTCATTACTCCCAGTAATGACAAACAGCACATGCTGCAAATTCTTGCAACTTGTCCTGAGTGTAAGAAAAATCACGCACCACAAATTTATGGTCCCGTAAACTCGGATAAGGTACCCTGCGAGCCTTGTTGGCTAAAAACCAATAAACCGTTTGATCCAGATGAAACACAGATTATTCTACTACCTGGGTGTGTTCTTTATCCTGATGAAAATGAAGAACCGGTAAAGCTACTTTTACCTGGCGATGATGAAGAAGATACTTCGGAGATACTCCTACCCGCCATTTATAGAAAATGATCAGACTGGTTTATGGCTTTTATTCGACCTCCCATTAATGTCGCTGTATGCCTCTCAGGTGGTGGCAGAACTTTGCAAAATCTAATAGATTTGCAAAATGAAAAAACTCTTCCTATAAGGATTGTTCTGGTTATTTCCAGTAATGCAGGTGCTTACGGGGTTGAGCGCGCTAAAAAACACGGAATTACAGTAAAAACGGTAAAACGTCATCAATACCAAAATACAGCTTCTTTCACTAAAGATATACTAGACGCTTGTAATGCTGCTAGGGTTGATCTTATTTGCTTGGCTGGTTTTGTTAAGAGATTGGCTCCAATCCCTAAGAAGTGGCAAACTTCTATTCTTAATATTCATCCATCGCTACTTCCTGCTTTTGGTGGAAAGGGGTTTTATGGAGATAGGATACATAAAGCAGTTATTGAGCAGAAAGCTTCAGTTACTGGATGTACAGTACACTACGTAGATGATGAATATGATCATGGTCCCATCTTAGCTCAAACGTCTATTATCGTAGAACCTGCGGATACTGCGGAAACATTAGCAGCAAAAGTTTTCGAACTAGAAAAAATAGTTTATCCAGAGGCAATTCAGGACTGGTATCGCGCTAATCGTTCTTTTTCTTTAGAGAAATTTTTTGACGCTAATCAGCATTCCATCCATTCAATTGATGCTACTAGTTTTATTGCTATAGGCGATACTTGGGCTTTCCGAGCATTACCTAACGTTAATACCTTAGATATTGCTTTGAGGAAAGGTTTTGATCGCTGGGCTAATTCAATTTTGAAAACAGTTGAATTTCCTTACACCCAAGATGCTTGGGATCTCATTGAGAAATCCTTATAATGAAGTATGAGATTCAGCCTGCCTCTACTGATTGTTCTTATACTAGGCTGTGTTCCTAAATCTCAGGTAGAGCATTATCCTACTACTCAAATTGAGTATACAGCGCCAGCCCCTAAAACATGTTTTAGTTGTGGGGGCGATCATTTTCTACCGATAAGTTATGGGTCCTTGCCTTGCCCTGGCTACCTACTTTATGGTTTGCCGGTAAGAAAATGGCGGTATCATTGCACTAAATGCGGTAACCCCACAACTGGAAATCTCGAACTCGATAATCAATCGGAGTAATATGTCCATTCTCTTTATGGCTCTCATCACAGCCACCCTTCTACTTGCTGTTTCCCTTACGATAGCTTCCTATCCTCTACTGGGTTTGTCTCTTTTTTTATACTTCATATCGTGGATCATCATTAAGCGAATTACAGATATCAACGATATCGACATAGAAACAACATCGGAAGATCAGCCCACACCCTAAGTCCAGCTACCGCAAGTATTTAAGATACTTCTTGCTAGTCTCCGGCCAGCAGAGTAGAATGGGCCGACACGGACCATCTATCTAGCCATCATTTGGAGGCTTTGATGACAACACATACAATCGAACTTCCAGACCCTAAGTTTCAGAAAAATGACGTTGTTCGATGGAACCGTTTGATCCTTCACGTCAACGCGGTTCAAGCAGAAGGCAGGTGGGTTTTTCAAAACGGTGAGCACGGCTTGGATTGGGATGGGTCCTTTCGATATGACGTAACCGTGCAGCAAGGTAAGGGATTAGCTAATAACCCAATCCGCCCAGGCACTAATCTGCGCTTCTCTGAGGTTTACGCTGACGGAGAAACTTCTTCTGCGAGTTTTGGGAGCGCAGAGAAGGTTGCTTGGGATAATCCCATTATTGTTGGTGACAGCATCGATAACATCAGTGAGCGGGAACGCTGCTGGGATGCTCGCTCTCTAGTCGAAAAGCATGGGGGCGATGTAACTTACGTATTCCGCAATCTTGGTTGCAATATAGCCCCGGAAAATAAGCTTTGGTGCGTCACGGGCTGCAACAATCGCCCAGATGGTGGTGTAGGTGTTTTGGAGTGGTGTTATGATGAGAAGGACGCAAACAAGCTTCTGAGTAGGATGCAACTTGATCCTACCCTCACGGACCTCAAGGCAGAAAAGCACGTTTGAGATGGATAACAAGCTAAGAGAACTTGAACGCCTTTTGCAAAGCGATCCTTCTGAGGAAAACGCTATGCGCTACTTCTATGCCTGCCTTCGTATGGGTAAAGTGAGATTTAGAGCTTTTCCTACGCCCAAGGTAGGGATCCACGTCCGCAGAGACGGATGGAATGGTCCATACTACGTCGCAAACACTAATGTCTCTCCCGAGACACGATGCAAGCATCGGCATACCAAAAAGAGTAACGCGGTTAAATGTGCTCGCCGCCACGCTCATCGTCATATGCTGGAAACGCCTGATGCAAAAATTATTGCTCATTACGTTCGCACAGGAGGGAACTAGTGGATGGATGTGCTGATGTTGGGGGTTGCCTTGAGGCACCTTTCCTCATTTTTGAGGCTATAGGCAAAAGCAAAAACCCAGGAGGAACGACTCTTGCGATTTTTGGAGTTTTCTGCTTCATAGGATTCTTGGCTTATGTTTTTCAGCCAGAGCCTCCGCCCCCTCCTCCGCCTTCGCCAACGCTGAAACAACGTTTTAATGCGGCTAAGGATCGAATTTTACATTCAGAACCATCCACAACTGCTCCGGTAGCTCCAGTAGATTCTACAGCTCAACCTCGTTTGCGAGATCGCGCAAAGGATTGGTTGCGTAATAGGCTCAATGAGGATTATCGATCCCGACACCCAGAAGAGGAAAACAAGTGAAGCCATACTCAGACACCTGGGACGAGTGGTGCCATGAATTCTCCAGTGATGATCGCCCAGAGTTTCCTTTTGTGTTTCCGACAGAAATTTACGGGGTGATTATTGTTGCTCTTTTGATTTTTGGATGGATTATAGCGCGATGAAAGCCTATCGCTTCGAAACTAGAGAAGAGTGTGAAGCTTGGTCTGAAGAAACTAATGCCGCAGACTCTTGGATTATGTCCGGCCCCGTCCATAAACACGACGGACAGCTCTTTGTTCAGCTTTATCAAGGTCAGCATGAGTGGCTTGCGGCCAATCTTGATGATTTGACTGATGTAAGGCATGATCCAGGGTATGAGGGCACAGTTTTTGGTTGGGCCTACATTGACCGTGAAGGCGAGTGGCTCACTTATCGAGTAAATCACGATAAGGTATTGCCTGAGCCAGATGCTGAACATCCTCCTATAACTCAAGATGAACTTCTCTTTGGGAAAAAAGAACAACTCGAATCCTACCTAGGAATGCCTCTCAGTGAACTAGACGTGATTCGCCTACCTGAAAGTGAGAAGCCAGATGGCCGATCTTAATCTTATTGCTCAGGGGTTTAACATCCTCAATAAATATTCTCCCACTGCTGAGGTAGAAGGTGGGCATGACATTATTCATATCTGTATCACAGAAGATGAAGTAGCTGACGAGGCAGATCGTGACCGGCTACGGGCGCTTGGTTTCTTTATTGACTCGGACGCTGATTCGACCTGGGCTCATTATTAGAAAGCCTCTTTGATGACGGCAAACACCTATATTCGACCTCCTGCCAATCCTTTCTGGGAAGTTTTCAAAACTTTCGGCAGAGATGAGTTGACCGGAGGCGTTATTGCGCTCGCCGCGACGGCCCTTATTGAGGGAGGTTTCTATCTTTATAGTGGAGAAGGTCTATTCTCACCAACACAAATGCTGTGTTTGGCTCTGGCAGGTCCAATCTTGGAAAAGGTGGGGTTTTTCTTCTGGCACTTTAAAGAGGCAAGAGACTCCTACAAAACCACCCCCAAAAACAACAGAAAACCCTATAGTTTTTACCTAGGTCAAGCGATAAAGGGGGGATCTAAGACCTTGATATGGGATCTTTTGATCCACGACCCTTTGTATGTGGCCTTTATGCTAGTAGGTATGAAAGTTCATACAGGAACACCTGTTTGGCTTCTTGTTCCCATCGCATTCGGGGTAGCTGTTGTTATTGTTGCGCTACTTGAGGTAGCCTTTAACGAGATTCGTTATCACTTTTTCAGAAGAGAAAAAGGCCAACAGGACTACGAACTTGAAAGCTACTTTGACGCCCGGTTTTATCTAGATTCAAATGTCGATGCCCAAGTTGTTATCGAGAACTTGCGAGATAAATTTCTAGAAAACCGCGAAATCAAGACCACGTCCTACGAAGATCACTACTTCTCTGCGGATTTGCCTGAATTTAATGGGCGTGAGGGGAAAATGCGTCTTCGTCGTCGCGATAGAGAGGACGGAGAAAGCATCTCGATCCAGTACATCTATTCCAGAACACGAGAAGATAGTAAAAATACAGTTGGGCAGTTTAGGTTTTTTCCTAGGGAAAAAGACAAGCACTATCTTCTTTTTGACGATTTTGATGTAGCTCTGGTTGCTGCCAAGAATGAAGCAATAACCTATGATTGTAGGGATGCGCCTCAAGTTGTGTCTTTTGACAGACGCGCAGTCTACGACAGAGATACTATCTTTATTGCCGTCGATTCTATTAACGGGGATCTTCGTGTAATTGAGCTTAAAGTTTATCGGAATAATCAGAAATTGTTGCTCGAAGCAATGCGCTTTGTTATGCATCATTTTCCTGCAATGCAGACGACACATAGAAAAATAGATCTGATTGATGGCTAAGTTGTTATCTGATAATCTTGCTGTTTGCTCTTTTATAGGATTCTTTCTATTTATAGGATCCATTCAACTCCTTGCCGACATAGTTCCAAAAACAACGTTGCCTGTTGTTTTTGTCGATTCGTTTACCCTAGAAGAAAAGGTCATCATTAAAGATGCTGTCAAGCAGCATCTTTGTATCTGGCAAGCAGACCTAGACCAAACTCTAAAACAAGTTACTATTGAAGTAGTAAAATCCCCCTTTAAAAACGACAAAGGGATTGTCCTGGTAGGGCAGTGTAATTCTGAGAAAAGAATTATACGAGTTTATGTTGGAAAGAACCTAGAACTACCCGCTCTTTATCATGAATTTTGCCACTTGAATGTCGATTCAGGTGGAGGACACGCTGACCCGCGCTGGGCTCAGTGGGAGCATAGGGGGGCTCAGGTTTCACAATGGGTTTTATACCAAAGAACAGAACCCGCTATTAAGTGAGTATACATGTATTTACCTCCTTACGATGATGATGACGGTTATGATGATGAATTATATGGGCGGCCCGCAGCAGTAGAATCGCCTAAAGACCTTTGGTCTGGCATATGGAACTATCAGGAACGACTTTACTGTGAGCAATGTAAGAAATGGCACCATACCACAGTAAGGGGTGCTGTTCCTCTCGATAAGTCCGTTCCTTGCTATCAATGCTGGTGGCAAGATAATGGTTCAGATGTTCCAGAGGGCAAAAAGCACGAACCTGAGAAGGTTGCCGCCCCTAAAGCTGTCGAAGAAGACGAGTATGACTTGTGGGATGACTATGCTGCGGGTTTTGGTTTTGGTTTTGGGATCTAATGAAACTTCGTGATATTGATTTTGGATGCGTTTGGGGTGCGAGCGGTGTTCAGGGGTTTTTTGGTGAGGGATACCCTTATCATCATCTAACCAAGAGCTTGGGCTTCGGCCCCGTTTTTGATGGGATGACCTTTGTTGCAAAAACAACAACACTTGATCCTAAAGAGGGCAATATGCCCTTGCAGCCTGATGGTATCACACCCAAAAAGTTAAAGCCTAAGTGTATTCGTGTAAAACCTTGGGTCGGAGCCGTTCTTAATTCTGTAGGTCTTAGTGGGCCTGGTGTAGAATGTCTTCTCAATACGGGTAAGTGGCAGAGTAGAACTGAACCCTTTGTTCTTAGTTTTATGAGTGTGGCTAAAGTTCCAGCCGATAGATACACAGAACTTGCTGGTTTTGTGACCATCCTTAAAGAACAACTACCCCAATTCAATGCTCCTGTTGCATTACAGATAAATCTTTCCTGCCCCAACGTTTGTTTGGATACTAAGAAGCTTCTGGAAGAAGCTCAGGTTTTACTGAGCATCGCGAAGCAACTAAAAATTCCTTTGATGTTTAAACTAAGTGTCACAACACCAGTAGAAGCCATTACGGATATTTCAAAACACCCGGACCTTGATGCTTTATGTATAAGCAATACCATCCCTTATGGATGCTTTCCTGAAAAAATTAACTGGGAAAAGCTTTTCGGTAAAAAGTCTCCTCTTGAGCATTTAGGTGGTGGGGGGCTTTCTGGTGCTCCTATTTTTCCTTTAGTCATTAACTGGCTTGAAGAGGCAAAAGATTCTGGTATTGAAATACCTATTAATGTTGGTGGGGGTATTATGTCTCCTGCCGATGTTGATAAAGCATACGGGGCTTGTGCAGATAGTATTTTCATCGGATCAATGGCTATGCTGAGGCCCTGGAGGGTTCGTCCAACAATCTCCCGAGCCCTTGAACTTTTCTCGACAGCCAAGCCTTAGAAGTCAGTCAATTAAGTATGAAGCGCGTCATATCCGGCATACAGCCGTCAGGGAACCTCCATCTAGGAAACTATTTTGGAGCAATTAAACAGCAGATAGCAATGCAAGAAGACGCCTTGTGTCTTTTCTTTATTGCTGACTACCACGCACTAACTTCTCTTAAAAACGCCGCAGCTTTGCGGCGTTTTTCGCGTGAAGTTGCAGCTACGTATTTGGCACTTGGATTAGATCCCGACAAAGCAATCTTGTTCAGGCAATCAGATGTCCCCCAAACAACTGAACTTGCCTGGTTGTTAGGCTGTACAACAGGTGTTGGGCATTTCTTACGTGCCCACGCCTATAAGGATAAAGTAGAGCAAGGTCAAAACCCAAATATGGGTTTGTTCTCCTATCCTCTGCTAATGGCTGCAGACATTTTGCTTTATAGGGCTACAGACGTGCCTGTAGGCCAAGACCAAGCGCAACATCTGGAAATGGCCGCAGACATTGCGGGGGGTTTTAACGCTGCTTTTGAAACAGATGCTCTCGTCAAACCAAAGGCTGTTTTGAGTGAGTCGCCTTACGTTCCGGGAACTGACGGTCGTAAGATGTCTAAAAGTTATAACAACACTATTCCTATTTTCTGGGAATCAAGGAAACAGCTTAAAAAAGCTATAAATGCCATTGTGACGGATTCAAAGAACCCACAACAAGAACCTCTTGATCCAGATACTTGCAATGCCTTTGCAGTCTACTCACTTTTTGCTACACAAGAAGAGCGAGAGGCTCTTGCAAAAACTTATCGAGAAGATCGAACTTTCTTAGGTTATGGAGTTACTAAAAAGCTCATTCTTGAGAAGATGGAAGAATTTTTTGGTGCAGCAAATACGCGGTATCACGAATTGATGGGAGATAAGGAGCTAGAAGCTTTATTGCATAAAGGCGCAGTAAAGGCGGAGGCTCTAGCTACACCTACTCTCGAAAAATGCCGAAAAGCAGTTGGATTGCGGGGAATGTTTGAGTGAACCCAGAGCTTAAGAAAATCGCAAAACACCTAAGAGAACAGGGAGGTAAATGCTACCTTGTTGGGGGTGCTGTACGTGATCTTATTCTTGGTAGAGAATCCAAAGACCTTGATATTGAAGTTTTTGGGATGGATAGTGATGTTCTAGCTAAAGCTCTTAAACCTTTCGGTAAGGTTCAGGCTGACGTTGGTAAGAGCTTTTCAGTTATTAAGCTCTACACTAAACAGGATCATTATGACTTCTCCCTTCCTCGTCGAGAGCGAAAAGTAGCTCCCGGCCATAAAGGGTTTGTAATTGAAGCAGATCCTACAATGACCCCCGAAGAAGCGGCTATGAGAAGGGATTTCACCTTCAACGCGCTAATGATGGATCTAGAGACCGATGAAGTTCTCGATTTCTTTGGTGGTCAAGAAGATCTGAAATGTGGTATTCTTCGACACATCGGTCCTGCTTTCGCAGAAGATCCACTTCGAGTACTTCGTGGATTTCAGTTTTGTGGTCGCTTCAATCTTCGTGCTGAGCGTGTTACGGCAAAGCTGTGTCAGAGATTGATTGGAGAATATCACACCTTCCCCGTAGAAAGAATCTGGACTGAATGGCACAAATGGGCACTAAAGAGCACAAAACCTAGCGCGGGGTTACAATTTCTTTTCGATTGTGGCTGGTCTCTTCTTTATGCAGATATGGCCTTCCACAAGCTATTTGGCACGCCCCAAGATCCTGAATGGCATCCGGAAGGAGACGTTTTAGAGCATACCAAGCACGTTGTAGACGCTGCCGTAGAAATTGCTGATAGAGAAAACATCCAGGGCTACGATAGAGTCATGTATGTCTTGGCTGCTTTCTGTCACGATCTAGGGAAACCCGCTACCACGGTTTTCGAGAGAGAACGATGGAGAAGTCCTGCTCACGCAAAAGTAGGTGAGAGCATTGCTGCTAATTTCCTTGAGCAAATCGGTGCTCCTAAGAAGATTGCAGTGAAAATCCCGCCTATTGTAGCAGAGCATCTCTGCCACATAGATATTGAGAACGCTAACTCGCTAAAGAAGCAAGTTAGAAAGCTCTCAACTCGCCTAGAGCCAGCTTCTATCAAGGAACTGTGCTGGGTCATTGAAGCGGACTGCAGTGGGCGTCCTCCGAAACCCAAGCGTCTTCCTCCTGGTGCTTGCATCATGAAGGAAATGGCTATCGAAGACGGGGTATTTCTTGGTACTCCAAAGCCTATTGTGACCGGGAGAATGCTATTAGCGACCGGCTGGATTCAGCCAGGTAAAGCTATGGGACTAGCCCTCAAGGAAGCCTACAAGGATCAGTTAAAATGCAAAATCAACACAAAAGATGATGCTGTTACCTGGATCAGAAATAGGTTTTATCGCCCTATTGTTACCGGGCAATTTCTCATCGACAGAAAGATGATGGAACCCGGACCTTTGATGGGGGATCTTCTCAAAGAAGCTCACATTGCCCAAGAAAAAAGTAAGTTCGATGACGAAGATGGTGCTGTTCAGTGGGTCAATGATTGGCTCAGTGAGTTGTAGTGAAAACACCTGGCTGGGGGGAGTGGCGGGCTTGTGGCAGAAAGAAACGCTATAAGACTAAGGCTGCTGCTGCTAAAAAGGCCAGAGAATACCAGATGCATTGTTATGGGTGCCAATTCTGTAAAGGATGGCATCTGACAAAGCAAAAGCCCAAGAAGCGTTGACTTTATTCTCTTGGAAACTATCATCCATGAATGAAGATAGTTGAGGTTAGAACATCGAAACAGCTTACGGAGTTTCTATCTCTTAATAATAGATCAACCTGGGAAGAAGAAACCACTAACGAGTTCTTCTGGCCGCTGAAGCATCAAGAAGCCTGCCGCGATGAAGATTTCGATCAACGTCGCGAGTGGGCTTTTGCTTTATGTAAAGAAGGTAGGTCTCTATATTGGGATCATTTAGATGATGTGCTTGAAATTTACACGCCTAGCTCCGATGGAGTGCTTCAAGACGAGGTTAGGAACCTTATTACAAGAGTTATCCTTAGAGTTGTCTTTGGAAAAGAACTAGACCTCAGCCTTGCCCAGAAGGCTCTAAAGGAGTATGATCGTAGGATCAAGCTAACAAAACTCAAAGACACCCAGCTTAGAACTACCTTTGTTGGTTGTTTTTCTCAACACATCAAAGACGCATGGATTGATCCAGACCCCAGAAGTCTTCTAGCTATAGCTAAAAAGAATTTCCCTCTATCCGAAAATCTTCTTCATCAGCTTATTAGCGTGTTCATGATTACTGGGACTATCCAATTGTCCGACGCTACAATTCATTGTCTTCTCTCCAGTGAGAACTTCACACAAACAATGATGAAATTTCCCCTTAACAAGTTTCTCACTAGAGAAGGCAAAAACGGAGAAATTTATTCATTAAGGCCAGAGACCTTTAATAAGTTAGAGGTAAGAACAGGTGAGGGCTGTGGAAAATGGCTCTTTGGTGATGGGCCAAGAAGATGTCCTGCCATCTATTTTGCACCTAAGTTCGTAGAACACCTCGCAAATTTTTATCGTGAATTTAATTTCAACATTGCTGATATTCAACATTCAAGAAGCCTAGACATAGATATACCTTTTTCTACAGAAAATACCCCCAAAATCTCTTGGGGGAGTAAGGTTGGGGCCAAAGTCACCTACTGGTTTAACGTATGTGTTCTTGGTCTGGTAGCTCAGAAACGTAGATTTTGGAAGTATCTTAATAACCCCGAAACTTACGTTGTTCTAATAAATGATTAAAACACGATTTGCTCCCAGCCCTACAGGTCCGATTCACATCGGGAATATTAGGGTTGCCCTATACAACTGGCTTTTCGCAAAACATCATGGTGGTGAATTTCTACTACGGGTCGAAGATACCGATAGGATTCGATCTACAAATGAAGCTATTGAGCAGCTATTGAGCGCTCTAAGCGTTCTGGGGCTTCCCTGGGACGGCGAACCCGTTTACCAGTCCCGCCGGTTAGAGGCTCACCAGGAGGCTGTGAGCCGCCTCTTAGAGCAAGGAGATGCCTATCACGGCTCTACTGCGGAGCAGGCGAAATATGATTTTCTCAATGTACGTTTAGCTGGACATCCATCATCACATGATGGGGCTATTGTATTCAAAATGCCCGAAGAAGATATGTCCTTTGTAGATGAAGTTAGAGGCCAGCTTGCAAAGCCTTATGAAAAACGTTATGATTTCATCATCCAAAGAAGCGATGAGCTAAAAACTCCGGTTTTCAACTTAGCAAACGTAGTTGATGATATTTTTATGGGGATCACTCACGTAATTCGTGGAGATGATCACATTGAAAACACTTTTCGACAAGCCGCTCTTTATCGAGCATTAGGTAGTGAACCTCCTAAGTTTATTCACCTACCGATGATCACTAACGATAAGGGCAGACCTTACTCCAAGAGAGATGGGACAGCATTTATCGGTGATTTTCTCGAAAGAGGTTTTTTGCCGGAAGCAATGTTGAACTACTTAGCCCTCCTCGGTTGGTCACCCGGAGGCGACAAAGAAATAATGACCAGAGATGAGATGATAGCGGAGTTTTCAGGAAAGAAGATTCAAGTAAGTTCTGCCCAAATGGATTTGAAAAAACTTGAATGGATGAACGGGCAGTATCTACAGCAACTCCCTTATAGAAAATTCGTAGAGCTTGCTATTCCTGTTTTAGAGGCAGAGGGTTATGATCCTCAATCGCACAAATACATTAACTGGATTCTGCATTCCATGCAGCCCAGAATTAAAAATCTTAATGAACTACCCGGCGCAGTTACCTACTTTTTTAGAGATGACTTTGTTTTTGACGAAAAAGCAGTAAAAAAGAGAACGAAGCCCGAGACAATAGACTTGCTCGTAAAATTACTCATGGCTTTTGACAAAATTGTGAACTTTGACGAGGAACGCATAGAAAAAGCTCTTCGTAAAGTGGCCGCCGAAAACAACACCGGGGCTGGGCAGCTTATTCATCCTACACGACTCGCCGTGTCAGGAACCCCGAACGGACCATCTCTTTTTGGGATGCTAAGTGTCCTAGGCAAAGAAAAAGTATCAGAAAGATTGGGTTGCTATATAACGCGACTCGAAGGAGTTGAATGAATCACTGCGCGGACTGCAAGGGCTCTATTACGTCTCAAGATTTTGAAACGTGGGGTGAGTATGGAATCTGTGACTCATGTTTGAGTAATAGGGATAATCCAGACCAAGCTTGCCAAATTTGCAATGTCTCGTGTAAGCCTCTTTTGGAGGGGCTTCCTAATTTATGTGGCGGGGATTTTTGTATAAAATTCCCAGATAAGCAGATTGAAGATGACTGAACACTTAGATACTAAGCGTAATTCTTTGTGGGAAATTCTTGTCCCCACTCTTCGTAACAACGTTCCTGTTAAAACTCGCTCTCATAAAGAATGGGATACTAGAGTAAGACGTATCGCTGGTGGGTTGACGATATTCAAACCTGCCAAAGGTGAGTGGATTTCCCCTGAGGGGAAACTTTTCTCCGAACGAATGATTCCGGTCAAAATTATGTGTAGTAGAGAAGAAATGCACAAAATTGCTGATATGACTGCGAAGTTTTATCAGCAGGAAGCTATCTTCTACTTTTTAGTTAGTCATGAAGCCATCATCAGACATTATGGAGAGAAAAGTGAGCTTTAGTCTAGGACCGAAAGGCGGGATTCAGGATCCCCACATTTTAAGGCTTCTCAGCGAGCTAACTCCCATCGTTAAGCAGCATGGTGCAAAGGGCGCGGAGACTATTGCATTTATCGAAAAACATGCGACAGTAACTACAGTTGACCTACTCAACCAACAAATGTACACTTTTAAAGAAATTGCAGAACCTCTCTCAATTTTAATTCAAGGCATCAAAATAGAACAACCAGATCTTGCGGGAGACGCCTGGAAAAATGGCTCTGCGGAAGATATGTTTGATAATAAAGATCCTACTGATACGGCAGATTTTTGGAAATAGTAATGTTTGAAAGAAATACTCAAATTGTTTTTCGCGGAGAAGTTCGACGGATAACTAACATAATTAAAAACACAGCCGGTAAAAACGTTATACTTTGGGAAGTACCGGGGAAGAAGTCTGCTGAGGGGGCGTGTACGCCTTCTTTGTGGGCAGAATGGACAAAGGGTGAGCGGACCAAGAAAAAAACATCCTAATCTAATTAGATTAGGTGTTTTCACTACAGATGACGTTTTGCCTTTTGTACAAGTTCGTAAGCGGGGGGAGTCTCGACCCATAAAAACGTACTTAGACAAACCGGTCTATATGGACAGTTTGCGCTATAGAACGTTTTCGAATTCCGGGCTGGTTTGCGTTGAATGTAAATTAAGAGCTACGTTCTTTGCTTTGGAAACAACAGCAGCTAACTTCGAAACGAGCAACCATTTCCATTTCAATCTGTATGGAATTAATGAAGAGGGCTTTGAAGTTCTTTTTACTAAGGATCACATCCTACCTAAATCGCGAGGAGGCAGGAACCATCTTTCTAATCTTCAAACTATGTGTGCTCCCTGCAATACTAGAAAAGGATCTAAAGTAAAATGAAACTCGTAACCCTGAGCGACACTCATGGAAAACATCATAATGCTGTATTTCCCGAAGTGCCTGCCGGGGACATCCTCATTCATGCAGGAGACGCCACTCGTAAGGGGACTCTAGATGAGCTTGATAATTTCTTCAAATGGTTTTCCTCTCTTCCCCATCAATATAAAATATTTGTAGCCGGTAATCACGATATAGGGTTAGATCCTGAATTTGTAGATGATCGTCGCCTTTATATCCCAGAGGAAGAGCGATTAGAGCAAGCGAGAGAAATGTCTCTCAAAGCTGAACAACTAATACCAGATAATGTTATATATTTAAAAGATTCCTTCGTTGAAATCGAAGATCCTGGGATGCATCGTAAGCTAAAAATTTACGGATCTCCTTTTACTCCTCGTTTTTTAAATTGGGCCTTTCTTCGTAATAGAGGCCCCGCTATGGAAGATAAATGGTCTTCCATTCCTAATGATACAGATATCTTAGTTACTCACGGGCCTGCCTATGGGCATGGAGATGTAGCCCCTCCTTGGATACTTTCTAGATATCAACGCTCAGTGGGATGTCTAGAACTCCTTAAGAAAATTCTTGAGGTTAAACCTAAAATTCACGTCTTTGGTCATATTCATGGTGGGAGAGGTATCTATCAATCTGATGAACTACCTACCACCTCCATGAATTCATCTATCTGCACCGAGAGCTACGCACCAACAAACCTCCCACTAACTTTTGATCTTGATACTGTATGAAAGTCACGCAATCGGTTGTGTTTAGTTGTGTGGGATGCTCCGAGACAGCCCATTGTGGGCCGCATACACGGCATTCCGCATATAAAATACTTGCTATATACAGAGAACAGCATAAAAACTGTTTTGATTTACTTAAAAGACTTAGACGACAGAGTTCTGCAGCATTAAGGGATTATAACAAGAAAAAACTTGAGAGGCCCCGAATGTCTTATGACATTGGGTGGAGGTATGGCTACTACAGAGGCTATTTCAGTGCCTTTCTTATAGCCAAACACAAAGGTAAGCTCAAATTCTTTGAAAAAAATCTTGAGGTTTGCTTAGCTAAACATCTTAAAAGATGGAAAGTTAATCAAATAACTAAAAAGCGAAGAGAAAAGTCCGGCTCAACTGAAGTTGATGGAAATATTGATGGGATTATTACGGCACTAAGAGAAGCTATTCAATTGCAAGAATTAAGCAGTCCTAAACCTAAAAAGATGCGGGTCACAAAATCGGCGATTAATTGGAATCGGCTTCAAGCGTCGGGATTGTTTTAAATGGTTTACTTTCCATTTTCTGAATTATTGAAAGACACTTTTTTTGTATTTCACCCATCGCATTGGGGTAATCGTAATCAGCATACTCTATTTAAAAAAGTAGACACTACTAGTTATCAAAACCCCGCCTCAAAAACCTTATTAGTTATCCCAAGAGAACTCATACACAGCACAAAAGTGGCACTCATTGAAGTCCCGAGAAAAAAGGCATAAGCAATGGATACTCAAACACGAGACTTACAGCGACGTTGGCAACAATCAAACAATCCTGAAGATGAGGCACTCTATCTCAGAGGTCGTGGTCGTATAGGAGAGCTTACCTTAGAATCAATTCAAATTGCCGCTTATGTAGGTTATCCCGCTGCACGCATAATAGACGAAAATACCCGGCCAACCAAAGAAGCAGAAAAAAGATTAGATCTTTGGATTTTTGGGCTCCAAATTTGGGGTAAAAATGTTCTTGTTGAGGCTGCTCGATCTTTGGCAGTATCCACCTTACGCGCAACTAAAGCAATTGAGGGTGGCGAAAACCTACTCACCCTGGAACAACTAAAACTTCTTGATGAAGTCCTCAGGATGTCAGCGACCTGGGAAGGCAAAAAAGAAGAACTTCTCACTCTATCACAAAAGGTTTATGATCTTATCTATGAGAGTGTCGAAGAGGGTCCTGTCGCTTCAATAGGTTCGTCTTTCTCGTGGCTTTGTTACGCCGCTGCCTGGGACTTTACAGAGATGGAGTCCATGTCGGAAGACGGGGTTAATGGGCCGGATAATACAATTCACGCGGCGATAATGACCGCTGGAGGGCCTTCCACACTAGATAGTGATATGACTATCACAAACCTCAAGCGGGATTTAGCGGCCTGGGCATTGCGGGATTTAGATGGGTAAGCTGAAGCAGTTTCTACTGAGTAAAACCCATGTTGGGACTTTTCTCAAAACCCCGCTCTACGTTCATGGCTCGACCTTTGCATTTATTTTGTTTATCTTGGCGGCTGAGCTTTTTAGTTCGGGCTTCCTGCAGGGTTTAAGTCTTGGTCTATTTATATTTGGTATTGCGGTTTGTGTGACGGCGCATGAGTATGGACATATTTATGCAGCGCAGAAGTTCGGAAACTATACCCGAGAAGTAGTATTGCTACCTATCGGGGGTGTAGCTACGATGTTACCTGCACAAACAGCTAAAGAGACGATACTTGTTTCTCTTGCTGGTCCTGCCGTCAACTTTATTTTAGTAATTCCCGCCATACCCCTAGCTCTTTTACTGAAGGACACCCAGTATATAGCTATTCCTGTTACCTTCATGGGAATAAACCTCGCCCTCGGGATTTTTAATCTAATTCCCGCCTATCCTATGGATGGTGGTAGAATATTCCAAGGTATTGTTTGGTATTTCAAGGACTATCATACAGCCACCGCGTGGGCCATAAAATTAAGCAAGTTGTTTGTTCCTCTGTTCATAATTTTTGGCTTGTTCACTAACAGCATTATGCTTATTGTTATTGCAGTAATAATCTGGATTTATTGCACTAACAACCCAGAAGAAGGGTCAGTAATGTGACAGCTCCCGCTATTAAGATAGACTTCTATAATAAAGCCTTTGAGCTTTATGCAGAAAGAGTAACAGACACCCATATTAGGATGGCCGCACCTAGATGGTGGCAGTTAGGGCAAAAGGCTCAGTATAAGGCCGAGGTCAAACGAATTAAATCAAGATTGATGTATTCGATGGTTAATGCTGACCCCGGTGCAAGCCAAGAGTTCTTTTTTTGTTGCTTCAACTATCTAAAAAGAAATGCCCCCGAAGGCTTGTATGAAGGTCTCTATCAAGTTATCGGAGAAGGGGAACAAGATGATGGCGTCATTCTCGGAGAAGCCCCAGAAGCAAATGACTCAGACTAAAACTCCCGAACAATGCGCGTCTTGTGCGGATAATTGGGCCTCAAAGATTGTCCAAGAGTGGTGTGGACGAAACAAAATCGACGACCTTCCTTCTGATAAGCGGCGAGACTTGATTCGTCTCATCAAAGCGGGTATTCTGCATTTTCAACTAGGGAATGAGCCGAATAAACTCAGCCACCCAAACACCAGTAACTTAATCAAACTTCTCTCCGACACTCGTTAAGAACTCGACAGTCCTTTAGTTATGAAGATTGCCTGCCTTGTCTCTGGTGGCGTTGATAGCTCTACTGCTCTCCATTTATTAGAGGAGCAAGACTATGACGTTACTGCTTTTTATCTCAGAATCTGGCTTGAAGATGATATCAGTCATCTTGGAGACTGTCCTTGGAAAGAGGACTTAGACTTCATTCGAGAAGTTTGTAAACGTACTGGTGTTAATCTAGAAGTTCTGGATTTCAAAAAGCATTATCATGAGCGCGTAGTTCAAGCAATGCTTGACGAAGTCCGTGCAGGCAGAACCCCAAATCCCGATATTTGGTGTAATAATAGAATCAAGTTTGGACTCTTTGCCGAGGAGATTTCGGGCTATGACAAAATAGCCAGCGGACACTACGCGCAACTTGCAGAAGTTGGCGGTAAGCCCCTACTGAAGCAAGCCCCGGATCCAGTAAAAGATCAAACTTATTTTCTATCTCATCTGCCTCAAAAAACTTTGGGGAATCTCATGTTCCCAATCGGGCACATGAATAAGGATGAAGTACGTGAAACTGCTGTAGATATGGCTTTACCCAATGCAGGGAGAAAAGATAGCCAAGGTATTTGCTTTTTGGGTCAGTTTAAGTATCGTGACTTTGTCAAGCACTACCTAGGAATTCGACCAGGAAAGTTTGTAGAGTTTGAAACTGGGGATGTTGTTGGTAATCACCAAGGATATTGGTTTCATACTATAGGTCAAAGAAAAGGCATCGGTCTTTCGGGAGGTCCTTGGTATGTAGTTTCTAAGGACATAGGCGAGAATGTTGTCCACATCTCCCGGCGCTACCACCGCTCACACCTAAAGCGAAACACCTTTGATGTGCAGAATTGCAATTGGTACGTGCAACCAGAACCTGGACAGCTTTTGCATGTTAAGCTTCGCCACGGGCCAGACAAACATAGATGCGTTGTTAATCCCGTAGGTGAGTCTGCTGCTATCATGCTTGAGGACAATGACCAAGGTATTGCTTCTGGGCAGTTTGCAGCTTTCTATGACAACGATCTCTGTTTAGGTTCGGGAATTATCAAATGAGATTTATCTATAAAATTTGCTGTTCTTTGGGATTCCATGACTGGTTTGTTCATAAAAAGAAGCAGCGTCTGGATTTAAACCCAAACAGCAATGGCTGGATATTACTCCTCTACGCCGCTACGGGCGTTTCGTTGTTTGTGCTTTTATTTATTACCCTCTTTACTTTCCTTCCTGCGGAGGGGCATACCGAGACCCTACCCGTTAAGTATTTATTCACCAATTTAGGATTAATTTCTCTGCTTGGATTTATTACCTTGTTTATTCATAAGAATGAGTTTCGTAAAGACGCTCGATGTCTTAACTGCGGAGAACAAAAATTAGAGCTTAGTAAACGAGAATCGGCCAAAGAGAATGCTGCGAAGTTTTTTAAGAACTACGATTCTATGGAAAACTAATGCACCAAATAGGTAGAGTAAAGCCTCACGGTAGTCGAAAACAGCCTAATTGGCATCTAGTTGAAGAGCGAGAACACCAACCCACTCGTCGAGGATACGCATTACGTGCTCGTTCGGGTAGATTTCCTCGATGTGGTTCTGGAAGCGGAAAGCCCGTAACAGAGTTAGGTTTTGGAAAACCTAGTTGCAAAAGTTGCCTAAAAATATTGGCAAGGGAATTAAAAATGGATGAGCCACCTATTGCATTAGTTGATCTTGATGGCACGGTAGCCGACTATGATCTTGCAATGAAAGAAAGTATGGAACCTCTTTGGGCTCCTGATGAGGAACGTGCTGATCTACATAGCTGGCATCCACCCCATGTTCGAGCAAGAGTTAATCTGGTTCGTAGCCAGCCTGGTTGGTGGCGAAACCTGAAACCTCTTAAACGAGGATTTGAGATCATAGAGCTGCTTCGTAAGCATAAGTTCCGATTGATGGTTCTTACTCAGGGACCTAAGACTACGAATAATTCGTGGACCGAGAAAAAGGAATGGTGCGACGAGTATCTAGAAGATGCGTCAGTAACAATATCCCAAGACAAGGGTATGGTTTACGGTAAGTTGCTCTTTGACGATTTCCCTGCTTACGCTACGAAATGGCTTAAACATCGCCCACGAGGTCTTGTTATTATGAATGAGCACCCTTGGAATAAGGATTTCAAGCATCCGCAAGTAGTCAAGTATAGCGGAAACAACATTAACGAGGTTGAACAGCGTATTCTGGAATGTCTCGCTAACACTATAGGAGCCTAAGATGAAAGTAACTCGCTTCGCCTTCAAGAAGCCCATCGATTTTCATTGTCATTTTAGGCAAGGCAAGTTGCTTAAACATCTTGTAGGGGAGAGCGCGCGTTACTTTAAAAAGGCCCTAGCAATGCCTAACACTACCCCTCCAATCTTAACGCCAGAAGACGTTACGCAATACGGAACTGAATTGCGCTCTGCCGCAGCGCAGCATTTTGGTGGGTGGTGGGAACCATCGAAGTTTGATGTTCTTCTGACTTTTAAAATTATAGAAAGTACAGATCCTAATAGCATTGCTGGTCTTAAAGCCGCAGGGGCTGTTGCAGGAAAGCTCTATCCTGGTGGAGTAACTACTAATTCCGAGGATGGTGTAAAAGACTTTAAGGCTCTTTACCCGGTCTTCGATGAAATGCAAAAACATGATGTTGTGCTATGTGTTCATGCTGAGATGCCAGGATCATCTATCGAAACAGCAGAGGAAGACTTTCTTCCGATCTTAAGCGATATTATCGACGCCTTTCCTACTCTTAGGATTGTATTTGAGCACATCTCAACAGCAGCCGGAGTTGAGTTTATTCAGCAAAGATGGGGCAAATATAATAGGCACCTATCAGCAACGGTTACCCCACACCATCTATTGCTAACTCATGATGATGTCTTTAAAGAAGGCAAGGTTCACAATCCGCATCATTTTTGTAAACCAGTATGCAAAACTAAGGCAGACAGAACTGCGATTCGTGGCGCGGTTTTGCATGACTGCCACCCAGCGTTTTTCTTAGGTACAGATAGTGCTCCGCATCCCGACGAAGCTAAGCAAAAAGATTCTCCGAACGCAGGGGTTTACAACGTAGGAACCTCTATCTCCCTGCTTGTTGATGAATTCATCATGGCAGATTCGTTATCTGAATTTGAATTATTTACATCAATTTATGGGGAGCGTTTCTATCAGCTAGACCCCCATGATGAAGAGGTTGAGTATATCCGGCAAGAAGGGACTGTTATCCCCGAATTTTGGGAACCGTATGCTGGGATGAAGATCAAACCTCTTGGTGCAGGACAAGAAATAACTTGGAGGCCAGAACAACGTTGGGGTTCCTAAATGATCTTCTCTTTTTCGATAATGTTTCATATGATTAAATCATGGATAGGCATCTTAGAAATCTAGAAAGAAGAGTGCAAGGAGGGGAGTCAAACCTCTATCCAACACTTTTAAGTGAGTATCTTCGTTCTGAATACATTATGCGAGTCCCTATTGAGCTTGCCGCCAAATACGGTAATGAAGCTGCCCAGCAAGTAGTGGGTGATATCCCCCAGGCTAAACATGATGAAATAGAATCAGACTTTTTCTACAGGCAACTAAGTAAGTCTTCTTGGGTGAGAGAGTTTTTCTTGCGCAGAGGTGTTGCTATTGTCCAAGAATGTCTCGACAACGAGTGGGACCTTTCTCCCGAAGATGCCTGGGCTAAAGTTCGAATGCGAGGCTCGCTTAGAGAAGTTAATGACTTCATTACGTTGCGCCACACGCTCGACCCAGATCGAGATGCTCTGGGTCCCATGCGTGATGGTTTCATAGAAAGAATTCGAACTCTTCACACGATAAGAACTCTGTTTGAGGCAAACAACGTATTAGAATTGTATGGTATTGATATACTTACAGCACTGTGCGTAGCGGTAACCCGTGAATGTTGGTGGATTGCTGGAGGAAAAATAGATGAGCCTAATAACTCTGTTTCTATAGCGCAGGGCTGGAATCCTCTTTATGGGATTTTCCATCGAAGCCGTAGCCGACGAGCCTTAGATGCCTTCCGAGAAGGTGACGAATCTAATGCTTACATCCAGACCATGCTGGAATTGAAAATAGGGGCCAGACTTGACAAATGGCTTCTGAGGCCCTACACTGACTACCGGGGACTGCAAAATGTTCCTCCAGGCAGTTAATTATGTCATTTGAAGGATGTTATCAGCGGCTCTGTAAAGTGGGCCACCTCTCTGAAGAAGATGTCTATACATCGGATAATGAAAATTATTGGAAATGCCCTGATTGTCAGGAATCGCTTGCCTGGTGGAACTTAGTTGATCAAACTAATGATCCCGAAGAGGGTAGGGTGGAATTAAAAGAAAAAGATCCTGCTGCACTCGATGTAGCTCCTAAAATTTATTGTATTCCAAATAATGTCGGCCAAGTGTTTACTCCGACAAAATCTTTGTAAGTTCGGAATTTGTAATGAATGTGAAACTTCTCCGTTATCTGTTTGATAGCAAAACCAAGAAAAAAACAATCCTCGAAGAGCTTGATGTAAATCTGGCTACGGAGGGTTTAACCGAAATTCTGGCTAGGGCTGCTATACGTCAAGTATTGCCTGCCTGGTCATCTGAAATGGCTAAAGAGGCCGACGGCTGGCCTTATCTGTATAAGTTTCGTGATGATCGGGGTAAAGTCTTTAGGGCACAAAAACCTACCGGGGACGCCCAAATTAAAGGTTCTTTTCATCACGTCTGGGAACACATTGAAATTTGGGGTGAAGCAGAAACTGCAAAACCGATAAAAGCTAAGAAACCCAAACCTAGGGCTAAAAGACTTCCACGAGGCCCCAAGACTTCTGAAATTAGTAGTAACGTCTAGCGCGGGCTTCGACTAAAGCTTCATGTGCTTGGGCCATTCTACTGCGTATTTTATTAGTAATGAAACCGGGCTGACGCTCCTCTTCCGCCTCACGAAGCTCTAAAATAGTTCCTCGTAATCTTTGCTGTAACGCGGCGATGGTTGGATCATTTGATAGAGGAACAATATCAGCACGCACTTCTGGATCTAGCCACAAAAACTCACCAGTATCTTCAGGTGCTAGAGTTTCTTGTGCTGCCTTAGTTTCGGGGGTAAACTCTTCTAGCATCCCAGCCAAAGTGTCGTGGTAGGCTTCTTCACCACTTATCGGAAAAAACCCATAACGAAGATTTTCATCCTCCCCATCAACTACATTGATATTGGCAAATTGTTTCCCGTCTATTTCGAATATTAGCTCCATGTAACCCTCTTCATAAGGATTAAAGGTGATATCGTAAACATCGGGAGATTGTCTCATAACACCTACAGCAAGAATACGAAGCATCTCAAATGCAGGAGCAGGATCTCCCATATCAGGATGCCACTGCGGTATTATCCATCTATTGGGGTGTCCTCGGTCTTTTTTAGGTAGAGCCTCTCGCGCTTTACGTTCCGCATGAGCAACATATTCCATGTGCTTCGCATCCGGTCCAACTTTCGTAGGCATCCCATTTTTAAAAGCGACTTTAATGACGTGCTCTAAAACTTGAACTTCGCGGCCTAATTGCTCAGCCCTCTCTCTATCTCCGCCTGAAGAGGCTCTGCGAAAACTACTCATCCCCATATCACGAAGTTCCTTAAAAAAGGTCTCACTATAGGCTCCTACGGCTGCTCGATCTAAATAGCTGCTGATTTGATGTATCTGTTCTACGCTTAATCTCTGTTTGGTGGCATCATAGGCAAAGGGACCTTCTTCGTAACTACTTCTCATAGCCTAAGTATATAAAATAATATGCAGTCGCAAGAGAAGAATAAAAGACCTTGTAAGTTCGGAGTCGAAGTGCTAGAGTAGCTGACGACCCGAACTGGAGATCATATTGTATGAAAGTACAGGTTAGTGATTATGCTCATGCGTGCCCTGGTATTTTAAAGACCTTGGGCTTTGAAACACTTAAAGTGTATGAAATGTCAAAAGAGGAGTTGCTACAAAAAGCCAGTGATGCTTTGGATTTGGGTGTGGGAATATTAATACGACCCACTAGCGCTCTTGAAAGCTCTGTTGATCTAGTATTTCATATTGATTCCGCTAACGGTAAATTTCGTCAAAGGTAGATCATGTTCGGGTGGTTTAAGAAAAAAGTGACCTCGCAACGATCCTTAGTTGCAGGTATTGTGGCTTTAATGGACCAACGTCCTCGGGAATGGGAATTCTCAGCTAGAGGGAAGCAATTTCCTTATGCACAAACCCTAGCTCACACTAAAACCGACTTGAAATTTACTCTTTGTTACCATAATAGTCATAGTCCTTATCCTGATAAAATACAAGCCCAATCTAGCGGCCAAGTCGCATTTAGAGGCCAAGAAAAAAATGTGTTGTTGTGCGCAGTAGAACGGCTGCGGCATAGTCGTTTTGACGCGGTAGCTTCGCAGTTTCTTAAACTTGAAACTAGAATAGTTTGTTGTGCCTGTAAAGACAAAATCATAGGCTGGGGTTGGGTCTGTAAATGTCAGAGTGTTCTAGACCAAACTTGCTATCAAAATAGTAACATCTGTCCTGACTGCGGCGGGACTCTAGTTGATTTAACTTCGAGGAAGAATGCCTAGGATATGCTATTCTTGCAAACTGCAAGAAAATAACTTTGCGGGTAAACATTGGAAGCCAGGGGCTCCCGTTACAAGCGATGGTCCGCGATGTAGACAATTGTCATTAGTTCCTGTACGTAGGGGCTATCGAGAAGATACTGTTGTAAAAAACCAACTTCTTTGTAGTTATTGTCGTGATCCCAATATATTTAGGATCGCTAGTCAATATTCTGATCTGCCTCAATACAGATCCATAGCAAAACGACTAGAGACCGCTAAAGGTTTCGATATCATAGACATCGAAGTTGTTAAAGATTTTGACGCTTGGTCGGTAGACGGAACAACATGTGCTACGGTTAGTTTTAAAATAGGCAGTAAAACCTTTATTTTTGATTTTCAAGCTGCAGGTCCGAAGGGATATGCTATGTTTGAATATGCGCATGATTCAGATACGGCTAGGAAAAATGTCTTAGAATTCATACATTGGTGGGTTAAAGCAATATCAACACGAAACTGGGACTAATGGATTTAGTAATCAAAAAGCCTTGGGGCCACGAAAACATTAAAGAGAAAAACGATCTTTATGTTGTAAAACAGCTCTTCATTAGAGCTAATGAAAGGCTTTCTCTTCAATACCATGAAGAAAAAGATGAAACGATAATGTTAGTTCATGGAAAGGCTACAATAGAAAAACAGCCGCTCATATGCTATCAACATGAACCAAATCTAATTCCCGAGAAAATGGTTCCCTTTAGGCCCTACCACATTACTCCAGGTCTGGTTCATCGTATTGCAGTAGAAGAAGATACCCATATAGTTGAGGTCAGTAGCCCACAACTTGATGACGTAGTTCGTCTCCAAGATGATTATGCTCGGCCTCTGGGACTTCAGCGTGACCCCATAATAGATGGGATCGCAAAAGAAAAAGCTTTAGGTTTCGAACTTCAGTTAGAGAAACCAACAGGCGAGGAAACAAAAGATGATAAATCAAATTAAAGAAGAAATTGAACAAATTGAAACTATGATGCAGGACTCCAGCTTCTACGGCGGAGACAAAACCCAGGAGCATCTTTAACCGATATTCAGAGCTAAAGCATCAGCTAGTTGTTGAGGAAACTAAAGCTGAAATCGTAGATTATGAGGAAATGTTGGCCGAATCTCCCGAAATGGAAGAAGAGATTCGCCCCGAGATAGCTTCTCTACAAACTAAGCTTGCAAGTCTTGTTAAGCAGAAGGTAGATCCTGATGACAAGAAAAATGCCATTGTTGAAATACAATCCGGCGTTGGTGGTGATGAGTCAGCGCTTTTTGCCAGTGATCTCTATAAAATCTACGAGGCTTACGCCGGATCAAAACATCTTGGTGTTGAGCTATTAGAGATGACTCCTGGTAATATGGGAGGCTTTAAAAACATCGTTTTCAGCGTCACAGGTAAAAATGCCTACGGGACATTCAAAAATGAATCAGGGGCTCATAGAGTTCAACGTATCCCTAAAACAGAGACTAAGGGTAGAGTTCACACCAGTATTGCTTCGGTAATTGTCTTACCTGAGCAAAACATCGAACAATTGGATATTAACAAGGCTGACGTGAAGGTAGAGACCTACAATAGTGGCGGAAAGGGTGGTCAGCATTGCAACAAATCTACAAACGCTGTGCGGCTAACTCACGAGCCTACAGGTATAACGGCTTGTTCTCAGCTTAAATCTCAGATTCAAAACCATAAGCTTGCGTGGAAAGCCTTGGCGACTAGAATAGCTGACGAGGCACTGCAGACCGCCGAATCTGAAGCTGCTGATAAAAAACGTCGTCTCCGTGGTTCGGGAATGCGTAACGAGCGTATTCGAACCTATAACTACCCTCAAGATCGCGTAACTGATCATCGAATCAAACAAAGCTACAGTCTAACGACCATCGCCGCAGGCGATTTAGATAAGTTGCTTGAAGATTTAAAGGAACAGCTTACTGATTAAGATGTAGAATAGTCTTATGAAAAGAAAAAATATTCTGCTATCCTTAGCACTCTCCTGTAGTCTCCTTTGTGGTGGCCACTTTTATTTAGAATGGATGATTAAAGAAGTCATCCAAGATCAAATTGAAACAAATAAAGATCGAATTAAAGATGAAATGAAAAAGGAGATTTTCCAAAGTCTTGAAGAAGATGAGGAAACTCAAAGGCAAGTTCAAAACTTAATGCAGAATGTTGTAGCCATCGAATTAGAGAATAATGGTGACAAGCACATAAGACAAATAATCAGAACAAAGTATCCCTTCCTAGAAGCTTTTCTTGCAGCAAATGAACAAAAAACTAAATGAATATATCACACCCCAATAACTTTGTATATTGGGCTATACCGCACACAGGCTGTGAAACTATATTTAACGCCCTCAATCGTCATTATGGACTAGAAGGCCCGGAAAAGGCTGATGGAACTCGTCCGTTGTCCTATGAGATAGCTATCCCCGAAGATAGTATGGGCTACACCTTTGTCCTATCCATCCGGAATCCTTATCAGAGGCTTATTGCGTATTGGGAGCAATTTAAAGCCGAAACCTTGGATTCAGAATTTAGTCCTGAACACGGTCTCATAAAGGCGAATGCACGTAAAGAAATACAAGAGTTTATCGAAAAAAACCCAGACGATTTTTCTGGGTTTGTAGCTTTTCTTTTTAAAAATGACCCAGAAGACGACCGAGAGAAACGTGCCGCAAAGAAGGCCCGTAGAGCTTGTGTTCCATCCCAAGCAGCGCTTGTTTCCGCAAATTATGCTGTTCACTATCATATTCGATATGAACAGCTAGATAGGAGCTTTGGGGGCCTGCCTTTTGTAAATGAGCGAGTCAAAGTAGGTATTCGCAGCAATACAGATCACTGGAAAAAACTCTATACACCAGAAGCTAGAAGACTCGTCAGCAGATACTGGGAAGATGATTTCTGTCGGTTTAGCTACCCAATGGAGCTAGATTAGCTTTGGGTGGTGGGTGAAGCACAACCGCTAATACTCCCATTAAAAATAATCCCGAAAAGGCGAGAAGTGCGCCCGAGCCTTCCCATCGCCATCTTTCTTCGACCGCCCGGTTAATAGAAGCTTCTTCAGCAGTTTGCCCTAGTCTCATACCTCGATTATATCACAATCACCGAAATCTCGCACTACATATTGCCCATTTGGGCGTAATCCCCAGTTTTTATAACCCAGATCTCGGATAGTTATTCCCTGTTCGTGAAGCCAAATATAAAAATCTAATAAAACATCAAAGTGACAATGAAGATGGTCTTTGAGATTACGGTTTCTTTTAGAAAACTCTAACATCTTCTCCCTATCTTTTCTTATACGTTTAGGGGAAAAGTTTAACCGACACCAAATCTGTCTAAAATCACAGCAATATTCTTTAACGTCACTAAGATCTTCGCGCTCAATAATCCAATATAAACCAAAATGCCTCACGTCATAAACGTGAGGCAGCATTGGATGGCGTAAAGATTTTATTTGCTCTGCAAGCAGAGCCTCTTTCTTCAAAGAAGTATGTTTCAGAATTCTATCATCGCTTCGATAGATATTGCCGTAGCGGCCTTCAGAAACTAACTTCATCTTACGGACGAAGAATCAAAGAGCCCCAGTAAAGACGCATCTCTGGTTGCGCATCGTCGTCTTGCTCCATAGCTGCGAGAAAGAAAAGATCATCCGTGCTGGCAGGAAGGTTCGTAGTAGCTTGAGTGCCAGCTAGTATATAGCCACTTTCGTCACGAAGAGTGAATAGCACAGAAGCGTCTCCGCTACCGGCACTAACGTCAATTTCAAGTTGTATAGCTGTAGAAGTAGTCGGCGCAAAGCCAGTATCGACGGAAGTTAAAGTTCCAGAACCGTCTTGGTGAACAAATTGCATATTAGTATCTACAGCCGCGTCAAATCTAAGACCAATCTGACCCAAAGAAGGCGCTGCAGCAGCAACAAATGGGTCTAGTGTGGCGTTCGTCTCACCGAAACCGATAAAGAATCGAATCTCATCTAGATCACTGAATCTTACCGGAAGAACCAGTCTTGGGTTGTGTCGCATCTGGCAAACGGTTTCTCCTAATTCGGTGGAGAAGCCCGTAACATCGCCTGCGCTAGATTCTGTTCGTCCTTCAACGAATTTACCGAAATCGTCGAAATCTCCACTAAAACTACCTGCACCAGTAGTTAGGGTTAGTGGGTTAGTAAATAATCCAGATCCCATCATGGTAGCTGAGGTTGCTGTTGTTGCGGAAAAATAGCCTGTCTGCAAGAAGGACGTAGTGATTTTTCCTCCAATTGCTCCTGACATATTATCTGCAAAAGAACGATTAAGGGTTTCGTCATCCGGAAAGAAAACAGTAGCACCATCTCCATTCTTATACACGGGGTTAGTAGAACTGTAGGGAACTAGTCGAATAAAAGACTGAGTCCCAGTAATGGCTTCTACTGTGCCGGTATCAGCGACAGTAATCGCTTCGTCTCCCAAATACCGCAAAATCTGAACGGACTTTTTTTGGTCTATACTAGTCAGGGACCCTAACAAAGATCCTGTGATCTCACTAAAGTAGTTATCTAAATAAGAAACATTAACAGTTAATGAGTCTCCTATGCTGTATGCTATGGTCATATTTACCTCAACTGAATTATATCAAAATATTTAAATACTGGCTGCTTATCTTAGTTGAAAAATACTAATTTGATGTTATATTTCACACATGGATAGAAATTTAGCGCTCGAATTTGTCAGGGTAACGGAAGCTGCGGCTATTGAGGCCGCAAAGTGGTTAGGCCGAGGAGATAAGAACGCCGCAGATAAAGCTGCTGTCGATGCTATGCGTTCTAGGTTCAACGTAATTGACTTTAAGGGTCAAATTATTATTGGAGAAGGAGAGAAAGATGAAGCACCGATGCTCTTTGATGGTGAGTTTTTAGGTGCGCTCCAAGGTCTAGACATATCCACTGTTGATATCGCAGTAGATCCCCTAGAATGCACCACTAGTTGTGCTGAGGGGAAACCTAATTCGATGTCTGTAATGGCAGTTGGTCCTCAGAGTTCTCTGTTAGCGGTTCCTGGCACCTATATGTATCAGATTGTAGTGGGTCCAAAAGCTAAAGGAGCCATCCAAACCTGCAATTCGATAGCCGGTAATCTAGAGGATACCGCTAAAGCGCTCGATAAAACTCTTTCTGAATTAACGGTAGCTGTTTTAGATCGGGATCGTAATCAAAAATTCATTAAAGTGGCTAGAAAACTGGGATGCAGGGTTTGGTCCTACGACCACGGCAGTGTAGGAGCTAGTCTTGCTACTTGCCTGCGAGATTCTCCGATTGATATAGCCATAAGCATTGCTGGTGCTCCCGAGGCTGTTATTACCGCTGCGGGGGTAAAGTGTTTTGGTGGTGATATGTGCGGCGCATTACGCCCCCATAATGAAAAAACAGAACAAGAAGCCAGAGATTTGGGTTTTCTAGACTATTGGGATAAACAAAACCTCTATCTGGAGGATTTAGCTCGTGGCGATGAGGTAATGTTTATCGCTACAGGCGTTAGCGGGGGACCGTTTCTTGGTGGTGTAATCTTTAATAGCGATGAAATCATCACTCATTCGGTTGTTATGCGAGCTAAAACCAAGACAAAGCGATTTATTACCGCTATTCACGCTCCCAGTGAGGTCTCCAAGGAAGCGGATCAAAATTAAGCTCTACTAGACGACTTGGTGTGGGAGGCCAATCTGATAATAACCAGGGCACTAAGTCCATACCTATTTTTTTGCAAAGCATATCTCTCTCGTAGGGGAAAAATTCAAGGGCATTGTAGAGAGACATTCTGACCTCGTTATACATCTGATCTTCCATATTCATAAGATACATATCCAAGGCTTCGCACAAATTATAAATGCAATACATTGCATACTGCAATTGTCTTCTTCTAGAAAAATCTCCGGGAACGGCGGCTAATTCTTGCTGAATTACACCGCCATCATACCCGTATGTCATAGGGCTCTCTCTATTACCAAACCCTCGAATTGCTGCGGTCAGATGATATCGTAATATTTCCCGAAAGCGCTCTTCTGTATCATCGCCTTCGCTACAACGTTTTACAACAGCGTCTGCTGCACTTATTGCTGCTGCGAATAATACGTCAAACGGACTTAACGCGGCTTCCCAAGATTCTGATATAGTATCTGCCGCGTCAGATCCATTGAGAATACTGCATATAGTAATTGGAGTTGGATACAAAACTCTAGCGGCTGGATAGTCTAGGTAAGAAGCCAACTCAAGCTGTTCTTTGAGTATCTGGCCGACACGGATCTTTTCTGCAAGAAAAGCGACCTCATCTCCAATAGTTCCACTCTCCTTGAATTTACGCTCCAATCTTCTTAGTTTTTCGTCCATACTTTATTATACCTTAATGTTGATATACTTGTGTTATGTATAGACGTAATACGGATGCTTTCGAACCGGACCTAGACACAATTGTTAGGGGTCTTTTCGCAAAACTCACCGAAACAGAAATTGGTGATTATTTAGGTGGTGGTAACTGCGGCCAAACTGCACTTGCTATCTATCATTTCATCGTTAAAAATTTTGATAAACACGTATCCATCGGAATCATCACTGACGCAGATGATGAAAATGATTTAATGTGGGGGGAGCCTTATGTTTATCATGCGTTTATCGTTGTAGGAGGGCCAGGATCAGAAAGAAAATATGATGAGACGGGTCTCATCGACAGCAACTATTTACGGAAAATGACATTTGATCAGTATGGTCACAGAGACCCGACACAAGTTATTTTTGATTTGCCGGATGAGTGGCTAAAAATAAGGCAAATAATTCGCACCCAAACTGCTTGGTCGCTAGAAATGGCGGATATTCTTCCCTACTTAGATTAATCTTTCGCCGGACCTTGTCGGACTAGGCTTCTTGTGATATTCTGCTGGTGAGGTCGTTATACCGTGCAAAAAGAATCTTGGGGCTGCTCTAAACTTATAGAACGTTGTCAAAAATATACTATTCATAGATATTTGCTACTTGCGGGTATGAGCACACCAACACAAAGCTATAAAGAACAAACTACATTACAGATAATAAATGGAAATTGCAGTATTCAATCGGGAGAATTTAATGACACAGAACTTAAATCCGGTGACGTAATACAAATAGTCCCTAATAAAGAATTTAAATTACGAGGACATAGCAGAAATGACGCTACTATTCTCGTTACCTACCAGAAAATGGCTCCAGTGTTTAATGATGAAGAGGATGATTAACCTTTTCCCCAAGGCGGGTATTGAAACAGAGTAATTCCCGGTGCAACAAGATCTAGCCAGTCAACCTTATAACCAGCTTCTTTTCTAAGACGTTTATTGTCAGCGGATTGCTGCTCTATCATCTGAAGTAACATATCTTCCATGATTTCATCTTTAGTAGCGACGCCAAAAAAAGTATATGACATAGTATTCATTATACATTATTCTCGCCCCGATCTACGTAAGTTAACAGCAACGTCTGATGACATCGGCCAAAGATTTAATATGGTTTGTCGATATTCTGCTTGTTTCTCTTCACGTTTTTCATCGTTGTAAGCGAACCTGGGTTCTCCGCCACAGCTATGGCGATCAGGGTTCAGACTTTCGAAGCTAAAATGATCAATGTACTCAATCGTTGCAGGAAATTCAGCAACACAGTGAATGAAGATATAATCATCTACTTTAAGGTCCGCGGCAGGTTCTTCAGAATCATCTAAAGCGTAAAATCCAACACTAGATTTACGTGGGTTATCATCATCTCTTTGCCGAGAAAGATATTTCTTCCAATCCCTCGTCCTCAAGGCACTACCCAGTCGTGCCCGCGCCTGGGATATATCACCCCCGATCATCCCTCTCCAGTGGGCCTTTGATATTTGATGATATCGGAGACCCTCCGATATAATTTTACTAACAGCACATAAATAGGGAATTTCATCTTTCAAGTAATAAATCAGTCGAACAGGTTCTTCTAGTTGAGTAGCGTAGGTGGTTACCACCTCGCGTTCCATAAGATCCCAGGACCAGGAATCCGTTAAAGAAATATCCATACCCAAGGCTTGTTGAATAATAGCTTGGCCCCACTCTTTTGCGTCTTTTCCATCAACATAGTAGCGATAACAGCTACTAGCCACTACTTCTAATAAATATTGATCTGTAATCCCAGCATCTAAAACCATATCGTTCAGGTCTGGATAAGCCCTACATAGAGCACTGCTTATATCGCTAGCGCTTGTATACCCCATTATATAGGCGCGAACTAAGGTTCGTATTTTCTGATCCATTAAGGTAATTGTAACAAATTAAGCTTTGAATGTATTTCACCGCGCGGGAGTCTTCGCAAAACAGGAGCTAAGTGGCTCCTCTGCCGCTACTTACCCACCCTTGTCAGGGTACCTCGCCTCCACTATAGTAGTGAGGTGTTTCGCACCCCTTTTGTTGGCACCGTGTTAGTGCCACACTCTTTTGATTTTGAATTTGAAAGCGACCTTTTGGAGCCAATTTTCAATGTACTTGACTGATTATCCTTGGACCCTTTGCTTGACCAACAAGCAGTTCCGTGTTCTTAGAAAAATGCTGCGTGATGAAGAACTTAATGACCATGAAAATGAGGTAGCGACCAAGATGAGTGAAACCATCGATGCGGTCTACCTCAAAAAGATGGATGCTAAGCAATCCCGTCAAGACCAGCGCCAACAAAGGTATGAGGAGTCGCCCCGCACTGATTAATACTAAAATTAATCAGAAAGTGGAAGTGGCTCGTGATGATAAATATCACGGGTCACTTTCATTTTGCTCAACCCTGACACTTGACAGTTATCCAACTTGAGGGCATAATGCAGGGGTGAGGCGAAAAGTGCGTAGCTTAGACCTTCTCGCAGGAGATTTACAATGTCGATTTGGGATTCACTAAATTCTGACGGTACCCTTAACAATTCTAAGTCTTCTACCCCTTCCTTTGGAAAAACGAGGCGTGATATGAGTAATTTGTCAGATTCGGGCCGGAGTGTCTCCGGTAAACTAGAAGATATGCAGGGCCAGATGACGGCAATGCGTCAGCAATTGATGGCTGTTGAGGATAACGTGACGGGTGTTGTGAAAGCATCTTCCGCACAGTCAACAGAAACCGCCAAATACAAGGATATTTGGGATCTTAAGCAGCAGTTCACTCAGCTTGCAAGCAAGTCTGATTCAGAACGCACTGAGCTTATGGATCGCATCAATCACATGGCGACATTCCTCGATAGCATGAGTTCATCGCAAGCTTCTCAGAAAGAAGCGTTCGAATCGTTTGCGATTAATCTTCGCAATCAGGTAGAATCCGGTGTCCTTGCTCGTGAGCAAGCGACTAACGCGATTCCTGTCGTGACGGTCTCCGCTGATCCGCAAAGCCTGGAAAACTCCATGTTCACCGATATGGATCCTTTCATCGCTGATATGGCACGTCGTGCTGGAATCGGTGTTGAGGATCTCCAAGAGATTGCCCTCAAGATCACGGAAGTTAACAAGTCAGACGAGATTGCTGGCCTCCAGCTTGCACACGTTGAAAAGGTTAACGAGCAGTTAAAGGAAATCTCCCTCCGTAAGATGGAAGGTAACCAGGTTCACGAACAGCAGAAGCTGATTAACACTTTGCAGCAGCAAGACCACGATAAGGCTATTCGCTTAGCTGAAATCAATGCCGAGCTTGATGCTGAGAAGATTACAGCTACCTGTGATAAGGATGTCCGAAACAACCGTGATGTCGAAATCAGCCGCGCTCGTTGGGATACGATGACTGCTGTTTCCGATCAATGGAGTAAGGCTGTTACGACAGCTATCCGTTGGGGTTCTGTTGGCGGTGGTGTTTCGTTTGTGGCATACTGCTGCGTCCAAATTGCCCAGGTTTACTTCAATTAATGTGTTGTGGAGGTTCTCCTCCACTTCACATGAATATGAGGAGTATTCATGCGGTACATTATAGGATCAGGATATACTGCTCAGGATGATGGGGGCCTAATCCGCCTCTATCATAACGGCACTATCGAGACCAAAGACGTAGGGATTGCAGAAACAGCGGAAGTGTCTTCTTCTGAAGACACTTCCCGTGCAATCCCTGTTCGTGCGCGTTCAAGAATGCCTCTGGATCCAACACGCTTTCATGCGGTTCCACAGACTAAAAACCGGGTTCACTGGAAAACTAGTCTAGGAATTTCGCTTATTATGACGCTCGTTGGGGCCGGTGTTTACGCGGCTTACTTATTTAGTCCATTCAGCACAGCCTTCGGCGGTTAAGGCTTGCCTGGGTGGCGGAATTGGCAGACGCGATGGATTCAAAATCCATTGGGGTAAAACCCGTGCGGGTTCAAGTCCCGCCCCAGGTATAAGGAGAAAACATGGGACCAGAACTATTATTTTATATTCCAATCGGTTTAGCGGTTTCTTTACCTATTATGGGCGGAGCGTTGTATCTCTTTGAGACACGTTCTAAAAAGAAAAAGAAGAGGAAGATTCTTAAGAATCCAAAAACAAAACTCATTGTTCAGGGGACTGATGCTGTAACTGGCCATCAGCGACACGCACTTCCGACTGATGCTTTGTGTGATTCTAATGGCAACTCTCTTCTTGAGCCTCCGGCTAATAATGAAGTTGATTGGGCGGAAAAATCACATATAGTTGATCGAGTACTTGCTGACCTTCAATCATCACCGGCTGATTGGACTATTCGTTGGAGAAGCGAGAAAGTCTATTCCGTACTGAAATCAATGGCGGCTTCCCAAGAAGGAAGACACAACAAGGTTTCTGTTCGGGAAGATGGCACTCTTGTTTACGAAAGAGATAAAAAAACCGACGCTGGCGGTATTCTAGAAATCTCTATCACCAAAGAGCAAAAAGTCCGCCTCAAAAAAGCTTTTGACTCTATGATTGAGACAAAAATGGACGGGGCACTTAACCAAGTCGTCGTCTAATCAAATCGTTCATATCACGACCTTGGGCACCCTATACATTTGATTATGTATGGGGTGCCTTTGGTTTGATATTACCGAAGCCCTGAGTATTGACCTTATTGACCTCCAATAGTATAATTTGGGAGTAATGGTCAACTGCCCCCCAACTCGTGTCCTTTTCCTTGATTTCGATGGCCCGATGGTTCCTATGAATGCATCCTGGTCTAGTCGAGATTGCATAGGAGAGGAATACACACCTTTTGATCCCGCAGCCGTTGAAGCTGTTTTACGTGTTTTAACCGAAGCTCATACTAAATTAGTTATTTCAAGTTCTTGGAGAAACATCGGCTATGAGCGGATGGCTGATCTTTTGGAACGTGAGGGGATTAATAAATCTCATCTTCATGATGATTGGAGTATTGATTTTAGTTATGATGTTGGAATGGGAGAACGAGCCCGCTTTATCCAAGCATGGTTAGATCGTCACCCAGAAATTGATCATTACGGCATAGTTGACGATCTTCCTATGGATATCCCCAACCTTATTAAGGTTTCAACCTTTGACGGGATGTCTAAAGAGAACAGACTAAATCTTTTTAAGCTTTTCAACTTAAACAACTAGTTCTGATCCTTGCGCGAATAGCAAATATTTGCTCAACTATATTAATACAAATCGTGAAGAAAGTATACGACTATGGAAGCTGTAAAGGCTGAAAATCCGGTTTCTGATATTGCAGAAACAACGGAAAAAGGCAAGACTATTGTCTATTTGCTTCCTTCCGAAGCCAGCCATACTATTGTTCAAATCAAACCTTCTCTGAAGATTAGTAGCATTTTGCCGCCTACTGAGCGTAGTGTATCCATTGATGATAATGGGAGATACAAACCGACAGGCGAGCCCTACGAGTGTAAGATCAAAACTCCGACTTTGATGCTTACACAAATTCTTTTGTGGTGGAAAAGAAAGCACGACCAGGAGTTAAGTGCTAATGGGATGTGCAAGTGTTTCAACTGTAACATTAGCGCGGCCCTCCTTCGGGGAAATAGGAGATACAAGGGTGCCGGAAACCCCTATTTCTACCACTGGCGGTCAGTAGATCTAGAGAAGTGCAAAGAGGAATACCTTCATGGAGCCTCTTACGCAGTAGCCAATACAGATGGCACTTATATATGTTGGGGTAAGAACGAGTATCCCCCTAGTTTGCGCATTGCAAATACTATTTATTGGATGTCTCATCTCAACAATAGCCCCGGTAAATTCAGTTATGATCGGGCGGGATCTTATTTAGAATCCAACAAGGCTCTCGCTAATAAGATGATTGCCTATAGCGAACAATTTTTGAAAGATACTAAGAGTGAACAACTTTTAGCTAAAAATCATCCTTGCTGGGGTAATCACCACAGCGAAGTTTTTGGTAAAGAATACCTAGTAACTTCACAAAAAACAGCAGGAGTGCTTGTATCGTTTGATGCAGGACTCAAAGAGACCCACGAAAAAGCCGTTGTGGACAACGGACAAGAAGTCGGAAAAGTATCTGCAATTATCGGGTTTGCTCGAAGAGACGCAGCTAATGGCGTCTGGGTTGTAGACACTAATGACGGAACTATCCGGCTTCGCGACGATCAGGTGGCCGTGCGCTAAGTCAAGGCTCGGCCTGAGTTTAAATCATCTTGATAGTCTCTGGGCACCGTGGTAAGCTGGTGAACCCAGGGACACAAATCCTACCTTAAAGGTAAAACATGAGCAACATCATTCGTATCTCTGGGCAGGGCGTAGCAAAAAGCCCTTATGATTTCGCCACATTCAGCGCTACTGTTAGGGGTTTTGGTACTTCAGGTCCCGAAGCTAAAGAAAAGACGCGAGAAGTTTCTACCCGTCTTTTCGATGCTCTAAGTACTTTGCGCGAGAAAGGCATCGCTTTCCGTGATGGGGAGCTGCGAACCTCGTTCGACGTTCAGCGTAATAATTCCTATAACCGTGAAACACACGAGAATGAGTTTAAAGGTTATCGCGCCACCTTTACGGTAACTGTTATCTCTGATGACATAGAGCAGGTGGGTAACATTCACGACGCTCTTACATCCGTCGAAGGCGCAGAGGTTGATTCCCCCTCACTTAGTTTGACTCCCGAGCGACGTGAAAAACTAGAGCAAGATGCTTTCGGCGCTGCGGTCGAAGTTGTACGCTCTAAGTTCGACGCTCAGTGCAAGGCGATGGGTCTTGAGGTTGACCAATTCCAAATGGTTAATTGGGGTGACAATAATGGACGCGGACATCACTTTGAAGAGGCTGGTGGCGGTAAGTTTGCTGCACTGGCTAAGTGTGCTGACGATGCAGCAGGCGGTGCTCTTGAGTTCCACGCGGGAATGGCAACAGTAACTTCGGATATTGTTATTTCCTACGTTCGCAAGCAGCAGTAATTCACAAATACTTCGAGACGGGCCTGTTTTGCAGGCCCGTCTCGTTCCACATTATAAGGATCTACCAATGGCTTACACGGATGTAGTCAGACTCGAACAACTTCGCTCAGCATCTTTGATTGCAGGTAATCTAATGGCACAGCGAGGCGATGACCCTGTTGAGGCCGCCGTTAATGCAATCTCTGCGGTTACTGAAATCACCCATCGGATTTTTGATGATCCTGACGTTCATATTTTAGAGCAGGAAGATGAAGATGATTACGATTACGATGACGACGAGGAAAATGTTCTCTCCGCGTCCTCTAGAGACGACGATGATGACGAGGACGATGCAGAACCTATTGATCTAGAGGACGTTTCCTTTTCAGGTAAAACGTTAGAGCAACTAGAGACAAAACTCATCACGGATACTCTGGTAGCCGTAGAATTTGATACAAAGGCTGCTGCGGAGATGCTTGACATTACACCACAGATGCTAGGCAAAAAGATAAAGAAACTTGAGATTGAGGTCGAAGCCTAAGTGAGTTCTGGGAAAGATCCATTTGGGGACCGAATGAAGATGTATGAGTCTTTTCAGACTCAGCAGCGGGTGATGTTTCGTCTTCCTGTCTGTGTTCGGCTAGATGGAAAGAATTTTTCCCGATTCACCAAAGGCTTGAAACGTCCTTATGATGAAGGGATGTCTCAAGCTATGATTAAAATGGCTGAGCTTCTTCTTATCGAGACAAAGGCTAAAATAGCCTACACACAATCTGATGAAATTACGCTGCTCTTCTCAAATGGGGCGGATATGGATAGCCCTAAGCTGGATCCCAAGAGTATTATTGCTTATGGTGGTCGATACTTTAAGTTGATGTCCTTGCTGCCCGCAAAAGCTTCGGTTTACTTTAATAAGTTGTTACCAGAATTTTTACCCTCGAAGACGGATGAAGACCCTGTTTTTGATTGTCGTGTCTGGCAAGTTCCTAACTTAATGGAAGCTGCCAACGTTTTACTTTGGCGTTGGTTTGACGCGCGTAAAAACAGCGTAGCGATGGCCGCGCAATCTGTTTATGGGCACAAACAGCTTCATCAGAAGAAACGAGAAGATATGCAAGCCATGCTTCTCGAAAAGGGTATTGACTGGAACGATTATCCAGAATTTTTTAGAACAGGAACCTTTATTCAGCGTAGGAAGGTTTCCGCCAACCTCACGGAAGAGGAGCTTGCTAGAATCCCTGAAAAGCATCGTGAAGGGGCTAGACACACTATGAGAAACAAGACCTTTCTCCTAGATCTACCTCCCTTCGAAAAAGTTTTGAATAGAGTTGACGTTGCCTTTTACGAAGCAGATCCGATTACTGCTGCGGATATTGGTGATGATCAACTCAAAAAGTTTAGCTTAATGACCGGACCAGGCGCGGGATTACAGCCTGGACACTCTTTTAGACCTCTCTTTGAAGAGGTTCAGCGTTTGAGCGGAGAAATTGAATGAAAACACTCACTGTCACGGTTTGCTGCTACCGAAACGGCCCGGATGCGGAAAAGCGAGGTATTTTGCTTCGGAATGCAGAAAACGCTACTCTGATTGATGTGGGTTCTCTGGAAACAATCGAGATTGATGAGGACACAGTAGTTCGGGAGTTGACTGAAGAAGGTTGTTTTAGCCTTCTCCATAGCTTCTCTCCCGAGCTGCGAAAAGCAGTGAAAGAAAGTCGTCGTATGGCTCGCGTTGATCCCGATGAGGAAGCTCCGAAGGCTGTTCCCACCCATCGTTCACGGATGCGTTGCGGCCCCAAGTAGTAACAAGCTAGTGGGGTCGCTTCGGCGGCCCCACTAGATTAGATTGTGTTCGATGAGAACTTTATTTATGAGAGCCCTGACTTTTGCTTCATCAGTGACCGTACTTGTTGTAGTTCCTCGATAAATAATCTTTTTGAGCACAGTCTGTAGGGGCGACGTTATAGTATCGATTGTTCTGGATACTTTTCCGCGCTTATCGGCTTCCGCCTTTGCTTTTTTCAGGATTTTTGTAGGATCATCAAATTTTCTAATTAACGCTCCAAAATACGTATAAGCCATAAAGTAAATATACCATAAATGAGTAACGAAAGATATTTGTTCGCAGAGAAGAGTAGATCATCAATTAAAATTGGGTCGGTCAGAGTATTTGACGACGAACATACTCTCGGAGAATATGTAGAAAGTCTCTTTGAGAAAGCTAGAGAAAGAGCAACAAGGGGTCACTGTTTTTTCTACCCTAGTTGTTGGTTTATTTGGTTAGTCAGTGACTCCGGTGAACCTGTTTTGTCCAAAAAAATGATGATAGCAATGAATCTACGAGGCTCTGAGGGCGAAACGCTTTCCAAGCAAGCAAAATTAGATTTAGGGATTAACTAGTGGAACCTAACTGGAGAGTTTTCAAGCTTCTAGGTGAGGGGATGGAAATAATCATTAACTTGATGCCCCTTAAATACTGGATCGCACTCCTTGTTGGTTTGGGATTGTTTGTAGCTCTCTTTGTACCTGTTATTGTTCGGAGTCTTTAATGGATGCAGTGAATTGGGATAGAATGTGCAAGATTTTTGCCATGCACTGTAAGACCGGGGAATTCACCTTATCCTCCGGTAAGCAAAGTGATTTCTATATCAACCTGCGTTCTCCTCTGGGCTATACCGGAGCGCTGCGAGAGCTAGGTAATAGTCTTGTCGGCTTTTTAGAACAGTCCGGTGCTAATGTTTATGCTGGACCAGCTTCAGCCGCGTTACCTATTATGACTTCAGCAATGCTACATCCTACCGCAGATTGTCGGTTTTTTGGGGATGGTCGCGAACTTAAGATGTGCTACACCCGTTCTTCCAAAAAGAAGCATGGACTCAAAAATCAAGTCGAAGGCCCTGAACTTGTCGAAAAGGATCGGGTGATTCTTGTAGATGATGTGCTAACAACGGGAAAATCTCTCATTGAATGTGGTGAAGCTTTGCTTGCCACCTACCCGTGCCAAATTGTTGGTGTTTGGGTTGCAGTTGATCGATGTGAGGGAGGTAAAGAGGCATTGAAAGCTTGTTTCCCCGATCTATTCGCAGTTACTTCTGTGTTCCGTAAAGAACATTTACTAGCTGTAATGGACAGCTAACTCATGGAGTTTATTGCGGCAAGCTGGTGGTTTTGGCTCTTACTTTCACTTTTTTCTTTTCTCAGTGTTGGTATAAATTGGATTCTTGTAACTTACGGAACAGCCATTGATGTTGGAACGTTAGCTTACAAAGCTAGCAAGATCAAAAAGGAAGACCTCCCGCAAACTAAAGAAGAAGCTAAAGACGTTGCTCTGGATATTGCCAAAACTCAGGCAAAGTCCTATGTCATTGCACGAGCTACTTCTAAAGTAAGAAAAATATTCTTTGGAATTGTGATGTTAGGGTTGGGAGCCCTTTCAGCAGGACTATTTTTAGTGTCTTTGCTCGTTAAAGCAATTCTCATAGTAATCTCAGGAAATTAAATGATTACACAAGCCTTGAATTCAACTAAGTCTCGTCAAACAAGTGAAGCTCTTAATAAAGCTAAATCTGAACTAGATCAAATCTTTGAGGATTTTAAAAAATGTCCTACAACCAAAAATGGAGGAGTTCTAGGCAGAGCAATGAATTCCTACGGACGCGCTTTTGCCGAAGCGGAGAGGAATGGCGGTGCTAGGAGCTAGCTCTAGACAAACAAATAGAGAGATTGTTTGGGATATACAGGCAGCTTGTCCTTACTGTAAGAAAGTTTTTAAAGTAGATCTTTCTCCAGGAACAAAAGCAAATACTACCTTGATTCCTTGCTATCCTTGCTGGGATCAATTCGAGAACAATCCTATACCAATTCCTACAGATCTTCTGTTTGCTAATAGCAAAGATGAGGCTGAGAAGGAACTTCGAAAGTTGTGGTTGGAACTTGATATTCCTGAACCGAACTTTAGATACTACAAAAAGTTCATAGAAAAAAACTTCCGTTGAGTCTTGTGCCCCCTCCTTAGTTCGTTAAAATACGCAGGACGGAGGACTTAAATGGAAATCTTTAAATCCCTAAAAGAGACTAAATGCCCAGAATGTGACGCGGCATTGTCACTAAATAAAGATATTATCGCTAACGAAATCATGCAATGTTCTGATTGTGGGGTTGAGTTAGAGGTCACATCTCTTGATCCTGTAAAGGTGGAACTTGCACCAGAAGAGGAAGAAGATTGGGGCGAATAAAACACTAGTTGTGAACGGTGCGACAAAGGTTCTGGAAGTCTTTCCTTTGTATCAGCACCTTAAAAGACTCCCGCCTGCCCCGTTAGCTCAATTGGATAGAGCAACGGCCTTCTAAGCCGTAGGTTGTGAGGTTCGAGTCCTCCACGGGGTATTTTAAGTAAGGCTCCTAGCATTTATGCTAGGGGCCTTACTTTTTAGGTAAGCAACTCTTCTAAATATTTATACGTTTGTTAGATAGCACAGGTAACTTTCGAACAGGTTGACAAGCAAATGTTGTGGGGTAAGCTAACTATATGACAAACAATCCTAGCGTAGTCTTTTCCAATTACGAAGAATATGAAGTTTGGTTCAATCAGCACATGCTTATTGCGTGGGACGAGATAGGGCTCCCCACTCACATGCATCGAAGCGAACTAAATCTCTCACGAGAGACAGAGATAGATAAACACACTGTGCTATCTTTTATGAAGGATAAGCTCAAACTAGAGATTGCTTGCACAGAGGATATAACAAGAGCTACTTATGAGCAGTTTTACGCAATAGGTGTTTGTAAAGAACAGGGCATTGCATTTGGGGTTTCCCTAGAAGAAGGTAATCTTTGGTATCGCGTATATACGCATGAAGTTGCTTTGGCGGATAAAATTGCTGAAGAAATCAAAGAACACTTTAAGGTAGCACCAGAAGAAGAGAAAAAGAGTAAATTCGCTTTTTGGCAGATGGACGAAGAAGGTTGTCGAGTTCAATATAGTCGTCTTGATTGTCCTACATTGACTGACCTCAGCAAAAACTATAACCCCGAAACCTTTGACGAAGTTAATAGAGTCCTCAATCTAGACGAGCCTTTTAAGCACGGAAAGATCATTTTGTGGCACGGCCCTCCCGGTAACGGAAAAACCTATCTGATTCGCGCGGCAGCCAAACATTGGATCGAAAAATTCGATATTGTTCCCGAAGTTATTATTGACCCCCAACAACTATTTGGATATTCCAAGTATCTAACAACACTTCTGCTTCGGCGCACAGCTAAAAAGAAACAGCCCTTCAGACTGTTTATTGCTGAGGATTGCGCTCAGCTATTCTCTAGCGCGGGTAGGAGACAAGAAGGATTTGATCGATTACTTAACATTGCTGATGGTCTTTTAGGGCAGGGCCAAAAAATTGTCTTTCTTTTTACTGCCAATGAGAAAATAGAAGATATTGATCCTGCGATTCTTAGGCCAGGAAGATGTTTGCAAAATGTTCTTGTTGATAACTGGAAACAAGAAGAAGCACGTAAATGGCTCGACCAAAGAGGGATTCTGGAAAAGTACTCCCAGAATGTTCAGAATGGTGCCTCTCTCGCGGAGCTTTATGCTATGTTGAACGGCGTTATTCCGGCTAAACAGCATAAAAACAACAACTTCGGTTTCAAAAACTAAACAACTTACGCCCATCTCTCCTATCTTTCCTCTTGACTGTGGCGAGGGGCCTGATATGCTAGTTACGGTGAAGTAGGCCAGAAATTACTGTATGACGCAAAAACCTTATGACAGAGCCTTAGAACTTTTTATTCCCTTGCTTACAAAAGCTCGTTCATATTTAAAGGATGAACACGCTGCTTGGGATGAGTGGGCAGAGTCTACCCTAGATAAATCTGTCCCTGATGGTCAGATGAACGTTTACAGTAAAGCAAAGGGGTTTCTTGACTGCCTAGAGCGATTTACAGATTTGCGAGCAGAGGGAGATATGATTTACGATCCTCGATGGAAAAAAGCTCGCTACAGACTGGATATTGCGGCCCTCGCTATGGTAATAGTACACGGGAAAGCAGAAAAAACACTTACAGCATTAAAAGCTCTCTCTGACGATATTGATGCTGTTTTTAAACAACCCCCTACCTAGAAAAAGGATCTCATGGCCCAATTGGTTACTGGATTTACCATCAGAAAGCTGATCGAGCATCTCAAGAGCAAAGAAATTGATTTAGCAAAAGCTCTGAGTGATACGCCGTGTTTAGTTTTTCGGCCTATTGCTGGAAATCAATCGCCCATCTACAATAGTGACAACCTAGGAAGACCTATTTCTAGCGTTTTCAAACTTTCGGAAACGGATGAGATGTCGTCTTCTGAATCTGCCGCGCAGCAATATCTTAGTGCTAACGCGGTTATTGCTCCTCTCTGGAAAAGTGGGCGAAACTCGTTCCAGGGCATGATTTCCGTGGGGCGGTCTAACAATTGTGATATTCGTATCAACTCCCCCCAAGTATCTAAAATTCATGCTCTGTTTACTTCAGATAAAACAGGTTGGGTGATAACTGACAACTGTTCTACCAACGGAACACGGGTAAATAACAATCTTCTCAAGAAGGAAGAAAGTTTTCGTCTAGAAAATAATGCTGAGATTAGTCTTGGTGAGCTTCATGCCATATTCTTGACTCACGAGGGTCTAGTGGCCTTATGTAATCACGTTGAGGAACATTCCCCGGAGTGATCTCAGTGGACTATCCGCTGACAACTACAGATCGAGTAACTACGGTTCGTAGAAGTGCTATTAGTGGTAGTTTTGTCTTAGTCCATCTTAATGTCAAAACCCTCGATAACGTGGGTTTTGACGCCGAAGCCAAAGATCTTACTGAACGCTTTTCTTGGGGAGAGTTTAATCATACTGTACATAAGTATGACCCAGAAAAGCCTGATAAAGAAGGCTATTGGTGGGCTACTTCAAAAACATTTAAGTCTCGTATCATTATCGAGATAGTTTTTGATTACCGTGGCGTTATGGTCTGGGTTATGGGCAAACAATACAAATGTTCCTGGGCTCGTTTTAATCGGTCTTTTGTAGTAACTAATCTGGAATATATAGATCAATCTCCTACCCATTACTGGGACTATTTATAGCTATTGCTCGCAAGTAGTGAAAATAAAAAGACTTAGGATGTAAACTAAAAATCTCTATGTAGTGCTATAATAAAGTATGAATAGAGTTCTTTTAGCGACGGTGTGCGGACTATTTTTAACTGGCACCTGCCTCGCGGATAGTAATATCCCCGACCCCGTAATCATGTGTCAAGATAGGGATGATGAGGAAGCTCCTCCTCTCGATGATCCCAACCCTTATTCTCATCCTTATGATCCAGATGATCTTCCGGTAGATGAGAAAGAGGAATTAAAAGAACCCCCGGCTTTTGTCAAAGAAGTTATTTCAGCTAAAGGAAATAGACAACCTACCAGTAGAATCATATTTATTTTTGATTGCTCTAGTTCGATGGGCTCCGAAAACAGATTTAAGAAAGCAATGGCAGCCCTTAAATCTATAATGCAAACCCCTATAGACGATATGCGCTTCATGATGATTGGGTTTAAAGAAAAACCCTTTATGTGGGAAGGGGTTAAAGAAAAAGGCGTTCCTAAATATTGGGCTAAGTTACCATCAATGATAGCCATAGAAAAGGCTAATAAGTGGCTTGATGGGATTAGCTGTGATAGCTACACTGACATATCTCCGGCCATTCTTAAAGCATTTGAACTTAATAAGAATGATGAAAAACTAACCATTATCATCTTTACGGATGGCAATAACACCTGGAGTGGAAGAGCTACATCTGCGCCATATCCTGGAGGAGAAACTCCTAAGACAGTTGCTGGAAAAATTATGGCTGCCCAAAAGGCTCGTCACGCTAAAGAAAAAAATAGTGATCCAAAAAAGCGTTTTGGCAGCGATTCCATTTCCATTTTTGTTCTAGGTGTTGGTAAAGATCAAAACGTTCCAATGTTATCTGCTATCGCGAAGGCTGGCTACGGTCCCTATCTTACTGAAGTGGCTCTTTACAACAAATCTTGTCCTGCTTGTATCCAACAATCCAGAAAATACAAAGTTATGCCTGGAGCAAAAGCTCACTACATGAATAAGCAAAAAGGAATGTGTAAGCCTCACGCTGAAGCCAACAAAAAACCCAAAAAGCCGCAGCCGAAAGGCAAGTAGTCGGCCCTTGCATGTTCTCAGTCGTTAGGTATAGTCCTAACTAAAAACCACTCCCATCAGGAAAAGGAATTTCCCAAAGATGTCATCAAAACATTGTGTCCCTATAGTCTCTCTCGTTCTTCTACTATCTGGATGCCCGGACTCCCGTTCCGGCATGGCTCCTCCGTCGCGGCCTGGTGTTAGTGCTAACGCAAACGTCAGTGCAGAGGATTTCGATCTAGGGCGACTCGCCTCTTTGTTGAATGAGAACAAGATTTCTGGCGGCGTTAAGGGTATTGAGGAATACATCAATATCCCTGCGAATGGGATCAACTATGTTGACCTCGATAAAGACAACAAGATCGATTATGTGGGTGTTTTTGAAGTTCGTGGTGAAGGTGCCAGCACTACCTTGGACTTTCGCGCATACAAGAGCAGCAAACCTGAAGAAGAGCCTATTGCTGTAGCAAATGTTAATATCAAATCAGCAGGGCAGACTGTCCAGATTGAAGCAGGTTATCCTAGTTATGTAGGCGGAGCATCGAGTCATTATTATGCTCCGACGCCATATCATAGTAATGGTCTTTCTCTTGGGGAGGCGTATTTACTCGCTCATCTGATAAGCCCTGGATATCGCAGCCGTCCCATTTATGTATCGCGCTTCCATACTCCTATGTATCGGAGGAGTTATTCTTGGCATGCACGGCCTTCGTCACAAATTCGTACACAAACTCGTACAACAGTACGTACCCGTACTTCTGTGGCCCCATCTCGTAAAGCTGCTCGCCCCACTAGTTTTAAGAGTTCTAATTATGCGAAGAAAAATGCTTCTCGCTATCGTAGTAGTGGAACTACAAGTCGTTCAGGTGTGCAGGGCTATAAGGCTCGAAGCAATACTCGCGCTAGAAACAATGCTAGTGGTTTCCGCCCTCGCACTACGAAACCTAAATCGACTCGAAGAAGTACTCCCAAGCCTCGCGCTAGAAGGTCAACTCCTCGTCGTAGTACTCCACGACGTAGCAGCCGTCGTCGTCGATAACTAAACATCGTTTGTGTCTTAAGCCCGCTGATCTAGGGATCAGCGGGCTTATTGCAATGACACCGATACCATCAACTTTGGAGAAGTATGACTGACACCTTGACCTGGCGTGATGAAGCTACTTACGCGGCAGTTATTTATCAAATTCAAAAGAGGGGAGGTATTCCTGCTTTTGCTGATGATGATTGGTCTAGTGGGCTTGTCACAGATCTCTTTGTAAAGATGTCTGGAGAAGGGTTGATTGCTCTGGATGATAACCAGTGGCAACTAACAAATAAGGGCCGAACTTTTTATCGAAACCTTCTTGCGGCTCTGGATCAGGCCAAGAAGTTCGAAATTTTCCACAAAGTCTGGATTACCAAAAGTCTTGCCGATAATGAATCGGAAGACGGGGTTCAGTGTTTTAGTGGTGTTTATGACCCTCGCTTTCTTGAGGACAAAAACCCAGGAGTAGAGCCCGAAGATCTTCGCATCGCGATGATGACTTACGTGGCAGATACTGTTCAAAACGATTCGAAGGTAGACACAGAGGGTTTCCGAACCGAACGTGTTATCTTCCTCCAGCGACTACTTGACGTACTGGATACCGGCAACACTGCGGATTTTTGGATCGGGATTAAGTCGGGTGAGTTCTTTCAAGAGGTCGAGGATATTGCTAATTCCGCATACCAGTGGCAAGATCTTGTAAAAGAAAACGAAGATGAGGCTTGGGAAACGGCGGCTGCCGTATATTCCGCTGGAATGCTTCAACAGCAAAAAATTCGTGGTCAAGAATGTAGTAGTTGTGGTGCGCCCCTCGCACTGCAAGAATCCGACAATTGCTGTGAAGAGTGTCAGGCTAGCTTTGATCCACCCCCACCCCCACCGGCAGAGTTTGAATGCCCTGCCTGTCAACACGATATCTACCAAAGCGAATCTCATTGTCGAGGTTGTGGTGCAGATATTAATTTCTCGCTTCCTACGGGAACAATCGACGAAACCGAAGAGGTTGTCACTGAAGTTATAGAGAGTTATGAGGACTCTTACTATGATGACCCTTACGCCTATGTGCCTTATGGCTATTACGATCCATTCGACCCTGTCGTGGACGCGCTAGCTTTTGGCATTCTCTGTTCTGTGCTGATTTAATCAAAGGAGATTAAATGACTACTGCTATTTTTGTTGTGCTCGGGGCTGTTGCCCTGTTCGGATTTTTTCTTTATATGGTCAATTCTCCTGCCCCCGGCAGTACAGAACCGGCCTCAACCGCTTCCTATGCTGGGCTTGCCGAGAAAAAGAAAGAGAATCGCGGCTTTGTCGATCCTCTTGATAACTCTCAACTTGGCGTCGATACGGAAGACGTGACTCTTCGCCTTAAAAATCACAAGACTGTGAAGATGCGGGTAAATGGCAGAAACGCCAAGAAGCTTCGTTCTTCCGGTTTTCGGGCATTTCCCCGGTTTAGGTCCAATCTTCGAGACGGAGAGAGTTTTTATTTCTGCTTTGAAGATGCTCTAGACGTTATCTTGGACATTGCTGATCTGATGGAGATGTTTGATTCCTACGAGGATGATTATTATCCCGAGTATGAGGTTTATGACGAAACCTTTGAAGAGGATTGGGAAGCTGACGTTGAGGCTGAGGTAGAGCCTGTAACCGAGGAGGTTGTAACCGAGGAGGTCGTAGAAGCTGCGGTCGAAACAGAACCTATGCAGGTTGAAGCACCTGAGGTTGTTGAAACACCTGTTGTAGAAGATGTTCCCGCAACACCCGTTTATTCGGAGCCGGAGCCTAGCTATTCTGCACCTGAGCCTAGCTATTCTGCACCCGAGCCTAGCTATTCTCCGCCTGAGCCCTCGTATACGCCGGATCCTCCGTCGTATGATTCTGGCTCCTCATACGGTGGTGGATCATCGTATGATTCTGGTGGTGGCGGATCATCGTATGATTCTGGCGGCGGCGATTACTAATCTCCGTAAATAGGCTAAAGGCCCCTGTTTAACAGGGGCCTTTGGTTTGTCATCTCATCTCTAACTCATTATAGGATAAAATGAAAAAGCTAGTATTTAGCCTCATAACACTTTTATGTCTCGCCCCTTCCGCATATTCACAAGAAATAGCTCCAGTTGGTACGAAATCAGTAACTGTTGGGGTTACCGTTTTTGCTCCCTGCGTTATGAAAGGTGAGGACGGAGAACTAACCGGTTTTGATATCGATTTGTGGAACGCTATCAGCGCTAAGTTGGGGGTAAATACAGTCTATAAAGAAGTTCCCTTTACTAGTCTTATTCCCGGTATTGAAGATCATACATACGATGCAATCGCAGCAGGATTGACCATTAATTCTGATCGAGAAAAAAAGATCGACTTTTCTCAGCCTTACTTGAATAGCGGTCTAAGGATTGTTGTAAACGACAAGGATGAGGGCGTTTTTGATCTAATTAGATCTCCTGTAGTTAAAAAAGTATTTAGTCTTCTTGGGATGTTCTTTCTGTTCATAATAGTAATGGCTCACATTATCTGGATCGCAGAAAGAGGTAAAGACTCTATAAACGATAAATATTTTCCCGGTATTTTTGACGCCTGCTGGTTTGCTGTTGTAACATCTAGTACCGTTGGTTATGGCGACACAACTCCTCAAAAATGGGTCGGGAAGATAGTATCTGTTATACTGATTCTTTCTGGTGTGGTTTTGTTCGGTATTATTGCGGGAGAGGTCTCTGCTGCAGTCACTACTGCCAACCTCAACTCCCAACTTAGTGCTGATGATCTTAGTGGAAAGCTCGTTGCAACCAAAGAAGGGACAGTAAGCGAGGACTATTTACGAAGAATGGGTGCTACCGTTGTCACATTCGAAAACATCGAAGACGCATATAAAAAGGTAGCCTCGAAAGAACTTCGGATTGCTGTTTTTGACTCTCCGAGTGTTCTCTACTACGCAAATACTCCGGGATTAGGTAAAGGTAGAATTAAAACATCGGGTGATCTTTTTTATCCGCACCACTTTGGTTTTGCCTTTCCAGAAAATAGTGTGTTGACGGAACGAGTTAATCGCGCCTTGCTTGAACTAAAAGAATCCGGCACTTATCAGCAAATCTACGCTAAATGGTTTGGATCGAATAAGTAAAGAGATGTTATCTCTTTAATCGTTACGCCCGGTTTCTCCGAATGAGAAGCCGGGTGTTTGCGTGCCCCCCAGACAAGCTCCGAAGCTCTCTGTTGCGCCCCCTGTCAAGACGCGATACCCTGACACTCCCTTGCTAGAGGGCCTTCAGCGGGCTCTGAGGCTTAATGATGAAAAAACTACAAGCTCCCGGCTGGTTCTACCAACCCCCAGCACCGTCTACTATTAGTGACCACGGTGTAGAGCAACACGGAGATTATCTACAAGGAAAATCCGTTGCTGTTTTAGTTACAGGCAGTATAGCGGCTATGAAAACTCCGCTCATAGTCAGATCCTTGAGACGGCTTGGGGCCAAGGTCACTGTCTTTGCCAGTAAATCAGCTTTGTTGTACGTTGGCGAGGATAGTTTAAGCTGGGCAGCAAACCGCCCAGTAGTTACTGCTTTAACACCCAAATCTGAACACCTAAATGGCAGTAAACCTTATGATTGCTATTTAGTTGTCCCTGCTAGCTACAATACGATAAATAAGATAGCTAGCGGAATTGCGGATTCGGTGGTTACCACCACTATGGCTTCTGCTATTGGTCAGCTACATAATAAAAAATGCTCTATATTAATAGCTCCTGCAATGCACGGGAGTATGCATAACCCCATACTTAGTAAAAGTTTCACTGATTTACATCAATTAGGTGTTCGGTTCATTAAACCTAGGCAGGAATTCGGTAAAAACAATCTTCCATCAAAGGATATGATTGTAAGTTCCGTGTGTCGATCAGTATCAGACTCACCGATTAGGGATGTTCGTATTCTAGTAACGGGAGGTCCGACTCCTGTTAAAATTGATGATATCCGCAGGCTTACCAACTGTTTCAGCGGAAAACTTGGAATAGCAATAGCTAAAGATCTATATCTAGCAGGCGCTGACGTAATACTCCTGCAATCAGTGTCTGGCATAAGACCTCCTGAGTGGCTTCCCCATAGACTATATGAAGACTATAATGATTATTTGCAAACTACACTTACTGTCGCCGCCTCTGCGACCTATGGTATCTTTTCTGCAGCCGTAGCAGATTATGGGCCTGCTCATGCTATTGATGGAAAAATTCCTAGTGGGAAAACGTCACTTACTATTGAATTAGAGCCTCTCCCTAAGGTTATTGAAGAAGTAAAAAATCTGGCAGCCGAAAACACCTCAGCGGTCGCTGTTCCAGTAAAAATCATCTCCTTCAAATTCGAAGCTGACGCGGACATATATCAGCTTCGAAGAATAGCTGAAAAGAAAATTCGAGACGAAGGCCATATGGCTGTAATCGGGAATTCCAAAGTAGCTAATACCCAAGATAGTAAAAATCATCACGCTATTTTGTTTAGTGATGATAAAAAACGTAGAGAACTTAAGTTAGTTCCTGGTATAAAACAAGACCTATTACGAGGTAAGCCCGGCATTGCTGCGGGAATCAGAAAGCTCATTGAGGAGGAAGAATTATGCGAAGAATAGTTTTTTTAATCTTAGGTTTGGCGCTTTCTGGCTGTAGTGTTACTCCCACACCAGCTACATCGGTTACTACACCGGCTACACCAGAGATTCAAGCTATCGAAGAACCAAGGCTCTCAGATGTTAAGTCTTTAAGTAAATGGGAACACAATCTTCTTTTGAATTTATGGATTCATCTTGTGTCGGAAGAATTCCGTCTTACTCGCGAACTTATCGAAAACCCTGATGAAGCTAGTGCTATAAGACCTGTGCTAATCACGGTTAAAGAACAATCAGACGAGACGTGGCAACTCTTGTTTTCTAGCTTGCGTTGATCAAATAGTCCTATAGACTAGATAGTTAAGGAGTTTCTATGTCCCTACCTCGTGTCACAGAAAATTGCGATAAGGCGCTATTGCGTAGTAGTGCTGAAGACCCCGAGTTCATCTCCAAATCTCTAACCCATCTTGATGAAGTAAATCCCGTAATCTCTAATATGCTTAGAGGTATTTGCGAGGAATTCAATGTAGGAGAAAATCCTACAATACCGCTTAATAAAGCGATTGGTATGGCGGTTCTAGTTTATCGTCAACTTGAATCTCAAGTTGAGGCAGACGAAATGCAAAAACAAATCTTAGGCTAAGAGGTTGAGCGATGTTGATTACTGCTCATTTTAATTTGATGGTATCAGACCCCAAGAATGGTCAGGTGAGTTTTGACAAAAAGATCTTTGTTAAACTCCCTACAAAAGAACTTCCAGAAGGAGAATTGGTTACAAAAGAAATATGTTTTATCCCTCATAGGGGGTCACATATCACCCTAGATAAGCCGAATCTCAAAAAGTACATAGTTTGGAACACTAATCTTGTGCTTATCGATGATCAACATAGGCTAGAGATTGAGATATTAGATCCAGATGAAACTTCGGTTTACCCCAATATGCGGGGCTAGCCCCAAATCCAAGACTCCCACCGAGTTACGCTACCTCTTTTTTCTCGTAGGTAGCTTGGCTGGGTGGTATGCTGGTCGTAGACGCCCAAGCGACAGGAAAAAATAACAATGGACGAACACAAGTTTAACTGGCTGCCTTTGATTTCAGAAAACACTCAGGACACCCCGGAACTTGATTGTTACTCAATAACTGGAGTAGTTTTCACCGAGGATTTCGGTCCTTGGAAAAAGGACGAAAAAGTTGATTGGTTATCAATCGATTTTACTCATGGGTTAGTAATTGAGCACAATTCTAGCGGAGAGAATGTTAGATACGCTCAAATCAGGCTCACAGCAATTGCAGGGGAAACTCTTTAACTGTAGGTATAGTGCAGTGGGGGGGTTAATAGCCCCCGCACTGACAGCCTAGTCTCATTAGTACCGTTATTTCGCAGGAGCACGCTTCGTTGTTAAATTTAATGTGCTTCGACTCTATATCTAACAATTCCCCATTAGATATTTTTACAACATAACGTATATACTCCCCTTCTTTATAGATATCTTTAACTTTTGCTCGCTTAAACCTGGGGAAGCTGATACTGTCTAATTTGACTATATCGCCAATAGTTATTCCTTTATGTTCTGCGATATGTTCTGACATTTTTGTAATTACATTATACCAATTAAATTAGCCCGTAATACTCTTTATGTTTGAGACGCAATTGGGGCGAGCTTCATGCCGCTCTGCGTCAAGAGTCAATGCCTGGCCGTAAGCCTTGCCACTCCAAGGGCTTAAGCTTTGGAAAATTTGGCTGGCAAGTCTCAAGAGGAGTTGATACCCTAAGTGGGTCAAGGGCCAGACTATCTTTATTAATGTGTTGAACACATTCTTTTTTACTTTACTTGCGCCCCCCAACACATCGTCAACTTGTTCCTGGTGGAGAGAATATGCGTCTGGGTGGGGCTTTAAAGCCGGAAATCTATTGTGAACCGGCCACAACACAAACTAAAATATGCAAAGTAGATAACTGCGGTGATACTACTAGAGAAAATAAGGAATACTGCACTGAGCACGTAGTAGCTCAACCTTATGTTCAAGACCTTCTTAAACGGATGAAAGACCGTGATGTAGAGGATGAGCAGGTGAGAATGCAGGGCACTGTTGCGGTAAACTTGAACGGCATTACCGTTCAAGAAATAACGCTCCAATTAAAACAAAATGGAACCCGAACGGTTGAGCGATTGACTCGCGAAATAGATCTCGATAAATCGGTTATTCGAAGTTACGTGATTGCAATGAAAACTGCTGGTTTGGTTTTACATAGCTGGACTGAGCGAAACTCTATTGCAGTGACCTTAGTTAAACAACCCAACCAGATAGAAAAATAGCAGTGAGTAGATCAACAACGCATATCCTGCTCCGGGGAGTATCCCGAGGCCAAGAATCACGTCTTAGCTACACCTTGTCCACCGGCAGGGAGGTAGCGATGTTTATTCTTCCTACCGGAAATCTTCGATTTCCCACAAAGAACAATGAAGGTTTGACTCCCGATGAGGTAATGGAATTCATCCCCCACATCCAGAGAACAGCCAAAATTGCTCGTCTTTTGTATTCCAAACCTGAGCAAGAATTGGTTGAGCCAGAGCTACCTAGGCCGGAACCGACAAAAAAGCCGAGGGATGAAACTCGCCGGGTTCCGAGAATAAAATGCAATTAAGCGAAGATAAAGCTTATTTGCTAACCATTCGAAACTCTCTGCGGAAAACAATAAAAACTCATAAAAGTGCGCTCGCTCGGATTAAAAAGTCCAAGAGCCGAAAGCGTCTTGACGCAGAGAAAATGCTGAATCATAGTCGTGAATTAGAGGCTTGTGGTGCGGCACTAGAGAAAACTGTTAACGCAATAGACGACCTAAAAACCAGCGAATTGAAGTAATTTATGCCTACCCCAAAAACCGGCACAAAAGCTGCGCTGCTTAGTAAAATCTCAGCAAACAGTTCGAAACCTACGCTCCAAAAGGAGATTAAAAAGCTCAGAAGTGAGCTTTTGGCGGCGCAAAAAGAGAATGATCGGCTTAAAACCCCACCCCTCTCTTACGGGACGGTAATTTCAGTCAACGGTAAGCTCACAACGCTTTGCTGTGATGGCAAAGTGATTGAAGTCTTGATTCCAAAGAAAATCAAAGACCTCAAGCGGGGCGAGACTTTGCGTCTAACAGGAGATAACAATCAAATATGTGCAAAGTCCGATTGGCAACTGCCAGGAGAAATTTGCATCGTAAAGCGCGTTGTAGACGATGATCTAGCAGAGGTTGAATATCAGGGCTCGGATCACCTTATTTATAGGGGCAATCATCCGGATCTCAAGAAGGGGGATCGAGCTGTAATCGATGCCTCTGTTTCTATTATCATCAAGAATTTGGGCACAACAAGTGACGATTATGTCATTGCTGAGCAACCTACGGTAGTTTGGGATGACATCGGGGGCTGTGCAGTAGCAAAACAAGAGCTTATCGAAGCTATTGAAATGCCCCATACCCACGAAGATATTCATCAGTATTACGGCAAGAAGCCAATCAAAGGTATTCTTCTTTGGGGTCCTCCTGGTTGCGGTAAAACTTTGCTCGCGCAAGCCGCCGCTAATGCTCAGGCAAAAGTCCACGGGCAACAAGTAGCCGAGGGCTTTTTCTCCGTTAAAGGGCCGGAAGTACTAAGCAGATTTGTTGGAGATGCAGAGGCTGCTGTTCGAGCGCTTTTTGCTCGTGGTCGAGAATTCCAGAAAGAAAATGGTTACCCAGCACTTATTTTCATAGACGAGGCGGAAGCTCTTTTGAGTCGCCGTGGGAGTGGAATTAGTTCTGACGTTGAAAAAACAATTGTCCCTACCTTTTTGACAGAAATGGACGGTTTTACTGATTCTGGATCGATGGTTATTCTCGCTACCAACCGCCCTGATGTTTTGGATCCTGCGGTTATTCGCAGTGGTCGTATTGATCGAAAGATCCAAATCACTCGTCCTGATCGAGACTCAGCAAAAGAAATTTTCTCTATTGCTTTGAAAGCTGTTCCAGCCCAAAAAGGGCTTCGTCGATCTGCGATAGTGGCAAGCGCAGTTAAGGAGATGTTTTCGGAACGTTATCCTCTATATGAAATTACTCTTCAAGGAAAGGTCAAACGGCGAGTTATTTTGGGATTGCAGCACATCTGTAATGGAGCGATGCTAACTAATATTGTTGGCCGAGCGTCTAACATTGCTATGCGTCGTGATATCGCAGAAAAAACCCAAACAGGTGTTGACTCTACTGACATAGCAGAAGCTGTTAACGAAGAATATGAAGAAAATCTTCCTCTAGAACATAAGTCGGCATTGGAAGAGTTTACTCGTGATTTGAAAAACGAGATTGGTGGTATTAAAAAAATCCTAATTAGGTAAGTCTTTTGTTATAATGGTTTATTATGGCAAAACGTAGAAACCCAGATGAAGAAAAAGAAGAAGGTGGCGGCAACCCTCTTATTATTGTAGGAGTAGTCGCAGTCTTAGGTATAGGGGCGTTTTTGATGCTCAAGAAAAAACCTAGACGAACAGCGTTTGCGCCGGGTAGCGTTCCGGGTCAAGCACCAGGTAGTGTTCCTGGTCAAGCGCCTGGTGGTGTTCCCGGTCAACTACCTGGTCAACAGCCAACAGGGACAGCAGCCGGTATTGCTGCTATACTAGGTCCTCTTGCACAAGCAGGTTCCCAGATGTACGGTGCTCACACCAACGCGCAAGTTCAGCAAGCACGAATTCGTGGCCGCTAATTCGGAATTGTCTTAACTAAGATATCGTTGATTTTTAACACCCCTTCTGATGGAGTGCCACCTTTGAAGCTCATTTCAACTTTAGCTTTTGTGGGTGTGCTTAGCCACTTAGTATTTGTTGAAACCATAGCATGGCCTTCTTCACAAGAATGCATATCAACCTCAAAGTTGATTTTAAGCTCTTGTAGATTAAGACTTTGATGGTTAGCTAAAGAGAAGAGAGGGATTTGAACTTCCTTCTCGACAAGATTGCCCCCTTCAACAATAGGGAGACGCATATCTACGTATCGAGGCTCTAGCCTGCCATCTTCCACCTCAAAAAAGCCTTCCAGCCATCTTTCGGCAGCGCCCCGACTAACATCGGCAGCTTCGTCTACTGCGCTGTGAATAGACTTAAAAAGCTCGGTTAACTTAAATTGGTGTGCCATACAGCAAGTATACCACTAAGTGGTGGGCGGGGAAGTACTTGAACCTCCGGCAGGAACAATAGCTTGCTGTAGGATATCTAGAACTCTGCTGAGACCTTCGGGCATTCCATCGTCACGAGCGACAACTTTAACGTCGTACTTAGCGGAATTGTCCGTGGCTCGGGTGTGAGAGCTTTTAGAGCTTACAGCACCGTGAACATTAACTGATGCGGAAAACAACCCAAACCCATATTTGGCTTTGGCGTCTATACTAGCCTCGGCATGTTTCTCACTACTATCTTTAGTTGATTCTTTCACTTCCATAGTGAAATTAATATCAACTTCCTTAATCCCTAATGCTGGATTATTGACTATAGCTAACAACGGAACCTTTAAGTCAACCTTTTCCATAGTTACTGTTCCGCTTTTATCATCTTGAACTGGTTTGGTGAAGCTAAAATCAACTGTTCGTGCTTTTAGGGATTTAGTAGCCTCGTCTTCTTCCATTCCGACAGTTTTAATAAAGTTGGCGGCGGCCTGGGCTAATTGGATTTGTGCATCGCAGGCAGCGGCTAGCGGGCCTCCGATTAAGTCTTTCATTGGTAGACCTTGAAATTGCTGTGATAAGTTTGACATACCTCTAATATACCAAGATAAAATAATTTCTGCAAATAACATTTTGTTCTAAATATATGCCATATAAGGAGTAAACTCCGCGAGCTGTAGTTTGGTAGAATAGGTGTATGAACAAAACATCTATCAAAAATGCCATTGCAGTTTTGACTTCTCAGGATATTAAACCTTATGAACTCCTTTTGGCACTCGGGGAGAGAGATATCGTTCCTGCTGATGAAGCTAATAATATTGAGAATCAGGTTCAATCTCGCGAAGGGTCGATAACCCCTGAAGGTTTTGTTCGTAACGCAATTGCAAAACTAAAGACGCTATCTTTTCAACAAAAAGACTGGGTGATTAGCTCTCTGAAAACAGCTATTGGCGACACATCAGTCCTAAGCGGTATAGGTGAAACCCCTTCTTCACCAAAAAATTTGATTTACTGGGCTGTTGTCTTAGGTTTTCTTTTACTCTTCGCCACTAAAAAATAATCGCAGGTCCGACTTGCCATCTAAGCAACTTATGGTATCTTCTCCCTAGGAGAAGGTATGATCAAAAAAATTCTTTTATCTTTACTGTTTTTAATGCCACTAACGGCGTATGCGGACGATTCAGCAAACACAAAACCTGAAGAGGCCAAAGTCGTCGAAGGCGAGGCTGCAGAAGCAGATGAAGAAAAAGACGTAGATGAAAAAGTTCTGCGGCTTACACTAGGTGCAGAAGTAACAAACCAGTATTTCTTTAGAGGTCTTCGTCAAGAAAACCAAGGATTTATTGCACAGCCTTGGGCCGAGCTTAAACTCAGCCTCTATTCAAATAACTGGTTAACTGATGTTAGAGCGGTAGTCGGAACCTGGAACTCATTTCATAGCGGGCCTACAGGAGCAGCAAGTAAAGCTGATACTCCCGCAGCTTGGTATGAAACGCGATTCCATGCTGGGGCCGAAGCAGATCTATTTAAGCATATCACCGTTGGTGGTGGCTATATGGTCTACACTAGCCCTAACGACTCTTTAGAAACAGTCCATGAATTTTATATCACACTGGCAATCGATGATTACTATGTGTGGCATGACCTCTCACCCGAAGAACTCCTTGAGAAAGGAGAGAAGTTGATCTGGAACGGTGTTCGTCCCAGAGGTAAAATAGCTTTTGAATCTGCGGGTCAAAGAGATAATGGGCTTAACAATGGTGTCTATGCGGAAGCCTCTATTCGGCCAAGCTGGACTCTAAATTATGGTTTTGTCTTCACAGTAGCTGTGCCTGTTAAAATTGGTTTCAGCGTGGATCAATACTATGAAAAACCGGTAACAACTCCTGGTCGTCTTCCTCGTGATGACGCCTTCGGGTTTACTGATATCGGTCTTGAAGGAGATTTCCCTCTCGCCTTTTTAGGCGATAAGTGGGGTGAACTTTCCCTTACCGTAGGCGGTCACTGGCTCTACTTGGGTCAAAATACGTCTGCTGTTAATAACGGTGACAAGCACGTTGGTATAGCTACTGGCGGTTTTCGCTTCCGTTACTAACCAACCCACAACCTTGGCTTTAAATAACCCCGACATAGTCGGGGTTATTTTTTTAGTCTTTTTCTATGAAGGATATGTAATAAGCAATTCTATAGGGTGAAGTTGCTGCATTTCTTGTGAATGTAAATCTAACATTTGCTCCGGACGTTGTAATAGCTGTAGTAAAGTTAGCAATATCTGTTCCATCTGTAATTGTTGTGAATACGGGAGATCCGACTATTGTAGCTGTTCCAGCCGAATTATGTGCCAGCATTTGACTTACAACGAAACTACCTCGGTTAGCTGGAGATCCTACTATTTCATTTGCAACCATATTGATTTGGAAGCTATAGGCACGACCAGAATCCGTCGGTATGTCGATATCCACAGAGGCGGTCGCCCCACCAATCAAAATCTCATGAGCAACGAAACTCCATTGTGCGTTAGCTGGACCTAGAGGGAAGGCACCAGCACTACTCCCGCCGCTTGCAATTTGAGCAGAGAAGGCTCGCTGTCCGACAATATCGGCTCCTGCAGTCTTGCCTTGAGCGAAAGTGTTATTCGCCTCACAGGTTGCTGCGAATCCTCCCAAGATAGCAGAATATTGACCTGTGTTTTGTGAGTAATAGCCGTGAGCAAATGTGTTGTATCCGTTTGCATAAGTGTAATAGCCACCGAAAGCTACGTTGTGCGGATCTCCTCCGGTTCCTGCCTCGCAATTAGATCCAAAAGCGAAGTTCCATCCGCCTCCTGCGCCGTCATCGGCTTTAGATCCTCTACCTATAGCGACTCCAATGTAACCAGTGGCAGTATTGTCATATCCAAGAGTGAAACATGATGTTTCAGAAGTGTTGTTATAGCCTATCGCGGCAGAGTTGTCTCCGCTTGTTGTATTTCCGTAACCAACAACTAGAGACTGTGGTCCGCTATTGGTATTATTACGACCCGCAGTAAGACTATTCCAGCCTGAGTCTACGGTGTTGTTTCGACCAAAAGCTGCGGAGTTATAGGCAAAAACTCCCATGGTATTATCGTAGCCCTGTGTCATACTTTGGCTGGCAGAAACTATATTTCCTCGCCCCTGAGCAAATCCGTTATGTCCGGGATCGTCAAAAGAGAGTGATGTAGTAGTGGCACTACCTGTGCCGGTAGTAACCAGGCCAGATGCAGCAAAGGTTCCTGTTAATTTTCTAACCCAAGTTACTAATGAAGAATTAGCTGTTGACGGCAAAATAACTCCGGTAGCCCCGCTTCCTGCTTGGGTTAGTGTTTGTCCTGCGGAAAAGGTTCCTGTAATACCACCAGAGTGGTTAATACGAACCTGACCACTTACAAAATTATCTCGTCCTTGTATAAATCCATAATCAGATCCAACACCCATCTGATTAGTGTTACCTACAGATATGCAGCTATTATTTCCATCCAGAACTTGAGCATTACCAACCACAACCGAGCTAAAGACCGATCCATTAAGATCATTATAGGTGCCTACAATAGAACAATAAGCAATCCCCTCAGCAGTTAATCCGTTACCCCAAAATATTGAATAGCTAGAAGAACTAGTTAGCGTGTTATCCCAGCCCCCAGCCAGTAATCCATATGGGTTAACTAGGTCTTGCTCATACCCACATACCAAAGTGTCATATGGATTAGTTATGTCATTTCCATAACCAAAGATAGCGCTTTGATAGGCGAAAGTTCCTGTTATAGTGTTGTTTTGTCCAGATACGAAGTTAGCTCGGCCAGTTACTGATGGGATAGTGTTATCTCTGCCCTGGGCTAAAGAGTAGGGAGTTCCAACAATATTATCACGACCCTGAGCCATAGAGTTATGGGCTCCCGAATTAATATCGTTACTTAGTCCTTGTGAGAGACTATTATCTGCGTAGCTGGTAGTATTGTCCTTCCCTTGCAAAAATGCTTGGTAAACATAACTCCCAGTGTTACCCTCCAGATAGTTATTTTCTCCCTGAGCAAAACTATAGTATCCATACTCTAGTCTGTTTGTATTTCCTTGCGCAAAACAATCGTTGCCATTTATAGAGTTTGAAGTACCTTGAGCCATAGAATTCGAGGCAGAAGAGTTAGATCGTCCTTGAGCAAAAGATTCATCTGAACTTGCGCTGTTTGCATCCCCTTGAGCAAAAGCATTAAGACCTGCGATACAAGCATCGCCTTGAGATAAAGCATTTTCTCCGATAGCAGTAGGAGCCACTGTTCCTTTTCCAATTGCAGCATTAGTTCCGGCACCATCGGTAAAGAATCCTCCGCCGCCACCGCCGCCACTCCCACCTAGAGATTGGACCAAGCTTATTGATCCATCAGTAGCGCTGACAATCATTACACGTCCAACTAGTTTTTCCTCTGTTCCGGCAATGACAGATATTTCTCCCGGCGTATCAGACAGATAAACTAGATCTCCAATAGCAGCAAAGCCACTTGTGTCTAGACCATTGAAACTTCCGCTTATTAGAACACTGGCACATTCAGTATCTGCTACGTCAGAAACACAAATACCCAGAACAGCACAATTTGCTGATGTGGTTGCGTCGGCTAGGTTAATGGTAGGTAATTGGTCGGTGCCATCGAAGCCTACTTGGCGTACGAGACTTCCCTTTTCAAGAACTCCTCCACTAATGTTTTTGGCCTTAACGAAGCATTTATCATCTATGTAAGCCGTAGAAAGTTCGAAACTATTATTTAGGTGTTCGTCAGAACAAAAGTAGACAACTACACCGGCATTATTTTTGAATGCGGGATTAGTTCTATCGCTGGGTCTGGCTTGCAGGAAAGCTTTCCCACCGACCGCTCCGGTCGCCAAAACTTCACTGGGGTTTAATCCGATATATCCTAACGAAGCTAGTGTTTGCTTATTACAGCTACAATCAACAGCAGCAAGAATTGTTTCAACGTAAGCCCTATTAATAACAACAAACTCACCTGTACTAAAGTTAATAGCCATACTTTAGTATACATCATTTCAAAAATTTGATGTTGTTATATCTATAATATAGATTAATTACCTAATTCGCTGGCCGTTGACCAGCATAGTGTTTTGATGTATGCTGTAAGTTGAGAAAAATCACTAGAGCAAGGCGCGAGGACTCTGATGCCTATTTTTGATCCTGTTGACGGTGGCTGTGCATCCGATAAAACCCAGCCACCAAGGGATCTCCGTAAGGATGATCCTACGGAGTGGGGGAAGAAGACTCTTGGTTCAGAAGAGTGGAAAACAGGTCAACAATCACTAGAGGCCAAACTGCATCGTAAAGCTGCATCAGAGATGGTTGAGTTTATCAGCCCAGGGTCTCAGCCCGAGCTTGAGCATTCTATTTATGCAGGCTATCATCCTGGCAATCAGGATTCTTCCTTCGAAGGGGGAGATTCCTGGGAAGAGGATGACATTCGGCCTGCGGGTATAAAAGCTATTGCAAAAGAAGCCCTCACTAAGGGCCGAAATAAACTCAGAGATATACGAACAAGAGTCGTCAATAGGATTCTTAGAAGGGTGCCGTTCGGTGAAAGTATTAAAAGTGCTATACGAAGGCGGGCATGAAGATCTTTTTCTCATCGATGATCTTACAGCGTCTTGGCCTGGATGGAATTTTATCGATTTTACTCAAAAAACTCCCTTATACGTAACTCATCAGGGAGGTGAAGCTAGACTTAACCTAAGAAAAGTTCTCCACATTCAAATTCTGAGAAAAAAGATAGTTTTGACTCAGACTAGGGTTAATTACCCTGACGAAAATCCTCTCAATGAAGATTCTCGTTACGAAGACCCATTGAGCTAAAATGCCTGCTTACGACTATTCTTGTCGCGATTGTGGGCATAATTTTGAGACGTTCCAAAAAATCGTCGAAGACCCTCTTAGATACTGTCCTCGTTGCTACAACGGAAAAGTATCTCGTTCTCTAGGGAGAAGGTCTGCAGTGCTATTCAAAACTGGTTTTAAGCTGCCATCAGAGCAGCTTGAATGGAACGCTTACAAAAAGATGTCGTAGTATGATGTGTCAGAGAACCAAATACAAAAACTGTAGTTGCCCCGTATGTAGACGCAGAAAACAAAAGTGGATAATTAAGCTTCTGGATTTTCATCGAGGAAAACAACAAGCAATGGAGACCCGCACTCGCGGAGGTATTCCAAGTTATATAACTCTTCAAAAATGGTATTCGCTGCCGTCGGCAGTTAAGGGACAAAGTGAGCGAAATTTCAGAAACTCCAATTCCAGATTCCAGTTCTAAGTTTAAGCGAAAAGCCTATGTAATGGGTATTTTGTTTGTGTTGGCTTTTGGGCTGGGCACTTTTGTTTACTTACGGTTTTTCACTCAAGAAGCTCAAAACCGTATGAGCCGAACTCTCCAAAACTGGACTGGAGTTGACGGAACTCTAGATATCTATGCAGATGGAAAGCTAGTCAAACGGTTCATTGAGATTGATAAGTTCTCTACAGCTAAAGGTACCGAAGATGGTGCTGTAAGACCCTATCGCTATGCTTGGGGTGTTTGGGACAAGAACCTTAATCATCAAAAAGATGAAGGAGAGAACGTAGTCTATTTCGAGGTTTCGGTTCACTCTACTTATGTCTTCTACCAGGAGGGGAGGTAATGAACTTAACTGACCTAACTCTAATGGCCGTCTTACCTTGGATTGCAGTTCTTGCCCTCAATGCAGGTTACTGGGTTCAGATTGTGAAGATCCATCTTCACAGAGAAGTTCGAGATATAGCAATATCAAGTTATATATGCTTTGATATTGCCTACACTATATTAGCTTTTGAGGCTTATCATATAGATTCAACAATATTCTTGGTAAAGAATATTCTTACTTTTATCTCAACTAGTATTCTCATCGGTCAGATTTGGTATCACCAAGATGATGAGTGGCACGATGATGAAAGTAAACTTTGTGTAAATGAGGAGTGTCCCAACGAGATAGAAGACATTTGGAATTTCTGTCCTGATTGCGGAGCCCCTAAAACCTTTGTGGTGGATATAAGTGCCTGACGATAAAATTGTTTGGAATGAAAAAGAGTTAGACGCTCTTATAGAGCGAAAGCTTAAAAAACAACAACATCCGATGACTTCCGAGGAAAGAACGACACTTAGTCGTCGTCGTTATACAGTATTTTTTTATACTTTGTTTCTACTTTTTAATATGGTGATAGCCGGGCTTTTGACTTATGCTTTTCTAGAAACACAAGAACTTGCTAGAGGAGCTGTCTTTATTATTGCTGCCGGTATTCCTGTTATTTATGGGATTCTAATGGACTGCGATAAAATCACTTGGAAGTTGCCTTAGGTAGAGGAATACACTCTCCTTCAAAATGATTTTCAATAGAAAATACAAAAACGCCTATTAAGGTGAAAATAATAAACCCAACAATCATCTCTATTAAATCTTTATGCCATCTTCTCATAAATCTATTGTAGTGAATCTTATTCTAGAAGTCACTGAAGAAGATATTGAAGAAGGGAAACATCATGCAGGGGAGTATCATCTATGTCCTGTGGCGGTATCGCTCAAAAAGCTAGGGTTCACAAACATAGATGCTGATGAAGACCGTATCTTATTGACCAGCGGACCAGAACGATACGTCTTTAAAACCCCTAGACTCGTCAATCATTTCATTAGTGACTTCGATCACGGGCGAGAGGTAAAGCCTTTTAAGTGCAGCCTAGAGATCCCCCGTATTGTGATGGAGGAGGATGAGAGAAAACCTCTCTTTAGGCGTGAACTTGATTATTTGAAATAATCTAGTAGTATGAATATATGATCATCAGAATTGTGAAACTACTTCTCAAACCTTGGGTTATTGCTACCAGCAGCAGCTTAACTGCGGCCTATTTAGTTAAAAATGAACGGCGGAAGTCATCTCGTATTCGAGAAGCCAAACTAGAGCTTATCGAACAGCAGCGAACAATCGATAGATTACGGGCAGAATTAGGTAAAGAACGCTTTCAGAGGCAGGAGGCCGAGAAAGCTGCAGAAACTAAACAAGATAACAAAAAAGTGGTCGAAGACACAGAGAAACCTCCAACAGAATAGCTAGATTATGGGTAAAACTGAAAGTGGGCGCTGGGACGATCATTGGTCTGAGGTTAGATCCAAGACTGAAACCCAGCGAGTCAGGCGCACAGACACTCAGCGTATTGCGCGGGTAGATTCTAGAAATGCCCGAGAGCAACGTAGAGACGCTCACGATGCTGGGCTTAAGGCTGGCTACGGACACTGCCTATCCGACGTAATTGCATACTTACGTCACGCAAATCACTATCAACAAAAAGTTGATCTTCAGCTTATTGAAGATTGGCGTCGTAATGTTGAAAAATGGAGAAAAACTCCTAATAGCGGGCCTCCTCCTCAATTAATATGGGAGAGACTAGGAAAATTCGGTGGATAAATCAGGCCGTCATACTCATAAATTTAGAACTAAACTAGTTCTCCAAAATCCACAGGAAACGGTTGCTGTTGATATTTGGGCAGACTTTAATGGGTTGGACTTTTCACTCGGTTTGCCTAATGCAGCGCATCGAGCACAGGTTGTTCTTAGGGCAATAACTTGCGCCAAAACCTCAGAAAGGGTGTCTCTCCAGAGAATGCCCTCTCGTAAAGTTTTATGGAATAAAATTTTAGACAACTATCTAGAAACTTATAGTGGGATAGTATGACAGACAAGCCTGAACCTGTTGGAGAGATAAGAACATATAACGCTATTGATTTTATGGCGCTAACCTTGTTACTGACTGATCGTAAGTTGCACGCAGCTTGTGATCAAGCAGACAGCGGTTTTTGGCTTAAAGAGGCTTTTGAAAAAACGACCAAAGCTAACTGCCATAAGCTATGGGACGAGCTTCCTGCAGATCAGAAGAGCCATTATCGAAAATCAGCAAGAGCATATATTTTTGGCAATAAAGAAATATCACAGCTATCTAGGAAAAAATGGGAAAAGTTTTAGACTACCCCTACTTTAACAACGGGATAATGCTGCATCCTGACACTAACGAAATTATGTGTCGGGTAAGTGCTCGTCGTATGGATTGGTATCTAGAAAGAGGTTTGGCTGAGAGGGTTGGTGATAAAACTATAAAATTGCTTTTTAAACCTGCCGGATTCGGTAGAACCGATGACTATTTTTTACAAAGTTTTGAAAATAAATGTGTTGTTTGTGGAACAGAAGAAAACCTGAACATGCACCACATATTTCCTGATTGTTATAGAAAACATCTTTCAAAACAAATAGGTCGTCGAGCTGGTTATGATATGGTCTTAGTTTGTGACCATCACCATCATGAATATGAAAAAACTTCATGGCCTATAAAAGTAAAAATTGGTAATAAGTATGGGGTTCCGATGTGTGGTCAGGGAGGGAGACGAAACACAAAGGAGATGGAAGTCTACAGTGCTGCTAGTGCTTTATTGCGGTATGGTGCTCAAATCCCTGAGCCAAAAAAAGAGGAGTTACGAGCTAAGGTTGCTGCGTATTCGGGAATTGAAACTCCTTCTCTTGATGATTGCAAAGATACTTTAGCAGAGATAGATAGTAGAACTAAAACCGGACAAACATATGGTGAGATGGTTGCATCTAAGATAGAGAACCTACACGAATTCATCGTTTTCTGGAGAAACCACTTCATAGAGGTGATGAATCCTCAACACATGCCGCCTAATTGGGATATTAACAAATGTGTGGTTAATTGATACAATGGAGGTATGGATGAACGGAACAGGGAACTTGAAAGACTCGCAGCTACTGGCGATAAACAAGCCCTTGGCTTGTATCTGAGCGCAATAATAAGGTCAGGTGAGGTTGATCAAATCGAGCGAAATGCTCGCCTCGGAGATCAAAACTCACTCGCCTTGTTCCTACAAATTTTAAATCACATAAGGGAAATTGATTTAAATACTTTGTGGGTCTACCCTTTCTTAGAAGATCGTATTACAGGACGATACGTATTAGCCCCGGTTCCTCTGCCTTATCGTCTACGGATGTCTTTTTCGGATATACACCAAGAACTTACAGAAACTCTCGGCTACACTACTACTCGCTACGGCCAAAGTATAGAACTCAAAGGAGCCTATATCGTAGAAGATTTGACCATCGAGATGGCAGGTAAGGCTTTGCATGACTTACATGTTAGAGACGATCTATATAATCCTGATGAATTTTTAGGTGATCTGGAGTTTAGTATTATTCGCGCAGGATCGTTACTTCTCATTGACAGGCGAGGAACTATTTTCTCGCCGGTACATGAACTCAACGGTTATCCACATAGGATGCAACAGCCTATGAGAATCTATAGAGAAAGAGCCTTATCTCACAAACTTCCTGCGCCAGACCCCGTAAAAAGAAGATTTGCTCCCCATATGGATCAATACTTTCCAGATCTAATCAGTGGAGATGGAAACAGGTATGCGGTAGTGTTGCATGTCCCGTCAGGCCGTGCCTACTCAAACGGCAGAGGCTATAGCCTCCTAGAAGAGGATTTAAGTGCGGAAGTGGTGCTAGACGCTATGCGTTTTCATAACTCAGTTAATCTGGGAGAGAAGGCTACAACCCAGCCAAACCAAGAACCGGCCTGGGCTAGAATATTACCTGACAATGAATTTAACACTTATTTTGTCGGTACATAAACTATTTGATCACTCTTGCGCCTCTAGTTGTCTCTGATATAGTAGTCACACGTAAATACGGAGAATCGGTATTACATGCTTGACAGACTTACAGACAAGGCCCGAACGGTCTTTGGGGAGGCTCGCAGAGAAGCTGCAAAAGCTCAAATTGATCGAATAGAAACTCCTCACATATTACTTGCATTAAGTGCTGTGATTAACACATCAGCATCCGATATATTAAAGGATTGCGGACTAGACTACCCTACACTTCAATCTCAAATTGACGCCCATCTGAAAAGAGGTTTCAAGGAGGGGGGGACTAATTTACCCTTTTCCTTGCACATGAAGAGTGCCCTGGATTCCGCAAACGTAACTTCTAAGGGCGGCAACATCTCAACTCTTCATCTATTATGGGGTCTACTTGATCCCCAGAATTCTGCGTGTAATGCTCAACAATCATTTGAGTTAAAAACATTAGAGCGAGTTAGAGTAATCGTTGAGCGGCGTATTCAGATGGGAAGTCTTCTTGGAGATGCCTCCCGAGAGTGGGACGTAGCTCCTCCCCTAAGAGATGCTACTTATCTCCTTCAAGATGCTACTACTGAATATTCTGACCTAGAAACTGCGTTTTTAAAAGAAACAGCAACTCTTCTAGATAGAGAAAGCCTTCTTGTATTGATGGCTAATCTTCAAACCAAAATTCAAATTCTTGAAAAGCTTATTGTTAAAGCTTCTCAACAAGCCGACCTCGGGGAGTTACCCCGATTAACAAAGATGTTAACCAACCTGGAGAAAAAAGATGTGGGCACGAATTAAACGGATTTTTAGGTCCATCATTGGATGGTTCATTGATCTGGGCGAAAGTCCTGAGATGATTCTTAAACAAAACATCAAGGATATGCAGGATCAAGTCCCTGCTATGAACGAAAACCTGGCTTTGATGAAAGCTTCGGTTGATATAGCCGCTAAAAAGCTAAAAAGCGCTGTTGCGCAGGAAGAAAGCCTTACCTTTAAAATCAAGGCCGCCCTTAAAAACGATCGTCGAGATATAGCCCTTAACTACGCTACGACTTTGGAAGAAGTTAAAAAAGAAGTTGAGCGCATTAAAAGTCAGCACGAAATGTCAGAAAGTGCTTTCGGCAAAGCTGAGAAAGTCAAACGAGCTTTCATGCTGAGCATGCAGGGCAAGATTGACGCGGCGCAACGAGCACTCAGTAATGCTGAACAAGCTAAGTGGCAAGCTAAGGTCGCGGATGCGATGGAGAGCTTTCAGGTTGCTGGTGTGGATGCAACTCATGACGAGATGATTGATAAAATGGAGCGAGACGCGGCCCATCAAGGGGCTAAGTTGGAAATCGCTATGGGCAATCTCGATAAATTCGACATTGAAGAAGATGCTAAGCAACTTCAAGCCAACGACACCTTGGCTCAGTTTGAAATTGAGATGGGTCTTGTTACGGATATCAATGCACCGCCCGAAGTCTCAGAAAAAACTGTCGGAGAACTTACTCCCCAGCGCGAGCGCGCATAACCCAAAATATTTGGTGTTAGTGATGATTTGCTAGCTCCAGGTATTGACAATTATGGACTTACAGTCCATAATATAGATAGAGGAAATCCCTATGACAAATCCCGATAAGCTTCAACAGCTAGTACTCCGCCAAATGCTAATGGAAGGACCCAGCAGCGATAAGGTCACGAAGGCAATTCGACGCTTCAATAAGAGCAAGAAACAGCCTGATGACCATCTCACTCTGGTTACCGACATCCGCAAGGAAATCGCCCACCAAAGCAAGGCTATTATGAGCGATAAGTCAATTTCTGACTTTATCGGTCAACACGCGCCTTTTGTCGGAACAGAATCTGTTCTTGACGCTTAGTGCTACCTAGGCGATGATTTTTGAATACCCATGATGATTTCGGTCATCATGGGTATTCTGCTAGAGATGAAAGGTGTCTTCTATGAGGGTCCTAAGAATAGCTGAATTGAAGTATACACCAGGGCTTGATTCCTATATTGGCGAACTCACTCGCCTCTCAGACCTAAAAATTGATAGATATAGTATTTTAGCGGGGGCTGAAGAAGGTTGGATACACCCTAAAGTGGCGGAACTTCTATCAACTCCTGTTGAGCACGGTGGTCTTGATTTCCCCATTGCCACGCTAGAGGACGGCGAAACTTCAAGACAAGTTTATGGTTTTAGAAATGTAACTGAGTTGATGAAAAACCTAAGTCCCTCATACTGTGCGACAAGACTGATTAAAAAATCAGATTCCGATAAAATGAAAAGGCCGAAGGAACTTAAAGCTTAATCGCTTGATCTTAGGCTAAAGTTTAAAAGGGTGAGATTGAAACTTCTCTTTGAGAAATCTGCCTTAAACGCGAATACCGTAATAAAAGCGATTCTAAGAACGAGACAAAACTTATCCCATTGCATATTTTCTGAGTTCCAGCTATTTACTACTTTCATTAGGCTTTAATAACTCCTTTTTTGACCAGACCAAAAACAATGATGCCACCAAGAGCGGCGCATCCAACACAGCACATGATCTTCTTCATATCCATACCTGGGCTTGCAACTGCGGCTGTACCTTCTTTAGCTGGTATCTTAGCTGCAGGTGTTTTAGTTGCAGGGACTTCGTCCCCTAATCCACTTAAGGTTTGAGAGTGTTTTTGTGCAAGAGATTGCATCAAATCCTTAGTTTTAAGATTCTTAGCTCCTTGCTGGACGGTTTTAAGGTCTAATCTTGGGTTGTCTTTCTTCCAACGAAGAAAACCGGGTCTAACTGTGGCCTTATCTAGTTCTTTTTGGCTATCTACGTGAATTACGTTGCCTCCCCTAGAGGCGTTAGCTCTAGCGAGTTTTACAGCAGCTACATCACTTCCAATGATATTAGGATCATCTTCCATTTTAGAATAGCGGGCAGGTAGTTTGTCTAAGTTCATTGTACTCCTTAAATAAGTTTTAATTATTATAACAAACTTAGGGAACCTTAACGCTTGCATATTTTTGGTTTTCAGTCATACTAGTCTCGGAACTAGTAGTCAGTCTAATAACCTAGTTAGGTCAATAACATGACATTTTCCTTTCCTGAGATGGAAAAAGAGGTTCTAGCCGCTTGGAAAGCCGGGGATATTTTCAATAAAACCCTGGAAAAAACCAAGCCTCTTAACCTTACCAGCTATAATACATTCACTTTTTATGATGGGCCTCCCTTCGCGACAGGATTGCCGCATCACGGCCATCTACTCGCATCGACCATCAAAGATATTATTCCCCGTTTTCAAACAATGAAGGGAAAATATGTTGCTCGGCGTTGGGGGTGGGATTGTCACGGCCTCCCTATTGAGCATGAAATTGATAAAGCTCTAGGGATGTCTGCCCAGGAAGCCGTTAAAAAGCTAGGTGTTAAGGGCTACAACGACAAGTGCCGCGAAATCGTAGAAAGATACACCAGTGAGTGGAAAGAGACTATTGAGCGAGTAGGTCGTTGGGTAGACTTTGACGACAACTACAAAACAATGGACGCCTCCTATATGGAAAGCGTCTGGTGGGTTTTCAGAGAGCTTTGGAATAAGGATTTAGTTTACTCAGGAACTAAGGTCATGCCTTATTCCACTGCATTACAGACACCTCTCTCCAACTTTGAAGCAAGCTCAAACCATCAGAATGTTCAAGATCCTGCGGTTGTTGTGCTTTTTGAAGAGTATTATGACGACTTAGATGATCCCCCCAAAACCAGAACTTATTATGCTGCATGGACTACAACGCCCTGGACACTTCCAGCTAACCTAGCTCTTTGTGTAAATCCAAGCCTCATCTATGTGAAAGTTCATCTTGCTGCGCTCAATGCAGACATTGTTATCGCTAAAGACTGCATCAAAAATTTCGATATCTTCAAAGATGCTCCTATCATTGAAGAATTCGAAGGCGATGCCATGATTGGTAATCTATATTTGCCTTTATACCCCTTTTCTGCTGATTTTGACAAAGAGAACGCTGCTTTTGTAGTGCTCGGAGACGATTACGTCAAAACGGATACGGGAACAGGTATGGTTCATCTGGCTCCTGCCTTCGGTGTAGACGACTCTCGGGTTGTTGCTGAGGCGGGCATTGATTCGGTATGTCCTATTGACGATGCAGGACGTTTCACAGATCAAGTTCCGCCCTACGCTGGAATGTATATCAAGGACGCTGATCCTAAAATCATCAAGGACCTTAAAGCGCAGAACAAAATTTTAGTTCATTCGACCGTAAAACACTCGTACCCTTTCTGCCCTCGCAGCGATACTCCGCTTATCTACAAGAGCGTTCCTGCCTGGTATGTTGCCGTCGAAAAAATCAAAGACAAGCTTATTTCAGAAAATAAGAAAACAACCTGGGTGCCAAGTCATCTACGTGATGGGCGCTTCGGAAAATGGCTAGAAAATGCTCAGGACTGGTGTGTCTCCCGAAATAGGGTCTGGGGTACTCCGCTCCCTATCTGGGTAAACGATGTTACCAATGACTCAGTTTGTGTTGGGTCATTAAGGGATCTAAGGGAGGTTTCCGGGTTGGAACTTCCCGAGGGTTATGACCTTCATCGAGAAAATGTAGATGATATTACATTCTCTCGCGAAGGGGAAGAGGGGGTATATCGTCGTGTTCCTGAAGTCTTCGACTGTTGGTTTGAAAGTGGGGCAATGCCCTACGCCCAGATCCATCATCCTTTTGCGGGTAGTGCATTAAGTTACAGCCATCCAGCCGATTTTATCGCGGAAGGGGTAGACCAAACTCGTGGGTGGTTCTACACGTTAATGGTTATTTCAGTTGCGTTAAGCGGAAAACCCGCCTTCAAAAACGTAATTGTTAACGGGATTGTTCTTGCTGCTGACGGCAAAAAGATGTCGAAGCGGCTTAAGAACTACACCGATCCCATGGAACTACTGGAAAAATATGGTGCTGATGCATTTAGGCTCTATTTAATTGATTCTGGACTAGTCAGGGGGGAGCCCCTTGCTTTTGAGGACAAAGGGATTGCAAAAATAACCCGAAGAGTGTTGCTGCCGCTACATAATGCTTACACTTTTTTGGATATGTATGCTAAATTGGACGACTGGAAATTTACAAATAGAGCGACAAGCACTAATGTTCTAGATAGATGGATCCTAAGCCGCCTTAACTCCTTAACCATGAAAGTGGTTAACTCTCTCAACTCCTATAAAATTGGAGAAGCTCTTCCTGAAATCTTTAAATTTCTCGATGATCTGACCAACTGGTACATTAGGCTAAATAGGCGTCGTTTCTACGCTCCTGAAATGACCTCGGATAAGGAATATGCGTTCTGCACCCTTTGGAAAGTTCTCATTACCTTAGTAAAAGTTTTGGCTCCTTTTATCCCGTTTCTTACCGATCATCTGTATAAAGGTCTTACCAAATATGGCAGTCTATTCAGTGACGGAGGGGTTAAGGAAAGTGTTCATCTAGCGTCCTTCCCTGATTTCTCTTTTCACAGTGGCTATCCTCTACTAGAAACTGCGGTAGAGGTAATGCAAGAAATCATCGTAATGGGTCGAAAACAACGCGATGAAAAAGGTGTCAAAATAAAGACTCCTTTGTCTGAGCTTATGATTGTTGCTAAAAACACCTTGGTTCAAGAAATTAAGGATAAGCTTGAAAATTACCTTAAAACTGAACTAAACGTTAAACAGATTACGTATAAATACGTAGAAGCAGAGCATGTTGAGTATCACGCCAGAGCTAATTTCTCAACGCTAGGTAAGCGCTTAGGGGATAGAATGCAGGACTTCAAAGTGATGATTGAATGTCTTGATAATGAGGATTTAACTAAGCTAGAAGCCGGTACTCCTATTCTTCTTGATGGGGAGATCCTAGACAAAAAAGAGATCATCATCCACCGCCGACCCCTACCAGATTCTGGTGTCCTATGTAATAATAGGGTAGCTGTTGGGTTGAATTTTGAAATAAGTGATGAACTTATCGAAGAAGGTGTCGCTAGGGAGATCGTAAACAGAATTCAAAAAGCGAGAAAAGATGCTGGTCTTGAGGTTTCGGATAGAATTACAGTGGTTTACAACTGCAAGCAAGGCGCTTGTGTCAAGAGTGCGTTAGGGAAGCACGCCAAATATATTATGCAAGAAACGCTATCCAGTTCTCTTTCATATCGACCAGAGGTTGATAGTAAGAGTCTAGACGAGACTGAGATTGGTGGAGAAAAACTTTTCTTTAAGGTAGAGAAGTTTATCCCGGTCTCGGAAAGAATCGGAGAGACGACCTAATATCTTTTACCTGCATTATAGTTTTTACTATAATGTAGGTAATGACGCAATTCGGCCCCTATTTAATACAACAAGAGTTAGCGCGGGGCGGGCAGGGTGCTGTCTATCTAGCCTACCATCAAACGTTACGCACTCCTGTTGCAATCAAGCTTCTTCTAGACCCCGACCCTCGATCTATAAAAAGATTTAAGCAGGAGGCTAGGGTTCTATCGAAACTTAAGCATCCGAATTTGCTTAAGGTTGTAGATTTAGGGGAGGTCAATGGTCGGCCCTACCTTGCGATGGAATACATTGAGGGCCTAGACCTCAAAGCTATGTATTCGAGAAGAGGAGCCCCTGATTATGATTGGCTTCTTGAAACTTTTGATGTTCTAGCCGAGGTCTTAGACTTCATTCACGACCACGGCCTTGTTCATCGAGATATCAAACCTGCTAACATTTTTCTCGAAGACAATACAAACAGAATCATTCTTGTTGATTTTGGTCTCGTAAAAAGAGATCAAAAAATCATGGGCCTGGGCTCTTTAGATAAGTCGCAACTTTCTCTGTCTGGAGAGGTTGCCGGAACTCCAGCTTTTATGGCCCCGGAACAGGCAGACCCCACCTTTGGTGAGATAGGTCCCTGGACTGATTTCTACGCTCTAGGTTCTACCCTCTATTACTTGTTGACCGGTCATGCCCCTTTTGAGGGGTCTGCCGCCTACAATGTATTAGTTAAGCTCATGCGTGATGCCCCTGTAGATCCCAGAGAGCATCGAGCAGATATTCCTGCTCCTCTGGTAAATCTTATAATGCAGTGTATGGAAAAAGATCCTGCGTTGCGTCCGCAAAATGGGGCGGAATTTGCAAATTTATTACATCCAGCGCCCAAGAGACCTCGCGGCAGAAGAAGGTTATACCAAGCAGGGGCTCTCATTCTGGCCTTAAGCGGTTTTGGAGGTCTAATTCACTTTTTGACGGATCAGGGCTATTCACCCCGTGAGGCAGAAGTTATTGCTGAAGATATTGCTGAAACACCTACTGAACGTCCTGCCCCCACAACAACTCCACTACAACCAGAAGCTCCGCGTGAAACTATTGAAGAACTGATGAATTACATATCTGCCATCCCTAGAAATGATCCGGCCAGATTAGAACATATTAACCGCCTAATTGAGCTGTATCCTGATCTTTATAGAGGCTATACATATCGAGCAGGCACTCTATATGAGATTAACAAAACCGAAACTAATGCTTCAGCTAGACGACGTAATAGACAGCAAATATTAGCAGATATTCGTCGAGGTATTTCTTTGTGCCACGAGGAAGTAAAAAAACAGAGACTGAGATCCTTGCTAGAAAGAATCGAACGGGAAGTACAATAATTAAGGCAGGCCCCTAAAGACCTGCCTTAATTATTTTCTGAAGGAACTGTTAAGAGCAAATAGCTTCGAAAATTCCGCTCTCTGAGCTGTTTTTTTCTTTGGCCGCCCACTTACGATCAAGCTCATTGAGCCAAGCATCACAATCAGTAGATACGTTTATCATCTTCTTGCCGCGCTTACTTGGTTTCGGTGCTGTTTGAATAGGAATACGGCGAGTTCCTCGGTAATCAGACTTACGTTTTCTAGTTCGCTTGGCAATGCGGGGGGCAGGCTTTTCGCGAACAATTAAGGTATCTTGAGGTTCGTACATTAAAGTAGCCATACTTATTATGCCGTCATCAAGTAGTTTTCTGATTTTTGATTTTACTTGAGGGTTTTTGAAATTCAGTCTGCATAGCAGTTTTGGGTCCTTTTTAAGCATATCATCAATAAGCTCGTCCAGAGGATTGATGTTATCATCCGCTGGACTTGTGAGAACTTTATTGAAGAGTCCCGTTAGGCGAGACAGTTTTGTAGATGCGCTTACGAATGTCGGCTTTGATGTAGTGTTCATTGATTCTCCTTTGCCGGAAATCCAGGGAGCGAATCGAGTGCCAGCCATATTAGCAGGGGTTAGGTCGATTCAGTGTTAGATCCGGGCATTTTCGGATACTCTTGTCAGTTAGATCTTACGCAAAATGCGATGGTTGTGCGGGTCAAGGTTGTGTAATACCTAACCCCGCTGGCCGTTGCCTAGCGGGGCCTGGCGAGCTAGACTATAGCACATCGGGGGCCAAGCCGGAATTCAAAAGGTTAGCGTAATCTTTCGTTTCATTTTGACCCAGTTACGTCTCACGGTTCACTTCTCGTTCACAGTTGGTATAAAAATTATGCGGATAGCGATTATTGTGACATTACTTGCTTTTGTTTTAACTCCTGTTCAAGCTCAAGATGACGTTGCACCAATAAGTTCAGTAGCGCAAGTTACTACTTATACTGCTGCTGTGGGAGATAAACTTCTATATGAATTTCCTGTTCGTAATCAAGAAGTAACTGCGACCATTGCTAACATAGATACTAGGGTTGGTGCGGTAACCGTGACTATGGAAATATGGGATCGATCAAAGCCTCGCCATAGAAGTAACCTACAGCTTCGAAGGATGGAATGGATCCCATCAGTTGATTTCATCAAAAACAACTTTTTTGGATTCACTACCCGACGTGAAGTTTTGAGAGTCGGCAATTTCAATGTAGCGGTTATTCGCGTTGATGCCGATAACAAGTCATTTTGGTTCAGGGTTGACTCACAAGGCACCAGCCGGTATCCTGAGCTGATTAGGGCCGTCGCGGGGAATCGAGTTTTGGTCAATCTTCGATCAATTACCCGACCAAACAGGAAAAAATAATATGAAGAAGCTTTTACTTTGTGCTCTGCTATTACTCCCAGGAGCGGCTTTCTGTCAAGATAAGCCAAAACCTAAACCAAAACCGGAGAAACAAGAAACGCTTGAAGAGAAGATTCAAACTCTTATTGAAGATCTTGGTAATGATAGCTACAAGATAAGAGAAGAGGCTACTAAGGCTCTCGAAAAGATTGGGAAACCTGCGCTTAAGGCTTTGCAAAAAGCTCTCAAAAGCGCTGATTTAGAGGTTTCCAGTCGTGCCCAGGAACTTCTTGAAAAGATTACTGGTCGAAAGCGCGTAACGCCAAAGCATAACCCGGATGTTGCTCCTCCGCGACGAGGAATATCACCGGGGCCGGATATGCCGGATATGAAGGAATTGCTTAAAAAGCTAGAAAGCTTTGAGGGATTAAGTCCAGGTCTTAAAGATACTATGGACACTATGCGAAAGCTTTTAGAGGGCGGTAATGGTGGAACGCCGGATATGGGTGAGATGCAAAAACTCTTTGAGAAGTTCCTCAATAAAGGTGCTCCCCAACCAAATCCTCGTTCACGCCCAACAGCCCCTATTCAGCGCACAACAAAAGTTGAACGTGATCTGGGTTGCGAATTAGGTCCAGTAAGTGATGTTCTTCGCTCCCATCTTAATATTCCACCTAATTCGGGTCTAGTTATTAGAGAGCTAGTTCCTCACGGCCATGCTGTAAATCAGGGACTACGTAAGCACGATATTATTTTACGTGTGAGCACAGCTAAGCCTCCGACCACTAAGAATGATGTTGATTGGTTTAAGTGGCGAGCTAAAACAACTGTCTTGAGCCCTAACAACGTTAATACCTTGAGCAGTCTCAGAGATAGGACGACTTACTTTGAAGTTATGCGTAAAGGAAAAGATCGTCACGTTGTTGAAATGAATCAGACGGTTATTGTTCTTCCTAAGAAAAACAAATCTAAGAAGGATCGTGACTTTTAGGTGATATATGAACAATCCTTCCTATCACGGCTTTAAGTATAAAGACAAATGGTATCTCTCACCTCTCTGCATCCATAGCGAAGCAGTGGGGTTGACCTTTGTGGATATCCCCGATTTCAATAAAGATGATATATCTGCATATACTCGACTTGATTTGGATTTAGATAAAGCCACGGCTCGAATCAAAGATCGTCAAGAAGAGGATGATGAGCAGGCTAAGCATGATGCCTTTATTCCTACGGAAGTATGTGTAAGAGGTCAAGTAAAAGCTATAGGATACTTGTGGTATATTCATCCAGAAAGGTCTTTTAATCACAGTTCAAGAGGATTACGGTGGCCTGCGGTTCACAAAAATGTATATGCAAAAGAACTCCCAAGACTATATTTGAACAGGAAAGACGCTGAATTCATCTGTGATGATATAGCGAAAAGACACGCTACCTGCATGGGTTCTGAGGGCGATGAAACCTGGACACTTAAAATAAAACGAGATGAAGACCAAACTACGTATTTAGTAACTGATCCTGATGATGAAGACGATGTATACGCCTTGGGTTGGATTAATAGGGTGGAATTAGTTAAATGATTGCGTCACTACTAGACACTGATCTCTATAAGCTATCTATGCAACAAGCAGTACTTGAGCATTATCCGGATGTTAAAGTTACTTATCAATTCAAAAACCGAGGTGAGCACAGGTTCACCACTGACTTTATAGTAGCTATTGAAGCCGCTATTGAAGATATGGGCAGACTTTCCCTTACGGCGGAGGAAAAGCATTATCTCAGCACTCTAGGGTTTTTTAAAACCCCTTATCTAGAATATCTAGCTAATTACAAATTTAACCCCGATGAAGTTTTTGTTAGTTTATCACCAGAAGATGATCTACAAATCCTAATAGGGGGTCCCTGGCATTCTACTATTCTCTGGGAAGTGCCTTTAATGGCATTGATTTCCGAGCTATATTTTAAGCATCTGAGTATAGACGAAGTGGACACCTACAATAAGGCTCAAGATAAATCAAAAGCTCTGGCTTTTTTGGGTGAGGAGCCTCCGCTCCCTGTATCCTGCATGTTTGCAGAATTTGGAACTCGCAGACGGAGATCCCGCA